>JGI12316J15309_10000582_pt1 | contig 820620 bp, 730 predicted proteins | sample MarCyaLeptolynsp_FD_15309 | JGI IMG/M metagenome (IMG submission 15309)
TCTTCCATCCGTTCAACAATGCGGGCGGCCCGGTTGTAGCCGATTTGTAAGCGCCGCTGGATATAGCTGGTGGAGGCTTTGCCGTCCCGGGCGACAATCGCCACCGCTTGTTCGTAAAGTTCGTCTCCTTGGCCGATCCCTTGGCCGGCCAAGCCGAAGGGGTCGCCGTCATCGCCGTCCGGCTCATAGGTCACGTCTTCCAGATATTCCGGCGCGCCTTGCTTCTTCAGATAACCGACAATCTTTTCGACTTCCTGGTCCGAAACAAAAGGCCCGTGGACCCGGCGAATGCGCCCGCCGCCGGCCATGTAAAGCATGTCCCCCTGGCCCAGCAATTGTTCGCTACCTTGCTCGCCTAGAATCGTGCGGCTATCGACTTTTGACGTCACTTGAAAACTAATCCGTGTAGGGAAGTTTGCTTTGATCGTGCCGGTGATCACATCCACACTCGGCCGCTGGGTCGCTGTGATCAAATGAATGCCCGCTGCACGGGCCATTTGGGCCAGACGCTGGACGGCGCCCTCAATATCTTTCCCGGCCACCATCATCAAGTCGGCCATCTCGTCTACCACCACGACAATGAACGGCATGGGCTCGAGCGAGAGTTCCTCTTGTTCATAAATCGGCTTACCGGTTTCTTTATCGTAGCCGGTTTGCACCGTACGGGTCAGCACCTCATCATCTTCGATGGCTTGCTTGATCCGCTGATTAAAGCCGGAAATGTTCCGTACACCAAGTTTTGACATTTTGGAGTAGCGGTCTTCCATTTCACGCACGACCCACTTCAACGCCACCACGGCTTTTTTGGGGTCGGTCACTACGGGCGCCAACAAATGGGGGATGCCGTCATAGACGGACAGCTCCAACATTTTCGGATCGATCAGGATCATTTTGCATTGGCTCGGCGACAGGCGGTAGAGCAGGGAGAGGATCATGGTGTTGATCCCCACCGACTTACCCGAGCCGGTGGTCCCGGCAATCAGTAAGTGGGGCATGGTGGAAAGGTCGGCCACCACCGGCTCGCCGCCGATATTCTTGCCCAAAGCCAGGGCCAGTTTCGATGAGGTGTTTTCATATTCCGGCGCGGCCAAAAGCTCGCGTAAAAACACGGTTTCCCGCTGGGAATTGGGTAATTCGATCCCGATAACATTACGTCCGGGCACCACGGCCACACGGGCGGACACCGCACTCATGGAGCGGGCGATATCGTCGGCGAGCCCGATAACCCGGGAGGATTTAATGCCTGCCGCCGGCTCCAGTTCGTAAAGTGTTACCACCGGCCCCGGCCGGACGCGGATGACTTGACCGCGCACGCCGAAATCTTCCAGCACGCTTTCCAGCATCCGGGCATTTTGTTCCAGGGCCTCGTCGCTGATATCGCTGGTCACCGGGCGCGATGGTTGCCGTGCGAGCAAGTTCAAAGGCGGCAGACTGTAATCTTTGGCCGGCTCCAGATCCAAGGTCGGTTGGGCTTCGGAAGATTCGCGTTTGCCTTGACGCAATTTTTTCTTGGTACGGACGATTTGCGCCGAACTGTCATGCATGGCGTCGAGCCGTTCGGCCGCGTCCTTTTGATCCTTATCTTTGCGGAACCGGCCGAAGGGCTTGCGGATGGAGGGATCCTTGCGGGCATCGGCGGTCAGCTCTTCCAGGCTGAGATCCCGGCGGCTGATATCCGGGCCTTTTTTCCGGCCCCATTTTTTGCGCAAACCGCCGCGCTCGGCGCTTTCGCGCGGGCGCACCAGTCGGCCGTAGACTTTCTCCAAACCTTCGCGGGCCAAGAACGCCCAAAGGCTGAGCGTGTCCCAGGCGGCGCCGACATTCCGCGGATGAACGCCCAATGTATAAAACAGCGCCGCGCCGCCGATTGTGGCGCCGAGCAAAATCGTCCAAATATAAGGGCCAGGCAGGCCGAAGAAAGCGAAGAGCCCGGTAAACCCATGGGCCACCGCATAACCGCTGAGGCCGCCAAGCCCCACATTGAGCGGCCAGCCGCCAGGGGTGGAGGCGGCGGACAAGGCACCGCCGATCGCAAGCAACGCAAGGCCCCAACTCATGACCCGGCGGATGGTTTGTTTGTCGGTAGCGCGCCACGTGCCGTGAAGGATCAGGGACGCGCCCCACGAGACCAGCGGGAAAGCGAGAATAAACGCCGCCAAACCGAAAGACTGCATCAAGAGGTCGGAGACATAAGCGCCGGGCGCGCCCAGCCAATTGGTCGGGGCGGTCGTGGTTGCGGTATTAAAACTCGGATCGTTGACATTGTAACTCGCCAGCGCCGCCATCAGGAACAAGCCGATCAGCGCCATCACCACACCGATCACTTCATGCCATAGCCGCGCCAGGGCCGACTGAAACTTGCTCGGCAAGTGATTCCACAAAAACTTCGGATGCCAAACGGCGGTGCGCTGAACAGCCATGTTGTCCTCAAAACGAATAAGTGATTTGAGGCTATATTGGCCTATCTAGAAAAGAATTTGGTTAACGGCTGTTAACGCTTTTTCGGTGGTTTCCTGGTCATGCACCAAGGCGACGCGAATATACGCGGCGCCGGGATTAAAGGGGGTTTCGGCCCCTGGGGGCAGGCCCGGATCGCCGGCGCCCATATCCCGCGACAAATACTGACCCGGCAGAACTTGAATGCCGCCTTCACGCCACAGTTTCACCGTTGCCTCTTCACCGGTGAGACCCGCTTGCGACGTGTCGAGCCATAAAAAGAACCCGCCGGGCGGGCGAAAAAATCCCAGACGGTCTTGAAACAGGCTTTCGGCAAAATCGATTTTGGCCCGGTAGAGCTCGCGGTTGGCGGCCACATGGGCATCGTCATTCCACGCGGCCGTGGCGGCTGCATAGAGGGGCAGGGGCGATGGCGCCCCGCCATAAGCGCGCAGCAATCGAAAGCGCTGCATAATCTTTTTGCCGCCGGTGACAAATCCGGAACGCAACCCCGGTAGGTTTGAGCGCTTGGATAAAGAATGAAAAGCCAACAAATGTTCAAAGATTTCATCCGAGGACTGATCTTTTGCGATTTGAAGGGCCGCTTCCAAAATGCCGACCGGCGGTTCTTTGTCGTATATCTCTGCGTAGCACTCATCGGCAATCACCACGAAATCATGCGTCTGGGCGGCGATCAAAAGCCGGACCCATGAGTCTTTGGTGACGACGGATCCTTGAGGATTGGCGGGGGCACAGAGATAGATTGCGGCGGTCTGCGCCAGCACATCTTCAGAAAGCCCGGCAAAATCCGGTACGAACGTATTGTCCCGGGTCGCCGGGATAAAGACCGGCGTGGCGCCATTGGCGAGGGTCGAGGCGACATAACATTGGTAAAACGGATTGGGCATCAACACCAATGGCCGCTTGCCGTTTTTGCTCTCCGGGATGGTCACCACGCCTGCATTGAACAGACCCTCCCGCGTGCCGTTGACGGGCACGATCTGGGCATGGGGATCAACCAGTGTCTCCGGCAGGCCGTAACGGCGTTGCAGCCAAGACCAGGCCGCTTCGCGCAGTTCCGGTGTGCCGTCATTGGGCGGATATTGACTATAGCCGTCGACGGAACTGGCCAGAACCTCGCGAATAAAGTCCGGGAACGGATGTTTCGGCTCACCGATGGAGAGATTGAGCACAGGCGCGCCGGGCTCTATCCCTTTCAATAGGGCCCGCATGCGTGGAAAGGCATATTCGGGAAGATCTGCAAGCCGCCAATCGCTCATGGAGATGTGATGTCCTTATCCTCTGTATTCAGATTAAATGCCGATAATATCGGTTTCCGGGTTGGCCCGTATCTTGTGGATCGACAAATCCGCCCCGGCGCTTTCCTCTTCCGGGGTTAAACGGATGCCGACGGTCACTTTGAGCAGACCGTAAAGCGCCAAACCGGCGGCGGTGGCATAGATCACGCCCAACACCGTCCCGGCAATTTGGGTCATCAAGCTAACACCGCCAAGGCCGCCTAAGGCTTCCAAGCCGAAGATGCCGGCGGCAATGCCGCCCCAAGCACCGGCGATCCCATGCAACGGCCAAACGCCGAGCACGTCATCTACTTTTAACCGGTTTTGCATAATGCCGAACATGACCACAAATAAAATGCCGGCCACCACGCCCACGAACAGGGACCCGATCGGGTGCATAATATCCGATCCGGCGCAGACGGCGACGAGTCCCGCGAGCGCGCCGTTATGGACAAAGCCCGGATCGTTTTTGCTCACAACCAAAGCGGCGATAATGCCGCCGACCATGGCCATGAGTGAATTCATCGCCACCAATCCGCTGACACCGTCAAGGCTTTGCGCGCTCATGACATTAAAGCCGAACCAGCCGATGCACAGGATCCAAGAGCCGAGCGCCAGCCACGGTATACTGGAGGGGGGAATGCCGCGCACTTTTCCATCGGCGGTATAGCGCCCTTGCCTTGGCCCCAATTGCATCACGGCGCCGAGTGCCAGCCAGCCGCCTACCGCATGCACGACAACGGAGCCGGCAAAATCGTGGAAAGGTTCGCCGAAAGTGGCGGCGAGCCAATCTTGCACACCGAAATTCCCATTCCACACCAAGCCTTCAAACAAGGGATAGATCATGGCGACGATCACCACCGTCGCGGCAATTTGCGGCCAAAAACGTGCGCGCTCCGCAATGCCGCCGGAAATGATCGCCGGGATTGCGGCGGCAAAGGTCGCGAGGAAGAAGAACTTCACCAAATCATAGCCGCTGCCGATAAAGGCGGCGGCGCCGTTGGCGGTTTCACCAGTCAGGATCGCGGCGCTGGCAAAAAAGTGCACGCCGTAAGCGACGAAGAATCCAATAAAGAAATAGGACACGGTCGACACGGCGAAATCGCTGAGGATTTTCACCAAGGCGTTGACCTGGTTCTTATGTTGTACGGTGCCGACTTCCAAAAACGCAAAGCCGGAATGCATGGCAAAAACAAGGATTGCGCCCATCAAGACAAAAAACACGTCGGCGCCGGTTTGAAACGGATCCATCACACCATCCCCTTATGTTTGTTTTTTGTGGCTCTGTGATAGGGGATTATGGCTTGCGGGTCTACGGCAACCTCACCTGCGCGCCAGGCAAAGAAAAACCGGCGGCGCTATACTCGAGCGCCACCGGCGACTTGCGCATGAACGATAGGGACGTCTACGCGCCAAACTCCGGATAGGCTTCCAGGCCCAATTCCGCTTGGTCGAGACCCAGCATCTCTTCTTCTTCCGAGACCCGGATACCGACGGTGGCTTTCAAGGCAAACCAAACAGCGCCGCTGACCACGACCACAAAGGCGCCGATGGCGAGCACGCCGATCAATTGGGTGACGAAACTGCCGCTGCCGAAAATGCCGACCGCCAGCGTGCCCCAAATGCCCGCGACCAAATGGACCGGGATGGCACCGACCACGTCGTCGATTTTCATCTTGTCGAGCAACGGCACCGCAAAGACGGCCAAAGCCGAGCCGATGGCGCCGACAATCATGGACAGGAGCGGGTTCTGCAGATCGGGACCGGCGGTGATGGCCACAAGACCGGCCAGCGCGCCGTTGAGGCACATGGTCAAATCCATTTTCTTGTAAAGGATCTGCGTGATTGCCATGGCGGTGACCACACCGGCCGCCGCGGCCACGTTCGTGTTGACGTAAACAATGGCAATGGCCGCCGCATCGAGCGCGCTGCCGAGGGCCAATTGTGAGCCGCCGTTAAAGCCGAACCAACCGAACCACAAAATAAAGGTGCCCAACGTGGCGAGAGGCAGATTAGCGCCAGGCAAAGCGACCGGCTGACCGGTTTCGGTATATTTGCCTGAGCGGGCGCCGAGAATGAGGGCGCCGGTGAGCGCGGCCCAGCCACCGACGGAATGCACCAAGGTGGAGCCGGCAAAATCGCTAAAGCCCATTTGAGAAAGCCAGCCGCCGCCCCAAACCCAAGAGGCTTGGACCGGATAAATAAAGGCTGCCAGAATCGCGACGAAGACAATGAACGGCCAAACTTTGATCCGCTCGGCAATGGTGCCGGAGACGATCGAGGCCGTGGTGGCGACAAACACCATTTGGAAGAACCAATCGGACATGCTCGAATAGCCGCCTTCAATGGCTTTGCCGACCAATTCCGGTGTCGCTTCGTCGGCATTGATCAGCGCCAATTCCGCTTCGGCCGGATTGTAGAACAGGCTAAAGGAGCCGACAAAGCTGCCGACATCCGTATACAGAACATTGTAGCCGATAATGTAAAACATCAATCCGGCGACGGAATAAAGCGCGATGTTTTTCAAGCAAATCGTTGCCGTGTTTTTCTTCCGCACCAGTCCCGATTCCAGCATGGCAAAGCCGGCGGCCATGAACATGACCAACACGCCATGCACCAGGAATGAAAAGGTGTTGAAGACATAAGCCGCTTCAGCCGAAACCTCGGCCGCGGCGGGTGTGGCGCTGAGCAGCACAAGCGCCGGAGCGCCCAGCTTCAAAAGCGTTTTCATAAGGGATTTTCCTTTCATGTGACTTTGTGCCCGCAACGCTTAAAGCGCCGCCGCGTCTGTTTCGCCGGTCCGGATGCGGACCGCTTGTTCGATATTGGTGACAAAGATTTTGCCGTCGCCGATCTGATCGGTTTTGGCGGCGCCGGTAATGGCATCCATCACCGCATCCACCATGTCGGCGGCAACCACCACTTCGATTTTGATCTTGGGCAGAAAATTCACGGCATATTCCGTGCCCCGGTAAATCTCTTTTTGGCCCTTCTGCCGGCCATAGCCCTTCACCTCGGTCACTGTCATGCCTTCGACCTGCACGCCCGTCAGGGCCTCGCGCACGGCATCCAGTTTGAAGGGTTTGATCACAGCCATGACGAGTTTCATGTGCTTGTCCCTCTGTTCTTGTTTTTGACATGCGGTATGTTGCACCGCGAAAACCGGTTAACCCTTTCCAAGTTTCATGCCGGAATCGCTGCGAACTGCTAAGCTAATGAAAAAATGAAGCTTTTTGGATAGTTGGGCGTGCCAGGGTCCGATCGGATAGTCTTTTTCGCCTATTTTTTGAGCAGAATAGGCGCTCATTTCTTAACCTGATGAAACTTTAGGCATTTTTGCCATGGCTGCCTGCGGCGATGGCGCCCTGGACAAAGCGCCGGAAACAGACAATCTTGGCGGTATGACCGAGACTTTCCCCGAAATGCCCGAAAAAACGCCGGATACCGCGCCTCAAGCCGTGGATGTGGTAATCGTCGGCGGCGGGGTGGTAGGGCTGGCCCAAGCGGTGGCGCTGGCCGATGGCGGTATTTCCGTTGCCGTGGTCGATGCAGCGGATCCGGCCGAGGCCCGCGGCGCGGCCTTTGACGGCCGGGCCTTCGCGGTCGCCTATTCGTCTCAATTGATGCTGCAGACCTTGGGCGTTTGGGATCATTTGGCGGGCCGCAACCAGCCCATCAACGATATTCTGGTGTTTGACGGCAAACCGGGCAGCCGTTTCACCCGGGGCGGTCCGTCGCCCTTCTTTTTACATTTCGATCATCGCGATCTTGATGGTGCGTCCGACGGCGCGCCCCTGGGCTCCATGGTCGAGGCGCGCCATGCCCGGTCGGCGCTCTATGACCGTGCCGCCGAACTCGGCAATCTGACTCTGCGTGCGCCCGAGACCGTGGACCGGGTCTCTTTTGACGCCAACGGCGCCGACGTTATACTCGGGTCAGGCCAGAGCTTGCGCGCTTCTCTGGTGATCGGTGCCGACGGCCGTTTTTCTAGATTGCGTGACCAAGTGGGCATCAAGACGGTCGGGTGGAATTACAAGCAACATGGGCTCGTCACCACCATTGCCCATGACCGCCCCCACGAAGGCGTGGCCCAGGAATATTTTTTGCCGAGCGGGCCTTTTGCGATTCTTCCGATCACGGACAATCGCTCGTCCTTGGTCTGGACCGAGCGCGCCGATTTGGTGCCGGCGATCAACGCCCTCAGCGATGAGCAATATGCCGCCCAGGTGCAGGCCCGATGCGGCGCTTATTTGGGGGAGATCAAAATTGTCGGCCCACGCTTTTCCTATCCCCTCGGCCTTCAAGTGGCGCGGGAATTGGTGGCGCCGCGCCTCGCCCTGATCGGCGATGCGGCCCATGCCATTCACCCCATTTCCGGCCAGGGCTGGAATTTAGGTTTGAAAGACGTGGCGGCTCTTGCGGAAATTTTGATTGAGGCCAAACGCCTCGGCCTTGATTTGGGCAGTGCGGATTTGCTCAGCACCTATCAACAATGGCGCCGCTTTGACATCACGGCCCTTGCCGCCATTACCGATGGGCTCAACCGTCTGTTCTCCACCGACTTTGCGCCTTTGGCGCTCGCCCGCGATATCGGCATGCAAGCGGTCAATCAAATCGGCCCGTTGAAAAAGCTCTTCATGCATCACGCTGCCGGTGCTGTCGGCACCTTGCCGAAATTGCTGACAGGGGAACGGGTTTAGGAGGGTTTGTCAGCACTCAGCTGTCATTCCGGCCCCGGATCGTTGTCCGGGATAATCTCCTGCCGGAATTCATCGCACGCCGTTCGGCGTGCAATAGATGCCTGTTAGATTTGGCTTCGCTCACGCTCAGCCGATGGATCCCGGATCAAGTCCGGGATGACGCCTGTGGGTGAGGCCTCGCCTCTCCGCAAAACTCAGCCGTCATCCTCGGATTTATTCCGAGGACCCATAGAGATAGCGTTCAGTCGATCGCAGCAGATGAAGTAAGATAAGAAACCTCGCGATGGACCCTCGGGACAAGCCCGAGGGTGACAGCAGAGGGCGAGGCAACCTTTACCTGCTTCCACCTTCCTTCTTCAGCTTGGCGAGATAATCCGACCACAGACGGTCTTTCTGAACGCCCAATTTATAAAGATAATCCCAGCTGAAAATGCCGGAATCGTGGCCGTCATCAAAGGTGATGCGCACAGCGTAATTGCCCACGGGCTCGATCTTGGTGATGCGCACGTCTTTCTTGCCTTGGACCGCGGGCATGGCTTGGCCGCCATGGCCTTGGACCTCGGCGCTGGGGCTGTTGACCCGCAAAAACTCTGCCGTATGGCTATGGTCTTGGCCTGTGTCGAACTTCACCCGCAAATTGACTTTGTCCGCATCGAGACGAATTTCTTCCGGCCAAACCGAATTGGTGGTCATGGGGCTCGGTCTCAGACGTTGTCGGGCAGGGCCCGGGCTTCTTCCGGCAACATAATGGGAATGCCGTCGCGGATGGGATAGGCAAGGCGCGCGCCGCGGCTGATCAATTCGCCGGCGGCTTCGTCATAGGTCAATGTCTCTCGCGTGACCGGGCAGACCAAGATCTCCAGCAATTTGGGATCGACCCCGGATTTGGGCTCGCGCGGCTGGTCGTCGGCGCGCCGTTGCGGCGTTTCAGGCTCGTCAGTCATCAGGCTATTGCAATCTTTTATCGTCGCCGTCCGTATTGTTGCGGGTCGCCATCTCCAGCAGCGTCAGCAAAATGCTGAGGCGGTCTTCAATGGTGGCCGCTTCGAGCAGCGCTTGTTTTTCCGTCGCTTCCAACGGGCAAATCATGGAAAGAGAATTGACCAGCAAATCGCTCGGCGCTTCTTTGACCGAATCCCAATCGGTCTCGAGACCTTTGCGCTCCATAAAGTCGTTGAGCACGGACATCAATCTGTCCCGGTCGATAATGGGCGGCACCGGATTGGGCTTAATATCGTCTTGATACGGACGGAAATCGCCGACCACTTGCCGGTAGGGCGTGGCGACGGAAAGCTCTTCCATCACCCGGAAGCGGCAAATGCCGGTCAGCGTCACCAGATAGCGCCCGTCCGTGGTTTCCGCAAAAGAGGTGAGCCGCCCGACACAGCCGACGGGATAAAGCGCCGGCGGTTCGGCGCCCATGGCCCCGTCATGGGGCTGGATCATGCCGATGACGCGTTCGCCCGACAGGCAATCGTCAATCATATTGAGATAGCGCGGCTCGAAAATGTTCAAAGGTAAACGGCCGCGCGGCAAGATCAACGCGCCCGACAGCGGGAAGATGGGAAACACGCTCGGGAGGTCGGCGACCTTATGATATATGGGACCTGGGTTCATCAGCTCACGAAAATAGTATCGACGATAAACGGCGCCGTCCACTTAAAGTCAGCTCGTGGGTCGGCCCAAAGGCTTCAAACAAGGTCAAAAGCTGTTTGCGCGCCGCTTCTTCGTTCCACGTGCGGTCAATGGCAATGCTCTCCAGCAATTGGGTCATGGCGCCTTCTTGATCGCCTTTGGCCATCAGGGCCGCGGACAAATCAAACCGCGCTTGATGATCTTTGGGATTGGCAGCAATGGCCGCTTCCAATTCGCCCGTGTCGCCTGCATCGGCCGCTTGTAAGGCAAGCTCCAAAGCCGCTTTGGCGGAATCAAGCTCCGCGCTCTTGGCGTCTGTCGGCGCGGCTTCGCCCACTTGTTTGGCGCTTTCCAAATCGCCCAGCGCCACCAACGCCCGAATGAGGCCGGCAAAGGCGAGCGGGTTGGTGTCTTCGGCTTGCAAAATTTGCTGATACATTTGCGAAGCCATCTCGGCCTCGCCCGCTTCTAAGGTGGCGGCCGCTTGTTCCAGCATTTGCTCCACCGGGCTCGGCGCCACGCCGCCGCCGATTTGTTTTTCGATGAATTTTTTCACTTCCGATTCCGGCAGGGCGCCCATGAAGCCGTCGACCGCTTGGCCGTTTTTAAACGCCATCACCGTCGGCAGGCTTTGCACGCGCAATTGCTGGGCCAGCTGCTGGTTTTGATCGGCGTTGATTTTCACGAGTTTGATGGCGCCGGCCGCCTGGGTCACCACCTTTTCCAAGACCGGGGTCAATTGCTTACACGGCCCGCACCAATCGGCCCAAAAATCCACCAGAACCGGCCCGTCCATGGAGGCATGGACCACATCGGCCGCGAAATTCTCGGTCGTGCCGTCGATGATAAAGTTGCCGCCGCCGTTCGCGGGGGCGGGGCTTTGCAGGTCCATTTCCATGTTCGCTACCTTATTGTTGGCCGTTGGCTGTCAGATGGGGGCTTTTGGCCCCAATATAAAGGGGCAAACCGCCGCATCTGCTGTTTCGCGTGGCGCTTTCTTAGCCGGTTGACGTCATGACGTCTATTCCAACCGGCAAACTCAGTTTTCCGCCGACAATTCCGCCGCGACCGCCTCGATATTGAGAGCCAAAAGGGCCGGAATCTCCGCGACGATGGGGTAATCGGGATATTTGGCTTGCATCTCCCCTTCGATCTCGGAAATGCCGATGGGTGTCAGGGGCCCCTGTTCAAGCTTGGCGCGCACCAATTGGCGCAGGTCCAAAAGCCAGGCGTCCTGCTCGGTCAAAAGGGTCTCGAATGTCCCGGCGCTCCCGTGGCCTGGATAAATCATCGGCGCCGCTTCGCCATAATCGCGTTGCACCGCCGCGATCTGCTCCAGCCAGGCGCCCGTCCGGCGCTCAAGCAGGAATCCGGTCATGCGATGGGCGACCAAATCACTGACGAACAGGGCCGATAGTTCCGGTGCATGAAGGATGGTCATGGTTTCGGATTCCCCGGCGCCGATCTCATCCACGATCAATTTCAATTCTCCGAATTGCAATGTCTCGCCGTCTGTGAATGTCCGGTTGGGCACCGCAAAAACCTCCGGGCTGTCCTCCGGAATGGCCTGCCGGGTCGCCGCTTGATAACCGTTGGAATCCGTTGCGATCACTTGCTGGGTCGTGGGCGACGCATAGACCGGCGCGCCAGGAAACCGGTCGAGCAGGGCGGTCAGCCCACCGAAATGATCCGGATGCGGATGACTAATAATGACGGCCAATAAAGGCTTTTCCGTCGCCGCCACCGCATCGGCCACCATGGCGCCGGTGGATAGGGCCCGCTGTGCGTCGATCACAACCACACCCTCGCTCGTCTCCAGCAGCCAAGAGTTGACCGAAGCAAAGCCGGGCTGGGTGACTTGTTCAATGGCAATGGGTGTATTGTCGGTCGCCTCGCCGCACGCAGTCAGCGTGATCAACGCGGCGATCAAGGGTCTCAGCGGTGTCATGATATCCTCCTTGTGAGGCGGAAAGCGTCGCTCACAGTATCGGACGATTATGACGCCTCGTTCAACTCCGCCAGATCCCAAATCTCCGGCGTGTGTCCGCCTTTGACCATAAAGGCCATCAAATCCCCGGGCTGGATCGCTGTGGTTGCGGTGTTTTCAAGCGGGTGGAAATTGACGAGCTCGGCCTCCAAGAGCGCCCGGTCCAGCAGCACCCGGACTTGGAGCTCACTGTCATTAATCAGCGCAAAGGGCGTGACCGAGCCCGGTGTCACGCCGAGCGTCTCGAGAAGGAGCTCCGGGGAGCCGAAGGAAAGCCGCCCGGCCTCCAGCGCTTTGCCGAGGGCCTTCAAATTGACAGCGCTGTCTTCCAGGGCGACCAGCAGGAACAGTGCGCCCTTTTTGTTCTTTAAAAACAAGGTTTTGCAATGGCCCCCCGGCATATGATGGGCGATCCGGCCGGCTTTGGCCTCCTCCACGGTCATAAAGGCCTCATGCTCGACCGTATTCGTCTCAATGCCCAGCGCCTCAAACCGCGCAAATAGATCCTCGCGTGTCGCCGCCACGGGCGCAGACTCCTCAGAAAAAGCTAACAACCCCGCACTTTCTATTGCATTTGGCAAAACGATGCGCAATAACGTGCGCCTTCGACCGGGCCCCGCCACGGGGTGTCGCAGCTGAGCGGGCGTAGCTCAGGGGTAGAGCACAACCTTGCCAAGGTTGGGGTCGTGAGTTCGAATCTCATCGCCCGCTCCAGAATTTTCTCTATTTCATCCATAAACCAACCGTCTTTCCGTCAAATTCTCGAGATCCAATCTTCCGTTCACCCTTCCTGCCGTTTCGAGAAAGTCTTTGGATGACCCCTCAAATCGCATGCCCTGGAATTGGGCAGTCGCGGCAGACACGGACGGCGCAGAGGCGGCAAATATTGTGTTTGGCCATTTCGTTTTCCGGAAGGTTGGTGAGGACCTTGGCGAGGAGGTCCCCCAGCATCTTTCGCTCATCTGAAGAGAGTCCCTCAAGGGCCCCCTCCAACGTTTCCAAACGGCGGTCCATCAGCTTCTGACGCAGGGCGCTGCCCTTTCGTGTCAGATGCAGCGCCACGGCTCGGCCGTCGTCCGCCGCGCGCCGCTCCACAAGGCCGTCTTCTTCCAGCCGGTCGATCAAGCGCACGGTGCCGGGATGGGACCGGTCCAGAACCTGGCGCAGAATTTCCACGGAAAGTCCCGGTGCATAGCCAAGCACGACGATGGCCGCCGCCGTTTCTCCGGAGCGGTCGAACGTGTCTTTCATGCCGGATTTCAGCCGGTCGGTGATGGCGAGGGCGAGGGCGCCCAAGAGATTTGTCGTGCGGTCCATGGGTGCAATGTATGCGCGCTGCATAAATTTCGCAATTGCCGGATTGACACCGATATATGCGTTATGCATATATCGGTGTACAGATTGATATGGAGGCGTTAAGATGACCCCAGACCGCATGTATGCGCTCGCCGCCGGACTGGGTGAGGCCAAGAACCGGCAGGATGTGACCGCCGCCCTCACCTTCATGCATGATGACATGGAATTGACCTCACCGGCTTGGGGCGCGGTCGCCCGCGGTAAGGCGCAAAATGCAGCGCTGCTGACCCATTTCTTCGCCAGTTATCCGGATTACAACGTCCGCTTTGAAGGTTATGTGGCCAACGAGGAATATTTCGTCGGCTGGGGCACGGTGCGCATGACCATGGCGGATGAGGCCAGTGACGCGAAGGGCATGGTGCCCAACCGGCAATTGATCACGATCCCGGTGACCATCCGAATGACTTTCAAGGACGATTTGATCGCCACCGAGCATTTCATGTGCGATCTGGCGCAAATCGCTGCCCAGTCGGGCCTCTCAATTGACCGCATGTGGGCAAATATTTTCGGCGCGTCGCCGCAGTCTGCATCGGCATAAGAAGGAGACTTCGCGTGCTCGATATCCTGAAAGCTAACCAAGCGAAATGGGATGCGGATAGCCCGCCCGATCTCGCATTCCTTTTTGAAGCGCGGGTCAAACTGCACCTGCCGCCGATGGATGTGGGATCCATGGCCGATGGCAACCGCGTCATCTTCCAAGTGGCGGGCGGCACGTTTGATGGGCCGGATGTGCGTGGGCGCGTGGTGCCGGACTCAGGGGCCGATTGGGTGCGTCTTCGTGTCGACGGTTCGGCGGTGCTCGACGTGCGCTTTTGTCTGGAGACCCGCGACAACGCTTTGCTCTATGTTCATTGGCAAGGACGGTTCTGGTCCGCACCGGAAGATGCGGAGTATGCGTTTGATGTGGAGAAGCCGGACGATCCGGCGGGCGCTTGGCGCTATTATTTCCGCGCCGCGCCGCAATTTGAAACCGGTGATCCGCGCTATGCCTGGCTCAATAATATTGTGGCCGTCACCAAATCCCGCACCGGTGACGGCGGCCCGATCCACCGTGTCTTCGCTGTTTTGTGAGATTGTAGGGCTTGCGCGGTGACGATCCGTACACATATCATTCGGAGACCCGTGACGCCGCGAGTTGGATAGACGATCAATGACCCGCTTTTCGCTTTTTCCCACACCCCTCGGTGACTGCGGCATCGCTTGGGCTGGTGACATGGTCGTCGCAACCCATCTGCCTGAATCAACGCCGGAGGAAACAGCGGAACGATTGGCGGCACGAACAGGTGCGATGCCGGGTGAGCCGCCTGGTCAAATCCGCGGCGCGATTCGATCGATTACGTCGTTGCTTCAAGGGCAAAGGCCCGATCTTTCCGTCATCGCCTGCGATTTTGACGGGATCGACCCGTTTGCGGGAAAAGTCTACAAAGCCGCGCGCGCGATTCCCGCCGGCGAGACGCGCACATATGGGGATATCGCCACGGAGCTCGGCGATAAATTGTTTGCCCAACAGGTTGGTCAGGCGCTAGGGCGCAATCCGTTTCCGATCATCATTCCCTGTCATCGTGTGATTGGCGCGGACGGCAAGCTGACCGGTTTTTCGGCGCGCGGCGGTGTGGAAACCAAACTGAAACTCCTGTCAATCGAAGGCGCTTCCATCGGGGAGCAACAAGGATTGTTCGGCCACCTCCCGATGGCGGTCAAGCCACGAGGATAACACCGCGCGTCATCATTTAACGGTTCGCGTCACCACCCATTTATGCTTGCCGATCTGGTGTGATCGCCGAAAGCCTTGGTGTTCAAACATGGACAGAGCCCCGTTGAACAAGAAGGCGGCCGAAGCCTTGCGGCCCTCTGTGTTTTCCGGGAACGCCTCGACGCGCCCACCCCCTAAATCCCTGATTTGCTCAAGGGCCCCCTTTAATGCCGCGGACGCAACGCCATTGCCGCGATGCCCCTTACCGGAGAAAAAACAGGTGATCCGCCAGTCCGCGGCTTTCGGCTCTGCCGCCAAATAAGCGCGCTGATTATGGATTCGCGGAAGCTCCTCGGGCGATCCGAACTGGCACCAGCCCACACATGTTTCGCCGGCGAAGACAAGCGCGGCATGGGCACGGCCTTGGCGGATCAGCTGTTCTTTCGCTTTGCGCTTTTCGGCCGGCGACTCGTCCGCACTGGCCCCCTCGCCGTGATACCACAGGCACCAGCAACCGCCCCAGACACCGTTATGCGCCTCGACCAGCCGCGCGAAATTCGGCCAAGTCGTCTCATCAAGCGGTTTGGTTTCATACATGTTTTAGTCTTTCTAAACGGCGACAATCGCTTCAACAAATTATATGCGCAGCGCACATATAATTTGTCAATGGAAAGGGGCAGGGGTTTGGCGCGCGCGGTAACAGGCGCCGGCATATGCCAATGTCATCCGTGTGGGAACGAAAGCCTGATCAAATTCTCCGCGGCCGCGCGGGCGTCAGCGGCGACTTGTTTGGCATCGTGCAGATGGGCGAGCACGATGGCGCCTTCTTTGATGACGAGCAGTTGCCGGGCGAGACCCGTCGGGTCTTGGGCGCCGGCCTTGGTGGCGAGCTCTTCCAGATATTGGATCAGCAAGCGTTTGTGTTCGGCGGCGATGGTGTGGATCGGGTGGGCGCGGTCCTGATACTCAGACGACGCTTTAATGAACATGCAGCTTTGAAAGCCGGGCTCGTCAAACCATTCGCCGAGCACATCGAACACGGCGCGGAGCTGATCTTTCGGGTCACTGGCCAGCGTCTCAACCCGGCGCATCATCCAATTGCGGAATTGCTCGTCGCGCAAACGCAAGGTCGCCAGGATCAGCTCTTCCTTGGTGCGGAAATGTTTGTAAATCGCGGTCTTGGAGACACCGGTCTCTTTGGCCAGCCGGTCCATGCCGATGGCGTGAAAGCCGCCGGCGTAAAACGCCTGCAGGGCCTTTTGCACCAGCTCATCGCGTTTCGATGCACTCAATTCATGTCACTCCAAGGTCTTTAGACTAACTGATCGGTAAATATATGAAGCCGGACAGTTTTGCAAGGCCGCGTTCGAATTTCTCGTAAAAACAATGTTTTACAGAGCTTTCGGGTGAGCTGAAAAGCAAAAATCAAAATTTTTTGCAAAATAACATTGACAGATCGGTAACCCTTCGGGTATTTGACCATTACCGATCGGTTAACGCAGTCGGTCGGAGCAAAAGGCGGGGCATTGATCCCGCGAAGAGGACCTAAACAGAAAGGCAGTGGGAGAGATGAAAACCGCATTTGAAATTTCCAAAGACATCGGCAGCGGCCTTGCGGCCCTGACCATGAACGCCCTCGTGACCGTCGGTGTGGTGGTGGCCGTGCTCGGCCCGATCGCCGCTTTGCCGGGCAAGGCCCAAGAGCAAGCCCAACAAGAGTCCCGCGCGGCCACGGCGACAACGCCGCCGGTCAATGACGGCTTCCCGGAACCGGGCTTTGACATCACCACCGACGATACGGCCATCGTCATCACCGATCCGCAAAACGACTTTTTGTCGCCGGAGGGTGTCACCTGGGGCGTGGTCGGCCAAAGCATTACGGAGAACGGCACGGTCGACAATCTCGGCGCGCTGTTTCAAGTGGCCGAAGAGACCGGCATGCCGTTGTTCATTTCGCCCCATTATTACTTTGAGCATGATCACAAATGGCATTTCGAAGGCACGCTCGAAACGCTGATGCACAAAATCGGCATGTTCGACCGGCCCCATGCCCTGACCCTTGACGGGTTTGAAGGCTCCGGTGCCGATTGGCTGGAGGCCTATAAGCCTTACATCAATAACGGCAAGACCGTGGTCACCAGCCCGCACAAAGTCTACGGGCCCGACAGCAATGATCTGGTGCTGCAGCTGCGCAAGCGGGGCATCAACAAAGTGATCCTCGGCGGCATGTCCTCTAATCTGTGTACGGAATCTCACATGCGCGCGCTGATCGAGAACGGTTTCGAGGTCATGGTGGTGACCGATGCTACCGCCGGCGCCATCACCGAACATTATGACGGCTATGCCGCTTCGCTGACCAATTTTCGCATGATCGCGAGCGCGGTCGACAATACGGCGAATACGGTGGAGGCCATCAAAGCCGCTTACGCGCCTTGAAACCCCGGGGCCATCCCGCAAATGCCCTTCGGATGGTCCATGGCGCCCGGCTGCCCCCACCTCCCTGAAACAGCCGGGCGTCCCTCTAACACTTCAACCCAGTTGCGTACCCCAACCCGCCAAGATTTTGGCACTAAACCCTGAGGAGAGAGACCCATGACAAATATGACTGACACATTCAAAATCGCCGCACTCGCAGCCTTCGTTGCCTTTGCCGTTCCCGTGGCCGCCTTTGCCGCCGACGAGCACAATGTATCCAAAGGCATCACCGCCGCGGGCGTGCCGCTTGGCCTGCACGGCGTTGATGCGGTGGCGCTCACCACGCTCCATGCCGTCTCCGAAGGCCATGCGGCCTATACGGTGGTCCATGACGGTGTGGCCTATTATTTTGCTTCTCAAGACTCCGCCGACCAGTTTGAAGCGGACCCCGCGCAATACGCGCCGCAATATGGCGGCTTCTGTGCCTTTGCCGTCGCCAAAGGCAAGAAGTTTGATGGCGATCCGCACTATGCCGACATCGTTGACGGCAAGCTCTACCTCTTCGTCAATGACGAGATCTTCCAAAAATACAAACAGGATTCGGCCAACATTTTGGCTCAGGCCAAAGCCACATGGCCCACCATCCGCAGCACCGCGGTGGGCGACCTTTAAGGGCGTGGGCGGCCGGGCCCCCGGGATCGGTCGCTCCCCTTTTTTCGAACCCATAGAGGATACGTCATCATGCGCCCGCCCCTTCCTCCGTTTACGGATGAAACCGCCGCCCAAAAAGTTCAAGCGGCGGAAGATGCCTGGAACACACGCGACCCGGAAAAAGTCGTGCTCGCCTATACGGAAGACTCCCAATGGCGCAACCGCGATGAATTTTTGCTGGGCCGGGACGAGATCAAAGACTTTCTCACCCGCAAATGGGCGCGGGAGCTTGACTACAAGCTGAAAAAAACCCTCTGGGCCTTTACGGACAATCGCATTGCCGTGCGCTTCGAATATGAAAGCCGGGATGCGAACGGCCAATGGTATCGCAGCTACGGCAATGAAATGTGGGAATTCGATGCAAACGGCCTGATGACCAAGCGCTATGCCAGCATCAATGACGTGCCCATCAGTGCCGCCGACCGCAGATTATAAGGAGACCATCATGGCCCGTGCTTTTGCCGAACTTGCTTTCACCCCCAATGTGCGCGCCGTGCAGGAGCGCCAAGGCTCCGCGGCCGCTTACGATAAGTTTCTCTCGCCGCAGGCGGATGGCGGCGATGCGCTCGGCGACGGCGAAGCGGAATTCATTGCTTCGCGCGACGGGTTTTATCAGGCCACCGTTTCGGAAACCGGTTGGCCTTATGTGCAGTTTCGCGGTGGCCCGCGCGGGTTTTTGAAGTTACTCGATGCCAAAACCATCGCTTACGCGGATTTTCGCGGCAACCGGCAATATGTCAGTGTCGGTAATCTTTCCGGGGACGACCGCGTGTCGTTGATCTTGATGGATTACCCCAACCGGCGGCGGCTCAAACTTTGGGGCCGCGCCAAGCTCATCGACATTGCCGACGACCCGGATTTGGTTGCGCAATTGCATGATGCGTCGTATCGCTCCCGGCCGGAGCGGGCGGTGATCATCACCATCGAAGCCTTTGACTGGAACTGCCCGTCTCACATTCCGCAACGCTTTACGCTCGACGAACTCAAAGAGCTGGGTGTGCTCGACGAAGGCTAAGGCGCGTGTACCCGCCTTCTATTCCGTTGCCGCTTTCGGCCCCTCGACCCGCGTCTCATCAATCAAGGTACGGCGAAGTATTTTGCCGTCCTTCATATATTGGGTCGCGCGCATGCGTTTATTGGGGTCGTCCGGACTGCGGCTGATCACTTCCGACACTTTGAGCCCCGAACCGTCGAGATAGGACATATAGAAGACGGATGTCAGGCCGCTCTCATCAAGATCGACGTCTTTGGACCAGCCTTCCAGCCGCTCATTGAAAAAATGAAGCCTGTCCACATCCCATTTGCCGAAACTCTCGATGCGGGTTTCTTCCGGGGTGCCCGGCCGGTAAATGTTGACTTGCTGAAAGTCGAACGCCTCGCCGTCGGGAAGGTACGTGGCAATTATCCGTGTCGGGAAGGATTCTAAGATCTCGCCGTCCGGGCCAACACGGATGAAGCGGCCTTCCCATGTGCCTTCCATGCTGCCGCTTGCCGGCATGCGCCGCATGAGCTCGTCCCGCGAAATGAGGTCGCCATTGGCCAAGACGGGCACGTCGGCCAGCCGGTCAAAGCGCAGCCAGGAAAAGCCGTCAATTTCGCCGCGGATACTGCCGTCGGCCCGGATGATGGAACGGTCGCGATACATCAGGCGATGACGATCCAAGATCATATCGAATTCCGCATAAACCGGGCCGCTGGTTTCGTGGTCGTACTTACAGGCTTGCGGCCGCATCCCGCCTTTGAATCTCTGAAGCGCCTCGTCCCAGGTGAAAAAGAGATTGCAGTTCGCTTCCAAACGGAACGTGTCTTTGGTCATGGCGGCGACCTTCTCGGGGTCCAAAAGCGTGCGGTCGTAGGTCGGGCCTTCTTTGAAGAAGAGTTGATTGACTTCGACTTCTTGGCTCTCGGCCCGCCACGCGAATGTCATCACGCGCTGACGATGGGCGAGCGTGGGCTCATCCATTTTGATCTCTTCCAAGAAGAGAACCAGATCGCCGAGGGGCGATCCTTCCAACCGATGCACTCTCAGATCCCGGGGCAGACGCACCAGCTCCGGATAGTCCGGCACCAGCCGGTCTTCATGCAAGCGTACCTGACGCTCATTGGAAAAAGATCCCACCCAATAATCGGCAAATTGCGCTACGCGCGGATGGGGCTCGCCCGTCTCCGCCGCCGATATCGGTGCGGCCGAACCGATCAAACAGAAGGTTGCAACAAGGCGCCTTAAAAACGCGGAACGGGTGCGGGGTCTTTTCTTGGGCAAGGGCACGGGCAACTCTCCGACAAGTCAAATGAGGGAACCCATGATGCCCCGGGCGGAGGACCGTCGTAAAGCGGCAAGGGGGTTCATCGCCACGTCAACTTGCGCGGTCAAAGCTGTTTGAAATAACGCGCCACGGCCCAACGCTCAAAGCCAAAGCCTCACTCATCGAGCGGCAGGGGCCTTTCATTCGAAAACAGCGTTTCTAAACATTGGCGAGACCAACCGGACGGGTCCGGATACGGGGTTTCGTTCCGGCCGAGCCGGGCGCGGACAAAGCGCAGGCCCTCCCACATGCTGACCAAATTGTCGGCGAGATCTTCGGCCGGCTCCGCATTTTTCAGAAAACCCTTTTGCTGTCCCAATGCGATGAGTGCCGTGATGTCTTGATGACACTTGCCATAGGCGTTTTTGTAGAAACTGTCGGCAAGTGACGGATTGGCCCGCGCTTCTTCATGCAACATGCGATCAAGCTGGATACAAAACGGATCATTGAGCAGAGACAATAGCCTCGTGCCGTAACCCCAAAGGGACTCCCAGAAGGCGCGCCTGGTCTCAGGTATCTCGTCGACATGCAGGTCAAACAGATCGCCTTCATTGATGACCACAGCGTTCAAGACACCGGCCATATCGCCGAAATACTTATAAAGAGACGTCTTCGATACCCGCGCGGCCTTGCACAGCTGATCTCCCGATACGGCGGAGAAGCCATGCTGGAAGAACAGCTCGCGGGCGGCAGCAATGATGCGGGCTTCTGTGTCTGAGCGTTGCGGGCCCGGCCGGGCGGCAGAAATCTGCTGTGTCATGGGTCCTCATATCGCGGCCACGGAAACAAATTTCTCCGCCTTGCCAAAATTGTTGATCCAGCATTGATACGCCTCCGTATCATTAATACGATACGGTATCGTACTAACGATTAGACTAGTATTTGGAGCACAAAATGGCAAGTGAAAGCAGGCATGACGCCCTTGGGCAGGCGGCGGGAGAGTGGAGTATCCGATGGCGTTGGTTCTTGATCCCGCTCGTGAGCCTCTTGTGTTTGGCCATTGCCTATGGGGCGTCCAATCTCAGATTTGCCGGCGATTATCGCGTGTTTTTCGGCCCGGAGAATCCGGACTTTGTCGCTAACCAACAGGCCCAAGGCACATTCGGCAAGCCGGACAATATCGCTTTTGTGGTGATCCCGAACGGCGGATCCATCTATACGGAAGAGACGTTGAGCGCCGTCCATGCCTTGACGGACGGCGCATGGACGTTGCCGTTTGTTTCGCGCGTTGACAGTTTGACAAACTTCCAAAATACGCGCGGTGAGCAGAACGACCTGATCGTTGAGGATCTTCTGTGGGATCCAGCTGAGCTCAGTGCGGGTCGCATTGCCGATATTCAGGCGCTCGCCGAAACCGAACCCCTATTGAATGGCTTTGTCGTCTCCCGCAACGGCGCTGCCACGATCGTGAACGCGATTGTTCAACTGCCGAGCGACGCCCAAACCGCGGCGTCATCGGTCGCGGCTAAGGCGCGTGAGATACGCACTGACGTTCTCGCGTCTTTTCCCAACCATCAGATTCACCTGACGGGTGTCGCCGGTCTCAGCGCGGCCTTCGAAGAAGCCGGTGAGCGCGATAGCACAACACTCATTCCACTTGTTTACGTCTTTATACTGATCGTTATGTTCTTTGCTCTGCGCTCCATCAGCGCGGTTATGGCGAGTCTCACGGTTATTGCTTTCTCCACGCTGGTGGGTATTGGAATTGGCGGCTGGCTCGGGGTTGAACTGACACCCATCTCACTGGCCGCGCCGACGATCATTCTGACTATTGCGGTGGCCGATGCCATACATCTCATTTCTGGGATACGCACAAATATGCGCGAGGGTATGGTCAAACATGACGCCATTGTTGCGTCGACCGGCCTGAATTTTATGCCGATCTTGATCACCTCCGTGACAACCATTATCGGCTTCCTGACTCTGAACTTTTCCGATAGCCCGCCTTTCCATGATCTCGGCAATATGAGCGCTGCCGGGATCGTGGCGGCTTGGCTTCTTTCGGTCACGTTTCTACCGGCTCTGTTGTCCATCTTGCCGCTCAAATTCAAAACGGCGCAAACACAGAGGTCATGGATCGATGTGACGGATAGAATGGCGGATCTGGTGATCAAGCGCCCCCGCGAAATTCTCATCGGCACACTCGTCGCCTGTTCTGTCGCTATCTCCGCCATCCCCAACATGGCGCTCAATGATCAGTGGTCGACCTATTTCGCGAAGTCACTTGAGTTCCGGCAAGCCATAGACGCCAGCAAACCCTATTTCGGTACCGATCAAATCGAATTCATCCTGGATCCAGGCGCGCCAGGCGCGGTCGTCGACCCAGCGTTTCTGAACACCGTCGATGCCTTTGCCGCATGGCTCCGCACGCGGGAAGATGCGGTTGCCCATGTCTTTGCCCTGTCTGATATTATGAAACGGGTCAGTCGCAATCTGAATGCCGATGATCCGACCTTCTATCGCATCCCTGACGATCGCGCATTGGCCAGCCAGTATCTTCTCGTCTACGAACTATCTCTGCCTTATGGCCTGGACCTCAACAACCGCGTGGATATTGATCGCCAATCGACCCGTGTTACGGCGACGGTACGGGACATTTCAACCACAGACACAAAAGCGCTTCTGGCGGATGCCGAAGCCTGGTGGGCGGAGAACGGCAGGGGCTATGATTATGCCGCGACGGGCTCAAAAGTGCTCTTCTCATTTGTGGCAGAGCGCAACATCGAAGCAATGTTTGAGGGCGCCGCATATCTCATCTTTGCCATCTTTGTCATTCTCGCCATTTCGTTCCGGTCTCTGATCGTTGGCGCGATCTCAATCCTGCCGAACGCTCTGCCGATCCTGACCACATTTGGTGTTTGGGCTGTGTTGGTGGGCAGTGTGGGTTTCTCGATTGCGGCGGCCGGCGCCGTTGCCGTCGGGCTTGTCGTTGATTTCACCGTGCACTTTCTGTCGAAATATTTGCGGGCCCGGCGCGAGGAGGGAAAACCCATTGCCGATGCGGTGCGGTATGCGTTCCGCACGGCCGGCGCTGCTATCTTTGTCACCACAATCATTCTCGCCGCAGGCTTCGCGGTATTGGCCACGTCAACATTCAAGCTGAATGCAGACCTTGGCTTACTGACAGCGCTGGCCGTGATCTTTGCGATGCTCATCAACTTCACGCTCCTGCCAAGTCTGTTTCTGACTTTCGGCAAGCGCGGAGCGACTGCTTCCGCACCTTACAAGGCTGTCCCCGCCGAATAATTCCAACAAGTCTCTCACGCTTCCAGAAGGAAAGGACTCTTCAAGATGACCGTTTTCAAATCTACCTTGGCTGCTTTTGCCACGCTTCTTTTGATCTTCCCCGCCATGGCTTCGACGGCTGAGGAGAAAGGTTTCGCCATTGCGGAACGCAACGATCTGTCCGATGCCGGATTCGGGACAAGTTCGGTTGAACTCACCATGACGTTGGCCGACCCGAGCGGGCGTACCACCACCCGCGACCTGCGGATTGATACGATGGAGAAAGAAGGAGAGGGTAACGGCGACAAATCCGTCACCGTGTTTTTCTCGCCTGCCGACGTTGGAGGAACGGCCCTCTTGACCCACTCCAAAGTGTTGAAGGGCGATGATCAATGGCTCTATTTGCCGGCGTTACGTCGTGTGAAACGGATTTCGTCGGCCAACAAGTCCGGCCCCTTTGTCGGCTCCGAATTTGCCTTCGAAGACATCGCCGGTTCCGAGCTTGGCAAGTACGCCTATACCTATCTTGAAACCAAAGAGATTGATGGCATTGAAATGGATGTGGTCGAATGTGTGCCGGCTTACCCGCGTTCCGGCTATTCCAAGATTCTGTGCCACTTCGATACCGAAGTCTTTCAAGCGCGCAGATTTGAATTCTTTGATCGGGGTGGACAACGTCTCAAAACCCTTAATCTGGATGAGTATCGCGAATATGAGGACGGCGTGTGGCGGTCTCACCGCCAGACCATGACCAATCACATTACCGGTAAGTCGACCATGCTCGAATTCGGGGAATATGAGTTTGGGACTGATCTCGACGCGCGCGACTTCGAGCCCGAAGCGCTGGAGCGGTTGTAGCGTCATGATCCGTTTACTGACGTCTATGGCGGTTGTGATGCTGGGCTTCGTCGGGCACGCCGCCGCCAATGGCTTTGACTTCACGCCCGAAGTGGCGCTCGAACTGCGCCTATTTCCTGAAGATCCGCAATTTACCGGTCAGACTGGCGCGCTTCAGAGCGGCTTGATCTTATCTGGCGATGGCCGCTGGATCAGCAGAGACCGGGACACCCGTATTCTGTTTGAGCCCTATATCCGCCTCGATGCTGAAGATAATGAGCGCAATTACTTTGATTTGCGTGAAGCCAGCATTCGCCATGAGATCAATCGCGACTGGGATATCCTATTCGGCATCTCCCAGGTTTTCTGGGGTGTCGCGGAGAGCCGAAATGTCGTCGATGTCATCAATCAATTCGACACGATTGAGGATATCGACGAAGGCGAAAAGCTCGGTCAGCCGATGATCCGACTCTCGCGGCGCGGTGATCTGGGCACGATCGAGGCCTATTACTTACCGGTTTTTCGCGAACGGCGTTTTCCGGGTGTTGATGGCCGGCTGCGCGCCGATCCGGTCGTGGACAATGATACGGCAAGATATGAGCGTGGCGGCGAAGAATGGGCCGGCGATATCGCCTTGCGCTACACCAAGCGATTTGGTGGTTTTGATCTTGGATTGCACGGTTTTTATGGAACGAGCCGCAATCCAAGGCTGGACTTTAATCCAGCCACTAGAAACCTGGACTCTTTCTATCCGGAGCTCACCCAGGGCGGGATCGACTTGCAATGGACGAATGATGCATGGCTCCTAAAAGGTGAAGTCGTGATGGCCGATATGTTGGGCGAAACCTATGTGAGCAGTGTCACCGGTTTTGAATATACCCTCTTCGATGTGTCGGGCTTAGGCTTGGATATCGGCCTGATTGGCGAGTATCTCTATGATGACAGGGATCAATCACTCTTGCCTACGACGCTGTTTGACAACGATGTTTTTGTCGGCACACGGATTACCCTAAATGACACGCAAGATACGGAGCTTCTGGCGGGGATGATCGTCGATCACGATAACGGCGGCGTCTTTGCGTCGGCTGAGTTTCAGCGCCGTTTGGGTGACACTCTGTTGCTGGAGGTTGAAGGACGGGCTTTCGCCGCTAAGGACGATCCGTTTATCGCTGCTTTGGAGGCCGACGATCATCTGCTTATCCGTCTGACGCGATACTTTTAACGCGGCTGGGTCGTCGCTGTTTAAAGCTCCTTGAAATAGCGTGCCACGGGCCAGCGCTCAAAGCCGAAGCTCTCATAGGTCGCGCGCGACGGGGCGTGGCCGGGATCGCCGCCGGTTTCCACCATCACCATGTTCAGTCCCGCTTGGCGAAGTTGCTCGCAACCATGGTCCATAAGAGCGGAGCCGAGCCCGCGCCGTTGATGATCGGGATCGACGGCGAGGATATAGATTTCGCCCATCTTGTCCTCCGGATGCTTTCGCAGACCCACATAGCCGAGCAGGGCGCCCTCTTCTTTGGCGACCCAAACCTGGGCTTCGCCGTCGCTAAGCATGGCCTTGATGTCAGCCGTCTGACGTGCTTCCCAGCCTTGCGGGTAAAAATTTTGATAGACGTAAGGGGGCACGGCTTTTTCCATTTTGGGAAAGACCGGTCCCCACGCGCGCATGGACAAAGCGATCAAGTCGTCGGTGTCTTCGTCGGAAAAGAGTTCGATGTCAAAAGCCATGGTAGGGCGTTTTATCGCAAGCCCTCCGCTAGGATCAACCGGGTGAGGCACGACAATTGCGCCAAACGCTGCTGTCATTCCGGGCTTGACCCGGGATCCATCGGCTGAGCGCCAGCGAAGCCAAAGGAAGAAGGGTTTATTGCACGCCTCATGGCGTGCGATGGATTCCGGATCACGTTCGCTGCGCTCTCTGTCCCGAATGACAGCAAAGATTGAGGCGCCACCTCACGCGGCGCGGCGTTCCTCATCCAATTCATGAGGGATGCGCATGGCGACGGCCAAACGGTTCCACACATTGATGGTGCTGATTGCCACGGTCAGGTCGACGATTTCTGCGTCGGAGAAAAAGTTGCGCAAGGGCGCAAAGTCTTCATCCGGCGTGCCGCTTTCACTGACAAGTGTCACCGCTTCGATCCAGGCGAGAACAGCCCGTTCGCGATCCGTGTAGACAGGCGACTCGCGCCAGGCAGAGATCAATGCGATCCATTGTTCACCGAGGCCTGCGGCGCGGGCTTCTTTGACGTGCATATCCACACAATAGGCGCAGCCGTTGATTTGCGAGGCGCGGATTTTGAGCAAATGCAAGAGGGTCGGATCCAATCCGGCGGTCTGCGCCACATAATTTTCCAGACCCAACACAGCTTTGAGGGCGCCGGGGGAGGCTTTCATGTAATCGATACGGGGGGTCATTGGTCTTACTCCTTTGCGATTGGGGTCGATGGTTTAGCGCCGCGCATGGCGCAAATTCTCTTCAAAAAACATACAGCCGCGCCGGGCGATGGCGCCGTCATCTTTTTCAGCCACCTCTGCATTGAGGTCCGCTACCGTGACAGTGGCCAATTCGTCTCGATAGGCTCTTTCCGCACGGATCATGGCGGCATTGATCTGACAGGGCGCCTTGAAATATCTCCTCGGCAGCGGGTTCGGACCGTTCTGACGGATCTCTTTGCAGCGGAAGGCGGGCTCGCGGCCTTCGACCGCCAGCACAATGTCGAGCAAGGAAATTGTTTCGGCGCCCTTAGCCAGACGATAGCCACCTTTGGGTCCGGACACGGTTTCCAGAATGCCCGCACCGGACAAGGCCTGAAGATGCTTCAGCAAATAGCTTGGGGAGACTCCGTGAAACTCCGCCAAAGCGGCCGCGGACAGCAAGCCGTCTTCGGGAGCGGCCGCCAGCATGGTGACGCAATGGATAGCTTGCTCGATACCGTCGCTCAGTTTCATGCTGCACCCTTTTCCTTATCGTGGATAAAAAATATCCATAATAAGGAAAGAGTCAAGAGAGTTTTTCCGGGCCGTCTGTGACGGCTGTTACAGAGTGTGGCGCGCGGAAGCTCTATGTCTATTGCGATTGTCGTCTCGCAAAAAATTGTGGAAGAGCGCCCGATGACCGGACCTTATGAATGGAACCCCATGCCGCGCGTGCTGGCCGTGACATGCCCGTCTTGCCAGTCTGAAGCGGCATTCGAATTTTGCACCCTGCACCAGGTCGCCAAAAAAGATTTGAGCGCTTTCGAACGCCTCAAACATTTTGACCTCGTGAAAACGCGCGAGAGGTCAGGCTACCGGTATCTCGCTGTTTTTTATCCCGGCCTCCATGGCGATCTCCCTGGAGCCCTGCGCGATCTCCCCGACGGATATGCACCGCAAGATTGGGCACAGCCGCAATATGCCTATATGAATAACGGCTTCGAACAGGGTTCCATCGTGTGTGGTGCTTGCGGGTCGCGGCGCAAACATGTTCTGCGCTGGCCGCACGACGCGTTCTTTCAAGTCGAACACAAAGATCATGTGCTCTGGGCGTTTAATCGGGACACCGCCGTAGATCTGTTGCGCTTCGTTCAGGCGGACAATCGGGATTTTCGCCGCTTCACCTATCGCCATTTTCTGATGAAGGTGCCGTCGGTGTTTTTGTCCAAGAAGGCCCGCCCGGCCGTTGCGAAAAAACTACTGCGTTTGCTGAAACCGGTATCTTAGGTAGCTGAATGCCGAGTGATCCCCATGGTGTCGATCCCTCGTAATGTCCATGGTTTTTTGGAAAGACGCTATAGACTCTTTACGATATGTCCCCTTATTTCGATTACGAATTCGACGCTCCGATCTGCCATCACGATGTTGGCAGTGAGCGCTATCGTTACACAGTTGTTTATTTGCCGGAGGACCATGCCAAAGCCCTGCCTTTGGACGACTTTCCACGTTTGCGCATTTCCGGCGAGGTGAATGATTGCCCCTTTGAGGCGGCTCTCACGCCTGTTTCGGGTGTTTGGTACATCCTGTTTTCGAAAAAGACATTGCGCCAGATTGACGCCAAAGTTGGCGATTTGGTCATGGTCCGCTACCGAATTGCTGATCAGGATGCCGTAGAAGTGCCGGAATTGCTGGCTGCTGCTCTTAATAAGAGCAAGAAGATGAAGCGTCTTTGGGACCAGCAAACGCCTGGTAAACAGCGCGCGCTCGCCTATCGTGTGGCCACTGCCAAACGCCCCGAAACGCAAGACAAGCGTGTCGCTGAAGTCTTTGATGTATTGCAGGGCAGACGGGATTTGCGAGGAAACAAGATTTCTCCGTAGGCGGAGTTAGAGCGTCAGAAATCTCAATTTTGGTTCGGTCATTATCTCTCGATACAACAATCCCAATAAGGTGTTTCGCCGAAGCGGTCCACCAGAAAGTCAATCAGGGCGCGGACCCTTTGAGGCACATGACGGGTCGCGGGATAGACCGCATAAAGCGCCATATTGTGCCAGCGATAATCCAGCAAGACCGGCTGCAGCGCGCCCGCAGTAATCGCCTCATTCAGGATAAAGGTCGGCTCGCAGAGAACCCCCAGGCCTGCAATGGCCGCTTCACGTATGGAATCGCCATTGGTGGATTCAAGCCGAGGGTGGACCATGACCGTTCCCGTCTCGCCGTCCGGTCCGCGATAGCTCCAGGCGGACGGGTTCGGAAAATTGCCGTAACATAATCCGGGCAAACCACTGAGATCCTCCGGGTGCTGAGGAATCCCATGGGCTTCGAAAAAAGCGGGCGCGGCGCAAACCACATGACAAATGGGCGCGATCTTGCGGGCCATCAACGTAGAGTCTTTCAAATCGCCGATGCGGATCGCCAGATCGAACCCCTCTTCAAGAAGATCGACCTGCCGGTCGCTCATATCCAGTTTGACCTCGATATCCGGATGGGCCTGCATAAAGGCCGACAGGGCCGGCGACAAATGGGCGACGCCGAAACTGAGCGGCGCGGCAATTTTCAGTTTGCCTTTTAAGACGGCACTCTGCCGGCTGACTTCCGCTTCGGCCTCGGCCAGATCGCTGAGGATGCGCACGGCCCGGTCGTAAAAGAGGCGCCCTTCCTCGGTCAGGTTCATCTTGCGCGTTGTGCGCTGGAGCAGCTGGACGCCGAGCCGCGTTTCCAGGTCTTTCAGCCGCCGGGAAATGGCGGAAACCGCCGTGCCCCGGATCTCTGCCGCCCGGGTCGCGGTACCGGCATCGACCAATTGAACAAAGCTGCGGATCTCTTCCAAGTCGCTCATATATTTCTGAATATCAGAAAAATCATTTCCTGCAATGGGTATTTTTCATGGAAAATAGAAATATTAGGTTGGTTTTATGGAAACAAAGAAGCGGCCGACCCCCGCCGTAAGACTGGAGACAGCAAATGACCAACGCAACAAACGAGCAAGGCCGATTGGCCGGCAAGACCGCCATCATCACCGGCGGCACCACAGGCATCGGTTTTGAAACCGCCCGGCAATTCATCGCCCAAGGCGCCCGCGTCCTGATCACCGGACGTAGCCAAGATAAGATTGATTCCGCTTTGGCGGCGCTCGGCGAAGACGCCGTCGGTGTCGTGGCGAACTCGGCGCACATTTCCGATTTAGATAATGTGGCGGTGGCCGCCGAACAGGCCTTCGGCAAAGTAGACATTCTTTTTGCCAATGCGGGCAACGGCGTCTTCGCGCCCATTCCGGATGTCGACGAGGCGGGCTATGATCATCAATTCGATTTAAACGTCAAAGGCGTGTTCTTCACGGTACAGAAGATTTTGCCACTCCTACGCCGCGGCGCGTCGATCATCTTGACCGCCTCTTCGGTGCACACAAAAGGCGCGCCGGGCGGTAGCCTCTATTTTGCCAGCAAAGCCGCCGTGCGCTCTTTCGCCCGGACCATGGCGGTCGAATTGGCCGGGGCCGGGATCCGGGTGAACGCGCTCAGCCCCGGCATCGTCCCCACCAAATTCTTTTCCAACTCGAATGTCGGAGAAGGGGCTTATGGCCAGTTTGAAGAAATGGCCGGCAAAGCAGCTCCGCTCGGCCGGGCCGGCACGCCGGAGGAAATGGCCCAGGCGGTTGTCTATTTGGCGAGCGACGAAAGCTCTTATGTGACGGCCACCGATCTCAGCGTCGATGGCGGTTGGGCTCAAGTTTGACGTCAACCACGCAGACCAAGCATCAGTAAGGCGCGGGAGATAGGGGTTCCAATCTCCCGCGTCTTTGCGCGTCATGAGGTGGCCTTCCACCTTGACGGTTGAAAGGGTTTCCTATTCGCTTTCAAGGTCTGTGGGACTTAGGAGGATTCTTCCATGACCAAGACCGAGATTGCCCATCGCGCTTTGCAAGCCTATGTGGACAGCGACCGGACGGCCTTGGAGCCGCTCATTGCCGAGACCTTTCGTTTCACCAGCCCCTACGATAACGGCCTTGACCGGCAAACCTACTTCACCCGCTGCTGGCCGTTTCATGAGATCACGCGAGAGATTGACTTCGTGCGCGCCCTTGAGCAAGGCGACGATGTGGTGGTGACCTATGAGATGACACAGGTGAGCGGGGCAAGATCCCGCAACACGGAGGTCCTGACCATTCGGGGCGGGCAAATCGTGGAGATAGAAGTCTATTTCGGTTGGTCCCTGCCCCATGGGGCAGAGCCGGGCGGATTCATCGACCCGTCATAAGAATTTTCAATGAGATCCGTGCGTCACGTCTTGACAGATCGCCGGGTCACCCCGATGACAAGAGATAGGATGCCTTATGTGGTTCTTGCGGCCGTTTTTTGAGGGAGTTTCGACATGGCTTATGTAGACGGATTTGTCGCGGCGGTGCCGACGGCTAACAAGGATAAATATATTCAGCATGCAGAAGAAGCGTCCGTTGTGTTCAAGGATTACGGCGCGCTGAAGCTCGTGGAATGTTGGGGTGATGATGTGCCCAAGGGCGACCGGACGGATTTTTATCGAGCGGTCGAAGCCAAAGACGATGAGACCATTGTTTTTTCTTGGGTGGTGTGGCCGGACAAAGCGACCCGCGACCAGGGCATGGAAAAACTCATGTCCGATCCGCGTATGACAGATGAGAGCAACCCCATGCCGTTTGACGCCTCACGCTTGGTCTACGGTGGATTCCAGATGATCTTGGAGCTGTGAGCCCGCTCTAGAGTATCACTTCTTCCACATCGATGGCCCGTGGCTGTCCCGGTTGGCCGATGGCGCATTCCAAGGCCTGCCGGTCCCACTGGGCAGTGTCTGCCGCCGCGCGATAGGTCTCCTGCAAAAACGACATCAGGGCTGCGGCCGGATCGGCGGCGGTTCGCACCGCTGCGTAGGGCAAAATGAACTCGCCGAGTTTTTCGTGATAATAGGCGCCTTCGGTGGTCACGGGCACAGCGCCGAAAGTTTCGGGCGTTGGGTAGGCGTAAGAATAAAAGGCTGCTTCATCGAGACCATTGCCGCCCGCCCAAAAGCCGGCGGAACTAACTTCGTGCGAATAGGCTTCGCGGGTAATGTCATCCGGCAGGTTTGGCATGCCCCCCGGATGGGTCGGCGCGATGCGCCCGGAGAAACGCGTGACCGCCAAATCAAGACTGCCCCAGAACAAATGGACCGGGCTCGACTTGCCCAAAAACCCGGTGCGGAATGTTTTGAACACGCCATCGACGGCGACCAGCGCTTGCCAGAAATCATGCACCGCGTCCGGGTCATAAGCGCCGGGATCCGTTTGCTTGGCAAAGGGCACGGCGTCTACCACTTCATTGGGGGTCCCGTGAAACTCTGACGGTGCGCCGATTTTGTCGAGGGCCTCAATAAAGCGCCCATGAAAGTCGGCAACCGATTGCGCCTCCAGGGCGACCTTTTCCACGGCACCGTTTGTCGCGGAAATCACCAATTGATGATCGATGAAATCAAAGTCCGTGCAGTAACTCTCTTGCGGTCCGGGGATGATCGACGATGTCAGGCCGCGCGCCGTGACATAGGTGGTGGCTTGCCAGGCGTGATTCATCCAAGGGGTCAGCGCCACGCGAAACTTGCCGACAATTTGCAGCCACATGTGAAGGCTTGCGCCGGAGTCGCGCCATCTTTCATAAGGAATGTCGGGCCAATTTGTCATCGCAGTGCTCCTTCGCGTTGTTGGGTGGTCCCTGGGGCTCTGCCCGATCGGCTAAGCTTTGCATGGCTTTGCAGGCCGGGAAAGCGAGATGTGATCGTTCCGTCATGACAATTCTGTTAGAGTTTCAAGACAGGTGTCAGTGACCCATCACCATGGGCGCTGCGTTTACTGTGCGAAGGTCTGTGAAAGTTTGGCGCCATGACCACATACCAAGATGTCTATCCCTCTGATCCGCTTTTGCGCAGTGCGGATTTGGTCAGTCTGCAGGCGGCCGATGTGCTGTCTCTCGAATATTTCGAGGCCGAACCGAATGAAATGCCGACGCAGACTTTTGAGCAACATCATATACTGGTTAATTTGAAAGAAGAGCCGCACCGGGTTGAGAATTGGCGCGATGGTGAGCATCGCGATTTCATTTATAAACGCAATGAGATCATCGTCACACCGGCGGGGATCGAAAGCGGCTGGCGTTGGCATGCGCGCTCCCGGGTTATTGTGGTGACCATTGATCCGGAGGCCTTGGACCGGTTCAGCCGGTCGGAGCTTGGACTGGTTTTGACCCGGCAACAATTGATGGACCAACCGCAATTCGAAGATCCTGATCTGACCGCCGCCGGCAAAATGCTGCTTGATGCCTTGCAGGAAAGGCGGCCGGGGTTTGAAGTCATCTATGAATCTCTGGCCCGTGTTTTCGTCGTCAAGCTTTTGCAATCCTATGGGGTTGAATTGGGCTCGGTGCAGGAATTCGGCGCCAACTTTACGGCGGCCCACTACCGCCGGGTGCTCGATTTCGTGGCGGAAAACTATGCCAAGTCCATCACCATTGAGGATATTGCAGCAGAGGCGGGCATGAGCACGGCGCATTTTTCAAGGCTTTTCAAAGAAACAATCGGCGATACGCCGTACCAATTCTTGATGCGCTACCGGGTGGAGCGGGGCCAAGACATGTTGCGCCAGACGGATCTGCCCATGATCCAAATTGCCCTCGATTGCGGCTTTTCCGATCAACCGCATTTCTCCCGCACCTTTTCCAAGCTGGTCGGTCAATCGCCCAGCGCCTATCGCCGCCAAAGCCGCGAATAGCAGGAATCTACAAAACTTTGCGCCGATGCTCCAAGCCCGGCGCGCGCCCGTCTCCTAATGTCCTCTCAACAACATCAAGGAGACACATCATGAAAAAGACACTTCTCGCAGGCGCCGCCGCCACCTTTCTTTCCATGGGCGCGGCTGACGCGGCCACATCGAAACGGGTGGTTTTTGAGAGCAACGGCGACCGTTTGGTCGGCGACCTCTATCTGCCCGACTCCTACAAGGAAGGCGACAAACTGCCCGCCGTTATCGTCACCGGCGCTTGGACCACGGTCAAAGAACAAATGCCGCGCACCTATGCCGCCGAAATGGCCGACCGGGGCTATGCGGCTTTGGTGTTCGATTTTCGCGGTTGGGGTCAATCGGACGGCGACCGCCGGCAATATGAAAACCCCACACGCAAAACCGAAGACATTGTTGCCGCAGCCGATTATCTGAGTGCCCGGCCGGAAGTCGATAGCGCCCGGATGGGCGGCTTGGGCATTTGCGCCAGTGCGGGCTATATGGCGGGCGCCACCGCCCAATCAAAGCATTTGAGGTCACTCGCCTTGGTGGCGCCGTGGCTCCATAACCAAGAGATCGTCAACGACACCTATGGCGGTGCGGACAGCGTGGCATCGCTGATTGCCGTCAGCCAGGACGCAGATGCGGCTTTTGAGACAGACGGCACTCAAAAGATGGTTCCGGCTGCCAGCGCGACCGATTCCTCCGCCATCATGTATCAGGCGCCTTATTACACGGAAGAAGATCGCGGTTTCATTCCTGAATATGTCAATGAGTTCAATCTGTCCTCTTGGGAGCCTTGGCTCACCTATGACGCCGTTTCCATTGCGGCCGATTTAGAAACCGTCCCTGTACAGATTGTTCACTCCGACGCCGCCGCCATCCCTCAAGGTGCGCGCCGGTTCTACCAAGAGCTTCAGGGTCAAAAAGCCGAGCTCTGGCTCGACGAGACCACGCAGTTTGAGTTTTACGATGATCCGGCGGCGATTGAGGCGAGCGCTGATGCCACGGCAAAACACTTTGCCGACACCTTGAAATAGGAGGAGCGGATGAAACCTATACTAGGAGCTTTGATTGTCATGATGACCGCCGCCAACGCCGTCCCCACCGCCCTCGCCTCACCAGCCGACGAAGCCGCCATTGAGACCATCGTCGAAAGCGTCGGGAGTCTCGCCGACCGGGGCAATTTCGAGAGCTTGGAGATGCTCTTCGCCGACGAAGTGATGGTCGACTATTCCTCTCTCTCCGGGGCCGTAGCGGAGCTGAAAAGCCCGCAGGCTCTGATGAGCGAATGGGCCGCAACCCTGCCGGGCTTTGACCGGACACGGCATCAATTGTCGGACGTGCGAGCGTCTGTTGACGGCACAACTGCCACGGCGGCGGCCAATGTGGTCGCAGGTCATTGGATCGGTGAAGCCTATTGGGAAGTGACAGGACGCTACAGCTATCTGCTGTCCAAAGAAGATAACCTCTGGCGTATTGCGTCCATGACCTTCACGCTTGAAGGTGAAATCGGTTCCCGGGACGTGTTCGGCCCGGCTATGGCGGCCGCGCAAGCCAATCCGTCAAGCTACATGCTCCGCCAGCGGACGAAACAGGCGGTTCTCGATTTTTTGCAAGGCCTAGAGGCCAAGGATATGGACCAGGTGAACGGTATTTGGGCGGAAGATGCGGTGCAAGACATGCCTTATGTGCCCGCCGGGTTCCCAAGCCGGGTGGTGGGCCGTGAGGCTTTGATTGCCCATTACGCCGGCTGGCCGGAAAATGCAGAGAAGCCCAACTTCACCGACAGTCTGGTGTTTCACGCCATGACGGATCCGCAAATGGTCTTTGCCGAGTTTCGTGGCTCCGTCGATATCGTTCCCACCGGACGGACATATAATCAGGTTTATGGCGGTCTGTTCCACGTCAATCGTGAAGGCAAGATTACCCTGTACCGGGAATATTTCGATCCGCGCGTTTTTGCCGAAGCCTTCGGGTTGAACCCATCGCTCGGGTCTCAGCAATAGAGTTTTGGGGCAGGTCTCGTGCCTGCCCCGACACTGCGCCGGACCGGACCTATGCCATCTTCTGGATTTCTTCCGACAACAGATCAAAAACGATGCGGATGCGCCGGCTGGTGTAGATTTCCCGGTGGGAGACAATCCAAACCGGGACGGGGACCGGTTCGATGAGGTGAGGTAAAACCGGCTCCAATTCAGGGAAAAGTTTGGCATCATGATCGGTGATGACGCTGATCCCCATGCCGAGGCGGGTCATTTCGATATAGGCCGTACCGCTGGCCGTGGCGACCCGCACATTGTCGGATGCTAATTTGAGCCCAAATAGCTGATACATGCCCAGGGAATAATCGACAGTGTCAAACCCGACGAAGTCAGCAGCCGAGAGACTTTCTATCGTCGTAGGCCTGCCGATACGATCAAGATAGTCCGTAGACGCATAAAACCGGGCTTTGGTTTCGCCCAGCAATTTGGCAATCAGATCTTCCTGCTCCGGCCGGGCATGGCGGATGGCAATGTCCGCTTCGCGCCGCATGAGGTCGCGGGTTTCGTTGGAGCTGATCAACTCGACGTCGATGCCGGGCGCTTCCCGGCGCAATCGTCTGAGCATGGCGGGCACGTGATAGGTCGCCATCGTATTGGTGGTGGTGAGTTTCACGTGGCCTTTGGCCTCTTTTGATTGGCCCGACGCGGCAAGTGACACGCGGCTTGCCGCATCGCCCATGGCCCGAAAATGCTCCAGTAAATCAAAGCCGGCCTGAGTCAGGGAGAGAGATCGGCCAACCCGCTCAAATAAAGTGACGCCCAAGGCCTCTTCCAAGGCCGCCACTTGCCGGCCGAGAGTGGGCTGGGTTTGGCCCAGCGCCCGCGCGGCCGCAGACAAGGTGCCTTCTTCCGCCGTCGCCAAAAAGGCCCGGGCTTGGTTCCAGTCGAAAGAGATGGCCTGCCAATTCATGCATATTTGTATAACTGAAAGACGAATTTGGGCAATTTATTTATGATTTTTGCATGGGTATGGAAGCGCCTGAAAGGAACAACTTGATGGCACAGGCAGATTTTCTCCTCCCAGCCCAGCTGACCGGCGGGTGCGAAACCATTCCGGTTTTCGCCCGCTGGTTCGGCTCCTGGCAGGTCACTGTCCGGCGGCAGGCTCTGGATACGGGCGAATTGCGCCGGCGCTATGATCGGGCGGCCCCCGAATGGCAGCACAAATTGGACCGCCTCGGTGTGCCGGACGCTTATGACGGTGTCCTGCGGAGCGCTCTTGCGAACCATGGCCGCCCACTTCACGCGCAGTCCCGTGTTCTCGATTGCGGCATCGGGTCGGGCGGCCTGTCGGCGGCGTTGGCCCGGGTGACCGGCGGCCCGCTTGTCTTGCATGGCGTCGACATGTCGCCGGCCATGCTGGTGCAAGCGGAAGAGATCCTGCGGGCGACGGAAATTGAGGCGCACCTTCGGTCGGCCGATGCCCATGCCCTGCCTTATCCGGACGATCATTTCGATCTGGTGATGAGTGCGCACATGGTGGAGCACTGCCCCCGTCCGCAACGGGTCTTGGCGGAATTGGCACGGGTCTTAAGGCCTGGAGGCCTGCTGGTCTTATGCGTCACCCGAGCGTCCCTGCTGGGCATGATGATTCATTTGAGCTGGCGGACCCATGCGGTCACGCCGTCCCGGGCCATGAGTTGGCTGGCGCAAAGCGGCTTTGAACAGGTGCGCCCCTTGGCCTATGGCACTGGCGCATTGTGCCCTCAATTGAGCCTCGCCTTTATGGCGATCAGGCCCAAAAACACTCCGCCTACGAATGAAAAGACAAAGGGTTTGGAAAACGCCCCCTTTGCGTATAAGCAACAGAAAGGATCAACCCCATGACGACGAAAGCGATCACTATGGCCGACGATGCCAGGTTTTGGGACCGTATTGCCGAAAAATACGCCAAGAAACCGGTCGAGAATGAAGAGAATTATCAGCGCAAGCTGAAGATCACGCAGGATTATTTTCGCCCCGACATGGAGGTGCTGGAGCTCGGCTGCGGTACCGGGTCAACGGCTTTGGTCCACGCTCCGCATGTGCAACACATCAGAGCGACCGATATTTCCTCCAAGATGCTCGACATTGCGCGCGCCAAGGCCGCTGATATGGGCGTCGACAACGTCACCTTTGAGGTCAGCTCAGTCGAAGATCTTGATGTTACCGAAGGAAGCGTGGACGCTGTCTTGGCTTTGAGTGTTATGCATCTCGTGCGCGACAAAAACGCCACCATGGCCAAGATTCACAAGATGCTGAAACCCGGCGGCTTATTTGTCACCAGCACGCCGTGTCTCGGCGATACCATGAAATGGTTCAAACTGGTCGGCCCTATTGGCGCGGCGCTCGGACTGATTCCTAAAGTGACCATCATGACCAAAGACGAGTGGCTGAGCAGCTTGGCGCCGGCGGGCTTTGCCATTGACTATCAATGGCAGCCGGAAAAGAGCATCGGCGTTTTTGCCGTCGCCAAGAAAGTGGACTAGGGCGTTCCGGCAAGGTGGCTATTTGTACATGCCTTCCCGCAAGTTGATGTCGTATTCCAGATAGGCCTTCATGGCGCAGATCATCTGTGACCAGCCCATACAGTTGCCATAGGAATTCTTCAGGCCCCTAGGGGTCTCGGGCCAGCCTTCCTCAGCAATGCTCACAATGGTGCGGCCGTCTTCCGTCGGTTCAAATCGCATGGTCACTGTGGTTTCTGTGCCGCCGTTTGGGTCTTCATCCCCGTCCCAATTGAGAATGATCCTCTTGTTCTTCTCAACTTCAATCACCTTTACCGGAAAGGCACCGGGAAAGTCATGGAAATCCCAGAAGACTGTGGCGCCTGTTTCAAGGCGCCCTTTAGCGCCGCCGGTGGTAAAGTAGCCGGACAATTGATCGGGATTGACGACAGCTTCGAACACGTCGTCGATTGGTTTGTTGATCCGTCCACTGACTTCGAATCGCAATTCCATAACAAACCTCCTTGCTCTGGCGTCCATTATGTTATAAAAACATAACATGTCAAGTTCCGTGATCGATGACAGAGTTTTCAAGGCGCTCGCGTCGCCTGTCCGGCGCCGATTGCTTGATACCTTGCGCGACAACCCTCAAACCACCGGCGAGCTATGCGCCAAATTCAAAACCCTTGATCGTTGCACAGTGATGCAGCATCTCAAGGTTCTGGAAGAGGCGGATCTGCTTCTTGTCAGGCGTGCCGGGCGCCAGCGTTGGAATTACCTCAACGCAATACCGATCAAACGGATTCACGATCGCTGGATTGGTGATTATGCCGCCGGCGCCGTGGATCTTTTGGACCGCATGAAAACAGATCTAGAGCAAACATCTGACAAGCTCGCGCGTGTTCGCGAAGAATAATATCAGTACAAAGACGAAAGCATCTCCATTCTGAAGTCGCTAAGAAGGCGGTTGAGGCGTGAGGACTGATCACGCCCCGTCCGGCTTTTCCTCAGTTGAGATAATGCATCTTCACGGATGGGGCATTTTGTTGGGCGGACGCCCGGGTGAAGCTGGGCTCGTCATAAGGCCCGCTCGCCCCCGTGGCCATGCAGGATCCAGCATCATCTGTCCCCATCATCGATGGACCTATCACCTTGACGGCATCTTGGCGCAAGGGCCCGGCGCAGAAGACCCGCTAACCTGGGTTCATGAAACTTTGGCGGCCCATTCTCGTTAGGCCGCATCGCCGTCACGCAGGTCCGACCAGTCCGGGTGTCGATCGAATTTGACCTTGATGTAGGGGCAGGTGGGCCTGATTTTCTTGTTCTGCCGGCGCGCCTCCGTGATTAATTGATCTACAAGCTTACCAGCAATCCCTTGGCCACGTTGGCTGGGGGGCACGAAAGTGCTGATCGCGTCCCAAACCTCACCGCGTGTGACAAAAACCAATTCCGATTCCCGGCCGTCAACGGAGCCCGGAATGAAGATGCGCCCGCCCGACGGCGTTTGTTCAAATTCAATCTGCGATGACATGGTCCATCCTTTCGGCTCTCTGGCATAGGAACTCATTATATAGGGAGCGCCAATCGCTTTGCCCAGGTGGACCTGTGTCTATACGGCGATTCACTCACGCCGATTTTTGTGGCGCAGCACCTCGCGGTACATTCTTCCTAACGCTCTATCTTTGGCGCGGGCCTCGGCAATGCTCTGAGAATTGCGCTCATTTTCCGCCAGGAGCTTGCGCCATCGATGGAGGCGGCCGGCGTCAAGGTCACCGGCGGCAATAGCTTGCTGCACGGCGCATCCGGGTTCGGTTTCGTGAGCGCAATTTTGGAAGCGACACTTTCTGGATAACTCTTCGATATCTTCGAACAGAGCGGCCACGCCATCTTCGCTTTCGGTCAGTTGCAGCTCGCGCATGCCCGGTGTATCGAGTACCCATCCGCCGGACGGCAAAGGATAGAGTGCGCGATGGGTGGTGGTATGCCGGCCCTTGGCATCATCTTCGCGGATCTCTTGTGTTGCGATATCGCTTTGATCGAGCAAGGAATTGGTCAAGGTGGATTTGCCCACACCGGACGAACCGACAAAGGCAATAGTTTGACCGGGGCCGCACCAGGGGTGCAGCGCTTTGACTTCGGTCACATTTGTGGCGTCCAACGTCTCAACACATAAGAGTGGCATGAGCGCTTCGGCTTGCCGTCGATAGTCTTCCGGCGCGTCGCTCTGGTCGGCTTTGGTCAAGACAATGACCGGCGTCACGTCTGCGGCCCGGGCCAGCGCCAAGTAGCGTTCGAGCCGGGCAATGTTAAAATCTTGATTGCAAGACGAGACGATCATCAGCGTATCGACATTGGCCGCGATTAATTGAACCGCGCGGCCGGTGCCGGGCGCTTTGCGTTTGAAAACACTTATGCGGTCTAAGCGGCGTACTACGCGCGGGATGTTGGGGTCCAGTAAAAGCCAGTCGCCGATAGTGGCAGCCTCCTCCGGATCCGAGACGGCAATCGGCGGCACGGTCAGGCTCAAATGCTCGCCGACGACATGAAGCGCGTTTCGATGAACAGCAACGACTCGTACCGGCTGTGTATTTTCAAATTCAACCAGGTCCAATTGTTGTTGAAAAAAGGGCCGCCAGCCAAGTTCGCTTAAAGGTCTGGCGTCAGGATCCGCGCCGCTGGGCGCGTTGATGGGCTTATCGCTCATTTTTGAGATTCTCTCATGGGGCCTGCCGGTTTGATTGTCGGCAGACGGGACTTTGACATTTCGGCAAAAAACAGCAGTCGCCTTCCATCAGAGGGCGGTGCAATTAGTGCTCTGCTGTGGACAGCTGGTGAGCTGTCGGTCCCTACCGGGCCATAAAGTCTCCATGAGTTGACTGGCTTAAATTAACACGGCCTGATCAGCCGTCAACCGTGCGAAATCCGAAAGCATCAATTGGATTCTAGATTCCGGACCAGGATCCCTTGGCGATTTCGCCGTTGCTTTTGGTGATGGTGACATCAAGGCCTGAGAGATGGGCCATGCCGGAAATATACTCCAGTGCTTCCGGCCCGTCGCCCGCGAGCAAATTGACATTGGCCCCACCAATGGCACCGGCCACGCTGAGTCCTTTCGCATGCTGATGGCCCCAGCCGTGGGGCACGGCCACCACGCCGGGTTTGAGCTCATCTAAGAGTTTGAGGGGCAATCGGATCACGGCTGTGTCCGACTGAATATCCACCGCATCCCCTTCGCTCAACCCGAGCCGGTGGGCGTCGTCGGAATGCATATAGACGTGATTGCTTTGGCGCTCGGAGCCGCGGGTGAGGGCATCAATGTTTTGCGTCCAGGAATTGTGGGTGTGGTGGGCGCGTTTGGAGATCAGCTTGAACGGCTTAGGGGATGACGACAGCCGGTCGAAAGCCGCGCCAAGCTTTCCGGCTTCGGCCATCAGCATGTCTGTCATCAGATGTAGCTTGCCATCCTCAGTGGTCAGACGATCTTGCAAGAACGTGCCCGGGGTGGGTTTTGGTCGCGGCGCACCCTCGGGGATTTTGCTCAGGTGCTTAAAGCTCTTTTGGCCGGTGATCTTCAACAAGAGATTGAGGATGAGTGGGATCGGTAGGCTGCGCCGCCGCCCCAGTGAATTGACCCAGGCCATAGCCCGTAAAATATTCTGAGCGATGCCGCTGCCGAACAGGCCGACGCCCGAGGCGGTGGCAAGGTCCGTATAGATGGTGGCCTCATCCCGTTGATCACCGTCCGGCGTTACCACGGCGTCGGTCGCCGCGATGTAGGGTCTGGATTGAAGACCCAAAAAGAGCGGAAAGACGAAGGGCAGGTCGGCCCGTTCCAATGGCGAGGTCGCGGGCAGGACATAATGGGCAAGGCTGGCGGTTTCGTTCAGATAGATGTCCGTCACCACCAATAACTCGAGTTCCTTGAACGCCTCGGCTAAGCGGCCGCTATTGGCCATGGTCAGCAGTGGATTACCGCCGGTGACAAACAGCGCACGTATTTGCTCGTCTCCGGGGATGAGAATCTCGTCGGCCAAAATGCCGCCGGGAAACCCGCCGTTCAATTGTTTAAAGCCGCCGATGCGCGATTGCGGCTCGCGCGTAAACAGCTTGTTTTTCTTCGAGAATGCGGCGAAGTCGAACACGCCTTCGCCGATCAGCATACCGCCGGCCCGATCCAAATTGCCGGTGAGCGCGGAGATACATTCGGACAGCCAATGGGCCGTGGTGCCGTATCCGCCCATGCCGAGGCCCGTCCCGGTGACGATGCCCGCGCCGTCGGCGGCAAGATAGTCTTGCACCATGGTTCGCAACGTTTCAGGGTCAATCCCGGTGACGCTTTGTGTTTTTTCCGACGGCCAATCATTGACCAGCGCTTCCAGAGCCTCAAAGCCGGTCGTGTAGGTGTCGACCAGATCCCGGCGCACGCCGCCTTGGGCCATCACTTCGTTTAAGAAGGAAAGAAAAAAGAACACATCTGCATTGGGGGCGATGAAGACATGATTGCCCGCGAGCTTGGCGGTTTCCGTCTCGCGCGGGTCGACCACGACAATCTTACCACCCCGGGCTGTTACTTCCTTGAGGCGCTTGGCCGGATGAGCCACTTGCAAAAAAGTCCATTTGGAAACAACCGGGTTGCTGCCCACCACAAGAAGATAGTTGACGCGGTCCAGATCCGGAAAGGGCTGAAGAAAAGGAAAGCCATACATTTCCGTCGCGCTGGCAAAGCGATTGGCGCAATCTTGTGTGGCGGAAGAATAGATATTGTGCGAGCCCACCCCGCGCATAAAGCCTTCGGCAAAGATGGGATGAAGAATGCTAAACCCGGCAGCGGTCCCCACATACATGGCGATGGAATTGGCGGCACGGGCCCGCAGGGTTTTGACCTTTTGCCCGATTTCGCGATTGGCCTGATCCCAAGAGATGGGCTCGAACCGGTCGCCGACCCGTTTCATCGGGCTCTTCAACCGGTCCGGCGAGTCATACATGTGGTGCTGGTTGAGGCCTTTCATACAGGCAAACCCGTCGGTGCCGATGTGATCCGCATTGGGTTTGATGTCGGTGATCTTGTCGCCATTGAGCGTAAGCGTCAGCCCGCAGCTGGCTTCACAGATCCGGCAAAAGGTGTGTTTGGTTTCGGTCATACACACTCAACATTATTCAAGACTTGATATTGAGTTTACAGGATCTTCAGCGATTGGCCACGGTCTGATCGCCATTTCTGATCAAACTAGACCCTGAATTTATAAGACATGCCATCCCAATATCCCCAAAAAAGAAAGGGCCGCTTGTGGGAAAGCGGCCCTTGTAAGATGGGACTCAGATGCAGGCTGAGGGATAAGCATCAAGTCCGTGAGAGCGTCCCGCTATGATGAGTGGTGAGGGGGGTCACAGTTTCATCCGGGACAACGACGGCACATCAAATAGGTGCGCAGTCGGTACTTTCGTCATTGTCAGCTGTGTTGATGTTCAGGATGTACCAGGCATAGCAGCGAGAGAAGATCCCATTGAAGAACAACATGACAGCGACGGCTATTACAAAAACTTCCGTCAGAGTGAGTGCCGGTTGCATGAACGCCCAAAGCATTAGACCCAGTCCCATGGTCAGGCGGATCACGCGTTCAACATTGCCAAGATTGCGTGCAATCATTTTTCCATCTCCTTGTTGTCCGGAACTACGGCGAGCATTTCGAGGTGGATCAGAGAAAACAGCTGGAGTCCGTTCGAATTGGTCCCCATTTGAGTAAACCCATCGGAAAAGCCCAGAAAACAGGGACTTTTCGCTTGTCGCGACATTCGGTCACGTCTGCTCACAGGGATGTGAGGCGGCCGCGTTTCAGGGGTAGGGAATGGTTGTGCAATGGGAGGCCTTGTGGGCGGTCTCAAAAAGTTAACAGGGCATTATACTCCGTGTGCCGAATAAATAGCCTTATACTTTCAGCTGCCAGTAGCCCACGTCGATCCAATCTCCGAACTTGAAGCCCGCCTCAGACAGATGTGCGATCTGTTCCATGCCGAACTTCTCATGGAGCGCGACGCTGGCGTCATTCGGCAATGCGATCACACCGATGATGCGGTGATAGCCTTTGCTCTTTAGCTCTGGGATCAAAGCTTCATAAAGCCCGGAGCCCAGACCCCTCGCCCTCGCTTCGGGGGCCAGATAGGCAGAAATCTCGGCGGTGAAACGATAAGCGCTTCGTTTGTGAAACGGCGCTGCATAGGCATAGCCGATCATTGCTCCCGCTTCTTGTGCGACGAGCCACGGCAGGCCGGCCTCGGCCACCGACTCAATGCGGGCCGCCATGTCGTCAATGGTCACGGGGACCTCTTCGAACGTGACTTTGGTCTTGGTCACATAATGATTGTAGATGTCCGCGATCTCGGCGGCATCGGATGGCTGAATGGGGCGGATCATGCCTAAGAAGCTATCCTTCGGTAGAAACTCATTACAACGCCGTTTGGAAGGGTCTTTGACTTTCTCAGATTAAGATTGTTGGGCCCGGTTTTGTCGCCGAATAAACGTTTCCCCGGACCCACCACGACGGGAAAGGTCCAAAGACGGAATTGATCGATCAGATCATGGGCCAGCAAGGTTTGAATGAGCTGCCAACTGCCGTGAACTTGCAGCAATGGCCCATCTTGGTCTTTCAGTCGTTTGATTTCCTCAGGGATATCACCCAACAGCGCTTCGGAATTCTGCCAGGTCAAACCGTCCGCGCGGGAGGTGGCGACATGTTTTTTTGATTGGTTGAGTTTCTCCGCATGCGGATCTCTCGCATCCGCATTGGGCCAATGACCGGCGAACATATCATAAGTTTTTCTTCCGAAAACAAGATCGAAGGGCTCGGACATGGCTTCTTCGTTCACAAGAACCATCACCTCTTCCATGAAAGGCGCACACCAACCGGAATGTTCAAATCCACCGGATGGATCTTCATCGGGCTGAACCGGCCCCTGCATCACTCCGTCCAGCGTAACGAAAGTCAAAATGGATAAGTCTCTCATGGACGAGTACCTTGCATGTTGCAGACCTGGGCCTTTCGTGACGGAAACGGATCGGCTTAGCTGATTGTCTTGACCGAGCCGCACTGATCGTCTCACACTCCCGACTGATATTGAGGAGATTGACAGCGATGACAAGCAACAAATTCAGCCGTCGTGACTTGGCAAAGATCAGCGCCGGTGCGGGAAGTGCAGCCCTGTTGGGCGGTCAAGCCATGGCAGGTGGGCATTCCGGGGCAGCAACGGTTTCCGTCCGTGCCGATGGGGGCTACGACACGGTTCCCTTGGATCGGGACGAGGTCCGTATCACGCTTGTCCAATCAAAACTGCCCACGGTGGATGTGAACAATCCGAAACCGGGTCTGAGGGCCAATCTCAGTCACATGCTGGAATTGTTCGACGAAGCCCAAGCCGGTGAAAAGCAAGATGTGGTGATGTTTCACGAATTGCCGTTGACGGCTCTGTCATTTGATTGGAGCCGAGAGGATGTGCAGAAAGTCTGCATCGAAGTGCCCGGTGAGGAAACGGAGGTATTGTCCAAGACAGCGCGGGACGCCAATTGCTATATTTTGTTCGGCGCCTATGTGCGAGATGACGACTGGCCAGGCCACACGTTGAGCATCACGACCATCATCGGGCCGGATGGCGAGATCGTCGATCGTCAATGGAAGGTGCGCAACATCAAAGGTGTTTTCGGGCCCATCGAATTGATGACCACAACGGTCTACAATGTTTATGATCAATATGTCGAAATGTATGGCGCCGACCAGGTCTTACCTGTGGCAAGAACGCCGATCGGCAATATCTCGACGACGGCGGCGCAGCGGGAGCCGGAATTGGTGCGGGGTTTTGCGTTAAAGGGATGCGAGATCTTATTGCGTACCGCGACCGGGGCATTTCGTCTTGCGGATATCCAATCAAGCTCAATCTATAACGGCATCTATCAAGGGATGGTCAACAATTCATATTTGCCGGAGAACAAAGCTCTGCTGGACGATCGCTGGGCTGGTGAGGACACGTCGAAACCCAAATCTGACAGCACGAGTGTTTGGAGTCTCTTTACGGGGCCGGGCGGAGAAATCTTGGCGCAAGCGCCGACCGCATCGCAGGAATTTGTGCGAACCACGATTCCAATTAAGTCGTTTCGCGAGACTCATCGTATCCCGTTGATCCACCGCGCGCTTTATGAAGATGTCGAGGCCGCCTATGTGCCGCGCTATGATCCTGGTCTGTATACGGAGTATTTACCCTCGACGTCCGAAGATGCGGGGCGGTTTTTAAAGAGTAAATCAAGATGGTCTTGATCTAGTTGTCCGCTTGGTTTTCCAGCGAGCTGAGCCAAGAGGTCATGACCTGATAGGCCTTGGATTCAAGGCCGGGTGCCAAGGCCTCTGCTTGGTTACGCAATTCGTTGACGTTGATGCCCGCGGCGGCGAGCTCGGCGGCATGACCGACAAGCCAATGCTCGATAGTTCGCCCGGTGGCTTCCGGGTGAAACTGAAATCCGATCACATTCTTGCCGAGGGTGAAGGCTTGGTTGCGGCAAAGATCCGAAGAGGCAAGATGGGTTGCCCCGTCAGGCAGATCGAATGTATCGCCATGCCAATGCAAGGTAACCGGTGCTCTGGCAAAAGGGGCAAGGCACGAGTCTTCGCCGGCTTCCGTGAGGGTGATCGGGGCAAAACCGATCTCCTTCAACCCGCTCGGAAAGACCCGCGCCCCGGCGGCGCGCGCAATCAATTGGGCGCCCAAACAAATGCCCATCAAGGGGCGCCCCTCTGCCAATCTTTTTTTGATGAGGCTGAGTTCGTGCGTGAGAAAAGGATAAGCCGTCTCTTCGTAGGCGCCGATCGGACCGCCCAGGATAATGAAAAGGTCACTGTCCGCAGCATGTTGCGGCAGGTAGTCGGCGGCATTGTAAGCCGTGACTTCGTAATCATGATCGTTCAGCGCCGGCACAAAACCGTCGAGATCCTCGAATCCCACATGTTGAATGACGCTGGCTTGTTTCATCGGACGTCCAGGTGCTTTTTGTTTGGCCTCAACGACCCCCGGCATAGTGCGTTGCCGGCGGCCGTATCTTGAGACGCAAACTTATTCGGCCATGATGATGCCGGGAAGCGATAAATCGCCCGAGGCAATATCATGGACACCGGTAATACACAGCAACGGGATTTCGCTGTTCTCATTGACCTGCAACTCGGCGGTCACCGCATCGAAAGATGCGCTTTCGCTGTCGCTCACCGGCACCGTAATGCGCGCGGTTTGGCCTGACAGGATCGGGCTCATCCCGGGGCTGTCCAATGCCAGCGGTAACATAGGCGCGGTTTCCGGCAACAGGTCCACACCGGGCGAAACATCGCGCACTTTCAAGCCGGCACCACAAGCCGCTTCTTCGGTGAGCACGACCCAATGAGAATGCCAGTCCGCGCCATCATTCGCCGGATCGCCGTCCTGGTTTTCGTCAAACAGGGGTGTGTCGTCAAAGTCTGGATGAGCGGTGATGGCGAGGGCCAGAATACCGGACCCCGCCTCAAAACCCACTTTGGACGGGTCAAGATTGGTGGGCCAAACATAGGATTCCACCTTGGCGCCGGCCAACTGGCCAATCGCTTCCGGTTTGACGCTTCCCGCCTCGCCGGCGAGCTCCATGATGAATGTGGTCAAGCGGCCATCGGTCGTCGCGCTGGCCGTTGTGATGTCGAAGGCTGCGATTTTGCCGCCTTCGACGGCGCTTTCAATATCGTGCGCGACACTCGGCGCCCCGTAAGAGGCTAAAAATATAATGGTCGTTATAATGATCCTCATTGTTTTTCTCCATTAGTATCGACTCGAAACAATATGGCACATACCCCATCTGATCTGCGCTTGCAAGAACTGTATTTAGTCGATACTATTGGGCGATGAAAAAGGCAGATTCCATACCCCTCTTGTTGGAGCGGTTTGGGCGTATCGTTCAGAATGACGCCCATCGTGAGGGCTTAAAGCCCACCCAATGGGAAGCGTTGCGCTTTCTTGCCCGGGCCAACCGTTTTTCCCGCAGCCCCAGGGCGGTCACCGCCTATTTGGGCATGACCAAAGGCACGGTGTCGCAGACGTTGAACGCGCTGGAGACGAAAGGCCTTATCCGGAAGATATCAGAAAGTGCTGATCGCCGGTCGTTACGTCTGGAGTTGACACCTCTCGGTCTTCGAATGTTGGAACAGGACCCCTTGTTGGAATTGGAAACCGCGTTGGAAGGCCTGAGCGGTCGAAACCGGGAAGCCATCACCCAGCTCCTCGAAGGGGTGTTGACCGGTATGCTTGAGCGGCGGGGCGGAAAGCCATTTGGCGTGTGCAAGACATGCCGCCACTTCCGCAAGAAGGCCGATGCCGGCGAGCCTCATTTCTGCAATCTGCTCAAACTGCCTCTGACCAAGACAGACAGCAAACAGATCTGCGTCGAGCAAGAAGCCGCTTGACGGTGCCGGGTTCATCAGGGTTGCCATCAAAGTAGGGCCAAAACCGGAAACAAACCCAAGGCTTGCCCAATTCGCCCGACCGGCACCTTGTCTGCTTAGAATGACGAAATTGCGAAAAAGAATTGAAAAAAGAGGCGCTTTTGGGCCTTAACCCGATGCGGTAGGGCCGAAAGTAGGGCTTTCTTGGGCAATATAGTGATCTTTATTTTCCGGTAGGGCCTTATTATAAAGATCGTTATATTTTCGGGGTTCTGACTTGTTTTTTTACCAAACAGCCTCTTTGCCTGGCTTGGACCTCTCTACCTTCTCTTTTCTGATCCAGATGCCGACCAAACGTGAACAGACATATCTACGCATTCTGGAGGCTGCTTCCCAGAGCTTCAAATGCCAGGGTTTTTCTGGTGTCGGGGTCAAAACGATCGCCCAAGCGGCAGAGGTTACAACCGGGGCGTTTTACGCCCATTTCGGCTCGAAGGACGGCGCCTTTGATGCCGTTATCAAGGACGGGCTGCGCCGCTCCCTGCATATCATCACGGGAATCCAACGTGACCAGGGCAAAAAATGGCCGAAAGTCTATGCAGATTTCTATCTCAGTCGCCAACATCGCGTAGACGTGGCGGGCGGCTGCGCCATTGCAGCGCTGTCGCCCGATATTGCGCGTGCGGCACCTGAACATCAGATCGCCTTCGATACGGGGATGATGCAAATTGTAGATGTGGTCAGCGCAGGGCTGGCGAAAGGCAGCTTTGAGGATCGACGGGATCGGGCGTGGTCCTACCTCAGCACATTGACCGGCGGGTTGATTTTGGCCCGCGCGGCACGAACCCCCAAGCTGGCGGACAATATAGCCCGTGCTAGCTCTGCGCAGGCACTGGCCGTTGCGGGCAAGGGGGTCAAGATTAAAAAGCCCCAAAAGGCGCTGTCAGAGGTCGCCGATGAGATTTGATCAAACAAATATCAATTTATTGAACAATGTTTAATATAGCAGTTTGCCTCTTTTAAGTTTCTTCAGCTGCCGGACTGGCTGAAGATCCGGCGAGGATGCCGCCGTCAATGGTCAGCTCCGCGCCGGTGATGTAGGCCGCTTCGTCAGAGGCAAGTAGGACGGCCAAGGCGGCAACCTCCGTCGGTTGACCGAAGCGTTTCTGCGGCGTCTCGGCGACAAGGGCGGCCATATGGGCTTCTCTGTCAGGTCCTTCTCCCAACATCGGCTCCCACATGGGTGTCAGAATGGCGGCCGGATGGATCGAATTGCAGCGAATGTTCCAGCCTTGCTGAGCGCAATAAAGAGCTACGCTTTTGGTGTGATTGCGCAAGGCGGCTTTGGACGCCGCATAGGCCGTGGCGCCCGGGATACCCACCATGCCCGAACGCGAGGAAATATTGATGATGGCGCCTTGGCCCGATCCTTTCATGGCCCGGATAGCATATCTGCATCCGAGGAACGCGCCGTCCGAATTGACCGCATGCACCCGCCGCCATGAGTCCAATGAAGCATGTTCCGGATCGTGCGCCTCGTCGCCGGATTCCAAACCGGTGATCCCGGCATTGTTCACCAGGACATCAAGTTTCGGAATCTGCCCGAAGATGAGCTCCCAATCGGATTCGACCGAAACGTCGAGTTTTAAAAACCGGGCGCCCAACGCATCTGCCGTTGCCCGGCCCCCAATTTCATCAACGTCGGTCACAATCACCGTTGCGCCTTCCGCAACAAAAGCTTCGGCAATGGCCGCCCCAATCCCGCGTGCCGCCCCGGTGATCAAGGCAAGTTTACCGCTCAATCTGTTCGCCACAGGTCCGTCCTTTCTGAACCGCTTAGTCTTCACTTGACCGGGCCCTGGCCCATGCTCATATCGAGATTCATGATAGTTTTGTAGTCGATACACGCATCTGGTGTTGCGCCGTCCACGTAAATTGATCATCTCCCAACACCCTTTGAAGAGGAAATTGAGACCATGTCCCTAAATGAACCGTCCGGCGCCAGCGTTGCTGAAGCGGTCCAATCCTCAACCGGCGCAACCGATCCATATGCCCGAAAGGCTCAGATTTTCCCGGTTCTGAGTGATGATCAGGTGGGCCGTCTGACCGAGTATGGGGAGGTAGAGGACTTGCCCAAGGGCAGCCTGGTCTTCCAGCGTGGCGATCGTGGGGCCGACTTCTTTCTCATTCTCGACGGCAATATTGAGATTTTTGATTTCGACGAGAATGGCGAGCCCAATGTTTTTACCGTGCACGGCAAAAACCAATTCACGGGCGAGCTTGATCTCTTCAATAATCGGGAAATCTTGGTGGGCGGCCGCACGGGTGTCGACAGCAAGGTGGTTCGTCTTTGCCGCGCGGCTTTCAGTCGCATGGCTAGTTCTGAAACCGACATCGGCGAAATCATCATGCGCGCCTTCATTTTAAGGCGCACCGCCTTTTTGGAGCATGACCAAGCGGGTGTGCGGATCATCGGCGAGCCGGGCGACGGTGAACTACTCCGTGTACGAAGATTTTTGCGCCGAAATGGCTATCCGGCTCTGTTTATGCCTTTCGGCCAAGAAGAAACCACTTCTTTTGTGAATGCTCACAATATTGACGTCAGCCGTTTGCCGGTGGTGGTCACCCCTGATGGCGCTTGTTTTCATGCGCCCAGCTCTGCTGACTTGGCGGATCAACTTGGGCTGACCGAAGAGTTACCCGCCGGACATGTCTATGATCTGGCTGTCGTCGGTGCTGGGCCTTCCGGCCTATCTGCTGCAGTTTACGCCGCCTCTGAGAATCTTGATACGATCGTGATTGAGGCGGAGGCGCCCGGTGGTCAAGCAGGGACCAGTTCGCGCATTGAGAATTATCTGGGTTTCCCGACCGGTATTTCTGGCCAGGCGCTTGCCGGCCGTGCTTGGATCCAAGGGCAAAAATTCGGCGCGAAGTTTTCCATTGCGCGTGCGGCGGAGAGCATCGTCAAGAAGGACGATGTGTTTGAGATCACCTTGCAAGACGGCTTTATGGTTAAGTCCCGTGTGGTCATTTTGGCGACTGGTGCGACTTACCGGAAACTCAGTCTCGAGAATTATGAGAAATATGAAGGACAGAGTATTCATTATGCTGCGACAGCCATTGAGGCGCAGCTCTGCGTGAATGAGGAAGTGGCTGTTGTCGGTGGCGGCAATTCAGCGGGACAGGCCGCAGTTTATCTTGCAGGCTTTGCCAAACATGTGCACATCTTGGTACGCAGCGAAGGTCTGGCCGCCAGCATGTCTGATTATCTGGTGCAGCGGATCATGCAGTCTTCCAAGATTACCTTGCATACCCATACGGAAATTACCGCCCTTGAAGGCGGGCGGGTGCTGAATGCGGTGACGTGGCGCAATACCAAAACAGGGGAGAGTGAAACCCGCCCGGTGGGCAATGTCTTTGTTATGATCGGCGCTCAGCCCAATACGGCATGGCTCGGCGATTGCGTTGAGTTGGATTGCAATGGATTTGTTCTGACCGGGACAGCAAATTCAAAGAGTGAGCTCAACTCGCCATTCGAAACCTCTGTCGAGGGTGTCTTTGCTGTCGGTGATGTGCGAGCGGGTTCGGTCAAACGCGTGGCATCGGGTGTCGGCGAAGGGTCCGTTTGCATCAGCGCGGTGCATCAATTTTTGACGCCGGTTTAAATGCCCTCGCTTTTTCCAAACAGCAGTGCTTTCAGCCACTTTGGCGTGAGACGCTGAATTTGGGGGTGTCGCTCGACCATTCCCGCTAGCCAGAGCCGGCCCGTTAACGAATTGCGTGCCACCAAGACGGTCCCCGCGATGACAATCGACAGGCCGATCGGTATCATTGGAAAAGGGGTGATGATCGCAATCGGAACACCGATGATGATCAGTCCGACACCCAGCAGCGCCAACATACCTCGAATAAGACGCGCAGGGAGGGCAGTTTGATCCGCTTGCGTTTCAGTGTGCGGTGACGGATCAGGCATGTTTTAATCAGCTTTCCGAGTGAGTCACAGGTTGCGTTACGCTATCAGCAGGTCTTTCGGATCAGAAATGGAAAATCAAACCCTGTTAAGCTTTTCAAGCGCCGCCGGCTCACGTCAGGCTGAAATATTTATTCTCGCTCGCGGCTCAGTATGCCGGAAAAAGTCAGCACAAGGATGGAAAAAAGAATAAAGCCTATTGTCGAATAGGTGACCTCCAACAACTCGCGCATACCACAAAAACTCAACTCAAAAACTTTTGTACAGGTCGGCTTTAAGCGATAGGCGGATGCTTGGCCGAAATCGACAATGGGGATGGCCAAGTCGAAAGCATAGGAGATGGGCTCCAGATGGCTCACGCTCGGCTGGTCTACATTGGCGCGTTCAAAAATCTCCGCGCTCAATCCGGCCTTTGCGATTACTGCGCCCAGTGCCACCCAGGCAACAAACCAGATCAGAGCGCGCGCGGGCGAATATCCATAATCTGAGGTGATCTTCAGCCCGGTATGAAGTAAACGCGCAATCCCGCGGTCGGCATATTTGCGTTGCAACTCTCTCTTTTCGATAGAGATCTGCATGGCGGCGTAATCATAGCCCTGGCCGCGAAACACTTTGGCCAATTGTTCAAAAGGCTGCGGTCTGAACTCTCCCTGTTCCGGGGTGCCGTTCTGATACTGCTTTTTAAGCCAAGCGATACGGCTATCAGACAGCTCTGTACCCAGTCCGCCTTTGCCGGGGATCTTGATGGCGCGATAGGTCAGCCCATCAAGATCAAGTAAGCCCTCTGAGGGCCAACCGGTATTCGGGTTATCGTCAAGCGTGTCAATGACAGCACCATCCAGAATGAAGCGGCCGTCGCGAGAGCCTGCTAAGGACCGGATCTTGAGCGCGCCGCCCACTTGCGTGCGGCACATATCCAAGCAGATGCGAAAAGATTTGTGGGCCTCAAAGAACACGCCGATTAAATTGAGGGAGTGGCCGATACGCGCATCCATCAAGCTTAAACAACCGACAAATTTCGCGGCCGGCATTTCGTCATACCCGCTGAAATTGAGATCCTGCTCAATGGTCGCGCCCTGGAGGGTCAGTGCCTTGGGAGATCCCGCGCCGTCGAATACAGCGCCGGGCGCTAAAACCAAAGAGAAGTTGGCCGATACGGCCATGACGCTGCCCCGGCTTTGTGTGTTGTACATATAAAGCGCCTTGGACAATGTGCCGCTAAGAACGAGCGCGTCATCGAACGGTTTGACGAAGAGGCAATCGCCGAGGTCAATCTGCTTGTCGACGGACATGTTGCTGCAGATTGTCGTGCCCCGAAAAACGGACCGGCGAAGATCGACATTCCTCGCTCTCGCGCCATCCAGCATGAACACCATGTCGGACGTATCGGAAATATAGGTGTCGTGTATTAAGGCATTTGTTGTCTCGAGCTGGCTGAGATTAACTCGTCCCAAGATCCGTGACTTATTTAGGTAGAACAGCTTGCCGATTTTCGCATTGGTCATCTGTATGGCATTGCCGCCGCGGTTCCAGATACGAATCCCTTCCGCCGATAGGCTGCCGTCAATGGAGATATTGTTCAGATTGATAAAACTCTTGTGGCATTTCAATTGATCCAAAGCTAGGTCATCTCCTACCCAAGCATGGTCGAGATAGACCTGACAATTCATGTCGGGAATGGAGGGAATTCGCGTTTCAATCGCGCGCACACTGCCGCCGATTTTGGCTTTAGAGAAATTAAGGATGGCACAGTTGGAATAAGACAGATCCAAACTGCGTGAAATCTCGGCGCGTTCGGCAAGAAGGCGCACACCACTGCAATTGGTGAGTTCAAGTTTTGATAGCTGTGCGCCCCGCAGATCCCACATTTCGTCCAGCGTACAATATTGCAATTCCAAGGGCGGCAGCGGGCCACCGCCCGCGGCGCGGGCTTCTGCTAACTCCAAAACGCCGGTTATTCTTAGGCCGTTGCCAAAAATCTGCACACCCGCAACGGTCACCGGCCAGTCTTCACGAAGGCCCAAAAGCAAGATGCGCAAAAACTCAGCGCGCACGTCACCGGGCATGCCGATCATCGCTTGGGTGCCGGATTCGGCATGAAGCAATATTTCCGCCTCAACCGGGTTGGGCTGGAAGTTTCTTTCGTCCGGTTCAAAGTGAAACGGGTCTTGCGCCGGCTGTCCATCCTCGTCCATGGCGGCACAGTGCAACAAAGCTTGCGGACCGTCTAGACCTTGAATGGTACGTGTACACCGCTTATGTTGAAGCCTGAAAGGATTGATGCGATGCATCACAAGCGTAAAGGACCTAAATCGACCCGTGCTGGGTGTCTCTTATGTAAGCCACAAAAGAGGCAGGGCGCCCGCTTGTCCGATCGCCAACGTCATAGCGTCAATCGCAAAGCCGCCATCGCCCGTGAAATGGTTCGGGAATTCTGTTGATTGCATGACCGGTCTTGATGGCTGGTGCATGGCTACCTATTTGTAAATGATGGGATGTCGGCGCACCCCCAGGCGCTATTTTTCAACGGAGCGGAACATGTCTGATCAGACACAAGACTCTTTCGGAACACCAGGACGGTCAGTCAAAGACAATATTAAAACCGGCAGTACATGGAAGCGCGGGCTTTATATGCTGCTTTTTGCGATTATATACGGAATCGCCGAACTGGTCTTATTCGCCGTGATTCTATTTCAGTTCGTCTCCATGGTTCTCCTGCAGAAAACCAATGAGCGACTGCTCGATTTCAGCCGCGACCTGATCGCATTCATTCGCCAGATCTACCTATTTTTGACGTATAACAGCGATCACAAACCTTTCCCTTATGGTGAATGGCCAGAAGAAGTCAAAACGACCCCAGATTTGATTGATGCTTCGGCAACTGACGATGTGCTCTAACAGTCTTGATCTTGGCCTCGTCTCTAGGCGTTTTGGAATGATTGTCTGAGGCCTGAGCTGTGATGAAGAATGGAATTTCCTATGAGTCATCAAAATATCTGGCAGAATCAGAGACAAAGTGCCGCACCTGTTAATTGCGACAGAATTGTGAATGCAACTCAAGCTTGACTTAATGCTTCTCACCTAGCTAACATTCAATCTCTGTTTAGCAGCACAAAGCTTGACGATCAGGCTGGGTGCTTTGAATACGGCTTTGCAAAAAATGACCGCAAAGGTTGAACAAGCAGAGTTGGTATTGGGGTAGCGCGTCGTTTCGGCGGGTAAGTATGGGGGCATATAATGCTACGCGAGTTCACGGGCACAATTAGTTCTGCCAGCGATCAAGATTCTTTCAATGTCAGTCTATCCGCGGGGGCGCTCTACGTTATTCGCGTCGAGGGGGTCAGCAGCGGTGGCGGCACTCTCTCTGATCCTGTCTTGACCTCGGTCTTTGACCCATCTGGCGTCTTCGTGGGTTCCGATGACGACAGTGGACCCGGTTTTGATTCCAGCTTTTTTTACTTCGGCATCTCGTCCGGTGCGCATCGCTTTGTTATCGACGGATTTGGTTCGTCCACAGGGACCTATACTCTTGCGGTCGAAGAGTTGGGCACCGGCGATGATTCCATCAGCGGCACATCCAGCGGCGATATTTTGGGCGGTGCGCGGGGCAATGACACTGTGCGCGGTTTGGGCGGCGATGATCTCATTACTGGAGACCTCGGAAACGATCTGATGGACGGTGGGCCTGGGATCGACATTGCTTGGTTCGTTGCGGCGGATCGCGGTGTCGTGGCGAATTTGCTGACAGGAATAGCAAATGATGGATTGGGGTCTGGCGGAAGAGACACGCTCCAAAGCATTGAAGACCTTTACGGTTCTGATCTCAGCGATCAGCTGACAGGTAATAACCAAGCTAATGAACTCATTGGGTTTGCGGGACGGGACACGCTGCGAGGTGAGGGTGGAAGTGACACTCTCTCAGGCGGAAATGACAATGACAGATTGCTTGGCGGCTCCGGTAACGACTTTTTGGACGGTATGGCCGGCTCGGACTTTCTGGACGGTGAATCGGGGTCCGACACGGTTTTTGGAGATCTCGGAGCTGACACGCTAAGAGGGGGCGCCGGCAACGATAGTCTTAACGGCTCCAACGGCAGGGACCTGCTTATCGGCGGTAGTGGCCGAGATACGTTGGTCGGCGGCTCCGGCACAGACACAGCCAGCTACACTGACTCTTTCAGGTTTGTTTGGGCTTCACTGGAAAGCCCAGGTGTAAATCGTGGAGATGCAAGAGGCGATATTTATAGCCAAATTGAGGTGCTGACTGGAACAGCATTCAACGATTCCTTAGGTGGTGACGGCAACGCTCAAACTCTGAACGGGATTGGCGGTAGTGATGGCCTCTATGGTTTCGGTGCCAATGATACTCTCGACGGCGGATCCGGCAACGATACGCTTGATGGCGGTGTTGGCGCAGACTCTTTGCGGGGCGGCTCAGGCTTTGACTATGCGAGTTATGTGTCAGGGACAGCTGTCACAGCTGTTTTGGCATGGTCACCAATTAACACAGGCGATGCGGTTGGGGATGTCTACAGTTCCGTTGAGGGGATCATCGGATCGGACGGAGCTGATTGGCTCGCCGGCAGTTTCGGTACCAACCATCTGATAGGCGCCGGTGGCAATGATACGATTCAAGGCTTGTCGGGGTCCGACACGATTGATGGAGGCGCAGGCCGCGACTATGCGAGCTATGAGAATCACGGCAGTAGCGTGTTCACTATTATTGAATACACTGATCTAAACACAGGCCCGTCCGCTAATCATACATATGTCTCTATCGAAGGATTAATCGGAACAAACTTTGACGATCTATTGGGTGTCGGCCTCTCCGACGATCATGTCCTCGGGGGATTGGGGAATGATCAGCTCTACGGCTTTGACGGAGACGATACGCTTGAGGGCGGCGACGACAGCGACACGTTAAATGGTGGTGAAGGCGCGGATAGTCTGGTGGGTGGCTCAGGGACAGATTATGCGGATTATAGTATCTTGCCGATTGGAGGTACTGCGGTTCGGGCCTCCCTTTTCGTCCCCGCATCGAATACTGGTGACGCTGCTGGCGATACCTATGATTCTATCGAAGGTTTGATTGGCTCAAATCTCAACGATACCCTTCAAGGTGACGCTGCAGACAATACGATTCTAGGTGGTGCAGGTGATGATCGGATTGAGGGTCGTGGAGGCGCCGATAGCTTGTCTGGAGGTGCTGGGAATGACGTCTTTGTCTATAACGAGACGGGAGACGGTGCGGACATTATCAGTGGATTCCAGGCTGGGGCGGGCAGCGACGACATAATTGAACTGATCGGAAGTGTTTATGCCGTTCCTGGCGACGTGATAGCCCTTGCTGTACCCTCCGGCAGCGATACCTTTATTGATTTCGGATCTGGAAATACGCTGACTTTGCTCGGTGTGGCGCCGGGCGATTTGCATGCAGATGATTTCAATATTGTCTAACGGTTTTGATCGCCGGCGTCTTCTGGCATTGGCGGTAAATTCCATACCTCGCCGTTTTCCAGCGCGCGAAAGGCTTGATCGGACACTTTGTGTTTAACCCGTGCGGCACTTAATGCGTCGACAGGATCGTTGATTCCCTCGTCGGACAATTGAAATGTTCCGAAGTGAATCGCCATGCTATGCATTGCATTCAGGTCCTTATGGGCCAGAACGGAATCCTCCGGATTCATATGGTGTCCGACCATGAACCAACGCGGTTCATACGCGCCGATGGGCAGAAGTGCGAGCCGGATATCGCCGAAGGCCTCGGCAACCTCTCGATAGGTTGAGCCGTCGCCATATCCGGTGTCGCCAGCAAAATAGATATTGCCTCCAACCGTTTCGATAAGAAAAGCGCCCCACAAGGCCATGTTCCGATCTGTCAGCCCGCGCGAAGACCAGTGAAGAGACGGCAGTAGATGGATCTGCACGCCGCCTGGACCCATGACGCTTTCATTCCAATCCATGGCCGTGACGGTGCCGTTGCGGCAGGTGTCGTCGATGATCGTATCATTCCCGAGGGGCACCAAAAATAAAGGCTGGTCTCTATCGCACAGCCGTTGAATGCTTGCCAGGTCCAGATGATCATAGTGATTGTGGCTAAGCACCATGACATCGATTTTGGGAAGTTCATCGAAGGCGATGCCGGCATCTCGACGGCGTTTTGGGCCGATGAAGTTAAGTGGGCCGACGCGATCTGACCAAACCGGGTCGGTGAGGATATTCACGTTCTGGGTTTGTAATAGGACCGTCGCGTGATTCACAAAAGATACGCGCAATGATTCTCCTGTGACCCGCTCCGGCGGCGTGTCGTCGTAGAGATTCTCAATCCAATCCGGCCATGTCTTGCGTTGACCGTTGGTTTGCCAGCGTAGAAAATCTGAAAAGTTTGTACTTTTGTCTTGCTTGGGGTTGAAAAATGTTTCGCCGTTAAAGTTATCGGAGGGTTCGCCTTCGTAATATGGTCCGCAAGCTGATAAAAAAATCACAAGACACACAAGACCGATGGCTTGATACACAGCCCTTTTCAACATCAACCTAATTGACAAACTCTGCCCGCCCCTCTGTTAGGCCGACGATTTCGTCATTCCAGAGCATCTGGACGGCAACCCAATCGTCTTTGGTATGGGCATCCAGAAAAGCGGTGGTCACACCTTTGACGATGTTGAGGGCATCATAGTCGGGGCCTTTGCCCACTGTATCTTTGCCGCTGATCAAGCCGCCGAAATGCTGATCAAGATCGGTAATGAAAAGCCGCCGTTTCGGACCAGCGGTCTGATCGGCGCTGACTGTTTGATAAGTGAATCCCACTTGTCTGCCGGCCACCGCCCCGAAATCATTGGTGCCGGTTGTCACCAAAACCGGTTTGTCGGCGATCTGGCGCCAGGGCTGTTTGGGCATGAAGGCCGCGTTTCCCGGTTCGCTCAAAAACAAAAAGGCCTTGAAGCGGTCGTCGCGCCCGTCAACGATGGTCCCGTCTCTTGGATCTTGGAGTTGAACGCCGGCGACCAGCATTGTCGTTGCGGACCCTCTGGAATGACCCGCCATAATCATTTGATCACGGTTGAGTTTGCCGCGCAGACCGACAATGTTCCATTCGATCGCCGGTAACTTATCGGCCAGATACCGCAGGTCGTCTAAGCGCGCTTGGGTGAGTGGATCGACGCCGGTAAAGGGTTTCGAGACCATCATGCCGAAATCCTTAGCCGATAGCTCAGCATCCAAATGAGTCGGCTGCAGAACCACATATCCATGAGAGGCCCAATGGTCCGTAAAGGCATTGTATCCATCGAGAAATTCGGCTCGGCCGCCGCCATGGGAAAAGAAGACGACCGGAAACGGACCGGGGCCGTCCGGATAGACGATTCGCACTTTGAGATACTTCTCTTGAAACGGCTCATAGAGCTGGAAGTCATCGATCGCCACAATGGGATATGGCCCTGTATCCGGCTTGTAGCCTGTATTTTCTGCCCATCCGGCGCTGGAGAAACCGAGCCACAGCCCCACAATCAACCAAAGAGATCTCACGCGATACCATCCATTGTGATCATCATTGCCGACGACTGAAACACGCAATTCTTAAACTCTGCCAGTGTTATTCGTATGACAACCGGCAGAGGATCATGCGGGGGCGGCGATGGCTGCCTCCAAATGGCTTCGTTAGATCTATCCGTTTGGCGCACAAGGAGATAATGAGCCCTGCCCTGGCTTTGTGGCTGCGGGGGATGTGGCTATAGTCTGGCTCTCAACTGGGAGCCCGAATCCATCGTGAATCAGCTGCTGTCAACTTTGATCGGCCGCCCTTTGGTGATGATGAGCGCACTGGTCTTCTGCCTGGTCGCGGGGGTTATCTCCTATATCAATATCCCCAAGGAACAGGAGCCTGATCTCGATCCGCCGTTGATTGTGGTTGATGTGACCTTGGAAGGCGTTTCCCCTCTCGACGCCGAGCGCCTGCTGGCACGGCCCATGGAAGAGCAACTGGCTGAGCTCGAAGGCCTTAAGCAGATGACCTCGACCGCCTATCAGGGCGGCGCGCGTGTAACTTTAGAGTTTTTTGTTGGGTTTGATCCTGACGTCGCAACACAAGAAATCCGTACAAAGATTGACATGGCTCGGCCCGAGATGCCCTCGGAGATCGACGAACCTCGAATCTTCGCCGCAGGGGCCGCTTGGCGCCCTTTGATGGCAATCGCCCTGGCCGGTGATTTGCCGCAACGGGTGCTGAATGCATATGCCCGTCAATTGAGCGATGCCGTGACAGATGTCCCGGGTGTTTTGGATGTCGATCTGACCGGCATTCAGGAAGAGATCATCGAAGTCGTGATCGATCCCACACGGGCACAAAGTTATCGGCTAAACAATGAGGATCTGAATCGACTGTTCGCGCGGGCAAACCGGCTGGTGCCGGCCGGCAAGCTGGATACCGGGCAAGGCAGTTTCAATGTGTCCGTCCCGGGCCTGTTCGAAACGGTCAATGACGTACTGGATTTGCCGGTGAAGACCAACGGCAATGCGATTGTCCGTGTGCGGGATGTTGCTGAAGTGCGGAGGACCTTTAAGGACCCGGCATCCTTGGTGCGAGTCAATGGTGAACCGGCGGTGGCTTTGGAGATTCAAAAACGCTCAGGGGCCAACCTGATCGAATCGGCGGAGCAGGTTTATCAAATCATTGAGCGGGAACAAGCGACGTGGCCTGCGGCATTGAAACTGCTCATCACCATGGATGGTACTGCCAATATGAAGGGGCAGTTTTTCACGCTGCAGAACAGTGTCATTCTCGCTGCCTTTTTAGTGATGGTCGTCGTCGTCGGCTCCCTTGGGTTTCGCTCAGGTTTGCTTGTTGGGGTTTCTATTCCAGGCTCGTTTCTGACGGCCGTTTTTGCGCTCTATGCGACCGGTGTCACGCTGAGCGTGCCGGTCATGTTCGGCTTGATCATTTCTGTGGGGCTGTTGGTTGATGCGGCGATCGTCGTTGTTGAGTATGCGGATCGCAAGATGGCCGAAGGTGTAGCGCCGATTAACGCCTACACACAGGCAGCGCAACGCATGTCTTGGCCAACGATATCTTCAACCGCAACCACTGTCGCCGCCTTTTCTCCCCTGTTCTTTTGGCCTGGCCTACCCGGTCAGTTGATTTCTTACATTCCTTATACGCTCAACTGGGTGCTCTGTGTTTCGCTTGTGATGGCGTTGGTTTTTGTGCCGACCTTCGGCTCATTGGTCGGCCGGCCGGACAAGGAAAAGTCAAAGGCGAGCGCATTTTCCGATTCCGGTCCGATTGATATAAAAAGTCTATCGCCTGGAACGGCGCTCTATGTCCGATACCTTCAGGCTGCATTACGCCGCCCAGGCAAAGTCGTATTGGGCACACTTGCTGTGCTTTTGGGAACAGTTGCCCTCTACGCATCTGCGGGAAACGGCGTCATGTTTTTTCCCAAGACCGAGCCAATTCGGTTCATTGCCAAGGTCCATGCGCCGGGTAATCTGTCGGTCGTTGAGAAGGACAAAATCTTGGCGGGCGTGGAGGCCCAATTGGAGGGTGTGCAAGGCGTAAAGAATATATACACCCGCACCCGTGTCGCCGGTGATCCAGACGGCGATGACGTCGTGGGTCGGATCAATCTCAATCTCGAGGATTGGGAGGACCGACCCAAGGGCGCGATCATCAAGAGTGAGATGATCGCACGCACGCAAAATATCCCGGGCGTATTTGTCGAAGTGCAGGACGACAGCACAAATCCCTTCAATGCCAAACCGGTCAGTATCGAGTTTAGTGCGATTGAACTGGAGGCTTTGTCCGCTGCTGTTGCCCATACCATAAAGGGCATGTCAGAGGTCGGCGGTTTCACCAATCTTGAGGACACACGGCCGCTCCCAAGCATCGAATGGCGACTTGATGTCGACCGACTAAATGCGGCGCGATTTGGAACTGATCTTGTCTCCGTCGGCAACGCCGTTCGCATGATTACAAATGGGCTGAAGCTTGGCAGCTATCGACCGGATGATGCCGATGATGAGATCGATATTCTGGTGCGCTATCCCGTTGATTTGAGATCCATGTCCCAATTGGACGAAATGCGCATTCAGACCAGCCGTGGAATGGTACCTCTCAGCAATTTCGTGGAGCGCATACCGGTGCAACCGGCCAATGAGATTACCCGTGTCGACCAAAGGCGGATCATGAGTATCGACGCGGATGTGGCCGACGGATTGCTGCCGAGCGCGCAAGTTGTCTTGTTGCGTCAATGGATTGCTGAGAATCCCTTGGATCCGAGTGTGCGTGTGCAATTTCGCGGCGAGCAGGAAGAGCAAGAGCAAAGCAGTGCGTTCCTGAGTTTAGCGTTTTTAATTTCGCTGTTTTTGATGGCCATGATCTTGTTGGTACAATTTAACAACTTCTACAGCGTGTTTTTGATCTTGAGTTCCGTCGTCCTGTCGACAACAGGTGTTCTGCTCGGCTACTTGGTGACTGGACAGCCATTTGTATTGCTCATGTCCGGTTTAGGGATCATTGCCCTTGCAGGTATTGTGGTGAACAACAATATTGTTTTGATTGATACCTATGAAAGACTGATCAAAACCTCAGGCTCTCCCATTGATGCTATCATCCAAACCGGCGCGCGCCGTTTGCGGCCGGTCATCTTGACGACGGCCACCACCTGTTTGGGCCTGCTGCCGATGGCATTCACTTTCACGATCGATTTCTTCAACCGAAGCACCTCATTGGGGGCCCCGGCGACTCTCTGGTGGCGTGAGTTGGCTGTTACGGTGATCTTTGGATTGCTGTTCGCGACTGTTTTGACCCTCGTGGTCACGCCATGTGCATTGGCTCTCAAGGCCCGGGCCCGGACCTCCAAGAAGAAGTGGGCCGAAAGAGGGCGTCAGGTGTTCCGTCCTCTGACGACTTGGGCCTCGGGTCAACGGAAGTCCAAGCCTTCGGTGCCCCGCACGCCGGCGGAATAGGCCGCTAGTTTGCGGGCCGGACTCATGGCTACTCGCTCTCCTTAAAAACTGTTTGCCTCGACCAGCGGTTCAAGATACGTCAAAAGCTAAGTTTACCTTTGATTGCCGCCTTCGGTTCAGAGTGCCAGAATGCCGACGGCGCCGAGATCAGTTTTTCGATCGGGGCGGGGACGTATCGCAAACTGTTTGATCATGCTCTATGACGGTTCTTGAAACCATATACCGCAGGATTGCGGCATTGCCGGTCATGTTATGGGTCATTTTGGCTTTGGCCTTGGCTTTGCGGTCTTTTCAGCTGACCGAATCCGGTTTGTGGACCGACGAGGCCTTTTCGGTCAATGTGGCGCGCTTGCCCTTTTGGGAGATGTGCCAAAAGATTGCTTGGGACGGCGTGCATCCGCCTTTCTTCTATTTTCTTTTACACCCTTGGATTCTTATTTTTGGTGACTCGGAGGCTGCCGTTCGATCATTGCCCGTCCTTTATGGCGTATTGGCGGTCCTCCTCGTGTATGCGGTGGCGGCGCGGCTTTATTCCAGACAGGTAGGGTTGGTTGCTGCGTTCTTGTTGGCCACATCCAGTTTCTACATTTTCTATTCCCAAGATGTGCGGATGTATATGTTCACGGCGCCGCCCGCGGCAGTGTCCTTCTACGCGCTTTATCGCCTCATCTTTGATCGCCGCCTTGTCGTTTATGCTGTCTATTATCTGAGCACGCTTGTGCTTCTTTATACGCATATCTTTGGTGTCTTCTATGTGTTGGCACAGAATGTCTATTATCTGGGGTTGATGCTTTTGGGCCGCGAGGATCGGCCCCCGCTCCGCCATTGGATCGCGCTGCAAAGTGCAACCGTCTTGTCTTTTGTGCCTTGGCTCCCCTTTGTGTATGACAAGATGCAACGACAACAGGGTCGGGGAACATTTTGGCTCGAGGCGCCCAGTCTGGATGCCATCATCCTCTTATTCGGTTCGTTTATCGGTTCCTCTCAAGGGTTGATTGCGGCTTTCATTGTTTTGATCGTCTCTGCCGGTCTTGCCGTGCGCCGCGTTTGGTTAAGTCAACGCCAGTTTTTTACGGCGGATCAGTATCGAAAAGAGGGGCTGCTCATTCTTTGGGCCTTCCTGCCTGTCGCCGTGACCGCTCTCTACTCAATCTTGGTGGATCCGATTCTTTATCCCCGATACGTGCTGCCGTCGGCGATACCCATCTTTATTCTTCTAGCCAGTGCAATCGTGACCTGGACACAAGGATCCGGCCGGAAAACGGCGGTTGCCGGAGCCGTTTTGATGTCGCTCACCATCTATCAGGTTTATGCCTATTACGCGGATGATATTCGTGCCAATCACTATCGGTTGCCCCATGACTGGCGGTCGGCCACGGCCTATCTGATCGACAATACAGATGACGAAACAATTATCATTTGTCCCGGCACCTGCCATCCGCTTGATTATTATTTGAGGTCGACGACCATCCGCAAAGAAAGGATACCCATTCTTCGCTCTAAGGGCCCAAGATTAGAGGCCAGATTGGCAAGGCTGGAAAAACTTATCGATGGCAATCAAAAGGTTTGGCTGGTCACGAAAGAAGGACGGGACCCTGAGGATATCGCGCGCGACATTCTGCAAGTCGACTATGAGTTTGAGCGTGCAGTCGAGTTTGATGGTTTGATCAATCTCGAATTGTTTCAGCTTTCACGATCGGATTAGGTCGTCAATTCCGCCACGTGACATTGGCGGTCACCGCATAGTTCCAAACCAGCCCTACAAGGCTGCCGGCCAAACCTGCAATCCACCAAATGCCGTCAAAGTCGTAGAGATAATTGGCCAAGCCTACATTGGCGACAACGCCGACACTGCAAATCACATAAAAGGACAATAAGCCCAAAACCAGTTTGGAGCCCCGTAAACGCCGGTCATAATAGGTGAATTGATTGTTCAGCAAATAGTTGCTGGTCATGGCGATCAACGTGGCAATTACCTGGGATAGCGTAAAGGACAGGCCGCTGACCTCGAATGAAAACCATAGAACGATAAGATGGAGCAGGAGTCCGAGGAAGTTCACGCCTGCAAACATGATAAAGCGGACAGGCAAAAACCGGCCCAGGGTTTTGTCTAATAGCAGCCGGATGTAATGCAGAGCGACTAAGCTATCGAGCTTGCTTTCGCCAAATTGCCGCGTACGGAATTCGTAAGGTATCTCCTCGACATTTAGTTTGCGTTCAGAGGTGGCCAGAATGTCTAAAAGGATTTTGAAGCCCTCATTAGCAAGATCATGGGCAACCATCATGAAAACCGGTCGCCGGATCATGAAAAAGCCGCTCATAGGATCAGACAAATCCACCCGCGTAACCGATTGCCCCAGTGAAATGGCCAAGCGGCTAATCCGCTCCCGGGTCCCGTCCCAATCTCCGGTGCTGCCTTCCGCCGTATAACGGCTTGCGACCACAAGATCCGTTTCCGGCGCGTTGCGCAATTTTTCCAACATCGCCGCCAACAAGGTTTCGTCGTGCTGCAGGTCGGCGTCGATGACGGCAATGTAGGGCGCGCTGCTTGAGAGCGCCCCCTCAATCACCGCACCGGATAAGCCCCTGCGGTGGAGCCGGTGAATGACCCGCACGCGGGTATCTTCTAATGCCAGCTCTCTTACCCGGTCGGCGGTCCCGTCCGGTGAGTCGTCGTCGACAAACACCAATTCCCAATCCAAAGACGGTAAGGCGTCATTGATCCGCTGATAGAGATGCGCAACATTCTCCCGCTCATTGTAGGTCGGGGAGATGATGGTGATCTCAGGCACTAACTTTCCTTAATGCTTCATTCGGCGCCGACTAATTTGACGCCGCAGCAATCGCTTCGGCTTCTTCCAAACTCTGGGCAAATTGTTTGAGATTGTACACCAAGAAACCGACGGCAATGACTCCGGCAACACCGCAGACCCAGGCGATGGAATAGCGCAACGCCGCATCGTCGCCGTAGACAAAGTCCGTGATCGCGGCTACAGCAGATGGGCCGATGGTGAGACCAAATAGATTAATCACAAAGTAGTAGAGCGCAGAGGCTTGTCCGCGCATTTGATTGGGGGTGATCATCATCAGAGCTGCACCGCCGGCTGCCGTTGCTGCAGCGCCGCCGATTGAAAACGGAATCAGGAGAGCGACTGCCCATTCAGGTGTCGGCATGAGCGGGACCAAAACGCCAAACGGCACCATGAGTCCGGCACCGAGAAACAGGACGACCCGCATATGCGCGTCTTTATAGCCTTTGTTGTAGAGACGGTCGGTCAGTAATCCTCCGAGCGTGACGCCCAGTGGCCCGAAGATCAGCATGATGATCCCGTAAGCATAGCTGATTTGAGAGATTTCCCAGCCCCAGGTTCGAATAAAGCAAGTAGGGATCCAAGAAAAATAAACATAGCCGAGGATCGTCACGACCGACATGCCGAGGAAGTGACTGCCATAGGTGCGCCATCTCTCAGCGAGAAACTTGGCGACATCGCGAATGGGAATCACGGCCGCGGACCCGTCCGCTGTTTTGAGCGTATCCTTGCGTGTCGGTTCTTTGACGGTAATCATCAAGGCCGCAATGAGCAGGCCAGGCAGGCCCACGACAATAAAGACTGTTTGCCAGGCTTTGAGCTCGCCGACGATGGGTGCATTCACCGGCGGTTGGGCAAACGCATATTGGATGATGAAACCCCCAAAGAGGAACGCCACACCGGCGCCAAGGGACACACCCATATTATAGATAGACAAAGGCAGTCCACGCTTCTCGCGGGGAAAGTAGTCACTGATCAAAGACAGGGCGCTCGGGCTCAACGTTGCTTCGCCGACGCCGACGCCGACCCGCGCCAAGAACATCCAAAAGTAATTGCGCGCCAAACCGAAGGCGGCGGTCATCAAGCACCACAATGTGATTCCGGCAGCTATAATGCCTCTGCGGCTTCTGCGATCTGCCAATCGGCCAATGGGAATGCCGAGCACCGTGTAGAACATCGCGAAAGCAAGACCCATCAAAAGGCTCATTTGGAAATCGGTCACACCGATATCCGCCTTAATGGGTTCCACCAAAAGGTTGAGAATTTGGCGGTCGAGAAAGGAGACCATATAGGCGAGGGTCAGAATGCTCACCACATACCAGCCATAAGCCGGAGCGGGATAATCTTGTTGCGCAGGTGCGATGGTTTGGTCTGTCACGATTGGAGGTCCCCTCTGTTCCGCCGGGGCCAGCCTTGATGCCCCTTATTCATTAGTGATGCACGGATGCGGCGCCCGTGTCTACACCGGGTGCCAGGCACCCGGGATGCTTTATTATCAAGTGTTTAGGACTTTTGCCACTGGTCGCGAACCCAGTCCAGCAGGCGTTCGTTTCGGTCCCGGTCCGGATGGGCTTGGGCAAGGGCAGGCGGATATTTGTAAGTTACATCAAAGCTGAACAATTGCATGGGCCAGGGGTCATTATAGGTGAACCCTTCCAGCAGTTTCATACGTCCGTTCTTAACCTGGATGTGGAATCCGGCGGCCTCCGGTTGTCCGTTGAGGTCCGCCGTCACGTCCGACAAAAAGAAAAGGCTCTTCGCTTCTACCGGCGGGATGTCCTGCGGAACGATGAAATCGGTAATGAAGCCGAACCCCGAAAACATGCGTTTGGCAACCCGGGACAGCTCAAATTGTTGGCGCAAGGCCTCAAGTACCGGATCGTCTCCGTCCAGGAGTTTGCCGATCACCGCATTTTCGAGCTCAATATGCCGCTCGTCGACATTTTCTTCGTTGAGATTCATGCGCTACGACGCACCTCTGTTTCATTCACTTCGGTCTGGCTGTTTTGCTGAGATATCTAACGGTTGCTCGGCGCAGCTGGCAAGGAATCAATGATTTCCGGTGGTGGACGCGACCTATAGGCGGGCGGGCGGGACAACGGCTGCCGCAGAATGCCGCCGGTTGACGGGACGGCTTGATTGACGGAATTTATGCAAACTGCTCAACGGACCTCTCAGGAGATCAGGTGAAAAGATGAATATCAGCGAGGCCGCAAAACGATCCGGTCTGTCGACCAAGACCATCCGCTATTACGAGGATATTAATTTGGTGACGGCGGACCGGAAAGAAAACGGTTACCGGGATTATCAGGAGACGGATATTCATAAGCTCCGCTTTGTTCAGCGTGCCCGAGGTCTTGGTTTTGGGATCGATGAATGCCGCTCACTTTTGTCGTTGTATGAGGATCAGGGCAGGGCGAGTGCGGATGTCAAAGCGATGGCGGAAACTCGAATTGCGGAGATTGATCAAAAGTTGTTGGAACTGAAAGGTCTTCGGGAAACATTGGCGCATTTGGTTTCCGCTTGCCACGGTGATGACCGGCCCGATTGTCCGATTCTCGACGACCTTGCCGGGGCATTGGACTAGAACTGTTTTTTCTTCATGACGTTGGAATAAGCAATGATCAAAATTTATGGAAATGTTCGATCTCGCGCCAATCGCTGTCTTTGGCTGTTGGAAGAAATGGGTGCCGACTATGAGCATGTCTCTTTTGAATTTGGCTCCGGTGAAAATAAGACGCCTGAATATCTGAAGCTCAATCCGTCCGGAAAAGTGCCGACCCTGGAAGATGATGGGTTGGTTCTGTTTGAGTCAATCGCGATCAATCTCTATTTGGCCGAGACATATGGCAAGGAGCCGATTTGGTTGCCGGATCCGAAACATCAGGCGTTGATTTTGCAATGGAGCTTTTGGGCCGTCGCGGAGTTAGAGCCCTTTGTCGTCACCATGGCGGTCGAAAAATTCTTCAAGCCGGAACCGGCAAGAGATTTGGCAAAAGCCGATGAGGCGGAAGAGATTGTGAAACAGAATCTGCCCATTCTTGAGAAGACCTTATCGTCGGGACAAGGCGTGCTTGTTGGGGACAGGTTCTCGGTCGCTGATTTGAACGTGGCCTCTATCCTCACAGGCCTCAAGCTCTGCCAATTCGATTTCAGCCCTTGGCCCGAAACTCAGGCCTGGTTGGATGCGGCCCTGTCGCGACCCGCTTACAGCAAAGCCATGGGACGCTGAACCGGAATCCACAAAAACGCCTGAAAAGTGGGCTTTTCCAGAAAATTTTCCGCCTAGAATGGGTGCCATATCGGCTGCAGATTCCACAGCCTGGCCCCAGAACGGCCCCATTCGTGCCCAGATTTCTGACTTTAGTGGCGCCGCTTACAGAAAGTGGAAAGGCCAAGGCATGTCGCTGCGTACGATTTGGGTTTTTGGATTATCAATCTTTTGCGTGCTGATGATGGTGACCCTCGGGGGGTTTGCCGGCGCGGCTGAAGTGTCCAACTCGAAGGCTTTGGTGAAAGCCGCCATTGAGCGCACCGAGTCGCAGGTACGCTATAATCCGTCCTATGTGTCTATCGACTATCCCATGGGCGATGTGCCGTCAGATCAAGGTGTTTGCACCGACGTGGTAGTCCGGGCTTACCGCGCCATCGGAATTGATCTCCAACAATTGGTTCATGAGGACATGCGCGCGAATTTTGCCGCCTATCCGAACAATTGGGGTCTTTCCAGGCCGGATCCTAATATTGATCATCGCCGGGTACCCAATCTCCAAGCTTTCTTTGCCCGGGCCGGGGCCGCACTTGAGGTGACGTCTCGACCGGAGAATTATCTGCCCGGCGACCTTGTCACATGGGAAGTGCCGCCCCACTTGCCCCATATCGGCATTGTCGTGGACGCCCGCTCTGATGACGGCCGGCGCCCGATGATTGTCCATAACATTGGCCAAGGTCCCCGGATGGAGGACATGCTTTTCGGTTTCCCCATCACCGGCCATTATCGCTATGGGGTGTAGGAATCCGACGGTTCAACCTGATTTAACCAAACAAGTGCTTGAATCTAAGCGTTTTTCGGCGCCAGTTTTGGTGTTTTATTAATATCATCGGGTTAGTCTATCGTCGCGTGGATTAGGGTTCGCGCGGCCATATCCGCTTACGGTGCACGGCGCGCTTTGCCCAATCCCTCAAAGGGGAGCAAAGCGGTTATGATTCGACCTCAGAACGTTGAGCGTATTGCGGAAATCGTGTCCAAAGCGGACGAAGATCTCGGCGCCCAAGGCGACACGATCAACTACACCGGATTTTCTTCCTTTATCCAATGTTTGTTCGGCGACGCCGCCGATGATGAAATTGATCATTACACGGCTGATGAGCTGTTCCATCAGGCTGTTTCTCTGTGGCGGTTCTCCGCCAATCGAAAGCCCGGCGAGACGTTGCTGCGGGTATTTAATCCGACCCAATCGGCAGATGGTTGGTCGAGTCCGCATACGGTGATTGAGATTGTTGCCGACGACATGGCGTTCCTGGTTGATTCTCTTCTTGCTGAGCTCAATGCGCTGGATTTGGACTTGCACTCCGTGCTTCACCCCATTGTCTACAGTGACAGAGATGCCAATGGCAGCCGTCAAGACTTTGTTCCGTCAACAGAGGAACTGTCTCAAGGGGCTGTGCGGGAGTCGATGGTCCATGTGGAATTCGACTTTCATTCCGATGAAAGGCTGCTCAACCGTATAAAATCCCGCATTGAAGAAATTCTGGCGCATGTCAAAACCGTTGTCGACGATTTCCAGCCCATGCGCGCCCGTTTGGACGCTGCGATTGAGGGATTGCAATCAAACCCTCCGGCTCTTGATCAAAGCGAGTTAGAGGAATCCATCGCATTTTTGTCTTGGTTGCGCGATGACAAGTTCGCCTTTCTAGGATCGCGCGTCTACAACTTTGAAGGTGAGCCTGAGACCGGCGATTTGGTTGCCCAAGAGGGCAGCGGCCTGGGTTTGTTACGGGATCCCGAGATGCGTGTGCTCAGACGTGGGTCGGAGATGGCCCATATGACGCCGGAAGTGCGGGAGTTTCTGATGCTTCCGTCGCCAATCATCATCACTAAAGCCAATGTCAGGTCTGTCGTCCATCGCCGCGTCCACATGGATTATGTCGGCGTCAAACTTTTTGATGAAATGGGACAACTAACCGGAGAGTACCGGTTTGTCGGCCTCTTTACGGCAGAAGCTTATACACGCTCCATTTCGTATATTCCGCTGCTGTCTCGAAAAGTTGAGAAAGTGATTGAGAAAAGCGGCTTCGCCTCGGCGAGTTACAATAAAAAGGCGCTGAAGAACATTCTGGAACGGTTTCCGCGTGATGAGTTGTTCCAGGTAAGTGAACAAGAGCTTCTGCGGGTTACGACGGGTATTGTCGATTTGCATGAGCGGCCCAGGACAAAAATATTTGTTCGTCAGGACCGTTACGATCGCTATGTATCCGTTCTGGCGTTCGTGCCGCGGGAGAATTTCAACTCGCAAGCACGTCAGCAGATTGCCGATATACTGGTTGAATCGTATAAAGGCAGACTGTCCGCTTTTTATCCCTATTATGATGATACCACACTCGTCCGCGTCCACTTCATTATCGGCCGCGAACCCGATGACAATTTCGTCCGGCCAAATACAGAAGAAGTTGAAAGACGCATCGTTGAGGCGACCCGAGGGTTTCCTGATGCGCTTTACGCAGCCTTGGCGCCTGCTTATGGCGAAGAACGTTGCCGGCCTTTGGTGGCGCGTTACGGGCGTGCATTCCCGGTCGGTTATCGTGACACCAATAGCCCAAATGACGCCGTTCAAGATATCGAAAAATTGGAGCCGCTCGCAGCCTATCCGGCGATTGCTTTGCGCAGTTACCGGCGCGACGGTGATCCCGCTAACGCCATACGGCTAAAGGTCTATCGCGCTGAATATCCTTTGGCGCTGAGCGACGCACTGCCCATCTTGGAGAATCTCGGTCTGCGCGTGTTGCAGGAATCCGGACATCGGGTTGATCGTGGAGATGCTCAGTTTTGGGTGCATGATTTCCTTATGGAGAATCCCGACGGCCATGAGCTCAATCTCGAACTGGTCGGAGAAAATTTTGAAGCGGCGTTTGAGGCTGTATGGGTCGGCCGCGCTGAGAATGACCGTTTCAATAGATTGTGTATTGAGCAGAATATTCCTTGGCGGACGGTCGCCTTACTTCGTGGCTTTGCGCATTATTGGCGACAATCGGGCCGAACCTTGTCCGTGTCCTACATGCAAGACACGCTGGCCAATCACCCGCATATCACATCATTGCTTGTCGACTTGTTTGAAGCGCGATTCGATCCGAACGTTGAGCTTTCATTGGATGAGCGTGTGTCCCGGGCGCAAGCATTGTCAGAGCAGATCATGGAATCGCTGGAAACCGTGCCCAGTCTGGATGAGGATAGGCTGATACGCCAATTTTTGGCCCTGATTCAGGCACTTTGGCGGACAAATTTTTATCAGAAGACAGAAGCGGGCGAAGACAAGCCTTACATTTCTTTTAAGATCGAAAGCCGCAAGCTCGAAGATTTGCCGCTGCCCAAGCCTTTGACGGAAATCTTTGTTTATTCAACGCGTGTCGAAGGTGTGCACTTGCGTTGGGGCTTTGTCGCCCGTGGCGGTTTGCGTTGGTCCGACCGCCGCGAAGATTTCCGAACGGAAATTTTGGGTTTGGTGAAAGCGCAACAAGTCAAGAATGCGGTGATCGTCCCTGTGGGGGCCAAAGGCGGGTTCGTGCCCAAGCAATTGCCGACGGAAGGCGGCCGTGAAGCTTTTATCAATGAAGGGATTGCGTGTTACCGCATGTTCATTAGCGGTCTGCTTGATTTGGCTGATAACATCGTCGACGGCACTGTTGTAAAACCCAAGGGCATGGTCATTCATGACCAGGACGATCCCTATTTGGTGGTTGCGGCGGACAAGGGCACGGCGACATTCTCCGATATCGCCAATGAGATCTCTCAATCTTATGGGTTTTGGCTTGGCGATGCATTTGCATCGGGTGGCTCGAACGGTTATGACCATAAGGCCATGGGGATTACGGCGCGTGGGGCCTGGGAAGCAGTGAAGCGACATTTCCGCGAGCTCGGCACCGATATTCAAACCGAGCCCTTTACCGCTGTTGGGGTCGGCGATATGTCCGGAGATGTATTCGGCAATGGCATGCTTCTGTCGCGGCAAACCAAACTCGTGGCAGCCTTTGATCATCGCGATATTTTCATCGACCCGGATCCTGATCCGGAAACGTCCTTCTTGGAACGTGAACGGTTGTTTGCGCTGCCCCGCTCTAGTTGGGAGGATTACAATCAAGAGCTGATTTCGAAGGGCGGCGGCGTTTTTAGCCGGTCGCTGAAATCAATCGACTTGTCGACGGAAGCCCAAAGAGTTTTGGGCACGGACCGCAACAAGTTGACACCCAATGAGTTGATCCAAACGATTTTGAAATCACCGGCCTCCTTGATGTGGTTTGGAGGTATCGGCACATACATTAAGGCAGAGTTTGAGCGTGATTCGGAAGTTGGCGACAAGGCCAATGATTCTGTGCGGATCAATGCGTCTGATCTTCGTGTCAAAGTCATTGGCGAAGGCGCCAATCTGGGCGTGACACAGGCCGGCCGCATCGCGTTTTCACGGATGGGTGGTCACGTTAATTCCGACGCCATTGATAATTCCGCCGGCGTTGATTGTTCTGACCATGAGGTCAATATCAAAATTCTAGTCGATCAAGCCGTTAAGGCCGGCCATCTGGACGGCCAGGCGCGCAATCAACTCTTGGAAGACATGACCGAGGATGTCTCCGACTTGGTGCTGAAGAACAATTACAGCCAAACCCGTACGCTGACACTCGCCGAATCCACTGCCGTCGCTGAGCTCGATTCTTATCGCCGCCTCATGTCGTCTTTGGAGGCGCGCGATCTGCTGAATCGCGACGTCGAAGGATTGCCGACGGACGAGAAAATTGAAGAATTGGTGGCGACCGGTCACGGCCTTAGCCGGCCGGAATTGGCGGTGTTAATGGCCTATGTCAAGATCACACTCTTCGACGACCTAATGGCGTCATCTGTGCCGGATGATGAATTGTTTGTTTCGGATCTGAAAGCCTATTTCCCACCCCAACTCGTTGATCGCTTTGAGAGCCTCATGGTTGATCATCAATTGCGCCGGGAGATTATCGCCACCGTGTTGGCGAGCCGTGTCATCGATTTAGGCGGCATCAACTTTATACACCGACTGGTCGAGAATACCGGAGCAAGTGTGGCCGAAATCACGCGGGCCTTCGTCGCCGCAGAAGCGGCTTTCGGTATCCGTGCCCTAGCGGATCAGATTGATGCCTTGGACAATCAGGTCTCCGCAAACGTCCAAACCACCATGTATCTCAATCTGCGGCAGTTCCTACGCCGGCAAGTGCGCTGGTTCCTGCGCTATGGTCTAGATGAAGTGTCTATTCAAGCCACGATCAGCACCTTCTATGAAGATGCGAACCGTTTGTGTCAGATTATTCCCGAGCAATTGGTCTTAGAATCCAAACACACATTTCTTGAGAAGCGAAAAGCGCTGACAGAGTTTGGTGTGGATGAGACTCTTGCCGGAAGAGTGGTTCTGCTCGACCATATGAATTCAGCCTCTGACATTATCGAGGTTTCGCGCGAGAGCACGACGTCTTTGGAGGACACGACCCAGCTTTACTTTTTGGTGGCCCAGCATTTCGGCTTGGACCAATTGCGGGAGCAGGCATCCAACTTGGCCTTTCCCGATCATTGGGATCGATTGGCGGTGCGGCGCCTGATGGACGATCTGTTGCTGCAGCAGCGTCATTTGACGTCCCAAGTCTTGACGGCCACTGAGCCCTCGCTGAAGCTGGATGCCCGATTAGGCGCCTGGTTGGATCGTCATCCGGATATCGCCGGCCGCACCCAGTCAATGATCATGGAAATGTCTGCCGGCAGCTCAATTGGCGTGGCGAAGCTTACCCTTGCCTCCAATCAAATTCGTGAATTGGCGTCTTTGGTAAAATCATAATCACCGCTAAGATCCCATCGACCCGTTAAGGGTCGATGCGGATCTCAACCCAATCATGATTGGTGGCCCGGTGACGGAACAATCATTAACTCTCCACGGTCGTCCACCGGCAAACGCCCGGGCGCGGTTCAGCTGGGCGTTGTTCGATTGGGCCAATCAGCCGTATTTTACACTCATTACCACATTTATTTTCTTTCCCTATTTCGCGTCTGATTTCATCGGTGATGCCGTTCAGGGTCAGTCAGTTCTAGGTTTGGTTCTTGGCATTGCCGGTGGTTTGATTGCCGTGGTCAGCCCTATCTTGGGCGCCATCGCCGATACGTCCGGTCCCCGCAAGCCTTGGCTTTTTGTGTTATCGGTCGTCTATGTCCTAGGCTGTTTTGCGTTGTGGTGGGCAGAGCCTGGTGCCCCGCAAGGTGTCGTACCGATAGCTATGGCCATCATCTTGTCCACGGTCGCCATCGAAGCGGCCATTGTCTTCAACAATGCCATGCTGCCGAGCTTAGTGGCGCGTGGATCCATCGGCCGCTTGAGCGGCTATGCTTGGGGTCTGGGATATCTCGGCGGTCTTGTGGCGCTGTTTATCGTCTTGTTCGGGTTTGCCTTACCCGGAACTGTCGATTGGTCGTTCCTGCCGCAACAGCCTCTCTTGGGGCTCGATCCTGCGGCGTTTGAACCGGAGCGTATGACGGGGCCCTTGGCGGCGGTCTGGTATGTGATTTTTGCGCTGCCGCTTTTTTTGTTTGTGCCGGACCAGCAGCGGCAAGGTAAAAGTTTATCGCAAAGTGCGGTGCAGGGACTCGAGACTTTATGGAAGACAATAAAAGGTCTTGCGCAATACAAAAATATTGCCGTCTATCTCTTTGCACGGATGATTTATAATGACGGGATTGCGGCGATCTTTGCCTTTGGCGGCGTCTATGCACGTGGCATGTTCGGTTGGGACCTGATCTCTCTTGGAATCTTCGGGATCATTCTGGCCTTCTTTGCCGCCATCGGGGCGGCGCTTGGCGGCGTGCTGGACGACAAACTTGGCTCCAAGCGTACGATTCTTCTCGCCGTTGGGGGATTGGTCTTGGCCACACTCGGTGCGGCCAACATTACGTCAGAATCTGTTCTTGGCATGTCGGTCACGGCCGCAGCGCCTGGAGCCGGACTATTTGCCAGTGTGCCCGAGCAAGCGTATATCGCCTTTTCGATTCTGATCGGCCTTTGCGCCGGCCCGTCCCAAGCTGCCAGCCGGACATTTATGGCGCGATTGGCGCCGCCCGATCTCACCACTGAATTTTTTGGTCTTTATGCCTTATCAGGAAAAGCGACCGCGTTTTTAGCACCTTTGGCGGTCGGTTCGGCCACCGCCTATTTCGCCTCTCAGCGCGCGGGCCTCTTTGCCATCGTTGTGTTTTTGGTTGCGGGCATGGTTGCCCTGCTTTTTGTGCGGTCGCCGCGTAAGCTTTAGCGCAATATTAGTGACGGAAATGGCGCATGCCGGTGAACACCATGGCAAGGCCGGCTTCGTCGGCCGCTGCGATCACTTCATCGTCCCGAATAGAGCCGCCCGGTTGAATGACGGCTTTGGCGCCGGCTTCGACTGCCGCCAACAGACCGTCCGCAAACGGAAAAAAGGCGTCGGAGGCAACCACGCAGCCTTTGGTCAACGGTTCAGCGAGGCCCGCTGCTTCCGCGGCATCTTCGGCCTTTCGGGCGGCGATGCGTGCCGAGTCGATGCGGCTCATCTGCCCTGCACCAATACCCACGGTCGCCAAGTCTTTCACGTAGATGATGGCATTAGACTTGACATGCTTGCCGACGGTAAAGGCGAATGTGAGGTCCGCCATTTCTTCGTCACTGGGGCTTCGTTTTGTCACCACCTCCAGTTTGACGCCGTCATTGCCGATCCGTCCATTGTCTCTGTTTTGAACCAAGAAGCCGCCGCTGACGGTGCGAAAGGTCAAACCTGAATCACTAGGGTCCGGAAGGGCGCCGGTGAGCAAAAGGCGTAGATTCTTTTTGGCGCCCAAAATTTTGCGCGCGTCTTGATCCGCATCCGGGGCAATGATGACCTCGGTAAAGATTTTCGAGATTTCTTCGGCGGTCGGCCCATCGATGGTTCCGTTGACCGCAATGATGCCGCCAAAGGCGCTGACCGGATCGCAGGCGAGCGCCATGCCATAGGCATCTACAAGGCTGGATCCCTTGGCCACGCCGCACGGATTGGCGTGTTTGATAATCGCAACCGCGGGCCCGTCTTTAGGATCGAATTCCGAGACCAATTCAAAGGCGGCGTCGGTATCGTTGATATTGTTATAGCTGAGCTCTTTGCCTTGAATTTGTTCAGCGGTGGCAACGCCGGGGCGCGGCGTGCGATTGACGTAGAATGCTGCCTGTTGATGAGGGTTCTCGCCGTAACGCAAAGTTTGTTTCAACTCGCCCGCTTGTATGCGCCGCGCGGGCGCATCATCACCCAGTTGTGCCGCGAACCAATTGGCAATCGCTGCATCATAGGCACCGGTTCGGGCATAAGCCTTTGCGGCCAGCTCTTTGCGCAACGCCGAACTGGTTGCGCCCTGGTTTTGCGCCATCTCATCCAGCACCCGCTCATAGTCGGCGCCGTCGACTACGACTGTCACGTAAGCATGGTTCTTAGAAGCGGCGCGGATCAACGCGGGCCCGCCGATATCGATATTTTCAATACAGGCGGCAAAATCGCCGCCGGATTCAACAGTGTCTTCGAAGGGATAGAGATTGACCACCAGCAAATCGATGGCTTCGATCTCATGATCCGTCATGGCTTTTTGATGATCCGCATTGTCCCGGACCGCCAACAATCCGCCATGCACTTTTGGATGCAAGGTTTTCACGCGGCCGTCCATGATTTCAGGAAAACCCGTGACGTCGTCGATTTCCGTTACCGGCACCCCGGCAGTTTGAAGCGTCTTCGCCGAACCGCCTGTTGAGATGATCTCTACGCCTAGCTCCGAAAGACTCTGTGCAAATTCGACCAGCCCGGTTTTATCGGAGACGGAGATAAGGGCGCGGAGAATAGGCAAGCTGGCGGCATCTGACATGGCAAAAGAAGATCCTGGAACGTTCAGTGGAAGTTTGAATGATACAGGCGTCCGGTATCACGAATTCTAAGAGGGCGGAAGGGGAAAGGGGGCAAGCAATCCCATTAATGGAGGTTGCGAACATCTCCGCCGGCGCCCTCAGCATCGTCTTGCGGCGTGTCTTTGCTGAGATCCTCGCCTTCAAACTCGGGCACCAATGTGCGCATAACCCGGTAGACACCCAACTTATCCCGCGATGTGGCGGAGTCGACCAGGCGGTCCAGGGCCGGACGTAATTGATTGAGGTCGATCACTCTCGGGGCGGCGAGAAGAATGCCTTCCGCATGGGTCTGGACGTGTTTTTCTTGTTCGTGGAACAAGCTTTCGTGCAGCTTCTCGCCAGGCCGCAGGCCGGTATAGGTGATTTCAATGTCTCTGCCCGGTTCCAGCCCGGCCAGTTTGATCATGCGTTCGGCGAGTTCGCGAATATGAATGGGTTTGCCCATGTCGAGCACGAAAATGCGCCCGTCCGTATTGCCGTCCAATGTTTTCTGTCCCTGATCAAGAGCTGCGGCTTGCAGCACCAACTCGACCGCTTCCCGTGTGGTCATGAAATAGCGTGTGATGTCAGGATGCGTCACTGTCAACGGCCCGCCTTGTTCCAATTGGCGTTGGAACAACGGGACGACGGATCCGGTGGAACCCAGAACGTTGCCGAATCTGACAGTAACAAAGTTCATGCGGTCCTGCGCGAGATCCTGTGCCTGGCAATAAAGTTCGGCGATCCGCTTGCTGGCCCCCATGACATTGGACGGATTAACGGCTTTGTCGGTTGAGATCATCACCATGGTGCCGACATCATGGGCAAGACTTGCATCCACAACGTTGCGCGTACCCGACACATTGGTCAGCATGCCTTCGACCGGATTATCCTCAACGATCGGTACATGTTTGAGGGCGGCCGCGTGCAATACGATCTCCGGTTTGTGCTCCGCAAAGATCAAATCGATTTGTTGCCGGTCGCGCACATCCGCCAAGATTTGTTCTCGAGGCAGATCGCTATGGCTTTCACTGAGCTCCAAATCAATCTGGTAAAGATTGAACTCTGAATTGTCCAAGACCATGATTTTTGCCGGGCGCAAAAGAGCGGCTTGGCGCGTCAGTTCGGATCCGATGGTGCCGCCCGCCCCGGTGATCAGCACGCGTTTGCCCGCAATCAGCTGCTTCATCGCCGTGCGGTCCAACACTTTCTGCGGCCGTCCCAACAGGTCGCGCAAGTCAACCGGCCGAATGTCGACGGGTTTGCTGGCATCGCTGGACTGCAAATCCGTCACGGCCGGTGCGCGCGCCAGACCGATACCGAGCCGGTCGCAGGATTCCAATAGGCTTGCGACAATTTCACCTTTGATGTTGGGATCGACCAGAACCAATTTTTGTGGTGCGCGACCCGCATCGCGCAAACGTTCGACCGCCGGTTCAAGGGTGCGCAAATCGCCTACGATACGTTTACCGCGCACGTCATGGCCTGTTTCTGCAGCATCCGGATCAATCAAGCCGACAATGCGGTAAGGAAATCCTTTCGCGCCCAATCGCTGGGCCTCACGAATAAACGGCTCCATCTTATTGCTGTGGCCCATCAAGAGAATAGGGATACGATCGGGATCCTCATGCTCGAACGCCGCCGCCAAATCGCCTGACCTGATTAGGCGATAGGCGATACGCGGCGCACTCAATACACCCACCAATAAGGGCCAATGGAGAAACGGCACAAGGCGCGGGAAATCGTCGAGGCGTGTGAACAGGAACAGCACCGGGACGAACAGGATCGTGCTGTAGGTCACCGCTTTGAGAATCTGAACCAAAGCGTCAAAAGAAGTGAAACGCCAAATGCCGCGGTGCAAACCAATCCACAGGTAAACACACAGCGCTACCGCGCCGTAAATGGCGCTGGCCTGCCACAAATAAAGCGGGCCGTAATCGCCCTGTTCGAAATTGTAACGCAGCCAAATGGTGAATTGCATGACGGCAACGGCCGCGCAGACGTCGTAGACGAGACTGACGGCCATCCGGCCGGAAAGAAAAGATGTCTTGCGGTCTTGCGTTGTCATATATCGTTTTGCTCTTGGGTCCCCACGGTCTGCATCTTAGCAAATCTCTTTCGGCTGGGGGCGAAAGATTAATAGCGCCTCAGGCGGTGAAGAAAAAGGCTTGAATCGCGGGGTTATTTGCGTCCCGGGTCGCGCGCCATCCGGTAGAGTGCCCACTTGGTCGTTGTGCACCCCATTGTGTCGGCGACACCGGACAGAACAATTTGGCGGGACTGCCGCACAGAGTGACCGGAGCCCAAATAGACACTGTCTTCCAACATGACCGACGCGGCATCGGTTTGAAATGTCCAACCGTCCCCGTTGGACAACAACAGCAGGACTTTGTTGCCCTCACGCGCCAAAGAGGGCTTTACATCCGGGTGGAGGTGAAAGCGTATCGTGTAGGGGACATGCCGCTCAACGGCGCGTTTGCCGAATAGGGGCCGCCAGTTTTCGCCGTTTTCATCTGCCGGAGCGATGATGCAATCTTCGCCGCGCAAATCCTCGCCGTCGGCACTCAGGAAAAAGCGCCGTTCGTGCCATACACCGAAGCGTTTCAAGTAGCCGTCATGAGCGGTGTTGATCCAAACGCCGCGATCGTTTTCGTCTCTTTCATTGATGACGTTCGATGGTGCCTCGGTGACACGCGGACCTAAAAGTCTTGCCGCAAAAGACTGTTCCAAAAACCGGGCTGACGATTGATCCGCCAAGGTCAGTGTGGAATGGGCAGCCGTGGCCCGGCTGGCATTCTGCCACTCCTGACCTTTAAGGGCGGTGGAGCCGCAATTGGTGATCAATCGATGCCGCCCGACACACATTTCGAATGAGAGGCAACCGGCATGGGCGTTTTGGCTGAATTCCGGCCGCAATGGGGTGCCCGCATCGATAATCAAATCCGTGCGGCCGGCCTTGGCCCGTTGAAATCCGGCATGGACGGCCCGCGTGAAGGGCTTTCTGCCGTTGGTTTTGGCCAAAACAGCGTCGACGGCGCCGCCTCGCTCTTCGTTGCCGCCGTTAAACAAGGCCAAGCGGCCGTCATTGTGACGAAAGAAACGCACCATCGGCGCCATGCGCTGAATCGTTTCTTCAAATTCGTCCGGCACCGGTAAAGACTGCTGCTGCAGCAGGTCTCTCAAGAGGCACAGATGCACCAATGTGGTCAGTTGGACGGACGGGTTCCGGCTGACATGGGTGCCGTCATCCAAAATCTGTTTCTCCAACTCACGCATCAATAAAGTCATGCCGGTTTCGAGCCGGCTTTCGCCAAGCGGCAGGCAAAGGCCTGACAAAGTCAGTCCGATACTGGCGACCAATCTGTTCTCGCCTTCATTGGCCCATTTTGCCGTGCGCTCCAGATGGCGTGCTTGGCGTGCAATGGAACACATCAATTCACTGCGCCAGATGAGATCGGACCCTTCGGAAATAAACTTGGCATGCAAGAACCACGAAATCAGCCGTTGTCCGATCACATGGGGCCGCCAGCCGATATCGTGCCACTGGCCGCACTCTGCCATCCAGCGCGTGATCAACCACTCCACATGCTCTTTAGCGGCGCCGTTTTTGAATCCATCCAGATGGGCCAGCCAGGCAAAGCCATGCAAAGATTCCGCCCAGGCTTCGCTCGGCGGCACCAACGTCCATGGGGATGTGGTTGGTTTGGCTTGAACACTGCCGCCGGCAAAATCATATCGGCCGGACAGCAATCCTGTGGCGGCCTGAGCGGACCCCGGCGCCAAATCTTTGGGGTACACCAAGAACCGGTCCGGCATCGGTCCGCGTAAAGATAATCCATAGGGCCAAGTTCGGAACGAAAGATTCCGCAAAAAGGTAATCCCCCGCACGAAAGACTCGTGCAGCAGATCTTTGACGATGTCGCCTTTGGGATTGCTCTGATCAATCCCTCTTAAAGTTGCGTCACTCACTCTCAGCCTCTGAGTTTCGCGATATTTTCCCTATAGGCGTCAGGGCCGCCTTCAAAAGTTGCCGTCCCTGCAACAATAACATCCGCGCCTGCTTCAATTGCCAAGGGCGCTGTCTTGAAGTTGAGTCCGCCGTCAACTTCCAGATCGATCTGGCGCCCGCTTTCGTCAATGCGTTTGCGAATGGCTTCAATTTTTTTCAGTTGTGAGTCGATAAATGATTGTCCGCCGAAACCCGGATTGACGCTCATGACCAGTATCAAGTCCACTTGGTCCATCAGATAGTCCAGGTTTTTAGCCGTGGTGGCCGGGTTGAGCGAAACGCCTGCTTTCTTGCCCAGGCTTTTGATCAACTGAAGTGTGCGATGCACATGAGGTCCGGCTTCCGGATGAACGGTGATGATATCGGCGCCCGCATCGGCGAAGTCTTTGATGTAGGGGTCGACCGGCGACACCATCAAATGCACATCAAATGTTTTGTCGGAATAGGGACGGATCGCTTTCACCACGCCCGGCCCGATGGTCAGGTTCGGCACGAAATGCCCGTCCATGACATCAATGTGGATGTAATCCGCGCCGGCTTCGGAAACCGCGCGCACTTCAGCGCCCAAATTGGCAAAGTCGGCGGCAAGAATGGAAGGGGCGATTCGAATCGGCTGTTTCATTGATAAGGGTTAACACCATGTGAATCCCCACGCAAGATGGCGGATTACCGGACTTTTTAGTCTCAAGCCGGTGCTTGCAAACGGGCGATGAAAAAACCATCCATGCCGCCGCGGTCCGCCCAATAGTGCGGCAAGGTTCGCACATCACCGTGTTCGGTGATCGCCATAGACAGCTCGCCGAGTTCGCTTGGGGTCACGGGAGATCGGCGCCACTCATTGTTCTCGCCCAAAAAGCGTTCTACCTGATCCGGCCCTTCTTCGGGCTGCAGTGAGCAGGTGCAATAAATCAACATGCCGCCGGGGGCCGTCATCTTCGCGGCGGCCGACAAGAGGCGGGCCTGCGCTTTTGACAACGAGATGATGTCGTCCGTTTTTTTGAGGATGGTGATATCCGGATGACGTCGCAAAGTGCCTGTCGCTGAGCATGGCGCGTCAAGGAGGACAAAGGGAACACGCTCGTCCGGCTGCCACGTCGCGGCATCCGCTTGGACGACTTCTGCTTTCAGGGAAAGGCGGGTGAGATTCTCCCGCAGCCGCTCCAATCGTCCGCCGGATCTATCAACCGCAAGGACGCCCGCGCCCTGCGCGGCCAGCTGTAATGTCTTTCCGCCCGGGGCGGCACATAAATCGATGACTTTTTGGCCCTCGACCTTGCCCATTAGTTGCACCGGCAATGTGGCGGCTACATCTTGAACCCACCACGCGCCGTCCGCAAAGCCCGGCCAGGTTTCAATCTGTCCGCCGCCGGACCGGCGCAGCGACTCGTTCGGTAAAATGACGGCGTCGAGCTCTTCGGCAAAACGCCCAACCTGATCGGCATTCTTGAGTGACAAATCGACCGGAGGTTCGGCCAAATGTGTCGCGATGATCGCATCAACCGCTGTCTCGCCGTAGGCGTCACTCCATGAGTCCAAAAGCCAAGACGGTGTGTTGAGTCTGGCGGCGTGCGGTTTGTTTGAAATCGATTCGGCATTCGCCACGATCCGGCGCAAAACCGCATTGATGAGTTTTTTGTAGGGGCGTGTCTCCGCACTTTTTTGGGCAAGGTCGACAGCGCTACTCACCACCGCATGATCCGGCGTCTTCATAAACAGGCATTCAGCCGTGGCGATTTGCAGAATGGCTTTTGCCTTACGCGCTTTGTCGGGCAACGGCTTTTGCACAAAATCCGAAATCGCATCGTCGATCTGACCGAGACGGCGCAAGCACGTGGAGACGATATGCCGAATAAAGGCCTTGTCTCGCGCTTCCATCCTTTTTGCCGCCGGTTGGGCGAACGCCGCGGACAGGGCGTCATCCAACGGCTGCTTCTTATGCACAACATCGACCAGCAGACTCATCGCGAGGCTGCGGGTTGCTAACCCTTGCTTTTTGGAATTCGTATTTGGCTTGCTGGTCATCGGGCTGCTTAGAGCACAGCTCGCCGTTTGATCCAAGGCCGAAGAGAGTCAGCCTCTCATGCCTGTTAACCCCAGGGCCCGCTGGAGCTTGGTGTCGCTATGCCCGCCATTTCATGCAGTTTGCGCACCCGATTGGCCGTGTTGGGATGGGTGGAAAAAAGACTGTCCATCTTCTGCGTATGGAGCGGATTGATAATGAAAAGATGGGCTGTCGCAGGGTTCTGCTCGGCCTGTGCGTTCTCAATCCGGGCCGCGCCGTGTTGAATCTTTTCCAAGGCGGAAGCGAGCCATAAAGGTTGGCCGCAAATTTCCGCGCCCATTCGATCCGCTTGATACTCACGCGTCCGGCTGATTGCCATTTGCACCAATCCGGCGGCCATGGGGGCGAGAATGATCATCAACAAGAGCCCGACAATGCCCAGCGGGTTGTTGCGATTGCCGCCAAAGAAGATGGCAAAATTGGCCAACATGGAAATCGCTCCGGCAATGGTCGCGGTGATGGTCATAATCAGCGTGTCGCGGTTCTTCACATGGGCCAGTTCGTGGGCCATCACGCCGGCCAGTTCTTCCCGACTCAACATTTTCATGATCCCTGTTGTGGCGGCGACGGCGGCGTTTTCCGGGTTACGGCCGGTGGCAAAGGCATTGGGTTGCGGCGAGTCGATAACGTAAACCTTGGGCATGGGAAGATCGGCTTTCCGAGCCAAATCTTGGACCATTTGAAACAATTCCGGTGCCGTCGATTGATCGACTTGCTTGGCCCCATACATCCGCAATACAGCTTTGTCGGAATTCCAATAAGCGAACACATTCATGCCGACCGCAATCATGAAGGCAATGGTCATGCCCGTCGGGCCGCCCAACGCATAGCCAATGGCAATGAATAACCCTGTCATGGCGGCCAGCAGTATTGCAGTTTTAACGTAATTCATTTGGTCTCCTTGGCGTTCTCGGCCGTACTATGATTCGGCAACGCACACTGATATATTTAGGGTGCCAGATTAGACGCTTCAACCGGACAACATTGTGACAGACGAGATATCGAAAACCGAATCAAACAATGAAATTGAGCGCTCAAAGAAGAATTTGAGCCCCGCTGCACAACGCGCCTTAAGCGAGGCTGAAGAACGTCGCAAATTGGCGGAAAAAAAGTCTGATCTTGAGGCCGAGCAAGGCGGTCGTAAAGGACCAGAGCCAACTCGTTATGGTGATTGGGAAAAAGGCGGTTTGGCAATCGACTTTTAGGATGAATTTTTTTCATCCGTATGCGGCGCATTCCAATCTGCGGTCTTAAGCTTGCTGTCGTATTTCTGCAATCTCTTTGCCACTTTTTGAACAGATTTGCATTCGAAAAGCCACCCCGCGGGCGAGAAACCCTATTCGGTTTTCTTTGGCGAGGGTACGGAGTACGCAGCCTGCGTTTGATCAATACCCTATTTTAAAGGGACCGATAACGAGGGATATCATGAATAAAGTTTTTTCTTCTTTGATTGCATCTGGATTGATTCTTGGCACTGCAAGTGTTGCGCAGGCTGAAACAGATTTGAGTCTTCTGTTCGACAACACGGTCAAGATGACGGCGGTCACCGGCGGCACGGAAATGGAGACAACTTTCAAATTCAACCAAGACAATACGGTTGATTTGGTGATGGCTTTGCCGAGCGGTGGCGAGCGTGAAGCCGAAGGTACCTGGGAAGTGCGAGGTGAAGAGCTTTGCACCAAATTTACCGGCGGCCCTCAAGGCGAAGCTGAGATGTGCAATCCGGTAGCCGAGATGGCCGGTGCGGCACCGGGCGATAAGTGGGAGTTTTCCCCGTCCGACGCCATCACGATCAAAGGTGAAGTGATTGCCGGCCGCTAAAGCGGACGATGATTTGAACAAGGGCTCTCGCTGCCGGCGAGGGCCCTTTTCTTTTGCTTTTGGCTTCCTGCGTTTATGCTGTCTCCAAATGATGGGAGGCTCGCTTGGACGGCATGGCATTCTGGCGCACGCCGGCGCCGGTCAGAAGACACTATTTCGACCTTGAATTTGGCCAAGTTCACGTGCGGGACAATGGGGCGCGCGCTCAATCGGCATTGCCGGTTTTGTGCCTTCATCCGCTGCCTCTATCCGGCCGCAGCTTTACGCATCTCCTGAAAGCGTTCTCGCCTATGCGTTTCGCGGTTGCGCCGGATTTGCCAGGCTACGGCCTGTCTAACAGTCTTTCCGACAAATCCGGTCTTGCAGAATGTGCCAATGCAGTGCTCCAGCTCGCGGCGGCAAGCGGTCTGCGAAAGTTCGCGCTCCTCAGTGTTGCGTCAAGCGCAATGGTTGCCGCAGAGGCGGCGCGCCGTGCGCCGCAGCAGATCGAAGCGCTGCTTCTGATGGATCCGCAAATCCCGGCGCCGGGCCTGTCGGTGAATTTGCGTGCCGACGGCGGTCACTTGAAAGATATATGGGCGCGTCTTGATACGGTCTTCGGGGCAGACCGTCCGTCGGCGCTCAAACAACGGGACTTGGCGGAAGCCTTGCAAAGCTATGCTCATTGGGCATTGCCGGAGGTGCGCCACGAGAATGACCTTGCCCAGGTTTTGGAGTTGGTGAGTCAACCCGTGCATGTCATCGCAAGCGGGCTTCATGGGTCTACGGATGTTACCGACTCTTTGCCGGTGAATAAATCCATCAACAGGCTTGATTGTTCAGATTGGGCTCCCGGCGCATTGGATCTGCAATCTGATCAGATCGCCGAAGTCATCAATGAACTCTTGGAGAATGATAGGGCTAAGCCCTTGTCTCTAACGCCTCCGCCGGACCGGTTTCCGGGGCAGGGGACGGTGCGGCGGGCTTATCTCGACTCTGCATATGGCCAACTCCATTGCAGGATATCCGAACCGCTCGATCCACAATTTGTCCCGCTGACCTGTTTTCACGCCAGTCCCCAATCGGGCGTGATTTTTGAAAACCTGCTGAGTGTGATGGGAGAAGATCGCATCGCACTGGCGCCCGATACGCCGGGCTTTGGGGAGTCTGATGGACCATTGGCCGCGCCGGAGATCGAGGATTATGCAAAAGCGATGGCCGCGTTTCTGGATCGTTTGGGGATATCGCAAACGGATCTGTTGGGCTTTCATACCGGCTCCATGACCGCCGTTGAACTGGCGCGCCAGCGGCCCGATCTCATCCGCCGAATCGTGATGGTGTCCGCACCTATTTTCACGCCAGAGGAATTGGCTGCCTTTCGCGCTCATTATAAACCGATGACCTATGTGGCCGACGGCACGCACAATGTTGCCGCTTGGCAGTCTTTTTGGCAGTGGCGCGGCCCGAAGCAGGATATCGGCAATTACGCGCGCAACAATGCGCTGACCTTGCGGGGCGGCCTGGTCAAGCATTGGGGGCATCGCGCCGCGTTCAATTATGTTTTGGGCGAGACCATAGGCCAGGTCGAACATCCCATCTTGGTGTTCAATCCGGATGACGATTTGCGTGACCAGACGTTACGGGCGGCACCCTTGATGCAAAACGGATCGATTGTCGATATAGCGCCGCTCAGTCACGGCATGTTTGATGATTCCACCGAACACATTGCTGCTTTGTTGAAGGACTTTTTGGATCCTGCGTGACCAGACGCCTAGAGGGCAGCTTCGATTTGTTCGAAGACATTTAGGGCAGCCGCGCGTTTGTCATCTGCATTGGTGATTTCCCGGCCCATGACCAGATAGTCCGAACCGGCGCGGATGGCCTCACCCGGTGTCGCCACGCGTTTTTGATCATTGGCGGCAACACCGGCTGAGCGAATGCCTGGTGTCACGATTAAAAAGTCGTGGCCTAGCTCGGCCCGCAAGCGTTCGACTTCTTGGGCTGAGGCGACAATCCCGTCACAGCCGCTGGTGACGGCAATTTGCGCGCGTTTCAGCACCAAATCCTCGACGGTGCCCTGATAGCCCAACTCTTCCAAATTGGCTTGATTCATGGAGGTGAGAACCGTGACCGCCAAGAGTTGGAGATCCGATGAGCCGCGGCCGGCAACTGCGCCGTCGATAATATCCCGATCACCGTGGATGGTGAGGAGATGCGCGCCCAGGCTCGCGACACTGGCTACCCCATTTTTGACCGTATTGCCGATGTCGTAGAATTTGTAGTCGAAGAAGACTTTGTGGCCGGCGGCGATGAGTTCTTTGCCCAGCTCAATGCCGCCTATGGGTAGTAATTGATGGCCGATCTTGTAGAACTGGGCCGCATCACCGAGATCGTCGACAATCTGCCGCGCTTCATCCGTCGACGGAACATCAAGGGCGATAATAAGACGGTCTTTGGTTTCGATGTTTGGTGCCGGCACGTGCGTGTCTCCTTGCTCGGGCATTCCCATCACAGAATTGCCTTGATGTGTCAAGGCAGCCTAATCGACTCGGGCTTTGCGTGAGACCGAGCCGAAGATGAGGCGCCCCAGACTCCGCGGCACCACTTGGGCGACCAATGCCAGTCCCTTATTGACCCAACCGTTCACATAAACGGGTTTGCCGTCCATCACCGCGCGATACCCTTGCTCTGCGACTGTGTCCGCATCCATCCACATGAAACTGGGCATGCGGCTGACCGCGCGGCGTGTCTTCATGACGTCGTGAAATTCCGAATAGGTAAAACCGGGGCACAGTGCGGTGATGTGCACGCCGGTGCCGTCATATTCAATGCTAAGTGTTTCCGACAATTGAATGAGGAAAGATTTGATTCCGCCATACATGGAAGAGCCGGGAGAACTCGGCAAAAGTCCGGACAAAGAAGAGACATTGAGAATGCGCCCGAAGCCGCGCTCGACCATGCCGGGGAGGAACAAATGACAAAGTTGGGCGGGGGCGGTCATCATCACTTCGATTTGGTCCTGATTGTTTTGCCAATCGGATTGGAGAAATTTGCCCTTCAGGCCATATCCCGCATTATTGACCAAGGCGTCGATCTGAATGTTGCTGCTTTGAAGACTGTCGAAGATCTGGGCCGGCGCGTTGGGATCGCTGAGATCCGCTGTGATCGAACTGACCGTGATCCCGCATCTTTGTTCCAGATCTTGGGCGATTTCATCCAGGCGGTCTTCACGCCGCGCGGTCAACACCAAATCCCAGCCATGACGGGCAAAGGCGAGGGCCAGAGCCTTGCCGATTCCGGCTGAGGCACCGGTGATCAAACAGGTGCGCCGAGCGGGGAGCGTTTGTCCGCTCATGACGCCCTGTTCTGACGGTTCTCAATCAAGTCATCGACCACGCTTGGGTCCGCCAAGGTGGAGGTGTCGCCTAAATTGCTGAACTCATCTTCTGCGATCTTCCGCAGGATGCGCCGCATGATTTTGCCTGAGCGTGTTTTCGGCAAGCCGGGCGCAAACTGAATCAAATCCGGCGAGGCGATCGGGCCGATATCCTTGCGGACCCATTGTACCAGCTCTTTGCGCAAATCCTCGCTCGGCGCATCGCCCACATTGAGCGTGACATAGGCATAGATGCCTTGGCCCTTAATATCATGAGGATAGCCGACCACCGCTGCCTCGGCCACTTGATGATGGGCGACCAAAGAGCTTTCCACTTCTGCGGTCCCCATCCGGTGTCCCGACACGTTGATGACGTCGTCTACACGGCCGGTGATCCAATAAAACCCGTCTTTATCCCGGCGGCAGCCGTCACCGGTGAAATACTTGCCGGGATAGGCTTTGAAATAGGTATCGATAAAGCGCTGATGATCGCCGAATACGGTGCGCATTTGACCGGGCCAAGAATCGGCCAGCACCAAGTTGCCTTGCGCTTCACCGGACAGCACATTTCCTTCCTTGTCGACAATCTCCGGCACGATGCCGAAGAAAGGTTTGGTGGCAGATCCGGGTTTCAGATCCATGGCGCCCGGTAGGGGGGATATCAAAATACCGCCGGTCTCGGTCTGCCACCAGGTATCGACGATGGGGCAGGTCTTGTTGCCCACGACCTCATGATACCAAATCCAAGCCTCCGGGTTGATCGGCTCGCCGACGGTGCCCAAAAGGCGCAAAGAGTCCCGGCTGGTTTTCTCAACCGGGGCGTCGCCTTCGCGCATGAGCGCGCGGATGGCGGTCGGGGCCGTATAGAAAATGTTGACCTTGTGTTTGTCGATCACTTGCCAAAAGCGCGAGGCGTCGGGGTAATTGGGAACGCCTTCAAACATCAGTGTCGTAGCGCCATTCGCCAATGGGCCATAGACAATATAGGAGTGGCCGGTCACCCAACCGACATCGGCGGTGCACCAATAGATGTCCCCGTCGTGATAATCGAAAACATATTGATGGGTCATAGAGGCATAGACCATATAGCCGCCTGTCGTATGCAGCACCCCTTTGGGGCGGCCGGTGGAACCGGACGTGTACAGAATAAACAGAGGGTCTTCGGCGCTCATTTCTTCCGGCGGGCAATCCGCAGAAACATTGGCCGCTTCTTCGTGATACCAGACGTCGCGGCCCGGACTCATGGTGATGTCACCGCCGGTCCTTTTGACCACAATCACCTTTTTGACGTGATCACATTGGGCGACTGCGGCATCTGTATTGGCTTTCAGCGGGATTTTCTTGCCGCCGCGAATGCCTTCATCGGCGGTAATGACAAAGTCCGATTTACAATCGTCAATCCGTCCGGCCAGGCTGTCGGGTGAAAAGCCGCCAAAGACAACGGAATGGATGGCGCCGATACGGGCACACGCCAACATGGCGTAAGCCGCTTCCGGAATCATCGGCATGTAAAGTGTGACGCGATCGCCCTTTTGAACGCCTTGGGCCTTCAACACATTGGCAAAGCGGCCAACGTGCTCATGAAGTTGCCGATAGGTAATGGCTTGGGACTCGTTGGGGTCGTCGCCTTCCCAAAGGATCGCTATTTGGTCGGCCCGTGAGGCTAAGTGGCGGTCTATGCAATTGGCGGCCGCATTCAACGTGCCGTCCGCGTACCATTTAATGGAGACATCGTCTTTGCCATAGGTCACGTTTTTGACTTCGGCGTAGGGCTTTATCCAATCGATGCGCTGTCCTTGTTCGCGCCAAAACCCTTCGGGATCTTCGATGCTGGCGGCGTAGGTCTCGTCATATTTGGCGCGGTCGAAAAATGCACGTTTTGCCCACTCCTGCGGAATGGGATAAAGATCGTTCTCATGCATGGGTGTGATGTCTCCTTGGGGAACCCCATATTTCTTCATCACATTATGAGCCAGGACGGATCGACGGACAAGGCAGATCCTATCCGTTGGTCGGCGGCCAGTTGCCTTTCGCGCCATTGTCTGCACAGTACCGGGGATCAAGCCGCAGGAAAGGATTGAGATGCAATTGCAGCTGCAGACATGGCAAGAAATTGAGTCTTACTTGGAGACCAGCCGGGGGCTGATCATTCCGATCGGTTCCACGGAACAACATGGTCCCAACGGCTTGCTTGGCACCGATATCATCTGCCCGGAAACCATTGCCAAACGCGCCGGCGAACGTGGCACGATTTTGGTGGCGCCCTCGTTCAATGTGGGATGCGCCCAACATCATATGGCCTTTCCCGGCAGCATCACGTTGCGCCCCTCGACCATGATCGCGGCCATGACCGATTGGGTGAACTCGCTTGCCTGTCACGGCTTCACGCATTTCTATTTTTTGAACGGCCATGGCGGCAATGTTGCCACCGTTCAGGCCGCTTTTTCGGAAATCCATGCTCAGCGAAGTTTAAAGTCCGGGGCCGGCGCGGCTACGGGGCTGAAGATGACCTGTCAAAACTGGTGGCAGTTAAAGGGCGTCTTTGAGCTTTGCAAAAAACTCTATCCCGAGGGACATGGCGCCCATGCGACACCGTCCGAAGTTTCCGTCACCTATTATGCCTATCCGGATTTCGTCAAGCAGGTCGAGATGTCGCCCAAAATCGCGCCCATGGGGCCGATCCGGGACGCGGAAGATTATCGCCGGCGTTTCCCCGATGGCCGGATGGGGTCAGATCCGTCGCAAGCCAATGTGGAAGATGGCGAAACACTGGTGAACTTTGCTGTTAAAAGTTTGATCGACGATTACCGCGCTTTTCTGGAAAGCACATGATCAGTCTTCGGCGATGCGAAGTGTCAACCCTTCCAAGATGATCGGGACCGGTTGGAGAGACTTGTCCCGGCATGGCCCCTTAAAGCAGAAGCCGTCTTCGATCCGGAAATGCGCGCCATGAGTTGAGCAGACGATCGAGGTTGAGTCTGCATTGAGAAACTTGTCTTTCATGAATTCGAGCGGCGTGCCGATATGCGGGCAAGAATTGACGTAGGCGGCGACGGTGTTGTCCTTGCGGACCACGAACATGTCGAATTGCGCCGTGCCTTCGCCGAAGACAAAACCTTTGGCGCCCGGATTGGGAATATCATCCAGAGTGCCCAGCACGGTTCCGCGGGCCGGGGCGCCCGGCCAGAGATTCCAGGGCGTGTCCATTGGGGCCGTCACGCGTCCGGCGCTCCCACGACCCATTTCCAAGGCTGGACCGACACATTTTGAAACAGCCCCGCCTTGGCGTAAGGGTCGCTCTGCGCCCAATCTTTGGCGGCGCTTAAAGAGGCCACCTCAACGACGATCAGGCTGCCGATCATGGTGCTTTCATCTTCGGCCAAGATGGGGCCGGCCAAGCGCACACAGCCGGTTTCGGCAACATAGGCCAAATGCGCTTCCCGGGTTTCGAGCCGCAGATCAACGGCGCCCGGTTTGTCTTGGCATTGAATGGCATAGAGCATGACTTGGATCCTCTTCAGTCGGGCCGGTTTTCGTTCTCGTCCCAGAGACGTTGCCAGTCAAACAGGGGCGGCAAAAGCTCTTCATATTGAAGATGAACCGCCACGGCGGGAATAGGAGAGAAGCCCGGAATGTGTTGGTACAATTTGTTGGTTGTGTTCTTTTCAACGCCCAAATGGCGTTTCTTCCGTATGCCAACAAATTTGGTGTTTTCAAAATAGTCCCAATAGGTATCGACTACCTGCCCATGGGTGAAAAATGTATGGGTCGCGTCGGACATGGTTCGCCAACGGCGGTTGTCGCCCGCTAAAATGTAAGAAGGGTAATGGGCTTCGTAGAGTGTCTTGTGTTCTTGCGGGTAAATCACGCAATGCCCGCCGCTGGCGTCATAAACCTGACGGTAAAACGACCACATCTCCGTGATGGCATCGGCTTCATGTAAGTAATCATCCTCGACGAAGTAAACTAATCCCGGTGCGTCGCGGCCCTCTCGAAATTGCTGATGCAGTGACTGGCCTTGGCCTTGCTGTTCGGTTTCCCGCAAGTCCCATGAACAGTCGAGGGCGCCCAGCAGCCGTTTGAGTTTGTCGACAAAGGGCGGGTCCGAACGATCATCCAGGCAAATCACGTGAATATTTTCGGCACCCCTTTTTGCAGCCGCATGATTGACACTGCGGATAAGCGACCAGAGACAGCGCCGGGCATTTTCTTCTTCATCGGCGCCCGCCATGCGCGACCGCGTGTTGACGTTGCGATCGGTGCGCAAACAGGTGCGCACATAGACGGTCAAATGATTAAGCCGCACGCTCCCGTCGGGACCTTCGCCGTCGAGAACGCTCTTGGCAGAGCCGAGGCTTAAGTTGGCCGCCAATGTTTCGAGATTGGGCACGGGGCGCAAAACATATTGTTCGGACTTCTTGAGGTCATAGCCCCATTTACGAACCAGTTTGCGAAGAAGGCGTAGCGCTTCATTCATCAGATACCGTGCCGCCCGTTAAATTTCATCGCCGACCGGACGGCTCAACAAATCAATGATCGCTTCGTCAACGGATTTGTCCCCACTGACAATATCTTCGACGGCTTTGGAGATGGGCATGTCGATGCTTTTGGCCTCGGCCAGTTCCACAACCGCCCTGGCCGTATGGACGCCTTCGGCCACCGTGTTCCGGTTGGACATAATGGCCTCCAGGCTTTCGCCTTGGCCCAGGGCAAAGCCCAATGACTGATTGCGCGATTGGGGACTGGAGCAGGTGAGAATGAGATCGCCGAGGCCGGACAATCCGCTCAAGGTTTCCTTCTTGCCGCCGAGGGCGACAGCAAATCGTTTGACTTCCGCAAAGCCGCGCGCAATCAACGCTGCCCGCGCGCTATCGCCAAAGGCTTTGCCGTCGACGATGCCGCAGGCGATGGCCAGCACGTTTTTAACCGCGCCGCCCACTTCCGCGCCGATCAAATCATCCGACAGATATACCCGAAAGGTCGCGAGGCCGATCGCATGGGAAATGGCGGCGCCGACATCTTGGTCGGCGCAAGCCAACGTAACCGCCGTGGGCAAACCCTGCGCCACATCTTTGGCAAAGCTCGGGCCCGATAACACAGCCGGGATCGCGCCGTCGATTTCTTCGGCCAAGACATCTGTCATCAATTTGCCGGTGCCCCGTTCGATACCTTTGGAGCACAAGATGATCGGCACCTTGTCTTTAAGATGCGGCTTGATGTTTTTTAGCGTCGGCCGGACAAATTGCGCGGGCGGGACCATCAAGATAGCATCAGCGTCGCCCAGATGATCAAAGTCATTGGTGGCGGTTAGCGCTTCGGGCAGCGAAATGTCTTTGAGATACATTTCGTTTTCGTGTTTTTCATTGATGCTGGTGGCCACTTCCGGTTCAAGGGCCCATATGGTTACATCGGCACCGGCGCGGGCGGCAATGGAGGCAAGCGCGGTGCCCCAGGCCCCGGCCCCGATGACGCTGATTTTTTGAATGGGGTGTGATTGGCTCATTTATTGGGGGTCGAAATTGATCCAGAAATTACACAATTGCGTGAATGAAACATTGATTATTTACTGTTCAGAGGGCATGTTAAGACTATGAACTTAGACTGTCCCATCAGCCGAAAGATCGCCCAAGCGGCGCGGGCGCGATTTACCCATTACGGTTATTGCAAAACCACGATGTCCGAGATTGCGCAAGACTGCAACATGTCGCCAGGGAATATTTACCGCTATTTCAAGGCCAAACTCGATATCGCCGAGGAAATCGCCGTTGAGCATTCCGAGCAGCGCTTGGAGGATTCCCGGAAAATCGTGCGGAATCCCTCGATGGGCGCCGTCGAACGGCTGAAAGCCTACCTTTTTGAGTCCTTGCGCCAAACCTATGCGGTTCTCGACGAAGACGAAAAAATGTTCGAAGTGGCGCAGATTCTGAACCGGGAACGCCCGGAATTCGCCGAAAAACAGCTGGAAAAAGAAAAGGCGCTGATCGCAGAAATCCTATCCGCCGGCAATAGCCAGGGCGAATTCAACATTGCCGATGTGGTGTCGGCCGCCGGGGCCATCCAATCGGCCACCATTAAGTACCGGTATTCCCAGCTTCACAGCCATTTATCCTTGGACAAATTGGAGCAAGAGCTGGGCGACGTCCTCACACTCCTCCTCAGCGGGCTTCAATGCCAGGCCGCCAAGCCGACGGCCTAAAAACCTAAATCCCTGAAATAACTGGCATTTTTTAAGATCGAGGCCGCGCGGTCCGGTTGCGGCGGCAATCTCGGTCCCTCACAGGCGTTCACAAGGGCGTGAATAATGAATAAAATGGAAATTATTCATTGTTTTTTATTTTGAATGGTCTATATTCCAATCATCGAACAAAGCGGCGGCGAATAAAGAGCAAGAACAACAAAAGACTTTTAGGAGATTGAATCATGACCACGGCACTTAAAAATTTGTCCTCTTGGCTGACCCTGACGGCCCTTACCTCATTTGCCGTGATCGCCGTCTTTGACGCCGTCACCCGGAACTTGGTGATCGGCTAAACAGGCCACGACAAAAAAAGAGATTAGAGAAACCTCAAGCCTCCCTCTCCCCAACCCCAAATTGATCTTGAGGTTTTTTGACCCCGGCGCTCCTCCCCCCGACGCCGGGGTCTTTCTTTGTGAAAGGCAAACGCAGTGGTGCCGCTAGGCGTATCCGCGAGAACGCAAGAGCGAAGGCGCCTGTCTCGCAGGATGTGGTGACCGCTTTGGGGTGACACCTGACTCTCCGTCGAAACTGCACTAAAGTCTGACCTTGGCCAGTGTCGGACAACCCGACCGTTTATGGGCACGTTCATGTCAACGAGAGTTGTTGAAGATGTTGAACCACGAAACCCATCCCTTGGCGAGAAGCGTGAATATCTTGCCGTCCAATTGGCCCGAAGGCCACAAAGGCACATATCCCGGTGACTTTGATCATTTCGCGAATAAGGGCCTGGGCTTAAACATTCCCATCGTCGTGCGCCCTTGGGACATTTTGGAAGACGCCGCCGAACGCCCGTCTTATTATGGAGACGAGCCGCCCACGTCCCATCCCATCTTGAATGGCCCCATCAACGATTCAAATGGCGGCTGCATCTACACCGATGGGGGTATTCAATCCGAAACATGCGAACTGTTGCTCAGTCAGTTGGGGGTATCGGCATACACAAAAGACTATGTCGTGTTCTTGCAGCATTCCTTCGATCCTTTGCAGGAACGTTTTTTACATCAGGTTCGACTCGTCAATACCTATGCGCTGACGTCCGTTTTCGGTGTCAAAGAAACGATCGTTGACGCCCTCGAACCCCAACCGCAAAGCCCGATCGAAACAATGTCCACCTTTGTGCGTCTTGAACAGGATATGTGGGGCATCGGCATGAACGGCAATCTACAGGGCGCGATGGGCGGGGACGGTGATTTTGCGAAGGAAGCACTGGGTTTCGGCTTTCTGGTGGAAAACGGATTCCAGGGGATTGCGCGCGTTTGGAGTCGTGCTTGGCTTGTCACCAAATAATGCGATCTATTCGGCGCCGTGGGTGATCATCTGCGGTAAATCCGGTAATGCCCATATTGGGTCAAGCCCTGACAACGCCTTGTGTGTCAGCTATTGCTTGATTTTCGTCAAAAGCGGACAAATTAAAGAGAGAAATCAGTCGACGATCTTCAGATGAATATTTGCGCGGTCGGGTGAGTCCTTTATCTGATAAGCAAGCTCGCCTGAAAACGATATCAGCTCCAATAGTTTTACAGACCCTATGTTTTCTGGCTCGTATTTTCCACCAACCGCCGCAGGGAGTTTTAAACAGTAACACTTCCCTAAAGACAAAGCGCCAACAGTCTGCTGAGCTATGTTAGCCAAGCTCTCCATATTCCAATCGAGTGCGAAGTCACTTTTCTTCCAAAGCCTCTCGAATTCGGCCAAATCTCTGGCTATGACGTGGCAACTCAGCTCTTCAGGACAGATCCGCCAAAACGTGCCATCAACATCCTTGATGACAAGGTTTCCAAAAACGTTTTGCTCTACTACTCGATATGGTTGGAGCCCCGTCCAACCCCAAGAAATGGCTATTTGCTCGACTAGATTCATACGAAGTATTCTAGATAAATGAACAAGCCAATAAAGCAAAACTAAGAAGGCGCCATTGGATCATGAGCTGCACTGTGACTCAAATGGGAGATATTTCCAATCTTCCGAAACTTGGAAATTAAGGTGATCCCAGATAAGCTTTCTGGGTTAGCCAAAAGCGGACATCTCTAAACCAATTGAGCGAGTGCAACGTGTTTGGTTTGTTTTCTAAATCGAAGAGTATCGTCGAGCCGGAGCAGGCAGAGTGGATACAAGCCAATTATGACTGGCTTGATAAACATGTCGGTTTTCCTGATGACGTAACGCCGCTCATTACGCCGACAGATCAATTCTTCACCCGCCCCCTAACCAAGGCCATGAACGTGCGCTTCATGTCTTCAAAGAGATTAAGGGATTGATGGGTCTCGACGAATGGCCTTGCCGGCTTGAAATGCAAGAAGACGACATCAATCCGGTGGTCGGCGAGACTCTCATCGTTCAAGGGACAGATCAATCTCCGCTCGGAACATTTGGCGTCGACACAAATGCCACTGCTTTAGATGATCAAATCGTCATAACGTACAATCCGACATGCCTGGATGACACAAGCTCACTTATCTCGACACTTGTTCATGAGCTTTGCCATTACGTTCTGCTGTCAAATCCTGAAAAGCGGCTGGATACCGACGATGAGGAGTATCTCACGGATTTATTCGCCATAGCATCTGGATTTGGTCTTTTTATCGCGAATAGCAAATTCAATTTTCAGCAGTTTAACGGGGTTGGGAGTCAGGGGTGGCGAACATCGAGCAGCGGATACCTGTCTGAAAGAGAAATCATCTTTGCCCTTTCGGAGTTTTTGAGGCGCAACAATCTTGGGATGGAACAAGCCAAAGACTTTTTGAAACCACATCTCTATTCTTTACTAAAGAAGGCGGTGTTTGGTTAGAGTCATAGAGCGGAAATCTCATTTAGCATTGGCCACAAATAAGGGAGCGATGATGTTATATGCCGAACAAAGCCCGTCTAACCGTCGAAATAGAGACAGATAAAGATGGTTCACATGACTATGTTGAGATTTTTCTCAACCCCGAGGCGATCAAACTCCTAATTCGGGAGCTTTCCGCACTATCAGAAGAGAACGACCACTTTCACTGCACTCCAGAAGATTGGGAAGATCCGGAAGTGCCGCTTTCAATTGTTCCCTATGTATCTGGGAACACCACAGCAAAACACGTGAAAGTCATGTACCGAAATGACGAATGGGATAAAGAGCACTTTCCTCACGTTCTTGTTGAAGTTGATAAAGAGTGAGTTAGCTGAATTTCGCAGTTTGCCATTATGTGTTCGCTCACTCAGATAGGGGAGACTTCCAAATTCTCAAAACTTGGAGATTAAGCCAATCGCCGCTAGACTTCGGCCATTAGCCACGAGCGGACTTTCGTCACCAGCGAAGGGGGACTTCCATGCTGAGAATCGTTGCCAAGGGCTTGATCGTCCTGGTCATTATTGCAGCCGGTGGCATTTTCGCCCTTCAGGCGCCGTCTTCATGGTCCGTCGGAGAGGTCATCAGAACGCCGGACGATCGGTTCGCGAACCTGCCCGATTATCCTTTTGAACCAAATTACATTGAAAGCCTTGGCTACCGCGTACATTACATCGATGAAGGCCCGAAAGATGGTGAGGTCATCCTGCTCATGCATGGGCAACCATCGTGGAGCTATCTTTATCGTCATATGATTCCGCCTCTCGCCGAAAACGGTTATCGCGTGATCGTCCCCGATCTGGTGGGCTTTGGAAAATCCGACAAGCCGTTGGAACAAAGCGATCACACTTATCAAATGCATGTGGATGTGATGACGACGTTCTTGCGTGATCTTGAACTTCAAAGCGTGACACTGTTCGCCCAGGATTGGGGCGGTCTGATTGGGCTGCGGATGGTGGCAGAGGAGCCTGAGCGCTTCGCCCGCATCATGCTTTCAAACACCGGGCTGCCTGCCGCAAGTGGCGTTGCCGGCTGGATGGGCTATCCTTTGTTCCGCATTGCTGTTTGGCGCGAAGGAGAACCGGACAGCTTCGCCGACGATGACGGGTTTGAATTCACAAGATGGGTCGCTTGGGCCAGAAGCGTGCCCAATTTTGACTATGACGCTTTGTTTCAATCAGGTACGACCCGTGAGCTGTCGCCGGAAGAACTCGCTGGATACACGGCGCCATTTCCCGATGAAGCCTATCAGGCCGCCCCGCGTGTTTTTCCTTACATGCTTCCTTCTCAACTTCGCCAGAACGGCAAAGCCATGCGCGAGGTTTTCGCCAACTGGGACAAGCCGTTTCTGACGGCATTTAGCGATAGCGACCCGGTCACCGCAGGCCTGGACGCCATTTGGTTGGACACCGTTCCGGGGTCCGCTAATCAACCGCATACGACGATTAAAGACGGGGCTCATTTTGTCCAAGAGGATCAGCCGGAAGACCTCGTTCAGCTTTTGATTCAGTTTATCGAACAGAATGCGCAGTAGTTATTTAAAGGTGGCAACTTTCAAAACTGTCCAGCCATTCGTAAGAATGCAAATGAGGTTTGTTGGACGCAGAGCAAGGTGTTGATGAAAGTCACAGTGAAAAGAGCCGTTGGGACGGTTATTGTCGCCGTCTTCGCAATTGCATTGCTATCTGTTTCCGCGATGGTTTGGTTAGGCATCACCAAGCAAAGTGTGCCGGGGCCAGAGGCCATGCGAGCCTTGGAAAAGATCGACAGCAATATTGCTGTCAAGGTGGAGTACGGGGACTGGTTTGTGATACGGCCCACCGCCGTGGAACCAAAAGCCGGCTTGGTTATTTACCCCGGTGCCCATAGCGCGGTGCGTGGTTATGTGAAGGTCATGACCAAGATTGCCGAAGCGGGCTATCTCGTTGTGACGCCTAAAATGCCCTTAGGCTATGCCTTCTTGGCGCCCAATCGGGCGGAAGACGTTTTCAAAGCCTACCCGAATATCAGGCATTGGTTTTTAGCCGGTCACTCGCTCGGCGGGGCAATGGCCGGAAGCTATGCGGCGGCAAACGGTGACAAGTTAGCGGGCTTGGCTTTTTGGGATGCCTACCCGCCCGAAGGCAGCAATCTTTCGGAATCTGCCGTGCCCACCTTGCTGATTCATCGTGCGACGCCGGAAGGCGGGCTGCCGCAAATCTACAACGTCAAAAGACCTTTTTATCCGAAGGCAACGGAATGGGTGCCGATCCCAGGCGGCAATCATGGTCAGTTTGGCGACAATGTCGGCGGTATGTATCAGGAGTTTGATTCTCTGGCTGCGACGGCGGAAGGTCTGGAACCGGAGGATTGGGAAGCAACAATCAGCCGTGACGAACAACAAACGATCATAGCAGACGCGATGCTCGATTGGTTCAAACGAACTCTTGAGACAGCCGATTGATTTGGTTGGCGGTTTCCAAGAGTATGCTTAGGGACCGCTTTGGATAATGAGCAGCATTTTCGCTCGACAGTATGAGTTTTTCAGTCTTTCAAAAGTTGGATATTCGTGATGCCTCAGCTAGGCTTCAAAAATGAGTCAAAAGTGGACATGAAGCTTCAACGGCTGAGTAAAGATCTTCCTTAGACAAACACGAAGTCATCATTGTGAAGGGAGGCGCTTGTTACACCGATGAGGGTGAGGCTGTCGCCGCCATTGAAGGTGAGGAGAGTGTTGCCGCCGACATCGGAGGCGGCACTCTGGACCTCGCCGAACGTGTCAAAGTCCGTGCCGAGGGAGAGGGCGATGACGTCGTCTGAGCCTGCGCCCGCAGCAAAGCCGGTGATCGTGTCTTGATCATAACCGGTGGCAAAGACAAAACGGTCATCCCCGAAACCGTTGGGGTTGAACGGATAGCCGCCGTTCAGCGTGTCATTGCCGGCACCCCCGTCCAGCGTGTCGTTGCCGTTGAGGCCGATCAGTTCATCATCGCCGTCGCCGCCGATCAGTTCATTGGCATTGTTATCTCCCGCCAACAAATCATTTTGTGATGTGCCGATCAGGCCTTCGATAGAGGTGTAACTGTCGCCATCGGCATGTCCGGTATTGAGATTGGTAAAGCCTGACAACAGGACAGCCGTCAGACCCGTATTGGAACTGTCATAGGAGGCGTAATCAAAACCAGCGCCGCCATTCAATTCATCTGCACGGGCGCCACCATCAAGAGTATCGTTGCCGCCGAAGCCGACCAGCGTGTCTCGTCCGCCGACGCCCGATATATGGTTGGCGTTGTTGTCGCCTTGCAAACTGTCCGCGCGATTGGTGCCTTCCAGGTTCTCAATGGAGAAGTATCTGTCACCGGCCGCGTGACCCGTATTGCTGCCGGGATTGGCCAACGAGGCTGTCAAGCCACCGGCCGCCAAGAGGAGATAACTTGCCGTATCCGTATCCCCGTCGCCGAATAGCCAATCAGCGCCATCGCCACCGTTCAATGTGTCATCGCCGGAGCCGCCGATGAGATAGTCCACACCGCCCAAACCAACAAGGGTGTCGTTGCCGGCGGCGCCGACCAATCCATTGAGATTGTTGTCGCCGCCCAGGAAATCGTTGCTGCCTGTCCCAATGATACCCTCAACGCCGGTATATGTATCCAGCGCAGCATCACCGGAATTATAGATCTTATAGGCGGTCTCGAGAATTGCTATTAGACCCGCGCCACTTTCCGTGTAGGACAAAATGTCGAAGCCTCTTTGGCCATCTACGGTGTCACTGCCGACGGATCCAATGATCGTGTCTGAAAAAGAGGAGCCGATAAAACGCTCAATAGAGTTATAAACATCACCAGCGGCGTCACCGGTATTGTTGGCCGAGTTGGTAAGGTCTAGCAAGACGGCCGAAGCGGCATTGATGTAACTTGCCGAGTCTATGCCGCTGCCGCCGGTTAATGTGTCCGCGCCCGCGCCGCCGATCAGCGTGTTGTCACCGCTAGATCCCGTCAGGTCATCATTGCCCGACCCACCAGCGATCTGTTCAATTGCAAATAAGGTATCGTTACCAATGCCCGACCCGCTTGCCGATCCTGTGGCTAGGTTTACGGTCACGCCACCGGTTGTGCTCGAGTAGTCGACGAGGTCGCTGTTTGCGCCACCGTCCAAATAATCATTGTCGCCGCCGCCAATCAGGACATCATTGCCGCCTCCAGCATAGAGCTCGTCAAGGCCGCTGCCTCCATTCAAAATATCCGCGCCCGCACTACCAAGCAAATCGTCGTCGCCCGATCCTCCAGTCAGCGTATCGTTCCCGGCGTCACCGTCCAGGTAGTCATTGCCTTGCCCGCCAGAAAGAACATCGTTGCCCGTCCCGCCAAATAAGGAATCACGGCTCCCAAGGCCATTCATCGTATCGTTGCCGGGGCCGCCGAACAAATACTGACCAAAGCCATCGCCGACAAAAAGCCCGTTCCCTGAATAGTTGGATTCCAACATAGACGATCGTTGATTGTAGAACGCAATCGCTTCTTCGAACTCTGCGCCGGTTTGGCCGGGCTCGAGTAACTCAACACCAAAGCCGGCCAAATAATTGTCCGCGGCGGCCCAAGAGTAATTCCCATCCGGTGGAAAACCGGATTCATTCCTCAAATCGCTAAGCGTGAACACTTCATCTGCGAACCACACCCAATCGTTGCTGTTCTGTGCATTGAAAGCATTGGCAATGATAACGGTTTGGCCAGTTGACGTGTCAAACGTCACAAAATGTGTGTTGTTGATCGTGATATGGCGAGATGTCGGCCAATTCCAGCCGATGCCGTTTATAAAGATATCGTCAATCTCATTGTGATTGGCGCTGCCATCTAAGATGGTTACGGTCGTGTTTCTGCCGTCTATGCTGTAGCTATCGAAACCCCTGCCGCCCAGCAGAAAGACGTTCTCGACGCCGTTTAGCACTTCGAACGTATCATTTCCCTGAAGTCCATAAAGGATGGTGCCGTCGCTAATCGCTGTACTTACCGGCCACGTTCGATCAGATACCCCAAAGTCGTCAACGCCCACCGACAACATTATTTCGTCAAATCGTATTGTCATCTTTGCCGCACTTACCCAATTACTAACTCACTACACGCTGCGAAAAGCTGCGATCACTTTTGGCAGCAAGAGAAACTATAGGCAACCTATAATATGGAGGCAATAATCTCCGCTTGGGGATATGAGCGGGTTTTTCACCCAAATGGGTGAAACATCCGCACTCCGGAAAGTTGGACATTCGAACAAGCGCCGCTAAACTTCGGGTATTAGCCATAAGCAGACATTCTTCTTTAGAATTTGGAATTTATTCGCCTTATGAAAGCTGACGAATCTCCTTTCCCAAGCGGATGGTATGGCACCTCGCTTGAATGTGTCGGTCTTAAAGAGCAAAGGCCAAATGTTGGAACTTATGGTCTTTATGAGTTTTCTAACTTACCTTTAATCGACAAGTCGTTTGATGGAAGCTTCAATTGGCTAGATTCGGAAGTTACACATTCTCGAAATATCGGGAATGAGATGCGGACTAGTATCCAAAAGTCAATTATTGAATTGACTAAATCATGTGAATCAATTGGGACTGAATTGCCAAGATCATTTATTCAATTTCTCACCACACTTCATCTTCATAATTGCATTAGATCAGCAACTGATTGCTTTTTGGACCCTAGTAATGGACCCGTTCAGTCACCCATAGGAGATGGATTTCTCATTCGTTTCTTGGCAGATTCTCAAGCTTGTGGATTCTGGTATTTGTATATCCCAAAAAAGATTAATGACCATTGTGTTGTCATGAGCCATTACTTTTTTGATCCGGATTACGACAGGGACAATCCCCCAGATGGCTTTGTGGACGGCGTTGATCCGAATGAGATTGTATTTTGTGCGCCATCTTTTGAAGAATTTCTATATCGCTTCTGGTTGGAAAATGAACTGTCTTTTTCCTATTTCAATGAAACGCAACAAAATCTAAGCGGAAAAAAGTACATCGAACAATATAGCACCGCACCAGCCGATAAATTATATATCGACAGTAAAATGGCTTGTCGTGTCTGCGGTAAGATACAGCCAGAACCCCCATGGGGGGAAGATGGAGCAAGCCCAACCTACTCTATTTGCGATTGCTGTGGTGTAGAGTTTGGCTATGAAGATGCCAATTTAGAAAGTTTACGTCGTTACAGGAACAATTGGCTGGCTACAGGAATGCCTTGGTTTCGTCCGAAAGAAAAACCAAATGGCTGGTCATACGAGCTACAGTTTATGAATGTCCCGCAAGAGTTTCGTTAGTCTTCACACAACTTAGAATGTCCGCTTTGGGTCATGAGCGGCCTTATCACCCATTTGGGTGAAACGTCCAAAGCTTCAAAACTTGGACCTACAGGCTATCTTGGATAGACTTCACCCAATAGCCAAAAGCGGACATTCACAAAAACAGACAGCTCGGGATCATCAGATTGCCGCCCACCAACTTAGCCACACTTCAGTATCGGCCAAATCAATGCATACATTTTGCCAATTTTGGTGAAATCACTGAATCGATTGTCTCGGAGATGCGGCAAGCTGACATCTCGGTATTGGAGTTAGATTTCGAGAACAAGATAGATTGGCCAGATATATTTCCTCTCTATACCAAAGCGATAGGCTTACAGCCTTCATTTGAGGTGTCTCATTGGCAGCATATTTATGAGCTTTTTTTTGAAAGCGAAGTTCTGTTGAAGTCCAAGGGAGTCGTCTTCGTCCTAAAGAACTGCAGAAGACTCTTTCGGGAAAACCCTGAATTTGCTGGAGAATCTGTCAGCTTTTCCAATTTCTTGCATGATGGCATTTACTCCAAGGTGCAGGTCCCGATTCACACGGTATTTGTTTGGGATAAAGCCAAAGGTGACTGACCTGCTGTAACCCATCACCCAAGTGGGTGAATGGCAGCTCTTTCAGAAACTGGACATCCGCGCTGTCCCCATTAGACTTCTGTCATTAGCCATAAGCGGACATCTACATCAGGAAATTACTCTATGAAATACTGCACTTTGATGAGCGCAGACGTGATGACACGCCATTACGAAATTGATACCCAAAAAATGATTGATGCTTTTGGTATGGTGGCCAGCAAGTCGCATACTAAGGGCGACACTCGAACACTGGGTAACCACTCTGAGTATAAAGATAATCAATGTCGTTTTGTCGTTGCAGAAAACCTAGATGTTGATCCCGAGGAAATGATCGACCTCTGTTTGAAACCAATAACTCTGATTCTTCAGACACTTGACGGTTTTATTCGTTCAGGTGGCACTATTTGGATCATTCTTAAATTGCATGATCCTAGTTTCGTTCAGCTTAATCTGGAGCGGAAGGTGATTTCCAAGCTGGCTGATGTTGGTGTTGAACTGGCAATTGAAAACCATTGCAGCTAACTCTGATTGATTAAGGTTGGCGCACTTCACCAATGTCCGCTTAGGGTCATTTCCAGACTTAGACTTCCGGCCGTTTAACTTCCGGATCGTGGGACGGAGCGGACATGTTCCGGCCAATCCCATATCACGCTTAGCTAAGGATTATCCGACAGCGTCGCCAAGGGCCAGCGGGCCTTGGGCATGATGTCGAGCTCGTCGGTCCAGCCTTTTTGTAATCGCTCCACACCGGCCCAGGCGATCATGGCCGCATTGTCCGTACACAGAGGGGCGGGCGGAACGGTCAGCTCAAAACCGTGTTCCGTGCAAAGCTGGGCAAACATCGCGCGCAAAGTTTGATTGGCGGCGACGCCGCCGGCGACGACAAAACGATGCGGGCCCCCATGGCCAGATTGTTTGAACGCGCTCATCGCATTGGTGCAACGATCTTTCAGGACATCGGCCACGGTGGCCTGGAAGCTCGCGGCGATATCGCCGATGTCCTGATCCGACGGTGCGGCGATGTCTTCGTAGGCTTGCCGCACGGCGGTTTTGAGTCCGCTAAAGGAAAAATCGCACCCGTCTCTGCCTTTCAGTGGATGGGGAAAGGCAAAGCGTGCGGCATTGCCCTCCTGCGCGGCGGCTTCAACGGCGGGACCGCCGGGATAGCCGAGGCCCAAAAGTTTCGCCGTCTTGTCGAAGGCTTCGCCGACCGCGTCGTCTAATGTGGTGCCCAACATTTCGTAGCGGCCGACATCTTTGACGTGGAGCAATTGGCAATGGCCACCGGAAATGAGCAAAAGCAAATAGGGAAAGGCAAGGTCCGGTGAGGTCAGGCGGGCGGTCAAGGCATGGCCTTCCAAATGATTGACGCCAAGCAGCGGCTTTTTATGGGTGAGGGCAATCCCTTTGCCGGTCATTAATCCCACAATCACGCCGCCGATCAATCCGGGGCCGGCCGTGGCGGCGACCCCGTCCAGCTCGGCAAAGCTGATCCCGGCCTCTGCCATGGCTTGGTCGACCAGGGAATCCAAATGCTCAATATGGGCGCGGGCGGCAATTTCGGGCACGACCCCGCCATAGGGGCGATGCTCGTCCAATTGGCTTAAGACCAAATTGGAGAGAATCCGGCGCTCGCCGCTCTCAGACAGTTGCACCACCGCCGCGGCGGATTCGTCACAACTACTCTCGATGCCTAAAACAATGCTCATGGCTCACAAGGCCGCTCCCGGCCAAAATAGACTTTGCGCCGGCGCTCATTCCGTCCCACACTCGGCCCGACACTGATAGTGATTCCCGGCTCTAACACTCGCACGCCCCATTATGCAACGAAGTCTTCGCATCGGTACCCGCGGCTCCAAATTGGCTTTGGCGCAAACGGCGGAATTTCGAGATAAACTCGCCGCCGTTCAAGGCTGGTCCGAGAGCGAAGCGTCCAACCTGATGGAAACCGTGGTCATCCGGACCCAAGGGGACCGGGTGCAAACCCAAGATTTATCGGTCATGGGCGGCAAGGGGTTGTTTGTCAAAGATCTCGAGATGGCCTTGGCGGAAGAGAAGATAGATGTGGCCGTGCATTCGGTCAAAGACATGCTGCCGGTTTTGATGGAGGGTTTGACCCTGGGCGCCTTGTTGCCGCGCGCCGATCCTCATGATGCGTTGTTTTTGCATGCAGGCAAGACGCTGCAAGATCTTCCCCAGGGCGCGAGCTTCGGCACGTCGTCGCCGCGCCGCAAGGCGCAGATCCTTGCCCTTCGCCCCGATCTGAAAGTTGTGCCTTTGCGCGGCAATGTCGATACGCGCATTGCCAAAATTAAAGCGGGCGACATTGACTCAACTGTCATGGCGGTCGCCGGTCTGACACGGCTGGGACAGGCCGCCTTGGCGGCGCAAGTCATGCTGTTTGACCAAATGCTGCCGGCGGTGGCGCAAGGGGCGATCGGTTTGCAGATCCGCCAAGACGACAATTGGGTCGGTCAGCTTGTGGGGTCGGTCAATGATGCCCAGACGCATTATTGTGTCACGGTCGAGCGCAGCTTTCTTCAGGTGCTTGACGGCACATGCCGGACGCCCATTGCGGGGCTTGCGGAAATCGTCGGCGAGGATCTTTTGCTGCGCGGGCAAGTTCTGGATCCGCAAGGGGCAAAATCCTACGACATTCAAAAGCGCGCGCCCTGCGGCCCGCTCGACTTGGATCAAGCCCGCGAGATCGGATCCGCTGCGGGCGCCGAGATGCTGGAGCTTGCGGGGCCGTCCGCGCTGAACGTTTGAGGCTTGGTTCCCCATGAAACGCTTTTTTGTCACCCGGCCCTTTGAAGATGCCTTGGCAACGTCGAAGGCACTTGAGACGCGCGGCCATGAGGCTGAGATCGTTCCCTTACTGACGATTGCTTTTGATGAAGCCGCTTCTTTTGCGGATCTTGAGCCCCAAGGCCTTTTGATCTCCAGCGCCAACGGCATTCGCGCCTTTGCCGCATGCGATTCGCGCCGTGATCTTGACGTGGTGACCGTCGGCCCGGCCAGTGCAGATGAGGCAAAGGCCCTTGGGTTTCAAACCGTCACCGCCGCCGGCGGGGATGTGGCCAGTTTGGTTGCGCTGGCGTCGCACCGTTATCGCCCTGAGAAGGGCGTCTTATGTCATGTGGCCGGACGCGCGGTTGCGGGCAATCTTGCCCATGATCTGCAGGAGCTTGGGTTTGAGGTGGTTCAACGGCGTGCCTATACGGCGCGTGCCGTGGAGACACTTCCCGCAGCCTTGCGCCGGGCGCTGATGGAAAGCGACGAGGGCGCTGAAATCGGCATTCTGTTTTTTTCGCGCCGGACCACGCAATGTTTTGTCGATTTGCTCCGATCTGAAGGATTAGACGCGGCGTCTCCCCGCATCGCGGCCTTTTGTTTGAGCGATGCGGCAGCGGAACCTCTCTGCGACATCAGCGTGAAGTCTGTCGTGGTCAGCCCGCAAAAAACACAATCCGCGCTTCTCGACCTGTGCGACATAGAGTAGGATTTCCCTTACAAAGAATCTGTGTTTTATAACCCCATGTTGACGAAAGAAGTGTGGCGATGACGTCGTCGAGTGAAAAGGATTCCGATCGGGACTCTGCCGAACCAGCCGCTGAAGGCGGTGAGGGCGAAAAGGGTCTCGATGACACCGTTGCCCCTCAATCGGACGAGACGGCAGGTGAGGCGGATGACAAACCGATCATTGATGCAGGTCCCGTGGAGGAATCCTCCGATACCAAACGGGTGTTTGGTCTCGTGGCACTTCTTCTGGTGCTGGCCGGCGCGGTGGGCGGCGGTGCCGGTTTTATTGCCGGTCAAATGGGCGCCACCAACGCGGCCGCCCCATCAACCGTCGATATCACCGATGACCTGCGGCCCGTTGAGCAAAGGATTGAGAGTCTCACCGGCCAGGTTCAAGAATTGCGCGGCCAAGTCACTGCCTTGCAAAGTGAGGTGGCCAATATCCCGGATGCTGAGCCGGCCGACCCGGTTGATTTGACGCCGCTTGAAAGCGCTTTAGACGATTTGCAGGCGCGTGTGGCTGAACTGGACAGCGCCGTCTCGCAAAGACCGGTGATTTCCGGCGACACTGTTGAGGGTGTCAGCGCCGGGCTGATCAATGAATTGGGCGCCGGCATTGATCAGTTGCAGGCGTCGGTGGCCGCTTTGGAAACGGATCTGCCACGGCGGATCGCGCAGCTTGAGGCGCGCGACCCTGCGGGAGATCTTGATGTGGAGCTCGAGAGCTATTCGACTCAAGCGCAAGTTGACGCGTTGGCGCAACGTCTGGCGGCCTTGGAATCGGCGCCCGCCGACACTCTGGCCAAGCAGGCGGCACTCGCCTTGAGTCTCGCTAATCTGGTGCGCGCCATTGAGCTTGGTCAGAGTTTCGAAAACGAATTAGACACATTGGTTGCTTTGGCGCCCGCACAGCCTGAATTGGATCGTTTACGGCCGCTTGCGGCCAACGGTCTTAAGCGGCCCGAACGCCTCAAGACAGAATTTTTGGATCTTGCCCGCCTTGCTATCCAGAAGGACAGTGAGAAGCAGGATGCGGCCTGGTGGGAGCAAATCCTGTTGCGTCTCAGGGCTTTGGTGACGGTCCGGCCGGTCGGCGATGTGGAAGGAGAAACCACTGAGGCGGTAATCGCCCGCGCCGAGTTGCGCTTGGACGAGGGCGATCTCAAATCCGCGGTGACGGAGCTGCGCGCGTTGAAAGGGCCGGCCTCGGATGTTTTGGCTGCATGGATGACGGACGCGGAGGCCCACCTTCAAACCGAAGACTTGCTCCAAGCGCTGAGCGCGGACATTCTGCGTGAGTTGAGCCAGCTGAAGGGTTGATTGAATGATCCGTATACTGCTGGTCTTTTGTGTAGCCATTGTGGTGGCCTCAGTAGCGGCTTGGTTGTCGACCACGCCGGGCCAGGTGACGATCATTTGGCGTGACTGGGAAGTGCAGACCTATGGTTGGGTCTTCATGCTTGCCGCGTTTGTGGCTATCTACGGCCTTATCCTGCTCTACCGTCTTTATGCCCGATTGCGGCGCGTGCCGGGCCTCTTGAGAGGCGGCATGAAAGAACGCCGGCAGCGAAAGGGTGTGAACGCAGCTGTCCAAGGTCTTGTCGCTATCGCCGCCGGCGATTCCCAATCAGCCCGCAAATATGTCAGCCAATCCGAGAAATGGCTGGGCAATGAAGCGCTCGCTCATTTTTTGAATGCGCAGGCGGCTCAATTGGAAGGGCGCCCCGCCGATGCGGAAACTCATTTCCGGGCCATGTTGGATGTGCCCGATACCAAGATTCTGGGTTTGAAGGGATTGTTGGCGCAGGCACAAAGAGACGGCGACCTGCCGGCCGCGTTGGACTATGCGGATCAGGCTTTCGAGTTGCGGCCTAAGCTAGACTGGCCGTTTGAGTCCCTTTTCACCTTGCAATGTGGTCAAGGGGATTGGACAGCGGCGCTCGGCACGTTGGATCGCGGCAAGAAATCCGGCTTGCGCAAGCCGGATCCGGCCAAACGGCAAAAAGCGGTTCTGTTATGCGCGCGCGCTTACAGCGTTGCGGCGAGCGATCCTCAGACCGCCGAGGCCGATGCGCTGAAGTCCCATCGTTTGATGCCGGAATTCTCTCCGTCCGCTGTCTTGGCTGCGCAACTTTTGAAAAACCGGGATCAGGGATGGAAAGCATCCGGCGTCGTGGAAGATGCCTGGCGCGCGGCGCCTCATCCGGCATTGGTCGCGGCCTATGTGCAATTGCAGCCGGACGAAAGTGCCTCCGAGCGGGCCAAGCGTTTGGCGGGACTCGCTGAGATGCGGCCGAGCCATATGGAAAGTCAACTTCTGTTGGCGCGCCAAGCGATCAACACGCGCGATTGGGAAAAGGCCCGTGACGTCACCACTGAATTGGCACAATCGATTCCCACATCGCGGGTCTGCGCTTTGATGGCCGAGATTGAGCGCGGCGAGTTGGGCAATGTCGGCGGTGAACGCGAGTGGTTGGCGCGCGCGGTGGCAGCGCCGCCGGAGCCCGATTGGATCCGGCTGAAGTTTGATTTCTCCGCGGCAGAATGGGCTGACTTGGTCAGACAAGTTGGCGCGGACGATGCGGTGTGGCCGCCGGCCCCGGATCCGGCCGCCTATGCGGATGATCCCAACATTCTGGCGCCCTTTACGCCGGCGCTTCAATTGTTGGAGGCAGACCCGCCCATGGACCCGCCGGCGGAAGAGGTTACCGAGGAGGTGTTGCCGGAGCCCACTGCTGATCCCGAACCGGATGCCAATACGGAGCCTCTGGCCGTGGACTACGAAACGGAGACGGTCGAGGCTCCGGCAGCCTCCCCGGCAAGCGATCCAGAAGAGAAACCCCGCCCGACCGCCGATACGGATATTTATCATTCCTCTTCAGCGCTTCGATCCGTGCGGCGGGGATCCGATCCGGTTTTCCGGCAAAAGCGGGGACTTGGCGGATTGGTGTACAAGGGCGCCGGCCGCAAGTCTTTTCCCGGTAGCCTCAATGTGCTGCCCCGTCAGCCAGATGATCCGGGTCCGGATTATAAGGATGACCAGGGAAACGATCTTTGAAGCTTTGAATTGATGGGCCGGACGGGCTGACCGATGAGCGGTTAGCGCCTCATGGTTTACTAGTGTTTGGCGGGTTTCCGGGTCATCAGGTCGGGACCGTCCATCATTTGGGCTTTTCACAATCGGCGGGGGATCGCGCCGATAGTATGTACACTGATTTTTAGCCGTTAGGACCGCCATGCCTATTCTGTTTTTGATCGTTTTTGTCGGCATGGCCGGCTTCGGCATTATCTTTCCCATCTTGCCGTTTATGGGCGAGCAGATGGGTATCTCCGATACGGCAGTCGGCTGGGTGCTCGCCTCCTATTCCATCGGTCAGTTGATCGGCGGACCGATCTGGGGCCGTCTGAGCGATACCTATGGACGCCGGCCGATCTTGATTTGGAGCACGGCGCTTAGCGCCGTGACCTATGTGATGCTGGCCTATGCCAGTGATTTTGCTTCTTTGTTTCTTGTACGCTTTGTCAGCGGGATCATGGCGGGCAATATCTCTACAGCCTTTGCCTATGCCACGGATATTTCCGACAACGACAACCGAGCAAAATATTTGGGCTGGGTCTCGGCGGCCTTTGCCATGGGTTTCTTTATCGGCCCGATGATTGGCGGTCTTTTCGCCGGGGACAGCACGGAAGACGTCAACTTCTATCTTGTCTCCATGGTTGCCGCAGCGATTACCGGCTTGGCTTTTGTGGCGGCGATCCCGCTTTTGAAAGAAAGCTTGGAAGACCAGAACCGCAAGCCGCTCAACTTGACCATAGAAGCGCCCAAGGGCGATAGCTTCAAAGTCTTTGCCGGACGTCAGAAGCTGCTCGTGTTGGTTCTGTTGAGTTTTCTTGTTGTTCAGGCGGGCGCCATCAACACCTCCGTCTTGGCGTTTTGGATTGAGCGCTATTTGGAATTAGGGCCACGGGATATCTCCTTCATCTTTGGCTATATCGCCTTTCTCACCATGGTGATGCATGGCGGCGCGGTGGGGCCGGCGGTGCAAAGGTTCGGCGAAGGCAATACGCTGCGCTTATCCCTTATTATTTATGCGGTATCCCTGGGCGTGTTGTCGTTCAACGCCAATTTCATCGGCTTTATGGTGGCCATGACATTGCTCGCTGTCGGTTTCGGTGTATTTACCCCTGCGCTCAACAGCATCATTTCAAAAAACGCGGCGGCCAACGAACGCGGGGCGGTGATGGGCCTGCAACAATCAGCGGCAAGTTTGGCCCGTATCACCGGCCCCATCCTGTCGCTTTGGGTTTTTGATATTTTTCAAGGCGGATCGGCTTTCTTCTTGGCGGCCGCGACCTTGGTGCCGGGTGTCGTACTCGCTTTTTGGGTGACCCGAAAAACGCCTGAGTCGGAGGCCGAGGCCCCGTCAAAGGCGCAGAGTTAAGGAGTGGCATCACCGCCGATTGTCGAAATTCCGGCAAAGTTGTTAGCCCTTGCCGCAATGTGTTCCTAAACTTGGCCCCTATTGCGACGGAATGTGTGAAAGGGCCGAGCTCTCATGTCCATGTCATCCTCTTCACGGCTTGACGATTTGATTCAATCCGCAGTGGATCTGCAGCCCAGACTGAAAGAACGGGCGGCGGAGGCGGAAGCGCTCAAACAGATGCCCGACGAATCCATCAGCGATTTTAAGGCGGCCGGCTTTCATAAAATTTACATGCCCGAAGCCTGGGGAGGTTATGAGCTCGATTGGGGGGCTCACTATGATGTCAGCCGGTTGATCGGCGAGGCCTGCGGGTCGTCGGCCTGGACGGCATCTTTGGTGTTCTCCCATGTGATTTGGGCGGCCCGTTTCGGCCAAGCGGCCCAGGATGAGCTCCTCTCCAGAAGCCGCGAGCCCATCGTGGCCACCGGCTCGGCGGGTCACGGTGTGCTCAGCCAAACGGCGCAGGGCTTTCAATTGGACGGGCAATGGAAGTTCGTCAGCGGAATCCATCATGCCGATTGCGCCATCGTGACGGCGAAAGACGATCCGGAGAAGATCTTTTCTCATTTTGTCATGCTGTTCCCGGATGAATATGAGATTTTGGAAACCTGGGACACCGAAGGCCTGCGCGGCACGGGCAGTCACGACATTCGTGTCCGTGTACAGAACATTCCGAAGCACCGCGTGGTCGAGCGGGATGCGCTCTTGGCCAATGAAGCGCCTGGTGCCGGGATTCGCGATCACTATATGTACCGGATTCAAATGGCGCCGTTTCAGAAAAGCTGGTTCGCCGGGCCGCTTTTGGGGACGGCACGCGGTGCCTTGAAGGACTATGTGTCGATCACCCAAGACCGGATCGGACGGTTGTTGGGCGAGTCCATTGTCGATCAGGTGCCAGTTCAAGTGCGGATCGGCGAAACGCTGGCGGACATTGAAACAGCCGAATTGATCTTCTCAACTTACGTTCGGCGCTTGCACGATATTGGATCTCAGAACCTGACGATGACAGGGGCCGAGTTGTTGAAGGCCAAGCGGGACATGACCTATGCGGCCCAACTCTGTCTGCGCGCTGTGGAACGCGTGGTCAAAATGATGGGTGCCGGCGGGCAGGTCAAACCCAATCCGGTGCAGCGTCTTGCGCGCGATTGCCGCGCGATTTGCACCCATATTGAGCTGCAATGGGATCATTCCATGGCGCCGACGGGCAAGTTTCTCTTAGGTCTACCGACCGGCGATCCGTTGGTGGACAATTCGGAGCAATTCAAGCAGGATCAGGATGTGACGAGTCCACAATTGGGGACTCAAATCTAATCGGACATGGCTCCATTCCAGCGGCCGTGTATGTGCGAGGCCTCGCTAAGGAATATGTCCATAGAAGATTCCGTTTTGCAGCTTAAGGACAAAGTCTGTTTGGTGACGGCTTGTGAGTCCCAAAGCCGCATTGCCATCGCCGACCGGTTTGCGGAGGAAGGGGCCCATCTTGTTCTGACCGTCTCGTCCGATGAGGCGAAAGCCGATGTCCAGTCGCTCACCGCAGTGCCCCAAGATCGTCTGCATGTCGAGCACCTTGACGTGACTTCACCGGAAAGCTGGGACCGTTTGGCGACAACAATTGAACGCGACCTGGGCGGCTTGCATGTTTTCGTACAAGGCTTGTCGCACGGCTATGTCAAAGGCATTCCGGAGACACCCCTTGAGCTTTATCGCCAGACCAACGCGGTCAACATCGAAGGTTGTTTCCTTGGGATACAATCGCTCAGCCCATTGATGGTGCGCAGCGGCGGCGGATCGATTGTTCAACTTTCGTCGATCTATGCGAAAACCGGTCGGGCGGATACGGCCGCGTTCTGTGCCGGTGCCGGTGGTTTGATGATGATGACTAAAGCGGCGGCCCTGGAATTTGCCAAATTTGAAAATGCGGTTCGGGTCAATGCCCTTCTGCTGGGCGGTCTTGATGAAGGCGCTGTTTCCGATGTGGTGATCGACTTTGCGTCCGCCGAGCATTTGGCCGCGCCACCGCCCATCGGCAGCTTCGGCAATTTTGCAGATATCTCTGAAGCTGCACTCTATCTGGCGTCCGATGCATCCAAATATGTCACCGGCCTCGTGCTGCCGGTGGATGGCGGCCAATTGGCCGTTTGATTGTCGAGAGAATGACCATGTCTGTCTTGGACGGAAAAGTTGGAATCGTCACAGGCGCCACATCAGGTATCGGGCGGGGCTGTGCGTTGGCTCTCGCGTCTGCGGGCGCGCAGTTGATTGTCACGGGCCGGAATGAAGCGCGCGGTGCCGACACGGTTGCGCAGGTTGCGGATCTGGGTGGCGCCGCGAAATTCATTCGGCAAGACGTGACCCAAGAAGACGATTGGCGTGCTGTTGTTGACGCGGCTATGACCCAATTTGGCCATATCGATTTTCTGGTGAACAATGCCGGCGATGCCAAACTCGGTTCGATCAGCCAATTGACGCTGGAGGATTTGCAGTTCTTGCTGCGGGTCGATGTGGAAGGCCCGTTTTTAGGCATGAAGCATGTTTGGCCCCATCTCACGGCCTCCGGCGGCGGGGTGATTTTGAATATGTCGTCCATTGCGGGGCAAAAGGCACTCGATGGCGGTATCGCTTATTGCTGCGCCAAGGGCGCCCTGACGTCGCTCACACGGGGTGCGGCCATAGAGGGCGCGCGCGGCAGCGCCAAGATCCGGGTCAATTCGATTCATCCTGGATTGATTTGGACGGAAGGCGTGACCGATGTGCTGGGCGACAATGTGGAGGCCTATAAGCCGAAACTTTTGCAAAATATTCCACTCGGTCAATTCGGGGCGCCGGACGATGTGGGACAAGCCACTGTTTTTCTGGTGTCCGATGCCGCCAAACATATTACCGGCATCGAGTTCAACATCGATGGCGGGCAATTTGTTTGACTAAGCCCGCGCGGCCTTCCGGTCGAGCCATTTGCGGATAATCGCATGTTTGCGCCTGTCGAGCGGAAAGTTCCACATGACGGCAAGACCGGCTGACATGATCACAACCGGCAAGATGGTGGCGACCAGTTTCAACACCATGAGCGCATCGTCGGTGTTTTGTGCGCCCGCTTGGGTGTCAAACCCGAACAGCGCAAACAGGCCGAAGGAAATGCCGATCGAGATGGCATAAGTCGCCTTGTTGGCGAAGTTAATCAGAGCCAAATGGGTGCCCGCTTCTTCGCTGCCTGTTTTCATCGTGTCAAAATCAACCGTGTCGGCGGCAATGGCCGGCGGCAAGATCAATTTCCCGCTGGCCCCAATACCTTTGTAGAGGAAGATGATCAGCGCCAGGGTGAGGTTTCCGGCCGGGATCCAGAACAGGGCGAACAGGCCGGAAACCAAAATAAACAGCGACAAGCAATAGGCTCTGTGTTTGCCGATCTTTCGTGCGATCACGGCCCAAAGGGGCACGCAGAGGATCGCCACGATATGTTCTAGGAACACGAGCAGTAGATATTCTTTCAGCTGTAAAATCTGAACGATAAAGAGTTGCACCACGGAGAGGAAAATCAGCCAGCCCAATTGTGCGGTGAAGAAGCCGGTAAACAATCGGCGAAAGATGGTGTTGCGTTTGATGACCAAAAGAGTTTGGCGCCAATCCGGCAGAGCTTTTTGTTGCAGGCGCTCGGCGGGAAAAAATATGATGGCGAGAAGCGCCGTGATGGGCAGTAAGACGATCGCGGTCGTGGCCATGATCTGCATCAGGGATGTCAGGGAATTGTCGAGCGGCAATCCGTCCGGCCACAATATGTCCCGCACCGGCTGCGCAACCGGGTCAATTAAGAGCAAGGGAATACCCATGCCCATGGCGATGCCGATCACGGTGCCGCCTTCGCGGAAGGAAGCGATGCGCGAACGTTCATCGTAATTGGGCGAAATTTCCGATCCCCAGGAAATGTAAGGCACCTGAACCATGGTCCAGAAGACATAGAAGGTAAAGATGGTCAGGCCGAGTTGCGTGACATTCACCTCGTCGCCCGGCACCAAGAGTTGCCAGGTCAAAAACATCAAAAACGGTGTGGCAATGGCGATCCAAGGCTTGCGCCGGCCCCATTGAGATTTTGTCCGGTCTGACAATGCCCCGACGATGGGATCGCTGATGGCATCCCAAGAGCGCGCAACAAAAAAGATCACGGCGATGCCGGCGGCATTCACGCCGCCGGTTTGGGCGTAGAAAGTCGGCAAAAAGACGATAAGGGGGATGAGGAGAATTTGCAGCGGCATGGCGAGCCCGGAATAGGCCAGCAACTGACCTGTTGAGAGGCTTTCATGTTTTGCAATGGCCATACGACTGTGTTCCCTCTTGCCTGCCGACTCAGGCTTGCTTGCTTACTCTAACAATTTTTCTCGGAGCGTTGCGCGTTTTGCTGCCGTCAATCCGAGCGCCTGCTCAAGATACGCGTCCATAGAGCCATAACTGGCCTCAATGGTTTCGAAGGTGGTTTCAAGATAGATCTCCTCGACGCCCACCAATGGGCGTAAGCTCTCGGGATCGATGTCCCGGCCCGCCCGTTGGGAAAACGCTTTGGCGATAAAAGGAAGTCCGCGATCAACCCCGGCCACCTCATTGGTGAGCATATAGTCTTCCATAATGGTCTCACGCGGTACGCCGAGGGCCGACAATAGGAAGGCGGTTCCGATGCCGGTTCGGTCTTTGCCGGACGTGCAGTGAAAAACAATGGTGCCGTCTTTTTGCTCTAGGATTTGATCAAAGAAGGTTCGGTACTCACCTGCATTGTCGATGGGAATTTGCTCGTAGGCCTCAATGAATGTCTGCCGAATTTCATTCTGGGTGAATTGTCCTGACTGTAATTGCGCCGACAAGGTTGTCGACCAGTCAGCCGCCGTTCCGCCAATAGGCAGCTCCAGAATTTCCGCCTCTTGATACTTCGTTGGTTCTCCTTCGCGCTCGGATTCTGAGCGAAAGTCAATGATGAGATCGACATCAAGGTTTGACATTTCATTCAGATCGTCTGCCGTCAAATCGGATAATTTTCCGGAGCGGTAGATGCGCGACCATTTGACTGTCTCGCCCGATGCGGTTTGATAGCCGCCAATGTCGCGGAAATTACGTTGTCCCTCAATACCCAGGGTTCGATTGCCCTCATCTTGCGTGGCGGACAGCGCCGGCCGGTCGGTGATTCCGCAGCCGGCGAGCAGTGGTATTGTAAGTCCGAGAGCGATGACAGTGTTTCTTGAGAGTTCACGAATGGATATCATCTGTGTACTGCCTAACTTACTTCGAGTGAGTTAAGGAAATCGCGAACCTCTTTCACCGTCCGCTCGGTATCGTATTCGGGTGAGAAATATTTTGCCGGGCCGGTGACCGCGGATCTGATTTCGGGCTTGGCCTGAAGGACTCTCTCAAAGAAGGGATGCAGAGAATCGTCTTCGGCGCACATGGCCAGGATCGGACCTGTCAGTTTCGCGAACACGGTTGGATAGTCTTGATCCCAAATCGCGCCGTGGGCCTGGTTGCGGCCCTCTAGGGAACGCATGGCGCTCAAGAATTCTATATGAGTGAGCTTTGGATCAAATGCCGGAAACAGGCTGGAGACGATGGTCCAGCTGGGCTCAATATAGCTGCCGTCCGCATTCGGCATGACCGAGTGACCCACCAATTCGCGAAACTGTTCGCGTTCTTCGGCGGTCAGGTAAGCAATCCCGTTCAGTGTCAAAGAGAGCACGCGCTCCGGGGCCAAAAGGGCCATTTCGGAGGCGAAATGGGTTCCGGTATGGTGGGCAAAAACATGCACTTGCTCAAGTTTGAGCGCATCAAGGGTATCCAAATACCACTGGCCATATTGGGTGGCGTTGGGCCGGCCTTGGGGGTCGAACGAATTGCCGAAGCCGGGCGTGTCGAAGGCGTAGAGCGGTCGATCGCCTTCCATGGCGGCCATCATCGGCTCAAAGCACACCGAATGGGCGGGACTGCGGTGATAGAAGACAAGGGGTATTCCTTCGCCGGGCACGTAGCGATAATGCATCTGGCCGGCGTCAATATCCACATAGGCTTTCTTGATGGGCATACCGATCTCCCCTGTCGGTTCTTCTTATCTGTTTCCCTGCCGCAATTGACGGGTGGTGATCAAGTCCGAATCCCTATGCGCCCGTAGAGGAGTGCTGGGAGATTTGATCTGCGCCGTAGTGCGAGGGTCCCTTGCAGTCGCCGGTTTTTGTGCTTATTTTGCGCGCCTTACGATGCCCATGCCGGTGTAGCTCAGGGGTAGAGCAGGTCATTCGTAATGACAAGGTCGGCGGTTCAAATCCGTCCACCGGCACCATTTTGCTCTTCGGCCTTAAAATGGGGCCTTTGACCATCACTCGATAGGCCGTGATCTCGTGACAGATTCACTCAATGTCGACTTTCCTGCCGCAAAACTGACGTTCTGCCAGACTTTGGAGTCAATGCCGTCGGAAAAGCCCTGCTTAATTTATGGGGTCAATGATCGATCCCGCCGGATATTTCAACGCGCCAAAACCCGTTTTGCATCGGATCACATTGTGGGCTTTGTCGCGCGCGACGGCGACGACCTGGCCAATGTGGATCAGCCCGTCGTCGCGCCGGAAGACGTGCGGCCTGAGACTCATAGGATCATCATCACGGAAGGGCCGCTATGGCTTCCTCATGTGAGCCCATTGGTGGCTGCCGGCCATCGGGACTTGGTTGTCTTTAATGCGGTTCGCGCCAATGGCGACATCACGCGCATGAGCATCATATGTGAAGAGATCAAAACGGTTTTCTTGCCCAATCTGAAGGTTCTCTATTCTTCCTTCCGCGACTATTTTCGAGAGACGTTTTCAGAATTCGCCAACCGGCCTCCGACTCATGACGGTCTGTCGTCTTTTGACGACATTACTTCGGACCGGTTCGCCGACTTTCGAAAGTTCTCTTTCGTGCGAAATCCATTCGACCGGTTGCTGTCCTGTTATCGTGAGAAGCTTCTGCATGACGCCCATCATTTTAATCAGAAGCTTTGGAACGATCCGCTGCAACATTTGTTTGATGTGGACGCAATATCTTTCAAAGATTTTGTCGAATTTGTTTGTCTTGTTCCGGAAGCCTATACGGAACCGCACTTGCGTATGCAACACACCACATTGTTTCGCCCTGATGGGTCGCCGGTTGCAGACTTTATTGGGCGGTTTGAGAAGATTGATCAAGATATCGATCGATTAAGCAAGTTCCTGGGCGTGCCGGTGGACTTGCCGCACAAAAACCGGTCCAACAAGAAAGATGAAGAATATAGGGACTTTTTCGATGTTGAGTTGCGCGATAAGGTAGCGCGGCGTTACCGGGATGACTTGGAGTCTTTTGGTTATACGTTCGAATAAGTAATTTGTTACGAAAGCGCCGTCCGTGATTATTAGTCACAAGCATAAATACATTTACATTAAGAATGCCAAAGTCGGCGGCAGTAGCGTCGAACAATATTTATCTCTGCATGTTGGGCCCGACGACATCCTGACGCCCATCGGTGAAGAAGGCCCGCTTTCTGCTGAATTGCAAGCGACCTATGGCCGACCAACACGCTTTCAAAACCAGGGTGATTTTTGGGATCATGCCTCTCTTTTGGATGTGCAAAGGTCTTTGGGCCCACAGATCATTGATGAGTATTTTGTCTTTTGTGTCGACCGGCATCCGGAAGACAAGGCTCTGTCCTGCTTTTTCTTTCTAAAGAACCGCGACGCAACGATTAAAACGGTTGAGGACTTTGTTGCTGCGCGCAGAACATATCAGTCCAACTTCTTCCGATACAGTCTGGGCGGCGTTTCGCGTGCGGACCAAATCATTCGTTTTGAAACCTTAGACGAAGATCTGGGTCAGATCTGTGAACGTCTCAAGTTGCCGTATGACGGGCAGCTTCAGTTTCAGGCGAATGCCGGCATCCGCGATCGCAGTAAACGAATCGAAGACATATTCACCGAAGATCAGATTATGGATTTGTGGCGCCATCATGCGCTGGAAAACCAGCATTTGGGATACCGCGATCCGAGCGAGTTTGACCCAAAAGGTGCCTATGCCCGGCGGCAAGCCGCTTTGTTGTTGTCCTGGGAGGATCGGGACGAGGAGGCTCTGGCGGCGATGGGCGAAGCCATTTCTTTGGATCCCAATGAAGCGCCTCTTTACGGATTTCAGTGCAGACTCTTAAGAGCTGCCGGCCGCTATATTGAAGCGGAAGAGGCCATTTCGAAAGCGCTTGCTCTTGATGAAGATGAACCGCGCTATCATTTGGCACTGGCGCAGCTGGCCTTTCGGCGCAAGGATTTGCCCCTTGCCGTGAAAAGTGCACAGCAGGTCAAGCTATTGGGCGGCGAAACAGATCAAAATCGCGGCATTCTGACGCGTATTCTCTCCCGGACCCCTGCCTAGACTCCCAATCTTCCTGAACCGTCCGCGAATTTACTGATAATGCTGAGTTTTTAGGCGTTATGAGCCATCAGGGTCGCCAAATTTTGAATGGACTTTACCGGCCTATTTGCGCTCAAATGGTGTTCTGTTGATGACGTCGAAAGTGAATAGGAGTTGCTCATGAAACAGGGCCAAGAGTCCCAAAAGAAGAGATCGCGGTTGGCAATCGCCGCATCTTTGCTGGTTACCGGGATGATTGTTGCCACATGTGCAACGCCGACCCCCTATCAGCCCACTGACGGTACCGGTGGATATACGGAAAAACTATTGGAGCAGAATCGCTACCGGGTCAGTTTTCGTGGGAATTCCCTGACCAGCCGCGAAACGGTGGAAACCTATTTGCTGTTTCGCGCCGCTGAATTGACGGTCGAGACCGGGAACGACTATTTCATTATGGTTGAGCGGGATACGGATTCGGATACCCGGTATCGCACGACCTACTCAGATCCTTGGCCCTATTACGGCTATTACTACTCCAGCCTGAGATATAGGTACCCCTATTATCTTGGTGGCCGGTACGGCGATTCGTATACGCAACAAGTGACGCGTTATACGGCCGCTGCGGATGTCGTTGTCTATCCCGGCGCTAAGCCGCAAGACAATCCCAACGCTTATGATGCAAGGGAAATCATGAAGAATCTGGGATCTGATGTTGTTCGGCCTGAAGACCTTGCAGGTTAGGACAGCTTAGGTCCGAGCGATCCAGCTTTAGAACGGACGGTGCAGCATGATTTGGCTGAGGAGGACAATTGCGCCTTCCTCGCCTAAGACCTGTGTCGTGACGTTTTGCAGAATATCTCCGATGAGATTTGCGTCGGGCACCTTATACAGTTTGAGTTGATTGGTGGTGTAGTGCCGCAGGGCGATCAAATAAGCGTCTTGTAAACGAGGGGCCAATAGAATGGCAGATTCCCGAAGGTCGTCGTCGGCCACATCAAGGCCGAGCTCAATTTGCAGCATCCCCCGCACCCTGGAATTCTGAATGATGGAGACATTCATCGCATTGATAATGACATAGGAGGCATCGGAAGCCGGGCGGACCGTTTCGGCGGCTTCAACAGGCCTGGTCATCAACACCAGTGCCAAGACCAATGCCACCAAAAGCCAAGCCAGTTTTTCAATTCGATGTGCCATGGCATCACACCTCCTACGCCTGTATCCAAGCACGGTCAGGTAAAGGAATGCTTTTCAAGGCAAAGACCGGGTCCCTAAAATTTGATTCGAATTATCCTTAAGTTATTGATTTTAAAGGGAAATAATTGCCAACGGGACAGGTTTGTGTTAGCTTGTCGGTATGTTGCCGATCACAAATATTGCTTTGGCCGGACTGGCTGCGACGGAAACGCGGCTATTTGCGCGGGCGCAGAACATCGCCAATATGAATACGCCCGGCTACGAACCCATGGTGGTTCATCAGACGTCAACCCCGTACGGGCCGAGTGCGCGCCTCTCTGGGGGCGGTATCAACGGCGCCTATCTGCCGGCCTCGGGCCCTTACACGGCGATCCCGGTTGAAAACAAAGTCAATCTTGCGGCGGAATTGACGGATTTTAAAATGGCCGAGACATCCTACAAAGCGATGGTTGCTGTTCTGCGAACAGCCGGCGAAATGGAAGACAGCATTTTGGAAATCGTGACCTAATCGAGTCTTCGCCTCACCCTCTAAAGCCCGTCTTCATCAGGCGGGCTTCTTTTATGCGCGGCAATTATTCATCAGATGAAGATCCAAACAAACCGTCCAGCAATCCTCCAGCGTTTCCGTCCAATAGGTCCTCCAGCGCGCCGCGCGTAACAGCAGACACGGCCTTATTTGTCAGCTCACTGATCACAAGGCGTCCGACTTCCGAGCCACTGACGCCATCTGGGCCTCCAACGTCGTTTAATACCACTGTGGGAAGATCGCTCGAAGCCTCTTGTTCCATTGCCGAGGCGGTGATTTCCCCCTTGCCGATCTTCAACCTGCGAATGATAAATTTGGGACCTGATGCGTTCTTGGATTGCGGCTCTGCGGTTGGAGATTGCGTGCCGGAATTCTTATTCGCCGCATCGAGCAGAGCGTCCAAGTTGCTGCCCTGAAGCCCGGTCTCATAAGAGATTACGGGATTGAGGATCTCCAATTCCTCCACCACAACGAGATCCATATCGAATTGTTCCCGGTCAAGGGTGGCGCGAATTGTATCGAATGACAGGGCAGGAAGATCGCTAAAGCCTTGTGGATTTGCGATGGTTAAGCCTGAAATCGTGGCGCGTGCTTCCTCAACAACAAGATCCACGCTTTCAACTTGCACAGATGTTTCCGTCAAAGCGGCCCCGTTGGATTCAATTGCTGATTTAACAATATCGTTGAGGTTGAACGATGCCCAAATGGCGACTCCGACGGCGCCGACCGCTAGGATAGCGATCAAGATCGCGACTTTTTTCATATGTTCTGCTCCGTGCAATTTCCGGACATTCAGAGTCCCTTCATCTGAGTCACCACATAACTCAGGCAGAGGATGATAACGAATAATGCCAAAAACATGACCGCTGTGTATGGCACGTATCGAATGTGGCCAAGCTCTCGAGGCTTATTGGCCATGTAGCGCGCCCAAAGGAATATTGCGCCGGCGCCGGCCGCAATCAAGCTTGGTGTTTGCCAATCCATCAGTTCTCCAAAATTAAAGAGGACCGGTCACCCGGTTGGATATGATCGGAGGAGCATCTGGGGTCCCGACAATGGCTGTCCCGCGATCGTCATAGATGACCTCATATTGATCAAAAGAGGTATTAGACACAGTGAAGATCATATCCGCATGCACTAGTTCACCGTTGCGCCGCGAATTGATATGGCAGCGATCTTTTGTCACTTCACCGACAAAGTCTTCGGCTTCCCGGCGCCAAAGGATCTTGCACCCCTCCGGAAAAGTATACATCTGCTCGGGTGTCAGAGAGCTCAATTTCGACGGTTCGTCATAGGCCCCCACATAGGGCGTCCAACCGTCGCCAAGTATGTCATAGGATTGAGCTTGGTTCCCGCCGCGTGCCTGTTCATCATCAAAGGCAAAGATCCGTTGCCGGATAGCTGGGCCGTCTCGGTCTTGATTGCGGATTTCAAAGTAAACCACATGATTGCCAAAAGCAGGCAGGTCGACCTTGCGCACCATGACATAGGGTTGGATGGGACCTGTTGTGCCGGGGGCCGGTGCGTATTCGCCTTCCCATTGCTCGATTAATTGCGACATTTCGGCGTCCAAATCCTGGGACGATTCTGAACATGAAATCAGCCAGCCAAACAACCCGACGAAAATGACCGCTTTGCTAGACTTCATCTTGGCTGTCCTTTCCTAAAGCCCTCAGGCCCAATTGGTGGAGCCGAGGGGAATCGAACCCCTGACCTCTACATTGCGAACGTAGCGCTCTCCCAACTGAGCTACGGCCCCGTCCGGGGCCGAGTTTAGAAATCTCACTGCCTGGGGTCAATCGGTGCCCATTATGATGCTTGAACTCTGATGGGCCAGGGTCTAAATCTACTGATCCATTAGATTCGGCGAGCCTCAATGCAATCGTTATTTCTCCTTATCAATACCATCATAGATCTCTATATCATCGTGATCATCGCTCAGGTCATCCTCAGTTGGCTGGTCGCGTTCGGCGTTGTGAATATGCGCAATCAATTTGCCGGCACGCTGGGCAATATTCTGTATCAACTGACGGAGCCGGTCTATGGGCGGATCCGGCGTTACTTGCCGGATTTGGGCGGATTGGATCTGTCACCATTGGTGGTTCTGCTCGGATTGTTTTTCCTGCAGAATCTTATGAGGGAATACTGGCCCATTTAGGTTGACGCCATTCCCAATTATTCCGGATAGGGATGGTCTGCGCCTTCATTTGCGTCTGTCACCTGAAACAACCACAAATAGGATCAACGGCGACGCTGATGACTTGTCGCGACGTATCCAACTGTCATTGCAGGGGAAGTTGAATGGAAAACAGAATTGATGGGAAGGCATTTGCTGCTGCGCTGCGCGCGCGACTCAAAGAAGCAGTCACTGGTTTGAAAGCAGAGCACAATTTAGTTCCAGGTTTGGCGGTTGTACTTGTGGGCGAAGACCCGGCCTCCGAAGTCTATGTTCGCAACAAGAAGATCGCGACCGTTGAGGCCGGTATGGAGAGCTTTGGCTTTGTTCTACCCGAGACGACCGACGAGCAGACCCTTTTGGCGAAAGTGGATGAGCTCAATAAAGATCCCAATGTCCATGGCATCTTGGTGCAATTTCCGGTGCCTGATCAAATTTCACAACAAAGGGTGATAGAAACCATTGACCCGGCGAAGGATGTTGATGGTCTCCATCCGATCAATGCCGGCTATTTGGCCAGTGGCTTAGACGGCATGGTGCCTTGCACCCCGTTTGGTTGTTTGATGTTAATCCGCGATCAATTGGGTGACCTAAGCGGCAAGCGTGCGGTTGTTGTGGGACGCTCGAATCTCATGGGTAAGCCGATGGCCCAATTGCTTTTGAGAGAGAATTGTACAGTCACGATCGCCCATTCCCGAACGCAGGATTTGGCGGGCGTTTGCCGCGAGGCAGATATTCTTGTCGCCGCTGTTGGGCGTCCTCACATGGTGCAAGCTGATTGGGTCAAGCCGGGCGCTTGCGTCATTGATGTGGGCATCAACCGCATTCCCGCGCCGGAGAGGGGTGAAGGCAAAACGCGATTGGTCGGCGATGTGGATTACAGCCAGGTCGCTGAGATCGCTGGGTCCATTACGCCGGTTCCGGGCGGTGTCGGTCCCATGACCATTGCTTGTTTGTTGAGGAATACGATCGTCGCCGCTTGTCGGCAAAGCGGCGTCCCGATGCCTCAATTGGATTGACCCGGCTTAGAAACCGTTAATCGTCGTACAATAGATTATGTAATGTTCAATCTGTCGCCAGGGCGCGCGTTTGGGTGCTATTTGCGTTTGGCCAACAATCTCAGGCGCAGGGCATTCAATTTGATAAACCCTTCGGCATCTTTCTGATCGTAGACGCTGTCTTCCTCAAAGGTTGCGATCTCTTCTGAGTAGAGCGAGTAAGGCGATTTTCGGCCGACACATTGGACGGACCCTTTGTAGAGTTTCAGCCTTACGGATCCGGTGACGAATGCTTGCGATTGGTCGATCGCAGCTTGCAACATCTCCCGCTCTGGTGAGAACCAAAACCCGTTATAGATCAGCTCGGCATAGCGCGGCATCAATTCATCTTTGAGATGGGCGGCGCCGCGGTCCAAGGTGGCTTGCTCGATCCCGCGATGTGCCTCCAGAAGAATGGTGCCGCCGGGCGTCTCGTAGATGCCTCTTGATTTCATGCCGACAAAGCGGTTTTCCAAAAGATCTAAACGGCCAATCCCATGATCCCGGCCATAGGTATTGAGCGCTGTTAAAAGCTGCGCCGGGCTCATCGACTCGCCATTGATGGCGACGGCGTCGCCTTTTTCAAAAGCCACTTCGATGTAAACCGGCGTATCAGGGGCGTCCTCGGGATTGACGCTCCGCTGATAAACATAGCCCGGAGCCTCTTCCCAAGGGTCTTCAAGCACTTTGCCTTCCGAAGATGTATGCAGAAGATTGGCGTCGGTTGAAAAGGGAGCCTCGCCTCTCTTGTCTTTGGGAACCGGGATTTGATGCTGCTCCGCAAACTCGATGAGTTTTGCGCGTGAGTTCAGATCCCATTCCCGCCAAGGGGCAATAACGCGAATATTGGGATCTAACGCATAATAGCCCAACTCAAAACGAACCTGATCATTTCCCTTCCCGGTGGCGCCGTGACAAACCGCATCTGCACCTGTTTCATGCGCGATCTCAATTTGCCGTTTTGCAATCAGCGGTCGGGCAATGGAGGTCCCAAGCAGATAAACCCCTTCATAGACAGCATTCGCCCGAAACATCGGGAAAACGTAATCGCGAACAAATTCTTCGCGCAGGTCCTCGATATAGATTTCTTTGATTCCCAACAGTTCGGCCTTCTTCCGGGCCGGTTCAAGTTCGTCATCTTGGCCAAGGTCAGCTGTGAAGGTGACAACTTCACAGCCATAGGTGACTTCAAGCCACTTCAAAATGACGGAGGTATCGAGCCCGCCCGAATAGGCGAGCACGACTTTCTTTACGTCGCTCATTACACATCCCTTGTGTTCGCTCGATTGGCGCGCACTATAGGCAAATCAGCGCGTTTGGAAAGAGCTTTCGTGACCGACGCCAGCTCGGCACCGGGGGTGCTTTATGATTCAAGCAATGGATCTCACAGGCGCTGAAAAGGCTTCATGGACCGCCGTATTTTCCCATTCCGGCTGTTCGATACGATAGGGAAAGTCGAAGTAGAAGACAGACCCCTTGTTGACACGGCTCTCGAAACTCAGGTTTCCGCCCAACAATTGGGCAAGACTTTGGGACAGAGCCAATCCCAGCCCCGTACCACCGTGTTTTCGGTTGAGTGAACCGTCGCCTTGCGTGAACTTCTGAAACATCCGGCTGTGATATTTTTCATCAATGCCAATGCCAGTGTCTGTAACGCTGCAGCGGAGGATGGATGAGTTGCTGCCCGACGGCGCGAAGGTATCGAGCTTCACGGCAACGCTCCCGTGCTCGGTAAACTTCACCGCATTGCTGACAAGGCTGAAGAAGATCTGACGTAAAATAGTTTCGTCTGTTTGAATGGTTGACGGTACGGATGGGTCGATCTCAAATGTGAGCTCTATGCCTTTGGCCTCTGCTTCTTCGATCCATTGGCTCCGGGTTCTTGCTAACAGGTCTTCCAGGTGACAGCTCACAAGATTAATCTCGATTTGACCGGATTCGATGCGTGAGAGCTCCAAAATATTGTTGAGCAGTGCCAAGAGATTCTCGCCGGAGTTCTTCACTATTCCGACCCATTCGGCTTCTTGTTCGCGCAGCTCTGATTGGGAAAGGAGTTGAGTGAACCCGATAATGGCATTCATGGGCGTTCGGATTTCATGACTCATATTGGCCAAGAATTCCGACTTTAACTGGCTGGCATGGCCGGCGCGATCCCTCTCCGCTGCCAGGTCTTTAGATAAAGCCTTTTGCTCATTCAAAGCCCGCTCAAGTTTTGCATTCGATGATCGCAAGCGGCGGTCAGCCCTTTCGATCCTCATAGATCTGTCAATACCGTAAGCTATTGTCAGGCTCATCAGAACGCTGCCGGCCAGGATGATCGCAGGCAGGCCGCTGAACATCTCATTGAGACGGTCCCGTGTGGGCGTTACGAAAATCTTCCAAGAATTGTTGCCGAACTGAACCGTCGCTTCACGGCTCCACGCCGGATCCGTTGCGACATCCGGTAAGCGACCATCATAGACAACGTTTCCGCCGCCCTCAATGCTAATGGAATACTCCGATTTTTTTAGGTTAGAGAGAAAGCTCCCCAGCAGTTCGCTAGGTGCAAAGCTTGCCAGGATATAGCCGTCAAACGTCGGGCCAGAGACAACGGGTATGCCCAAAAGAATGAGCGATCCACTTTTCCCTTGAAAGGGCTTTGAAATGAACAGATCTTGCCGGTCGAAGTTTTCTGGAAATTCGGTCTGCTGATATTCCGTCGTAAAAACGCTCACCGAGTCTTGTGGTTCAATGCCACTGCGAACATGCTCGTAGAGTATTGACCCTTTGGCATCGACCAGCATCAGGCTGTGCACATCAGGCATCCCACGCATGATGACGTCCGATTCAGCTATCCAATATTCTAAAGGAAATCCACCGACAGCCTGCCAGCGATCTGCCAATCTCCTGACACTGTTGAACCGAACACCGAGCGCGAAGTTGACGCTGTCTTTTGCTTGCGAAATGATGGCCTTGGAGCGGCTATGGGCCAGAGATTCTTCACTTTGCCTCACTGATTGAGAAACGACGGTGCTGATCAGAAGACCCAAAACGAGTGCCAGAAGGGCGGCAGCCGACGACCAAAAGGTCCTCTTTTGTTTTCGGCTTGCCATGTTCTTTGCCGTGTTCGCCATAAAGAGTCTGCCCAATTCCCGTGTATTGATTGTAGTATTGTAGGAAAGAGTGCATACGAAATAGTAAATAAATCCGTTTACGGAGTGTTAATGGCATTAAAAAGGGCAGCGGTCATGCTGGCGACCGCTGCCCATCACGGATGGTAATTGGTTAATTAAACTTTCTTACTCGGCCTTCTGTGCATTTCGATCCGGTACCACGATGGCATCGACTTCCGTCTGCGTGACGGGTCCGTCGCCAGGCATCATAGCGAACTGGACGTCCCAGTTCTCAGGTGCAAAGGCAAGGTAATTGGTCAATTCGAAAGTCTTGCCCGACGCACCTTCTGCCTTAAGAGAGGCCAGGGCAACTTTGGCAACATCTTTCCGGTCGATGATGCCGTTCGGAATATTGTCACCTTGTAAAAAGAGCACGCTGGTAAATTTGCTTCGACTATCCAAATCGTCCTGCAAGCCATAGGGCCGTATGACGGTGTAATCGAGCCCACTGGCGCGCAGGTGCTGCTCTCCTTTGAACTTCCACACGAGAAGGTTGTTGAATACCCGGTTCAAAAAGTGATCCGGCTGGGTGACGCCCGCTGATGAAATCAGCGTAAAATGCTTCACCCCAGCGGCTTTGGCGGCATCAACGGCGCTTGCAACTCCGCCATAATCAACATTTGCTGCGTCTCTATTGTTGCCGATAGATGAAATGACATAGGTGGCGCCCTCCATGGCCTGCTCCAGGGACGCTTTATCCGTGACATCAAGTTTGACCCAATCGATGTCACTTCCATGCTCCTCGGCTGCTTTCTCGGGATCGCGTGTCCCTGCCCGGACGGTCGCGCCTGCGTCCATCAGGTATTTCACGGTGTTTAATCCTGTGCGTCCTGACCCCCCCAAAACGACCACAACCTCATTCTTTTCGAAATTGTACTCCGTCGCAGCGGGCGGTGCCGGCGGCATGCCGGGCACATTCTCGTGTCCGCCAGCCCATGCACTGCCAATGATTGAGACAACCGATAGAAGGCCGCCTAAGACTATTCTTCGAATCATATTCTCTTTCTCCCTGATGCGCCCCAAACCCGTCCAGGTTACTTTATGATTAGGGTTGTGATGTGCCTAGCCCGCTGGCCGCATTGTTCGCTGTTAAGACGGTCTGAGGGCGCCGGCTTCCTGGAGTTTGCGCCGCTCACTGGCCCTTATCTTGACGCTTTCCGACTTGAGTTGTCCGCAGGCAGCCATGATATCTCGGCCACGCGGCGTCCGCACGGGACTGGCATAACCTGCGCGCATCAGAACCTCAGCAAAGGCTTCAATTTGGTCCCAGTCGGAACATTCGTATTCGGCGCCTTCCCAGGGGTTGAAGGGGATGAGGTTGACCTTTGCTGGAATACCCTTCAGCAGCCTTACCAACTCTTTCGCCTCGGCCAAACTGTCATTGACGCCTTTCAGCATTACATATTCAAAAGTAATGCGTCTGGAATTATGGGCGCCGGGATAATTCTTGCAAGCTTGCAGAAGATCCGACAGCGGATATTTTTTGTTAAGGGGAACAAGAACGTCGCGTATTTTGTCCCGGACTGCATGCAAAGAAATTGCAAGCATCACGCCTATCTCATTGCCGCATCGCTCAATTTCGGGCACGACGCCTGATGTTGACAATGTAATTCGGCGCTTTGAAATGGAAATTCCGTCACCGTCACTTACGATCTGCAATGCATCGCGTACGTTGTCGAAATTGTAGAGAGGCTCTCCCATACCCATCATCACGATATTTGTGATGGCCCGGTCGCCATCATGTCCGACACCCGGCGCCGGCCAGTCATTTAACTCATCACGTGCGATCATGATCTGAGAAACGATTTCGTGTGGCGTCAGATTCCGCACAAGCGGTTGTGTGCCTGTGTGGCAGAATGTGCAATTCAGCGTGCAGCCGACTTGTGAGGAGACGCAAAGCGTCCCGCGCGAATCTTCAGGGATATAAACAGTTTCGATTTCAATTCCCGGGCCCAGCCGAAAAAGCCACTTTCTTGTTCCGTCGACGGACGTTTGGCTGGTGGCGATTTCGGGTCGTGCCAGAGTAAAGTGGTCGCTAAGCTGTTTGCGCATCTCCTTGGAGATATTGGTCATGGCGTCAAAATCGTGCACCCCACGATGATAGACCCAATGCCAGACCTGATTTTGCCGCATGCGGATCGACCGCTCAGGCACACCGATGGCCCGCAAGGCATCGCTCAATTGCTCTCGCGTCAAACCGACAAGTTTCTTCTTTGTGCCTGAACCTGAGAGGGTCTTGGCGCCACTCTCGGAGTCAATATCAATGCTTGCCATGGGCCACCTTACACCTGCGGCCCATCGAGGTTGTTTTCCTCAGTTTAGCTACAGGACTTATTGATCGAATTGATCGCGGCCGTCACACCGGATAGCGAAAACCGGTACTCCGTGGCTGTGCCGCGGTCGGACGTGCCTTTAACTCGCAGAGTGTTGCCACTTTTCATGGCTCTGATCAAGGCTGCTTCGTCACCCTGTTCGCGCAACCAGGCGCTGTTATTGGTGGTGAATAAGTCCCATTTGGTCGACCCGATTTCAGCGGTCACCGTGCTCCCGTCCTTGAATTTGTACCCTGTGATGAAGCTGGGCACATTCTTTTCGCCCGGCCAATTTGTCACCATGAATACCACGTCACCGTGATTGACATTTTTCGGCAAACTGTCTTCGGGGTCCGTCAGGGCATAGCAAGTTGTTTGGCCATCGACCGGCACCGTGAATGTGTTCCAGGCCTTGAAAACGCCCAGGGTCTTGGGATCGGCAGTTTGTGCGATCACTTGGCCGGCGGCCAAGGTTCCGAGCAATAGGGACAGACCAATAGCGTGTGATAGGGGCTTGCTTTTCATGACGTCACTCAACTCTCTCTGGTTCTTATCGACGGGCGGGATTCCGGACCTATTCGCTTCCGAATCTCTTAATATTGCTTTAACACATGGCTTAGCAGAAACGGAACTTCTAGCCTCGATCTGAGACAAAATTGTGGCATGACGCCGGGAAAGCAATGGCCGCCTGGGCGGCATTCTGAGCCTCATGCCCGATCATCGAAGAGCAGAGTTTTGGTCCTGTCGCGCTAATTTGACCCGAAAGTTGCCAGGTGGAAGCGAATAGATGCGAGCGATTTTGAGCAAAAACATTGGGCCCCCCGAAACCTTGGTGATTGAAGAGGTTCCACCGCCGCAACCGGGCGACACCGAGGTGCTGATCGAGGTTAAGGCGAGCGGTGTGAATTTTCCGGATTTGTTGATAATTGAGGATAAGTACCAGTTCCGCCCAGAACGGCCGTTTTCTCCAGGTGGTGAAGTGGCCGGGATCGTACAGGCAACCGGGAAGGCCGTGTCAAAGGTCAAGGTTGGCGACCGAGTGATCGGGCTTGGTGCCTGGGGCGGCTATGCCGAGCAATTCTGTGCCGATCAATCGCGCGTATTCAAAATTCCGGATCAGATGGATTACGAGAGTGCCGCTGCCTTCCTGCTGACATATGCAACCTCCTACCACGCGCTCAAGAACAGAGCCGCATTGCAGCCCGATGAGACATTATTGGTTCTGGGTGCTGCCGGGGGCGCCGGTCTGTCTGCTGTCGAACTTGGTCAAGCGATGGGCGCGCGGGTGATCGCCGGCGCCTCGTCGAGTGACAAAGAGGCCATTGCGAAAGAGCACGGGGCTCACGAAGGGCTGGTCTATGCACGTGGTCCGCTCGACGTCGATCAGCAAAAGACATTATCGGCTGAGATTAAGCAAATTGCCGGCTCCGGCGGCGTCGATGTTGTCTACGATCCGGTTGGCGGTGATTACTCGGAGCCGGCGCTTCGTGCCATGGCATGGAAAGGCCGGTTCTTGGTCGTCGGATTTGCCTCAGGCCCCATCCCGCGTATTCCGCTCAACCTTACTTTGCTTAAAGGCTGTTCCATTGTCGGCGTCTTCTGGGGGCAATTCGCCAAGTTAGAGCCGGAGGAGGAAGATAAAAACGTCCGTGAACTGATGGAACTATATTTGGCGGGGAAAATAGCGCCACGAATATCGGGCGTTTATCCGTTTGCCAAAGTGACGGACGCATTGAGTGAGATCTCAAGCCGCCGTGTCACGGGTAAAATCGTCCTAACGCCGGATGCTTGATGCACGCGCCGATGTCGTCCAGCCCCACAATATTGCACAGATTTGATGATGGTTCGCAGATCGAAGGATTCTGCGACAGCCGGTTTGAACCGGTGCTGCGCGCTTTTGCGGAAAATTTTGACAGGCGCGAAGAAGTCGGCGCGTGTTTGAGTGTGACGCTCAACGGTGAAATGGTACTCGATCTTTGGGGCGGGTATGCCGACAGCAAGAAATCGCGGCCCTGGGACAAAGACTCATTATCCGTGGTCTTTTCCGCAACCAAGGGGGCGACAGCCCTTTGTGCCCATCGGTTGGTATCCATGGGACTGTTGGATCTGGATGCGCCCATTGCCGAATATTGGCCTGAATTTGCCCGCGAGGGTAAGGAACAGGCGCGCGTCTCCATGATGCTCGATCACTCCGTGGGTGTGCCTGTCTTGCGGGACAAGGTGAAGCCGGACGGATTTTATGACTGGGACTATATGGTTGCTCGCCTTGAGGCCGAGGAGGCGTTTTGGCCGCCGGGCACTCGCCTTGGTTATCACGGGGCGACATTCGGCTGGCTGGTTGGTGAATTGGTCCGCCGGGTTTCCGGCCAAACCCTGGGCGCTTTCTTCCAAGAGCAGATCGCCGGTCCCTTGGGCCTCGACTTCTGGATTGGATTTCCCGAGGCGCATGAACACCGCTTAGTTGAGATCATTCAAAACCGGCCTAATGTCAAAGGCCCTTTGAGCCTCTTTTTGCAGACGGCCCTCAACGAACAAGGGTCGATCCCCAATCTGTTTGCCTTCAATGCGGGTGGTGCTTCGGCCAAAAAACGAGACTACCGGGCAGCCGAAATCGGCTCGGCGGGTGGCGTCACCAATGCCCGGCATTTGGCAGGTCTCTACACGTCGGTGGCAAATGGTGGCAAACTAAACGGCGTTCATTTTTTTGATGACGATCTCATTTCGCGCATGGGCCGCGTATCGATGTCTAGCCATCTGGACGCGACATTGATGATTCCCAGCCGTTTTGCCCTTGGGTTCCAAAAGAGCATGGACAACAGGTTGTTGAGCTTGGTGCCCGGCACCGACAGTTTGATCCTGAGTGATACGGCTTTTGGCCATGCGGGCATGGGCGGCTATCTTGGATTCGCCGATCCGGAAGTGGGGTTGGCTTTCGGTTATGTCATGAACCGAATGGGACACGGCAATCTGATCACCGATAGGGGGCAAGCTCTGGTCGATGCGGTCTATGGCTGCTTAGGGTTCAAGAGCAATGCAAGCGGCGCTTGGCAGCGCTGAGATTTAGTTCATACCGGGGAAACTGTCGACATACTGGATTTTGAGATCCGGAAAACTGTCAACAATTTGAACTTTGAAATCCGCGCCGCTGGTGACGATTTCCCATTCACCGCAATCGTCCGGAAAGCTGGAGACCTGTTGCACCTTAAGATCGGGGAAACTATCGACCACTTCGACCTTTAAATCTGGAAAGCTGTCGACGATTTCCACTTTGCCCTTCAATTCAATGCCATTGACTTCACAGGCCATTGTGGCGGTGGCTCCCACAAACATGCTTGTACTGATTCCGAGCACCAGAGTTTTCATCGATCTTGGCATGGTTGCCCTCCCTAGCTTTTCTGGTCGTCCTCCAAAGGTAACTTACGCAAGAAAATCCGCGCTTGATTCTGATGTTCTTGTTTGACGTGGCCGCTGACCATGGCAATCACCGTTGCCAAAACCGTTGCGTCATCCGTAAAGCCGAGGCCCAATATAAAATCAGGAATCATATCCGTCGGGACAATGAAATAAGCGAGGGCAGCCAGCAAGGTGCCGCGTACCCTTTTGGGTGTGCTTGGATCCAGCGCGCAATAATAGGCAGCGACCAAATCATCCATAAACGGAACATTTCCCGCGACTTGCCGAATCTTTCGCCAAAAACGCGTGCTGACCAATTCTTCATTGGCTTCCATCACGGCGGGCAGAAAAATCTCTTCGCTGTCAATATTGGGGTTTGCCATATCCGGTCTTTCTTTCATCAATCTTACCATTATACAGAAAAATATGGCTAGACGGTGACGAAGGCCTCTTCCATATATTCGGCTAATTCCAGGTCTAAAGAGGTGACGCCGCCTGCGTCGTGGGTCGAAAGCGCCACATCCACCTTATTGTAGACATTGGTCCAATCCGGGTGATGGTTGAGCTGTTCGGCCCTCAAAGCCACCCGTGTCATCCAAGCAAAGGCGGCTTTGAAATCCGAGAACTGATAGGTCTTTTTGATGCACTTGTTCGGGCTGTCATCATGCCAGCCGCGCAAATGTCCCAGCGCATTTTGCCGCCGCTCATTGCTGAGAATATTGGCCATTCATTTGCTCCTTAAGCCCGTGTCTAATCCGCTGTGGGTTGCCATTTAAGACCCAAGCTCAGCCCGGATCAAGTCCTGCACATAGGAGGGGACAATCTGGGTTGCCGGTCCGTAGATTTTCTCAGCAAACATGGACTCACCTTGGGACGGTTCCAGATTAAGCTCGACCGTGCGCGCGCCATGGGCATTGGCTTCGGCCACGAAACCCGCGGCCGGATAAACAGTTCCACTTGTTCCAATCGATAGAAACAGATCACATTGCGCCAGCGCGGAATAGATCCGCTCCAACTCTAACGGCATTTCTCCGAACCAAACCACATGCGGCCGCAATCCCCCGGCCTGTTTGCAATTTCCGCAAGCTATTTCCGTCGAAAGGTCCTCTGCCCAAACCTCAATAGCTTGGCAGTATTGGCATCTCACTTTCGTTATTTCACCGTGCATATGAAGTAGGTTTCGGCTGCCTGCTTGATGATGCAGTGAATCGACATTCTGGGTGACGAGAAGAACATCCGTATCCAGATCTTTTTCCAGTTCGGCAAGCGCGAAGTGGGCTGCGTTTGGCTTTACGTCTTTGTGGAACCTGCGGCGCATATTATAGAATTCATGCACAAGCTCCGGATTGCGGGCAAAGCCTTCGGGCGTGGCTACATCATTGACATCATATTGTGACCAGATGCCGCCTTTGTCTCGAAATGTGCTGACACCCGATTCGGCCGAAATGCCGGCGCCGGTGAGAATGACAATGCGGTTCGTAGGCATCCACTAGGCTTCGTGAGCAAGTAATGCCGGTGTTAATTCATATTCGGCGCGCTTGACGTAGTGACTTGCGGTTTTGCCGAGATAGCTCTCGTAAAGACAAAAACTGTTCACGTCGAATGATTGGCTGAGAAACCCCGTATGGGCCGCAACATATTGATCGACGCTGTCACTGCGCGTGCCTTTGAGATAAGCCAGAGTCACATGAGGCGTATATTTTCTGCCCTCCGGGGTTAGGCCGATACGTTGCATAGCTGATTCAACCTTTGATGCCAGATGGGTCACCATGGTGGCGTCTTCCACGCCGCTCCAAACCGCCCGGGGGAATTTGCTGCCAAATTGACCTACGCCCTTGAGCTTCAGCTCAAATGCATATCCTTGGATTTGGCTGAGGGCCGAATCAATGTCTCGCATCATGCGGCGATCCGCCTCTCCGATAAACCGCAATGTAATGTGAAAGTTTTCCGGCGGCCGCCACCTTGCGCCTTGGATGCCGTATTGCAGTGGCAACAAATCGGCGGCAACGTCATCAGGAATCCCTATGCCTACAAACAGACGTGACATAACAGGCCTCCGTGAACAGGACTCAAACAAACTCACGCTAACCTTATTCGGCGTTCAAAGCCATCCCATCTTGGCTGGAAAAAAGAGCGGATTCCAAAAAAGGGCCAAGGGTACTGACGATCCTCTCTACACCTTCGGCATTGGGATGGATACCGTCCGGCTGATTGAGTGCGGGGACGGCAGCGACGCCGTCCAGCAGGAAGGGGTAAAGGGACACATCGTATTGATCCGCGAGGTCCGGATAAATCTGGTTAAACGTCTCGGCATAGTCCGGCCCATAATTTGGCCGTGCGACCATACCGGCCAGGATGACACGTATGTCTTTTGACTTTATCTGTTTGATGATCGATTCAAGATTTCTCTTGGTCTCGTCCGGCGGGATGGCGCGCAGCATATCGTTGCCGCCGAGGGCGACAACCGCCACATCCACATCATCCGACATTGTCCAATCGACGCGAGAGCGCCCGCCGGATGTCGTGTCGCCGGATAAGCCGCCATTGCGGATCTCAAGCTGCCGGCCATTTTGTTGAAACCAGGTTTCCAATTGGCTGGGCAGAGCCTCATCTTCCGGGAGACCGTAGCCGGCGGTGATACTGTCACCAAACAGAACAACCACAGGTTTTTCGGGCGTTTGCGTGCCGGATTCTGCCGCCGCCGGACTCATCCAAAGCAGCAGCGGCAACGTTATTATCGTCAAGATATGTCTGTTCATTCAAAGGACCTTTGGTTTTCTGCATATCATCGCAAGGATGCGGCGAAAATAAGAATTCCGACAATCCACACGAATAAGTGACATCTTGCCCAGATCACGGCCGTTAAGTTCCACTTAATGCCAAATTTTTAAGTAGTTTCGCGATGACAAACACAAATAAAAGCGATCCATTGATCAAGCTGAGTGACGTTCATTTAACGTTGGACAGCGAAGCGGGGCCGGTCAACATTTTGCGCGGCATCGATCTTTCCATCGATTCCGGTGAGGCGGTGGGCATGGTCGGCCCGTCCGGATCCGGAAAATCGACATTGCTCATGGTTTTGGCGGGTTTGGAGACGTGCTCGTCCGGCACCATCCGGATTGATGGACAGGTTCTGGACGCTTTGAGCGAAGATCAACTGGCGCTTTTCCGCCGCGACACGATCGGAATTGTCTTTCAGTCGTTCCATTTGGTGCCGACAATGACGGCGCTTGAGAATGTTGCCATACCTCTGGAATTGGCCGGTCGAGGCGACGCCTTTGCGCGGGCCGCCGAAGAGCTCAAAGAAGTTGGTCTGGCTCATCGGTTTACGCATTACCCTGGTCAATTGTCCGGGGGCGAACAACAACGCGTGGCTTTGGCGCGGGCCCTAGCGGCGAACCCCAAGATCCTCTTGGCAGATGAGCCGACCGGTAATCTCGACGGTGCCACAGGCGATCAGATTATCGATTTGATTTTTCGGCTTTACGACAAGCGGGACACCACTTTGGTTTTGATCACCCATGATCCGTCCCTGGCGGCGCGCTGTGATCGCGTTGTCGGTATGCGAGATGGGTTAATCGAAAGCGATACGCCGGGCACCGCCACAAAAGCGGGTCTCTCGACCATTTCATCATGACCGCTGATACGCTCAATCTCGCAACAGCCTTTCGATTTGCCCGGCGTGAGCTGCGTGGGGGATTGAAAGGCTTTCGTGTCTTTGTCGCCTGCTTGGCCTTGGGTGTTGGCGCCATTGCGGCGGTGGGTTCTTTGTCATCGATGCTGCAAGACGGGCTTGCCTCTCAAGCCTCGGCAATTCTGGGCGGTGATGCGGAAGTTTCGTTGACCCAAAGAGACATTGACGAGGAAGAGCTTGCCTGGCTCGAAACGCAAGGGACGGTCTCGCAGACGCGCGAAAGCCGGGTGATGGCTCGTGGGTTGGAAAGCGACATCCGTTCCCTCGTCGAAGTAAAGGCGGTGGATGAAAATTATCCCCTTTACGGTGAAGTGGAGCTGAGCGGCGGCCTGTCATTGCTCGACGCCACAAAAAAGGTTGGCGACGTTTGGGGTGCTGCGGTGGAGGCCAAAGTTCTGCCGCGCCTCGGAATTGCGCCCGGCGATTTGGTTCGTATTGGCGATATTAACGTCGAATTGCGGGCAACGATTGAGGTCGAGCCGGACCGCGTCAGCACAGGATTTCTTTTTGCGCCGCGGGTGTTTATTGCGCCTGAAGCATTGGACCAGTCCGGCCTCGTGCAAGTTGGTAGTCAAGTTCAAAACAAATACCGCATCAAACTGCCCGAAGGTGTGGACACGAGCCTATGGATGGAGGCCGCCAAGGCCAATTTAAAACCCGACGCGGCTGAGCGATTGCGCGGACCGGATGACGGAACACAAGGAGCCGAACAGTTTATTTTGCGGGTGAGTTTGTTTTTGTCGATGGTCGGTTTGACCACGCTGATCATTGGCGGTTTAGGCGTCGGCAACGCGATAAAATCTTACCTTGAAAGCAAGACGGAAACCATCGCCACCTATAAATGTTTGGGGGCCACGGGCACTTTTATCTTTCAGTCCTTTTTGATGCAGGTTTTGATTATCGCCTCGATTGGCATCGCGCTTGGTTTGGCCATCGGCATGATTACACCGATGTTAGTCATCTGGTTTATCGGGGATCTGCTGCCGATCACGGCGGAGATTTCGGTCTATCCATTACCCTTGGCCTTGGCGGCGTTGAATGGCCTACTGGTGACACTCGGATTTGCGATTTGGCCTTTGGCTCGTGCCCGAGACATTGAGCCCGCTGCTTTGTTTCGCGATATGGTTGACGGCCATCGAGGTCGGCCGAGTGCGCGTTATATTTTTGCCGTCATCGCCATTTTCACATTGTTGGCGATCCTCGCGGTTTTCATCACACCGTATCGATTGTTCGCACTCATATTTCTCGCCGGCGCCATTACGTGCTTCGTTCTGTTACGATTAGAGGCCTATGGCCTGATGCGCTTGGCCAAAGCCATGGGGCGCCCCAAAAATCCCGGCCTTCGATTGGCGCTGACCAATCTCTATCGGCCCGGCGCGACCACCACCAATGTGGTGTTGTCGGTGGGTTTGGGGCTGACATTGCTGGTGGGTGTGGCCCTCATTCAGGGCAATATCTCCACCCAGATCCAAGAGGAATTGCCGGCCGCGGCGCCGTCCTTTTTCATGTTGGACATTCGCCGTGATCAGGCCGAACCATTTGACGAGCTGGTGAATTCCATTCCGGGCACCAAGGAACTCCAGCGTCAGCCTTGGGTGCGGGCGACGATCTCCAAGATCAAAGGCGCAGAACCGGACATGGAATCGATCTCACCCGAGGCGCGCTGGGTGTTGCAGCGTGAGCGCAATGTGACCTATCGCTCCGACAAACCGGATAATCGAATTCTTATCGAAGGTGAGTGGTGGCCGATCGACTATAACGGCCCGCCGCAGATCTCGCTCGATAATGAAGTCGCCCAAGGACTAGGCGTCGGTCTGGGGGACACCATGACCTTTAGCATCGTCGGACGCGAGATCGACGCTGAAATCGCCAATCTTGTGGACGTGGACCTGACCGCTGGGGATACAAACTTTTACGTCATGTTTGCACCGGGCGCTTTGGAAGAAGCCCCTCAACAAAATGTGGCGCTGGTGATGGCGGAACCCAATTCGGAAGAAGCCATCTACAAAGCCGTCACGGATACCTTTCCCAATGTGACGGTGGTTTGGATTCGCGAAGCGCTCTTGGCGCTTAATGGTCTTTTGGAGAGTATCGCCTTGGCGGTCCAGTCCACCGGCGCCGTCACCTTGCTTGCCGGGGTGCTTGTCATGGCGGGGGGATTGGCTTCCGGATTTCGGCGCCGGGTTTACGATGCGGTTATTTTGAAAGTCTTAGGTGCGACGCGCGGCAAGATTCTCGCCTCCTATTTCATGGAATTTGCGTTTCTCGGTTTGGGCACGGCCGTGGTTGCCGCCATCGTTGGGACCTTGGCTGGATTTCTGGTTGTGACTGTCGGCATGGAAGCCACATGGTACTTCCTGCCGCTCACCTTGGTGGGAACCGTTTTGGCGGCGACGGCAATCACGATTTTGTTAGGCTTGCTGGGCACATGGCGCGCATTGGCGCAAAAGGCGGCCCCTGTCTTACGATCGGAATAAACTGTTGAAATAAAAGGATTAATCTTAGATTAATCGGTTGCTATTTTAACTGATTTCCCTTGAAACATAGGCTGTCTATGCCAATATGGACGAAAGGTATATGCGTCCATGACAATGAAAGGATTGTTCGAACATGGCTGAATATCAGGATCCAGTTCTCAGGAACGCCGGAGCGCGGACCGGCTCAATGGAGCTCGATCAGGGCCTCCGCAGTTACATGCTCAAGGTCTATAATTACATGTCCTTGGGCGTAGCTTTCACCGCATTGGTGACCCTTTTCATGTCCGCCAATCCCGGATTGATGATGGCTGTCGCAACGGGCCCAATGATGTGGGTCTTGTTCATTGGTCTCATCGGCATGGGATTCATGGCGCCGCGAGTGATTTTCTCGGGAAATCGTGTGATGGCCCAAGCGTGTTTTTGGGTCTACGCCGCGCTTTGGGGTGTGCTGATTTCACCAATGGTATCGTTCTACCTATCGGTTGACCCGACCCTCATATTCCGCGCGTTCTTGATCACGTCGGTCACTTTCGCGTCCATGAGCTTGCTGGGCTACACGACCAAGCGTGACTTGTCGCCTTTCGCCACCTTCTTTTTCATGGCGACGATCGGCTTGTTGATCGCCATTGTGGTCAATGCGATTTTCTTCCAGTCAACGCTGATGAGCTTAGTCACATCCGGCTTGGTTGTTGTTGTCTTTGCCGGCATGACGGCCTGGGAGACGCAGACAATTAAGGAGCTCTATTACGAAGGTGACACCGCAGTCTTGGCTGAGTCGAAGTCCATCTTCGGCGCGTTCATGCTCTACGGTAGTTTCATCACGCTGTTCATTCATATCCTGAATATCCTTGGGATCATGCGGGAATAGCGTTTGGCACCAGAGTTCTGAAAAACACAAAACCCCCGATCATTTGGTCGGGGGTTTTTAGTTGGAAACTGACGCCGTCATAGCTCAGTCGACCAGTGTCAGTGTCTTCTTGTTGAGCACGCCCAGCACAGGAGCGATCTCATGCCCGCGCTTGAGAATGAGCCCTGTGGCCGTGACGACGGAATAGGCGCCTTGTTTGCGGGCAAGCTTGGGACGTTTTTCGATGCGATAGAGGGGCATCTCACTGGTGCGCCGGAAAATGCTGAAGACGGCGCCGTCCTTCATATGATCGATGGCATAATCGCGCCATTGGCCGGAGGCGACACCACGGCCATAGGTCGTCAAAATGGCATTAAGCTCTGCCCGATTGAAGCTGATATTTTGGTGCCCCGGCGCGCGCCGAAAGCCCATGGGGTCAAGGCCCTTGGAAACGGATTTTACTGTCATACGAGGGCAATGATTCCGTTTTTTCCCTCATTTGGCAAGGCTTCAATTAACGCTTCCGGCACAGGAAAATGCCGTCGCCGATTCCGGTAAGGCAAATATCAACGCGGGAATCAGTGGATACCTTTTCGTTCAATGTGCGAATGGCCACGGTGCTTTCGCTTTGATCGGTTTCATCGACCACAGCGCCGCTCCACAGAACATTATCGATCGCAATCAAGCCGCCGGATCTGACGAGAGATAGGCAATGTTCATAATAGGAATCATAGTCCTCTTTATTCGCGTCGATAAAGGCAAAATCAAATGTCTCTTTTTGGGAATCAATCAGCTTACGGAGGGAATCTGTCGCGGGCCCTAAATGGGTTTCGATCTTGTGTGCCACACCTGCTTGTTGCCAATAGGATTCCGCTTTTGCCAAATAGGTTGGGCTTAGCTCACAAGCAACGACTTTGCCGTCATCGGGCACGGTCAATGCGGCGTTCAGTGTGCTGTATCCGGTAAACACACCCACTTCGAGACACTTTTTGGCCGACACCAGTTTGATCAACATGGCCATGAAGGCCCCTTGCTCAGGCGAGATTTGCATGATGGCAAAGTCTTCCTGGGCCTGCGTGTCCCGGCGGCATTGCGCCAGACTCTCATGCTCACGCACACCAAATTGTTGAATGTAATCAAGCACATTATCGGTAAGGGTGATGGAACGGTCCATATTTTGCTTCTCTCATAGTTTTCTGAACGAATGTTAAGCAGAAAGTCCTAAAAATGCCCCAGTTCAGCCCTTGGCGCGCCCCAATACCCCAGCATATTGCAATTGTTGGCTCGGCCCGGTCTGAAGGTAGGAACCGGAATTTTATAGCCCCCCAGCCCCACGGGACTTACAAGAGGACCGGGCCACAACAGCTTAAGATCGGCGAACCCGCCTGCCAGAGGAGGCCCATCTCATGACGCAGCAAACGCATCGGCAAATCGATTTGGACCGAACCGTTTGGGATTCAGAGTATCGCGATCAGGTCAAAGATGCACTCAATAGAGAGTTCGGCTCCGGGTTTTTGCGCAACCTCGCTTCCGATTGCTTTATCGGCAACGGTGGTCGCGACGTAGAATCGAAAGTTATCCCTTTTCCGGCAAAACCAAAACGGCGCGGTTAAGAACGGATCAAATACTTGATCCGCTGATCGGCTTCTATTATGTCCTTCAAGCTTGAATTCCATGAGCTGTCGAGGGACTTAACGCCTTTATGTCCGGCCCCATGCTTGAAATCGACGGATTGGTCAAAAGATTTGATGCAATCAAAGCTGTCGACGGCGTTTCCTTTTCTGTGCAGAAGGGGGAAGTGCTCGGCTTTCTAGGCCCCAACGGTGCCGGTAAATCCACCACGATGAAAATGATCACCGGGTTCTTGCGGCCCGATGCAGGCAAGGTGTCGGTCTGCGGCTACGATTTGGTCGAGGATCCCATGGCGGCGCAGAGCCAGATCGGCTATTTGCCCGAAGGCGCGCCGGCTTACGGCGATATGACGCCGGCTGGTTTTCTCGAGTTCATTGCGGATGTGCGCGGTTATGCGCGCAAGGAAGCCGATACGGCGATTTCCCAGGCCATTTCCCGGGCGCAATTGCAATCGGTATTGAAGCAGCCCATTGAGACTTTGTCGAAAGGCTTCAAGCGGAGGGTTGGTCTGGCGCAAGCCATTTTGCACGACCCGCCTGTTCTGATTATGGACGAACCTACAGACGGTCTTGATCCGAACCAAAAGTTCGCGGTGCGTCGTTTGATCTCGGCTATGGCCAAGGACAAAGCCATCATCATTTCCACTCATATCTTGGAAGAGGTGGACGCTGTGTGTTCCCGCGCCATGATCATCGACCGGGGAAAGATTGTCGCCGACGGGACGCCGCAAGACTTGATGGAGAGATCCACCTATTACAATGCGGTGACGGTGTCGATCAGTGCTCAAGATGCTGCAGCGGCAAAGCCACGCTTGCAAGCGGTGAGCGGTGTCGATCAATTCATGGAGGACACAAGCAGCGCCGGCCTTGTGCGCTACACGCTTATTCCCAAATCCGGTGTCCAATTGTTTCAGTCGGTCAGTTCGCTTTTGGCCAGTGAAGATTGGGATATACGGGGTCTCGTGGCCGAGGCAGGACGGCTCGATGATGTGTTCCGCAATTGCACGACGTCCGATGCCAATCCTGAGAGTGCGCGGCCATGAATCAAGTTTGGACTGTTTTCAAAAGAGAGTTGGCCGGTTACTTCGCCACGCCGATTGCCTATATTTTTATCATCGTCTTTCTGTTCGCGACCGGCGGTTTCACATTTTACATCGGGGATTTCTTCCGCGTCGGCCGGGCGGACTTGCAGCTGTTCTTTTATTTTCATCCCTGGCTGTATTTGTTTTTGATTCCGGCCATTGCCATGCGGCTCTGGGCGGAAGAGCACCGGTCGGGCACAATTGAGCTTCTGCTGACCCTACCGATTCCCTTATGGGCCAGTATCTTGGGCAAGTACCTGGCGGCTTGGGTCTTTGCCGGAATTGCCCTCGGCTTCACGTTTCCGATCTGGATGACGGTGGCCTATTTGGGTGATCCCGATCACGGCGTCATCATCGCGTCCTACATCGGGAGTTTTTTGATGGCCGGCGGGTTTTTGGCCATAGGGTCGGCCATCTCCGCGATGACCTCCAATCAAGTCATTGCCTTTGTGGTCAGTGTCGTGATCTGTTTTCTGTTCATGGTCAGCGGTTTGCCGTTTGTTCTGGATGCCTTCGCCGGCTGGGCACCGCAATTGCTTGTGGATACGTTGGCCTCCTTCAGTTTCTTGACCCATTTCACCGCCATCACCAAAGGCGTCTTGGATTTGCGCGATATTGTCTTTTTCTTGTCCTTGATTGCGCTTTGGCTGTTTATCAATCATGTGATCATTGATCAGGGTAAGTCGGGGTAGGGACGTCATGGCTCGATCATCACAAGTTTTGCTGGCCGTTCTCCTGAGCGTGATACTATTCGTCAGTATCAATATCATTTCGAATTATCTGTTTCGATCTGCGCGCCTCGATCTCACGGCAACCAATCAATATACCCTGAGCGAGGGAACCAAGAACATACTGGCTTCCATCGAAGAACCTGTACGTCTGCAGTTTTTCTTCTCTGCTGAAATGGCGGCGAACTTTCCGCAAATTAGAATCTACGGTGATCGCGTCCGTGATTTGCTGTTCGAATATGAGTCCCGCTCCGGCGGCAATTTGCAGCTTGAAATCATCGACCCCAAGCCCTTCACCGAGGAAGAAGATCAAGCAGTGGCCGAAGGTATTACGGCCATTCCGACTGATACCGGTGAGAGTCTCTATTTCGGTTTAGTCGGTACGAATGCGATTGATGGGCGTGAAGTTGTGGCTTATTTCGCGCCCGAGCGCGAAGCATTCCTCGAATATGATTTGACCGAGCTGATCTTCAATCTGGTGAGGCTTGAAAAGCCGGTTCTCGGTATTCTCAGCACCTTGCCGTTGGATGTCGGTCTAGGCGGCATGATGGCTGCGATGCAAGGCCAGTCCCAGCCGTTTTTGATTTACGAACAATTACAGGAAAGCTTCGATGTTCGGATGATCGAGCAGGAAGCGGATCGAATTGATCTTGAGATCACCGCTCTCATGGTCGTGCATCCGGCAGAGCTTGCCGCTAAAACCCGTTATGCCATCGATCAGTTTGTTTTGCGCGGTGGCCGGGCTTTGGTTTTTGTCGATCCCTTATCGGAATTGGCCAGTACCACAGGACCAACGGGACAGCCTGTGGGCCCGCAATCTCAATCCAGCGTCGAGGACTTGTTTGATGCATGGGGCGTAGAATTTGATCCTGGACAGGTGATCGGCGATTTGGGCCAGGCACTGCGCGTACAAACCGGCGCGGAAAGTGCACGCCCGTTCTCGGATTATGTGGTCTGGTTGGGACTGCAGCAGGAAAACATGAACGGTTCGGATCTGGTCAGTGCGGATCTGAATCTCTTGCAATTGGCGAGCGTCGGACATTTGTCGCCCAAGGAAGACGCGACGAGCCGCTTCACGGCACTCATGCAATCGACGCCGCGGTCCATGTTGTACGATTCCGAAACGGTCCGGCAAAATCTCGACCCTGATGAGTTGTTGCTGAGCTTTGAACCGACACCGCAACGCTACACATTGGCTGCCCGGATCAGCGGATCGTTCCAATCAGCCTTTCCGGACGGTCCACCTGAAGACGAGATCAATGAAGATAGTCTAGAGGTACCGGATCCGCTGACCGAGACCGAAGAGGTGGTGGAACCGTTGCCGGAGCATCTCAGTGAATCAACGACCGAGACCAATCTTATCCTTTTTGCCGATACGGATTTGCTCGATGATAGATTTTGGGTGCAGCAACAAAATTTCCTCGGACAGCGTATTGTCATTCCCACCGCCGACAATGGCGTATTCGTCATCAATGCGATCGAAAGCTTGATGGGGTCGAATGATTTGATCAGTCTGCGCAGTCGTGGCCGCGACGACCGTCCCTTGGAAGTCATCAATGAAATTCGCCTGCGAGCGGAATCTCAATTCCTCCGTGAGCAAGAGCGATTGGAGCTACAATTGCAGGAGACCGAGCAGCGTCTTCTAAATCTGCAAACCCAAGGACAAGACAATCAAGATGCATCTGCGGCTCTCATTCTGTCCGAAGAGGAAGAGCAAGAGATCGCCAGATTTCAATCTCTTCTTTTGGAGACGCGCAAAGAACTAAGGTCTGTTCAGCGCAACTTGCGTGCAGATGTGGAGGATTTGCAAAACCGGGTGCGGTTTGTGAATATCGCATTGATGCCGTTCCTGGTGGCCATCTTTGCCTTGCTGGTGGCAAGCGCCCGTCGCCGAAGCCGCGCAGCGGCGGCAAAAGGGTGAGCTTGTCACTCATGGGCCGTACACGAAATCTCATCGCATTAGCTTCTGTCGCCGTTCTGGCAGCCATTGCCGCATTCATTGTCGTCATGGAACAGGACACGACCACGACCCCTGTCTTTCAGGCGCAACCCATGTTTCCCAAGCTGCAAGACCGGCTGAATGATGTCATCAAGATCGAGATTGAAACAAAGGAAGAGACCTTCATCGTTGAGCGCCGGGGCGATGCTTGGACTTTGCCCAGCCGTGACAATTTTCCGGCAGATCTATCTGTGGTTCGGCGTATATTGATTGAGTTGGCCGACTTACAGCTGATTGAGAAGAAAACGGCCCAGGCGGCCCGTCACAAATCGATCGGTCTCGATGATCCTGGCGAAGGCGGCGAAGGCGTGATGGTGCGGGTTTATGGCGGCGAAGACCTGCCCATAGCCGGTGCGATCGTCAGCAGCTTCCAGCCGGGGGGCGGCGCGGATCGCTTATATGTGCGCTGGCCCGCCGAGGATCAAACGTGGATCGCCAAAGGCGCGCTTCAGCTCAGCGAGCGGGCAGAGCAGTGGATTTCAAAAGATGTGTTGACCGTCAAGCGTGCCGACATCAAAGCGGTCGATGTGGTGCCATTTGAGGGGCCCGCCTACCGGCTGTCCCGTGACAGCACCGACAATCCGGATTTCACGTTGGCGACCGTGCCCGAGGGGCGCAAGACCAAACCCGCCTTTAGCTGGAATACGACCGGCTTTGCCTTGACCAGTCTCAATATCTCAGATGTCCGCTCAACCACGGCCGCGTGGTCACTCGATAAGGGCTTGGTGACCTATGAGCTATTTGACGGCAGCGTACTGACCTTTGGCCTGGCTGACGGCGAGGCTGGGGATCTGAAATGGTTGACCCTGGTCGATGCGACGGCCCCGGCGCCCTCTCAGGCGGAACCGGGCGAGGCGCCGACGGCCGAGGACATTCCGGAGCTGAGTGGCAATCCTGCTAAACGCGTCGCCGAAATCCGTTCACGTATGGACGGCTGGGATTTTGGGATCCCCCAATTTAAGTTTGAGCAATTTGTTAAGCCATTGGAAGAATTGCTTGAACCGGTCAATGAAGGTGCCATGACGGTCGACGAAAGCGTCGACGGTCTGACCCCTTGAAATCCCGCGCCGCGCTCCTTAACTAGTCGCGCAAAGATCAACGACCCTCCCAGTGTCATTTAGAGGACAGCCTTGTGAGCAAGACAGAAGTGAAAAGCGAATCCCGCGAATTCCAAGCCGAGGTCGCAAAAATTCTCAAACTCATGGTGCACTCGGTCTATTCGGACAAAGAGGTGTTCCTGAGGGAATTGATTTCCAACGCGTCGGATGCTTGCGACAAGCTTCGCTATTCGGCGCTGACTCAGCCCGAGCTGATCAGCGGCGATCCCAACTTCCGGATTGAGGTTCTCGTCGACAAAGCCAATCGTACGATTCGTGTCGCCGATAACGGAATCGGCATGGATCATCAGGAACTGATTGAGAATTTGGGCACGATCGCCCGTTCCGGGACCAGCCAATTCATCGAGCAGCTGACGGGAGATGCCGCCAAAGATTCTCAATTGATCGGCCAGTTCGGCGTCGGATTCTATTCGTCCTTTATGGTCGCCAAGGAAGTCGAAGTGGTCAGCCTCAAAGCGGGTGACGAAACCGCCCATATGTGGAGATCGACCGGCGAAGGCACTTACGAAGTTGCGGCGACCGATGACCGTTCCGCCCTACTCGATGGAAGGGGCACGGCGATTACGCTTCATTTGCAGGAGGAAGAAGACGAGTTCTTAGATCGTTTTCGGTTGCAGCACATCATTAAACGCTATTCCGATCACATTGCGCTGCCGATCCACTTGAAAGAGATAGGCACAGAAGAGGAAGCCGAGGAAGATTCGCCGATCAATGCGGCAAGTGCCTTGTGGATGCGCCCAAAGTCCGAGATCACAGAGGATCAGTATAAAGAGTTTTATCATAATGTAGGTCATGCCTTTGACGACCCGGCGCATACTATTCATTACAAAGCCGAAGGGCGTCACGAATATTCGGTCCTTCTTTTTGTGCCGACCGACCGGCCCATGGACCTGTTTGATCCCAACCGGCAGACGCGTGTGCGCCTTTATGTGAAGCGGGTCTTTATTACGGACGAAGCCGGTTTGTTGCCGGGATATTTGCGGTTTGTGCGCGGCATTGTGGATTCGGAAGATATGCCGCTGAATATCAGCCGCGAGATGCTGCAAAACAATCCCATTGTCGGCAGCATTCGTTCGGCTTTGACCAAGCGCGTTTTGAATGAGATTGCCAAAAAAGCAGACAAGGAGCCGGAGGTCTTCGATCAGATTTGGTCGGCCTTTGGCCCTGTTTTGAAAGAGGGTCTCTATGAAGATGCCGAGCGGCGCGAACAATTATTGGAGATTGCCCGATTTGACACCACCACGGGATCGAACCGGTCCTTAAAAGATTATTTGGCTGATATGAAAGAGAACCAAACCGCCATCTACTATCTCCACGGTGACGATCCCGAGACCATCCGTCATTCGCCGCACCTAGAAGGCTTCAAGGCGCGCGGATTGGAAGTGCTTTTATTGGCTGATCCGGTGGATGCTTTTTGGACAGGAACTGTGTTTGAGCATGACGGCAAACCGCTGAAATCCATTGCCCATGGCGCGGCGGATTTGGATCAGATCAAAAAGGAAGACGGTGACGAGGAAGGGTCAAAAGACGAGACGCCAAACGAGGCGGTCATCACCACATTGATCACGCTGCTAAAGCAAACACTGGAGGGCAAGATTGCCGACGTCACGTCCTCTGACCGCCTCACCGACAGCCCGGTTTGTCTGGTTGCCGCGGAAGGCGCTATGAACCCTTATATAGAACGCCTTTTGGCGCAGTCCAAAGGGGGTGCCGATGCCGCCGACGATCTTCTGAAGACGCGTATTCTGGAAATCAATCCCAAGCATGAGTTGATCAAGCGCCTTGCTGAGCGGGCACATCAGGACGGCTTGGGTGATGGTTTGGAAGATGCGGCCTACTTGCTGCTTGACCAAGCCCGTATCATAGAAGGCGAACCTGTTGTGGATGCGGCTGCTTATGCCAAGAGGTTGGCGCGTGTGATGGAAAGAGCGTTTTAGTTGACGCTCGCGAGATCGATCTTCTTGACGCCGATGATCTCACCGGAACGGTCGTCCTGAATGAGGATGACACAATCGTCGACGTTCTTATGTTTCAGCATGGCAATGGAATGGGTGAAGGCGGTCTTTTCGCCGCTATACATGCCGAGTTTCATGAGCCCTTGGACTACGTTGGAATAGCTTAAGTCCCGGCCACCGTTTTCGCCGCGTTTGATGGCGACTTGTTGCGGCCCGCTATGAAACGGGGCGATCCAAACGGATGCTTCCACGCCGGACAAACTTTCCGGGGCTTCGTTGAGGCCGATTTCGAGCGCTTCGTTGCGCGTCGTCAGAGATATGTCGATGGTCGGGCGTTGACGATCTGATTCTTTCGCAATCGCATTCAACACGTCATCGCGCCGGCTGCCGACCACATCGATATGACCGTTAATGACCATCTGTGGTGTGTAAACACGCGAATTGTCCAAGACGGCCGCATATTGCCGTTGTCTCTGCGTGTGTTGAGGTGAGGCAAATGTGTCCGGCCAGCCGAGATTGTCCCAATAGTCAATGGGGAGGCTCAGGGCGATAACATTTTCGTGAGAAGTGAGCTCCTGCAGAACGAGATCCGCCGGGGGACAGGACGAACAGCCTTGGCTGGTAAACAATTCCACCACCACAGGCGTGGCGACGTTCTCGGCGCGGGCGGAAAAAAACGTCGTCAGCATCAGGCTGAGCGTAATGACCGTCGCGCCGGAGGCGAGTGCCGAAACTATGGAAAATGGCTTGTTCCTCATCCTTCTCAACATACCGGTCCATACCCATAATGCGAGTCACGATCGGGTGACCCTGACGTGACCCGATCGTGACCCAGACTCATAAATATTGGGTTGTCTTAAGTCCTGGCGAGGTTTCTCAAAACGTACTGCAAAATGCCGCCATTCTTATAATAGTCGAGTTCGTCGACCGTATCGATCCGGCATAAGGCGTTAACGACTTGTGATTTGCCTGATTTGTCCGTGATCTTAACAGCGAGCTTGGCACGCGGTTTGAGTTTGGCAAGCCCCTCAATCGAAACGGTTTCGGATCCGTCAAGACCGAGGGTCGTGCGATCGACGCCTTTGGGAAATTGTAACGGCAAGACACCCATCCCAATGAGATTGGATCTGTGAATCCGCTCGAAGCTCTCCGTGATCACGGCTCTCACGCCCAGCAATGTCGTACCCTTTGCTGCCCAATCGCGCGATGAACCGGTGCCATACTCTTTGCCGCCGATGACAACCAATTCAACATTGTCTTTTTGGTATTGCATTGCGGCATCATAGATCGGCATTTCTTCGCCGCTCGGGTGATGAACGGTCACGCCGCCTTCCGTTCCCGGCACCATTTGGTTCTTGATGCGAATATTGGCAAACGTGCCGCGCATCATCACTTCGTGATTGCCGCGGCGCGAGCCGTATGAATTAAAGTCAGCGGGCGCAACTTTTTGATCCATGAGATATTTGCCAGCCGGGCTGTCTTGCTTAATGGCACCGGCGGGACTGATATGGTCGGTGGTAATGGAATCGCCGAACAGACCTAAGACGCGCGCGTCTTTTACATCTGATATTTCGCGCGCCTCTTCACTGAGGCCCTCAAAGTAGGGGGGATTCTGGACGTAAGTTGATTTTGGATTCCATTGATAGGTGAGGCCTTTGACCAATTTGATCTTGCGCCACTTGGCATCGCCCTTAAACACATCTTTGTAGCGCTCCCGGAACATCTTTGACGTCACGGAGGTGCGGACGATCTTATTGATCTCCTGATTGCTCGGCCAAATATCTTTCAGATAAACCGGATTGCCTTTCTTGTCTTCGCCGATCGGATCCTTGATCAAGTTGATGTTCATCGATCCGGCCAGAGCATAGGCGACGACCAATGGCGGCGACGCCAGGTAGTTTGCTTTGACGTCTTGATTGACGCGGCCTTCAAAATTTCGATTGCCCGACAATACGGAAGTGGCAACCAGGTCATGTTCTTTAATGGCGTCTGATAATTCAACGGGCAGCGGACCTGAGTTGCCGATACAGGTCGTGCAGCCGTATCCGACCAGATTAAAGCCGAGTTTGTTGAGGTCTTTTTGCAGGCCTGATTTGACAAGATAGTCTGTGACCACTTGGCTGCCCGGTGCTAGGGATGTTTTGACCCACGGTTTGACCTTCAATCCCAATTTGACGGCGTTTCGCGCGACCAGCCCGGCGCCGATCATCACGCTCGGGTTTGAGGTGTTTGTACAACTGGTAATCGCAGCAATGGTGACATCGCCATGGCCCAGCGTGTAATCCTGACCTTTGACGGGCACGCGTTTGCCGTTTTCGCTGCCCTTGCCGTACTCGCTTTCCATGACTTTGTCGAAATCCGATGCCGCCTTTGACAGCGAGACTCTGTCCTGCGGTCTTTTCGGACCGGCGAGGCTGGGTTCCACGTCCGCCAGATCCAGATGCAGCGAATCCGTAAAGATCGGATCTTCGGTCCGCGAGGTGCGGAACATGCCTTGTGACTTGGCATATTTTTCAACCAGCTCGATTTGGCTCTTGGTCCGGCCGGTTGCTTTCAGATATTCCAGTGTGTCTTTGTCGATCGGGAAGAAGCCACAAGTGGCACCATATTCCGGTGCCATATTGGCAATGGTGGCCTCGTCTTCCAGGGTGAGATTGTCGAGGCCGGCGCCGTAGAATTCCACGAACTTACCGACCACGCCTTTCTTGCGCAGCATCTCGACAATGGTCAGCACCATGTCGGTCGCCGTTACGCCTTCTTGCAATTTGCCGGTCAGCTTGAAACCGATCACTTCGGGGATCAGCATGGTCACCGGTTGTCCCAGCATCGCGGCCTCTGCTTCGATACCGCCAACGCCCCAACCCAAAACGGCCATGCCGTTGACCATGGTGGTATGACTGTCGGTGCCCACCAGCGTGTCCGGATAGGCTACATTGATCATGCCCTTGTCGGTTTTGACTTTGGCGCTCCAAACGGTTTTCGCCAAATGTTCAAGATTGACCTGGTGGCAGATGCCGGTGCCCGGTGGCACCACGCGGAAATTGTCAAAAGCCTCGGCGCCCCATTTCAGAAATTCATAGCGCTCCCCGTTACGCTCATATTCCATTTCCACATTTCGTTTGAACGAGGCGGCCGTCCCGAAATTGTCAACCATGACGGAGTGGTCGATGACCAGATCAACCGGCGCCAAAGGATTGATCTTTTCCGGATCGCCGCCCAAATTGGCCATGGCATCACGCATGGCCGCCAAATCCACAACGGCAGGGACGCCGGTAAAATCTTGCATCAGCACACGGGCCGGACGGTAGGCAATCTCCTTTTTGCTTTTGCGCTTCTTGAGCCAATCGGCCATGGCCGCAATATCTTTGGTGGTTACCGAGCGGCCGTCTTCATGGCGCAGCAAATTCTCAAGTAAGACTTTCAGCGAAAACGGCAGTCGCCCAATGTCTTCGAAGCCTTTCTGTTTTGCCAGGGCTTTCAGGCTGAAATACTCATAGGTCTTGGCGCCGACATTTATCTTGCGGCGTGTCTTGAGACTGTCTTGGCCGATGCTGCTCACGTCTTGATATCCTTTTGCAAATACGCGAGGCGAACCCCCGCGCTCAGAGTCGAGGCGTGTTGTATCGCCAGAAATTGAAAAATGAAAGACACAGAGGGCGGATAAGTATAAATTTCGTTCGTTTGCTGTGGCTTTCCGGCTAACTTGAGTGCTTCGTCCGTATCGACCCCAATTCAAAAGGCATTGAATAAACGCTCTGTGACCTATTCACTTGCAAAACTCGCCGTCGACGGTCTGACCGTGGAACGCGGCGGCCGAACGGTTTTGAGCGATCTCAGCTTTTCCTGTAGTGCGGGCCAGGCTCTGATCATTCGGGGCGCCAACGGATCCGGCAAATCCACATTACTCCGTGCTCTTTCAACGCTGCTTGAGATCAAGTCTGGCGCGGTTCACTTGGACGGATTGGCACTCGAAGAAGCCGAGGAGCGCGCTGAGCACATACATTATCTGGGTCATCTGGACGGGATCAAAACCCCACTCACGGTCGAGGAGAATTTGGGGATTTGGCGCGATTACTATGGCGGCGATCGCGGGGACCAAGATCTGGCGCCTGCTTTGCGCGCTTTTGATCTGACCCCTTTGCGGGATTTACCGGCACAGTATTTGTCGGCAGGGCAGAAAAAACGTTTGGCCTTGTCCAAACTGCTGGTGGTGCAAAGGCCGCTCTGGTGTCTGGATGAACCATCGGTGTCGCTTGATGTGCACAATAAGAGCCTTCTGTCTAATCTCATCAATCAGCATACGGCCGCCGGTGGTATTGCCGTCGTGACCAGCCATGAAAATTTGCCTTTGGCCGATGCGCTGGAGCTGCGCATCGACAATCGTGACCGGAAGGCGGCTTGATGGCGGGAACGACGCAGGCCTTTAAGTCTCTGATCAAACGCGACTTGAAGCTGGCCGGCCGCTCGGGGACGGGTGGTCTTTTGGCGGTGATCTTCTTTGCGCTGGTGATCACCATTGTGCCCTTCGGACTCGGACCGGATTTGAAGCTTTTGGCGCGTATCGCGCCCGGCATGATTTGGGTGGCATTTATTCTGTCATCGCTCTTGAGCCTGGACCGCTTGTTTCAGACCGACTTTGAGGATGGCACTTTTGACTTAATGGTTCTCTCGCCCCTGCCGATGGAGGCGCTTGTTGTGGCAAAATGCGTCGCCCATTGGCTGACCAATGCTGTCCCGCTTCTCGTCGCCACGCCGGTTCTTGCGCTGTTGCTGAATATCGACGGGGTAAGTATGGCTATGGTCATGTTGACTCTGGTGGTCGGGACCCCGGGGCTGACGTTGATCGGCGCCATCGGCGCAGCGCTCACCGTGGGCGTTCGGCGCGGGGGATTGCTTGTGGCGCTTTTGATTATGCCGCTTTATGTGCCCGTGGTGATTTTTGCCGTGGGGGCCGTGGAAACAGCCCGGGAAGCGACGCAACTGGGACAATCTGTTGACATTTTTGAGCCGAACTTTTTGTTTTTGATGGCCCTGACCCTGGGAAGTTTGGTCCTTGGGCCCATCGCGGCTGCGGCCGGTCTGCGGCTCAATCTCAGTTGACCGGTCTGCGCTATCCTGCCGTCTTGCTCATGTGATCTGCGCGCGATAAAGGAAGGGCAGGAAGGAATTGGTCATGTGGTCACTGGCAAATCCGCTTAAGTTCGTAAGGTTTAGCGACGCTGTCCTGCCCTGGGTCTCCGGCGCAGCAGCCCTGTCTTTGCTGGTCGGATTTGTATGGGGATTATTTTTTGCCCCGCAAGATTATCAAATGGGCGACACCGTGCGGATTATGTTTGTCCATGTGCCGGCGGCCTGGCTCAGCCTGTTCTCTTATTCCGTGCTGGTCGGCGCGAGCCTTTTTAGTCTCATTTGGCGCCATTCCCTCGCTGATTTGGCTGCCCGATCGGCGGCGCCCCTCGGGGCTGCCTTCACTTTTCTTGGGCTCGTCACCGGCGCCCTTTGGGGGCAACCCATGTGGGGGACATTTTGGGTGTGGGATGCCCGGCTGACATCCATGTTGGTGCTGTTCTTTATTTATCTCGGCTATATCGCCCTGTGGGAGGTGATGGATGACCAGCAAAAAGCCGCCCGCGCGGCAGCCATTTGGGCCATCGTCGGCTCAATCAACGCGGTCATTGTGAAATATTCCGTCGATTGGTGGGACACATTGCATCAGCCGGCCAGCGTCTCCCGTCTTGATGCCCCGGCGATCCATTGGACCATGCTGGTACCCCTGCTCATTGTCGCTCTGGGCTACACGTTTCTTTTTGTGTCTCTCTTGTTCGTTCGGATGCGGACGGCTTTGGTAGAGCAACGCATTCGCAGAGCGCAGATGGCCCGCGCGGCTGGGCAATAGGACAGAGCGCCGATGTCAGAGTTTTTTCAAATGGGGGGCTATGCGGTCTATGTCTGGCCCGCTTATGCGATCACATTTGTGGTCTTGATCGGGATGATCATCTTCACCGTGCGTGCCTATCGTAAAGCACAAAATATGCTATCGAAACTCGACAACCAACAAGATCAAGGGTGATTTTCGGCCTTCTTTGACGCGAACTGCGGTGCGTTAACCCTAAGTCTTAAATTTTTGGTCAGATTCAATCGATACTTTGAACACACCGGGCTCTTATGGGAAGGGCCCGGCGCTTAATGCAGGATCAACATGCTCCCTGTTTCGAATGATTCACTTTTGGCAGCTCAGATCGGTGGCTCGGCGACCGGCACAGCTAAGGCCGTCTCGGAATATCAAGCGCGTCAACGGGAAGAGGCGCTGGCGACGCAGGTCCAACGCAGTGACAAGCCGGCAGTCAGTGGCCGCCGGGAAGCCCCTGTCGATACGGTCGAGATCCGCTTTCGTGACACCCAAGCTCAATCAGACGCGCGGATTGAGGCACGCCAAGACGAACGGCGCGCAGAAGATGAGGCCCGCGATGAGGCGCGGCGCGAGGAGAACAGGCGTTTTGACCGAGAAGCCCCGCGGGTCAGTGAGCAATCCCGGACACTGCCGCCTGGAACGCAGATCAACATCTCTGTCTGAAACAAAAAAGCCCCGTCCAATCGGCCGGGGCTTCTTCATATCTATCGGGAAAAGCTTAGCGCCGTTTGCGGGCGGTCTTTTTCTTGGCGGCTTTTTTCTTAGCCGTTTTCTTCTTGGCTGTTTTCTTCTTCGCTGCGCGCTTAGGTGCCGGTTTGGCTTCGGCTTCCTCTGCGTCGATGGCGGCGGAAATCATGGTCAGGATCCGCATGAGTTCGGCTTGTTTGCCCTTGGGAATGACTTTGAGGACAGCCGTGTCGGCCTTTTGCACTTTGGCTGTAGTGGCATTCATCGCCCGGCGGCCGGCGGCGGTGATCTTCACTGAATTGGCCCGCGCATCGGCTTTTGTGCGTTGCCGTGCCAGCAGGCCTTTTTTGAGCATCCGGCTAATCATATCGGCAAGCGTCGAGCGGTCGATGCCGGTGCGGCGGACCAGGTCGGTTTGGCTGAGGCCTTCATTCTCTGCAACTGCCGTCAACACGATAAACTGACGTGGTGTCAGGCCATCATTCCCTACCTGGTTTGCGAACTGGTCATAGGAATATTGTTGGGCGCGGCGCAGCAGGTGGCTTACCGACTTCTCGAGGTTATATTTTGCCATTTGGATGTCCTCTGGAATGTAGGAGAATAGATGGAGAGTGAAATTTCGTAGGGCACGTCATACACAAGCGGGACTGTCGCGTAAACAACGAAATTGCCATGGCATTCTGCATGCGGACAGTGATGCGATACGGGTCCCGGTCTGGAGTATAAACGACAAATTCGATTTGTCGGTTCACCTGTTCATCAAGATGAACGGTCCTAATTTTAACGCGTTGGAATGGCTAACCTTTTGTGGGCGCGGTTTGAGGTGTAGAGTTGGCGTACTGAATCTGTATGAGCGATGCCATGTCCGAAAAGTCCGATAGCGAACAGAATTTGTCTTTCAGCCGAAAGACGCCCCCTGACGATCACCTAGAACGATTGGTCTGTGACTCTTGCGGGTACATTGCCTATGAAAACCCGAAAATCGTTGTGGGTTCGGTTGTTACATTTGACAACAAGATATTGTTATGCAAGCGAGCGATCCGACCACGGAAGGGGTATTGGACACTACCCGCCGGCTATTTGGAGTTGAACGAAAGCCCCCAAGACGGTGCCATGCGCGAGGCTCTGGAAGAAGCCTGCGCCTCTATTCGTATACGAGATCTGTTGGCGGTCTATTCCATACCCAGAATTAGCCAAGTGCAGTTGATGTACCGCGCGGAACTTTTAGATCCGAATATCGCGATCGGACCGGAAAGCGAAGAGGTGGCCCTTGTCGATTGGGGCAATATCCCCTGGGACGATCTTGCCTTTCCCAGTGTGCATTGGGCACTCGGACACCACAAAGCATCATTGAACAAAGAGGTTCTTGCCCCGTTCACAAATCCGTCAGGCGAAGCAGGCGACAAAATGCCGGCGGCCGACCCTTAGGATACGTCTTCGGCTTTGGCTTTCTCTTCTTCCTCGGGAATTTGATACTTCATGATCAAAGGCGCTTGGGCAAAGGTGAACAGAAGTGTGATCCCGGTCGCCCCGAAAAGTTTGTAATTTACCCAAGTGCTTTCATCAAAATTCCGCCAAACCAGTTCATTCGCGCCGGCCAAGACAAAGAACAGGATCATCCAACGAAAGGTGAGCTTGTCCCATCCTTCGTCTTCGAGCTCCAAGGCTTGCTCGAAAACGATTTTCATAATGGGCTTGTTGGTGAGAAGGCCGAACAGCAAGACCACCGCAAAGAATAGACTTACGATAGTCGGCTTAACATAAAAGAACACCGGGTCATTGAAGGCAAAGGTCAGCAGGGCAAAGAAGACGAGAATGATGGCCGTGATGGCGGGCGCCTTTGCGATGCGCTTTTCGACAGAATAGGTGTAGGCAAGCGAAACGAGCGTTGCGATCACGATGGCAATGGTGGCCATGAAGATGTCTGAGAACGCATAGGTCACGCCGAAAATCACCAATGGGACAAAATCGGCTGCCATCTTCTGATTGGGAGAGAGTTTTTGTTCCGTCATCTTATCCTTCGACATCTTCGTCTGAAACAGTCTGCCGCTTCATAGCATGGCTCAAGTCAGGTGCAAGGCCATGACACCGCCGACCACGGTCAGAGCCGCGAATACTCTTATTAATCCAAAAGGTTCCTTCAAAAGGTAAACGCCGAACAGGGCGCCGAAGATCACGCTGGTTTCCCGAAGGGACGCCATACGCGCCACATCGCCGATCCGTAGGGCATAGAGGAATATCCCATATCCAAATAGGGAAATTGTCCCGGCCATGGCGCCGCTTTTCCATTCTCGTTGAAAAGACGGCAAAAACTGACGGCCCCGCCAGACGATTGAGGCGATGGTGATGCCGATTCCATTGGCGATGAACATCCAAGCCACAAATGTCAGAGGGTTAGGGACGGCGCGAATGCCGTTGGCGTCAACCACCGTATAGGCCGCGACCATGGCGGCCGTGGCGGCGGCAAAGCCTAAGGCCGGCCCATGAAAATGGGTCTCGCTCTTATTTTTGTGCCCATCAAATGCAAAAGCGATCAGGCCCAAGCTCGTGACACATAAAGCCGCCCATCCCCACAGGCTCAAATCTTCTCCCAAAAACAAAATGGCCCCGAGCGCCGCAAGCAGCGGCGCAAGCCCTCTTGAGATTGGATAGACGATGGAAAAGTCGCCGAGTCGATAAGCATTCACCTGCATGATTTGATAGACGAAATGAACGCAGCCGGTCAGCAACAGGATCCACCACACGTCGCCCTCCGGTAACGGCACGAAGGGCGCCATGGCCAATCCGATCAATCCGGGCGTCGTTTCCTGGACCGCGCGTCGCACAAGGATGTCGTCGGCTGATTTTGAAATGAGACCGACAATGGCGTGAAAGAGAGCGGAGGAAACGGCAAGCAGAATAGCAAGGATGCTTGTCGTCATATCTGGGCCAGATCCCCGCTGCCGGTCAGGGCATCGGCAAAGGCCGACGCCTCAAAACTTTGCAAATCATCCGCCCCTTCGCCAACACCGATGGCGTGGATCGGGAGGCCGAACTTCTCGGTGAGCGCCACAAGGATACCGCCGCGGGCGGTGCCGTCCAATTTGGTCATCACCAAACCGGTGATGTGCGCCGTATCTTTAAAGGCCTCCACCTGGCTGATGGCGTTCTGTCCGGTTGTGGCATCCAGCACCAGCAAGACAGAGTGGGGCGCATCAGGTTCAACCTTTTTGATCACGCGCAGCACTTTTTCCAATTCTGCCATCAGATTGGCCTTGTTTTGCAAGCGCCCGGCGGTGTCGATCATTAAAATGTCGACATTATCGCGCTTGGCCGCCTCGACCGCTTCGAACGCAAGCCCGGCGGCATCGGCGCCGACATCGCGCGCAATCACTGGCGTGTTTGTGCGCTCGCCCCAAACTTTCAATTGCTCAATCGCAGCGGCCCGGAAGGTGTCTCCAGCTGCCAGCATCACAGACTTGCCGTCCGCTTTGAATTGTTTGGCGAGTTTACCGATGGTAGTGGTCTTACCTGTGCCGTTGACGCCAACCATCAAGATGACGTGTGGGCGATGACTTGCATCTATTTGCAAGGGGATGGCCACGGGATTGAGGATCTTGGTTACTTCGTCCGACAAGACTTGGCGGACTTCCTCCGGTGAGATCTCTTTGTCATAGCGGCTGTCGGCCAATTGGCTGCAGATGCGGGCGGATGTGGTGACACCCAGATCCGCGGAGATCAGAAGGTCTTCCAATTCTTCCAAGGTTTCGTCATCAAGCTTGCGCTTGGTGAAGATGTCTGTGACGCCACTGGTCAATTTGCTCGAGGAGCGGGTCAGCCCCTCTTTCATGCGCGTGAACCAGCCCTTCTTTTTGGGTGCCGTATCGTCACTCATAAGAGGGCATTCCTAAAAGCGCAGTCCGGTCGTGGCCGGTGATGTGGGTCTTGCGGATTTCGCCTGGCGAACCGGAGGTACCGTCCAACCTGACAGGCGTGAAGTCATCAAGCCGTCCGAACTCAGGCTTTTCCATGAGCACGCGGGATGTGCGCCCGACGTGCCGATCCAAATGTTGGCTTAAGGCCTTTTCACCAGCTTGTCTGAGCTCGGCGGCCCGAGACTTGATGGTGGCGCCATCCACTTGCGGCATTTTGGCGGCGGGTGTGCCCGGCCGAATGGAATAAGGAAACACATGCAAAAATGTCAGGCCGCATTCTTCCACCAGCTGCAATGTATTTCGAAACATCTCGTCGGTCTCGGTGGGAAAGCCGGCAATGAAATCGGCACCGAACACCATCTCCGGGCGGGCGTCACGGACGCGGGCGCAAAATTCAATCGCGTGATCGCGGTCATGGCGCCGCTTCATCCGCTTCAAGATCATATTGTCACCGGACTGCAGTGACAGATGCAGATGCGGCATGACCCGTTCATTGTCCGTGATCATCCGAAACAATGTCTCATCGGTTTCGATGGAATCGATGGAGGATAGCCGAAGGCGCGGCAGGTCCGGCACATGTACAAGGATATGCTCAACCAACCGCCCGAGGCTTTGGTCGCCCGGCAAATCGGGGCCATAGGACGTAATGTCGACGCCGGAAAGCACGACTTCTCTAAATCCTTGATCGACCAGTCTTTGCACTTGCTCGACCACGGCCCCTGCGGGCACGGAACGCGAATTGCCCCGGCCGTAAGGGATGATGCAAAAGGTGCAGCGATGGTCGCAGCCGTTCTGAACTTGGATAAAGGCCCGGGCGCGATCGCCAAAGGCGTCAATCATATGGGGGCTTGTCTCGCGCACCTCCATAATGTCGGCGACCCGCACGCGTTCTGCGGCGCCGAGCCCGAAATCCGCATATGGTTGAGCGCGCATCTTTTCGTCATTGCCGAGCACATGATCCACTTCCGGCATATCCGCAAACCCGTCCGGGTCCACTTGCGCGGCGCAACCGGTGACGATGATTTTCGCCCCCGGGTTTTCGCGGCGCGCCTTTCGGATCGATTGGCGGGCTTGCCGTGTGGATTCCGCGGTCACGGCGCAGGTGTTAAAGACGATGGCCTCATCGAGGCCGGCGCTTTGGGCATGGGCGGCCATCACTTCCGATTCATAGGCGTTTAGCCGGCAACCGAAGGTAACGACTTTGGGTGTCTTGAGGGGCGCGTTCATCCTATGCCTCCCATCAGACTGTCGGCAATCTCGCCTTCATAATCCAATGTGGTGGGCCCGGTCATATAAATTCGGTTATTGGACTCGCGCCATTCGATCTCCAGATCCCCGCCATCCAGGGTCACGGTCACATGCCGTCCGGCCAGATTTTTGCGCGCAGCTGCCACAGCGGTCGCGCAGGCACCCGTGCCGCAGGCTCGGGTAATGCCGACGCCGCGCTCCCAAACCCGCAAGCGAATATGGCCGTCGTCAATCACTTGCGCCAGTTCCACATTGGTTTGTTCGGGAAACAAGGGGTGAAACTCCACCAACGGGCCAAACTTTTCCAAATCATAAGCGTGGACGTCGTCGACAAAGAAAACCGCATGGGGGTTGCCCACATTGACCGCGGCGGGCCCCATGAGAACCGGGGCCTCAATAGGACCGAGCTTCACATCCACATTGCGCGTGTCCATACGCTCCGCCAACGGAATATCTTCCCAATCAAATTTCGGCGCGCCCATATCCACCGTCACGCCGGCCTCCGCCGGAAAGACGCGCAACAGACCGGCATTGGTCTCCAAGGTGACCTTGTCGGATCCCTTCTCTTCCATCAGCCACTGCCCGACACAGCGTGAGGCATTGCCGCAAGCATCGACCTCGCCGCCGTCGCGGTTGAAAATCCGCATGAAAGCATCTGCGGGCGCCTCACCCTTTTCGACCACAATCAGCTGGTCGCAGCCGATCCCGTTCGCGCGATCGGCAATCCGCGCAGCGATGTCCGGTGTCATCGACACTTTCTGATCTCGTCCGTCAATGACGACGAAATCATTGCCGAGGCCGTTCATTTTCTTAAATGGCAAGGTCATGGGTCTTATCCTTGGCGCTTATATGGCGTGGGCAGCTTGCTTTTGCCAGTCTTTTTGACGCCGCCCCACTTAACCCCCTATGGTGATTGACGATTCGGACGCGGGAGGAGCGGCTTCATGTTCAAAGCCTGGTTTGGCATCAAATTGTGGAAACGGGTCATCGGCGGCCTGGTCTTGGGCCTGATCGTTGGCTTGATCTTCGGCGAAGCGGCCGGCGTTCTGAAACCGATCGGCGACATCTTTATCAATCTGATCAAAATGCTGGTCATTCCGCTCATCTTTACAACCTTGGTTTCGGGGGTGACGGCCATGGGTTCCGTGGCCAAGCTCGGCTCTATCGGGGTCAAGGCCATCGGGCTCTATTTGGCGACCACCGCCGTGGCGATCACCATTGGACTCATTGTCGGAGTCATCTTTGCGCCGGGCACCGGGGTGGAATTTGTCGGCGTGGAACCGCGGCCGGTGGCCGATGCCCCAGGCGTGGTCGAACGGCTAATCAATATTATCCCAGCCAATCCGGTGGCGGCTCTGGCCGAGGGCAATGTCCTGTCGGTGATCTTCTTTGCGATCTTTTTCGGCGTCGGCGTGTTGTTGTCCGGTGATAAAGGCAAGCCGGTGGGTAACGCCATCGAGTCCGCCGCCGATGTGATGCTCAACATCACCCATATGGTGATGGAATTGGCCCCCTTCGGTGTCTTTGCCTTGATCGCCTGGGTGGCCGGAACCCAAGGCGGCGATGCGCTTTTGAACATTTTCACACTCGTGATTGCCGTCTATGTGGCCTGTATCCTTCACATCACGTTGGTCTATGGCGGGATGATCCGTGTGCTGCTCAATCTGCCGTTGGTGCGCTTTTTCCGCGGCATCTTGGATGCCCAGATCGTTGCCTATTCTACCTCATCCAGCTCCGCGACCTTGCCGGTGACAATTTCCTGCGCCACGGACAATTTGGGCCTGAAACGTTCTGTCGCCTCATCGGTTTTGCCGCTGGGTGCCACCATCAACATGGACGGGACGGCGCTCTATCTTGGGATCGTGGCGCTGTTTGCGGCCCAGGCCTTGGGGATTGATCTGACCTTTTCCGATTATCTCCTGATCGGCCTGACCGCCACATTGACCTCTGTGGGGGCGGCCGGCATTCCCTCCGCCTCGCTTTTCTTGCTGGCAACCGTCTTGCAAGTGTTTGACGTGTCGGCCGAACAGACGGCCCTCATTGTCGGCTTCATTCTGCCCTTTGATCGGATCATGGATATGGCGCGCACAGTGGTGAATGTCTCCGGCGATACGGCGGTGGCGACCACCGTGGCGAAATGGGAAGGTCAAATCGACGAAAAGGTCTTCCGCACGCCGGCTGTGGTTTAGCCGGCGGCGAAAGACTCTCCTTGTTGGTGAAGCGGCTTACTTCTCGCCGGATTCTTTCATTTCCCGCTCAACGCCGAAGCTGAAACTGTCAGCGGCAACAGAAGGGGGCATGCCGATATTGAATTCCCGGTTGGCTTGGGGCTTGCCGGATGCCGCGTTCTTTTCTTTGAGCGTGGGAGGCATGCCGATATTGAATTCTCTGTTCTCGGTAGAACCCGCTGAGGCGGTATCGGTCTTCTTGGTGAAGTTCAAATCTTTGAATGAGGACTTCTTGCGGGTTTCGTCTTCTTGGCCGTCGTCATCGTTCATCATCACCAGCTCAATATTGGTGTAGCCGATTTTGACTTGGGCGTTGGCGGTTTCGGCGGCGCTCAGAGCCACGAGTGCGGCGAAAACGAGTGTTGAAAACTTGGTCATGATCTTTCTCCTCAATTGGCGTGTTCAGGTCGGTAGTCGCGCCAAATCCGGGATGGGTTCAAAATAATCTCGATTTCTACTAATCGGCCGGAATCCCTTGACCCCTGGCCCCTTTCGGCCTAAAACGCCCACGATTTTCGAGACTTGGTATCTACCGAGCCGCCGACTCCGAAGGGGAGAGGTCAACACCCGTCAGCGAGGGTTCGCCCGCGGGTGCCATTTGCTTTTGGGCAATGGGATTTGGCGGATTTTAGTGATTTCGGGTCCGAAACAATGAAGAGAAAAGGCCGATAAACGCCCCATGTTTGAGACGCTCACAGACCGCCTGACCGGTGTCCTGGACAAGCTGAAGAAAAGCGCCAGCCTGTCCGAGGCCGATGTCAATGCGGCCATGCGCGAGGTTCGGGTGGCCCTGCTGGAGGCCGATGTGGCCTTGCCGGTGGCCAAGGACTTTATCGCCAAAGTCAAAGAGCGGGCGGTCGGCCAAGAAGTGCTGAAATCGGTCACGCCCGGCCAGATGGTCGTCAAAATCGTCAATGATGCCCTGGTCGATATGCTCGCCGGTAGCGAAGACGGCGCGGCGGTGCCGATCAATTTGGCGGCAGTGCCGCCGGTGCCGATCATGATGGTGGGCCTGCAAGGCTCCGGTAAAACCACCAGCACCGCCAAAATCGCCCTGCGCCTGAAAGACAAAGAGAAGAAGAAAGTTTTGATGGCGTCGCTCGACACCCGCCGGCCGGCGGCCCAAGAGCAGCTCAAAGTGCTGGGTGAGCAGGCCGAAGTCGACACGTTGCCCATTATGGCTGGGCAAAACCCGGCGGACATCGCCAAGCGGGCCATGGCCTCGGCGAAATTGCAAGGCTATGACGTGGTCTTGCTCGACACCGCCGGCCGTTTGGCCATTGACGAAGCGCTGATGGCGGAACTGGCCGATATCGAAAAAGCCACAAGCCCTGCCGAAACCCTTTTGGTGGTGGATTCGCTTACCGGTCAAGATGCGGTGAATGTGGCGGAGAAATTCCGTGAACGGATTTCTTTGACCGGCATCGTCATGACCCGGATCGACGGCGACGGACGCGGCGGTGCCGCTTTGTCCATGCGCGCGGTCACTGGATGTCCGATTAAGCTTTTGGGTACAGGCGAAAAACTCGACCAAATGGAAGAGTTTCATGCGGACCGGATTGCTAATCGCATCCTCGGCATGGGCGATGTGGTCAGCCTCGTCGAACGGGCGGCCGAGACCATTGATCAGGACAAGGCCGAAGCCATGGCCAAGAAAATGATCAAGGGGAAGTTCGACTTTAACGACCTATTGGAACAGCTGCGTCAAATGCACAAGATCGGTGGCATGTCGAGCGTGCTGGGGATGTTGCCAGGCATCGGCAAGATGCAAAAGCAAATGGCCGAAGCTCAATTAGACGACAAAGTCTTGGTCCATCAGGAAGCGATCATTTTGTCGATGACACCGACGGAGCGCGCCAATCCCAAATTGCTCAATGGCTCGCGCAAGCGCCGCATTGCCAAAGGCTGCGGTTTGACGGTGCAAGACGTGAATAAGCTTTTGAAGATGCACCGGCAGATGTCGGACATGATGAAGAAAATGGGCAAGATGGGCAAAAAAGGCAAAGGCCTGCTCGGCGGATTGGGTGGCCTTGGCGGCATGGCCATGCCTGGTGGTGCCGGCGCCGGCGCCCAAGTGCCGCCCGCTGGTGGTTTGCCCGGACTGGGCGGTCCGTCCGGCGCGCTCCCGCCGGGACTGCCGGAAGATTTGTTGAAGAAGAAATAAGCGTACACGAATGAAATCTGTTTTTGTTTTGAGAAAAGGTGAAACAACAATATGGCACTAAAAATTAGACTCGCTCGGGGCGGTGCAAAGAAGCGCCCTTATTACCGGATCGTTGTGGCGGATAGCCGTTATCCTCGCGATGGCCGTTTCATTGAGAAGATCGGATTCTTCAATCCGCTTTTGCCGAAGGACAGCGACAAGCGCTATGGCTTTGATACCGAGCGCGTCAAGCATTGGCTGGGCAACGGTGCCTTGCCGACTGATCGTGTCGCTCGCTTTTTGAACGAGCAAGGCCTCTACGAATGGAAACACGGCAACAATCCGGTGAAGGGCCGTCTGCGCAAAAAGGCGCAAGAGCGTCTGGAAGCCGAACGCATTGCCGCTGAAGAAGCTAAAGCTGCGGCTGAAGCGCCGGCAGAGGACGCGCCCGCTGAAGAGGCACCGGCCGAAGAGGCGCCGGCTGAAGAGGCAGCTGCGGAGTAATTCCGCGTTTCTGTCCGATGGCCGAAGACGCGCGCATTTGTGTTGGCGCCGTTTCCGGGGCCAGAGGTGTTAAAGGCGAGTTGCGGATTAAACCGTTTACGGATGATCCAAAACATGTCGGCGCTTATGGGCCGGTCGAAACGGAAGACGGAACACGGGTGCTGACCTTAACGGGGCTCAAAGTCAAAGGTGACGATGTCACCGCCTGGGCCAAAGAGGTCACAACTCGGGACGAGGCGATGGCTCTGAAAGGAACCCGCCTTTATGTGCCCAAAGCGCGATTGCCGGCGGCGGCAGAAGATGAATTTTATTATGCCGATCTTGTGGGATTGGCGGTGAAGACAAAGGAGACGGACGATCTTGGGCAAGTGATTGCGGTTCATGACTTCGGCGCCGGAGATGTTTTGGAGATCCGGTTGCGCAAGGACAAACGCGCGGTGATGGTGCCATTCACCAAAGCATGCGTCCCTGAAGTAAATGTACCGGGAGGTGAGATCACCATCGATCCTCCAGATGGCTTGTTTGATCGACCCAATCCAGAAGAAGAAGGAGGCAAAGCGTAAGACCTTGGCGACAGCCTGGACGGCGAAAATATTGACGCTTTGTCCGGACATGTTTCCGGGTCCCTTAGGGGCTTCGGTGACAGGACGGGCATTGGCCGAAGGTGTGTGGACATGTGATGCGGTGGATATTCGCGACTATGCCCATGACAAACACAAATCGGTCGATGATACGCCCGCCGGCGGCGGCGCCGGCATGGTGATGCGAGCGGATGTTTTGGCAGAGGCGATCGATGATCATTGGGACCCGGCGGCAGATGTTCCGCTGATTTGTTTAGGTCCACGCGGCGAGCCTTTGACGCAGAGTCTGGTTCGAGAGTTTGCAGATGGTCCCGGTCTTGTTGCTCTGTGTGGCCGGTTTGAAGGGATCGATCAGCGTCTGTTTGAGGCGCGGCCCATTCGGGAAGTCAGTGTCGGAGATTACGTTTTGTCGGGCGGTGAAATCGCCGCCATGGTTTTGTTGGATGCGAGCGTGAGATTGCTCGCCGGTGTTTTGGGAGCGGAAGAGTCGCTGACGGAAGAAAGTTTTGACAATGGATTGCTGGAATATCCGCAATACACAAAACCTGCCCTTTGGCAGGGGCGGGCCATTCCGGAAGTCCTGATGTCGGGTCACCATGGAAAGATCGCGGCCTGGCGTAAACAACAAGCAGAAGATGCCACACGGGCCCGCCGGCCTGATTTGTGGCAACGATATGAGAATTTGAATAACGATTTGAAGAAGGAAAACGAGCCATGACAAATATTATTGAGCAGCTCGAGAAAGAGCAGATGGCGGAAGTCGCCGCCAAGAGACAAGTGCCGGATTTTGGTCCCGGCGATACATTGAAAGTCAATGTTCGCGTGACTGAGGGATCGCGAGAACGGATCCAGGCTTTTGAAGCAGTTTGCATCGGCCGGTCCGGTGCCGGGGTGAACGAAAGTTTCACCATGCGCAAAATTTCCTACGGCGAGGGTTTGGAGCGGGTGTTTCCGGTCTACAGCCCCATGATCGACTCCATTGAAGTGGTGCGTCGTGGTGATGTTCGCCGCGCCAAGCTCTATTACCTACGCGGCCGTCAAGGTAAGTCCGCGCGGATTACGGAGAAACAAGATTGGCGCCGGAAAGAAGATGCCAAGGCATCTGCTGCCGCGCCTGCAGCTGAAGCGGCACCGGAAGAGACCACCGCTGAAGAGTAAGTCCGGCAAAGGACTTAAATGCGCAGACCCGCGGTAAGGGTCTGTGCACGTGTAACGATTGGCAAGTTGAGCAAAGTGGAAGAAGGCAAATGGCTGGTAAGACGCTCTATGACAAAATTTGGGACGATCATTTGGTTGATGATGGCAGCGATGGCTCGTGCCTCATCTATATCGACATGCATCTCACTCATGAGGTGACCTCGCCCCAGGCGTTTGAAGGCCTACGTGTGGCGGGTCGTCCGGTGCGCGACCCGTCTTTGACCTTAGCTGTGGCGGACCATTCTATTCCGACCACGGATCGTCATGCGCCGGTGGAAGACGAGCAAGCGGCCTTGCAGCTCGATACGCTGGCCAAGAATGTCGAAGAGTACGGCATTGAATATTATGATGGTCTGGATATCCGCCAGGGTATCGTCCATGTGGTCGGCCCGGAACAGGGTCTGACTCAGCCCGGCATGACCATCGTGTGCGGCGACAGCCACACGGCGACTCATGGCGCCTTCGGCGCACTGGCCCACGGCATCGGGACATCGGAAGTCGAGCATGTTTTGGCGACCCAAACCCTGATCGGTAAGAAGTCAAAGAACATGAAGGTCAATGTCAGCGGCAATTTGGCGCCCGGCATTACCGCCAAGGACATTGCGCTTGCCATTATCGGCAAGATCGGCACGGCCGGCGGCACCGGCTACGTCATTGAATATACCGGCGAAGCCATCCGCAACCTGACCATGGAAGGGCGCATGACCTTGTGCAACCTCACCATCGAAGCCGGCGCACGCGCTGGTTTGGTAGCGCCGGACGAGGTCACGTTCGAATATATCAAAGGCAAGCCGCGGGCGCCCAAGGGGGCCGCCTGGGACATGGCTGTTGAATATTGGAAAACCATGAAGACCGATGATGATGCGGTGTTCGATAAAGTGATTGAAATTGACGGTTCCGAAATCCCGCCGCTTTTGACCTGGGGCACCAGCCCGGAAGATGTGGTGCCGATCACCGGCTCTGTGCCGTTCCCGAAAGATGCGCGGGACGAAAACAAGGCTGCCGCGATTGAGCGCTCGCTTGACTATATGGGCCTGACCGCCGGCACCAAGATGACCGACATCAAAATTGATGTCGCTTTTATCGGCTCGTGTACCAATAGCCGTATTGAAGATATGCGTGCCGCTGCGGAGATCGCGAAGGGAAAGAAAGTCGCTGATCATGTCACAGCCTTGGTGGTGCCGGGATCGGGTCTTGTAAAAATGCAAGCCGAAGCCGAAGGCCTCGATAAGATTTTCACCGATGCCGGTTTTGAATGGCGCGAAGCAGGGTGTTCCATGTGCTTGGCCATGAACCCCGATAAGCTCTTGCCGGGCCAGCGTTGTGCGTCAACCTCCAATCGGAATTTTGAAGGACGCCAAGGCAAAGGCGGCCGCACTCATTTGATGAGCCCGGCCATGGCGGCCGCTGCGGCGATCGCCGGTCATTTTGTTGATGTGCGTGATTTTAGTTAGGCGGAGAGCGAAATGGAAAAACTGACAACAATTGAAGGGATCGCCGCGCCATTGCCCATGGTGAATGTGGATACGGACATGATCGTGCCGGGTCCTTTCCTGAAAACCATCGAACGCACCGGCTTGGGTAAGATCATTTTCTTCAACATGCGGTTCAATGAAGACGGGTCGGAAAAGCCTGAGTTTGTTCTTAATCAGGAGCCCTACCGGCAGGCGAAGATTCTCATTGCGGGCGACAATTTCGGCTGCGGATCCAGCCGGGAGCACGCCCCTTGGGGTCTTGCGGATTTTGGTATCCGGGTTGTGATTGCGCCTGACATTGCGGACATCTTTTTCAACAATTGCTTCAAGAACTCCATTCTGCCCATCAAGTTGCCGCAAGAGACGGTCGATCAGTTGATGGCGGTGGCGCAAAGCGATGCGCCGGAGCTGAAAGTTGATTTGGAATCCCAAACCATCACCGGCGGCAATCTGGAGCCGATTTCCTTCGACGTTGACGAGTTCCGAAAGTATTGCCTGCTCAACGGACTCGACGATATCGGGCTGACCTTGCAAAAGGACGACAAGATCAAAGCCTACGAAGCCAAACGCGCGGCCCAATGGCCGTGGCTGCCGAAAACGGGGACGGAAGCTTAAGTCGACTTTCTTGTCATGCATGACAGTAGAGCCGACGAGAAAGGATTGTCCTGCCGCGTGCGGCGGCACGATCCTGCCGAATAGTCAAAACTAAAAGAAGACCCATATGTCTGACGTAAAAAAAATATTGATCCTGCCGGGTGACGGCATCGGGCCTGAAGTGACCCAAGAAGCGGTTCGGGTGATTGAATGGTTCAACGCCAAGACGCCCCTTCAGTTTGAGCTTGATCACGATCTGATCGGAGGGTGCGCTTATGATGAGCATGGCGTGCCGGTGACCGACGCGGTGATCGATAAAGCCCTGGCGTCCGATGCCGTTCTGTTGGGCGCGATTGACGGGCCCAAATGGGATGATGTGCCGTTCGAATTGCGCCCGCCGCAGGGTCTGTTGCGTTTGCGCAAAGATATGGGCCTCTTTGCCAATCTCCGTCCGGCCATGTTGTTCGATACTTTGCTGGATGCCTCAAGCCTGCGTCCGGAAGTGGTCAAGGGTTTGGACATTATGATCGTCCGGGAATTGATCGGCGGGCTTTATTTCGGCACGCCGCGCGGCATTGACGATCTCGAAGACGGTCAACAAAAAGGTTACAACACCCTCGTTTACACCACCTCTGAAATTGAGCGCGTGGCCCGGGTTGCCTTTGAAATGGCACGCAAGCGGGATAACCGGGTTGTTTCTGTCGACAAATCCAATGCCCTTGAAGTTATGCGTCTGTGGCGCGACGTGGTGAGCAAAGTGCATGCGGAAGAATATGCCGATGTGGAACTGGACCATATGTTCGTCGACAATTGCTGCATGCAATTGGTCCGAGCGCCCAAGCAATTTGACGTTATTCTGACAGGCAATTTGTTCGGCGACATTGTCTCTGACGAAGCTTCTATGTTGACCGGCTCCATCGGCATGTTGCCCTCCGCGGCGCTCGGTGCCAAAGACGCCAATGGTAAGTCGTTGGCGCTTTATGAACCGGTACACGGGTCGGCGCCGGATATCACCGGACAGGGTATTGCCAATCCGCTGGCGACAATTCTCAGTTTTGTGATGGCACTGCGCTATTCATTCGATCTGCAAACCGAAGCCGACATGGTCGAGGCGGCCATCAACGGTGTCTTGGCCAAGGGCATTCGAACGCCGGACTTGATGGAAGACGGCATGACAAAAGTGTCGACGACGGAAATGGGCGATGCCGTGCTCGCCGAACTTGATACATTGAGCGCATAGAAAACTTGGAGTGACCCCATGGGGTATAAAGTAGCTGTTGTCGGTGCCACCGGAAATGTGGGCCGCGAAATGATGAACATCTTGCACGAACGCCAATTCCCGGTGGACGAAGTGGTGCCGCTGGCCTCGCGCCGGTCGTTGGGTATGGACGTGTCCTATGGCGATGCAACGCTAAAGTGTCAGGACCTTGAGCAGTTTGATTTCAAAGGCACGGATATCGCTTTGCTGTCCGCCGGTGCCAGCGTGTCGGAAAAGTGGGCGCCGGAGATCGCCGAGGCCGGCTGTGTGGTGATCGACAATTCAAGTTTTTGGCGCATGCATCCGGACATCCCGTTGGTGGTGCCGGAAGTCAATGCAGACGATTTGGCCGATTACACCAAGCGTAACATTATCGCCAATCCCAATTGCTCCACGTCACAATTGGTCGTGGCGCTAAAGCCTTTGCATGATGCCGCAAAGATCAAGCGCGTGGTGGTGTCCACTTATCAATCGGTCTCGGGTACCGGCAAAGACGCCATGGACGAATTGTGGACTCAAACCCGCGGTATCTTCGTCAATGACGACATCGTCAAGAACGTCTACACCAAACAAATCGCGTTTAACGTCATTCCTCATTGTGACGTCTTCATGGAAGACGGCTACACCAAAGAGGAATGGAAGTTGATGGCCGAAACCAAGAAGATGCTGGACCCTAAGATCAAGCTCACGGCGACGGCCGTGCGCGTCCCGGTCTTTGTGGGCCATTCCGAAGCGGTCAATATCGAGTTTGAAAACCCCATCACGGACGATGAGGCGCGGTCCATCTTGCGCGAGTCGCCAGGCTGTTTGGTGGTCGATAAGCGCGAGGATGAGGGCTACGTGACGCCGGTCGAATGCGTCGGGGATTACGCGACCTTCATCAGCCGCATCCGTATGGATCCGACGGTTGAGAACGGTCTGTGCATTTGGGTTGTCTCGGACAACTTGCGCAAAGGCGCCGCGCTCAATACGGTGCAAATCGCCGAGATCCTGATCAACCGCTATCTGAAGAAATAGGACACACGCTTATGTCTGCGAGTCATCGCCCCCGCCGCTCGGTGCTCTACATGCCGGGCTCGAATGCGCGCGCCTTGGAGAAAGCCAAATCTTTGAGCGCCGATGCTGTGATTCTGGATTTGGAAGATGCGGTGGCGCCGGACGCCAAAGAGACCGCCCGCGATCAAGTTTGCGACGCGGTCAAAGCGGGCGGCTATGGCCGCCGGGAAGTGATCATCCGCGTCAATGCGCTTGAGTCTCTCTGGGGGCTTGATGATCTGAAAGCGGCCGCAGAGGCAGGGCCCGACGCGATCTTGGTACCGAAAGTCAATTCGAGCCATGACGTCAAACAATATGAAGCGGTGATCAATGATGCCGGGGCGCCGATGGATCTTGGTCTTTGGGCCATGATGGAAACGCCGCTTGCCATGTTGAATGCCCATGAGATTGCCGCCTCGGCCAAGGAGCCGGGCGCCCGGCTCAGCGCCTGGGTCATGGGCACCAATGATATTGCCAAGGAAGCAGGGATGGCGCAGACCCAAGACCGCATCCCGTTTCTTTATTCGCTGGAAGTTTGTGTGCTGGCGGCCAAAGCCTATGGTCTCGGCATTATGGACGGTGTCTACAATGACTTTAAAAATGAGTCCGGGTTTCAAGATATCTGCCGCCAAGGTTTAGAGCTTGGCTTTGACGGCAAGACACTGATCCATCCCAATCAAATTGCACCGTGTAATGAGATCTTTTCACCATCCGACGAGGAAGTAGCCTGGTCACGCAAAATCATTGCCGCTTTCGAGGAGCCCGACAATCAGACCAAGGGGGCGATCCAAGTGGACGGAAAAATGGTCGAACGTCTCCATGCTGATATTGCCGCGCGGACCGTCGCCATCGCGGACGCCATCGCAGACCTTGCGCGCGATACGGCGGAGTAGCTGTCTCCATGAGCAAAACCGATCCGGGATATTTCTTTGAGGACTTTCAGGTCGGGCAAGTTTTGACCCATGCCACGCCGCGCACGGTGACGAGCGGCGACGTGGCGGTCTATAACGCTCTTTATCCCAATCGCTTTGCACTTCAATCATCCAAGGAATTTGCCAAGACATGCGGGTTCCAAGAGGCACCGATGGACGATCTGCTGACCTTCCATATGGTGTTCGGCAAGACGGTACCGGACATTTCCACCAATGCGGTGGCCAATCTTGGCTATGCGGACGGCAAGTTTCTCAAGCCGGTTTTTCCGGGTGACACGCTGAGTGCATCGTCCAAGGTGATTGGTCTCAAGCAAAACTCTAACGGCAAGACCGGTGTCGTCTATGTGCGCTCTACTGGCGCCAATCAATCGGGTGAGGTGGTGCTCGACTATGCCCGCTGGGTCATGGTGCGCAAACGCGACCCGAAGGCGCCGGCGCCGGACACGCTGGTTCCCGATCTGCCGGAGGCCGTCGCGCCCAGCGATTTGGTGATCCCCGAACATTTGCGCTTTGACGGCTATGACTTTCAGGCCGCCGGCGAGACTCACCGCGGGGGCGATTATCAAGTGGGGGAGAAAATCGATCATGTGGACGGGGTGACCATCGAAGAGTCCGATCACATGATGGCGGCCCGGCTTTATCAAAACACGGCGCGGGTGCATTTCAACCAGTTTACCGAGGGTCAGGGACGGTTTGGCCGCCGCTTAATTTATGGCGGTGTGGTGATTTCCATGGCCCGGGCTCTGTCCTTTAACGGATTGGCCAACGCGCAAGTGATTGCGGCCATCAATGGCGGCACTCATGTGGCGCCCTTGTTTGGCGGTGAAACTGTATTTGCCTGGTCGGAAGTGTTGGACAAATCAGAGATTGTCGGCCGCGATGACCTGGCGGCCCTGCGCCTGCGTCTGGTGGCGACCAAAGATCAACCTTGCAGTGACTTCCCGCACAAAGACAATGACGGGAACTATCTTCCCGCCGTGATTCTCGATTTTGACTATTGGGTTTTGATGCCGCGCTAGATTCAGACTTTACGCGCAACTAAGAAGACTTGTGCGCAGAGCGTTTTGATATCAAGCGCCCAGATGAGCAGGTCATAGGTCAAAGACACCAAATAAAACGGCACGAAGAATTTAAAGTAGATGGACTGATAATAGCGCAGTTCAACCGTATCGATTTCAAAGCCGTTTTTGCGAAATAGATTGACCGCCTGACCATAGGTGCAATTGCTGTAATAAGCTTTGAATCCACATTCGTCGGACCAGCCTGGGAAAAACGCATACAGGATCTTTTGGGCGACTTTGTTCGGCAGAATCTGATTGATGATGGCGAAGGGCGAAAACTTGCACGGGAAGACATGCGCGGTACGCCCGCCTTTGTTCAGAATGCGATTGGTCTCTTGAATCAACGGTTCATTGTCTTTGAGATGTTCAAAGACCGACCGGGAGGAGACGAGGTCAAATTGCTCCCCTCTGAAGGGTAAGTTGTTTTGAGCGTCACCAACAAGGCCGATATCGATGTCTTTGTTGTTCCGCACCTGCTCAAATAGGATGTCCAGCCCCACCAAGGTGACGTCCGCCCCATCTTGCCGATGATGTGCGTAGGGGCATCCGTGCCCGCCGCCCACGTCCAAAATCCAGCGCCCGCCCGCGTCATTCATGAGGTCGGCGCATTTCAGCTCATGGGCATAAAGCAAGCTGCGGGTGAAGCGTGTCGGCAGACGCGCCTCGATCCAGTCACAAGCCCGAATATTGAGCTTCACAAACTCGCGAAAAAGATTGGGCATAGATCCGGTTTAGTACCCCTGATGAACCAGCGCCAAGGTGCTCTGAATTGGTTAATCATCGGTAACCCGGTGCCCAAAAGGATGGAAATCTCGCAGATTTTAGGACTTTTGGCCCGGCTGGCTCTTGAGCGGGGCCCGTCTTAGTGTCATAAACAGGCCCTTCGGGGCCAATGGCGGTTTGCCCATTCCTTCAAACATATGAGCGGGTTGGAGGCTCCCGGAGCCCGCGCATTAGACGACGTATCAGGACTTTTCTATGGCTGAAGCCAAGAGACCGCGGCCTTTGTCGCCTCATCTGCAGGTCTATCGCTGGCCTGTCACTATGGCCACTTCCATTACCCATCGCGCCACAGGCGTCGCCAATTACGCCGGCGCGGCTCTTTTGACCTGGTTTTTGGTCGCTTTGGCGTCGGGTCCGGAGGCCTATGCAACTTTTAGGACCGCGGCAGCAAGTCCCATCGGGATTTTGGTTCTGGTTGGCTATACTTGGTCCATGATTTTCCACCTCCTGAACGGAGTGCGGCATCTGCGGTGGGACGCAGGATATGCGCTGGAAAATGACCAAGCGGAGAGAAGTGGGCTGATTGTCTTTGTCTTGTCGGTGGTGCTGACCGCCGCCGTTTGGCTGTTTCTGGTTTAGGAGCCGCAGATGAAAACACCTTTGAACAAAGTGCGCGGCTTAGGGTCCGCCAAAGAGGGCGTCGTCCATTTCTGGCATCAGCGGGTGACCGCTGTCGCGCTTGTTCCGCTGGTTCTTTGGTTCCTGTGGATGGTGCCGACCCAAGTGGGCGCCGATTACAGCGCCGTGCGCGAGTGGATTGCATCACCTTTGACCGCGATCCCGCTTTTGCTCTTCATTGCGGTGGCCTTTTATCACATGAAGCTCGGGCTTCAGACCGTGATTGAAGACTACATCCCGGGTCACGGGCAAAAAATTGTTCTGCTGATGCTCAGCACGTTTTTTTCGTACGGCCTGGCGGCCGCATCCGCCTTTGCCGTTTTGCAAATTAGCTTAGGTTAATCACGCCATGGCGACACTGAACTCTTACGACATTCAAGATCACACCTTTGACGTGGTTGTGGTTGGCGCCGGCGGCGCCGGTTTACGCGCCACCATGGGCGCGGCCCAAGCGGGACTTCGAACCGCTTGTATCACCAAAGTGTTTCCGACCCGCTCTCACACCGTGGCAGCCCAAGGCGGTATATCCGCGGCGCTGGGCAATATGTCCGAAGATGATTGGCGCTGGCATATGTATGACACCGTCAAAGGATCCGATTGGCTCGGCGATCAGGACGCCATCGAATATCTCTGCAAAAACGCGCCGGCGGCGGTTTATGAGTTGGAACATTTTGGTGTGCCCTTTTCCCGCACCGATGAAGGTAAGATTTATCAGCGTGCCTTTGGCGGCATGACGTCCAATTACGGTGAGGGCATTGTGCAGCGCACTTGTGCTGCCGCCGACCGGACCGGTCATGCCATGTTGCACACCCTTTACGGACAATCCCTGCGCTACGACGCGGAATTCTTTATTGAATATTTCGCGTTGGATTTGATCATGGACGAAGGCGAATGCCGCGGGGTCATGGCGCTCTCTTTAGAGGACGGCACGCTGCATCGGTTCAAGGCGCAAAAAGTGATCTTGGCGACCGGCGGCTATGGACGATCCTACTTCTCCTGCACATCCGCTCATACCTGTACTGGTGACGGCAATGCGATGGTCTTGCGCGCCGGCCTTGGGTTGCAGGATATGGAGTTCATTCAATTTCACCCCACCGGCATTTACGGTGCGGGCGTGTTGATTACAGAAGGCGCGCGCGGCGAAGGCGGCTATTTGGTCAATTCCGAGGGCGAGCGTTTTATGGAACGTTATGCGCCGTCGGCCAAAGATTTGGCCTCACGTGACGTGGTGAGCCGGTCCATCACTATCGAAATTCGCGAAGGCCGCGGTGTCGGTGCGGAAAAAGATCATATGTTCTTGCATCTGGATCATTTGGATCCGGACGTTTTGGCAGAGCGGCTGCCGGGCATCTCGGAATCCGCTAAAATCTTTGCCGGTGTCGATGTCACCAAAGAGCCGATCCCGATTCTGCCGACCGTGCACTACAATATGGGCGGCATTCCAACCAATTATCATGGCGAGGTCGTCACGCTCAAAGACGGCAATCCGGATCATGTAGTGCCGGGTTTAATGGCTGTCGGTGAAGCGGCCTGCGTATCCGTACACGGCGCCAATCGTTTGGGCTCCAACTCACTGATCGACTTGGTGGTCTTTGGCCGGGCGGCCGGATTGCGGGTCGGCGAAACTGTCAGCGCCGGTGCCAAGCAACCGGATTTGCCGAGCGGTGCGGGTGAGAATGCCGTCGCCCGCTTGGATCAATTCCGCCACGCCACCGGCTCAACGCCAACCGCCGAGCTGCGCTTGAGCATGCAAAAGGTGATGCAATCCAATTGTGCGGTGTTCCGCACCGGCGACATTCTGCAAGAGGGCAAGAGCCTGATCAACGAAGTCTTTCGTGCCAAGGGTGACATCGATGTCAAAGACCGCTCGATGATTTGGAATTCCGATTTGATCGAGACGTTGGAGTTTGACAACTTGATCAGCCAAGCGGTCGTCACCATGTATTCGGCAGAGAACCGTAAAGAAAGCCGCGGTGCCCATGCGCGCGAGGATTATGCGGATCGCGATGACGAAAATTGGATGAAGCATACATTGGCAAGCATTGATAGTGCGGGCCGTGTGACATTGGACTATCGCCCGGTGCACACTTACACCCTCAGCAACGAAGTTTCCTATATCGAGCCCAAGGCTCGGGTTTATTAAGGAATAGAATCGGGGCAGATGATGAAAAGAAGTCTCTCAATTGTATTTCTATTGTTCGTTGCCGGATGTGCTGCCTCCTCCGTCAGAGATATCAAAGAAAATTACACCGGTAAGGAAGTCTTCACGGTCGCCAGGAATTATCAAGCTGTTTATCGTGATATCCAAAGAGCCGCACGTGAATGTTGGGAAGGTGGCTATTTGTTTTCGCCTCAGGCGCAAAATGTTGTGACCGCTGAACTCTACAATGAACTGGAATTTGGTGAAATTTCACTCGCATTGTCTAATGTGGGGATGAGCTACTACGTTCATCTAGAAATACGAAAAGCAAATGATGCTGCTGAGGTCACGGCATATTATTCACAGAGTTATGAAAAAAGTCATAGCGAAGTTGTGGCATGGGCTAACGGTGGCACTGAATGCGATAATATTAGAAAAAGGTAATGGCTAGTCATTGTGTAAGCGAGCGGCGGTGCTGGATGTGTCACTGTCAGCCGTAAAATGTTGTTAAGGTCGTCGTATTCCCACTAGCGGGTTTCAAAGGTAAATTAAAATGGTCGAACTAACCCTGCCAAAGAACAGCCGTATTCAAGACGGTCAAAAATGGGATGCACCTTCAAAGGATGGCGAGAAGCCATCCAACATTAAGGTGTTCAAAGTCTATCGCTGGTCGCCGGATGATGAGGACAACCCCCGTGTCGACTCCTACGAAGTGGACATGGACACTTGCGGACCCATGGTGCTGGATGGGCTGATCAAAATTAAAAATGAGATCGATCCGACCCTGACCTTTCGCCGCTCGTGCCGGGAAGGGGTCTGCGGGTCGTGCGCCATGAATATTGACGGCCGCAACACATTGGCCTGCACTAAATCGATTGACGAGGTCAAAGGCGAGGTGGCGGTTTATCCGTTGCCCCATATGGAAGTGGTCAAGGATCTCGTGCCCGACCTGACAAATTTCTATGCCCAATATGCTTCCATCGAACCATGGCTGCACACGGACACGCCGGAGCCCGAGAAAGAGTGGAAACAGAGTCTGGAAGACAGAGAAAAGCTCGACGGGCTTTATGAATGTATTCTGTGTGCGTCTTGTTCCACGTCTTGCCCGAGCTATTGGTGGAACGGCGATAAATATTTGGGCCCGGCGGTGCTTTTGCAGGCCTATCGCTGGCTGATTGACAGCCGAGATGAAGCGACCGGCGACCGTCTCGACAATTTGGAAGACCCGTTCCGGCTCTATCGCTGTCACACGATCATGAATTGCACCAATACCTGTCCGAAGGGTTTGAACCCGGCGAAAGCCATCGCCAATATCAAAAAGATGATGGTCGAGCGCAGCGTCTAACGCACCTTAAAATCGTCTCAGTTCGGACATTGTGACGTCCCAATCCGGTTCTAAACGGCTTAGCTCCAAGCCGGGGCATCGGGATTGGGAGTTCTTAAGACATGTTGAATTATTTGAAGGAGTCCGGCCAGAAGCCCGGATTCAAAGCCGTGCTTATCGGCTTGTTGGTGCTCGGATTATTTATTCCGATGTCCTTTGTCAGTGATCTGGTGCGCGAGCGTCAAATGCGCGCCGATCAAGCCCGGTTCGACGTGGGCTATGCGTGGGGTGGGAGGTCGCAGACCGTGGCAGGCCCCTTCTTGGTGGTCCCTTACCAAATTACCCGGGAAGTGACGAGCGGCTATGAAAAAATCGAGCGGGTTGAGAAACGCTTTGCGGTTTTTCTTCCCGAAGAATTGAATGTGGAGTCGGACGTCGCCAGCGAAACCCGGTATCGCGGCATGTACGATGTGGCGACCTATGCGGCGACTTTGCAGATCAGCGGCCGATTTGGCCGGCCGGACGAGACACTTTTTGTTCAAGAAGGCGTTTCGGTGGATTGGGAGGGTGCCTTTGTGGCCCTCAGCCTGACCGATAATCGCGGCATTAAGAATGCGCTCACCCTCAATTGGGGCTCGTCGCAAAACGAAGTGACCTTTGAGCCGGGTCAGAAGCTGAATATTTTCGGCACGAATGGCGTCCATGCGCCTTTGTCACAATGGGGTATCGGCGACGACAATCCGTTCGATCTCACGCTCAAAGTGAACGGCAGTGATTTTTTGAAATTTGTCCCTGTCGGGCGGGACACCAACGTACTGGTGCGTTCCGATTGGCCTGACCCCAGCTTCAAAGGCGGGTTTTTGCCGTCGGATCGCGAGATTTCGTCTGAGGGTTTTGCAGCGAAATGGGAGATCCCGCAATTGGCGCGCAGCTTTCCACAAATGTGGACGCAGAATCCAAGTTCTGCAGTGATCAATCCCAATCAAGCCGGTGCTGCATCCGGTCACAATAATCCCTACAAAGATGAACTCTCCCGGGCCTCGTTCTGGATCAACTTTCAGCCGGCGGTGGATCTGTATCAACGGATCGAGCGGTCAACCAAATATGCCATTTTGTTTTTCGGCTTCACGTTTTTGGCCTTTTTTCTCTATGAGACATTGCTGCCGGCGCGCATTCACGCGGTTCAATATCTGATGATCGGTGCGTCCCAGTGCATCTTCTATCTGTTGCTTTTGTCCTTGTCCGAGCATATCGGTTTTATGCCCGCCTATTTCATCGCCTCGGCGGCCAATATCGGATTGATCGCGGTCTATACGGATGTCGTGCTCGGCAACCGGATGTTTGCCGTCGCCATTGGTGGTGTCTTGTTGGTGATTTATGCGTTGCTGTTCAGTTTGCTTCAGGTTGCCGACTTTGCCTTGCTGTTCGGTTCCATCGCGTCCTTCTTGGCACTGGCCGTCACCATGTTCATGACCCGCAATATTGATTGGCATGGGCCTCGTGAGGCGGAAACAAGCCCTGCCTAAAAATATTGGCCCGGACGGATCTCGCCGTCCGGGCCGCCACCTCATAGGGGGGTTTACGATTCGCCTTCTTCCACTTTCCATGTGGTTTCCACATTGCCACCCTTTTTAGATTTCGTGGCGGGTTTGGCACTTGTGGCTTCCTGCAATTCGCCGACGCCGATATTGATGTCGGCCGTGCCGCCTTTTTCACCGGATTCTTTCATCTTCCGCTCAACGGCAAAGGACGTGCCGCCTTTTTCGCCGGATTCTTTCATTTCGCGCTCCACGCCGAAAGCAAAAGACGGGCTGGCTGCGGCCAGGCTCAGGGCGATGGCTGTGGTGGTGAGGATTGAACGTTTCATGGGTCTGCTCCTTGATTGCGAATGGCTGTCGTTTCAAGAGGTCAGTCGCAAGGTCCGGCAAGAGGGTTCAAAGTTTTTTGTGAGTTGTTGAAACGCGCCGAATTCCGCCATTTAGTGGAATAGCGACCCGGGGGGTCTGGTCATGGCCATTGCGTCCCGGCATAAAGAGCCCCAAATACATAACGGATTTTCCGAAGGACAGCGCCTCATGACCATGATCAAAGTCAGAAACCCCCATACCGGTGAGCAAGATTACGAATTTGAGCAAACCAGTGCGGCGGATGTGAAAGCCACGGTTGACCGTGTCCGCGCCAATCAGCCGGCCTGGGCGGCTTTGGGCAATGAGGGGCGCATTGCCGTGGTCGACAAATTGGTTGCCGCCATGCAGCGCGACTTTGACGCCATCTATAATGCCTTAAAGGACGATGAAGGACGGTCCGCGATTGCCCAATATGAAGCAGGCTGCATCGGCGATGAGGTGGCGCGTCTGACCGCTGATGTCCGGCAGATGATGACCGAAGGCGAGCCCCAAGCCAGCCTCAATCCGGTGGTCCGCGCCAGCGGCCAATGGGTACCCTATGGCGTTGTGGGTAATATCAGCCCTTGGAACTTTCCGCTCATCTTGTCCTTAATCGATACCATGCCCGCCCTGATGACGGGCAATGCGGTCGTGATCAAGCCGAGTGAAGTGACCCCGCGTTGGACCGTGCCCTTTATGGACGCGGTGAAGTCCGTGCCGGAGATCCACAATGTGCTTGATGTGGTTATGGGGCCAGGGGAGACCGGCGCCGAGCTCATCAATCATGTGGATCTGATTGTCTTTACCGGATCCGTCCGTACAGGCCGTATTGTCGGTGAAGCGGCGGCTCGTAATTTCATTCCGGCCTTTTTGGAATTAGGCGGCAAAGACCCTGCCATTGTGTTGGAATCCGCCAATATGGACGTCGCCACCTCCGGTGTTTTACGGGCAAGCGTGTCCGCCACCGGGCAAGCCTGCCAATCCTTGGAACGGGTTTATGTGGCCGCGCCGATCTATGATGAATTTGTGGAAAAGATCACCGAGAAGGCGAAGCAGGTGACACTCAACACCCATCAATTGGAACAAGGTCATGTAGGCCCGCTGATTTTTGATAAGCAAGCCGCCATCATTAAAGACCATATTGATGACGCCAAAGCCAAGGGCGCGAAGGTGCTCAATGGCGGTGAGATCATCAATCAAGGAGGTGTTTGGGTCGAGCCGACGATTTTGGTCGATGTCACCCATGACATGAAAGTCATGACCGACGAGACCTTCGGTCCGGTGATCCCGATCATGAAATTTGACACGGTCGATGAGGCGGTCGCCTTGGCCAATGATACGATTTATGGTTTGTCGGGCTCAGTCTTTGGCGAGCCGAATGAGGCCATTGAAGTAGCCGAAAAAGTGAATGGCGGCGCCATGAGTATCAATGACGGTTCTATGACCGCGTTCACCCATGATGTGGAAAATGAGTCTTTCGGATTTTCCGGTCTCGGCGGGACACGGTTTGGCCCCCACGGCGTCTTGCGCTTTGTTCGGCGCAAGGCAATCCTCAACAATGTGGTTGGACCGCTCGACATGAATTATGAAGTGGTGCCGCTTTAGGTCTATGGATCAGGCTTCTTCGCCTTTGCGGCTCTTGGCCAACTGACCTTCCAAGGTCTCAATGCGGTCGGCCAGTTCTTTCAGTTGCTCCTGCAAGCCGGCTTCGGTCACCACTTCTTCACCGTCCATTTCTTTGGCCGGGGTGCCGTAGGCGTCAAAGCACTTGCCGTCTTGCATCTTGCCGGTGCGCACCACACGCCCCGGAATGCCGATGACCGTTGAGCATGGTGGTACTTCTTTCAGGACCACGGAGTTGGCGCCGATGCGGGCGTTTTGGCCGATAGTGAAGGGCCCGAGAACTTGGGCGCCGGAGCCGACAATCACATTGTTTTCCAAGGTCGGATGACGTTTGCCCTTCTCCAATGTGGTGCCGCCGAGTGTGACGCCTTGATAGAGTGTGACATCGTCTCCAATTTCTGCTGTCTCGCCGATGACCACGCCAGTGCCGTGATCAATAAACAAACGACTGCCGATCTTGGCGCCCGGGTGAATCTCAATACCCGTGAGCCAGCGGCTAAGCGCGCTCACGATACGCGCGAAGAAATAGAGCCTTCGTTGGTAAAGCGCATGGGACAGGCGATGCCAGATGATGGCGTGAAATCCGGGATAGGTAAAAAACACTTCAAGAGATGAGCGCACCGCCGGATCGCGATCCACATAAGAAGTGATGTCCTCCCTCAGGCGTTGGAACATGTCACTTCGATCCCTCTGGTTAATCCCTGTCGGCCTCGCTTTAGGATTCCTGGGGCGGGGCCGTCTTGATTCACTGATATAAGACCAGTACGTAGTACACCATGCAATAGATTGTGAAGGGTGTGCTTAAAACCCTCAAAAACTGCCCATTTTCCGGAGATTTTTTATGGATACCCGCCACGGTTTCACAGGTTCCGTTGGTCAAACACCGCTTATTCGTCTCGATCGCTTATCGGAGCAAACCGGATGCGAGATCTTGGCAAAAGCCGAATTTGCCAATCCCGGCGGTTCGGTCAAGGACCGTGCGGCTCTTTTCATTATTGAAGATGCGGAAAAGAACGGACAATTGGAGCCGGGCGGTGTGATTGTTGAGGGCACGGCGGGCAATACCGGAATCGGATTGGCACTTGTGGGAAATGCACGAGGCTATCGCACCGTCATCGTTATTCCAGAAACGCAATCCCAAGAAAAGAAAGACATGCTGCGTTTGTGTGGAGCCGACTTGCGCGAAGTGCCGGCAGTGCCGTACCGCGACCCGAACAATTATGTCCATGTCTCTGAGCGTTTGGCCGAAGAACTCAAAAAGACCGAAGAGCACGGCGCGATTTGGGCCAACCAATTTGACAATACGGCCAATCGTTATTCCCATATCGTCACCACCGGTCCGGAAATCATCCAGCAAACCGACGGCAAGGTGGATGCCTTTATCTGCTCCGTCGGCACTGGCGGTACATTGGCCGGCACGGGCATGGCCCTGAAAGACCACAATAGCGACGTCAAAATCGGCATTGCCGATCCCATGGGCGCCGCGCTTTACAGCTATTACACAAACGGCGAATTGAAATCCGAAGGCGAATCTATTTCCGAGGGGATCGGACAGGGGCGCATCACAAAGAATTTGGAAGATGCGCCCATCGATATGGCCTACCAAATTTCCGATGAAGAGGCGCTGCCCATTTGTTTTGATCTGTTGCGCAAAGACGGTCTTTGTCTTGGGCTTTCCTCCGCCATCAATGTCGCCGGCGCTTTGCGCATGGCCGAAGAGATGGGACCCGGCCATACGATCGTCACCATATTGTGCGACTTCGGCAATAAATATATGGGCAAGCTTTGGAATCCCGAATTTCTACGGTCTAAGAATCTTCCGGCCCCGGATTGGTTGTAATCGGGTTTAAGACTCTTTTGAGGCCACTCAATTAGGCTCGCCCTCTATGTCCGGACCAATCGCCAAATATCGTGAACTGGTGCGCCAGGGGGAGTTGATCCAAGACCCGGTGCAGGAATTGGCGGCCGAACAGCTCCAGCTTCTTCATGGGCGCCTCACCGATTATGATCCGTCTCAGGACAAAGGCTTCTTGTCTTTCTTGAAGCGGCCCAATAAAGAGCCTGCCCCGCGTGGCCTTTACCTGTTCGGCAGCGTGGGGTGCGGCAAGTCTCTTATGATGGATATGTTCTTTGAGGACGCGCCACTTGCCCCCAAGCGCCGGGTGCATTTTCACGCTTTCATGTTGGAAGTGCATGCCGCTATCGATGCCTGGCGCAAATTGGATCCCAAAGAAAGGGCCGCTCAGCCCAATTATGTGAAAGAGGCGGGTGATGATCCGATTCAACCCGTGGCGAAACAGATTGCGCAAGACTCGGCTTTGCTTTGTTTTGATGAGTTTCAGGTGACCGACATCGCTGACGCGATGATCCTTAGCCGTCTTTTTGAGGCCTTGTTTGCCGAAGGCGTCGTCGTCGTGGCGACGTCCAACCGGGCGCCGGACGAACTCTATGAAGGGGGTCTAAACCGTCAGCTATTCCTACCGTTTATTGATTTAATTAAAGAGCGCATGGAACTGCTGCATATGAATAGCGGCACGGATTATCGTTTGGAACGGCTGACCGGCGAACCGGTCTACTTTTGCCCTTTGGGCCCCATTGCGGATGCACAGATGCAGACCGTCTGGCGCAAACTGACCGATCGTGAGATGGGCGAGCCGGAGACCCTGACGGTTCAGGCGCGCGACGTGCCGGTCCCGATGGCCGCAAAAGGCGTCGCGCGGTTCGGCTTTTCCGACCTGGCCGCCCGGGCTTTGGGCTCGGCCGACTATCTCGCCATTGCTGAGCGCTACCACACGCTGCTGCTGGACCGCATTCCCCGCTTGAGCAAAGACAAACGCAACGAAGCCAAGCGCTTCGTGACCCTGATCGATGTGCTCTACGAAAACAAAGTCCGGCTTGTGTGTTCGGCCGACGGGACGCCTGAGGAACTCTACCCTGCGGGCGACGGGTCGTTTGAGTTCGGCCGCACAGTGTCCCGCCTCCAAGAGATGCAATCCGCCGATTGGTGGGCCGCCTCCAGCTGATGATTGCCCCATTGCGCGCCCGCGGGATTCGCGCTAATCCACGGCCAAATTTATCCGACATAAAAACGTGCACGAGGAGAGACGCATGGCGCGCAAGAAAATTGCTCTGATTGGAGCCGGTCAAATTGGTGGAACATTGGCGCATTTGGTGGGCCTAAAGGAGCTGGGCGATGTCATCTTATTCGACATTGTCGAAGGCATGCCCCAAGGCAAGTCGCTGGATATCGCGCAATCCTCGCCCGTGGACGGATTTGATGCCGCCTATAAAGGCGCCAACGATTATGCCGATATTGCCGGCGCTGATGTTGTGATTGTGACCGCCGGTGTGCCGCGCAAGCCGGGTATGAGCCGAGATGACCTCGTTGAAATCAATCTGAAAGTGATGAAGGCAGTCGGCGAGGGGATCGGCAAATATGCGCCCGATGCATTCGTCATCTGCATCACCAACCCGCTTGATGCCATGGTTTGGGCTTTGCGCAATTTCTCAGGTCTGCCGCACAACAAAGTGGTCGGCATGGCCGGCGTTTTGGATTCGGCCCGGTTCCGTCTGTTCTTGGCGGAAGAATTCGATGTCTCTGTTGAAGATGTGACGGCCTTCGTCCTCGGTGGTCATGGCGACACCATGGTGCCGCTCCTTCGTTATTCCGCGGTGGCCGGGATTCCCGTGCCGGATCTGGTCAAAATGGGCTGGACGAGCCAAGAAAAGTTGGATGCCATTGTCCAACGCACGCGGGACGGCGGTGCTGAAATCGTCGGTCTTCTGAAAACCGGTTCGGCCTTCTATGCGCCGGCCGCCTCAGCCATTGCTATGGCGGAAAGCTATTTGAAGGACAAGAAACGCCTTCTGCCTTGCGCGGCCTATATCAATGGTCAATATGGCCAAGATGATATGTATGTGGGTGTGCCTGTCATCATCGGCGAAGGCGGCGTTGAGCGTGTGGTCGAGATTGAACTGGATGCAGAGGAACAAAAAATGTTCGATCATTCCGTCGACGCCGTACGCGGCTTGATCGACTCCTGCATCAAGATCGATCCAAGTCTGGGCTAAGGTCTCTGACATTCCAAATGACGATGGCCGGGCGCTTTGTCCGGCCATTTTGCATTCCGGGGCCTGCGTGCCATACTCAGATGGGGTAGCTGAGTTGGGGGTTTGGTATGGCGCTTCTGTCCCGCCGCCCGGCCTTGGGGAATTTGCCGGGGGCGTACGCCATCTACGTCGGATTTGCATCGCTGTTTTTGGGCAGCGAATGGCTTTTTATCTCGGCTTTGTTGGTTGTCCTGGCGGCGTTGGGCGCCAAGTTTCTCAAGATTCCATCCACTGCTGCAGCCATCACCATGGGCGTTACCCTGCACAGTTTGGAATGGAGTCTGCAGCAGCTCTTGGGGCCCGTATTCGTTATACCGGAGAACATCCTGGTGACGGCCGCCGGCGATCCATTGATGGCCGTCGTTGCCTTTCTGTCTCTTCTTGCTCTTATCAGTTCGACCTGGGGCTGGCTCAAATCTCTTGTGGGACTTGCGGTCTAAGGTCAGCGCCGTTTGATCGTCGCACGGGCGTCACAAAACCGGTTTTAGATCTTTTGTCTCAGCAAGTAGTCTGATTGAGCCATGCAACGTCGAGCCCCAACATTTCTTTGTTTGATGTTTTTCCTCGCCTGCCTCACCCGCGAAACGGCGTGGGCGGAGGGTTTTCTTAAACTTGATGAAGATGCGGTCGTGACTCGTATCGCCTTCGGATCCTGTATGGATGAAGAATTGGAACAGCCGCTCTGGCCGGCGGTTTTTGAGTTCGAGCCTGACCTGTTTGTTTTCGCCGGGGACAATGTCTATGGCAGCAAGCAAGGCGGATGGCCCGTTGACCTGTCGGACGATCTGACACCGCTGCGGCAATCCTACGACATGTTGGCGGCGCGGCCTGAGCTCCAACAGCTGAAATCCACGGTGCCGGTTTTGGCCACTTGGGACGATCACGATTACGGCGGCCGCGACGGAGGGGCCGATTTTTCCATGCGTCTTGAATCGGAGGCCATGTTTCGTGACTTCTGGGGGATCGATCCGGGCCGCCTGCCGCCCAAAGGCGCGGGCGTCTATCAGTCCCATTTGATCGGTCCAGAAGGCCGCCGGGTTCAGATCATATTGCTCGACACGCGGTCCTTTCGCTCACCGCTGAAAAAGGCGCCCTTGCATCAAAGAGCGCTCGGTAAGCGCTATGTGCCGGATCCGGACCCGGCCAAATCCATGCTGGGTGAGGCGCAATGGGCTTGGCTGGAGAGGGAATTACGACGGCCCGCCGATTTGCGCCTGATCATTTCCAGCATCCAAGTCTTGTCCGACGGCCATCAGTTTGAACGCTGGGGCAATCTGCCCTTGGAATTGGAGCGCTTGCTGGGACTCGTTGAGACCACGTCGGCCAATGGCGTCATTCTGCTTTCGGGCGATATGCACCGGGGTTCCCTTCATCGCATGGCACGTCCGGCGCTCTATCCGATCTATGAGGTGACTTCGAGCCCTTTCACCAAACCGATCCCCGATAACGATGGAGGCACGACCGCCCTAGCGTCACCTTTTGGTGAGCTTAATTTTGGTGCTGTGATCATCGACTGGGAGAGCAGCCTGGTGACGCTTCAATTGCGCAATCAGACCGGCAAACCGGTTCAAGAGGTTGCGATCACATTTGACCAATTGACCTTTGACAATGCGGCACGCCGTTAGAGCCGGGACTCGGGGCCAAAACACCTTGCGCGGCGAAATGCCGATGCTATAAGCAAGCCAGCTTCACATGAGACCGCAGCGTGGCATCAGCCATGGTGTGACCACTCTCACCCGGGGATCTGCTCTCAATGAATATCCATGAATATCAAGCCAAAACACTGCTGAAAGATTTTGGGGTGCCGGTGCCCAAAGGCCTGCCGGCTTTTACAGTGAATGAAGCGGTCAAGGCTGCCGAAACGCTGGGTGGTCCTGTCTGGGTCGTCAAGGCGCAGATCCATGCTGGGGGCCGCGGCAAAGGCGGCGGCGTCAAGGTTGTCAAATCCATCGACGATGTGCGCGCGGAAGCGACCCGTATATTGGGCATGAATCTGGTGACCCATCAAACCGGGCCGGACGGTAAAACCGTCAATCGTCTCTATATCGAAGACGGGTCCGATATTGATCGTGAGCTTTATCTCTCTTGTCTCGTAGACCGCGCGACCAGCCGCGTGGCTTTTATTGCGTCTACCGAAGGCGGTATGGACATTGAAGCGGTCGCGGCTGAGACGCCGGAAAAGATCCTGACACTGACGATTGATCCGGCCATGGGATATATGGCCCATCACGGCCGCGAAATTGCCTATGCTTTGAAGTTGGAAGGCGATCAAGTCAAGCAGTGCACCAAGCTGATCAGCCAGCTTTATAAAGCGGTCACGGAAAAAGACATGAGCTTGCTTGAGATCAATCCTCTGGTTGTCACCAAAGCAGGCGAAGTGATTTGTTTGGATGCTAAGATCAATTTTGATTCCAACGCGCTCTTTCGTCATCCGGATATCATGGATTTGCGGGATGAAAGTGAAGAAGACCCGGCGGAACTAGAAGCTTCCAAAGCTGATCTCAATTACATCAATTTGGACGGCACTATCGGCTGTATGGTCAACGGTGCCGGTCTTGCCATGGCGACCATGGACATCATCAAGCTCTATGGTGCGGAACCTGCCAACTTCTTAGATGTCGGTGGAGGTGCGCAGAAAGACCAAATCGTCGATGCCTTTAAGATCATCACGCGCGATGACAGCGTGGAAGGAATCTTGATCAATATCTTTGGCGGGATCATGCGATGCGACATTATTGCCGAAGGTGTGGTGGCTGCGGTGAAAGAAGTGAATTTGTCCGTACCGCTGGTGGTGAGGCTCGAAGGGACCAATGTTGAATTGGGCAAAAAGATCTTGAATGAGTCCGGCCTTGCCATCATCGCCGCTGACAATTTGGACGATGCGGCGCAGAAAGTTGTGGCTGCTGTGAAGGAGGCCGCATAAATGTCTGTTCTTGTCGACGCTAATACCAAAGTCATCACCCAAGGCTTCACCGGTAATCAGGGCACGTTCCATTCCGAACAGGCGATCGCCTACGGCACAAAGGTTGTTGGTGGCACAAGCCCCGGCAAAGGCGGCACCACCCATTTGGGGCTGCCGGTTTTCAATACGGTCGCGGAGGCGGTCGAGGCGACTGGCGCGACCGCCAGCGCGATTTATGTGCCGCCGCCCTTTGCGGCCGGCGCCATCTGCGAAGCCATCGATGCCGAGGTCGAATTAGTCGTGTGCATCACCGAAGGTATTCCGGTCATGGATATGGTGACGGTCAAACGTGCGCTCACCGGCTCCAAGACGCGGCTCGTGGGCCCCAACTGTCCGGGTGTGATCACGCCGGATGCGTGCAAGATCGGCATTATGCCCGGCCATATTCACAAGACCGGCTCTGTCGGCGTGGTCTCCCGCTCAGGTACCCTGACATATGAAGCGGTAGCGCAAACAACCGCCGCCGGCTTGGGCCAGTCCACCTGTATCGGGATTGGCGGTGATCCGGTGAACGGGACCAACTTTATCGATTGCCTGGAGCTGTTTTTGGCCGATGACAAGACCGAATCCATCATCATGATCGGCGAAATCGGCGGCTCTGCAGAAGAAGAGGCGGCCGAATTCCTGAAACAGTCAAAAGTTAAGAAACCGGTGGTGGGCTTTATCGCCGGTGTCACAGCCCCGCCCGGCCGGCGTATGGGACATGCCGGGGCTATCATTTCCGGCGGAAAAGGCGGCGCTCAGGACAAAATTGAAGCTATGCAGGCTGCTGGGATCAGGGTTGCGCAGTCGCCGGCGGCTCTGGGAACAACTCTTGTTGATTTATTGAATGGCTGATCGATATGTAAGTCTTGGTTAACAAGAAGTATGCCAAAATCTCCTTTGGCCAAATCAAGAGTGGTGCCAAGCACCAAGTAATCCATGTCCCAAGAGACGAAAAACGCCCCGTCACGCAACGCAGTCTTAGATCAAACGAGTTTCCTCTACGGCTCCAACGCGTCTTATATTGAAGACCTGCACGCCGACTACGTCCGGGATCCGGCCTCGGTTTCGCCCGAATGGCGTGACTTTTTTGACGGCCTTGCCGATGCCCCGGAGGCGATCACCAAAGAATCAGAAGGCCCCTCCTGGGCACGAACCGATTGGCCTATTCCGGAAAACGGTGAGCTTGTAAGCGCGCTCGACGGCAACTGGCCGGCGGTCGAAAAAGCGCTCGCCTCGAAGATTGAGGCCCGTGCGCCAAGTGTTCCGCCGGAAGACACCCGGGCAGCCACCCTCGATTCTATTCGGGCGATCATGATGATCCGCGCTTATCGGATCCGCGGTCACCTATATGCCAATCTGGACCCGCTGAAGCTGGAGCCGAAAGAAGATCACGCCGAACTCGACTATCGCACCTATGGCTTTACGGATGCAGATTTGGACCGGCCGATTTACATTGATTATGTGTTGGGTCTTGAAACGGCGACCTTGCGGCAGATCCTCGAAATTTTGGAGCGAACCTACTGCTCCACCATCGGCGTTGAGTTCATGCATATTTCCGAGCCGGAGGAAAAGGCTTGGATACAAGAGCGCATCGAGGGCATCGATAAGGGCGTTCAGTTCACCCCTGAGGGGAAAAAAGCGATCTTCAACAAGCTGGTTGAAGGCGAGGGCTTCGAGAAATTTTTGCACGTCAAATATACCGGCACCAAGCGTTTCGGTTTGGACGGCGGCGAGTCGCTTCTTCCGGCGTTGGAACAAATCATCAAGCGCGGCGGTAATCTTGGCGTCGAGGAAATCATTCTCGGCATGCCCCATCGTGGGCGCCTCAATGTTCTATCCGCGGTGATGGCCAAACCCTATGCCGCGATTTTTCATGAGTTCAAAGGCGGGTCCGCCACACCGGATGAGGTCGAGGGATCCGGCGACGTCAAATACCATTTGGGTGCGTCATCCGACCGTGAGTTTGACGGCAACAATGTGCATTTGTCCCTAACAGCCAATCCCTCTCACTTGGAGGCGGTCAATCCGGTGGTGATAGGGAAAGTGCGGGCCAAACAGACCCTAATCGGCGATAAAGATAGAACCAAGGTCTTGCCGGTCCTGATGCATGGCGACGCGGCGTTTGCCGGCCAAGGGATTGTGGCCGAATGTTTCGGCTTGTCGGGCCTCGCAGGTCACCGGGCCGGCGGTACGGTCCACTTTATTGTGAACAATCAAATCGGATTTACTACAAGCCCACGCTATTCCCGCACGTCGCCTTATCCTAGCGACGTTGCCAAAATGGTTCAGGCGCCGATCTTCCATGTGAATGGTGACGACCCGGAAGCCGTTGTCTATGCGGCGAAGGTCGCTATTGAGTTCCGGCAGAAATTCCATAAGGACGTGGTGATTGACATGTTTTGTTATCGCCGCCACGGCCATAATGAGGGTGATGAACCTATGTTCACGCAGCCCCTCATGTATAAGGCGATCAAATCCCACCCTACCACGCTTCGTCTGTATGCGGATCGGTTGTTGGCTGAGGGATTGTTGAAGGATGGCGAGCCGGAAACGGCGGTGAAGGAATTCCATACCTATCTCGATGAAGAGTTCTCGGCAGCGGACAGTTATCGGGCCAACAAAGCTGATTGGCTGGACGGTGCCTGGGCCGGTTTTGAAACCGCCTCCGGCGACGACCGCCGCGGCCAAACAGCCGTGGCCATTGATCGCCTGAAAGATCTAGGGGCTAAACTCACTGCGCTTCCGGATGATTTGGAGGCTCACAGAACCATTCGGCGTATTATGAAGGCGCGGGCCAGTGCCATTGAAGCCGGTGAGGGCATTGACTGGGCAACAGCAGAATCCTTGGCCTTCGGCACTTTGGTGACGGATGGCTATTCGGTGCGCTTGTCCGGTCAGGATTCGGTGCGCGGGACGTTTTCTCAGCGTCACAGTGGGATCGTCGATCAGAATACGGAACACCGTTATTTCCCGTTGAAACAAATCGGTGACGGACCAGCTCATTTCGAAGTCATCGATTCCATGCTCTCGGAAGAGGCCGTGCTTGGTTTTGAGTATGGCTACACGCTGGCCGAGCCCAACACGTTGGTGCTTTGGGAGGCGCAATTCGGTGATTTTGTGAACGGCGCGCAAGTTCTCATCGACCAGTTTATTTCAAGTGGCGAGCGCAAATGGCTGCGCATGAGCGGTTTGGTGATGTTGCTGCCCCATGGCTACGAAGGGCAAGGGCCGGAGCATTCCTCGGCCCGGCTTGAGCGTTTCTTGCAATCGTGTGCCGAAGACAATTGGCAGGTGGCCAATTGTACGACGCCGGCAAACTATTTTCATATTCTACGCCGTCAGATGCACCGCAAATTCCGCAAACCTTTGGTCCTGATGACGCCGAAATCGCTTCTGCGTCACAAGCGAGCGGTCTCAACCTTGGAAGAGATGGGCCCAGGATCGTCCTTCCACCGCGTGCTTTGGGACGATGCCCAATATAAACCAGGCTCAACGGTCACATTGCAACCGGACGAGAAGATCAAGCGCGTGGTGATTTGTTCGGGCAAAGTCTATTACGATTTGTTGGAAGAGCGGGAAAAGCGCGGCATAGACGACATCTATCTTTTGCGTCTTGAGCAGTTCTATCCCTTCCCGGCGAAATCGCTGATTAAGGAACTGAGCCGTTTCTTAGAAGCCGAATTTGTTTGGTGCCAGGAAGAACCCAAAAACATGGGCGGCTGGAACTTCATTGAGCCCAACATCGAATGGGTGCTCAATCATATTGAAGCCAAGTGCCGTCGCCCGCACTATATTGGCCGCCATGCGACGGCATCGACCGCTACAGGTCTCGCCAGCAAACATGTAGCCGAGCTTAATCTGTTTCTTGATGAAGCGATGACGATCGGCAAATACAGCAAAGCGTCGTAACCGGAGAAAAACATGTCATCCGAAATTCGTGTTCCCACTCTAGGTGAATCCGTCACAGAAGCCACCATTGCGCAATGGCTGAAATCTGTTGGTGATACGGTGGCCGCCGATGAACCGTTGGTCGAGCTTGAGACGGACAAAGTAAGCGTAGAAGTGCCCGCGCCCGCTGCCGGTGTGTTGTCGGAAATCATCGTCGCCGATGGTGAAACCGTCGAAGTGGGCACGCTGCTCGGCAATATCGGGGAAGGCAATGGGGCGGCCGCTCCCGCGCCAGAAGCGAAGGCCGAGCCCAAAGCTGCGGCAGCACCTGCGGCCGCTCCCACCGAAGATGCCCCCGTCATGCCCTCGGCGCGCAAGGTGATCGCGGAGAATAATCTGGATGCGAGCCAAATTCCGGGTACCGGGAAAAGTGGTCAGATAACGAAAGCCGATGCGCTGGCAGCTTTGGATGCCCGCCCGGCGCAACAGACCAAGGCGCCGTCTGCGCCGCGCGAACTGGGTGAACGCGAAGAGCGCGTGAAGATGACCCGGCTGCGCCGGACCATCGCGAACCGCCTGAAAGAGGCGCAAGATACCGCCGCCATGTTGACCACATTCAATGAGGTGGACATGGGTCCGGTGATGGAGATGCGCAAAAAGTACAAGGAAGTTTTTGAAAAGAAACACGGTGTCAAACTGGGCTTCATGAGCTTTTTTGCCAAAGCCTGTATCACCGCCTTGAAAGAAATCCCGGCGGTCAATGCGGAGATCGACGGTGACGACCTGATCTACAAAAATCACTATGATATCGGTGTGGCTGTCGGCACGGATAAGGGGCTGGTGGTACCGGTCGTGCGGGATGCGGATCTGATGGGCTTTGCCGATATTGAGAAGACCATCAATGACTTTGGTCAGCGCGCCCGATCCGGAGACTTGAAGCTGGATGAGCTTCAGGGCGGCACCTTCACGATCTCAAATGGCGGCGTCTACGGCTCACTCATGTCGACGCCCATCTTGAATATGCCGCAGTCAGGTATTTTAGGCATGCATAAGATTCAAGAGCGGCCCATGGCCGTCAACGGCGAAGTACAGATTCGTCCCATGATGTATTTGGCCCTGTCTTATGATCATCGCATCATTGACGGCAAAGAGGCTGTGACATTCCTGGTGCGCGTCAAAGAATGTTTGGAAGCGCCTGAACGGTTGATTCTCGATCTCTAGGAAAACGTAATGTCAGATTCATTTGATGTCGTTGTCATCGGCGGGGGTCCCGGCGGTTACAATTGCGCCATCCGCGCAGCTCAGCTTGGTCTCTCAGTAGCCTGTGTCGAAAAACGGGTGACGCTGGGCGGCACGTGTCTCAATGTCGGGTGTATTCCGTCAAAAGCTCTTCTGCATGCCTCAGAGCTTTTTGCCGAAGCGAGCAACGGCATGGCAAAGTTCGGCATCGTTGCCGACAAAGTGAAACTCGATTTGCCGCAAATGATGTCGCACAAGGACGATACGGTTCATGCGCTTACTCAAGGCATCGAGTTTTTATTCAAAAAGAATAAGGTCACGCACATCTTCGGTGCCGGGCGCATCACCGGACCCAATGCGGTCGCGGTCTCGGGTGAAGCCGGTGAGCGCACATTGACGGCCAAGAATATCGTCATTGCGACAGGCTCCGAGGTGACGCCTCTGCCCGGTGTCGAGATTGATGAAGAGCGGATCGTCTCATCAACCGGGGCGCTCGCCCTGCCCAAAGTACCCAAGCATATGGTGGTCGTGGGCGGCGGCGTCATTGGACTTGAATTGGGGTCCGTTTGGCGTCGGCTTGGCGCTGAAGTCACTGTGGTTGAGTTCTTGGACGGAATCCTGCCGGGGATGGATGGCGAAGTGCGTAAGACTTTCCAGCGTATCCTCAAGAAACAAGGTTTTGCCTTCAAGCTGTCGCACAAAGTGACCGGTGTTGAAAAACTCAAGAATGATCTAAAAGTCACGATCGAACCGGCCGGCGGCGGTGACGCGGAAGTGATTAAATGCGATACAGTCTTGGTGTGTATCGGACGGCGCCCGTACACGGAGGGGCTTGGGCTCGAGAGCGTCGGGATCGAAATCGATAATCGCGGTTTCATTCCAACCGATCACTGGCAAACCAAGGTGCCGGGCATCTATGCTATTGGTGATGTCACCCATGGGCCGATGCTGGCCCACAAGGCAGAAGATGAAGCCAGCGCCGTCGCGGAAGTGATTGCCGGTCAGGCAGGACACGTGAATTACGATGTGATTCCCGGCGTTGTTTATACGGATCCGGAAGTCGCGTCGGTCGGCCAAACCGAAGAAGAACTGAAAGAGGCCGGCATTGCCTATAAGGCGGGTAAGTTTCCGTTCACCGCCAATTCACGGGCTAAGGCCAACGGCACGACGGACGGTTTCGTCAAGATCCTTGCAGACAGCAATACGGACCGCGTCTTAGGTGTGCATATGATCGGTACCGGCGCGGGCGAGATGATTGCCGAGGCGGCATTGGCCATGGAGTTCGGCGCGACCGCAGAAGATATTGCACGCACCTGCCATGCTCACCCGACCCAAAGCGAGGCGGTACGTCAAGCTGCCATGGGTGTCGCAGACCGCATCATGCAGATGTGAGTTTGCTGCGTTTAGCTTTTGGCCGCACGCGGATGAGCGCTTTCATAAACTGAAAGTAATTTTTCCGAATCCACTTCCGTGTAGATTTGCGTGCTCGACAGATTGGCGTGGCCCAACAACTCCTGGATGGTTCGTAAATCACCGCCGCCCGAGAGTAGATGTGTGGCGAAGGAATGGCGCAAGGCGTGAGGTGTTGCCGTTTCCGGTAGGCCCAAGCGCGACCGAACTTGCTGCATGCGCGACTGAATAGCTCGGGGGTTGAGGCGCTTGCCTTTGACGCCCAGAAAAAGCGGGTCGTCAGCTTGCTGGGCATAAGGGCAGAGTTTCTGGTACTCCGCTATGGCTTGTCGCACCACGGGCAATACGGGGACCAAGCGGACTTTGTTGCCCTTGCCATTGATACTCATGACATCCTCTGTGGGGGCTTCAGCGACATTGAGTCCCAGCGCTTCGGAAATGCGCAATCCACAGCCATAAAGCAACAGCAGAACCGCGGTATCGCGCGCGGCAACCCACGGTTCTGTATCCATCGCCTCGAGATCGCCGATGGCCTGATCCGCGTCCTTTATGCTCAAGGGCTTGGGAACCGAGTGTCCGATTTTAGGCGCCCGGATGCTGCCAAGCGCTGCATTTGATCCGTATCCGTGCTTATCAAGATACCTAAACACAGAGCGCAGAGCCGAAAGAGCGCGGGCCATGGACCGGTTGGACAAGGGTGTTTTGCCGGCTGTTTTCCGGGCCGCCAGATAGGACCGAAAATCCGACGGTTTTAAGTTTTCAAGATCGCTGAGGCCGGCAGGTTTGCCTAAATGGTCTTTGAGGAAGGCAAAAAACGATATCGCTTCGTGGGTATAGGCTTTGTATGTGTGCAGGCTAACCCGGCGGGTCCCTTTTAGATTTTGTTGCCACGACGTAACAGCAGCGCGGGCCTTCGGAGCCGCTTCAATAAAGAACGCTGTCTCTTCTTCTTGCCGTGCCGCTTTTTTCATCTCACCTATCGGTCGAGAATGGACTGACCCGTTTTTTCCCAATCTTTCAAAAAAGCATCTAGGCCTTTATCTGTGAGCGGATGCGCAATCAATTTGCGCAATACATCGGGAGGTATTGTCGCAACGTCGGCACCGATCCGCGCGGCATCTTTGACATGATTAGGTGTGCGAATTGATGCCACAAGGATCTCCGTATCGAAATCAAATTGGTCGTAGATGACGCGGATGTCTTCAATCAGCTCCATACCATCAAGACCGATATCATCCAGCCGTCCCACAAAGGGAGAAATGAACGAGGCGCCCGCTTTGGCCGCTAAGAGCGCCTGATTGGCGGCAAAACACAAAGTAACATTGACCATCGTGCCTTCGTCGCTCAGGGTTTTGCAGGCTTTGAGGCCGTCCCAGGTAAGGGGGACTTTGATGGTGATGTTTTTGGCCAGCTCGCGCAGCTTGCGCCCTTCTGTGATCATGGCATTGGCATCGGTTGCCGTCACTTCAGCGCTGACCGGCCCATCGACCATCGCGCAGATTTCTTCCAAAACCTCAAAGAAGTCCCGGCCGGACTTGGCGACCAATGACGGATTGGTCGTGATACCGTCCACCATGCCTGTCGCACTCAAATCGCGAATTTCGGCTGTATCGGCTGTATCGAGAAAGAACTTCATCTCTGCTATCCTGCTTGCGAGCCTGAATCCTGCTGGACCTTCGGCGCGATTCGACCTTAAACAAGGTATCACCTAACCACAAAGCCGACCAATGTCGAGGTCAACGACAAAAAGCGACCGATGCGCGTTTCCGTTCTCATTCCTTTGCCCCTTGTAGGCCCTTATGACTATCTGGTGCCGGAAGGGCTTGTGCTGGGCAGGGGTGATTTTGTCGATGTCCCACTGGGCCGCCGCGAAGTGCGAGGGGTGGTTTGGGTTCTTCACGATAGTGATACGCCGGATGATGGCCTTGATCCGGCCAAGTTGAAGTTTGTTCTCGGAAAATGTGATGTACCACCCTTGCCGGAACGGCTGATCGATTTCGTTAGCTGGATGGCGGCCTATACCGTGACGGCACCGGGGGCGGTGTTGCGCATGGTGATGCGCGTGCCCGCCGCATTGGAGGCGCCGAAATCTCTCACGGCTTACGTCATCGATGGGCCGCCACCCTCGCGCATGACCTCCGCAAGAGCCGGTGTGTTGGAAGTCTTAGCCGATGGTCTACCGCGCACCGCGGCAGAACTTGCCGAAGAAGCCGGCGTGACATCGAGTGTGGTGAAGGGATTGGCCAAGGCAGGAACACTGAAATCCGTGCCGCGTCCTGCCGATCCACCGTTCCTCGTTCCGGAGGCGGAATTTGCGCCGGTCACACTGACCGAAGCCCAATCCGTAGCTGCGTCAGAACTGACCCGGAAAGTCGCCGCAAACAGCTACAGCGCAACGCTGCTCAACGGCGTGACAGGGTCTGGCAAAACAGAAGTTTATTTCGAAGCCATTGCCGAAGCTTTGCGGCAAAACAAGCAAGCTCTGGTCTTGCTGCCGGAGATCGCCTTGACGGTTCAATTCTTGGAACGGTTTGAGGCGCGTTTTGGGTGCAGGCCTGCCGAGTGGCACTCGGACCTGTCGCAACGGGAGCGCCGCCGAACGTGGCGGGCGGTGGCCGAAGGAAAGGTGCGCGTTCTGGTCGGCGCCCGGTCCGGTTTGTTTTTGCCATTCTCGGAATTGGGATTGATCGTGGTGGACGAGGAGCATGAACATGCCTTCAAGCAGGAAGACGGTGTGATTTATCATGCGCGGGATATGGCCGTCGTGCGGGCCTCCATGGGAGAATTTCCAGTTGTCTTGGCGTCGGCGACACCGTCCCTGGAGACCGTTGTGAATGTGGAGCAGGACCGTTACGGCGAGCTAAAGCTGCCTCAACGTTATGGTGTCGCGCAGCTTCCTGAAATCACGGCCATTGATATGCGTGTTGAGCAACCTGATCGCGGCAAATGGCTGTCGCCGGTTTTGGTGTCGGCATTGGCTGATACCTTTGCCCATGAAGAACAAGCAATGTTGTTCCTCAATCGTCGCGGCTATGCGCCCCTGACTTTGTGCCGCAATTGCGGACATCGTATGAAGTCGCCGCACTCGTCGTCATGGCTAGTTGAGCATCGCTTCACAGGTCAATTGGTCTGTCATCAGACCGGCTTTTCCATGCCGAAACCCAAAACGTGCCCAGCATGTGGTGCGACAGATTCCCTTGTCGGCTGCGGTCCAGGTGTTGAGCGGGTTGCGGAAGAGGCTCTCGATCTTTTTCCGGATATCCGTATACAGATCATGTCGAGTGATACGATTCGGCGTCCCAGCGATGCAGAGGCATTGATTGCGGCGATGCATGCCGGTGAGATCGACTTACTGGTCGGCACGCAGATGGTGGCCAAAGGGCACCATTTTCCTGGATTGACATTGGTAGGTGTGGTCGACGCAGATTTGGGATTGTCCGGCGGCGATTTGCGCGGCGCCGAACGGACGTTTCAGATGCTCAGTCAGGTAGCGGGCCGGGCCGGCCGCGCAGAAAAGCCGGGGCATGTCTTCTTGCAGACCTATATGCCCGAACACGACGTTATGCATGCCTTGATCACCGGTGACCGGGAGACATTCATTCATTCGGAGGCAGATGCTCGTAAAGAGCTTGGGCTGCCGCCCTTCGGCCGGCTCGCCGGTTTGATTGTGTCCGGTCCAGATGAACGCCAGGTCATCGGCACCGGCCAGGCCTTGGCACAATCAGCGCCATTGGCGGAGGGAATTTTTGTTATGGGGCCGACGCCTGCGCCCTACGCGCTGATCCGCGGGCGGCACCGTCATCGATTACTGGTGCAGGCGGATCGAGGTATCAATATTCAATCTTATCTGGAGGCTTGGTTACCGCAGGTCAAAGTGCCGAACAATGTTCGCCTGACTGTTGATATCGACCCCTATAGTTTTATGTAGGGGGTTTAACTTAGAAAGTTTTCCAAAAACGCATCCTTACTGTGGGACTTGCGAACGGTCGATGCAATTTCTGAGGCGCTTTTGCTTAGCTCTGATTGGTTTTCATCGAATTTCAACAGAGCGTGTCCTAGTGCGTCAGGCGAAAAGCTCTCCGCCACAACGCCGCACTTTTCTGGGAGTGATGCAACGATCTCTTCCATCCAAGTGCCGCGGGTCACGATAACCGGCCGGCCTGATCCCAATGCTTCAACAACGATGTGCCCGGCGCGCAGGGCGTAGCGGGCTGGATCATAGGCGGCGATAATCGCATCGGCCTTGGTCATGAGTTTCAGGTAGTCGGCGCCGAAAACCAAGCGCCCGAGAATTTCCACATTTGGCAGTGCACGAAGCTCGGCGGCGGTATTTTCATCTTCGGCATATTGGATCAGGAAGCGCCCGCGACCGCCGGCGGCTTGATAGGTTCGGATGGCGCCCGGCAGATTGTAGAACCCTTTCTCCGCGCGGCCCGCACCCGGAAAGAAAAAGAGGGGCGCGCTCTCATCCGATTTCTCACTTTTGTGAGGCGCCGCCTGGCTGGCGTATTCAATGGGGAGCGACAAGGTCTCAATTTCAACCTTTGTGGCTGCGGACAGGTGCTCCGCGAAGGATTTGGACTCGGTCGCCAGGCGCAGATCAATATTAAGCCCGCCCAGACGTCTGATTACCTCATTGAATTCGGTCTCTAAGTTGGCCACTTCATCTTCTGATGGCTGCCGTCCGGAGTCGACAAAATCGAGGCTGGGCGGAAACATAAGGATAATGCGGGCTGACATATTCGGAGACGTTGCCCGGGAGAGCCACTCGGTGAGCCCGGACAAGGTCCATACGGTAATGGAATGAACAATCACCGTATCATTCTCTCTCGGCTCGCCGGCATGAGACAGCAACTCTTCTCGTAGCCGGCCATTTCTCTGATCCAGCCTTCCTTCAAGTTCTTCAGGTTTGTCCGGCATCCCGATATAGATGCTGGGTAAAAGAACCGGTTCGGCGCCGAGTTCGGCGACCAAATCCGGCTCACACTCTTTGTGGACCAAAATACGCAGCTCACGTCCGTCTGACTGCCGGTAGTGATCGGCAAGCAGACGGTTCAGCCTGGCATGATGGCCGGCACGATTGAGACATCCGGGATCAATGATGATGACCCGGCTGGACGCCGCTGGGCGACTCAACTTTTGAATACGGCTTAGCCAGTTCACCTTGCGCCGACCTGTTGCATCAAAAAAATCAGATATGACAATACCTTAGTCTTTGCCACGATCTTCGCTGAGATTTGCTTAGGGGGTAATGGGCAAAAACTCAAAGGGTATTTCGACATGCCCTACGAGCGATTGGAAAAACCGTCACGAATGCGAAAAATCGCACTTCCGCGACAATCTTACACGCGTCACTTATTGCAACGCCGAAATGCTTGTGATACTCATGCGCCCGGTCGCTGGGGTGAGGCACTTTGGCGCCTTTTGTTTTGCAAAAAACCCAAATATTTCAACCGTTTAGTGGTTTGCGCAGTTGAGTAAGGACCACTAGGAAATCCGAGCGGAAGCAAGTTCACGTGTCAGGGGAAGAACCGATCGTCGTCGGCATGGCCGGCCGCTACGCAACGGCGCTGTTTGAATTGGCGCGAGATGCAAGCCAACTGCCCACAGTAGAGGCAGACCTCAATACGCTAAAGGCCATGTTGGATCACAGCGAAGATCTGCGTTTGCTGGTCAGAAATCCCGTTTTCAGCAATGAACAACAACTCAAGGCCCTTCGGGCCATTATGACCAAGGCTGAGTTGTCGGACTTGACCCAGAATTTCGTCGGAGTCGTCATCGGAAACCGCCGGCTTTTTGCCCTCTCCGACATGATCGTCGCTTTCAAAGGGCTTATGTCGAAGCACCGCGGGGAGATCCAAGCCAGTGTGACCTCTGCGAAAGCACTGCAAAATCATCAGATTGAAGATCTCAAGGCGGCCTTGAAAAGTGCCGTTGGACGGGACGTTCAAATGACCACCGAAGTAGATGAAGAGCTGCTCGGCGGCATAGTCGTAAAGGTGGGCAGCCGTATGATCGATACGTCGCTCGCCACAAAAATCAACAATATTCAAATCGCAATGAAAGAGGCTTGAGGCAATGGATATCCAAGCCGCGGAAATTTCCGCTATCCTCAAAGAACAAATTCAAGGTTTCGGCACTGAGGCTCAGGTCTCAGAGATCGGCCAGGTTTTGTCCGTCGGTGACGGTATTGCCCGTGTCTATGGGCTCGACAATGTCCAATTTGGTGAAATGGTCGAATTTCCGGGCGGCATTAAGGGCATGGCGCTCAACCTAGAGGCCGACAATGTGGGTGTCGTGATTTTCGGCGATGACCGCAGCATCAAAGAAGGCGACACGGTCAAACGGACCTCCAGCATTGTGGAGATCCCCGTCGGTAAAGGTTTGCTAGGCCGTGTGATTGACCCCCTCGGCAATCCCATTGACGGCAAGGGTCCGATCGAAGGTTCTGAGCAGCGGCGCGTGGACGTGAAGGCCCCAGGTATTATTCCTCGAAAGTCTGTGCATGAGCCCATGCAGACCGGTTTGAAAGCGATTGATGCTTTGATCCCGATTGGCCGCGGTCAACGGGAATTGGTTATTGGTGACCGCCAGACCGGTAAGACAGCTGTGGTTGTTGATGCCATCCTCAATCAAAAAGAAATCAATGCGGGTGACGATGAATCCGCAAAGCTCTATTGCATCTACGTCGCAATCGGTCAAAAGCGTTCCAGTGTGGCGCAGATCGTGAAGACTCTGGAAGAAAACGGTGCCCTGGAATATTCGGTTGTCGTTGCGGCGACCGCTTCGGATCCGGCGCCGCTTCAATATTTGGCACCCTTTGCGGGTTGCACGGTTGGTGAGTACTTCCGCGACAACGGCATGCATGCACTGATCGCCTATGACGATTTGTCGAAGCAGGCTGTGGCCTATCGACAAATGTCTTTGTTGCTTCGCCGTCCTCCGGGTCGTGAGGCGTTTCCCGGTGACGTTTTCTATCTTCATAGCCGGCTGCTCGAACGCGCGGCCAAGCTGAATGAGGACAATGGTCTTGGGTCCTTGACTGCCTTGCCAATTGTTGAAACCCAGGCCAATGACGTGTCGGCCTATATCCCGACAAACGTTATTTCGATTACCGACGGACAGATCTTTTTGGAAACCGACTTGTTCTTCCAGGGCATTCGTCCAGCACTTAACGTTGGCTTGTCCGTGTCCCGTGTGGGCTCGTCCGCGCAGATTAAGGCGATGAAACAGGTTGCTGGACCCGTGAAAGGGGAGCTTGCGCAATATCGCGAAATGGCGGCCTTTGCTCAGTTCGGCGGTGATTTGGATGCGTCAACGCAGCGTCTGCTCAATCGCGGTGCGCGGCTGACCGAATTGCTGAAGCAAAACCAGTTCTCGCCGCTTGCCGTCGAAGAGCAAGTGGTTGTGATTTACGCCGGCGTGAACGGCTATCTTGATCCACTGGATGTCAAGGATGTGCTTCGCTTTGAAGAGGAATTGTTGCGGGCGTTCCGCGACAAACATGGCGACATACTTGAGACCATACGCACCGAAAAGGCTTTGTCCGACGCCACTACGGCGAAGGTCAAGGACGCGCTTGATGCGTTTTCGAAGTCATTTGCGTAAGGACAGGTAGGAACCGGCCGTTATGCCAAGTCTTAAGGACTTACGAAATCGTATCTCGAGTGTGAAATCCACACAAAAGATCACCCGTGCCATGCAGATGGTTGCCGCCGCTAAACTGCGCCGGGCGCAGGATGCGGCTGAAGCCGCACGGCCCTACGCTGAACGCATGGATGCGGTCTTGGCCAATGTTTCTGGATCGATGGTCGGCCAAGAAGGTGCCTCGCCACTCCTTGTAGGGACCGGCAAGGAAGATGTGCATTTGCTGGTGGTGGGCACCGCAGACCGTGGTTTGTGCGGGGGGTTCAATACATCTATTGCAAAACTTGCACGTGAACATGCTGACCGTTTGCTTGCAGGCGGTAAGCAGGTCAAGATTCTCTGCATCGGTAAAAAGGGCCGCGATGTCCTCAAGCGTACACACGGCAGTTACATCATTGAGCTCATTGAGCTGAGGGATGCGCGCACAATTGGTTTTGATATTGCTGCGGATATCAGCCGCAAGGTTTTGGATTTATTCGAAGCCAGTGAATTCGACGTGGCCACACTCTTTTACGGCAAGTTCAAGTCGGTGATTTCGCAAGAGCCGACCGCGCAACAGATCATTCCGGCCGCCTTGCCTGAAACCGGTGAGTCAAAAGCGGTTGATCTTGGCGGCGCGGCTTACGACTACGAGCCGGATGAGCAGGAAATCCTTGAAGACTTGTTGCCGCGCAATTTGACCGTTCAGATCTTTCGGGCTTTGCTTGAAAATGCCGCTAGTGAACAAGGCGCACGGATGAGCGCCATGGATAATGCAACGCGCAATGCCGGTGAAATGATCGACAAGCTGACGATTACCTATAACCGGTCCCGTCAGGCTCAAATTACAAGCGAATTGATTGAGATTATTTCGGGTGCGGAGGCGCTGTAGAGGAAAAAACGACGTCATAAAAGGCTCACAGAAGCTCACTAACATCCGCCCTGGGGTAGTTGTGTAAACTCAAGGGGTTGAGTTTTGGGGGTTTTCCAGAATTTGGGAGAGTCTTTTCGTCGCTGGGTTGCGCGCGTTTTGCCCTGGCGTCCGTCAAATGTTCCTCGTCTTCCGTCGCCACAGTCTGAGAGTACGGCCGATATTAAAGCCGCGATACAGGCAGAATATGAATGGATAGAACACGATAGGGAAGAAACGAAGCGGCCGAACAAAAGCAGTTCAAAGTTTACTGTCCTGCAATGGCCCTCTCGAGAATCCGGTAAGGCAAGGAAGAAGAAAATGAGCACAAATATTGTGGGCCGCATTACGCAGGTGATTGGCGCCGTGGTTGACGTGGAGTTCGACGGTGAACTGCCGCCGATTTTGAATGCGCTGGAGACCGACAATGACGGCAACCGTCTGGTTTTGGAAGTGGCGCAGCATTTGGGACAAAAAGGTGTCCGGACCATTGCCATGGACTCCACAGAAGGCCTGGTACGTGGCCAGGAAGTCAAAGACACCGGCGACGCGATACAGGTGCCCGTTGGGGAGGCCACTTTGGGCCGGATTATCAATGTCATTGGCGAGCCTGTTGATGAGGCGGGTCCGATCAATGCGACTCAAACGCGTGCCATTCACCAAGAAGCGCCAGAGTTTGTCGAGCAATCCACCGAAACTGAAATTCTGGTGACCGGTATTAAAGTTGTGGACTTGCTCGCACCTTACGCCAAAGGCGGTAAGATCGGCCTGTTTGGGGGTGCCGGTGTGGGCAAGACGGTTTTGATCATGGAGCTGATCAACAATGTTGCGAAGGCCCACGGTGGATATTCTGTTTTTGCCGGCGTTGGCGAGCGCACCCGTGAAGGTAATGACCTTTATTGGGAAATGATCGAGTCCAACGTGAACAAAGAAGGCGGCGGCGAAGGCTCCAAAGCCTCGCTTGTTTATGGGCAAATGAACGAACCTCCCGGTGCTCGCGCCCGTGTGGCCCTGTCCGGTTTGACTGTGGCCGAGCATTTCCGTGATGAGGGTCAGGATGTTCTGTTCTTTGTCGACAATATTTTCCGCTTTACCCAAGCAGGATCCGAAGTGTCCGCGTTGCTAGGCCGTATTCCATCGGCGGTGGGGTATCAGCCGACATTGGCGACGGATATGGGCGCCCTTCAGGAGCGCATTACGACCACCACCAAGGGCTCCATTACCTCGGTTCAAGCCATTTACGTGCCGGCTGACGACTTGACCGACCCGGCGCCTGCCACATCCTTTGCCCATTTGGATGCGACGACCGTGTTGTCCCGTGCAATCTCGGAAAAAGGTATTTATCCGGCGGTGGATCCATTGGACTCCACGTCGCGTATTTTGGAGCCCCGGGTTGTTGGTGAAGAACATTACGAAGTGGCCCGTCAAGTTCAGGAGATCCTGCAGCGCTATAAGGCGCTTCAAGATATCATCGCCATTTTGGGTATGGATGAGTTGTCGGAAGAAGATAAGCTGGCCGTGAGCCGCGCCCGTAAGATTGAGCGTTTCTTAAGTCAGCCGTTTCACGTGGCCGAAGTCTTCACCGGAAGCCCCGGCGTTTTGGTTGATCTTGCCGACACCATTAAAGGCTTTAAAGGTTTGTGCGCCGGTGAATATGATCATCTGCCGGAAGCGGCTTTCTACATGGTCGGTACAATCGAAGAAGCCATTCAGAAAGCCGAACGCTTGGCTGCTGAAGCTGCCTAACACGCGCTGCAACGGAGAACCGGTTCGCTATGGCGGATAAACTGCACTTTGATTTGGTGTCACCTGAGCGGCAACTGATGTCGACCGAGGTCGATCGCGTGACCGTTCCCGGTAAGGAAGGGCAATTCGGTGTGTATGCTCAGCATGCACCCGTGATGTCAGGTCTGCGCTCGGGCATGGTGGAGATCTTGAATGACGGCGAAACCAAGCGCGTCTTTGTGCGCGGTGGCTTTGCGGAAGTCAATCAAGAGGGTCTGACGGTTCTGGCCGAGGAAGCGATTGCTGAGGAAGATCTGAACGGTGAGATCTTGGCGCAGCGTGTCAAAGATGCGGAAGAAGATCTTGCGGATGCTAAAGATGATGCTTCCCGCCAAAAGGCACAAGAAGCTCTGGATCAACTGAAAGAAGTTGAAGCGGCTCTGCAGAGCTAGACTGAGGCCAAGAGATGTTAGAGAAGGCGGGCTTAAGAGCTCGCCTTTTTACTTTGTCTGCAGGTCTGCGGGCAGAGTCCGAAATTCTTCAACCAGGCTCTCATAAACTGGCCTCTTAAACTCAACGATGAGTGAGGGAACCACCTCCAGGTCGACCCATTTGAATTTGCTGAATTCCGGTTTGTGATGGTGGTTGAGGTCAATATCGCGATCATCGCCCAGAAACTTCATGACAAACCATTTCTGCGTCTGTCCTCGATATCTGCCTTTCCAGGTGTCTCCGATAATCTCTTTGGGTAAGTCGTAATTGAGCCAATTGCGGCTCTCACCGATGATCTCGACCTTGTCCGTGCCTACCTCTTCCAGAAGCTCTCTAAGCGCTGCGTCTTGCGGTGTTTCGCCCTCGTCAATGCCCCCTTGCGGCATTTGCCAACCGGTTGAGGCTTTCGGTTTCATGCGATAGCCGACGAAGACTTTGCCGTCGCGGTTCATCAACATGATTCCGACACATCGTCGATAGGGTAACTCTGTAGCTGCGGTGCTCATGGCGGCGACTATAGTAATTGTGTCAGGGGTCGTCGAGGTCTAGCGATCGAGTGCAATGGACGAAATGGGTGCAAGCACAATGCCTTTCTGCTCAAGCCGCTCGCTCCAGTATGACAATTGATCGATCACAACGGGGAATGCAAACCCGGTCCCGATGGCATAGCCGTTTTCACGTGCCAATGTTTCCAATTGCAGAAGATCCAATTCGACCGCCGCGGGTGAGGTGTAATCGATGTTTCGGTCCGCAGCAGACCACACCAGATTGGTTTGAGCTGAAGTCTCGGCCAATTGAATCTGTTGCGACGTGCCGTCGGCCAAATAGAACAATCCTCTGTCGGAGAGTTGTTTGAGGACCGGCGTGAAGGATGCGGACGTTGCGGTAAACTTGGCACCCAAATAATTCGTAACCCCGACATATCCACTCACCCGGCTGAGCAGCCATTTCAATCGCGTGGTGTTGTCTTTTTCCGTCAGATTGGTCAGCAAGGTAAAGGGGCCCGGGTCATTGTTCGGATAATCGAACGGCTCCATGGGCAATTCGAGCATGACCTCGTGCCCGCCATTGCGAGCCTTGTTGACCCAGCTTTGCAGTTTCTCCGGGTAGGGGACAAAAGACAAAGTGACGTCCGGCGGCAGCGTTTCGATGGCGCGCTCCGTGGTGGATTTGCTTAAGCCTAGGCCGCGCATGACGATGGCAATGCGCGGACGCCCGTCATTGATAAAGGGGCGGCCATAGACTTCCATGGAGGTGCGGCCGTCGGCGGCAATGATCGGTATAGGCCCGCTGGGCCCTTGTTCGATAAGCGCCGGATCCGGCACCGGGCGAAGTGCCAGTCCGGGGGACAAAGACGCTTGTTGTCCGTTTGCCTCGCTCCCGGTTGTCAGAGTGGGCAGGTCGCGAAGGGCGTCGAGATCGTCGGCCGAGGACCACGGCGAATTTGCATCTTCAAGGTCTTCAAGGGCGAAGACATCCGGTTTGCGGCTTGGGATGACAACGCCGTTCTCGCCCTTATCGAGCAAGACTTCCGCTTCGCCGAGGGAGCCAATGGATGTGAGCGGAATAACCACTTTGGGTTCACCGCCATTGGGGTCTCCGGCAATAGACAGCCAAAGGATGAGGCTGACCAGTGTGGCCGTGAAAACAAAAGAGGCCAGGGCCAGGGCGCTGATTTTCTTGGGCCGCAGATCCCAATCGTCGCCCATGCGTGTCATGCTGTCGTGACTGAGGATGTCGGTGCTCGCCATCGGTGCTCTGATTTTGCTCTGTTGCGATGCTTCATCTGCTGTTCTGAGCCTAACTGAACACTAAGAAAGTTAACGGGATGCGAACAAAATGCCTAAATACGACAAAATACTGGGGATTTTATCGTTAATACAAAAACGGCGCCTTGGGTGATTTTACCCAAGACGCCGCCTGATCTCTTGCAGCAGGTGCGGTTAATTGGCCGCTGTCTGCAGCGGAATACCGTTCAGGATCTCCAATGCCCGGTTTAGCTGATAGTCCTCAACTGAATCATCCAGAGGTTGCTCTAGGGCCAGCAGATCTTCCGGCACTTCTTTTTCCGGCATCACGGCAGAAACAGAAGGACGATCGCCGTCTTCATTTTTCTCTTCGGCTTCGCGCGCGGCTTTTTCTTCGTCCGACTCCAGATGATTTTTCAGATCGGCTTCGCTGGTAAACTGTCGCGATCTTTCGTCTTGGTTCGGATCGACTTGCTCAACACGGAAATCAGGTTCGATCCCTTTAGCCTGAATGGATCTGCCTGAAGGCGTATAGTACTTCGCCGTCGTGAGCTTCAAAGCCCCTTCGACGCCGCCGGATAGTGGGATGATTGTTTGGACCGATCCCTTGCCGAATGATTTCGTACCCAAAACCGTTGCGCGTCTGTGATCCTGCAGAGCGCCCGCAACGATTTCCGATGCGGAGGCAGAGCCGCCATTGATCAAGACGATAAGCGGTGCGTCGTCCGTCAGGTCGCCCCGATCGGCTGAATAACGCTGGCTGTCTTTATTGTTGCGTCCACGTGTGGAGACAATCGCGCCTTCCTCCAAAAAGATGTCGGAGACGCCGATCGCTTGATCCAACAGGCCGCCGGGATTGTTCCGAAGGTCCAAGACATAGCCGCGCAGATCCGATCCGATTTCCTTTTTCAATGACCGAATGCCCTTCTTCAGGCCGGATTCTGTCTGCTCGTTGAAAGTGGTGATCCGCAGATAGGCCACGTCGCCTTCCCGGCGATAGCGAACGGATTGAACCCGGATGACGTCTCGAATAATCGTGATCTCCAAAGGCTCGTCCGCGCCTTCGCGCAAGATGGTCAAATCGATTTTGCTTCCTTTAGGTCCGCGCATCAGATCAACAGCTTCGTCGAGGGTCATGCCGACGATCGATTCACCGTCAAGGGCGGTGATGAAATCGCCCGCTTGGACCCCGGCCCGTGCCGCCGGTGTTTCGTCGATCGGCGCAACCACCTTCACGACGCCTTCTTCCATCGTCACCTCAATGCCCAATCCGCCGAATTCGCCGCGGGTTTGAACACGCACGTCCTCAAAATTGTCGGGGTTCAAATAACTGGAATGGGGATCCAGTGAGGTCAGCATGCCGTTAATGGCGGCTTCCACGAGTTCTTTGTCTTCGACCTCGGAGACATAGTCGGTGTGAATGCGCTCATAGACATTTCCGAACAGGTCAAGTTGACGATAGGTGTTTGTGTTGGCTGAGAAACTCGAGCTTGCCATGGCGACAACAACGCCCATGACGATCCCAACAATTATATTACGCATCAGCCGCTGACCTTTCTATTTTCCTCGTCGATCCAGGGTAGGGGATTTATAGGCTCCCCATCCTTGCGAAATTCCAAATAAAGCAGATTTCTGTTGTTCTCCAGCCGGCTACCTCTGAGGCCATCACTTTTGCCCATAATTCCGACCGGTTCGCCGGCCAAAAGCCTGTCGCCAACCTGCCCATAGATTCGTGCCATCCCAGATAAGAGAATATGATACCCCTCCCCGGCTTCGATAAGCAAGAGTTGGTCATGTTCAAGAAACGGTCCGGCAAACACAATGGTTCCGTCGAACGGCGTCACGACCTGGGATTCATTGGTGGAAGAAATTCTAAGCCCTTGATTTAATTGACCTAATTCGTCGCTTGAGCCGAAATCCTGGACGATCCGGCCGCTCACTGGGAGTTGAAGTGAGCCCTTGGCTTGGCTGAAGAGCTGCGGTGAGGGTCCTGGATTGAGGGCGGCAAGGGCTGCATTGGGCTTGGCCATCGGTAGCCGCCGAGAGGTGATGGCATCGAGGCCAAATATGAGAGCTTTCAAAGACTGCGCTTCTTGCGCGAGAGCGCTAATCAAGTCGCGTTCATCTTGCAGGCTGAGGTCGAGTGCTGCCTGGCGCTGCTGTTTTTGGGACAGCAGGTCTTCCATGCGCTGCCGGTCATTAATGAGGGCTTCTTCGACCAACTCGATCCGTGTTTTTTCTTGGGCAATGCTTTGGCGCACCCAGCGCAGATTTTTAAGATCTCCGGCAATCTGCTTTGCGCCGGCATTCAGCTGCGGAATGATGGTATTCAGCAATATGGCACTACGGACGGCAGTTGAGGCATCATCCGGATGGACCAGGATGGCCGGCGGACGTTGTCTCTCGAGACTTTGCAGGGCGCCGACGAAGGACGCCAATTTGGACCGTTCTGACGACAAGTCTGCAGCGATCACTGTCTCCTCGGCGATTAAAGCTTCGATTTCCAGCTGTATCTTATCTCGGATCTCCTCTTGGCCCCGAATCCGTTTGGCTGACGCAATGAGATCCTGCTGCAGCTCGGAGATTTCGCTCTCCAAGGCGTCTTGTTCGCGGCTCTTTTCGATCTCCCGGTCGCGGGCTTGATTGAGTTCTTGTTCCACTTCATCGAGCCGCTCGGTGTCGGCGTCTTGTCCAAGTGCCGTCGTTGAAAGGATACAGACAAGGGCCAACAGGGCCGTGAGGTGGAAGTGAGGCATCAATTTCGGCTCATCAAGCGTATGCTTCGCGTTCGCGAGTATGACATAACCATAGCGATCGTGCGGTCGATTGGCCAGGGACTCATTCGCGGTGATAGGGGTGCCCGCACAAAATTGTGCTCGCCCGATAAATTTGTTCGGTCAGCATCGCTCTTGCCAACATGTGGGGCCATGTCGCCAAGCCCAAGGATAATGTGAAGCCGGCTTTCGACTTCAACTGATCGCTCAATCCATCAGCGCCACCGATGATAAATGCAATATCCCGGTGATCTCGGCCCCAAGCCTGCAAACGTGCCGCGAAGTCTTTACTGCTTAAGGTTTGGCCACCTTCATCCAGGGCAACAAGCAGGCAATCTTTTGGGATCTTTTGCAGGAGAGCTTCGCTGGCAGATTGAACACCGTGGGGCCCTTTCGCCACCTTTCGATCGTCAATCTCAACAAATGACAGGGCTGTGATGCCGGCCTTCGTGCCGGTCGCCTTGAGCGCCTTTTCATAGTGGGCAATCAGATCGTGTTCAGGACCGCCGCGCAGGATCCCGACGGCGCCGATCGTGATGCGCATGGCACAGCCTTTCGCAGTGGTTGTCCAGCCTAAATGGCGTGTTCAACCTGGGGCGGTTCGACACCCCACATTTTTTCGAGGTTATAGAAGCTGCGCACCTCAGGCCGGAACACATGCACGATGACATCACCCGTATCGATCAAAACCCAATCGCAATTAGGCATGCCTTCCACACGACATTTGCCGTAGCCCTTGTCTTTGAGCTCACGCAAAATGTGGTCAGTGATGGCTGAAACGTGTCTGTGGGATCTTCCGCTGGCAATAATCATAGAATCTGCCAGAGATGTTTTGCCCGCGAGATCTATCGTGACGACCTCTTGTGCTTTGTCTTGGTCGAGACTATCGCAAATCAAATCCACGAGCTCGACATTGGCCTTACTGGCCGTCGTCTGTTGAGTCAGGGGTGTCCTCCACGCCTAAATGACAAACATAGTTTACAAATTCCGCTTCGCGAACTGTTCGTAAAGCATGAACACTTTAACATGATTTCCCGGTCGCAGACGAGCGGCATTTTGAAGTTTTTCCAACAATTGCCCTATTCGCGATTGATCGTTTGACGATCAATTTTCTGTCACATAAGTGATTGAAAAAGAACACATTTATGGTGTTGAAGAGTTTGATTCGATGGCCGCTTTTTGCCGTATCGCCGTGGACGATGCGCCGTGCAGTTGGCTCATCACCAGCGACCATGCCGGGGGACGATAGTCGCACAAGGCACCGGCATTTTGTTCTGGGATGCGAAATGACTTGAAGCGCTCAGCCGCTTGACAAAGGCCTGCACGAATGTGGTGCTCCGGCCTGGCAAAGACGGCGACAGGAATTTCCTGCATGATGGCTTCCCACGCGCGCCAACGCGGCAACTGGATGAAATTGTCCGCCCCCATAATCCAAACAAACCGTCCGTTGGGAAAACGATTGATCAGAATACGAATAATATCGATGGAGAATTTTGTTCCCAAACGCTGTTCCAGATCGCTGACGCGGAAACGCGGGTGATCTGCGACCTCAATCGTTTGCGCCAAGCGTGATTGGAAGTGTGAGGAGTCTTCCGCGTCTTTGAGTGGATTTTGCGGTGAGACTAGCCACCAGACTTCTTGCAGATTGAGGCGCGTCAGAGCCAAGCGCGCGATGTGCGCATGGCCTTCATGGGGCGGATTGAATGATCCGCCGAACAGGCCAATTCGGCTGCCATGGGCTAAAGAGAAGGGAATATTCTTGATGTTGGAGCTTGGGGTCACGGATATTGTCACTTACGGTCGGATCTGTCCTGAGCCCCTGACCACATATTTGAATGTGGTCAATTGTTCCGCGCCGACGGGACCAGGGCTGTGTAGTCTTCCGGTGGAGATACCGATCTCCGCTCCCATGCCAAACTCGCCGCCATCGGCAAACTGCGTGGACGTATTGTGCATAACGATAGCGCTGTCGACTTGTGACAAAAACCTTTCAGCTGTCTCAATATTGTCGGTCACAATAGAGTCGGTGTGATGTGAACCGTATTTTGCAATATGATCAATAGCCCCCTCGACGCCGTCGACTATTTTAACGGATACGATTGAGTCCAGATATTCGGTAAACCAATCATCTTCAGTGGCCGGCGTAATGCGTGAGTCTATCTTCTGACTTTGGGTGTCGCCGCGGATCTCGCAGCCTTTGTCCACCAAGGCATCAACGATTTGCGGAAGGTGCGATTGGATCACGGCTTGATCAATCAGCAGTGTTTCCGTGGCGCCGCAGATGCCTGTGCGGCGCATTTTGGCATTGACCGAAATAGATTTGGCCATTTCGATTTCGGCATCGCGATCGATATAGGTGTGGCATAAGCCTTCCAAATGGGCGAGCACGGGCACGCGGGCTTCGTTCTGCACCCGCTCGACCAGACTTTTGCCGCCGCGGGGGACGATCACGTCAACATATTCAGGCATATCTTGGAGCAAAATACCCACGGCCGCACGATCGGTTGTGGGAATTGATTGTATGGCCGTGTCCGGTAACCCCGCGGCCACCAGACCTTCCTTAAGACACGCTAAGATTGCCCGTGAGGATTCAAAGCTTTCCGATCCGCCTCTTAAGATCACGGCGTTGCCTGCCTTCAAGCAGAGCGCGCCGGCGTCGGCGGTGACGTTGGGCCGGCTCTCATAGATGATGCCAATAACACCCAGCGGGACACGGACGCGCGACATCTGCAAACCGTTGGGCCGGTCCCAGCTGTCCATCACATTGCCCACAGGATCTGGCAGAGCGGCGATCGCTTCGATGCCGGCCGCCATGGCGTCAACCCGGGCTTCGTCCAAGATCAGGCGGTCGAGGAAAGCTGAGCTGATATTATTGGCTTTGGCTGTCGCAACATCTTGCGCATTGGCTGTCAGGATCGCGGCGGATTGTACACGAACGGCTTTCGCCATTTCGAGCAGCGCACGATTCTTAACCTCTGTCGTCGCGTTGGCGAGGGCCGGCATGGCCGCACGGGCGGCTTTGCCCAGCGATATCATCGTGTCGCGCAAATTTTGTGTTTGATCTCGGTCGAGACTTTCTACGCTGCTCATTTTTGCACTCTTTCCCTATCCGTCTACCGACGGCCATTAAGGACCATATCATCTGCGTGGATCATTGCAGACCGGCCCCGATATCCTAAAATGTTTTCAATATGGCTGCTATTAAAGCCTTTGATTTTTGCCGCATCCTCACTTGAGTAAGCGGCAAGACCCCGGGCGATTTCTTCGCCTTTTGGACATTTTACCAGCACCGCATCGCCTCTGGCGAATGTGCCTGTGATGGCGACAATGCCGGCGGGCAGGAGGCTCTTTCCTTTTTGCAAGGCGTTCTTGGCCCCGTCATCCACAATGACTTCCCCCTTCGGGTCGAGCGATCCGGCAATCCATTGTTTGCGCGCGGCCAAAGGTGTCGACTCCGGCAAGAACCAGGTGCATTGACTGCCTGATTCAATGGCATTGAGCGGGTGCCGGCCGTGTCCGTTGGCAATGACCATGGCGCATCCTGCATTGACGGCAATCTTGGCCGCCATGAGTTTCGTCACCATGCCCCCGGACCCCATGCGCATGGCGTCACGTTTGGTAACGGCACCGGCCATGGATTCAATTTCCGGGGTGATATTCTTGACCACAGGAACCGGTTTGGCGTTCCCGTCGTCTTGGGGATTGGCGGTGTAAAGCCCGTCTACATCGGAAAGCAGCACAAGGCAGTCGGCACTGACCATTTGCGCCACCCGTGCGGCCAGGCGGTCATTGTCGCCGTAGCGAATTTCCGATGTGGCGACCGTGTCATTTTCATTGATGATCGGGATGGCGCCCACTTGAAACAGTGTTTCCAAGGTAGATCGCGCATTAAGATATCGGCGCCGCTCTTCTGAGTCCGTCAGTGTCAGGAGGATCTGAGCGATTTTGACATTGTGGGGCCTCAAGGCCTCTTCATAGGCATGGGCCAAATGAATCTGGCCTGCCGCCGCGGCGGCTTGATTTTCCTCCAGCTTCAGCTCACCGTCGGCAAGTTGCAAAACCCGCCGGCCCATGGCAATGGCTCCTGAGGAAACGATGGCGATGTCTTGGTGGCGGGCATGCAGCCGGGCAATGTCCTCAGCCAGAGACTCAAGCCAAGCCGTGTTGACTTTCCCTGTTTCGCGGTCGACCAGAAGTGAAGAGCCGATTTTGACAATGATTCGCCTCGCGTTCGAGAGCCGCTCTGACATTATGTGAGTTTCACTGCTCATGACGTCACCTAAAGCGGTTGCCAATCGGTGGATTGGTCTGCAACTGTTTCCATGTCAGTCGCTGAGCTCGCGCGCGTGTTCTCCACCAATCCGAGTAGGGCGCGCGACAGAATTGTCACGCCATCTCCTGTCACCCCTGAAATGACGTGCACATGATGACCGTGACGGGCCTCAAGCGCTTGCCGCCGGGCTTCGATCTCTTCCGCCGACATGGCGTCCGATTTATTCAGCGCAACCACTTGCTGCTTCTCCGCAAGGCCGCCTCCATAGGCCGACAATTCATTTTGAATTGTGTCATAGGCGCCAACCACATCTTCTTGTGTGCCGTCAATCAAATGCAAGAGGGCGGCACAGCGCTCCACATGGCCCAGAAACCGATCACCGAGCCCCGCGCCTTCATGGGCGCCCTCAATCAATCCCGGAATATCCGCCATGACGAACTCCGTCCCATCCACAAAGGCCACGCCCAAATTGGGCACAAGTGTCGTGAAAGGGTAATCCGCAATTTTGGGCTTGGCGCGGCTCACCACCGAGAGAAAGGTCGATTTGCCGGCATTGGGCAATCCGACCAAGCCGATATCGGCGATCAATTTTAATCGCAGCCAAACCGTGCGTTCTTCGGATTCCTGGCCTGGATTGGCATGGCGCGGCGCGCGATTGGTCGGGCTCTTGAAGTGGGTATTGCCGAAACCGCCATTGCCGCCTTTGGCCAAAAGCACCCGCTCACCCACTTTAGTCAGATCGGCGATGAGCGTCTCGCCGTCTTCTTCTAAGATCTGGGTACCCACGGGAACTTTTAGGATCACATCTTCACCAGCGCCGCCATTGCGGTTGCGGCCCATCCCATGGGTGCCTGTCTTGGCTTTGAAGTGCTGGCGAAAGCGATAATCGATCAGCGTGTTGAGACCGTCGACACATTCAGCCCAAATGTGGCCGCCACGCCCGCCGTCGCCGCCATCGGGTCCACCGAACTCAACATACTTTTCACGGCGAAAACTCACGGCGCCGGCACCACCGGTACCTGACTTTAAGTGTATCTTTGCTTGATCGAGGAACTTCATTGTCTGTTGTTTCCCTGATCTGTCAGCCAGTCGCTTCGGCGATAGTCTAGTAAGTGTGCTTCAATGTCCATGCCGCGTGCGAGGCAGGGCTGGAGAGACGTTTCACCAGTATTGCGGAAACCGGCCTTGCGAAGGACCTGTGCCGATGCCGCATTGTCGGTATAGACGTGAGCCCACACATTTTCTACCTGCTGGGAGTCGAAGGCGAATGCCGTGGTGGCTTTTAGGGCTTCCGTCGCATAACCCTGACCCCAGAACGCCTGTCCCAGCCAGTATCCTATTTGCCAACCGTTGGGGCGTTTGTTGATGCCGATCACGCCAATTCCGTTTTCATGCCATATGCCGTACACAAAATCTGTGTCCGACTTCGACATCTCTATCAATTTTATCGAGAATGCGTCGACGGCGGCCTGATCATAAGGGTGAGGCATGCTGCAAAGGTTTTTAGCTATCTCATAATTGTCCGCCAGCGGACGAACCCATACCATGTCTTCGACAGTCAAAGGTCGAAGGGTCAATCGGTCTGTTCGGATTTCTGTCTCTTGCTGTTTCATGCTCTTGCTGCCAAACAAAAAGGGAGATGGTGATCCATCTCCCTTGAAACGTTCTGCGATCACCGCGTTCGGCGCGGCGTCGATGCCGCGTATTATTTTGCTGGAGCCATTGGTGAAACGGAAACGTAAGTGCGTCCGCCACGTTTGGTCTTAAATTCTACATTGCCCTCGGTCAGCGCATAGATCGTATGATCTTTACCAATGCCGACATTTTCGCCCGGATGCCATTTCGTGCCCCGTTGCCGAATAATGATGTTGCCGGGAATAACAGCTTCCCCGCCGAATTTTTTCACGCCCAATCGGCGACCGGCTGAGTCGCGACCGTTTCTAGACGAACCACCTGCTTTTTTGTGTGCCATTGTCTATTGCTCCTCGGCGTCCGGCTTGGCCTCGGCCTTTTCAGGGGCCGCTTTCTTCGGGGCTGCTTTTTTAGCGGCTGCCTTTTTCGGTGCAGCCTTTGAGCCCTTGGCCTTAATGTCTAAGATCTTGATCTGGGTCAGGTCTTGCCGATGACCTTTTTTGCGGCGGTAATTGTGTCTGCGCTTCTTCTTGAATACGACAATTTTGGGGCCGCGGGTTTGGTCGACCACTTCAGCGGAGACGCTGGCGCCGTCCACCAAAGGGGCGCCCACAACGGCATCGCTGCCGTCTTCTTTGGCGCCGCCAACCATCAGCACTTCTTTAAATTCGACTTTGTCTCCGGCCTCGCCCGTCAATCTCTCAACGGCTATAACGTCGTCTTTGGCGACCTTATATTGCTTGCCACCGGTCTTAATCACAGCAAACATGTGAGCTTTCCAATACTTAAAAGACCCCGCAGGTCACCCGCGAGGCCGTGTGAAGCGGGGACTATACTGAGCGCGCCGCCGGTGTCAAGCGCCAAAACCTGGGGTTTTTGGCCTTCAGGCCGCCCCGAGCAAGCGGTCGAGAACCGCCGCCAATTCTTGAGCCTGGGGCGGGGCGGAGATTCCCCAGTTTGTTCTGATTTTTGCCGTATCCAGCACCGAATTGGCCGGCCGTTTGGCTGCGGTGGGATATTCGGAGGTCGGGATCGGCCGAATGTCGGCCGGTGTTTTGGCGCCGCGGGCCTCGGCACCCTCAAAGATGGCCCTGGCAAAGTCATGCCAGGTCATCTGTTGACCGCCGACATAGTGGTAGGTGCCGTAAAGGGCCGAGGGGGGATCCACCAGGATCTGGCCGGCAATGGTTTTGATGGCTGCCGCGATTTCCCGCGCCGATGTGGGGCAGCCGGTCTGATCGTTGACAATGGTGAGCGCGTCGCGCTCAGCCCCGAGTTTGAGCATGGATTTGACGAAATTATTGCCATGGGCGGAGTAAACCCAGGCGGTCCGCAGGATGATATGGGACTCGAGCGCTTTACGGACGGCCGCCTCACCCTCGGCCTTGCTGGCGCCGTAGACGCTGACAGGTGCGATGGGGTCGTCCTCGACGTAAGGTGTGGCCTTGTCGCCGCCAAAAACGTAGTCGGTCGAAATATGAATGAACGGCGTTTCCTTGGCCGCGCAGGCTTGCGCCATCAGCCCTGGGGCTTTGGCATTTAGGGCGAATGCCAAACCTCTTTCCGATTCTGCCTGATCAACCGCCGTATAGGCTGTGGCGTTGATGACAAGATGGGGTTCACTTTCGGCAAACAGTTTTTGCATGTCCACCGTATCGGCTGCCGCAAGATCAAAGTCGTCTTTATCGATTTGGCTAACGTTTGCCCGAAAGGGCCAAGGTGACGCCGCCAGTTCTTCACCGACCTGTCCGATCCTGCCGAAGATGAGGACGTTCTTGGTCATGAGCTGTACTGAAAATAGGCCGGAAGGTCTGCCAATTTGGGATGGCTTTTGTCTTTATCCGACAGAAGGGGGGGTGATCCGTTAAGGGCCCAATCGATGCCAAGGTCCGGATCGTCCCAAGCCAAGCCTTTATCATTCTCCCGAGAATAGAGCGCGGAGACTTTGTAGACGACTTCTGTATCCGGCTCGAGCGTGCAAAAGCCATGGGCAAAACCGGCGGGCACCAAAATTTGGCGCCAATTCTCTGCGGATATGACTGCGGAGACATGCCGGCCGAAAGAGGGCGAGCCGTGGCGAATGTCGACGGCCACGTCAATGATGGCGCCCGATGTGACGCGCACCAATTTGTCTTGGGCAAAAGGCGGTGTTTGAAAGTGCAAGCCCCGCAACACGCCTTTGTCTTTCGACAGGCTGTGATTGTCCTGGACCCAGGAAAATGACAAGCCGGCCTCTGAAAAGCGCTCGCTGTTCCAGGTTTCCGAAAAGAACCCCCGATCGTCGCCGTGCCGTGCCGGCGTGATGAGCTTCACTTCAGGTATGACGAGTTCTTCGACTTGCACACATTTCCCCTTCTTCGTTCGGCCTTTAGGTACCCGACAATGGGTGCAAAATCCAGCCGGGAGGCGTTTGTACCTTTCGGCAATCTAGGGCTCGGACACCAGCCTTGCACCGCGCATCCGCTTTGGCTAGTGTCCGCGGCGCCGAACAGGCCATAGGACCCCATTGCGGAGAGGTGCCGGAGTGGTCGAACGGGGCGGTCTCGAAAACCGTTGTGGGCGCAAGCCTACCCAGGGTTCGAATCCCTGTCTCTCCGCCATCCTCCGGATTCGCCAAACCGTGCATTGAGAATTTCGATGCGCTGGAACGCTTGGCGGGATATCACGCCTGCGTGATCGATGATCGGGCTTACATGATCGTCCGTATGCCGAGTCAGTGAGCCAATCGACCAGCGTAATTCGGTGCCGGGCATGTCGTTAAAGAGTACTGAAAGCCAAACCCCCAATGAGGGCTCTACCGGCTCCCCGGTTGAGGCGCACGATGAACCGGACATGCCCAAGCCTGATCTCACTCTCTATAAGAGTGAGGCCGGGTACCACGAGATAATGAAATGGTATCGCGGGCTGCTTTCGCAAATCGATGTACCATTTGAGCAAAAGTTCGTTTCAACGCGCTTTGGTCAAACGCATATGTTGGCCTGTGGTCCGGTGGATGCCGAGCCCTTAATTCTCGTCCAGGCCGTCGCGGGCAGCGCGCCATTGTGGCGCAATCAACTCTCGTCATTGTCCCAACATTTTCGTGTCTATGCGCTCGACACGGTGGGGCAGCCCGGTTTGAGTGATCAGAATCCCCCCTCTTATCTCAACGATGACTATACGCTTTGGCTCAGCGATGTGATGGATGCCTTAGACATTGATCAAGCCCATTTTGCCGGCATCAGTGCCGGTGGTTGGCAAGTATTGCGCATGTCCATCGACGCGCCGCACCGGGTCAAAAAGTCAGTTTTGCTGAGCCCAATCGGCGTGTGCCATGCACGTTTTCCCGCCAAGATTTGGCTGACTAAGATGGTTAGAAAGAGCAAAGACGTCGATGCGCTACAAGATGACCTCACGGCAAAGTCCGTATCGTCCAAAAGCGCAGGCGGTTCGTTTGGAACTTTTGACCGGCAATTGGCCCGGGCCATGGCGCTTTGCACGAGGCACTTCCGCGTTGATCGCTCTTTGGGGATTTACAATCAGGAAACCGGCCGGACCAATAAGCTCGATGCAATAAGGGTCTTGAGGCGGTTTCTGTTTTCCGAGCCTAAGTCGGTGCTCAAAAAACTGTCCGATTCCACACTCATCATCTTTGGCCAACACGAAGTGCTCTACAATCCCTACAAGGTTGGCGCCAAACTGGAAAAGCTGGGAAGCCCCATGCAGGTTGAAGTGATGGAAGGGGCCGGACATGCTGTGGTCTATGACAGGCCCGCCGATGCCAATCAGATGATTATTGACTTCTTAAAGCGCTAAACCTGCCAGCTGCGTCGATCGCAGTCGGACGTTTTTCATTGTTGCTCTGCGGGTCTCGACCAGTTATCGACGCTGCCAGAGTGCGTCCGTTAGTTTCGTACTCTCGACGTTTGTTGATTGGTGTGATGGGACCGACAGATGCCAAAAGAGCTTCTCAGCGCATTGGCGATCGCGCTGACATTTATTGCGTATATTCCTTACATCAAATCAATTCAGGCTGGTGCAACCAAGCCGCATGTTTTTTCCTGGGTAATTTGGGGTCTCTCAACATTGATCGTCTTTACCGCGCAACTGGCAGGCGGCGGCGGGGTCGGTGCTTGGCCGATTGGCGTTTCCGCCCTCATCACCATCTATGTGGCGCTACTCGCCTTCATAAAAAGAACCGATAATACGATCACGGCTGCGGATTGGAGCTTTTTCAGCTTGGCCATGCTGTCCTTGCCGGTATGGATTGCGACCGATGATCCTCTTTGGGCAGTGGTCATTCTCACGGCTGTCGATCTATTTGGCTTCGGGCCGACATTTCGCAAAGCCTATTGGCGGCCATTTGAGGAGCAGCTGCTGTTTTTCGGATTGATGGCTATTCGCAATTTTATCTCGGTCGGCGCATTGGAGGCCTATTCCCTCACTACAATCTTGTTTCCGGCGGTGACCGGAGCAGCTTGTGTCATCTTCATTGCCATGGTCATGTTCCGACGGCACGCAAGTCGGCTGTCCTGAGGCGGACTATCGGCCGGTCTGCAAGCCTGGTCTTGGGTTGGCTGCCTCAGACAAATGATCCAAAGTGTCGAAAAAGCGTTGCATTCTGTGGTCGGATGGTCTTTCTACTCGGCCCAGTATCTGCTATTTCGCGTTATGTATTTTGGGAAAAGGTGTTTCAGTGATTGGATTTCTCCTTTCTCTTAGAAGCATCGTTGAGGGGCCTTGTGAAGCTTTCAGTCGTAATACCGTGTTACAATGAATCGAGGACGATCGTGGATCTTCTGACGGCTGTCAGAGGAGTGCCGTCGATCGATAAGGAAATCATCGTGGTGGATGATTGCTCCACTGACGGCACAAGACAAAAGCTGCAAGATGAATTGAAGGGCCAATACGATGTGTTGGTGCTGCATGAGCGTAATCAAGGCAAAGGCGCGGCATTGCGCTCGGGCATTCAGAAGGCGACAGGTGATGTCGTCATTATTCAGGACGCCGATTTGGAGTATGACCCGCAAGAATACCCGGCCCTATTGGATCCCATATTAACGAACAAGGCGGATGTCGTTTATGGTTCGCGTTTTTTAGGTGGGCGTGCTCACCGAGTGCTCTATTTTTGGCATAGTCTGGGCAATCGTTGTCTTACGCTTCTGTCAAACATGTTCACGGATCTCAATCTGACGGATATGGAGACCTGCTATAAGGTTTTTCGCCGTGAGATTATTCAGCAGATCAAGATAGAAGAGGACCGCTTTGGGTTTGAGCCTGAGATAACAGCAAAGATTTCAAAGCTGGAGGGATGCCGAATTTACGAGATCGGAATTTCATATTCCGGCCGCACATATGCAGAAGGCAAAAAAATCAATTGGCGGGACGGCGTCGCCGCCATCTACTGCATTCTCAAATATAACTTGTTCCGATGATCGACTATTTGAGCTCACTTCCACTTAAATTCGGTTGGCAAAAGTATCAATCCCTTGAGCTCAATTCAGCTCTTCTTTGCTTTCTATATCGTCTAGAAATTGAATCTTTCTGATTATTTGATCGCTAATCATACGCGCACCTTTTCTTGACGGGTGAACAATATCGACGAAGAATAAGTTCTCGTCATCATTGAATACGCATTTATCTTCGATTACCCGACCACAGAAAAGTCGATGAGGGTATAAAAGATGAAAGTCCGGATGATCGATACTTCTTAGCAATCTCAGTGCTCTTCTGTTGCGTTGCTTGAACTTACCATAGGGCTCTGTTATTTGAATTACCTTCGCAAAATCCTGGACCGCCTTCTGGTCTTTCTCCTCTATGCTTCGTATCCATTTAAGGACTTCACGACCCACCATCGTTTCTGTCGTTGGAAATGGTGCCAGCTGAATAATCCTATAATTTCTGGCAAGCAGTTCTTCGGCTGTTTCTCTGTATCGTTCTTCCACCGTTTCTTCAGGATTGCTGGCTGACATAAATCCCGCATTGCCACCATTTATGTAACTATCGAGTAGTCCGCCGATGACGAGAGTTGCGTTAGGGTGTTCATAAATCTTCTTCAGCCGTTTTTCTTGGTAGCTTGTATCACAGGGTTCATTCGGAATACGCCTTTCCTCACTCCCGTTCATTGATTTGAAGCCAGGCAACAAATAGCAACGACTGCTCGTCATGGGAATTACATCATATCCCAATGCATTTGCGGAAAGGGTAAGCTCATTTGAAATAGCTCCGACTGTTGAGTCGCCAATTAGGAGTATCACCCCTTTTGTCGATTTAGCTTCGAACAGACAAAAGTCTGACTTGCCATAGTCGCCATAGCAAAATTGGTTGTCTTCATTTTTTTGAATAAGCCAAGGCGACTGAGCAAAATCCGCCTGTAAGATTTGAGGTAGTCTGTCGACAAAACCGGAAAACTGAATCACAACGATATTTATCGATAGCAGTGCTGTAAGGCAGAGAGTCAGCGAAGTGGTGAGCATTTTCCTTGAGATGCGCTGGCGATTTCGGAAAGGTTGCTCAACGGCATAGAATGAGATGACAGAAATGACAACGCTGAGTGATATCCATCCCAATTGAGCCCCGATGGTTTCGAATGAACCTGTGATGCGGCTAAAAGCAAATATGGGATAATGCCAAAGATATAGGGAATACGATATAAGGCCAACACCTACAAAGGGCGGGCTACTGAGAAGCTTTGTCACGGGTTCGCCCTTCCTAGCGAACCAAATGATCAGTGACGTGCCAATGATGGGCGATACCGTTAGAAGCGAAGGGTGTCTAAGTGTGTCGTCGAAAAAGACCAGGGCATGGACAATTAACCCTAGACCTAAGGCACTTGCGCCCAGCGCTAGCTGCGGATTGTTATTGCGCCTTCCGTTGGTTTCAAAAAGCGCCAGCATGGATCCGATTAGAAGCTCCCATGCTCGAGTTGGCAAAGTATAGAAAGCTAATGATTGTTGGTCTCGACTTAGCCATTCAGCTAATAGAAGGCTTGCGATGATCCCGACAAGAAAGATCGTATTCAGGTGCTGCCTGAAATACTTGAAGCCGACGATAAGAATAATTGGGAATATGATATAAAATTGCTCTTCAACAGAAAGCGACCAAGTGTGGAGCAAGGGCTTGAGTAGTGATGACTCGGCGGCATATTCCTGTCCCGCAAAGTGGAAGTAAAAGTTTGAGGCGAATAAAAGAGAAGAAAGAAGGGATCCGGCAAAATCGATAAACGCTTTGGGTAACAAATAATTCCAGGCAAGGGGTATCGACGCAGTCATGACTAGAAATAGTGCCGGGAGAATTCGTCTCGCACGGCGCTCGTAAAAGCCCGTAAATGAGAAACTGCCTGTCTCATTCAGTTCTTTGATTATGATGCCGGTGATGAGGTAGCCCGATATTACGAAAAATATATCAACTCCGATATAACCACCCTTGAGCCAATCAGCTCCTAAGAATGATATCTCGGCGTGATAAAGTACGACTGCGACGACCGCTATGGCCCTTAGGCCGTCGATTTCGGGGCGGTACTTAAGCGTCAATGATTAGGTCTACCTGCTTGCTGGTCTTCGGAGGAATCTTTTATTGGATATACGCTGACAGAATGCATCCCTATCGGTTTGAAACACGTCTTCAACAACCCCCATCTCAGACTCAATATGCATCATATTGCCCAAGATGCTCAGGGTTGCATCCTTTGGCAAGAATATAATAACAAGAATACATCGAATTTAGGTTGCCAAGTAGGGCATCACCCCTTTTAAGCATGCGGTTTGAGGCTTTTGAAGATGAAGCTACCCAGGATCCGTCAGGCCGTAGCGCACTACCTGCGTATTGAGTTAACTCCACGGTTTTCTCTGCCATTTTTGGTGTCTCTATCGCTGCTTATTTCCGCGGCGACAATTTGGGATTTTCACTCCTCCAATCTCCTAGCCAACGACGACAATATATTTCTTGGTAGGTACCTATTCGGCGAAAAGGTTCCCGCTCTAAGTCATTTTGCCTTTTTCAACCTTCTCGAGACTTTTGCACTTTTTGAGTCGATATGGGTCTTCAAGAGCCTCTTGGTAATCCAAAAAATCATAATTGGTTCGGTATTTGCGATTATTCTTTATCGATTTTCAAATGACTACATTTGTTCGCTTCTCTTAGCCATCGCCATTGTCAGCTTTCCCGTTTCGGTCGACCAGAATTTCTTTGTCACTGGAAGCCATCCGACAACTGCTGCCGCGGTTTTTTCGATCTATTTGTTGCTATTCGTCAATCAGTTGGGTGTTGATTTGCGAGAGAGGCCAACCAGGCAGGTCTGTTCCTTATTTCTTCAGGTGCTGCTGGTTCTATTGTGTTCCAAATTGTCTCCCTCATTCATTTTGGCACCGATTGTTGCGTTGGCCTCGACTTGGTTTTTGGTTTATCGGCAAGCTAAGCGAGTTGGGTTTTCGGCGTATCTTGCGTCTCTGGTTTTGATCGGCGTGCTGCCGGTCGCCATCAGCTTGGTTTTAGATGCAGGATATCATTATGAAAGTTTGGAAGGTTGGGTCTCTATCTCGCTTGCTCAGGTCTTTGTCAACTTGGGAAATGCTGTCAAATTGATCGTCGTTTCACCTTTTGTCGGGCTGCCCTACCTGGAGGTATTTTACCTTCTCCCATTTGGCCTTTTCTTGTTCTTGAAGTTCGGTTCCCCCATTCAATTTCGATTGTTACCAGTGGCGGCAAAGCCGGTTGAGATTTTTGCTTTTGTTGCAATCTGCGTGTTGTCGGCAGCCCTATTCTTTGGCCCTTCCTCTATTGTTACTCAATACACTGGGAGGTATGCGGTTGCGCCCTTTTACATGGCGGCCCTTGGGCTATCTGTATTTATCACATCCTACTCACGCGGTGCATTGACCAACTGGAGAATGGCTCCGGTCTTGTTGTATGGGGCTTTGTCAGTTGTAGCGCTTACTTCTTTAGTCCATGGCGCGTTAGCAACCAACTGGAGATTGGAACCATATCTGCAAGGTCATCAAAACGTAGTCAATGCGCTTTCCAAGAGAGATTGGACTGATAATGATCAGATTTATATCTCATTACCCAGAGGACAAAAGGCGACCACTTTTGGATTAAACCATTGGAGCACGTGGTATCTGCGGATAGTCACCAGGAATCCTAATGTTATAGGCGTTGTGGGGGAGATGGACTTCTCGCAACCAATCGGCAACGCAGAGCTTTTCGTCGAAAGTTATCGTGATCACGGACCGGAATATTGGCATATTGTTGACGGCAGATCACAGCGTAAACAGATGATTGGATTAGAGCGTGGTAGACCATTGTTTGTCTTCAAGCCAAACAAGAATGGAAAGTTGAAACTAGCCCCGGCCGCCATCTGGGATCAAAAATCACTGCGAGTCATTGAGGCCGGGCAGATTCCATCAGGGAATGATGGAGAAGCATTGCCGTTCACATGCGAGAAAGCCCCAGTCAAGAAGAACTTGGCTCGTCTGGCCCACAAGCCGGTTATGCCGCAAGTTTCGGAACTTCGTACTGTTAAGTCAAACAATCTAGAAACTGACGGCAAAAAGATAAGCCCCCTCAATGTTGAGCCAATCTCTAATCTTTTTACTGTTCTGCGGGTTAGGTTGGAGTCCACAAATCCGATCGACGCGGGAGGGATAGCGACCTTCTCAAGTTCAACACCTCCAATGCCGCTGCGAAGCCGGGCTATTGTGGTTTATGAGCTGCCTGACATGTTTCGGGTCGTTGATCATTTTTCAAAGAGATCTTGGCAGGTCAAGCGCAACATCGAGCAAGAGTTGGAAATTGTAATGGCGGGGTGCCAAAGCCAGGTTGCGTTTCTTTGGTTAGATGGTAGGCCTGCTGGTATCGTTGAGCGCCCGAGATTCGAAGGTACCTGGCAGGTGGGTGGAGGCTTTAAAAACCGTTTTTGGAGAGGAGCGCTGAAGGAGTTTAGCATCCAGGTATATGGCGAAGATCCGTAAGGGCCGGGCAGTTAACTACGCGACCAATTAAACGGCGCCTGTTAATACAATGAGAATCTTCTTCGCATCAAAAAGTCCGCAAATTCAAAGTCTATTTCTTCGTCGATATCAACAGCCTCCCGCCGGTCAATTGGAAACATTTGAGGTGACGTACCGATGCGATGATGGCGTTTGGCAAAGCTCTCGGCGGTGAAGACATAGATGTTTGAGTTCTCTTCATAGACCGGCGGCAAGTCTTGCGTTTGGATCAGTTCGTTTGGATTGTGATTGGCCGCCGATCCGTCCGGCCAAAATAGCCGTGTATGCAGGGCCGTCACGCCGAAAAGACTATCGTGCTCTGTTTGTTTTTGTTGAAATACCTCAACTGCCCGATCAATTGTCTCCGACGTCAACAGCGGATTGGTGGAATGGGTATGAACGTAAATGTCGGCTGGTGCCTGCTCCATGTTGAAGGCAATCAAATCATTCATGGGAACTTCATCACCGATCAACTCTTGTGGGCGCCGGTGGATCGTAAGATCGAAGGATGCCCGCACGCTTTGCTCAATTTCATCATCGTCCGTTTCTACGATGACTTGATCTACGTTTTTAGCACCCAGCAAAGACTGCAAAATCCAGTAGTAAAGCGGCCGGCCCGCAAGCTCGCGCAGGTTCTTTCGGGGCACACGGCTGGAATGCCCCTTCATCGATATCATTGCTAAAACCGTCATTCGAATACCTATGGCCTGACGGACTGAAGAAATTCGGACTCTTGGCGTAGTTTCTCCGCCATGAAGATCATTTCGGTGCCGTAGGCCATAAACCGGCAGCCTTCACGCAGCCTTTGCTTCAACAGGTCTTGATCGGAATGAACAATATGATAGCCACCGGGCTTCTTGTGTTGCTTGATGATGTCGGTCGCCTTGTTGAGCAGTTTGACAACTTCGGGATCGGTGAACTGACCGGGCTTGCCGATAGAGCCTGATAAATCGTAGGGCCCTACAATAAATCCATCTACTTCTTCCACGTCCAAAATATCGGCCAGATTGCTGATCGCGTCCACGTGCTCGATCTGCGCGATGAGTATGGAGTTTTGCGATGCGGCTTTTCTATACTCATCAAAAGCCATGCCGAAATTATGCGCGCGTGTCAGGCCGACACCCCTTTTCCCGGTTGGGGGATAGTAGAGCGCATCCCGGGCTGCAAGAATATCGTCGACGGATTTGACCATGGGAACAATCACGCCGCAGGCGCCTGCGTCCATTGCGCGCTTGATGAGATAGGGGTTGTTGTCGCCAACTCTTACAAGAGCAGGTAATCCGGCAAGTTCGATAACTTGGATAAGACCGACCAGCTCGGCTTGCCCGGACGTTCCATGTTCCATGTCAACCACAAGCCAATCGAACCCGGCTTTGGCCATCATCTCGGTCAGGAACGGCGAGCTCAGATTGAGCCAAGAGCCGATCGTGGTCTCCCCCGCTGCCATGCGTGATTTAAGTGTCCAGTTCGGCAACAGAAACCTCCCTCCAACTGTGCTGCATCATATTATCGGATCCTACCTAAGGGCTCTCTATGTTTTTGCGTCCGGCCAATAATATTGAGACCGATTGATTGCTTAGTCTTGATTGTTTGTATTGTGGTGCGGCTTGATTCCATCGATACATTTCGTCGTCCGGGTTTGTGGCCATTTCGCAGGAGAATTTGAGAGGGCCTTCATAAACGTTACCCGTCGGCGTCAACTGCCCATTCGTCATCCATTTGCGGTAGGCTTCAAATCGTTCGCGGGTGATTTTGCCGGGATTGTTTGAGAGATAAAGATCAATAGCATGTATCCATAGCCCACCGGGTCTCAGAATACGCATGCCGTCCTGAAAGAAATCTTCTAACGCGTCGTCAGGGACATGTTCGATCACTGAGATTGAGAATATGACGTCGAGAGACTCGTCTTTCAGCTCCGGCGAAAATTCACCCAGGAAAACATAGACATTCTCAACATTCTCAATAGTCACAACGCCATCAGGGCCGCCATGTTCGCCTTCAAACTTCTCGATATTCCTGCATCTATTGTCTTTGTTCAGGCGCCTTAAGATACGCGATCCCCCACCGCCGATCTCGGCAATATCCTTGTCTTTGATATCTTTTAGCTGATCGTAAACGACGGTGTCTTGGATAACCTTCAACTGGAAACGTCTATCTGAAGCAAGATCGTTGTGAATTTCGCGATCCCATGCGTCCCATAATTGTTGTTTGCTGACAATATCGAACATGGTTTGCAAGAATTCCCCTAGAGCCTTCTTTTTATCGAATGTGCATACTATGTGTATTGGCTTTACTGTGACCGCGATTGTCTGTCCAGGCTGAATTTGGTCAGGTCATTATGTACCGTGACGCTGTCTGCAAAAGGGTGAGAGCCGCTGCTGTCGGCAATCCCTAAAAAGGCGATATCGTTGTCAATTGCCGCGTTGTAGTCGGACATCGAGTCGCCGACCATAAGACAGCTATTTTTCGCAAGCTTATGCGTTTCGATCAGCTCCGAAACCAATGTTGTCTTTGGGGTTGGCGATCCACGCAATTCGATGAAGAAGCCTGACCAACCACGTTGTTCAACGATGTCGATCAATTCGACTTCCGGTGTGCCGGAGGCGACAAACATTGGAATCTTCCCTTTCAACCGATTGAGGACATCGACGGCGCCGTTGATCGGTGGCGATGCCACCACCGCGTCCTTGACGAGCAACGCAAACTTATTGGCCATACGGTCGATGATGGCGTCATTGATCTCTCTGCCGAGCAATTCCGTTTCATAGAATCGAATCTTCTCAAAACGCGACAAGCCGCCATGTTCCAAGTGGAAGTCAACGACGGCCTGTTGGATGGAGTCACTCTCCTCTCGATAGAGGCTTCGGAATGCCTCCGTTTTCACGTTGACGGAATCAACCAATACGCCATCAAAGTCGAAGATAATGGCTTCCCATTGCACGGCCTTTGTCAAAGCTCGTGGCCCTCATCTTCATGATTATATTGTTCGTGAATACAGTCGAGCAGGCCTTGACCAAAGTCCACATAATCGCTTGGCACTAGTTTATGCCCAATGCGCGGGGCAAAAGCATAAGGTGTGAGCTCGTAGTGACCTTCCGGTTCCGCATCAGCAAAAGTCACCTTGATTTTGTTGGGAAGGATCTCACTGATAATTGCTGCTGCCTCGGAAATTTTGTGCCGTTCTTGCCCTGTGAGCACATAGTGCTTGTTGGCATAATCCGGGCCTAAAACGGCTACGGCCAAACGGGCGGCATCGCGTACATGAATAAAATCGCGAATGGCATTTGGATTTCCGGGATGTTTGATCTCGCTGGTTTCGAGGGCTTGGTGAATCATCGCGTAGATCCGATTGGTCATACCAGCGCGACGACCATAGAGCGTTCCAAAGCGAAGGATAGTATAGGGCAGACCAAGATCATCTTGAAAGGTTTCAATGAACCTTTCGCAGGCTTGCTTGCTTGCGCGGTAAAAGCCACCGTCTTGAGAGTAAACATAAACGGTGCTGGCGAAAAGGAATCTTTGAACGCCTGCTTTGTGACAGGCCGAGAGAAGCTGCACCGTACCGCCAACATTGATCTCGGCGGTGCGTGCTGGATTTTCGTTGGCCTCCTTAATGTCCGCAACGCCGCCGAAATGATAGACGGCGGCGCAGCCATCAAGGGCCTTTCTCAAGGATTCTTGGTCGAGAAGATCGCCCACAATCATCGTTTGGTCCGGACGCAGAAAGCTGGATTCCTTGCGGTCGAAAATCACCACGTCATAGCCTGCTTCGGACAAAGCATCGGCCGTGTGACTCCCGATGAAGCCGCTTCCCCCAGTGACTAGAATTCGTGCGCCCTCAGTGATACGATTCTGGCTCATAGATGGCGATTTTCTTCCTGATTCTGCTATTCGCGGTTGCTGCTCTGTTTGCCCGAAGCAACGCTCTGTGCCACACCGGTCTCTTAGCATCTCACTTTTCTGAAGACAACTACGGCCAAAAGACGACGCAGGTGGCTCATCGCGATGCCTTGGCTCTGAAACGGCCATGTACAAAGCCGCTGGCATCTGTTCGGCACGGGGAATCGGACTTGAACTCAAACAACCATTAAGCTAAGGCGTTGACGGTGCAGTGGGCCATCGGCACCAGAGCTCGAAAGCCTTTTCGTGTAATTGCGGAGATAAAGAATTGAACGCAGATAATCCATTTCTAGCTCGCCGTATAGACGACCAAGTCATTCAGAATGCACTTATTAAAGCGAAAGAGAAGTTTGTTGGCCTTGACGGCATAATTCTTTCCGATGTCAAGCGGCCAAATGTGCATGTTGTCCGCAAACCCCAGGACGTTCCCGAGGGGGACGAGTTTTGCTTGCTGGCATTTGAACAGGATGATCTCTGTTCGGATATTATTGCAGAATTGAACAGTCGGAACAGAAAATGGTTTCCTTGCCTGCAGCTTCGGCCAGTCGCGGAATATTGGCGCACAAACCGGCGGGCCCGAAGGGCACTTCGGATGGAGTATGATGAGCAAGCAAAAGTAAGCCTTCACAGGTGGGATACGGGAGACTACGTCGAAATCGTCCAAGCATTGGAACGCACGCGGAACATTGCCGGCGCTTATGTTGAGGTAGGCGTTTTTAAAGGTCATAGCGCCCGCATTGCCCTGCGCTACATGCAGCAGGCAAGAATTCGAAGGACGTCGTGGTTTCTAGATGTTTTCATCGGCTTCAATTACCCGGAAGCACATGAGTCGACGGATATTCATTGGGCTGGGACGCATCATGTCGGCCCTGCAGAGATCGTTGCCGAGCAGCTGGCCGAGTACAATACGCCCAAATGGCCCATCGATATCCGCGTTCAGCAAAACAATATTATCAGCGATCCTTTTCCCGATACCGGTCCGATCGCTGCCGCCAATCTGGATGTCGACATGTATGAGGCGATCTTGGCGGGGCTCAACAAGCTGGCGCCCCGTCTGGCTGTCGGCGGCATCCTTATTGTTGAGGATGTCGGCCACACTCCAGCGCTTTCCGGGGCGTTTCATGCGATGTCTGAGTTTTTGGCAAGCGATGCCGCTAAAGGACTCTTGCCGATCACCATGACCAGCGGTCAGACTTTCCTTATTCGGACAGAAAGGCGGCGCAACTCGTTTTTCAGTATGTTGCGTTCCTAGGGGGCCATTGACCTGGAAGTCAAACATCTTGCGAGACAGATGGACCCTTGACCCGCTGAGTCAAGCCCGTAACTTCAGGCAGTGCTCATATATGCGAAAATCCAAGTCGTTAGCAGCCGCCAGCTCATCCATCGTGTTGCGTTCGACGTGGCTTGTCTTTTTCGCGGCATTTGTATGTGGGATGTCACTGTCAAAGCCTAGAAGAGATTGCAGTGTGACGAGATCTTCGTCCAAATTGTCATGGAGTCCGATAAACTGGAAATTAGATAAAAAATCACAAACTTCATCGGCTTCGCTCAAAGAAACTGGTCGCTGAAAATCCTTCATATTCTCCTGCTTGAGCCGTGCGCAAAAAAATCGTGTCATTGAATTTGCTGCAAAAGTGGAGGCCCAGGTATTGATGTCAACGAGCTGACCATCTTCTGATTTCATGCCCCATTGAATCTGAGGACCATCCTTTCGGCTATTCAAGAGCAGATTGTAGAGTGAAACCAGCCGCTCGATGGGATCGCGGACAAAAGTGATATATTTCACCTCGCGATCAAAGAGTTCCTCAAGTCCTGCGATGACGTAGTGGCCGAAGACGACTTTGACATTCTCCCGTCTCTCGGGCGAGAGCTTGCCAAGTTCCTCAATTATTTTGTCTGGCTGATGATAGAAATCATGGCTCAACGAAATCCACGTTCGTGCGCCTTGATCTGAGATTGCCGCGTATTGATCGGCGCCTTCTGCAGCCGATTCGATGATCCACCTTCTGATGCTCGAACCGGCGCAGCGATAAAGATGCATAAATGCATAAATCGGCTGGGAATGAGTGCCCAACAGTTTTCCCCCTTAGATCTCGAATGAAAAGGATGACGCCAGAGTACCCTCTTACCGACCTGGAAATGAATTGGCAAGTTTTCGCTAGCGCACGACGAAGCGGACAAAAAATCTCTTGTTCGGCAGCCTGCCGGACCTATATTGAGCTGATAAGCGATTCAAGATCTGTCGATTAGACCGGAGCCTGCCTTGATGGGGTCAATACTTGATAGTGCGCATTATGCATTCAGCCGTTATCTCTTTGGGGCGAAAGCACCGATTGCGTACCGCAAATTTCATGACAGGTTTCCCAAAGCTGCCGAGCAATTAAAGACTTTGAGTGGTCTAAAAATCTTGAGACCTCACTTCGGCGGTCAATTCGTTGGAGATATTCGGGATCACTGTATCAAGTATCTTTTTCTGCGTGGATTCTTTGAATGGCAAACATTGTTGCTTTGTAAGGCTGTTGTTCGAAACGACGACATAATTGTTGAAGTGGGTGGCAATGTGGGCACCGAAACAATGGCTTTCTGCCGTTACGTGCCCAAAGGCCAAGTCATCTGTTTTGAGCCGAGCGCGGCCAGTGCGTCGGTCATTGAATTCAATGCTGCGATGAATGGATACAAGAACCTAGTCTTGGAGCGGTTCCCTGTCTCCGACGCCTCAGACAATTTTAGTCAGTCCGCATTCAACGAATTGAATTCCGGAACGGTGTTTATGGAGCCGGATCAGGACGGGCCGCTTCAGGCCAAGTCACTGGACCGGTATATGAGTTCATTAGAGACTAGCTCGGGAATTCGCTACTTCCATATTGATTGTGAAGGCTATGAAGTTAAGGCTCTGCGAGGGGCGGTTCAAACAATTGAAACTTCTCATCCGACCATATTCGTTGAAGTCAACAACAGGCTTCTTCAGCGCGCAGGCAATCAAATTGATGAGTTGTTCGATTTTCTGTCCAAGAGAGACTACCGAGTATTTTGGTTTGACGAAATGGTTCCCGGACTGGTGGAAGTCACCCACGCACAGCAGACGGCCCACCATCCGGCGGATTGGATGGCCATTCACAAAACAAAATCTGGACAGGGAAATTTCTTGGATGTCCTCAAACGCCGCTTTCTGGAAAGTTATATGGATCGTCGTTTGCTGATTGAAAACATCCAGTCATCAGCCAAGCCGATTTCAAGCAAACAGCCCTAATATTCCTCAATCCAGTGGCGATGTTCCTTTTGGATTTGGTCCGCTGTACCGTGATCCAGCGTTGACATTACGTCTTCGATTGCCTTGCAGATATTCTCGATCTCTTCCGCATCCAACGTGTCCTTGTAAGTCATCTTCCTGGTCGGATCTGTGATCTTGTTTTGCCTCAGAAAAGTATTTTCATATCCTTCTTCCACGACGTTCTGAAATTCATGAGAAACCGAGTTATGATCAACACCGGAGAGCTCCAGTGCAGCGCAAATTCGCTTAACAGCCTCATCAGTCTCAATAACCAATTCTCTGAAATCAAAAGTATGCGGTGTGCGTTTGACCCACTCTGCGATGATATGGAGATTTTTCGTCGCGTGATCATAGGTGTTTTGACGGAAACCGGTGCGCTGCCGCGACGCTGCTGCATCGAATACATTGCGCGCCGCAAAGAAGGTGATGTCCGATCCGTTATAGAAAGTCGGGTGGAATTCATGAATCTTAAGAACGAGGATGTCTTTGGAAAACCCTTTTAGTGCAGCGAACTCTTCAGCTCCGATATTGTAAGGTAGTTTTTCGCCGTCTCGGCCGACTCTCGGCGACCACAGATCTGAAGCATCGGCACGGGTCAGTTTGCCTTCAAAACTAAAGCCCGCTTGCTTTACGCATAGCCTGATGAGATTGTAGAGCGCAGTGCTCCCGGACTGTGTTGCGCCTGCTGATAAAATCACTTTCATGTCAGGATTTGCTTGTATTGAGAGTGGCGCAAAAATCCTCGTACGCGTTCTGGAGACCGTCTTTCAACGAGTATTGGGGGCGCCAACCTAATTCAAACAGTTTTTGTGACTCCATCATCTTTCGCGGCGTGCCGTCTGGTTTAGTCGTGTCGAAAATGAGCTCGCCGTTGAATCCGACGACCTCCTTAATCATATGGGCAAGCTCTTTAATCGTGACATCGCTTCCGAAGCCGATATTCAAATGAGACTGCATGGGGGACGTCATTTTTTGATGGGTCGCGGGCTTCAGCCTCATGACGAATAGGCATGCTTTCGCTAAGTCATCGCAGTGTAAAAACTCTCGATAAACTTCGCCGGTGCCCCACACGGTGACCCTATCTTGCTCCGCTTCCTTGGCTTCGTGAAACCGTTTGATCAGCGCTGGAATCACATGGCTGTTCTCGCCATGATAGTTGTCATTTGGGCCATAAAGATTGGTTGGCATGACAGACCGATAGTCCGTGCCATATTGCCGGTTATAGGACTCACACAACTTGATGCCGGCAATTTTGGCGATCGCATAAGGCTCGTTGGTTGGTTCAAGTGGCCCGGTCAAGAGTGACTCTTCACTTATTGGCTGGTCCGCCATTTTCGGATAGATGCATGAACTGCCGAGGAATAAAAGTGATTGTACACCAGCCGAATGGGCTTGGTGGATCACATTGGCCTCCATAATTAAGTTCTCGTAGATGAACTCCGCTGGATAGGTGTTGTTGGCGTGAATTCCGCCGACTTTGGCAGCTGCCAAGATCACGTAGTCGATCGAATTGCGTTCAAAAAAACCACGCACCGCGCTTTGATCGCGCAGATCTAAAGATTTTTTTTCCTGGGTGACAATGTTCTTAAAGCCGTCTTGACGCAGGGCGCGGCAAATGGCCGAGCCGACCATACCTTTGTGCCCCGCCACAAAAATGTTCATGTGATCTTTGAGCATGCCGGCGACCTATTCGTGAAAATCAAAGACCGGGAACCCATGATCGCGGGCCATGGAATCGCGGCGTGCCAGCTCGAGATCACTTTTGACCATCTCGGTAATCAGCTCGTCAAAACTATGTTTGGGTTGCCAGCCAAGTTTCTCTTTGGCCTTTGTGGGGTCGCCCAGCAACGTCTCAACCTCGGTTGCCCGATAATAGCGTGGGTCGACGCGCACGATGGTTTGCCCAGGCTGCAATGATTCGGCAAAGTCCGGATTACCAACTTGGGTAATTCGGCCCACTTCGGACTGTTCGGTCCCCTCAAACTCAATCCCGATGCCGAGCTTCTCGCATGATTTTATAACGAAGTCCCGGACGGAGTGCTGCTCTCCCGTCGCAATGACAAAGTCTTCCGGATGCTCTTGTTGGAGCATCAGCCATTGCATTTCCGCATAGTCGGCTGCATGTCCCCAATCTCTTAGAGCATCCAAGTTCCCCAGCCAAAGACAATCTTGAAGGCCCAGAGCGATCCGCGTCACGCCCCGCGTGATTTTTCGCGTAACGAATGTCTCTCCCCGTACCGGCGATTCGTGATTGAACAAAATACCGTTGCAGGCATAGATATCGTAGGCCTCACGGTAATTTACCGTGATCCAATAGGCATATAGTTTTGCCACTGCATAAGGCGATCGAGGATAAAAGGGCGTTTTCTCGGTCTGCGGAATTTCCTGAACCAGCCCGTAGAGTTCAGACGATGAGGCCTGGTAGAATCGCGTGGTTTTTTCCAGTCCCAATAGCCTGATCGCCTCGAGCAGGCGAAGGGGCCCGATGGCATCGACGTCGGCCGTATATTCCGGTGACTCAAATGAGACGGCCACATGACTTTGGGCGCCTAGATTATACACCTCATCCGGCTGAACCTGATTGAGAATTCTGACGAGATTACTGGTATCGGTGAGGTCGCCATAGTGAAGAGACATCGTCTGATCCTTGGTGTGGGGATCCTGATAGATGTCGTCAATCCTATTTGTATTGAACAGAGACGAGCGTCTTTTGACTCCGTGAACATTGTAGTCCTTCTTCAGCAGAAGGCGGGCGAGATAGGAGCCGTCCTGGCCTGTAATGCCTGTGATGAGGGCTGTCTTTTTCTTAGTCATTCCGGCTTTCGCCCTTGGATGCTCTGATAGCTTTTAACCCTAACTAACATTTCGGCCACAGGCGAACAACTGCCGGTTTTCCCTCTCTTTACCATAGATAGGAAGGCAGCAGATCGGCAGAAATTTGGGGAATGTTCAGCTCAGACATGGGTGAGTAGAGGGCGACTTCCATGCCCTTTGAGTTCGACCACTCTGTATAGTGCGCACTGGAGGTTCTGGCGTAGCCAAATTCTTCCGAGTCGACCTTATAGTGTTTTGAGTCGGCTTGCTCGGTTTCATCATAGAAGTGGTATTTGCCACTATTGTTCATATCAAAGCCCATAATAACGGCGGCGCGGCATCCAAGGTAGATTGGTAAATGAAGTCCCAGCTCGAACATGATGCCGACACCCCATGGCCGCGTAACACCTTTGGTCAAATTCCACTCTTCATATTTGTTGGTTACGAATAAAGCGTCCTCGTATTTGTAGGAGGCAATGGGATAGTGGATGTGTGACGGATGATCGGGCATGAATTGAGATACGCTTAGCCGTACTGTCGGGAAGTTGCCATAATCGTAGTCTTCCATCCTGGCTTCATTATAGAGATGAAAATCGACGATTTCCGGCGCCAGCTTTTGAGCTTGCTTTACGGCAATGACAAGTTTTTCAGAAAGCATTTCTTTCAATTCTTCGGACCAGACCTGATCTAAAGAGGGTCCGCAGGTTAGAATGAACGCAACTTTTCCTGCATAGGCTCCCCGAAGTTTGTTGTGCCTTTCAGCGTTTAAGCCGGTTATGACGCTGGAGACCGTTCCGTCGCCATTGACGCAGGAATCGTTTGTGCCAATGGCGGAAATGTCTGCAAATAGTTCTTTCGTCAGCTTATCCATAAAACAGACAATATGCCTCCAAGACCTTTTTGGCCATCTTCTCGATACTGTAATTTTGTGCGTGTTTGACGCAGTCTTGCCGTGAAATGAACTCGATCTTTCCCAGTGCATCCTTGAACTGTCGCAAATCTTCGGCAAAGAATCCGGTCTTTCCGTGGATCACAGTTTCCCCGGTTCCTCCGAGACCGGTCGTGATAACCGGACATCCGCACGCCATTGCTTCGACAGGAACCAAACCGAATGTTTCTGTATATTGTGTGGGAAAGATAAGTGCCTTTGCGGCTGAGTATTCCTTTGCAAGTTGTGAGGCGCTCAGTTCGCCTAAGTAAATGTGTTTTGCGGCAAGGTGCCGGCCGAAATCTGTTTTGGGCTCTGGGCCGGCAAGTTTCAACTCGTGACCGGTTTCATCTGCCAATTGATCGGCGATCTCTAGGCCTTTTTCTTCGATCAACTGCCCTGCATAGAACAGGCAGCTTGTCTCTTCTTTGCCGTTTGAGACGGGTGTGAACAGATCGGTATCGATGCCATGGGGCACCACAAGTCCCGGCTTGTCGATGCGACCTCGCAATGAGAAAGATGGATAGATGATAGGCGTGGACCCGACGCGAATCCAATGCCCGGTTTCAAATGTATTGAGTCCGGGCGGCAGGCTTGACTGAATTTGACCGGCCTGCTGAAAATGATTGAAGTGAACAATGTCTCCCGGCGCGGTGTTTTGAGAAAGGCCTTGCAAAATACCCTCTATATGAGCCGGAACATTTGGCTGGATCTTGCCGTCAGCGTCATGCAAAGGGGCGGGCTCGGGAAGAGTCTGGAAATGTTCCACGCCCACAATGCCACATGATCCCGGCGCATAGACGATCACTTGCTGTTCCAGATCGCGCAGCCCCCTGCTGAGATTTGAAACGATCAGTTCACTGCCGCCGTATTTCGCTGGCGGTATCTCTGTAGGGGAAAGCGAAATCTGGTGAATCCGCGACTCCCCTGGGATGAACGGTGCTGCGGAGACGCCGGGATGAGTCATATCGGGACTTTCATGGCGTGACGAAATTCCAAGATTCGTTGATGAGGGCCCGGCGAGCCTCAACGGACTCTGTCCTTGCATCTTTTGAAGGGCCTGACCAAGATTTGTCACGGGCGACGGTCTCAAAATCGACTAATGGGAAGATGTCCAGATAGGTTTTTGCGGAGGCATTGAAAACCTGAACTCCCGCTTCGTCAAAAAATGCTTTGGCGACTTTGTGGGTAAGGCGCATCCGCCTTCGTTCGCGGTCGCCATCCGGAATCTTTGCGCGGTAATTCGGGTCGAAGTGGTTTTGATCTGGGCCCTCATGACCGCCGGTCGTCCAGCTGAGATCCGCACCAATCAGAAAGATTTGAGAGAATCCCATATAATAAGCCAGCTGATAGGCGGCGTTGATCGATGTGCCTGATTTGGAAATGGCCTGATCGGCATTTGCCGAAAATGTGCCGTCGGTCCCGACTTCCATTTCCGATATCGACTTGACCCAGCGGACATTCTTGTCGTTTTCGATCACATCGCCGTAGCGCTCCCATATGAAACTATGGGTTTGATCCTGATTGACGGAATGATTGACGCTCTCACGCCATGCGGCGCCCCATTCCGGGTTGTGCACATTGTCGGAACAATAAAGATAGAATGAGGGTCGCCAACGCGTGCGCTCGTAAATGAGCGAGATACGGTTCATGGCAATCGCATAGTCATCAGCGATTAGGTCGAGATCAATATCATTTAGGCTTGGGCCATTTCCCACGACAAATAGCCTCTTTCCTTTATAGCGTCTTTTAAGGTCGGTTAGGCGCGTCGACGGTACATAAACAAAAACCGAATTGTCGCACGAAAAGAAAGTCAGGTCATTTCCACGAAAAGTGTTTTCCAAACAATCAATAGCCGGGTCTTGGAACGTTTTTCCAACGATCTGATTATATGACCCCTCGCGCCAGTTTGTCCCGAATTTCCATAAACAGATGATCGCTCCCGCCGGAAGCTTGGAAACAAGTTCAGTGGCTATTTGGGAGCCAAAAAGGCGGTTTTTTGAGCAATCGATCAACAGAATGTCACATGACTGGGCAATCTCGTTTGGAATATTGCCGGACCTTATGCATGTAGGTGTTAGCTTGCTGGTGGCAGGCCAGTATTCTTCAGCATTCCTTGATTTGAGATGTCGAGTTTGTGACGGCTGCCAAATTGTGACGCGCTCTAGCATGTTTGCTGGGTTGAGTGCCTGCAGCAGCGAGGCGTCATCATCCCAAACCACAAAAGCACGTCTGACCTCTTGAAAGTCGATGCTTCGTTGCAGTGCAATTTCGGCCTTCAATTCAGGATACATTTGATAACCCGCCCCGTTCTCTTGAGCTAGCGCCTGAAATAGCGACGGACAAAAGGGATTCTAGCCAAAACGGCTTTAACGATTGATCTCAAGCTGGGCGATCCAGAGGATCTGTTGTTCGGGCTGGGTGGCCCAGAGGATCTATTGTTCGGGCGGGGCGACCCTGAAGATTTGTTGTTCGGCTGAGATCTTGTGTCTGCGATGTTAAAGATCTCCATGATGGATGGCGGCATCTTTTTGCCGTCTAGTACAACAGATCTGTTTAGTCCTACGCCGGAAAGGATGCGGCAGTAGAGTATCTGTCCCTCCCAATAGCGCTCCGCGAAGCTATGACCGAGCTTGATACGGGAGTTCTGTACAAAAGCATCTGGGTCCAGTTTAACTGCCTCGCTCGACTTCTCGCCATTGACAAACAAGCGTGCTTTGCCATGCCTGTCGACGATGATTGTGATGCGAAGAGGTGCGGTAACCTGGAACGACGAGTTGAAAATGGTCTCGAGTTTCTGGTTCCGGCGCAATCTAATTTGAACTTGCCCACTGCCGAGATCAAATATTGTGAATGGTCCGATCCCCGCGGGCGTTGGTGGATAGGTGTTGGTCCAACCGGACTTGGATTTGCCATGTTTGCCTAAATGACCGAGGATCAGATCGATTGCGAGGGGCAGTTTTGGATTGCCGTCGAAATGTGCATCGACCGTATTGTGCCGCCCCACCTGTGTCCCGATGACTTGCCCCAAAGTCTTGACAAATGTTTCCGCCACATCTCGCTGATCGGCTGCCGATACATGCGTGATCCAGGCGCTCGGGGTCGCATGCGCTCGTTGACGCTCTCGCATTTTGACTACTTCGCCCTTGAGAGGTGGTCTGTCCTGTAATGGAAGCTCAATCACCCTGTAGTCGTCGCGCAGTCCAGCGCGTGCCTCAAAGAGCAGAGCTGCCTTTGCCGCAAGCTCACCGCTCACAAAAGCAGATGAGATATCCAACTTCCATCCATATATGGCGCGGATACGTTCCTCTCCAAATGAAATCATGTCGCGGATATTGATTCGATTAAATATGACGTCCCAAGCATGACGTGGAATAACCTGCATGATCTCGTGCATATCTTCTGTAGACTGAATGCTTGACATGCCAATGGTTCGAAGCACTCTCTCGGCAAATTTAAGATACCTGGTGTAGTACCAAACCGGCTCTTCATAGACAAAAGGCGTGCCCGACACGCGTTCCTCTTCTTTGATTCTACGAAAAGCGCCGGCAAATAGAGCAGCTGAATTGTCCAGATGGCTATCTTTGCCGTGCCGGGCAAGGCTTCCTCTTTTTTGGCGATATCCTGTGCCGTCATACCCGGTGGGTACAAAGCTATAGCCGTGTCTGAAGAATCTTGCCCATATTTCCCAGTCTTCTGCCTGGGACATGTCCTCATTAAAGCCACCAAGCTTTCGCATGATATCGGTTAGGACAAGAACGTTGCGTGGGCCGAATGGACAATCGCCCTCCATAGCGATGAAGTCTTTCACCTCTAGCCATCTTGGGTCAATGGAGGGCTTCAGCTGCGGCAGTTCGCCGTCGAATTCACTGACGTTGTTTTCGCCGACATAAGATCCGGCGATGCCGTCAAAAGCGAAGTGATGGGCCGCGGCTAGCCGCACGGCAATTGAATCTTGATACATGAGATCATCGCCGTCCATGAAGCACAGGAACTTACCTCTCGCGGCTTCGATACCGATGTTTCGGGCGCGAGACGGTCCACAATTTTCCACGAGTCTGGTGACTTTGACCCGCGTATCAATTTCGGCAAATGCAGATATGACGGAAAGTGTGTTGTCCGTAGAGTTGTTATCGACAACAAGACATTCAATGTTGGTATGGCTTTGAGTCAAGATAGAGGCGAGTGACTTGCCGACAAATCGACCATCATTGTGTGTGATCAAAACAACGGAAACCAGTTCGTCCGGGAGACAATCGAGAAATTGAGATGTTAGGCTGCTGCGCACAACTAGATTGGCAAAGTTTGCCTCTCCAACTTTCGCCTGCTGCCGGGCGGTCTGCACCAGGGAACTCATCAGCTCGTCAGATGTTTTGATTGAGCCTGAAGCATGTGAGAAATCGGATGTGGCTTCCCCGCCAAACAACAGAGATGCAATTGCGTGAATGCGGCCTAGACGACCGAACCGGCGGGTGTAACTCAGTACCCATTTACGATAGTCCGACCCGATCCACTTCCGTTCTTCAGCCCCGAGTTCTTCCGCTTCTCTGATGGCTGCTTGCAAATGAGAAGGACTAAATGTTTCAGAGCGTGCCCGCACGAGAATATTTGATTTCTCCGCACCAAAGGCGCAATCTCGCAGATACTCTGCAGTCAACCTATCTGCTGTCACAAAATGCCAGCCAAAGGCGGCGGGTTGATAATAAATTTTGTAACCTGCGGCCATTCCTCTGACGATGAACTCCAATTCTTCGCCGGCACCGCGTTCGGCGCCAACCCGTCCGAATTCAGATTTGAAACCACCGACTTCTTTGTAAAGAACTTTGCGAAAGGCAAAATTGTTTCCAAAAACGTCGCTGGTTCTCCCTTCGATCAGCGCATCAACCTCGCGATCATTCTCTCCCAGCATTCGCCGGTGCCAGCGATCAAGCCAGGGCGGTTCATTGCAGTCGATGAACTTGAGGTGAGTACGACCACCTACGATGCCGACGTCGACATTCTCAAAAGCATTGAGCATGCCGTCAGCCCATCCGGTATCGGGTAGAAAGTCGTCATCGACGAAGGCAACGACGTCCGCGTTACTGTTTTCAATGCCGGTGTTACGAGCCACACTGAGGCCCAGAATTGGCTCGTCGACATAGATGAGATTATAAGTCTTCGACCCAACTAGGCTCTTAATAAGTTCATCGGTTCCGTCCGTGATGCCATTGCCTACCACGACCACTTCAAATCTTTCCATGTCGGCCGTTTGGGCATCCAGATACCGCAGAAGTTCGGGCAGTAGGTCGCCGCGATTATGCGTGCAAATGACGACAGACAGATTTGGGGTCGACGGCATTCTGTATCCTCTGGCAACCGAAATGGAATCCCTGAAAAAGCCACCCCTTAATAGGGGTTATGCAGAGTGGATACAAGTCTTTGAAAATATTGAGATTACGGCAAAATCAGGTGGCTCGCAGAGCGCCTTTTTGTGGCAGGGAGTTTTGGCTCTGACGATTTACAGTTCGCCCGGACCTCAGAGAAGGGCATCTAGCGAAGTCCGGGTTTTCTTGAGCATCTCGTACTCTTCCGGGACGCCGCAGAACACGACGTCTTCGGCGGGAATCAACACGTATCGGATATTACGTCCTTTTTCGATAAGCCGGTTGTAAAGCGGCGCCACATAACGTTCACGGGTTTCCGCGTCACCCTTTGGAGCGGTTGGATTTTTGTACGCGTTCCGAAAATCGCCGGCGCTTCTGAAATGATACAAACCGGTGCAACACAAATTTGAAATAGGCCGCTTTTCGGATGTCTCGACCACTCTCGTGCTGTTTGACGTCTGAGCTTTGACAAAGGACCAGTTTTCACCTGTGCCCTTAAAGACCTCTATCAGCCCGTCAACGTGCTGAGTGTCCGCCAGGTTCAAGACATTCGTCGGTTTGCGGATCGTATCAATATTAAATATCGTGATAGTACCGTTGTCGGGGTATTCGATTCTATTGAGGCCGTTTAGTACGGTCTCTGCCTGACCACTGGTGGGCGAGGTCAGTTCCGCAAAGTGTGAATCAAGGATACCTAAATCCCTACACTTTTGCTCCAAGAAAGCCCTCGTTTCATCGATATCACGAAAAACAAATAGAAATGGTGTATCGGCAAAATGATTTGAAAAGCTGTGCAGCGACCACTCAAAAAGGGATCGACCATGTAGGTCCAACATATATTTGGCTTTTGAGTAACCGGCTTTCGAAAATCTTTCGCTTAAGCCGGCCATAGGTATCACGATCATCGCGTGTCCGTCTCGACGAGAAGCACATAAAGGCGCAGAGCATTTGCAAGTAACCCCATCTGCCGTTGGCTTGAATCAGCATGTAAAGGTAACATTGAGAGGAAAAGCAATATCGACATCGCCAAAAAAGTTCCGTCATTTGCCCTGTGCGAAGAGAAGGTTCGGGCCAAGAACTCTTCTTGAACAATCTCTATGTAGGGTGAATGAGGCAGGGTCAATGACACACTGTAGGGTTCTGTCTGTTCCACTTCTACCCAACCGGCGGTGATGAAATCATAAAGTCCAATAACGGAATGATGGAGTTTTCCGATGTCGTATCTTTGGTCGCCATAGATTGAAGGCGATGTGCGATCAACAAACCCCCTGGGGTCGATGACCTTTATGCGTTGGAGCCGGAAGTCATAGAATATATTGCTGAAACAAAAATCACCATGCATGATTGCGCCAAAATCCGGCCTATATGGAACTATTCGGCTGGCGGCATGTTGCGCGATTTCGCCTAAGCCTGGAACGACCTCACCATTTATTCTCCATGGCTGCGCAATTTCGATTCCTGCCGCAGAACAATAAATCTCCAGCCTTTCAAGACTCTTATTCAGGTAGAGATGATCGGTGTTGTCGACCTTGGCCGTGGATAATCCATATTGTTTGCACTTTGTCAGAAACTCGTCGCACGCATCGAAAATACGGCTCCAGGCGCCGATGCCCAATCGGCCAAAGACAAATAGATCACTCAGCGTCAGCAGATATTCTTTGGAAAGCCTGTAGTTTTTTGTATCGCCCTTGCTCTGAAAGTCTAGGAACAGGGGTGTGTGTAGTTTGAGTGCTTGAGGTATTTCTTGAAGCCACTTTGCCTCGGCTTCAATTTTAGTCGCATCGTCCCCGCTTTTTTCGACGAAATCTTCTGAGAATGTTAGGTTATTGAAGGAGCGTTGTGTCGTCAGAAAGTGTCTTGAGCTGTAGAATGTTTGGACGTGTCCAAAGTCGAGCCATTCTCCTAAAGATCGAAGCGGCTCAAGCTTTGCATGGTGTTCGGAATAATAGTTGAGTCCTTTGATAAAATCTCCTCCGCATTTTGTTATGCTTTGAATGAGATTTGTACAACTCGAAAAACTAAAAAATCCACTAAGATTGCCACCAGTGTTCTCGCGGCGTACATTCGGGTCATGGTCCAATATCTGTGAGCCATTTTCTGTGTCCACGTGGACGGCCCATGGATACGGGTGACTCGAATCATGAATTGATATGACGTCTGGCCTTTCGTTTGAGAGAGCCGGAAAAAGGGTATCACCGTGAAGTATGCTGACTGGTTCGGTCCCGAGGCCGATCATGTTCAATGCAAAGACAATAGACTCGCCAAGCCGCAATCCCACAGGTACCTCGACAATGTCGACTCCCAGCTTAGCCAGCTGTCGTTGATCAAAGGGTGTCGGATCAAAATCATCCGGTAGTGAGAGAACAATGCGGTCGAACGCCATGCGTGCCACTTCATTCTGCAGCTCATACAGCCTCTTGTTGCCGATCGGCAGAAAAGACGGGGGTAGGCGACCGATCTCCGCTGAAAGTTCAGCACCGCCATAGGCGGCAGATGTGATCAAGAGGCAGCTCAACGATCAATCTCATCATTCAGAAGTCGGTGAATCTCATCATGATTCAAACGTGCAAACTCGGAAGGGCGAATAGCTTTGTCGTCGACGTAGAACCCGTCATTACCGCACCACGGCTTGCCTACTTGGATGTCATCGTAGGGTACTTTGTGCCGTTGAAGCCAGTTCAAAATAATGGGTAGCGTGAACTCCCTTATTTTGTCCACATCACCGGAATATGTTCTCATATTGCGAGAGGTGTAGATTGTGATGCGGAATCCTTGATCTTTATATTGTTGGAGCTTCGCGACAATGTCTGCCCGCGGCTCCTTATCCGCGTAACTCTTGCTGTCGTCCGGTATAGTCAGAGTGCCGTCAAGGTCGATAATAAGATTTTTCGGCATGCTGCGTTCTGCTTTGTCTGACTGGCGTGTGGCTATTTTCCGGACGGATCATAAACGTATTCTGGGGGATATGGCGTCTTCTTCCAATGGGCGCGATCTGTGCCTTCATAACCTCGGCCGATATAATACCAATTGACGTTTTTTGATTGAATATGTTGCCAAGACCCGTTCTTGTGATGGGCCCATCGTTCGTAGTCTACATTAACGATCCGCATGCCCCTGTCTGCGAAGTCATATAGAATAGCACCTTCATCTCCCAGTATGCGCCATTCTTGCCTGCTGGTCTCGGTATAGTCGTCAATATCTATGTATTTGATCTGAAAGGTAATCTTTTCCTCCACCATTCTCTTGCGATTGATCAGCAAGAAAGCCGGATCAAAGCGGGGAATCATGCCTTTTCGGCGAACACCCTCAGGGTCATGATTCGCCACGTGTTTTGACGCTTTCAATCGTCTTTGAACCAGCCATTTGGTTAATTTCTCTGTCAGACGGAGCATCTGGCTTGTCAGGTCGGTTCTTCTTGAACCGAAGATTCCTTTGTCGACGCCAAACGGAAGAGGCGAAATAATATTCGACATGGCGCCGAACTCATCGTCACTCATGTTTTTGAGCATGCGGCTTGCACCGGTGAAAAATCGATCATTCACAAATTCAATATCGCTGTCGAGCAGTAGGGCGAACGGTTTGGTCAGTACTTCATAGATCGTCAAGTTGGTTCGGTAAGACCGAGGTTGATAAAACTCAGCTTCGACCCGTTTGATTCTGTCCTTGGGATATTTTTCAAACAGCTGATCTGTTTGTTCCGGCGTGCAGTTTGGCTTCAATCCATCAGAATAGGCACGCGGCTGTTGCCACAATCGCTCCCCTCGCCCTGCAGCAGCGATGGCGGCTTTGCTCATGTCCATAACAATCAACTGATGGTCATAGTGATCCAAAAAGCTCTGGATTAGGGCATCAAGCTCGCGAAGTTCGCTCTCAGCAACACCAACGTAAAACGTCACAAAGTCCGTATTCTCTTTGCTTAATTCCACCATTTGGTGTCTCCGCCTATAGGTCCTCAAATCAACCAAAAGATCGAAACGCCGATCAGAAAGACATTTGATTTTGGAGACCCTTATGGATCAAAATACAAATGAGTTCAACGAGATGTTCGGCCACCTGTGCGGCTGGCGTGTCACATCCCGGCTTCTCTGCCATGCTTTAAGGTGCGAAGCAGTCAGCCATAGTATGAATTGAGGCACTCCTGCTGAAAGCCTTCCAATCGAATCAGGGTTGACTGAAAAGCGTGTTTTTAAGTCGAAGCAGATTATTTGGCGTCGATCCGACTCGACAGGCAACGCCGACAGCAGAATCGCGCTTTAGGTCAAGCCCGAGCGATCAGCTCTTACCCTTTATTGATATCTTCAATCTTTTCTTTCAGGTTTGCCACCGATTCGCTCAATTCACTTAGGCCGTGGTAGACTCTCTTCAGCTCGTCCCTCTTGCTGCTGTCAATGCGGGAGACGTTGTTTTCAAGGTCTGTGCGTATGCTGACAAGACGCGTATCATGATTGCGTCTCAGGCCGCGAACCTCCTCTTCCAAAGCGTTTTGCCGCTCCTCTAATCGCCTATTCATTAATTGGAACAAATAACCCATAGCGGCGATTGTCGTCGCTCCGAATAACATGGTGAGGCTAATGAGTACTTGAGTGATCAAGTTAATGCCGAGATTACCCTGCCATATGACCGCGAGCGGCAAGAGAAGAAGTGAGATCGCAATTAATCCCAGCAGAGGGCGCCGCTTGAGTTGCTTCAGGCAAAAGACCGGAAAACGCAAAAGGTGGAAGAGGGCAGGGCTTCGCGCTCTCAGACGTTTTGCGGTTGAGGCATAGATACCATCGTCGGCCGAAACGGCATTTGGATCTACGGCTTCCGTCTGCGCCTCACTCTGCTTGGGTGCCCTTTCCAGACCTGGTTTACTCTGTGACGCGGCGGGCGCCGGCTCGGGTTGTGGTTTCAACGATGTATATTGAATCGTGTCCTTCAGGTAATCGCTGATAGCCCCATCATCGACTGCATCAAGAACCGCGATGAAATTTCCCCAGGATGTCGTCTGAATTTCGCAAGGATAAGATTTAAAACAGCGCCAGCTGTGATTGGCACCATATTGTTCAATCGGGTGCCATTCACTCGCAAAGACTTTGTACCCATGTCTGACAAAAAAATTGGCCAAGTCGCGCGAGTCATAACCGTGGAGTTTGGTCTTGCTGTCTTCAAATTCGGCAACCACTAGCCGAGGCTTGAGCTTGTCAAAGTCGAGGCCTTGTAAGACACTCATTTCATGGCCTTCGACGTCGATCTTCAGGAGATCAATATGATCAAGTTCATGCCGCTTGATAATCGCGTCGAGCGTTGTGGTCGAAACAGTTGCGCTCTTTTCGTGAGACTCATGAAAGGCGGTTAAGCCGCTAATCCCCGTGCTGACGTCGGAGGAGAAAAAGTCAACATCCGTTTCGATGGAATTGCTGACCGCTTCATCGGAAATAACGATGTTTTTGTGATCAGCAAATTTTGAGGTGAGAGCTGCCCGGTTCTTAGGGTCAGGCTCAAAGGCGTAGACGTCCCACTTGCTCTTAACAATGCTCTCTAGCGGCCCACTTCCCATATGGGCGCCGACATCGACAAGAATGCCGTTGTCGGCCTTTTCGCGAATCAGATTCCAGGCGAGTCGAAACTCGTCGAGCTTTGCGTTTGCAGCCTTTGCAACGGAAGGTACGCCGATTGTTATGTCATGTGGACACGCCGGATCCGTAAACCGCAGCCGCCCGCATTCGTCGATTTCCGAAGCCGGTTTCTCTTCGCTATTGAGCACAAAGTATGGATCAATAGTCTCGATGTGACCTGTTTGTTCGACAGACTCAAATAGACAGAAGTCAAAACAATCCACTTTTGAGTCCAGATTGGCATTCAGAACGGTAACATCGCTGCCGATGAGGGACTTTGCGACATTTCGCCAACTGCGTAGGTGCAGATCCTTAAATGGATTAGGCAGGTTGTAGGCATCGCCTTTCTTTTGATAGCCGTCGAAAAAGTAATTGGGGTTATCACCATCCTCAACAATCTCAAGCTCGTAGCCCTCTCTTTGCTGCGCTCCTGAAACAACCTCCCGGTAATTGCAGTCGACGCCCAAGAGATAAATCGAGCGATAGCCCAGTACGGCTGCCCAGGCTGCTGTATGGCTTCCGGTTGTGATCGGGTCTACTTGAAGTGCATTGATATTGTCTCGTAGCTCATCGAAATTGACGACTTTGTCTTTATGACGGCACGCACCCAACGCATTGACCAGGTTCTCACGCAAAAGAAATAATTGGATGCCCGTCTCATCGGATGTTTCGATCAGCCTTTTGATTTCGGCGTCATGACTCATGCCCACGACGGTGTCCAAGCATGAATAGAACTGGGGATACCAATTGATTTCGTCCCAGTAACGATAGGCGGCATTCATGCCGAAAACATCGAAATTTGAAAGACGGGAAAAATCGAACCCTCTTAAAGAAGGTCCGTTGCCGAGGATGATGGCAGGACGGTTGGCGCTAATTGATTCAAAACGTAACCCAATGTGGTTCACATAGATTCCCCGATGCTGCATAGCGATGGCATCACACCCTAAATAAAATGCCGGTACTTGGGAGCTTTTCTTGATGTCGGTTGCAGCGCCGCCGGATTCCCAGTTCTTTTGGGACGCTTCGGACGATTCATCGCAAGAAAGGCAAAAGTGCTTCGCGGAGCTTATCGGAGCCATGTATCGGCTCGCAAGTATGGAAAAGACCGGCTGATCCTTCGTGTGGCCATAATAGGGGAAAATGTCTCTTAACATCTCGACGGCGAAGGCGTTTCGAACTTCCGCATTGTTAAGGGCCTGATTGCGCTCACCCTCGTATCTAGGATCCGCAAGCCTGTAGATCGGTGGCTTTGGGTTTTTGTCCGCCATGCAGGCATTCGGCGATCGTGATAAGGCAAACGCCTCATCAAACAACTCCTGGTAGGGTCCGCCCGCGCGATATCCCATGAAACTGGATCTTAAATGGGTGTCAAGTAGCTCGTCGTTCGTTGCATTTAGCAACCGAATGCACTCGTCACTGGTGCAAGTAATGTTTAAAATATAAGGAATGTTCTTGTCATCATGATCGATAAAGAAGACGTTTTCATTTGCAATCTTCTCGAAACAGCTATCGAGGGGTTGAAGCGGGCAAACACCTGCGTCAATCCAAAGAATGAGACCGTCTTTTCCGACGACATGCTGAGCATGCCACATGACAAGACACTTATAACCGTATGACTTCGCATCAAAGTACTGGGGGAAAAAATCGAAGTCCTTCTTCGGATACTCCAATACGAAGACATTTTTCAGGCTCGACAATAGGTCAATCTGCTGGACGTCAAGGCCAAGACTATAAACCAGAATTGGGATCGTTGCCGCGTGATACCGTTGGGCACCTGCGATCATCGTGAGGCCTTGTTCGAAATAATGTGGGTCAAATGTTGTGACAATGACTTTTGAGAGATCGAGCCCAAAGCTTGACCTGATATACTCGATTGTGGCTTGGGATTCACCTAAATGCGCTGCGCTGAGAGCTTTCTCAATGTTGGCCTTTGAGCCATTGAACTGTCGGAACAGTTTGTCTCGATGTGCTAGGTAGCTTTCGGACCTTTCGGCTTCATAATTGAAGATGCCGTCGGCGCCGGAGAGCGCATTGTTTGTCACCCGATCGACCCACTCTAATGCTGCAAAGCCGTAATACTTTTTGCAAACGTCAACACAATCATTGAGTGACGTGCTTCGGGCGCGGATGGTCTTTGCGTCATTGTGAATAGTGGCTTTGCAGACATTTCTGTCCCAAAAGCGGAAGGTCTTGTTCGCGAACAGCGCTCTGACCCAGTATTCATAGTCGAAAGAGAAACTCATTGACTCGTCGAGCGGTCCGGCGTCTTCAAAAACATTTCGCCTCATGAATAAGGCCGGCTGTAAGATGCCAAGAGATGTGATGAATTTATTTTTGAGGTCCTTGTCGTCGCGATTAATGTAGACGTCTTTCAGCTTTTCGCCACCGACTGATATGAATTCGCCTCTTCCGTACAGAATGTCGATCTCAGGATTCTCGTCAAAGAAATCCGTTACCTCGCTAAAAATATTTTGATCGATATAGAAGTCATCCGTGTTGAGCCAGGTGAGTATGTCACCTGTGGCGTCGCTAAAGCCCAGATTAATAGCATTTGTCTGACCGCTATCTCTGCCGATGTCCAAACGGACATGAGGCCGATCTTGTTGATACGCTTGAAGAATTTCGAGGGTACCGTCAGTGGAGCCACCGTCCAGAATGAGATGCTCGATAGGTTGAACAGTCTGCTTCGCAACGCTGTCCAGCATTTCTTTGACAAAGGCCGACTGATTGAAGCTCGGGGTGATGAGAGAGATGGTACTTTTCATGCTAACTTACGCGGCTCAGCCTTCCGTCTTATTCCCGCTGCCCATGCAATTGGTCAGATTTCCCTTATTGCGTGCTTTTGACATCAATTCGCTTGAAGCTCAATCAAAAACCTGTTGGGCCTCCAATGTAGCGAAGGGTTCTTTGTTGAAGATGTAAGGCATCGACAATCCAACGGTCTTTAGCCGAAGGATGGCGATTGAGCGAGTGACAAGAGCGTTACTCTTATCAGAGCATCGTTGCCCAGCGTTGAACCAAAGGTCGGTGCAGGGCTTGCTGTGGACAAGATGCGGGAATTGTGATCTAGCCTCTGTTCGGAATAGATGGGGATCCATGATGTTGTATCGAAGCCATATCAAGTTAAATCCGGGAGTGCCCGGTTTCACAAATGACGAAATTCTCGGCTTCCTTTTTGACTGTGTCATCGCCCAGAATCCGAAAAGTTGCCTAGAAATCGGTAGCTGGATGGGGCGGTCGGCATCTGTGATTTGCGCGGCACTGGCCTGTCTGGGGGGTGAAAGATCTTTACTCTGCATCGATGCTTTTCGGCAAAGTTACGATGAAAACTATGTGCAGAACTCTTTCTTGCAGCATGCCATGAAGAGAAGCGGTGAAGCGGTGAAACAGGCTTACTTGGATTTCGAGAATCTAAAGACGGTTGAAGATTGCTTTAATCTGACTTTGAGCCGGAACCCTTATATGAAGCGCTTCTGCAGAATCGTGAAGGCAAATAGTTTAGAACTAACGCCCGACGACATTCCTCAGATCGACTTCGCCTATATCGATGGGGATCACACCTACGAAGGTGTTCGATCGGACTGTAAGCTTGTGATGTCGAAGCTGGCCGACGACGGCATGGTGGTCTTTGATGATTATTACGACGACTTCCCAGGAATTGTCAGATTTGTGGACGAATTGAAAGCAACCGGGCTGATCGAGTTACAGGGTGCGGAGCATCATGATATTGCCTTCACGGTGCCATCCCCGCGATCTATTGTTGAGTTTCTGGCGGAGTAGCAAACAAGGTACGGCGCTCCCATGCCGGTCTTGCCCGGCCTCTCAGCCCATTGGGACAATATCAAAGCTGTGATGGGACAATAGTTCGGCGACCGGGTAATTCTCTGTTTGACCAGGAGAGCTTTCGATTCTCTGCCACAAAGAAAGTTTGTCTTGTCCGGTGAAGACCAGGCATGCGTGTTTGGTCTCCATCAATGCCGGTCGTGACAGGCTCAAGCGCGGCAAGGGCACGTTCGGCGGCTCCGGTGCCTCAACAGCAATCCAGTAGTGCGATCTGTCCTTGAGTGCCGCATCTGCCGGAAACAAGGATGCTGTATGGCCGTCGTCTCCCATACCAAGAAAGGCCAAATCAATCTCAAGATTTTCCTCTGCGGCCCTATGACTTGCGGTCTGGGCTGCCGCATGGGGATCGGCCCCGCAAGACCAGAGAGACACCAGAGATGCGGCGCTCGCGGGTTGATTGGCCCTAAGGGAGTTAATCAAGCCTTCATTGGACTCAGGATGATCCGGCGGTACCCAGCGTTCGTCCACCAACACAAGCTGGATCCTCAACCAATCGAGATCTTCGGAAAATACTGCGGGCAGGTATTTTGTCGGCGTGCCGCCGCCAGAAAGGGCTAAGACGGCCTGATCCTTCTGCTCCAAAGTCGCCGAAAGGCTGCTTTTGGCCAGTTGGACAATGCGTTGCAAAGCTTCATCTTTTTTGGGTGTTTCGGTCATCTTGGGCGGTGTTGGATCCTCTCAAAGCCCGCGGATTCGCTCTTCCAATTCCGGACTATTGCTGTATGCCTACGCGACGCAAGTCAAGTCAGACAAACTGAAGGTCATATGTCAAAAATCATCATCACCACGTCAAGTTTCCAGACGGATCAGAATCCTTCGCTGCAAGAGCTTTCCCAGATGGGGCACGAGATTGTTCTCAATCCCTTTGGCCGCCGTCTGACCGAAGACGATGCATTGTCACTTCTAAGTGAGCATAATCCCGTCGGTATGATCGCCGGCGTCGAACCTCTCACACGCCCCGTTCTCGAATCTGCACCTGCGCTGAAAGTCCTCGCGCGATGCGGCATCGGGATGGACAGTGTTGACCTTGCGGCCGCAAAAGAGCTGGGTATTGCCGTATCGAACACCCCCGATGCACCCTGTTCTGCCGTCGCGGAACTAACCATTGGTCTGATCATGTCGGCGTTGCGTCAAATTCCACAGGCCGATAGAGCTTTGCGCGGCGGTGAATGGAAGGCCCGAATGGGCCATATGTTCCGCGGCAAAACGCTGGGGCTCATCGGCGGCGGGCGTATCGGGCAGAAAGTGGCCGAACTTGCTTCCGCCTTCGGGGTTGATGTCATCATTCATGATCCCTTTATTGAGACATGTTCCTATCCTTTGGTCTCTATGGATGCGCTCTTGCAGCAATCGGATATCCTTTCGCTTCACATTCCGGGAGGTGACGAGACCTACCATCTGATCAATCAAACGGCTCTTGAAAAGATGAAGCCCACAGCATTGCTGATCAATGCCGGGCGCGGCGGTCTGGTCGATGAGCGAGCCTTGGCGGAGGCCTTAAGGTCGGAGCGTCTTGCTGGTGCCGCACTCGACGTCTATGAGGATGAACCTTATTCCGGGGATCTATTGGCCTTGGACAACGTCGTATTGACGGCGCATATGGGGTCGTATGCTAAAGAAACACGGGCCATCATGGAGCGAGAAGCGGCTGAAAACTTGCTCACAGGATTGCGGGCTATCTCAAATTCCGGATAGAAGTTGAGAAGCTGGCATCATTGATGTTTGCGCTTTGATTATTGACGCGGGCATTTTCATAAGCCGCTTCTGCACTTACGCTCGTGTCAATAGCCTCTAATTCGTGTAATAGCCTGTGCGCGTATCCGGGAAAGAGAACGCGGTAATCAAAATATCTTGTCAATGCGGGCACGTTCGACATTTCAAAAAGAGACGTCGTGCAGTTTTGCGTCAGCGTATGGTAGAAATCCGGATTGACGATCAGATCATTGGTGCGCATCAATTGTCTGATCAGGTAGGATCTGATGTCCGGTAAAGGGGCGTTGATCTCGTACAGGTGCACGTCGAGGTCCAGAATGTGCGACCGCACTCCAATGACATCTCGCTCGTCCGCCCAAACATAGATGAGTTCGAACTCTGCCATCATTCCGCCCAAAACACTGTAGGCTTCGCCAACCTCTTGCCGTGCTTCCACTGACAGAACGAGAAATACGTCATTCTCAAACTCAAAGCTCAAAAAGGAATGTCCTAGAATGTCGGACAAGAAGGGCTGAACGCCAAACCAAAGACCTTGAAGCTGGGTAAGATCGTAAATCCGAGTTTCGTATTTTGCGTCCTTGATTGCGCCGCTTTCATCATAGGTAAAATTGCGCACACCCTTGACGATCACCTGCTCACCATCGAACTCGACGGAAGCCAGACGATCATGCTCCGTTTTCCAATGCCGTTCATTGCTCGGCTGGCGATTGAGAGCCGCGCCAATTGATAGGTCGGCGGCTAACAGGATGGAAACCACGGCGATATACAGGGCTTGCCTTTTGCGGCTTCGGATCATTTGCCAGAAGTCTTTTGTGTGGTTTTTGAACATGGGCCGCAAATTTCTGAGATCAGCAAATCGGTTGGCTCTTCAGGTCTCGGTGAGTGAGAAAATTAAATTAAATCAATAACTTATTCAAGGGCGCCCGAGATGCTTGCCAGCCCGCAGGCAGCAGTCTTCATCTTGCATTTTCTTGGGTTTCTCGCTAGGTGAACGACGATTTTGCGCATAATGGCTGAGCCTTTGCGCACCGAAACCAGGTTAAAGCAATGTCGCAACCGCAAGACAAATATGTCGTCGCCGCTCTCTATCGTTTCACGAGTCTGCCGGACTTTGAAATTTATCAGACGCCGCTTCAGAATGTCTGTTTGGACTCTGGCGTTATGGGCACGATCCTTTTGGCGCCGGAAGGCATCAATGGAACCGTTGCCGGGACAAGAGAGGGGATTGATACGGTTTTGGCCTATATCAAAACCCTGCCTGGCTGTGCAGAATTGGACCATAAGGAATCTTATGCCGAGGATCCTCCTTTCTTGCGCATGAAAGTGCGGCTCAAGCGGGAAATTGTCGCAATGGGAGTTCCGGAGATCGATCCCAATGAAGTGGTCGGCACCTATGTGGAACCCTCCGATTGGAATGATTTGATCCAAGACCCCAAGACCATTTTGATCGATACGCGCAACGATTATGAAGTCAGTATCGGAACATTCGAGAAGGCGATTAATCCGCAGACAGATAGCTTTCGGGAGTTTCCCGATTGGGTCAAGAAGAACGAGGCGCTGAAGCCAGATGCAAAAGTGGCCATGTTCTGCACCGGGGGCATCAGGTGCGAAAAGGCAACCGCCTTTCTTAAACAACAGGGTATTGATGAAGTTTATCACTTGAAGGGCGGTATTTTGAAATATCTGGAAACGGTGCCCGAATCAGACAGTCTTTGGCAGGGAGAGTGTTTCGTCTTCGATCAGCGGGTTTCGGTAGGTCACGGACTGGCGCTCGGCAGTTATGATATGTGTCATGCTTGCCGGCACCCAATAAGTGAAGAAGAGAAACGCTCAGAGAAATACATCCCCGGTGTGGCCTGTCCAAAATGCTATGATACGAAGAGCGCTGGTCAACGACGGCGATATCAAGAGCGTCAGAAGCAAATGCAGTTGGCCAAGGAGTCGGGGGTCAAGCATTTAGGGCAGCAAGAAAGCCGCAAGCTGCAAGACGGTTTCGAGGAACGGGGTGATTTTGACGAATTCGGGTTTGTTGAGCCGCCCCATGAGCGATCGTAATCTGCCTGTTCTCTATACCTTCCGTCGTTGCCCCTACGCCATGCGGGCACGTCTGGCACTCTATGTCAGTCATCAAGTCTGCCAGCTGCGAGAAATCGTCTTGCGCGACAAGCCGGCGCATATGCTGGAACAATCCGCTAAGGGCACTGTGCCGGTTCTGATACTTGAGGACGGCACGGTCTTGGACGAAAGCTTGGACATCATGTTGTGGGCATTGGGACGGCAGGACCCCTATGGCTGGCTGACGCCAAGCGCAGGAACGCTCAGCGATATGGAAGACTTGATTGCGCAGAATGACGGCCCATTTAAGCAGCATTTGGATCGCTACAAATACCCCACCCGCTATGAAAATGTTGACCCGATGGAGCAACGCGCCGGCGGAGCGCTGTTCTTGGAGGACCTAAACGCGCGGCTTGAGGGTCAAGACTACTTGTTCGGTCAGACCCAAAGCTTGGCAGACATGGCGATCTTTCCCTTTATTCGCCAATTCGCGAACACGGATCGCGACTGGTTTGACGGTCTTGATCTCAAACCCCTGCAGACATGGCTCGCGGGACATTTGGAAATGGATTTGTTCAAAGCGATTATGGTCAAGTGGAAGGTGTGGTCTGAAGGTCAGGACGTCGTGTTGTTTCCTGACGCCGCGTCATAGAGTAGGTCGAAGGGTTCAATGTAAACCGGCATATCGCCGGTTACTTCCAAACCGTATTTTTTGAGCGACTTGTTCCAAAAATCCGTATGCAGTGCTTTCCACGTATTGATTTCGCGCACCGGCGATCCATCGATGGCGGTGTCATCGCCGGTCATGGCGCCAAACGGCATCTCCCGGACACCATTAAGCCGGACGACTAAAGTGGGTGTCCCGTCATAGGCGATCATGACGATCTGGTCCCCTGTCTTAGGATGCGGGAAGCCGGTGCGGTCCAACAGCCACGGCATGCTAAAGGTGCCGCGTTTGTCGCCGTCCCGGATCAAGTCCATGATCTCAGCGGTGGTCGGCTCATCGACGCCGATCCAGCGTACTTCGTAATCGTCCATCAGATCTGGGACCTGAGCACGTGCCTTTGCCCAGAAGGCCTCAAGCTGTGCCTCAGTGGGTTTGGTCGGGCCATCGGGAATGAAGCGGAAGCGGGTCATTTTTTTGGGCGCCTCTAACTGCGTTTTTCTTCGATGAGTTCGACAAGCTCGCCGGCCGGTCCGACAAATGTGCCGCTTCTATTGCCGTTGTAAGCAATGCCGCCATCGGCAATGGGGTCGGCAAGATATTGCACATCGGCTTTTTCCAGGCCGTCCGTGGAAAAGCTGATCATGGCATTGCCGGGCGGCAATTCGCCGTCATTCACCTGCCGTGCGGTCGCGGCGCCGGCCGGGTAGCCATCGATTTCGATGAGATTGCCGCCTTCGCGCGCGGTGATCATTTCCAGCCGGTACATGGTCTTGGGGGGAAGGCCTTGAGCCGTTGAGATTACCCCCACCGGCATGTCAAATCCGCCGCGTCCCTGCATCTGCAGTTTAGAGGTATAAAAGGCCGCCAATTCCTTGGCATCTGCACCGGCAAGGATGGCAATGTTCAGCCGATCAACGAACGATTCCGGGATGGGCAAGGTCGATTTGGCCCGGTCGCCGGTCTCCGAGTTGAAATACAAAATTTCGTTGCCCGGGCCGCGAACCTGCATGGCCCAAATAGACGCGATGTTTCCTCCGAGGCTGGCGGGTTCGCCGATCACTTCAAACGGCCCGTCCTCCAATTGTTCATTGAGGGCCATAATGTCGTCAACGATCAACTCAAAAGCATTCCAACCAAATGTGGTCATGGGTTTGTATCCGGGAACCGCATTGATCTCGACGGCGCGGATAAAGACGTCACTGCCGCTTTCCGGTTCCATGACAATGTAGGGACGCCCGGCCATGCGCGGTGTGCCCCATGACTTGGCCAAGGCTTCCGACACCTCGCCGCGCTCAAGCACACTATGGCCGAGCCAATTTGTGTAGGCTTCTTCGGTGGCCTCCAATTCAGCCGTGCCGATGGTGCCCATTTTCAGGCGCGAAATGGGATTCGTGATGACCTCCGGCGCAGCCGTTTCGGCGGGGGCCTGTGCTTGCTGCTCCTCAGAACAACCGGCCAAACCATAAAGGCTGAAGGCGCCTAGGGTACCGAGCAATCGGCGTCTGGAGAGCTGTGTGATGAGCGGGGTTTTGATGTCGTCGGCCATTGATTTATCCCTTTGCCAGATGCGGTCTCTGCTTTGACCTTTATGCTATTTGACCCGGTGCTCGGTGACAATTGTTCGCTGGAACAATTCTTCGTTTTTGAACCAATGCCAAGTCCGCGTGCGTTTGTTGCCGCAAGAGCTCAACTGGATCATTTCACAAATGTCCACGTCGGGTTGATCATTGAAGCCGAACCTCAAATAGATCGTGAAGTCATCTACCTCCCAGAGCCGCCCGTTGATTCGGCCATTGTCCCAGGTAACGGCCTTCGCCTTGGGATCATAATAGGTGTCAAAGACGATTTCTTCCGTGCGCCCGTCCGGCCAGATATTCTTGGTGTGCTGCCGGTAGGCGACATCGCCTTCGTCAGGGAATTCGCAACGTATCATCACGTTATGTTCGTCCAGCATATTGCCGTCGACATTGGTGTGTTTGTAGTGGCAGGCCCATTCGCCTTCATTGCGGACAAACAAGGGCATCTCTTCGCGAATCTGACTCATCTTCTTTTTCTCCAAAGAAAAAGGCCCAGAGCGTGAGCTCCAGGCCTTGTCCAATCGATGTAAAGCTTGAGATTAGTAAGCAAGTCTCAGGCTGAGGTTCCAGCGACGTGGTTCACCGAAGTATGGGCCGATGAAGGTCGAAGAAATATACTCTTCGTCGGCGCAGTTTTTACACTCCGCAAACACGCCCCAGCGTCCGTCTTCGCTTTCAAAGCCGGCGCGGGCTTGCAGCAGCCAATAGGCTTCGGCAAGTGTTCCGTCGGCGTTTCCGACACTTGTGAAGTGATCATCTTTCCAGGCCGCATCAGCACCCAGGATGAACTCGCCTGACGCGTTATTCAGCGGGATGCGATAGGTGCCGCCCAGGTTAACCGACCAATCCGGTGTTCTAACAGGCTCAGATCCGATTCTGCCGGTTGCAACAGAAGCCAATCCACCTTCTGTGAAATTGGTATACTCATCGTCGATATATCCGACTGACAAGAACAAATCCAAATTCTCAACACCGGAGTATTGTATCTCTGCTTCTGCACCCCAAACATCCAAATCCGCGGCGTTTTGGGTGGCAAACTCAACAACGCCCATGACATCAACGCCGGAAATCAATTGCAGATCTTCCACATCTGTCTTGAAGATATTGGCGTTGATCCGAAGTGTGTCGTCAAGGAAATCGCCTTTCATGCCGATTTCATAAGACCAGGCTTCTTCCGGGCCGAAGGGAGCGTTCAGCGCGCCAGTCAAAGAGCGCGCATTCCAACCACCAGACTTAAAGCCGTTCGTCGCTGAGGCATAGAAAAGGACATCGTCATTGAGTTGGAATTCGATACCCACTTTTGGCGTGACTTTTGTTTCGCTTTGTTCAAGCGGAACACCCGCCGCCACAAGTTCGGCGGTGGTGATGGACCCGACAACCGTATAGTCCGTCGGCATTCCCATTAGAGTACCTGGAACTGAAGAGAACAGAGGAAGCAGATCGCGATATGCGATATCTTTCTCTTCATCGGTCCAACGGGCACCGGCAGTGAGGGTCCACTGGTCGTTCAGGGCGAAGTCCCCTTGCAGATAAGCTGAAAGGTTTTCAGTTGTGTTCTTCAGATTTCGAGCCCCGAGAATGGCGCCAGGCACCACATCGGAGAAGTCCGTGTCGTTCTCTTCATCCATGTAGAACAAGCCGGCGACGTATTCAATTCTGTCACCAATTTCGCCATTCAGCTTAATTTCCTGAGTGAACTGGGTGTGCTCGCCTTGGTTGGCAATGGAGAACCCGCCCGGCTCATCTGGGCCATCGAAAAAGTCGAGTGTGAAATCTTGCTCCAGATCCCGCCAACCGGTGATGAATTCCAATGTACCAATTGAAATGTCCCACTTGAGATTGGAGTAAACGGAGAAGGTTTCTGTGTCGTTGCCCAAACCACAACCATTCACAAGGTCGTTCAAGCTACCGGGTGAACCGCAACTGGACCGGATACCTGTGTTGGATTTGCGTGGTGTTGCAAACGATGTCAGCAAGTTGGTGCCTTTTTGGCCCATCTGTTCAACAGCGACATCCCATGTGACATCGTCATTGATCAGAAAGCGAATGTCACCGCGAAGTCCGTACGACTCTTCGCCATTCAGCGTTTCGCCGGTCGTGAGGTTGTCGACATAGCCTTCGTCTTCAATGTAGTAACCAGCGAATTTGGTCAAAACCTTCTCGTTGATGGGAATATCCACCACACCGCTCACGGAATAGCGCTCATATTCGCCGTACTCGAATTTGGCTTTGGCAGCGAATTCATCGCCAGGACGACGCGTGATCACGTTGATGGCGCCACCGGTCGTGTTCCGGCCAAAGGTCGTACCTTGAGGTCCACGAAGAACCTCAATCCGCTCTACGTCAAACAAGGCGTAGTTGTTGGCGTTCTGACGCGCAATATAAACATCATCCACATAGGTCGAAACAGGCGGGTCGAAAGTTGCGATGGATTCGGTGCTACCCAATCCGCGCAGGAAGTAGGCGTTTGACGACGCCGGCCCTGTATTGTTGTGCCCCACCAAGTTTGGAATCACGCGGGTGATGTCCAAAGTTTCATTAATCTGCCGAATATCCATTTGTTCAGCAGAAAAAGCACTGACGGCAATCGGCACCGTTTGCAGCGACTCCGCACGGCGCTGTGCCGTTACGAAGAGTTCAGGCAATTGAGCGAACGCAGGGATCGCAATGCCTGTCACTGTCGTGGCCGCCACGGCCGTCGACAGCATAAGTTTCGTGAAAGTTCTTTTCATATTTCCCCCTCCGGGTTTTGGATCCAGAAGTAGCCCCGGCCAGACTTCTGACCACGGTAACTGGGAAGAAACTTGCCTCAAAAGCCTTTTGTGATCAATAGTATCATCATCAACTGATTTTTGTTGTTGTCTAATTGTCACAACTTTCCGATTGACGAGGTTTTTCTTATGGAATTTCGGCAATTACGTCACTTCCTGGCGGTCTATGAGGGCGGCAGTTATGCCAATGCAGCGCGGGAGCTTGATCTGACCCAGCAAGCTATCAGCGCCAGTGTCGCGAAACTGGAAGATAGCCTCGGCGCGACACTCTTTGATCGCGATAAAATGGGTGCGCGGCCCACCGGCGCGGCCGATCGATTGGTCACCTACGCCCGCAGTTTGTTGCAAGATTCCGTGCGCGCCATGGATGAGATCAACGCCTATGCAACCGGGTTTGCCGGCGAGGTGCGGGTCGGCGTGGCGTTGATGCCTGAGAAAGGGGCCATGTCTCGGGCCATCCAGAAATTTCAGCGCACGCGGGAAGATGTTGTGCTTCATCTGAGAAGCGGTCTTTTGGCGGATCTACAGACGCAATTGGAAGAGGGTGCGCTCGACTTTCTGATTGGCGTTCCCCGAGAGTACAATGCGCAAAATCCCAAAATTCGCTTGGAAGATTTGTTTGACAACACGGTCCGTGTTGCGTGCTCGCGCTCTCATCCATTTGTGGAAAAAGAAAACATCACCTTTGAAGATTTGAGCCATGCGTCTTGGATTTTGCCGCCACCGGGATCGGTCTATCGGGACTATCTTTTCCGCTCACTGACAAACAACGGCGTCTCACCGCCGACATCTTTTCTTTATTCTGATTCTTTTACGGTCGGGGCCGATGTCCTTGATCTCGGCGATCATTTGGTGATCTCACACGAAGGCATGATGCAGCCCTTCTTCGACGCGGGCATCTTCAAAATGTTGCCCATCGAACTGGATGCGCTGCCGGTCAAAGCCTGCATCGCCTATCGCGCTGGGGCGGTCACGTCGGAACCGGCGAAAGTGTTGATTGAGCTTATTCAGGACGAGATTGCCTTAAATAAAGCGATCTAAAGCGTTTTGAGTTAGCCGGCAGGTTTGGTGCCAATCGCTTGGACCCAGGTGGCCGCAACATATGCGCCCGGATCTTCGGCAAGCTTTTTCCAGGCCGCCTCGATGGCCGCGATCTCCTCATCATCGGTCCAGCCCAGTGATTTCATTTGTGGTCCCATGTCGTTTTTAAACTGAAGGGACGCGGCATTGGCAAAGTGCGCCGGATCAATCGATTCATAGATGGCGTGCATATGGATGCAATCGAGACCGGCGCGCAGCAATTGCGCTTTGAGACGGCGGCCACCGCGGGGGTCATCACCCACATGTTCGCGCAGGCGAAAATACAAATCTGTACTGCGCTGGACCAGAGGGTCCAGCGGATAATAGATATCGCCGGCGCTGTCGAACTCATTAAATCCCGCAATGCCGCCGGGTTTCAGAACCCGTGCGATTTCTTGGACAGCATCGTCAGGTCTCTGCAAATTGCTGAGCACGGCGGACATAAAAATGGCATCAAATGAATTGTCCTCAAACGGCAGATCAAAAACATTGGCGATTTCGAAGCTAATGTTTGTTACGCCGGCTTCCGTCGCGCGCTCCTGAGCTCGGTCCAACTGAGTTTGTTCGATATCGCATGCTGTGACCTTGCCGGGGGCAACCCGTGTTGCTAATCCGATGGTGATGCCACCGGGTCCACATCCCATATCCAATAGGGTCATGCCTGATTTGAGATGGGGTGTGAAAAAGGCGGCGTGCGATTCAGCCGTGCGATACTCAATCCAAGCTCTCGCCGCATCGCCATAGCCGACCAAATAGGTATCTTCGGCATCTTCTACTTCTGGGGGTGTCGGCATTTTGCGTCTTTCGCTGTGTTTTATCTTTGCTAGCAGGTCGGCTCTCGAACTTCAAATGCCCCTAATAGGCGAGGTGTTAAACCAATTCTAACCGCTAAGGCACTAAGATTACGGCAGAGGGTTAACATCCATTAACAATCAGCACGGGACAAGCCATTCGGGATGGGGTTGATTGAAACCATACAAACCATGTTTGTCTTGCCCGGAGCAGGACCGGTCTCATCTCTTGAGGTCGGTTACAGCGCTACTTGGCTCTCAATCTCTTTCTTTATGTCGGTCGTCGCGTCCTTCACGGCGTTTCAGTTGATCCGGTTGGTGGACCGGAAGAAGACCCAACGAAGCCGCTCGCTTGTGGTGACGGGAGGCGCTCTATGCTTGGGGCTCGGGATCTGGTCAGTTTACTACAGTACGTTGCTGGGGCTGGATGTCGATGTTCCCATCTATTTCGATTTGACGTTGACTTTCATGTCTCTTCTGGCGGCCACATTCACCGCAGCTTTGGTGCTTGTGTTTATGGCATTCAAGCAAGTCGGCCACTTGCGTTTGGCGTTGGCAGGGGCCCTATCGGCAACGGGCGTGATGGCGTCTCACTATCTTGGTATTGCCAGTATTGAGGGCTCGCTGATCGTTCGTTTCGGCGCACTGCAATTGGGTATCACAATCTTGGTCTCGATTGTTGCGGGATACTTATCGTTTCTTTTCCTCAGGCATGTGAAATCATCTCAAGGCAAATACTCGATCAGTCGGGAGGTCGCCGGTGCCGTTTTATTGGGCTTAGCGATCAGTGCGGTGCATCGATATGCCTCCGACGGGACATATTTCGCCTATGCCGAAGTCCTGAACACAGAATCCATTCACTATGCGATTTCCCAACTGCAATTTTCTTACATTATGGAGTTCATTGTTACGTTGCTGGTGATGGTCGCCGTTGTTGGGTCGTCGATGGATCGAATGCAGCGCAAGAATGACAGCCTCGCAACGCAGCGCGATTATCTCAAAGTAACTGTTGAAAATGTTCCTGGCGGTTTTTGCATTTTTGATGAGGCGCATAATGTCCATAGCGCCAATGCATCCTTCTATCGTATGGCGGGCATTTCTCGGGAACAGTTTCCGGTCGGAACAAGCTATCGCGATGTGGTCAAAGGACTAGCTGATGTTGGTTGGTACGGCTCCGGAAATAGCAATTCAATTGCGGACGAGCGGGCAAGGTCCCTGGGGACGATGACAGGTGGCTCTAGTGAGCGTATCACAGTGGATCACCGGATCATTGACGTGCGTCATGCACCCCTGCCCAATGGCGGTTTTGTGGTCAATTGTATCGATGTCACTGACATTCGGCAGCGGGAGCGCGATTTGCAACAAGCCAATGAATTGGCGCGCAAGCAAGCTGACGAGCTTGAGGTGCTTGCGGGAGAGCTTGTGACCGCCAGAGATGCAGCGGAGTCTGCCAATGTCGCTAAGTCTGAATTTCTTGCGGCGATGAGTCATGAAATCCGCACACCCATGAATGGTATTCTGGGGATGGCAAGTATTCTCAAGAAATACGAATTGTCTGACGACATTTCAGAGAAGGTGGATGTCATTCAAGATTGCGGAGAGGGCCTGCTCGGTATTCTGAATGATGTTTTGGATCTTTCGAAGATTGAAGCCGGGCATTTTGAGTTGGAGTCGACGGAATTTGATCTTTCAGAATTGCTTCGAAGTGTTCATGCGATTTGGTCAGATCAGTTCAAGGAAAAAGACCTGGATCTCAAAGTCGCAGCATCTGAAGCGGTTCAAAATTATCTGGTGGGAGATCCAAATCGTATCCGGCAAGTGATGAACAACCTTGTTGGAAATGCACTGAAGTTCACTGAGCGCGGTAAAGTGACGGTTATTGTGGATCAAGAACCGCACAAGAGTAGTGACGGCCTTCTCACAAAAATTTCTGTTTGCGATACCGGTATTGGGATTTCAAAGAAGAATCAGCAGCGCGTTTTTCAAAAGTTCATTCAGTCTGATGCATCGATCTCCCGCAAATATGGCGGTACCGGCCTTGGTCTCTCCATCAGTTTGAAGCTTGCTCAAATGATGGGCGGTACGATCGATTTGGAAAGCGAAGAGGGGAAGGGCAGCCAGTTTACATTCTCGTTCGCCGGTCTTGTTGCTTTTGAGAATGAGCAGCCGGCACAGCCGGAAAGTCAGTCAGAAGATCCACTAACCGTCCAACAGGGGTTGCGAATACTTGTTGCCGAAGACAATGCCGCCAATCAAAAGGTCGCTTATTTTCTTTTGAAGAGTTTGGGCTTGGCGGCAGATTTTGTCGAAGATGGTGTTCAAGCGGTTCGAGCTGTCGAAAGCGGACACTATGATGTCGTATTGATGGATATGAGTATGCCTGAGATGGATGGAATTGCGGCCACACATGAAATTCGCAGACGTTTGCCTAGTGACCAACAGCCATACATTGTTGCATTGACGGCCAATGCTATGACCGGCACACGTGATCAATGCCTCGAAGCCGGCATGGATGATTATATATCTAAGCCAATTGATCTGGCAGCGCTGCGTGCCGTACTTACAAAGTCATGTGCAGATGCAGCGTAGCCGCTTTCAAATCAGGCTTTTCGACTAAATCTCACATAACAATACCTCCTCGTGGTCAGAGAATGATCACCCTGTCGATTTTGTCGATTGCTTCACTAGTTTAATCTTTGTGTTTCTTTATATATTTTGACTCTGCCGGATTGGCGGAAGTGACTGTTGGTCACAGATACGAAGTAAGGGATGGAGTTATGCTTTCAGAATTGGTCAATGGACTTGCCGTCAATCGTCGTCGCGCATTGTCAACTCTTGCAGGGGCGACGGCTGCCCTCGCCGCTGTGCCGGCATCTGCACAAGATGAACGACAACCGACCGTCAATCCCGGGGGTCTCGATTACAATGATCCATACGATAACCTCTATGCCTTTGGAAAAATTTGGTCCGCCTACGAAGAACCTGTCATAGGCGCGTTTCACGGTTTGATGTACGGCCGTGTTGGCGACAAGCGTATGGTGCCGATTTTTGGTTATACGGGTACAGGCGTTTTGTTGAGCAAGATTGCCGAGAATGGGGACTTACAAATCAAGTCAAGAGAAACAGGTTATTTTACGGATCTTGAAACCGGGGAAATTCTGGAGCAGTGGGAGAACCCATGGACCGGTGAAGTTTGCGATGTCTATCATTTCTACAATGACGTATTGATTGGCCGTATTGGGCCTGAGATCCCGAGCTTCTTCATGGGGGCCAATAATGACTCGCCGACATTGATGAATGAAGGGACTGTTTTCCCCAATGAGGAGGGCAAATACCCCTTCTTGCTTCCGTTTCAGCAATATGGTGACGAGTTAATGTTGGCGTGGGATTATACCCATGAGTACACGAATCCTGTTTCACCGGAGGGTTGGCCTAAATCTTCCACCGGTCCGCGTATTTCACCATCCGAGCATTTTACCTTTCAGGTGAACAAGGATGAGCTCGAAGATCGCAGCTTGCCGACGGTGAGGATGACCGCCGGATTCAGCCGAGTATCGCAATGGTGGCCATTTATGAATATGGGCGGTACGGAGTTTGCGGACGGCATCATGTTTGGCCGCATGTTCTCCCATAAGGGATTGAAAGGGTTTGGCGAGGTGCCACGCAAGATGCTCGACTACATTGAGAAGAATGCACCTGAGTATCTTGAGATGCCCGATGGTGATTGGACACCGCGGAATGATCGGGTCGATACGTGGAAGGTTTATGCCAAGGATATTCCGCCCGAAAATCCGGACTATACGGGCTTCAAACCGGACGGCTTTACACCGCCGACCGGAAAGGGATCCCGGGTCTAGTCCCGCTGCCCTTCATGACCTAAGCATTGTTGGCTCCGGAACCACTGGGGGCTCATCCGGCGGCGCCTCGACGCGAAAAATCCTCTTTTTTTGAACCTCTGCGCTGGACTCTGCGACTAAGTCCCAGTGTGGAAAACAATGTTCACTTCTAGGAGCGCTAAAGGTGCAGTTTGAAAACGGTCCAGGTGTGCCTGCTCGCTTGTCTCAGGTCACGAAGGGTGCTAGGTTTTCTCCCGATTTTTGGGGGACAAAGCATGTTTATCATGCGATTTCATCTGGAATAAATCTTATGACAATCCGGCCTTTCGGTTGGGTCGCACTGGCCGCTATGCTCGCTTTGGTATTTCCCTTGCCGGCCTTTGCGCAGGAATGGTCGGCAAGCTGGCCGCAGGCTGACGCGGGGTCACCGATCGAGGGTGACGCAAACATTACCCTGACCGTGCCGCCGACCCTCTCGGCTGAAACACTGTCCGGTTTGGCGGTTGAGTTGGATGGTTTTGATCTTACGGCCTATGTTCAGATCTCGGCTGGCCGGCTCGTCATCTCACCACCTGAATCCCTGAAGACCGGTTCTCACGTTCTGCGGCTTGTGGAATACCAGGCCACAGGGGTGATTGAGCGCGGCACTTGGGCCTTCCAGGCGATCGGTGCGGGTCCAGAAATCAATCTATCGGGCAATTTGTCCGCCGAATATGTGCGCCGGGTTGCCGAAAACAATCTGGATGACCCGAAACCCGGTTTGAATACTGGAAGAGGGACGGTTGACCTGCAGGGGTCCGTCTCAAGCGGTGATTGGACCTTGGAAAGTGACGTTCAAGCGCTTTTGGACTCACGCCAGGATCAAACGCTCAGCGGGGATGTCGCTGAAGGCAATTTTCGTATTGCGGCAGATTACGCAGGACAAAATTTGGATGTGGCCGCGCAACTCGGTCGCCATGGCATCAAAGCAAATAACCTATTGATGTCTGGGTTTCAGAGGCGTGGTGCCTCTTTGACATCCAGCACGAAACAAGACCGTCTTTCCGTTTCGGTATTTGCCCATCGACCGGATGATGCGGTCGAGTTTGAAAATGTGTTGGGGCTGAATGACACAAACAACATGATTACAGGCACCCATATTACTTGGCAGCCTTTCGAACGTTTGTCGGAAAAGTTTGTTCTGTCGGGAACATATTATGAGGGCCAAGGTCAGAGTTTTGGCCAGAACGGATTTGGGCAGGTTCTGGCGGATGAGCGCGACAGCGGCGGCTATGCATTCGCAGCGAATACCTATTGGTTCGATGACCGCCTGTATATCGCCGGAGAGGTGGCGGAGACCGAAAACAATTACGGCTTTGGCGATCAAGACAGCGATGCGAGATCAGCTGAGATTCGCTATAATCTGCTTCGCAACACGCAAGTTGGTGACACGCCGCTCAACTTGAATGTTGGCGTTAAGTATAGTGAGATCGGCACTCTGTTCAGCAGTCTGGCCAATCAGGGATTAGCGAGCGATGTTGAAACCCTGCAGTATTACAGCACGGCCTATCTCGGCGGTTTGAGTGCGCAAATTCAAGCCAGCCGCGTGACCAACAATGTGGACGACTTTGCGTCGCTCCCGACCGATCAGCTTTGGACCTATCAGTTTGTTTCTAACTACACGCCCAATTGGAGCGATCCGCCCAAATGGCTCGGTTCCCCTTCATTCTATGCCAACGGGACTTGGAGCGAAGGTGACCGAAAACGGGCGCCTGCCGAATTTGCCGCATTTGACTTTGATCAGAAGCAGAAGAGTTTCGCTGCCGGCATGTCGAGCTCCTATGGAAAGTGGAGTTGGACGGCCGGATATGGCTATTCGTCGTTTGAGGATCTGACGGATGTGAATTCCGACCGCGACCAGCACAATGTCGATTTGGGTCTGTCCCTTTCCTTATGGGACCGTGTGTCCTTGAACCCCTATGTGCGCTGGAGCCAGTTTGAGGACCAAGATTTTGATTTGGAGGACGACAATTGGGATATGTCGCTCAGTGGGCAGGTTCTTTGGATTCCCGACTCTCTCGACACATCATTCAATGCGACCGTGAACCTTCAATCCGGTGACAATGCTTTTGCGGATACGTACACAATTGACAGCACAACAACTTGGGTTTTTCTCAAGCCCGAGCCCAATCGGCCCGGCGCTGCGGTCGATCTTTCTGCAGCCTATCAAAATAGCGATTTTATTTTTGGACAAGAATTTGAACAATTCCAGGCCTTCGCACGACTAAAGCTCATGATGCCAATTCAATATCTGCGTTAGAAAGTGAAGTGTGCCGCTATGAATTCTCTTTTGACCAAGTTCAACCTCATCCTCACCGCAGGTTTGATCGCGACATTGTGGTCCTCGCTTGGCCACGCGGCCGTGACGTCCGTGAACGTCACGCCAAACCAAACAAATGTGCAGCTCTCGTCCCCTGTGACCATCAATCTCAACTGGTCTGTGACATCAACACCGCCTACGTCACCATGGACGATTGCCTCCACACAGGGTCAGCTTCTGGCAGATGGCTTGGTGATCGCCACCATTTCGCAATCTCTGACGAGTGTACAAACCGGTACGGCACCGGTTACGGTCTTGTTGCCCGAAACAGTCAGTCTGCCGGTGAGTGCCATTCAAACCGCGCTCATTAACGGCGCGACCACGATTTCCTATCGACGTACGTTTGTTGACGGCTCCGCCGTTTCTCAGTCGGATCAAGTCATCATCAATGCGCAACTGGGTCAGCCGTCCCTCATCTCGGCTCAAGCGGTTCCGGCTCAAATTGCTCTACCGATTTCGCAATCGGCCAATCTGAATGTCAGTTGGGCGGTGAACTCCGATGATCCCACACAGTTCCAGTGGACCGTTTCGTCGGACCGCGCACGCCTGCTCGCGGATGGCGTCGAAATAACCTCTATCAATCAGCCTTTAACTCAAATCGTCACGGCACCCCAAACCGTTCAAATTGCAGAAACCGCTCTATTGCCGTTGGGTGCGCTGCAGGCGGCCATCAACCGCGGCGCACGGTCCATCACCTATGAACGTGTATTCCGCCTGGCCGGTGGACAATCAAGAACTGCGGTCTTACGCATTTTGCCCCAGGGCGATTTTTCGTCATCATTTGCGGTCACTCGGCTTGAGCTGTCGTTTGACGACAATTCCCTCATTCGTGTCATTGATCGCAACGAGTCTTTGACGGCGCGTTTGAAGGTCAATTATTCCGGGTCGGGTCTTCTGCAAGGAGCCTGGCAAATCGCTGACGGTGTGAGCACGTCTGGTCAGCCATTTTACCGAACGCTCAGAACCGTCCGCCGCTCGCTTATTCCGGGCCAACAGGTTCAATTGGTCAGCCCAGACTTGCCGAGTGAGTCCAGTGGCACGGTTCTGGTGAGATTTCTCGTGAACGAGCCGACTTTCTCTGCCGACTTGCCGACTTTACGATATGCGGTACGTAGCTCAGCCTTGAGCCAGGCCGGCCAGGCACCGCGGCAAATGGCAGCGCGGTCACCATCGCCTGGTGGATTGCTTGATTTGAATACGACATTTGCATGGGAAGGCGTCGACGGAGCCTTTGCTTATAAGATTGAGCTTTATGAGCTGACACTGCAAAAGAACAATCCGATCCTTAACAATATTCCGATTGACGGCGTGCCCACACTTGATCCCTTCGGAGAAGGCGGTGCAATCCTCGTGGGCGGAAAATACGTTCAAGGCGGTGACAGCAATACCAATTTGGGTGCGATCACTTTGGACCTTTTGTCACCGGGTAAGGTATATGCTTGGCGTATCGTCGCCTTAAACGGTGGCGGTATGATCATGGCGGCGACACATTACAGCTATTTGGTTGTGCAATAAAAAATCACGAGGTCATGAGCGGTGACTGACGAGGCGCGGTTTCTTCTCCAACGTATAGCGCAGCAGGATCAAGCTGCGCTTAAGTCCTTTTATTCCCTGTTTGAAAAGAGATTGTTCAATTTTATTTGCTCTCGATTGAACGATTCTGTTGCGGCCACCGACATACATAATGAAGTGATGTTTGAAGTCTGGCGAAGTGCCCATCGCTTTGAGGGCCGGTCATCTGTCAGTACCTGGCTCTTTGGAATCGCGCACCACAAGGTAATCGATTTTCTGCGTAAAAATGGACGACACCAGGGGGATGAGCTGCAGGATGAAATGGTTGATGACGAATATCGAGATCCGGAACAATGTGCGATTGCTGCCAAGCAAGCGGACCGGGTTCATGAATGTGTCTCTCAACTTTCTGACAAGCATCGCACCATTGTCCATCTTACCTTTTTTGAGGAGCAGACTTATCGAGAGATTGCGGATGCGCTGGGGTGTCCAGAAGGCACGGTTAAGACGCGCATGTATCATGCCAAACGTGCACTGATGGACTGTTTAGCGGGTTTCGTGTGAGGCTGTTATGACAAATGAAAGTGAAAATTCAAATCGGGATCTAGACGAGCTCTTACCCTTCTATGTAGCCGGTACCTTGGACAGTGATGAAACGGCTCGTGTGGAAGCTTATCTTGCGGCCAGTGAAACGGCACGCAAGGAAGTCGAGGTGCTTCGGTCTATTCAATCAACGGTGAAGAATCAATCTTTCCCGCAGAGTCCGGGCGAGTTCGGGTTCAAGCGCTTGGAAAAAATGATCGCCGATGAGCCAAAGATTCAAGCGAGCAACGACAATGTAGAATCCTGGTGGCGCCCCGTCGGCATAGCCGCCAGCTTTGCTGCCGCTTTTTTTGCGTTTATCGCCGTGCAAGATTTCACGCCTCAACAGGGTGGATTTGTCACTGCTAGCGGACCCATCAATGTCACTGGTCCGCTGGTTCAGGTGATTTTTCAACCGGATGTCACGGAAGCTGAGATCCGCAGCTTCTTTCTCGAAAAAAACTTGGTCATTGTGAATGGTCCTTCCGCCATCGGTCTCTATTATGTGGAATTCGGCGTTGAGGATGCCAGCCAGCAAGAATTGGAAGCATTGATCAATGAGCTGCAGTCACAGGCTGATGTGATCAGCTCGGCCGTTTTGGATTAGTGCCATGGCGTATAGTGTGTTTGTTCGTTGTTTTTTGCCGTTGATGCTTTTGATTGCCGGCGCACAGCACGCTCCGTCCCATGCAACGGCGCATACTGCAACCGGGCCAACATTTTCTGCCGGATCAACTGAACCTGAAGATCCAAAACCTGATCCTGCAGGTACGCCGTCATCTGCGCCGCCGTCCCCTTCGTCAACGCCGCCGTCCTCAAGTGATCCGACTGGGGCGCCGACCACTGATCCGTCTGGGTCATCAACGCCGCCGCGGCCTGGTACGGCGGACGAGCCCTCCACGCCGTCGCGGCCGTCGACGCGGGAGGAGAAGTCGCCGTCTGATGATCGGTCAACAGCGCCTAAATCAACAGCGCCTAAATCGCCGCCGGCGCGATCGCCGGTGACGGTGAAGCCGGAACCACCACGCCCACCTGTTTTCGATCCTGCGGAATTGACGGCGCCGGATCTGCCCTCTGGACCCGGCGGCCCGGTTGAGCCCGATATATTGGTGTCCAGTAACTCGCAAGCAGACGCTCAGCAGGTCGCTCAACAGGCACAAACGCTTGGACTGACCTTGATCTCGCAAAACGCTTTGAACAGTTTGAACATTGTCCTGTCAAAATTCAGAACGCCTCAGGGCCTGCCAAGCGCCCAAGCATTGGTTCAGTTACGCAACGCCTCGCCCGGCGTGGTGGCAGACTTGGATACCGCTTATGCATTGCAGCAGAGCGGCGCAGATCCAAAGCGCTATGGCCGTGCGCTCTTGTCTTGGCCGGACACGCCCACGGGCTGTGCGGCAACCGGTTCAATTGGCATGATTGACACCGCCGTCGACGTCAAACACCCGGCTTTCCAGGGGCGGCAAATTGTTCAGCGGGATTTCGTGCCTGAGGAATTTGAGGCGGCCGATTCCAAACATGGTACCGGTGTTGCGGGGATACTCTTGGGTCAGTATCCCAAGGGTAATATCGAAGGCTATGTGCCGCAGGCGCGATTGTTTTCTGCGTCGGTATTCTATGGCGACAGTAAACAGTCGACCACAAACACGGAGCTCATCGTCAACGCACTTGATTGGTTGGGGTCGCGTTTTGTCAGCGTGATCAATCTCAGCTTTGCCGGTAAGGGAGACGTGGTGCTGGAACAGGCCACTGAAATCAGCGCGTCGCAAAACCGTGTGTTAATTGCGGCGGCCGGCAACTTCGGTCCCAAGGCCAAACCGGCCTTTCCCGCCGCCTATCCTCATGTCCTGGCGGTGACGGCCGTCGACAGCCGCAAAGCGCTCTATAAAGCCGCCAATATAGGGGACTATATTGATTTTGCGGCCCCGGGGGTTGATATCTGGACGGCCGCACCGAAGGGCAAAGGGGCTTTTCGGTCCGGCACGTCGTTTGCCTCGCCCGCCGTTGCCTCCATCCTTCTAATGCTGGGTTCCACGTCAAGTGGTGATGTTGCCCGCAAGCGTCTCATGTCCATGGTGGTCGATCTCGATCAACCCGGTCGAGACCCGTTATTTGGTTACGGGTTGGCCCAAGCGCCGAAATCCTGCAGTTAGGATTCACATTCATCTGCGTCGGCCGCATAGGTGCTATACGTGGAAACCATAGACTCCCTGTGGTAGCGTTTTGCGATGTCTGGGTTGATCGACGAATGATGGATACCCGAAGCTTATGAGCATGAATTACAAGAAAGGTCTTGTTGCCTTTCAATGGGACGACCCTTTTTTCTTTGATGCGCAGTTGACGGAAGACGAGCGGCTCATCCGAGATGCGGCTTATGATTACGCGCAAGGCAAATTAATGCCGCGGGTGTTGGAGGCAAATCGTCATGAGGTGTTCGATCCCGACATCATGACCGAGGCTGGTGGTCTTGGCTTCCTGGGTTCTACTCTACCCGAAGACTATGGCTGCGCCGGCGCAAGCTATGTGGCCTATGGACTCATTGCGAGAGAAATCGAGCGCGTCGACTCTGGCTATCGATCGGCCCTGTCCGTACAAAGTTCATTGGTGATGCATCCTATCTACGCTTACGGTTCCGAAGATCAGCGCCGGAAATACTTGCCTTCCTTGGCGACCGGTGAATTGATTGGGTGTTTTGGCCTGACCGAACCCAATCACGGTTCTGACCCCGGCAGCATGGAAACGCGGGCGCAAAAAGTCGACGGCGGTTTCCATATATCGGGTGCCAAGACTTGGATTACAAATAGTCCGATTGCGGATGTCTTTATCATTTGGGCGAAGTCAGACGCCCATAATAATAAAATCAGAGGATTTGTGCTGGAGAAAGGCATGGCCGGTCTTTCGGCTCCAAAGATTGAGGGTAAGTTTTCTCTTCGAGCATCTATCACCGGCGAGATCGTCATAGACAACGTTTTTGTCCCGGACGAAAATTTGCTCCCCAATGCGGAGGGGCTGGCGGGGCCTTTTGGATGCCTCAATCGGGCGCGTTACGGTATCGCTTGGGGCGCATTGGGCGCCGCTGAATTTTGCCTTGGTGCAGCTCGTCAATACACCATGGACCGCAAGCAGTTTGGCGTGCCGTTGGCGTCCAAACAACTCGTTCAAAAGAAACTGGCGGACGCTGTCACCGAGATTTCACTCGGCTTGCAATCGGCGCTCCGCGTCGGCCGGCTTATAGACGACGACAATTTTGCGCCGGAAATGATTTCTTTGGTCAAGCGAAACAATTGTGGAAAGGCCCTGGATGTTGCCCGTGCGGCACGGGACATGCTGGGCGGCAATGGCATTGCCGATGAATTTCATATCATCCGGCATGTGATGAACCTTGAAACCGTCAACACCTATGAGGGGACCCATGATATTCATGCGCTGATCTTGGGTCGCGCCATCACCGACCTGCCGGCATTCTAGATGTCTCTAGACGATCAATTGTTCAAAAGACGGGACGACGTCAAAGGCCAAGCTGACGCGATCCTCATCCGATCGAAGCGGCTTGGTTGAGTGATAAAAGTAGGACGGGAACAGGACCAATTTACCGGTCTCGGGTTTGATGGCGCGCTTGGCGCCGGGCTCAATCGAGGCATATTTGGGCGGCGGCGGCCCAAACTCAAGCCAGCCATTTTCTGTTGAGTCGACGGCCATGTCTTCAGGTATTTGCGCATAGTAGACCCCGCTCATCCATCCCAGGGGATGAATGTGGGGTGTCTGACGGCCTCCTCTTTGCAGGACCGTGCCCCACAAGCGAAGTGTCCAGTTTCGGGGCGGCGACCGCATCAGTGTCTGCTCTTCGACGCCGGACATGATCAGGTCACCGATCCGCCCATTCACGGCCTCAAGGAGTTCCCTGCAAAGGGTTTCGATCTCAAGGCTTTCACCGAAATCAAATTCGCCGGTTTGGGCCCCGCCATATGTCGCTTTGCTAACCGGATTTTCATTCAACGAGGGATGTGCGCAGACGAATGCGGCGATGTCATCGTGAGCTAGAGTGGGGCCGAGAGTGACTTCTTGAATTAGATTATCAAAGTCGAGCAGCCGTTCGGCTTGATGGGATGCGTCTGCCGCCCCCAATACATAGGCAAAAGATGCAAGAACGCTTCGTTCTCCCGGGTGCCGGCGCAAAAACTCCTGGGCGATAGATTGGGCTTGCGCGCTGTTGCCGGAGGCGGTGAGAGCGATCACGTAGTCTGCTGTGGCCTGCGCATGATTGGGATTCAATTCAATGGCTTTTTGCAAAACCTTGCCGGCTTCGGCGGCTCTCTGGGTTGAAAGATAAAGAGAACCGAGATTCACGAACGGCAATTCGTCACTTTGCGTGTCCTTGCAGGCGCGTGTGAGAAGAGCTTCGGCCTGTTCAAACTTCTCTAAATCCAGCAGCACACTTCCCAGATTGCTGAGGGCTCTTGGATGATCACTGGACCGTTCGCATGTGTCTTGAGCTTCTTGGATCGCCTGATCACCTTGTCCAAGATCGACAAGGGTTTTGGCTAAATTGCAACGGATCTCTAAGTCATCGGGCTCAAGGTCTAGATACTCCTCATAGACCTGTCTGGCTTCAGCGACATGACCGCGATATTGAAGCAAGGCACCCAGATTTGCCAACGCCTTCGGAAAACTTGGAAATCGTCCGATGGTTTCGTGAAAGATTGCAGAGGCCTCAACGAGATTGCCTGCGACCATTTGTGTGAGGGCGAGCTCACAAAAGGCATCCGGATTGGGGTTGGTTAGCTTACAGGCGGCGCCCAGATAATCCAAGGCACGGCCCAAATCTCCAAGCTCGCGAGCCGCAATGCCGCCGAGCCGCAACGCAAGCGCATTTTGCGGCTCTTCCCGAAGGGTCGCCTCATATCCGCTTATTGCTGACTGAAGATTGCCTTGTTGATGATCTTGGATCGCCAGGTCGAGGTTGGACGGCGCGTTGGATCCTTGCGTTTCTGTCTTGGTCACATCCATGCCTCTTCAAGATACATACTGGGGCTCTCCAACGACTTGCCACGACATCGGGCGCAGATGATTTTCAAATAAAATTGTGCGTGAGTCCTCGCCTCTTCACAGCACAATTTTCAAACGATGCAAACTTATTCCTCTTCCACAGATAGTAAATCTACCATAAAGTGCAAGAGCAGGTTTTTACTTGCTTTGCCGCTCTTGGTGCGAGTTTAGGCACACGCAAACCGCCCAGACAAAAGAAAAAAGAAAGACATCTGAGCGTGATACAGATCCAAGACGTGATTTCTGAACTCAACGGCACCATTCATGATGTCGGAAACTGGAAACATGTTTGCCAGCTTTTGGCCAGGTTGTTCAATAGTAAGCAAGCTTATCTTAATCTGGTGGACAAAAGGACCAGTAGACCCGTCTTTGTGGTCAGCAGTGTCGACGACGAAGAGTTTGTGCGCGAGTATTGGCAATTAAAGGAGCAGCAGGATCCGTGGCTGAGTATTTCCCAAGGCATGCGCGAGCTAACGGTGGCGACCGACACGGATCTGGTTGATGATGAGGAGCTTGTCAATTCAAAATTCTATCGTGACGTTTTGGAGCCCCAGGACGTACGTTATTTGCTGACTGGGACGGCGTTACATTCAACCGAATTTCGTGCCTATATCGGCATATTGCGTTCCAGTTCAAGTGGACCTTTTTCGGGCGCCGAAAAAGAAATCCTGAGCCATTTGCTCCCTCACCTGAAAACCGCCTTATTGGTGTATCTGGAGCTGACGCGCAATGCTCTGCGGATTAGGGGATTGTCTGAAGGGATTCTGAGCGCATTTGGCTTTGGTGTCTTGCTGATCAATCAAGACTCTCAAGTATTGATGGAGAATGAGCTGGCGTCGGAAATCCTGGCAAGTCAAGGCACCGTTAAGGTGGCCAACAAACGTGTCTCCGCAAAAGGCAGTGAAAGGCTAAGTGCCGCGCTGCGAAATCTGAGCAAGAGCCTTGAGGATGGTTCTACCGCGGACCGATTTTTCGACATTATGACGCTTAAACTGGACACCGATGAAGGCATTGCCGTTCTTCGGGTGGTGATCGGTTCCATCAACCTAAGGATGGAGAGCCATCTGATCCGCGACCCAAGGGTGCCGCGGGCATTTGTCATGCTCCTGAACCCCGATCAAGTGAATCAGTCGGTCGATCACACATACCTTAAGTCACGATATTCATTGTCCCGTGCGGAAATCCGAATTGCCGAAGCCATTGTTGTCGGTCTGTCGGTTTCAAAGATGTCGGAAATGTTTGATGTCAGCGCTGAAACCATCCGCACGCAGCTCAAAGCGGTCTACCAAAAAACAGGTGTTAACAGCCAGGTTGCTTTAAGCCGCCTAATTGTCGATCATGCTGTCGTACAATTGCCTTTAGGTGTCAGCCAAGAGGCGATAGACTTTGACGATCCGGACAATTATGAAGTGATATCCTAACTGAGTGACGCAATCTTAGTTTGGATGACCCTGATGTCTCCTAGCGGCGTCAGGTCGTCGAGACTTCAACAGGCCAATTTGGGAGTTGCCCGCTATGGATGAGATCAATGCACGGCGTGACTTAATAGGCGTCGCCGGTGCCCCGCTCGTCGCGAGGTCACTGAGTGTCGTTGCAGAATTGTCCATCGTGGATCTCTTGGCGGAAAAGCCGCGAACCGCTGCTGATCTGGCCAGCGCCGCCGCTTGCGAGCCCCGCATGCTTTATCGTCTTTTGCGTTTTCTGGCGTCCCTCGGCTATTTTGTCGAGGATGATCAGGAACGGTTTCACACGACCCCAAAAGTGGCGCCGCTGGGGTCGGAGGCACCGGGATCCTTAAGAGACTTATTTGTGCTCGGGATGCAAGATATGCTGTGGGACTCCCAGCGTCATTTGGAGACAACGATCCGGACGGGCGAACCTGGTTTTGACATCGCCCATGGCGACAATTTCTTTTCCTATTTGGCAAATAGCCCCAAAGCCAACAAGCATTTTGATGCGGCGATGGCATTGTCTTCTGGACCTGAGAACAAGAGTGTCGTGGCAGCCTATGATTTTGATGACCACAGGACTGTTGTCGATATCGGTGGCGGGCAGGGGGGTCTGTTGGCGATGGCCTTGCAAGCCAATCCCAAATTGGAAGGTATCCTTTTCGATCAACCCCAAGTGGCTGATGACCCGAAATACTTGCGCGAAGCGAATGTGCTTGACCGCTGCCGGATTGAAACCGGCGACTTTTTTGAATCGGTTCCCACGGGAGGCGACCTCTATTTTCTAAAGCGCATTCTCCACGATTGGGATGATCGCACGGTACTGAAGATTCTGAAAAATTGCCGTGAGGCTATGGAACCCGGTGCCCGTCTTTTGGCGGTGGAAGCGGTTATTCAGCCCGGCAACGAGCGAGATGCCAACAAATATCTTGATGTCAGTATCATGACTTTGTTGCGGGGGCGGGAGCGCACGGCCGCGGAATTTCACGATCTTTATCAGATGGCCGGTTTTCAGATGACAAGTGTCATTGAAACACCGGCACCATCAACGCTTTTCATTGTTGAAGGTATTCCGATTTAGTGGGTGGTTGAATATTCCTATCGGCACTCTATAACTCCGTTAGAGCAACCTAGGCGCTAATTGAAACTGTGGTATGAAAAATTTCCTTGTCTATCGTGACAAACTCTTTGTGCCGTCAGAGTCCTTTATTGCCAACAGCTATCAGAACTTTCATGACCTAAAACCCGTTTTTGCCGGCATGACACTTCGTGGTCAGGCCGCAGGTCTGCCCAATATTGTGCTGCAAGATTTGTTTCGGCAGCGGTTCTTTGAGGAAGCGTTGTTCAAGCAGTTTGGGGTTCTGAAGTCTGCCCCTTTGAATGCTTTCAGGGAAATTCGCCCATCACTTGTTCACGCGCATTTCGGTAAGAGCGGCGCTATTGCTCTGCCGATTTCGGAAGAGCTGAACGTGCCTCTGATTGTGACATTTCACGGCGGAGACGCGACCAAGGTTACGCACACCGGCTCTGCCTTTTGGAAAGTATATAATCGCCGTAAGGCGAAACTGTTTCGAAAGTCACAAAAGATCATCGCCGTATCCGAATTCATCCGTGGGCGGTTATTATCTCAAGGGGCTCCCGCCGACAAAGTGATCGTGCACCATAACGGCGTCGATCCCCAGTTCTTCCGCGCATCCGAGAAGACGAAGAAACTTCTCTTCGTCGGCCGGTTTGTGGCGAAAAAGGGTATCGATACGCTGGTTCAGGCGATGATCAAGGCGAGATCCAGTCTGTCCGGCTGGGATGTGGTGTTGATTGGTGACGGGCCGTTGCGACCGCAAGTCGAAGCTATGTTGGCGGAGGCCCAAGCAAACGTAACGCTCGTCGGATGGGCAGAGCCGAGTGTCGTACGGCAACATATGAGTGACGCCTTGATCGTGGTTGTGCCAAGCCGCACGGCCGAAAGCGGTGACTCGGAAGGTCTGCCGATGGTCGTCATGGAGGCGATGATGTCCTCTGCGGCTGTTATCGGCAGCCGGCATGCGGGCATTCCTGAGGCCGTTCAGGATGGTCAGACAGGGCTTCTGTTTGATGAGGGCGATGCGGCGCAGCTTGCGGACCGATTGTCTGAGTTGTTGAATGACGAGCAAAAGACGACAGCTTTTGGCAAGACAGGACGGCAAAATGCGGAGTCCCATTTCAACATTCAGATTCAGTCTGCGAGACTGGAAGAACTTTTTCTCTCTTTATAGGTCCATGCAACCTGATCTGGTCGGGGCAATCTGGTCCCCATGATCAGTTTTGTTCAAGCCCTAAATATGATCTCGCCGAGATCGAAATTGAGTTCCTGCCCGGCCTATTGAGACAGGGGCCATCTTTCTATAAGAGGTGCGGGAAAGGGCCAACGACGATGTCAAAAGGAATTGTAGCGGCAGGAAACCGTCACACCGCGGAGGCGGCTGCCGAGATCCTGCATGACGGCGGTAATGCATTTGATGCTGCCATTGCGGCGCTGTTTACGTCTTTTGCTACCGAGCCGGTCTTGTCGTCCCCGGGCGGTGGTGGATTTCTTTTGGCTAAGGTTCGGTCTCAACCGCCGACGATTCTCGATTTCTTTTCACAGACGCCTGGCCGTCAAGCCTCTTCTCAGCAGCTTGACTTTCATCCGACCACGGCGCGTTTCAGCACGGCAGATCAGGAGTTTCATATCGGTTTGGGATCTGCGGCTGTTCCCGGCATGGTGGCCGGCATTTTTGAGGCCCATCGAAAATTCGCGACCTTGCCCCTGTCACGCCTGGCTGAAGCAGCCAGTCAACTTGCCCGTGATGGCCATCCACTAGACCCATTGCAGGCAGAGATTTTCAAGGTCGTGAAACCCATTCTGCTGGCAACGGACGGGTCCAGAGCCGTTTTTGAGAGCCGCCAAATGCCTGGCGAACCCATACAGGCTCTTGAAACATTCAGGGCGCCCCAACTTGGCGATTTTTTGACCGAACTGGTGAAAGAGGGAGAGAGGTTCTTCTATCGAGGCGATATCGCAGGGCAAATCGCAGAGCTTTGCCGCAATGGCGGTCTCCTAACGCCCAGTGATTTTGCAAATTACAAGACGGTCACACGCATCCCTACCGCGCTCACGTTTCGAGATGTGGACGTTTTCACCAATCCGCCGCCATCATCCGGTGGAATGCTGATTGCTTTTAGTTTGAAGCTTGTTGAAAAACTTTTTCAGGGTGAGATGCCTGCCCAGAACGCCGATTGGTATCGTCATCTGGCGCATGTGATGCATGAGACCAATGTCGCGCGGCGTCAGACGGGATTCGCTGAGACGCCCAATGATGAAACCGCGTCGGCATTATCACAAGGGGTTACGATTGATCGAAGTCTCGATGAGATCGCCAGCCGCGCTCAAAAGACCGGCGGCACGACCCACATCAGCGTCGCAGACGGACAGGGCAATCTTGCGGCGGTGACCGTTTCAAACGGAGAGGGATGTGGTCATCTGGTGCCCGATGCCGGGTTTATGCTCAACAACATGCTGGGTGAAGAGGATATCAATCCTCGTGGTTTCTTTCAGTGGCAGCCCGATACCCGCATCACATCTATGATGTCGCCGAGTTATCTCAGCTGGCCCAATGGGCGCCAAATGGTTTTGGGGAGCGGCGGGTCCAATCGGATTCGTACTGCCCTCGTGCAGACCATATGCAATACGGTTTTGCTCAAGATGTCGTGTGATGACGCGGTTTCGGCGCCGCGTCTGCACTACGAGAACGGTTCGCTCAATCTTGAAGCCGGATTCTCGGATGAGGCGCTGACTGTTTTGACCGGCGAGTTTCCGGATCACAAAACTTGGCCCGGGCAAGATTTCTTTTTCGGCGGCGTTCATATTGCCGAGGCCGCAAATGGAAATCTGAGCGGCGCGGCCGATCAACGACGTGGCGGTTATACTCTCCGCGTCTAGTTAATTGGATGACGGCAGGGCATAGGCGACAAGGTGATCGTCAATATCCTTTGGCGTGACAAAGATGTGCCCCCCTGATGCAATCACCACGAATTGCCTGCCTTCAGCTTCATAGGTCATCGGCGTTGCATGGGACGATCTCGGCGTTTCAACCTGCCAAAGTTCCTCGCCCGTCTCAGTTTCAAATGCCCTGAGCCGTGAATCTGCCGTCGCACCGATAAATGTGAGGCCGCCTGCCGTGCTGATCGGTCCGCCCGCTGTCGGGGTGCCCCAATCCAGCGGCAGGGGGATGGGGGAGAGTTTGTCGATCGTGCCGAGCGGCTTCTTCCATTTGATCTCCCCTTTGGCAAGATCGACTCCGACCAGCTCTGACCAAGGGGGCGCCGTGCAGGGAATCATAAAAGGACTGAAGAACAGACGTTGTTCGATGGCATAGTCCGTTCCCTTGATAATGGCCGGCGGTCCCATCGGCGCGCCCACTGATGGGTCAAAACTGTCTTCCTTGCCGACGGCGTCTTTGGGCAAGAGCCGAAGGTAAACACCGACGCGGGACGTGTTGGTCACCAACATATTCGACCGTGGATCAAACGAACCGCCGCCCCAATTCATGGCGCCTGCGGTACCCGGAAATTGAATCCAGCCCTTGGTGCTGGGGGGCGTATAGATGGGACCCCAGTTTGCGTTTTCAATTTGGTCGCGGCATTTTCCCCGGTCGTAAAACGTAAGGCCCCACGCATCGTCAGGCGTGATACCGGCCTCCATCAGCGCAGGTGGTTTCACGGGAAAGGGTTGCGTCGGGGAGAGTTGTTCGCCCGGCACCCCATTGGTCGGGACAGGCCGTTCCTCAATGTCAAAGTATGGTTCGCCCGTCTCGCGATGAAACGTGTAGATGTAGCCTTGTTTGCTGAGCTGCGCGACGATGGGAATCTTTTTGTCGTCGACATTCAGGTCGATCAACATAGGTTGTGACGGCATATCCCAATCCCAAACGTCGTGGTGAATGGTTTGAAAGTGCCAGACAACTTCACCGGTGGCGCCGCGCAAAGCGACCACAGAATTGGCGTATCGATTGTCGCCCGGGCGGGTCCCACCATAAAAATTCGGCGACGCACTGGAGGTCGGGATGAAGATCAGATCCCTTTCCTCATCCACGGAAAGAAGGGTCCAAGGGTTGCCGCCGCCGGTTTTGGCGAGAGCTTCCGGATCCCAGTTTTTCGCTTCCGGATCATTTGGATTGCGGGGAATGGGGTCGAACTCCCACTTGAACGCGCCGGTGCGTGTGTCGAAAGCCCGCACCGCCCCTGATGGCGCACTGGCATATTGGTTTTTCATGTTGTTGATGGAGCCGATCACCACCGTGTCACCGGAGACAACGGGCGGCGCAGAGAACACCACGCCCCAAGGGTCGGGGGGCGTGGGTATGGATTTGGCAATCAGCGCGCCAACGTCCACTTGGCCCCGAACACCAAAGTCTGCGCACGGCTTCCCATCTTTGGCGTCAACACTGATCAAGCGGCGGTCGGATGTACCCATAAACAAACGGTGTTTGCAGCCGGCTTCCGGTGCCGCGCTATCGTCCCGCCAATAGGTCACGCCTAAGCATTTCAGCCGGGTCGGATAAGCGGCAAAGGTGACTTTGGGATCATAGCTCCAACGTTCTTCGCCGGTGGCCGGGTCAAGAGCAATCATCCGGTTGAAAGGCGTGCAAATCGCCAGCGATCCGCCGGCTTCCTCGGGTAGCAGAATGGGCGTGACGTGATATCCGGCAAAAGCTTTGCGGTCCGGATATTTGTCGAGGTCGCCGTACCGATAGGACCAGGCAAGCTCCAAGGAGTCCACATTGTCTGTATTGATCTGCGTGAGTGAGGAAAACTTTGAGCCACCGGCATCGCCGCCGTAATGGCCCCAGTCATTTGCCTCAGCGTTAAGGGAGGCGCCGAAGATGAAGATGCAAATGCTCGCCGTGAAAAACCGCATGTTCGACCTGCCAAACTCTTTTAGTCCATAAAATATGTATTAACATATAAGACTAAGTCGGCGATCGTGGTTTGGCAAGTTGCTATCGGGGTTTGATACTCGGCCTGTCCGTTAGGCAATTTCATCTGACGACACAGAAAGCTCTTGCATCAGATAGCAAAGGCAATCGTCCAGAATGATGTTGATGTCTTTGGTCAACATCGCCGGAATGACGCCCTGTTTGAGGCGTACTTCATCACCCTCGATTGCCAGAAATGTGTCGGTGACATCTTGGTTGTCGTCATCAAAAACTCTCAGGACCGGGCCTAAGGCTTTTGACTTTCCAAGGACAGTTCCCTCAGGCAGCCGCACAAAGTTGAAATCATCAAGATCGTCGCGCAGTGTGAGACCGTCACCCTCATTGCCGAAGTGAAAGTGACCGGTGCCTGTGGTTCGTATGGTAGCTACCGTCTTCAGAATTCGAATGTCGCTCAAGATTGAGTCGGGAACGTTGATCTGTTCCATCTGAATCAGATTGTTCAAGAACTCATAGACCGGTTGAATGCCGTTATGGGCGTGGGCCTGGCCGCATTCTAAAGTAATGGCAGGACAAAAATGTCCAAACGCCATGGATTGAACGCCCGTCGGATTGATGAAATAGACAACATCTTTTGAGAATCGAGAAGCGAGCGCCAGTTTTTCGCCCTCAAGTCCATTCACACAAGCATAGAGCGGATGGCGTCCCGAGTTGTTGTGAAGGTCCACACTAGCGAACACGCCTCGGGCACGCATATCTTTCTCGATGAGCTGCATCATGGCGGCCTCATCGCTTTCCTGAGAAATGCCGCCTGACCAAACGCGATTGTAATCGACCTGATGGCCAAGCCGCCGGCGGCCCTTTTCCGCGGCCTCGACATTGGCGACAAAAAGCGAAACGGAGCGGGGAAGGGCCAGTGTATTGCCTGACGTGGTGTAGTGCTCAAGCAAACGCTGGACCGCGTACCAACCGGTTGTTTCATTGCCGTGTTGCAGAATGGATATAAAGACGGCCGGTTCTCGCGCGCCTTTCAAATGAATAAGGGTGGGGCCTCCCAAAATGGACTTTAGATTGTGTGCTTCGGCGGTTAGGAAGCCGTTTGGCAATGACTCGATAACGCTCAACATTATAGGGTCCATGTATGCACAGGCTCGCCGCGCTCTTGGTTGCGCAGATAGAGCCCGGTCATCTTCTCAAGATTGCCGTCGTTTTTATCGGCACAAGTGCGCTGCCAGTTGGCACCATTTTGGCCGGTAGTCGCACGTGCTTCAATAATCTGCAGAAAGTGATCGATGTCCGCGGGTGATAGACCCTTTGCCAAAAGAGACTTGCGTGCAAGGGGAATGAGTTTCTGCAAAATCAGATCGCGCACGGCTATGCGTTTCTTGCCATACCAGTCGACATGCGCATCCAGTCCCAGTTGAGCACAGCGATAAAAGTTTTCCCTGGCGTCTGCGAACGGGATGAAGTCTTCCATATGAGGGAATTCTGCGGCCAGTCCATAGGCAAGTCCGTAGTAGAATGTCGCATTGGCGATGCAGTCCGCCACGGTCGGTCCTGCGGGGACCGGCCTGTGTTCGATGCGCAAGTGGGGCGTTCCAGCTTGATCAAAACCAATCAAGCCGCGGTTCCAGCGCCAAATCGTCCCATTATGTAATCTGAGATGATGGAGCGTCTCAGCCGGCTCATCAATAAGAAGGGGAAGCAAGGTGGCAAATTGATCGCAATTGGCCTCAAACATTTCACAAAATGACGCGTCAAGATACCGGGTACCGAATGTCACCCGTTCCCGGTAGTGCGGCTGATTGACCGCGATAGATTGTTCAAAAAGCGGGATCCTGGTTTCTGCCCAGAGGTCCTTGCCGAACAGGAATGGTGAATTGGCCGCAACGGCAACCATCGGCGCGGAAGCGGCGATAGAAGCGTTGTAGATGCCAACAGCCTCATCTGTGCTGACCTGTAGATGGATTTGAAATGACGTCGCGGCTGCTTCAAGCACGACGTCATTATGTTCCAGCTCCAAATGGTCTTTGCCTTGAATATCGAGTTTTATGGGGATGTCGTTTCGGGCATGAAGGATCTGTTCATTCAGCGCATAAAATCGATTGAGGGCAGATATATGATCAAGGCCCAAATTCCCTTTTTCGATTGTGGGCAAAATCCCGGTCATCATCAAATGGGCGCCGAGACCTTGAGCCGTGTGCTGGCTTGCTGACCAAATGGCATTCAGCGCCGTGGACATGTCCGATAGCGCCGATCCCCTGAGCCCTGCCGGCGGCGTATTGAATTCAACGTTGAAGGTGGAAAGTTCCGGCACGACCAGGGGATTGTCGACCGCCTCCAAGAATTCTGTATTAATACCGAGAGGTTGGCAACGCTGATTGACCAGCCAGGCCTCCAGCTCGAATCCGCCGACGCCCTCGGTGGGTGCAAACTTGTCTTGGGCAAACCAACTTTTGAGCAATTCCGTTTCAGACTCCAATCGCGACTCAAACTGTTCAAAATCTGAGGGATCAAAATGCGTGCTGGAGATTTCTTCGCCCATGAAAAAAGTCTATGCGATTCGCGCAACTCGTTTGCTTGAGATTTTTGAGACGGCTAACCAGCAATCACGTTACGTGACCCCAAAGGTCATACTCGTCTGAATGTGTGATTTCGACCTCCACGATATCTCCCGGTGCCAAGTCTGTCTCACCGTTCAGATAGACTGCGCCGTCAATCTCCGGCGCGTCGCCCGGCCCTCGGCCGATGGCCCCTTCCTCATCGACCTCATCGATGATCACGTCGAGACGTTGCCCCACCTTTTGCGCGAGACGGCCGCTACTGATCTTCTGCTGCAGTCTCATCAATCTGTCATAGCGATCCTGCTTGATCTCTTCAGGCACATGACCCGGCAGATCATTGGCTGGTGCGCCATCGACATTCTCATATTTGAAACAACCCAAGCGGTCGATTTGGGCCTCTTGAAGCCAGTTCAGCAGATACTCAAAATCAGTCTCGGTTTCTCCCGGAAAGCCGACAATGAATGTTGACCGGATGGTGAGGTCGGGGCAGACCGACCGCCAGCTTTGGATCCGGTCCAATGTCTTGGCGTCATGGGCCGGCCGTTTCATGGCTTTCAAAATCGGAGGGCTGGCATGTTGAAACGGAATGTCGAGATAAGGCAGAATTTTACCTTCTGCCATCAGCGGAATGATTTGGTCCACATGCGGATAGGGGTAGACATAGTGAAGACGAACCCAAATGCCGAGCTCCCCCAGTGCAGCGCATAAATCCGTCATGCGAGCGGCGACCTGCTGATCGCGCCAGGGGCTTTGTGCGTATTTGACATCGACGCCATAAGCGCTGGTGTCTTGTGAGATCACCAACAACTCTTTGACGCCGGCTGCCGCAAGCTGCTCTGCTTCTTTAAGAACATGAGACGCCGGGCGGCTTACCAAGTCGCCGCGCAATTGCGGAATAATGCAAAAGCTGCATCTGTGATTGCAGCCTTCTGAAATCTTCAGATAGGCATAGTGACGCGGTGTAAGCTTAATTCCGTGGGCAGGCAGCAGATCCAAAAAGGCATTTCTGACCGGCGGCACCGCGTCATGCACCGCAGATACAACCGATTCATATTGTTGGGGTCCCGTGACAGCGAGTATCCCCGGATGAGCCTGACGAATCTTTTCTTCTTCGACGCCCATGCAACCAGTGACGATCACCCGGCCGTTTTGGGCCATGGCTTCGCCGATAGCGTCTAAGGATTCTGCTTTTGCACTGTCCAGAAAACCGCATGTGTTGACGATGACCACGTGGGCATCGTCATAGCTCGGCGAAATTTCATAACCGTCCGCGCGCAGTTTGCTCAGAATACGCTCTGAATCGACCAGCGCTTTGGGGCAACCGAGGCTGACAAAGCCGACTTTTGGAGAAGGTGCGTTCATCGCCGGTTTCATACTGGGCTTTCGTTTCTCAAGCCAGATTTTTTGCGCCTAAGTGACCGCCCGGACAGGAGAATTCGTCGCCTTGAAAACAAAATCACCAGGCGTGGCAAATTCATCACTATCCAAATAATGGCAGCATTGCTGTCACATCTATTAACTTATTGTTAATAATGGCGAAATTCTACCGATAGATTTGAGTGGCCAAACTCCCATGGTTAAGCCGATCGGTCGCTCAAATTGACCGGTTCCTGGGAAGTCGTCATAATTCTGTCATCGGAACGGTCGGTGTTGTGGCCGTAATTCCCCCTTGGGGGTATGTCTCATTGGGGAATGAGCAATTCATTCAGTAGGGGGAGTGAAATGATCACACCAAAAATACGTAATTGGCGGCTGTCGGTTTGTGCGGCGGCGCTCTCCATGTCCTTGGTGCCGGGAGCAGCTCAGGCTCAGTTGCCGGAAATCTTGGTCACGGCGCAAAAACGTGCCGAGGGTGTCCAATCGGTGCCGATTTCGATTTCGGCTTATTCGGGAGACTTTCTCCAGGAATCCGGTATCGAATCATTGCAGGATTTATCTTTCTATGCACCGAACTTGTATCTGTCGAAATCAAGTCAGGTCGCCAATCAGCGCATCGCCATTCGCGGCGTCGGTTCAGTGGGCAATAACGCCATTGAGCCGAGTGTAGCCGTGTTTGTCGACGGAGTTTACATCCCGCGGCCGAGTTCGGTTGTCGGTAACCTGCAAGACATCGAGACGGTTGAAGTTCTGCGTGGGCCGCAAGGCACCCTGTTTGGCCGCAATGCGTCCATGGGCGCGTTGAATATTCGCACCAAATTGCCCACCGACGAGTTCGAAGGGGAATTGCGCGGTAATGTAGGCAATTACGATTTGTTCTCCGGTGGCGCCACACTCAGCGGGCCGATCTCAGATAAGGCCTCTGCGCGTTTGGCCTTTGATTATTCCGATCGCGGTGGTTATGGCGACAATGATCTGAATGGCGAAGATATTAGCGGCTGGGAAGATTTGGCTTTGAGCGGCAAGCTCAATATACGCCCGACCGATGCCTGGAACATCACCCTGTCGGCGGACTATCACAGTGTCGAAAATGACGGTCCGATCGTCGAGATTTTGCCTGAATCCGTTGAGCCCGCCTTTATTGGCCAAGCGGCAGCGTTTCTCGATCCGTCAGGCCTAGCCGGTCAGGGGACCACCATCGGCTCCTTGGGTGATATCTCCGACGCTTTCGATTATCGGGTGAATCAGACCCATGAAGATCAAGCCGAAGACGATCAATGGGGTGTGGCCGCCGATATTTCTTGGGATGTGGGCGATCATACAATTCGCTCCATCACGTCTTATCGGGAATGGCAGAACGACACCTTTGAAAGTGCGATCCGCTTGCCGCTTGATTTGATTGACCGGGTCACCGAATACGACACGGAAACATTCTCTCAAGAACTGCAATTGCTGTCCCCGACGGGGCAGACGCTCGAATATGTTGCCGGTCTCTATTATTACGATGAGAGCTATTCGGTGAACCAGGATCTGGATGCCGGAGATGATTTCTGTATCCCGTTGGTTCAGAACTTCTACACAGCGACATTTGCGCCGGCGGTTCTTGCAAACCCATTGGTTCCAGATTTGTTCAAGGCTGATTTTATCTCTGGTGGTATTACGGATGCAGTTACGCAGTGTCTCACCGGTGCTCAGCAGGGTGCGAATGCCAGTGAGTTCGAACAAGATCTCGAAAGCATTGCGATTTACGGTCAGGCGACCATCAATATCAATGATTCCTGGAGCGTGACCGGGGGATTGCGCTGGACCCGAGACGAAAAAACCGGCAGTTTTGTGAACAGCGTCAACAATCCATTGGTTGGTGTTGATCCGCTCGTATTGTCGACCGGGTTGCCTGGACTTCTGTCCAGCACAGTTGTGCCGTCCTTGGACCTGCGGATCGACGAGTCGGCGCCGAATCTGGAACAGACAGACGAAGAGCTGACTTGGCTTGCTAACGTAAAGTGGGACATCAATGACGATGTTATGATCTACGCCTTGGCATCGACCGGCTTTAAGTCCGGTGGCTTCAATTCGGAATCGGGCAAGGTGGACCTGACCGCTTTGGGTCTGCGGACGTTCGACAAGGAAACCACTCAGAACTACGAATTGGGTGTCAAAAGCACGCTGTTTGACGGTCGTGTTACAGCCAATGTGTCCATTTTCCAGACGGACATTGATGACTTCCAAGATCGGTCTTTCGATGGCTTGAGCTTTATTGTCCGCAATGCCGGCGAGCTTCGCCAAAGAGGTATTGAGTTGGACTTGCAAGCCCAGCCCGTCGAACAGTGGTTCTTAGGATTGGGTGTCGGCCTCTTGGACTCTGAGTTCCAGGACTTCAAAGAAGCGTCGGCCTTGCCGGGCACACCGATCACCTTGGTTGACGGTGTAGCACGTCAGTTGCCTCAAGATCTTACCGGGACCAGCAATCACTTCTCACCTGAACTGCAATTGTCATTGGTCAGTCAGTGGAGTGATAATTTCGCAAACAGCGATTTGGGCTGGTTCATCCGCGGCGAATGGCAATATGTGGATGAGCAAAATGTTGGTGCCAACACCAACAACAATGCGCAGTCGATCCAAGACGCCTATGACTTGTTCAACGCCCGCATCGGGATCCAAGGCGCCGACAATAGTTGGGAGCTGGCACTTTGGGGACGCAATCTCGGCGACGAGGGCTACTGCCAAACGATCTTTGATCAGCCTTTGGCTTTGGCACAAAACAATGTCACCGGCACTGGTCCGGCTGTCTTCACCAACCCGGCGACAGGGACGGCACTACAACGCTGCGTCGTCGGTGCGCCACAGACATGGGGTGTAGAAGCGGCCTTCCGTTTCTAAGCCTTTTCATAGACGATAAGAAAAGCCCGGATGTTTCACATCCGGGCTTTTTGTTTGCGCTCTTAGAATTTCGATGATTGCAAGGCGTGATCGGCGGACGCCCAGGCATTATCAAACTTGGCTTTGATTTCTTGAGCTTCTTCGCTGCGGCCTTGGGCTTCAAGAGATTGCATGAGACCGAAGAGAGAAAACCCGTTATCAGGATTCTTCTTCAGATCGTCCCAATAGACCACTTCGGCCTCAACCGCACGATCTGCTGCAATCAGTGTGGCCCCCAGTGTATGGCGTACCGGATAATACCAGTCCGGCGGCTCGTTATAGATCAAGCTGTCTTCAAAACGCACGGCGCGATCAAGATGTGAAATTGCTGTGCCGTAGGCGCCCATAGAAGCTGCCAATTCACCATGTAAGACATGCGAGGCAATCTTGAGTAGTTTGGCATTTTCACCGAGACCGATCTGGCCGGGATTTTGGGCCGCCCGCGTTGCTAAATCGTCAAGAGCTGATAGCTCCGCCCGGATGGCCGGAATATCTGCCCCTGTATGAGTTAAGGCAAGGCCTCGTGCATAGTGCCAAATGCCGGTCAGGAAAACGCTGTCTTTGCGCGGCTGCGGCTCGTTCAAGATCGTGTCCCATTTGCCGAAGCGGGTCATGACAAAGAGCGGCATGGAGACAAACGTCTCGTAAAGCGCCCAAGTATTGCCCTCCATATTCTCGGGCACGCCGGCCGCCAGCTTGCGCGCGCTGACCAGCGCGTCTTCGCTGCGGCCCAACATAATGGCGGACCAAGACAAGAAGTGCACATTGTGTGGGTAGTAGTTGAGAGGGTAGAGCCCCTGGGCACGGCACTGCGTAATATAGCCCTCGTCTGCTTCCGCGGCGCGTGCGTTGACATCATAGGAGTCCGCGTATCGACCGACACGCATATAAATATGCGACGGCATATGCACCATGTGCCCGATGCCGGGCACCAGACCGTTTAGTTGATCGGCGCTCGACACACCGTCTTCAGGCCTCGCCGCTTCGACCGCATGAATGTGATAGTGCAGGGCGCCGGGATGGTCGGGGTTGGCGTCCAACACCGTTTGTAACGAGCTTAAGATGATCGGCGTATTTGGTCTGGGTTTGCCGTCCCGGGTCCAGTAATTCCAGGGCGACAGATTCATGAGGGATGCGGCATAAAGCGTTAATGCATCCAAATCATCCGGATATTTTTCGGCAAGACCTCTCATGGCCTCCGCATAAGCTTGATCCAACGGTTGGCGCGGCGCCATCGGATCGTTGGCATATCGTGCCGCCAAGGCATCGATGAAGTCCTGTTCCTTTTGCGAAACATTGTCTTTCAATGCCACGGCCCTTTGGATCGCTTGATAAGCTTGTTCAACAACATCCGCTTGCATGGGAAGATTGAGATTGGGTCCCAATGTCAATGCCCATCCCCAATAGGCCATGGCATTGTTTGGATCGAGCCGCGCGGCTTCCTTGAAGCTACGCAAGGCTTCGGAGTGATTAAAGCCATAGGTAAGGTTGAGGCCTTGGTTGAAGAAGAGTTGCGACGATTCGGCGTTGGTGGTGACCGGCCGTTCGTAACCCCCGAGACCCTCCAAAACCGGAGCGATCTGACTGGCCGCACTCTCTGGGTTTGCGGCGAGCGCTCTTGGATCATGGATCATCTTGGCGTCCGCGGCGGCTGCCAGTATCTGGAGCCCGAAGACAATGGGCAGAATAAAGCGGGTGCTTTTGCTGTTGGTATTCATGTTTCCCTCACAATCCAAAAAGCAATGAAGTTCCAGGCAGTTTGCGTGGCTGCGCATACATGCCGCCCATGCACTTCCAAAAGATGGCAATTCCCCACAAAAATGTTTCAATCATTGCAGGCGTTGATGGACACGCCGCGACCGCAAGACAATTGCCGGGCTAAGATTGCGCCAAAACATCGTCGGCGACAAAGGGATTCGATTGTCGTTCGGCACCGAATGTCGAATTTGGACCATGGCCGCAAACGAATAGGATGTCATCCCCTAGGGGCCAGAGCTTCTGCGTAATGGCGTTGATGAGATCCGCGTGATTGCCCTTTGGGAAATCGGTTCTGCCGATCGACCCTCTGAAAAGCACGTCGCCGACAAAAGCCAACCGGTCCGCCCTGCTGACGAATACAACATGCCCTGGTGTGTGACCCGGACAGTGAATGACGTCTAAGGTTACATTGCCCAACGTCACTTGATCACCGTCCTGCAGCCATGTGTCGGGGACGAAAACCCGGCCGCCTGTCATGCCGAACTGGCGGCCTTGCTCTTCCATCATATCAATCCAGAACTTGTCGTCTGGATGCGGTCCAATAATGGGTACGCGGGTGCGCTCTGCGAGTTCAGCCGTTCCGCCCGCATGATCAAGATGGCCGTGCGTGATCAGTATTTTTTCGAGTTTGATTTTGTGATCAGCAATGACCTGTTGGATTTGATCTAAATCCCCCCCGGGATCGATGACGGCCCCGGACATGGTTTCATCGCACCAAATGACGGAACAATTTTGGGCAAAAGGTGTGACCGGCGTGATGGCGGCTTTCAGGGCCATAAACAAGAATCTCTCAACCAGAGCAAAACACAACAGACAAAAAAACCTGTTTGTGTGCTCTGGTCAAGATCTCAGATCGACCGGTCTGTTCTTGAGCTCCCGGTGGGAGGAAACTAAGCAGCCCGCAATTGTTTGACAAACGACTCGGCCTGTTCGCGCAGAATATCCGATTGCTCGGAGAGGTTTTGTGACGCGCTCAGCACTTGATCAGCGGCACTACCGGACCGGGCAGCGGACTCGCCGACTACGCCGACACTTTGAGATACCGACTCTGTGGCTGTTGCCGCATTGGTCGCGCTTTGCGCAATCTCGTTTGTCACAGCATTTTGCTGCTGGACAGCTGCCGAAACGGCCGAGGCAATTTCGTTGATTCTGTGGATCGTGTCACTGATGCCGGTGATGACGTCGACCGTTTGTTTAGTCACCGACTGCATTTCTTGAATCTGGCTTGCAATGTCGCCGGTGGCTTTCTCGGTCTGGGCAGACAGGCCTTTAACTTCATTGGCCACGACGGCAAAGCCTTTGCCGGCTTCACCGGCGCGGGCGGCTTCGATTGTCGCATTGAGCGCCAACAGATTCGTCTGACCCGTGATATCGCTGATCAGTGTGACCACCTCATTGATGCGGGTGGCGGCGGCGTTCAGGCTGTTGACAATCTCATTAGCGCTTGAGGCTTCCTCCAGAGCTGCTTGCGCAATGCTGGCACTTTCTTGAACCTGATGGGCGATCTCGCCAATTGAGGCGGTCAATTCTGTTGTTGCGCTGGCTGTGGCCTGCACCGAAGCGGCCGCTTGTTCGGACCCGCTGCTGGCAACACCCGATTGTGTGCTGGCGTCTGATGCTGCATCGGTCAGCTCAACCGCTGTTGTCTTCATTTCAGTCGCGGAGCTGACGAGGTTTTCAACCACAGACCCCACATTGGTCTCAAACTCATTTGCCAACCGCTCCAGAATAGCGCGTCTTTCCTCTTCGGCTTTTTCCGCGGCTTGGGCTTGCTGCGTGCGCATATTCTCCATTTCGATGCCGTTTTCTTTGAAGACCTGAAGGGCGCCTGCCATGGAAGCCAATTCATCGGATCCGTTGGTCGGTATTTCAACATCGAGCTTGCCGTCAGCAAGGGCACGTGTGCTTTCCACAAGCTGAGAGAGACGCTTGAGCATATTCTGGCTGACGTAAAAGTAGATGATCGCGGCACTCAAAATCAGTGTGGCGAGAGCGAGCGTAATGACAACGGAAGAACTCGTGGTCAGGGTTGAGGTGGTTGCGCTGGTTTCCTCGTCAACTTGGACTTTCTTTGAGGAAACGTAGTCGCCGATCAGCTGGTTCAGATCTGCTGAGGTTTTAGTGGCAACAGCGGCAGATGTCTGGGCGCCTTCCAAAACTCTAAGTTCAGAAATGCGGCCGTCAAAAAAGTTCTGCTCACTGGTGCCAAAATTTGAGAGCGCTGTCGCCGTCTGCTTGATTTCTTCGGTGACGTCGCTGCCAAGAATAACAATATTGATGTTCAAGGCGTCAGCGGCATCGGCATACTCCGTTCTCAGTGCTTCGATATTCTCGGTCGATGTTTCACCAGCTGTTGTTGCATAGATATTTAGGACTTGGTGAGCCCGCATATTGACCCGGATCAGAGACTCAATCACGTCCGGATCGTCGACAACGTCAAGACGTTCCTCGACCAACTCAATAAGCGTATCACGATTTCCACTGGCCATTTCCAGATCGGCAACACGCTGTGCCGCTTTTTCAATGCGCTGGGTGATGAAATTGTTTGTATCGACAATCTCACTTTCCAGCTTTGCGACAGTCTCGGAAATCTGAGACACTTTCTCGGTATCGACTTTCTCTGACTCAGAGATGTCTGCGCTCAGGGCTTCGAGGTTGTCTTTGACAGGGTTGAGCTTCTGAAAAGCACTTTCTCGCTCACCGACAGTGTTGGCGTTAGTCAGGCGTGACATATTTTCATTGAACTGACCGCCGAGAGTCGACAGATCAACTGCCTTGGCCAAGAGAGGGACTTTCTCGCCGGAGATCACATTCAATGCAGTAGAAGAACTATTGAAGGCTACGAAAGAAATAGCCGCTGAAATCATCGACAGCACGACAATTGCGCCGAATGCTCCCAATAGCCGAATACGAATAGAATTCCAGTCAAGCGAATTTCTAATGCTCGACTTTACGCCTGCTTCAATTGACATGATTGTCCCCGCCCCTATTAATCAGATAAATCCCAACTCTGGGCCCAAGCCTTTGATCAAGGCGAGGACCCGGAGGGGAAAAGTTTACTCGTTCTTGAAGCTGATCTTCATTTTGACGCCGGGAGTATCGGCATCAGCAGCTGTGTACTTCCACTTGGATACAGCTTTGATCGCAGCACTGTCGAAAATGCCTTCCGGATTGGCCTCAACCACAACCGGGTTTGAGACCTTACCATCGGCCAGCACCGTATATTCCAGAACCACAAAACCTTCGATTCCTCTGCGCTCAGCTGCGCGAGGGAATTCGGGTGCAGTGCTTTTTTTAATTTCTCTTTTTCCATCTGCGGCTGATGCCGTCGAGGCGACACCTGTTGTTGCCAATGCTGAAATTGCTGCGACGGCTAAAACTTTGCCCAGACCAAAACCCTTGAAGACCATTTCCCCAGTACTCCTAACTTTACTCAATTCGATTTGTTAAACGCTTTCCTAAGAAATCGCGAAAGATGTGTAGTACGACTATTCTCAAGTCGACCTAAGCGGGAAAATACGGAATCGAAGTTGATGTTGCGTTAACGCGTCACTGAATTTTCAATCGGTAATAAGTCCAGTTAGTCTGTATAAAAACCAATATAATTGGGATTAGATTTGTTAACTTTCTGAGGTGACCTGTTTGATTTTGGAACACTCTAGGGGTTGCTTATCAAAGATAAGATTCTTGGCAGTCTCATCTATTTCGAGTGTTAGGCCTGCATGATTAACCGGTTTTAAGGAATATGGACGTTCTATGAGGGTTGAGAACTTGTGACGGCAACAACGCACCAGAGCATTCAATTCTGCCGGAGTCGTGTGGATGGCAAATTTCGATCGTGGCACCAGAAGTCAATCTTTTGAGCGTGATCCGTCGGTCCAGACGCCGGCAGATGTTCGAATTGCCGTTCTCATTCCCTGTTATAATGAAGAATCAACGGTAGCTGCCGTCATTCGTGACTTTCGAGCCGCCATTCCCCAAGCGGACATTTACGTCTATGACAATAACTCCACGGATCTGACCGGAGAGGTGGCAAGATCCGAAGGCGTGATCGTTCGTCTTGAGCCACTTCAGGGGAAGGGAAATGTGGTTCGTCGCATGTTTGCCGATATTGATGCAGATGTTTATGTGCTTGTGGATGGTGACGACACATACGACCCAAAGAGTGCTCCTGAAATGATCTACAAGTTGCTGTCAGAGCAACTCGACATGGTCAACGGCGCGCGTCAAACTCAGATCTCTGAAGCCTATCGGCGGGGCCATCGATTGGGCAATCGTCTCATTACCGGCATGGTCACAAATATTTTTGGCAATCGCATCAATGATATGTTGTCGGGTCTGAAAGTCTTCTCACGCCGATATGTCAAATCATTTCCCGCCTTGTCCTCTGGTTTTGAGATCGAAACCGAACTGACCGTTCATGCTCTGGCATTGCGTATGCCGATGGCGGAGGTCGCAACGCAATATAAAGAGCGCCCTGTGGGATCAGAAAGCAAGTTGAATACCTATCGCGACGGTTTTCGGATTGTTCGAACGATTATATTCCTCATCAAAGAGGAGAAACCCTTACCCTTTTTCCTGCTCCTGTCGGCGCTATTGGCGCTCACATCTATCGCTTTGTCTGTCCCCATTGTTTTGACTTATATGGAAACCGGTTTGGTTCCGCGTTTTCCCACAGCGATTCTATCGACCGGCTTGATGTTGCTGGCTTTCTTGAGTCTGACGAGTGGAATCATCTTGGATGCTGTCACGAAAGGCCGTCATGAGATTAAAAGAATGCGATATCTCAGTATTCCCCTTTTGGGAGCCGATCGGGATCAGCGGTGATCGCAAAGACTTTCACTCCTCCAATGACCCTTGGGTTCCTTGAACGATCATGTTACGTCAGATCTTCAATCACGATCATCCAAAGAGATAATGATGCCGCGAGAACAATCAACTGACGTCGTCCTGATCGGATATGGAGCCATCGGCAAAGAGATTCAACGCAAACTCCAGGATCAATCGAGTATTCGAATATTGGGTGCGCTCGTGTTACCCGACGAGACCGATCAACCGGCGCCTTTTCCTCTTTTGACCAGTATTGATGAACTCCTAGAGTTGCGCCCGACTTTAGTCGTTGAATGCGCGAGCCATGGGGCCGTCAAAGCCTTCACAGGCCCTGTTCTGGGGGCCGGGATCGATTTCATGATCATTTCGATCGGCGCACTATCGGATCAGACGCTTTTTGATACCGTTCAGTCTCTGGCCGCCGAGTCTCGTGCCCAAGTGATTTTGCCGGCCGGGGCGCTGGCGGGCGTTGATGGCTTGTCTGCAGCGGCACGCGCCGGCTTGGACTGGGTGCGTATTACCTCGCGCAAACCGCCGATGGCTTGGTCGGGTGCGCCCGGTGTCGAGGGCATCGATTTGGCCTCAATCTCTGCGGAGCAAGAGATCTTTTCCGGATCCGCCCGAGATGCGGCGCGGCTTTTCCCAAAAAATGCTAATGTGGCGGCAACCGTGGCCTTGGCGGGCGTCGGGTTTGAGCAAACTGAAGTGCGTCTGTTGGCTGATCCGGAAGCAAAGCGGAATACTCATCTATTGGAATTTGAAGGCCGGCCCGGTCTCTACACTATCGAAACGGCGGGACTGCCGTCTGAAGACAATCCCAAAACATCCATGTTAACGGCATATAATATTGTCAGGTCGATTGAGGTGCGGAGCGCCGCAATCGTGGTTTAAGCCGCAAGAACTGAGGGGGAGGGTGCCAATTGCCGGTTGATGCGCTTGAATGCAACATCTCGCCTCTGACGGATGCGGCAATGCTGAGCACGCGTTGGCGAGCGCTGGAAGCTCGGACCAGCGGCCCATTCTTTTTGACATGGGACTGGATGGGACCTTGGTTGTCCCTGGTTCGCAGCCCGCTCTATCTTTGCCACATACGAAGGGGCGATGAAGACGTGGCGCTCGCCATCATTGGGACACAGCAGAAACGCCATGGTCCCCTCAAATTTCAAACCGTCTATCTGAACCAATCCGGTGAACCGGAAGAAGACCAAGTCTTCATTGAATACAATGATTTCTTATGTGCCGAGACCCATCGTGCTGAGGTTTGGTCTTGCTTTTTGGAGCATTTGACGATCGGGCGGGCCCGGTTGCCTGCTTCGCTGAAGCATTGGGTATTGCTGCGGCTATCGGGGCTTGAGAGGGATGGGTTTGAGCGCCAATCCGGTCGGCGCCTGATAACATTCGACCGCCACGACGATCAGGCATATCTGATTGATCTTGAAAGCGCGCGGAGCTCCCCCGACGGCTATCTTGGGACGCTGAGCGCCAATACACGGCGGCAGATCTTACGATCCCGAGAGATTTTGGGGGGGGATGGAAATCTCAGTTTTCAGGTGGCGGCAACCGCCGAACAGGTTGATGACTGGCTATCGTCCATGACGGCGCTTCAGTGCGCATGGTTTGAGGCCAAAGGTCAAACAGCTGCTCTGTCACGGCCGTTTTTCAGTCAATTTGTGAGGCGCCTGATATTCGAGAATCTGACCTCCGGCTCCGTGGAGCTGATTCAATGCCGATCAGACGATTCGCCAGTGGGCTACCTGCTTAACTTAAAGTCCGACGATCATGTGTATAGCTATCAGTCGGCTTTTGTTCAGTATGATGATAATAAGATCAAGCCGGGACTCATGTGCCACGCAATGTTGGCTGAAAACTATGCGGCGCAGGGCATGGCATTTTACAATCTTTTGGCCGGCGACAGCCAATATAAGAAGAGCTTATCGAACAAGAGTCATTCGCTGCATTGGACATCGCTCGCGGTTCCGTCAGCGCGCGTGAGTGCATTCATACAATTGCGCCGCTGGCTTCGGCGATGAAGAAGATCGTGAGATATGAGTCGAGATACAAAGTGAATTTGGCATGACACAATCCAACGATAGCCTTAATGCCCATATGGCCCGGGGTGCGCTGTGGATGGTCAGCATGCGTTGGGTCTTGAAGGCCATGGGCTTTGTGAATGTCATTATTCTGGCGCGCCTACTGGTGCCCGAGGACTTCGGTCTTATTGCGATGGCCACCATCCTCATCGGATTGGTATCCACGATCACTGATGGGAGCTTTGACAAAGTTATCCTGAGAGATCCGAACTCCACGCCTCAGACTTACAATGCGGCATGGACGGCGCAGATTCTGGCGGGACTTTTGGCAACTGTGATTATTTTTTGTTGTGCTCCACTCCTCGTTATTTATGCGTCCGGTGATCCGCGGCTCTACGCAGTTTTATTTGTCGCCGGTTTGCGTCCTGCCATATTGGGTTTCGAGAATATCGGTCAGGTTGAATTCCGACGGGACTTTGATTTTCAGAAGGAATTTCGATATTGGATCTATCGCCGGTCGATTGGCATCGCTATCGGATTGAGTCTCGCCTTGTTGCTCGGAGACTACATGGCTCTTGCTTTGGCTTTGCCCCTTACGGCGGTCTCGACCGTTGTGTTGAGCTATATCATGTCGCGCTATCGCCCACGCTTTACGCTTGAAGGCATAGGCAATGTCCTGTCATTTTCGAAGTGGTTTGTTCTCCTTGATACAGGTCGCTATTTGGCTGACCGGCTCGATGAGTTTGTCGTTATCGGTTTGGCATCTCCGACCACAGTTGGCCATTACTATATGGCGTCCGATGTCTCAACAATGCCGACGCGAGAAGTTGTTTTGCCACTCGAGCGCGCTCTGATGCCAACTCTAGCCCATGTGGGGGACAACAAAGAGTCTCTCTCGGAAAGTCTCCAAGTGGTGTTGAGCGGAACAATCGCTTTCTGTTTGGCGGCTGGAATTGGGCTTTATGCCATTGCCGATGTTTTTGTCCGCGTTGTTTTGGGGGATCAGTGGATCCCTGCGATACCTTTTTTCGAGTGGCTTGCCATTTACGGTTGTTTTTCTGCAATCGTACTATGCGTTCAGCCCTTCTTTGTGGTGGGCAATGCGCTGAGGATCTACACCTTTGCCTATCTGGGTTATTTGATTCTATTGGCTGTTGCTCTGGCCCTGGCCGGCACTCAAATCGGTGTTGAGGCTATTGCGCCTGCGCGCACGCTTGCGATGCTGGCGCTGTTAGGTTTTATTCTTTCTGTTTTGGTGCGCTTCCGATTTGTTTCGTTCGGCTTCTTGATTTCGGCCAGTTGGAGACCTGTGATTTCATCTCTCGCTATGGTTTGGGCATTGCGCATTCTTCAGACAGGTCTACCCGACGGGACTATCTTGAGTCTTATTTTGCAGATTTTGGTGGGTGCTTCGGTGTTCGTGTTGGCACAGCTTGCTTGCTGGTGGCTTTGTGGAAGGCCGGCGGGTGTCGAAAGAATTGTTCTGGATCGTATCCGGAAGGTAGAATTTCGCCGGGTCAAGCCCTAATAATGTATGGGTACCGGGGGCTTTGTTCAGCAGACCTTAACAATAAGCCCTTAAGAAAGCGCTTACCATGGGATCTGAGCGTCGAATACTTATCATCTCCAAGGACTTCTGGCCTTGCAACAATGCCGGGGTTCAGAGAATACTGAAGTTTGCTCAGTATTTGCCGGAGTTTGGTTGGTCGCCTCATATTCTCACGGCACATGAGCGAACTTACGCGAATATCGACATGACGCGTTCACTGCCGCCTCACCTTGAAGGGCGAGTTACCCGGGCGCAGGGTCTTGACGCGAAAAAACACCTTGCCGTCGCCGGACGGTATCCAAAATACTTTGACCATCCGGATCGCTTCAGTACTTGGGTGTGGGACGGTGTGCGCAAAGGGTCGCAGCTTATCGAAGAGATTCGGCCGCATGTTTTATTTTCGACCTTTCCTGTGGTGTCGGCTCACCGGATCGGCTGGGAGCTGTCCCGAAAATACGATATTCCCTGGATCGTTGATTTCCGAGATCCCATGACCTACGGGTCGCCGGACTCAAACCAGCGCCAAACGCCGATGAAAGAACTGGAACGAGAGATTGTTCAATCGGCCTCTGCCTATACTTTTGCCACACAGCAGATCGCAAAAACCTATGAGCAATACTATCCATATGTCCGCAATCGGCAGAGATTTGTCATTGAGAATGGGTATGATGAAGAATTATTCTCTTCGATCACGCCGCGATCTGATCGATTGAGTGAGTTAGAGACCGACGTCAATTTTCTGCATAGTGGATATCTTTACGGCGAAGAACGGAATCCGACCCACTTTCTTCGGGCCTTGCGCGGCCTCAGCGATGATGATGTGCCGAATCGGCGTGCCTTTCGGGCGATCTTTCAAGGCGACCGGGATCAAAGTTACTCAGACTTTGTGGATGAGATCGGATTGGGTGACTTGGTAGAATTTCGCCCGACTGTTCCCTTGCATGAGTCCATTCAGTCGCTCCTACAGGCCGATGTATTGCTTCTCATCCAAGGCCGGAAGTACAAAAATCAGATTCCCAGTAAAGTATACGAGTATCTTGCGGCGAAGAAACCCATTTTGGCGCTTACGGATGAAGATAGCGCAACCGGTCAATTACTCTCGGACGTTCCTTGGTCGGCCACGGCGCCTCACGACGATGTCGACGCGATCAAAAAAGCTATTTTGGAGATCCAGAAATTGAAGCCGGACGAAGACTTCGATTCGCGGATTTACGGTCGCCGCCTAAGAACACAAAGTTTGGCTGACGCGCTCAATCGTGTGACGCAGTCTCATCCGGTTTCCCATGAAGATGGAAAAATCGTGGTTCGTCGTCCTCCGGCCCTTGCGCTGAAGGATGGCAAAGTAAGCATTCAGTATAAGCATAGCCCGAGTGGTTCGACGTTTCAGCAAGAGGCTGATTTCCTGTCCATGGCGTCCATCAAAACTCCACATCTGATGATTGTCATGGATGTCGAAGAAGAATTTGATTGGCGCCGTCCGCAGCCGGGTGTGGCTTGGGACTTTAAGGCGCTGGAAGGTATGAAGACTTTCCAATCGGCAATGACCAATCTAGGCATGCCCGTCTGTTTGCTGGTTGATTACTTGGTTGCGACAATTCCGGAAGCGGCAGAAGCTTTTCGCGGCTGGGTCGAGACCGGTGAAGTTGAGATCGGATCACAGCTTCATTGTTGGATTACACCGCCACATGTCGAGACGGATCCGGCTTTGACCTCCTTCCAGTGCAATCTGAACGCCGACTTGGAACGCGAGAAGATTGCGACCATTACAGAGACGATCGAAAGTCAGATTGGGTCACGTCCGGAGGTCTTTCGGGCTGGGCGATACGGATTTGGACCGGCTACCGCGCAGATCTTGAAAGACATGGGTTACAAGGTCGATATCAGCATTATGCCGAATTCGTCATATCGGTTTGAGGGTGGGGGCCCCGATGCGACGCGCGTTCCCGATTTTCCGTTCTGGTTGGATGTTGAACGGACCTTGCTTGAGATCCCGGTAACCCGCGGAGTGATTGGTGGTTGGAAGAATGGGTTTTATCGACATCCGTGGCGCGTATTTGACTCACCTTTGAGCCGGTCTCTCATGCTGCCGGCCGTTTTAGCACGCCTTGGCATATTGGAGCGCATCACTCTTTCGCCGGAAGGTCAAAGCTACGAAGATATGGTCAGGTTGGTGAAAGATCAGCTGCATTGGAATAAGTCGGTTTTCTGCATTTCATTTCACAGTAGCTCGCTGACGCCTGGAGGATCGCCTTTTGTGCAAAGCGACCAAGATGTCGCGGAGCTAATTGATCGCACAGCCCGTCTGGTCGAGTATTTGACACAGACTCATGGCTTTGTCCCCTCAACACCGATTTCTTACTATGATTCCGTTAAACAGCTCTCCGACAAGCCTTCTATCCCTTCGCCGGTCCTTCAGACAGGCACAGAGTGAAGGTCTACTGCTGCAGGCACAGTAAAGATGGCTCAGACCGGTAAAGATAAACTTGTGTTAACCATTCGCTAGATCTCACGTGGTAATCTATGGCGGGATCAGAAAGCACGTTGCTAAGTCGGCTTTGATTGTGGAGTTCCGGGGAAATGAAAGTCCTCAATGTTTTTGGTACAAGGCCTGAGGCGATAAAGATGGCGCCGGTTGTTGCGGCCTTGCAGAAGAAGAAAAGCTTCGATGTGGGCGTTTGCGTGACCGCTCAGCATCGCGGTATGCTCGATCAGGTCCTCGATTTCTTTGAAATCAGGCCGGACCACGATCTTGACATTATGAGTCATGCTCAAGATCTTGCCGACGTAACCAGCCGCATCTTGACCGGTTTAACGGATGTTCTGAGAAATACCGCACCTGACCTTGTCCTTGTTCATGGGGACACAAATACAACCCTGTCGGCGACCCTTGCGTCTTACTATCAGAAAATCCCGGTCGGTCATGTTGAGGCAGGCTTGCGCACCGGAAATCTCTATTCACCCTGGCCGGAAGAAGCCAATCGGAAGTTAACCGGTGCGCTGGCACGGTTTCACTTTGCGCCCACGGAGGCGTCGCGCGAAAATCTCATGCGCGAGGGATTGGATGACGCGCAAATCTTTGTAACGGGGAATACCGTTGTGGATGCCTTGTTGGATGCGCGAGAACGGATCAAAAGCAATCCTTCGACCCTTGAAACCTTGAAGAAGCAGTTTGCCTTTTTGGATCCTGCCAAGAAATTGATTCTGGTTACTGGTCACCGACGTGAGAGCTTCGGCCAAGGTTTTCGGAATATCTGCGAGGCTTTGTCGCGGCTGGCCGATCGCCAAGACTGCGAAATCCTCTATCCGGTTCATCTCAATCCCCAAGTCAAGGAAACCGTCTATGAGATGCTGGGCAGCAAGAACAATGTTCACTTGATCGCTCCACAAGACTACCCGGCTTTCGTCTATTTGATGGATCTGAGCTACATCATCATTACCGATTCCGGCGGTGTGCAAGAAGAAGCGCCTTCCTTGGGAAAACCGGTGTTGGTGATGCGGGAGACAACGGAGAGACCTGAGGCGGTTTCCGCTGGGACCGTCAAGCTCGTGGGAACGAATGTTGAGCTTATTCTCCGTGAGGCGGCCTCATTATTAGATGAGCCAAACATTTATGAAAAGATGAGTATGGCGCACAATCCCTATGGAGATGGGCTTGCGGCAACGCGTATTGCGGAGATTCTGGAAAATGTTGAACAACTTTAACAAGGTCTGTGTCGTTGGTCTGGGCTATATCGGATTGCCCACTGCCGCCGTCTTGGCAAGAACAGGTTTTGATGTTGTCGGATTGGATGTGAACAAATCGGCGATTGAAACCATCAATTCGGGGCGCGCCCACATTGTCGAGGTCGATCTGGATGGTCTGCTGCAAGGTGTGGTGTCTTCGGGCAAGTTAAGGGCTACAGATACGCCCGAGCCGGCTGATGTTTTTGTCATCGCCGTGCCCACACCCTTCAAAGATGGCCATCAACCCGACCTAAGCTATATCGAGAAATCGGTCAAATCCATTGCGCCCCAAATTCAATCGGGCAATCTCATCATCTTGGAATCAACGGTCCCTCCGGGGGCTACAGATCAGATGGTTGAATGGATCCTAGACGCTCGTCCCGATTTGCGGGATGCGGGCGGCGTTGGGCAGGCATTCTACGCGGCCCATTGCCCTGAGAGGGTTTTACCCGGCCGTGTACTCATTGAGCTTGTCTCCAATGACCGTATTGTCGGGGGAATCACCGAGAAGTGCTCTGAAGCGGCGGTTGCCCTCTACGAGAGTTTTGTTCAAGGAGAGTGCTTCACCACCAATGCGCGTACCGCGGAGCTGGCCAAGTTGACCGAAAATGCCTTCCGCGACGTCAATATTGCCTTTGCCAATGAATTGTCTCTGATCTGCGATCAATTGGATATCAATGTGTGGGAGTTGATTAAGCTGTCAAATCGGCACCCACGTGTGAACATCTTGCAGCCGGGACCTGGCGTGGGCGGACATTGCATTGCGGTCGATCCATGGTTCATCGTAGACGCAGCGCCGGAGCGGTCCCGGCTTATTAAGACAGCCCGAGATGTGAATGACGGCAAACCGGATTTTGTGCTGGGCCGAGTCAGGGAAGCTGCGGCCAAGTTGAAAGCGCCCACCATTGCTTGTTTGGGTCTTGCCTTTAAGGCAGACGTTGATGATTTGCGGACCAGTCCGGCGCTAGAGATCACCAAGCAACTTGCCATGGATGGCGAACATTCGATTCTCGCAGTGGAGCCGTATATTGATGAGATTGGTGAGGAGCTCACGAGCTTGGGTATTGAGCTTGTTGACCTTGATGTTGCCCTGAAGAAGGCCGATATTCTTGTCCTTCTTGTCGATCATCGGCCGTTTAAGAAAGTCGGCTCTAGCCAGATCATGGACAAGATTGTTTTCGATACGCGCGGTGTTTGGTGAGTTTAAGTCGGAATCACTGATGTTAGGCCGTCAACTTGTGAAGCTGACGTACCGGTCTGAAAAGTGAAAGATACAGGATGAGCTTAGGGCGCGATATCGCTCGTGGTGCGATTTGGACTGTGGCCAGTCGTTTTGCCGTACGCGGGGTCGGTATCATCAGCACCCTTATACTGGCCCGGATATTGGTTCCTGATGACTTCGGCCTCATTGCTCAGGCCATGCTTATTGTGGAGATTCTACAGACCGCAACTGAATTCGGCGTACAGATTCCCCTCATACAAAACCAAAACGCTACAAAGGCCCACTACAATACAGGCTGGACGTTGAAAATCATTCGCGGTTTCTTGACCGCTGTTCTTCTCCTGTTGCTTGCTAACCCTATTGCCGTGGCATTTGACGAGCCGCGTCTTGTTGAGATTATTTACTGGGTTTCCCTCATTCCGATCATTCGCGGCTTTGTGAATATCGGTGTCGTAGATTTTCGAAAGTACTTCGAGTTTCACAAGGAGTTTAACCTCAACCTGATAACCAAGTTGGCCGGCTTCGTTGTTGTGATTTCAGTCGCCGTTCTATGGCAAAATTATTGGGCTTTTATTATTGGCAATATTGCCGCTTCAATCGCCATGGTTGTTGCAAGTTTCATCCTTTCTCCATATCGCCCTCAGCTGGACTTGAGTGAGTGGCGATATTTGTTCGGTTTCTCAAAATGGATATGGTTGCACGAATTGGCGCGTGCCCTAAACCAGAAGATCGATATCATCGCGCTTTCTCAGTATTTTAAGACCGAGTTGGTAGGAAGCTACCAAGTTGGCCGTGATATTTCGACGGCACCCGGCGCAGAACTGTCAATGCCTGTTGCCAGAGCATTGTTCCCAGGTTTGTCGAAGCTCTCAGGAGACCTCGGGCAATTCAGGAGAATGTTTGTCGATGTGGTGGCTGTCTCACAGATTCTCGCACTGCCGGCGGCATTAGGCGTTGCTGTTCTTGCCGAGCCCTTCACTCTTGTCTTGCTAGGGGACAAATGGCGGGATGCCATCCCGTTTGTCGAACTCCTATCAATGTGGGCTTTTCTCAGCACATTTTCAAGTTTTGGTATCGTTGCCTTTAATGCCATTGGCCATACGCGAATGACTGCGTTTCTGAGTCTGATCTCTCTTTTCATTCGCGTGATTGTCGTGTTTTCGGCCGTCGCGGCATGGGGGGCAATCGGCGCCGCGGCCGGCATGCTCATCTCGCAAGCCATTCAAACGATTGTTGTGCTGATCGCCGTCAAGAGATTCTCTCTCTTTAATATCGGACGATATCTGTCGAGATCATGGCGTACAGTTCTGGCGGCATTGATCATGGTGTGGGCCATCTTCCAGCTAACCCCCTTGATACTTTCCCTTGAAGTTGCTGCCTATGTTCATCTGCTGCTTCAGGTGATCGCAGGATTCGTGGTCTATTTCACGGCGCTTATTTTGCTCTGGATCCTTCAAGGGCAGCCGAACGGATCCGAGAAAACACTGCTGGCATTTGCAAGCGAAAAATTATCCGGCCGCGCCCTTTCAAGATCTTCGTAACTGGGCCGGCAGTGTCAAAATTGGCAAAGACGTCAAGACGTCAGTGAGCGAATCTTACGTGTAATTTGATTTTTGAAGGTGAACACCCAAGGGTAGGGATCTCTCCAGGAAAATAGCGCACCTCTTTTCGAGGCGCCCGACTGTTCGATGTTGGACGAGTGATCCGGATAGTGGCGCAGTGCTTGTTTGTCCTGCCAGATTTGTTGTTGCGAAATCGGCCTTGGCGACACTTCCGGACCATTTGTCAGGTGCTGATAGGCAGTGGCAGGAATGTTATAACCGTGCCAAGTGGCGATCTCTTCTTGGTAGTCGCTGCGCGCAATCGTCGGCTCAATCATAAAGAGTTTTCCGGATCGCCTATCGCGCTTGAACTCCATACTGCACATCCCGGTCACCCCGGCTTTGGAAAAATAGGTGTCCGTCAGTCCGGTGATCTCCGGCCACATATCTTCTGGCGCGATGGTGCAGCTGGCCGTCCCACCGGTCATTGGTGGATGTGATTGAATTTTGCGGCCGCAAAATGACATCAGCGCGCGGTCTTCCGACTGCCTATATTGCAGGCAGAAATAGATGTCACTGTCCTGACCGTCGATCCATTCTTGCACGACGATAGATGGCTCAGTCGGATAGACTTTTTCATAGAGCTCTTCGACTTCCGCAAATGAATTGAGACGGTAGGCTTTGCGAAACCTCTTTGAGTATTGAGGGCTGTGGGCATTGGGCTTAAATACAACCGGAAAGGCAAAGTCTTCGATACCAATGAGATCATCTTTGTTTCGCAAGATTTTCGTCTTTGGAATCGGGGCATCGTACTTGGCTGCAGATAGTTGAAAGCCAGATTTTGTGGTGAGTTCTTCGACAACGGACTGTTGTGGGAGATTGAAGAGATAATGCCCTTCCAACTTTTTACGACTCTCTGAGACAATGCGAACCCCTGCTTCCTGGGTCAGAAAAAGCACCGGCCTGCCGTCAAGGTTTTGTGAAATTCTGAGGAGTTCGTTCGTCAGGCGTTGATCGCTTATACTTTCAACAAGGTGAAGGGTTGCGAGCCGGGTCCGAACCGTTGGGTCCGAAATGTTAGCTTCGATCAGGTGGCAAGGAATGTTGTTTTGACTTAGTGACCTAACGATACCCAATCCATTGAGGCCGGCGCCGACGACGACCGCGGGTGACTTGGGGGCCTGTCCCACATTCATCCTTTGTCTTTAACGCCGGAAAGGTCTGAGTCTAAATCGAGTTCTTTGAGGTGAGAATCGATAAAGAACTTAGCGGCCCAATTGAGGAACTCAAATCGGCCATATTCCCCATCGACGGGGAACGAGCCACGGATACCGCCAACGACGGATGGGTCGCCATCGATTAATAATGTCCGCCTGACGTAGTGATTGGCGCGTTTACCGGCTTCGAGAAAATGCTCTTGCCCTGTTATTTCATAGAGGCGCAACCAGCAATAGGCGATTTGAACTGATCCTGTTAGGCAAACCCAAGAGACTGCTGGCGACCAATCAGGGTTCAATCGACCTGGCAGGTAGCCGGTATTGTCCGAAGCCCTCAGGAGGCCGTCAGCGGTCAACTTGGCGGCTTCGAGGAAGTCCGCGTTGCCGGAGAACTCATAAGCTTCAAGAATACCTCTCAATACATAACCAAGGGTATGCGTTAAAGGGGCTGCTGGATTTTTCAGGCAGCAATCCTTAAACCAGCCGTTTTCGTTCTGCTTTGTCAGCGCCCAATAAATGTTGCGATCCGCAGCTTCTTGGAATCCTTTGTCTGCTTCAATGCGTGCAGCTTCGTATAGGCCCCAAGAAACATGTGTTTCGTATGCTTTTTCGCCCGGTGCGGCGAACGGCGTGGGGTGACGTCTCCAGCAGCCATCGTCGTCAAGGCTGTCTCTGAGCCATATGGCGGCTTTCGACATGGGAGAATGATACATCTCTCCAAAAGTTCGACGCCCAGCTGCGAGTCCGATGAGGATCTGACCGGTATTGAAGGTGACTGGCACACGTGGTGTGGCATCGGCTTTGCCGCCTTGAAAGCCGCCCTCTTCAAACTGGATGCTGACAAGCCAATCCAGCATTCTCTTCGCGCGCTGCTTTGCCTCGGGCAAGTCGTTCCGCTCGGCCAGATCTATGAATGTCGGGATGATATACCCCGTCGTCTCCGGGTAAGGCGTTGCCCAACCGGAAACAAGGCTGAAGTCGCGAGAGACGCCACCATCTGGTGCGGCGTCTTGTGCCCGGCACAGCCAGGAATATGCAAGCTGGATGGCCTTTTCGGCGTCAACTGCCCTGTTTGTTAGGCCTCGGCGATCGGCGCTTGCAATCAATCTTGCTTGCTCAGGCAACCGGATGTATTCGACCTGATCGGAGATAAGTTTCTTAACGGCTCGGATCATTTTTGCCTGCCTACAGCCAACACGCGTGCCATATCTGCACCTGGAAGATGCGGTCTGATGTGTGCTTTTTTAGTACAACGCCTGAATTACTGCAAAGTTAACTTCTGGGCTATTCCTTGCCAACTCATTCTCATAGACAGACTTTTGCCGTTAACATTTCGACTCTTGTATCACCGGGGTGGGATTTAGCCAGGATGCGCAAACTCGAAAGAACCAAATTATGGTTGGTTTTGCTCAGTTCTCTTGAGGTGTTCAAACAGAGTATCGCAGCGCTCACGAATGTTACCGGCAATGTCGGGGTCAGGTCGATCTTTATGGATTTGAGGTTGTATACTTCTCGCCATATACGGATGATAAGCCAAATTCAAAAATTCACAGACTTTTTTCAGTGCCTGTTCAGGCGACTGCAAAATTGTATCATAGTCTATGAGTCGAACTCTGGCGTCCTTATCTGCTTCAAGGTCAAAAAGAACTTTGTTCCGATAGTACCAAAACAACGCGATGGCAGACGCATCATTCATCCCTTCTTCATAAAGATCGCAAACCTCCCTATAGGTTTCATCCTTTATGCCGTTCATTCGCCAGGCTCCGGCGGTACGGTCTTTGACGATGTCGTCGATTCTATTTCGTCCGCCGGCCCAATTTGCAAGATTTGAACGAACCATTGGCGCATAATGCCGATAAGGCCACAATCCAACAGAAGAAGGGTGCTTGTTTAAGAGCTGTGTCAGGAGTGGCGACTCCATCAGGCATTTGATCGTTATCAATCCTGCTTTATACTTTTGTGCCAGCCCGGCTATCTCGTTGACATTTTTGATTGCATAGTTCTCATAGAGACGTTTATCAGTCTCATGAAAAACGATCGTTTCTTTGTTCCTATCAAGCGCTTCCATCAACATATTTGTGCCGGATCGCTGAACGCCGGCGACGAACAAAAACCGGGGACCGGTGGGCGCAGAAGATCGAAAGAAACGGTGTATCGTTTTAATGGCGTAGAACGCCCTTCTTTCCAATTTCTTCTTTCTATAGGCGCCGGGCATGAATTTCCCTTTTTCAAGTTTCGGCTAACGAAATGTGAGATACCATAAGTATGTTAAAATCAGGTAGGCCCTTATGGCCCCTTGACCGACTGCTTGCGATGAGACGCGGACGATTCTTAGACTAATCGACGATGGGGGAGCCCCTCAATAACTCTTCCCCGAGTGGCCGGCCACCGTTCCATGATGTGACGTACTCAAGAGCGGCTTTTACCGCTATTTTGTCTCTAAGCTGTTAGATCTTCTACTCAGTGAGAGGCAGGATTGGGGGCTGGGCGGCATTTGCGGTTACCGGCCGGCAACCTTGCAAGCACCAAAGGTTACTGCAGCACTGAGGGTACTTTGTCCTCGGACTTGTCGCTCTATTTTAAGCTATGGGCAACAGGCCAAAGGCGTGAAATTCCTGGCCTGTTTTTATAGACTATTGGGCATGCCGAGGAGTTTTGCATGGGGCCCGGTGCATATGCCCAATTCACCCTGTCAGTACTATCCAAAGGTGAAATCACTTGACGATATGTCATTTTGATCTAAGCCAAGCAGTGTCACTGTGGTGCCGTCGCCCAGCAAAAGTACCAGCCCGTCTGCTGTCGTGGTCGCATTCGACAGAATCGTCTGAAGGCTGGTTCCCGCGCTGACATCGCCATTCAAGGCAATCAGGTCTTCGCCCGATTTGAAATCGCTGATGATCATGGATGACCCGTCTAATTCCGAAAAGACAAATGTATCGTTGCCGGAGCCGCCCTTGAGCTGGTCGTTTCCAAGGCCTGCGATCAGGACATCGGCTCCCGCGCCACCGATCAAATAGTCGCTGCCGCTTCCGCCATTGAGCGTGTCGTTTCCGGAATCTCCATAGAGAACATCTGAGCCACCCATACCATTGAGGACGTTTTGGGAACTGTCGCCACCCAAGAGCTCTGTTGCAGAGCTTCCGGTTTGATTGCCCGAGCTGAAAGAAACGTTCTCGTGCAGAAGTTGCGATCCGTCGAGAAGCGTTGGTGCTAAGATCCAACTGGGGCTCTTTGAGAAACCCTGTGGGCTTTCGCTATCGAAGAGTCTGGTTTCGTAGCTTTTGCCCATTGTAAAGCTATATGCGTCCACGGCATCAATGTCTCCAGTAGCTGAAATGACGCTAGATAGAGCTGCCTGTGAGATATTGAAGTAGTCTCCTGAGTAAGGATTGTAATCCTCGGGTGAGAAATAACCTTCGCCGATGTTATTGTTGAAAGCTTCCTCCCACGTGGAGAAGTTTTCGCCTGTTTCTGGATCAAATGCTTTGAAGCGATAGGTTGCACCGTAGAGCGGATCAAATCCTAAGTCTTCACTCAGGTACCTCCCAGTAACGAAATTAGCATTCCACTCAAGCAAGGTATCGGCCTGCTCAAATCCTCGCGCGTCGGCTAAGGCGATCGCCATAGTAAAGTAATCTTGCTGCCAACCTGAAATGGCGCCTGGTACGTAGCCCTGATAGGCGAAATCAAACCAGCCTTCCAGTTCTCCTGCAGAGGCCAGATGCCCGTCGACAACATACTTTTGAATGAGATGATCTAAGTTCGTATCAACAAGAGATTCGAAATAGTCTGTCAGTGCATGGTCATCTGGGATAACAAAGTCGGTTTCCGTCAAGGTGCGAAGCAACCATGCATCTCCGCGTACTTGGTTATGTCCGAGAATGATATCGTCGTTCTCGCCGCGTGTTGCATCCCAAGTCCACGCTGTTGCATATGCTGCCTGGTCCACCAGATTGTCCAGAAGGTACTGGTTGCCGGTGAGCAGGTAAGGAACATAAGAAAGTGATGGCTGATGAGCATTGTCGATCACCCATCCGCCACTGCTCGATGACCAGAAATCATCGGGTAGGCGAGACCCACTTGTATCTCTTGAATCAACCCAAAGATCGGGGTGGTCGTAAATGCTGATGGCTTCGCCGGTAGCCTCGTCGATCACGTGCCATGGCACACTTCCCGCAGCATCCGCATTTGCCATCATGATTTCGTAGGCGTTTTCGTCCTGAGTCAACAAAAAGCGTGTCGTATCTTCATGAAATATAGCAATGTCATCCCGCCCGCCGGTCATTGGCATATACTGAGTGACAAGGGCATTGCCGAGAGGGTCTGTGTCGGCATTCTGAAGTGATGTATATCTATCCTCGATTACGCCTTCGCTGACACCGATACTGGTATCCAGATTCGGAATGGCGCCCGTCTTCATCAGATAATCGATGTCGTGCTTTACAAAAAGGGATGGGGCATCGCTCCAATGCTCATAGTGCCAATTTGAGGCACGGTGATGTTCGATATTGTCAAAGCCGAACACCTCGGATCCATCTTCTTTAATGGACACGTCATAGGTGACATCACGGATGCCTTCTGTAAACGCTTTGTCATTTGAGAAGATAACGTCTGTTCTGATGTCGCCATCCGCCATGATTTGGATGTTGAAGCTGACGTCAAGATGGGTATCGATCGACTGTGAAACGGTGAACTCCGAAGATAAAGAGCCTTCAATCCAAGTATCCAAATCACCGTTTGCGATCGCAGTAGACAATAGGTCGGCCGCATCGACAGTGACTTTGCTTTTGGTGCCATTGTCATTGTGCAGGTATACATCAACACTGAAATCGTAACCTGATGACAGGATATCATTCGCGCTCAAGCTGGCGCTCGATGGATTTGTTCCAATTGCAAGCGTGATTTCCGCTTCTTGGCCATTTGCAATTGTCGGTGATTCGACAGTCAAGACGGCGTGACGAATGGATCCGTCATCGTATGTCGATTTGACATCGACCTGGACGGCATATTCATTACCGTCAAAGAGGGCGACCAGGTCTTGGCCGGCGGGAACATCGCCTTCGGCGAAAGCCTGTCCGAAAGTAATCACATCACCGCTGGAGTCTGTACCGCTGGTATTGCTCAACGTCACATTGACAATTGCTTCGCCGTCTTGTGGCGCAGGAGCGGGATCGGGTTCCGGCTCGGGTTCTGGCTCTGGCTCAGGCTCAGGCTCAGGCTCTGGCTCAGGCTCAGGCTCAGGCTCTGGCTCGGGTTCCGGCTCGGGTTCTGGCTCTGGCTCAGGCTCAGGTTGAGGATCCGGCTGTGGTCCCGTGACGATCGCATCTCCTGTATACAGATCCAGAGTGCCGGTGCCGTCCGTGATCGTATTATCGATGAATTCTGCAACCACGTCTGTGCCGTTGCTCAGCACCAATCCGTTATTGTAGGAATTAACAAATTCATTACCCGTCAAAACGATTTCACCGGTTTCACCGCCGCGGTTGGTATCGTAGCGGATCATCGCCGGATTGTCGGAGGTGCTGCTTTGGATCAGTGTGCTATCTGTAATGTAGAGGTCACCACCGCGAGTGACATCGACATTATAGCTTGCCGTTCCGCCCGCATCGTCGAGAACCGAATTGTTGATTGTGGTTACTTCGGCCATGGATTTGACGTGGTGGCCGACATTGGTCCCGGTGAACGTGCTGTCCACTATATTCAACTCAGCGACATGCGTGAAATAAACACCGTGGGATTGACCGTTGCCATATCCATTGTCCGTGAATGTCGAACCGTCAATGGTAATGATACCTGTGCTGTCGCCCGTGCCTAAAATACCGTTCTCATTGCCAACGAATTCGCTGTCGATGATAGTAAGATTGTTGCCCTGGTGGCGAATACCGGCGCCATTCCGATCTGGTGACGTGGCATCTAAGAAAGTTAGATTCTGGACTTCAAGATTGACGCCACTTGTTGTGACCAAGAGACCCTTAGCTACGGAAGAGGATGACGTCAGGGTCACATCACCGATCCCGACAATTTTCAAATCATGACGAATAAGTACCTCGCCGACATCGTAGGTGCCCTCGGTGAGATAAATGGTGTCGCCGTCAGATGACGCGGCAACCGCATCAGAAAGTGAATTGAAGGTTTTGCCGTCACCGACCCAAAGCCCGTCAGGCTCCGGCTCGGGTTCTGGTTCCGGTTCCGGCTCGGGTTCAGGCTCAGGCTCCGGCTCGGGTTCTGGTTCCGGCTCGGGTTCAGGCTCAGGCTCCGGCTCCGGCTCTGGTTCCGGTTCAGGCTCTGGTTCAGGCTCAGGCTCAGGCTCTGGTTCAGGTTCTGGTTCCGGCTGTGGCTCAGGTGTGGGCTCCGGTGTTGATCCGGGTCCATCGGTTTTGGTCACAACGAAAGTCAGTGTACCGTGAGACGAACCGACTTCTGGGGAATTTGCTTCTCTGGTCTCGGCAACAATATCCAAGGTGAAATTGTCAACCACCGTGGGTGGCAGATCGATCACCAGACCGTCGATATCCTCTTCATTCAAATACCAGACACCTGAGACCAGGGATCCGGCACTCAGTTCGGCGCCAGCCGGCACTCCTGAAATCTTCAGAATCAGCGTCTCAGATCCATCAAGATCTCTCGAAGCGGCCTCGATGTTCAATTCTACGACGCCGCCATTGGTGCCCACTTCTACGGGGATTTCGTCCAAGAGGTTGAGATCCGGTGTTTCTGCGTGGCCGTCGGAAGGCACGAATTCGGGTTCAGGTTCCGGCTCGGGTTCCGGCTCAGGCTCAGGTTGGGGCTGCGGTTCCGGCTCGGGCTCGGGTTCCGGCTCTGGCTCGGGTTCCGGCTCTGTCTCTGGCTCCGGTCTGGTAACCAGTCGTGGTCCGTTATCTCCCTCCGGCGAGTCGCCATCGCGAAGAACGATCTCAGACGACGTGACAACTTTTGCCGGTCCGTCAACCAGGACTGTTGCCGAGTCGGTGGGGGCAAAGACTTCATTGTCCTCGACAATGATCTCATTCTTGCTTTTATTGACGATCAGGTTCGCATCGTCGGCGAAACTGAAGAACTTATTCCCGAAGAAAATGATGTCGGACAGGCTGTCGTCAAGATCATCCCAGATTTTGATGCCTTGACTTTCAGAGTCCGAAGGGCCGTGTACAAAGGTGTTCTCACCCGTATAGGCTCTTTCGACGTTGCGCATGCCGATGGCATGGTTTGTGTTGCCGTCGCTGTCGTCGAAGAGTGACCGAAGAATGTAGTTGTTTTTAGCGAGCGTCGTGATGAAATCATTGCCGACAGTATCGTGGAAGTGATTCTTGAGAACGGTCAGTTCTGCAGCCTGATCGACCTGAATGTCGCGACCCGTACCGTCCTGATTGCCGTTTCCGAAAAATTCGCTCTCGACAACAACGACCGATCCGGTATTCGACCCATTGGCATAAACGCCGAAGTCGTTGTCTCTGAAAACGCTATTGAGGACGATCAGGTCATCGCCTTCATGCCAAATACCAGTTCCGAAACCTGACTCGGTTTGTGCATTGGCAAATTCGATATTGGCGACCAGCAGCGATGCATCTTCCGCTACATTGAGAATTCCCTTTTGCGACAGATTGTGCGCAAACAATCTTACCGCTTCGGTTTCACCAACGATGCTCAGGTCATGGGGAATATCCCAACCGCCATTTTCGGGCGCCAGATAGCTGCCCTCTTCGAGCACAATAGAATCGCCGGGACGAGATGCTGAAATCGCCGCTTCAAGTGTCCGATACTGGCCTGATTTGCCGACGACCAACACCGTGCCTGAATTATCAAAACTAAAATCCGGAAAACTGCCTTTCGAAAGTTTGCTCCAAAGCAACTCAACGCCTCGATCGGACATATAGCCTAGGCTCTCAAGAGAGGAAGTCTCGTCGTCGTTGGGCGTTAATTCGATCAGGCGGGTTTCAAAATTCATTTCTTACTACTCACTTCCTTTCGGTAGCCCCGCTGTCCGTCGGTTGCTGTCGACTCGATGAGGATCGGTGGCTTTGCGTCCCGCCATTTCTGACGGTTTGCCTTTTCGTGGCGCCTTGCTGGGCTTTTTCCGTGTTTCGGATTGGATAATGAGCAATGACTGTTGCGAAGCCGTTAAGGCTTTCGGCCATTTTTTAGTTCAATGCCGAGGATGTGGGGCTAACGGAATATGAAGTTCGCAACTTGGTGTTACGCAATTCGTAACCAATTTTTTGGGCCTTAAAAAATGCTTTCACGTCAGGTGCTTGCCGGTAGGGCCAAGACGTAGATTTTTGAAAACAATCTGAAGTTGATTTTCTTGACAACCTCAGGATGTCAAAAAGGGGCGGATTTTTCACAAAAAAATTATGGAATTTTTTTTCCAGGGGTTGAGAGAGCCACCCATAAACGCTCGTGTCGTTCGATCATATCCGTTTGATCGTAAAACTCTGCGGCGCGTTGTCGGTTGTCTTCGCCGATTGAAAGTCTCTGCGTCCTATTTTGCGCGAGCTCGAGAATGGCTTGGGAGAGCGCCTCGTCGGATCTCTCGACAATTAAGTACTGGTTAGACTTTGCGACCAGAGTTTTAATGTCGCCTGCATCAATGCCTGCTATCGGCAGACCGGTGGCCATGGCTTCAAGAACACTGTAGGGCATTTGTTCGGTGTCGGATGAGATGGCAAACACATTTAAAGCGCTTAGGATTTCTTCCGGCTGAGCGATATGCCCAGCGAAAGTGACGTCCACCTCGACGCCCTCAGATGTTGCCAATTTTTCCAATGCTGGGCGCTCCGTGCCGTCTCCGATAATCAAGAGATGCATAGGTAAGGACTGCCGAGCTCGCGCGAATGCTCTGACCAGGCGGGACAAGTTCTTCTCTTTGCGCAAGGCAGCAATTGTGCCGATGATCGGCCGGTCCTGAGGCAGTCCCAATTGAGCAACAAGGTGCTCGTTTGGCGGGCGATGAAACTTGCCCGTGTCTATTCCATTAGGAACGAAATGGAGGCGGTTGTCAGCGACACGCCACTCGGTCTCGGAGATTGCTTTGAGCGTTTCAGACGGAACGAGTAAATGTGACTTGTACGAGAGTGCAAGTCTCCGCGTCCAGATGCGTCTTTTGAATTGTGTCTTCGCTTCCTCGGCGCCAAAGCCATCTTCAATATGAAGGTGAGGACAGATTGGTATCGCATTTGCCAGCGCCCACTCAATGGCGCCCCAATTATAAGTCAGCAAGAGATCCGGTTTCCGGTCAGCGATGCTGCGGCGGATGCCAGATAGGCGGCGCAGCAAGTTGCCTTCAGAACGAAATTCGCCGTCTATGCGGAAGTGAACGTCAGAGCTCAATCTCTCTTCCGTTCCGGTTATTCCGTTGAGTGAAACAATCTCATGCTCAAAGGCCGGCCCCAATCGATTGACAATTTGAGCAAAGCGGACTTGTGCACCACCAATCTCAAAGGTCGGAAAAACGTGAAGTAGTTTCTTCACGAGAATATTCTGACCTGAATCCATTCCCAAAATGCCTCGATACAGTTGGCTGATGTCCGGGGCGATCTGAAAATTGAGACCTACTGGGTCAGCTTCTTGTAGAGATCCTTGGCCGCGGGCAGATCTTCAAACTCACTGCCGCTATCCAGAATACCTTTCAGAACCTGTTCAGCTTCATCCGTATTGCCGGTGGCGTTTAGTGCCTGGGCAAAGTGAAAGTTGACCTCTCCGTTTTCCGGCAATCCTTTGGAGGCTTCCCGCAACAGCTCTACAGCGCGGCCTGTGTCACCCGACTGGAACAGCAGCCAACCCAGTGTGTCAGCGATGGCGGGTATAGGCTGCAATTCATAGGCTTTCTCGGCGTATTCTAACGCTTCTTCAGGTCTGCCTGTTTCACCATAGAGCCAAGCTAGATTGTTCAATGTGGCCGCATTTTCCGGGGTCGCCTCGAGGACTTGCTCGGCTTGCTCAATGGCGCGGCCATAGTCCTTGGTTCGAATAAACAAATCACTCAATGCGGATCGAATGCGGGCGTCCGCCTCGTTTTCGGCCAGCCAGGCTTGCATCAACTCTTTGGCTTGGTCGAATTGTCCCAGCCGGCTATTGGTTGCGTAGATTTGGAGCAAGACGGGCTGGCTAGGTTCCTTGTCATAGGCAGCTTGGTAATATTCAAGAGCTTCTCTATTGCTATTCTCGCGGAACAAAATGTCTCCGACCAAGATATCTCCGATTGCAGATTCACCCAGGTCCCTTCGCATGCTCATGGCGAGCGTCTTTGCGCGTTCAAGACCAAACGAGTCGCTCTCTACACCGATGCGCGCAGCTCGGGCACGGATGCTATTGGAATCCCTGGCAATGGCTCGGTCAAATGCGGAAATCGCTTCCGGGTAGTTCTGAAGCCGTGCATGCAGCCTGCCAATCTGGAAGGGATAATTCTCACTATTCGGCCTTAGGATTGATAGTTGCTCCAGGGAACTAATCGCGCCCAATACATCACCATCATTTTCGAGGACAACAGCTTCGGTCTGCAGAACTGTCTCTTCGTCCGGGAATTCGCTCCGGAGCGTACTCAGAAGCAATCGCGCTTTGTCAAACTCTTCCCTTTGCAAAAGCGTTTGTGCTTTGAAGACGCCAGGTCGTGGCGACGATGGGTTTCTTGCTTCAGCTTCTTCCGCAAACTCATCGGCTTTCTCAAGATCGCCGGCGTTTCTGGCCAATTCGGCCAATCCCATAAGGGCTTCGATCTGTCCCGGTTCGGTTTCCAGAATGGCTTGAAATTGATTGCGTGCACCGTCAACGTCGCCTTCAGAAACGGAGATACGTGCAAGATTGAGTCTTGCGGGGGTGAATTCCGGTTGGATTTCAATGGCCCCCTCTAACGCACCGCGGGCGGCGTCAATGTTGTTCTGTGCCAATTCGATTGCGGCTTCAAAATTGAAGGGCAAGCCGCTGTCAGGGAGTTTGGACTTCAAATCTTCGATGGCCTCTCTGGCCTTCTCAAATTCTCCGCTACGTGCATAACTGATTATTAGAAGGCCAAAAGCACTTTCCTCATCCGGGTTCTTCTCCACGAATTGTTCCAGGATTCCTGCCGCATCCTCTGCAGAGCCACTGACAAGTTGGCTCTGAGCCAATCTGAGCTTCAATTGATCATTTTCAGGATCGAGGGTCGACGCTTTGTCGAAATACTCACTGGCCTTCTCAAATTGCTGCGTATTCAAGAATGCCCCGGCCAAAGTTGCCGCTATTCTGTAATTGTCAGGAAATTCACTGCTCATCGGCTCCAGAATATCGATTGCCCCTTGGGTTTCATTCTGTGCTAGCCGTACAAGTGCGGCTAAAAACTGGCCATTTGGTTCACCATCGGACAGCGCGTTATATTTTTCAACATAGGTACGAGCAGATTCATATTGCTCAGTTGTGAAATAGAGACTGCTCAAAAGATAAAGCGCCGCCGGATAGCCTTCCAGTGTCGGTGCTGTAACGAGGATGTCGAGAGCGGCTTGCGGCTCACCCTGGCGTGAAAGAACGACGCTCTGAACGTACTTTGCCAAGGCGTTATTTGGATCCCGTTCCAGGACTGCTTGCGCGTCACTTTCTGCTGGCTCGTTGCTGTCCATTCCCAGATGAGAGAGTGCCCGGGAAACATAGACTTGTGTTGAGTTCGGTCTCTCAGCGAGTGCGCGGTCAAAATAGCTTATGGCTTCTTCGTGCTTTGCTTGAATTCGCAAAATATCGCCAAGTCGGAAAAGCACTTCGTAGTTGTTCTCATCAAACGACAGAGCTGTTTCAATCGACTTCTGAGCTTGCTCCAGATCATTCGCCCGTTGAGCAATTATTGCCTTGCCAAGATGGGGCTCCGCTATCTGATCATCGATTTGCAGCGCTTTCTCAATCTCTTGTTCCGCTTGTTCAATGTCACCAAGTGTCAGAAGAGCGTTTGATCTGAGTACGTGAAGAACAGCTTGAATGGACTCATCTTCAGCCGATGGTTCGATGCTGTCCAAAAGATCATCTGCACGTCCCAATTGCAGCAGAGCTTGGCCTAGCGGTACTAGTACAGCTGTTCGCTCGGCGCCCGCTGTCAGTGCAGCACTCAGTTCTTTCTCGGCTGCAGCTGCGTCACCGTTCTGCAAATAGATGAAACCCAGTTGTAGGCGCGCGTCGGCATTTGTACTGTCGGCCTTGATGGCATTCTTCAACTCGATGATCGCCGCGTTAACTTTGCCTTCACCCAGCAGCTCTTGTGCTTCCGTGAAGTGGCCTTGCGACTCGCTGTTGGCCGCCAGAGCGTTTGGCACGCTTGCGACACTTGTCATAGCAAGTCCTAGAGTAAAAATAGTGCCGGCAATTGCCTTGTTGAATGTCGGTCTCATCGTGTCTGACCTTCTTGCTGCTGTGCGATGTTAACAATGGGTTAAGGTTTTGTTTCAAATTCTACGTTTGAATAGCCTATGGCTCGTTACAATTTCGTTTAGGCCTTGATACCCAACGATTTCATCAGTTCGTAAAGAGTTGGTCGGGAAACACCCAACAACTTTGACGCTTGCGAAACATTATTCTGCGTTGAGGCGAGGGCTCTCATGATAATATCAGTCTCGGCTTTCTCTCGAGCCTGCCGAAGGGTCGGAAATGCCTGAGTCGTGGCCGATGCTTCAATGTCCAAATTCTCGGCATTGATGGTTTTTCCATCACTGAGAACCATAGCCCTTTTTATGCGGTTTTCCAACTCGCGGACATTTCCCGGCCAATCATAATTGTTGATCGCCGTGGCCGCATCTGCGGACAAGCCTTTGATACTTGTGCCCAACGACGGATTGTACTTTTGAATAAAGTACTTTGCGATCAACAAAGCGTCACCGTCTCTATCTCTGAGTGGCGGCAGCTCAAAAGCAACTTCGTTGAGCCGATAGAAGAGATCTTCCCGAAACCGGCCCTCTCGCATTTCCTCTTTGAGGTCCTTGTTTGTCGCCGAAACGATCCTGACATCCAACTCAATTGAATCTCTTCCGCCGACACGCTCAATGCTTCTATCTTGCAGAAAGCGCAGGAGTTTGGCCTGAAGAGGCGCTGCCATTTCGGCAATTTCATCCAAGAAAATGGTGCCGTTATTCGCCTGCTCGAACTTACCGATCGTCCTTTTTACCGCGCCCGTGAACGCCCCCTTCTCATGACCGAAGAGTTCACTTTCCAAGAGATTTTCTGGAATGGCGGCGCAATTGATGGCGATAAAGGCTTTATCTTTGCGCGGGCTGGCTTCGTGCAGCGCCCGGGCGAGAACTTCTTTACCTGTTCCGCTCTCACCGGTGAACATCACACTAATAGTGGAAGTGGCAACTTGCTCGACTGCTTGGCATAGTTTCAGTACTTTTTGATTGCCGGTAACCAATCCGCTCATCGATGTCCGGTCTTGAAGCGCGCTCAGCTTTTCATATTCCAACTCAAGCTCATACAGTTGAAAAGCCCGCTTGACGATCAATTGTAAGACGTCGATATCAACCGGTTTGGGGCAGAAATCATAGGCGCCTAGATTGACCGCCTTCACGGCATTCTCCCGCTCATCATTTCCACTTGCCACGATAATGCGCATTTTAGGGTCGAACGAGAGCAGGGATTCCAGCGCCGCAAAACCTTCGCTGGGCCCCTCCAAGTCGGGTGGCATGGCCAAGTCCAGCAAGACAACTTGCGGTGCCTCCTTCCGAGCAACCGAAATTGCCTTTTCCCGATTGTCGGCCATGTAGACATCGTAATCGTCAAACGCCCACTTCAGTTGACGTTGAATTCCCGGATCGTCATCGACAATCATGAGCTTTCTGGATTTTTGGGTCATGCCATGTTTCCAGATTCAATCTGTGTATCACTCAAAGGTAGTGCGATATGCATTGTTGTTCCTTGGCCAAGTGTGGTCGATACTTTCAGCTCACCCCCCATTTCGCGAATATATTCTCTAACCTGATAAACGCCTATTCCAAAGCCCGATGATTTGGTCGAGGACATCGGTTTGAACAACTGGCTCCGTACAAAACTCTCTTCCATTCCTGGCCCGTCGTCACTGACTTCGATCAAAACTTCTGCCCCATTGACGCTTGATGTCAGAGCAATGTGTCCATCAGACCCTGCGGCATCCTCAGCATTTTGAAGGAGGTGAAAAATCGCCGATTGAAGCTTGGAGCTGTCGCCAATGATTTTAGATTCTCTTTCATCAATCCTGAGTTCGATGGAGCCATGCTCGCGCATCCATTCTTCTCCCAAACCTTTCAAGTACGCGCTCAGATTAACCTCCTCAAGTTGACCTGATTCAACCACTTGTTTTGATCGGAGTTGTTTTAGCAGATTTGTCATGCGGGAAACTGAGCTGTCGACTGTTTCGAGCATGTCTTTCTGGAATTCTGCTTTGTGTCCATGAGTCTCCGAATTTTTCACCATAAGGGCAAGCTGGTTGATGATGTTCTTGATGTCATGAACAATGAATGCGACACGCTTGTTAAAGTCCTCAAACTGGCGTGCGTCTCCCAGGGCATTGGTTGAGCGCTCCTCGGCAAGGTAACTTGCGGCCTGGCTGGCCAGAGTTGCAAGGAGCTCTTTATCCTCGATAGTCAAGGTCCGCTTTGTCCGAGCTTGGCCGACAAGCATGAAGGCCGATAGGACGCCTGAGTGATGCAGGGGCAAGACGAACCAAGTCTTCTGCTCGTCTTTGAGCCAAACGAAGAATTCGGTCGTCTCCAGCTCAAGAGCGGCCCTGTCTTCTTCCAATATGAGAATATCATCGCATTGTGAGACGGCCTCAATGAAACGCGAGTCTGCTGAAACGGTGGGCAGATTTTCGCCAAAGTTCCAGCTGGCCGCTGGAACAAATTTTTGTGTACCGTCGTCATGTTCGTAGACTGCACCGGTTCGGCTATCAATCACTTGTGTAATGGCTTCAATGATTCTCAGTTGTAGATTGGCCGATGTGTTTTCCTGCGAAATGGTCCTGATGAAGCGCAGCCATTCTGCCCGATAGTCATACTTGGCCGTGTAGAAATTCCGAGAAATAAACAGACGGGTTTTGGCTCTGAGCGTACCTGATGAAAATAGAACAAAGAGCAGTAGAACGGCGCTGGCGAAGAATGTGATTTGCAGAGTCGCTCCCCAGTCCCCTCCAAAAATCTGAACGTAATAGCCTGCTCCAGCCATCAGCAACAGATAGACGCCACATGCCATCAACGCAGCTGTGTGGAATGCAACATTTCTTGAGACGTGAAGAGGAATACTCCAGCTTTGTGAACGTGTAACGGCAATAGCAATGAGTGGCACAGCCAAACTATTGACAAAGCCCCGGGCTTCAAAGAGCACTTCCTTCATGCCTTTGAAGAGTACGGCGTCAGCATAATAGAAAAAGTCATAGGCGAAGATAGCGCCTAAACCGAAACACAGAAATTTCACTGCCCAGCGGCCATCAAGATTTCTGTTGCGATATAAATTCTCGAGCAGCAAAAGACCGCCGACACAAAGACCGATGAAAATGATTGATGTTGCCAGGACTCGGCTGTCTGCGCTCAATGTGAAAAGAGAAAATTGCGTGGCAAAGACAAGTCCGCCGGCGATCGTTAGAAAGCCATAGAAACTCGTCCGGCCGATAAGCTCACTTTTGTTCTGAGATATACCTAGAACTGTTGAGAGAAAGACCAACCAGGCTAATGCGCGAATGAGCTCAATGGTAATCAGCATCCACGATTGAAGCTGAGCGATATTCTCCAGCATGATACTCGATGACCAAAGTGCGCTGGCAATGGAGGCCAAAAGCAAGCCGACTACATATTGCGATTTGCGCCAATTGATCAGCAGCAATGCTATCAGACCCAGGAAGGCCAATAGGCTTGTGAAATAGCTAATCTGGTAGACCGAAATTTCCATGAGACTTTATGTCTCGTCCTATCGGGCGCCGTCCCCAGAAAGGACAACCCGCACTGTCTGCGTCAAAATTACGAGGTCGAGAAAGAGGCCACCGTTTTTGACGTAATAAAGGTCATAAGCAAGTTTTTGTTTCGCGTCTTCGACGGATGCCCCATAGGGATAATTCACCTGCGCCCAACCAGTAATGCCGGGCCTGACATTGTGGCGCAAGCTGTAAAGAGGCAATTGGTCTTCCAGTTCGTTGACAAAGTAGGGTCTCTCGGGCCTTGGGCCGACAAAGCTCATATGGCCGAGCAGGACGTTGAACGCTTGAGGGATCTCATCGATCCGACTGCGCCGAATAAACTGTCCGACACGGGTTATGCGAGGGTCAACGTCCGTTGCCCATTTGGGAACTCCGTCGACTTCGGCGTCGCTACGCATACTCCGAAATTTGATGACCTCAAAATGCCGCCCGTGCAGTCCGACCCGTGTTTGCCGGTAGAAGATCGGTCCGGGGCTCTCAATTTTGATCAACAGGGCCGTGATGACCATTAAGGGGAGCGTGAGAAAGAGAAAAGAGAGGCTTACCGATATGTCAAACCAACGCTTAAGCAGCTTACGAAGGCGGTTGACCCGAAAGCCGTCCGACAAGGCCAACCAGCTTGGCTTCACCTCGTCCAGGTCGATCTGACCCGTCTCCCGCTCCCAGAAGGTGAGGTAGTCGGTGACATGGACACCGGTCATCTTACACTCCAGAAGCTCCCAGACCGGCAAACCGCGCCATTCCCGTGTAGCGATAACAATCTCATCAGCTTTCGCCTTTTTGGCGAATTTTGGCAGATCTTCGAATGTCACGCCAGACTCATCTTGCGACTGGCTTTGGGTCAAAGAGGCGACATCAAGATATCCGACTTCATGCAGTGTGGTGGCGCCTTCATTGCGCAGAAAGTTAACAATTCGATTGCCCATGTTGCCGCGGCCCAGGACCAGAACGCGGCGTTTGAAGACATCAAATTTGGGAAATGAGATAAAGGCGACCCGAATGGTGAGGATGACAACGAAATTCAAGACCGTCGCCATCGCGAATAGAGAGATATGCGAGGAAAGACCTAAAGATGGCATCAGGTCATCCAGGAACCAGGCCAAAAAGCCCAGAACGAAGACGATGGATAGAAATAAGACGGATCTTTGAAGCAGCGTGCCCAGTTGGAATACGGCGTCGCGATTATAGAATCCAATGGCCGTCAACAGCGTCAAGAAGAACGCGCAAATGGCGACAAGTTCGGTCACCCCATAGGGTACATCCCATGGGGATAAGCCCTCATAATCCGTGCTCAAAGCCGTTATGAGCAACAAAAGCAGGAAGAAAAGCACCGCTTCGATCGTTGCGAGGAGCAATGTGGGGAGGGCGATATAATGATTAAAAAATCTTAACAATTGAACCTCGGTTTTAACCCTGGATCGAAGGAGGTTTAGATTGGCGATTCCTGCCTAGAATGCGGGTTTGATACCGCGTTGATCTACTCTCTGTTTGTCGGCTGTGTCAAAGCGAACCATACGCCATGGTTCAAAAACACCCCGTTCTGAAAACTGTCTTAATTTGGCCTGTTGTCACCCTATCGATTCGCCCTTCTAGCATTGATAATCTCCAAATTTCACCTCATGGTAGAAACCGGTGATATATCGTCGCTAGTGTCATAGCAAAAATCTTGCCTGATTAAGATTAATTAAGAATGGATTTTGGTGGGATAACGGAATTTTTGATCCGGCACTTTAAAAACCTAACGAAATCTGTCGAAGCCGTTGTTAACCATTTTGCACTATCAGGTGAATGGATTATTGCAACAGCCATGGCCACGTTTCATGCTTAACATCCTGACCTTCACGTCGCTCTATCCGAATGCCGAGCATCCTCATCACGGGGTCTTTGTCGAGAATCGGCTGCGGCATGTTCACGAGAGCGGCGAAGCCCGGATTACGGTTGCGGCCCCGGTCGTCTACTTTCCCTTAAAATCAACGGTCTTTGGGCGCTACGGATCTATGGCCCGGATCCCTGACCTTGAGACACGGTTCGGTATACCGGTTCTCCATCCAAGATATCCTTTGATCCCAAAGGTCAGTATGAATTGGGCCCCGGATCTGATGTATGCGGGTATTCATCGCCAGATCAAACAGCTAAACCTCAAATACGGACCGTTTGATTTGATTGATGCTCACTATTTCTATCCCGACGGTGTCGTCGCCTGCCGGTTGGCCAATGACCTCGGGGTTCCTTTCGTTATTACAGGCAGAGGAAGCGATCTGAGCGAGTTGACGGACTACCCAATTCCGAGGCGAAAAATTCTGCAGGCATCGTCCCAGGCACAACATCTGATTACGGTCTGTCAGGCACTGAAGGACAAGCTTATTGATTTGGGTATCTCTGACGACAAGGTGTCCGTGTTTCGCAATGGTGTCGATCTACAGGCCTTCCAGCCAGGTGATCGTGAGCAACAGCGTCATGCGTTGGGTGTTACGAAACCCCTTTTCGTTTCGGTCGGACATCTCATTGAACGCAAGGGCCACCATCTGGTCATTGAAGCCTTGTCTCAAATTCCTGACGCAGAACTCCTTATTGTCGGGACCGGACCTGAAGAGGCAACTTTGCGTGATTTATCGGACCGGTTAAAGGTCAGTACACGTGTTCGGTTCCTCGGTCAGCGGCCCCACAGCGAATTGAAGTCAATATACGGTGCCGCCGATGCATTGGTTCTTGCCTCCAGTCGTGAGGGTTGGGCCAATGTGTTGCTGGAAGCAATGGCCTGTGGAACGCCGGCGATTGCAACTGATGTTTGGGGAACTCGAGAAGTTGTTGGACCCAAAGAGTCGGGCATCCTTGTTCCTGACCGCTCAGCCGAAGCTCTTGCGATGGCTATGCTCGGGCTATTGGCCGACCCCCCAAATCGTGATCTGACACGCGCCTATGCAGAGCAATTCAGTTGGCAGGAGACGACACAGAATCAATTGCAGTTATTTCGGAAAATTGCTTCTCAGTCCCAGGCGCCAAGTGGTCTCGCCATCAATCATTAACAATTTCAATTAGCTGATTCTTAACGACCCATGGATAGCTTTAATGGCTAACAATTGAGGTCATTATGATTGCTATTCCACGAGTTCGACCAAACGTTAATCTGGCTGAGCTTCGCGCATCTGAGAATTATGGCGGAAATCTATTGTCCTTGCGTGCAAGCGTGTTGGTTTGGTTAACGCTTTCAGCTGCCAGTTGGGGTGTCGTTTTTAGCACCGCTCAGATACTTCTCGGCTAACTGAGGTTTTTTGCGCTTATCCGCTCTTTCCGTGTTTGACTTGCTCTGCGTCAGGACAAAGTGCAGTTGAGTCCTACATGCAAGAGGGCAAAATTAGCCATGCTTGTTAACCAATATCTTGTCAGACCTTATCAAATGGCGGTCTTATAGAGGTCTTCTGGACGAATAAACAGAGGACACAAAGGTTATGACTGCGGCGATATCTCCTACTGAAGTGCGGAGTGAGCCGGCCAACCTTATGGATGGCCGGCTTGGCAGGGGGGCCTCCCTGTTACTATGGCTTTCTCTTTCCATCATCGGTTGGTCTTTGGTTTTGGCCGTCTTGATATGGATAACCGGCTGAAAGCGTAATCTATATGGTTGACTCAGGCGGTGCTGTTCAATTTCAAAAATGAGTCAAACATCATCAGCTGCCACAAAACAGTGCTGTGATCTCGAAGGCCTGATTGATGCTCGTCGATCAGTTTTTCGATATTCTGATTGCTGAAAAGTCCGCTGTCGGACATTCTCTCACTGAACACGGCCGTTCGGATTCTGTCTTTCAGCGCGCCTCTGAACCACTTTGTGAGGGGCATTGAGAAGCCCTGCTTGGGCCTATAGAGAATTTGTTCAGAGACATAGGGCTCCAAGGCGCGCTTTAAGATATATTTGCCTGTGCGCCCCTGCAGCTTAAGGGATGGTGTGAGATTCAAAGCCCATTCAGCCAGTTTATGGTCGAGGAATGGTGCTCGGACTTCGAGGGACGCCGCCATGCTGGCGCGATCGACCTTTGTCAGAATTCCCCCGGCGAGCCAGGTCTTCAGATCTGCGTATTGCGCTCTCAGAAGGGGTGACTCGGTATTTGCGGTCTGCATGTGATGGGTAAGGATGTCGGATGGATGATAGCCGTCCAGTGTCTTTTTAAGGGCGTCACTTAGCAGATTGTGACGCAGTTTGTCGTTGCTGGCCGAGACGCTTTGAAAGAAAGCGGCTTCTTCGTCCATGCCAAGTTCCTGGAACGTTGATTTGGCTCTCAGGAAACGTGGTGCCCAATCAAGTTTCGGGTAAACAGCGCCAAGTGATCCAAATATCAACTTGGATAGACTAGGCGACAGCAAAGATCGAATATCCGCCTCTTTCTGATGCCAAAGGTATCGGCGGTATCCCGCAAATAGCTCATCTCCACCGTCTCCTGAAAGAGACACGGTGACATGGCGTCTCGCTTCTTTGCAGACACGATAGGTCGGCATAGCTGAGCTGTCGCCAAATGGTTCATCATAAATGCTTGCGAGCTTATCAAGGATGGAGAATTCGTCGGGATCGAGATTCCTAGTCTTGTGTGCCGTTTGATAACGATCCGCCATTTCCTGCGCATACACGCTTTCATCAACGGCCGTACCCTTGAAAGAGATCGAGAATGTATTGACTGGGGTCTCGGATCGCTTTGCCATGAGGGCGACAATTGCACTGGAGTCGACCCCACCGGACAGAAACGCACCAAGGGGTACGTCTGAGATCAACCTGATGGCCGTTGCTGTCTCGAGCCTTTGGATCAGTTCAGCGCATGCGTCATGTTCGTTTAAAGAAGTTTCGTTAGAGAAGACGATATCCCAATAGGATTCGAGCTTTGGTTTCTCCTTACGGCTTAGAGTCAAGATATGGGCGGGAGGTAGCTTGTAAACGTCCTGATAAATCGTCTTTGGATCAGGTATATAGCCATAAGCAAAGTAATCCTCGACTGCCGTGGTTTCCAACTTGCGCGGGGTATTGGGATGCCTTGTTAGAGCTTTCAGCTCTGAGCCGAAGACAACCTGACCGTCGGGCAAGATTGTATAGTAAAGTGGCTTCTTCCCTAAACGATCTCTACACAGATAAAGTGTCTCGGTATCGCGCTCCCAAAGCGCGATGGCGAACATGCCCCGCAGTCGCTTTAAACACTCTGGTCCCCAAGCATGCCAGCCGTGGATGATGACTTCTGTATCTGAATGTGTGCGAAACGAGTATCCCAGGCCCTCCAGCTCCGTTCTCAGATCCGGGAAGTTATAGATTTCGCCATTGAAGACGACTGTTAAAGAGCCGCTTTGATTGCTCATAGGCTGATCGCCCGATGACAGATCAATTATCGAAAGTCTGCGATGCCCAAGGCCGATGCCGGGGTCGACAAAGAGGCCGCTGCCGTCCGGTCCGCGGTGAATAAGTGAGTCATTCATTTCCGCAAGAAGGTTACGATCAATCGGAACCGGCCCGCTTTGGTGGAATATGCCGACTAGGCCGCACATGTTTGAGTCTATCGTCTCTTGTTCATTGGTCGACGGCGGAAGCGCTCGACAGAATTTCACGTATTGGAAAGTTGCTTTCTACAAAAGCGCTCATCTCAGCAGCCGCACTCTCGATTGTCGTTGTGATGGGCGCTGAAACCATGATTGCCGCAGCGCGAGTCTCTCCGCCAACCAACGACACTTTTGCCTGCCGCAGTTTGGCTTCAGTAGTTCGTGAAACGAACGCGCCATCGATCCAGTACCAATGCCAGACCAAACGTACCTCGGGTTCTCGCAAGGAGATTTGTTGTATCACGGTTGCGTCAGCGCCATCTAGCGTCACGCTTCTCATTTTTCGAGACTGAGCGAGCCAAGGGTCGGCACCGGCAGGTGCATTGATCTTATTAATGAGTTCTCGGCCCTCTATTTGCCGCCAGTAATAGGCCACGTTTACATTGAGATTTGTCTCACCGTTTGAGTATTGCGCTTTCGAGAATCCGTGAGCAGTTGGAAAGTTTGCCTGCCAATCGTCGATGTCATCAATTTGCGACCAGTTGTCTGAAGACTGTGGCCAGTCAATCATTACTTCATCGACATTCACGTCTCTTTGGCTGTTTTGGTAGTAGAGTGGCGCCGGCCACATGAGGGCGATCGCGACAAGGCCGGAAACAATCAGCTTGCGACTGTCAATTGGTGACGGGGCAGAGGTTTGACCCTGAATGTGCTTTTGGGGAGGATCTTCGAATTTCAATCCCATCCAACCCATCAAAAGCAGAATAACGGCAAAGAAACCCCATCCGTAAAGCAAGTGGTCATCAACAATATCAATTTGCTTGTTGCTCCATTCGGCCAGAGCGATGATTGCGAAGATTCTTATGGCGTTGGCGACCAATGCGACCAGTAACATGATCCCAACCGCGGCAAGTCTTTTCTGCCAGGATTGATAGATCAGATATCCGTAAAGGGGCGTGAGAGCAATCGAACTCAAAACAAAGTTCAGCCCGGCACATCCGGGTGCAATATGATATCTGCCGGTCGGAACCTCGACGATAAACCCTTCGACGAAATTAGGTATTCCGGAGAGGTTCAACAAGAACTCTGTTTGCACCAGGGCTATTTGCTGAAGGGTCGGTAACAAGAAGGTTCCTGTCGGGACCAATAGCCACAGATAAAGAAAAGCGATCAAATTCTGGCGGTAAATTCTTGTCCCAAATAGAGCAATGATCAATGACTGTATGAGTCCGACAATTGCAATATGTTCACCTTCTGCAATGCCTGCCGCCGCCGCAAAGATCCAAACAGCCGAGAAGCCCGCTATCCCAACAAGACCCAATAGCGATGGCGTCGGTACGGATTCCGATAGTTGCCCGCGATTTTCCCAAAGGAGAAAGAGGCTGATCGGGATGATCAGATAACAATGGTTGTAGGCGCTTCTGTTGGACCAAAGAAATACCGCGTCTTCGATCGGACCAGAAAAAAGAAAAAGAATACACGCCAGGCCAGCAGCAAAGAGCGATAGAGGCAGGCGCCAGGCCTCAGGCAGATTGAAGCGGTTCGGCTGCGTACCGACATTCTGGGCGTCTGTGGCCGTATTCAAGATGGGTCCCCTGGGATTTTGTGTTGCTCACACTTGATAATCTGTATTTGTTAACTTTTCACAACGCGGTTAATTCTTTGCAAATATATGGCGTGCTTGGTTGGTTCCAGGCTTGGTCATTTCTTGGATTTCCTAACCGTTTGACTTGAGCCGACGGATTTTGGGGTCAAATCAACTGAGTCTTTTCGGAAGTCATGAGCGATATTCTCTTCCTGAGTCAGCGTATTCCTTACCCGCCCAATAAGGGAGAGAAGATCCGTGCTTTCAACTTCTTAAAGCATCTTGCCCAACGCCATCAAGTTTATCTGGGTTGCTTTGTGGATGACCCCGCAGATTTGGCGCATTTGGAGGTGCTGGACTCGCTTTGCGCAGAGGTCCACGCGATACCACTGACGAGAACCACCGGCATGATGAGGGCGGTCGGCGGATTGCTTCAAAATCGTCCGATCACCTGCTCTTACTACTATAATCGGGAATTACGAAACTGGGTGCAAGGAGTGCTGTCGACCAGGCGGCCCGAGACCGCTTTCGTCTATTCGGCTTCCATGGCCCAATATATCGGTCGAACATCTGAGCGCCCGCCAACCATATTAATGGATTTTGTCGATGTCGATTCCGACAAGTGGCGTCAATATGCCGAGAAGAAGCAATGGCCGATGAAGTTCATTTATGCCCGCGAGGCCCGGCTTCTTTTGTCTCACGACCGAGGCGTTGCGGCTTGGGCGGATGCCTGCACGTTTGTTTCAGAGCCGGAGGCCAAGCTGTTTCAGTCTCTGGTTCCGGAATTTGAGTCAAAGATTCATGCATTGGCCAATGGTGTCGATGTGGACTATTTCGCTCCCCAAACGTTCTCCACCCCCTTTGCCGATGAAAGCCTTGCGTTTGTTTTTACAGGGACAATGGATTACTGGCCCAATGTGGATGCGGTCAAATGGTTCGTACACGAAGTCTTACCGAAAATTAGGGCCCAGATTCCGGACGCCCAGTTTTACATCGTCGGGGCCAATCCTACTCCAGAGGTGGAAGCTTTGGCATCCGAGGCTCATGTCCATGTGACAGGCCGAGTGGATGACGTTCGACCCTATATCGCTTGTGCCGATATCGTGGTCGCACCGATGCGGGTTGCGCGAGGGGTCCAGAACAAAGTGCTTGAGGGCATGTCGATGGCCAAACCGGTGGTGACGACCTCTCAGGGAATTGAGGGGATCAGTGCTGAACCAGGAAAGCACTTTATGTTAGCCGATACCGCGGAGACGTTTGCCGCCGCCTGCGTGCAAATGGGGCAAACAGAGAATTCAGCCGCATGGGGTGAGGCGGCTCGCCGTTTCATATTAGATCATTTCACTTGGGATAAAAGCCTGTCCAAGTTGGACCAACTCTTGTTTCCAGACGGCCCGGTCGTCTAACCAATTCGGCTCACGATATGGGGTCCGATAAGGTTTGCCACAGGCAGGGGCAGTTTCTGCCAGACCGAAATGAATGCTTTATATTTGGGGTTGGCCGGGTTGAGGTTCGGCATGTCCTGACCCTCGGCCATAAAGAAGGCCTGAGGCATAGGCCTTGGTTCGAATCCCCAGTTCTTCTTGAAGGCATAAGGACCGGTGCCGGTTTTACTGCGGCCAAAGTCGAATATTGTGCAATTCCTGGCTACTGCCTGCCGCATGACCTGCCAATACATGAGATCATTGCTGCCCAGTCGCCTAGCCTCTGCGACGCTACCGGTATAGTAAGGCAGAACTTTTCCATTGAAATAAAAGGAAAGAACGCTGCTGACAGGCTGGCCGTCGTGAGTCACCGTGAGGACTTCGCAATCTTTGTCGAATGTGTCCAGTAGGGCTTTGAAATAGGAACGGCTGAGAACCGGCGTGCCGAGATTGCGAACACTTTCGGCATAAAGCGGATAGAAATTGTCGATAGAACTTTCCACCGTAAAACCCAACGCTTCGTTCTTAAGTGCTTTGCGGACCACTGCCCGCTGTTTTCTCGGTATCTGTTTGAGATTCTCGTCTTCACTTGCAGCGATCTCATTCTCAAAATTGGCGTAGAGGTCGTTGCGCATTTCCCAGCCGTCAAGCATGATCTCGGTGTCACGAAACTCAAGATAATTGGCGCCAACCTCTTTCATGAGAGCCTGCGCGCGCTGGATCAATCCCGTCCGTACGGTATCCGTTTCGGCAAGAGGACCGCCTGCAACGCAGAAAGCGTTTGAAATCAAACCATTGCTGAACAGGGCGCTCTTGATATGAACGAGGGGCAATATGCCGACAATCCCGCTTTCACCAACTGCCTTGAGATAGTAGGTTTTGTGTCCGAAACTTTGTTCGACCACGTCTCGCCAACCGGACAAATGAAAGAAATGCCCACCGGGGCAGGCGCGTACAAAACGATCCCAATCTTCATTTTCTGACCGATCAAGAGTCTGGATGTCCATGGTTCTGCCACCTGACTTATTCTCTGAGAAAGACGTCATCTACGCGACTCCAAGAAAAATCTCGCAAGAGTCTTTCAAGCCGGGCCTCCATGCCCGCAAGATTGGTATAGTGGCGAATTCTTGATTTTAGATTGACTTGTTCGGGACGTGGCTGGTCCGGGTCGATTTCCCAAGGATGGAAATAAAACATAAACGGCCACCCATCCGATTTGTTAACGCGCTCAATAGCGAACTTTGAGTAGGCGTAGGGCAAAAGGCGGAAATAGCCACCGCCGCCACAAGCGAGATTCTGATTAAATGCCCTAAGCGTCGAAATAGGGATTTCGACTAGGTCTGAATGGCCATTCGGTCGAAAGGGAAAGCGCGGGGCATTGGGCATGCCGTAATGGTCGTGCCGGACCGGATTGATGCTTGACGAATACCGGTAGTTTTCTTCTGCTAAGATCTCAAAAGACCATAGATTTTCGCTGCCGACTGAAAAACTTGCCGCCCTAAATCCAGTCACTTCTTGTCCGCTCGCATCTTCGAGTAAAGCTTTGCTTCGGCGAATGTCTTCGCGGAACTCGTCAACGGATTGGGCATCAGCGCGTATATGACACATGCCGTGGCTGGCAACTTCGTGGCCCTGATCCGAAATCTGTTTGATCAGTTGAGGGTGCCGTTCGGCAACCCAGCCCAAAATAAAGAAGGTCGCCTTGGTATTGTGGCGAGCGAACAAATCCAAGATCTGCGTCGTATTCTCGACAACACGTGACTGGCAGTTTTCCCAATCGGGCCGTGGGTAATAGGGAGCGAGTGCGTGAACTTGAAAATACTCTTCCACGTCAACAGTCATGGCATTGACGGCTTTGCCGTCAATCCGCCGTACCGGATTAGGGCAGGGTGAGAATGAATTTGGCTGCAACACGTTTGTCCATTCCTTACGCGGGACAAATTCACCTGTGATTCAGGTTGGGTCGTCCTTTCAAATACTCCTCCAGAATAAGTAAAAGGAGTTTCTTAAAAGTTCGCGTATCGGCATTCCCTTTTTTGTCCGTCCCGTCCGAAGGTGCATTTTGCTGAAATGCGCTGGCTTTCTCGTGGTGTGATTGGCCTAGCTGGGCAAAAACCTCTACCGGGGTCGATTCAATAAGATCAATAACATGTTTCCAGCGCTGAATCGCGCCTTCTGCGGTTAACCCTGACATCTCCATCGTCGCCGGTTCGGAAACTTGCGCGGCCACGGCTTGTGTTTGGGGCGCCGGGATCGGAGGGGCTTCAACGGCAACCGGGGGAACCGGTGCGACACTGCTTGGTTTACTTGCCGGCTGGGCGGGTTCCGGTGTTGTTACCGCGTCACGATTGGTCCCGTCGTCTAAGACTTGCGCAAATTCCTGTTCCAGGTCATGCGCGACCGTTTCGATCACGTCCGAGTCGATTGCGTCTATGTTTTCCAGATAGCAGTACAGAAGAATACGCGAGCATAGGGTGTTGATACGCCGCGGAACGCCTTCTGTATATTTGTAGATCAGATCGAAGGACGATTCCGTGAATGAAGGTCTGTCTTGCCAGCCAACTCTTTGCAGGCGATGGAGGATATACTTTTTGGTGTCATCGCTCTTGAGCGGGCCCAAGTGATAGCTGGCAATGACCCGCTGGCGCAATTGTTGGAGATCTGGACTTGAGAGAGTTCTGCGGAATTGCGGCTGACCCAATAAGAACAGCTGAACCGGCGCGATACCTGAAACGTGGATGTTGGAGAGCATTCTCAGCTCCTCGAGCGCATCCATGGATAGATTCTGAGCTTCGTCCACGAAGATGAGGCAGCGCTTGTTGCGCCTGACGCAATCATGAAGAAAGCTCTCAATCTCAAGAATAATGGATGCTTTGTCTTCCGCACCTGGTGACAAATTCAGACCCGCCGAAATCATCCGCAGGATTTCTTCACTCTTAAGGTTGGTCGAGACAATTGTTGTCGACACATATTTGTGCCTATCCAAGCTTTCTCTGAGATGGCCGATTATGGTTGTCTTGCCGGCGCCAACTTCACCGGTGACGACGATGAACCCTTCATTTTGCTGAAGACCATATTTTAGATGGGCGATGGCGCGAGAGTGTTCATCACTCTCAAACAGAAACCGATGATCCGGTGTGAGTTGGAATGGCTGAGCCGAAAAATTAAAATGTTCTGTAAACATTCAATCACTAGAAGGTACGGGTAATGGAGGCGATGATGGCGTTCTCAGTTACATCATCTGCAAAATCATCTTCCCTGCGTTGGAACTGATACCTGCCGTCGATACGAACATTCTCGCTCAATTGATAGCGACCACCGATGGAGAACTGATAGCGCCTGTCCTCCTCGAGAGGGGTTTGTCCATCTATCACTTCATTGTAGCCAAGTCCGCTATTGACGCTAAAGGAATTGGTGATTTCCCGGTCAAGAGTAAGGGCAACGCCGACGGTCGTTTCCTCCGTCATTGACAGGTCAAACTCTTGCTTGATGTGAAAGGCATTCAAAGAAACATTGGTTAGGTTGAAGTTTCCGTTCAATCCGACCCGCAGCCTCTCTTCCTTATAAACTTCATTTTGCAAGTCAATCAGCGTATCGAACAATTCCGGCAAGCTGCCGATATCATTGATCAGTTGAAGGTTGTCAGAAAAGGTGAGGACCTGCAAAGATCTCTGTAAATCCTGTTGCCTGGTCAGGACGTCTTCATCATAGGTGATGTTCAAAGACGTCGTTTCCGAGAATTCATAAACGATATCTGCGCGGGCTGTGGCACCGCCGAAGCGCTCACCGCCCTCAATATCAACGGTTAGGCGCGGTCCGACGTTGATGATGGCTCCCACGCCCCAAAAATCGGACGATCTCTCGTCTTCATCAATGAAAGCGCTGTCAAATTCGTCGTGGCCACCGCGAACAAAAGGACGGATTCTGCGACCCAGCGGCACTTCAATCAGTCCTTCATAAGTGGTCCGCGTAAAATCCTCATCCGACTCAAGGGTAAATGCTGAAAGCCGCCAGCCAAATCCCGGCTTCTCCGCGACGCTTCCCAGGAAAGCGTCGGCCCTGTAGGTGCTTTCATCGTCAGGTGCCGCAGCAGCGCTACCTGCATCCGTATCTTCAAAAAAACTGCCTGAAGCATTGAGCCGTACGCCGGCTTCTGTGCTGCGTCCGAATTGGTTTCTGAGGTAGGGGCTCACGGAATACTGATAAATCCGTGTCCGGTCGCCATCGATGCTCCGATTGCCCGAGGCCGGTAACAGGTCCCGGAAGAGATTGCGCTCTTGAACAGACGCGCGGGCTTCAATGGTAAAGATATCTTCGGCCAGCGTGACGTCCCAGCCGGCCAATAGATTGGCTTGGAAACCATCTAATTCATCGCGCTCAATGTATTTGTCGTAGGAAATCGTGCCCTCAAACAAACCCTGAACCCGGCTTGTGGTGCCGACAATCGAGATATTGGCAGAGGCCTGAGAGGATAAATCGGTTTCTTCATCCCTGTTAAGCCCAGCATTATCCGTCAGCGTCTCTTGAAGTCTGACGGAACTTTCGACTTGCCATTCGGCACCTGTTGCCACGTTCAGCGACACCGCTAGTGACATGCCCGTCAAGGCCGTTGTGGCGAAAAGCCGTCCCAGACGGCTGTTGCAGTCTTTCTTGTTCAACACGGAATGCCCCTCTCGCAATAATTTATTGGCCGTAATAGGACCTATAGCTGCCGTACCGATCCATTTGATGACTCTCATTGGCCTTATTCAAAATACAGTAGGTTCTGTCTTTTTGCGGCAGCAAAGTCAGCGCTTCTTCTACTCTCTGTCGCGCTGTGCTCTCTGCCTCTACCACAAGAACGACTTGACCGGCATGCATAGCAAGTGTCTGTGTCTCACTGCTGGCCAAAACCGGCGGTGTATCAACAATGATGACACGATCGCTGTAGCGGGACGCGAGATCCTGCATCAAATCTTCCATCCGCGTTCCGGCAAATAATTCCGTAGCATTCTCACTATTGTCTCCCGCAGGCAATAGGGCCAAACTGGGGATGCTGGTGCGCACCAAGACGTCCGAAACGCTGACATCTTCGCCGCGCAGGATGTCGAGATAACCCGGGCGATTGTCAATGCCGAAATGTTTCGACAGATCTTGGCGGATGACGTCGCCGTCGATCAGCAAGACCTTGATTTCTTGCTCGGCGGCAATGCTCATGGCGAGGTTTGTTGCGGTAAAGGTTTTGCCTTCATTGGGTACCGCACTGGTGACCATAATGACGTGGGGATTTGCCGCGCCGTCTGGGCGTTGAAATGCATTGACCAATAGCGGGCGCTTAATCGTTCTAAATTGCTCTTTGGTTTTGCTGCGTTCGCTATCAGGCGTAATCAGGCCCATGCTGTGCATATAACCATAGTCCAACTCAAGCGTGGACCCGGACTCGCTGCTATGCCAGCTGGAACTGTCAATATGCGGCGGGCTGAGGGACTCCGTTGAGCCGGGCTCCGCCATCGGATCGTTTTCCGGCATCGCGCCGAGATCTTCCCGTTCCTCATTCATCGCTCGCTCGATGAGAGATTCAGTCTTCTTGGCCTCTGACGCCTCCAATTTTTGGCTCAGCCGGTCGATAAGGTTGATACGCGTCGAACTGGTTGACATTTCTACTCTTCCTTAAATGAGGCCGGCAACATCCAGGCTCTCTGATGACGTTCCAAAGAACACGGATGCGGCAACCATCAAGGCGAAAACAAATACAAAGCTTCCGCTTGCGAGTGCAAAGCCGTAATTGGAAAAACGTTGGTTGGCGCGTTCCTGTTCACTCGGGACCTGGGTCACTGTGCCCAAAACCGTCAATCCGATTGAGTTCTCCAAGCGGCTCGGTTCAAAAAATGTCTCTTCCAATTGTGAGCGAACAAGTGCGCCTGCGCCGCCGGCACCGATGGCGAGCACGAATACGACACCAAGAAACAGCGGCCGAACAGGACCATCCGGCGATGCTGGGACTTCCGGCGGTTCAATGCGGCGGAAATCAACGCGCGACGTTTTGGTTTCGATTTGCTGCGTTAGGATGAGAGTTTCGCGGCGCTCCAGCAAATCTTGGTAGGTTTTGTTCACTGTATTATAGGCGAGCAGACGCTTCGAAAGCTCCGCGTCAATGCTCGGTGCAATCTGCGCATGTTCCTGCAACCGTGCTAATTGAGCCTGTGCCTTCTCGAGTCTTCTGTTGGATTTGCTCAATCCCGTTTCCGCTTCCACCAATTTCAGCTGAATTTGATCATAGACCTGGTTGGGAATGCTGCTTTTGTTCAATAGATCATTGTCCGTAGCGCTGCGCGAACCGGAATTGTAAATTGCAACCAACCGGTTGATTTGCCGCCGAGTCCGGACCACGTCTGGGTGGTTTTCCGTATAGGTCAAAAGCAAGTTGTCTAACTCACTTTGCAGCAAACGAATGCGGCCAAGTGTCGTTGTGGGGCCTGATTGTTCGCCGTTCTCTGATGTAGATCCAATCGTAATGAACCGTGGTGTCTCGGCCAATTGAGCGGACAGCTGATCGCGCAAACCCAAGGCGTCGGTATATTCGACCGTCGCTTCGGCAACAGTGTCCTCAGCTTCTTGAAGCCTCTGGGCATAGTTGGTCTTGCCGATGACGTAGGCATATTCCCCGCGAAATTCGGACAACCGGCCTTCGGATTCAGACAATTTGCGTTCATAAGATTCGATTTCCGAATCAAGGAAGACTCTTGCTTTACCGACATCGCCGCGGCTTTCGCCCTTGTTGCTCTCGATAAAGATGTTGACCAATGCCTGAACCACGTCGCGCGCAAGAACTGGGTTTTGGTCCTCAAACTGAATCAGGATAAGTCCGTTGCCTTCGGATCTGACGGTCGAGCGGGCATTCAGCGAGTCAATCAGCGCTTCTCTTTCCAAATTGGTATTGACGTCCAGGTCAAGGTCGGTGAGACGGGCAACTTGTTCAAGATTTGGGCGGCTCAGAAGCGTCCTAATGCGAACCCTAATTTCTTCCTCAATGTCGTTTCTGACGGTCAGGTCAGACGTCACATTGGTCACGGCGCTGTCCGTGTCTACGTAGATGCGTGCGCTGGAAACATATTGGTCGGGCATCGTGTAGACGGAATAGGCACCGATGAGGCCCACCAGCCAACAAATGCTGATGCCCAACCAGCGTCTTTGCCAGACACCTAAGATATAAATCCGAATTTCACCAATGATATCCTGCATTCGGTCTACTCGCTTTACACGTTTTGTACTTGCCAACCGGCTATAACTTGGCTTCTGCTTTCAGATTGTCGCAAAGCCTGAGCGTCTTGGCGTCAATTAGAACCAACTCTCCGGGACAAAAATCACGTCGCCGGGTAACAAGGCAACATTTGCTGACAGGTCGCCATTATTGAGCAGGTCGTCAAGGCGCACGCGGAATTCTTGCACTTCACCATCCACCGTACGCGACAGCCTGGTGCGATTTCCGGCGGCGAATTCTGTCAGACCGCCCACGGCAATCACGGCGTCAAGCATGCGCATATTCTCCCGGTAAGGAATAGCCTGTGTTTGAACGCCTGCGCCGACAAAACGGACTTGCGCACTGAAAGGGCCAACAAAATTGGTCACCATAACGGTCACGCGCGGTTCTTGAACAAACTGTTTCAGGGCCGACTCGATGTCTTGACCCAATTTCGTTGATGTCTTGCCGGCTGCTTGCATGTCATTGATCAAGGGCAGCGAAATACGACCATCGGGTCTGACAGGAATGGTTCGCGTCAGATCCGCGTTGCGCCAAACGAAGATCTCAATCGTGTCACCCGGACCAATGATGTATTCCGTTGTCGCCGGCGCGTCGACCTCCGGCACCGCATTGGTTGTCGTAATGCCACCGGCACAGCCAATCAGTCCAAAAGAGATCACCAGCAGGCTGGCAACTTTGGCAAATGAGGTTTTCAAAACAGACACGGTTTCTATTCCTTATGTTCAATGTGGCGCTTTCACGACCACCCTAAGCTTAAATAATTAAATGATTAATTACGCCGCGTCATATTTCTGTTCGCGTCTTCCCGATTGACGCCATCGGGTTCGAAAATGCGCCGAACACCGGCACTGACCATCATAAACCTTTTTCCGATCCGCGCGACTTTTGGTTAAATCTCTCCGATCTTAGATCCGCATTAAATCCGCCTGGTTCTTGCATGACGCGTGCCAGCTTATCTGCCCTCCCGCAGAGCTAGATTTCAACAAAAAAAGGCCGGAAAACCAGCTATTGTTGGCGCATGAAAAGGCTTGCTTGGTTCATTTCAGGATGCATTTCGCGTTCTGACGACCGGCCAAAACACCGGCGTCGCCCCAAAACGGATCAGGTTTTCCGAAAGCTAGGCCTTGTCCCATTCGGAATCTGCCCGCTCGCGGATCCATTTGAGGAAACTGCGCACCTTCGGAAGTACAGCCTTGGATTTGGGGCAGACAATATAGTAAGCGAATTCAATGGGTTGTGCGAGATCGAAGGGCTTTGCCAGGCGCCCGGCCGCGATGTCATCGGCCGCCAGGGCCCGTTTGGCGAGTGCCACGCCGCGTCCGCCCATGGCCGCTTCCAGAACCAGGCTGGATTGATTGAAGCGCAGGCCCCGGCTGCCATCGATGTCGTCCAGGCCGGCCGCTTTGAGCCACATGGTCCAATCGGGGCAGCTTTCGTCATTGTCTGGACTGTTGTCATGCAAAAGCGTGTGTTTGGTGAGATCTTCCGGAGATCTCAGGCCGCTTTCGCCGTCGATCAATTGCGGGCTGCAGACCGGAAAAACCTCCTCGGTCATCAGTTTTTCCACCATCAACCCGGGATAGTCTCCGGCGCCATAGCGGATCGCAACATCCACGCTGTCTTTGACGAAATCGGTCAAATCCATATCCGCCAAAACCCAAATATCTTGATCGGGATGGCTTTCTTGGTAGTCCCCAAGGCGTGGGACCAACCATTTCGACGCAAAAGAGGGGGCCGCGCTGACCGTCAGTCGATTGTCGGCCTCGCTTGCGGTCAGCAAATTTGAGGCCTCGGCCAGTTTGTCAAAGCCCTCACGCAAGACTGGCAATGAGAGCTCCGCCTCCGGCGTAAGTTTGAGCGCCCGGTTCAGCCTTTGAAACAGCGTCACCCCAAGATATTCCTCCAATGCTTTGACCTGCTGGCTAATCGCACCGGGCGTCACATGAAGCTCTTCAGCGGCTTTGGTAAAGCTGAGATGACGCGCCGCTGCCTCGAAGGCACGCAGCGCGTTGAGCGGGGGAAGGCGTCGGGATTGGGCCATAAAACCTGTCTTTTGTCAGAAAATCTAAGAAAGATCTCAGAATTAATAGTTTGTCCTTCACCAGGCCGATCCCTAGCTTTCGGTCAGTTTATAACGATTGGCGAATTGTGTTCCAATCGTCAGCATCGGCCAACGGTCTCAAGGCACATCAGATTAGAATATCTAATTCGAATTGGCAGATGTTGCAATCTTTCTAAACCGAAGCCCCGCAAATGGGGAGGGTGCCCCGAAAGAGGTCCCTATCGGGCCCTGCGAGTTGGATCAATGAAGTATTTTCCCGCCTTTTTAAATTTGGACAGCCGACGCTGTCTGGTGATCGGCGGCGGCGAGATGGCCTTGAAAAAAGCCCATCTGCTCAAAAGCGCCGGGGCCGATTTGACGATTATGGCGCCGGACTATGAAATCGATTTTGTCGATGCTTTGGGCCTTGCTGCGGATCAAGTTCTGAAATTGTCCGTTGATCCCGATGAAGCCGTGTCCCAGGGGTTTGTCTTGGTGGTTTCCGCCTCAGGTGTTGCGGCATTGGACGAAGCTGTCGCCGAGGCGGCGCGGCGGGCCAATATTCCGGTCAATGTGGTGGACAGAACCGATCTGTGCACCTTCATCATGCCGTCCATTGTCGATCGCGGCGATGTTGTCATTGGAATTTCCACGAGCGGCGCATCGCCTGTTTTGGCGCGCCGGATCCGCGCCAAGATCGAAGCGGCTTTGCCGGCACGGCTCGAATCTCTGGCGGCCTTTACCCGGTCTTTTCGTGAGTCGGTCAAGGCGAAGCTGAAATGGGAACAGCGGCGTGACTTTTGGGAACGCGTCATTGACGGACCCATTGGACAGGCTGTTCTGAATGGCAATGATGCGCAGGCGCGCGAAGATATGCTGACGGCGATCAATCAAAACGCCGGTATGTCGGGCCCTCGCGGCCGGGTGTCGATCGTCGGCACAGGGCCGGGGGATCCGGATCTACTGACACTCAAGGCGCTGCATGTGATGCAAGATGCCGACGTCATTCTCTATGACAAACTTATTGGTCCAAAAGTTTTGGATTATGCCCGCCGCGACGCCATTCGAATCTTTGTCGGCAAAAGCCGTGCCTGCCATTTCAAAACCCAGGACGAAATCAATGATTTGATGATCTCGCATGCGCAAGCAGGGCGTCATGTGGTGCGTTTGAAAGGCGGCGATCCGTTCATCTTTGGCCGTGGCGGCGAAGAGGTCGACATTTTGCGGCGCCGGCATATTGATGTTGCGGTTGTGCCGGGCGTCACGGCGGCATCTGGATGTGCAGCGTCGAGCGAGATTCCGCTGACCCATCGCGATCATGCAAAAAGCGTTACCTTCGTGACCGGTCATGGCCGCGACGGTGAGCCTGATTTGGATTGGACGGCTTTAGCAGCCCAAGAGCAGACCATTGTCTTTTATATGGGGGTCTCCAATGCCCAGACGATTTCGCGCAGGTTGGTTGAACACGGCCTGTCTATGTCAACGCCCGTTGCCGTTGTCGTGAATGGGACATTGGACTCACAGAAGACACTCACATCCACTTTGGCCAACCTTCCCGATGATGTCGCCGCAACTGAGATTGACGGCCCGGCTCTGATGATTGTGGGCGATGTTGTTTCGGCGCGAACGGCATCTGACCTAAACATCTATCCCGACTCGGCCAGGAGAATTGCATGAGCCCGCAAATTGTAACGGCGAACCGGCTGCGCGACGGCGAGGTGGTGTACATGACGCCGTCCGGCGATTGGTCGGAGGATCTGAAAGACAGCGTGGTGGCCCAAAGCGCGGAAGAGGCAGATGGTTTGCTCGATAAGGCGGTGACTCCAAATCAGGAGCTGATCGTTGTGGGTCCTTATCTTGCCGAGGTTGAACAGGCCGATGGGGTCGTGGTTGCGTTGAGTCAGCGCGAAATCATCCGGGCGACAGGGCCGACCGTGCATCGGCATTTCGGCAAGCAGGCGCGAGAAGGATAGAGTCATGTACCGCTACGATGAATTTGATCAGACTCTTGTCGACGAACGTGTGGCGCAGTTTCGCGGCCAAGTCGAACGTCGTCTCAGCGGCGAGCTGACGGAAGAACAGTTCCGTCCGTTACGCTTGATGAACGGACTCTATCTGCAGCTCCACGCCTATATGCTTCGTGTGGCCATTCCTTACGGTACGTTGGCCTCCAAACAGATGCGGATGCTGGCGCATATTGCGCGAAAGTATGACAAAGGCTACGGCCATTTCACCACCCGCCAAAACATTCAATATAATTGGCCGAAATTGCATGAGGTGCCCGATCTTTTGGCGGATCTGGCGACCGTTGAGATGCACGCCATTCAAACCAGCGGCAATTGCATACGCAATGTCACGTCTGATCAATTTGCCGGCGTTGCCGCGACGGAATTGGAAGATCCGAGAGTCTATTGTGAGATCATCCGGCAATGGTCGACCTTCCACCCAGAATTCTCTTTCCTGCCGCGCAAGTTTAAGATCGCGGTCACCGGGGCTCCCGATGATCGGGCGGCGGTGAAGGTCCATGATATCGGACTGTTTTTAAGGCGCGGCGAGAACGACGAAATCGGATTTGAAGTGATTGTCGGCGGTGGTTTGGGCCGCACGCCGGTAATCGGGAAAACCATTCGTCAGTTTTTGCCCAAGCAACATTTGCTGTCCTATTTGGAAGCGATCTTGCGCGTCTACAATATGCTTGGCCGACGCGACAATCTGTATAAGGCGCGTATCAAAATCCTCGTGAATTCGGTCGGCGCGGAGGAATTTGCCCGGCTCGTCGAAGAAGAATGGCAGCATCTCAAAGACGGACCGTTGCATTTGCCGCAAGAAGAGATTGCGCGCATTCATGCCTATTTTGAGCCACCGCAATATGAAACATTGCCGAATGACAATGAGGAGCTGCGCAAAGCCAAATTGAATGAACCTGAATTTGGTCAATGGGTCGACACCAATGTCTCGGAACATAAAGTTCCGGGCTACGCGATTGTGAATATTTCATTGAAGCCGATCGGCGGTATTCCTGGCGACATTGAGGCCGATCAGATGGATGTGGTGGCGGATCTTGCCGAAAAATTCAGTTTGGATGAATTGCGCGCCACTCACGAACAAAACCTCGTATTGCCTAATGTGAAACTCAGCGACCTATATGCCGTTTGGCAAGGGCTGAAAGGGGCAGGGTTGGCGACCGCCAATCTGGGCCTGATCTCTGATATGATTACCTGTCCGGGACTGGATTATTGCAACTTGGCAAACGCCCGTTCCATCCCGGTGGCTCAACGCATCTCCGAGCGGTTCGCTGATATTAAACGCCAAAAGGATGTCGGCGAGCTCAAGCTCAAAATTTCCGGCTGCATCAATGCCTGCGGTCATCACCACGTGGGCAATATCGGCATTTTGGGTGTCGATAAGAAGGGTACGGAATTCTATCAGATCACGCTTGGTGGAAGCGCAACCGAAGATGCCGCCGTCGGCAAAATCTTAGGCCCAGCTTTTGCCTATGATGACGTGGTCGATGCGGTCGAAAATGTTGTCGCGACCTATATCGATATTCGCGAAGACGACGAAACCTTTAATCAAACTGTTGCCCGTGTCGGCATCAAGCCGTTCAAGGAGAAGCTTTATGCCGCTCATTAAAAACAATCAGCTCGTTGAAGACAATTGGGTGCGTTGGGATGGCTCCTCTCCGCTTGCCGGCGATGTCATTGTATCGTTGGACGTTTGGAACGAACACAAGACTCAATTGGGCGCCTATGACGGTGGCGTCGGCATTCAGCTTGCGAGCGATCAAGCACCTGAACTGATTGAGCAGGACTTGAGCCAATTGGATTTGGTGGCGCTGGAGTTTCCGGCTTTCAAAGACGGTCGGGCGTTTTCCTACGCGCGTCTTCTCAGAGAGCGCTTCGGATTTACCGGCGAAGTAAGAGCGGTCGGGGACGTCCTGCGCGATCAGGCTTTTTTCATGCTGCGTTGCGGCTTTGACGCCTTCGAAGTGTCGGACACACATGCGCTGAAAGGATTTTTGGAAGCCTTGGGTGAATTCACCTTTGTCTATCAACCCTCGACGGACAAGCGCCAGTCAGTTGTTGCCAATCGCCACGCGACATCGGTGGCCGCGGAATAGTTCATGGATGATGTGATCGCAAAAACGGATCAGGCGCAATTATTGGCGCGCCAGATTGCTGCCGAAAAAGCAGCATCCGCATCCGTTTTGCCCGGTGATCGCGACATTGCCGCGTTGGAGGAAGAATATTCTGAGGCCGATGCGGAAACATTCTTGCGCGCGATGATTAAGGAATTTGACGGCCGCATTGCCTTGGTCTCTTCCTTCGGCGCTGAAGCTGCCGTCTTGCTTGACTTGGTGGCGCGGATCAATCCCGATCTGCCGGTGATCTTTCTCGACACCGGTATGCACTTCGCGCAAACACTGAGTTACCGCGATCAATTGATCAAGAAACTCGGGCTCACGAATGTGCAGTCGATTACGCCGGATCCTGCGGATCTTGCCGAGCACGATCCGGATGAGTCTTTGTGGCAGTGGGATACCAATCAATGCTGCAATATTCGCAAAGTGCGGCCATTGCAAAAGGCCCTTGAGGGATACGATGCTTGGATTAACGGGCGCAAACAGATGCATGGCGGTGATCGTGTGCGTTTGCCGCGCCTGGAGGCGAGCGGCGGTCACATCAAAGTCAATCCTTTGGCCCGTTGGACCCGCGAAGATGTAGATGCGGCCTTTGCCGACAGCGGATTGCCGAAACATCCTTTGGTGGAGAATGGCTTTAAGTCTATCGGATGCTGGCCATGCACCCAAGCCACAGCCAATGGTGACGATGTTCGGTCAGGCCGTTGGGCCGGCGAGGACAAAACCGAATGCGGAATTCATTTGGTTCATATGCGTTAGCGCGATGGCCCGCCCTCATCAGGCATTCGGATTGGCCGTAATCTTGTCGGGGTGCTCCGACTCCAATCTTTCCCGATACTCTATTGGCAGCTCATCGATGTTCGGCAGTTTGCGGCCTGCCGCGTGCCAAACCACTTGACCTTTCTCACCCTCCATCTCCATCCAAGCCGGCCAGGGAGCCAAATAGGTAGAGGCAAAGAGGGCATTCACGGTCTGCACATTTGGATCGGTCATCTCCGCTAAGGGGCCATAGGTCGTTTGGGATTCAATCAATGGCACGCCAGGCGGAAAATCTCTTTCCGATTTCAGCCAAATCATGTCGCCGCTTGTGGTCCATCTGAGCTCCAGCGGCTTCTCCGGAAAAAGATCCTTCATGCCGATCCAATAGGGCCCATTCACCGTCAGCTTTAAACCCGGGCCGCCACCCAAAATATTGGGCGTGACTTTGTTTATTTTGCCCGTATACGGATTTTCGTATTCGTAAATAAATTCTTCGGTCTCGTAATCGCGGAAGAAGGTGAGCGTGTTGCCTTGTTGGGTGTAGCCTTCATCGTCCTCCGTCATCCAATACATTTCCATGCCTTCATATCGGTAGAGGGGCCGGTTGGGCTGGCCTTCGACCACACCGTAGATGACGCCCTCATACCACCATGGGACATCTCTCTCCATTTCCAAACTGGCCTGCACCTTTACAAGAGCTTGCAGGTGCTCTTCAGGTGTTGAGGGCGCGAAGGTGGACGATGCTTGCGCCTTTGACGGTCCGTCGCTGCACGAAGCGAGGGCTAAGCTTGCGCCCATCAGGCTAAAGCCGCTGAGAACAGTTCTGCGATCGGTTAGTGTTGAGCTCATGTCAAAGGCCTTCCATTGAAACAGAAAGGCGATGCACCAGAGATTGATGCATCGCCTTGTTGCGTTCTCAGTGTGCTTATCCCTCTCTTGGCGGGGCGGGTGTTTGCTCCCGCTTATAGTTCTCCAAGCTGGAGAGGCTCGGCTCTTCCCATTTGTCCGGTGCTTCCATGAAGATGGGGTAGTTTTTCTCCGTATAGGCCAAAACATCTTCGGAAACGGTATCCAACGAACTATTGGTGCCCATGAAACACTGATACAAACAGTGTCCGGGCGCCTGGTCCATCAGCATCCAGGGCAACCATGGGGTCGTGCGGCTCCAAGTGCCGTTATAACCAACGGTGGTTTTCGATTCGTCCTGAAGCTCCTCATTGGAAATCTGATAGAGGAAGTGCTCGGTGACGCGCGTCATTGGGCCCGGTGATTCTCTTGGCCATTCATCCGGCTGCATCGCACTCGGGTACAGCAAATGGATATGCGTATCCAAATTCATGGTCTCACCGCGCGGAATCCAACCCAGAATGAAAGGAATAGGCTCACGCTTTTCTGTGTTCAAGCCGTCATAGGAGGGCGGCTGCGGATATTCCCGGGTGATGGTGTGGTTGAACGGGTCATTGGCGATCGGGACGACGCGTACACGTTCACCTGTGAATGGGTTGTCCCATTCCTCCATGATCTCGCCGGTCTTGAGATCTTTGTAATATCCGACCTCGCGTAAGACTTTTTGGTAGGTGCCGTCTTCTTGTTCAATCAGTCTGGCGCAACTAAAGCCCTCCATGATGAACAGGTCTTCAAGCTTCTTGTTGTCCACAACAGCTTGAACAACACCGGAATACCAGCCGTAGCGTGTTTTGCTCGTGTCCAAATCGCCAAGCAACCTTGCATAAGCAATCATATTGTCATTGGGTTTGGTCAGGTCCAGATACGGACCCTTTAGGGTCTCCGGGGTTTGGCGTGATCCGGATCCCAGTGGCCCTGCACTGACGGCCAGGCTCGCGGAGGCCGCCAATCCCAGGCCGCCGGCACCGGCCATCGCTTGGCGCCGGCTGAGTTGAATGGATGGTATGGTCATTGTCTGTTCATCCTCCTGGTCAAATCAAACATCGGAAGAAAGCCTAACACCGCGGCGCAAACTCCTTTTGGTAAAAAAACCATCGTTCAATAGATGGCCGATTGCGACTTGGCGAATATCGGACGGGCGAATTCCACGATTGATTGCGGCTGCGAACGGGCCTAAGAATCCTGCCAGTTTGATGCCCCAAGAGGAGCGTGAACATTGAGTAGACCCAAAATCGGCTTGGCATTGGGCGGTGGCGCCGCAAGGGGTTGGGCCCATATCGGTGTCCTCAAGGCGTTGACGGAGAATCAGCTTGAGTTTGACCTGGTGGCGGGGACATCCATCGGCTCGATTGTCGGGGCATGTTTGGCGGCCGGGCGCATGCAGGAATTGGAAACCTTCGCTCGCTCCATTGATGTCGGCCGCATGCTGCGCTTGACGGATCTAAAATTTCATGGCCGCGGATTATTTGATGGCGGGCCGATCGTTGCGGAAATGGCCAGTCAGCTCGGGGTTTCCAACATCGAAGATCTTGAGATTCCCTTTGCCGCCGTTGCGGTTGATATGGTGACCGGTGACGAAGTTGATTTCCGCGACGGGCCGCTTTTGGAGGCCATTCGCGCGTCGATTTCCCTGCCCGGGATTTTCAGTCCCGTGCACAAAGACGATCACATTTTGGTCGATGGCGGCTTGGCAAATCCTCTTCCCGTATCGGTCACGCGCGATATGGGGGCCGACATTGTCATCGCTGTGGACATCATGAGCGATTATGAAGGCCGTGCCGCTGCCGTGGGCCTCGGCAACACGCCACAAGAAGAGACGGATAAGGACAGAGACGCCGGCACCATCTTTAATGTTTGGGCCAAGGCGGTCGATGATATGAAGAAGTCCGTCTTTACCGGTTATGCCAGTCCCAACATCATTGAGACGCTCACCGCATCTGCCGGCATCACCATGAAGTCATTGACGCGGGCCAATCTGAAAAGTGATCCGTCGGATATCGTCATTGTGCCGAAGATCGGCCACATCACCATGCTTGAGTTCGGCCGGGCCGAAGAGATGATCGAGTCCGGCTATGCTGCGGGACAAGAGGCTATGCCCCGGATCAACGAACTGCTTGCCCATGGCCCCCATGAAGCGGCGTAAGAGCGTCTATGAGACTCTCGACAGCTGAGCTGGACTGGAAAGACAATCACACGCCTGTCTCCAAGCAATTCGGCGATGTTTATTTTTCTGCAGAGGACGGATTGGCGGAGAGCCGCTACGTCTTTTTACAACAAAACAATTTACCGGCGGACTGGTCGGCGTCGGATCTCTTTTGTATCGGCGAGACTGGGTTCGGCACCGGACTTAGTTTTCTGGCCAGCTGGGACCTTTGGCGTAAGACCCGGCGGCCCGGCGGGCGGTTGCATTACGTCTCCGTCGAGGCTTTTCCGCTCACGCGGGAGGATCTTGGTAAAGCTCTCGCGCCATGGCGTGAGCTGAAAGATCTCTCTGATATTCTCATAGACCTCTACCCGGAACCCCATCCGGGATTTCATCGGGTGCATATGTCCGATGACGTGACACTCACGCTTTTGGTCGGCGATGCGGCCGAAATGCTGGGTGAGCTCGAAGCGCAAATCGATGCGTGGTTCCTCGATGGTTTCTCGCCGGCGTGTAATCCGGACATGTGGAGCGATGAGGTTTTTGCTGAGGTGGCGCGACTGTCGCGTCCGGACGCCCGCCTTGCGACCTTTACCGTCGCCGGTGCCGTTCGCCGCGGTTTGGCGCACGTAGGATTTGATGTCGAGAAGGCTGACGGCTTTGGCCGCAAGCGGGAAATGTGCATTGGGCGGTACACAGGGGGCCCTGCGGAAACGCAATTGCCGGCCTGGTACCGACAACCCGCCGCCCATACAGGCGAAAGAAAGGCGGCCATCATCGGCGGCGGTTTGGCGGGTGCCTCTTGCGCCCATGCTTTGGCACAGCGCGCATGGGACGTGACGCTGATTGAGCGCCAGGACGGTGTGGCCCAAGAAGGCTCCGGCAATCCCAGTGGCATTGTCACGCCGCGGCTCAGCGCCGATGAGACCGCCGACAGTCTTTTTTATGCGGAAGCCTATCGTTATGCCCTGCAGGAATTCAAAGCCCTGGCAGGCTCGGGCGTCGGCTACAATGGCTGCGGTGTCTTGCGGTTGCCGCGCGATGCCCAAGAACAGCGGCGTTTTGATACCATGATGCGCCGCTCTACCTTGCCGCAATCTTCCTTGCGCTTGGTGACATCTGCGGAGGCATCCGAAATTGCCGGCATCAAGATCAACTCGGAAGCATTGTATCTTCCGCTTAGCGGCGAGCTGCGGCCCGCAAGCCTTTGTCATGCTTTGGTGCAGGGCGCTTCGACGGCATTCGGCGTCGAGATTGACAAGATCGAGCGCCGCCACGACCAATGGGCCTTACTGGATGCGCAAGGTGCGGCCTTTCATCAATCGCCGATTTGCATTTTGGCAAACGGCATAGGGGCCACGCAGCTAAATGCGTCAGCTTGGTTGCCGCTCCAAGCCTTCCGTGGGCAGATCAGTTTCGTGCCTAGTTCTGCTCAAAGCCGGTCGCTCAAGACAATTATTTCGCAGGCAAGTTATATCTTGCCCGCAGATGACGGCGTTCATGCAATAGGGGCGACCTACGACAAAATGTCGACCCGTCAGATATCATCCCGGCAATCGGTTAAGCGGTCTGATCATGAAAAGAATATTCAGGCGATTGATGCCATGCTGCCCGGGCTCTTGACTCAAATTGATCTGGACCGTGTGTTGGGCCGCGCTGCGCTGCGCTGTTCAACACCGGATCATCACCCGGTGATCGGGCCGGTGACCGACGAGGGATTTTTTCGCGAGACCTATGCCGATTTGCGCCATGGCCCGCAATTTGGTTTGCCGCCGGCAAACTATCATCCGGGTCTGTTCGCTCATGTGGCGTTGGGTTCGCGTGGCCTCTCCACCGCTTTGTTAGGAGCGGAGCTGATGGCCAGTCAATTATGCGGGGAGCCTTGGCCTGTGGCGCGTTCGGTTGCGCTGCCCCTACATCCGAGCCGTTTTTTGGTGCGTCAGATTCAGCGCAGCCGTTAATGTCATGGGGTTAGACCGGCCAGTTCCGAAAGCTCTTCTCGATCGAGTCCCAACGTTTCGGCGCTTTTCAAAATTTCCGCCCAGCTATTGGGTGCCAGCGGGATACCGTTCTTCATACGGTCTTCGCGGCTGTTGTATTCGGGCATGCCGGGGACAAGGACAGGTTCGCCTGTGTTGAGCTCCGGAGATGCCGTCACATAATCCGCATAAGCTTTGATCTCGCCCGCCATGTGGGACATATCGCCGAACTTGTTCGGATCGAGCATGATCGTGAAAATGTTGTTGACGATGCTCCCTTGCCGTTCATTTCCCGGTTGGATCGTGTCGCCGCCGGACAAGGCTGTCGCCAGAATCTCCGCAAACATGGCGAGCCCATATCCTTTGTGATCGCCCATGGCGGTCAGCGCCCCTTGCGGTTCTTCAAACATCACATTTGGATTGGTCGTCGGCTGGCCATGTCCGTCCAAAAGATAACCGGGCTCCATATCGACACCTTTATTGACGGCGACGCGCGCCTTGCCGACGGCCGCGCGGCTGGTGGCGAAATCAAGCAAGAGTGGGGCGCCTTCATAGGTTTCCGGAATGGCAATGCACACCGGATTGGTGCCGAAGCGGGCATCTGTCCCGCGATAGGGGGCTACAAAAGGCGCGTGATCGATCACATTGGCAAAGTGGATGGAAATAAGGCCTGCCTCCATGGCCATTTCGCCGTACGTGCCGACCCGGCCGATATGATGGCAGTTGCGCACCGCGCTCGCCGCCAGACCCAATGATTGGGCGCGCTCTATGGTTGTTTCCATGACCTGTTTGACGGTCCGCTGGCCAAAACCCCTTTGCCCGTCATAGACCAGGATGGCGCCATGATCTTGGATCAGTTTGGCCGGTGTGTTGGGTTTGAGCAGGCCTTCAGAATGGAACAGGACATAAAGCGGCAACATGCCGACACCATGACTCTCATGGCCCGACAGATCGGACGTCACCAAATGATCGGCGACAATCTCCGCTTCGTCCGCCGCACAGCCCATGGCCGACAAGATCCGGCGAGTGACGGATTTTAAACGTTCCGGCTGCACTATGACTGACATGAGATTCCTCGCGGCGCTTTATCGGAAGACCGCAGAACAATAAGAGTTTTGACGCGAAAAAGAAGAGCGAATCTTCTGATAAGAAAGACGCGAGGGACGGGCCGATTTGAGATCTGAGGCGGTTTTGATGGATCAAGTGGACGTCATTGTGATTGGTGCCGGGGCGGTGGGCTTGGCCGTCGCCCGCGCTATGGCTCTGGCGGGCCGGGAAGTGATCGTCCTCGAAGCCGAAGACGCTATCGGGACTCAAGTCTCGTCCCGCAATAGCGAAGTCATCCATGCCGGACTCTATTACGAGCCGGGGAGTTTGCGCGCCCGTCTGTGTGTCGAAGGCAAAAAGCTGCTTTACGCTTATTGCAAAGCCCATCATGTGGACGCAAAAGCTTGCGGCAAGCTGATCGTCGCCACAGCAAAAGACGAGCTGGAAGTCTTGGATCAGTTGATGGTGAAAGGCGCAACCAACGGCGTCGACGATCTTGAATTGATCGACGGCACTGCCGCGGCGGCGCTGGAGCCGCAGGTGACATGTCTTGCGGCGATCGTCTCGCCGTCGAGCGGCATCTTTGACAGTCACGGCTATATGCTTGCCATGCAGGGTGAGATCGAAGGGGCGGGCGGGGCCATCGCCTTCGGCTCGCCGGTCGAACACATCCGCGCGGACCAGGGCCGGCTGACATTGCGTGTCGGCGGCGAACAGCCGTCGGACATTTCGGCCGCCTGCGTCATCAATGCGGCCGGGCTTGGCGCCATTCCCTTAGCCTGCAACATTGAAGGCCTCGATCCGAAATTTGTGCCCGAGCCCCATTATGCGCGCGGCAATTACTTCACCATTTCCGGCCGCGCGCCTTTTGAAAGGTTGATTTACCCGGTGCCGCAAAATGCCGGGCTCGGCATTCATTATACGCGGGATCTGGGCGGACAGGCCCGCTTCGGGCCGGACGTGGAATGGATTGATGAGATTGATTACGAGGTCAATGTGGCCCGCGCGGAGAGTTTTTATGCCTCCATTCGTACCTATTGGCCCGCGCTTGAAGACGGCGCGTTACAGCCGGCCTATACGGGCATCCGCCCCAAGATCCAAGAGCCCGGCGGTCCCATGCCGGATTTCATGATTCAAGATCAGAGGATCCATTCCATCCCGGGACTGATCAATTTATTCGGCATTGAATCCCCCGGTCTCACGTCGTCGCTTGCGATTGGGGAGTATGTGGCTGAGCTGGCTTCGGTCTGAACTGTCGGTTACAGAAAAGTTATTAGAGTCTGGGTTGCAACCGAAATTGACACGAATTGAACTTCAGTAAGTTTATGGAAGAACCTACCTTCTTTGCAAAAGATTGGCTGTGAGAGATCGTTTGTCGATCACTTCATCAAGGACCTTGACCTCAACGGCGGCTCGTATTTCTCTTTTGTCCACAGAAACACCGCCCATATGCCAACCAACGGCAATGCCTCTTGTCCCATCATTTAGTTTTTCGACGTAGTAAAGTGCATCTATGCCAAGTGGAAGAAGTAAAGGATCAGTTGCTTGCCGCTCGCGCAGGCGTGTGTTCAGCTTGTCAATAACCCAATTGCCAGCTTCCTCTGGTGTGGCATTATTTTCGGAGCCATAATAGAGAACAATCCCAATGTTGTTGTTGTCTACCTGTCCAAAATCGCCGGCCTGTTCCAACGCAAACCGCTGGTCGGTGTTTTCTTCTTGGGCCGCTAGATTTCTAAAGGAACATAACGCCAATAGCATGATCGCAAAAAGTTTATGCACAGCTTTGATATTGATGATCTCTTCCTTTCAAGATTTTGCCATGACAATTTGCTGCCCGTACTTCCGCTTTTGGCTAAAAGCAGACCTTATCGGAGGTAGGCGAATAGGCCAACCGTGATCGGATCAGCTTCTACTCGTTCGAAAAACTTGAAGAGGTCAGGTCCGGATGGCTGCTGATGAGGAAGCTGAAACGAATAAGATCAAGACGACTCCGGTAACGGCACCCGTCCGTGAGACGTGATCTTGCTTATTGCAATTCTACAACGGGCGCTATCATGCCTCGGAAATCTTCGAGAGATTTTTTTCCTTGGATCTGCATGGCAACGGTGCCGTCCCGGCGAATGAGATATGTCGTGGGCATGACTTCGTTCCAAGTCGGATCCACCACGCTGACCAAATTGTCCATATGGCTCTCGTCACGGGCATAGGTGCGAAAAGACGGGAAGAAGCGGGTCCGAAAATCTTCGATCTTGGCCGTCCCCATGCTGGGCTCGTCCATCGAGATGCCGATCAATGTCAGATTCTCATCCGCGAACTCCTGCTCAAGAGTTATCAGGTCTGGGATCTCCGCTATACATGGCGCGCACCATGTCGCCCAAAGATTAAGGATGACGACATTGCCGAGCTCGTCTTTTAAGATCGTCTCGAAATCGCTGGGACTTATCCGTTCGATCCCGGACTCAGCATGTGCATCACCTGAAAGGACCAAGACGGCTGCGACGATCCAACCGGAGAGAAGTCGGCGCATGGTCAGCGCATCCCGACATCGGTTTCGCTCGTGCCGTCAGGCAGAACAGCCGTGTGAATGCCGTCTTCCTGAAGCCAGGCAAGCATAAACTTGCCGTCGGGTCTAACGGCGAGAACCGGATCCTCGGCAATGGCATCGCCGGTATCCAATTCCATGATGCCGCCGACGGGCGCGCCCGCGAGGTCGTACCGACGATAGAAAACGTTGCGCGGTCCGTCGGTCTTGGCGTGCCAGGCGACCATGACGTATTCATCATTCGCGGCGATGGACGGGGCGTCAGACACCAAGGCATCAGGTTGCGCCGGGGTGGCGCGGGCGAAGGTGCGGCCGTTATCGGTTGAATGGGAGACGAAAACGCCAGGCTTCTCTTCGCCGCCGGAATACACCGCCGTGAAGACGGCATCACCGTGCGTCGCGACAACGGTCGGCTTAAGCGGGCAGCCCTCAATCTCCCATGGCGCGGTACCGGTGTCACCCATACTCGCAATTTTGGTTTCGCCGGCATTGAGCCGTGCCACCGTTGATTGGCGGGTGCCGTTTGCCATCACCTGCCTCAGGCCAATATAGATGTTTGAGTCCGCATCAGTTGTCGCCATCATTTGGCAACACGGGCAGACGCCTAACTTCAGGAGTTCTTTCTCTGCGTTAAACGTCTCACCGTCATCATCGGACACGGCGGTATAGAGGGCGCCCGTGTCGATGTCATCGCTCATCCAACGCGTGTCGACCCAAGCGACGTAGACGCGACCGTCCTGCGCCGTTGTCAGTGTCCCAAACGCCGCTGCACTCATGAATCCGCCGTGGATAACATGGCTCATATCGGCGTCGGTCAGGGTGGACAGCCGGTTCGGCGGCGCGAACGTAACCCCTCCATCCGTCGATCGCGTGTAATGAATAGTGAGTGCGGCTTTGCCCAGAGTTGAATGTATTTCGTTGGCCGCATAGGACACATGCCACGTGCCCGTTCGTGAGCCCACGACGCGTGGGCGGCTCACGGATTGTCCCCAGACAACACCCCCGTCATGATTGATCTTCGCCGGCGGCCCAAACGATTCGCCCCCATCGCGGGAGACAGCGATGTAAAGATCCGTGTACGACAGGTGTCGATCTCGATTTGGGTTTTCGCCCGAAAGCTCCGGTGACCGGTCGACCCAGAGAAGCGCAATATCGCCGTTTGGCGCAACGGCCAAATCAGGTGCGACGGCCACATGCTCCGGTGGGCTGACGGGGTCGGCCTGGGCAAACCCGGGAACGAGGGCCAGTGCAGCTATGGCGAGTGAACGAAATAGTCTGGACATTGAACTCTCCGGCGATAGACCAATTTTCACTGGAAAGAATTGTAGTCAGAAATGTTCTCTAAGGAAACCCTGCTATCGGTAGGCTTCGGCAAGGATCACCGGGTGAGCCGTTAGTGGCCCAATCAAACTCTACTCGTCCGAAAAACTGGCCGACGTGAGATCCGGATTGCCGGTGGCACCTTCGAGGCTGACCCACACCATGGGGTCTTGGGTGGATTGGCGTTTGTCCCACACGTAAGCCGTATCGTGCCACGGCAGAATATCCGTAGTCTGATTATCAAGCACAAAGTCGCCTCGGTCGGTCATGGCGATGAGGACGGCATGGGCACCGGCACTGGAATCGAGAGCGACGGAGATCAGCAGCGATTGCGCCGGCCAGCCTTTTGCGATCAACCGTTTGCGCTTTTCCAATACATAGTCTTCGCAATCCCCTTGCGCGCTCGGATAGGTCCAATATTCGACTTTATCATAAAGATCTTGATCGGTGATGGGCGCGACGGCCGCATTGACCGCGGCATTGACGTCTTGAAGTTGCTTCCATCTTTTGGCCGAAAGCGTCAGCTTGCGTTTGGGTTCGCCCGTGGTCACGCAATCATCGGCATGGCGCTGACAAAATTCCACATAGCCGAAAGGGGCCAGGGTTTCGCCGCCCGTATACATGGGCATAGCGATCGGCGGCTGCGGCAACTGGCCGCAGGCACTGACTGCCCACCCGACAACGTATATTGCACATAACCGTTTCAACATTGGCCCCACCAATCGTGTTGTCTTGTTATGGGGGCACCGTAGTTTTTCAGATTTGAGATTGCTTGAAATTGCGCGGTTATATTTGACTTGAATTGAGCTAAAGCTTTTTTCAAATTTTACGTTTTTGAGTAGGAATTTGTTCGTAACCGCCGCATCCCCCACGTGTTCCAGGTGCTTTTTTCACCTCTGCGGGGGTGATTTCAGCGCCCGGCGTGGCAGATTCCCCTGTATCGGGCCGCAAATTGCCATAAAAAGGGCCATTTTGTGGGCCGATATCCACTTAGGGGATGGTTCTCGGGCAAATGCGAGCGATGGCTTTTCTGGCGACAGGCCATTCATTATGTTGCGCCGATGATTTCGGCGGGGCCGGCCGATTGCCGGTGGCACAGTCAAAATAGGTAAGAGTGAGCGATGAAAATAATCAAAGGAATTTTTGTGGGTCTGGTAGCGGTCTTGAGCTGGCAGCCTGTCATGGCACAAGAGGTTATCACCGGCGAGGCGCTGGAAGCTGCCGATTTGGACAGAGGCAAACGGACATTTTTGCGCTGCCGCTCTTGTCATACCTTGGCCGAAGGCGATCGCAACAAAGTGGGACCGAACCTATGGGGTCTGTTCGGCAATGACGCGCGCCTGCGTGACGACTTTAAATATTCGCAAGCCATGCAGAATGTCGACTTTGTGTGGACGCCGGACAAGTTGAACGAATGGTTGGTCAAGCCCCGTGAATTCCTGCCCGGCACGATTATGAACTTTAACGGACTGCCGAAAGAAGCAGACCGGATTAATTTGGTGGCCTATTTGATTGCCGAGACCGGCGGTAGTATTGGCGATATCGTTGGCGGCGGCGAAGCCGAAGAAGCCGGTATGACCGAAGAGGTTGCGCCGAGCGAAACGGCGGCTGAAGGGGAAGAGATGCCCGCTGCTGAGGCGATGACGGAAGAGCCTGCGGCAGAGACACCGGCGGAAGAGCCTGCGGCAGCGGAATAAGCGGCGTTCAATGCCCGATTTCGAAGACAAAGGGGCCGGTTGGCCCCTTTTTCATATTGTGGCGCCTGCTTGCCTGTGTGATTGAGCGCGGCGCAAGGGTGATTTAGGGTCTTTCGAGAGTTGACCAAGAGGAGGGGTGACCTCGTGTCTCATTTTGTATTTCTGTCCCGCCGGGCCTTGATGATTTTGATCATGAGCTTTTTTGTGCCTGCCGCCGTGCAGGCTGAGAATGTGCTGCAATGGTCAAGCCAAGGTGATGCGATTACGTTAGATCCTCATGCGGAGAATGAGGGTCTGACCCTGGCAACCCAAGGACAGATCTATGAGCCGCTCATTGAGCTCTCGCCCGACCTTGAATTGATTCCCACTTTGGCGACTGCGTGGTCCCTTGTTGATGACGATACGTGGTCGTTCGATCTACGCCCGAATGTGCGCTTTCATCAGGGACAAAGCCTGACCGTCGACGATGTGGTGTTCAGTTTTGAACGGGCCTTGCATGAAAAGTCCGCCATGAAGACGATCATCGAGAGTATTGATCGTGTGGAGGCGGTCAGCGACAGCCAGATTCACATTCACACCAAGGGTCCCAATCCGATCCTGCCCAATCAGATCACCAACATTTATATTATGTCCCGCGCTTGGGCCGAAGCGAATGATGTGGTGACACCGCAAGACCGGGCCGCCCAAGAAGAAAATTTTGCAGTGCGCAACGCCAACGGCACCGGTGCTTTCACATTGGAGCTGCGCGAGCCCGACGTGCGGACTGTCATGGTCAAGAATCCAGATTGGTGGGGCCTGTCGGCTGCGGATTTGAATTTGCCGCCGCATAATATTGATCGCCTTGTCTTACGCCCGGTTTCGAGCAATGCGACGCGGGTCGCCGCTTTATTGTCCGGGGAGATCGATTTTGTTCTCGATACGCCTTTGCAAGATGTGCCGCGGATTGAAAGAACCGCTGGCCTCAAGATTGAAACCGTCCCGGAAATTCGAACCATCTTTCTAGGACTCAATATGGGTGTTGACGAATTAGCGACCTCCGACATCAAGGGACGCAATCCTTTTGCCGAGCCTCTTGTGCGCGAGGCCATCAATGTGGCCATTGATGCCACAGCTATCCAAAAGAAAGTCATGCGCGGGAAATCCGAACCCGCGGGATTTATTTCTCCTCCCGGTGTGCATGGATATACAGAAGAATTGGATACCCGTCTTGCGTATGATCTGCCGCGCGCCCAGGAATTGATGGCAGAGGCCGGGTATGCCGACGGGTTTGGTGTGCAGCTGGATTGTCCCAATAACCGCTATGTCAATGATGAGGCAATTTGTCAGGCGGTGGTGTCCATGTTGGCCAAGATCGGCATCAAGGTGTCGCTCAATGCCCAGCCGAAATCACTGCACTTTCCGCTGATTCAAAATTCCCAGACGGACTTCTATATGCTGGGCTGGAACAGTGCCACGTTGGATTCCCATTACACGCTCACCTTCTTGGCGGATCCGGACAATCCCTGGGGCGCGACCGGGTTTCGCGATGCCCGCTTGCTCGAGCTGATCGCGCAGATCGGTGTGGAAACGGACACAGCCAAGCGAGATCAGGAAATCAATGAGGCTTGGTCCATCCTCAAAGCATCCAATGCCTATGTGCCCCTCCATCACCAAGTTCTGGTCTGGTCTATGTCCGATAAAATTGATATTCCCATTCAGGCCGACAACGTCCCACAATTTCGCTTTGCCCAAATGAAATAGCCGCCTTTTAGAAAGAGTAGAGCCATCGCAACACTCATCTTTCAACGACTGATGCAAGCGGTGGCGGTCATGTTGTCCGTCGCCGCTCTTGCCTTTGTCTTGTTCCAATATGTCGGCGATCCGATCAACAATATGGTCGGACAAGAAGCGTCTTTCGAAGATCGTGAAAAACTGCGCCAGGAATTGGGGCTGAATGACCCCATCCCGGTTCAGTTCGGACGCTTTGTCGCCAATGCGGTGCAGGGCAAGTTCGGAATCTCCTATCGCTTGCAGCGGCCGGTGGAAGAACTCATCGCCGAGCGTTTGCCGGCCACGTTGGAATTGGTATTGGCCTCCGCCATTTTCGCCATCGCCCTCGGTATTCCTTTGGGGGTCTATACCGGCATCCGTCCGGACAGTTGGTTTTCGCGCACGCTGTTGGGGGGCTCTTTGGTCGGCGTTTCTCTGCCGACCTTTGTGATCGGCATCTTACTCATCTATCTCTTTTCTGTTTTACCGGAAAATGGGCTGCCGTCGTTCGGCCGCGGCGAAACCGTGGATCTCGGCTTCTGGCAAACGAACTTTCTCTCTTGGAACGGTTTGAAGGCGTTGATTCTGCCCGCGGTCACCTTGGGCCTCTTTCAGATGACGCTCATCATGCGTCTGGTGCGCTCGGAAATGTTGGAAGTGCTTCGGTCGGACTATATCAAATTCGCTCGGGCGAGAGGTCTTGGCCCGCGGGCGATCTACTTCCGCCATGCTCTCAAAAACGCGCTGATCCCCGTCATCACAATCATTGGCGTGAATATCGGATCCCTTATTGCCTTTTCCATCATCACCGAAACCGTGTTCCAGTGGCCGGGGATGGGGCTGCTTTTCATTCAAGCGGTCGAATTTGCGGATGTGCCCATCATGTCCGCTTATCTTGTCTTGGCGGCTTTCTTGTTTGTTCTGATCAATCTGATCGTCGATCTGACCTATTACAAGATTGATCCACGGCTGCGTATCGATCGCAACAAGGCCGAGTTGTCATGACTGGGGAGGCGTCATCGACAGATCAAACAGATGGCCGCTCCGGCTGGGCCAGCCGCCTGTGGCAGAGTGATGTGGTCTATGACTTTATCCGAACGCCGTCGGCTCTGATCTCAGGAATTGTCTTTCTTTTGATCCTCGTGCTGGCGGCATTTGCCCCGCTTTTTGTCAGCCAAGATCCCTTTAATCCGGCAGAGCTTGATCTTTTGGACTCTTTGATGCCGCCGTCTTGGTTGGAAGAGGGCAGCCCTGCCTTTCTGCTGGGTACGGACGATCAAGGCCGCGACATGTGGGCCGCCATTCTTTACGGCATGCGCATATCTTTGATCGTTGGCCTTTCTGCTGTTGCCTTTGCGGCTCTTCTCGGCATTGTCATTGGTTTGTTCAGTGGATATTTCGGCGGCCCGATCTCTTCCTTTGCCATGCGGCTTGCGGACGTCCAGTTGACGGTGCCGGGCATTCTTATTGCGCTCATGGTCGACGGGTTCGTCAGTGTGAAGCTGCCGCCTGATCTCCAAGATGAGTTCGCGATTTTTGTTTTGATTTTTGCGATCGGGATTTCGGACTGGCCGCAATATGCCCGTATCGTGCGCGGTGCCGTCCTAGTCCAGCGGGAAAAGGAATATGTGCAGGCTGCACGGCTCTTGGGGCTGGCGCGCGTCAAAATCATGTTCCGGCACGTGCTTCCTAATGTACTCAGTCCGGTTCTTGTGGTGGCAACACTTGGTCTCGCCCTCGCGGTCATTGCCGAGGCCACTCTGAGCTTTCTGGGCGTCGGTATGCCGCCGACAACGCCATCCCTCGGCACGCTTATTCGTATCGGGAACGACTATCTGTTTTCAGGTGAGTGGTGGATCACATTCTTCCCGGTCGCCGCATTGGTTCTCTTGGTCCTGTCGGTCAACATGCTGGGTGATTGGCTGCGCGACACGTTGAACCCGAGGCTGCGGTAACGTCATGTCTCAGCCATTGCTTTCCGTCAATTCTTTAACCGTGTCCTTTGAAGACCGTCATGGCCGGCATGATGTGGTACGCGACGTCTCGTTCGATATCGGCGAGGGAGAGATTCTGGGCTTGGTGGGTGAGTCCGGCGCGGGCAAATCCATGACGGGACAATCGATCACAGGATTGATTGAACCTCCAGGGCGTATCACATCGGGCGAAATCCTGTTTGACGGCGAATGCATCAGCGTGCTTGGCGAGTCAGACTTGCAGGCCATCCGCGGTAAGAAGATCGGGTCGATCTTTCAAGACCCGCTGACCAGCCTGAACCCTCTGTTCACGGTGGCGGATCAATTGACGGAAACGCTGCGCCGCCATTTGGCGCTGGAGCCGGATGCAGCGCGCCGCCAAGCCATCGAGCTGTTGGACCAGGTGGGGATCCCAAATCCGGATCAACGGGTTGACGATTACCCTCACATGTTCTCAGGCGGCATGCGTCAACGGGTTGTTATTGCGCTGGCCATTGCTGCCAACCCAAGATTGATTATTGCCGACGAACCGACAACGGCCTTGGACGTCACCACGCAGGCGCAGATCGTCGATTTGATTCAGGACATCGCGCAAACGCGCGGAACGGCGGTCTTGTTTGTCAGTCATGATTTGGGTGTCATTTCCCAGCTTTCAGACCGGGTCGCCGTGATGAAAGACGGACGGCTGGTTGAGATCGGCACAACTGCAAAAATTCTGACCGCGCCTGAGCACACCTATACCCAAGCATTGATTGATTGTATTCCGCCGCTCTCGCGAAAAGTCGAAAGGCTCAGCGCCATCGGCGAAGCCGAGCTTGTCACGGAATCCGAGATGCCGACGGTATCTGCAGCAACCGCGCCGGTGCTGGCGGTCAACGATGTGCATGTCACCTTTGAAGCGCAGCGCTCAATTTGGTCAAAGCTCTTTGCGACAGAAACGCCGTCTCCGGTTCGCGCGGTCAAAGGTGTGAGTTTTGAGTTGCGCGGCGGGCAAACCTTAGGTCTCGTTGGCGAATCAGGGTCGGGCAAGTCAACGCTGGCCAGATCTATCGCCGGTTTGCAGGCGGTTTCAGAAGGGCAGATTTCTTTTCAACAGGGAGAAAGGTCATTGCGCAAACAAATGATCTTTCAAGATCCCTTTTCAAGCCTCAATCCCAGGTGGCGCGTGCGCGATATTATTGCTGAACCCATTTTTGAATCCAGTGAACAGGTCTCTAAGTCGGACGCCTTTAATCGTGTGTCTGAGCTGCTCGAGTTGGTTGGCTTGACGCCAAGTGATGCCGGCAAATTTCCCCATGAGTTCTCCGGCGGGCAGAGGCAGCGGATTTCCATTGCGCGGGCTTTAGCGGCTGAACCGACCTTTTTGATTTGTGACGAACCAACCTCCGCATTGGATGTGTCGGTTCAAGCACAGATTCTGAACTTGATGAAAGACCTCCAGCGCCGGTTGGGATTGACTTATCTGTTCATCACGCACGACTTTGCGGTGGTGCGATTCATGGCAGATGAGATCGGTGTCATGCGGCAGGGTGAGATCGTCGAGCTGAGGCCAACCGAGGATCTTTTTGAAGCGCCGGACCATTTTTACACCAAAGAGCTACTCGCCGCTGTGCCGCGTTTGGCGCGTCCTGGGGATTTCTGATATAGCGTTTGATCGCAAAAATAGTTCTTGCTCTCCTAGCGTGACTTTGACAGTTTAGCCGGAATCAGGCCGCGTTTCGGGGGAAATGCAAGATGAATTGGACCCGCGGTGACGTTTGGTCAGCAATCTGATTTGAGGTTCTAAGTGTACGCGGTCGACCCTGAAAATCCACACGCACTCTTCATTTTAGGAATGCACCGTAGTGGCACATCCGTTATGGCGCGGATGTGCAATCTGCTTGGATACGATCTTGGTCAGGATCTTCTTTTGCCTCGCGATGATAATGAATCGGGGTTTTGGGAAAATGCGGCATTTGTCCACATCCACGAGAAGATGTTGGATGAGCTATGCGTCGATTGGAGTGATTATATACCCCTCGAGGACAATTGGGATCAGCAACCTGGCCTTTCGAAGCTCAAACAAGACTTGGTGTCGGCCTGTGAGGCGCAATTCACAGAAGGGAATCATTGGTGCATAAAGGATCCCCGGATCAGCAGATTGTTCCCTGTTTGGCTGAGCATTTGTCAGGATCTGGATTTAGCGCCAAGGGTGATTTTGATGTTTCGTCACCCTGCTGCCGTCGCAGCTTCGGTCAATCGGCGCAACAAGATTCCCCATCAGGACGCTCTGCTCGCATGGCTTGCCTATACTCTGGATTCTATAGAGTATAGCGACGGAAGTTTGAGAACATTCGTTTCTTTTGAGTCGCTCCAGAGCGACTGGCGTGGTGTTGCAGAAGAAACCCTTAACGACCTTGGTCTCCAACGCACAGTTTCCTTAGACGAGATCAAAGAAGAGATGGACTCGTTCTTTGATTTTTCTCTGATACATCATGACGCCGACATTAGTTTGCAGGCAGATGATGAAATACGGTCCTGGTGTAGTGACCTCTTTGGGGCGCTTAAACTGGCTGAGAGCGGCGAACTCTCCAAAGCTGAAGAGGTTTTTCAGCGTGTTCGATCTGATTTTGTGACTTGGACGCGTAGGTCGGATGTAGCCATTCAAACCATTCGAAACATTCGGCGGCAATCTGTAAGTCTCAGGAAAGTTGAGACAGATATGATTAACGTCAAGGCGGCTTTGCTTGATCGGCAAAAGGAACTGCTTGATCGCGAAGAGCAGGTGCATTTGTTGCAGTCGGACGTAGCAACCCTCTACGAGCGTGCTTCGCAACTCGATATGGTTTTGGGTTCTCTGTCTTGGCGCATAACCCACCCTATCAGGGTGCTGAAGCGACTCGTGACACAGCTTTTTACCCCGATACCGCATAAAGCGTTTTCATTTTGCCGTTCGGTTTACCGGAGTTTGCCTCTGCCGCACCCCCGAAAGCTGGTGCTGCGCGGCGTATTTTTCCGTATAATGACGGTTCTGAGACTCTCAGGTGGGGGAAAGGTCTCGGGATTGCTCAAGCGCAGAGCTCTGCCCAGCCCAAATGATCGGGAGATCGATTTTCGGTTTGTTGAGTATCGTGCTCCCAAAGTAAGCATAATAATACCTGTTTATAATGAGGTTCATTATACGCTGCATTGCCTGCGCTCAATTGCGCGCTGCATGCCTCATGTCTCTTTCGAAATTATTGTTGCCGACGATCTTTCCACAGATGATACGCCCTTGGTCATGAGTCAAGTGCCTGGCATCAGGTATATACGGAATACCAGAAATCTCGGATTTCTGAAGAATTGCAACAATGCAGTCACATATGCCAATGGCGAATTCATCTATCTATTGAATAATGACACGCAAGCCCTTCCGGGCTTTTTGGACGAATTGGTGTCGACCCTTGAGAAGAATTCCGACATTGGTTTGGCGGGCTCCAAACTCATTTTTGCTGACGGTATGTTGCAGGAGGCAGGCGGTATCATTTGGAACGACGCCAGCGGTTGGAACGTTGGAAGAGGTGAGGATCCTGATGCGCCCGAGTATAACTTTCTGCGAGACGTGGATTATTGCTCGGGTTGTTCGATTCTTTTGAGGAGGTCTCTTTGGGAGAGATTAGGCGGTTTTGATGAAAGATTTGTGCCCGCCTATTATGAGGATACGGATCTCGCCTTCCGCATTCGACAAGCCGGGCTTCGCGTCGTTTATCAGCCACTCTCAGCAATTGTTCACTTTGAAGGCGTCAGTTCCGGTACAGATATAACCTCTGGCGTGAAGGCGCATCAGGTAAAGAATCAACGTAAGTTTTTGGAGAAGTGGTCTGATTGTTTGGAGTCGCACCGAACCAACGATGACTTCGATCTGGCGTTAGACCGAACGATAAGTCGCCGAGTTCTCATTATTGACTCTGTTACTCCAACCCCCGATCAAGACGCGGGCTCCCTTAGAACTTTCAACATGATTCGTATGCTTATTAATCTGGAGTCCAAGGTGACATTCATTCCAGAGGACAACATCGCCCATGTTGGCAAGTTTACGGAGGATCTTCAGCGATTGGGTGTGGAATGTTTGTATTATCCGTTCCTTACCTCAGTTCAGCAGTATCTGCGAGCTAGCGCCGGTCAGTTCGATATGATTTTCTTAGAGCGGGGACCTGTTGCAACCAAATACGTTGATATAATCAAAAAGGCTGCCCCTAATGTTCCGGTCTTTTTTGACACACATGATCTGCACTACCTTAGAGTTGGGCGACAGGCTGAGGTTGAGAAAAGTGCAACGCTCCTATCTGAGTCAAAGTCTCTTAAGGTGATGGAGTACGACGTGATGCAGCAATCTGACTGTACTATCGTCGTGAGCGAATTTGAAAGCCGGATCGTTTCTGAGGAAGCGCCGAATGTCAGAACTGAGATATTGCCGCTTTTCATGGAGACTGAACCTCTGTTTATGCCTTTTGAAGAGCGCGTGGGAATGCTCTTCATCGGCGGTTTTCGACATCAGCCCAACGGTGATGCCGTACATCATTTTGTCGAAGAGATCTGGCCTCGAATTAAAGAAGAGATTCCGCATGCGGTTTTTCACATCATCGGCCCCGATGTTACGCCTGATATTACCGCATTGGCCTCCGATGATATTCTTATTGAGGGCTTTGTTTCGGATTTGCGGCCTCTATTCTCTAAGTGCCGCCTATCTGTTGCACCGTTGAGATTTGGTGCTGGGGTCAAGGGCAAGATCGGCACGGCCTTGGCCCATGGATTGCCGTCGGTGATCTCCTCCATCGCGCAGGAAGGTTCAGGCTTGGTGGACGACGAGCATGTTCTTGTCGCGGACCGGCCAGAGGAGTTTGCAGAACATGTGATCCGCCTCTATCAGGATAAGGCGCTTTGGACATCTCTTTCTGAAAACGGCGTCCAGTTCATCGAGGACAATTACTCGTTAGCGGTCAATCAGGAGCGCATTGGGGTGCTTTTGGATGAGTTCGCGCCGGTCGGCCCATCGGATCGCCAAGACAATGCCGCAGCAACAGGAGCGGATGTCCCTGTTATTCATGCCGCAGAGCTTCAATCGGATCGAGCTTAGACGCCCGACGCGCAGGGTAGAGCCCAAAGAAAAGACCGATCGCCGTTGAGAATAAAAAGGCCAGAGCAATGGCATCGGGCGGTACATAGGAAGGCCAACCGGCAATTTCGGCAGTTGTCCAGGAGATAAAAGCTCCCAAAGCGATGCCGATAATGCCGCCCAAGATGGATAGGCTCACCGCTTCGATGAGAAACTGAATGAGAATATCTTGGGACCGGGCGCCAACGGCCATGCGCAAACCGATTTCCCGTGTGCGTTCCGTAACCGAGACCAGCATAATATTCATTATGCCGATTCCCCCGACCAAAAGGGATACCGAGGCAACAGCCGAGATAAACAATGTCAGAACCCGCGTCGTCTGAGCGCTGGTCTCGAGAATCTGTGCAAGATTGCGAATGGTGAAATCGTCAGCTGCGTCTTCGGACAATTTGTGACGTTGTCTTAGGAGAGCACGGGTTTCTTGCTCAACTTTGCCCATCCACTCTTCGCTGGTCACTTTGATGATGATGCCACCCACTCGATTGCCACCGAGTCGCCCGCTGCGGATCAATCTTTGTTTTGCCGTCGATAGCGGAATGTACACCGTATCGTCTTGATCATTGCCAAATGTTGTCGGCCCCTTTTCCTCCAGCAAGCCGATCACTCGAAACGGCACCCGATTGATCCTGATGGTTTGACCGATCGGGCTCTGTCCGATGAACAGATTGTCTGCGACGGTCTGCCCAATCACGGCAACTTTGGTTGCTCCACGTTGATCCGATTCAGAAAAGAAACGCCCCTCACCAATAGTCCACTCTCTCGCCTCAAAAATACCGGGCGTGCCGCCTATGACCTGGGCGCGCCAATTCATCGGCCCGGCAATCATTTGAGCCGTGGTGTTGGTTGTCGCGGCGACAACATTAATGTGGTCAATTTGTTCATCGATCGCGCGGGCGTCTGCCAGGGTCAGAGACGGCCGGGTGCCGGCGCCGGAACTTACGCCGCCGAATCGACCAGATCCTGGGCTTATGGAAATCACGTTGGAGCCCAGACCCTCAATGAATCCCAAGATCCGTGATTCTGCTCCCGAGCCAATGGCAATCATGGCCACTACTGCACCGACCCCAATAATGATGCCCAGCATGGTTAGAATACTGCGCAGCAAATTGGCGCGCAGGGCGCCGAGTGCGACGAGTATGGCATCCTTGAGACTCACAGTTAGACCACCGCCTTTTCGAATTGGGCGGCCGGGCTGCTCGCGGTATCGGAAACCAAAGAACCGTCCCGGAAGACCAGCTGACGATTGGCATAAGCCGCAATCTCGGCCTCGTGGGTGACGATGATCACCGTTGTGCCCTTCCCATTGAGCTCCTTGAACAAGCCCATGATTTCCTCACCGGTTTTGGTGTCGAGAGCTCCGGTGGGTTCATCCGCAAAGATCAAAGTCGGAGCGTTGACCAGCGCGCGCGCGATTGCCACCCTTTGCTGCTGCCCACCGGATAGCTGCGTGGGCAAATGGGTTTGCCGATCCGATAACCCCACTTTCGCTAGAGCGTCTTGCGCCAATCTCTGTCTGTCGATTTCTTTATGGCCGCCATAAAGCAAAGGCAATTTGACATTGTCGATGGCTGTGGCGCGGGCCAAGAGATTAAAGTTCTGAAAGACAAACCCGATCTTTCGATTGCGCAGGTCGGCCAAAGCATCCGAGCTCATTTGGGACGTTTCAATGCCATCACAGAAATATTGCCCCGATGTGGGCGTATCCAAGCAGCCCAAGAGATTCATCAAGGTCGATTTGCCGGAACCGGAAGGGCCCATGATGGCAACAAACTCACCATGTTCAATTGTGATCGTCAGACTGCGCAAGGCATGAACCGTATACTCACCCAAGTGATAATCCTTTGACAGGGCTTCGGTTCGGACGATGGGCTCGGTCATTCTAAAAGAACCCAGGCGGTCTTGGTCCGCCGCGGCGACCGGTTGCTGCAGCGGATGACGCTGACACGGCAATCAAATCGCCTGATGTAAGCGTATCGGATAGAATTTCGCTGTTGAACCCGTCATTGATTCCGATGGACACGGCGACGGGTGTCAGGCTGTCCCCGGACTCTACAAGCCATATATACCGTACGGGTCCTTCAGAGCGTGCCGCGCCCGACTCTCTCAGCTTGCGGATCTTATCGCGGCCGTTCTCCGGCATGAAGCGAAAGGCTTGGTTTGGGATCAGCAGGGCATCTTCTCGTTCGTCAATGATGACCTCAACATTTGCCGTCATGCCCGGCAACAAGAGCTGATCATTATTCTCCGTTGAGACAATGACCGTGTAGGTGACGACATTCTGTTCAACGAGAGGGGCCTTGCGAACCTGCTCCACTTGGCCTTTGAAGATCTTTTCCGGATAGGCATCGACCGTAAAGCTCACGGGCAGGTCTTTTTGCACCCGCCCAATGTCGGCTTCATCCACACTCACTTCCAGCTGCATCTGACGAAGATCTTTTGCAATCGTGAACAAAATGGGGGCTTGCAGGCTTGCCGCAACGGTCTGTCCGATATCAATCGCGCGCTCAATCACCACCCCGCCGACCGGCGAGCGAATATAGGTGCGCTCCAAGTCGACTTTCGCGCTGTCGAGGGACGCTTGGCGTTGATTGACCTGTGCTTCTGCCGTTTCGATCTGGGCTTGTGCCGAGATCAGCCGGGCTTTGGTCTGCTCGGCATTGGCGATTGATGTTTCAAGCTGTGCAGCCGAAACATTTCCGCGCTTGCGCAAATCTTCATTGCGATCCCTTGATCTCACGGCATCATTATTGAGCGCTTCGGCTTCCGCCAGGCTCGCCTTGGCCTGCGTGACATTCGCCTTCGCAATTGCAAGTTCAGCTTCCGCTTGGGCGACTCTGGTTTCAAAGGTGGCCGGATCCAATCGTGCTATTACCTCACCTTCTTTGACCTCGGAATTGAAATCCACAAAGAGCTCGCTGATCTGTCCAGATAGTTGCGATCCGACCTCGACCGTAATCAAGGCGCTCAACGTTCCCGTCGCGGAGACAACCTCACGAATAGGCCCCGATTCAATTGCGATTGAGGCGTAGTCCAATCCCTCTTCCTTCTCTGTATTGAACACAGAAAATAGGAGAACGATCAGCACTGCGCCGATGATGGCCGTGGCCCAGATATTGTTACGTAACCATCCGATCATGAAAAACCCTACTGCTTCCAAATTCAACGCAGTTCAGCGACAATTCCGTCGCACCGCATGCCCAATAAGAGCCTGATATCACGGTGCTGGTCGCGGTTCCTATCAGTCAAGTGATGTTCAATTAAGTCCGCCTTAAATCAGGTTTACCAGTTATACGTCCAAGCCTTGCTTTTCGATTTATTGGGTCCCTTGCGCTTCTTGTTTTTGACTGAGACTTTTGGCATACCATGCGCGTAAGGCGCGAGTCTGATACGTTTAATGACTGCAAAGAAACCAAGGCCTGAGCACAAAATCGTGAAATGGGCTTGGGCTAATCGAATGGGGATGGTGAATGGCGCCCGGGGCCGAAATTGCGGAACGGCAAGCGGACATTTCTTCGCTCGTCAAAGCCCGGCGCCAGCCGACGATTTGCATTTCGATCTGTTTTCGCTCTCCCGACGCTGAACTATTCCAATTATTACATTCTTTATCCCGGCAGACCTATCCGATAGGGCAGCTCCACGTTTGTTTGACTTATCTGGGTGGCGACGTGCGGACAATTCGCGAGCTGCAGAACATTCAGTCTTCCTACGAGGGAAGATTTGGCGCTGTCGATATCAGTCACACGACATCCGCCAGTGAAGGGTCTGCTCACAATAAGGTGTTGGCTGCCTCAGATGCGGACTATTTCCTAAAAGCCACCGCACAGATTTCGTTTGCCCCTTCAGCATTTGAAGGCTTGATCTCAGAGGCTGAACTGTCTGCCCGGGACATAGCGGCGTGGGAACTGCGTCGAAGTAATAAGCAGACCGGGCACCTCTCGATTTCAGATCTAGACCGTCAAAAATCGACAACACATTGCACGCTTTATCGAAGCGAGGTTCTGCAGCGGGTCGGCGGCTTTGCGGAGACCACGGACCTCCCGGCAATGGCCGTCGAGTTTTCCTATCGCCTGCGTGATTCCGGTTACCGCATCGTGCAAGCGTCCATGGCAACTTACTTGGACCAGCAATCTGAAGAGATTCCTGAGATCGGTGAGCAGTCTTTTTCGGCCTGGTTATCGGGCACATTTTCCACCCTACGATATGGCGGTGTCGGCCAGCGCGTAGGGTCTTTGGTTGCATTGTTTTTGAAGCGTTTCAGCACGCTGGCTTCCCAAGATGAGCGCGCGCTCAAGGCGGCCATGACGCATCCCATATTGTTGATTCGAGGGGCGCTTACAGGCCGTCTATCGGCGATGGATTTTCCCATTTGCGGTTGGCAGGGCGACTTCATGTCTGCGGAAAAACGCCAGCCCCGCTATGTTCGAGATCACGCTGATCGAACGCCTCTCGTCAGTGTCATTGTTCGCGCCAAATCCGGACACAGCGGATCGCTCGCCGAATGCCTCCGGTCGATTGCCAATCAAACCTATCCGCATATCGAAGTCGTGATTGTGGAGGGGGGGACAACCGGATTTGCCCGCAGCTTAGTGCAACAAGGCCTGTTCGGTTATGGGGTTCAGGTTCTCAATTTGCTGGATGCGGAAGGGTATCATCCCGCACGCATGGCCAATATGGGTGTTCAGGCCTCTTTGGGCGATCTTATTCTGTTGGTCGACGACGATCAGCTTTTGCTTCCCGATCATATCGAGACCTGCGCGACGGCACTTGCTGAAAATCCGAAAGCCGCAGCCATCTATGCGCGCAGCCGGCGAGTTGAAACCGATGTGGTTTCATTGGAGCCGTACCGCTACGTAGAGCAGGCAAGTCGTATAATTGCAGATGTGCCCCCGGAGGCCATTGCTGAGCAATGCGATGCGCTGCCGGTTTGTTCTCTGTTGCTGCGGCGCGATGCCTTCGATTATCTGCAAGGATTTGATGAGGACCTGAAGGGTTTGGCCGTTTGGCATTTCTTTCGGCGGCTTTCGAAGGTCGGATCGATTGATCGGATTGGCCGCACCACCAGTGTGTGCCGCATGCCGATCCCCGGACCTGCACGTGATCAGGCGGATAAGGAGCGCAACGACGCCCGGCAGGAAATCTTGGATATTGAGAGCGGCAAAATTCGCAAGGGTGTCGAAGCTCCGTCTTTATTGCCCGATCACAGCGGTTCTTGACCCCACTTTACGATTCTTTCGCGCCGCGCCGCAGAGTGCTTTTGAGCGGGGCAATCAAATACTGAAGTGCAGTGCGGTCGCCGGTCGCGATCATGACCTCGACGGGCATGCCGGGATAGAGCGCGATGTCGGGAAACTCTTCTAGTGGGCCAGCGTCCACAATGACCCGCGCTTCGTAAAACATTTCGCCGGTGACGTTGTCTTGCAGGATGTCAGCGGAGACTTGATCAACATTGGCGGATAGATAGGGGGTGCGCCTTGAATTGTAAGCCGTGAGAACGACCTGCGCGCCTTGCCCGGCATAGACCTCGTCAATGTCTCTGGGATTAATCCGGGCCTCTACAATCAACGTGTCTTCCAGCGGCACGATTTCCAGGACGGTTTCACCACCCTGGATCACGCCGCCAACCGTATGGGTTTGCATATTCACGACTGTTCCGGATGTGGGTGCGACGATGTCGGTACGCTGTTGTTGGTTTTCGGTTGCACGGAGCCGCTCGGCAAGATCCGCTTGCTCCGTCTCGGCCTGACGCAATTGCTCGGCACTATCCGATTTAAACTGATTGATCAGATCTTGAATGCTGAGCTCATTTTGCAAAATGCTTTGGTTCGCCCTTGAAATTTGCGCGCGATATTGTCCGATCTGCCCTTTGATGCGAGAGGCCTCGCGTTGTAATTCCAGCAAACGCGTTTTGGGGGCATTGCCTTTGTTGAAAAGCTCTTCGACCCCTTTTACCTCTTCCGTGATCAGCTCAAGCTGCTCTTCTTCGGATTCTTTTTGCGCTTCGAGCCCCGCGCGCTCCTCTTCAAATTGACGAACCTGTTGGCGCAGCACGTCGACCTGGCCGTCTTGTGAAGCCTTACGGCTCAAAAACAAATTGTTTTGACTGTCGACAATTTCCGCGACGGCGGGATCTTCCAAATTATCAGAGAGCTCCGCCGGATAGTCCGGCATGTCCAGATCTATTTGCTCGGCTTGCAGGCTGGCCACCCGCGCCAAAATGGAGCGGTATTGGCCTAAGAGCAAATCCACACTGGCGCTCGTGCGCGTGTCATCCAATTGGATCAACACCTCGCCCTCGACGACCCGCTTTCCGTCCCAAGCATTGATCGCTTTGACGATGCCGCCTTCAAGATGCTGAACCTCTTTGCGATTGGAGTCGACCGCCACTAAGCCGCTGGCAATTGCAGCGCCTTTCAGAGGTGCAAAAGATCCCCAAAAGAACAGAGAGCCGAAGAATAGAGCAATGATACACAGGCCGATGGTGATCGGTGTGCGCGCCATTTCGAAAGGCGAGCTCGGCATCTTTTCCGGCAATTCAATGTCTTTGATCTCTTCACCTTCGATCCAGCCTTTGGCGCGTTCGGCGTATTTTCGCAAACTATGGCGTTTCGAAGGCGTCTCTGTCGTTGAGTCTGTATTTTGATCAAGCATGGGAGTTTCCCTTACGCACTTGCTTGGGCGGAAGCCGCGACCGGGGCGGCAGTTCCTGGGTTGGTCACTTTGCCCATGATTTCGTCGCGGGGTCCAAATGTTACCATACGCCCCCCTTGCAGCATCAGTAACTTGTCGACTTGCGATAAAAGACTGGGCCGGTGACAGATAATCGCCGTTGTAATGCCGAGCTGCTTGGCTTTGTCGAGGGCGGCGAGCAGAGCTTCCTCGCCCTCGCTGTCGAGGCTTGCATTGGGTTCATCCAGCACAAGAAATCTGACATCGCCGAAAAACGCCCTGGCCAAACCGAGCCGCTGCCTTTGGCCGCCGGACAATGTATGCGCGCCTGTGCCGATGCGCGTGTCATATCCGTTGGGCAGTTTCAGAATCATATTGTGGCAATCGGCCATCTTTGCGGCTGCAATGATGGCTTCATCCTCGGCTTCGGGATCCATGCGGGCGATATTTTGTTTGATGGTGCCGTCAAACAGCTCAATGTCTTGCGGCAGATAGCCGACATATTTTCCGAAACTGTCCCGTTCCCATTGAAAAACGTCGGCCCCGTCCAGGCGCACATTGCCGATGCGGGGTTGCCAGACACCGACCAGCAGACGTGCCAATGTGGACTTGCCGGCTGCGGACGGTCCGATAATGCCGAGAGATTCTCCGGCGGGAAGTTCAAATGAGACCCCTTGCAAAGTGGGTGAGGTCTGCCCCGGCGGAAGATAGGTGACATTGGTGCAGCTCAAATGCCCCTCCGGGCGCGGAAGCGTGGTGCTGCCGCGCTGCGCCAGGTTCTGATTGAGCAGTTTGTTGATCCGGTGATAGGCCTCGCGAGCCCCGACAAAGCCTTTCCAGGTGCCAATCATTTGTTCCACCGGCGCAAGCGCGCGGCCTAGAATGATCGATGCTGCGATCATGATCCCGGGGGTGATGATCTGTTGGATGGCGAGGTAAACGCCGACCCCCATAATGGCCACCTGCAATGACAGCCGGAAGACCTTGGTCATACCGGTCAGCAATCCGGCCCGGTCACTGGCCACCGTCTGCAGTGCCAATGTGTGACGGCTTTGTTCCTGCCATTGTTCAACAACGGGCTTGAGCATGCCCAAGGCTTCAATCACTTCCGCGTTGCGCGCATTGGCTTCCACATTGTTCTGCACTTGGATGGCAATGGCATTGGCATCCGACAATGGCTTGCGTGTGGAGGCCTCGTTGATCAGCGCCAGACCGGCGAGGATTATGGCGCCCAGCAAGGCAATCCAACCGAGTGCAGGATGCATGGCAAAAATCACCAGGACGTAGATCGGTACCCAAGGTGAATCGAATAGGTGGAACACGCCCGCGCCGGCGACAAAGCCTCTCAAGCTGCTGAGGTCGCGCAGAGTCTGTAGATTGGATTGACCCGGCATCATGGGCGCGCTGCGAATGCTCACAGACAACAGCTCCGGCCCCAATACCCGGTCCAGCCAAACGCTGATCCGAACCATGATGCGCGAGCGCAAGACTTCGAGACTGCCGAGCAGCAGCAGTGCCAGGGCGACCGCAATGGACAGCAAAATTAGCGTATCCATGCTTTGGCTGGAGAGCACGCGGTCAAACAATTGCAGTGTATAGAGTGGCACCGCCAGCATGGCCAAATTGATGAAAAAGCTAAAAATCCCAATGCTGACAAAGGATTTGCGGGACGCCGCAAGAGCTTTTTTGGCATCGATCATGGGTATTCAGCTCCAACCGTTGCGTCCTGAGGGGGCCGTTGCAGTTAAGAAACGGCACACCTTATAGCAATAAGTCCGCCTTTGTGTCGCAATTTTGGCGGCGCATTAGATGGCCGACTATATGAGCCCATGGTTACTCAGGTCCTAATACCATATACAGTATTTACTTAATGGGTGTTCACTCATTAATATTCTTACCTCGTAAGAGCCAGCAATGGATGGAGATATGGCGGCCGGCAAGTCGGAAAAGGTTTCAGATCCTATTAAGCGTCTCCGGCGGCGGGCGGGCGCGTGGCTCAAACTGCGCCGCAATGCCGTGAAACTGACTCAGAAGGATTTGGCGAAAGAATTGGGACTCGAATATTACACCTTTGTTTCTCAGATTGAGAGCGGGCATGGCCGGGTACCGTCCAATCTCTATGAAAGTTGGGCGGCTTGCTTACAAATGCAGGCCCCGGAATTTGCCAAGAAGATGTTGGAGTTCTACGACCCGTATGCCTATCGGGCGCTTGGCTTTGACTTCACGGAGCCGCTTGCCGAGGAGGTCTTAAATGATCAGACCGGGTCCTGAGAAGTGTCTTGTTGCCCGCAGCACAACCGTCTATGTGTATCGGCCAATGAGTGTGGGAAAATCTTTTCGGGAACCGAACCATAATGTTTGTCAAAGTTGAGCCGCTGGATCGCGCCAAGCATGGCGCGCTGAAATTCAAACCTGCCACCAACTATGAGTTTGCCGCCACGCAAGCAACAGCGCCGCTCCCCGCTGCAGAGGTGTTGGAAGCTGCGCGGCATTTCCCGATTGTCTTTCAAGACCAGTCACAGGAGGGCGAGCCGGGTGTTGTGCCGCAAGCTCTCTTGTCGTTGACTCAGGGCAGCAATGCTTTTGTCGGTGAAGACGGCAATTGGCGCGCGCCGTACATTCCCGCTCATATTCGTCGCTATCCCTTCATTTTGGGGGCCATCGATGCGCAGGAGCAGTTTGCCATCATGATTGACGTTGAGGCACCTCAGTTCAAAAGCGGCGAGGGCGAGCCGCTGTTCGTTGCCAAAGAAGAAGGTGGCGAATTGGTTGCCGGGCCGACGATTGAAACCGCCAAAGATTTCTTGGGCCGCCTGCAGGGGCAGATTGAAGCAACGCGTGAACTCTTGGCACCTCTACAGGAACATGATCTTCTGACAGTGCGTCAAATGGAAGTGCGACTTGAAAATCGCCGCACAGTTTTGTCCGGATTTCGAACGGTGGACGAAGAAAAGATGCGCAATCTTGACGACGCCACATTGGCCGGTTGGGTCCGCAGTGGTCTAATGAATGTGATTGTCGCGCATTTGCAATCCCTCGGCAACGTGCGTGAGTTGGCGCGGCTTCAACCCGAAGCGCTGAAAGAAGAAGTTGAAGACGTCAAACAGTGAATGCCGGTAACGCGCGGATCTAAGGTACGGCATTATGAAGATCTGGTTTGTCCACCAAAACTTCCCAGGACAATACAAGCATTTGGCGCAGCATTTTGCGGCGGATACCAAAAATGAAGTGGTGACGATCGGTGAAGTGACCCGGCTGCAAGTGCCTGGGGCAAAACAATTCACCTATAACAAGCCGACCGGCGCATCGGCTTCGACTCATCAATATATTCGAGGCTTGGAATCGTCGGTGCGGCGCGGCCAGGAAAGCGCCCGGCTGGCATTGAAGTTGAAGAGCCAAGGCTTGAGCCCAGACATTATCTGCTCCCATCCGGGATGGGGGGACACGCTTTACTTTCAGGACGTCTTTCCCGATGCCAAGTTTTTGAGCTACTTCGAGTTCTATTACCGCAGCCGTGGGTCTGATGTCGGTTTTGATGCGGAATATTCCAAGGTTGATCTTGATGATATGGCGCGGGTGCGTACCAAAAACGCGCTGAATCTCCTGACGTTGGAAATGGCCGATTGGGGTATTTGTCCGACGCGATGGCAACATCAGCAATTTCCTGAGCAGTTCAAATCGAGGATCAGTGTCATTCATGACGGCATCGATACCGATCTCGTCAAACCCAACCCGAACGCTCATATCACATTGGCGCGTGACAAGCTTAAGCTCACGCGCGACGACGAAGTGATTACTTATGTCGCACGCAATCTGGAACCTTATCGCGGCTTTCATATTTTTATGCGGGCCTTACCGCGTATTCTGAAAGAGCGTCCCAACGCGCGCGTGCTTCTGATTGGTGGCGACGAGGTGAGCTACGGTAAAGCTCTGCCGCAAGGTCAAACCTACCGCGAGACCTTCCTGAAGGAATTGGGGGGTCAGATTGATATGTCTCGTGTGCATTTCCTTGGGCGGTTGCCTTACGATCAATTCGTCAACGTGCTGCAGATTTCTTCTGCGCACGTCTATCTCACCTACCCATTTGTCCTGTCGTGGTCGATGCTTGAGGCCATGTCGATCGGTTGCCAAATTATTGGATCTAAAACGCAACCGGTGGAAGAGCTGATAGAGCATGAGAAAACCGGTTTGCTGTTTGATTTCTTTTCGCCGGAAGAACTCGTTCGCACATTGTGTGACGCCTTGGAAAACAAGGAGCGGGCTCGTGAACTGTCCGAGAATGCCCGCAGGCATATTGTCGAGAACTATGATTTGAAGACGATTTGTTTGCCGCAACATGTCTCGCTGATTGAGCAAGTTGCTACCGGTTCATTGCCGCCGACACTTGGTTCGCAATAGATCAACCGGGAAAACGTGGTTGAGAATTTCACCTGCCTGCTCTAACAATCGGCCATCATGACCGCCAGAAAGCAAAATTGTTGACCGAAGAAAACGCTAAAACTTGGCTCGCATTGGCTGAAAAGGCCGCACGTGCTGCAGGCGATAAGCTGGCCTTGCGGGACGAGTCCTGGTGGGGAACAAAATCCGATCACAACCGCGATGTGAAGGTGGTCGCCGATCAAAAGTCTGAGGCGCTCATTGTCGGTATCTTAACGGGCGACAGCCCGTTTCCGGTTCTGGGAGAGGAATCCGGCTGGCAGGGGGGCTCCAAAAGCGGCCAATTGAGTTGGATCGTCGATCCGCTCGACGGCAGTGCCAACTATGCGCGCAAAATTCCGTTATGCTGTGTGTCTATTGCGCTGGTGGACAATGGCAAGCCAATCCTAGGTGTGGTTTACGATTTCAATTCCGGCGATCTTTACAGCGGTATTGTTGGTCAGGGAGCTTGGCTCAACACCGAACCCATGACCGTCTCTTCTGTTCGTGAGCGGAATAAGGCGATATTGGTGACCGGTCTTCCTGTGCGGCGAGATTTTTCGCCCGAAGCCATGGCGGCCTTTTCCCAAGACATGGCGGAATGGCAAAAGGTGCGCATGATTGGTACGGCGGCTTTGGCGCTGGCTTATGTGGCGGCGGGCCGAGCGGATTGTTACCGGGAAGAGAATATTATGTTTTGGGATGTGGCGGCAGGCTGTGCACTGGTCGAGGCCGCTGGTGGCCAGGTGTCAATGTCGTCAGGTGATTTGGTTGAGCCAAAAATGGTGACGGCCGCAGCCGCCTCGTTGGCCGGTATTTAGGTGGGCCGTCAAATGAAATCGAAAAGACGAAGTGGAGTGGAGACAGAATGACAAATCTTGTCATGGTGCGTCATGGGCAAAGCCAGTGGAATCTTGAAAACAGATTCACAGGTTGGACGGATGTTGACTTGACCGATCAAGGGCGTGCGGAGGCCAAAAATGCAGGTGAGCTTTTGGCGCAAACAGGCATTCAGTTTGATGCGGCCTTCACGTCGGTTCTCACGCGGGCAATCCGTACTTTGTGGATTGCTCTTGATGAGATGGATCGTATGTGGATTCCGCAAACCACGGCTTGGCAATTGAATGAACGCCATTATGGTGGTTTGCAAGGCTTGAACAAGGCCGAAACCGCTGAGAAGCATGGCGACGACCAGGTCCATATTTGGCGGCGGTCCTATGACATTCCGCCGCCGGCATTGGCCGATGATGATGAGCGTCATCCGCGTCAAGATCCGCGATACGCCAATCTGTCTCCTGGCCTGCTGCCCGGGACGGAGTCGCTTAAGACGACTTTGGAGCGCGTTCTTCCTTATTGGGAGGCAGAAATCTTCCCAAAGCTGAAAGCGGGGCAGAACCTTCTCATCTCCGCACACGGCAATAGTTTGCGCGCCCTTGCGAAACACCTGCTTGAGATTTCTGATGATGAGATCACAGGATTGGAAATTCCGACAGGTAATCCGCTCTTATTCGAGTTTGACACTACGATGCGAGTGACATCTTGCCGTTACTTGAATGCAGAACGTGCAACCCCATTGCCGTCCTTGCCGGGGGCCTAGGATTCACTTTCATGGGGGGATCGCGGCATTTAAGGTGACTCGCAGACGACAATGACCAGCGCCACTGACGATATCGCATTCATGCAAGAGGCATTGACGATGGCACGGGCCAATCTCGGACGCGTGTGGCCGAACCCATCCGTCGGATGCGTTATTGTTAAGAACAATGAGATCATTGCGCGTGGGGCCACGGCCGTCGGTGGGCGGCCTCATGCAGAGGTAGTGGCGTTGGATGAAGCTGGCGAAGATGCCTTTGGCGCGACAGCCTATGTCACACTTGAGCCCTGCTCCCATTGGGGCGTGTCGCCGCCTTGTGTGGAGGCGCTGCTGGAGGCCGGTGTGGCCCGAGTGGTTGCCGCCTTGCAAGACCCCGATCCACGCGTGAACGGTTTGGGACTTGAACAATTGCGTGAAGCATCGGTGCAAGTGGATGTCGGCGTGTGCGAGAAGGAAGCCCATGAGGTGAATGCGGGGTACTTCCATCGTGTTGAAACCGGGCGTCCGTTAGTGACGTTTCTGGATGTGGATCAAATCCGCATGGGGGATCTATTTTACGGCGGGACCTATTACGACGCGGCTTTGAGTGAGCTGCCGGAATGGATTGCCTCGGAGCCTCACAAACCTGACGGGCCGTTGCAGATTGTTGTCGACGACAAAAGTGTTGCGCCTGCTCGTTTAAAGGAGAAATCCGCCTTAGAGCGGGAGGCCACATGGTTGGTTGTGGCGGCCGGCCGCTTGCCTGGGCGCATTGAGATTCTCAAAGACTATGTGGGAGAAATTGTCGAAGTCGAAACCGGTGACAATGGAGAGCCCGATTTGGAGGGCGTACTGTTGGAGTTAGGACGGCGTGGCTTGACCCGCTTGGTTGTGGAGGATGAATCGAAGATGGCCGCTAAGTTGAAAGCCATCCTTGAGGCCTAGAACGTCCTTACCAATGACCGGTATTTTTCATGGATGCCCACGGTTCTTGAGGCGGCAGGGCTTTGCCCTTTTGTAAAAGCTCAATGGAAATGTTGTCCGGCGACCTGACAAAAGCCATATAGCCGTCACGCGGCGGCCGGTTAATGGTGACACCGCCGTCCATAAGGCGTTGGCAGGTCTCATAAATATCATCCACTTGATAGGCCAAATGGCCAAAGTTGCGCCCCTCGCCGTAATCTTCCGGATCCCAATTGTAGGTCAATTCGACCATAGCGTCTTCGTTTTCCGGGGCCGCCAGAAAAACCAATGTGAATCGCCCAGCCTCATTGTCATAACGGCGCAATTCCTTAAGGCCTAATTTGTTGCAGTAAAAGTCAATGGATACGTCGAGGTCTGAAACGCGTACCATTGTGTGCAGGTATTTCATGCCGGTTGCCCTTGGTTGTTGGAGCTATCTTTTCAAGATTATCACTTTATTCGCCGCCATAAAGCTTTCGGATCTGCACATTGTTAAAGAACTATTAGGCGCCGACAGTTAAAGATTAAGCTGATGTAAACATCGTGAGGCGAGAGACCCGTGTCCAACTTTGGGCCAAAACGGATTGTCTATCGGCGGCTGACTCAGGCCGAGTTCGATGACATTGCAGCAAGGCACAAGCGCTTGTACCGGGGCAAGCGTGACGGCGCACGGGCGGATTTTGCCTATTGCGATCTCTCGGGCCTCGACCTTTCGGGCCGTGCTCTTAATAATGCGGACTTTAGCGGCGCCATCTTGACGGAAGCCAATCTCGAAGAAGCGCGGTTGCACGCTGCGGAGTTTTTCTGTGCCGATCTGCGCCGTACCAATTTGCGCCGCGCCAAGCTTGTTGGTGCAGATCTGCGCGGGGCTTGTTTGCGAGGCGCCGACTTGACCAAGGCGAACTTGTCGAAGGCGGATCTTCGCGAAGGGGCCACGGCGGCGAGAGGTCCGGGCGGTCGTCTGCACCTGCTAAGGTTTGATTTGGACGCTTCACAATTGCCCGCCGTTTTCTTTCGGGAAGACCGGCTTACCAAGTTGCATACCGGGCGCGCTTTCTCCGTCTACGCGGATTTGACCGATGCGATTTTAAGAGATGCGCGCCTGTTTGAGACCAATCTCAAAGATGCGCGTTTAGATGGCGCGGATTTTACCAATGCGGATCTAACCGGGTCCGAATTGTCGGGCTCTCGTTTGGACGGCACGGTTTTGACAGATGCGATTCTTGACCGTGTGATTACCGAGCAGGTGGATTTCAGCGAAGCCATGCGCGATATTTTGGTCGGACAGTCTCTCAAATCGTTTCATGAGTCCGCAACGGAGAGTTTGGCACAACATCAATTGTGGGCGCAGAGCCAAGGGCACCAAGGCGAGCCTGCGGATTTCACCAAGATCGATTTGAGGCCTTTGCGGCAATTGACCAATATGAAGCTGAGCGCTCTGGTCGCGCCGGGGGCCAATTTCTTCGGCATGGATCTGAGTGGCGCAGAGCTTCAGGGTGCAAATCTTTCAGGCGCAGATTTGCGCCGGACAAATTTGCGTGGTTGCGATTTGCGTGGAGCGCAATTGGCTGATGCGAAACTAGAGCGCGCCGACTTGGCGGGCGCCAACTTGGCACCGTTGCAGCTTGAGTCGAAACAATTGGTGCCGACAAATTTGATGGGCACCCGCCTTGCTTACGCCGATTTGCAAGGTGCCTGTCTGATGCGCGCCAAGGCAGAAGACGCGGATTTGTCTTATGCCAATCTGATCGATGCCGATCTAACCGACACCGTGCTCCATCAAACAATTTTGACAGGCGCGCAAATTTCTCACTCAGCCTACCGTACGGCCGATACGGTTGACACCAAGGGTGTCACGCTTCTCGCAAGCTAGTTTCGCCAATGCGAAACAGGCATGTTCCGGGGAAAGAACATGCCTGCTTGCAAGGGAGTTTCTAAGTCTTCGAAAGCCTTTTAGGCGTCAATGAGTTTCTGCTTTGCGCGCTTGGCAATTTCAATTTTGCGCGGCTTGAGCGCTTCAGGCACTTCGCGCACGAGGTCTACGAAAAGCAATCCGTTTTCCACGCCGGCGCCATCGACGATAACGTGATCGGCCAATTCGAATTTACGTTCGAAATTGCGCGTCGCAATGCCGCGATGGAGATACTCACCTTCGCCGTTGCGGTTCTGTTTCTGACCGCTGATTTTCAAGGTGTTGTTGTGAACCTCAACATCAAGCTCGTCTTGGGTAAACCCGGCGACGGCAACAGCGATACGATAGGAATCGTCGCCGGTCTTTTCGATATTGTAGGGTGGGTATGATTGGTTGACGGTTTCGCTTGTGGCGGAATCGAGCAGATCGAACATACGATCAAAGCCGACACTTGAGCGATAGAACGGGGTAAAATCAAAGTTACGCATGGCGTACACATCCTCCTTCAGAAGCGATATGTTGTGTCCTTATCGGACGATTGCTGAGAAACCGCCATTTTGGCCGGTTTCCTGTTTCCGGGCCCGATATCCGGCGCCCGTTATTCGTTAGGTAAGATGCGTTTTTCGCCGTTCAAGCGCTGAAACGGCAATTATTTTGGGAATTGGTAAATGCCGGATCCATTGGTTCTGCCCGAGCCGCCTTATTATATGGTCACGTTTTCTTCGCAATTGGCGCCCACGGAAACCTATGGCCCGGTGGCCGATCAAATGGAGGCCTTGGCCCGCAAACAGCCGGGGTTTTTGGGCATTGAATCGGCGCGCGGAGAGGACGGATTCGGCATAACGGTTTGCTATTGGCAGGATCTGGAGGCCATCGAGGAGTGGAAGCAGCAAGTCGATCACGCGGTCGTGCAGAGCCGTGGGCGAGAGGAATGGTATAAGGCGTATCACGTGACCGTGGCGCGGGTCGTGCGGGCTTACGGATTCCAAAAGCCCGACGAGACTGGCAGCATGGTGACGCATAGTAGTCAGGGAGGACGAAAATGAATTTCAGTATTTCAAGCGCAACGAAGGTTTCAGCGGCGGCCATTGTCGGCCTGGGGCTGAGCTTGGGTGCCGCATGGGCAGGGGGACACGCCGCTGCCGAAAAGGAAGCCACAGATGGCTTGTCTGCCGAGTCAAAAGCTTTGCTTGAGGAAGTCATTGCGGGTGATCAGCGCAGCGACAAAAACAAGGCGCGTGATGCCGCGCGCAGTCCGGCCGAAACGCTCGCCTTTTTCGGCGTGGAAGCTGATATGAACATTGTCGAGGTTTGGCCAGGAGCCGGATGGTATACCGAGATCTTGGCGCCGTACGCCAAGCGCGGCGGCGGTACTTTCACCGCTGCCCATTGGGACACACGCAACGGGCCCGAATTCACCAAGCGTGGCCTTGAGCGTTATAAGAATACGTTTTCGGACAAAGATACTTTCGGCGAATTCACGATCGTCGGTCTCAGCGACAAGACGGAAGAAATTGCGCCTGAAGGATCGGTCGACGTGATCCTCACCTTCCGCAATTTGCATAACTGGATGCCGCAAGGAACACAGGACGCGATTCTTGCTCAGATCTATAAGGCCTTGAAGCCTGGTGGCGTGCTTGGTGTTTTAGATCATCGCGCCGGGGCCGGATCGGAAGGGGATCTCAAAGCTAAAGGCGGATACGTGAACGAGGCGCTCGCTATCGAGATTGTCGAGAAGGCCGGGTTTAAGTTCGATGCAAGTTCCGACGTCAACAACAATCCGGCGGATACGGCCGATCATCCGTTCGGCGTTTGGACTTTGCCGCCGACTCTTGCGACGGCCAATTTTGGCGACGATCCAAATCCTGATTTTGACCAGACGAAATTTAAAGAGATCGGTGAGAGTGATCGATTCACGCTTCGCTTCGTTAAGCCTGAATAGAGCTGAAATCAAAACACTTAGGTGTTGAAAAGCCCCGCCGGTTCTCGGCGGGGCTTTTTGATTGCAGGGCTGTGCTCACCGTTTCACGGGCGCATGGTAAAACTGTGTGGTTCCAGTTGCTGGTTTAGAGTGGGCCACGCGAGAGCCATCCAGTCCGTCAGTCGCGAGCGCGTCTCTGCCGGATCAATCAATTCATGAACGGAAAAGGCTTCTGCCCGCGGGAACGGTGAATAGCTTGTCGCCATTTGCTGTTCCAGTTGCTGACGCATGGCGTCCGGATCCTCTGCTTCCGCAATCTGCCGGCCAAAAGCCACCGCGACGCCGCCTTCCACCGGCAGGGCACCGTTTTGGGCAGAGGGCCAGGCAATCACATAAGGCTGCGGTCCGAAATGGGCAGCAGCGGCGACCCCAAAGGCCTTATGGACAATCACACTTGCCCACGGCACCCGCGATTGCACCACAGCGGCAAGAGCCTCGGCGCCATAGCGAATGGTTGCCGCTTGCTCCGCCGCCAAACCGATCATGAAGCCCGGCTCATCCACAAAGCTCACCACCGGCAAGTGGAACGTATTGCAAAGATCAACGAAGCGGCGAAGCTTCTGCGCGGCTTCCGCGGTCATGGCGCCTGCATAAAACATGCAATCATTGGCAATGACCCCAACCGGATGGCCGTTCAGGCGGCCGAAGCCGGTGATCAGACCGGGACCGTATTTGGCGGTCATTTCGAAGAAGCTGTCTGTGTCCAGCACGGACCGCAACACTTTACGCATGGCAAAGGGTTGCCGCCGGTCTTTGGGAACGATTGACGATAAGCTTGGATCTGTGCGCTGCGGATCATCATCCGACGCGATCACAGGTGGTATCGCATATACATTATCCGGCAGATAACTGAGGAAGCGCCGGATTTGCTCACATGCGTCCTGCTCATTTGTGGCCACATTGTTGATCACACCGCTTTTGGCATGAATGGATGGGCCGCCGAGTTCTTCCTTGGTCAGCTTTCGCCCGAGCGCCCGTTCCACCACGGCCGGACCGGCGGTTAAGACTTGCGCATTTTGTGTCATGACCGAAAAATGGGATGAGACGAGCCTGGCCGCAGGCAACCCGGCCACGGGTCCCAAAGCGGCGGTTGCCACCGGCACCTCGCCGAGCAGTCTTGCGATCGACGTGAAGCGGTGCGGTGCGTAAACCGGGTCGCCGGTGCTTCGTCCCTTGCCGCCGGCGCCGGCGACGCTGCCGCCCCCGCCTTCGTGCAGACGAATGAGCGGCAGGCGGTATTGGAGGGCAAGGTCCTCCGTATAGAGACTTTTTCTCAAGCCCGACGCGTTCGGAGATCCTCCCTTCAAAGTAAAGTCCTCTCCGCCGACGACAACCCGCCGGCCGCCGATGGTGCCCGTGCCGAGAACAAAATTACTGGGTGTGAGATTGTCCAGAGATCCGTCGTTTTGAGTCTCTGCATCGCCGGCGCCCCAGCCTTGTTCGCGAAAACTGGCCGGATCCAACAATCCGTCAATGCGCTCGCGAATGGTCAGCCGACCTTTTTCATGCTGACGGTCAACCGCATCCGGGCCGCCCTGCTGCCGAGACAGGGCACGGCGGCGATTGATTTCTTCGATTTCCTTATCCCATGTCATCGGCGTCTTGGTTCTATCCTTGTCGTTTTCGTCCTGTTAAAAGGACTCGAATGCCACATGTGTAAACATCCATTTGTGGCCCATTGACCTATTCAGCTCCACTAGACCACTCTCTTAAGTCCGATTCAAATTGAAGCATAAAGCGGCAGGCCTTGGCTCTTCGAACTGATCCTATCAAGTCTATCTCCCGATTTGTCCAAGTGGATGGTAATCCCGCCCCGGACGGGGGCCGGGTCGGTTGCCTCGATACCCCTGACGGCGCGCAGCTGCGATATGCCCACTGGCCGGGGACAACGCCCTCAAAAGGCACGGTCATTGTGGTCCCCGGACGGACCGAGTTCATTGAAAAGTATTTTGAGACCGTTGGTGAGCTGGTGGACCGGGGCTTTGCCGTCGCCGTCATCGATTTGCGTGGCCAGGGCCTGTCCAGCCGCGAACACCGTGACCGGCTCAAAGGACATATCCTCGAATTCCAAACCTATGTGGATGATTTGGCCCATTGGATCGATACCTGTGTGCGGCCGGATCTGCCGGCGCCGTTTTTGATTTTGGGCCATTCCATGGGGGCGCACATTGCGCTGCGTTATTTGCATGATCATCCGGGCGCGGTGTCGTGTGCTGTTGTGACCGCCGTCATGACCGTGATTCGGTCCTGGCCTCTGTCAGGCGGCTTTGCCCGTTCGATCGTGAAATTCGGCCGGCGACTGTTCGGCCCCAATGCCACCCTCCTTTCGGGCTCTCGGGCAAAACCTCTTATGGCCCGCTTTGAAGAAAACAAGCTGACCCATGACAAGAGGCGCTTTGAACGTATGCAATCAATGATCCTCGCGGATCGGGATCTCGGTTTGGGGCCGCCGACGATGGGTTGGCTGGATGCCGCCATTCGGTCCATGGATGTGATCAACCAGCCTGACTATGCGGCGGGAATCACCACACCGATTCTGCTTGGCATACCGGCTGAGGATCAAGTGATTGATGTGGCAAGTCAGCGGCGCTTGGCGCAGCTGCTGCCTCACGGGGACTCGTTTGTTGTGCCCGGGTCAAAACACGAAATTCTGATGGAGACCGATGCGCGCCGCGATGTGTTTTGGCAGCACTTTGATGACTACGTCCGCGACCGTTTAGGTGTTGAGATACCCTAAGGCTTCCCGGTGAAGGTCTGCGCTGGAGGCCGCAACGATCTGCCCGCCGTCGAGCGGCAATTCGCCGTCCCAGTTGGTCACCAACCCTCCTGCACCGTGAATGATCGGGATCAGGGGTTGAATGTCGTAAGGGGCGAGACTGGCCTCGACGATCAGATCAATCGTGCCCAGCGACAGAAGTGCATAGCCGTAGGCATCAAGACCATAGCGGGTCAGCTGGGCGGCTTGTTTCACATTATTAAACCGGCTGAGTTCCTCGGCATTGAACAGATCGGGCGTGGTGCTGGTCAGAGTCGCTTCGGTGAGGCGTGAACAGTCAGACGTGTTGATGGCGGTTCGGCTTCCGCCGCGTTCAAGCCAGGCTTCCTGTCGCGTCGATGTGTCGACACCGACAAAACGCTCGCCGATATAAGGTTGATCAATGACGCCCAAAATGGGTCGTTTCTGATGGGTCAATCCGATCAAGGTGGTCCAGGCGGGAATACCGGCAATATAACCGCGCGTTCCGTCAATCGGATCAAGGATCCAGGCAAACGGACTGGTGCCCTCTTTGGTCCCCCATTCCTCGCCGATAATCCCGTGTTCCGGATAGTGCTCTTCGATGAGGTCGCGGATGGCTTTTTCCGCGGCGCGATCGGCGGCGGTCACGGGGTCGAAATCACTGCCGTCCGCCTTATTGTCGACATGACTTGTGTTGCGGAAGGCGCTCAGCGTTTCGCCCGCAGCGGCCGTCGCCAGGGCTCCGGCGAAAGCCACCAATTCCTCAATCAAGCCCGGCTCAATGTCGGTTGGCTTTATTTGATCCGTAGACGGAGACATAGATATGGCACACTCTTTTGATGAGGCCAGAGTGTGCCATACTTGAACTGAGATTCAATACAAGATTAAGCAGCAGAGCTTAAAGACTTTGCGAGAGCCAACAGATGTTGCCGCGGCGCTTCCTCAAGGCCGTAATAGGCCCGCACCAGCTCCAGTGTTTCTTTCTCGTTCATGACGCCAGGTTGCAGCTGCGTCATCTCACCGTGAGAATCGTTATCGGCCATATGATCACTCTGATCATGGCCGTTCAGTTCCTCGAAGAAGAAAGAGACGGGAACACCCAACGCACTGGCAAGATCCCACAAACGGCTTGCGCTAATGCGGTTTGCGCCGCTCTCGTATTTTTGGATTTGTTGAAAGCGAATGCCGACGGTGTTGGCCAGTTGTTGCTGCGTCATCCCCAACAATGTCCGGCGATGCCGCAACCTGCTTCCGACGTGTTGATCGACCGGATGTGTCATTTTAGGTCACCCCATTGTTAAACCACTTCAGATTGCCAGACGGGTCTGGCGATACAGGCGAAGTTTGCAACAACTATGCCGGGTTAAGGGGTTCGAGAAATGTCCGGAAAAGGAAGGTTTTTCTGCGCAATCAGCGCCGCATGCGCAGGCTGACCGCTTCAATTTGTGCCAATGCTTCAATAACGCGGCCCATATCCTCGACCACCTGATTGAAGTTTGCTGAGCGCGTTAACGTCGATTCGTCCATGTAAATGCCGCGATTGATCTCAATTTGCAGCGCATGGATGTTGCGGATCGGGCGGCCGTAATGATCGGTGGTGTAGCCGCCCGCATAGGGATTGTTGCGGGCCACCGTATAGCCGAGCGATGCGAACGCCATTTCGGCGCATTGTGTGAGCGCCGGGGCGCATGACGTGCCGAAGCGGTCGCCAAGTACAATATCCGCCCGACCGTGACCGCGGTCTTCGTCCATGGGGCCGCCGACCGACGGCATGGAATGGCAATCGATCAAAATGCTGTAGCCGAAATTGTCGATGGTTTGGTCGAGCAATTCTTTCAGCGCACGGTGATAGGGCAGATACAGTTTTTCAATTCTGTCTTCCGCTTCTGCGAACGACATTTTTTGCGTGTAGATCTCGGCGCCGTCGGTCACGACACGGGCCACCGTCCCCAAGCCGCCAGCGACCCGCAGCGAACGCGTATTGGCATAGGCGGGCAGAGCATCTTCGAACATGCCGGGATCCAATTCATAAGGTTCCCGATTGGCATCTAAATAGGCCCGCGGAAACAGCGCATGAATCAGTGGCGCGCCGCAATGGGGTGCCAGGGCGAAAAGCTCGTTCACAAAGCTGTCTTCCGACCGGCGCAGGGTCAGCAGGTCGAGTCCGGAGGCGGCAATAAACGCTGCCGGATAAGATTGGCCGCTATGCGGAGATGCAAAGACAAGCGGAACGGTTTGTTTCGCCGGCGCGGCAACCGAAAAAGGGCGTGTCAAATCTCCCGGTTGATCAGACGGGCGCTGGGACTCGTGGGACGGCTGAATATTCATGGATGCAAAAATAGCCTCCGGCGCGCCTGAAAGGCAACCAATTCCATGGGCAAGACCGTTCGTTTGAGGCCGACTCGCCCATCATATGGGATGGCCTGACTCCTTGTCCAAACTTTCGTGGGGGCCCCAATCTTGCTATTGTGCTCGATCATAACACCTGTTACGCAGCGCGTTCAGGTTCGGTTTCTGGGCCTTATTTACCTTTTTGCAATAAACCCAGGCTTTCCTAGGGGCTCAGGATAAGCCATGCGCGGGGGTTCATGGCTCGAGGAGGGGGCACTTTCTATGGCTCGCATATTGCTCGCCGAAGATGACGATTCAATGCGCCGGTTTCTGGCCAAAGCGCTGGAAAAGGCGGGGCATAAAGTGTCTTCCCATGGCCAAGGGGATTTGGCCCTGGGGGAATTGGACGACAATCGCTTTGATTTGCTCCTGACCGACATTGTCATGCCCGTAATGGACGGGATTGAGCTGGCCCGCCGGGCGACCGCCCGCCATCCGAGCCTCAAGATTATGTTCATCACCGGATTTGCCGCGGTCGCGCTCAATCCGGATTCCAATGCCCCCAAAGACGCTAAGGTTCTTTCCAAGCCATTCCATTTGAAAGATCTGGTCGATGAGGTCGACCGGCTTTTGGCGGCTTAAGGGCAGACCGCCAGACTGAAGACTTGATAGCGGTGGACAGCGCCGCTGCAACTGGCTATATCGGTGCGCCTTGGCGGCGCCGTGCTGCCGGGAACAACCCACCAAGCCGTTCCGGCTTGACCCTTCTTGGTAAGGGCGCGTAGCTCAGTGGGAGAGCACTACGTTGACATCGTAGGGGTCGCAAGTTCAATCCTTGCCGCGCCCACCATTCTCCGCCTTCATTTTTGGGTCTCGTAGCGGGCGATGTTCGGATCGCTCTTCAGAATATCGTTTTCGAGGTGTTGGGCCGCTTCAGAATTTGATCGGAGCGTCGACTCCCAAAAAGCCAAGGAGACGGCTTTGGTGAGAGACCAAAAGGCTTCGTCATTTGGCCGCTTGCCGTTGCGCCCCACTCGGCCGGAAAACACCATGTGATCCGCGCCGTCAAGGACCAGAAGATATTGCGGCCGTGAGGGAATGCGTTCAAAGGGCAGTGTACGGACGGTTGGGTCAAAGGTGGGGGTTTGCCGAAGCGGGTCTTGATCGTCGGTCCCGGTCACATGCAAAATCGGAATCGTGATCTCTTCGTAGGCTTTCACCGGATCTTTTTGCTGCTGCGGCACATTGGGACTATAGGCGATCGCGGCGGTGATCCGTTTGTCTTGAAAGGAGTTGAGCCGCCTTCCGATTTTTTCACCCGCCGCAATCAGCGTTGACCGCGCCCCATAAGAATGGCCCGACATGCCGATAGCGCCGAGAGCAATGTGCCCGGCAAGCTCGCCGGTTTCGTTCCACGCTTCTATCGTGTCAATGACAAAGGGGATGTCCCGAAACCGGTCAATGGCGTTGCGTGGTTTGCGCAGGGAAGCCTGTAGTTTCTGAGCGATTTGCGAAGGCCGTTTGGCGCCGTCAAAAATAGACTTGTCGGAGCCCGGATGCTGAATATGCAAGGCCAGAAACCCGTGACTGGCGAGATGTTCGCCGAGATATGCCGCCGCGTCACGGGAGCCGCCGAGGCCATGAGAAAAAATGACAATCGGGTGCACTCCCGACAGAGTCGCCGGGCGATAGAGTTTATAAGGCAGCACGCGGTCGCGCCCCTCGTCGATCATCTCACCCAATCGAGTGACAGTGGTTTCCGGGCCGGGCGCCGCATAGTTCTGGGCCAGAGCAGAGCCCAATGGCAGCAAACACATGAGAAGTATGTGAACCGGGAACCGCAGCCCCTTTTGTACGTTCATTGTCTTTACCGTCTTTACTTTCTTTCAACGTGCCGACCCTGTGACTCCGTCGCTCTTTTTTTTGAGGGCACGCAGGTGACATCATCTGAAATCCCTCATAGTCTGACGCCAGTCACACACAATTCAAGGTCACGCACCATGATGATGCCGTCCAATTGGGTTCGAAATGCGACAGTCTTTTGTGGCGCTTTGTTTCTCAGTGCTTGCGATCCCAATCCGGGCGACGTCGCCTCGCTTGGCACCTTGGAACGGGACCGTATTGAATTGGTGGCTGAGTCCAATGAACCGATCACGCGGGTCTTGGTGGAGGAGGGCAAAGCCGTCGAGATCGGCGCGATCCTCATTCAACAAGACACTTCGCGGGCCGAAGTGGCATTGGCCCGCGCCCGGGCCGATGAGGCCGTGGCCCGGTCCGCATTGGCCGCTGCCGAGGTGGGGCCGCGGCAGCAACAAATTGCCCAAGGCCGGGCCCGTCTGGAAGGGGCCAATAGTGCGGTAACCACATCCAAAATTGAATTGGACCGGGCCATTTCCTTGGCAGAGCGTCAGGTGGCGTCCCAATCACGGGTCGATGAAGCGCAGTCGCGTTATGACGAGGCGCTTGCGCGGCAGACTGAGGCGGAAGCGGCCTTGAACGAGCTTTTGGAAGGCACGCGCTCTGAAGACATTGATCAAGCCCGCGCCCGCCAGGCTTCGGCATTGGCGACGGTGCGGGATTTGGAAATCACCCTGGATCGCGCCGCCACCCGCGCCCCGGTGGAAGGCGTGGTGGAGTCTCTGCCCTTTGAAATTGGGGAGCGGCCGCCCATGGGGGCGACCGTGGCGGTGGTGCTCGCCGGGGGTCGCACCTATGCGCGGGTCCACGTGTCTGAGCCGTTGCGGGCGCAATTACAAACCGGATCCCGCGCCGAGATATGGCTCGACGGAAGGGACGACCCGTTGCCCGGCCGCCTGCGTTGGATTTCGGCCGATGCGGCCTTCACGCCTTACTTTGCGCTCAACCAGCATGACCGCTCGCGGCTCAGTTATTTGGCGGAAGTGGATCTGGACACCGAGGATGGAACGCTGCCCATCGGCGTGCCGGTGGAAGTGACATTTCCGGATCTGGGTTCATGACATCGGAGCTCGCCATTTCCACACGGCAACTGACACGGCGCTTCGGTACACTGACGGCCGTCGACCACATTGATTTGGAAGTGCCCAAAGGTAAGGTCTATGGCTTCCTGGGGCCGAACGGTTGCGGCAAGTCGACAACGATCCGGATGCTGTGCGGTCTGCTCACCCCCAGTGAAGGCGAGGCCACGGTGTTGGGGGTTGATGTGCGCAAGGACCCCGAAGCCATCAAGCGCAAGATCGGTTACATGACCCAGCGGTTTTCGCTCTACGGCGATCTGACGGTGCGTGAGAATCTCAACTTCATGGGCGAAGTCTACGGCCTGTCAAAAGATGAGCGCGACAGCCGTATCCGCGCCAAGCTCGACCGGTTTCACTTAAGCGACCGTCAGCAACAATTGGCCGGCACCATGAGCGGCGGGCAAAAACAACGATTGGCCTTGTGTTGCGCGACTTTGCATGAACCGGAGCTGTTGTTTTTGGATGAACCCACAAGCGCGGTCGACCCGGAAAGCCGCCGGGAGTTTTGGGAATTTCTTTTTGATCTGATCGAAGACGGCACCACTGTTTTGGTGACCACTCATTTCATGGATGAGGCGGAACGCTGTCATGCCTTGGCGATCTTAAATGAGGGCGCGCTCGTCGCCGATGGAGCGCCGAAACATTTGATGGAGACCCTCGACGCCACGGTGATCGAAGCGGAGAGCGAACGGGCGCGGGCGGTGCGGACGGAACTTTTGAGTCTTCAAGATGTGATCGATGTGGCGCAGATCGGATCGCGCCTCCATGTGCTGGTGGATCCGGCGCGCAACGATCCTGAGGCCTTTCTCACAGCGCGATTGCGCGACAAAAATCTTGAGGCGGTGTTGCGCCAAGTCAAACCCAATTTAGAAGATGTGTTTGTCATGGCCACGCGGGATCAAGTGGGTGAGGCGGCATGACTTGGTTTTCCTTGGGCCGCGTTTGGGCCATTGCCCGAAAAGAATTCAGCCACTTGAAGCGGGACAAGCTTACCGGCGGGTTGGTGGCGGGCATCCCCGTGGTCATGACCGTCCTCTTCGGCTTTGCCATTAACAACGATGTGCGCGGCCTGTCGGCGGCCATTGTGGATGAAGCCAATACGTCGGCATCGCGGGCCTTAATCGCCGATGCCCGCGCGACGCAGGTCATTGATGAGCTCGTTCCCGTTAATAGTCCCTGGGCGCTGCAGCAATTGATGGCCAAGGGCCAAATCTCCGTCGGCATCTATATTCCGGAGGATTTTGAAGAGCGATTGGCACAAGGGCGCCGGCCTTTGGCGCAGATCTTGATCGATGACAGCGATCCCGTTGTTCTGAGCGCGGCGCGGGGCATGGCCAATCTGCCGCTCCGCGCTTTCGATCAAATGGACGAGCGCAACACATTCGAAGTCCGGGCGCTGTATAATCCGGAGCGCCGCTCGGCGATCTTTATTGTGCCCGGCCTGTGCGGCGTGATTCTGACTTTGACCATGGTCTTGTTCACCGCCGTTGCCATTGTGCGCGAGAGAGAGCGCGGCAATCTGGAGCTGCTCATCACCACGCCGGTGCAGCCGCTGGAATTGATGGTCGGCAAAATCGCGCCCTATGTGGCCATCGGTTACGTTCAGATCACCTTGATTCTTATTCTGGGCATGTGGATCTTCGATGTGCCAATTCGCGGCTCGCTGTTTGACTTTTATGTGGGCTCCGGCGTGTTTGTGGCCAGCGTGCTCACCCTGGGATTATTGATTTCCACCTTGGCCCAGACCCAGTTCCAGGCCTTTCAAATGACCTTCATGACGTTTTTGCCGCAAATGTTGCTTTCCGGCTTTATGTTTCCGTTTGAAGGCATGCCGAAACTGGCGCAATGGTTTGCGGAGATCTTTCCGCTCACACATTTTTTGCGGGTGGTGCGCGGGATCATTCTCAAAGACGCGTCGATCCCTATGTTAACCGCCGATCTCTGGCCCCTGGCGCTCTTCTTTGTCGTGGGGATTACGCTTGCCACGTTGCGGTTCCAAAAGAGCTTGGACTGAGCGCCAGCAATTTCGCGGTTCGTTGGTTACAGGGGCATATCGAGAATCTTGATCGGGTCGGCGATCACCTCTGGATCCTCATCACGGGCGATGGTGAGGTAGTCGGCCGGAAACTCTTCTATGCTTTGAATCTTGGCGCCATAGGCGCGGGACGAGATGTAGCCCGGTGTGTCACCGGATTTCATCCAAGGGCGCCAATTGCTGGTGGTGTTATAGGTGAGCGTTGCCGGTGCAGAGGCCAATTTGTCGTTCTCAATATCCTTAAGACGACCGTGATAGGTGACCAATTCATTGTAAAGATAACTGCCGAAGGCCGGATTATCGGATTCCATGCGGACAATCGTGTCCTCTTGCAGCCAGATATCATCGCCTTCAATGGTCACCGGGCCGAGCTCCCCTTCAAAGCTGAGATCGCCAAAGGGGAAGTTTTTTGGCGGCTGCAGGCCGTCCAAGGTGAGGGAAACTTTGTTGGGACCGAACAGCGCCGGCGGAATGGTGCCCACTTCATCTGTATACGGATTCCGGAATGTCTTCATCGGCTCGCCTGTTTCCAGATCGGTGAAATAGGCAAGTTCCAGCATGGTGATCTCAAAGACGTTTTCGGCGACTTGAACGGTGCGTTGGAAACTGCCGTTGAGGAGTGTGTAAAGCGGGCGAAAAACGCCGTCGACGACGGCATATTGCGTGCCTTTGAGCCACCATAAGACGGGCGTACCGTCGAGACTGCCGCGAAGCTTGATATGGGCGGCGAGAATGTCCGCCGGATCGTCCATCGTCATTGCATTTACCTTCGTTGATGTGAGCGGCAGAAGCGTGCTCATCGCCAGTCCACTCATACCGGCCATTACAGCGCGTCGATGCATGGGGTGCCCTCCCAATCCCTCAGAAAGGGCTATGCTAGGTCAGGCGAAGATAGAAGCCAAGCTGATGCAGGCGGGGAGGTTTAGATCGGGACGCGTTTCGGCTTGGCGTCGGGGGTCGGCGTTTCCTCGCGCCAGAGGCTTTCGCGGATATTGTCGATAAATTGCTGGGCGCAGGCTTTCCAGGAAAAGGCGAGAGCGTGGGATCGTGCTACCCCTGAAGGGATGTTCAGGGCGTCCAAGGCAGCTTGCCGTAAATCCTCATCGAGATAACCGGCGCTGGAACCGGTCAACACGTCTTTGGGGCCAGGCACCGGATAGGCCGCGACCGGCACACCGCAAGCAAGCGCCTCCAAGACCACCAGACCAAACGTGTCCGTCTTGCTCGGGAAGACAAAAACGTCGGCGCAGGTGTAGTGGGCGGCCAAGTCCTCGCCGTGTTTCGCGCCCGGGAAAATGACGTCGGGATAGGCGGCTTCCAACTCTTCGCGCTGGGGGCCGTCGCCGACAATCATTTTGGTGCCCGGCAGATCGAGATCCAAAAAGGCCTGCAGGTTCTTTTCGACCGAGACCCGGCCGACATAGGCAAAGACTGGGGCTTTCAAGTCCAAGGCCGCCGGCACCTCGGGATGAAACTGGTCGGTGTCAACGCCGCGCGTCCAGCTGCGAATGTTTTTGAACCCTTTTCCGGTCAATTCACGGCGCAGACTGTCTGTGGCTACCATCATGCCCTTTGACGGTCCGTGAAACCATCGCATGACCGCATAGCCCCAAGATTCGGGAACCGGGAATCGCGCTGAGACATATTCGGGAAAACGCGTGTGATAGCTGGTGGTGAAGGGGATGGCGTTCCGCAAACAATAACGCCGCGCCGCCCAGCCCAACGGGCCTTCGGTGGCGATATGCACCGCATTGGGCGCAAATTCTGCGATACGTTTGCGAACGCCCCGTCCCGCGCCGACGGCTAAACGGATCTCCGGATAGGTCGGGCACGGAATCGATCGAAACGAATCCGGCGCAATCACTTCCACCGTATGGCCAAGGGCGCGGCACTGTTCAATAACGCTTTGTAATGTTCGTACGACACCGTTTACCTGGGGCGCCCAGGCATCCGTAATGATGAGGAGTCGCATTAGGCGGCTGCTTTCTGCCATTGGGATTTTTTACTTTGTGCTTGTCTGTTTTTGACTATATCAGCCCAGTGCAGAATCTCCATGCTACCGTCGTGGTGCTCGACCAAAGCGGTACAGCTCTCAACCCAATCACCGTCATTGATGTAAATCGTCCCGTCGACAATCTTGTGTTCGGCATGGTGAATGTGGCCGCAAATGACGCCGTCGGCGCCGACGCGTTTGGCCTCTTGAACCAATGCTGTTTCAAAATTGCTAATGAACTGTACAGCATTCTTCACTTTGAATTTGAGCCAAGCGGACAGCGACCAATAGTCCATGCCTAAAAATTTGCGGGCATGGTTGAACAAGGTGTTCAGGCGCAGGGCCGCGCCGTAGGCAAAGTGTCCCAGCACGGCCAGCCATCTGGCATAGAGCACAACACCGTCAAAGGCGTCTCCGTGGACGACCAAGAATCTTTTACCGTCGGCTGTTTCGTGGATTGTCTCCGTGGTGACTTCCACGCCGGCCAGGTGGGTCCCGCAATATTTGCGCAGCACCTCGTCATGGTTGCCGGCCAGATAAATGATTCGCGTCCCATTACTGGCGCGCTCTAAGAGAGCTTGCACAACAGCGTCATGGGATTGGGGCCAGTACCAAGCGCGCTCCAATTGCCAGCCGTCGAAGATATCGCCGACTAAATATATTGTCTCCGCCTTTGTATGGCTTAGAAAATCCAGCAGCATCTCTGCTTGGCATCCCCTCGTCCCTAAATGAATGTCAGAGATGAAGATCGATTGATACTCGTATAGTCCGTTTTCTTGTCGCAATGGTCCACTCCGTATCCGGATTAATCGCCGACATCGAACTTACAACTGATTTTGATATCATTTTTGTGACAAAGTGATATAAGGTTTTGAAAGATATGATGGTTTTGCAGAATCGTCATACATGCGTGATCGAACTGTCATAATGGTTTCCGTCTATTAATCATCTGGGTACGTCTTAATGAAAATCTCTGTAATTTTTAACCCGACAGCGGGCCGTCGGCGTTGGGAATTCGTCAATGCGGTGATGACCGAGCTCAAAGTAAAAGGGGCAAGTGTTTCACTGGTTTCGACGCGGGGCCCCGGCGATGCAGAGATGCTTGCGAAAGAGCACGCCCAAAGTGATGCCGACATTGTAGCTGCTGCCGGCGGGGACGGCACAATCAACGAGGTGGCGAATGGCTTGATTGCCGCCGGTCGCGGAACCCTTGGGATCATCCCTATGGGTACCGCAAACCTTGTTGCGCTGGAGATTGGCTTGAAGACGTTGCCGATGGAGGTCGCTCGAACTTTATTGACCGGGACGCCCAAAACCATTCATGCCGGCATTGCAAATGGCCGGCATTTTCTTTTGATGGCCGGTGTTGGTTTTGATGCTCAAGTGGTTGCGGGTTTGAATATTGGACTGAAAAAGCGCATCGGCAAGGCGGCCTATGCATGGTCTTCAATGGTTCAAATGAATCGATACTCCTTTCCGACTTATCAGGTGACTGCCGATGGTGTCTTTTATGAGGCTGCGTCTGTTGTGATTTGCAAATCGCGCTATTATGCAGGCCCCTATACCTTAGCGCCTTCGGCCCGTTTGACAGATCCCCATTTGGAGCTGTGTCTCTTTAAGCAAAGCGGGAAACTATCGGTTATGCGCTATGGGCTCACCATGCTGCTCGACCGGTTTGAAACCTGTCCGGATATTGAGCGGATTGTCTGTAAGAGCGTTCAAATTGCTTCACCGGCCGACGGTTCGGCACCGATTCAGGCAGATGGGGAATTATTCGGCGAGGCCCCTGTCGATGTGGGCGTCGCGCAAAATGCGCTTCAGCTTATTTATCCGAATGCGGACTAATAAGAGTCTCATGGGTTGCTTTATTGGCCGCTCTCGTCGGCCGGCGCATCAAGATTGGCCTCCAGCCGCTTCATGGCATCCATGATTGCCTTGGTGAATTTCTCAAAGGTGCCGACCACTTCGTCAATCTCTTGTTCGGATGGGAGCATGATGCCATCGTTTGCGCCTGCATTCTGCCGCAAAGTTTCGAGCTCGTTCGTCAGCCTCTCAATTTCGGTCTCGTAGGCCGTCCTGTCATCTGCCGCTGTCCGGCAAATCAAATCCTCTTGCTCGAACTTGCACAGTGAGACGCGACCAGTTTCGGTATCCAATCGGATTATGCCGTTATCGGTTTCTTGCATCTCGTAGCGGCCTTCGGCGTAACCTGCTCCCGGTATGCCAAGGCAGATGACGAGAGTGAATGCAAAGGCGAGGCCCGAATTTTTCATTGAATCATCCCATCTTTCTATGTTGGTGCCGGATTCTGACACCAAATAGGGCGAATTTATGTTGGCGGCATTATACAGAATTTGCCGAGAACCGCAGTTTGATTCATCCCAGAATTCCGGGTCTTACACCGCAAAGTCTTTTTCACGCTTTTTTTCCGTCGTGAGATCTGGTTATGTCCCTCCATCGATTCTGAGGGGCAGATGACGGATCCAGAGACAAACTCACTTCAAGCGAATGCGGCCGCGGGCGGGACCATACATGTGATTCTGGCGTGCGTTGTGCCTTTGCTTTTGATGGTCGTGTTTGTGGTTTTAAGTCCATCCCCATCCTTCACCTATGAAGGAAGCTTGCTCGGCAATCTGTCCGGTGAATATTGGTATTGCAATACCGCTGTGCTTTGGTTTGGCTGGCGCCTAGGGGGTGAAACCAAGTTTGCCCATGAATTGCCGCTCAAATTCTGGCTGTCATCGATTGTGACTTTTGCCATTGTATCGATGCTTTTTGCGCAATCAGTTTGGTTGGCAGCAGATGCGGCGCCGGCGAACGCATCGCCCTATGCGACCTACTACATTCAATATGTTTTGCTGACTTATTTGATCGTTTATTTGGGTCACCGAAAGATCGGCGTGAAGAAGGACGGATAGGCCTGTCTAAGCGACTTCAGGTGGGATCGCGTTGATGGCTTCTTCTAACTGATAGAAGTTTGGCTGCATATCTGTCGGCACGTTGCCACGCCCGATCTCGACAGAGATTTGCGCGGCATTGCCATGCAAATGGGCCACCAGGACATCCCTGATGATGTTGTAGAACTGCGCTTCCTCGCTATAGACCTGAGACAAGCGGCTTGCAATCGGGCCGACGAAACCATAGGCCAAAAACACACCGAGAAAGGTTCCGACCAAGGCGCCCCCGATCATCTTACCCAAGACCGCGGGCGGTTCGGTAATAGCGCCCATGGTTTTGATAATACCCAGAACAGCGGCAACGATGCCCAAGGCCGGCAATGCATCGGCCATATTCTGCATGGCATGGGCGGGGTGTTCGATCTCATGGTGATGCTTTTCCAAAAGCTTTTCCATGTGATCTTCAACCTGGTGGGGATCTTCGAAATTCATAGTCATCATGCGCAGCGTGTCGCAGATGAATGCCATGGCAAAGTGATCCGCCGTGATCTTTGGATAGTGACTGAAGATGGCGCTCTCATCCGGATTCTCGATATGGGTTTCGAGTGCGATGATGCCCTTGGATTTCATGGTCTTGGTCAAGACGAAAAGAAGGCAGAGCAGATCCGTATAGTCTTCTTCTTTCCACTTCGGGCCGCCGACGAATTTCGACAGATCCTTCACGGTTGTCATGATGGCGTGGGCGCTATTGCCGATAATAAAGGCACCGATAGCGGCGCCCATAATCATGATCAACTCGAACGGTGCGGCCGTGATGATCACATCAAACTTGCCGCCGGCGAGCATAAATCCGCCGAAAACCGTGATAAATACGAAGGCTATCCCACCAATTTGGAACATGCTGTCTGGCTACCCAATAGGTTGTTTTTATTTGGAATCTCTTGCCGGATCCTCGGAAGGGAGTTTGGCCGTTAATGCTTAATACTCAGTGAAAACGCCCAAAAACCCTTGAATTTTGCCAAATCATCGCGCAAATGAATTCGTCAATGCGGCCCAGAATTCGCCACATTGATAGGAGATACCCCAGTTGAGCTTGCGGGGGCGTCAAAGAAACACTAGGTTTGGCCGCAATTGGGGTTGGGTCTCAAGAACCTGATTTTGGAGGGTGACTAATAATGAACAAGATACTGATGACTATGGCCGCGGGAGCGGTGGCGTTGTCGGCCCAAGCGGCGATGGCGCAAGAAATGACTTTGGCAGGGGCTCAAGCCCTGCTGTCGGAAATTCCCGGCGCGATGGATTGCAAAGAGCCTGCGGCTCCCGTGATCCCAAGCGGCGCGACGACGCCGGAACCGCAGATGCTATCTGCGATTGATGCCTTTAAGCAATTTGATACATCGTCGAATGACTACCGCAATTGTCTGGATGCGGCAGCGCTGAATATGGGCGATGGCCTGACTGATCAGCACAACCAAGCTATCACGTTGGTCTATGACGCCAATGCCAGCAAGGTTGAGGCCTTGGGTGCTCAAGTGAACGAAGAAATTCGGGCCTTCAATGAAGCCAACCCCGGCTAAGATCAATTTGATCTGAGGTTTGAAAGGTGCATTGCGGTCAATGCACCTTTTTTACTGCCTATTGCCCGCTTTCGACGCATCCTCGCGTAACAAGGCCAAAAGCGATTTTGTGGCAAAACCATCGGCGGGCAGGGACTTGTCTCGTTGATAGAGGCGCAACGCGGCGCGCGTATTGGCGCCGACGATGCCGTCAATCTTACCCACTTCATATCCGAGCAGGATGAGGCTTTTTTGTAGGTCTTCTCGTTCTGTTTTGGCGAGCGGCGGTTCGTCAACCGGCCATTGACCATAAAACTTGCCGCTGCCGCCTAAACGATCGGACAAATGCCCGATGCCGAGGGCATAAGACGTAGAATTGTTATAGGCCAAGATCGACTTGAAATTGCCGTAGGTCAAAAAGGCGGGGCCGGTATGTCCGGCCGGGATCAACAGGGAGGCGCTGACATTCTTGTCGCTTTCCAAATCGCTGCCAGGAACCCCTTTGACACCCAATTGCATCCATTGCGCGACGGATTTCACGATTGTTTTGTCTGCGAGCGAGTAGTCGAAATTGTCCGGCAGAACCACTTCTCGGCCCCAGCTTTCATTCTTGCGCCAACCAGAACCAACCAGGTGGTTTGAGGTGGAAGCGAAAACGTCTTGAAGATCCGACCAAAGATTAATACGCCCGTCATTATTATGGTCGACGGCATATTGAAGAAAGGTCGACGGAATGAATTGTGTTTGCCCCATGCCGCCGGCCCAAGAGCCGATCATCTGTTCTTTGGTGGCATAGCCTTCTTCGAGAATCCGCAAGGCCGCCAAGAGCTGATTGACGCCGAACTGAGAGCGGCGGGTGCGGTAAGCGAGGGTTGTGGCTGCATCAAATACACTGACATCGCCCATGACCGCCCCAAACGCGCTTTCCATTCCCCAAATCGCTGTAATGATTTCCCGGGGCACCCCATAAGCTGAGTCCATTTCGGAAAACAGAGCTTGGTTAGCGGTGATCAGCTCACGGCCCTTTTGAATGCGATAGTCGGAAGCGGCACCGTCTACGTAAACCCAAATTTGCCGCTCGAATTCCGGCTGGTTGTCGTTGGCCCGCCTGACTTCCGGTTTCAATTTGACGCCCGACATGGCCATGTCAAACGTATCTGCCGAGATCCCTTGGGTGAGCGCATAGATGCGGAAGGCCGCCAACCATTCTTCGAAAGGCAACTCTTCGCCTGTTAACCGATTGAGGGCCGCATCATTGACGCTTTGCGTCTGACTTAATGCCGGTGTCACGGGCGCCGAGCTGCAGCCGCCGATCATCAGCGATAGGAGAATGGCAAAGATACGCATCACGCAGTCCTTAATGTGGATTGAACCCCTTTCTACTTCGTAAAGTGCGCCGCGTGGGTTCGCAAGGGCTTTAGCGGACGGCGTCATCAGCCTGTGCAAAATCGTTCAGCCCGCTTGCCGGCGTATAATCAAGATCGGCGATTTCACGAATAAGCTTTGAAAGAATGGCACTCCGGAAGTCATTGAAATCTTCTGCGGCGACGATAAAGGCGCCGGGCCCACCGATGACATTGTCTTCGTAATAAAGATCAAGCTGCAGATCCACGGGAGTGGCAATCCCGACCGGTTGGGGCCGGTCGTTTAATATGGGAAGGCCGTTGATGATGATGCCCTTATCGAGCGCGGTTTGACGGGCGGCGGCCAGTGACCGCCCTTGATTGTGTACACCGTCACCTGAAATGTCGATGACCTTGCGCAAACCTTCATAGTCGTTCTTTTCGAACAAATCGGCGGAGTAATCGATGGCGTGACTGATCGATGTGTAGTAGGCCCGGTTCAGGGGTACCGCGTTGAGTCGATCCGCAAAGACTTGCGCACTTTCCGCATCAGAGATGATCATCCAATCCACAAGTTGATTTTGATAGACGCTGTCGGCCCACTCAACATAGGTGACGGCGATCTTGCCCAAAAAACCCGAGGCGATGGCGTTCAACACCGCCTCGTTGGTCAGCGCAGAGATATAGCCGTCTCGTTGCGTGCGGGCTTCAAAGGCATCGACGCTATAGGAGATATCCACCGCCAAAACGAGCTCCAGATCGACTTCCTCGCCGGTCATCATGTCGAAAGGGGGAGGTTCTTGGGCGTGCACCTTCAGGCAAAACGACAGACCCAAAAACAAACTCAACAAGGATGTGCGTATCATCGTGGGCTCCTGTCTGCGCGCAGGCCTATAGCCTAGGCACTTGTTTGCTGCCCTGCAATCAAAGAGCCGTGACAATTGAGCTCAGCCGGATCGCGAGGCTTCGTGTTGACATGGTTTGGCGTCAGCACTATGGTCCGCCGCTTGAATATGCGGGGCCGGATCCCGCCCTTATTTTATGACCTGGATGGAAGCAGATGAAAGTCCGTAGTTCGTTGAAATCATTGAAGAATCGGCACAGAGACTGCCGCGTGGTTCGCCGCAAAGGCCGGGTCTATGTGATCAGCAAGACCAATCGCCGCTTCAAGGCCCGCCAAGGCTAGGCCATCGGGGTCACCTAGACCCCTTTTTTCCGATTGGATGTCAGCCGCTGTCATAAGGATGGCGGCTGTTTTTATTGTTTGGATCGATCGCGCTTCTTATTCGGCGCTGGGCATCTTTTCTCAAGCCGCCGAGCTTGCCTTTAGGGCCAATTCACGGCCAAATACCTAAAGTTCGACCCGTCCGTCAGGGCGAAAATCCCGTTTACTGCGGGATGTGCGCCTTGGACAAATGTGGCTGATGGGCTGTGGTCGGAACTTTGGATTGTGGAGCCGACTGGATGAGCGAGCCTTTCCTGCTCTATGGCGCAACGGGGTATACGGGCAAGCTGATTGCGCGGCGGGCTAAGGCCCTCGGGATGCGGGCAATCCTGGCCGGCCGGTCGGCGGAAAAGGTTGCTGCTGTTGCCGCGCCCTTGGGCTTTCCTAAGCACGCCCTATCGCTCGATGATTCTGCGGCGCTCGACGCGTTATTGGAAAAAGTCCCGGTCGTGCTTCATGCGGCCGGTCCCTTTAGCGAAACGGCGAGCCCGATGGTGGCCGCTTGCCTGCGCACGAAAACCCACTATGTCGACATAACGGGCGAGATTCAGGTGTTTGAAGGCTGTGCCCATCGGTCAAAAGATGCGGCTGAGGCCGGCATCATGTTATTGCCGGGTGCGGGATTTGACGTCGTGCCCAGTGATTGTCTGGCGAAACATGTGGCCGAAAGGGTGCCCGGCGGACATCATCTGACTTTGGCGATGAGCGGCATGTCAAAAGCGTCACGTGGCACTGCGAAAACGGCTGCCCAGTATATTGGGCTGGGAACTTATGTCCGGCGAGGCGGAAAAATTCATCAGCTTACAGACGTTTTGACAGAAGATTTCGATTTCGGTGATGGCCCGAAAAAATCTATTGCTGTCAGTTGGGGTGATGTCTCCACTGCTTATCATTCGACCAACATCCCGGACATTGATGTTTTCTTTCAAGCGAGCGGCGAACTTGAGCGGGCAATGCGCATGGGGAACTTCGCCGGCCGGGTTTTGCGCAGCAAATATGGTCAACGCTTTGTGCGCCGTCAGATCAATCGCCGGCCGGAGGGCCCCACCGACGAAATGCGCGAAACCACCCGTCACGTCATTCTGGCCCAGGTGACCGACGGATTTCGGAACTGCGAGACGGCGCGCTTAACCACGCCTGAGGCCTATTCCCTCACGGCGGAAACGTCTCTTGCCATCGTGCAGCGTATCCTTGACGGCAACTGGAAACCTGGCTTCCAGACGCCGTCTAATCTCTTCGGCGCGGATTTTATTCTGGATTTTGAAGGCGTGACACGGGAGGATTTGGGCTAAGCAGCCGATTAGAACTCAGCCTTAAAAAGATCACAAGGTGTTGTGAAGATGTTCCGGCGTGATGTGCTAGTAAAGGGTATGGAGCGGATGAAAAAATTGTTCGGCGTGATAGGGCTCGTCTTTGCGACGTCCATGTATGCCTCTTGCGGGGCGCAGGCCGATCAGAGCAATCCGGAGCTTGATGAGCTGTTTGAAGAGCTGCAACAAGCAGAAGTTCCGGCCAATATCAAACGGATAGAGAATCGCATTCTGGATATTTGGCGGGATCCGGGCAGCGACAGCATTGATCTGTTGATGAACCGCGCCATTATGGCCATGGCGCAGCAAGAACTGGATGTCGCCCTCATTCACCTAGATGATGTCGTGGAATTGGCGCCCGAATATGCCGAAGGTTGGAACCGCCGCGCGACGTTACTCTATGTCATGAATCGTTATGAAGATTCGATCAGCGATATTGAAAAGACGGTGTCACTGGAGCCGCGGCACTTTGGGGCCTGGTCGGGTCTCGGCAATATCCTGGCGGAACTGGGGCGCCCGCAAGCAGCGGTCAAAGCTTATGAGGAAGCGCTCAGTTTCAATCCGCATCTCGATGGCGCAAAGGAAGCGGTCGAGGAGCTAAGCCCCAAAATTGAAGAACGCGGCATCTAGACATTTTCAGGTTCAATGAGAATCGCCCGGAAGTCATTGACATTGGTATGCGTGGGACCGGTCCGAATGGACTGACCGATGGCTTCAAATAGGTCACCTGACCTGTGCTGCGCCAGGTCATCCTCAATACTGCGCCCTATTTCTTTTGCCTTTTTGACTGTGCCTCCGTCGACATGGGCGCCGGCGATCGGATTGTCTTGCGGGGTTTTTCCGTCTACGCCGTCCGTGTCGGCAAATAGGGCAGAGATTCGCGCGTGCCCGGCGATATGCGCCGCAAAGCTCAAGGCGGTTTCGCGGTTGGGGCCTCCCTCGGCGGGGTCTGCCGCGCGCGCCAACCGGGTCGTGACTTCACCTCCCGAGAGAATCACACCATGCCATCCGTCTTTGGCTTTCCGAAGAGCATAGTCAGCGAGATGGCGTCCGGCATCTTGTGCATCCCCTTCCATCGTGTCGCCGAGAATGTCGATCATCAACCCGGCCTGGCGGGCGTGCTCGGCCGCCGCTTGAAGCGCGTCCATGGGTTTGGCAATGAGCCGAAAGTCGACAGGCTCGACGCCCATCTCGGTCGGTTTTGTGTTTTCAAGCCGGTGTCGCGCCGTTGCGGGCAAGGTGATGCTCAGCCGATCCAGAATCGCGATGGCATCGGAGGCAGACGAGTCATCGGGGACCGTGGGGCCCGAGGCAATAATGTCCGGCCGATCACCCACTACATCGGAGATGGCAAGGGTGACAAGCTGGGCGGGTTTGACGGCGTCAGCCAAGCGGCCCCCTTTGACGGCGGAAAGTTGTTTGCGAACCGTGTTGATCTCATGAATGCTTGCCCCCGATTTTAACAGGGCCTCATTGACCTGCCGGTATTCGGTCAGGCTCAAGTCTGAAATCGGCAACGTCATGAGCGCCGATCCACCCCCCGATATCAGGGCCAGAACAAGATCGCCCGCGCCGGCCTCCTCAGCCAATTGGACGATGCGGCGGCTGGCCGTGACGCCGTTTCGATCCGGCATGGGGTGGCCGGCTTCCGTCACTTGAATCTTCCGGGTTTTCAGTTGAGACCCGTAGGGGCAGATCACAAGACCTGCAAGAGGCTGATCGGGCCAAGCCTGTTCCAACGCCTGGGCCATGGCGGCAGAGGCTTTTCCGGCGCCGATGACAATCACCCGGCCTGTCTTCGGGGGCGCAGGAAGATGGGGTCCGAGGCAATAGGCCGGTTGAACACGCCGGATAGCAGCCGCAAGGAGCTCTTCCAACAATTTGCTCGTGGCATTTTTTGGCACTGTGCGATCACTTAAAAGATTGCGCGCGTATAGGCTTGTGCGGTAGCCAGTTTGGCTTCGCCGTTTTGTTATAACCGGCTTTTTGCGCAAAAGGGGAATTGGCGTCCGTGCATTCAACAGAACAGGCTGATAAGGCGGATACTGTGTCTTGGGCGTTGGCCTATCCCTTCGAAGTCCCGGACAGCTCCTTTCTTTATGTCGATGGATCGGTTTTTCACTTTGATCGACACCAAGTGAGTGCCTGGGAAGACGGCCGGGTTATGGTTGGGAACGAGTCCGTTGAGGTGCGGTCCGTTCTGAGCCGCTTTGACATTGCCGAGGAGCAATTGACCGGGACGCGCGTACCTGTGATCGCCTGCGGCTCCAATGCCTCGCCCCAACGGTTAAAACAGAAATACGATCGTGACTTGCCGGGATCCGTCGTACCGACCTTTCGTGTGACACTGACCCATTACAGCGTCGTCTTTGCGGCAAAATTTACCGAATATGGATCGGTGCCCGCGACGCTCGCGCATACGCCGGGCACAACGACAGAGGTCTATGTCAATTTGCTGTCGCCTGCGCAGCTTGCCGTCATGGACGGGACAGAGACGCTCGGCTGTTCCTATGATCGGCCCATCTTAGACGACGCGGTTGTTGAATCGGAAGATGGATTTCAGTTTGCCGACGTGCATGCCTATATCAGCCGCCATGGATGCTTCACGCCGCACGGACAACCGGTTACGCTGTCCGGCGTGAAGAGTGACGGTAATCCCTTCACGGCAATGGAGCAGGCCTCCGTTCAACACGTGGCAAAACGCTTGTTGGATTCTGCCCATTCGCTTGAAGATTTCGTTTTTGAGAATATCTCCAACGAAAAGCTTAGACGCGAGCGCAGCCAGTTCTTGGCGAACGAATATTCGGTGCCTGCCGGCCGTCAACCATCGTCATAAAGGAGAAAGTACATGTCCGAGTCCCAAACAACCGAGTTGGAAGCGGCGGCGTTTCGCCGACTGGTCTCCCATTTTCGCGGCCGTCCGGAAGTGCAGAATATTGACATGATGAACCTGGCCGGATTTTGCCGCAATTGCCTCTCGGATTGGTACCGGGAGGCGGCAGAAGAACGCGGGATTCAAATGACAAAAGACGAATCGCGTGAAATTATATACGGCATGCCCTATGCGGACTGGAAGCAGAAGCACCAAACGCCCGCCAGTCCCGATCAATTGAAACAGTTCGAAAAGAACAAACCCGCCCAATAAGTGCGTTCAAGCGCCAGAGGCCAAACAAATGATCATGCCTTTCAAGGTGTGATGAAATGGTGGAGAGAAAGATGCCGGACACCCAAGTCAATGGCGCCAATGGCGCTGCCGAAAAATCCAGCCCGCAACCGGCCGGCATTGCTGCCGGACAGCTCAAGGCGCTGATTCAGAGGATTGAGCGGCTGGAAGAAGAGAAGGCGGCGCTCGGTGCCGATATTCGCGAGATTTATGCCGAAGCCAAAGCCAACGGCTTTGATCCCAAAATCATGCGGCAGGTGGTCCGCTTACGAAAGCTGGACAAAGCCGACCGCCAGGAACAAGAAGCGCTTTTGGACTTGTACCTGCACGCTCTCGGTGAGTTGGAGTAAGATTTTTTTGAGAGTCCCGCTAGATGGGATTGGCCCGTCACTGTTGTGACGGGCCTTTTTTGTGCCGTGCTGCGCGGTATTCGAATCTTACCTTTTGCCAGAAAACCGGGATTCCTGAGGGCAAAAATAGATTGACATAACCAACTTATCATATAATTATAAAGTTATGGAACAAATTGGTTATGGAAATAGTCCGGTAAACCTTGATGCGGTTTTTGCGGCTTTGGCGGACCCCACACGCCGGGCGATTTTGACCCGCCTCGCAGATGGCCAGGCGTCGGTCAATGAACTGGCGGCCCCCTTCGAAATTAGCCAGCCGGCTGTCTCCCGGCATTTGAAAGTCTTAGAGCGCGCCGGTTTGGTCGAGCGCGGTGTGGATGAACAACGCCGGCCCGCCAAATTAAAGGCGGAGAATCTATCCGCCGCCGTCGACTGGCTGACGGAATTTCGAGCCTTTTGGGACACGAGTTTTGAGCAACTCGATAATGTCCTTATACAGATGAAAAAATCACAGATGAAGGAAGCCGGAGATGAGTGATTTGCCTGAGTTCATCATTGACCGCGAGTTCAATGCGCCTCGGAACCTTGTTTGGAAAGCCTGGACCGATCCCGCGCTGCTGTCTGAATGGTATGGTCCTCGTGTTGAAACAATCATTCACAAATTTGACTTAAGCCCCGGCGGCGTTTGGCTCAACGAAATGAAAATGGGTGAGAAGTCCGACCTGAGCAAGATGACGTTTCAGGAGGTCGTGCCAGAAGAAAAGCTGGTATGGCATCACTCGTCGACGGATGCTGACTGGAACATCATTTCCAACCCTATGATGCCTGACTGGCCGCGCGTTCTTCTCACCACCGTTACATTTGAGGATCAGGGGGCTGATACGAAAGTGCGGTTGGTCTGGACACCTTTTGACGCTAATGATGCGGAAATCGCCTGCTTTGCCGGTGCTATGGACGGCTTTGGCAGCGGATGGGGCGCCGGTTTCGACATTATGGATCAGCTGTTGACGGACTTGCAGGCGGGCAACACTTAAGGTCACCGGATGAGCGCGAAGCGGTGCGCCGGATTCCGACCCCGTGTTTTGTGTCGGTCGGGGCCTAGGTGTGAACGCTTGAGTCTAACTGTTGACCACGTCCCGATCGAGTCCCAGATCGCGCACTTTGCGATATAGAGTCGAGCGACCGATGCCCAAGCGGCGAGCCACCTCTGACATATGACCGCTATAGGTCTCAATGGCGAGCTGGATCATTTCACCCTCGATTTCCTCAAGCGTTTTGAGGTGGCCTGAGGCATTCATGGCGAGTATGGCGCCTTCAATTTCTTCACGGGTTTGCAAGAGCGATGTGGGTTGCTCAGAGCCGTTGCCGAATACCGTTGGGGTTTGATTTTCTGCTACCGGCTGCTGGATACCCAATTGTGTGGCGATTTGCGGGAAGTCCGTACTTGTCAGCATATCGCCGTCCGACAGAACGACGGCACGGAACATAGTGTTTTCCAACTGACGCACATTGCCGGGCCAAGAAAAGCTCATGAGCATTTGAAGGGCGTCTGCGTCGATACCGGAAATTGTCTTGTCTTCTTCAATGGCAAGCCGCTGCAAGAAATACTGAACCAGCGGCTCCAGATCGTCCATCCGCTCACGCAAGGGCGGCACTTGGATCGGGAAAACGTTCAAGCGATAGTAAAGATCCTCGCGAAACTCTTCATTCTGGGCGAGGGTCAAAAGATCTTTGTTGGTCGCCGAAATCAATCTTACGTCGATCTTCACAGGTTTCTTTGCGCCCACCGGGTCAACTTCACCTTCCTGCAAAACCCGCAACAACTTCACTTGCATGTCCAGCGGCAGCTCGCCGATTTCGTCGAGAAACAGTGTACCGCCATCAGCCTCTTGAAACTTTCCGAGATGCTTGGCATTGGCGCCGGTAAAGGATCCTTTTTCGTGGCCGAAGAGAATGCTCTCCACCAAATTTTCTGGAATGGCGCCGCAATTCACGGTGACAAAGGGTTTTCCGGCACGATCCGATTGGCCCTGAATCGCCCGGGCGATCAGTTCCTTGCCGACGCCGCTTTCGCCTTCGATCAGAATAGGAATGTTGGAAGCCGCTGCCCGTTCGCCCAAGCGAATAACTTGACGCATACCGGGGCTGTCGGCAATCAACTCGGAAAATGTCAGGCGGCCTGAGACTTTTTTGTTCAAGCGCTTGACCTCGCCGGTCAATGTTCTGATTTTCAAGGCGTTCTCAAGTCCCACCTTGATCCGCTCGGGACTGGCGGGCTTAACGAAGAAGTCAACGGCGCCCGCTTGCATCGCCTTCACGACGGTTTCGATGCCGCCTTGCGCGGTCAGCACAATCATCGGCAGATCCGGACGCTCAGGGTGAATGCGATCAAGAACAGCAAAGCCGTCCACTTCCGGCATCACCAAATCCAACATGACAACATCAATGTTCGATCCATCAGGCCCTTCCAAAAGGTCCAGTGTTTCTTGGCCGCCTTCGGTTTGAACGGTTTCATATCCCATACGTTCAATGGTTGCCTGCAGAAGGCGTCTTTGTGTCGGATCGTCATCTGCGATCAGAATTTTCTGAGTCATACTTCCCTCGTGGATCGAGCCACCCGGCATCCTCAGACACCGGCCATTTACCAAATCGTTTCTTCGCGCCGTTTGGGTTTCCCAGGACGGCGGTTTTGTTGGGAAGGATCATGACCCGGCAGTGGTTAAAATCCGCTTTAGACTGTGCAAAGACGGCACAATGTTGGGATCATCTTTCGGTGGAATGCCGCGTTTTCGTGATCTTCATGAGAGCGTTCAGCTCCTCTGAGTGGCCACAGCTTGGCTATGTTTCGCGTTGTGAGCCTTGCCTCAAACGCGGTCTCATTCCATCCTACGGGTTTGCAGGACTTTTTTAACCATTCGCTAGATTCAGGTTCGCGCTTAAGGGTATAAAATTCGGCTATCTCAGAAAACTTCTGAGCGGCAGTGAACGTTTCGAATGGTGGTCTGAGTTTCGCAAGCTTGGGAATATGGGGGAAGAACGGTCGGATGAATAAGATTTCGCGGCTCTTGGCAGTGGGCGCGCTCACAGGCGCTATCGGCGCCTGTGCGTTTAATGTCGAACCTTTCCTGAGTAAGGAAATTACCGGGACTGATTTCAGTTCCTATTTGGCCCGTGAATATCAACGTCGCACCGAGACCGAAGTCAATGTTGACGTCCAGTGGGTGCATGCCAGCCGTCTGGCGTCAAAGGGTGAAAGTGCGCTTGCCGGCGCGCAGGTTTTGCCTTGGATGGCTGCCGACTGGAATGTGGCCGAGGGTGATAGGGCCGATTTGGAGTCGGCGCGCGCAACGCTCATGCAGCGTTTGGAGCGTGGCCGAGAGGCAACGCCCGAAGCCTGCGCCAGGGCGCAAGTTTACTATGACGGTTGGTTAGAACAGTCTCACGACAATGATTGGGGCGAGACGGCCATCGGGCCGGTGCAACCGGATTATGTTGCCGCTGAGCGTGCTGCTTTCGAAGATATTCTCTCTCTGTGTGGCGGCGGATATGTGGTTTATTTTGGCTTTGACCGCACGGATCTCACCGATGCTGCTCTCGCCGTGATCGAGGAAATTGTCGCTATTGCATCAGGCCAGAACATTTCCATTGTCGGTCATACGGATACGTCCGGCCCTGCTGCCTATAATGACGGCTTGTCTGAGCGACGTGCGCAGTCAGTCGCCCAAGCGCTCCGCCAGCGTGGCGCAAGTGTGAGTAATGCAGGCGGTGAAGGTGAAAGCGATCTTGCCGTGCCGACAGCCGATGAGGTGCGCGAGCCGCTGAACAGGCGCGCGACCGTCTTCGTGAATTAGGCGCTGACACTTGTAATTGCGGGCAATCGCTGCGTTCGTTTGCCGCACCGGCCTTCGGCACTTGACCCAGCCTTTGTTTGTTTGCGTAGTTATAGGTGCGCAACCCTTTTTCCCTGACTGGATCCATGCCTGAAAACCCCTCTGACATAGAACGCAATCGCCTCACAGGACGCGTTCGGCGTTATGGCCAGGTGGGCGCCGGGGTCGGCGGCTATGCGGTGAAAGAGGCAAGCGCCAAACTTCTGGGTATGGATCGTGCGGCGGAACAACAAGCGGCCGCACTGAAAAAGGCACTCGGCGGCCTAAAGGGCCCCATCATGAAGCTGGCTCAAATGATGGCGACCGTCCCTGATTTATTGCCGGAGGATTTTGCGCAGGAGCTCAAAGAGCTGCAAACCAATGCACCCGCCATGGGATGGCCGTTTGTCCGGCGCCGCATGCGGACGGAACTTGGAGCGGATTGGCAAAGCAAGTTCAAATCGTTCGAGCGTGACGCTGTGGCCGCCGCGTCGTTGGGCCAAGTTCATCGAGCCGTCCATCAAGACGGCAGATTGCTCGCCTGCAAATTACAATACCCTGACATGCAGTCGGCTGTTGAGGCGGATCTGCGGCAATTGAAAATGGTGATGGCGATCCATCGCCGTTTTGAAAGCGCCATCGATACCTCCGAGATGGGTCATGAGATTGGCATGCGACTGCGTGAGGAGCTCGACTATGGTCGTGAAGCCGGTCATCTGGCGCTCTACAAGGACATGTTATCGCCGTTCCAGGAAATCCATGTTCCGGATGTTATTTCTGATCTGAGTACGGAACGTCTTTTGACCATGACATGGCTGGATGGCCGCTCGGTACTCGACTTTAAGGAAGCGCCGCTTGAGGTCCGGAATCAAATTGCGACCAATATGTTTCGGGCTTGGTGGCATCCTTTCAGTCACTATGGGGTGATTCATGGAGATCCCCATCTCGGCAACTATACGGTCGAACCACAGGCGCATGACTTGAACCTATTGGATTATGGTTGCGTGCGTATCTTTGCGCCCGAATTCGTCGGCGGAGTCGTTGGCCTATACCGCGCCCTAAAGGCGGACGATCGCGACGCGATGGCGGAAGCCTATCGCTCTTGGGGATTTAGGGATTTGACCCATGAGTTGATTGACGTCCTTAATATTTGGGCCGGGTTCATTTATGGACCATTGTTGGACGACCGTGTACGGACAATTGCCGATGGATTAAAGCCATCCGAATATGGGCGACGCGAAGCCTTTCAGGTTTATACCCAGCTGCGAGAACTTGGGCCGATCACCCCGCCGCGCGAATTCGTTTTTCTGGATCGGGCCGCCATCGGCTTGGGATCCGTCTTTCTGCACTTGTCGGCAGAGCTGAATTTCCATGATCTGTTTAACGAGGCTATCGAAGGTTTTGATACCCATGATGTCTCTGATCGCCAGCGCGCCGCTTTGACGGCCGCCGGCCTGGCGGAATAGGCCTGCAAACCGTTAAGTGTCTGTTTTTAATTGTAAAAAATCTTGAATCGGCAACCCCTCGCCGGGTTGCTTCTGCGCCCAAACACCACCTTGTGCGGCGCAACAATTTTGGTATATTCGGCGCGATTTTAACGGATATGAAGGTCGCACAAATGGCGGAAGTTGAGCATCAAAAGGGACAGATGGATATTTCAGAACAGCAAGAAGCGTATGGAATTTTCGCCGCCATTGTGAAATGGGGAACAATCGTTGCCGTGGTTTGCGCTGTTTTGGCTGCGATTTTTGCGCAAGTTTGGTGGGATCAGCTGCCAACGCCTTAAGACTCGATGACGATATCGGTGTTATGTCACCGATTTTCTATTTTTCTTTTCTCCCCTTAAATTCCAAGGCTTCGGGTTATGCAAATTGCGATACCGAAGGAACGTCGTGATACGGAAACCCGTGTGGCGGCCTCTCCTGAAACCGTCAAAAAATTTATTGAGCTGGGCTGCGAGGTTGTTGTGGAAACCGGTGCTGGCGACAACGCCCGTTTCACAGACGAGGCTTTCGTGGAAGCCGGAGCCAAAATTGCCTCTGATGAACCCGCTGCTCTCAAAGACGCCGATATTGTGCTGAAGGTTCTACGCCCCCTGCCCGATGAGGTGGGATTGATTAAGAAAGGCGCCAAACTGATCGGTATTCTCTCACCTTATGGTGACCGGGATTCCATAGCGGCCTACGCAGACGCGGGGATTGATTCTTTCGCGATGGAATTTATGCCCCGAATCACGCGGGCACAGAGTATGGATGTCTTGTCCTCTCAATCCAATCTAGCGGGCTATAAGGCCGTCATTGATGCGGCGGACGAATATGGCCGGGCCATGCCCATGATGATGACGGCGGCCGGATCCATCGCGCCGGCGCGCGTTTTTGTTCTGGGCGCAGGCGTGGCAGGATTGCAAGCCATTGCCACCGCGAAACGTCTTGGTGCCATCGTTAGCGCGACGGACGTGCGGCCCGCAGTGAAAGAACAAGTCGAAAGTTTGGGCGGCAGCTTCGTCATGGTGGAAGATGAAGAAAGCGCCGAAGCCGAGACATCCGGTGGTTACGCCAAAGAAATGAGCGCCGATTACCAGCAGCGGCAGGCGGAGCTGGTATCCGAACATATGGCCAAGCAGGATATCGCTATTTGCACCGCGTTGATTCCCGGAAGGCCCGCCCCTGAATTGATCAGTGAACAGATGGTGCGATCCATGAAGCCGGGATCCGTTATTGTCGATTTGGCTGCCGAGCAGGGTGGTAACTGCGCTTTGACCAAACCCGGTGAGGTGATTGATGTTGACGGCGTGACCATCATAGGCCGCTTGAATGTGCCGGGGACCGTGCCAACAGATGCCTCTGCGCTTTACGCGAAGAATCTCTTTAATTTTCTCTCACCCTTTATCAATGCTGAAAGCGGTGCGCTGGAAATTGATTGGGACGATGAGATCATTACCGGAACATGCCTGACGCGAGAGGGCGCCATTGTCCATGCCTCGCTGACTGAAGGAGCCTAAATCGATGGCCAAAGACATTGACGACGTCGTCGACGCCACCAAGGAAGCGGCCGAACGCGCCCAAGAAGCCGCGGATCAGGCCAACGAAGCAGCTGGGCAGGCGGCCGAAGCAGCGGCACATGTGGCAGAGATGGCGGCCGCGGCAACTCTCGGATCAACGGGAATCGATCCGTTCGTGTTCCGTTTGTCCATCTTCGTCTTGGCTATTTTTGTCGGCTATTACGTGGTTTGGAGCGTGACGCCCGCCCTTCATACACCTCTCATGGCCGTCACCAATGCGATCTCGTCTGTGATTGTGGTGGGCGCGTTATTGGCCACTGGCGCAACGGTTGTCGATGCGGTGTCCGATGGCGCAGGCATCTCAAGGACATTCGGTTTTCTCGCTTTGGTTCTGGCAAGCGTGAATATTTTTGGGGGCTTTCTGGTCACCCAGCGCATGTTGGCGATGTATAAGAAAAAAGAAAGATAGATCGACATGTCACTTAGTCTTGCAGCTCTGTTCTATCTTGCGTCCGGCGTTCTATTTATTCTGGCGCTGCGCGGTCTGTCATCGCCGGAAAGTTCCCGGCAAGGAAACCGTTACGGCATGATCGGTATGGCAATCGCGGTTGTCACCACCCTGTTGATTGCCAGTCCTGACAGTTTTGGTCTTTGGCTCTTGATCATCGGCGGCATCGCACTCGGTGGCGGGATCGGCACCGTCATCGCCCAACGTATTCCCATGACCGCCATGCCCCAACTCGTCGCCGCCTTTCACTCCTTGGTGGGTCTGGCTGCCGTATTTGTTGCGGCCGCCGCGCTTTATGCACCCAGTGCTTTCGGTATCGGCAGCGTGGGCGCGATCAAGATCAGCAGTCTGATCGAAATGGGCCTCGGAGTGGCCATCGGGGCGATCACCTTTACCGGCTCTATTGTGGCCTTCACCAAGTTGCAAGGGCTCGTCTCCGGGGCGCCGGTGGTTTTTGCGGGGCAACACAAGCTCAATGCACTGCTCGGCATTGTCATGGTTTTCCTGCTGGTATTTTTTGCGCTCAGCGAAAGCACTTTCTTGTTTTGGGTTTTGGTCCTCGTCGCCCTGGCGGTCGGTGTTTTGATCATCATCCCCATCGGCGGTGCCGATATGCCGGTCGTGGTGTCGATGTTGAATTCCTATTCCGGATGGGCGGCGGCCGGTATCGGCTTCACGCTTGAGAACACCGCATTGATCATCACCGGCGCGCTGGTGGGATCGTCCGGTGCCATTCTCTCCTACATCATGTGTAAGGGCATGAACCGATCCTTCTTCAGTGTCATTCTTGGCGGCTTCGGCGGCGAAACCGACTTGGCCGCTGCGGGTGGCCAAGTTGAGACCCGGCCCGTCAAACAGGGCAGTGCCGAGGATGCGGCCTTCATTATGAAAAATGCCGGCTCCGTGATCATCGTACCGGGTTACGGTATGGCCGTTGCGCAAGCTCAACACGCCTTGCGGGAAATGGCCGACTCATTGAAAGCCGAGGGCGTCAAAGTTTCCTATGCCATTCACCCGGTGGCCGGCCGTATGCCGGGCCATATGAATGTGCTGTTGGCCGAGGCGGATGTGCCCTATGACGAAGTGTTCGAATTGGAAGATATCAATTCCGAATTCGCCAATGCGGATGTGGCCTTTGTGATCGGCGCCAATGACGTGACCAATCCTGCCGCGAAGACCGACACGACCAGTGCCATTTACGGCATGCCGATCCTAGATGTGGAACGTGCCAATACCGTGCTCTTTATCAAGCGCGGCATGGGGTCCGGCTATGCTGGCGTGGAAAACGAGCTGTTCTTCCGGGACAACACGATGATGCTGTTTTCTGACGCCAAGAAAATGGTGGAAAACATCGTCAAAGCGCTTTAGCCCCGTAAGCCGCTTTCTCCGCTGCGTTTGATCGCCTATGCTGGTTTAAGGCATCGGCGAAGAGGGACGTCATGACTTTAGAACTGTTTTTGAGTTTTGTGTTGGCGACCATTGTTTTTGTGGCCATTCCGGGTCCGAACGTGACGTTGATCATCGCCAATAGTCTCAGCCTCGGCGCCCGCTTTGGTTTGGCAACGGTGGCCGGCACCAATGCGGCGATCGCCATCCAACTGGCTGTTGTTGTCTTGGGTACAGGATCGCTGCTGATCATTCTGTCTGAATGGTTTTCTTGGATTCGATGGTTAGGTGTGGCCTATTTGGTCTATCTGGGCCTTCGTGTCTTGCGCGATGGGCAAGTGGCACCGTGTCAAAAAGACGATGACACGGTTAAGCCGAAATTCGTTTTTTGGCAGGGGTTTCTTGTCGCTTTGACCAATCCCAAAATTATGATCTTCCTCGCCGCCTTCTTTCCTCAATTTATCGAACCATCGGCGCCGATCATGCGACAAATGATGATTTTGGCGATCACCTTCTTGGTTGTCGGTGCGGCGGTCGAAAGTCTCTGGGCTTTGACGGCGGGGCGTGCGTCGACGTTTTTCTCCCGCTATACTCACATAAGATCGCGCGTTTTGGGCACGATGTATCTTGCAACAGCGGCCGGCTTGGCGGCATTGCGACGGAGCTAAAAAGGGGGGAACTGTGCAAAGACTCTGCGGATTGGTCATTTGCTTTGTTTTCGGATTGACCGGGGTGCAGGCTTGGGCGGCACCGTCCTGCAATGTGAAGCCTGCCCAATTGAGGTTCCAACAAGAGACAGAGGTCTTGCTGTGCGGCGAGGATCTGCCGCCGCGTATTGCCATCTCAGGATTGGATGAGGCGAATGTCGAGTTGGTTTATCAACAACCGCTTCGTTTTTGCACGGTAGGGGATCAACGGCCGGGATTTCAGCTTGTTCTCAAAGCGATGTCCAAGACGACGGACCTCCGTTTGGACGTGGCCGATGGTGAGACGGGCGAAAGTCTGTGCGAAATGACATTGGAAGTTTTGCCCTCCGTCGCAACGGCGCCCCCCGATTGGTTGAATGCTATGCCGGCCGAAGATGCCAAATTCATCGACGTGGAGGGCATCCGCACCCGGTACTTTGACAAAGGGACGGGACCGGCGCTCATATTGGTGCATGGCGGGCAAGCCGGCGGCGCCAATAACAGCGCCCAGAAGTGGGAACAGAATTTCGACGGACTTGCCGAGAGCTTTCGCGTCATTGCGCTTGATCGCTTAGCCCAGGCCAGTACCGATAATCTCGCCCGGCGAGAGGATTATGCAGACTATTTCCAACGGGATGCGGATCATCTTGAGGCCTTTATTGATGCCCTTGGGCTCAAATCAGCCGCCTTGGTAGGTCATTCCCAAGGGGGTTGGCCCATTACGCGCGTGGCTCTCAATCGGCCAGATCTGGTGACGTGTTTGGTGAATGTCGATACGGTCATGGTCCCGGACGACAGAGAGCTTATGCGTGAAGCCCTGTCGTTCTTGATTTATATGGCCACGTCTCTCCATCCGGAATCCGGGCCGACTTTTCATAGCGCGCGGCGCGGGATCGCGCTTCGTTCGCCCAGTGGCAATAACATCACCGACGAAAAAGCCCGGCGCATCGTTGCGCAATACAATGCGGACAAGACTCAAGAAGCCCGATCTCATCTGGCATCCCATGGCCTGACACCGCAACACCCCAGCTTTGCGGCGCTCAAGGCCGAGGCCTTTCGCGACATTGCGGCCGGCCAGTTGCAGGCTCAAAGTCTCGTGGTTTGGGGCGCGCGCGACCCGCAAGTGCCGCGTCCTTTGGGGGATCTTTTTCAATCCTTCCTGATGGAGAGCGGCGTAGCGTCGAAATTTGTCGTTATGGAAAATGCCGGGCACGCGCCCTTTGCCGAGTTTCCCGAAGCTTTTAATGATGTTGTGCGCGAGGTTTGCCTCGCTCAATAAAAAAGCCACATCGGAGATGATGTGGCTTCGGTTTCTCGGTTTTTGAAGAGCTCACTAGCGGCGCTTCAACGTCATGCCTTCTGCTTTAGCTTTTTTCATCGCCAGCTTGCGTGCCCGGCGGACGGCTTCGGCTTTTTGGCGCTGTTTGCGCTCTGATGGCTTCTCGTAAAATTTCCGGCGTTTCATTTCCCGGATGGTGCCCTCACGCTGAAGTTTTTTCTTCAGGACCTTCAGGGCTTGGTCAACATTGTTGTCGTGGACGACGATTTGCAATTGCTCGCTCCTAATTCGATATCAGCCCGCCCGTTTGGGCAAAAGAAAAAGCCGTCAAGCGGCTTTTTTCGGCAACATTGGCGGGCGTGATAGCAAACCGGATCGGTCTTGTCCACAGCCAATTTGTGAAAAATTGAGGAATCCTGCGACCTGTGGCCGTCTCGACAGGCCAATTGAGCGGTCCTATAAAAGGAACATGGCCATTCGAAAAATTGCCCGTATGGGTCACCCAATTTTGCGGAAAACCGCCGAACCGGTCCCTGATCCGGCGGCGCCTGAGATTCAGGCGCTGATCGCCGATATGATTGAGACCATGAAAGATGCAGACGGCGCCGGGCTCGCTGCCCCCCAGGTCTATGAGAGTGTCCGGCTTGTGATCTTTCATGCGCCGGGTGACCGGTCAGAGGCTGACGGCGACGGGGCCGAAACGGCGCCGCTAACCATCCTCATCAACCCCGAGATCGAGATTTTGGGCAATGACATGGCGGAAGGTTGGGAAGGCTGTTTATCGGTTCCAGGGCTGCGCGGCTTGGTGCCGCGGTATACTCATTTGCGCTACAGCGGCGTTGACCAGCATGGCAAACTGATTGAGCGCGAAGCGCGCGGTTTTCATGCGCGGGTGGTCCAGCATGAATGCGATCATTTAGATGGTGTGCTTTACCCGCAGAGAATGACGGATCTGTCACAGCTTCTGTTTGAGAGTGAAGCGCGTCATTGGACCCAGCGGCAGGATTTATAAGGATCTAACCCATGGCAGAAGATGATCATTTGAACGAGTTGCGGCGTGCTGTGTGCGATCAAGCATTGCCAAGGGTCGAGGCACTTGGATGGAGTGACGCAATGCTTACGGACTCAGGGCAAGCAGCCGGGGTTGAGTCAGCCATGCTAAAGTTATTGTTTCCGGACGGTCCGAGAGATGTTTTGCAATATGCCTCCCAGGAACAGGACTTAGCGCTCATCAGGCAGTTGCAGACTACTGATTTGCAAACCATGAAAATCCGGGAGCGGATCACTTTCGCGGTTCGCACCAGGATCGAAAACATGTCCGATCACAAAGCATCGGTGAGGCGCACACTGGCCTTTTTGTCTCTGCCGCAAAATGCTTCGCTGGGCGCTAAATTGCTCTATGGCACGCTTGATTCCATTTGGCATGGGATCGGCGATATGTCGACGGACTTCAATTTCTATACCAAGCGGGCGACATTGGCCGGCGTCTATTCTTCAACGCTTTTGTTTTGGCTGGGCGATAAAAGCGAGGATTGTTCAGAGACGTGGGCATTTTTGGATCGCCGCATCGCCGACGTCATGCAAATTGAAAAGTTCAAAGGCCAGGTAAGAAAGGCCGCATCCAATTTGCCCACCGTTGAACAGGTTCTGTCCATGGTTGGCCGACCCCACGGGCGCTAGCTCTTCGGTTTGAGTTCCGTCACATGACCCATCTTACGCCCGGCACGCGCTTCCGCTTTGCCGTAAAGATGGAGGTTGGTTTGTGGTTGGGCAGCAATTGACCGCCATTGGTCCACATCGTTACCAAGAAGATTGGTCATGACGGCATCATGGGTGCGGCGTAGATCACCGAAGGGCCAACCGCAAATCGCCCGAATGTGAAGCTCGAATTGGCTGACGGGTGCGGCATCCAATGTCCAATGCCCCGAATTATGAACCCGTGGTGCTATCTCGTTGACAAGAATCTCTGCTTTGTCCGGTTCATTGATGTGACAGGCAAACATTTCCACCGCCAAGACGCCAATGTAATCGAGAGCTTGCAGTGTGGTCGTGGCGATTTCTTGGGCACGGCTGAGGAGTGCTTTCGGGCACCGTGCCGGAACGATGGTCTGGTGCAGGATATGGTTCTGATGGATATTCTCAACCACATCGAAATGGGCAATTTCGCCGTCATGCCCTCGCGCGGAAATCACGGAGATCTCCTTGTCGAATTCGATGAATCCTTCAAGCACGGCAGGGCGCCCGCCGATCGTGCGCCAAGCCTCTACCGCTTGCGACGGATCGTCGATTTTTGCCTGTCCCTTGCCGTCATACCCTAGCGTTTGCGTTTTGAGCACGCATGGTGTTCCAATTTTTTCGAGCGCAGTTTTCAGGTCTTCAAGGCTTTCCACGATCGCATAAGGGGCTGTCGCGATCCCGTTCTCGTTCAGAAAGCCTTTTTCTTTCGACCGGTTTTGAGCCACGGCCAGCGGCAGGGCACCCGGATAGGCATTGACATATTGGCTAAGCGTTTCAACCGTCTCCGAGGGGACGTTCTCAAATTCAAAGGTGACCACATCGACCGATTGAGCGAAAGCGGCCAGAGCCGCGTGATCATCATAAGGTGCGCGTGTTGTACGATCGGCAACTTGAGAGGCCGGCGGATTAGATTCCGGTGCAAAGATGTGAGTGTGCAAACCTAATTGTGCAGCTGCCATTGCCAGCATGCGGCCCAGTTGACCGCCGCCAAGAATGCCGACGGTCGCGCCTGGGACAAGGGTGTGAATCGGTTCGGCCACTTTTTGTTTGTCGTATCAGTCTGTATCTTTGGGGGCGTTGGAAACGGCGTCGGTTTGCGCGGATCGAAACGCGTCCAGTTGCTCGCTTATCTTTGGATCGTTGAGCGCAAGAATGCTCGCAGCCAGAAGCGCTGCATTGATGGCGCCTGCTTTGCCGATCGCCAGCGTACCCACAGGAACGCCGCCCGGCATTTGGGCGATGGACAAAAGGCTATCCATACCCTTCAGCGCTTTGCTTTCGATGGGGACACCCAGGACGGGCAGAGGTGTCATGGCCGCCGTCATGCCCGGCAAATGCGCCGCGCCGCCGGCGCCGGCAATAATCACAGCGAGTCCGCGGGACTTGGCTTCCTTGGCGTATTTGACCAGACGGTCTGGTGTGCGATGAGCCGAGACAATTCTCTTTTCATAACTGACCCCCAATTTATCCAGAGTCTCTGCAGCATGTCGCATGGTGGGCCAGTCCGACTGGCTGCCCATGATGATTCCCACTTTTTGTTGAGTTTCGGCCATTTTACCCGTTCTGATAGTGCCGATTGCTGAGAAAGCGGCGGAGTATAGGCAAAAGCGCCTTGAACACAAGCCTTGACGCCAATATTGCCTCAAACGGGATTGGATTTTCGCGAATTGTTAACGATAACCTTGCAGGGTTCTATAATCTCTGGGAGATTCCGCGGGACTGGGAGCAATTAGCCGCCGATGAAAATCGAGAATTCGAAGCCGACTGCTCGGGTGGCCCGTGTTGCCTCGACCAAATCCGCATCTACGCCGAACGTGACGGCCTCCCAGATTGCGGCGACGGCCGATACGTCTTCTGTCTTAGGCATCCCCCAGAGCGAGCTGACGCCGCGCGTCAGAGAAGCCATCATGTCATTGATGGCGGAGGTCGACGCACTTCGTAAAGAGCTCAATCACAATCGGCAACGGCTCACGGAACTTGAGGAAATAGCCGACCTGGATGTCATGCTCCCGGTGTTGAACCGGCGCGCTTTTATGCGTGAGTTGACCCGGATCATTTCTTTTGCGGAACGCTATCAAGTTCAAGCCAGCATGATTTATCTGGATCTCGACAATTTCAAGGAGATCAATGACAGTTTTGGACATGCAGCCGGTGATGCGGTGTTGCGACATGTCTCACAATTGTTGGAGCAGAATATTCGGACCTCTGACGCCATCGGGCGATTGGGTGGTGATGAATTCGGTGTGATTTTGGCGCAGGCCAATGCTGAACAAGCGATTCAAAAGGGTGCTAGTTTAGTTGACTTGATCGCCAAACGATCTTTGAAATGGGAAGGTCAGCGCATAGGCATTACGGTTTCCCACGGTGTCTATGCATTTGAGCAGGGCATGAATGCTGACGATGCTGTCGCAAATGCCGATCGCGCCATGTATGAAAACAAGGCCCGGCGAAAGCAATCTACCGATAAGTAGATTAAGCGATAATATCCGGTGTCAGAAAATCCTCGATACGAACGATTTCGTCTTTGAGTTGGAGCTTCCTCTTCTTTAACCGTTTTACCTGAAGTTCATTCCCCAGCCCTTTTTGCTCTAAGGCCTGGATGCTCAGGTCCAAGTCGCTATGCTCTTGTCTCAAACCTTCTAGTTGTTTTTCGAGGTCCTGGTCTTCCTTTTTGGACATTCTCTGGGCAGCCCTTTCTCGTATCGGAAAAAGCGAGTGATCGGTTTCAATCAACGATCCAAAAAAACAGTATAACATGAATTGCGTAAATCCGTGCGCAAGAGATGCCAAAGGAACCGGTTTCGTATGCCCTCCCATAACCTGTTAAAAGCACCGGAATTCTGGCCGTTTTCACTAGATGTCTATCGCCGGGACGGTGTCGAGGCCGCTTGTCTTGAGCTTCAAGACGAGGCCGGCTTGGATGTAAATTGTGTCTTATTCTGTTGCTGGGCAGCGGCGGCCGGGTTTGGCGAGCTCACAGATCTTGAGTTAAAGGCCATGCAAGATGTTTCAGGCAGTTGGAACGCGTCGGTCGTCGTTCCCTTGCGCAATGTCCGCCGGGCCTTAAAGGACATGGTTGGTCCGGCGCCGGAGGGTCCGGTGGCGTCTTTACGTCAATCGGTGAAGGATTTGGAGCTCGAGGCCGAATGGTACGAACAACGGCTGCTCGGGGAGTTTTTAGACCGCGAGCCGACGGAACCAAGCAACCGCGCTGCTGCGGAAAAAAACCTTATAGGGTATCTTGCGTTGAGCGGTCGTTCTGAAACGGATCAAACAAAGGCCTGTCTCGACGTGATCCTCCAAGCTGCTTTTTTTGCGCCCTCCGGCCAAGACTTGCATTAGAGATCGCTTGTTTTGGAAGGGTGATTCTCGCTGAAAATGAGAATTGGTTAACGTCTTTTGGCGGTCAAATTGTCTCACGTGATTCCGCCGTTTTTGTTGACGTGACGATCCCGCCCTACAATCCATGTTGTCCATTAGTCTGTTGAAAAATATCAATTTATGTGCGCGGCCCGTGTGCATTACCGAGGCTCTCTTGACATTGCGATTTTCGTGCTAGGCGTGTGTCTCGCCAAATTTTTCCCTGACAATGGGTGTGTTTTGTGATGTAATTTTTGTCTCACATAAACAGGAGGAGTTGTCGAATGGCATTGGAAGCGCATCTCGCTGAACTCAGTGAAAAGCACCGCAAATTGAAAGCAGCCGTAGAGCAAGAAATGCAGCGCCCCAGTTACGATCCCATCCGAATAGCCGAACTCAAAAAAGAAAAACTCCGAATAAAAGATCAAATAGCGAGACTGAAAACATCGTCAGTACACTAGCCTAATCAGCAGTAGCGTATACAAACCCTCTTCGTTAAACCGCAGAGGGTTTTGTGTTTTTGGCTATTGGATTTATTCAGGCACACGATCGCGCAGTTTGAATTTCTGAATTTTGCCCGTTGACGTTTTCGGCAGGTCACCGAAGACAATATGTTTGGGGCATTTAAAGTGCGCCAGGTTCGCGCGGCAGAATTCAATAATGTCGGATTCAGACACGCCTTCATGGCCTTGTCTGAGATTGACAAAAGCGCACGGTGTTTCACCCCATTTGGGGTCGTGGCGTGCCACCACAGCCGCTTCTAACACGGCCGGATGCCGATAGAGCGTGTCTTCCACTTCAATGGACGAAATGTTTTCTCCGCCTGAGATGATAATGTCTTTGGACCGGTCTTTGAGCTGAATGTAATTGTCTGGGTGCCAAACGCCCAAGTCCCCTGAATGAAACCAACCGTCCGCCAAAGACTCTTGCGTAGCTTTGGGATTTTTCAAATATCCCTTCATCACCAAGTTGCCGCGAAACATGACCTCGCCGATGGTTTCCCCGTCCCGTGGGACCTCGTCCATTGTTTCCGGGTCCCGCACGGAAAGGCCTTCCAGCGAGACATAGGCAACGCCCTGGCGCGCTTTCACGTTCGCTCTCTCGTCGTCGGCCAATTCGTCCCATTCCTTGTGCCAAGCATTGACCGTCGCCGGACCATAGGTCTCCGTGAGCCCGTAAAGATGTATGACGTCAAAACCGGCTTTTTCCATATCCGCGAGCGTGGCTGCCGGTGGCGGCGCAGCAGCGGTGAAGAAATTCACTGTTTGCTCAAGTTCACGACGCTCTTTTTCACTGGCATTGATGATCATGCTCATCACAATAGGCGCACCACACATAGTCGTGACGCCATGACGCGCGCAGGCCTCATAAATTGTTTCTGAACTGACTTTTCTGAGACAGATATGTGTGCCGGCGACAATGCTGACGGCCCAAGTGAAACACCAGCCATTGCAATGAAACATCGGAAGTGTCCAAAGATAAACCGGATTTTGTGACATCGATGTGGTCACTACGCTCGACATGGCACCCAAATAAGCACCCCGATGATGATAAACAACGCCTTTCGGATTGCCGGTGGTGCCGGACGTATAGTTCAGGCTAATGGCGTCCCATTCATCATTTGGTCTTTGCCATTCAAAATCCATAGCGCCTTCGGCAATAAAGGACTCATAATCCTTCTCACCGATAAGAGAGCCGCCTTCAAACAAAGGATCATCAATATCAATGACCAACGGTTCCGCATCGCATTGTGATAATGCGTCCTTTGCCGTTTGCGAAAATTCTCGATCGACGATGAGTACTTTGGCTTCTCCATGATCCAAAATAAATGCAATGGCCGCTGCATCAAGACGAATGTTGATGGTGTTGAGAACGGCGCCCATCATGGGCACGCCATAATGGGCTTCCAGCATGGCCGGTACATTGGGCGCGATAATGGCGACCGTGTCGCCCTTTTGAATGCCGCGCTTACTTAAGGCCGAGGCCAGTTTCAGTGAACGCTGATAAAACTCGGTGTAGCTAAAGGTCAACTCGCCGTGGACAATCGCCGGATGATCCGGGAACACATGCGCCGCACGTTCCAAGAAGGTTATTGGTGTAAGGGGCTGATAATTGGCCGGGACTTTGTCCAAATCACGTTGGTATGCTTGGGTCATGTCTTTTACTCATCCCCTTTGTTCCATGGCGCAAGTCTTGTGCCCGAGGCGTCCTGGCGATTCAAGTCCATTTTATCGGTTTTGGTTGCGGCAAAAGGCCGACTCTTGCAGTATAAGTTTCCATGCGGCCGATATCGATTGCAAAGGGCCGCGCATGGGAGAGGCACAATGACCAACGAAAACAACGACTCACATTCTTCCGACTCCACCTCCGGTTCCGGACAGTCAGCAGCTAAAAAAACCGACTACTTTTCGGCCGGCAAAGACAATGCGAAGCTAGTCTACATTTTGTATTTTGTTGCATTACTTCCGGCGGTTCTCGGTTTGATCGGTATTCCGACTGCCGGGATACTGGGGCTTGCCGGCATTGTGGGCGTGATCTTTGCTTTGATGAATAAGGGTGCGGCCGATGAGATCATTGCGACCCATTATGAGTTTCAATTTAATACTTTTTGGAAGGGCCTTGTGATTGGTATCGTGGCTCTGGTTTTGATTTTTGTTTGGATCGGTGTGATCATTTATGTCGGCCTTTTTGTCTGGTGGGGTATCCGGACCTATAAGGGGATGGAGCTTTTAGACCAAGGCAAGCCGCACCCGAATCCCAGCACATGGAGCATTGACTAAGCACGGGACTTCGGACAACGACAGAGTGGCATGTTTCGGGTTTTCACGAGTCATGTGATCCGTGTTGAGGTCCAAGAGAGTGTGTGTTTTCTTTTTCAAGACCGATTAGCTTTGGCGATGCTGAGGAATGTCTGAATGCGGTTCAGTGATAAGGTGATCATCGTGACCGGTGCCGGCCGGGGGATCGGCTTTGCTTGTGCAAAGTTGTTTGCCCGAGAAGGTGCCAAGGTCATGATCTCTGATATTGACGATCGACAAGGTCAAAAAACGGTCGACGATCTGCGTGCAGATGGGTTGGAGGTCACATTCGTGCATGCCGATGTCAGTGAACGGCTGGATGTGCACAATATGATTGCTGCGACCTTGGATACCTACGACCGTTTGGATATTTTGATCAACAATGTCGGCATCACGATTCGGGGCGGATTTTTGGATCTCACCGAATCCGATTTCGACAAGGTGATGAAGGTCAATTTGAAGGGGGCGTTTCTCACCTGCCAAGCGGCGGCAAAACAAATGGTGGCGCAGATTGATGAAACCGGCGTGGGAGCGGATGTCGATTACAGCATTGTCAACATGTCGTCTGTTAGTGCGGTTGCTGCCAGTGGCGACAACGTCATTTATGCGGCATCGAAAGCTGGGGTGAATCAGCTGACACGCGCCATGTCGCTGGCGCTGGCGCCCTACAATATTCGTGTCAACGCCATCGGGCCCGGAAACATCAGCACCGATGAGGCCAATGACAGCGTGTTGGATTCCACATCCCGAGACACAATCATTTCAAGAACACCGCTTGGGCGCATCGGTGACACAGATGAGATTGCTTCAATCGCTGCGTTTTTGGCGAGCTCGGAGTCGGCCTACATCACCGGACAATGCATCTATGCAGATGGCGGCCGTCTTGCTCTGAACTACACAATGGCAAAAGACGATTGAGTTCCCATCGGGTCTCGCATGGCCTCATCCCATGATGAGGCCATTGCGGCCTCAAGATTGATCTTGGTTGCTCCCGAACTTTTCGGCTAATCCGGCAAAGACGGAATCCGGATCGTATTCCTGCTCTTCTTTTTCTTCCGGCTTGGGTTCAGGAGCAGGCGTATCGAAAACAGATTCGGCCGACGGTTCCGCTTCGTTAGCCGGCGCTGCTTCTGCTTCAGTATGAAGACCCGCGTCAACCGTTTCAGCCACGTCTGTTTGCCCGCTTTCCGGCACCAGCGTCTCCTCCGTCGGCTTGATGGTACCTGCTTTTTCCGCCGCCTTGCGCGCTCTGGCTTCAGCGCGGGCCTTTTTTGCCGCGGCTTTTTGGACAACTTCGTCAAGCTCAGTTTGTTTACACAGGCCCAATGAGACCGGGTCCACCGGTTTCAAATTTGCCGCATTCCAATGGGTGCGGTCCCTAATGGATTGGATCGTCGGTTTGGTGGTGCCGATTAATTTGCCGATTTGGGCGTCGCTGACTTCCGGATGGTTACGGATCATCCAATAGATCGCATCGGGTTTTTCTTGGCGTTTCGATAGCGGCGTATAGCGCGGTCCGCGCCGTGTCGGCCGTTCCGGGACGTCATGGCCGCCCTTTTCAAGCTCAAGCTTCACGCTTGAATCCTCTTGGGCGCGCTCAATCATGTCTCGGCTCAACTGGCCGGTGGCGACAGGGTCCAAGCCCTTAATGCCTTGCGCCACTTCACCGTCTGCGATGCCTTTCACCTCCAAAGGGTGAAGCCCGCAAAAGTCCCCAATCTGCTCAAATGTCAGAGAGGTGTTGTCGACAAGCCAAACGGCGGTTGCTTTGGGCATTAGAGGCTTTGACATAGTCTGTCCTTTTATCTCGTTTTTCTGCGGTTTCGCGCCAGCACATAAGTGACAGGAACACGAGACCTTCATCCCGTGGATCAAACCCTAAGATTGGAAGGGAAGTTGATCCTCAACTTGACCTCGTGTTTTGGCCTAACGGCATCAGGTCACGCTGAAATCCAAATACGGCGCCCTGTATAATCGCTTTTTTGAGATTTGGAAATCCGTCAGGTGATAAATTATACCCAATACGGTTTTGTGCCGGAATTCAGCCGATTTCGAGGACAATTTTGCCCTTATGGGCGTTCGATTCCATAAGCTGATGGGCTTTGCGAACCTGATCCAGAGGGAACGTGGAATCGATCAACGGACGTATCTCACCGGTCTCCAGGCGCGGCCAAACATGCTCTCTCAGGGCCTCAGCGATAGCCCCTTTGAAAGCCGTGTCCCGGGCGCGCAAGGTCGAGCCGGTCAGGGTCAAGCGCTTCATCATGACCGACATGAAATTGACCTCGGCGACGGCTCCCTCAAGAAAAGCGATGCTGACATGCCGCCCATCCGGCTTTAAGCATTTGACGTTGCGTGCCAGGTAGCTGCCGCCAACCATGTCCAGGATCACGTCAACGCCGCCGGCATTTTTGACGGCCTCAACAAAATCCGTGGTCTTGTAATTGACGGCCAGATCGGCGCCCAGTTCCGTGCAGGTCTGACATTTTTCGTCTGAACCGGCTGTGGTGAAAACCTGTGCACCGAATGACTTTGCCAGTTGAATGGCCGTGGTGCCGATGCCGCTTGTGCCGCCATGGACCAAAAAGGCTTCGCCGGGCATGAGGCGCGCTCGATCGAAAACATTCGACCAAACCGTATAAAAGGTCTCCGGCACGGCGGCGGCTTCGATCATTGAAAGCCCTTCGGGGATTTGAAGGCACGTTAGCGCCGGGGCGCAGCAATAGTCGGCGTAGCCACCGCCGGTCACGAGCGCGCAAACTTGATCGCCAATGGCCAGCGTATCGACGCCCGGTCCCAAGGCGACAACGCTGCCTGCAACTTCAAGACCCAGAATTTCGCTTGCGCCCGGTGGCGGCGGATAGGCGCCCTGTCTCTGCACAATATCGGGCCGGTTGATGCCGGCGGCTTGAACAGCGATGAGCACTTCCCCCTTGTCCGGTTTCGGCATTTCGATCTGCGACAGCTCCAGCACATCCGGTCCGCCAAATCCGGTTGTTGTAACGGCCTGCATTTGTGAAGGGATTATGCTCATTTGAAGCCCATAAAGCGCATGGTCCAGTCTTCGTTCTTGTCCTTAGCGCCAAGTCCGCGCAAAATAAAATCAGACCGAGTGCAAAAAGAGGATCTTCTCCATGGATACCGACGATCTCGAACCACGGCAAGGTCAAACCGTGGAGCTGTCGAAACAAGACCTATCAAACTTTTCCATCGAAGATTTGAAAGAGCGTATTGTTGAATTAAAAGCGGAGATTGCGCGATGCGAGTCAATCATTGACTCAAAGCAAGGGTCGCGGCAGGACGCGGAGTCATTTTTTAAAAAATAGCGTGTGACGCTCAGTACCAAATTTCCATATTGAGGCCGTGTGCGTCGCATTTGGGATTTCCGATCAGGCGTGAGGCCGTCCCTTCGGCGATCGAAACCGCGGTCCTAACCAAAACAACGGCATCTAATATGTCGTCCAGCTTGGCTATTGATGACGAAAACTTTGGCAATGCGGATGGGTTCAGCATGCCCGCACTTTCAAGCAGGGCGATCCGCGCTTGTTGACCTTCAGGGCTGCGCTTGGGCGGCAGGGCTTCGCCGTCACTCAGACGCTGAAAGGCTAACTCCGGATGGGCTTCACGGACAAATTGCTGTTTTGCCGGATCGATCCAATGATCGATCTGGCGGATCTTAGGCAGCAGGTTCCAAGCTTGTTTTGATAAGCCGCCGCCGCCATTGGGGCCTTGTGCCTTGCCCCAATGATTGGCCTCTTCATAGCTTGCGAAATGCAGCATGGGCCGCCGCGGCGGGGCAAAGACACTTGAGGCCCGTGGCCGCCCTAGATGTTGCCGTGCCAATACATCACAGGCCCGGCGGCCAAAATCGCTCAATCCGATCGGCATATCGACGGCGATAAGGGGTGTTGTGCCGGCGGCCTCGTTAACCAATGTTTGCCAATCGGCGTGAACCGAGAACGCCGGTTCCCCAACATTGCGGGTTTTCCGGGCCAATATCCATCCGGCGGCGCAGCCGTCGACGCCCCAAAATTCCCTGTTAACGCTTTTGGCTTGGGTCATTGGCATAGCATTCGCATTTGACTAGCCTGGAAGGCCAAGGGTGAATGAAATCGGCCGAGATTGGAACAATTTGTCCAACTTCTGCCGCTTTGGTTGGGTAAACAACGTATTAAAATAAGAATAGGCGAGATCAGATGGGTAATGAACTGCCGCCGCAGCAATTGGGTATCAGGGCCTCTAGTTCGACGCTTCCGTCGAAGAACTTTGAAGCCTCGGTTTTACGTTTTGTCTCTTCAAGCCTGTTCGATCGGGTTTTCAAGCAGGGTATGGATTTGGTCGAAGATACGGCGGCCTATCTTGATGGCCCCGGTCGTGAGGATTCCAAGTCTTTGTCGCGTTCAGCAGCGCTGGCTTATGCCGGTGAAAGCATGCGGCTGACCACGCGGCTGATGCAGGTGGCGTCTTGGCTGCTGGTGCAGCGGGCGATCGAAGAGGGCGAAATGACCCCTTACGATGCTCTCGACGACAAGTATCGACTGGGCGCCCGTGAAGTGTGCCGCGGCGAGAGCTTCAATCCTTATGATGCTTTGCCGGTCCGGCTGAAGGCGCTTTTGCTCCAGAGCGAGCAGGTTTATGAGCAAGTTTGCCGGTTGGATGAGCAGCTTTACTGCCAAAGTGAGCGTGAGAACGCGCTCGACAGCCAACGCAATCTGCTTCAAGAGGTTTTTGGTGGGGAGCACAAGCTGGATATCTGATCCGGTTGTGTGCCAATGAAGTCGGATACGTCCGACAACTCGTGCCCAGAGAAAAAGCGCAGCTTTCAGGCTGCGCTTTTTTGTGCAATCTCTAATGCCCTGATTTTCGGGCTCTTCACTCTTATTTGAGGAAGTTTTCGAACTTTTTGTTGAACTTACTGACCTGTCCTGCCGAATCCATCAAATGATGGCCGCCGCCGGTCCATGCAGGGTGCGTTTTTGGGTCAATATCCAGTTTCAGGACATCGCCTTCTTTGCCCCAGGTTGAGCGGGTTTCGAAGGTCGACCCGTCCGTCAATTCCACGGTGATCAAGTGGTAATCAGGATGAATGTCTTTTTTCATGGTCTTCAAACTCTTTGGTTTGCCGCCCTCAGGCGCCAATTGAGAGCGCCTTATAGCTTGGGGGGACTTGAGGCGCAAGAGGGCAGTTTTGCCCTCCAGACGGCAAAATTGCCGGAATCGCACGGGCTTGTTATAGGTGGGCCCAAGATGAGTCGCACAGCGCGACACGGGCCCCCAAGGAGCCAGTTTTTTTGAGTGATTCCAGCCAAAATCGTGGCGCTGAATTTGCCGCCGAAATTCAGCGCGAAGCCGCAGGCCGCCAAAAAAGCCGAGATTTAAAGCCGTTATTGCGGTTGTGGCCTTTCATGCTGAAATACAAAGGCATACTTGCGCTTGCCTTCATATTTCTGTTGTTCGCGTCGAGTGCCACGCTCACCTTTCCATTTGTCATTGGCCGATTTGCCGATGCCTTCACCCTGGAAAGCGCCGAGGTTTTTGAGCGCTATTTTTTCCTCATCATTATTGCCGCCTTGCTGATGGTTGTGCTCGGAACGATCCGCTTTTTCTTGGTCAGCTGGCTGGGCGAGCGGGTGGTGGCTGATATCCGCAATGCCGTATACGAGCGCATTACGGCGCTCAGCCCCAGTTTTTATGAGGTGACCAAAACCGGTGAGGTGATTTCCCGTCTGACCACAGACACCACGCTCATTCAGAATGTCGTCGGTTCGACCGTGTCGATCGCCTTGCGCAGCACGATCAATGCCATTGGTGCGGCCGTTTTGTTGTGGTTGACCAGCCCCGCGCTGACCGGTCTGGTCTTGTTGGTGGTGCCCATTATCATCGGAATTTTGATTGCGGTGAGCCGTTGGCTGCGCAAATTGTCGCGCTCCATGCAAGACCGCATCGCTGATACCGGTGCCTTCGCTGTTGAGAGTTTGGGCGCAATACAGACTGTTCAAGCGTTCACCCATGAGGAGGAGGATAGAGCAAATTACCGGGTAGCGGTGGAAGCTGCGTTCAAAGTCGCCATCCGGCGCGTTTATGCAAGGTCCTATCTGCAAGTTTCCATTGGCGGACTGGGATATGTGGCTGTGATTCTGGTGATTTGGTTCGGTCTGGGCATGGTCCAGGAAGATGCAGCCGCGATTGCGGCCGGCACCCTGGCGCAAGAAGATGCTTTCACATTTGGTGCATTGCTCACCTTCACAGGCTACGCTTTCATGTTGGCGTTTGGCGTTGCAGCCTTGGGGGAAGTTTGGTCTGAAGTCCAGCGGGCGGCGGGTGCCTCCGAGAGATTGGTGGAGCTTCTGTCTGTCGAACCGGAAATTCAGGCACCGGAAAACCCGGTTGCTATGCCGCTGCCGGCGACGGGACGGGTGGAGTTCCGGGATGTCACCTTCCATTATCCCACCCGGCCGGAGGTATCCGCACTTGAAGGGTATGACCTACAGGTCGAGGCCGGTGAGACCATTGCCTTGGTCGGCCCGTCCGGGGCCGGCAAGACGACAGTGTTTCAGTTGCTTTTGCGATTCTATGATCCGCAATCGGGACAAGTATTTGTTGACGGCATTAACGTGAAAGATGCCACGCCGCAGGATGTCCGTGGGCGGATCAGTGTGGTTCAGCAAGATACGGTGATTTTCTCAGGCTCATTGCTGGAGAACATTCGCTATGGCCGGCCATCGGCGAGCGATGCAGAGGTCAAAGAGGCGGCGATTGCCGCCTTGGCAGACAATTTTATCCAGGATTTGCCGGATGGCTACGATACGAATTTGGGCGAGCGGGGTATGACCTTATCGGGTGGTCAGCGCCAGCGCATTGCCATCGCGCGGGCGATCCTGCGGGATGCGCCTATCTTGCTTCTGGATGAGGCAACAAGCGCCCTGGATGCTGAGAGCGAGCGGCTTGTGCAACAGGCCTTGGACCGGATCATGAAAGGCCGGACCACGATTGTGATCGCCCATCGATTGGCGACCGTGGTCAAGGCAGACCGCATCATCGTCATGGATCATGGCCGTGTCGTCGATACGGGAACTCATGAGGAGCTCAGCAAGAAGGGCGGGCTCTATGCCCATCTTGCCGATTTACAGTTCGGCGGAGGTGAGGCTGCGGACCGTGCCGAAGCCGCTACGGTCGCCGCTCAATAGCCATCTGAATACCAGGGCAAATCGGTTTGATTTCCCCACGATTTGCCCAATATGTGGCTTGAAACCAGCAAGAACATTGCCCAATCTGCGGTCCGAGGGTTAAGTCTGTCATCGCGTGGGCGTGAAGGGGAGGCTCCATGAAAGCGTTTTTCAAATGGACGGGTATTGTCCTGGGTACGCTGATTGTTCTGATCGGTGTAATTGTTCTGGTTTCACTGGTTAATGCGGGTGTGTTCAACAGCTTGGAGCCCAAGGTCGCCGGCGCCTGCCGTGACGTGACTGGAAACGGTAGCGCAGAAGATATTGTCATCGACCGAGAGACCGGACTTGCTTACATTTCCGCCTTCGATCGCTTAGGCGCCCAATCACGCGAGGGGCTGACCGGGACGATATCCATCTATGACCTGAACAGACCGGTGGATCGGTTTGAAATGCGGGACTTGCCGGAGCCGTTAGGCCTCCATCCCCATGGGATTAGTTTGTATAAAGACGAGAGCTATAAGCGCCTGTTTGTCATCAATCACGCAGCGAATGATCAAGAGATCATCGAGATATTTGACGTCAATGACGACGGAACTCTCACCTATGTCGAGGGTGTAACCGGCCCGTATTTGACGGCGCCGAACGGCATAGTTGCTGTTGGCCCGAGAGAATTCTACATCGCTAATGACAGCCGGGGCGCATCGGCGTTTGGGCAATTTTTGGACCGGACATTTGGCATCGGTTCATTTCCGCTCGCCTATTATGACGGTCAATCTTTTCGGGCTGTGATTGAAGAGGCGCCGTCCGGAGGCGGCATCGGCGCCAATGCAGACGGTACGCAGATTTATTTCTCCGCCACATCGAAGAAATCCGTGCTGATCTATGACAGGGACACGTCAACCGGGGATCTCACATTGCGGACGGAAGTCGATGTCGGTATGGGCGTCGACAATATTGATGTGGCGGAAGACGGCGCTATCTGGGTGGCCGGGCATCCGAACAGTATGGCGCTCGGCATGCATTTCGCCAGTGGTGGCGAGGATCCCGCGCCTTCTCAAGTTTTTCGCATTCCCATGTCCGATGAAGGGGAGCCCACCGCATTAGAGGAGATCTACACCAATTTAGGGGAACAGATTTCCGCTTCCGCCGTCGCGGCCGTCCATAACGGGCAAATGCTTATTGGGTCCATCACGGCAAAGAAAATGTTGGTTTGCGATCTGCCTTCATAATCGGCGCATTTTCAGCTCTTGCATCTCGAAAATTGGCCTTCGTCATGTCACTATGGCGCCGTATTCTATGGCTAGATTGCGGATCAAATTTGAGGTGATTTTTCATGCGAAAGCTCTTTACAGCCCTCGTCTTAATTCTCGGCCTGGCAGTTGCCGCTTTGGTGCTGGCCCCAGGATTGATTCCGGCATCGACTTACAAGCCTCAGATTGAGTCTACTGCCAGTTCCGCATTGGGGCGACAGGTCACCATGGCTGGCGATATCCGCTTTAGCTTTTTCCCGCGCCTTGAGGTTCTGGTTCAGGATGTCACGGTCGATAATGCGGAATGGGCGAGTGCCGACAAATTGGCCTCCATAGCCGAATTGGGATTGGGGCTTGAGTTGTTGCCTCTGCTTTCCGGTGAATTGGTCTTGCAAGAGTTCACCCTCACCGATCCGGTCATCAATTTGGAAACAGATGCGAGCGGCCGCAACAATTGGGATTTTGGAAATGCGCAAAGCGCTCCGGCAGCCGGTACCTCCGGTGACTCGCAGGAAGGAAATGCGCAAACGCCTGCCGTTCAAGATATTCGGCTCGGCGACGTTCAGTTGATCAACGGCCGTATCACACAAACAACACCCGCGGGCACGGAGGTTTACGACAACATCAATGTTGAGGTCGGGCTCGAAAGCCTTGACCTGCCCATGAGTGTGAATGGCAGCCTGTCCTATCAAAATACCCCGATAAATCTGGGTCTTGATCTAAGTAATCCGCGCAGTGTGACTGACGGGGGAACGAGCGATGTGGATGTCCGACTGAGGTCCGACTTGGTGCGGGCGACTTTTGCCGGCGCGCTCGACAATCAGAGTGCCGATCTCAGCCTTCTCGGAGATGTTGATCTGGGTGTGCCGTCGATTGCCAAATTCATGAAAGTTTTTACCGGTTCGGATGAGGGAGTGGCTCACCTTCAAGCGCTCAGCCTTACGGGAAAAGTGAATGCAAATGCGTCCCGCGCCGACTTTCAGTCCGTCGTGCTTAGCTTGGCGGATATGACAGGACGGGGCGATTTGGCCGTTCAATATGATAGCGCCAAACCCTATGCGCAAGGCGCGTTGGCTTTTGATACCCTCGATTTCAACAAGCTGATTGGGATTAGCGGGTCCGATGGCGGCGACTCTTCAGGGGCGAACGGTTCGTCAAATCAGCAGGGCACTTCCGGATCGGGCGGCGGTGCCGGTCAATCGTCAGGCGCTGAGTGGAGCAAGGAGCCTATTGATTTCTCGGCATTGAGAAGCTTCAACGCCGATTTGGAGCTGTCTGCAGACACGCTTTTCTTTCAAGATCTCAAGTTCTCTCAAAGCGATATGGATTTGAAAGCACGCGATGGTCTCATCACGGCCGATCTAAAGAAGATGGATCTCTACGAGGGGTCCGGTTCGGGCGTGTTGACCGTGGATGCCCGTAAAAATATTGCCGTGATTGAGTCGAACTTTACCCTCAGTAATCTTCTGACGTTGCCCTTTTTGGCTGATGCCGTCGGGCTTGAACGCCTGGAAGGACTCGGTTCTTTTTCCTACAACGTGAAAACACGGGGCCGTAATGAGAGACAACTCGTCAGAAACCTCAGTGGTTCCAGCCGATTGAATGTGGTTGACGGTGCGTGGACCGGCGTCAACCTCGCGGAAATGTCGCGTACGGTTCAGGGGTTTTTGAACCGGAAGAGTGATGACGAGAATGCCGGGCAAGACTCCGTTGGCAGCGATGAAAAGACAGACTTTTCAGAATTGGGAGCAACTTTCGATATCACAAATGGTATTATTCAGAACACGGACTTTAGTCTCTTAAGTCCATTTGTGCGCGTAACAGGCAATGGCAATGTGAATTTACTCAGGCAGTCTGTGGATTTTCGTCTGCGTCCCAAGTTTGTGGATTCTGCGGCGGGGCAGGGCGGTGATTTGGATCTCTCCGGCATCACCGTTCCGATTATCGTGGAGGGCCCGATCAGTAATATTCAATATCGTGCTGATCTTGGGGCGGCTTTGCAAGAAGCGCTTATACCGGGGTCGGCAGGTCAGAGTACTGAGGATGTCTTGAAGGGAGTGATTGGTGACTTGATCGGTGGAGACAAGAAGAAAGACGACTCTGCAAAGAGTGATCAAGAAGCACCCCAAGAGGAAGAAGAAAAAGAACTGAAACCTGAAGATCTCTTAAAGGATCTCTTGGGATTGGATTAGCCATATGGCCTTGCGGATCTGTTCCGTTCTCTCGCATGAAAAAGCCCACGGTCAGAAAATACCGTGGGCTTTGAAGCTTTAAAGCGATGGTTTTTTAGATCTACAGTGCATCCATCGCCGCGTCGGCGGCATCGTCCATAGCCTCTTCCATGGCGTCACCTGCGGCCTCAGCGGCCTCGTCAACAATATCGGCGGTATCTTCCATGGCGTCTACCGCTTCTTCCATGGCGTCGTCCGTGGCGTCCTCTGCCATATCCGTAGCTTCTTCCATGGCGTCTTCGGTCATTTCTGCTGCGCTATCTGCAGCTTCCATAGCGTCCTCTGCGGGCTGTGCCTCCGGTGTTTCCTCAACCATTTCGGCAGGCGCATCTGCGTCTTGCTCAATTATGGTTTCTGTTGTGTCGGTCGGTTCGCCGGCTCCCGTTAAATACATCACGCCGCCCAAGGCGACGGCTAAGACGATGATCAAGCTGATCAAAATATCACCGAAACGAAACATTATGTGCCCCTAACTTTTCCTCTATGTGGTCCCCAAAACGTTTGGTGTGAGACTTTGACTGTCGAAAGGTCTCCACCTCCCCCGTGGGAGGATAATACCGGAAGAGGACCGCCTTTTTCAACAACAGTCCCGGTGGATCGTTCAATTGAGGTGTTGGACGGCCTCTCTCTAAGGTACCGTTCCGGCGGGTGCATGCTTTGTTCTGCGGCTAAGAATGGCCGGTTTCTGGCCGATTGTTGGCTTGATGGGGTTCAAATCTTATTCTAGACAGATGACACCCTATGCAGCAGGCTGAGGCTCTATGCGCACGCTTTATCACACACCTCTTTCTCCTCAATGCCGAAAAGTTCGACTGGTTTTGGCAGAAAAGAGTCTGGACTGCGATTTGATCGAAGAAAATGTCTGGAAACCGTCCGAGGAGCTGCTTGCCGTCAATCCTCTAAGGACCTTGCCCGTTCTGATGGATGCACCGGACGATGATGAGGATCCAGTAACGCTTTCCCATGGCCATTCCATCGCCGAGTACTTGGACGAGGTTTATCCCGAAACAAAGCTCATTATTGGAGATTCGGCCGAGCGCGCCGAAATTCGCAGACTTTGTGCATGGTTTGAGGAGCGGTTTGATTTTGAGGTTGGGCAGAATCTCTTCTACGAAAAGATAGAAAAGCGCCTGGCCGGCGAAGGGCCGCCGGACATGGATGTGGCACGGATTGGATTGGAGAATATCTCCTATCACCTCGAATATGTCAGTTCACTGATTGAAAAACGAAATTGGTTGGCTGGCGATGAGTTCAGCTTGGCGGACGTAACCGGCGCGGCCCATTTGTCGACAATTGACTATTTGGGCGATGTGCCTTGGGTGCACTTTCCCATGGCAAAGGATTGGTATGTTCGGATCAAATCGCGGCCCAGCTTCCGGTCTCTCTTATCGGATCGAGTGCCGGGCATGCCGCCGCCACGTCACTATCCGGACTTGGATTTCTAATGCAGCCCGGCCATATCAGGCGTGAGATTGAAGAGCAGCTGAGACGTCTCGACTTTGATGCGGTCGGATTCACGCGGCCCGACTCTATCCACCATGCTTCTGGGCGTTTCCGGCAATTTCTCGCCGATAATCACCATGGCACAATGGATTGGATGGAGCGCCGGGCTGAGTGGCGTGAAGACCCGCAAAAACTTTGGCCTGAGGCAAAAACGATTGTCATGGCCGCGATGAATTATGGGCCGGAGAGTGATCCCCTGGAATTGCTGTCTCAACGCGAAAATGCCGCCATCTCCGTTTATGCCCGCGGCCGCGACTACCATGATGTCCTAAAAAAGAAGCTGAAACGAGTAGCGGGTTGGTTGCACCGCGAGTCTCAGGCTGAGGTCAAAGTGTTTGTGGATACGGCGCCGGTATTGGAAAAACCTCTGGCACAAGCTGCAGGATTGGGTTGGCAGGGCAAGCACACCAATCTCGTTTCCCAGGACTTCGGCTCATGGCTGTTTCTAGGGTCTATTTTCACGACGCTCGAACTCGAACCGTCCGCGCCGGAAGCGGATCATTGCGGATCGTGCTCGGCATGTCTGGATGTCTGTCCCACCAACGCTTTTCCGTCGCCATACCGATTGGATGCCCGCAAGTGCATTTCGTATCTCACGATTGAGCATAAAGGCACCATTCCAAGAATGTTCAGGGCGCCCATGGGCAATAGAATTTACGGTTGTGATGATTGCCTGGCTGTTTGTCCTTGGAACAAATTTGCCCGCTCTGCGCGGGAAGCGAAATTTCTTGCGCCGGACGGCATGTCATCGCCTTTGTTGGAGGAGCTGGTTCAGCTTGATGATCAGTCCTTTCGTCAGAAATTCTCCGGATCTCCGATTAAGCGCATAGGCCGGGATCGTTTCGTGCGAAATGTTCTCATTGCGGTGGGCAATAGTAACCGGACGTCATTCTTGCCGGCCGTGCGGCAGCGATTAACGGATTCATCCCCGTTGGTTCGTGCCATGGCTGTTTGGGCCTGCCGTTGCTTGATGACGCGTGAGGACTTCGAAGATCTTAAATCCGAGTATGTTGCCAAGGAACTGTCCAAGGACGTTCTTGATGAGTGGGGGGCTGAGGCAGATGCTGCCACAGATGTGTCGGTCTAAGCGGGGCCTTGCGACGGTCCGCTTCGCCTTTCTGATCTGCTTTCTAAACTTGGTTGGGCAAGTGTCGTATTTCTTATTTTCCTGAGTCCGATCACTGCTGGAGGGTTGTTGAACAAGTGCAGCCGCAGGTGGATATTCAGCCAGCAATTGTTTTTTGGAGTCTTGCATCGCCTGTATGTATGTGTTTCCTGATATCGAAGTTGAAGTGGTCGGCTGCACTGGGCGTTTGCAGTTTGCCGGTTGTTCTTAGTTGAAAAGTCCACGGTCGTTCAGTAGAGCATTGCATCCAGAGAATCGCTGAGGGAATTTATGACCAGTGTGCTCAATATTGATGCTTTTCTTGAGGGCGTGGAGGAGCTCGAACCTTTTTCGGTTTTTGAGCACTACGAAACTAAGAGCTTTCTTGTTTGTGATGATGACCTTTATTCAGCGCTCCTGCCGCGAGTCAGGTCACGTTTTCGCAAGCGATTGATTCCTATAGGTAAATTACGTTCTCGAATTCGTTGGCGATTCGCCCCGAAACACGCGGTCTATTGTGTTCTGTCATTGAAATCGGAGGGCGACAGTTTATCGGCTCTGAGAGCACAGTTTCCTCAATTGACTTTCATAGGGTTTTGCGGAGACTTTTTGACATCAAAGTCTGCCCGTTCTAATGCCCTATCAACATCCACGGGCGCAAGTCCGGAACCTGAATGGGTGTATGCCGTGTGTTGTACGGCCCGTGCGGGAAGCACATACCTCTGCGAGCTACTGGGCAAGTCAATTCAGAATCATCTGCCTTACGAGAATTTTCGGCCGGCGATATTGTTTCTTTATGAACATAGAAAACCACTGAATTTTGATATTCGGGTTTGGTTTGATTTAACAATTGGGGCTCAGTCTGTTCGAGGCTTGTTTGGTACCAAAGTTATCGGTCAATTTCTGAGTAGGCTATCACCCCTAATTGATGCTGAAGATGCGGCTTGGTTTCAATCGAGAATTAGGGACCTTGCACCAAAGATTGTGTATCTTGTGCGTGAGGATAAAGTGGAGCAGTCCGTTTCTCAGTTTGTCGCGCGTGAATTGCAGTTATGGCATTTGAGAAGCGGGCGAAATCCAGTATCCAACAAAGAAAGATCAGAAGAATATAGAGAGCGAAAACAGAACATCGTCTATGATTATGGGGCGATTGCCTCTCACTATGAGGGAATGGTTAGGGCCGAGAAGCGGCTTCAAGGAATGCTTGATAAGCTCGACTTGCCAATTCACAAGATTACTTATGAGGGTTTGAAAGCTGACTTAGAAGGCACATTGTCGGACATATTGAATTTTTTGGATCTTCCCGACGCTGCATTACCGGAGGATCTGTCGACTAATATTCAGCGAGGCTTCGATTCAAAAAATGCTGAATTGGTTGATCGGTTTAAGCGTGACCTTGCGCAAAAGTCCGATGCCTAGCTTTCAGCAGACCTGTTCGGCATAAAAAAGGCCGCCCGATTTGGGCGGCCCTTTAAACGGTTTTTGGTCTTTCTATTCTGCAGCTTGTGCACTGCCGACCCGATTGATGAAGACCGGGGTAACCGGCGGCTCCAAATGGGTTTCTTCCAGGCACTTGGCTTTGATTTCCTCAATGGAAGGACCGTATGTGAACGTCGGAATGTCATCCCCCCGCTCAGCGATTAGTTTCTCCCGCAGGGCAGCTGTCGCGGCCGTATCGACACTGAGGTCGTCAGCCAGCACGACGCCATAGCGTTTTGCACCTTCCTTGGTGACAAGGTCGCGTTTCACGTCGGCAGCAACCAATTCGGGGTCGCGGGCAAAAGGATCACCCCAGCCGCCGCCGCCCCAGGTGTTGAAGTAGAGGAGGTCTCCGGCTTTCACTTTGATGCCGTCGCATTTGGCAGGCAGCCATTCTTCCGAACCGTCGGTGCGCACCATACGTTTGGTGGACCGCATGCCGACTTCGCCGCCATTAACGCCCCAAGGATAGGTTAGCCAGCGTTCGTCATGGATGGCGATTTCCCCATCGCATAGGAAACGATAGGCAACACTCAATCCGTTGCCGCCCCGGTGAAGGCCGGCGCCGCCGGAATCCGGGATGGTTTCATAAGTTTCAATCCGCAAGGGGAAGTAGGACTCGATAAATTCGTTTGGCACATTGGTGAAGCCAGGCCAAAGCGAATGGCCGTCTGGTCCATCGCCAATCGGCCGCCCTGGAATGCCGCCAAAGCCGATTTGGAACAATTGGAACCACTCGCCTTTGTCATCATATCCCGAATAGAACAAATGCGGTGAGTCGGAAAAGCCTGCGGCATTCAGCATCTGTTCCGGTGCGCCCATACCCAGAAGAGCGCCGAGCACGTCAAAGATACGACCCAAAGCATGGGTCCGACCGGACAATGCTGCCGGGAAACGCGGCTTTAACAAAGTGCCTTCGGGGATGCGAACATCAACGAGATCGTAGAAACCGTCATTAAAGCGGATCTGCGGGTCAACCACATTGATGGTGAATGAGCCGAAGAACATTTTGAACATGTCTTCGTTGAGATAAAAGTTCACCGAGCTTTGCGCTTGCGGATCCGTACCATCAAAATCAAAGATCGCCACATCGCCTTCGCGCCACATGGTGCATTTGATCTTGTAAGGGCCCATGCCCATGCCGTCATCGCAAATGTAATCTTCGAAAACGCGCGGCTCTTCCGGAATGAAGTTCTGAATAATGAACTTCATGGCCGCGTGATTACGTTCCAACATGATGTCCATGGTTGACGAAAACACTTCAACACCAAAGCGTTCCACCAACTCCAAGCAGCGCTTCGCGGCCGTGTTACAGGCAGCAACCAAGGCATTCAAGTCGAAGCGATTCCATTGCGGGGTGCGCACATTGTGAAGGATCAATTCCAACACGTCTGATTGCAAGACGCCTTTCTTGTAAAGCTTGGTCGGCGGAATCCGGATCCCCTCTTGATAGATCGTGGTCGCCTTAATCGGGATGGAGCCGGGGACCATGCCGCCATTGTCGGACATATGGCCAAACATGGCGGACCATGCAATGTGACGTCCTTCATGAAAGATCGGCACCAGCACGATCCAGTCGGGCAAATGCGAAACGGCTGCCTTACACATGTAGGGATCATTGGTCAGAATGATATCGCCTTCTTCGATCTCGTCTTCATAGGCTTCCATGAAGGGGCCAATGAAGGAGCCGAATTGGCCGACGACCATTTTGCCGTCCTTATTCGCAATCATCGGGAAACAGTCGCCCTGTTCGCGAATGCCGGGGCTCATGGCGGTCCGGAACAACACGGCGTCCATTTCTTCACGGGCGTTACCCAATGCGTTTTCAATTAGATCCACCGTGACGCTGTCGACATCGACGCGCTTGAGAGGGTCGGTATTTGTTTCGATAATTCTAGCTGGCATGTCTTGTCCCTCTCTTACTGAACTGGGTTGATGAGCAGATTGCCGACTTTGTCGACCTTCGCTTCATAGCCCGGCAGGATAACTGTGGTGGAATCCATTTCCATGACAATGGATGGTCCAGGAACGACCAAACCTTCGTGCAACAGGCCGCGATCATAAATGACGGCGTCATGCTCCTTGCCTTCATAGAAGAACTTGGTGTCTTGAATCTTGCTGTCTTCGAGCGTTGTGCCTTCTTTGCCGAGTTTGAATTCGGCAATGGCCTTGGACTTGGCTTTGGCAACCGCACGGATCATCAGGATTTCGTGTCCGTCGCCGAGTTTGAAGGTGAAGAGCTGCTCATGTTCCTCATCGAACTGATCCGTCAGGAGAGCGATCCCTTTTTCCTTCAGCTCCGCTTCCGTAAAATCAATGGTGATTTGGAAGGCCTGGCCGGCATAACGCAAATCGGCCTGGAACGTGACTTCATGCTCGGAACGGTCAATGCCGTCAGCCACTAAGGATTCACCGGCTTTCTCTTGCAGCTCTGCAAGGTCGGCGGTCAGTTTGTCGATGGTGAGTTCTTCCGCCATGGTGATGTAGGTGCGGGCGGCTTCGTCCTGAACCTGTGTGGTGGCATCGCCATAGGCGCACAAAACGCCAGGCCCCGGAGGAATGATGACAGGCCAAGCCTCAGACAAAATGCCCAGGGCATTGGCGTGAAGCGGACCGGCCCCGCCGAACCCAACCAAGGAGAAGTCGCGCGGGTCATAGCCTTGCTCAACGGATACCAATCGCAGGGCGCCGAACATATTCTCGTTGACGATTTTGATGATGCCTTCGGCGGCTTCCATTAGGCCAATGCCCATACCGTCGGCAACGGTTTGAACGGCTTTAATGGAGGCCTCTTTGTTAATTTCCATCTTACCGCCCAGCTGCACGTCTGAAGGCAGGTATCCCAACACCACATTGGCGTCGCATACGGTCGGCTTTTCGCCACCCTTCATGTAGCAAGCCGGTCCCGGCACGGCGCCGGCCGATTCCGGGCCGACCCGGAGGGCTTTGGTCAGTTCCGGCACGAAGGCGATGGAGCCGCCGCCGGCGCCCACGGTCCGAATGTCCACAGATGGTGCCCGGACTTTTACGTCCGCCACAAATGTTTCGCGCCGCACGCGGGCTTTCGAATTCTGGATCAAAGCCACATCGGTCGACGTGCCACCCATGTCAAAGGTCAGAATGTCGTCATGGCCGGCGCGGCTGCAGAAATAGATGGCGCCTGCGGCACCACCGGCCGGGCCGGACATCAGCAGGTTGACCGGGCTCTCTTGTGAGGCCCGTCCGGATGCGAGGCCACCGTCAGAGCGCAGGATCGACAATTGCGTGTCGTCGCCCATGCGTTCGTCTAGGGCCGCCTGCAGGTTGCTGACATATTTGGAAACTTCCGGGCGCACATAGGAGTTCACCACGGTGGTTTCTGTGCGCTCATATTCTTGCATTTCCGGCACCACCTCGCTGGAAATGGAGATGGGCGTGTCGCCGAAGATCTCCTTGGCGATCTCCCGGGCGCGGATCTCGTTCTTGCCGTTGATGTAGGCATTGACGAAGCAAATGGTGAGAGCTTCCACCTCTCCGGTGGCGTGAAGTGTTTTGAGCTTGGTGCGCAGAGCGTCTTCGTCGAGCTCACGAACAACTTCGCCTTTAGCGCCGACACGCTCTTCCGCGCCGATGGTCAACTCAAGCGGCGCCAACAAAGGACGCTTCACGAAATACACCCAGCCGGCCAGACCGCCGGGGCAGAAAGAGCGGGCGACCTGCAAGGTCTGCTCATAACCGGCCGTCGTCACAAGGCCGACCTTGGCGCCTTTACCGGTCAAGACAGCATTCGTCGCAACGGTGGTCCCGTGCATCACGCGATTGATTTTGCTTGGGTCTACGCCGGACTCGTCACAAATCCGAGCGACCCCGTTGAGAACGCCTATGGAGGAGTCTTCGGGGGTGGATGGAACCTTGGCGGTGTATGTTTGACCGGATTCCTCGTCGATCAGAAGAAGGTCCGTAAAGGTCCCTCCCACATCGACACCTAGGCGATATGACATATGTTTCTTCCCTTAAAGTGCCCAAATTGACTTTATTTAATGCTGGCGCATTCTAGTTGGCTTTACGACTAAATTGGCGCCGTCCCTGAGATTATTCGCATCTCGGACGGCTTCATCGAGCGAGTATTAAACTCGATCAGAGGAGTCAATCAAGCCCCCCGTGATGCGCGCCCAGCGGTTGAGGGGCCGTGCCCCAATGGCCGCCAAAATTCCAGGCTTCTGGGCCGTTTAGCTTCTGCCCATAATATGAGCTTAGCGCACAAAAGACGCCCGAGTTGCCGCCTGGACGTCCTTTGAAATGCATAATCCTCAGTTCCGGCGGAAACTTATGCGGCTTGTGGTTTCGGGAAGCCGCCCGCCTTGGACACCATAGCCGGGATCGAGTGGTTCAAGGCCCCTTCGAGCCAAGTCGAGGTTTCAATAATTTTGTCCAGATCGACACCGGTTTCAATCCCAGCCCGTTCCAGCATGTAGAGCAGATCCTCGGTGGCGATATTGCCGGTGGCCCGCGGCGCAAAGGGGCAGCCCCCGATCCCGCCGCAACTAGCATCAAGCACGTGGACGCCGGCTTCAATGGCGGCAAAGGCATTGGCGATGCCGGTATTGCGCGTATTGTGAAAATGTGCGCGCAGAGAAATGTCGCCGATCACGTTTTTGACCGCTTCGATGCGGCGTGTGACGTCCCAGGGCGTGGCCACACCGATCGTGTCGGCCAAGGCGATCTCTGTGACGCCTGTCTTGGCGGATTCCTCGGCGATCCAAACCACGCGCTCCAGAGGAACTTCGCCCTCAAAGGGGCAGCCGAACGCGGCGCCGATGGTAATGGAGCAATTGGCCCCTTTGGCTTTGGCGTCGCCGATCATTTGGCGGCAAACCTCGAGGGATTGCTCGGCCGTGGCATTTTGATTTTTCAGCCCGAATGTGTCGGATGCCACCACCGCGAAGTTGATTTCCTCGCATTTGGCCTCTAAGGCCCGTTCCAGGCCGCGGTCGTTCAAGGCCAAGCCGATATATTGGACGCCCTTGTCGCGTGGCACCTGGGCCATCACCTCAGCGGAATCGGCCATTTGAGGCACCCGTTTCGGATTGACGAAAGAGGCCACTTCCATCCGCTTAATCCCGGCATCGATCAGCCGGTCGATGAATTCGAGCTTATTGGCCGTGTCCATCATGGCCGGGTCATTCTGCAAGCCGTCGCGCAATCCGACTTCGACGATATCAACTTTGGTCATAGGGCCGATCTCCAGCGTCTTGGTGTCTTTGGTTGTTCTATATGTAAGATGCCCTAGCAGGAATAAAACCTCTCGTGAAGATGTCCACTTCTCGGTCGATTTCTGCTGGGACTTGAAATTCCCGGAGACACTAGGGTAATCCATGCACAACATATCGGGTCTGTCCGTCAGGGAAGTCTCTGACCCCAAAAAGCCCCTGCAATCAGGGCCACGGCAGATCAGCCATTAACCAAAAAGTGGGACCGTCTGATGAGCGAAGCAAAGGTAGAGAATACTGGCCCGTTAAAAGGCATTCGGGTGATTGAATTGGGCGTGCTGCTCGCTGGCCCCTATTGTGGCCAATTGCTGGGTGATTACGGCGCCGAAGTGATCAAGATTGAACAGCCGAAGGTGGGCGACCCGATGCGCGAATGGGGTCAGGCCAAAGTGGCCGGCCGCTCGCTTTGGTGGCCAATTGTGGCGCGCAACAAAAAGTCGATCACCCTGAATTTGCGCACCCCCGAAGGCCAGGAGATTTTGAAAAAGCTGGTGGCTGAGGCCGATGTGTTGTTGGAGAACTTTCGTCCCGGCACGATGGAGCGTTGGGGTATCGGCTATGACGTCTTGTCCGAAATCAATCCCAAACTGATTATGGTACGCGTCTCGGGCTATGGCCAGACCGGGCCTTATGCGCCGCGGGCGGGTTATGCCTCCGTCGGCGAGGCCATGGGCGGTATGCGCTATATCATGGGCTATCCGGATCGCGTGCCGAGCCGTGCGGGTATTTCGATCGGCGATACTCTGGCGGCAACTTATGCCACGCTGGGTGTCTTGGCGGCGCTCCATCACCGCAATGCCACCGGCAAAGGTCAGGTGGTCGACAGCGCGATCTACGAGGCGTGCTTGGCGAATATGGAAAGCGTGGTCACCGAATATCAAGTGACCGGACATATTCGTGAGCGAACAGGATCGAAACTACCGAAGATCGCGCCGTCCAACATCTACGAAACCTCTGACGGCATGGTGGTCATTGGGGCCAATCAGGATACGGTGTTCGGTCGTTTGGCCAAAGGACTGGGCAAGCCGGAATGGGCTGAAGACGAGCGTTTCATTAGCCACAATGCCCGCGGTGAAAACCAAGACCTGCTTGACGAACTCATCAACGAGTGGACGCGCGAGCACACCTCGGAAGAGGTCTTGAAAATGTGTGAGGACAATGGCGTGCCGTCCGGCAAGGTTTTCCGGGCGCCGGAAATGCTTGAAGATCCTCATTACAAAGCGCGTGAAGCCATTGTTGACGTGCCTTATCCGGAAATCGGCCACCTTAAGATGCAAAACGTCTTTCCGAAAATGTCAGACACGCCGGGAGTGATCCGCTGGGCCGGACCCGAACTGGGTGAGCATACGGAAGAGGTGTTGAAAGATCTATGTGGGCTTACCGACGAAGACATTGCCAAGCTGGAAGAGGAAGGCAATATCTAAATTGTCTTGTCACGGATGACTTAGAGAAGGGCGCCTAATTGGCGCCTTTCCTACATTTGGATCTCGGCGGTCCAAAGGATCCCATAGATCGGCGATTGCTCCGCGATGGAAATAGAGCGGATCGTGGCATCAGGAAGCAGGCGTCTCGACACACATCGGTTGTCCCTGTCGTTTCTTTTCGGCACTTTCAAGGCCTGTCTCTCCCATCGAAAGTCCAGATTCTGAGTCGCCGCTCGCCCGTCATTTGTTGAACCTGACACCTTGAGTAGGATGGATGTCTGTTGGCTGATGAATGGGCATCTGTTCGCAATGATGTAGATCCAGTTTTCGTGGATCACGGCTTCCCATCCTTTTGCGAGAGAGTATTTCTTTCCTTGTGAGAGTGCGTCAGCGGTGCGCTGCTCAAATTGCGTTTGACTGAAACTGAAAATGACCCAGGTGAGTATGGCGATCACGCCGATAATCAATGCGGCGAGATGAGCATTGGCATTTCTAATCAGATTGGCTGCGGAAACCGTACGTAAGTGGCCGGCAAGATCGATGATCACCGCTCTCAAGATCACAAGCGCAAAGAGCGCGGCGAAGAACATGGTGGGCACATACCAAGCGACCATCGCCCAGAATGTGTGGATGTAAGCATGTGCTTTGGCCAGTACGTACCATGTGAGGGGCGCGCAGATGGCAATCAAGAATGTGCAATATAGCGCAACAAATTCTTGACGCCGCGCGGCGATGCTCGGAAAGACCTGTCTTGATGCTAAAAGCAAGACACCAAGACTGACACACAGCGAGGCGAAAACCCAAAAGGGGATGTCTGTAAAGATATTCTGCGTCAGATAAACGTGGAGCACCTCGGTAATGGGGGCATCGAGTGAGTTAAGTGTTCGCTCCGGCGGCTCCATAGAAAAGTTTGCGCCCAGGCCGGCACTATTGTCGCCGGATGCCAAAGTACGCCGAAGCATCATGTTGAGGTTATTGGCAAAGGCCTCAGCAACGGATAAACCTTCGTAGATGCCATTGCGCACACTCAAGATTAGAAATGACGCCACAAAAGCACCCAAACCCGCCGCTGCAACGCTACCCGATTTCGCGATCACTTGTTGGGGTGTTATTTGTCCTCGTGCCCAGTAGAAAATGAAAGGCACAGCGCTGGCCGCGACGACGGCCGAAAAATATGTATAGCCGCAAAGTGCTTTGATCAGAAAGGCGACGAAAAGCCATGTAGTAAAGGAGTAAAGGCGTTGCGGCGCTCCATTGGCTTCCGCGTGGAGGAAGTGGAGGGAGATGTTGAGCGGCAAGAGGGCAAGAAAGAACACCCAGTAGGGGCTGTCCGCAAAAGCCACCAGCCATGGGGAAAACCCCAAAAAAAGAGCTAGAAACGGCGTTATTGTGTGGCCGAATTGACTCGCTGACCAATAAATCAAATGCGACAGGCTCAGCGCCAAGGCAATGGCGCAAAGAACACGTATGATATCTAGGCTTGTTGACGGACTAAACGGAGAAATGGCGAGCAGTGATGTGAAGACCATGCCCTGCAGGCCGAATTCAGACTTGTAAGGCACCCATCTGTCTTGCGGCTCCGGTGAGAGAGCCTCCCGGACCATCTTTTCATGAAGAACAGTTTTCTCAGGCCAAGACAGACCGGGCCTATTGTAAATGCCCAACCACTCTCCAAAACCTACGCCCTCTTCAGATTGCGCTTTGATGGCGCGGCCGTATACCAATGACTCCGAGAGCGGATCAATGCGTCCAATTTCTTTTGCGCCGAGCGATTTGCGGAGAAATGAGTCCGGGACGACGCTAAACGGATCGCTGCTCAAGACAATACTGAGAAACAAAAAACACAAACCGAGAATGACACCCTGTGTGGATGCCAATTGGCGGTACAGCCGTTGTGCTATGCCGGATAAGAGAGCTGTCATGAAGCGAAGGCCGCTGTCCTGTGTGTCTTATCGGTTATCGCTGCCGGTTCCCACCCAGCTCACAAATAACGCCGGTCACTTATACAGCACATACATAAACTGCGCCCAAGGTGTTGCCAACAGAGATTGTGGTCAGAGAATTCCAGGCATGACGTTAGTGAGCCGGATTTGACGAGCGATTTGGACTCGGAGAGCCAAAGCCAAGAAGATCTTGGGGCGCCGCAGGATCCTGTGATATGGTCGCGCCGATCATACAGATTTTCGTTCAATTTAAAGGGGCGCGCGTCTTTTGGAGCAGAACGAACAGAAGGCTTACACGGGTGTTGACGTTCTTGAAACCCTTGAGGATGCCGTTAACTACAATCGGTTTCTTACGCGTTTGGTTTCTGAGCGAAGCAATCCGCAGCATGCTATTCTCGACTTTGGCGCCGGAACCGGCACTTTTGCCGAATTGATACGTGATGCCGACCGTCATGTTTCCTGTGTTGAGGTGGATTCAAAGCTCAGAGGCGGGCTTAGCGCCCTTGGTTTTCAAGCCTACGAATCTATAGAGGAAGTAGGGCCCGACTCGCTGGATGTCGTTTACAGCTTCAATGTCTTGGAGCATATCCATGATGACGAGTCGATCATTCAACAGTTTTATCGTGCTTTGAAACCCGGCGGTCTTGTTATTGTCTACGTGCCGGCATTTGAGTTTTTGACAAGCAGTTTTGATAAGCGTGTGGGGCATCTGAGGCGGTACCGTCGTGGGCCTTTGAGATCAATGCTGGCAAACGTCGGGTTTGAGATAGATGAGTCGCGTTATGTCGATTGCCTAGGTGTGGCGGCCGGCCTCATTTACAAGATTATTGACGACGGCAGCGGTCAGCTCAGCCGCTGCAGTGTCGCCATATATGATCGTTTTGCATTTCCTGTGAGTCGTGTGCTCGATCACGTCTTTCAAAACGTTCTGGGGAAAAATGTTTTGATCGTAGGGCGCAAACCGGTTGCGAATGCGTGAAGTCTTTTGAGGACGCTCCCTACATTCCTTCCATGACAAAGGCGCTTAGTTTGTTGCCGTCAAGGTCGCGGAAATAGGCGCCGTAAAATCCGTCACCTCGGGGGCCGGGCTTACCTTCATCCGTTCCGCCAAGCTCAATCGCCTTATTGTAGAACGCATCCACTTGGGCCGCATCTTTCATTTCGAGTGCGATCATCACGCCGTTGCCAACGCTGGCCGCTTGGCCGTCAAAAGGTTTTGTCACTGCCATGGACGGTTCTTGCATGGATCTGCCCCAAGCGACGGCCGTATCGACCTCGAAAACCCGTTTGGCGCCTGTTACCTGAAAGAGTGCGTCGTAAAAGGCTTTGGCTTTTTCAAGATCATTGGTTCCCAGCATCACATAGCCGATCATGGGAAGGTCCTTTCGCTTATTGAACGGCCATGCCGCTCGGATTGCTCTCCATTTTCTTCTCAAAGAACTCTTCCACACTCAGACCCAATTGGGGACGCCGCGGTGCCAAAAGTTCGACAAAAGGAGCCGGCCGGTCCTGCATAAAAATTTCATAGATCTCAGCACCCTCATCGACGGTTTCGATCCAGGCTTCCTGTACATCGCCGCAGACTTGGATGGTTTTGAAATAGACGACACCGCCCGGCGCATCGGGCAAGCGTGCTAAGAAGGTGAAGGTGCCTAAGCGATCAACCGGTATGCTGCCGCCCTTCCAGACAAACTGATCCACCACTTCCGTCATTTCACCAAAGCCGCCTTCAATAGGAATCGGCGTTTCCAATTCACGCATGATGACTTCGGTCTGCCAACCTTCCTTTTCCTCCGGCATGGCGATAGAAACCCCTTCGGGGATCTTCAGGCGCACTTCTGTGGTCGGATTGGGCCCACAGCCATGAGGCACCACCAAACTCAAAACCTCTTGATAACCTGCGCGCGCTTCACCGTCGGCCATGACAATGTGGCTAGATGCCGTTTGCGGGGCAGCCATTATGCAAGCGCTGACGGTGGCCAGGAGAAAGACTTTTTTCATCACTAATTCCTTTTGAACAGTCCGTGTTCTTTGAATTCTATCCGGCAAAGACAGCGATACCGGCCAGAGACCGATGGGGCGCGGTAAAACCTACATCGATGCTCTGCATGATTTGTCCACTGTCTATATCTATGCGGGCAGCCACTCCCGTCCACACATTTGCGGCCAGCGCATATTTTTCATCCACGTCCGGGGTCACTTGCGCCCAACCGTAGCCAGGGAGCGGGATGGTTTTGATCTCTTTGCCCGCTTCATCATAGATGCGCAAACCTTCTGCGACCGTGCATAAGAGTCGCCCGTCGCTGATATAGGTTGGCGCAATGAACCAGCGGCGGTCTTCCCGATCATAAGGGTCTGCATCCGGGTAGCTTGCCAAATCCTCCATCTGACAATCATTCTTGATGTCGTAACGCATCAATCGGCGCGACGTTTCCGTTGTGTAGGTGATGAAGTCGCCGGATGGGTGCATGGTGGAATGGGTCACTCCCTTAAAATCGGTCATCTCCGGTGCGGTTTCCGTTTCAAATACCTTTAAAAGATTTTTGTCTTGGTCATATTTGTAGATGTTACCGTCGCCCAGCGTTCCGTTGTCGAGCATCTTGGCGCTGGTCCCCTTCCAAATCTCCGTGCCGACAAAATACTCGCCGAGATACATGTGCCCATCGGAATCCCAATTGATGCTGCCGAAGGACCGTCCTGAGTCCCAGGCGCCCACTTGTTTGCCCTCCGGCGAGACCTCAACCGTGATGTGATCATGACAGTCAAAAGCCCACAATGTTCCGTCCGGTCCCACTTTGCAGCCGACGATAAAGTAGCGTGTTCCCTCCAAATAAAGCGTCCCCTTGGGTAGCCAGTTTTTGTCAAACTGTAGGATACGGCCCTCACCCATATGGTCGTCATCTGGATTGTCGAGATAGGAGCATCCGAGAAAGATGTCGCCCTCATCAAAAGGCTTCATGGTGGATGTTTTAAGCATTCTTGTTTCCTTGCCGCTTAAAGGCCGCGTGCGGGCCATACCTTGAAATTTCGAAAATTCAATCTCAACGCTCAGGAAGCGTCAAGGCAACCCAATACCTAGGGTGCGTAGCTGAGCTTAATCTTAAATTCGTGGCTGCACGGTGGATCGGTGCCGGTCGTGCGAGATCTCGGGTCGACCGAAATCAGACTCGTAAGGCTACGTTGGTCTGTCTATTTGGATGTAACCCGGCCCAACTTACGCAAATATGAAATCATCCTGATGCAGAGATGAGCTCGTGACGCCGACCAATGTGATGCTGTCACCACCATTGAAGGTGAGCAGCGTGTTGCCGCCCACATCAGTTGCCGCACTTTGCACCTCACCGAATGTGTCAAAGGCGGACCCCAGTGAGAGGATAATGGCGTCCTCGCTTCCGGCCCCTGATGCAAATCCCTCAATTCTGTCGGCATCGTCGCCTGTATTAAAGACAAAGCGATCATCGCCGAGGCCCAGGCCGGTTAAATTGTTGCCGCCGCGTAACGTATCATTGCCCTCACCGCCGACCAATGTGTCATTGCCGTTTACACCGATGAGTAAATCATCTCCACCCTCGCCCAAGAGTTCGTTGCCACTATTATCACCAGCCAAGATGTCACTCTGGTTGCTGCCTATGAGACCTTCGATATCTGAGTATGAGTCGCCGACGGCGCTGCCTGTATTGAAGTTGGTAAAACCAGAAAGCAAGACCGCCGTAATGCCGATTGTTGAGCTTTCATAGCTCGCAAAATCAAAACCGGCGCCACCTGCTAGCTGATCTTGTCCCTCACCACCGTCTAGCGTGTCGTTACCGCTGTTTCCGTTAAGGGTGTCGTCACCTGCATCACCAAAAAGCGCATCGTTCTGCCCACCGCCATCAAGTCGATCAGTGCCGTTCCCACCCCTTAGAGTGTCTGTTCCACTGTTACCAAATAGAGTGTCGTTGCCGGTCCCGCCGTTCAATTGGTCTCGTCCTGGGCCGCCGGTTAACTGATCGTCTCCAGAATCACCGTTTAGAGTGTCGTCATCGTTCGCGCCGCCAATCGTGTCATCGCCGGAGCCACCGTCAATACTGTCGAATCCTATGCCTCCAAGGATCAGATCTCGCCCGTTGCCACCCAGAAGCGTGTCATCGCCAATCCAACCATCAAGCGTATCGTTCCCGCCTTTGCCGTCCAGCACGTTCGCGATATCGCTTCCAAAGAGATTGTCGGCCCGATTGCTGCCCTCAAGATTCTCGATCGAGAAAAATCGATCGCCGTCGGAGCTGGTGCCGTTACTTAGCGATGCAGTGACACCGAATGTTCCCAGTACGAGATAGCTGGCTGTGTCCACTCCGTCGTCACCGTACAACCAGTCGCCGCCGCTTCCACCATTCAGAGTGTCGTTGCCGCTTCCACCGAAAAGATAATCGGTACTGCCGAGGCCAAAGAGCTCATCGTTGCCGTCGCCACCCGAAAGGCCATTGATGCCGCCATTTCCACCTAAGAAATCATTGGCGTCGGTGCCAATGATGCCTTCAATGCCCGAATAAGTGTCACCAACTGCTTCGTTGTCGTTGTAAATAGAATACAAAGGGTCAATGATGGCAATCAGACCTGCACTACCGGAGGCGTAAGAGGCCCAATCTGCGCCTTGTCCGCCATTCAAGCTGTCGCTGCCTGGGCCACCGTCAAGTGTATCATTGCCCGAACCGCCATCAAGAGAATCGGCGCCTCCGCTGCCCCCAATCGAATCGTTGCCCGTGCCGCCTTCAATTGTGTTGAAGTTGTTGTCGCCAATCAGGCTATCAGCACCGGACCCACCAATAATGCGTTCGACTCCAGAGATGGAGTCGACGCCGATTTCACTGCCGCTTGCCGAGTTGGTGCCAAGATTGATGTTAATCCCAAAGGATGCAAATGAGTAGTCTAGGGAATCGATATCTGCGCCACCCTCAAGCGTATCAGAGTTCTCACCGCCCACCAAAGTGTCATTGCCGTCACCCCCTGACAGTGAATTGATGCCGTTGCCGCCGACCAGCAAATTGGCCGTTGAGTTTCCGATTATGATATCGCCGCCTGATCCGCCAAAGGCATCTTCAATTGAGTTCAGGGTGTCCGTGTCTATTTCGCTTCCCGATGCCGTGCCGGTCGATAAGTTGATTAGGAGCGCCGTTGTCGTTGCCGAATAGTCTGCCCTATCTCTGCCGGAGCCCCCATTGAATATGTCATTGCCTGCGCTTCCAATGAAAACATCATTTCCATTGTTTCCGGTCAGAACATTGTCCGAACCGTTTCCGCGTAAGCTATCGTTTCCGCTGCCGGTTGACGCATTTTCAATATCCGACAAAATGTCATTGCCAAACTGACTGCCTGTTCCTGTTCCGGCTGTTAAATCAACGATGACTTGGCTGATTCCGGCGTAGTTTACTTCGTCGATATCATCACCGCCGATGAGCGAGTCGTTGCCTCCTCCACCGATAAACGTATCGTTTCCAGCGGCGCCATCGAGTGTATTGTTACCGTTATTTCCAGAAAGCTCATCGTCACCATCGCCTGCTATGACTACTTCTATTCCGATCAGCGCATCTGTTCCAAAATCGGCGCTGATCGAAGTTCCTGCCGCAAGGCTCAGGGTAATGCCGGCCGTTGCTGCAGAAAAGTCGGCTGTGTCCGTGCCTGTACCGCCATTGAGGGTGTCGTTTCCACTTCCGCCGTTGAGCCAATCGTTGCCTCCATCTCCGGACAATGAATCATTGTCATCATAGCCAAACAACGTGTCGTTACCGCCCAATCCGCTGATTGTATCATTTATGATGGTGCCGCCGATTGCATCGTTTCCGGAGGTTCCCGATACCGCTCCGGAGTAGGCTACGAGTATGCTCGAGCCTATGGTGGATTCTCGAAGAATAAATTCGCCGTTGTCTATACGAATGTAGTGGTCTTGTGTGCCGTCACCGTTACTATCAACATAAATATGAGTTTGCCCGCCGCTGATCTCATACCGCAATTCGTTCGCTGTGTTGCTGAAGGCATAGTTCTGAATGAAGCTCAAGCCGGAGATGGCCGACAGATCAATGGTGTCGGTCGTTTCAAAGTCCGTGATATGATCCGTGCTTGAATCGAAATCTGCGAGAGACTGGAAAACAAAAGTATCCGCACCGGTCCCACCAGACATAATGTCGTCTCCGGGTCCCCCAATCAAAGTGTCGCTACCGCTGCCACCAAAAAGCGAGTCGTCGTCGGCGCCGCCAATTAGAGTATCGGAATCTCCATTTCCAAAGAGAGTATCGTTGCCTCCGAGGCCGTCCAATAGATTGTCAAGCTCATTGCCTGTAAGCGTTTCGCCTGCACCTGTGCCAACAATGTCGAGTGCCGTTACGGAGAGTGTATATGAACCGACAGCATTCAGATATGCATCGGCAACTACATAATAAGTGCCGGATGTATCAGGTGCAAAAGCAGAAACAAGTGCGTTTAATCCCTCCCCATCATCATCGTCAAATGTTCCAGAAACAGTATTTCCAGATGAATCCCGAATGAAATTAATGGTCGGGTCGATGAGGGAACCACCGCCGGTTTCACTACCTTCTAACTCAAATCGGTATCTGATATTTGCAGTTAGATCGACGGCTATCCAATCTTCGTCATTCGCTGTTTCAATCACGCCGGAAGTCGAACCGTTAACCGCAACTGTCTTGGTTGTCGCAGTGCTTTCTGCAGGCTCATCATCCGTAGAGATATTCGTCACTGAAACAGTGTACGTACCCGTCGATGTCGATGCTCCGTCCGCTATAATAAAGTATTCGCCTGATGCGGCGGGGGTAAAAGACCCGATAAGTGCATTTGAACCCGTTCCGCTGTTGTCGTCGAAAGTTCCCCCAATAATGTTTCCGTTGCCATCTGTAATAGAGTGGATAATCGGATCGCCTAGCGTGCCACCACCCGTATCAGCACCTTCCAATCCAATTTGGTAAGAAATGTCGCCGGTCAGGAAAACGCGGAACCAGTCTTGGTCACCGTCGTAGTCAATGGTGCCAGTGGCGCTGCTATCAACCCCAACACTCCGAAGGGTTGATGTGTTTTCCCTAGGCTCGTCATCGATGAGGCCAGATGATTCCCCATATATAAACTGTGCACCGGCCACATCGTCGGGCTGTAGTTCAAAGACCGGACTCAATGGGTTATAGAACGCTTCCATAACAGCCGGCGAAATCATCGTATGATCTAGACCAATAGCATGGCCAATTTCATGAATGGCAACGGCCGAGAAGCTTACCTGAAATTGGTTGGGCGTATCGGACAGGGTCCAGTTTTCGCCTTGATCAAATGCAATTAAACCATAAGCAAAGCTGTCTGTGCCGACAAAGGAATACCCTTGCATATAGGCAAGGGTATTTCCTGATCCATCGCCTGCATCCCATCCGATCCTTATGTTTGTCGAGACGGAATCGTCTACTTCTTGAAATTCAATATCTGCAACTTCTTCCCATTTATCGAAAGCATCTCGAATAACGTTCTGAGTAGTTGCGGTCCAGTTGAAGGGTTCATAGTCGACAACGCCATTGTGATAACCAAAATTCGTCCCATCGACAAAACTATATGTAACCACTCCGCCGGAGGTGCCATTGGTGTCGTCGTCGCCCCACTTCAGGCCGATGAGCTCAAAGCCCAAGGGCTCGGTCGGCTCAAGGTTCTGTTCTGTGCGCAGGCAGCTGCTGCAGCAGCATTCAACCGGATGTTCTTGGGGCGCCTGACCTTTGGCGGCAAGCTGTAGCCCGTCCCGGTGGTCGATCATCTCAATTTCAAGATCGCTGGAAGCGGGATCTATGGAGTTGAGAGGCGTTTTGCTCGTTGACGGGGAAAGAGATGACAATTGCGATGAAGCCGTAGCTTCTTGAATGCTATTGTCTTTTGTTGCCAAGGTAAGTGAGTCGCTGTTGGGCTTGGTTGCCAACACAAGGGAATCGCTGCCGGGTTTTGTCGCCAACACGATGGTATCGTTTTCCGGCTTCGTGGCGAGGACGATGTTGTTGTCGACATCGGGCTTCGTCGCCAGAATGATCTCCGCTGGTTCCGGCTGCCGCGTCGCAAAGATAGAACCGGCACCATCGACGACGGTTGGTGTCCAAGTAGACAATACATCGGATGCTGGATCGTTCAGAAGATTGGTAAACTCTTGTAATGACCAAGAGACCGTTTCGGGTTCTGGCTGCGAAGCAATCTGTATGTTGGTGAACTGTGGCAAATCCCCGATTGAAAGTATGCCATCGCCGATCAGATCAAATATCTCTTCCCATGACAGGTTCTGAAGCCTGTTCTGATTACCCATTTGCTGTCCACCCAATACGTCTTACTCATCGTCCCGTTAACCGGAACGGACCAAGATGTGTCATGAGGGAAAACCAAGTGGTGAGGCGTACCCGATGGCCTCAGCATCGCGTCTGTTTGGATCCGTTTGTTTTTGTTTTCTCGGATCCCGGCCGGCTCTGCTCAGCCTTTTTATCTTGTCCCCAATGACAACCTGTCAATTTGAGCGTAAATCGAACAAACCTGCAACCCTGGATGTATGACATACGTATTAAGGGCGGAGAATCGCTGCACGATACCAATAGGCGGCTTTGTTGCCCCCTTTTTCACCCAATTGGGTTATGCCTTGGGTTGAATGCCGCGCCTTAAGCGAAGGAAAAGTCGTCTTGATGCAGTGAGGCGCTGGCAACGCCGATTAAAGTGATGCTGTCGCCGGCGCCGAAGTCGAGCAAAGTGTTGCCGGCTACATCGCTTGCTGCGGATTGGACTTCCGCGAAACTATCAAAAGACGCGCCGAGTGACAGAATGATCACGTCCTCACTGCCGGCCCCTGCCGCAAATCCGTTGATGGTATCTGCATCATCGCCAGTACCGAAAATAAAGAAGTCGTTGCCCAAGCCGGATCCGTCAATGTGATTGCCGCCGAACAATGTGTCATTGCCGGTACCGCCGATGAGATAATCGGTTCCGCCGAGGCCGTAGAGTGTATCATTTCCGGCTCCGCCGTCTAAGCCATTCAGGCCAAAATTGCCGGCCAACAAATCGTCATGGTCTGACCCGATGAGACCCTCGATTCCGAAAAAGGTGTCGCCCAAGGCCTCACCAGAATTATAAGTGGAGTATCGTGACGCAAGTATTGCTATCACGCCGGATGAAGAATCTTCGTATGTTGCCCAATCTAAGCCGCCGGCACCAACTAAGCTATCCGCACCCAGTCCGCCGTTCAAAGTATCGTTGCCCAAATCAGCGAATAAACGGTCACTGCCTGCATTGCCTACCAAAAGATCATTGCCGGTAAAGCCGTAGACCAAATCGGCATTGCTGGCACCGATGAATGTATTGTTGCCTCCGAAGACATCAGTCAGAAGATCTTCAGACTGATCATTTGCGATGGCGAATGCGACCTCAAGAATGCTGAGGCTGAAGCCGGTTATGGTTGCGACGTTGGACCCCGAAGCGTCGATCGAAATAGAACTGATCGTGCCGAAATCGGGAATGTCATCGGAGTTGAAGTCAATGAAATTTGTGCCCCCGAAAGAAACCTCAACCAATCCACCATAGAGCTCATAAACCCAAAGAGAGGATGAAGTTGTCGTGGCCGTTGCCGTAATGATGGGGCCGAGATCAATTGCCGGAACATCAAAGAAGTTAGGCGCTGCCGGTCCTAAAGTGACGATGGCCATGTCTGGTATCCTTTTCCATACGCGCCGACGGTCTCGGCATCGCGGCTTTATTCCATCTTACAAAGATGTCTTTTCTTTTTCATTGCTAAAGATGGTTAATCTGTGGCGCGAGGCTCCACCAGCGGTCCTCGGCCGACTTTGATCCCCAAAAGGGCAAAAAAGCCGGTCCTCTGTGAGTGCCGGCTTTCTCGATCTCGGTTGCTAAGTGAGGACTATTAACGGGGTGCCATGACCATAATCATTTGGCGGCCTTCCAATTTTGGCGCCAGCTCAATCTTGGCCTGTTCCTCAAATTGCGCTTCGACTTTCTTCAGCAGCTCCATGCCCAATTCTTGGTGTGCCATTTCACGGCCCCGGAATCGCAATGTCACTTTGACCTTGTCGCCATTGTCGATGAACTTGTTCACGTTCCGCATCTTCACGTCATAATCATGCGTGTCGATATTAGGACGCATTTTGATTTCTTTTACCTCAACGGTCTTTTGTTTCTTCTTGGCTTCGTTTTTGCGCTTTTGCTCTTTGTATTTGTACTTGCCGAAATCAAGCACCTTGCAAACCGGAGGCGTGACATTGGGCGAGACTTCGACCAGATCCAATCCGGCGTCCTCGGCCACTTGCAGCGCTTCCTCTAAAGGTGTTACGCCGCGCTTCTCACCTTCTCCGTCGATGAGCAAAACTTCTTGTGCGGTAATTTGCGCATTCACGCGGGGCCCGTCATCACGTGTAGGCGCCGCTCTGTGTGGTCTACGTGCTATTGCATACCTCCTGTCCCTATGGACTGTTGTTGAAACAAATTCGCCGTGCCGGTATCCGGCGCGGGAAGTAGATATAGGCAAAAAACGTCGGATTGAGCAAGCATTTGCTGGATTTTACGCGCCTGGTTGCACGCGTTGGAAAGGCGTCAGAGTGGGCTCGAACTTTCCGGTCTCAATCAATGTGTCCCACAATTCGCCGACGCCAAGATCGGTGAGCTGCTCTCGCTGGACAATGGTCACATCTTGGCCCCGCGGTGCACAACGTTCAGGCTCTGACGCGTCGGAGAACAGCACAATGCTGGGACAGTTGGAGCTGGCGATCAAATGCATGGGGCCCGTGTCATTGCCGATGGCAAAGGCTGCTTGTCTGGCCAGCATGATGATTTGGATAAAATCCGTCCGGTTGATGAGGCTGAGCGCTCCCGGGCAACTTTGCTGAATGGTAAAAGCGTCCTGCTTTTCATTGTCGGCGCCGATGATGACCGGCATGATTCCGGCACGGCGCAGCTTCATGGCGACGGCGCCAAATCGTTGGGCGGGCCAACGTTTTTCCGGCCGATGAGGTGAGCTGCCGGGCACCAAAAGGGCGAACGGCTTGCGCACCCCAAACCAGGTAAGCTCGGTGCGGGCTGCGCCGCGCTGGACATCTTCTACCCAGCTTAAGTCCGGCGGATCGCCTTGACCGCCGACCTTGCCGCGCCCCAGGCCGACGCCGGCCATGGCCAATTGCTCGGCCTGCCGGTCAATCGTGTGCATGTTGTCGCGGTCTTTGTTCTTATGGGGATGGGAACAGCCCCGGGCGATACCGGACCATTCTGGTCTAGGGAACCCCAGCATCTTGAAGTAGGTACTGGTGCGATTGGAGGTTTGAAGATCGTAGATGCGATCAAACCCCGCTTTCTTGATCTGGCGGACCAATTTCCAGCTGGCCGAATATCCCTCCGGCCGGCCGCCGCTCCAAACCTCGTCGAAATAGGGGGACATTTTGGCCAGGTCCACATAAGGATCGGTGGTCAAAAGCGTGACTTCGGCCCCTTCATGATATTCGCGAATGAGCTTGCAGGCGGCCAGGGCTTGGACAAAATCGCCCAAGGCGCTGAGTTTGATCACGAGGATCTTCTCGAGTTTGCCGTAACCTGGTTCTGCGGGCACGATTGTTTGGTCTCACCCTTTCGCTGAATGGGTCAAAACACCCCAATATACGGCCAAAGTCTTAGCGCACATTTGGTTAACAGAATAGGTCTTAAGCACGTGATTTCTGCCGGTTTGGCCCATTTTTTGGCGCGATTCCGGGGTCATGGCCAGGGTCGCATCAATCGCCTGGGCCATCGCCACCGGATCGCCCGCCGGCACACGCCAACCGGTTTTTCCGTCGAGAACCGTTTCTCTGGCCCCGCCATGATCGGTGACCACCACCGGCTTTTGCATGGCTTGAGCTTCAACGGCGATGCGCCCAAAGGCTTCCGGCCGTGTCGAGGCGCTGATAACGACTTGGGCCAGACCGTAGGCGGTCGTCATGTCATCAATGTGGCCCACCATATGCACATGGTCTTCCAGGCCGAGCCGGGCGATCAGTGATTTGAGTTCGTCTTGATAGTCGGTGCGCCCTTGAGCATCGCCTGCCAGCACGCAGACAAAGTCTTTGCGGCCCATTTTTTGAATCTCGGCCGCCGCTTCGATCAAGACCGTTTGGCCTTTCCAGCGTGTTAGCCGGCCCGGCAAAAGAATGATGGGCCGCAAATCTCCGGACAGTCCCCATGATCTGCGCATAGAGTCGGTTTCGGCCTGATCCAGATTATTGGGATTGAGATTTGAAAAATCCGTTCCCCTTGGAATCGTGACGATTTGTTCCGCAGGCAGATTGTGTTGCTGTTGAATATGCTCAGCAATGAAGTGCGAATTGGCGATGGTTTTGGCACCCTTGGTCATGATGGCGTTATAGGCGCGTTTGGCAGACGACTTGGCGGAATAGGTTCCGTGATAAGTGGCAATGAAAGGCACATGGCATTGTCTTGCCGCATAGTAGGCGCTCCAGGCGGGGGCCCGGGATCGTGCATGGACCAAGTTGATCTGGTGTTTTGTGATAATCGACTTTAGACGCCCGACGTTTCGCCAAACAGTCAACGGGTTTTTTGACTGTGCCGGGAGCTTTTCAAGTACGGCACCGCTTTCTTCCAATTCCCCCGCCAAGCGTCCGCCGCTGCTGGCCACAACCGCCTGACCGCCTGACTTCTGTATCGCGGCAGCGACATCCAATGTGGTTCGCTCGGCACCGCCTGTCTCAAGATCGGGAATAACTTGAAGAATGCGCAAAGCCGGTCTGGACTTTTCCGATGGGGTGGTTTTTTGTGCGCTCACGTCAATGAAATCTAGAGGCTATTGAAAGATGTCCGATCCCTTGCAGATGACTTGCCCGGACGGCGAGACAATCGCTTATTACGCCCGGCCTGTCCATGGGGACTCCTTGAAAAAGATGGGTGTGGTCTGGCTCGGTGGATTGAAGTCGGACATGACCGGGACCAAAGCCGTCGCCCTTGACGCGTGGGCGGCGCAAAATGACCGTCCATTTGTCAGGTTTGATTATTTCGGTCATGGGCAATCATCCGGTGACTTTGTCGACGGCACGATCAGCCGCTGGGCCGAAGATGCGCAGTTTGTCCTCGACCGGATTGCACAAGGGCCTCAGATCTTGGTGGGGTCCAGCATGGGCGGTTGGGCCGCGATTTTGACGGCTCTGGCGCGCCCGGATCAGGTCAAGGGATTGGTCTTTGTGGCGCCGGCCCCCGATTTCACGGAAGATTTGATGTGGGCCAATTTCTCCGCCGAAACAAAGGCGCTCATTGAACGCGGTGAAATATACGAACAGCCTTCGATGTATGACGACAATCCCTATTTGATCAGCCCACAACTCATCCAAGACGGCCGGCAGAATCTGGTTCTGCGCGCTGACATTCCCATCCATTGTCCCGTCCGGATCTTACATGGGATGGAGGATGCCGACGTGCCCTGGGACCGGTCACTTAAATTGATTGAGGTTCTGCAGTCTGAAGACGTAACGGCGACTTTCGTCAAAGGCGCCGATCATCGCATGTCGGATGAGCCCAATATTGCTCGCCTGTTGGGCTTGGTGTCGGACCTCTGCGCGCAGCTCGATGGTTAACAGGCCTGTTTTGTCCCATGGATGACGCCGGATCTTGCAATTTCGCACGAGATGCGTTTGCCTAAGCGGTGACTTGGGAGTGGTGTGTGCGTATGCGAGTTTTTCTTGGGGCGTTGGTCATAATTATCGGTTTCCTGCCGTCATTGGCGGCTGCGTCCATCAATGCGCGAGATGCGCGCGAGTATGAGCAATGTCTGGCGCGGATCGAGAACGACGCTGAGCTTGCATATGATCGCGCCTTGGCCTGGCGTGATGCCGGCGGCGGTGCTGCCGCTAAGCACTGCGTGGCGCTCGCTTTGTTGGCCATGGGCCAAGAAGAAGAGGCCGCGATTAAGCTGGAGCTTCTTGCGTTAGAGCCGGGGTCCGGCTTTGCCGATGACCGGGCGACACTGCTACAGCAGGCGGGCCAGGCTTGGATCATGGCTTTGCGGCCCGATGAGGCGGATGTGGCCCTCAGTTCAGCCCTTGAGCTCGATTCCAACAATGCGACGATTTATTTGGATCGTGCCCAGGCCCATCGCATGCGGGGCGATACCAATAGCGCGGAAATGGATTTGAGCCAGGCTATTTCAATCGACCGGTCGTATGCAGAGGCCTATTTGTTGCGGGGCACCTTGCGCCGATTGGCCGGCGATTTGTCCGGGGCAAAAACGGATATCGACCGTGTTTTAGAATTGGACCGTCAGAACATTGACGCCCTTGTCGAGCGAGGGCGCATCGCCGAATTAATGGCTGGCCGCGACATACCGCAATAGCTTCAGGCCAATACCAAGGTGCTGGGGAACATGATCGTCGCCCAGGTGCCGTCCCCTTCTTCGCTTTCAATCACAAAGTCGGCATGATTGGCATCGGCCAGGGCCTTGGTGATGGGCAGGCCCAAGCCGGTTCCCGCGGTCTTTTGGCCTTTGCGTTTGGCGGTGGGCGTCTGTTGGAACGGTTCCAGAGCTTTGCGTAAATCATCCGGTGACATACCGGGTCCGGTATCGCGCACTTCCAAAATAACAGAACCGTTGTCGATACTGTGGGCGGATACCAAGACCCGATCGCGGGGATCGCAATATTTGATCGCGTTCGACAGGAGATTAAGCAAAATTTGCTGAACACTGCGCTCATCGGCAACGATGTGCGGCAGGTTTTGATCAATGTCGCTTTCCAAAGTGATTTGCGCCGATTCCGCCTCCACGCGCATGAGATTGAGGGCAGATTGAATCGCCGCTTCAAGGTCAACATCGACCGGGTCGAGATCGAGTTTGCCGCCCTCAAGTTTGGAATAATCGAGCAGGTCGTTTACCAGGCTCAAGAGAAAGCGGCTGCCGGTCTGAATATCACCTAAATATTCTTTATACCGATCATTCTCAATCGGCCCCAATCGTTCTTCTTGCATGATTTGAGAAAAGCCCAGAATCGCATTCAAGGGGGTGCGCATGTCATGACTGATGCGGGCAATATACTCCAACTTTTGCTGATCCCGTTGCAAGGCATCGTCATGAGCCTTCATCAGGGTCTTTTGAATTTGATATTGGGTTGTTTGATCTTGGACTAAAGCCAAAAATTGAATGGGCCCGCCGGAAGGCAATTGGGTCATGGATAGTGAAACGGCATGGGTGCCTTGGATATGACCGGCAAGCGCGCCGGCTGCGTCTCGGATCAAAATGTCTTCGCTCCCCGTGGGATCAAATGTCTCGATCAGCTCTTCGATTTGTGATCGGAGCGGGGAGCCGAGCAGGGTGGGAAAAGAGGTCTCTTCCAGCTTGTCTGCAATGGCGTTTTTAATTTGCAACAAGTCTTTGGCTGCCGCGTTCAAATAGGTCACATGTCCCGTGTCACTCAGCAAGAAGGCGGCAACCGGAAGAGTGTTGAGAAAAGCGCTGAGCGTATCGCTTCCTGTTTCGGCCGGCGCAACGGGTGTGGGCAGGGCCTCTTCTTGCGGGACGATTTCGGTTTGCGCCGGGGTGCTTCTCTCACGCCAAATTTGCCGCGTCTCGTGGACGTCTTGAATATGTATCACCAGCGCCGGCACGCCCTGGGCCGGATGAAGTGTTCGTTTGCCGACCAGCCGGTGCAGTCTCTCGCCCCGGCCCGTTTTGATGGGCAGCGTTTTGCTATAGGCACCGTCGGCCAAAACCCGCAGGACAAACTTGCTTGCGGCTACTTTGTCATCAAGACGGGTCATCAAATCGGTTCCCGCCGCACGCTCAAACAGTTTTTCGCTTTCGTCATTCTCGTGAATCAACTGGCCGTCAACAGCATAAAAAGATAGGGCCACCGGTGCTTCTTGCGCCATGACGATATCGCCCGACGTAGGGTCTTCGGGCGGCGTTTCTTCTATATGCTCGAGTTCGACAAAAATAAGCTTTCGGCCGTCCGCGAGAAACAATTGTAAATGACACAAAGCCCAGACGGCTCTGTTATCCGGATTGAACTTCATCCGGCGGCGCATTTGAGGCGTGTCCGACAATTCCTCGGTCATGCGCGTCAGCCGTTTGGCCATGACGTCCTGGGGACCGAAGGTTCGTTCGACTAAGTCAAGGAGGGTCGGTTCTTGCCAAAAGAAAACTGCCGGTTCGCTGGCCCAGACAATACGGGACAGATCACAATCCCAAAGCCATGCCGACGCGCTTTTTTGAAGCACGGCTCGCATGCGATCGGTTAAAGATTGTCCCAAGGCTCCAATTCCCCACAGATTGGTTTCCCAACCATACGCCACGCGTGGGCGTCGCATTGCCTTATCCGACGGTGCGGCAGGCCCAGACCGACAATCTATCCCGGCGCTTCTTCAAACCCAAGAGCTGTTTTTGCGCAGGGTTAACGGCAGGGTGCAGAAGACGTTGAAGACGTTTAAGATTGTCCGACCATCTGGGCAGCGGCCATCAGCTCATTGGCGATCTCAATGGCTTCATCGGGTGTGAAGTCCATGGGCAGATCAAAGTCGTCTGCCCGTATATAGATTCGCACCATCCCCTGGTCGGTAGGCCCGATCTGAATTTCCCCTTCTTGCTCTGTCTGGTCGTCAATCCCCATCTGTCGTCCTTTTTCTAGGCTTTTGGGCTGATCCCTTGGTCAGTTATCCCACACGTTTGCGGCGAAAGAAACCTGAACGTTTCGTTCATCGGCAGTTCACCTTCACAATCCTACGGTCGAGATGGGACCGGGCCGAATAAAAACGAATGTGGGTTAGAATGCTCCGGATTGCACTTATCATGCTTATGGGCATGGGTCTGACGACCTATGCTGCGCCGGATCCGGCTGTGGACATGGTGCGCAACCTTGATCGCGTCTTGGGTTTTGGCAGCGCGGAAACAGCCGTTGCTGCCGCTACGGCCGCCAATGAACAAGAGACGGCCACCGCAACCTCTTTGACCGGCGGTTTCGTCAGCCAGGCTCAAGCACAGAATGCAGTGAGTGATAATGGTGATTTGCCCATCGTGACGGCTGCCCTCGAAGGCGGCGACCTCTACGAAGATGACGAAATCTTTGAGGATGAAGAGGTCTACGATGACGAAGAGTTTGAGGAAGAGGTTTACGAAGAAGTTGAGGATGACCGGCCGGTTCTGATCGGCGAAACCGATCCCATTGAGACCACAAGCTGGCAGACAAGTGGTCAAGCCAGCTGTGCGCCCGACGACGCTGCTTGTTTTGAACAATGCTATGCAACATCTGATGGTTGCTGGTTCATGTGCGATCCGGAATTTGACGATTGCGACAATTGGGTCAGCGGTTGGAACACGTCGGTCGTCTATAATGATTATTATGATTACTACGACACGTGGGGACCGCGTTACGGCACGCGTATCAGCATTTTTTACTTTTGGTATGACAACCATATTTTTTATCGGCCGCGTTTTCACTTCCACCGGCACGGCCTGTTCTATCACAAGCCCTATTTCAAGAAACGTCATTGGGGCTACCGGCCATCCTATTTGAGCCGCCGCCACTATTTCAGCTATCGCGACCGGCATGACCGTCACCGCCATTTCCGCTACGATCGCTATCGCGGCAAGGGCGATTGGGCCCGGTCTCACGACCGCAAACGCGACGGCTGGAAAGGCCGCGGCAAAAAGGGACGCGATTGGGATCGGAAAAAGCGCCGTGGTTGGGATGACGACAAGAAACGCAAACGTAACGCCGACCGGCGCCGGGGCGACGGCAATGCGGCCAATGCGCGCGGCGGCAATAAGCGCAAGGGCGATGCGAAGAATCGAAACGGCAAAAGCCGCAACGCCAATGCAAATAACAAGCGCAACAGAGATGCCGCGGCCCGCAACGGCAATGGGCGCAACAAGGCAGCGAATGCCAATCGCAACGGCAAAAACCGCAACGCGATTGTCAATAATAAGCGCAAGACAGATGCCGCGGTAGGCAACACCATTGGGCGTAATCAAGCAACCAATGCGAACCGCAAGGCCCGTGACGCCAACGCCAACAATAAGCGCAAAAAGAAGAATGCGTCGAATAACCGAGGCGGACGCAATACGGCGAAAAATCGCAACAACAGGAATGTGAATAGTCTGCAGGCGACAGACCCGCGTGTGCTCAAAAACGCCGCGAAGTCCAAAACCAAACGCAATGCCTCGAATAATAATCGCAAGGCGGTAAAGACTAAGAAAACCACGCGCAAAGTGACGCGGACCAAAACCACAAACCGCAAAGGGAACGTGACCAAGCGCAATGCCTCGAACAATAATCGCAAGGCGGTACAGACTAAGAAAACCACGCGCAAAGTGACAGGGACCAAAACCACAAACCGCAAAGTGACACGGACCAAAACCACAAACCGCAAAGGGAATGTGACCAAACGCAAGGTCACGCGGGAAACCACCTCACGTCAGCGGAATGTGCAAAACAAACGCAACGCATCGTCGAGGAAAGCAACTCAAAGCCGCAAGTCGAATGCCTCGCGCAAAGTCACCAAGCCGAGACCTCAGGCTCAGCGGTCCCAGGCGCAACGGCCGAAGGCCCAGCCGCGACGGGCCGCGACACAAAAACGCAGCGCGCCCAAACGCCAAGCACGCTCTAACGCCCGGTCGAAAGACTCCTCGCGGTCGAACAATCGAAAAAATAACAACAAGAAAAAAGGCAATAACCGCCGCCGCTAACGCGCGCCGAGATCACTTGGGAGGGATCTCAAGTGGCGGTGCTTGAGGTCGACGAAAACCTGTAACCACCTAAAATAACTGGCGAAAATTCGCTCTTGAAGGTTGAATCAAATGGGGCTAGGTTCGCGCCTCTTTTGGGCCCTAGCGCCCGTCCGGGCCGCCTTAGCTCAGTTGGTTAGAGCGCTAGATTGTGGATCTAGAGGTCTCTGGTTCGATTCCAGAAGGCGGTACCATTCATTCCAAGGGTTCAAGCTGCCGCTGCGTCATCATTTTGACGGATGGTTTGCAAGAATTGTTGTGATTGATCTTGCAGCTCGGTGCTGGATCGCGCGAGCCCCTCCGACGCTTCCGCAAATTCTGCCACGTCTTTGCCTGTCTGCGAGATGAGGTCAGCCATAGCGTCTGCTTCCGCGCGGACATCTTCCATGCGATTAGAGGCCTGACCCATAGTGGAAGCGATTTCATTTGTTGTCGCGCTTTGCTCGTCCGCTGCGGCGGCAATGCTCTGAATAGTGACCTGTGCCTCGTCCATGCGCTGTGAGATTTTGGCGACGGCGTTGGTGGTCACGGAAATCTCGTCCAACATTTCCGAAATGCGCTCCGCAATGTCTTCGGTGGCTTTCTGAGTTTGGGTTGCGAGCGCTTTCACCTCACTGGCTACAACGGCAAATCCCTTGCCTTGCTCGCCCGCACGCGCCGCTTCAATGGTCGCGTTCAACGCCAGAAGATTTGTTTGTTCCGCAATGTCGGAGATCAAATTGACCACGTCGTTGATCTGCGCCGATGTTTCGTTCAAACGCTCGACCCGCACGGAGGCTTCCTTGGCTTGATCAGACGTCTGTCCCGTTTGAGTAACAGCTGAGTTCACCTGTTGCGCAACTTCCCGGATGGCTGCGTCGAGCTCTTCCGCCGCGGCCGCGACGCTTTGCATATCCGCCTCGGTGCTGGTGGCGTTGCTGCGCACATTGGTACCGCGCTCCACGGATTCGTTGGCGCGCTGGAGAATCAGTGTGGCATTGGCGGCGAGTTGCGTGGCGCTGGACGCCAAATTGCCGCTGATATTGCCGACCGCTGATTCGAATGTATCCGCGACCCCGAGGAGGATTTTCTTTTGCTCCGCTACGGTTTCGGCCTTAAAGGCTTCCTGCTCGGCGCGATAGCGTTCGTTCTCTTTGGCATTCTGTTTGAATTGATAGACCGCCTTTGAGATGTCGGCGATCTCTTTGCTTTCGCTGTTTTCCGGTATCCATACGGAAAGATCGCCTTGCGATAGGCGCGACATGACGTCGATGAGAGAATCGAGCGGGACTTGAATATATTTTCTTGTTGCCCAAAACGACAAGGCAATGATGCCTATGCTGAAGGCAATGATGCCGAGGGCGAAAAACAGTTTTCTTTGAGCGGCCCCGATGATGGTGTTGAGTTTCTCGTCGACGGTGAGCGCAATCTCAGCATTGACGTCAAGAAATCCATTGATCGTATCGGTCGCCATGGCAAACCACTCGGGAGAAGAGATCGGGTAGTCGGTCGCCGCGCGTCCGGCCTGAATGATTTGCTCCCGCATAGGCCCCATGCGCGTTTGATAACTTTGAATGGCATCGCGCATCACCGTTTGGCCGGGGCCTGAAATTCGCTGAACGATAAACGCCGCATCGCTTAGCCGTGTTTCAATGCCACCGGCCACTTCGTTGAGCGGGATGGCATCATTGGGGAAGATGGGCAATTGTGAGGCAATAAAACCGTTGAGTCTGCCGCGCTCCTGACCGGTCAACTCCGCCAGGCTTGCGATCGTGTGCTGGGCATCAAACAGCGCTGCTGCTTCTTCATCGACCAACGTCGATTGTTGGACCACCCGGCGAAGCCCGGCGACGGACCGGATATATTGGGTCGCGCTGTCGAACCAATTATTCTTCACATCTTCATCGAGAGTGCCGGTAAGATCTGTGTTGGCCAGCCCGCGCGTATCCAGCCAACGATCTAACCTGTTCCGAAGCCGATTGATTTGGTTTGTCTGCTCCGTCACCCGCTGCAGCGCATCGGTGACTTGTTGGGAGTTGAAGGTCTCTTCGAACGTCGCGATCTCTTCAACAAGAGTTTGAACAGTGGCGCGTTTGTTTGAGATATCGCGCAAGGTCGACTCAGGCACGTTGCCGCGTGCGCCGATCACGCCTTGTGTCAGGCCTCGTTCGACCGCCATGGAGGATTCGATCTTGCTCAGATGCTGGGCAAAAAGATGGCTGCGTTCCATCTGTTTCGCGGCCTGAATTTCGCCGGTGGCCTGCAGCAGAACCCAAATACCCGATAGAATAAGGAATGCCGATAAAAGCCCAATCGTCAGCGTAAACCGCAGACGCAGTGACATGCCTTTATTGTCCCCCACGATCTTACTCCCCGAGATACGACAGTTAACATTTGTTACGAACGCCACCATTACGAGCAACCCCTTAAGATTGTATTGAAGGGCCATTAAAAGTGATCAGTGTGCTGGTGGGGTCTCTGCAGATGACTTTTGTGGGCTCACGTGTTGGCACGTCACGCGGGCAACCATTTGCCAATTGCGGATCGAAGCCGTTACTCTTTCTTGTTGTCGCTCACTGGAGAGAAAGAGATGACCCGAAATCCCGACCATGAAATGTTGGCGCAGCCCGACCATGACGAAACCGCCCGGCAAATGTTCATCGGTGCCTTGAAGCTCTTCACGGGCCGCAAATTGCGGGCCGGCAATCGTGTGATCTATGAAAAGCAAGTCAAGCCCGACTTCGAGGCTGAGACGGGCCGGTCGCCGCAAAGCCCTGAAGAAATCGAACAGGCCATGCGGTCCAATACCCATTACCAAACTTGGAGCGCAATCCATCGATATAGTCAGGAACTGATGTGGGACGCCGTGGGCGATACCATCTTGCGGGAGGAAGACCGTCTGCGCTCTGCCTTCGACCGGTTGTCGTCAAAGGCAGACAAAAAGGGCTCGCTTGATTTGGACACACATATTGAAACCCCGCCGGTGCTTGATGAGGTCCAGATTCATCTTCAACCCGGCGGCTATATGTTGAACCGCGATGATCAAGACATTGTCGCCGGTGCGTTTTACGAAAGCGGCGGTGCTGTTTATTCCAAAGCCCAGGGCGTCGGCACAAAGGAAACCAAAGCCGAGATCGTCATTCGTTATTTGAAAGAGAAGTTCCCGGAGTTTCAGCCGACTAAGATTCTCGATTTATGCTGCTCAGCCGGTTCATCAGCGACGCCTTACGCCTTCGTTTTTCCTGAAGCCGAAGTCCATGCGGTGGATGTGGGGCCGGGACTATTGCGCTATGCCCATGCCCGGGCCGAAGCCATGGATGCGCCGGTGCATTTTCATCAACGCAATGTGACGCAAACGGGATTTCCCGATGAGTCATTTGACTTTGTGGTCTCGCACAATGCGCTTCATGAGCTTTCTCAAGAAGAAGCCGAAGCGATGATGCGCGAATCGTATCGCCTTCTAAAGCCGGGCGGTATTTGTCTGCACCAGGATGTGCCGTTGCGCTTTGGCCTGATCGACGCTTATACGCAATTCGATTATAATTGGGATGAGGATTATAATGGAGAGATCTATTGGTCGGTCTATGCGGGCAATGATTGTCTCTCCATGCTGAAACAGGCCGGGTTTAATGATGATCAAATCTTCGACGGCTTTGCGGAGCAATTAGACAAAGGCTTTAAATGGTACGTGGCCGGAGCAAAAAAATAGTTTTGAACGAGACCGAATCCATCAAAGGAATGAAACATGTCAGATAAGTCAGAGATAAAACGCGTGGCCAAAGCAGATCGACCGCCCTTTTATCCTGATGAACCTGCAGCCGAAAAAATCCTCGCCATGGTCACGGCACTGGCGAGCGAGGTCGCCGTTTTGCGTGAGCGCCAGGATACGTTCGAACGCTTAGCTGAGGAAAAAGGCTATGTGCTGGCCAGCGAGATTGAGAATTTTGAGGCCAGCGCCGATGTCGCGGCGCAGCGGCGCCAATGGCGCGATGCCTATCTCGACCGCGTCTTTCATGTCTTGCTGGATGATGTGGATGCTCTGATGGACACAGGCGCGTCAACGTGAAGACCTGATTTGCGAGGTTTTTCCCGCGCATTGTTTGCTTTGCGGCCTTGCCGCGATGCTGGGTGATCTCAAGCCTTCTCTGAGCCGTAGCTCCTCCATCTCGTTTTCTGTGCTACCATAAAGCCTTAGAATGCACTAAGACGTGTCCGGCGGTGCATGCCGCCAGCGTAATATTAAGGACTGTTCTGTGTTCACCTATATTGACCCGACCGTGCGGCAAAAGCTGATTGATCAAGGAAAACTGATCCGGATCAATTATCAGGGAGAAACCGTGTCGGCGACGGATTCGCCGGGTGACCAGGCGATTAACGTGATGGGGCCTATTCCGCTTCCGGTTCATCGCGGCACCGCCCATCAGATCATGCAATGGTATGTTGCGGTTCGTCACACGGAGTTGAGCGCTGCCGATGACCTAGCGCGCCAATTGCGAGAGTCCGGCCAACAGCGGTCATTTGCTGATCTGGTTTCAGCCATGTCGGTCAATAGCGTGTTGATTGTCGGCGATCTGGAGAAATCAAAAAACCCTCTTGTCCGGGTCCATTCCAATTGTCTCACCGGTGATGTCTTCGGCTCTGAGCGCTGCGAATGTGGTCCCCAATTGGAATCTGCCTTAGGCCAGGTTGGTGCCGATCCGGAAGGGGGCATGATTGTCTATATGTCCGGCCATGAAGGACGCGGCATTGGTCTTTGGGCAAAAGCCGCCACGTATATTCTGCAAGACGGCGGTGATGATACCTATCAAGCCAACCGCAATCTCGGATTGCCCGACGATTGCCGCGACTTTAGCGATGCGGGCGCGTTGCTTCTGCACTTCCTCGGGAACCGGGCTTTTCGCCTCCTGACCAATAATCCCAAGAAGGTGACGGAACTGAATGAAATGGGCCTGACCCATATCGAGCGGGTCAAACATGTGATCGGCGTCGGTGCCTCCAATCGCCGTTATCTTTCGGCGAAAAAGGGGTGGGGACATTTGCTGGAAGAAGGCGATATTCAAGATTGACGTTTCCGCGCCGTCTTGATCTCAAGACAACTTTGTGACCATATAGTCACCTTTAGCTATGGACTTAATGTAACCATTGGGTTACATTTGAATTCGAGACAATGAGACGGTTCATTGTCTTTCATGGTTTCGATGGCGGGCGTTATCGAAGTCATTGTCTTGTGTTGAGCTTCATCTTTAGCGGGAGAAGCGTACCGAGACGCAAACTGGGGGATGAACATCATGAACAAGACAATGCGCCACGCATCCGTGGTTTCAGCCGTTTCGGCCATGGCCATTCTGGTCGGCGACTTGATCGCGGTGACACCGGCTTTGGCGCAAATCAGCGAAATTGTCGTGACTACGCGAAAGCGCGAAGAGAATCTTCAAGACTTGCCCATCGCGGTGACGGCGATCGGGATTGAGCAGCTTCAACGGTCAGGCACCTCGTCCATTGAAGACATCACCAAATTTTCGCCGAGTTTTACGTTCGATCAAAACTCCGCTCAGAAAGACATTCGCATCGCCATTCGCGGTTTGTCGCCCACACGCGGGCGCTCCGGTGTGGCGTTTTTGGTCGACGGCATTGACGTGACGTCGGAAGCGATCGGAACGCCCGGGGCCACGATTATGGTCAGCCAGAGATTGCTCAATGACATTCAGCGCGTGGAATCGGTGAAAGGGCCGCAAAGCGCGCTCTTTGGTAAGGCGGCTTTTGCCGGCGCGATCAGTTATGTCACCCGGGATGCGCCGGATGAATTTGAAGCCACGATCGGCGGTGAGATTGCCGAACATGACGAATATTCCGCTTACGGATCGGTCGGTGGCCCGATTGTTGAGGATAAATTGGGCATTCTTGCCAGCGGGTTTTACTGGGACGAAGAAGGGCAATATGAAAACAGCCTCTCCGGCGAGCCGCTCGGCGGCGGCGAAGGCTTCGGCGGTGCGTTGACGGTCAACTTTGATCCCGCGGAAAATATCGGCATCAAAGCGCGCTTTGAATATACCGATGAGGAATGGAATGACTTGCCCCGGGCGCGCAATCCGTTCAGCACCACCGCGACCTATAGCGGTGAGCTGCCGGATGAGGGGGCCTTAGCGGGTCTCGGCAGCTTGTCCACGCCCAGCAATGACAGTTACGGCAGCGTGAATGACACCATACGCCCATTGACCCGAAGCGAAAACCCGCTCACCGGTCAAGATTATGAAGGCGTCACCCAAGAAATGTTCCGCGCCTCTTTGGTCGCAACATGGGATCTGGATTTCGGCACCATCACTTCATATACCGGCTATGTGGAATCGGACGTGCACGAAGAATATGACTGGGATGTGAGCGCGGTCGGCCGGCCCGATACCAATCTCGGCACACAGATTATCGACAATGACACGGATACGGAGATCTTCAGCCAGGAGCTGAGATTCCAGTCCGACTTCGATGGCCCGGTACAATTCACCCTCGGCGCCAATTATTGGGAGCAGGAACGTATCTTCATTGAAAAGGGCTTGCTCGGCAATGTGGCCGCCACCGGTCTCGATGTCGGGCCGGGCTCTGCGGATTGGGCCAGCTGGCAAGACATGTTCCTCTTCAACATTAATCAGGGCTTCAATGTGGTCGAGCCCAACACGATCAAAGACAAACACAGATCCGTTTACGGCATGATCGAGTGGGAGATCACCGAACAGTTTAAGTTCACCGCTGAGGGCCGGTATTCGGAAGATGATTTCCGTCAACAATTGACCATCTTTGAATTGCCGTTCGGCAATGGTCTCTTCACCGACGGCGGCTGCACTCTGTCGGATTCCGACATTGTCGGCGATACCTGTATCGCGCGCGATGCCGTGGCGGGCGGCCTGTTGGATTATGGTGACTTTGTTCGCGACGATCCGTTTGTCGCCACGGTCTATTCCAACGCCTTCACGCCCAAGATCACGCTCGAATGGACGCCCAATGACGACATTCTCGTCTATGGATCCTGGTCCAAGGCCGCGAAACCCGCCGGGCAAGATGTCACCGGCGGCGGCGCGCCTTACATTGACGAAGCCAATTGGCTCGAAGGTAAAACCTACGATGCGGAGAAGCTCACTGCCTATGAGCTTGGCGCGAAAACAAGTTGGAGCGGCGGCTTTGGCGATTTGACGCTGAACGGCGCGGCGTTCTTCCAGGATTTTGAGGACAAGCTGGTCAATGTCCGGCTGGTTGCGCCCAACGGCGCGGTGAATTCGCGTATTGCCAATGCGGGCGGTGCAGAAGTGTGGGGGCTTGAGTTTGACGCGGTCTGGCAACCGCCCGTCGACGGATTGACCCTCACGGCGGGTTACACCTGGCTCGATACTGAATACACCGAGTTTACCGACGATGCGGCCAGCGTTGATACAGTGGCGCGGGTGGGCAATTGTATGCCGGTCGATACCGGCACATTTGATTCCGACGGCACGTTGATCAGTCCCAACCTCAACGGCGTGACAGATTTGTGCCGGATTGATTTTTCGGGCAATCAATTAGAGCGCGCGCCGGAGCACGCCTTTATCGCTTCGGCCAATTACACACGCCCCCTTGCCAATACGGAGTTGGAGTGGTTCATCGAAGGCGATACCCAATATCAAGGCGAACGGTTTGAGAGCCCGGACAACGTCACGAAGTTTGACGATTATTGGCTGTTGAATTTGCGCGCCGGTCTGTCGGGCGAAAATTGGGAAGCCGTTTTGTTTGTCGACAACGTGCTGGACGACGACACCATCAAATCGGGCAGCCAAGTACCGGACTTTGTCACCACATTGGGCTCCCTGCAGCGGGCCCCCAACTTTGTCGATACGGTGGTCTTGCCGCCCAAGCGCCAAGTGGGCCTCAGGGCCAATTACCGCTTCTAAATTTCCGGCCGCTCAAAAAGAAGACGCCTCTTCGGGAAACCGGAGAGGCGCTGTTTTTGGCCAAAAGCAGCGCTCTTCCGAGCTGAATAGCGTTGCCAAACCGGGCAGGTATATAACTTAAAACTATAGTATATAACAAAAACATATAATTGTTTTATACCCTGAATTGTCTTACAAGAAATACTGGCGGAAGTCGATGCTTTCGCAACGGGAGATGCTCTGTACAGAGAGAAGTCTGTTGTCCGTCATCGGGGCTGTACCTCTGCCGGACAGTATTTTTGCTAAGTCGACGGCGAAAAATGGGGGCGGATTTTGTTCATGATTTAGCTGAACACATCATTGGTTTGGGGGCGTCAAAATTGCGAGCGACAGGCGTCTTTTGCGCGGCCACTTGAGAACTCTTTGAGCTTGAATTTTGCTCAAACAAAAAACGGGGGAACATAATGTCAAAACGTACACTGATTCAGTCGGTCACGGCGGCGGCCTTGTTGGCTGTGCCGTTATCGGTTAGTTCGACTACGGACGGTTGGGCGCAGCTTGACGAGATCATCGTCACGACACGTAAAAGAGAAGAGAATCTGCAAGACGTGCCGTTGAGTGTCACCGCTCTCGGTGTGGAGCAAATCAATCAACGGGGTATTGACGATATTACCGATGTCGCCAGGTTCACGGCCGGTATTGAGTTCGACGAAGGCTATGGGGCCCAGGACAATCGGATTGTCATCCGTGGTCTGTCGCCCACGCGCGGGCGGCCTAATGCGGCGTTCTTGGTAGACGGGATCGACTTCACCGGTGAAGCGGTCTCGACGGCCGGTGGCGGTTTCTCCGTCAACCAAAGACTCATCGATGTTGAACGTATTGAAGTGGTGAAAGGGCCGCAAAGTGCCCTTTATGGCCGTTCGGCCTTTGCCGGCGCCGTGCAATACATTACCCGCAGCCCGAATATGGAAGAGTTTGAGGCCGAAGCCGGATTTGAGATAGCTGATTATGAACAATATGAAGTCACCGGCCTCGTCAGTGGCCCGGTTAATGAAAAGCTCGGCCTCTTGTTGAACGGCCTTTGGTATGACGAAGAGGGCATTCACGAAAACAAACTGACCGGCAATGAGCTGGGCGGCAGCGAGGGGTGGGGCCTTTCCGCCACGGCCTTGTTCGAGCCGAATGAAGATTGGACCTTTAAGTTCAGAGCCGCCTATTCGGAAGACGAATTTGCCCCGGGGGCGCAAGCGCGGGTGGCCAACAATACGCTGGTCTCGCTGCCCCCGAGCCTCATCCGTACCAGCGGCCTAGGTGCAGGGTCGCCGCTATATCCTGATTGCGGCCCTGTGGCCACTGACCGGGACGGCACGCTCACCAGCTGCCTCGCCGCGCCCAAGATTTTGACCACAGGCACGGTTCCCGACGGCGACGATTTGGAAATTGTTCAGTCGCCGGATCCACGAACCGGCGACAATTATCGCGGGACGGAAACGGAGACTCTGACACTGACATTGGTGTCCACTTGGGATGCTGATTTCGGCACCATCACTTCTTATACGGGCTATGCGGACAGCGAGTCGGAACAGCTGTTTGACGGCAATTGGGACGCCTTACCGCCGGGTGATTACACGTCGTTAGATGGCGCGTTTTCGTGGACTCTGGATCCGTGCGGCTTTGCCAACTGTTCGCCGGTAACGCAAGAAATCGATTTTGGCAATGAGACCGAATTGTTCAGCCAAGAGCTGCGCTTTGCGACCGATCTTGACGGGCCGGTCAATCTCACCGTCGGCGCCCTCTATTGGCACGAAGAAGTGTCTCAGCGTGAAGGCGCGGGCACGATCTCACCGGTTGCTTTCCGTGATCCGGCCTTTGCCGACATTGAATCTTACGATTCTGGCGCTGAAATTCTGACCGGCGGCAACGTCAACTTCCTGGACCGCTTTACGGACCGGGACACGGAGCACTGGTCCGTTTACGGCTTGGTTGAATGGGAAATCAGCGATCAATTCAAAGCAACCTTTGAAGGACGCTATGTGGAAGAAGACATCGAAGTCACCGGTCCCGTCTGCGACGCGGCCGCGACGGCGGCACTAATCGGCACGCCGTCGGTAACGGTGGACGGTGTCGAAGTGTGCGACCCATTTTTCTACTTTGGACCCTCCGTCACTGTTGAGTCCACGGCGGCAGGTTCGCTGCCGGTCGGCACGCTCAGCAATCCTGTGACCGCCGGCTTGACGGCCGAGACCAGCGATTCCTTCTTCACGCCGAAGATCACGTTGGAATGGACGCCCAATGACGACCAATTGTGGTACTTGTCCGTTGCCGAAGGCATCAAGCCCGGCGGCATCAGCACCGTCACCGGTGGCGGCTTCTTTGATCCTGCCGCTCTTGAGTTCGATGCTGAAAAGCTTTGGGCCTATGAAATCGGCGGCAAGACAACCTGGGCCGACGGCACGCTTCAAGTGAACGGTGCGGTCTTCTATCAAGACTATACGGACAAACAGGTCGGCGTGACGCAGCGCGTCAACAATACCGATGTGGGCCGGATCGAAAATGCCGGTGAGGCTGAAATCTGGGGCGTTGAGCTCGATATGACCTGGCGGCCGCGGGAAGAGCTGACCTTGACGGCAGGCTATACTTGGCTTGATGCGGAATATACCGAGTTTGAGTCAATCACCGGATCGGCGAACGAAGTGGCCAAGAACATCTTTGCCGGAAACGGTGGCTGCCTGGAGTTGATCGACGATCAGCCCGACGTGGATAATGACGGCGTTGACGATAGATGCCTGGTCGACAAGTCTGGCAACGATGTCGAAGATATTCCGGAACATACCTTTGTGGGCACGGCCGAATGGCGAGCCCCATTGGCGAATACGGAAATCGACTGGTTCGTTCAAGGCAACGTGGTCTACACAGGTGAGCGTTGGATTGAGTCCAATAACATCGTCAAGCTCGATTCCTATGTCACGACGGATCTGCGCTTTGGCCTCAGTGCTGAGCAATGGGATCTGATCTTGTTTGTGGATAACGTCTTCGATGACGACACAGTCAAGACGGGCATCGACATCGGATCGCAGGTCGCGACCTTGCGTGAGGGCCAATTCCCACCGGCACCGACCAACGGCACCATTGCCTCCTTGCCGGATCCGCGCATTTTCGGATTGCGGGGCAGAATCAGATTCTAATATGGTCCCCCATATTGGATGCATGAGAGGCGCCTCTTCGGGAAACCGGAGAGGCGTTTTTCGTTTTGGACAAAGCGCTTATGAAAGGCAACATTCACTTCGTCCCGCTTATGATTCAAAGGCGGTACCAAGGCCGATGCCGCTATGAGCCGATAATAAGATCGGCCGCTCTCACGCCGTCGCTCCAGGCCGTATCAACATAGCCCGAGACATCGGATAGAGCTTCACCGGCCAAAAAGATTCGCTCGGCGATGGGCGCGTGCAGCATCAAGTTGTCCCCTGGACGGTATTGTGTTGAAGGATACATATACGCACCTCCATGAAGTGGGTCCTGTCCCCAACGGCTCATGGCGACCTCAATTGGCGGCGGCAGTGTGACATTCAGTTTCGATTGAAGGAGTTGATGAAACTCTTCCCCGGCCTGACCGTCTTCTAGTTTCTCAATTTCATGGGCCCGGCGACCGGCGGCAATGCCCAATATGACGGGGGCATTGTGCGAGCGGGAAAAGTCAAAACAGGCACTGACCAACGGCGACTCGCAAAACACCGTCAAGTTTGAGTCGGCCGACCAGGCGCCCTCCGGGTAGCGAAGCCATAACTTCAGAAAGTTGCCCATCTCCATACCCTCAAGGGCCGTTCTATGAGCGCTCGGAAGCTCCGGTTCAATGACAATGCCGCCCTTCTTCAACACGTCGATTGAAACAGTAAGAATGACCGCATCTGCCTCAATCTCCCGCTTGTCAGTCTTTACGTTGACGCCACTGCTGGTCCGACGAACGACTTCCACCCGTTCGTTGAGATTGGGTTTCGACTTTGCGGCCAATTGATTCAGCAAATTGATCATACCGCCGACGACGGTCGGCTCCGTGGCCGGACCTTCGGCGCCGCCCGAGCTGTCTTCGAACAGCACGCCAGCCGACAACTTGTCGAGATCGGCCGCATAATTGGCCTCAAATAAAACACGGGCAGCGCACGCTTCCGGACCCATCTCTTTCAATGTGTTGCCGAGTAGTGACTCAATGCTTCTGCTTCGGGGGCGAAGCCCGATCCATCGTTGAGCGGTATAGCTCAGATAGGGCCATACCAATGCGCCTTCCAAACTGTCCGTGGTTTGCTGGGTGTCGACTTTGTGTTTTTGACCATCCTTGACAACGATGACGTCCTCAAAGTCTGTTTGCTGACTCAGCAGGCCCCGGCGCTCCGCAAAATCCCACAACGAATTGTCTTCTAGCCGCAGCCAATTGGCGCCGATGTCGGCGGGAAATCCGCCAAGGTCTATCGAGTGAGCTCGCCCTCCAATTCTGTCATTGGCTTCGATCAACTCGACCTGGTAACCCGCTTCCAGCAAGTGTTCGCTGACACCGATGCCCGCAAACCCGGCACCCACGACAACCACTTTCGATCCGCGCGGCAATGGAGTTGCCAGCTGTGATCGCGCCGAGTTCAGCGCAAAGACTGAAGAAGCTGCGCCGATCAGTGTGCTACGTCGCGTCATGTCCATCGCTCGCTCTTTCGACTATGTGAACACGAAAGCGGTCAATATACATGACAGGCTTCATGTCCGCATTTGGCTAACAGATGAAGTCTAGAGGGGTTGGACCAAATTTCCAACTTTCGAAAGACGGCAAGTTCGATCCATTTGGGTGAAAAGGCGACTCATGACCCTAGGCGGACACAGGCGTGTTTCAATCAGCAACTTCTTTCTCAAAAAGTACTGTTACTTCGGCCTCAATCAAGTGCCATTCTGATCGAATATCTTGATCCATGAACATTGTATATCTCTTACCTTTGCTAAAGAACAAATGCGCATATCTCTTGTCCTTGAAGCGAAGTAGAGTGGTGACACCAACGCCCCTTTCAATGTTGATGCAAACAGAATCAAATTCATTGTATTGCAGGACTCGATCAGTGACGGGTTGTTTCCTTTTCATACAAGTTAAGCCATTTTCTTGTGACCAGACCTTTTCGATATTCCAATTCACGCCGATATCCTCCAAAGCAAAAGGTTGGGCCTGAGGCGAAACATAAACCGAAATCGTCTCCGAACGCCAATGAGGTTGTCCCAGGGACAATCGGTCTTCGGGAATATTGAAGAGCGCGCGCAGTTTCGGTGTATCGCCCTGAAAACGTATTGAGCCCCCTTCCAATATCTCGGGCTTGTACTTGGTGCTCATCGTGAATTGCGCCCCACCAAACGGCAAACGAACCATCCCCGATGATTTTTCTGCCTCAAATGCTCCTAGGACAGGCAATATGAGTGTTGAAAGCGCAAGAATGATCGCGGCAGATCTATTGAACAATCGCACCACCAACGCGAAAGCCAATATGACGGCTGCAGCGATATAGTAATAGGGCAGTTTGGTCGCCGTAAACTCAAGATAAAGAGAAACACCTCTTGAGGCATCATAGGTCAAAGGAGATAAGCTTAGATGATGCGCAATGGAAATTGCCAGCACTAAAAATACAGGTATCAGATAGTCCGCCCCATGAAATCTATCATACGCTGCGGGGCGATTGGCTACCCGCCAAAACGCGATACCGCCTGCTGTTCCGGGAATCAACGCCAATGCGTAAAACAAAGCATTCGTTAAACCTGTATTCTCATTAAACAAATGTAGAATTGAAACACCCAAAAGACAGGCAAAAAGAACATAGATCCATTCTGCATCCCATCCAAGCTTGCGAAGAGAGAAGTGAATGGGAATTCCGCCAAGAAAACTGAGAGCGAATGAAAAGGGCAGACCCACTATCAAGACCAACACGGCGCCGAGAATGGTATCCGAGATCAACTCCCCGAAGATACCAAGTATGCTTATAGCAAGAGTGCCACTGGAAGCACGATAGAGAGAGTAATGCAGCCCATAGGCCAGGCTTGCGGCGGCGAGAGCCGCCATACCGCCCACAAATGCAGCTGAATAGGCTGGGTCACGATCAGTGTGATCTGTTTCTGTCTCCATGACACATTTCCGGATGTGGACGATAGACTCTTCGGTTGCGCCAGTTGCGGCCTTGGAGAATAGTGTATGAACTTGTGGCCAAACTAAGACGAATGCCCAACATTTCCGCTTGTGGCTATTGAGCGAAGTCTAACCGGCCAGGTCTGAATGTCCAAGATTTCAAAGACCGGAAGTTTCACCCAATTGGGTGAAAAGGTAGCTCATGTGCATAGCGGAAATATCAAATGAGGGAGTGTCGTTTTATTGCGCATCCCCATATGGAAGTGCTGATGGGTCACAGTCGATATAGTCCGGCTCCGGATCGTTTTCGAATTGAACTGCTCGTATCTCACTGTCTCCGTTCAAAAGCGCTTTGCATACCCGATGCATACCATCCATAACGCGACCGCTTTGGTCTAGGATTATTGGATGTTTCATATCGCAAGCATTGATCAATTGAATATGCTCAACAATTGAGCGACAAGTCGGCAAATCCTCTCCGTGAAAATACCAGTGGTCTTCATCAAGCTCCTCAATCTGTGAAAGCCGAATAACTCGACTGGGAAGACCTTTGCTCAGGCGAATTAGCCGACGAACATCCCAAGCCAATAATCCACGATCAGATTTTCTGAAATGATATTGGGCTCTGATATTTTCCATACCGTATGTATGTCCGCTCTCAGCAATTTGCAGACTTTATCACGGAGGACGCCGCATGTCTTTTGCCTAATCCGGCAGCGGAATAAACTCGTCATCGCCCGGCACGGAGCCGAACTTGCCGTTTCGCCAATCTTCTTTGGCTTGGTCGATGCGCTCGGCGCTGCTGGAGACAAAATTCCACCACATATGCCGGGGGCCATCCATGGGCGCGCCGCCGAGCACCATGAAATGGGCCTTCTCTTCGGCTTGGACGCTCGGGTGCTGATTGTCTTTCAACACGATCAGCTGTTCGGCGTCGAAGGTGTTGTCGTCGATGGCAAGTTTGCCGCTTAAAAGAAGAATGGCTTTTTCAGCGGTGCCGTCCGGCAGATCGATACTGGCGCCCGCGGGCATAGAAAGTTCCGCGTAGAGGGTTTCATGCAACAGCTCAACGGGCGAGGCGTGGCCCCAAGCAGATCCACAGATCAACGTGACGGATGTCTCGCCGACCGCAAATGAGGGCAGGTCGCTTTCGGCATAATGCACAAAGCTTGCCTCGGTCTCTTCGTGGGCCTTGGGCAACGCGACCCAAGCTTGAATGCCGTAGACCGGATGGCTTTCGTTGCGCAGCCGGTCCGGTGTGCGTTCGGAATGCACGATGCCGGATCCCGCGACCATCCAATTGAGCTCGCCCGGTTTGATCTCTTGCACAAACCCCAGATTGTCCCGGTGCATGATGGCGCCTTCAAACAGCCAGGTCACCGTCGCAATGCCGATATGGGGATGGGGGCGCACATCCATGCCGTTGCCGATTTCAATGGTGGCCGGTCCCATTTGATCAAGAAAAACAAACGGACCGACCATGCGCCGTTTCGATGAGGGCAGGCTGCGCCGCACATCAAAGGCGCCGATATTTTTCGCTTTCGGGGCGATGACGGTTTCGACCGGATCGCACGATCCGGGTGTGTTGCAATCAGGTGTCTCTGACTTTTGCCAGCTCATCTTTCGTTTCCTTCTCAAAGGCGCGGTCCGCCATTATAGGTTCAGCGGGATTGACCATCCGAGTAAATCAATTACATAGGCTACGCCGGCAGCCGCGATCACGATCAGCCAACTGGGGGCTTTCCAAAAGGTGAGGGCCACAAAGGCCATGGCCGCCACGATGAAATCGATCGGCGTCAAAATGCCGTTGGTCCACACCGGATCGTAAAAGGCCGCGAGCAGCAGACCGACGACCGCGGCATTCACGCCGAGCAGTGCAGCTTGCACGGCTTTTTGAGTGCGCAGCATTTGCCAAAAGGGCAAAGCGCCGAAGACGAGCAAGAAGGACGGCACAAAAATCGCGACCAGGGCCAAGAGGCCGCCGGTCCATCCGTTGGGGGCGAGGGAGGTGACCGTGCCGAGATAGGCGGCGAAGGTAAAGAGCGGGCCGGGCACCGCTTGCGCTGCGCCATAACCTGCCAAAAAGTCATCTTTGCTCACCCAGCCCGTGGGGACCACTTCCGATTGGAGTAACGGCAGCACGACGTGCCCGCCGCCGAAGACGAGAGAGCCCGAGCGGTAAAAACTATCGACTACCGCCAAGCTTTGGTTTTGTGAGATCGACGCGATGAAGGGCAGGCTGATCAAAAAGGCAAAGAAGATTGCTAGCATGATCGCACCGAATGTCTTGCTGGTATTCTGTCCGAGCGCCGACACGGATTGTTTCGGATCGGCGGTCAGAAAGAGCCATCCTGCCAGCCCGCCCAAAACAATGGTGCCGACCTGGCCCAAGGGCGTGGGCCACAATATCGCAATGGCCGCCGCAATGAGTCCGATGATGCGCCGCTGAAGATCGGGACAGAGTGATTTGCTCATTTGCCAAAGCGCTTGGGCGACCACCGCGACAGCAGCAATCTTCAGGCCTTGCAACAGACCCACATTCATGGAGTCGCCGAAGGCGATCACACCGTAACCGAAGGCGATCAAGGCGAAGGCAGAGGGCAGGGTAAAACCGAGCCATGCGGCCAAGGCGCCGCGAAAGCCGGCCTTGGTCCAACCGATCGCCAGACCCACTTGGCTGCTGGCGGGGCCGGGCAAAAACTGACAAATGGCGATCAGCTCCGCATAATCCTGTTCGCTGAGCCATTTGCGCTGCCGTACCAAATCACTGTGGAAGTATCCCAAATGGGCGATCGGCCCGCCGAAAGACGTCAGCCCCAGACGCAGAAAGGCCAGGAACACTTGGGCGGGATTAGGGTTGGCAGAAGAGACGGCGTGATCTGTCATGATGAGAGTTCTTTGCGCGCTTGTTTAAGCTCAGATTTGTGACAGATCCATAACGAAGAAAATAATACGAGCTAAGCGACGCTCTCCAACAATAGCGCCGACAATTCATCGGCAGCGGTGATCATTGCATCATGCCCGGTGGCAATCTCGCGATAGGTCCAATCCTCACGGCTTTGAGCCAGGGCGGCATAGGGTTCGAACAGACCGCCGCCCAATTTCGGATCGATGCATTGAATAAAGGTCTTGGGAAACCCATCGGCGCCGCCATTGGTGAGCTCGATCGTGTCGAGCCAGGTTTTTGCCGGCTGGGCCGTCACCAATTTGGCCACCCGGTCATATTCCGGGTGATCGGCCGGCACACCGAAGATCTCCGGCGGGAACGGGTCAATGCGCCCATTCTTGGCGTTGGTCGCGAGATCTTTGTCGAGCGCCATTTGTTCCGGCGTCCGGTCGAGCCGGGCATCGATAAAAGATCCACCGTCAATGGGGACGTAAGCGTCGACATAGATGAGCTTTGCAATTTTGCCGCGGCGCCGGTCCGCCGCGCCGGTCGCCACCAGACCGCCATAGGAATGAGAGACCAAGATCACGTCACTCAACTCTTCCCAATCCAGAAGACCGACAATGTCTTGTATGTGGGTTTCCAGGCCGATCTCCTCTGAAAACAAATGCGCGCGGTCGCCCAAACCTGTGAGGGTGGGGGTGAAGACCCTATTTCCGGCTTGGCGGAGATTGTCCGCCACATCGCGCCAGCACCAACCGCCATGAAAGGCGCCGTGCACCAAAACAAAGGTGCGCGATGACGCGCCACCCGCCATTCGGCTGGCTTTGGCCCAAACTTGGCCGGGTGCCAGACCCAGTAAACCCATACTGAGCCCGGCCTTAAGAAGTGAACGGCGATCCATGAAGGATTAATCCCCCTTTTGCAGATCGCGAATTTCCGCCAAGTCTTTGGGCGGCTCGCGCCACAAGGGGGCATCTTCTTCCACCCACTCGCGCATAGAGACGGGGATCTCATTGAAATCATCGGTGCGCCAGGTCACCAAATGCATCACGATCTTCTCCGCATCGGCCCAGGGCGGCGCATCGCCAAAGCGTAAGAAAGTGATGAAACGCCCTTTGCCCCCATCGGCATCGGGCTCAAAGAAATCGTAATTTTCAAAAGCCTCATACTGCTTTCCGTCCGGACCCGGATAATCGAGAAAGAGCGGCGCGCTGAAAATCGTGCCGCCGCCTGTTTCCGTTGGCAGGATATCGCTGCCGGGGCCAATCTTCTGTAACGACTCGCCCGCGCCTTGCTCAACCCACGTGATCATGTCGTCGCCTTGCAGCTCATAACTGATCAATTGATAGGGATAGGCGATCGGTTCTAATTGATTGCCTTGCTTATCGCGCATGATCTCGCCCGTCTCAGGGTCGCGGTACATATAGACTTTGCGGGATAACTGAAGTGCTTTGTTTGCATTCACTTCATCCCAAACCACGCGGCCCGCATCATAGCCTTCGATACGGGCGACCAGTTTTCCGTCCGGGTAGGATCGAATGGTGCCGGTGGAATACCAATAGACCGGCTCTCCGGTCCCCGTGCGCATGGCCACCCATTTTTGAAACAGCGGTTCATCAAAACCGTCCGCGTTAGCGCTCAAAGGTGCCGTTAAACTCACCATCAGGCTTGCGAAAAATGCCCATTTCAACGTCATACTCACATTCCTTCCACTGTTACTCCGCTGCGGCGGCGAACTGCGATCCCGGTGCAAATCTTGGGACCGGGTCATGGACCCAGCCTTTGGGGTCTTTCCGCCGAAGCGGAGATGGGATGACCCGGTAGCGGCCATCTTGCTTGGCTTGGGCCCAGGCCACTTGGTCGATTTGCCAACCGCGCTCGCGCAGCTTGGCCATATGTTTCCAATAAAGTTGAATTTGGCTGTCTTCGTCCGTGGTGTAAAGACCGTTCGGTTCCGGCCCGGTGGGCGCGATTTTCGGCTGCTGCGCTTCGGCGATGGCCTTGTCCTGATGCACATTGGCCAAATTGCGTTTGACATGTTCGGGGTCGATGGCCGGATCCATCATAAAATTGCGGAAGAAGATGTAATGCATGGCGGTGGTTTGCTCATCAATCGGCGTCGAAAACTCATAGAAGATATTGTGCATGCCCGATCCGACGCCGCCGATCTCGACTTTTCCATGGAGCAACAGACCGGAAATGTGAAACTCCAAAACGGATTCGACGGTTTGCGGTTTGCCGTCTTCGCGCAGCTTCTCCCATTCGCCGCCTTTGCGAATGCCGGCGCTGGGATAATAAACATTGGTGAAGCCGTGTTCCGATTCCGTCAATTCAAAAGGCGGCGGGGCGTAAGGGTTGTCTTGATTTTGAAATTTAATCCCGTGCACCACAGGCAGATGGACCAAATCTAGATTTGCGAATTTGGCCCAATGAAAATTGGTCTGCCAAACTTCACTATGGGTGCCGCTGCGAAAAGACTCATCGTCAAATTCGGGAATCTCCACAATCGGGGCAGCGTTGTCCGGTTCATCGCCTAAGAAGGCCCAAATGAATCCATATTTCTCTTCCGTCGGATACGCATCAATCTTGACACCGGGCGCGACGGTATTGGGGTCGTCGTCTTTGCGCGACAAAATCTGTGTGCATGTGCCGGATCCATTGAATTGCCAGCCATGATAAGGGCAGGCAATGGACCCATCGTCTTTGCAAGACCCTTGGGCCAGGCTTGCGCCGCGATGGGGGCAGACATTGCTGAGACAAATCGCTTTGCCGTCCGGGTCACGGTAAAGCACAAAGTCGCAGCCTAAGAGTTGCACTTTCAGCGGCTTATTGGTCAGCTCTTCGCTCCGTGCGGCGATATACCAAACATTCGTAAACATGGTCGCCCTCTCCTCTTCAGTTCGATCCGGGCGTCGGATCCTGATGTCTATCTTAGCGGCTTTTAGTCAGCGCGTTTTGACTCCAAATTCGTTCCCACGTTTTGATCCTCGGACATGGATTGCAAAACATCCTCATTGAGACGGTAAAACACCATGATGAACGCCGCCGTCAGAACGGCCAGCGCCGGAAATACGCCGACCGCATAGTAAATCGCGTCAACGGTTGCATCGCTTTGAGCGATTTGTTCGCCGGCCTGCGAGGACGTATAGCCGTTGGCCGCGAGATATGTGCTGAAAATCAATGTGCCTAAGCCAGACGCGACTTTTTCCATGGTGCTGTAAATACCGGAATAAACACCTTCGCGATTGAGCCCGCTTTTCAGGCGGTCATAGGTAATCGTGTCCGGCAGTAAGGCAAAGCCGAGGGTAATGATCCCGCCGGTGAAAATGCCGATGACAAAGATCCGGCTATTGAAAACGAGATCCGGCTCTGTGGGCGAGGCCAAAAGCCAGGTCAGCATGATGCAGGAATATCCGATGCCTGTGACAATGAGCGCGTTGCGCTTGCCGATCCGGCGGGAGACGAAAATCCACAAAGGAATAGAGACCAGCGTGCCTAAAGTTTGCCACATGCCCAGGCGGCTCATCAATTCCGGCCCGCTATCCATGGCATATTTGGCAAAATATAAGAACGCGACGGAGAAGCTGGCATTGGCGGTGAGCAGAAACGTCTTGGCGAGCAAAAAGATACAGAAATGCCTGTTTTGCCAGATCATTTCGATCTGTTCCCGGACGGAATAAGACGCCGAAAACGTTCGCTCGCGTCTTGCGGCGTTCTTTGTGGCAAAAAATGAAATCAGCATGGTCACAAAGACGGTGGCCCCGATACCCCACCCGATGATGGCGTAACCCTGTTTCTCGCCGAAACGGCTCAGGATGATGCTGCCGCCGATGGTCAGCGTGAGCAGAGCGGTGATGAAAAACAATGTGCGGAACGAGGTTAGCGTGGTGCGGGTGTGGTAATCGGAGGTCATTTCCGCCGGCATGGCAAGATGCGGCACGTTGAAGATGGTATAGGCCGTGGAATAGAGAAGAAGAATGATCGTGACATAAATGGCGGCGGATGTGGTGGTGGCGAAATCCGGCGCATTGAATAACAGGATAAAACAGGCAAAGCAGGTAAAGGCGCCCAGCAGAAGATAGGGTCTGCGGCGGCCGATAGATGTCTGTGTCTTGTCGCTGATCGTGCCCATGATCGGGTCCGTGATCAAATCATACATCCGCGCCAGGAAAATGATTTGGCCCGCCAGAGAGATGCTGATCCCCAGATTATCGGTCATGTAGTTCAAAAGGAAAAAGCTCAAGATCCCGATCATGATAAAGGAGCCGTGGGATCCGGCGGCCCAGCCCAACATGGTCCATTTGGACAAAGCGGGTGTCGCGCCGCTCAGCGCCACATCGGACTTGTCAATTGGCTGGGCTGTATTGTCCAAGCTCTTATCCCTCTACATTCGGCGGGGGCTTCACGCAGAATCCGGATCTGCCAGCGAAACAATTTTCTGCATGTGCATATCCTTTTCAATCACATCCAAAACGAAATTCGATAGATCGGCGCGCGATACTTTGCGGCCGTTGGGTAAGATGTTTCCTTCGACAGTCTCAAAGGCCTTGCGCGCAGGTTCATTGTGCAGAAATGGTGCGCGCACCACGGTGACATCCATCTCCGAGTCTAAGACCTGCCCTTCCATATCGTTCATGTCGCCATAATATTTGCGCCGTAAATAGAGGTAGATGTTGCGGCGAATGCCTTTGCGCGGCAGCTTGGCGGCGCCAATGGAAGAGATCGGGATCAGGCGTTTAATGCCATGCTGGCGCATGCCGGCCAGTACGTTTTCGTGGGTTGCCGTATTCAAATAGTATCGCTTATCCCGAAGATTCTTTTTGCCCACACTTGTGATGACCGCGTCGGCGCCTTCCAAGGCGTCAATAATGGATTGCCGGTCAAAACCGTCGCCGCGCCGCTTGGTCACTCTTGAATCTTGAGAGGCGATCTTTTCCGGCGAACGCGCGATGGCAATGATTTCATGGCCGCGCTCAAGGGCATGGTCGATAAGAATACTGCCGGTTTCCCCCGCGGCACCAATGATGGCTATTTTCATCAGACCGCCTCCTAGCCTTCGCTTGAGTCGTTCACCGGAAAGCTCCAGGCCCGGTGCAATTTGTCTTTGTCGTATTCGTAGACGCCAAGGCGGGCTTTCTCGACTTGTTTGCCGTCCTCCACATAGGTGTCGATTTCAAGGGCGACGACAATGTTGCCGAAGGCTTTTGCGAAATCCACGCGGCCGCCCTGATAGCTTTCGCTGCCAAAGACCATCTTGAGGCCTTGGGCCGCTTGGTCGCGGCCATTGGCCAACTTTTGCGCGCCGTCCTCAGAGATATTGTACCAAGTATAATCTTCGGTGACATAGGACATCATCTTGTCGATATCCTGATCGTCATAGGCGCTTGATGATTCAAGAAAGAGTTTTTCGATGTCGGCCATAGTGGTCACCTTGCATATTGAATGAGTTCACAGGGGATCGGCGATTGTGCGTGTTTGTCAGTCCTTCATGGCGTCGGCTTTCAGCAGGTCCAACACTTGTTCAATGGCGCCCATCATGTTTTGCCAGTCCTCTTCCTGATCGAGCTGAATGGTGCCGAAATAGGTCGGCGCATGGCGCGCGCGCAGCGCCAGATAACTGACGGCTGCCGGCATGAGCAGGACGGGGAGCGCAAAGCCCAGATGTGTATTAGAGAGCGGCTGTCCGACGATAATGGATTCCGCCATGTTCCGTTCCTTGCGCAGCTCTTTGAGGGCTTGAACAATGGGTCCCGTGCCCACCAGCTCCGCCAGCATGATTTCCAGCAGAATGGGATTTTCGCGAAGATGTTCAGCTTGTTTGATGATTTGCGTCTTGGCGTATTCGTAAGGATCTTGCTCCAAATTTTCGGCAGCGCGTTCCGCGTCGGGAAACAAATCCTGCAGCTTGATAAAGATCTCTTTGCGGACGGCCCAGGCCTTGATCAGCCCGACGAGACTATCGAAATATTTGTAGATCAGGGTTTTGGCGACACCGGCCTCTTCGGCGATGGACGAGGCGTTGATCCCCTTAGCGCCTTCCCGCAACAGCAGGCTTTCAAACGCGTCGATCAGGGCCGCTTCGGTTTGAAGCCGTCGATCTTGTAACTTGCGGGTTTTTTGGTTGGCCATGTCCTGCGGCGAAAGCGGTTTGTCAGATCTATTCCCAAAGACTAAGCCCGGTATTTCCCCCCTGTCCATAAAAAAGTGACAGTACCGTCACTTTTGGTTTAGGCTGGCCCTATTGAATTATGCGCCTCGATTCATTCAGTGTGCTGCGAAAAGGAGTCGGCCCGATGATAAGAAAGCCTGTGCAAGTCTTTAGCGTGATCCTCTTTGCCGGTTTTGGACTGTCCGCGTGCGGTACGCTTGATAAAGAGTCCGCTCAGCCTGAAATGACCCAGACCGAACAGGAATACGAAGCCATTATTCAGCGGTCTCAGGATGCCTTCATGGCCAAAGACGTGGAGGGCGCGATTGCCGATCTGGACGAGGATTTTCGTTATTTTGAAATCGGCGAAGAGGGGCCCAAGGAAGCCATTCGGGGCAAGGATAACGTCCGCGAGGCGCTGACCATGATGTTTGCGACCGACCGTTGGCTCGGCGCGGAGGTCGACCGGTGGGGTTTGATGGACAACATTATGGTTCAGGTCGAGAAGGATACCTACAAAACGGAGGATGGCGGCACCATCACCGTGCCGACCCTCGTGGTCTTTGAACATCGCAACGGGAAGCGTTGGCGGGAATGGCGCTTTCGTCCCGAAGACAAATAGAAGCCCGCAGGGCCAGGGGCGTTTGTCTGGATCTGACCCGGTGCCGGCTTTCGTTGCCCAACTAAACCATTGTAATATATAGAGTTTATCTTCCCGTCGAGTTTCGAGGCCTGTTTTGAAGTGGGTACTTAAGCGGCTTTTACGCTTGAAAGTTGGGTTCCGTGGCTCTAATGTAACCGGTAGGTTACAAATATGAATCTCAAGCAAAAGAAAGACCGAGTGATGAATTTCGATGATCCTCAGGATGTCCTTTTGGCCAAAGTCAAACTGCGCGGCAGTCTCGACGGGGCGCCGCAACTTTGGTGGTATCGTGGCTTTCAATATGGCGTGGTTGATCGTCAACCGACGTTACTTTGGCAGGTTGAGGGCGCGCAGCTCGGTAAATATGTGGCGAAAGACGACGGATCCTATGATCACATCTTTCATGACGTCATGTTTTATCTCGAGGCCGAGTCCGGTGAACTGCTGACGGCGTTTTCTAATCCCTATACGGATCAAAATCATGAGCCGCCGATCATGCGGATGGGCCCCTTTACGAATATGATGTCGGTCAATGCGACTCGGCTTAAAATGCCGCCAAATATGCCGCCGGGCGCTCTGGAAGTTGATTGGCGCCACGAACCGGTCATCGTCCAAGGGGACGACATTTACATTCGGGAATCGGCGACGACAAAAATTGCCAATCCGGCAAAGGGGACCCCAGGGGCATCGGACAAAGATTATTTCTTTATCAACGATTTTTTCACCCTGACCGGTAAGGTGAGCGACTTGGAAAATGACAAACTGCAAAGTGCGCCGGCTTATACGACCTATGAAAGTCTCAATGAGTGGACACCTTGGATGGCCATGGGCAACCGGCCCGGTATGGTGTTAGGGCGGGGCAGCACAAAGAAACTGGAATCATATGATCAGCTCCCCAACCGCCTGCGCGGATGGATTGATGAAAAAGAACCCAGTTTCTTTGAAGATCCGGAGTTTTCTTTATGGGGAACACCCTATACGCCGCTGAATCAGGATGGATGATGGTCATGACTGCGCAACATAGACTCGATCAGGGCCACATCGACCGGCGGCAATGCGTCGGCGGCTTGTCTGCTGCTGCACTATTGGGGTTGGCCCCTCAAAGCGCTGCCGCTGCGACTGTTTTGAAATCGGCCGGCGCGCCCGCGCTCGGCAATTTGTTGGGGGTTCCGGCGCCTTCCGATGCGGCCTTGTTTCTGCAAGCCTATCTTCAAGACACGGCATCATAGGCACTGACCATGGGAGTTTTCATCACAAGACGTCTTCTCGTTTTTTGCGTCGCGGTATCGGCACTGGTCTGGAACCACACATCTGCTCTTGCTGAAGATGCCATTCGATCTGGGGACAAGGTTCTGGTGATCGGCGGGACCGGCCGAACCGGCCGGTTGGTTGTGGAGGCGCTGAACCGGCAAAATGTGGATGTTGCCGGCCTGACACGAGATGCCGCGAAAGCGGCCGCCAACATTTCACCGGATCACACTTGGGTGCAAGGGGACGTGCGCGACAAAGACAGTTTGGTACCGGCGATGGAAGATGTCGACCTGGTAGTCTTTGCCGCGACGGCGACGTTCGGCGGCGGCGAGGGCAACACACCGGAGACTGTCGACCATCAAGGTGTGAAGCATGTGACCGATGCGGCCAAAGCCGCGGGCGCGCGGCATCTGATTTTGATTTCGTCCATGGGCGTGACCGATAAAGATCATCCCATGAATAAGGCGATGAACAATATGCTGTTACATAAATTAGCCGGCGAAGATTATCTGCGCGCCAGTGGACTGAATTATACAATCATTCGCCCCGGTGGGTTGATTGACGCGCTGGAAGGTAACAAGGGCGTGTTTTTCTCCCAAGGCGATATTGTCCGATCTGGACTTATCCGCCGGAAAGATTTAGTCCCTGTGGTTGTCGGTGCTCTTGGGAACGCCGATGCCTTTAACAAAACCTTTGAGGTTTTTGGATTTGATAGCGGCACGCCGGGCGGGGCAGTGCCCGAAGGCGGTGCTGGTGAATGGCCTGTGTCCTTTGCGGATCTGGCACCCGACACCCCATAGAGATTGATGCGTTTGACATGGTCAAGACCACTCAGAGAGATCGGCAGGCAACAGAGACGGCGATTCTCAACGCCTTTGGCCGGGTGCTCTTGCGCGAAGGTGTCGCGAAAGTCGGCATCAATGGGGTCGCCAAAGAGGCGGGCGTCAACAAGGTCCTGATCTATCGTTATTTTGGCGGGCTGCCGCAATTGGCCTATGAGTGGGCACGGTGTAGTGACTTTTGGCCCTCCGAAATGGAGCTGATTGGCGGCGACGAAAAAGCGTTCGCCGCGCTGCCGGTCAAAGAACGTGTCATCACCGTCTTGTTTAACTTTGCAGATCAATTGCGAAAGCGGCCCCACACGATTGAAGTTTTGGCCAGTGAATTGACCAATCCCAATGACGTCAGCAAGGCCTTGGAAGACGGCAAAGTGGAGTTTGGTGAGGGGCTTGCGCGCTACATCAAACTCGACATTAACAATGAAGCGGTTGTTGAAAAAGTTTGGCGCCTGATTGTGGTGGTCTACACGCTGACGACGGATTTTTGTGTCCGCCGGCAAAACAACCCAAATTATTTTGGGATGGATTTGACGGAAGAGCGAAGCTGGGATTTTCTCAAAGAGACGATCCGGTCCTTGGCCGACAAATATCTCGACGACGAAGACATGGACTGATTAAAACGGACGTCTTCCACCCGGCGGCGGACGTTGTCCCCGCTTAGGGCCTCTCGCGGCCGGTATCCCAATCGCCATACGCTCATTCAAACCTTTGGCCTTCACGGCCGTGCCGCGGAAGCAACCGAGCGTATACGGATAATCGGCCGTGGCATGATAGTGATACATCGTGACGATCTTACCGTCCCATTCGATTTCACCCACATGACCGTGACATTCATCGAGATCGGCACTGGTCACGATTGCACCGTCCAAATCGTGCGGTCCGAAAATACCAAAGCCGTCAAAGGCATAACCCAGTAGATCAGACGCTTGTGTGTCATTTCCTTTATCTTCTTGGCACGGGCTTTTGCCGTGGGTGTGATAAAGCCCGGTCTGTTGTGGATGCCCACCGCATTTGTCGAGAATTTCGTGCGCCAAAGCATCGTCGCCGCGCGCATCGAGGGCGTTGAACAAAACGCCGCCGGTGAGCATGATGCCGATCGCGCCCATGGGCACGCAAGACGGCGCCTCAGCCATTTGAGGATCGACAGGGAGCTCAACCTCGAATCTGTGGGCATTGATCGAGCCGGGATTGCGATCGTAGTTGAACGCCTCATCATTGGGCGAAATGGGAAACTGGCCTGTGGGGTGGCTCGGCAATGCATTGCCTGTGATTTTCCGTTTGCCGTCGACAATCACCGCGCTGAAATCGGAAACATGAAACACCTCACCGTCGACTGTGACTTTTTTGGTGAGGTCGAAAGTGCCGTCAGCATTCATCCAGTCGCCCGTTTGATGGGCGCCGGGCGCATTGGGATTAAAGCGGGCTTGGCAGGCATAGATTGACCCTTTGGTGGGTGAGCTGGAGATTCTGCCATCGCCGACCGGTAGTTTGGTGAGGTCAACCTCATGGGCCAAAAGGGGGGACGGACAGAGCAGGATGATAATCCCCATGAGGGCGCGGGTGTTTCGGTTCATCATTTTTATCCTCTCGGTCCTGGTCGCCACTTTATTCTTAAACGGCTGAAATCCCAGACTCCGTCGGTGCTGATTTGCGCCTATCCGCCCCGGGGCGGGGGCCACCGAAACATTTGAGGCCCTTCCTTTCGGCTGCTACCTAAGGCGCCGCGTCCGCCGGAAATACCGGCCAACAACATTAGGAGAGCCCCATGAGCTATGCATATCCTTGGGTTGAGGCCCCTCAGCCCACAAAAGCCCTGCCCCGAGAACAATTGGAAGACAAGATTATGGAATTGCTGGGGGCCCACAATATGTGTGTGATGGCCACGATCGGGAAAAATGGGCCGATTGCAAGCCCGATCGAATATTACGCCCATGGTCTTGATCTCTTTATGCTTCCCGATCCGGGGACACCGAAGGTGAAGGCTTTGGAGCGCAATCCGGAAATCTGCGTTGCTGTCCATGGCCCTTATCATGGTTGGCACAGCGCCAAAGGCGCCCAGTTTTTCGGCAAAGCCGAATTGATTGAGCCTCATTCAGAGGGCTGGGATCACGGCATGAAAGTTTTTCGTTGGTATGAATGGATGTCCGATTTGGGTATGGATACCAGCAAGCCGTTTGAGCGCCAGGTTCTAAAAGTGGTTCCGTATAAAATTCTGTATACGGATACATGGCTCTGGCGCGCCGGCTATGGCGCTAAGCAAAGATGGCTCGCCGAAGGCTAAGGGTCTCGGATCCTTGCCGCTGGGCATTGAGGATATGACGTGACAGGCGCTCAAGTGGACCGTGTCTATGATTGGCTGGCATATCATGCCAGGACCAACCCTGAGCGCCTGGCATTGGTCGATTTGGCGACCGACCGGTCATTCACTTACGCGGCGCTGAATGACCGGGCCACACGCTTGGCGTCGGGCCTTGCCCATTCATTTGGGGTGACCAGAGGTGACCGCGTGGCCACGGTCACGCAAAACAGCTCCGACATGTTTGAAACCCTCTTTGCCTGTTGGAAGCTGGGCGCTATTTTTACGCCGCTCAATTGGCGGCTCCATGCCGAGGAGCTTGGCCATGTCATTGCCCATGCGGATCCCCGCGTTGTTGTGTGTGACGAAGCATTTGCCGATCGGCTGAAGGGCATCCCCGTCGCGACGATAACGCGCGGCTCACCGGAACAAAGTGACTATGAGACGTTGATTGCCACGTCTTCGGCAGATGTGGTGATGCCCGATCTTACCTATGATGACATTCACTCGGTACTGTATACGTCGGGGACGACCGGCAAACCGAAAGGCGCGATCTACACCCATCGCGTCACCATGAACACGGTGGTCAGTGCGGCGACCCATGCCGGCCTTGATCGCGATAGCCGGACGCTTGTGTTCTCGCCGCTGTTTCATGCGGCACCTCTCTATGCAGGGGGCGTGCCTCTGTTTCATTTCGGCGGGACTGTTTTTGTCATGCCGGGCTGGGACGCCGAAGCCTGCCTCGCTCACATCAGCGATCCGGCAATGGCGATCACGCATTTTAATGGCGTGCCGACCAATTTCATTATGATGCAGGAACTGCCGGCCTTTGAAACCGCAACATTTCCCACGGTGAAGATGTTTGGCATTGGCAGCGCACCGATCTCAACGGACCTCCTTGAACGCTGGCAAGCCAAGGGCGCGATCCTCACCCAATCCTATGGCATGACGGAAGCCTTCAGTGTGACGCTGACCTCGTTGGATCCGGCTGAAGCACGCGCGCAAGTCGGCACCGCCGGCCGGCCGATGCTGCATGTGGAGGTCCGGGTGGCCGACGCCAATGGGGCGGTGAAACCGATAGGGGAGGTGGGCGAAATCCACGTGCGCGGTCCGGGCGTTATCCCCGGTTATTATAAAGAGCCTGAATTGACCCAAGCGGCATTTTTTGACGACGGTTGGTTCCGCACAGGCGATGCGGGCCGCTTCAACAGCGATGGGACCTTGACGGTGGTCGATCGGATCAAAGACATGTTCATTTCCGGCGGCGAGAATGTTTATCCCTCTGAAATTGAAGATGTTCTGGCCGAGCGTGAGGAAGTTAGCCAGGTGGCGGTGATCGGCGTGCCTCATCCCAAATGGGGTGAGGTCGGCTTGGCACTGATTGTTCTGCGGTCGGGCACCACGTTGACGGAGCGTGAGGTGCTCGATGCTTGCGAGCAAAAACTGGCGCGCTATAAGGTGCCCAAGAAAGTGCAATTCGTCGACAGCTTGCCCTTAAGTCCCCAAGGCAAAGTGCTCAAGCGCGAATTGCTGGAAAGTTATAAAGAGATGTCCAAGGAGTTATTCGAGCATGACTGATACCCAAAACAAAGTGGCTATTGTCACAGGGTCGGCGACCGGCGTTGGCGCAGCGGCGGCAATCCTATTGGCCGAGCGAGGCTGCAATGTGGTGATCAATTACACCCGCAGTAAAGACGAGGCCGAAGAAACGGCAGAACAATGTCGCAGTCATGGTGTGGAAGCCATTACGGTTCAGGCCAATGTCGGCGAAGATGAAGATTGTGTGCGCCTTGTTCAGGCCGCTGTCGATAAATGGGGACGGGTTGATTACCTGATCAACAATGCGGCGCGGACAAAATACAATCCGTATCCAAAACTGGATGGTGTGGATGCGGACGACTTTTTGGATATCTATAAAGTCAATGTTGTCGGCGTCTATCAAATGGTCCGGGCCGTTACGCCGATTATGAAGGCGCAAGGCGAGGGAGCGATTGCCATCACATCATCCATCGGCGGCGTGACCGGGATTGCGTCTTCGATTCCTTATGCCGCCAGCAAGGCGGCGCTCAATTTGATGGCAAAGAGTTTGGCCCATGTTTTGGCGCCGGAAATCCGCATCAACACGGTGGTTCCCGGGGCTATTCAAACCCGTTGGCTGAAAGGCGGATTGGGCGACGATGCGTATGATGGCTTCATCAAAGGTTTGGAAGATCAATTGCCGCTGAAAAAGGTCGCTACGCCAGAAGAGGTCGCCGAGGCCTTGGTCTGGTTCTGTGAAGGCGCGCCATGTGTCACCGGTGAAACGCTGATTTTGGACAGCGGCATTCATATCGGTCAGCTCCCGCCATATAGTGGCGGTGACGACTGAGCCGGCCCCTATGACGCCTGATATCCATCACAGAATTGAGTCGATGAAGAGCGGACTCACGTTGCCACTCATTTCGGCGCCGATGTTTTTGGTCTCCAGCCCGGCCATGGTGATTGAATCGGCCAGAGCCGGAATCATCGGGTCTTTTCCCAGTCTCAATGCGCGCACGGTTGAGGACCTTGAGGCGTGGCTTGATGAGATCACGTCCGCCTTGGCTGCCGACCAAATTGCGGTACCCTGGGCGATCAATTTGATTGTGCACCGGTCGAATAAGAGGTTTGGATCCGATCTTGATTTGACGGTGAAGTACCAAGTACCCATCGTGATCTCGGCCCTTGGAAGTCCGCGAAGCGTGGTCGAAGCCGTGCATTCTTACGGCGGTTTGGTCTTTGCCGATGTCAATTCTGTCGCCTTTGCCCGCAAAGCCGCAGAGGCGGGGGCCGACGGTTTGATTTTGGTGTCGGCCGGAGCCGGGGGTCATACCGGTCAAATGACGGGCTTTAGTTTTGTGCCGGCCGTGCGCGCGTTTTTCGATGGACCGGTCGTGTTGGCGGGCGGCATCGTTGATGGGCGTGGCGTGCGCGCTGCTGAAGCGCTCGGCGCCGACTTTGCCTATATGGGCACGCGGTTCATCGCGACCGAAGAAAGCCTTGCCAGTGATGAGTATCGGCAAATGTTGATTGACGGCACAATCGACGACATTATTCTGTCGCCTTATTTCACGGGCGTACCGGCAAACTATCTTTTGCCTTCGGTCAAACAAGCCGGAATTGATCCGGCGGAGCTTGCCAAGCCCAATCCGCAAATCAGCTTTGACAATCCGGATGCCCGGGCTAAGGCGTGGAAAGATATTTGGTCCGCCGGACAGGGCCTAGGTTCCATTCAAAAGGTTCAGGCCATTTCGGCATTGGTCGCTGAGCTTAAACGCGAATACGACGCAGCGTCTTGATCAATCCAGCGTCAGCTCTTCCTTAAAACCAAAGCCGCGTGAATTGTCGATAAAACGAATCCATTTGGGCGAGACGCGATAAAAGGCGCTCTTTTGAAAGCGCTGATAGATTTTCAACCCGTCACCGTCGCGTGCGGCTTTGAAAAGCGATTTCAGATCGAGAAATTTTTCGAGATACATTTTTTCAACTTGCGGCCGGTCCTCTTGACCGACCACGGATCCGATCCCGTCAATCTGAAGCCCTTGGATGGCACCCCAATCGGGCACATCCTCATTGACGGTTACGCTGACCAAGCCGTTGGCTTCAATATCTTGCGAATGGCGTGTTTTCGGATCGGAGATGCAATACAGATTCAAATCTGAATCGTGGCAATAAAAGACCGATGTGGCCCATGGCCGATTTTGATCACAAGTCGCCAAGGTCATCGTATTGTGCGATTGAAGATACGCTTCAATACGCGCTTTGGCGTCGGCGTCAGTCATTTTTCCGCGCGTTGGCCTTTTCGGCGCCTGTCCATCTCTTCACCATGCCGGTGTCAATTTCGAACAGGTCAAAGACGCGGCCTACGGTGTGATTGACGATGTCGTCGATCGTTTTGGGATAATTGTAAAAGGCCGGCATGGGCGGTGCGATGATGGCGCCAAGTTGTGCGGCTTCGTAAAGCAATTTGGTGTGACCCAAATGGAGAGGTGTTTCGCGCGGCACAATGACCAGGCGGCGATGCTCTTTCAAAATCACATCTGCGGCGCGGACCACCAAACTGTCCGAGTAGGAATGAACAATTCCGGATAGAGTCTTCATGGCGCAAGGCACGACGACCATGCCTGCGGTTTTAAATGATCCGCTGGAAATACTGGCGGCCAAGTCTTTGTCGCTATGAACCACATCGGCCAGAGCTTCAATATCCTTCACGGTGACCTCGGTCTCGATGGCGACGTTCATCTTCGCCGTGGTGGTCATGACAAGATGGCTTTCGATATCATCGATCTGCTTCAATATCTCAAGCATACGGATTCCGTAGATGATACCGGTCGAGCCGGACATGCCAATGATAAGCCGTTTCATATTTTGTCCTTTTGGCGCAGCAAATCTTATTTTACCTGCCGGATCGGCAGAAACAAAAGACTGAGTGGTGTTTTGTTAACGCTTACGCTTGAAAACCCGATTCCGTTCACTCACGGCACTGTGCTGTGGCGTTCACCCACCGGCTATTGGTAAACCAGGCAAATTCCGACCGAAAACACCTGTCTTGCCCGCCGACTGTTATGAGGACAGGCACGCTAAAGCCGTTGTTTCCAAATCTTGCCGCCCGTAAGGCACATGGCAATGATTACTCAACTTAAGAGGATCCATCATGTCTGAAAATGGGGTTTTGGTTTTCGGCGCAAGCGGCGTGATTGGGCTTGAACTCTGCCAAAAATTGGCAGCGGCAGGACAAGATGTCTTTGCGGTCATCCGCGGCGACAGCAAGGAAGCTGAATTGCGTGAAGCCGGTGCCGAAATTGTGAAAGCGGATCTTCTCGACGCTGCCAGTGTGGAGGATGGCATTTCGTCCGTTGCGGGAAAAGTTGCCTGCGTGGTGAGTGTTTTTGGTGCGCGTCCCTTTACGCCGCCTGAAACCTGGCCGGAATGGCCAGGCAACAAAGCCATCACAGATGCGTGCTTGAAGCACGGTCCTAAAAAGTTTGTTTTGATGACGTCGATCGGATGCGGCGGCAGCTGGGATTATCAGACTGAGGGTATGCTCAACTTCCTCGGCCCCTTTCTGAAAGAAAAGAACAAAGCCGAAGAGTATCTGCAAAAGAGTGGATTGGATTGGATCATTTTGCGCCCTGGCGGATTGAGCAAGCCAGACAATGTCATGGAGCCGCTGCCACCTAGTGGGAATGGCATCATGCTGGAGACAGAGGCCTTGCGGGGCGCCATCGGCCGCGGCGATGTGGTTGATATGTTGGTCGACTTGGTCGGGCCCAAAGGCGACAAAGCGTTGGGGCGAATTTTACATGCTGTTGACCGGGACATGGTGTTCACGGATGAAGAGATTGTCCCCTTTGAGTTGAATTAGTTTTCGGCTCTGAGGTCCGCTAGCGTCTTTTGAAATATGTCAAACGCGACTTGTCCGTTCCGCGTTGCGGTAATCCAATCCTGGTGCAGCTGCCGGCTTCTATCTTCAAGCGTCACTTGATCTTCCGGCGAAGGCTGGTTGATCGCGTATCCACGAGTTTCGATATTCTCGGTCTCATAAGCTGCCGCCATTTGGTCGTAAGCCTCACCGGCTTGTCGCGCTAAAGCCTGCCCGCCAAATTTAGTAAAGACGGCTTGTATTTCCGGGCTCAGCGCGTCCCAGCTTTCTTGATTCATGAGCAATAGGAAAGGGATGGCGCCGGCAGGAACCTTGTAAACAGACTTGGACAAACGCTCTGTTCTAAAAGATCGCATACCTGTCCAGGCTTGGACCAACCCGTCGATGGTTCCTCTTTGCAGCGCTTCGTTGGTTTCCACCGCGTCAAGCGTTTGTGGCGCGGCATTCATGGCCGAAACGAAGTCAGCCTGCACGGCGCCCGCCGTACGAATGCGAAGATTCTTGATGTCGCTTGAATTGCGAATAACGACGGCACTGTGGATGTTGGAGATATCCGTCGTCCAGATCCCAATGACATGAACATTGCCCGTCCCGCCCAGAAGTCCTTGTTCGTGGATAGCCCAAGCAGCCAACGATGCTTCGGTCGCGCTGCGCGCGAGATTAGGGAGTTCTGCAATATGAATCTGGGGAAAAACGCCGGGTGTATAACTTGGCAGGACCCAAGCAATATCCAATACGCCGTGGCGCACCAGCTCATACTGACTGAATGGGTCTCTTCCGAGCGATCCGCCCCAATATTCATCAAAACGAACTTGGTCGCCGAGCTCGCCTCTGACCGCATCCATCCAGGGACGGATGACACGTTGTATGCCAACCGATTGTTCGGGCACGTAGGTGCCGATCCGCAAGGCAGCGTTTTCTGCATTGGCCTGTAAGGGCCATGCGAGGGATAGGCTCAAGACAATAAGCAAGCGGACCATAAGCATGAATTCATCGTAATGAAGTCTGCTGGGACAATCGAGCGTTAAGTTGTTCACGATGCCGTATTGAACACGTAGCGTCGATTGACCACCTCGACATTCGGCGGTCGCCTATTATGCTCGAAATAGTCGTACCCCTCTTTGAGATTGGTCCAGAAATCATGCCAAGGATGGTTGACATATTGTGCGAGCTTGTCGTCGGTCAGGGCAAAGGGGAAAATATGCACACGTACGATCGGCTGACCGGCTGCCAAGGCAGCTGCAACGCTTGTATAGATTTCTTCAATGCCGGCATCGGTCATGGCGTAGCATCCGATGGAAACGCATGAACCGTGGACCATCAGAAACGACCCTGTGCGCCCGTGGGCTCTGTCATAGGCGTTTGGGAAGCCAATGTTGAAAGATAGATGAAAAGAGCTCAGCGGGTTCAAGCGGTCGGGCGTCACGAAGTAAAACCCTTCCGGTGATTGATTGTCTCCCTCCTGAAGTTTCGGGCCCAACGTGCCCGAATACGTGCAGATCGGATATGACTTCAAAAGCTTGAAGGGTCCTGCAGGGATCTGCCCGTATAATTCTAAAACCCGCTCTTCTTTTAAGATTCTCACGAAGACCGGTGAACCGAGAGTCGAGCCCTGATTGGCGAACAGATCGTTGAGTATCGGTGAGACGCGCGCGGCAGCCTTTCGGGCCCGGTCCGTATTAAATTGGGTTGGCCAAATGCGATCTGCATAGGCGACCAGGGGCACGGTGCTTCCCGCAGCCAGCAATCCGGCGGACAGACTTCGTCGTGTCAGCTTCATTGTTCCTCCAGACGTATGGAACGAACCTACCGTCTCATTATGATCTTTTTACGGCAGTTGGGGCGCGCGGGTTACTTGGAAACGCCGATTTTCAAACACAATCTGTCCGGTTGATTGATGCCCTCTGCGTTTGTCAAAGACGATATAGTCGGGTTGGTATGTTGAGAGGATGGTCGGCAGCTGACCTTGATCCTGTCCGTCAAAATAGCGCCGGATGAGCCCCATTCGTTGGTTCCATTCCTCCAAGTTTTCCGGATCATAGGGAATGGCCTTGGCATCAACGACGATGGCCCGCTCTCCAAGCAAACGCATACCTCTCAGTCTATGAGGGATAAGGAACATCGCGTCTGCCTCTGTGGAGGATTTGACCCAGTCATAGAGTTCCATTTCTATCCGATTGGCGCAGGAGTCACAGACAAGCGAGAACACACGTGGCTTGAAGTCAGATTGAATGGCAGAGAAGCCGACCAACAGCGCGACAATCGATACGGCCATCAGTTGCGTATTCTCACTCAGCCGCCATCGGAATAAAAGGTCGGTAACGCGTTCCTTGCCGAGATAGGCGAGCCACATGAATGCTAAGACAAGCCCATAAATGAGTGTGTTGGTATGAGACAACCCCTGTGTGGCCCCCTCATAGGAAATGACAAAGCCGAGACCAATGGAGGCAGCAAGGAGTCGAGGCCGGGAAAGAGTTGCATAGGTTTCCCGATTGTGCCCCAGCCACATGCGCGTCAGGGCCAGCGCAACCAGCATCTGCGCAAACATGAGTGAAAAAGGTGCAATACGCAGAACAAAAAGCCGGGCGACGGTCTCGATGAAGACCAGGCTGGAAAAAAATGTTGCGGCAGCGATGAGGATCAAGAGGCCTACATGCAGGGCCCAAAATTGCTCAAAAAAGCGGTTTCGATCTTTCATGCCGGCAAAGAAAGCAAAGCCGGCAATGTGCCAACCGATCAATGGAATGAAGCTCGGCCAAAAAGTGGCCGGCAAATAATGTTGCGCCAGGTTGCTGAGAAAGATGCGTGCGGCTTGGTCTCTTATCTCCTGCGGCAGTTCAAGGCCCATCGTGGCCAAAATATTCGGCAGCTCAATGGCGAATAACAGCAATGGAAGTGAGAATTGCGCCAGGCCGCGTTTGATGATTTGTGGCCGGCCCAGGGTAAGGTGGGCGAGTCCGAAAAACAGAAACCCGAGCACCAAATAGTTTGTGTGAAAAAGGCCGGCGGCCGCTAGGCACAGACCTGACATCCAATAGGACCGGCGCATAAACAAGTAGATCGCGCCGAGATAACCCAAAGCGGCAATGCCTGACGGTTGCAGCGCCGGGGTAAAGAGATAGCTCGCGGCGACGCTCTTGGTTTCGTCAACGGCGACAAAGATCACAAGGAAAGCAAGCCACGCATAAATGTAACGTACCGGATCAAGCAATCTCATGATTGCTGCCATCAATAGAAGCGATGCTGTGACAATCATCGTATGAATAATTGCCAATCCCCACTCCAAAATGTTCAGCGATTTAAGGGTCACCACCAACCAAGTGAAACGCTGATGATATTGTGCGGTCTCACTTGTGAACCAATCATTTGTCAGAAAACCGGGCTGGCTTAGGCGTAAGCCTTCCAAAAGGTAGACCGGATGATTGCTGATGTAGTCACCGTAGGTGAAACCAAACGATACCGCTGCGATGAAGGCGATCAGACAGATCAGACAGCGTTCCACCAGACTATCTGCCAACCATTTTCGATTTTGGTCGGTCATTCGCACCCCGTATCTGTCGATTCCCCAGAAGTCCGCTTTGTCACCGCTTCATGCGGCGGAGTCCTCGTCTCTGCCGCCGTCCGCGATGGGTGATTGCCCTTATGATCAAAAAACTCTACAAGATCCAGCATCGGATTTCCGCCATTATTGCGATATGGTTAAGAGGCAAAAGCTTTGGTCATGAGTAAACGCTTGGCAATGACCCTGCTGGTGCGCGACGAGCGTGACGTCATTGAGCATAATATCCGCTATCACGCGGCCCAAGGTGTGGATTTTTTTATGGTCACCGATAACGGGTCGGTGGACGGCACACGCGAGCTGCTGACCGCAATGGCGCAAGAGTTTCCAATGGAAATTATCGATGAGCCGAGCCATACGATCGATCAAGATCTTTGGGTCAGCCATATGGCCGAGCGTTTGCGGGCGCGTGGAAGCGAAGATTGGGTGATCCATAATGATGCCGATGAGTTTTGGGTGCCGTCAAACGGCAATCTCAAAGACGCATTGGCCCTCGACTTGGCGCCGTTTGAGTCGGACGGGCAACCGACGGCTATTTTGATCTGCCCTCGTCACAACTTTCTGCCGAGCTTGCATGATATTGAGCGGGACGAGTATGCGTTTTATGATAATCGATGGAAGGTCGCACAGCCTCTTGGTTTTCATGAGGCGGCTCCTGACCCCGATCAAGAAATGCGTTTTTCCAATGCGTTGCGCGCGTTGCCAGGCAAGGTCATGTGCAAGGTTGACGGCATGGGATTTATTTCCCACGGCAATCACAAGGTTGATCATGAAGGCGGAGAGCGCCGGGAGAGCAGCCATATAGAAGTGTTTCACTATCCGGCGCGCAGCTATGACCAATTCCAGGTCAAAGTCAGAAACTATGGTGAAAGTCTCAAAGCCAATACCCGTCTTGATCGGGAGGTGGCTTGGCATTTACGGCGTTGGTATTCTCTATATGAGCGCGGTGAGCTCTATAAGGAATATCTCAATTTCGTTTTGGATGATCAATCTCTTCGCGAGCTCCAATCAAGTGGGGTTATTGTCGAAGATGCACGCCTTCATTCGTTCTTCACACATCAAAAGAGCAGTGCGAATACTCAAAAATGATTCGCAAGTGGTTCACATCTTATTTTGGTTGGTCCCAAGATGATCGGCCGCCCGCTGAAAGCAGCAACAACAATGATCGCAAATATGCTCTAGAAGATCTTGCTTTGATATACGAGGAACGGGAAGACTGGTCCAAAGCGCTCGAGACCTGGGATGAAGTGCTGAACCAGGCACCCAATCGGTTGCGGGCGTTGATTGGGCGCGGTCATGTTTTGATAAAGCAAGATCTTCTCGATCAAGCCCGTAGCCCCTACGGTGAAGCCGCCCTTTTCGAAAGCGCCGAGAAGATCATCTCTCAGAATGCACCGGAAGATGACAAAGTGCGTGAGAAAGCGGATTGGTTCTTTCGGCGGCACCGGTGGCGGGAGGCGCTTGATGCTTGGAGTGATATTCATAACCGGTTTCCGCTTTCACTCGAAGCCGCCTTGCATATTGGGCAATGCCTTGTTGAACTTGGCGAAATTGCCCAGGCCCGATCCATATATGCGGATCTCATCGAAAAATTCTCCCACAAAGCCGGACCCTGGAAGGGACTGCTGCGGATTGGCATGTATGAGCGCGATTGGGTTCTATGTGACATTGCATTCACAAAATGTCTGACCTTGGGAGATGCAGGGGTCGGTGTGTTGAAACAGTGTCTCGACTACAAAATTGAGCGGCGCGCTTTTGCAGATGCCGAGGAACTCGTGGCGAGACAATTCGCCGATGTTGATCCCCTGGAGGCCGTCGTCGCTCAGATCAAGATTGAGATGGCCAAGCCGAACCTACCGCGTGCATTGGAGCTGATTGCAGAGGGAGAGCAGCGTTTTCCAGATCGTGGCCGCCGTTTCCGCAATAAGCGCAGCGACTGCGTTGCAAGTATGGGGCGTTTTGAGGATGCCCTGAAGATCTTGGCCGATAACTTTGATGGACTGAAGGCGGGCGCGCCAGCTGCCAGACGATTCATACGCGCTTGTATTGAGGCAGGACGTATCAAGAAAGCCTCCCGGATGATCAACGCCATTCCGGAAGAGTGGTATTTTGATCGAAATTTATCATCGGCCATCGCCTGGAACTTTGTCATGCAAGGAGAGCCGGATCATGCCCGGCAGGCCTGGCAACGCGTTCCCTTCCGGCCAAAGCTGCAGCGCAGAAAAGACCTGCAGATCCGGCTCAATCGTGTGAAGTGGCCAGAAATTGTGTCTGGTGAGGCGCGTGTTCGGCTTTATTGCATATTGGATTCCGGCCTTTCGGATCTGTCCGTTTTTCTCGATTACTATCGAGCCATTGGAGTGGAGGAATTCTTTTTGATCGATGACGGTCTGACTTCCACAACTCGTGACCATATCCTACAGCAAGCTGATTGTGTCTTATTTGAGAATCCCAGGCATTCTTACGACCACTGTTTTGGGGCCTATTGGATCAATTGGCTCCGCGCCTCTTTTTCCCACGAAGGTTGGGACCTAGTGGTCGGCCAAAACAATTATCTGAGTTTGCCGGACCTTGGAACGATCGGGCTTCAGGCGCATCTGGATTTAATGGAGGCCCGGGGTGAAGAGTGTCTGTCTGCTGTACGATTGCATCTGTACAAAGCTGATCCTGGCAATGGTGAGGGGGGCGATGAGCCGGATGATCCCGATCAAGGCATTTTTGCTTTCGACTCTCGTGTGAGGTTGCACAACTCTCTCTATTGTCCTTACACGGCTGATATTCAGCAATATGGCAAGTCGATTACCGATAAAATGGATGTGCAGCATATATGTGTACCGCTCCTGAGATCTGATATCGATATTCAGTTTCTCTCCGGCAATTATTTGACCACACCGGCTTCCGTTTCGTCTCTCCGAGGGGCGCTTCTTGACTTGGATCCACCGGTTAGGCTGAGTCAAGAGGGTATGGATTTGCAGATCTCCATGGACCAACCCGGTTTCGTCCGATATGAAGGCCCCGAGCAACTAGAGAAATTGGGCATCGTCAAAGGCGCTACTGCTTGAGGGATTATGACTCAGTCCTCCACCGTATATGTGATTGATCCAGGCCGTGTTGGCTTGCTGGGCCATCAATATGCGTTGAACAGAATGATTGGGGATCATGCGTCCGATCGGGGGCATAACGTATGTTATCTGGTTGACCAGGGATCGCCGAGCGACCTTGTCAACGCGCTTAAGGCGCGACCGGTTCTTGACTTTAACATATACGATACCCCGCCGCTGACGGTCGCTGACGCGCATCGAGTGATCGCCCGGGGAAATGCAAATGCTGAAAAGAACCTGACGGATGCACTCGGCGGCATAAAGGCGGGGGATCTGGTTGTATTTCACACGATCAGTTATCTCGGTTTGTTAGGCGCCGCCCGGTGGGCGTCGGCGTATGCGCCCAAAGATATTCAGGTCCGAGTCTTGTTGCGCTTTCCGCCGGGTTACTCGCCGAACTTTCAAGATATTCCAAACGATGTGGTCGCCGCGTTTGAAAAGGAATTTGCGCAAGGCCTTCGAGCTTGGTCGGCGCTTGATCAAGATGTTTCGTTTTTTGGCGATTCCGTTGAGATCCTCAGCTATCTCAAGGAACTTATCGGCTGGGACTTGCCTCAATTGCCCACATCCATTGCTTTTAAGCATTACACGCCGGCCCCTCCCGCCGCCTTGGACGGTAAACCGACATTCTTGATGGCCGGAAATGGCCGCAAGGAAAAAGGCGTCCTTATCTTGGCGGATGCCATTGGCAATTTTCTGAATGCAAAGGCAAAAGGGCGCTTTGTCATTCAAACCATTACCAACCCGGAGGTTGCGGAGCGGTTTGAACCTTTCGGATCCAATGTCGAGATTCCAAACCGGCATATGGAAGGTGCCGATTACTTCAACTTCCTGGCAACCGCTGATGCGGTCTTGGTACCTTATGATCCGGTCAAATATGCCAACAGAACGTCTCACGTTCTGATTGAAGGTCTAGGTATTGGCCGTCCGGTCATTACCACCGCGGGGACTTGGATGCAGGAGGAGGCCGAGCGGGTCAGTCCCGGCAGTTCTCTTTATATGTCCGAATATACGTCCGATGCGCTTTTTGATTGTCTCATGACGTTTTGTGAGAAGCGGGAGGCTTTGGCGAAGTTGGCCTGGCGGCAGGCCGAACATGTTCGGAACGTCCATGGTGAATCGCGATTCCTAGAAACTTTTCTGGGCATCTAGGCCAGAAACTGCCCTTTCCTGAGATTGATGCCGCCTCGGCGGCGTACGTTAACCCTTTGCTCACGGACTTAAACAGAATTTTTACCAACCTCATCTAGGCTCTGCAATCTGGGGTCACAAGAGCACGCGTTTTGCTCGTACGTGGTGGAGTTGATGTCTTATAACTTCAGTCAACTGAGAGTGCTTGTTTTGGATGACAACACTTATATGTGTCGCATCGTCCAGACAATTCTCGGAAGCTTCGGCGCCAAACGCGTTTCCGTGGCGAATGACGGAGATACGGCAATGGAGCTGCTCCAAAAGCAGGATTTCGATATCGCGATCATTGATCACCTCATGAAGCCGATGAACGGATTAGAGTTCACGCGGAAAATTCGCACGAGTAAAGACAGTCCCAATCCAAAGCTGCCTATTCTGATGATGACCGCCTATACGGAACGTCATCGGATTGAAGCGGCAAAAATCGCGGGTGTGAATACCTTGCTGGTGAAGCCGTTCACACCGGCTGAACTTTATCGCCGGGTGATTTACGCCATTACCACGCCGCCCGAGATCTCGTCCACATTGGATCTCACAGAGGACGATTCGCCCCGCGACGATTCCGTGGTTCTGCTTTAGCTTCATTCAAGTTCGCGTCGGCCGTTCGTGGCTCTAGGCCCGAAGTGACACCCTGCGTGCGTCATGCTACGACATCTCTCAGTGTCGAAGAGAGGTGTGGGTGTCATGGGCAAATTTGCAAAAATTCTAGTGGGTCTATTGCTGGTGATCGCCGTCCTTGCCGGCGCAGGATACTTTTATATTCAGTCTCAGTTTCCGGAAGAGCCGCCGCTCGCAGGCGTGCTGAGCGAAGACCGATTGATGTTTGAAGGTCAGGATCGCCGCTATCTGACCTATATGCCAGGGTCTGGCGCGCCGAAATCCATCTTGTTCATGCTTCACGGATCCGGCAGCGATCCGGAGCGATCGCGGTCGGGCATGACCTTTGAATTTGATACGATTGCCGATGAATCGGATGTTCTGGTTGTCTATCCGGAAGGGTTTGAAAATCACTGGAATGATTGCCGATCTGCACTTCCCTATAGCGCGACGGCTGAAAATATTGACGATGTGGGTTTTTTGTTGGCGCTGAAAGACAAGCTGGCGGGTGAGTATGGCATTTCGGAGGAGAGTGTTTTCCTAGTGGGTATGTCCAACGGTGGACATATGGCCTATCGGTTGGCCTATGAAGCCCCGGAATCATTCCAAGGTTTCGCAATTATTGCATCGAATATTCCGGCCGAATCGAACTTCAAGTGCACACCCTCCGGCAAACCGGTGAACATCATGATGATTGCCGGAACCAAAGATCCCATTAACCCCTACGGAGGCGGTGTGGTCAGTATTTTTGGCGGTGATGAAGAAGGTCTGGTTCAGTCTGCCCAAGACAGTGCCGATTACTGGGCCATGCTGGCCGGATATGGCGACAATCCGGAACTGAAAGAGTATCCAGACGTCAATACTGACGATCAATCCAAGGCCAGCGCTTTGATCTGGGCGGGGCGCCAGGAAGGGAGCGTCAAGCTATTGACACTTGACGGGGGGGGACATGCGGTGCCCCACCCATCGACAAAATTCCCTCCCTTTTTTGGGCCGACCAATCAAGATCTGAACGGGCCGAGAGAAATCTGGTCCTTCTTTGAAGGGTTGACCCCCTAGAGAATTGGCCCATGCCATGGATAGGCGGTTCAGGCGGCTTTCCGGGGCTAAAAAGCGGCTCTATAAGCGGGGCGATTTGACTTCACCTCCTTTCGACCCCATCTAAGGACTCCAGGAGTTTGGCTTTATGGGTAAGACCCTATTTGAAAAATTGTGGGACGAACATACGGTGACCCATCTCGATGATGGGTCCGATCTCATTTATATCGACCGCGTCTTTTTGCATGAGCGGACCGGATCCATCGCGCTGAAAAGCATTGAGGCCGACGGCCGCAAAGTGCGCGACGAATCTCAAGTATTCTGCACCATGGATCATATTGTCGATACCTTCCCCGGGCGTAGCGACGAGACACTCATGCCGTCGGGCAAAGATTTTATTCAGACGACCCGCCAAGCCGCCAAAGACGCCGGCATTAATCTTTTTGACCTGCATGACGAACGGCAAGGGATTGTCCATGTTGTCTCTCCGGAACAAGGGATCGCGCAACCGGGTGTGACACTTGTCTGTCCCGACAGTCATACGTGTACGGAGGGTGCCGTGGGGGCACTGGCATGGGGGATCGGTTCGACCGAAGCCGAGCATGCTATGGTCACCAAAACACTGCGGGTCAAAAAACCAAAAACAATGTTTGTCCGTTATGACGGTGAATTGGGTCCGGGCGTCACCGCCAAGGATATGATCCTTCATTTGATCGGCACCTATGGCGCATCGGGCGGGTCGGGCTATGCTATCGAGTTCGGCGGTGAAGCAGTCCGGGCCCTGCCCATGGAAGCGCGCTTCACGCTTTGCAATATGGCCGTGGAGTTCGCTGCCTTTTTAGGTTTGGTGGCGCCTGACGACGTAACCTTTGACTATGTCAAAGGCCGCCCTTATGCCCCCAAGGGGGGAAATTGGGACAAGGCTCTGGCCTACTGGAAAAGCTTGCGTACTGATGACGGTGCTACATTCGACGCTGAGATCATTATTGATTGCGCAGATATCAGTCCCACCATCACCTGGGGTACCAGTCCGCAACACACGGCGCCCATCGCCGGTGTGGTGCCTGATCCCTCGACGGCCAAAGACGCGAATGCCCGCAAGGCCATGGAACGCGCTCTGGAATATATGGACGTGACACCGGGGACGCCCTTGCAAAGCTTGGAAATCGATGCGGCCTTTATCGGCTCCTGTACCAATAGCCGGATCAGTGATTTGCGTGCTGCGGCCGCTATCTTAAAAGGCAGACAGGTCAAAGATGGGGTCAAAGCCATTGTGGTGCCGGGCTCCACATTGGTGAAGAAGGCCGCGGAAGCTGAAGGCCTCGATAAGGTCTTTACGGAGGCCGGCTTTGAGTGGCGCGAGTCCGGTTGTTCCATGTGCTTCTTTGCTGGCGGCGAACATATGGGCTTTCAAGAACGGGTTGTCTCAACCACCAATCGGAATTTTGAAAGCCGCCAAGGTCCGGAAACGCGTACCCATTTGGCAAGTCCTATCGTGGTGGCCGCCAGCGCCGTCACCGGGCATATCACAGACCCGCGCGACATGATGGAGTAAGGCGACTATGGAAAAGTTTATCGAACATACCGGCGTGGCCGCACCGCTCCTTCGTATCAATATCGACACCGATGCCATTATTCCCTCCCGCGAAATGAAACGGGTGTCGAAGCAAGGATTAGGCGAAGGTCTGTTTGCCGGTTGGCGTTACCAAGAGCCCGGCAGCCGCGACCTCAACCCGGAGTTTGTGTTGAACCGGCCTGAATACCAAGACACCAGCATTCTTTTGTCCGGGGATAATTTCGGTTGCGGTTCCTCGCGGGAACATGCGGTTTGGGCTCTGGACGAATATGGAATCCGCTCCATTGTCGCGCCCAGTTTCGGCGCCATATTTTACAACAATTGCATCCGCAACGGCCTGTTGCCCATCGTGTTGGACGACTCAGTCATCCAAGACCTGGCGGCGCAAGTTGAAGCAGACCCGCAAAACAAGAAGCTGACCATCAACTTGACCGATAAAGTGCTGGCGGCACCGGACGGCAAAACCCATAGCTTCGAGATCGAAGATAGTCATCGCGAGATGTTGCTCGAAGGTTTGGACGTGATCGGACTGACTTTGCGTCACGAGTCCGAAATCAATGCCTTTCAAGACCGCGACAAAGAACGGCGCCCTTGGATTTATGCCTGACGCCTATGTTTTTCATGAAGTATGGTTCATGGGTTGATCGGGTCGTCTGATTGGCCTTGGATTATGTTCGTCTCTTCGTCAATCTGCTTCCATAGAACGCAATTTTCTTATTCTTCTTTTGGGGGCAATTGATCATGACATTCGGCTGGATGCATGTGATTCATGTTTTGGCGGCGACCATCTGGGTGGGCGGTGCATTTATCTTGGCATTGCCGGTCTGGCGCGCACTCGGTGCCGGATCGGATTCAGACAAGACTCAAATTTGGGGTGACTTCGCACGTGCCTTTTCCATCTGGGCTTGGATCAGCATGATCCTTCTTTGGGTCAGTGGCTTTTGGTTGATTATCGAGTTTACCGGTTTCGGGGCCGGTATGCATATCGACTTGATGATGACCATCGCCATTCCCATGACCATTGTGTTTCTCATCGGCGAATTCGCCTATCGCAAAAAGACCGGCGATGATGCCATGGTCAAGAAGCTGAGACGCATGACCCACATCGTTGCCTGGCTAGGGATCATCACGGTGGGTGTTGCCAGCTGGGGTCCATTTTAAGCCTTGACCTTTTGCCTGTCGCTCATGCCATGATTGTTTCCGAAGCGGAAACAGGAGCGCGTGTATGGCGGATCCAAAAGACCTGAATTGGTACAAAGTCGCCGAACTTGATGAGCTGCCCGACGGACGGGTGAAAACGGCGACGGCCGGCACCGTGTCTTTGGCCATCGTGCATCTCCAGGGCCAATATGTGGCGATGGACAACAAATGTCCGCATCAAGGCGGGCCTTTGGGCGAGGGTACGATCGAGCGTATGCCCGACGGTACCTGTCTTCTGCGTTGCCCCTGGCACGGCTGGGACTTTGACCCGATTACCGGCAAGCCCCCGGGCGGACACGACGATCCGGGCCAAGAACTGTTCCCCATTGAGCACAGAGAAGACGGCATTTACGCGGGCGTACCTGCGGAAGCACCGGCGGCCCGCACAGTGACCGACGTGATGGCCGAGACCATGGTCAATTGGGGGGTGTCTCGGGTCTTCGGCATGGTCGGTCATTCAAATCTGGGCTTGGCGGAGGCGCTTCGCCATCAAGAAGAAGCGGGCAATATGTCTTTCATCGGCATTCGCCATGAAGGCGCTGCCTCCTTTGCTTGCTCCGCCTACGGAAAATTAACAGGCCGCCCCGCCGCCTGTCTCAGTATTGCGGGGCCGGGTGCGACAAACCTGTTGACCGGACTTTGGGATGCCAAAGTCGATCGGGCCCCTGTCTTGGCGCTGACCGGCCAGGTGCAAGTCCAGGTTTTCGGGCCGGGCGCCTTCCAAGACATTGATTTGGCGTCTGCTTTTGAGCCCGTCGCGCGCTTCAGTCAACCGGTCTTGCAAACCTCGGATCATGCGGAGCTCACCTCATTGGCCTGCAAGACAGCCATCGTGGAGCGGGACGTCGCTCATTTGATTTTCCCCGATGATGTCCAGACGCTGCCCGCAGGTGATGCCAAAGCGGGGACACCGTCCGGGCGCTTAGGGGACACCCGGATTACGCCGTCCGATACCTCGCTTGAATCTGTTTTGACCGTCTTGGGTTCAGCCAAGCGGCCGGTGATTATTGTGGGCTACGGCGCACGTCATGCCATGGACGAAATCACGGCCCTTGCCGAGCGCCTCAAAGCACCCATCCTGACGACCTTCAAGGCCAAAGGCATTATGCCGGATGCCCATCCAAATGCGGGCGGCGTATTAGGGCGGTCGGGCACGCCCATTGCCAGCTATTTTATGAATGAAGCCGATTGGCTCGTTGTATTCGGGGCATCTTTTTCCAATCACACAGGCATTGAGACCAAGAAGAAGATTATCCAGGTGGACTTTGAACGCATGCAACTCGGGAAGTTTCATCCTGTCGACATTCCGGTTTGGGGCGAGATCGGCCAGACCGCTAAAGCCGTCTTGGACGGGCTGCCGAAGACGCTGCCCTGCGATGATCAGGTGCCACAAATTGCTGAACGCTGGTCGATTTGGCGCACGGAAAAACAAAAACGGTCTAACGAAGATCGCGCCCAAGGTTTGAATGCCGCTTCGATCTTTGAGGCTTTGTCATCTCTTGTGCCTGACGATGCCATCATTGCCGTCGATGTCGGCAACAACACCTATTCATTCGGACGTTATTTTGAATGTAAGGCGCAATCGGTCCTGATGTCCGGCTATTTGGGCTCCATCGGCTTTGCGTTTCCGGCGGCCATGGGCGCGTGGGCGGCCACGCAAGACTTCGAAGCCTTTAAAGGGCGTCAGGTGATTTCCGTGAGCGGCGACGGTGGTCTCGGCCAATATGCCATGGAGTTCACGACGGCCGTAAAATACGGCATGAACATCACGCACTTTCTGCTGAACAATCATGAGCTCGGTAAAATCAGCAAAGAACAGCGTGCCGGCAACTGGCAAGTTTGGCAAACCTCGCTGCACAATCCGAGTTTTGCGGAGTTTGCCGCATCGTGCGGTGGGTTGGGCATTCGCGTTGAGTCCAAAGCGGATATTGAATCGGCCATCAAAAAAGCGCTGGCCCATGATGGACCAGCGCTTGTCGAATTCATGACGGATGTAGAATTAGTCTAGATCAGTCGATCCGGGCGATCCCTGCGTCACCAAGGCGCGCAATCTCCTCATCCGAATAGCCGAGTTCTTGCAGAACGTCCTTGGTGTTCTCCCCTTCATGGGTGAGGTCGAGGTGTAGTCCCAAACGTTCACCGTCGAGCTCCAGGGGTAAGGCCGGCAGTTTCACTTTGGCACCGTTTTGCGGAATGGTGAGTTCGACAAAACCGTCCCCGGCATTCAGATGCGGGTCATCCAACAGATCTTCCGGTTTGGCAATCGGCGCGAACGGCACGCCGACATCTTCCAGCTTTGCCATCAAATCGGCTTTGGTAAAGCCTTTAAATAGTTCTCGAATGCGCGGCAACAAAGTTTCCCGCGCTTTGACCCGGCCATTATTCTTAGCCAGTTCTTCGTCTGCCCCCAAATCATCAAGGTCAAAGGCGTCGCAGAATTGCTTCCATTGGGTGTCTGAGACCACGCCGACGAAAACCGGTTCGCCGTCGCCGGCTTCGAACACGTCGTAAATGGCCCAAGCCGAAATGCGGGCCGGCATGGGCGGGGCCGGATTGCCGGTCACCGCATATTGCGCAATATGCTGCCCAACCAAGAAGACGGTCGTCTCATAAAGAGAGCTGGTGACTTTCTTGCCTTCGCCGGTCCGATGGCGCTCTTCCATGGCGGCCAAGATACCAATGACCGCAAACATGCCGCCGGTGACGTCAATGACACTGGCGCCAGCGCGCAACGGTTTGCCGGGCGGGCCAGTCATGTAAGCAAGGCCGCCCATCATTTGGGTGACTTCATCAAGCGCCGTGCGATTCTCATAAGGGCCGGTCAGGAAGCCTTTGGCGGAACAATAGATCAGACCTTTATTGTTTTTCTTGAGGTCGTCATAGCCGAAGCCCAATTTGTCCATGGCGCCGGGCCGGAAGTTTTCGATGACGATGTCTGCGCCTTCAATCATCTGTTCCGCGATCTTGTGACCTTCGGGGTTCTTTAGATCCAAGCAGACGCTCTTCTTGTTGCGGTTATACATGGGAAAATAGCCGGCGCCGGATCCCAGCAGGCGGCGGGTGTTGTCCCCCTTGATCGGTTCGATCTTAGTGACGTCGGCCCCTAGATCCGCCAGGATCACTCCGACGGTCGGCCCCATGACCATATGGGTGAATTCCACGACACGGATACCGGACAGGGGAAGCTCAGACTTATTGCTCATTTTCGGTAAGAACCCTCAGAAAAGTGGGAATTTTGGTGACCCTTGTGGGTTGGCTGGGATGTATTACATTAAGAATGGCGCTGTCGGAAGCCTGAATGACGGCGAATCGCCAAGAATGGACGGATGAATGAAGCACGATATCGATATTGAAGTGAGTGAAGTAGGGCCCCGGGACGGTCTGCAGTCGATCAAGACCATTATGCCGACCGAGGACAAAAAGGCCTGGGTGTCGGCGCTCGCTGCGGCCGGCATGCCGGAAATCGAAGTGGGCTCATTCGTCTCGCCTAAACTGCTGCCTCAAATGGCTGACACAGCGGAAATTGTCGCTCATGCCCTGACCATTCCGGGTTTGGCGGTGGCTGTGCTTGTGCCCAATGTGCGTGGCGGGAAAGCGGCCATTGAAGCCGGTGCCCACAAGATCACCATTCCGCTCTCCTGTTCGGAAACCCATTCAGTGCGCAACGTCAACCGTACCCATGAACAAATGTATGAAGAGGTCCGCGGTATCGTTGCCATGATCAAAGATCTGCCTGCGGACAAACGTCCCGTTCTGGAAGGCGGGCTCTCAACGGCTTTCGGCTGCACATTGGAAGGCGAAGTGCCGGAAAGAAAAGTTGTGGAAGTGGCTGAGAAATTGATGGAAGCCGGTTGTGATGAAGTCGGGATCTCCGACACGACCGGTTTCGGCAATCCGGCGACGGTCAAATCTCTGATCCGTAAAGTACAAGCCGCCGTGGGTAAAGAAGCTTGCACCGGCATTCATCTGCACAATACGCGCGGGCTAGGCCTTGCCAATGCTTTAGCCGCAATGGAAGAGGGCATTACCACGATCGACTCGTCCATGGGCGGGATCGGTGGTTGCCCGACGGCGCCCGGTGCCAGCGGCAACATTGTCACCGAAGATCTGGTGTTCATGCTCGACTCCATGGGACTCAAGACCGGTATCGATTTCGACAAGATGTTCGAAGCGCGCCGGGTGGTTCAGGCCGCACTGCCCGATGAGCCGCTTTACGGCTTTACACCCGATGCCGGTATTCCGCTTGGCTATAAACCTTTTAAGGCTGTGGCGTAATGGAGTTCCACGCTTCGTAAAGCGTCGAATGCAGCAATTGTTGCTCTTCACCGAAGCGCACCACAATCAGATCTTGGCGCGGCATGAGATAGATTGCCTGACCGCCTCGGCCGGCAAAATAGCTGAAAGCTCCTTGAAGGGCTTCGCCCTCGCGGTCCAGAATATTGTATCTGGTTTGATTGCGGTAAACGCCGTTGCGCAAAACCTCATTCCTCAAATCGTATCCCAAAAAAACCTTCCAGAGGTTTTCCGGCAGCAAGGGTGTACCGGGCGTTCCGTTACTGGCGATAAAGCGGGCGACCTGAATCCAATCAAGCGGCTTCGCATAAAGGCAACAATAGGCGGTCGCGGACTTGTCTTCGCCATGGAGACGCCAATGGGCAGGACCAGCGCCCGACGGTGACCAAATCATCTCATCGACCAATTGATGCAGGGGCATCTGATAGGCCCGCTCCAAAACAAGACCGAGAAGGGACGTATTCACATTTTGATAATTGAAAGTGCTCTGTTCCGCGCGATTTGATTTCAAATGGGGCAGTAGGTCTTCAAGACCGACAAAGTGCAATTGGGCCATCGGACCGAATGGATTGCCTATGGTCTCTCTTAGATCTTTTTCGTTGGATCCGCCCATGGATTTCATCGGGCTTGCTTCGAACAGGACGCCCGATTCCATGTCGAGCAGTTTACGCATGGGCAACGCCCGTAAAGTGTTATCTTGAATCTCTGGCACAAAGGTTCCGAGAGGTTCATCGAGTGTGGGAATCCTTTTATCCGCAACCGCTCTTAAGGTCAGCAAGCCGACGAGGCTCTTGATGGTCGAATAGGAGTTGAACAGATCCTGTCGGGTCACGCCTGGACGGTAATGTTCCAGCTTTAGCTCGCCATCGTGAAAAACCAGCAAGGCTTTACCGCCCTTCGACTGAAACAGCTCAAGCAAACGGGCATTCGGTTCATGAGGATCCACTCTCAGGTCTATCCCGGTGCCGTCGCGGCCCAGCCTGGCAAAGGCGCCATGGGCCGGCCAATCGGCTGCTGGGTAGCGTTCCATCAGCAGGCGCGGCAAATAAGGCGCAGCGCCCAGCGACGACAAAATAATGGCCAGTCCCAATATGCTGAGGAATGAGACTCTCATCATGGGTTTGCTCATGAGCAAGAGGATTTAGGCGCGGAATATGGCGCCACCGTGTCGACGGCATGGTGATTGGGTGCCGCCTTGATTCGTCTGCCGGGCCGGCGCGACCGGCGTGAAGGCTCATTCAAGGACCAAAAAAGCCTAAAAATGGGCCATATTTCACTGAGACAAATGGTTAACAAAGGTTTAATATGGTTGGGCTCGTTGGGGAGAGGTGATGGAGTCCATCCAAAGCCGTGAGCATTGGGCCTGAGATCGCCTTCAACTTTCAGAGGCGCAGGTAAGGGGTAAGCTGTGTTGAGTTCGTTTGGCAGAAAAGCAGAAAGATCCGTTGGCGCCGGGCGAAGCTATTGGGCTTTGGCTGCATGGGTATGTGCCTTTTGGGCCTTTGGACTCCTGATCACATCGACACCGTCTCATGCAGGTTTCGCTGATGGCTGTCAGGCTTTTCATCAGGGTGTTCAGGATTACCGCACTGAATTTGCCCGCACTCAAACCACGGAGCCCAGTATCGATTTAGGGCTGCAATCTTTTGATCGTGCTGTGGCTTTGTGGCGCCGTGCTGCGTGGATCGAAGATGATCTGCTGTCGCAATATTGGCTGGGCCTTTTGTATCGCACGGGCATTGATCTTAACGATCTACAGACATTGGGACCGCGGCCCGATTGTGTCAGTCAGTTCACCGCCTCTGACACCAGCCCCTTCGGGGCGACCAATGCCTATACAATCTATCAGGAGAGCGTGGAATCAGCGGTCTGGTTTTTCCTGGTCACGATCAATCCGACCACTAGTGGGCAGTCCACGTTGCTCGCGACCAAGCGCGATGAATACCGTCAGTCCGCGCAAGCGGCGCTGCGTCAGATCATTGCCTCTTTCGGCACCGAAGAACTGCAAGATGTGGAAAAACGCATTCAATATATTTTGTCCAAACGCCGGGCCGACGGCTATTTGCGTCTCGCTGAAATCTACGACAGCCGTTCAACGATCGGCACCGACCTGGGCGGATTTGCCGGCGGATTGATTCCGGAGACCGAATCCCAATTGCAGAAACAGGCCTTTGAAGAGGACAGTTCGGCACAGCCGCGCCAGCCCGGATTGCCGCCTGGGTTTGAGATTGCGACTGTCCAGGACGAGGACCAAGGGTTTGTCTGCAGGGTTTTTGGTCTAAATTGCCGCACCCGCACGGTCTTGCTGCCGGATCAGTCTTCGGGGCCGCGCATTGAACCGCTGGAGCAATTGAGTATTCAGCGCCGCCGAGCCCAACAAGATCAGGCACCTGCTGGTGATCAGCCCTTGGGCACGCTGGGGGAGAATTGGTCAGGCGCTGATCCGCGCATGTTGATTGCGCGGCCCAACAATATTGATGCGCTGACCTTTTATTTGCTCGCCTCAAAAGAAGGACATCCTATTGCCAGGCTCTTGCTCGGCGATCTGATTTCGCAAATTGGCCTGTCCGACCCAACCATTGAACTTGCTGAGATCAAAGCGGAACGTTGGCAGCCGCCGTTTGAGTATTATCCAGGCGGTTATGACTTCTACCCGTTAGGCAATCGCGACGATTGGGCAACCGATTGGACCAGCGCGGAATCTTTGTGGGCGCTAACCGATGCATTGGAGCGGGTGGACACGGAATTAAATGATCAGCACATCGTCCACGCCCTGCGGGTGCTGGATTACTATAAGGGTAATAAGAAGTCGGCGATCAAGCGTTTTCAAGCCGAGATTGTCGAGCAGCAATCCGGTCAACTGACGTCATTGCAAACGGTTCGGTTGATGCAACGCGCGGCGGATACAGGCGATGCGATTAGTCAGGTGCGTCTCGGCATTATGTATGGGAATGGCTGGGGCGTGCCGGCAAGTTCGGAACGGGCAAAATTCTGGTTTGGCTTGGCGGCCAAGCAAGACAACGTCAATGCCCATTATAATCTCTACATGGCTTATGCCTTTGACGGCCAAAACCGCGAAGCGCAGTTCCATTTGCGCCGGGCATGCGAGCTAAATGGCGGATTCGTCCGCGCCAGGGGGGCGTCATGCCGCGCATAAATGAGTTTGGAGAGCTTCAGTTTCAAAGATCGTGTTCACGCAAGAGGCGCGGGATGAGGGCAGAACCGATGAGACAGTTTTTCAGCGCACGAGTCATGTTCAAGCTCGCAACGGCGATCCTATTTGCTTTGGCAATGGTCTGGCAAACACAGGTCATGGCGCAATCAACCGACGGTCCGAGATACGTCTTACCGCCGGTCGGATCCTATTCGGATAGCGAGTTCCGCACCAACAATCGCACCATGTCCGTAAAATCCGGCGCTTCGCTGCAAAAGGCACTGAACGCCGCGCCCCCTAACACGACCATCTTTGTGGCGCCGGGCCAATATGCCGGTGACCTTGTGATCACGGAGCCCGTCGATTTGGTGGTGCAGTCGCAACCGACCGCCTCTCAAGTGGGCAGTTCTTGTGATTCCGTCGGCAGCAATTGCGCCCGTGTGACCGTCGATGACAACAATGTCTGTGTCACTATTCGTCTCAAACAGAGCCAAGGACGTGTGCGTCTGTCGGGTTTTTCTTGGGGCCCGAAAGGCTCTTATCGCAGCCAACCATGCATCGTGCTCGATCAGGGCTACTTGATTTTAGAAAATAGCCGTATTGAAACCACTCGCCATTATCCGGCCGTGGTGTTGCGCGGCGGTGAATCCCGTATTCAAAATAACGACATTGTCGGTGGTTTGGTGGGCGTGCAGGTGGATGTGGCGTCTCAGAGCGGCCTGGGTGTGGTCGCGTCGGAGGGTGGCGGGCATTATCTCGTCAATAATCGCATCTACAATAACGAGACAGGCTTGCGCATCAATTACAGCACCAAGACTTATGCTTTCCTAAATCAGATTTACGACAATCGAGGTTTCGGCATTGCGATTTACGACGGCGGCGGGTTCTATGCTGCCAATCAAGTCGGCGGCAACGCGGCGGGCGGATTGTTTATCGGACCGAATGACAAAATGCCGACCTTTGTCTCCAACACGATTAGTTTCAATGATCAGGCGGCCATTGTGATGAACTCCGGCGAAAGCAGCCGCTTTCAAAGCAACCTTATTTGCGGCAACGACTCGCTGATTTTTAGCAGCCGCCCGGACTTAGTCGAAAACCAAGTGCTTGACCCGGCAAGCGGTAACATTGTCTTCAGCAACGGATCCAAATCGTCAAAGGGCTTGTTCGGCCGCTCCCGTTCGGACCAATGCCCAGGTGGTTAACAATCAGGCGACCGCACTTCTCACCTGCAAAAATGGCCTATAGAGTTTGGGTTGTACCTTTGTTAAGATAAATCCTTTAGCGTGTGCCGCGATGTGACGGTAAAGCTAGGGGGTGGGTTTATGACAGAGCAAGTGTTGCGCGCTGGGGCTGAAGATACCCCGGATGCGAGTAGAACATATTCTGTGGAAGGCGATCACAAGCCGTTCGTATTTTCAGGTGGATCTTTTGAATATTTTGGAATTTGGATTTCCAATCTGTTCCTAACCATCCTGACGCTGGGTATCTACTCAGCCTGGGCCAAGGTTCGTCGTCTAAGATATTTCTACGGGAACACAACAGTCGCAGACCATTCATTCGACTTTCACGGAAGTCCTATAGCAATCTTGAAAGGCCGCTTGCTCGCGGTGGCTTTCTTTGTCGTCTACAATATATCTATTACGGTTTTTCCCTCCTCGGTCTTTGTTTTTTTGGTGGTTTTCATATTTCTGTTTCCATGGGTCATCACGCGAAGCTTGAGGTTCAATGCCCGCATGACCAGCTATCGCAACGTGAGGTTTGATTTTCACGGAAGTTACTTTGGCGCTTTGTACGCCCTTATCATTTGGCCAATAATTGGATTTCTGTCTCTCTTCACATTGATGCCGTTTGCTACACGAGCAACGCAGAATTATCTTGCGCGCAACTTTTCCTATGGAGGTCGTCCCTTCAAGGGGAAGCTGCCGATCGGTCCGATCTACATCTACTTCTTGCAGACTATCCTGTTTTTTCTTGGCTTGGCTGTTCTTGTTGGTGCAGTTGGATATTTTATCACAATTACGACAGGCCTCTCTACCGAATTGAACGTAGAAGACCCTGAGCAACCTGCTGTCGGTGGTGTGTTTATACTGGGCTATTTTCTGTTGCTTTTTGTTCTGGTCATTGCGCCGATTTATTACTCCACCAAAGTCCACAACCTGCTTTACAATACGGTTGTTCTAGACGAGCGGCATGGGTTTGATTCAAGACTAGGCCCAATGCGTATGGTTTGGATTGTGTTGACCAATTTGCTTGCGGTGGCCCTCACCTTGGGTCTTTTGTATCCTTGGACGCAGATCAGGCTTGCTCGTTATAGAGCAGCGAATACAACCCTCATCGCAGGTGAGAATCTCGATAAGTATACGTCGCAAGTTGAGGCAGACAGCGCAACAGGCGATGCCTTCGGTGATGTCTTGGACTTTGATATTGCGTTCTAACTGCGAAACGCAATGACTCTCATTGTACGGTGTAATCGAATTGAATTTGAGGCACTGATTTGATCGGCGTTTTTGAAGCAAACTTGTTCCCTCCGGGGAAATCATCATCGAAGCGAGTGCGGGTTGAAGTTGAGGCAGACCGTATTGCGCGAGTTTACGAGTTGGAGTCTGGCGATCTCATTTTTGAGTTTCAGTGGCGCAAGGTAAAGGTGTCAGCGCGCGTCGGCAATATTCCCCGTCGATTGGTTCTGAAAGATGGCTCGGTTCTTGAGACTCGTGAAAACGATGTGATTGACGGTATCAATCAAAAGTTTCGGCGCGGATCATTCAACAACTATCTATATCGTCTGGAGAAATTCGGTCGTGTGACAATCGTCTCTTTCTTGTTCCTGGGGCTCTTCGGCTATTGGCTCGTTCAAGACGGCGTACCTAGGATGGCCAATTCGATCGCGTTTTCATTGCCCGACAGTGTTCTTGACGGGACATCGGAAAGGACACTGGATTTCCTGGATCGCGGGTTCTTTGAACCGTCCATGCTTCCCGTAGCCCGGCGGAAGGAGTTGTCCCGCTTATTTGATGAAACGGTATTGGCAAGCAGAATGGACGTCGAGTGCTGTGAGTTGTTGTTTCGTGACGGCGGGGCCATTGGTCCAAACGCATTTGCATTGCCGGATGGCACGATCGTGATGACCGACCAACTTGTTGATTTGTCGTCGGATGATCGTGGATTAATCGGTGTGATGGCTCATGAAATTGGACACGTCGAAGAGCGTCATTCCATGAGAGCGTTGCTACAGTCGTCGTCACTTGCACTCTTGGTAATTCTGGCAACCGGCGATATGGCGGAGCTCTCCGAGCTGGCATTGGGATTGCCAACTCTCTTCGTGGATGCAGGTTACTCTCGCCGGTTCGAATTAGAAGCAGATGATCGTGCTATGGAAATCATGGATAAAATGGGCCATGACCGAAAGTACCTTGCCGATTTGTTTGAGCAGCTTGATGCATTTTGTCAGCAGGAAACCAAGTCATCATGCGAGTCAGGGTGGCTTTCCAGTCATCCGGATATTGACGATCGGGTGATGCGGTTAAAGCAGACAGGCGACGTCGAAGCAGATGTCCCTTAACCCTTTCTGGATTTCTCCGATGTCTTTCCCTTAAGATCATCGTGTGAGGGAATCAGGAGAGGGGTCAATTCGTGTCAGATCAAAACTCTACTGGCCCGCAGGCCAGTTCTTATTGGCGAGCCAATGTGCAATTGGTCGCCGGCCTGCTTGTGATCTGGTTTTTGGTCTCCTTCGGGGCCGGTATTCTGTTTGTTGATATGCTCAATCAGATAGAGATCGGCGGCTTTAAGCTCGGCTTTTGGTTTGCTCAGCAGGGCGCAATCTATGTCTTTGTAATTTTGATTTTTGTCTATGTCGCCGCCATGCGCCGCCTGGATCGTAAGTTCGGCGTTAGCGACGATGACGAGCCGGATTCTTATGATCTCATCGACACCGATCAGGCGGACTAAGACATGGAAACCCAAACCCTGATCTATCTCTTCGTCGGCGCTACCTTTGCCCTTTATATCGGTATTGCCATTTGGTCCCGGGCCGGGTCGACCAAAGAGTTTTATGTCGCGGGCGGTCATGTGCCGCCGGTGTTGAACGGCATGGCGACTGCGGCGGATTGGATGAGCGCCGCGTCATTTATTTCCATGGCGGGCATCATCGCCTTTTTGGGTTATGACGGGTCGGTCTATTTGATGGGTTGGACCGGTGGCTATGTTCTCTTGGCCTTGTTGCTCGCGCCTTATCTGCGCAAGTTCGGACAGTTCACGGTGCCGGACTTTGTCGGCGAACGCTATTACTCACGTCTCGCGCGTGTCGTGGCCGTCATCTGCCTCATCATTGTCAGTTTTACCTATGTGGCGGGACAAATGCGCGGCGTCGGGATCGTCTTTTCCCGCTTTCTGGAAGTTGAGATTGAAACCGGCGTCTTTATCGGCATGGGCATTGTCTTTCTTTATGCTGTTTTGGGCGGCATGAAAGGCATCACCTACACCCAAGTGGCGCAATATTGTGTTTTGATCTTTGCCTATATGGTTCCAGCCATCTTTATTTCTCTGCTCATCACCAACAATCCGTTGCCGCAATTGGGATTCGGCAGCACATTGGCCGACGGCTCTGGCCTCAAAGTTTTGGAGAAACTTGATCGAACCTTGGTAGATCTTGGATTTGGTCCCTATACGGAGGGGGCCAAATCCACCATCGATGTTTTTGCCATCACCGCTGCCTTAATGATCGGAACCGCCGGCCTTCCGCATGTCATCGTGCGGTTCTTTACCGTGCCGCGGGTTTCCGATGCGCGCAAATCCGCAGGCTATGCCCTCATCTTTATTGCCATTCTCTATACGACGGCGCCTGCCGTGGCGGCTTTTGCCCGCATCAACTTTATCGATACGGTGCAAGGGACGGAATATACAAAGGCGCCCGATTGGTTTCGCAATTGGGAAGATATCGGGCTCATTGCCTGGCAAGACAAAGACAATGACGGGCGGTTGCGCTATGCCGCCGGTGAGGCGTTTCAAGGCAAACCCGCCTATGACGGGACCCGCGGCGCATCCGGCGAGCGTGTTTTGACCAATGCGCCCACGCGGTCCCTCAACGAGGTCTATGTGGACCGGGACATTATGGTACTTGCCAATCCGGAAATCGCCGGTTTGCCGGGTTGGGTCATTGCGTTGGTGGCGGCAGGCGGCCTTGCCGCTGCCTTGTCCACGGCGGCCGGGCTTCTCTTAGTGATCTCAACGTCCGTCTCTCATGACCTGATCAAAAAGACCTTTGCCAATGACATCAGCGATGCCCAGGAATTGACCTATGCCCGTCTTGCCGCAGCGGCGGCGATCGTCGTCGCCGGTTATTTCGGTATCAATCCGCCCGCCTTTGTGGCGCAGGTCGTGGCCTTCGCTTTTGGTCTGGCAGCCGCTTCCATCTTTCCGGTCTTGTTGTTCGGGATTTTTTACAAGGGCATGAATCGCGAAGGGGCTATTGCCGGTATGGTAAGCGGCATGGCTTTCACGTGGATCTATATCGCCTATTTCAAGTTCTGGTTTCCGGAACTAAACACAGCGGAAAATTGGTGGTTCGGGATTTCACCGGAAGGGATCGGTGCCTTAGGCGCCCTGATTAATGTTGCCGTTGCCATGGTCGTGGCGCGATTCACACCGGCGCCGCCAAAACAGATCCAAGCCTTGGTGGACGATATCCGTTTGCCCACCGGTGCCCACGCACCGCAAAGCGTCCATCATTAATCTTAGATGCTTGTGAGCGAGCGGATGGACTCACCAAAGTCGACGATCGCATCCAGGGCATAGTCCTCCGTCATATAAGCGGTAAAGGACATGACGGTTACATACATGGCGACAAAGCTTGATGCTGCAAGGTCGCCGGACCCTTCGCGTATGCGATGAAAGGTGCGCGATTGGAACGGCCAAAAGACGGCCATCAACAAGGTCGCAAAAATAATCAGAAAATAATTGCTCTCAATCCAAGCCATGTGTCCACGATCCTAACGTGCATCGTTTCATCCCACAGCCGCACCCGCGCCCGACGCTTGATCATCCGTTAAAAGGCTTAATAATCGGCAAAAGAGGGGGCTCCCACTATAAGCTATTGAAATAGCTTAGCATTTCTTGGCGCATAGCGTCGTCGGGTAGGCTTCCTGTGTTGGCGCCCATATTGTCGAGCATATGTTGCGAATTCCCGGTAGCGGGGATGGCACAGGTTACGGCCGGATGGGAGACCGCATATTTCAAGAAAAATTGCGCCCAACTTTCGCATCCGATCTCTGCCGCCCAATCGGGTAAGGATTTGTTTTTGGCTTTTTTGAATGTTTCGCCCCGGCGGAACGGACGGTTGGCTAAAACCGCGATACCTTTGTCTGCGGCAATGGGCAAGAGATTAGACTCTACAGATCGTTCATCAATCGAATAGGATAGCTGAAGAAAGTCGAATTCCTCCGTCTGCAGAAGATCGGCAAGTTCTTGGTGATTGCGTCCGTGTGATGTGGTGACGCCGACATAGCGGATCTGACCTTCGTCTTTCATATTGCGCAATGCCGGCAAATGAGTTTGCCAATCGCGCAGATTATGAATCTGCATGAGATCCATTTGTTCCACTTTCATTTTGGCAAAGGACTCTGCCATTTGATCGATGCCCGCCTCAGCGCCGTCGATCCAAACTTTGGTGGCCGAAAACATGCGCTCATAACCGTTCTTGACCCGCTGCATCAAAATGCCGATCAGCTCCTCCGACGACCGGTACATGGGACTTGAGTCGATCAAGGTGCCACCGAAGTCAAAGAAGGTATCAAGCACATTCGTGAGCTCGCCCCATCTGCTGTTGTCTTCCAGCGCATCGAAGGTGCGCGAGGATCCCATGCCGATCACCGGCAGTGCTTCTCCGGTTTTGGGAATGGCTTTGGTGATCACATTCTCGGCGGCCTGGGACGGCAGCATTGGTGCTACGGCCAGGGCCGCGCCGGCGGTGGTCATTTTCAAGATCTGGCGGCGATCCATCATGGTCAGTCTCCGAGTTTTGCCAAACATTAAGGCGGGTTTGTGAGGAGCTGACAAGCGCCTGGGCTTCGGCGCGATTCGGCGGATTTGCCTGGACTTAGAGTCTTGCGCCTAGCTATGGAAGAAATTTTCACCAGAGGGAGAAAGTGGAAAAAATTTGCACGGATTTCCGCCATTTTTGAGCAAGAATGGAAACAAATTGCCGGATTCTTAGGCTAAAAACGAGATCACAGAACAAGGAGCCCGGCCATGAAAAAACTGTTCAACGATCATCCCGCCAGTGTGGGCGAGAGCTATGGAGAACATATGGTGTCGGCCCTGTCCTTTGCCGGCGCCCTGCTCAAAGGCACGGTCTGCTGCTTTATTCACGCCTTTTTGCCGTTTCTTTTTGAGACAACTGGGCGGCGAACCATCTCAGAATTGCACACGCGTATGGTGACCAACCGCACCGACGAAACGCCCCGCCGCCGCCGCGCGGCAGGCCTGCCGGTCTCTGAGATTAGAAGCTAATTTGGCTCAAACCGGCCGCTGAGGCCTTGCTGACGACCAAGCCGACGGTGATCAAACCGGCAAAAGTAAACAATTTGGCGATGTGAAACATGATGATCTCCTCATGGGGGTTAAACGTGGGATCAGACTATGTCCGTCGAATTGCAAGATCTGTGACAGCCGTCACACATCTGCGGGTGGATCTCACGCAAAAGCCCCAGGCGGGGGAGCCTGGGGCTTGGGGGTCGCGGGTTTCAAAGAACGCCGTTTGAAGGGGGGATCGGGTCGCGTCCGTTTGATGTAAGGATATTAAGTCAGGGCGCCGTCCAACACTGTGACGGGCGTCACAGGTCTGTCAGAACGATTTCAGAGAACTCGATGGTCTGACGGTCAGTCGGGAACGGGCGAGGACCAATAACGTCTGCACGTGGCATCTTCTGGGATATCAATGGCCTCAATCCGCTTGCGAAATGTGTCGTCGACGCGATTAAAGTCCAACAAGACCAGGCGAACATCGTGCATCTTGTGATCAACCAGAACATCCGCAATCTTGTCGACGCCGTTCAAAAAATGCCCGTCCTCTTTGAGCCGGTCATTCCCCCAAATATGAGCTGAAAACAGAGCCCAAACCCGGCCGCGGGATTGCAGCGCTGCGGCGTCCAACAAGAAGCAGTCTAGGTCGTTTCGGCCTGAACGTCCGAGCAATGTCTCGGCGCTGCGGAGTCCTTCATAGCGGTCGCGATAGACCCAATAGGTAGGTATGGCCCCGTAATAGACATAGATCATGTCATCGTCTTTGCGCTGATCCGTCAGAATTTGCAGCGCGGGGTGGACATTTTCTGTTGCCAAAGGCGCGGCGGGTGCGGTGACGATGGAAAACACGCGCCACAGAATTGTCAGACAAAAAATGCCTCCGAACAAATAGGCCGCAAATCGCGCCTCTTTTGACCGCGCGACAAGAAAATCGAAACCGAAGGCAACGGCAAAAATAGTCGACGGTATGAGGTAGACACTCAAGCGGCTGGAGAGCGGATAAAGCCCCATCATCGAGACTAGCAACGCGATAATGATCGGCAGCGCGAGCAGCACGGCGACGTAAACCCTGCTCGATAGCGTGAGGTGCAGCAGCCCAAGTACAAAGAAGGTGAGGGCGAAGAATGACCCTTCGTCGGTAAACCAATAGGCCATCAAATTCTGTAATCTGGAGGGATACCAAATAAGCGACGAAAGTGAAGTGAATGGGATGGGTGCCATGGAACCCACCCATGCGTCATCGCGCATCCATGACGTGACCTCAGAGGGCTGACCGTGAAATGTCAGATAAACAAAGGCAAATATGATCAGCCAAGTGATACCCAGGACCGACAGCTTGAGCAGCTCATCGTAGTGTTTTTCCAAGCCGGCTTTGAGGGCCAGTGTTACGCCGGCGCTTGCCAGAATAATGACACTGGGCAGTGATGCAAAAATTCCTGCTGTGCCGATTAAAAAAAGCAGGCCCAGTTTTACCCAAGACGATTTGTCCTCACGGAGACACTCAAGTGTCACGGCGAGTATGGCGGCGGCAAAAAAGATGTCGCTGACATAGGGTTTCAAGGCGACTGCATAGATCAGCACAGGGGGCATTAGTGCGATCAACAGGGCCGTCAGAAAAGCACCATGCGCCGTCATCCACTGTTTTGCTGTTTGATAGCAAATCACCATAGAGAGGCAGGCGAACAACAATGCCGGAAACCTCATGCTGTATTCGGAGCCGCCAAAAATGCTGATCATCGATTTTTGCATCATCAGCCAACCGATCGGCGCCATCTGGTTATAGTCCAGCGGCTCAGTTAGCTCGGCGAAACTGCGGTTCTGAATATTGAGAAAAACCATGGCTTCGTCGAGCCAAAAGGCATAGCCCGATAGGTAAACCCACAGCCTTATGATGATGCCCAGGCCCAAAGCGGCCATGGCCGCCTGGGGCCAGCTAATCGTTGATAGCAGATTCAAAGTTCGTAGCCGGGGGTCATGGAGTGCGGTGCGCATTGCTCAACAACCTTATCCTTAACCGCCTTCTATTGAGTTAACAGCTCGCCGACAAGAGTCTTATAGTCCGTAATCTTTTTGAGATTTGCACCGACATCGCCGCTTGGCATGTCGCCGGTGAGGACGGCGAAGCTATCACCGGAATGGTTCCCGTTTCGTCCCGTCTGGAGCGAGCCTTTGATGGTCCCGATGGCTTCGGATTGGACTTCCGCTACAGGTCTATTGGGCTTCCATTGAAGGATAATGTCCGGCAGCAGGTAGCTTCTTGGACCCGGAAAGAGGTCTTCAATCAAATCAAATCTCTCAATCAAGGGTTCGCCGGTTTGCGTCACCTTGATTTCCTGCATTCGCTCCCGCAGCCATTCGACAAAGTGAGTCCTTCTATTTCCCGAATTGGGCAAGAATCCCAATTTTTCTCGTCCTTGAAGATTCAGGCGGATGTATCCTTCATCTCCGGAAGGGAGCGCAAATGCCGCCGTTTGATCCCATTTCAGCGCGCCGTGATATTGCCGGCCGACCACCCAATCTTGAACCCGCTCACTGAGCAAGTTGGCCGCATAATATTGAATGCGCGGCGGGACGGCTTTGCGCAGAAATGACATGATTCCGGCTTTCGGACGTGCCAGCTCCATTTCCATTTCCGTTTCCAGATATTTGTTGTTGAGCCGTTTCAGAATTTCGGGGAGCAGATGATTTTGCGCTTTGTTTTCATCCATACCGTGCAGGGAGTAGATGATGATGGCTGTGTTGTCGTCCTGGATTTCATCCAGAATGGTTGAAAGTTTTTGATCGAATGCCTTGAAGACATCTAAAAGCGCATCTTTTGGCACTGCCGACGTGTGACTGTCATCGGCGTTCCAGAGGTTATGACCTGCGCGGTGCAAGTCATAAATACAGGCGATGAATAGATCCCAAGGTTGGCGTTGGGCGAGCCATAAGATGGCGTCGCACTTTTTTTCCACCGAACGAATGGCTTGGTCGCGCAGCTTCTTGGACCAGGCGAGCGACTTCTTAACGGGGATTTCTTTTCCTATGGGCCGGCGCCCAAATTTTGATTGCAGTTCTTTGAGGACGGCGGGGTCCGATGCGGTTGCCCAACCATTTTCCTGAGAAGACCAATTGAGTATTTCAAGAACCGGCGCATCCTTATGAGGCATAAGCTCATTCGGGTCCAAGACGATGCATTGATAGCCTGCGCGTCCGAATTCGTACCAAAAGGGCTCAAATTCGAGACGTTCGCCCCAATAAGGATCGATCGCGCGGTGCATGGACATCGTCTCGGGGTCCCATTGCAAAGGGAAATATTGTCCATGTGTTCCCGGCTCTGAGGCCGATGCGAACGATCCCCAAGCACTGGCTTTGATCTCGTCTGCCGTTGATTTGGTACGCTGCAATTTACCTGCGTCAAAGAGCTGCTTCAGATTAGGCAGTTGATCAAGGTTTTCTTGGACGAATGGCAGATTGACAGAATCCAGCTGCATCATAAACACGCGGCGCGATGCCTTTGGTTTCGCCTGGCCGTTCGACGTGCTCATGCCGCTGTCTCCTTTGCCAGGGACGGCTGCAAGATTGGCTCAATCTGTACGTTCTGTTCCACGTCGCCGGCTTCGATATAGTCATCCTCGCCGTTGATTTTCCAAATATTGACGGACTGACCGCAATAGATGTTGCGGACGGCATGAATGCCCGTCAGCATTGAGTGATCCTGGTTATTGTATCGGTGCATGCCGTTGCGGCCGATGCTAACCAGATTTTCAAACCCATCCAGGTAAGTCTTGATGCTCTCAAGAGCCTCCGCGTAATCCTCGTCATAGACTGGATATGATTTCGGCATGCGGTAGACACATCCGTCCAAAACGTCTGCCGCGTCTGCAAGGCCGATAGCTTCAAGCTCTTCCTTGGCCAATTCGATGAGCTGCGCGTCGCTCATGGTCCACAAGCCGTCTCCTTCATTGCAGAAGTATTCAAGTCCAAGACTTGTTTTGCTTTGATCTGGCACCATATCCTCGCTCCAATTCTTATAGCATTGGATACGGCCGACTTTGACTTTCTCTTCGTGGATATAGATCCAATTGTCGTCAAACAGATGCTCTTTGTCGACGATGACACAAACCGTCAGAAAGTCTCGATAGCGGAGCGTCTTGGCTGCCTCTTGCACGGCTTTAGGCGCCGGCGGGTCGAGCTGTGCAATCAGCTGTGTGATCGGCATGCTGGAAAAGACGTTTGAGACATCATAAGTGACGTTGCCTAATGGTGTGGTGGCGACGACCTTGTTGACCTTCCCGTTTGCGTGAATGAGCTGGGAGGCGCGGGTACGCATCTTCACGGTGCCGCCTTTGGCCACCAGGTTTTCTGCTGATTGGGTCCACATCATTCCCGGCCCCAAGCGGGGGTAGTGAAACTCTTCAATGAGGGATTTTGCTTTCGTCTTGCCTCCTTTGAAGAAATTCATGATCACTGTTTTCAAGGACATGCCTTGAATACGTTGGGCCGCCCATTCTGCACGAAGTTCTGTGCACGGTATGCCCCAAACTTTTTCCGTATAGGTCTTGAAGAAGATCTCGAATAGGCGTTTGCCGAATGCATTGGTAACCCATTGCTCGAATGTTTGAACATCGCGATAGGGCAAAATCTTCCATTTCATATAGCTGCATATCACATGAATGCTTTCAATCAGTCCAAGACCCTTGAGCGCATCGATCGGCTCTGGCGGATATTTGAAAAACTTGCCGTCATAGAGGATCCGGGAAAGCCTTGGACGGACAAGAAACTCTTCTTCAAGCGTCTCTTGCCAAAAATCTCTGACTTCTTTTGACTTTGTGTAAAAGCGGTGGCCGCCCATATCGAAATGGTAACCTTTGTAGCATTGAGTCCGCGAGATTCCGCCGATGATATCATCGGCCTCTAAGACCAACGGCTGGGCGCCCTGCCGCAGTAGCTCGGTTGCGGCTGCCAATCCGGCTGGACCTCCGCCGATGACGATCGCTTTTTCTTCCCCGACCTGCATATTCATAGGTCTGACTCCTTACTCACAAACTGGTTAATCTTGGTATCCGCAGGCGGCTGATGCTCTTGCGAATGGTTGTTACCTAAAAGACGTTTCATCCAATATTTGGCGGTGCCGATGCCGAAGCCGAGGCCGGCGCAAAAAATATGCACAACGTGAAGAGGGACGGCCTGCAACGCAAAGAGCGGTCCTTTGAGTCGATGGCAGAATAAGAAGAAAGGCAGATTGAGCGCGATGAACAAGGCGAGACCGCCCAATGATAGCCAAACTGCTGAGGCACCAAAAAACGGAGCCATCACAATACTCAGCAACATCAGTACAGCGACCGCGGACCATTTCTGCCGGTCGGATGTGACAAATTGATTACCGCTCTGTTTGAACGTGCGCATGAACATGGTCCATGGGATGGCGCGATCAATCAGATCGGACTTGATCATGCTCGTGAGGGTGTAGGATTTGAGGTGTTTGACCATCAAAGATTTGACGACTTCAATCGGATGTCCGTCCTGTTTCAGCCGGTGGCCAAATTCGACCTCCTCCATGTTTCGTGCCCATTGTCCGCGGTCAAAACCACCGACCCGATGAAAAATATCTTTCCGCACCACGCCGCAACCGGTCCAAAAATGCGGCGCGAAGGTCGGTCCGGTTTGGTGGGTGTAATGGTGCAAAAGATTCCGATATTGGCTCACGGTCTTTTTGCAGTCGGGTGCATCGTCGTAGGACCCAAAAAAAGATTCGATGTTCGGCCGGCGGCTCACGATGGCTTTCACTTGACCAATGGTCTGCGGTGAAACTTCAACATCTGCGTCCAGAAACAATACAAAAGTACCACTTGCCCGTTCGGCGCCCAGATTTCGCGCCGGTCCCCGTCCCATATTGGTGTCAGAGCGCACGTGTATGGCGTCGAATTTTTCGATCACCTGATCCACAGCCGGGTCGTCTGAACCGTCATTTACCACGATCACCTCGACCGACGACATGTCCGATTTAAAGACAGCGTCGAGGCACCGTTCTAGATCGCATGCGCCGTTATAGGCGGGAATAACAATGGACAGTGTCGGCAGCTCTTCGGCCATGTTAACGATCCTGTTTCAATTGTAGACAAATACGCCGTCTTGACGATGTTTGCCGGATTTTGCGGTGAACTTTGCAAGGACCGTGCTACTTTTAGCTGATCGCCAAGCGACATAAACGGCGCCACGTGGGCGTCGCGAGTTGGAAAGGTAGGATGGTTAAGGGACCTAGGACGGCGTGGGACTTGCATCCCACATGTCCAACAGGAACGTGTTTTAAAAGTGCACTGACGCCATGTCTGTATCTGACGCGAAAAGCAAAGCTTCAAAGTATTTCGGCCGCGGCCTGAAAACAGCCGTGAAGATTGGGATTACCGTCGCCATTTTTGTGATTATCGCATCGATGGTGGATGGCGAGGCGTTGATGAGCATTGTCCGGCAAGCCAATCTCGGCCTCTTGTTGTTCGTGCCGCTCATGGGGTTGCCGCTGGTCGTGCTCGACAGTGTGCGTTGGACACAAGTCATGAAGGGACTCGGCCGTCCGCTTTCCTTGTTGGTGGCCTGCCGCTATAGTCTTGTCGGCTTGTTCTTTTCCAATCTTGCCCCCGGCTTCATCGGTTTTGACGGGTTCCGCGCAGTCCAGATGCGCCGGCTCAACGTGCCTTTGCCGAAAGCGGTGCAGTCCGTCACCTTTGACCGGCTGAGCGCCTTTGCTTCTTTGCTGGTGATCATTCTGATCTTTGCGCCCTATACCCTGACGCGGATCGACAATCCGGCTTTTCTCGTTGTTGGCAGTACCGTCGTGGCCCTGGGGGCCGGCTTTTACTTTGCGCTTATCTTACTTCATTTCGGCCGGGATTGGGTCACGCGTTGGCTGCCCCATGCCTTGGTGAGCCGGGCGGCGGAACAATTAACCACCTTTGTCCGATTATTTGCCAAGCCTAAGATAGCCGTGCCCATTCTCTTGAGCGGGATTGCGGTCCACGTCTACCGGGCAAGTGTGGTCTTTGTGATTGCTGCGGCCTTGTCCATTGAGATGACATTGATGGACAGTATCGCCTTGGTACCCATGGCTCTGTTGATCGCCATGGTACCTATTTCTTTTGGGGATTGGGGCGTGCGTGAAGCGGTCTTCGTTGTGGCCCTGGCGAATATCGGTCTTACGCCTGAAGAAGCGCTGGCCACATCCATTTGCTTTGGTCTTTATCGCCTATGCACAGGGGCCATGGGCGGCTTGGCCTTCTTGGCGATGAAGAAAAGCCACTTTGCCTTGCAGCCAGCGAACTGATCGCGCGCTCTTTCCCGCCGGCTAAAACAGGGCGCTTAGAAACGCGATCACGGTCTGGGCTTGCGCATTGCCGGAGGCGCTCAGCAGCGCAAATCCGATCACGGCCCATTTGGCGAGTTTAAACATGGGTCTGTCCTCCTTGAGTTCTGTTGAGCGTTAACAGATAGCCGACGGGTGCGAGTAACTCTGTGACCGCGGTCACAGGTTTGTTCATGGTCCCACGCAAAAGCCCCAGGCGGGGGGACCTGGGGCTTGGGGGTCGCTTGTGTCAAAGAACGCTTTTTTAAGGGGGATCGGGTCGCGTCCGTTTGATGTAAGGACTATAGGCGCACGCGCCGCTCAAGACTGTGACGGGCGTCACAGATGTGCCGGTTGGATTAGCGATCGGCGAAACTTGAGAGTGGTTCAGACGCGCATCATCGCGGGTCTGGGAGATCAGTCCGGTAAGAGGCGATTGAGCCCGATGCGGCTGTCGATTCACGTGGTTCAATTTGCGCCTTTGGTGCTGCGGCAACGACTTGGATCGGATAGATGAATTGCTCCCACATTCTGTGCAGCACCTGTTTGGTGCTGACATGGTCTCCGGCCAAATCATTCGGAAAATCGGGGTCATAGACGCCGGTTTCCGGATACTCATCATAGTTTCGATATTGCGTGCCGAAAAGATGATCCCAGATGCTGAGCGTCACGCCGAAATTTGAATCTGCGTGCCGGGGGTCCGTCGAATGGTGAATCCGGTGCGACTGGGGCGTCACCAACACATATTTAAAGATCCCCAGATTCGTTTTGATGTTGGAATGATTGAAACGGTCTTGCAGCGCGCTGAAGGCAAGATAAACCAAGGCAATCTCAAGAAAATGTTCGAACAGCATCATCGGCGCGAAGCGAATGGTTCTGGCGATCAAATAGTCAATCGGGTGCACCCGATTGTTTGTGAACAGGTTCATCTGATTTTGCGAGTGATGCAGGGCGTGAAACTCCCAAAACACCCTAACTTTATGCCGAACGAGATGATGGAACCAACCGATCCAATCGGTTAACAAATAGGCCACAAGCAATTCGGCGCCGAACGGCAGATCGATCGACAGTGTCGGGAGATAAACGGCGACGTAACGATCAAATAATCCTTCCAGGAAACCCCAATGGACCGCGAGAAATGTGGCCAGCGAAAGGGCGGCGAGAAGGGTCCAGCCCAGATCAATCAACAGAGCCCTGGAGAAAAGCGGTTGGTCCTTTTTTGCCGGAATCATGCGCTCAAAAATGAGAATGGCCACCACGGCCGCATAGAAATATGGATTGCCGACCATGGGCGCCCATAGATTGCCATATAGGCCCCAATAAATGTGCTTGGCCGCATCGACCAATTGTTGAGTATCAAAACCGTTAATTTGAATGGCAAACCAAATGAAACTCGCGCAGGTGATGGCCAGAATCGTTAACGACGGGGCAGAAGCCACGCCTGACTTTCTTGAAATACTCAACATGGGACAGACTCAACAAAAATTGCGACGTTTCCAGCCCAACCAGCAATTCCTATGCCGCTCGTGCCTACGCAAAAGCCCCAGGCGGGGGTACCTGGGGCTTGGAGGTCGCTTGTGTCAAAGAACGCCGTTTGAAGGGGGATCGGGTCGCGTCCGTTTGATGAGGAGAGGATAGGCGGAGGCGGAGTCCAAGACTGTGACGGGCGTCACACTAGTGTCAGGCGCTGACCCAAAAGGGACAGTCGATTGGCTCTCTGTCAATCGGGAAGCATCAATTTACAGGGAGAGTTTGAACTGCATTTGGAGTTGAAGCTCTCTGATGTCTCGATCAATCGAGGGATTGTTGCTCCCATTGTGCTTTAGATACATTGTTTCGACACCCATATGCAGATTATCGGATAGACTGGTAAGCCAGGAGAGTGTGACAGCTGAACCAGTTTCATCGATCGGCTGCGATGTAAAACCCTTATCTTTTGTTCTAAAGAGATCAAGCCGGCCAGCGATGCTGTTCATCTCGGAAATTTCGTGATGGATCAAAAAGTAGGCAGAGTCATATCTGACATCGAACATCTTTCTGCCTGTGACAGCCGACCGGGGACCCATCGCCGTTTCGCCGGCCATAACTTGGAAGAGAACCTCCGTTTCACGGGAAGGCTCGTATTTGACGCCTAAAGCACCAAATCGTGTTGCCCAACCATACTGGCCGTCTTCCAAAGCTTCCGGATCTGCTCTGTTGTCGTAAGACGAGAAAAGCACCGTCAAGACGTCTGCATAACGCCATCGTGCCGCGCCATAAAACCCGGCTTTGCCGTCGACCTCTTTGAATGGGCGCGTGCGGTCAGCTTGTGCCGGAACTTCGACCCTCCTGTCATCGCGATCGGGAACCAGGAGCTCGCCGCCTATCATTGTTTTCGCATCGTGAAGTGACCAGCCGCGGTAAGCCAATAGGGTGCCGGCCGTATCATTATAGCCAAAGGCACTCATGCGCAGGTCAATGTGATGATCACCAAACAGCTTGGCGGCCCGTACCTCCCCGCCCGCCACTGCAACCTCCTCGCCGATCCAACTATTGATGGCTGAAGGCGTGATCGTGCGCGTCAAGCTCCAGGCGGGCCCATCATGCTCCAGCGAGATCAAAGGAAAAAAACGCCCGGCCTTCGCGCTCAGACGCCAGCCGTTTCTGGGCAAGATTCGATACCTCAGAAACGTTTCGACCGGACCGAAGGCGAGATCTTGATCCGGCGACGTTTGAAAATGAAAATGCCCCGACCAGGCGGCATTAAAAGTAGGGGTCCATGCAAGTGTCGCCTCTGCGATTTCGCCATCCCAGCCTTCGCCGTCAACATTGCCGTAGCGTGTTTTGGAAAATCCGCCGTCCAGCCATTCCCTATCCGCGTCCGTATAGGCGCCTCGAAAGTCGATCCAGGCCGTAACGTCCTTCAGAGGCGAACCGTTGCCTGCGACCGCAGCTGCATGGCTGGAAAGCAAAGCCAAAATGACAGTTAAAAAGATGCTTAAGGCACGCATGATAACCGATTACCCAACATCTCGTCTTTCAGGAGAGGCTTGATCATTTTGCTGATCCAGGAATGGGATCAGATCTTCGAGAAACATAGGCCGTCCCAGACCATATCCTTGCCCGATGTCACAACCGATGTTGGTTAGCAAAGTGGCGGTCGCCTCTGTCTCCACACCTTCCGCAGTGACTTTCATGCCCAAGCTGTGGGCCAAATTCACAGTAGAGACCACAAGCAGCGCATCGCGTTGATCTCTCCCAATGTCGAGGACGAAGCTTTTGTCAATCTTGAGTTCGGAGGCAGGAATTTGTTTTAGATAGGCCAGCGACGAGAGACCGCTGCCGTAATCGTCGATGGAAATCAAGACACCGGCATCAACAAGCTTGTTAATATTGCTAATTCCTCGCTTTGGATCTTCTATGACGGCGGTTTCCGTGATCTCAAAGCAAACGTCACCAACATGAGGCTCCAGTATCGAGATGGCAGCCTTGATGAATCTGTCGCTGCCGACAAGGCGTCCCGATAAGTTGATGGACATGCAAAGATCATAGCCGGCGTTCCGAAGTTCGATCTGCGCTTCCAACGATTTTTGAAGGACATATTTTGTCAGTGCTTCAATGTGTCCTGTTTCCTCGGCGAGCGGAATAAATACGTCTGGAAAAACCTGGCCACGAACCGGATCGTGCCATCGAACAAGGGCTTCCACGCCAACGGCAGTATTCGACTTCAAATCGTATTTGGGTTGAAAGGCAACGCCAATATCTCCGGTGTCAAGCGCTCTCACGAGGTCGCCCATCAACGACAAGTTCCCACGTATCTGGTCATACTTCTCATCGTCGAAGAACTGTATGTCTTCGTTGAGGGCGATCGCTTGTTCCACCGCAATATTGGAGTGCTTGATGGCGCTTAATCGGTCTTCTTCGTCGAAGGGACAAATTCCAATTGAAAACATGATGTCGGCACAGCTGTCGTCAATCAGAAACATCGTTTCCGCCGTATCCTTGACAGACTGCAGCAACTTGCGGACATCCGTCCCGGGACTCACCTGTACCAGAGCGGCAAGCAGTCCTTCGGCGACAACAGCTAGAAATCTTATTTCAGGCGTGTTGGACAAATTTTCGGCTGCGGACTTCAACAGAGCGCTGGCCGCTTCAAAGCCAATCGTGCCTCGGATCTCAGAGAAGCGATTGATGTTAATGGACACGACATATGACGTGTTTGGACAGATCTCTTCGGACAGCAAATACTCTTCAAGTGCCAAGCGGTTGGGCAAAGAGGTATCTGCGTTCGTGACAGCACTTTTTCTGATTTCTTCCTCGCGTTTTTTGATCTCAGCCGACATATGATTGAAGTCAACAGCGAGATCGGCAAGCTCATCATGGGTGTTGACGGTGACGTCGACGACTTCCCCCTCGCGAAGCCGGCGGGTCGCGTTGGTTAATGCGCTGATGGGACGTGTCATCAGGCCCGCAACATACCAGCTCACGGCCGAAACTGCTGTGACGCCGAGTAAGGAGATTATGACGAGAATGGCAAGCAGGCTCCCATATGGCTTTAACGCCTCTGACAGAGGATAAGTCAACGTGAGAACAACATAGTCATTTGGGAGAAGTGCGGGCACACGCTGGCGCAGAAGAAAGTTCGCACCTAGGATTTGCGTGGCTTGATCTTGTGCGGCGGGCTGATCGCTCCTTCCTATCTTTGCCTTAAGGGCGATGGAGGAAAGAGATTCCAATTCCTCCAATTCACTTTGGTCAATGAAATCACCGAACACCACCCATCCAATAACGTCCGGTGCCATGATGGGGGCATACCCTGTGAGGACAGCCGTTTCCCCCAGGAAGACAACACCTGGCTTTTGGCGCGACTGCGGCGCATCGCCGGCAGTAACAATGATGGTGGATAAAGTATCGAGCGGCAGCTGATCGCCCACTTGGCTAATCGCTAAGCCGTCTATGTCAACGAGCGCAAGCGCCTCGACTTGAAGTCTTTTTCGAAGTGTCGCGAGAGCGGAGTTGATAGTTGGTTCATCATCACTTGACACCGCGCTTCTGAAACCGAAATCTCTGATTTGCAAGGCAACATCGGACTGAATTTCAGCCGCGCGATTGTCAAGAAGCCGGGAAAACACACTTCCTGACGCGGCAAGTTCCTTGCCGACGATTGACTTCACCTGCTCCGAGATCAGAGCATAGGTCGCCGTCAATGTAGACAGGGTGACCACCATAAAGATGGCCGTATAAACAGCGCCGAGCTTTGTGGATATCTTGCGGAATTTGATCATTAATAATCAAAGCCCACGGGCGAGCCCTTGCGGAATTTCGCAGAGATATTCACAGGCGCCATCTGGTCTGTAACACTTAGCTTCTGACTGATGGTGTTACCTTTCTTGCGCAGCAGGGGGTGCCAAACAGTCAATGTCCCATCGCCGGGAGGAACATCTTTGATAATGGCACCTGCGCCTTGTTCAGATTGAGCATAAAAGGGCGAGCTCGCGACGAAGATGTGCGCAATCATGTCATCGTGGATGTTGCAGCCGAGCGTGACAACGCCCGGTGTTTCGAAGGTCTCGTCGTGGGGTTCCTCCGGGCCGAACAACTTGATCTCAAATCGCTTGGCTTTTGAAAACGAAAATACGTGATGAAGGACGCTGTCATCATTTCGGAATGTAACGCTTGCGCCCGCAGGGATAGGTGTCACGAACGGCTCAAACGCGATGTTGTTTTGCGTGATCTCATATGGTTGGGAAGTGCTGCTGCCGGTGGGGCTGGCCGAATCCGGCGTAAACATGACGACAGCATTGTCGACAACCGTGCCGTTTTCGTCGCTTAAGACGACGGACAGATCCGCAGCGTTCGACGCAATCGGCCAAAAGTAAACAAAAGCAAAACAGAGAAACCGCCTGTACATAATTCTCTCCCCTAACAAAAACGAAGTAGAGAGAAATGCTCAATTTTTGGTTTATTAACCTGTCTATTGGGCCTGGGAGGCCGAATTGTGAAAACTCTTAAGGCAAAATAACCATAAAACAGAAACAGGTTTTCCACAGTGAAAGCGCGCATCATTCTCTCATGGGCATGTCCATCACTCTCATGCAGAAGCCCCAGGCGGGGGAACCTGGAGCTTGGGGGTCGCGGGTTTCAAAGAACGCCTTTTGAAGGGGGATCGGGTCGCGTCCGTTTGATGAGAGGACTATAGGCGGGCGCGCCGCTCAAGACTGTGACGGGCGTCACGCATGTGTTTGCTCGTGACGCTTGTTGAGTACTCAAATTTGAGGGTCGTCATATTTGGTCGAAAGCAAGTTCGAAGGCCAATTCTCATATAGGCCAAAGTATAAGTCTCGACGAGTTGTCCACCTTATTGGATCAAACGACGTTGCATTCAGATCAATGGACCAATTAACTCTGACCGGGGGAGTCAGCGCAGCTTCACAAACTTCAAGCTCCACAAGCAATTCAAAAATTGGTTTTGGGATCCCGAAATCCAAAAGGCAAATCAGTGCAAGGACAAGCATGTCATAGCTGCAGCCTAGTTCCTTGTTCTTATTGATGACCTCTTCAAAGTCTTTGGGCTCGCAGGTGAATTCGCTACGGCTACTTTTCTCGTGAAGTGCTTCAAGGACCTTGAGACGTTTGAGAGTGCCGACGGGAATTTGCATCCCGCTGTTCCAACAGTCATCAACAGTCTTGACCCATATCTCTCTGCCGTTTTCATCAATTTTGGGCTCTTCCTTGTACCAATGTTCCCAAACATGGTTTGCAATTGCGATTGCCATACTTTGATAGCTGGGTTTGCTCACGGTCAAATTACTTTCTGACTCCAAGTAGATTGAAGTTTCGAGCTCTCTTGAGACAATCTAATTACTACGCCGCATTAGCTTTGCGGGCTTGCTTGATGGCGCGCATGACCCGGGCCGGGGTCATGGGCATTTCCATCACCCGCACACCGATCGCGTTGGCCACTGCATTGGCGATGGTGTGCATTGTGCAAACGATGGGCCCTTCGCCTACTTCCTTGGCGCCGAACGGCCCTAAGGGATCGATGGTCTCGACAATGATGTGTTCGACCTCCGGCATTTCATAAGAGCGCGGCATTTTGTATTCAAGCCGGGTGGGGTTCAGCACTTGGCCTTCATCCATCAGACATTCTTCGTAAAGCACTTGCGACATGCCGCTGAAGAACTGGCCGTCGATTTGCCCTTCCACCACTTTGGGGTTGAGGGCGCGGCCCACATCATGGGCGTGGACCACATTGAGGACCGTGACGTCGCCGGTGTCGGGATCCACCTCTACCTCCACCACTTGCGCGCCGAAGGAATAGGCTTTGGCGCCCTTTTGACCGGGATCGGACGCAAATGAGCCTTCGGCCATAACGTAATTGCCGTCGCCTTGAATGACGATTTGTTTCAGCGCGTCTTTGAGGGGCATGCCTTTGCTCGGCTCGCTTTCGGGAAAGACGGTGCGGTCTTGATAGACAATCTCGTCCGGCGACACGTCCCATTGGGTGCTCAGAAACTCAGAGATCTTCTGTTTGGCCGTATTGGCGGCGGCGAGGACCGCATTGCCGGTCATGAACGTGCCGCGCTGGGAAAAGGCGCCCACATCGTAAGGCGTCACATCGGTGTCGCCGGAGACGACCGTGACGTCTTCGGCCTCTACCCCCAAAGCTTCGGCCGCGATAATGGCCATGGCCGTGTGGGAGCTCTGGCCCATGTCCGGCAAGCCGGTGATGACGGTGATCTTGCCGTCTTCGCTTAACTTCAAAAACGCGTTCGACGTGTCCCGGCCCATGGGGCCGCGGGCGCCGCCCGATGCCATGGCGCCGATGCCGATTCCGATGCCGCGATAGGGCGGCAGCTTGCCGAATTTTTCAGGCCAGCCTGCTTGGACAGACGCCTTGGTGATACATTCTTTGAGGCCGCAGCTTTTGAAGTTGATTCCGGTGACGGTGGTGTGGTTGGGCTCCACGGAATTTTTCAGTAGGAACTCCACCGGATCCATCTTGATGTCGAGGGCCAGCTGATCCACATGCTGACCATAGGCAAATTGCAATTGCGCCAGGCCGCCGCCGTGATGAAAGTAATAGGGAATGTTGTTGGTGTAGATCAGCCGCCCGTTATAGCGGGTATGTTCCACCGGAAACTGCAGATGAATGTAGCTCATGGGTAGCATGATGGCGACGAACTGGCTTTCGATATGACTGCCGCAGCTCATATCGACTTCGAGCTCAATCGCTTTGATATGACCTTGGGCGTCAACGCCGGTCTTAAACCGATAGCGGTTCTGGCCGCCGGCGCGGCTCACCAGGAATTCTTCATCGCCCGTAATGGCAATTTTGACCGGCCGGGCCGCCTTTCGTGACAAGATCGCTGCAATATAGTGATGGGGCCGGACCGCCGAACGGCCGGTAAAAGCGCCGCCCGTATTGAGGCACATAATGCGCACATCGCTTTCGGGCATATTGAAGGATTTGGCCAGAGCATTTTGATACATGTAAGCCGATTGGGACGGTGTCCAAACGGTGAGCTTTCCGCCGGGCACGAAATCCGCCACGGCCGCATGAAATTCGGAAAACAAATTGTGTGAGGGATTGGACCAATAAATGTCTTCGCGCACATGAGCGCATTCGGCGAAGGTCTGATCGGGATCGCCGTTTTCTTCCGACATTTCCATCGCGACATTGCTGTCGGTTTGCAGATGGAGAAGTGTGGCGTTGTCCCGCGTGGCCTTGCGAATGTCGAAGACAGGGGGCAGGGGTTCATATTCGACTTTGATTAGGCTCACCGCATGTAGGGCCGTTTCATCGTCAATGGCGGCAACGGCGGCCACTTCTTCGCCCACATGGCGCACCACGCCGTCGGCGAACACGCCTTGGAATTTGCCTACGGCCACACCTTCGCAATCCTTGGCGGTGATCACCGCTTTAACGCCCGGCACTTTTTCCGCTTCGCTGGTATCGATCTTGACGATCTTGGCATGGGCCTCAGTGCTGCGCAGGATTTTGCCGTAAAGCATGCGGGGCAAATAAAAGTCTTCGGTGAAGAGCGATTCACCGCTCACCTTTTCCCGGCCGTCCAGGCGGGCTTGGCTTTTGCCGACCGCGCCTTGAATATTGCGTTTAAGCGCCATCGGCTTTTTCTCCCTCGAACTTTTCTCCCCCGAACCCTTCTTCCTGCGCATAGCGCCAGGCATTGAGCATGGCTTCCCGCACTTTGATATGACCGGTGCAGCGGCACAAGATTCCGGCGAGCGCTTCGTTGACCTCGTCTTCGCTGGGCTCGGTGTTGGAATCGTAAAGCGCTTTGGCGGTCATGAGCAGGCCCGGCGTGCAATAGCCGCATTGCACGGCGCCGTATTCCAGAAAGGCCTTTTGCACCGGGTGCAATTCGCCGCCTTCGGCAATGCCTTCAATCGTGGTGTAGGCGCGCCCGTCGCAGTCAAGCGCCAAGGTGAGGCACGAAAACACGGCGCGGCCCGCCTCGTCGATCACCGTACAGACGCCGCAGGACCCACTGACGCAGCCGCGTTTGGTACCGGTCAATTGCAGCGTGTTGCGCACGACTTCTTGCAATGTGTCCCGCTCGGTCACCGGAACCTGATAGGCATCGCCGTTCAGCGTAATCTCAACGAGCGTTTTGCTCATGGCTTGTCTCCCATGAAAGGGCGCAGGGATTTTTTGATCAGAGCCCTTACCAAATCTTTTTTGTGCGCCGAGGATGTGTAGAGGTTTGTCAAAACCCCCATATCCTCAAACGCCAATTCCGCTGCTTGTTCCAATAAGTCTTCACTCATCCGCTTGCCGTGCAGATGTTCGGCAGCGGTCTTCAAGATGACCGGTTCCGGTGCCATAGAGCCGATCACCATGTCGGCGGTTTCGACCTTATCGCCCGCGAAGGTCAACGCAGCGGCGATGGTGCCGTGGGAAAAATCCATGCCCTTGCGCGGCGCGATCTTCAAATAGGTCATGGACTTGGTTTCGGCGGGCAGAAGTACTTTCGTCAAAATCTCATCGGCCCGGCGAACGGTATGCTCGACGCCGTCTGGTTGATAAAAATCGCGCAAAGCAAGTTGCCGCTCACCTTCATGGCTTTGCAGAACGATCTCGGCGCCCAAAACCATCAGCGCCGGCGCAATATCGGAACTGTTCAAGGCGACGCAAATGGGTGAGCTTTTGATCACATGGCAAATGTCACCGCCGGTCTTGAAACAATCCTCCCGGGCGTTGCGCCATTCTTGTGTTTGATTGGTGTACCAACAGCGCGTGTCGAGACAGAGATTGCCGCCCAAGGTCGCCTGATTGCGGATGTGCCAAGAGGCGACGGATTTGACCGCTTCCGCAAAGGTCGGTTGGTGTTTGATGAGATCTGCATGATTGACCAAATCCGCCAAAGTGCATCCGGCGCCCAAAGTGAAAGCGCCGTCACCGGTGTGGTCGATGCTCTTGAGTTCGGTTATCTCATCGAGGGAAATCAGTGTTTCCGGCTCGAACAGGCGCAGCTTCATATTGAACAAAACATCCGAGCCGCCGCCCATCACTTGCGCATTGTCGCGCTTGGCCAAAAGACCCACGGCTTCACTCAGGCTTTGCGGTTTCTGATAGTCAAAGGCCGGTAATTTCATGGCCACCCGTCGCGTTGTTGTTGGCTGAACGCAGACTAGCAAATTGCGCCCTCAATGCCACGGGCATGTCGTTCCTGTCCGCTTTCTGCATCCGGATGACGTTTTTGCCTCGCACTCGCAGAGACCGAATGCCTTTTCCATACCGTCGAGGGTGTATGAATCCAGGGCGGCTTTAGGGCAAGGGCCGGTCGAAAAACGCAAAGACCCGCGTTTCGATGCTTTGTCTGGGCGCTGCGTCTGCCGGTGGGTTGGGGTGGACAAAGGCTGAATGGAGGCAGGACCGGGCGCGTCCGTCTCGGGCCGCGTCATAGGTTTTAAAGATCAAAGCTTCATCCCGTTTCATTTTGGGGAAATAGTACCAACGGTGAGCGTCATCAAAGATGCCTTGTTGCATTTCGCCGATACGATCCTTGGCGCGGCGCTCCAGCGGTACCACCGACTGAGCGGGAATGGTTTGGGCATCGCACATGGCCATAGGCGTGGTCTCAACGATCCCGGCAATAGACCGCCAGACATTTAAAATGGCGAACCGTTTCCTGAGCCTGTCCTCGGCTTGCGCAGGCAACAAATCGCGCACCCGTTGGCGGGCTGAGCGTTCCGTATAATCATTATGAACCAAAGGCACCGGGTCGCGGACATTCTGGGCCTCGCGCAGATTTTGCGAATCCGTCCGGATGGTGTGGTCAAACACATGCACATGGCGCGCGCCGGTCAATCGGCCAATCAATTGCTGAACTTCCGGCTCGTATACGTCCCGGACCTCTCGCATGTCATAAAAGTCTTTGACCTGAGTGCTATGCGCGGTGAGTTCAAATCCGTTGCGGTCCAAAGCAAAGCCGTTGCTTACTCTTCGGCCGTCATGAATGATGAGTGATTTCTCCGCCAACGGCGCATCGATCTGATTGCTGCCCAGCGCCCCGGCAGACGCGTGATAGACAGGCTTCACTTCAGCGCTTTTCAGGTAGGTGAGTGTCGCTGTGACATCGTTTTCTGCTGGCTCGTCTGCGCCGTGGTTTGGCATGACCCTTAACTCTATCTCTCTTTATCGTCCGGCAGCATATCGATTTGCGTCCATTGTCTCTTTGAATAGCCGATTGATCGAACAATTGCTTGCCTTTTGTCTCACCGGGTTCAGGTGGATAACGATGTTTTGGGGGGCGCTCGTTTCAAAGGGGTTATAAAGCTGACGCTGGGATCAGTGATCGCCACCCGGGGGTTTTACCGCTGGCACGAGTGAGGGGCCGGGGCTAGATGAGCGGCTGACATATTGGGCGCGATAATGTTCAATCGCGTCGGGAATATGACAGGATATCCAAGTGCCGCAAAGATAAACATGAAACTTCTTTTGCCATCCCCAGAAGATGAGTGATCGAATATACCTTGATCTTGCCGATGTTGTATTCTGCTCGTCCGCATAGGACGTCAGCCTCTTTTTTTGTCTCCACTAGAATATAGCGTTTGCCGTGCCCTCGATGTCTAATTTCGCGCATTTCCACGTTGACGATGTCATGCCAGCCGATGGGTCTGTGACTGACGCAGGAAAATACAACACCTTCTCTTCGAATAGAAATGATGGGGTTTGGCGCTAAGAGATTCCGGATAAGATTGATGTAAAAATTAAATGTGAGTGCGCTGTAAAGGCCCAATAGCGGCAGGCAGGTCCAAATAAATGTTGATTGCTCATCGATGTCTTTCGCAATGGCGAGAATGCAAAGCCCAATGAGTGTAAAAGGGATGAGTGCTCCTAGAAATAGAAGATAGAGGGTTTGAATTCTGGATTTGTCGTAGTCATGCGCATACGGATAGTCTTCGGTTCCGATCAGACTGGTGCGTTGAGACCATTCATATAATCTGTCGACCCACTTTGGATTTTTCATGCGGATGAACTCGTCTTGACCGGCGTCAATTGCTTTTGCCGACAAACCCCTCGACGATCCAGGTCATGCCGCGTATCACGGCAAAGAGCAAAAAGGGTGGAATGGCTAACAAGCTGAGGACAAATCCGGGGTCATTGACTTCCGGCCTTGAAAAAGCGTTGTGGATGAAAGCGGCGGCGATGAAGGTAATCCAGATAAGGGAAAGGCAGGCCCAAATACGGTCCAACCCGCGCTTGATGTTGAGTCTCATGTCTTTTCCTTGGCACCGTTGCAGTCGGGGAAAAACATAATCTGAAGTTGTATAGATATCTTAAACGCCGCAGCGGGTGGGGCGCCTATTGGCTGAAAAGTGAGTAAAAAGCGTCAAAAAGCGAAAGCCCCAGGCGGGGGGAACCTGGGGCTTGGGGTCGCGGGTCTCAAAGAACGCTGTGTCAGAGGGATCAGGTCGCGTCCGTTTGATGAGGAGACTTTAGGCGCGTGGGCCGCCGAAGACTGTGATGGGCGTCACACTTCTGTGGGTTGCCCGGATAAAGAGGCATCCATTCTACTGTCATTCCGTCCCCGGATCTCAGTCCGGGACAGGCTCCAGCCGCGACTCCATCGCACGCCGCTTGGCGTGCAATAGATGCTTTAGCGATCGCTTCGCGATGCTCAGCCCATGGATCCCGGTTCTTCGCTCATTTACATTCGCTGCCCGGGATGACGACCTCAGAAATTACTCTGCCAATTCAACGGAATCGCCCACTTGGAGATCGCCTGGCTCAAGCACGCGGCACAAAATCCCGCCGCGCCAATCGGGCGTCAGAGCCTGTTTCAGGCCCGGATGGGCGGCGTCCATCATTTCGCAGGGGTCGGTTTCGCGAGCGACTTCAAATAAAACCCCGCCGATGCGCATTTGCGTGCCGGGGGTTTGCGGCAGATCAATCCCCTCGACAAACAAATTGGCCCGCCGTGTGGTCCAGGGCAGTTCCACGTCAGGCCCGAGTTCGGCAAGGGCGGCGTCCCAATCTTCCTTGGCGAGGATGGAGACCTGACGTTTTTTCATGGCGCCGCGTTTATCGCCTTCAATGCCCAGTTCCACGCTGACACGGGCTACGTCAATTTCTTCCAAGGGCGCGCGCAATTTGGCTTTGCGGGCTATGCCGATCAATTTCCCGGACATGACAATTCCTTATTCTTCAACTCTGACTGTTGAGAGAGAGCTCCATATAGACGACATCGTCAAGGGGGATGTCTTGATAGGCTGCGATAAAAATTCTAAATGGTTGGCTTTCTTGCGAGAGTCGTCATTCCGGCGAAAGCCGGAATCCATCGCACGCCAATGGGCGTGCAAGTGATGCTTTATGTTGGGTTTCGCTGATGCTCAACCGATGGATCCCGGGTCAAGCCCGGGATGACATCTTCACCTTCAAGCAGACGGTTCCTATCCTCGCAAGGTGCCGCCGGTGGCTTTTTCAACCGCCGCAATAACCTTTTGCGCGATGGCGTCGATCTCGGTGTCTTTCAGCGTCTTCTCCCGCGGCTGCAGCCGAACAGAAAAGGCGACGGATTTGTTGTTGTCGCCGATCGACGCGCCCTCGAAAATATCGAAGATGGAAACATCCGTGATCAGATCTTTGTCCGCTTTCTTGGCCGCCCCGATGATTTTATCCACGGCGACGTCTTGTTTGACCACAAAGGCAAAGTCCCTGTCGACCGGTTGCAATTCCGACGCGTTCAAGGCCGGTTTGGTTTTGGTGCCCTTGGCGCGGGGCGCCGGAATGTTGCCGGTATTGACTTCAAAACCGACCGCCGATCCGGAGACATCCATGGCCTCGAGCACCCGCGGATGTAATTCCCCGAAGACAGCCAGAATGTTCTTCGGACCCAGTCGGATCGTGCCCGAACGGCCTGGGTGATAATAGTCCGGCGCTTCGGCCACCACTTGCAGGTTTTGCACCGGTGCGCCGCAGGCTTCCAACACGGCGAGCGCGTCCGCTTTGGCATCGAACGCATCAGCTTGTTTGGCGCCGCCGGTCCAATGACGGGCGGAGCCGTCGCCTTCGACAGCGCCACTGCGAATACCGGTCACCATCAGGGTTTGATCTTCGGGCGCGTCGCCCGCATATTGCGGCCCCACTTCGAACAGAGCGAGATCGCCCGTGCCCCGGTCAATATTGCGGCCGAGGGCGGCCAGCAATCCGGGCAGCAAACTTGGCCGCATGGAATCGAGCTCCGAGGAAATCGGATTGGAGAGCTGCACCGCGTCCCCGCCGCCGCCGAACAGTTCGGCTTGCTCCCGGGCAACAAAGGACCACGTAACCGCTTCGTTGAGGCCGCGCGTTGCCAAAGTGCGCCGGGCTAGGCGCAAACGCTTTTGGCTTGGCGTCAAGATGGGTTTGGCCACGTCGTTTAATCGTTTGAGCGGCATGCTCGGCAAATGTTCAAAGCCGTGAATGCGCGCGACTTCTTCGACCAAGCAGGCGGGCCCTTCTACATCCGGGCGCCAGCTCGGCACGCGCACCAAATAGATCTTGCCGCTATGCTGACAGGGGAAGCCGAGATCTTCCAAAATGCCCACAATGCCGGCTTCGGAGATTTCCATCCCCGTCAAGCGTTTGACTTGCCCCGGGTCGAACTCAATGACCAAATCCCGATCCGGCACGTCGCCCGCGACCACTAAGTCGCTCGCTTCGCCGCCACAAATCTCCAGCACCAGCCGTGTGGCTTCGTCGAGACCCGGCACCACGTCGGCGGGATCGACGCCGCGCTCAAAACGATAGCGGGCATCGGAGTCAATATTGCTGGTGCGGCCGGTGCGCGCCGTGCGCAACGGATCGAAATAAGCGGATTCCAAAAACACATCCGTGGTCGCGTCGGTGCTGCCGGAGGCTTCGCCGCCCATGACACCGCCGAGGCCGAGCACGCCGCTCTCGTCGGCGATGACGCACATATCGGAAGTGAGCGTGTAGTCTTCGCCGTCCAGCGCCGTGAAGCTCTCCCCTTCTTTCGCCAGGCGCGCATGAATTTGGCCTTTGATCTTTGTGGCGTCATAAGCATGCATGGGCCGGGCACGGTCGAAGGACAGATAATTGGTGATGTCGACCAGCGCGTTGATCGGGCGCAGGCCCACGGCGCGCAATTGTTTTTGCATCCAATCGGGCGAGGGGCCGTTTTTCACGCCTTTGATGACCCTTCCTGCAAAGACCGGGCAGGCGTCTTTTGTGGCGTCATCGAATGTCAGGCCGATATCGACGGAAGAGGCGCCATTTCCTTTGATGGGCTCAACATCGACGTTCTTCAGCGTGCCCAAACCGGCCGCCGCCAAATCGCGGGCCACCCCGATCACGCCGCATGTGTCCGGGCGGTTGGGGGTGACTTCAAAGTCGATCACCGGATCGTCTTGGCCGATGGCCGCCGCGGCCGGGCTGCCGACTTGGGCGTCGCTCGGCAAATCAATAATGCCCTCATGGTCGTCGGACAGCTCCAATTCGCTTTCCGAACACATCATGCCGAAACTTTCGACCCCGCGGATCTTGGCTTTGGTTAGCGTTAAGTCGATGCCGGGCACATAAGTGCCCACCGGGGCAAACACGCCTTTGAGGCCCTTGCGGGCATTGGGCGCGCCGCACACCACTTGGAAGGTCTCCGAGCCGTTATCGACTTTGAGGACCTGCAATTTGTCCGCATCCGGATGGGGGCCCGCTTCCAAAACTTCGGCGACCACATAATCTGCCAAATCTTTCGCCGGATCCTTGACCTCTTCCACTTCCAAGCCGATACGGATCATGGTCTCGACAATGGTGTCCAGATCCGCGTCGGTCTCCAAATGCTCTTTCAGCCAGCTCAGTGTGAATTTCATGACGGCTGTTCCTTAACGAGAAAGGCCTGAGGCCAAGTTCGGCATGTCCAACGGATCAAAGCCGTAATGTTTGAGCCATCGAATATCCGAGGCGAAGAAGTCGCGCAAATCCGGAATGCCGTATTTGAGCATGGCGAGGCGATCGACGCCGACGCCGAAGGCAAAGCCTTGATAAACGTCTGGGTCGATGCCGACATTTTTGAGCACATTCGGGTGCACCATGCCGCAGCCCAAGATTTCCATCCAAGCCTCGCCCTGACCGACGCGCACTTCATTGCCGACCCGCTCATAGCCGATATCCATTTCGGCACTGGGTTCGGTGAAGGGGAAGAAGTGCGGGCGAAAACGCGAACGCACATTGTCCATTTCGAAGAAGGCTTTGACGAATTCTTCCAAACACCATTTGAGATGACCCATATGGGTATCCTTGTCGATCACCAATCCTTCGACCTGATGAAACATGGGCGTATGGGTTTGGTCGGAATCGCAGCGATAGGTACGCCCCGGTGCAATCACGCGCAGCGGCGGTTTTTCCGCCATCATGGTGCGGATCTGAACCGGACTGGTATGAGTGCGGAGCAATTTGCGCGTGCCGTCGTCGCCTTCATGGAAAAAGAAGGTGTCGTGCATCTCCCGCGCGGGATGGCCGTCCGGGAAATTCAGCGCCGTGAAGTTATGAAAATCATCTTCAATGTCCGGGCCTTCTTTAACGTCAAAGCCCATATCCGCGAAGATCGCAGTCACTTCATCAAAGACTTGGCTCACCGGATGGATCGAGCCTTGGGCTTGCGGCGCCGGCGGCAAGGTGACGTCAATGCGCTCTTCGGCGAGGCGCGCATCGAGCGCGGCATCATGAAGCGCCCTTTGTTTGGCGCCGATGGCATCGGCGATGTCCGTCTTCAACGCGTTGAGCGCCGGTCCCATGACCTTGCGCTCTTCGGGGTCCATGCCGCCCAAGCCCTTCATCAATAAAGAGACCGAGCCCTTTTTGCCGAGCGCGCCTATGCGCACGTCTTCCAAGGCGCGCTCATCACCGGCACTGGCCACTTGGCCCAGCACTTCTGCTTTTAATGTTTCGATATTGGCGGATGTCTCGCTCATCTTATGATCCTCTTTGTCGTTCAGCCGCGTCTAATGGTTCCCGCGATGGGCGGGTTCGCTCTGACCGAAGCTCAAGTGAGATATAAGTGTTTAAGCCAGCGCCGCTTGGGCCTGATCGACCAGAGCCTTGAAGGCCCCGGGCTCACGGACGGCAAGGTCGGCCAAAACTTTCCGGTCCACCTCAATGCCCGCCAGCCCAAGGCCGTGAATAAATCGGCCATAGGTCAACCCGTGTTCCCGGGTGGCGGCGTTGATCCGTTGGATCCAGAGGCTGCGGAAATTGCGCTTGCGGACCTTGCGGTCGCGATAGGCATATTGACCGGCTTTTTCCACCGCCTGATTGGCGATGCGGAAGGTGTTCTTCCGGCGGCCGTAATAGCCTTTGGCAGCTTTGATAACTTTGCGATGACGGGCGTGGGTCGTGACCCCGCGTTTTACTCGTGCCATGTGGGTGCTCCTCTATGCCGGCGGCTTAGCGCGCGTAAGGCATATACGTTTTGACGATTTTCTCATCTTGGTCACTGAGGACTTTCGTCCCCCGCAAATTGCGGATTTGCTTGGGGCTTTTCTTGATCATGCCGTGCTGCTTACCTTGGCGCTGCACCTTGATCTTGCCCGAGCTTGTGACCTTGAAGCGCTTTTTGGCACCACTTTTGGTCTTCATTTTCGGCATTTTGCTCTCCTACGATAGGCTCTCCGGGGCCTCGCGGCCTGATAAGCCCTTGTTTTATTTGGGATTTGAGCCTGTGGCTCGATCCTCAGCATGACGGATCGACATGGCATGCCTATGGGCCAGCCGATCCCGGAAGCGGCGGTTATAGCGGAAAAAGGGGGCAGGTCAAGGGGTGCCTGCCGCGTCTTGCCCGGGGGCATTTTACGTGAAAGTCTGGCGGCATCTGGATCCTGGAGAAAATGATGATAAGTCGCGCTTTGATCTTATTGGTACTCACGGCTCTTCCCGTCGGCGCCGCGGCCGCGGATGACAATCTCATGCCCTCCGAAATCATCAAGCGCGCCTATGACGAAGCGGGCGGTGAGGCGTGGCTGAATGCCGAGACCATGCACTTGAAAGGCAGCGCGACGTTTTATCGGGACGGCTTGTACGGTCCAGCGACAGACGCGGACGGATATGAGATGTGGCGGGTCTACCCTACGCAAGGCGGGGCGGCCCATGAGGCGAACGGCTTGTTCCGGCTCGATTCCAAAATCGGCGACAACGTGATGTTTCAAACCGCCTTTGACGGCGAAAAATCCTATGATCAAAACGGTGCCTTACCGCAAGAAAAGCAAGAAGACACCCAAAGCGACCAAGGTTTCGGCTTTGGCGCTTTTCGCCTGGCGTTGACCGAAGGCTATGAGGTGGCGCGGCTGACTGATCAAATGGTCGAACAGCATCCGGTCTATATGGTCAAAGTCGTGGACCCGACGGGCCGGGATACGATCTTTGCGGTCGATAAGAAAGATTTCAGTATACGGAGCGTCCAATTTCAAACGCCGCGGGGCTGGCATCAGCGGCTCTATTCGGATTTTATGTGGGTCGAGAACCCGCGCTTTCGCCAGGCAGGCCGGGTTCGGCATTTCTATAACGGCATTATGACCGTGGACATTGACTGGCAATGGTTTGCAGTCAATGAGCCCATGACCCAAGAGATGTTCCAAATCGGGAATTAGCCTCAAGCTTGCCAATATGGGGGATTTTGGCCCCGATCAGCTGCTCCTCAGGTGATTATGGGGAGCATGGCGCTGGCGGAACGGGCCGGTTGGGACGCTTAAAGGGGTCCATGTCCCAAGGCTTCACAAAGACGGCATCTGGGATTGCGCCGCTTTGCCTGCCGTGCCCCAACGCGATAAGATAGCGCCATGGCTTTCTTCGGCGAATGTTAACCCAAATTAGCTATTTCAAGGGGCCGGAGAGAGATAAAAAAGAGACGAAATGGTCAATACTCTATCCATTTTGATTGCCCATGCGGCGCTGGTCTTTGTGGCCGTGCGCGCCCTGATGCTGGATTCGCAGCTGCCGTGGTTTGAGGGCGACGAAGAACGGGCCAAACGTGAGGCTGAAGAGAAGGCGGCGGATGATAAGCCGGCGCCACGGAGGGCTCAGTTCTAATGCGCAGCCTGATGCTCTTTTTTATCTTTCTGGGCTATTCCACTGTTGGGATGGCCGTGCCCTTCATCGCGACCTTGGGTTACGTTTGGGTCGACCTTTTGCGTCCCCAACATCTGGCTTGGGGCATTCTCACCAGTGTGCCGGTGGCGCTCATCTTAGGGGGCATTGCCGTCGGCGGTTATTTGCTGTTCGACCGGCGCCATCCACCCAAAGTCTCGGCGCTGCTGGTCATGCTTGGCGTCTTCGGCATCTGGGTCACCCTGACGACCCTTTGGGCCGAGGTGCCGGATTCGGCATGGGTGAAATGGGATTGGGCCATCAAGGTCATTGTCTTTTCTATTTTTGTGCCTTTTGTTATTCGCTCGCGCATTCAAATCGAAGCGTTTTTGTTGACCTTTCTGTTTTCGGTCAGCGGGGTGGCCATCGCCTACGGCATTAAGACCCTCTTCACGGGCGGGGCCGGCTATGGCCGTAAATACGCCCTCAATCTGGGTCATTTCGGTTTAGGGGAATCGAGCACAATGGCTTTGGCCTGTGTCATGCTGATCCCCGTCATCTTCTATATGGCGAAACATTCGATCATTTTGCGGAACTTACCCTTCTTGAAATATTTGGCGCTCGGTTTGGCCTTTGTGTTCCTGCTGGCGATTGTCGGAAGCCACGCGCGTACAGGGCTTGTGGCCACGGCGGTGATCGCCGGTCTCTATTTCCTGCTGTCCAAGCGCAAGATGTTATTCAGCGTGAGCGCATTCGTCTTGCTTGTCTTGTCGGTGCCGTTCTTGTCCCAGGAGTGGGGCGACCGCATGCAGACCATCAAGACATTTGATCAAGACATGTCGGCATCATCCCGTGTCGCCGTATGGCGCTGGACATTCGATTATTCCCTGTCTCAGCCCTTTGGCGGGGGATTTGATTCCTATTTGATCAACAGTATCGAAATACCGCTGGTCACGTTTGATGAAAATGGAGACCGTCGGGTTGAGGTTGTCACCCAATATGCGCGCGCTTTTCACAGCAATTACTTCGAAGTTCTGGGAGAGCACGGCTGGCCTGGTTTGTTCATTTATCTGACGATCGTGTTCTTGGCGTTGAAAGGGGTATGGCGATTGCACCGAGCCGGAAAACAAGGCCGGGTTCCTGAATGGCTCGGTGATCTTTCGACGGCGCTGTTGATCGGGATGGTCGGCTTTGTGGTCGGCGGTCTGTTCATCGGCATCGCCTTTCAGCCTCTATTTTACCACTTCGCGGCGATGACCATTGCTCTTCAGCAATACGTTCGACGTTTAGGAGAAGCCAGCGTATCTGTGCCGGCAAAGTCTGCCGCGTTGCCCACGCCCGGCCGCGCCTATGGCTGGAAAATGGATTAAATCCACTTTGATCTGATGTGTTTGAATGCGACTCGAGCTTTGGTATGGTCCCAAAGCAATGGGAGAGGCGCATGTCAGCATATAACAGCTTGAGAGAATGGGGTTCCGTCAGCAAAGCGTTTCACTGGGCGCTGTTTGTTTTGGTGATGGCCCAGGTCGTCATGGGAGCCGTCATTTATTCGCTCGACGACGACGTGCAAGAAGACTTCGATTTGCTGCTCGCCATCTGGCCCTATCATGAAGGTATCGGTTTGACGATTTTACCGGTGGCGATCGCAGCTTTTATTTGGCGCTTGCGCAATATCCGCCCCGATCCGGTTTTGATGCCCCGATGGCAGCAGATTTTGTCGCGGGCGACGCATGAATCGATTTATGTGTTGATTATCCTGTTGCCGCTTGTGGGCATGGTGCGCACGCAGGCTTACGGCTATCCGCTGACGTACTTCAACCTGTTTCAGTTTCCGAAATTTATGGAAAAGTCCGAAAGCGTTTTGGCCATCACCACCACGATGCATCGCGGCATGGGCTTCTTACTGACCTGGCTTCTGGTGCTGCACATTATCGGCGCGCTAAAACACCATTTCGTCGACAAGGACGTCACCCTTGTCCGGATGCTGCCCGGCCGTTCTTAATATGCTTTCCGACGCTTAAGAAGCTTCGCGGTTGATGGCACTCGACAACGCGGCATTGCGCAATTCATGGCCGATCTTCGCGGCGGTGCTCTTCAATTTCGGAATATAATCAGCGATCACCTGTTCGCGGGTCAGGGCCGAGGTCATGAAGCGCATGGTCAGCGAGGCCAGCAATTCTTCACCGGCCAGGACCGGGACGGCGGCGGTGGTTTCCCGATGGGATTCGCGTGTGTGGAAGGCATATCCCGACTGAACCGAGTCGCCCAGAATCCGGTCGACCAGACTTTGTTCGCGGGCGAAACTGTCATCGGGTGAGTCCGAATGAGCCATGACTTTCAGCAATGTTTGTCTTTGCTCTTCCGGACAGAAGGCCAAGTAGATGCGTCCACCGGCACTGCCCAAAATCGGAATGCGGGCGCCGGCCGAATAGCGTTCCAGCGCCAAGGGGCTGTTCTTGTCGGTTGTTTCGCGCACCAACATATTGGTGCCGGACAGGGTGCAGATCGCGACGGGCCAGACGATCTCTTTGCACAAATCTTCGATCAGCGGTTTGGCAACTTCGCGGATCCACGGCTCATCTTCAAAGCCGTCGCTGAGAGAGCGAACCATGATGGTCGGGCGATAACGATCATCGGACGGATCGCGCACGGCATAGCCGCCGACACACAGCGTTTCCAAAATACGATAGGCGGTGGTCCGGGGCAGACCGGTTTCTTCGGCGATTTCGGTGACCGTGACCCCGTTGTGGGAATTGAGACATCTCAGGCTTTGCAGGCCGCGTAACAGCGCGCGAATGGGGCGAATGGAATCGGACCGGCGTGTATCTTGCGGATCTAGCAAATTGGACATGCACTCTACCTCGATTGTTCGGGGCGCCGGACAAGCGGCCCCTGGGTTTTGCCTCATCTGGGTATGTTGGCCTTACGTCTTCCCACTATTTGGTCGATTTTATAAAAAACCCAGTTTTCCGGGGTTTCCTTTGTTCTCCCATCGGATGGCTCTCCGAGGTCGACCAACCTGTAGTCATTCGAAGAGACAGCCCCCGTCTTAAACGAACCTTAAGCGACCAAAGAGTGGTGCAGCGCGGATCGTTCCGCCTTGATCGGATTACTCTATCGAGACCGGTCTTGGATCATTGGGATGGTCGATTTGTTCGCCCATGCGGCCGAAATTGAGCCGCCGCATGAACGGATCGCCGGTCAGCCGACCGGGATAGCCATGATCAATGGCGCTGGCGGCATCAAGCCGCTCGATTTGAGGTGGCGTCAGCTCAAACTCGAGGCATGCCAGATTTTCCCTCAACTGCGCCGGGGTGCGGGCGCCGATGATGGGGACGCAGATGGCGGTGCCGTTCTGGCGAAGCCAATTGATGGCGACCTGGGATGTGGGCCGTCCGATATCCGCCGCAATCTCATTGATCGCTTCGGCGGTTTGGATTTTGTGGTCGTCTTTGTAGCGGGCCCCCCAGGCGGTGGTTTCCATGCGGCTGGACGCGCGGGCATCTTGATCGCCGTCTTTGGCAAATTTGTTGCTCAGCAGGCCGCCGCCGATGGGGCTCCATGGTGTGATGGCCATGTCTTGGGTTTTGGCGAGACCCAGATATTCAGGCTCCACGTGACGTTGCACCAGATTGTACAAAATCTGCATGGCGGTGAAGGGAGTCCAGCCCCGCTCGCGGGCGAGCGTGTTGGCCGATCCGACAATCCAGGCCGAGGCGTTGGAAATGCCGAGATGCAAAACTTTGCCCGAGGCCACGAGATCATCAAGCGCCCGCATGATCTGATCGACACGTAAAGAATAATCCCAGGCGTGAACCCAAAGCAGATCAAGGTAGTCGGTGTTCAAGCGTTTCAAACTGGCCTCAACGGACTGGACGAGATTTTTACGGTGATTGCCGCCCGCATTGGGATCGGTTTGGTCCATGCAAAGGGCGTATTTGCTGGCGATGACAAACCGTTCCCGGTCTGCGCCAATGAAATCCGCCAGCATGCGTTCCGTGGTGCCCAAATTGTAGACATTGGCCGTGTCGAAAAAATTCCCGCCGGCTTCAACGAAGGTCTCGAAGATTTCGCGGCTGGTTTTTTCCGGCGCGCCCAATTGATTGGCCTCGCCGAAGGTCATGGTGCCGAGACACAATTCCGAAACGCGCAGGCCGCTATGGCCGAGGAGTTTATAGCGCATGAAATGTTACCCTTCGTCTTGCCTGACTTAAGCCTTGCGAGGATCGTGGTGATTGTCGATGAGGTCGGCCATTTCCCCTTGAATCATCCGCAGGGCCATGGGGCTGGCGATGAGGCTTGACGGATAAACCGGCGGCGGTGCACTGACCTCGTTCAGGCGGTCGATATGCTCTTGCGACAATTCAAAATCGAGGCAGCCCAAATTGTCTTTGACTTGTTCGACTTTGGTGGCGCCGATAATGGGGATCACGGTGCCGCGTTTGTTTTGACGTAGCCAATTAAGCGCCACCTGGCTGGGGCTGCGCCCGATCTCTTTGGCGACAGCAGAGACCGCTTCGGCGATGGTGAGTTTTGTTTCGGATAAGTCGCCCCAACGGTTCGAGGCAATGCGTGAGCCTTCTTTCAGGCTTTCGTCGGCGCCCCGATCAAATTTGCCCGTCAGCAATCCCCCTGCCAACGGACTCCAAGGGGTGATGGCCATATCCTGTTGTTTGGCCATGGGCAGAAATTCACTTTCGCAAGTTCGCTCCACCATATTGTAATGCAATTGCAAACCGCAAAAGGGTGTCCAGCCGCGCATTTTGGCAATGGTATTGCCTTCCGAGACGAGCCATGCGGGCATGTTGGATGAGGCCACATGCAAGACTTTGCCGGCGCGCACTAAATCGTCGAGAGCGCGCATGACATCTTCAATGGCGGTGGTGTAATCCCAAATGTGCACCCAATAAAGATCGATATAATCTGTCTTGAGTCTTTTGAGACTAGCTTCCAAAGATTGCACCAAATTCTTTCGGTGATTGCCGCCGGCATTGGGATCGTCGGATACCATGTTGTTGGTGTATTTGGTGGCGAGAACGATGCGCTCACGGTCTGCGCCGATGAAATTGCCAAGCATGGATTCGCTGGTTCCGCGGCCATACAAATTGGCCGTGTCGATGAAGTTGCCGCCGGCCTCAACGTAAGTCTCATAAATTTGACGCGATTGCGTTTCGTCGACCCCGAAGCCCGGATCGGGATTGAAGGTCATGGTGCCAAGACACAATTCGGAAACGCGCAGGCCCGAATGGCCGAACAGCTTATATCTCATGGGAAACTCCTCGAAGGTCGAACTGAGTGCTTTCTACCAGATCCAGGCAAGCGGGGGCAGACAATATGTGGAACCTGTTGTGGTTCACGATGGCCGGACCACCGATCGGTCGGGAGCCGATCATCAAGATCGTTGTGTCAGTTTGAGGTGGAGCGCTTTCAAACTGTAAAAACCAAAGATCAAGGTGTTCAGAAAAACGATGAACGGTTTGGGATAAGTGTCCTTGAAGTTCTTCCAGAAATAGCGGCGAAGGCCACGTCCTTTGCTCCATTCCACCCGGGCTGCGCTAGATTCGCTGGTGCCTTGCAGATGAAGCAATTCGACTTTGGGCGTGAAGTAAATGGTGCCGCCCGAAGCTCGAAAGCGGAAGCAAAAGTCCACATCTTCCACATGCAAAAAATAGTCTTCGTCCATACCGCCGATCGCCCAATAATCTTGAGCGCGACAAAACATGAAAGCGCCGCTGATCATCGGCACTTCCGTTAAGGCCGGCGGGCATGCGGTTTCATTGAAATTGAATCTCTTGAATTTCGGGTTATTCGGAAAAAGTTTGTGCAGTCCGCTGAATTCAACAAAGGCATTCCAAGGATTGAGCTGGTCGCGCCGGCTGCCCCGTTGTTCGGTGCCGTCCGGATTAAGGATTTTTGCCCCCAGCAGCCAGGGCGCTTGGAGTGACGCGCTTTCCTTCAAAAGTTCTGCAATGGCATTGTCCGGTAATTCCGTATCCGGATTAAGTAAAAGAATATGATCGCCGCGTGCGGCTTTTGCACCCATATTACAGGCGCTGGAAAAGCCGATATTTCCTTGCCCGGTTTTGATCTGTACTCTTTGATCCTTCCGCGCCAGCTCTTGCAATTGTTCGATGACCGTTCCGGGATTACCGTTGTCAATGATGATCAGCTCGACCGGTTCAGCTTGTTTGAGAACCGCCCCGATCGATTTTTCCAAGGCGGGACCCGTGTGATAACTGACCATAATCACACTGACCGCCGGAGTTGGGCGGTCAGGCGCTTGGTGATCGATATTTTGATCTTCAATGGTCATGTTGAGGATGTTTATTGTCCGGCCATCGACGGGAGTCAAAGGGCAGTTTGATGTCAGGTGATGCCGGCAGGCCTAAACACGCCGGGGCGCAAAGAAGCACGTGCCCGCCGTGATCCAAGCGGTTGCGATCCACCAGGCTTCCCAGGTACCGAAGTTTAGAACCGCCTGAATGAGATAAGTGACCAGCGCGGCCGCTAGGAGTCCGGCTTGTAGGGGCGAGCGCATTTTGCTCCAGATAAAGGACAATATGCCGATCAGAAGCGTGGCCAAAATGGCGACGCCCACAATCCCCAGTTCCAACCAAACCTGCAGAAAGAGGTTATGGGGATGGCCCGGGATGGCGGGCCGTTCCAGGCCCCGCATGACCAGCATCACTTCGCTCAAAGACTGAGACCCGTCAAAGCCCAGACCGATTCCGGGATTTTCAAAAATCTGCAAGGCCGTGCTGTGCCAAATCTGCAATCTATATTCCCAGGCGAGCGGTGTTTGGATCGGCATTTCCGCGAGCGCGGTGGCCAGCGGCAGCATGTGAATGGTGGGGGCCATGATCAAATAGCTGACAAAGATGAGCCCCACCAGGGAAAGACCGAATTGCGGTTTCCAATGCACCAACAACAATGTCAGGCCGCCGATGCCGAAGGCCAGTAAGCTGATTAGGCCCTGCAGTTGCAGGCTGGCAAAGATAAGGGCGCCGAGGGCAAGACCGGCGACGATGGTGCCTTGCGAGACCGAAAGGTTGCTGCGGCCGATGGCGAGCACCCCTAAGAGAGGCCACGAAATCGCAACCAGTGCCGCAACGCTTCTAGATAGATTTTCGGTATGGGGTGACCAGTCTTGTCCGAGCAGCAATCGGCTGATGCCAAAACCGGCAACGATATCCAACAAGATGACCAGCGCCGCCAGGGTAAAGCCCAAAAGGGTTGTGTTGCGCACAAACAGGCGGTCGGTTTCCGTCAGTCCCAAAATGGCAAAAACGAAACCCGCACCAAAGACAGCAAAAGCAATGAGGTTAAGTGCTTTGCCGGAGACGTCGAGCGGTGTCCACAACAGGCTGAGCCCAATCCATATGATCAGCAAAGCTAAGGCGCGCGTGGCCAATCCCATCGACAGGCGCGGCATGACCATTGACCATTGAGATTGTGGCGGGATGGCAAAAACCGCGGCAATGACCCAATAGGCCAAAATGCCCGGTGCAAAATACATAATGAAGGGGAGCGTCAGATAAAGGGCGCCCAAGACAAGTGCGGGGCGCGACAGCGATTTCATGTTTGCCTGGTCCCACAGAAGTGAGAAATCGGCCGTCGAAGGGGGGTTTTGGCTCACGGTCTAAGGCTGCGTTCCTATGAGTTTCTGAATGTACTCTCCGTACCCACTCTTACGCAAAGATTGAACGGCGGCTTCCAATTCCGAATCGCCGATCCACTTACTACGATAGGCGATCTCTTCAAGACAAGCAATTCGCAGGCCTTGGCGAGTCTCGACGGTTTTGACAAAATCGGATGCTTCTAAAAGGCTTTCATGGGTGCCGGTGTCAAACCAGCAATAGCCCCGTCCAAGTTTTTCTGCCTTCAGGGTTTGATTCTGCAAATAGGCGTCATTGACGGAGCTGATTTCCAGTTCGCCCCGGTCCGACGGTTTGATGGACCTGGCGATCTGCACCACATCATTGTCGTAGAAATAAAGCCCCGTCACAGCCCAATTCGATCTGGGCGCCTTGGGTTTTTCCTCGATAGAATTGGGTAAGCCTTTGGAATCAAAGCCGACAACACCGAAACGCTCCGGGTCTTGCACATGATAGGCAAAAATTGTCGCACCCTTTGACTGGTTTGCTGCCCGTCCCAGGCTCTCGGTCAGTCCATGGCCGTAGAAGATATTGTCGCCCAGGATCAAGGCGCAAGAGTCGCCGCCGATAAACTCTTCACCGATAATGAAGGCTTGGGCAAGGCCGTCGGGGGAGGGCTGTACCGCATATTGCAATGTCAGGCCCCAAGCGGATCCGTCACCGAGCAACCCCTCAAAGATGTCACGGTCTTCCGGCGTGGTGATGATCAAAATCTCTCGGATGCTCGCCAGCATCAAGGTGCTGAGCGGGTAATAGATCATCGGTTTGTTGTAGACGGGCAGCAATTGCTTACAAACGGCTTGGGTGACCGGGAACAGCCTGGTGCCGGTGCCGCCTGCCAGAATGATGCCTTTCATGTTTCCGATGCCTCTCAAAATGCCGGACGTATCAATCCAAGCGCCGTTTGGCAAGTCAAGAGCCGAGGCCTAGGCGCTCACCTTCATAGCTATTTGCTTTGGATTGGCCCCAATTGGGGTTGGCAAGATACCACTCAATCGTCTTGCGCAAGCCGGTTTCGAAGGTGTCTGCCGCGCGCCAACCGAGCTCCGCTTCGATTTTGCCGGCATCGATCGCATAGCGAAAATCGTGGCCAGGACGATCGCTGACAAAGGAGATCAGCTCGCGGTAGCTGCCGTTCTGACGAGGCCGGATCTCATCCAAAATCTCGCAAATGCGTTCAACGACTTCCAAATTCGTGCGCTCATTGCGTCCGCCGATATTATAGCTTTCGCCGATCTTGCCGCTTGTCAGGACCTGTTTCAGCCCTTTGGCATGATCTTCCACATAGATCCAATCCCGGACATTGTCCCCTTTGCCGTAAACCGGCATGGCTTCTTCCTTCAGCGCCTTGAAGATCATCAAAGGGATCAGTTTTTCCGGAAACTGATAGGGGCCGTAATTGTTTGAGCAATTGGACAGGACCACCGGCAGGCCATAGGTTTCGTGCCAAGCCATAACCAAATGATCGGACGCGGCCTTGCTGGCGGAGTAGGGCGATCTTGGGTCATAAGGCGTGTCTTCACGAAACAGACCCGTTGCGCCTAAAGATCCAAAGACCTCGTCCGTCGAAATGTGGTGAAAGCGGAAGCGCTCTTTATCGCCGTCGGGCAATTTGCGCCAATGATCCAAGGCTGTGTCCAATAAGATCTGTGTGCCGACAATATTTGTCTGAATAAAGGCGCCGGGACCGTCGATGGAACGATCCACATGGCTTTCGGCCGCCAGATGCATCACCGCATCGGGTTTGTGATCAGAGAAAACTCTTGCCATTTCGGCAGCGTCACAAATATCGGCATGTTCAAATACATATCGATTGTTCTGAGGCGCGCCGGGAATGGCGTCCAAATTGGCCGCATAGGTGAGCTTGTCCACATTGATGACCGAATGGTCCGTATCAGCAAGCAGATGCCGGATCACCGCCGACCCGATAAACCCTGCGCCACCTGTTACCAAAACTTTCATACAGTCATTCCCCCAAGGCAGCCTAGGGCCGCCGGACTCATTCATTTCCTACTCGGCGGCTTCTTTCCTCGGAGCCGGTTTTAGGTCCGGCGCGATCGATTCATCGGCGACCATGTCAATCGCTTGTCCCACTGTCATTGTGGTTTGATCTTTCGAGCCGAGACGTCGGATAGAAACTGTGCCGTTCTCCGCCTCGCGTTTACCCACGACAAAGATCAACGGCACCTTGGCAACGGAGTGTTCACGGACCTTATAATTGATCTTTTCATTTCGCAGATCGAGTTCGGCGCGCAGACCGGCTGCTTCCAAACCTTTATGGACTTCGGTTGCATAGTCGTCCGCCTCTGAGGTGATCGGGGTCACGACCACCTGAACCGGGGCGAGCCATAGCGGAAACCTGCCGGCGTAGTTTTCGATCAAAATCCCGATGAAACGCTCCAGCGTTCCAAGAATGGCCCGGTGCAACATAACGGGACGTTGCTTGCTGCCGTCTTCTGCAATGTAGTTGGCATCGAGGCGCTCCGGCAACACGAAGTCGAGTTGCAAGGTGCCGCATTGCCAAGAACGGCCGATGGCATCGCGCAAGTGAAACTCCAGCTTGGGTCCATAAAACGCCCCTTCGCCCGGCGCCAACTCATAATCGATGCCCGCCGCTTTGAGAGCATCTTCAAGGCCTTTTTCGGCCCGATCCCAAACGTCGTCGTCGCCGGCTCGAACCTCCGGCCGTAATGCCAGTCTCACAGCGACGTCATCAAAGCCCATATCTTGGTAGACGGCTTTGACAAGTTCGCAAAATCCGACACTTTCATCGGTTACTTGATCTTCACGGCAGAAAATATGGGCGTCGTCTTGGGTCATTTGACGCACGCGCATCAAGCCATGCAGCGCGCCGTGCGCTTCATTTCGATGACAGCAGCCGAATTCGGCCATGCGCAACGGAAGGTCTCTGTAGGATTTAATCCCCTGACGAAAAATCTGAACATGCGCCGGACAATTCATCGGCTTAATCGCCATCAGCCGTGCATCGCCCGAGATGACCGGCTCGTCATCTTCCGTCGACGGAATTTCATCGGGCACCACAAACATGTTCTCGCGGAACTTGGCCCAATGGCCTGATTTTTCCCACAATTTGTGATCGAGCAATTGCGGGGTCTTCACTTCCACGTAACCCGCTTTCTTCAGGCGCCGTCGAATATATTGTTCGATCTCTTGCCAGACGACGTAGCCTTTGGGATGCCAGAAGACGGACCCTTGGGCCTCTTCTTGCATATGAAACAACTCCATTTCCCGTCCGATGCGGCGGTGATCGCGTTTCTCTGCCTCTTCCAGCATATTGAGATAGGCTTTGAGGTCTTTGTCATTGGCCCAACAGGTGCCGTAGATGCGTTGCAACATGGCGTTACGCGCATCGCCGCGCCAATAAGCCCCGGCAAGTTTGGTCAGTTTGAAGGCCTTGCCGAGTTTGCCGGTTGACGGCAAATGGGGGCCCCGGCACAGATCGAGCCATTCGCCTTGATGGTAAATGCCGATCTCTTCGTCTTCCGGCAAGTCGCGGATAATTTGCGCTTTATACGACTCACCGATCTTTTCGAAGTAGGCGACAGCTTCATCGCGGTCCCAAACCTCGCGCCAAATGGCCTCATCGCGATCGACGATTTCCATCATGCGCTTTTCGATCTTTTCCAAATCAGATTCGTGAAAAGGTTCGTTGCGCGCAAAATCGTAAAAGAAACCGTTCTCGATCACGGGCCCAATGGTCACCTGAGTCCCGGGAAACAGTTCTTGCACGGCTTCGGCCATGACGTGCGCCGCATCGTGCCGCAACAATTCCACACCATCTTCCGTGTCACGCGTCACCACCTCGACCTCTGCATTCCGGTCAATCAAGGTCGACAGGTCTTTCATCTCGCCGTCGATTTTGATCGCGACGGCTTTCTTGGCCAGCGATTTGCTGATGCTTGCGGCGAAGTCTGTCCCGGTCATGGCAGAGTCCAATTCGCGTTTGGAGCCATCAGGGAGAGTGAGCGTGATCATTTCAGTCTTTCTTTGGTGTCGTCTTATGCGTTTTTGTCGTTTCGCAGATGGGCGGTCTCCTGATCCGCCAATGCCATGGATCTTTTAGGCGACCAGCGCCCATATCGCCAGCCTTGCCAAAAACCATAGCGTTTGTCGAGTTTTTCGGGCACCGGGTCAAGGCCATGACTGCCCCAGGGATGACAGCGGCAGATTCGAGACAGCGCCAACCAAAAGCCGGCAAGAGCCCCGTGCCGTTCAATCGCGTCGATGGCGTAGGAAGAGCAGGTCGGCAGATGACGGCATTGACGCCCTAAGAGATAAGACAAGGTATAGCGATAAACCTTAATCAGGCCGATCAGCAGTGTGGCGATGGGGTTCCGACGCGCCATTGGGTTATTCGGGTAAAGGTTCTAGCTCTGCATTGCCTGCTTTTGTGTCCGGGTCCGCTTCCGGGGTCATGGCAATAATCTCGTCATTGGTAATGCCCGGGAGCCCGTCTAGACTTTTAAGGTTCCCGGCCAGTCCGGTGCGCAGCATTGTATCGTCGGTTTGGTCGAGAAAATTCTGCGTCGATGGGCGATCACCTTGATAGTCATAAACCGGCACACCATAGCCGCAAGAATCTGAGATCCGGTCCGCCGTCAATTTGATGATGGAGCGAATCCCGCGCAGATCCTGATCGTAATGTTTGACCAATATGTCGAATTCAGGATTGTCGCGTCCTATCGCTTCGCCGTGCCCGTGAAAGCGGAAGATCTTCGGTGGGCCTTCAAAGGCACACAGCATAATGACCATGCGGCCATTCTCACGAATATGCGCAATGGTTTCAACGCCGCTGCCGGCATATTCCAGATAGATCAGCGTACGATCGTCCAGTATGCGTAAGGTATCGCCGCCTTTGGGTGAGCAATTCACCAGGCCGTCGCCGCTCAAGGGCGCGCTGGCGACAAAGAACATTTTCTGCTTCTGGACCCAAGCCGCTATTTTGTCATCAATTCTGTCATAGGTCTGACCCATTTGACCGCTCCCTCTCTGGCGTGTTCGCCCGCTCGGCTTCGACTTGGTCTATGGCGCTGACCACGGCGTCGAAGGTTAACAGGACGGAGGCATGGCGTGACTTATACTCGCGGACCGGCGTCAAGATTTCCAAATCCGCCCATTTTCCGGTGGGGGGCGGTCCGTCCTCTTTCAGCATCTTGCGCATGGTTTCCCGCAAGTCTCTCATCTCTTGCGAGGTTGAGCCGATAACGTGACGGGCCATGATCGAGGATGAACTTTGCCCGAGCGCACAGGCTTTCACGTCATGGGCAAAATCGGAAATCCGCTCACCGTCCATCTTGATGTCAACAGTCACTTTACTGCCGCAAAGACGGCTTACGGCACTGGCGGTTGCGTCCGGGTCGTCAAGCCTTTCCGTGCGTTCAATGTTGCCGGCAAACTCTAAAATACGGGTATTATAAAGGTCGTTGATCATACATCTATAAATAGGGTCTTTCGGACCCAATTAGGAGTCTGAAAGCCGCCAGATTGTTCCGTCCGGTGTGTCCTCAATCGTAACACCCATTTCGCCGAGTTGATCGCGGATTTGATCGGCTTCGGCAAAGTTCTTGTCGGCGCGGGCGGCATTCCGTGCCGCAATCAGCGCGTCCACGGCTTCTTCGTCAATGGTTTGATCGCCACTACCCTTAAACCAGCTTTCTGGATCGCCTTGCAGCAAACCCAAAATTCCGCCCGCTGCCAGCAATTCTCCTTTAATGCGCCGGCGGTCCGTTTCGCTGTCCGCGGTATTGGCCGCATGAGCCAGTCGGCTCAAAACAGCGATGGCTTTGGGTGTGTTGAGGTCATCCTGGATGGCGGCTCGAAAGTCTTCCGGCAAGTCGGTCGTGTCGGCCTGCACATCTTGTAGACGCCGCAAAGTGCCGTAGAGGCCGTCGAGAGTTCGTTTGGCTTGATCAAGGCCGGAATCTGTCCAATCAAGGGGCTGGCGATAATGGGCATTGAGCAGGGCCAATCGGATCGCCTCGCCCGGTGCCTGCTTCAAAAGCTCATGGACCAGGAGGACGTTGCCGATCGATTTCGACATCTTTTCTTTGTCCACATTGACGAAGCCGTTATGGAGCCAATAGCGCACATAGAGTTCGTGGCCATGGGCGCATGTGCTTTGGGCGATTTCATTCTCGTGATGTGGGAAAATCAGATCGTGTCCACCGCCATGGATGTCGATGGTGGTTCCTAGGTGTTTTTCAATCATGCTGGAGCATTCCAGATGCCATCCTGGACGGCCCCGTCCCCAAGGGCTGTCCCATCCCGGATGGTTGTCCTCCGACGGTTTCCAAAGGACGAAATCCGCCGGATCCTTTTTGTAAGGTGCCACTTCAACGCGGGCACCGGCAATCATATCGTCACGATTGCGCCCCGAGAGGGCGCCGTATTCTTTGAATGAGGGTACGTTGAAGAGGACATGCCCTTCTGCTTCATAAGCGTGATCGCTCGAGATGAGACCGTCAATCATCGCAATCATTTCGTCGATGGTTTCCGTGGCTTTGGGTTCGATCGATGGCGGCAGAACACCGAGGGCGGCCATGTCTTCGCGATAGATGGTCGTATACTTTTTGGTGATCTCTTCAATCGGCACATTCTGCTCGATTGAGGCTTCAATGATCTTGTCGTCGATATCGGTGATGTTGCGGGCATAGATCACGTTGTCATAGCTCGCCCTTAGTACTCGAAACAAAACGTCGAACACCACGGCCGGTCGCGCATTACCGATATGTGCATAATTGTAGACCGTCGGGCCACACACATACATCGTCACCTGATCCGGACTGCCGGGCGTGAACGGCTCTTTCTTTCGGGTCAGCGTATTGTGCAACACTAATGTCATTGTGTCGGGCTCTAGTTTGTGTTGTCGGATGCGGCTTGCCTAAACCTGCTGGCTTTAATCTTCAAGAGACTAATTTTTCATCTTGTGAGACGGCCTGGGCTTTGGCGCGTTTGTCCAGAAGGCCGCTCTTGAAGTTGAGGCAGGTAACACCACATGTTGTATGTCGCCGCAAAAATGGCTGAAAACTGCCAATTCTTAACTTGACCGTCCGCTTATTGGACATTATAACCCACCTAAATTATCCACGGCCTTGATTTGCGGCAACCGGGCCGGATGGTTTAAAGTGTGAACTGAACCTACGACGTGGTCGTAACTCCCATCGACACCAGCGGGATGCAACCTTCATTCTGCATTGTGGTTGTCGCAACAAAAACCGAAATTAAGTGAGAAAATCGATGGATGCTATAGTCGACGGCGCACTGGTCGAGAAAGACCCCCTGGCTGAACAAAAGTCTGTGGTCAGACCGACACGTGAAGATGCGATGGAGGCAGTCCGTACACTGATCAAATGGGCAGGAGACGACCCTTCGCGTGAAGGATTGATTGATACCCCGGATCGTGTCGTTCGGTCATACCGAGAATTCTTTGCAGGATATGATGAAGACCCTGAGCAATTGCTGGCCACGACCTTTGAAGAGGTCGAGGGCTACCAAGATATGGTGATGCTGCGGGACATTGATCTGGAATCTTATTGTGAACACCATATCGTGCCGATTATCGGTAAGGCTCATATTGCTTATGTGCCGACCAATCGGGTGGTGGGCATCAGTAAGCTTGCCCGGGTCATCGAAGTTTTTGCCAAAAGACTGCAGATCCAAGAGACCATGACGGCCCAGATCGCGGACACGATCCAGAATGTCTTGGAGCCTCAAGGCGTGGCTCTCTTGATTGATGCGAAGCACCAATGTATGACCACTCGCGGTGTTCATAAGCCGAATGTGTCGACCATTACGTCACATTTCACGGGTGTATTCCGGGACGATCCGCGGATGGAGCAAAGGTTCCTGAGCATGATCGGGCGCTAAATCGGTAGAGTTGAGGATAATATGTCAACGACGGAGAGCCCCCTGTTCAGCCGGCGCGAGAGTGTCGAACAGGTGGAAGAGGGCGATGTTCTTGCCCCCAAATTTGACGAACATGGCCTGATTGCGGTGGTGACCACCGATGCCAAAAGCGGTGAGCTTTTGATGCACGGCTATATGAATGCCGAGGCGCTGGAGAAAACCATCGAAACGGGAGAGGCCCATTATTGGAGCCGTTCCCGTCAAGTTCTTTGGCATAAGGGCGCGACCAGCGGGTTGACACAAAAAATCGTCGAAATGCGTATTGACGATGATCAGGACGCGGTTTGGCTGCGTGTCGATGTCGCCGGTTCCGGGGCCTCGTGCCATGTGGGGTATCGGTCTTGCTTCTATCGCGAAGTGCCCACGGGTTCTGCCGGGTCGGAGCCGGTCAAATTGACCTATCGCGAGGACGAGAAGACATTCGATCCTCAAGATGTCTATGGCGATGTCCCCAACCCGACACAGCTTTAGCTGCATTCATCATTACTTCTTTGTTTATCCTTGCCGTTCGGGCCCGGTCCGATGACGACCGGGTTTGATCGCTTGGATATTCGTATCGACGACGGCTTGCGCAATCGGGGCGTCGACGTTGCGCTTGGTGCGATGATCTACGAAGTGGGGCCCGACAGGAAAACCGATGATCTCAATCGGTGCGTGGCTGAAGAGATTGCGGCCGCTCAGACTGTTCTGGGCGGCGCAAAACCGATGTCACTGCCTCGGATTCAGGCCGCGCGCGGCGCCTTCAAGCAACTCGGCAAAGATCCAAGCCGTTACCGGCCGTCTTCGGAAGCCTTGTTAAGACGTATTGCGTCGGGAAAAGATCTTTATCGCGTCAATGATGTCGTGGATCTGTCCAACATCATCTCTATTCATACGCATTGGCCTATCGGCAGTTATGATCTCCATGCGCTGCAGCCGCCGATTATTTTTCGGCGTGCGGAAGCCGGTGAGCAATATCGAGGCATCGGCCGGGATGATCTCAATCTAGAGGGGTTGCCGGTTTTTGCTGACGCAAAGGGACCCTTTGGGACGCCGTTCAGTGACAGTGAACGCACAAAAGTGGGCGCAGACTGCCGCGAGGTTTTAACCATCCTGGTCGGTTTCGGCACATCAACCGATCTGGAAACGGACCTTCATTGGTCCAAGACACTGCTCGCCGAGTATCTTGATCTGATGGAAATCGAGACCTGCCTTATTCGGCCGTGAAGACTTCGATCCGGCGAATGACCCGGCCGCTATTCAAATCGACCACCCAAATATGCTCCTTGCCGCCCTGTTCGGCCCAACGAATAAGGATCAGTGAACCATCCAAGTCGGATTGGATCAGCCTGGCCCCGGCGGGTAATGGCAAGTTCAATGTTTCAAGCGCCGAGGAGTCTCGGATCGGGCCGTCTTGTGGCGTTGGCGCCGTTTCCGTCGTATCGCCCAATTGATTGGCGCGGTAGACCAAGCCGGCGGCAAGTCCTATGACCCCAAGCGCGATGAGAATACCGAGCGTGATGACGATCGTTTTCAGAATACGAATGCGGCGCAATTCGGCGTCGGATAAGGTATCTTGAGATAAAGGATCACTCATGAGCGTCGGCACCGAAATTGGAAAATTTGAATCCGTCGAGGTTGAAGATACACATCTTGATCTTCGCTTAGACCAGTTTTTGGCGGACCAAATCGAAAGCCTCAGTCGCAGCCGTGTCAAGCGTCTCATCAAACAGGGCGCCGTTTCGTGCGGCGGCGGGACCATAGAGGACCCGTCTTATAAGGTCAAACTGGGAGAGCGCTATGTCTTGGACATGCCCGAGCCGGTCGCAGCCGAGCCCAAGCCCGAAAACATTCCATTAGACGTCGTGTACGAAGATGATGATTTGATCGTGATCGATAAACCGGCGGGCATGGTGGTCCATCCGGCGGCGGGCAATTGGAACAAGACGTTGGTGAACGCCTTGCTTTACCATTGCGGGGCAAGTCTTTCCGGCATCGGTGGTGTTTTGCGTCCCGGCATCATTCATCGTCTCGATAAGGATACGACTGGTCTCATTGTGGCGGCAAAAAATGATGCGGCCCACGCCGGGCTGCGGCGGCAATTTGATGAGCATTCCATTGAGCGCGCCTATTTGGCGATTGTCTGGGGCGGTCCGCGGCCTTTGGCGGGGACGGTCGATCTCCCCTTGGCGCGCGGCGGCGGGGACCGTCAAAAAATGGTCATTGTCCGTCCGACTGAGACGCGGGACGGCAAGAATGCGGTGACCCATTACAAGGTGCTTGAGCGCTACGGTAGATCGAGCGAGCCGGCCGCGTGTATGGTGGAGTGTCGGCTGGAAACCGGCCGGACCCATCAGATCCGGGTGCACATGTCTCATATGGGGCACCCTCTGATCGGCGATTCTACTTATGGTCGTGGGCAGAAGTTTCTGCGCGCGGACGCGCCTGAAGAGGCCCGAAAGGCTGTTCAAGGCTTCAAAAGGCAGGCTCTTCACGCCTATGTGCTGGGATTTGAACACCCCATCACTGGCGAAAAGCTGCGGTTTCAGGCAAAAATACCTAAGGATTTGGCTGATTTGGCGCTATTTTTGGAATTATTATAAAAAACGGCACCAACCCCTTATTTTCACCCACTTTCGACCTTACATAGAAGAGCGTATGCGTAACCCATAGACCTCACGGTCTGATCATTTTTCAAGGGGAAAGACCCATTATGGCAACCGCCAACACCACAACTTTGCCTGTCATGACACCGGAAGGTGGCTTGTCGAAATATCTGTCGGATATTCGCAAGTTTCCCATGCTCGAAAAAGAGCAGGAATTCATGCTTGCCAAAAGATGGGTGGATCAAGGCGATCGGGATGCGGCCCATCAATTGGTCACCAGCCACCTGCGCTTGGTGGCGAAGATTGCCATGGGTTATCGCGGCTACGGTTTGCCCATCGGCGAAGTGATCTCCGAGGGCAATGTGGGCCTGATGCAGGCGGTAAAACGTTTTGATCCGGACAAAGGATTCCGTCTGGCGACTTATGCCATGTGGTGGATCCGGGCCTCAATTCAGGAATACATTTTGCGCTCTTGGAGCCTGGTTAAAATCGGCACCACGGCCTCTCAGAAAAAACTGTTCTTCAATCTTCGGAAGATCAAAAGTCAGATCAATGCGATCGATGAAGGTGATCTGCATCCGGATCAAGTGACGGAGATCGCGGATCGATTGGGTGTTTCCGAAGACGATGTTGTCATGATGAACGGCCGGATGTCCGGTTCGGACAATTCTCTCAATGCGCCGCTAAAGGCCGATAGTGAGGGCGAGTGGCAAGACTGGCTGGTTGATGAAGACAGCGACGATCAGGAATCTATGCTGGGTCAATCGCAAGAGTTTGATCAGCGGATGACCATGTTGTCCGAAGCGATGAGCGGGCTGAACGAGCGCGAACGTGACATTTTCGAAAAACGCCGCTTGCTTGATCAACCTTTAACTCTCGAAGAGCTTAGTCAAACCTATGACATCTCTCGAGAGCGCGTCCGTCAAATCGAAGTACGGGCCTTCGAAAAGGTGCAAAAGGCCGTTCAGGCTCAAGCGGCTGAAAAGTATCACATCATCGACGCTTAACGGCGCCCCGATAATCAAATGTAAGTGTGGCTCACGGTCCATGGCTGCTTTTTGCGGCCATGGAGCTTGATTTGGCCGGTGCCACACTCCATCATTCCAGTAATGATTTTTCCAAGGAGAGAAAAACATGCTGGGATTGATGCAGGATTGGCCGCTTCTCATTCATCGCATTCTTGATCATGCCGCGCTTCATCACGGCGAGGGCGAAATCGTTACGCGCTCCGTGGAAGGGCCCATTCGCCGTTACACGTACCGAGACCTTCATAGTCAATCGCGCAAAGTGTCAAAAGCGCTGCTCGATATGGGCATGAAGCTGGGCGATCGTATTGCCACCATGGCCTGGAATACCGATAAGCATCTCGAAGTGTGGTACGGGATTATGGGTTTTGGCGGCATTTGCCACACAGTCAATCCGCGTTTGTTTCCCCAGCAGGTCGCTTACATCATGAATCACGCAGAAGACCGCGTGCTCTTCGTTGATCTGACTTTCTTGCCCCTGATTGAGGGGTTGCAAGATCATCTTCCGCTCCTGGAAAAAGTCATTGTTCTGACCGACGCGGCGCATCTGCCCGAAACCAAGCTCAAAAATGTTGTGGCCTATGATGAATGGCTGGCCGGCTATGATGACGACTATGAATGGGCGTCGTTTGATGAGCATACGGCGGCCGGGCTTTGCTACACCTCCGGCACGACCGGCAATCCCAAAGGCGTTCTCTACTCTCATCGCTCCAATGTTTTGCATGCCATGGCCGGCAATATGGCCGACGCGCTCGGCCCCACATCGAAAGATGCGGTCATGCCGGTTGTGCCCATGTTCCATGCCAATGCTTGGGCGTTGAGCTTTTCTTTGCCGGCTGTGGGCGCCAAAACGGTGATGCCCGGTCCTATGATGGACGGCGCATCTATCTACGAATTGCTGGACACCGAGAAAGTCTCCATCACCGCGGCGGTACCGACGGTCTGGTCCATGTTGCTGCAATATCTTGAAAAGAGTGGGAACAAGCTTCCCTATTTGGACCGTGTCATCATCGGCGGCGCCGCATGTCCGCAAGTGATGATCGAGAAGTTCCAAAATGATTATGACGTGAATGTTATTCATGCCTGGGGCATGACCGAACTCAGCCCCATCGGCACCATGTGTACCGAAAAGGCCGGCATGGAGAATCTGTCGGCGGATGAACGGATCAAACGTGAGCTGAAACAGGGCCGGACGCTATTCACCATTGAGCTCAAAATTGTTGACGATGACGGCAAAGAGCTGCCCCACGATGGTGAGGCCTTCGGTCACTTGATGGCCCGCGGGCCGGCGGTTGCCAAAGCCTATTTCAAGGGCGAAGGGGGCGAGATATTGGACGAGGACGGTTGGTTCGACACCGGCGACGTGGCAACCATTGATGACCTTGGTTACATGCAGATCACCGATCGCTCGAAAGACGTGATCAAATCGGGCGGTGAGTGGATCTCATCCATTGATCTGGAAAACACCGCTGTCGGGCATCCGGATGTTGCTGAGGCCGCGGTTATCGGCATTGCCCATCCGAAATGGGATGAGCGCCCTCTGCTTATTCTCGTGGCTGCCGATGGGGCCGATCCTCAAAAGGAAGAGGTTTTGGACTTCATGAAGGGTAAGGTCGCGAAGTGGTGGATGCCCGATGATGTTGTGGTGGTGGACGAGATTCCCCATACCGCGACCGGTAAGATTCAAAAGACGGCCTTACGCGAACGGTTCAAGGATTTTACATTCTCTTGAGAGCGGTTGCCTATTAGAAGAACACCCGTTCAATGGTCCAATAGGCGCCAATTACGGAGATCAAGATGGATCCCGGGATCACGATCCGCTGGCGATACCAGCTTTCGCCGCGGAACCAGCCGACAGCCAACAGCGCCAATCCGATGACGGCCAATTGGCCAAGCTCCACGCCGATATTGAACGTAATGAGGGCGGTGAGAAACTCCGAATCCGGAAGGCCGATTTCCGTCAACACCCCGGCGAAGCCGAGTCCATGCAACAGGCCGAATAGAAAGACGATGACGATCCGCCAGGGTTTGAGTTCTTTGAGAAGAATGTTTTCCACACCCACATAGACGATCGACAACGCAATAAGCGGTTCCACAATGCTCGCCGGCAGCGAGACCACGCCGTAGATCGAAAGAGCCAGCGTGATAGTGTGCGCCAGCGTGAAGGCCGTTACCTGCAAAATGATCGGCTTCAAGTGCAGACTGAGCAGGAAGATACCGAGCACGAAGAGAATGTGATCAAGACCCAAGGGCAGGATGTGGCGAAAACCGATATCGATATAATCGATGGCGACATCCATGCGGGATCTGGGAACAACTTGTCCTTCCAATGCAAATGGCTCGCTGACTTCGCCGGTTTGCAAAAAGAAGGAGATGACTTCTTCGCTGTCGGCATATTGCAGCCGTAAGACATTGCTGCCGTAGATCTCAGGATATGTCCAAATCGCTTCTTGCGCGCCATCGGGAATGCGACCGGACAACGTGATCGTTGAGTCGCGCGCCAACTCAACATCACCCACTTCAGGCACAACGATGTCGACCAAAACAAGTGCTGCATCCTGACCGTCAAAGGCCAGACTTAAGTTCTCCAAATATTCAGGCGCAAACGTTTCGAACTCGGTTTTCAAATCAGACGGTGCCAATTCGCGCAGCTGATTGTAAATCTGGGCATTGGGGGAATCGTCCGTATCCTCATGCTCCGTACCGATGCGGGCGATGAGCGATTCCGCATTGGCTTCGATCTCGATGGAGAAGCCGGCATCGTCATCAAATGTAATGCTGACAAGGGCGGGGCGAATGGTGTGGGCACTCGCATTCAGGGAAAAGCCGACGCACAGCACAACGCCGAGAATGGCCAGGATTGATCCAAATGACCGTTGCCGCTCGTTTCCTGACATAATCTGCACACTTTCTGATAGTTTGCTGGAAGGAGACTCCCATCGCGCCTCCTTTGTAAGGATATGGATTAGGTATGCAAAAGCTAGTTTTTCGGATCACTGCCGTCCTGTTTTCCGCTCTGTGGACGAGCCATGGGGCGATGGCGCATGATTTCTGGATTGAGCCGAGCCGTTTCGTTTTAGAGGAACCGGCCTTGTTTGGCGTCAATTTGCGGGAAGGCGAAAATCTGAAAGGCGATTCCGTTCGCTACATTCCTGATTGGACCAACGACTTTTCGCGCGTTGATCAATCCGGCCGTGAGCCCATCGCATCGCAAATGGGTAGCGACCCGGCGTCGATCATTGAATCCACACCCGGTATGAATGTGATCGGCTATCAGAGTAATCGTTTCTTTGTTGAGTTGGAGCCGGACAAATTTGAGAGCTATTTGCTGGAAGAGAATTTGGACTATGTTTTGGCACAGCGGGAAGAGCGTGGTGAGGCCGATCTGCCGGCAACCGAATACTTTGTGCGTTGTGTCAAATCTTTCGTCCAAACCGGTTCCGACACAAGCGGCGATATCTTTGCGACGGAATTGGGCTATACGCTGGAGCTCATCCCGGAAGACAATCCTTATACGTTGAACGCCGGCGACTCATTATCCGTACGCCTCCATTTTCGCGGCGAGCCGATTGAAGGGATGCGTGTTCGGGCCTATACGCGCGATTTGGCTCAGACACCGATCGATCAGTGGACAGATTCAGAGGGGCGTGTAAGCCTCAACCTATCGGAGCCGGGCGAGTGGCTCATTAAAGCCGTGCATCTGGTCCCTGTGGAGAATGACCCCAAAGCCCGTTGGGAGAGCTTTTGGGCCTCTCTGACATTCCAACTCGATTGACCGTTCGGCAGGCGGTTTCGGAATCGCCCTGTTTCAGGCCGATCTTAATCATCTCTAGACCTGTTGCCTTCCTCTGCTAACATTTTCTCCTGAGGGATGAATGTAATTCTCACCGGAGGAGAAGGGGAACGACATGTCAAAGCAGACACTTAAAACCATTGCGATTGGCGCCACCTGTGCGTGGCTCGGCGCGGTCACCACTCTTTGGGCCGGCGGCCATGATGTCCCGCCTGAATTTGATCCATCAATTCTCGACGCCGACCTCAATAAAGAGCTTGAGGAAACGGTCATGGCCATGGGCGATCGCTGGAACTCTCAAGATTACAGTACCGTTTTGGAAATGTGGGACAAAGACGAAGAGGTTCCATTTTACTTGGCGGAGGAGCAGGCCGATTGGTTTATCGGTTGGAATCCGCTCAACGAGTATTTAGCCCCTGACAATCCGGCAGCGTCCCCGATTGATGTCATGCGGCTGATCCCGTCCAACGTTCGCGCCAAGCGTATTGCCGATGATTTGGCCATTGCGGTTTGGGATCTGCATTTTGAAATGAAAATGAAGTTCGGCAAACCCATCGGCGAGGACGTCCGCGTCTCCGGTGTGTTTCGTAAAAAGCCTGAGGGCTGGAGATTCATTCATTATGCCGAATCGCCCAAGACGCCCATGGTTGTGATCGAAGGCCTGTTCCAGAAAGAAGTCAGGGACGATTGGGATGAATTCTACAAGGATGCAAAGAAACGAAGAGAAGCGGTTCTACGCCGGTAGTTGTTCAGGAGGACAAGACTGATGAAGAAGTTTTTCACGGCCGTCATCGGCGCCATGATGTTGGTGTGGTCTGGCCCGGTTCTGGCGGGCGGTCATAATGTGCCGCCGCCCTTTGATCCGTCGATTTTGGACGCAGAACTGAATGCGGAGATCGAAGAAGTTGTTCTCGGCATGGCCGAGCGCTGGAACTCACAAGATTACAAGCGCGTGCTTGAAATGTGGGACAAGGATCTGGAGGTTCCCGTCTATTTGGCCGAGGAGCAATATGGCTGGTTTGTCGGCTGGGAGGCGCTCAACAACTATCTCAACCCGGATCAGCCCTCCGGTGTCATCGATGTCATGCGGTTTCAAATCTATGACGTGCGCGCCGTACGCCTGGCCGAAGATCTGGCCATTGGTGTGTGGGAGCATCAATTCGATATGAAGACCGTCTTTGGTGAGCCGATCGGTGAGCGAGTACGGTCGTCCGGCATCTTCCGCAAAACCGATGAAGGTTGGCGTTTCGTCTATTATGCGGAATCACCCAAAACACCTTTGGTTGCGCTTGAAGAAGTGTTCCGAGATTCAAAAGTTGAAGGCCGGAGCGAGGCCTACAAGACGGTGGAGAAAGCCTTCCAAGAACAACTCAGCGACGGTTGGGACGAGTTCTACGCCGAAGCCAAAAAGAAGAAAGAGGCGCTCGGGAAGTAGGCGTTGCCTACTTTTGTTTTTTGGGCATAAGCGGGCTTGGAGAGCCCCTCTCCCTTTAAGGGAGAGGGGCTCTTCCTTTTCTGGGGGTGTCCCTCCCTTCGCTTGCAAGGTCTTTATAGATATTGAGGTCTGTCTCACTTACTGTGCTGCCACCCTCTTTGAATGGCCTCATTTTTCAAGGTGCCGGTTGGCATCTTATGGCGTAGCGCTACTCGCAACCAAGTTTGAAAGTAGAGAGCGTCTGGATACCATTTAGAAATCCTTCGCTCTTGAAGATGTCGAAGACCCTGAATTGTACACTCACTTAATATGATCAAGCTTGGCGATTGGTATAGATAATCTCTATGCAAACCGAAAAAGTTTTTAAGTTTTCTTTTGGTGGGTAATCCTTCATACGGCTAGGAGATTTCTAATTGGGAGTATGAAGAAAATGAAAATTGCCGCTTACATATTCGCTCTATGCCTGACTTTCATGATAACACTAACCACGGAAGGTCTAGCCGGCGCACATCTGAATCAGATGTCTGATCCCCCGACAGCCAAAGATCAAGAGCTCACGTCAGAGATTGCAAAGGTATTCAAGAAATATGAGACCCTTTGGGATGAACAGTATTCACCTAACCTAGCGCAATTGTGGGATGAAGATGACCCAGAGCCTTTTTATCTTGCTGAAGAGCAAGACGAGTGGCGTATTGGGTGGGACCAGCTAAGGGGTTATTGGTCGCCGTCGCAAAAGGTAGTTCAAAGCATACGGATGCGGTTTGACAGCATCCAAGCAAAAAAGTTGGCGCCTGACCTTGCCTTTGCTTCGTTCTGGATTCGCTATGACATGAAGCTGGCTTATATGCCCAATCCCATTGGCGGCGACACCCGAGCGAGTGCGGTTTTACGCAAAAAAGACGATGGATGGAAATTTGTGGCTTGGACTGAAGCGCCTCAATCACCCATCGTGTATGTCCAAAAACTCTATGAGCTCAGTGTTAAGGACGGCTACGACAAATTTGCAAAAAAGGCAGAGAAGAAAAGATAATTCGATTTTCTCAAAGGCCGTTGGCGAGATCAGACCACGCTTGGTTTTGATCTCGCCTACAATTTTTTGCCCAATGCAAAAGACCTTCGCGAAAGATCGACGCAGCCGGTGACAATTGACGATTCTTGAGACTAAGAAGACTGACCTTCCGGGGTGCCTTGTAGCCCTTGAGTTTGATTTCCTTAATGTTGCCTTGGGCCAATTCATCTCTCACAGAATTGTATGGCAGAAAGGCGGCCAATTCAGGCCGCGCCACCAGGGCGTTTTTGATAAAGCCGACATCGTTTCCGCCTAAAGTCGCTCTGCGGGGTTTTAAGTTCTTGGACTCGAGCAAAGCGTTCCACTCGTCATTGGCAAATTCCGTGGTCTCAATCTCTGCGATCTCGGACTCTAAGAACCTCTCTGGCGTAATCGAACTTATCTTGGCCAAGGGGTTTTTGGGGTTCACAAAAGGGCAAAGTCGATCATTGTAAAGTAACTCCGCGTTGATTTCGGAAGGCTCTTGATCATTGGGCTGTTGGGCGAGAGCAAGCTCCAACTTGCCCGTCAGAAGTTGATCAACAAAGAATGTGTATGACCCAATGATTGGTCTGATCGTCATGCCTGGATAAAGAACGGAGAGCTTGCCACCGATGCGTCCGATCAAGAGCCTACTGACTTCCCGGCTCAGTCCGAACGTTAGATCGCCTTGACTCGGATCTTGTAGCTCACGAATCTTTTTCTTCGCTGATTGCAGGTTGTTGGTGACCAATCGGGCAGTCTCGTAAAAAGACTTTCCATATATGGTCGGCCGTACCCCGCGCGGCATGCGATCGAAGAGGCTGGCCTGCAAATCTTCCTCGAGCTTTCGAATGGCAGCACTAATAGTCGGCTGTGTGACACCGATGTCTTCGGCCGCCGATTGAAGCGAGCCGGTTTCATAGACCTTAACAAAATATTCCAGATGCCGATTATTCATAGAATTTCTCTATATCGGTAAATGCTACAATTCTCAAGACGAACAAGCATTGGCACTGGTATAGACGATCCCTATAGCATCCATAAAAGTTTTTGAGTTTTCATTTTGACGGCAATCGCACATAACGCTAGGAGGTTGCTAACTGGGACAATGCAGTGAATGAAGTTGGCCTCTGAGTTTTTCAGCATAAGTCTATATTTCATAACAATGCTGTCCTGACCCACACTGGGGAGTGGTGTTGGCTGCCGCGGAGACGGCGAATCTTATGTCTTGTGGAAATGCGCCGAGCCGACGGGCGGGCATTACCGTGTGACGATTTTTGGTAGAGGTAAAAGTAGATGACAAGAGTATTGAGTAATGTCGCAGCAGGTTTGTTGATTTTGACAGTTTTGACAGCGATGCCTGCGCAGGCCGTGCCCATTCAATTTGAAATAGTCGCGCAAAACAATACGGGCGATGTGGTGCTCAATAACGCGATACCGGACGGCGAGGTGGTCAATTTTTCCTTCGTGATTGATGTCCCGGCGGGCAACCCGGCTTCGGTCGGTACGTTTGATGCCGTTAACGGTAGTGTCACATGGAATAATGGCGGATCTCAGTCCTTTGTTCCCACGGCTGCGGGAAAAGGAGGGGGGTCAGCGTTTCCCAATTACGTTGAACTCTTTTTGAATGGTTCGCCGACAGTTATAGGCACTACGGCGATTAACGGGTTCTTCTTTAAAGTCGAGATAGCAGAAAATCCGTTCTCGACGACGGAGGAGCTGTCCGATCTCTTGTTGGCGGGCACTGTTCTCGATATGGGGCTCAATCGGGAGTTAATTGGTGTTGAAGGCGGTACCAATGAGCTTGATCTGATATCCGCCTCAATTTCGCCTGGGGTTTTGTCCGACGTGCCCGAACCTACCGCCATAGTTTTGCTGGCATTCGGTCTCGCAGGTATCGGCGCCACGAAGCGTTATCGGGAAACATATAGGTAGGCCTCTCACACGCAAGATGATCAATGCCCGCTTTGGTTTGCATGAAGTCAGCAAAAGATCCGAGGGGTGTTGAAGACGTAGATGAGCGCTTAAAAGACGACGTCAGATCTCTTCTAGCGGTTTCTCAAAGGTCAGCTTATTGAGGATCCCCGTGGCATTGCCCCACATGACCTCGCCTTCTTCACTGACATAGGTGCCGAGAAACCAATATTGGCCGGGCATAATGACGATCTCGTCTTCGGCGATCAGCTCCTGACCGAACATCTCCGGCGGCAAACGGCAAGTGCCGTCCAACATGGGGCCGGCGATTTCCGTTTCTTCATCGTCCACCAGAATATGAAAGTCGCAGCCTTCATCATAGGTCACGTCTTCCATGGTGATCGCGGCGATTTTGGCGGGATCTTTGTAGGCGTCCACGAAAGCCGGCACGTCTTTGAAATTCAGCTCCCGTTGCCGCACGACGCCGGTCTCAGGATCCGGGAAGAACTGCAAGATCCCCGCACGAAAGGTCGTATCGATGGTGCCGTCGGATGATCCTTGTTGGAAATAGGTCAGGCCGTCGATCCCGTCGATCTCAACTTTGGCAAAGACTTGGTACATGAGATTGTGCCTGTCCTCATCGGGCACATCCCGGGCTTCTTCATCGGCGACTTGTTCCGCCGTGCTGTACATGCCGTCAATCGTCCATTCTTCCACCAGCTCGAGCGTGCGGGCGAGCTTTGGATCGGGCGCCGGTGGTTCCCCGCACGCGGTCAACAGAAATACGCATCCCATAAAGCCGAGACCTGTTTTCAACATAGACGTCATGGCGTGTCCTCCTCTGCTGTTTCTTTTGCGCGGGATTCCATTTCGTTTTTGAATCCGACCCAAGAATTGGCCATGGGCCGAAAATCGTCCAATGCCGGTGGATTTTCAAATCTTGGATAATTTGTGCGGACTTCCGTCTTGAGACGGTCCGACAAATTGTCAAAGCTCTCGATTTTTCGACCGGCGCCTTGGAAAATCAATTGCCCTGTGCGGCCTCCCATTTTCATCCAAGGCATCCAAGGCCCGACACGGGCATTCGACATGGAAAGGGTCATAACTTCATCATTTGTTGCATTCAGCAATTCGTCCGTGGGCATAAAGAACTGGAAAAGCTCAAAGGCATGATACTGCCCGCCGACAAAATCTTGATAGGGACCGCCCAGAGGGTTCTCGTAAAACAGAACCTTTTCCGAGGTGATGGACACTAGGTCGTCCAAGAGCGTTCCTTCAAATCGATGGGGTTTGCCGTCTTTCGACAGGGCATAGAAGGGGAAGGGAAGGCTCATGGGGTCGTTGGCGATGTGCATGACCTCCAGCTCTTCGCCGGTCCAAGGGTTGTCCCACGTTCTCAGAATCTCGTTTGTTTCCGGATCCAGAAACAAAACGATCTCACGGGCGATAATACGAAAGCCATAGCCACGGGTGTCGTCTTCATATGTTTTGCAGTTCCGAATGCTAAAGGCTTCGGTATTGAACAGGTGCTGATCTGCGACGCCTTGAATATGGCTGTAGACTTTCCCGGACCAACTGAGAACCGTCGGGACAGCATCTTGCAAGGAGCACTGAACTTTGCGCGTAGCCTTCAGGGCATCTTCCGGGTTGGAAAGATCCAAAGTTTCTGCATGCGCCGTCATCGGTAACAGCAAGGCGCCTATCAGGCACAAAACGGCTCGGACTTGTGTGATCATGCTGATACCTCAATTTTACTGATGCGTGGCTCTGTGCCGTATCCAAAACCCAATAAGATTTCTCGTCTCAAGCCATCAATCACCCACCACTGGAAAGCGCCGCAATCTGGCAAACGCGATTGCGGCGACGAAAAATGTCAGCAGCGCCAATCCGATCATCGATGCGGCGATGGCGCGAAAAGCCGGCCCAAAGCTGGGCTCCCGGTAATCAAACATCGGCAGTGATTCCATGGCCGCAAAGGTCAGCGGTGTCCCGTCAACCGCACGATTGACGAAAAAGGTAGACCATTCTTCGTGAAAGGCATCGACTTGTTCCTGAAAATTGGTAAAGCGCAGATAGTCCGTGCCGGAAATCGTGTTCAGCGATTGTTGCGCCAGAAGGGCGGGCGACAAATATTGCAATTGACGGACCGAATTCTGTTGCGCGGCGGCCTGAACCGCGAACTCTTCGATCAAAGGGGCTACGGACTTCTCAATGGCGTCCTCTTTGGCAAAGGTCTGAATGTTGAATTGGTTCTGGGCGTCCGCGGAGACGTCGCCAAATTCCGGGTGGTCAAAGTAAAACGATTCCAGCGCTTCTGCGGCGTTGGCGTCAGCCTCTTCGCTGGCCTCGCGCATTTCGGCGGCCAACATAATGCGAGACGGCGCCGGATATTGCAGATTGGCAAATAGACTCACCATGGCCGGTGCCAAGATCACCAAAATCAACCAGGCGCCGGAGAGAATGATCCCGTTCTGGGCGGAGCTTCGGTTGAAGCTATTGACCAAGAGGGCAAGCCCAAACCAGAACAAGCCGTAAAGGGCGACGACGGTAAACCAGAGTCCGAACTGCACCCAAGTTGCAGCGCTTGAAAGCGGGGCACCGGAAATAACCAGAGCGATCAATCCCAAAATTAAAAGTACGCCCAAAATAAACCCGGCGCGCCAAATGATCTTCGCTCTGAGCCAAGCATTGATGTGCACAGGTTGAGATAAGGCAAGACGTAACAGTCCGGTTTCTTTTTCCGACGATAGGATGTTGTAGGACAGCACCAAGATCAGAATGGGGATCAAGTAAATGATGACAAAGGCGATATCGAAATGGCCGAGGCGCAGGATTTCGGGGTTTTGAATTTCAAAGTCGCCCAAATAAGACAAGCGGCTCAACGCCGTCACACGAAAATAATAGGGATTGATATCGCTTTGACCGAGTGAGAAGGCCGCCAGCGGCGCGGGCTGCATGCCGGCATAATGGGCTAAGACCGAAATGCCCACAGCGCCGGCATCGGCAACTGTTGGTGGTGCGCCCGGATTGTCTTCGCCTTCGTAGCGTTGCAGCGTGCCTTTGATGGCATCCAGCGTTTGCTGCTCGACCTGATTGGCTTCTTCCACGGTGACCAGCTGTTCGGCGATCCGCTCGGCGCCGGTCCAGGCGGCAAAGATCATCAACGCGCTCATGGCGCCGAGCAACAGCCATAAGGACCGCATACGGCGGAATAGAATCCATTCGTCAGCGAGAGATCGTTTGGTCACACGCCGCCTCCAAAGCTGAGACGGCGAACCGCAAGACGCGCGGCCACAAGACAAACAATGGCCCAAATCATGAGTACGATCAGGCTCGGTGCAATGCTCTTGATCGTTTCGACAACGCTGCGCGGAGCATATTCAAAACTGGAGACAACAGACCATAGCTCTGGTCCGGCCCGATATTCGGTGTTTCCACTTTTGGAATTGTATGCCAGGTCTTCATTCATGGTTCGAACGAATGAACGGCGAAACTGTTCGGCCGAGTTGGCGAAATGATAGTGGTCGGTCAGGCTGGTGCCGGCCAAATTGGAGGACACTTGGGTCAGAGCCGAGAGGGGTGATACCAAGGCAAAGCCTTGCAAAACGCCGACCTGTTTGCCGAATGAGTCTTGTAAGCCGCCAAAGTGCTTGTCGAATACCGCATCGCCCATTTGCTCCATGAGGATGAAGCTGAGACCTTCGATATTGAGCGGCAACTCCTCGACCGCGCTGACCTGATAACGCTCGAGTGTCTTCTCTCGGAGTTCTCTCAGGCGCTGGGATTGGCTGGTGCCGTCGAGACCGTTTTCCATATCCGCCTCGACCGAATCTGCGAAAGCAATGGCATTGGGGATGGGATGGATTTGCCGCGACAGTTCAGTCCCCAGCCGCGGCACCAAAAAGCTCGACACCAGCCAAAAGGCGAGGAGTGTCACCAAAGCGCGTTGCGGCGTTGCGGACCAAGCAGAGACGGCCAAACTCAGGCATAAGAAGATGAGCCCGTAGAGCCCATAGACAAACACCAACATCAGCGCCCTTGGCAGGATTTGACTGCCGCCCTCGGACATCAAAAAGAAAATCGCCAAAAGCAAAATCGGAATCAGAGACAGGCCAAGGGCCGTCCCGAGCGCGAGTCCTTTGCCGATCAACAATTTCGAAGGTTCTACCCCAATGCTGACAAGTTGACGCAATGTGCCGCGCTCACGCTCGCCCGCAAACGCGTCAAACGCCAAAATGATCGCAATGAGCGGTAGCAGCATTTGGAGCACAAAGGCCGCCGTTAAATCACCGAATCTTTGAACCGACGTCATGTCGCTTGCGGGCCGGTCCTTGGCGCGATTTTGTTTGTGCGCCTCCAGCCAAAGGGACACACCTGTATAGTTGTTAACGCCGCTGTCAAAAAAGCTCAACGGGCCAGTATCTTTGAAGACATAGATGCCGTAATGCGCTGCCGAATGAGGATTCTTTTCGTCCTGATTGAGCCATTGATTGTAGACGATTTCCTGCGCGCGATCCCGCTCGGCCGAGAGCGCATTCTGCTTTTGCCAGCCGGAAACCGCCGCCGCCGCAAACAGAACAATAAACAGACAAGCCGACCAAAAAAGACGGCCGTCGCGGAACATTTCCTTCAGCTCTTTACGTGCAATAACAAGGATCATTTTGGTGCTTATCTATTGAATAGGAACTTCGGTGCGATAGATCACTTTGGTAAAATCATCGATCAATGCATCTACCCGTAATTCCCAATTGCCGGAAATCACGATCTGGCTGATGTCGGCCTCATACATGCCCGGCATGGTTTGCTCGAGGTCAATTTTGAGCGGCTCTAAACCGGCGGTGGGCAGCGCCCATTGGGTTGTCACGGACAAAGCTTCGAACATTTGGCCGTTGCTATCCATAATGTGCGCCATGACGGCATTCTGACCGGGCTTGGCCGGATTGATCATGATTTGAAGCGCGTAGCCTTGGCGCTCAATGGTGGTTTCAAAGCCGGATGTTGCCGCCGCTAGGGTGGGGGCACCTGTGCGAACTGCGGCGTCCTCAACCAACGTGTCAATGGCATCGGCCACGGTCACCGTCTCTGGCACGTCGCCGCCGGCGACTTGTTGGGCCAGAGCCCTCGGCGGCGTGGCTTGGCTGAGTGTTGTTGTGAGGACGAACACGGCAATGATTAAGGCCACTTCGCCATTGATGGATCTTGTGAGGCGGAACGGCGCCCAGTCCAGACCTTTCTCAAGGGCCGGCGTTAAGACGGTCTTATTGAGCACCGCCAAGCCCAATAAGGCAATTACCAGGCCAATTTTGATTAAGAGTTTGAAACCATAATCCGTGCCAAACAAAGCGGGAATCGAATCCACTTGGATGAGCGTGATGCCGACACCGCTGAGCAGGATGAGGGCCACGCTGGCCACGGCCCAAAACGTAAAGTCTCGAAAGATTCGAACCGTTTCGCTTCGCTCCAAACGCGTCAAGCTGATCAAGAGCGGCCACAATGCGCCGAACCAAAAGGCGACGCATAACAAATGGATGCCGACGATCGGTGTCATAAACCAACGGGGGTTGGCCGTTGCGGCGTGACCGGTGACAAGCAGACTACCGGTGCTCACGATCACACCGATCCACATCATTTGGCGGCCGCGGCCCGTAAATCCCAACATGAAACCGGCCAACAGGATGATGAGGCCCACGAGGCCGATCGCCAAACTCGGCCCCAGTGTTGTGCTGCTTCCCATGGACCAGGATTGGCCGTCAAAAACGCGGGCTGAACCACCCATCATTTCTGCACCGCCGAGACCCACTGCCGCGATGAATGTGCCTGCCGCCGCAAAAGCGAGAATGGATCCGGAGCGTCTCAGTGAGGTTTGGATCTTTGCCGGTGTTTTGATCAGTAAGCCGAACAGTGCCAATCCGGTCGCCAACAAAAGAGTTGCAAATTGCAAGGTTCGGTTGACCGCAACGGGCAAGGTCCAAAAGTTTGAATCTTGTGCCTCCACCGGCGCGGCGATCTGCACGTCGTCCGCAGCAACGGCGGCCCCGACCGTGAAAACGTAAGAGCCGCCGACCGGATGGGTGTCTGCTGAGACCACACGGTAGGTGACGATATAGACACCGTCTTCTAGAGGTTCGCTGAGATCAACAAAGATGTCGAAGTTTTCGGCGCCGACCGGACCGGGCGCGCCGACTTCGTTGCCTGATGAATCAAGGATTCTCAAAAAGATCGGGCCGACACTTTCATTGAAGGTCAACGTGACCCGGCTCGGGCCCGCATCCAATGCAATGTCCGCTTTCGGATCCGTTCCCATCAGAACCGCATGGGCAAAGGCCTGACCCAAAGGCAAACATGCCCAAAGCACACAAGCGGCAAGTAAAGATCTCAGTGTCACGGGTCACCAGCTCCCTTCTGGCCTGGGCGCGACGAGTGGCAGCCCAATTTCAGGTGCCGAGACTACGAATGGAAGCGGCAGGCTTCAAGCCATTTTGGTTCCGGTAAATTACTAAGTGGTCGAATTTTCGGCGCTTTTGCACCGATGGCGGCCCGCCAGTAGGCAAGCGAGAACTTATCAGACTCGCCCTCAGGTTACAGTCTGTATTCGTCATGCGGACGCTTGACGTCATACGCCGCCGCGGTGCGCCGCGTAAACTCGGTTCATCAATCCAAATGTGTGATTTTCAGCCCGTGGCGGACAGTGTCAAACGGGAGTCGCGCTTTGATCAATCCAGCCATACTGGGTGTTGCTCGGCACGGCGCCCTCCTGCTGATAATCGGCCTTCAACCGGGCAAGTGTGTCACTCGGGAATTGTGTCAGACTGGCATTGACGTCGATGTCGTAAAGCTTGGCGGCATTCAAGCCGAAGATATTACGCTTGTCCTCATCACTGATCGGCGCATATCCCCATCTTTCCTGCATGGCTTCGGGAATTTGGAACCGGCGCATGGCTTCAATTTGCCATTGCGGGGATCCCCACCAAATACAGTCCGTGCCCCAAATGACGTGGTCTGCGCCGAATTCGCGAATGAGCTGGCCCATGAGATGGCTGCAGATTTGTGGGTGCGTAATGGCCGTGTGACCGAAGACGCTGCCGAGCTCCATATAGACATTGGGCATTTCGGTCTCTTTGCGATGTTCCAGAATGTCGGTGGTCCATTCCAGATAATCGCTGTCCGCCATACCGCTGTCGCCGGGCGGCAATTCATTGCTGAGGTTTTTGAAACCTGAATGATAAATAACAAAATTGATGTCAGGCCAATCAAGTGCGGCCTGCCGGACATCGCCGGGACGGGTATATTGCTCCGCGGTCCCCGGCAGAGGCAGGCCTTTATGGACATTGACGATGTTGATGCCGTGCTTCAGCGCCTTTTCGTAAAAGGGATAAGCGACCTTTTCATCGTCGAGATTCCAAGGCATGACAGGGATGCCGGTATAACACTTCCAAGCATCCGGTTTAAACTCCTCTGCCTGCTGATCAATCATATCAAGACCATTCGGCAGATTGGGCGAGGCTAAGCCGTGCCCTAGCATGCGCCGTGACCCGGCGACTTCATTAAGTGTGTCGCGGGTGAACATGATGTCACGTGTCGGCAGGATGTTAATGTCATCATTGCCGGCGATATCGGCGCCGGTGATGATGCCCATAACCGTGTCGCTGTCGAAGAATACCTCTTTGGTGAAGTTCTCAAGTTCAAGGTCGCCGGCTTTGGGTGTGACGTCGACAAGATCTTCATTCAGTTTCATCATCGCGGCGAGGCGGCGAAAACCAAGCGGCCCGGGTGCGCCGCGTTTGACGTGATGCAGTTGTACATCGAAAATGAATTCGCTTTTCGGCCAAAGCTCTTGGGTTGCGGTATGTTCGGCCGCTTCGGCTCGGTCAACATTGAAATAGTCGCCGAAGACTTCATTCATGGCCATGAAGGCGACGGCCATGCCGGCGCTGGTGCGCAAATAGTCGCGCCGGCTCATACCTTGGCTTTTCGCGTTTTGGTCGGCCAATTCCAAGATGCGCGACTCGACTTTTTTCTGATCCTGGCTCTGCGGCATCGGAACGAATTCTTCGTTTGAAATAACCTGTGTCGGCAGCGGCGTATAGCGGTCCTCCGAATCGTCCACGGCATCCTTTTTGGCCCAGCCTTTGGGGATCGATTGAAATGTGTTGGTCGCTCCGTTGAGCTTGGTCGGGTCGTTGGCCATGGCGTTTTTTCCTCTTCTTAGGGGCGATTTTAGACCAGATTCGAGGGCTCAATATGTAATTACATAGAGTGTTCATGGGGAAGACAGAGCCAAAATGGCCCTATTGAGCCTCTGGTTTATTCACTACTGTCCGTCTTGTTCCGGGGAGAAATTCCCGGATTCCTGGGGTTTTTCACGCGGGTTTCCGCGTGTCGCCACATTTGATGAGGGAGCTTTGCCGACGCGAAACGGCTGGGTTCTCGCGGTTGGGTTTCGGATGGGGACTATTTCTGTGATGGACCTTCACTTGAAATCATGAAAATATCGCTCCTGGTTGTGCGGGGGCACACACTCTTTGTCGAGGAGGACAATCTCTATGAGTTCAGTTCGTATGATTGCTTTGGCTGCGGCCTCAGCATTGCCGTTGGTCTTTGGTTCTGTTGCTGCACATGCAGCGGCCCATGATATCGGTGTTGAAGCTACGCCGGGCGGCGGCGCCTGCAGCTTTGTTCAAAAGAACATGTTTGCCGGACCGTTTAAGGTTTGCCAGGACGAAGTCGATGCTGCCGGTTGTGAAACCATCGGGACGTCTGCTGAAAATAGCGACTGGTCCCATGCCGAAGGCATGTGCAGCCGTGACGCTTCTGTGGGTGTTTGCGACACAGACGGTATTGACACGATCTATTACGAAGGCGACGCATTCGGTTTGGAAATCGGCTGTGGTTTCCAAAGCGGTACTTGGCAACCTGCTGAGTAATTCTGCTTTTTGAGATTTGAAAAGGCGTCTTGCCCATGGCAGGACGCCTTTTTTATTTGCTCTACGCGGCTGCTTTGGCCTGAGGGTCGGGGCCATATTGGTTTTCGCCTTCTGTCCCGGGTAAGCATCCCGCATCGACAAGAAACCAAATTGCGCCGATCACTGGGATCAGTAGGAGCAATTGCATCCAGCCCGATTTATTGCGGTCATGGAGCCGTTTGGCGCCAACAGCCAAGGATGGCCAAATGGCGACAAGAACAATCAGGTTGAGTAACAGCACAATGATGCCGCCGATGGTTTCGCCGAGCAATGTTGCCAGAAGCGACAGAACGATCAACCCGACCCAATAGGGAACCACAAATTTGAGCCAAAAGTCGGACCGTGTGATGCGTCCTTCAAATGAGAAAAGAAATGTCTTCCAATCAAAATCAGCCATGCCGCCCTCCCGCGCGATTTGGAGCTGACACCTAGAATGGTGTGCTCTTCAGAAGATAAGCCGAGGGTTGGCTGCAAGCATTAACAAAAGGTTAAAGCACACGCAGGCGACTGCCTGCGCGCCAGTTTTCGACCGTGGTCTGACGAATTTAGGTTCTGAGCTTGCGCTAAAACGGATGATCTAGTGATCGTCAAACTGTTTGAACCGCATAAACTCACGGCGCGTTCTGGGGCCATAGGTTTGGAAGCTTGGGTTGGGGTTCTCCAAATAGGCGTGCCTGACTTTCTCGACCGAATCGGTTTTGGTCCGCTGGATCACTTCATCAGGTGTAACGCCATAGGCGGTCGCTGCATTCAGTCCGAAAATCTTGCGCCGGATCTCAGGCGTGATGGCCGGATAGCCATATTTTTCCTGGAACTCTTCTGAGATTTGGAAGGTGCGCATGGCTTGGATCTGATCTTGCGGAGATCCGTACCAAATACAATCCGTCCCCCAAGCAATTTTGTCTTCGCCCACATGGACCAACAGCTTGCCCATGAAATGAGCGGCTTGATCCGGGTCCTTCATCAGATCCCGCCATGTGGTGCCGAGTTCTGCATAAACGTTGGTGTTGTTCTCCGGGGTAATGCCGCTTTGTTTGAGAGAATTGATCAAACCGTCAACCCCCGCCACTTGGTTGGGGTCGTAGGGCCCTTCTTTCACGCCTTGGTCGTAACCGGAATGATAAATCATGAACGTCATATCCGGGAAGTTCTTGGCCGCCGGTCCGACATCCCGGCATTGGGAATATTTGATGGTTTCCTTGGCCATGGCCGGGAACGGCAATCCTTTGTGAATGCAAATGATATTCACGCCGAGGTCTTGAGCCCGGGAAATAAAGGCATTGCCCGTATCATCATCCAAAAAATAGCCGTCATTACGGGTCATGCCATATTGGGTGTAGCTCTTGAAGGCGGAGATCTTGTACGTCTCCGCCACCTCGGCCATGGCATCAAACTCGCTCGGGATGGTCGCCATGCATCGTCCATGCATCAGCAGACGATGGGTGTCGTTTAGAGCTTCAACGGCTTCTCGTGTGGCCGCCGCTTCGCTGTGTGTCGGAACCATGCTGTCCTGATAGAGCGGCCCGATCGAAAGCACCGCCATATCCGTGTCTGAATCCATGAAGACTTCTTTGATATAGGCATCGCCCGTCAAACAGGCGATATGCCCGTTGTCTTCTCCTTCGATGGCGTAGTCGCATCCGGTATGGGGGGCAAAAGCCTTGAAGCCGTTGGCGAGCATTTTTTTGAAACCCGTTTGCCAGGTTTCATAGTCGCCTACATGGTGTCCTTGAATGTCAAAGATGAACTCATCTTTCGCCGTGCCGGCCATGGCCAATTCCGTATCCAGCGCGGCTTCTTTGGGCAGGTCATAAAACCCGCCGGTCTTACCCATGGCCGCGTTGGCTTCATTGAACGCCAACAATGTGCTGGCAGCGCCGCAGGACGACATAAGGAAGTTTCGCCGGCTCTGGCCTTGGCGCCGCGCATTGTCGGAGGCTTGAGTATGCGCATGCTGATTGGCGACTTTCGCATTGCGGGGCAGAGGACGCGGAATGAACTCACCGTTACTGGTGGAATCTACTTTGATCGGCAGCCGCGTGCCGTCCGGATCATAATTGTTGGTCATTGCTCTCTCCCTCGTGCCGACTCTTTCAATTGATATGGGATCTTAAACCAAGACCGGCATCTGGCAAGCGCAATATATGTAATGTTATATAAAACCTTTTGATATTCTCTGATTGATCGGGTTTGGTAAAGCGACCATGCGGCGAACACGGCAATGTGTCTTGGGTGGGCGAAAGGCGCTCACTATGGTCTCAATCGATAGGAAAAATCTGACAAGCCGCAGCTCATAGTGATTTGCGACTGATAAAGCGAGGGGAAGCGATGTCCGATCAAAAGCAAAAAATGGAAATGTCCCGGCGGCCGTTTTTGAAAGCGGCCGGCTTAGGTGGATTATTGGCGGGTTTGCCCGCAGCGGCGCGGGCTTCGGCGTCTCGAGTTCCCATTCTCGATTTTGAAAAAGCCAATGAAGACCTGGTCAACAATTTTTGCTGGGACTGGGCAAAAAGAGATGTTGAGGTTTTGATTCCTTATCTCTCAGAAGAAATTGATTACATGATTTTTGAGGGTGGGCCGGTCGTGAAAGGCCACGACGAATTCCGCAAGACCATCTCGAGCTTGATGAGCGGTGCCGCCGAAATCAGATGGGATATTCATCGTTCCTATACAATGGGCGATATCGTTATCAACGAGCGTACGGACTACTTTAATTTGAAAGACGGCACCGTGCTGCCGGCCTCGCCATACCATGTGCTGGGTGTATTTCTGGTGCGAAACAACAAGATTGAGATTTGGAAAGATTATGGGATTCGCGGCGGCGAAACCGGTTATTTCAAATCCGACAAGTTCCAATATGAACCCCCGACATAAGAAGGGAGCGTATCCTTCGCCTCACCCTATGGCGGGTGGCGGGTCTACCTTTCAGAAACAGCAAGATTGAGATTTGAAAAGATTGCGGGATTCGCCAAGGCGAAACCGGTTACTTCAAATCCTACAAATTTTTATGGGAGCCGTCGCAAAAGGGCTGCCCCTTTGTCTGCTTGCAAGCGCACAGCCAAACTTTGCCGTCTTTTTCGGCTGTGTATTCCAGCGGTGTGAAGTCGCTGTCTTTGTGACTGCCGTCGCAAAAGGGCTGTTTGGCGGACATGCCGCAGGTACACCAAAAATATTTCTTGCCGTCTTGGACTTCGACTTCGATAGGGCTGTCTTGTGCGACTACGGGTTCCGACATGTTTCTCTCCTTAAGCTACCTTGGCGAGCTTAAGTTGTTACGTGTCAGATGATCAAGTAGACCTTGTGCACCGCGCTCAATCAGGTCGAACATCAAGTGAAACCCGTCCTCTCCCCCATAATAGGGATCCGGGACATCTTCACCCTGTTGATCAATGGCATGATCCAGCAGCATTGAGATTTTGTGGCTGAAAGGGGCAGGGCAATCGGACATCAGATCTTCACGATTGCTGTTGTCCATCGCTACGATCACGTCAAACGCCTCAAAGTCATGTTGATGAACTTGGCGTGCTTTTAGGTCACGAATATCGATGCCGCGCTCTTTGGCAACTTTTTGTGCCCGCCTGTCCGGCGGGTTGCCGATATGCCAGGCGCCCGTGCCCGCGGAGTCAATTTCAATTTGATCTTGCAGATTGGCTTTGTGCACCAAGTCCCGAAAGACGCCTTCGGCGGAAGGCGACCGGCAGATGTTTCCAAGACACACGAATAAGACACGCACCTGCATTGTCTTGAACACTCCTCAATGTGACCTCATGCCAAAACAAAAGGGCGGCCTTCAATAAAAAGACCGCCCGTTATTTTCCGCTATGCCTTGTTTGTTATTCGGCAGCTTCTTGTTGGGCTTGGGCATTTGCCTTCACCATTGGAATTTCATCCAGCACCCAGTTTTTAGATGTGCGGCGGCCCGGGGACGGGATAGCCACAGCGACATCGCCTTGCAGGGCGCGATGGGCTTGTTGGTCAATGCGCCAGCCGTTGTTTTCCCATTTTTGCAGCCATTCGCGATAAGCGGCAATGGGACGGTCGGCCGGCATCAAGATTTCCTTGACGTTGCTGTCAGGTGTGCGGACCGGGTCCAATTCGCTCAAGACGACAACGTCCTGGCCGGCGATGACCATGTTCCGCTCATGCACCGGACCATCAAGGGCCTCGTCGAGCATGCAATTGCGTGTATTGATGAAGAAGATCCGAGTGCGATTGCCGTCAATCGGGGCTTCAAAGAAGTATTGGTGGAACCAATTTTCGGCTGTCATGTGAATGCATGTGATCAGCGTGTTGGGACCATAGGTGCCGCTGCCGGCTTTCAATTCCCCGGCAAAGTCGCGGGCTTGGTCCATCCCGTTTTCTGTCAAAGCGGGTGAATTGAACAAATACCAGAACCAAAGACCATGACCTTGGTCAAAGGTTTCGACATCAAAGTCGCCAATCCGGTAATCCGGATCCTTGCCCGAGAAGCCGTGTGTCGGGTGAACAAATTCGTTATGAGCCGGATCCACACCGTTTTCCATGGAGCGCTCATAATAGTAGTCGACCTCAAAGACATGAACGTCATTGGCGCGCCAGCCGTCTTGTCCGTATTCCGGGATTTCGTAAAGCGGCAAGCGATCTTCTTCGGCTTGGTCGCCCAAGAAGGCAAAGACAATGCCGTATTTTTCCTGAACCGGATAAGCATCGACCTTAGCGCGTGCCGGTGGTTTGGTGTCGGCGCCGACAGAAGGCACGGTTTGACACTTACCGTCGCCGGAAAATTCCCAGCCATGATAGGGGCAGACGACGCAATTGTTTTTGACCCAGCCTTTGCCAAGTGAGCCGCCGCGGTGAACACACGTGTCGCTCAAAACATGTGCCTGGCCTTGGTCATCGCGGAACGCGACGAACTTGAGCCCCAGGATTTGGGCGCGAAAAGGCTCGTCGGCCTTGACTTCCTCACTCTTGGCAACCGGGTACCAGAAATTAATAAACATGACTCAAAACGTCCTTTCGTCAAAATATCAAAAGCCCTTGATGGGCCTATTCGTTGATAATGTGATCCCGGATCAAACGAAGACGCTTTCTGCGTCTTTTCATACCGCTACACTGAAAAACCGTAGGTGCGGGGTAGCTCTTAAAGCAGTCTTAAGCACCTGATAATCGCGACTCTCACCATATCATGGTTGGGCAAGCAGATCATCCTCTCTGATGAACACCGGATTTTCATAAATGTCCGGTTATGCTGGAACTTACGCATTGAAAAATATAGTGTTTTTCTGACAATCGAGGCGTGGGAACGCTGTGATTCAAGACGCTAAAGCGGCCATCATCGCCAACCCCAGAGCCGGCCGAGGCAAGGCGCTGGGGCTCTATGGTCCCATGAAACCGGCCTTGGAGGATGCCCTGGCACCGGCAGAATTCCATGTGACCACCGGTCCCTCCCAGGCAACTAAGATCACGCAGGCCGCGCTTAAACGCGGCGCCCATCAGATCGCCGTTTTTGGCGGCGATGGTACGCTAAACGAGGTGGTCAACGGTTTCTTTGAAGATGGCCAGCTGATTAACCCAGACGCGGAACTGCTGATTGTCATGGCGGGCACCGGATCGGATTTCGTCCGCAGTTTCCCGGCGCCATCGGGCACGAAACCCAGCGTGGAAGAATTGCTCTCGCGGCCGTCGCGATTCATCGATATCGGCAGAGCCAATTATGCGGCGAGCTTCAGTGCCCGGCGCGATCACTATTTTACCAATGTCTTTAGCTGGGGGCTGAGCAGTCTGGCCGGATCTGCGGCCAATATCTGGTCTTTACCGGCTTTGGGTGGCGGCCGATATGCTTACATGATCCCCAGTCTTTTACATGGCGTGTTGTTTCAGAATCAATTGGTCAGCATGTCGATAGATGGCGGGCCGGTCGAAGAGACCGTTATCAATACGCTGTCGGTTTGCAATGGACAGTTTTTCGGCGGCGGTATGCGGATGGCGCCTTTGGCGCGCCTGGATGACGGGGAATTCGACCTTGTTCTCATCAAGGATGTCAACTTGCTGGACCTGGCTCGCCAATTTCCCAAAATCTATCGGGGAGAGCATCTGGGCCACCGCAAGATCGAATACCGCCGGATCCGCAAGATTGAACTTTCCTCCGTGCAGGGACGAAGTTCCAATTTGCCTCTCAATCTGGACGGTGAGATGCATGGTACACTGCCGGTCTCAATCGAAATTTTGCCTTCGGCTTTGCGGATTCGCATCTAGTGACACGCTTGCAATTCTGATTTGACGCTATTGTGGGGATGGGAAATCATGTGTCTTGAGACAGATGACGAAGCGGATGTGACGAATGTTTATCAACTTTTGGTATAGTGCCTGCCTGAGTGACGAGCTCACTGAAGCGCCCATGAAACAGCGTATGTTGGGCCAGGATTTTGTGCTCTTCCGCGACAGTGATGGCGTGGCCCGTTGCCTGAGTGACGTCTGTGTCCATCGGGGTGCTTCTTTGGGAGAGGGGAAGATCAAAGGCGATTGCGTTGAGTGCCCCTATCATGGCTGGCAGTTCAACGGCGAAGGGCAATGTACCAAGATTCCGTCTCTCGGGCCTGACGCCAACATTCCGCCGCGCGCCAAAGTGGATTCTTACCCGGTTCAAGAAAAATATGGGCTGGTGCATGTCTTCCTAGGAGATCTGCCGGAATCCGAACGCCCGCCGATTATGGAGATTGAAGAGTGGGGGCAAGAAGGTTGGGCCCATACACACCAAGTTTTTGTTTGGGATATCGATTATAAGCGTTCGATCGAAAATGGTTTGGACAATGCCCATAATGAGTTTGTTCACCCGACCCACGGCTTTGGCGGCGAGCGGGACGACTATCAATTGCCACACTTGAACGTCACGGTGGATCCTTGGGGAACTCATATTCGAGGACTGCGTGAAGCGCCGCCGCTCAAAGAAGAAAAGATGCGCGCGGCCAGCAAGCGCGAGGATAATGCCGTCATTGAAGGGGCAACGGGCCATCACGGTGTTTCCTGTGTTTGGACCCATATCCATCCGACGGAAACCATGTTCATTCATCAATATTTGTTTGAGACGCCGGTCGATCTCGACCGGACTCGTCTTTATTTGCTGAATATGCGGAACTTCTTGATCGATCCGTCAGATGATGCGCGCATGATGGAGCGCAATGCGATTGTCGCTAATCAGGACCGCGATGTACTGCAAAATCTCAGACCGGTCATCACGCCCGAAACCAATTTGCACGAAGTGTTTGTCGAACATGACCGATGCGTTGCGCGTTACCGCGAATGGCTAAAAGAATGGCAGGGTAAAGGTTGGCGCATCGACGTGGAAGCCTTGAAGGCGCAGGACAAGAATACGGCTTTTGCGATTCCGAGCCCCGGGCGGCGCACCAGTAAGAGCTGGGTGCTCGATTCCGTTCCTTTGATGGCGGCAGAGAAAGCGGTTCAAGCTGCTGCTGAATAGGCAAAAGAAAAGGGCGGCTCAGACACACGAGCCGCCCCATTTTTTCCATTCGGCCTTCAAAAGATTCTCCGAAACAAACAATCAAACGGTTGTTGTCCGTTCGGATTTGAATAGGCGGGATCCTAGTGAGGCTGATCGAGGGTCACAAGAGTCTGCCCGCGGGAAATTCCTTATACCGGTTCTAAAGTCCAAAGATTGGTCAAGAAGGTCAGCGGCTCAAGCCGCGGATTTCAGAACCGCAACGCCGCCCAGTTTCACATAAAGCAAACAACCGGTGTCCGTTTGCGGCGTGTGTTGGTGGCCGGCGGGAAAGCGCATCCAGGTCCCGGCTTTGTAAACACCGTCCTCATCTTTGAGTTCGCCTTCAATCACCAAGATCTCCGCACCGCGCCCGTAGATTTGTAAGTGACCGACCGTGTCCGGTTCCCACTTTTCAATGCTCATGGCTTCCGGATAATCATTGTCGCGATACAGAGTTTTCTGAACCACACCGATTGTGCCGGATCCCTCCCAGGGCATCTCATTGGTATCCAAGGTAATGTGCGGCCGGTCTTTGCCTGGATATTGCCGCAGCTTGACAAAGATCGTGCAGCCTTCTTCCGAAGATGGGCCGTGCGCGAATCCTTCCGGGTTCAACAAATAGGAGCCAGGGCCATAGTCGCCCGAATCGTCACTGAACACGCCGTCGAGCACAAAGAACTCTTCGCCGTCAGGATGTTCGTGGGCGGGGAAATTCGCGCCGGGCTGAAATTGGACCAAACCGGTGACTTGCCCTGATTCCTCAGGACCGACCAAATGCAGCCGTTTTCTTAACACCGTGCCGCTGGGGCTGGGCGTCCAGTCCAGCTCATTCGTGTCAATTACGACCACTTCGTCTAAGTTACCGTTAATGCTCACGAATATGTGTCCCCGGAATCAACCAAATCGTGGATAAATCAATCTTTGCAGGGATCCGTTATCAAACCGTATACGTTATAAGATAGTCTAGACATATGCGCACATAGGGGTGCGCTCAGGAGGAAAATCGATGAAATTCAAGAATCTGACCAAAGTGATCGTGGTTATGGGATCAACGGCCTTGGCCGGATCTGCCTTTGCTGGCGCACATAGCTCGGGCGACGGAAAAAGCATGAAAGAATTTGGCCAATATTCCGGCTATGAAGGTAAGGAAGTTGAGTTGGGCAATGCCTTGCTTGATGCGGTCAAAGAAGCCGGCGAAGCCGTCGGAAAAGACTATGACTTCAGCGACCGCCCGGAGCAATTGGGCGCAGCGCTGCACCAAACTCTTAAGACTTTGAATCATAACGATTCTTATCAGCACGAAATGAACGATGCCTTGGTCAAAATGACCATGGGCCACATTCAGTTCGCCAAAGATAACGACATGTCGGAAGAAATCGTCGCGCATGATATCGAAGTCACCTCTCCGATGATGAAGCGCGTCGGTAAGCTGATCGAAAAGACCGGAAATAAAGAATTGGCTTTGACAGCTATTTTCGATCAAACCACATGTTTTTACCAATTGGTCACGACCTCAGATCGTGAGCCGGGCAAAGTGCGCTACCAGTCGCCGTTCGCTCAATTGGTACCGATCACCAATGCCATGGGCCAATATGACCTGTCCGCCGAAGAGATCCACGAAATTTGGACTAAGCCTCGCTACGAAGGTTATGCCGAAATTCTGGGTGTTGATCTCGACATCTCCGATATCGACGAAGACGGCTACATCACGGTGCAATTGTCGCCGACCAGCTAAGTCTCGACAGACTGTTTAGTGAAAAGGGGCGGTTCGACCGCCCCTTTTTTGTTGCCCTTTTGCCAATTCCGGTTGGGGCCAATAGACTGAGGCTTTTCGTGGTCAAGGAGACATGAGTGACGCGGTCAAAGGAGGCATCTGAGATTCGTCCGATTGTGGTGACCGGTTCGGCAAAGCTTTTGGCGTCGGGCCGAAGCGAGCCGTTGGACCGTGCCATTCCTGCAGAGGTGCCGGTGTCACTGACCTATAACGGGCTCTCTCATGTTGTGATGATGGCAAGTCCCGCCCATCTCAGAGACTTCGTCATCGGCTTCAGCTTGACCGAGGGGATTCTGTCATCGGTGGATCAGCTCCTGACTCTCAGAATCGAAAATACCGACAAGGGTATTCTTCTCAATGCGGAGATCCCGGAGGAGATTTACAAAGATCTTGTGGCCCGGCGGCGCAATATTGTCGGTCAAACCGGTTGCGGTCTGTGCGGCTTGATCGAATTGGAACAGGTGGCACGACCCTTGCCGCCCATTGTCGAAGCTCCGCGTATCAGTCAGACGGCGGCAACACATGCGGTTGCGGCTTTGGCGGATTGGCAACCCCTCAATGCGGAGACAGGCGCGGTGCATGCCGCCGCTTTTGCCGACGAGAGTGGGGCCGTTCAATTGGCCCGCGAAGATGTCGGGCGTCACAATGCGCTTGATAAACTCATCGGCGCGATGGCCGAGGCGCAACTCGATCCGGCGACGGGTTTTGTGGTGTTGTCCAGCCGCTGTTCTTACGAATTGGTGCAAAAGGCGATCGCGGCGCGCATCCCCGCGCTCGTTACCATTTCGGCGCCGACGGAATTGGCGGTGGACATGGCCAAAGAGGGGGCACTCACCCTGATTGCCTTGGCACGGCCCGATTCTATGCTTTGCTTGCACGATCCGTTCGATGTGATGGCGTGAGCCCAAATCAAGGAAAAGGAAGAGATCATGTTTGAGACCTCACGGCGCCGATGGATCCAAGGCGCAGGTTTTGCCGGATTGGCGACCGCAGCGGCCACGCTGCCCGCCACTTCCGCAGAGGATATGGATTTCACGCGCACGCTTGACTTTGATGATCCGAACCAGATGCTGACGGGCTTTATCAAAATGCGCGGCTCTCTTGAGGCGGTGGATGTGCCCCATTGGTATTACGGCACCATCTATGCGGCGATCCCCGGCCGGCAGCCTTTTCCGATCGTGGAGTTTGAGGGATCGGAAATCGATTATTATGAGAAACAAGAAGACGGCAGCTATTACGCTTGGGCCAAAACGGCGAGCTTCTTTAAAGATGTGCGCACGCGTGAGTATTTAGAGACCTGGGACAATCCGGTGACAGGCAAAACGGTGGAGGTGAAACCCAACACCATCAATGTGGGCGATGTCCATTATATTTATTCCGCCAACGGATTTAAACGCTCCGACGATCCGACACCTTTGGCGGATGAACCGCAAATTCAAAATCTCCTCGATTGGAGCGAAAGCGGCCCGTGGATTTGGTGCGATACGGGCCGGACCTATCCGCCGGGCGTGCCTATGGCCGAACATCAATCGGGTGCCGGCCTGTTGAAAGAAATGCACGATCCGGATTTGGCGCAGATGAACACGATCGCCAACCCGGTTTATATCTCCCCCTGGCTCGGCTGGATGGAAATGGGCGACACGCCGGGCTTTGCGGTCTGGACAGGCCCGGCCCGCAAGGTCAAATCCATCACCGACTATCCGAAAGATTTCCTCGCCCGTATGGAACGTACATTTCCCGAAAGGCTGACAGCCAAGCCGGGTTAGGTCAGCAAGAGGGTTGTGCGGGTGGCCGGTTCTTTCTTGCTTTATCCAACTCTACTTAAAGTTTTATGATTGACCTAGCTCACCTGATTCGGGAGGCGTAAGGTAATGTCTAGCCTAGTGCAACATTGGAACGGATATATCTATGGCACCAACACCGGAAAAATTTCGGCTGATATAACCTGCGTTTAGAATTACATCTCAGTTTTCATTTGGACTGGAAAGCATGTCAGGTCGCAAGCAGCATTACATCCCTCAATCGCTGCTGAGAGGGTTTGGTGATAAGAAGAAAAAGAAGTATCAAGTTGCGGTCTATACGACACAGAAACCTGCTTTTGTAACTGCAACGGACGGTGTTGCTGCTCAACGTTTCTTCTACTCGAAACCTTCAGATTCAGCAGATGGTAATTCGCTCGACGATCAAATAACGCGTTTTGAGACGTATGTTGACCAAGCGTTTAGGGAACTTCGCACTGGTCCTTTAAATACTTCAATCGACGCAACTCTTGCTGCCAAATTGGTGACTCACTTGGTTGAGCGAAATGCTCATATCAGAGACTCATTTCAAGCCGCTGTAGATAGACTGTTGACGAGTCTTGACGGCGCAACGTCCAGCACATCGACTGTAAAGAAGGTGTTCAAGCTGGAAGAAATTGAACACAATAAGCTATTCGCCGATGAATTTGATAAATTTTACAACAAGAACTACTTCAAATTCATGAGCCAAGGCATCACCAAGCCGATAGCTAAGAAGATGGTTTCGGACTATAGCAAGGCCAACTCGGACGAGCTCGCAAACAATATGATGTCTGGAATGAATGAAATGATTTCAAAGCTAACGGAGTCTATTCCAGAAACAATTAAAAACGCTCACAATAAATCATTGGAGCAAAAGGATAGTCCGCATGCTAGAGAAGAAGCATTGGCCGGGCTGAACTGGACGGTTTCCGAACCGCCTATCTCTGAATTGATCCTACCAGACTGCGTTGCCGTCAGTTACAATGATGCGGGCGAGGCACAGCCATTGATCTTCGAAGCGGCTGTAGAACACAAGAGGGTGTTGATGCCTTTGTCACGAGGCCGAGTTTTAGTTGGCACAAAGGCGTCAGTTGATTGGAGTGTTCCTGCCTCTATTAACAACGACGCGGCCTCATCTAGTCTCGGTTTCTTTATCGCGGGTGCGGTTGAACAGGATTTTCAAAAGTTGTCTCAGAGTATTGGTAGTGTCGTGCAAAAGAAAATAGAGCACTCTATACCCAATGACATTTCGACAAAGCTAAGCTAGTTCCCGAAACCCAAAAAAGCCCCGCAGTATTCTGCGGGGCTTTGCCGTTTAAGATTATGCAGAGTTAGTTCGGGAGGACGGCCTCAATGGCAGAGGTCACCTCCGCATCCGTCGGCGCGGTCCGGCTGCCGATGGATTGAACCAAGCTGCCGTCGGGGCCCACCAAATACTTATGGAAGTTCCATTGCGGCGTAGCGTCATCGCCTAAGGTTTCTTTCGCCCATTGATAAAAGGGATGAGCTTCGTCGCCCTTGACCACATTCTTCTTGGTCATGGGGAAATCAACATTGAAATTCACTTCACAGAACTCTTTGATCTCCGCTTCCGCATTGGGCTCTTGATTGCCGAAATCATTGGACGGCACGCCCAGCACGACGAGCCCTTGGTCGCGATATTGTTCCCAAATACTTTGCAGGCCTTCATATTGCGGGGTCAGACCGCAAAAGGACGCAGTATTCACAACCAATACCGCTTTGCCGTCAAAACTGCTCATGGGTAGCGGGTTGCCCTCAATCGAGGTGAATTCAAAATCATGGGCATTGGTGGCCATGGCGGCACCTCCTGTGAAAAGGGCTAAAGATAATGTGATGCTGGATAATAAAGTCCGGAACATGGGGCTTTCTCCTTGCCTGTCTTGAGTCTTGGCGTCGATCTTGGCAGATGTCGAGAGATACGTCCCGATCACTCCGCCGGTTCAGCCGCCACTTGAACCTGCCGCAGGATGTCGATCGTGTCGTGATAGTCTTCCTGCCATTCCGATTTGTGATTGGTGAGCGCCACTTGGACCGCCGTCACTTTATATTCCGGGCAGTCCGTCGCCCAATCGGACAATTCGGTGGTGATCACGTTGGTGCCGGTCTCTGGGATATGGAATGTGGTGTAAACCACACCAGGCTGCATGCGGTCTGAGATTTGTGCCCGCAGAGTCGTTTCCCCCTTGCGGCTTTTGATCGAGACCCAATCGCCGTCTCGGATGCCTCTGAGCTCCGCATCATGGGCATGGATTTCCAAAATGTCTTCATGCATCCAATCGCTATTGGCGGTGCGCCGGGTCTGCGCGCCGACATTATATTGCGCCAAGATTCGGCCGGTGGTCATGATCAGTGGGAACTTGCGGTTGGTTTGTTCCTGCGTTGGGACAAATTCCGTGGTGATGAACAAGCCTTTGCCGCGAACAAAGCCGTCAATATGCATGGTCGGCGTGCCGAGCGGCGCGTCATCGTTACAAGGCCATTGCACCGAGCCCACCTCATCCAAAAAGCCGAAAGAAACATTGGCGAAGCTCGGGGTCAGGGTGGCGATCTCATCCATGATTTCCGCCGCGCTGTGATAGCTCATGGGATAGCCCATGGCCTGCGCCAAGTCTTGGGTGATGCGCCACTCTTCCTTGCCTTGTTTGGGTTCCATGACCGGACGCACGCGATTGATCCGGCGTTCGGCATTGATAAAGGTGCCGTCCTTTTCCAAGAAAGACGTGCCTGGAAAAAACACATGGGCAAAGCGGGCGGTTTCATTCAAAAACAGATCTTGGACAATCAAACAATCGAGGTTTTTGAGCGCCGCCTCCACATGTTGCGTGTCGGGGTCCGATTGGGCGACGTCTTCGCCTTGGACATACATGGCCTTAAACCCACCCGCGACCGCTTCATTGAACATATTGGGAATCCGGAATCCCGGCTCGCCGTCGAGCGTCACGCCCCAGTGATTTTCAAAGGTGCCGCGCACGTCATCGTCAGAGACCGGGCGATAGTCGGGCAATTCGTGGGGGAACGATCCCATATCGCAAGAGCCCTGCACATTGTTTTGGCCCCGCAGAGGATTTACGCCCACACCGACGCGGCCGATATTGCCGGTCGCCATGGCCAAATTTGCCATGCCGATGACCATGGTTGACCCTTGACTATGTTCGGTGACACCGAGGCCATAATAAATCGCGGCATTCCCCCCGGTGCCGTAAAGCCGCGCGGCCGCGCGGATATCTTCTGCCGGCACACCAATTGTAGCGGCCAAAGCTTCCGGCGAATTCTGAGGATCTTTGATGAATTGCAGCCAATCTTCGTAGGCGTCGATTTCGCAACGCTCGCGAATATAGTCTTCGTCGAGTAGACCTTCGGTGGCGATGACATGACTCATCGCGTTGATCAGCGCCACATTGGTGCCCGGCAAAAGTGGCAAGTGAAGATCCGCTTCCACATGAGGGCTGCGCACGAGGTCAATCTGCCGCGGATCGGCGATGATGAGCTTGGCCCCTTGGCGCAAGCGTCGCTTCATTTGGCTGGCGAAAACCGGGTGGGCGTCGGTGGGATTGGCGCCGATCACCACGATGACATCGGCTTCCATGACGCTGTCAAAATTCTGCGTGCCCGCCGATGTGCCCAGTGTTTGCTTTAAACCATAGCCGGTCGGCGAATGACAAACCCGCGCGCAAGTATCCACATTATTGTTGCCGAAACCGGCGCGGATCAGCTTTTGCACGGCCCAAACTTCTTCATTGGTGCAGCGTGACGAAGTGATGCCGCCGATGGATTTGCGGCCATACTTTTGTTGAATTGTTTTGAGGCGATCGGCGGCGAAGTCAATCGCCTCTTCCCAGCTCACCTCTCGCCACGGATCCGTAATCTTGTCTCGGATCATGGGCGACGTGATGCGGTCCTTATGGGTGGCATAGCCCCAAGCGAAACGGCCTTTGACGCAAGAATGTCCGTGATTGGCGCCGCCATCCTTGTAAGGCACCATGCGCACGACTTGATCGCCTTTCATTTCCGCTTTGAAGGAACACCCGACGCCGCAATAGGCGCAAGTGGTGAGCACCGAGTGATCCGGCTGGCCATGATCGACAATGGCGGTTTCCGTCAGCGTCGCCGTCGGGCATGCTTGAACACACGCGCCGCAGGAGACGCATTCGGAATCAAAGAAGTCTTCGTTGATCCCGGCATTCACGCGGGATTCAAAGCCGCGGCCGGCAATGGTGATGGCGAATGTGCCTTGCACCTCATCGCAAGCCCGCACACAGCGCGAGCACACAATGCACTTGCTGGGATCATAGGTGAAATAGGGATTGCTTTCGTCTTTGACCGCGTCCAGATGACTTTCGCCTTCATAGCCGTAACGCACATCGCGCAGGCCCACGACGCCTGCCATATCTTGCAATTCGCAATCACCATTGGCCGCGCACGTGAGGCAATCGAGCGGATGATCGGAAATATAAAGTTCCATGACTCCGCGGCGCAATTTGGCGAGGCGTTCTGTTTGTGTCGAGACAACCATGCCTTCGGCGGCGGGTAAGGTACAGGAAGACGGTGTGCCCCGTTGTCCCTCCACTTCCACCAGGCACATGCGGCACGAGCCGAATGATTCCAGCATGTCTGTGGCGCAGAGTTTGGGGATCGCGATATCGACGTCCGCTGCCGCCCGCATGATCGACGTGCCTTCCGGGACGGTCACGGTTTGGCCATCAATCTTCAGCGTGACCATAACGTCTGACTGGCGTTCCGGGGTGCCGAAGTCCTTTTCTTTAATGACGGTCATTCTCACTCAACTCCCTAACTCTGTGGCGCGCGGGAAAAATCTTCCGGGAAATGTTTCAGGGCCGACTCCACCGGATTGGGTGTTAGGCCGCCCATGGCACACAGAGAACCATCGCGCAGAGTTTCGCATAAATCGGTTAAGAGCTCCATATTTTGTGCTCTGTTTTCGTTGTTCAGGATACGATCAATGACCTCAACGCCGCGCACGGAGCCGATCCGGCACGGCGTACATTTGCCGCAAGATTCAATAGCGCAGAACTCCATGGCAAAGCGGGCTTGATCGCCCATATCAATGGTCTCATCAAAAACCACAATGCCGCCATGGCCAAGCATGCCGCCGACGGCGGCAAAGGCCTCATAATCCATAGGGGTATCGAGGAGCGTGTCCGGGAAATAGGCGCCGAGCGGTCCGCCGACTTGCACCGCTTTCAACGGCCTGCCGCTTGCGGTGCCGCGGCCGTAGGTTTCAATCAGTTCACGGAGCGTCACGCCAAAGGCCTTTTCCACCAAACCACCATGCTTGATATTGCCGGCCAATTGAAAGGCAAGGGTGCCGCGCGAGCGTCCCATGCCGAAGTCCCGATAATAGTCGGCGCCCTTGTCCAAAATGATCGGTACGCTGGCGAGGCTGACCACATTGTTGACCACGGTGGGTTTTCCAAACAGGCCTTCAATGGCGGGCAGCGGCGGCCGTGCGCGAACTTGTCCCCGTTTGCCTTCGAGACTTTCGAGGAGAGAGCTTTCTTCGCCGCAAATATAGGCCCCGGCACCCATCCGCAATTTGATGTCAAAGCTCTTGCCGCTGCCTTGAACATTCTCCCCGAGCCATCCGGCACCTTCGGCTTTCAAGATGGCGGTCGATAAAACATCCCGGCACAGAGGATATTCGGATCGGAGGTAAATATACCCCTCAGTCGCGCCAACGGCGAGTCCGGCAATCAGCATGCCTTCGATCAAGCAGAAGGGGTCGGACTCCATTAAAATTCGGTCCGAAAAGGTGCCGCTGTCGCCTTCGTCGGCATTGCAGACGATATATTTTTGTGTCGCCGTTTGATCGAGGACCGTCTTCCATTTGATTCCGGTCGGAAAGCCTGCACCACCGCGGCCGCGCAAACCTGACTCCGTGACCGCCGTCACAATCTGCGCCGGCGAACGCGCCAGCGCGTTCCGGGCGCCCGCAAAGCCGCCATGGGCTTCATACTCTTCCAAAGAAACAGGATCGATGAGACCGCATCTGGCAAAGGTCAATCTCTCCTGGTTTTTCAGATAGGGAATTTCCTGCGTGGGTCCGAGGCATGTGGCATGGGCCCCGCCGTTTAGGAAATCGGCTTCGAAGAGGGAGGCGACATCGGTTTCGGTGATCCCGCCATAAGCTATCCGCCCTGTATCCGTTTCCACTTCTACTAAGGGCTCGGCCCAGCTCAGGCCCCAAGACCCGTTTCGAATAAGCTCAACCGGCTGACCGCGGGTTTCGGCTTCGCGCAAGATCGCGCCGGCCACTGCATCGGCGCCCAATGACAAAGCGGCGGTTTCTCTTGGCACAAAAACACGAATGTTTGCTGTCATGTCGAGCTGCCTTTGGTCTTGCTCAATATCGCATCGAACCGTGCCGCATCCACACGGCCATAGACTTGCTCATCCATCATGATGGCGGGGGAACAGGCGCAATTGCCGAGGCAATAAACCGGCTCCAGCGAAAACGTGCCTGACTCATCGGTTTCATGTAGCTCGATGCCGAGACTGTCGCAGGCGTGCCGGGTGAGGGCGCGGCTGCCCATGGCTTGGCAGGCTTCGGCCTGGCAAATCTTGATAATGTGTTGCCCGCCGGGTTTGCGGCGAAAGTCATGATAGAAACTGACGGTGCCGTGCACTTCCGCCCGCGACAAATTGAAGATGTCGGCAAGGATGGGCAAGGTCTCATCCGGGACCCAGCCAAAGTCTGCCTGCACTGCGGCAAGGGCCGGCAGCAAGCCACCGGGCTCCTTCGCGAAAGGCGTGATCAGCGCCCGGATTTCGGCTTCAGGGGCTATCTCTCTCTGCAATGTCACTAGGGTCTAAAGTCCTATAATTATTCATCTTTTCGCTTGAAAATGAATGCTTGTTCATTTTAGCATAGTGCAAATAGGCCTCCTTGAACAGCCCGTCTGCGCAAAAGGCCCCAAGAGGTAAAGATTGTTTGATGCCATTTTTATTGGTCCTATAGTCAGGGTCTCCGCTGCCAGTGGGGACAAATCATAGAGGGAAAACACCATGAAGACACGCGCCGCTGTGGCTTTTGAAGCCGGCAAACCTTTGTCCATCGAAGAGGTTGATCTTGACGGCCCGCGGGACGGGGAAGTTCTGGTTGAGATTAAAGCAACCGGCATTTGTCATACGGATGCTTTCACCTTGTCGGGCGATGATCCCGAAGGTGCCTTCCCGGCGATTTTGGGCCATGAGGGGGCCGGTATTGTGCGTGAGGTCGGCGCCGGCGTGACCAGCGTCAAACCGGGCGATCATGTCATCCCGCTCTATACACCTGAATGCCGCGAATGTGATTTCTGTCTTCATCCCAAGACCAATCTCTGCCAATCGATCCGCGAGACTCAGGGCCAAGGGGTGATGCCCGACGGCACAAGCCGCTTTTCTTTGGGCGGCGAAAAGATCCTGCATTATATGGGCTGCTCAACCTTTTCCAATTTCACGGTCTTGCCGGAAGTCGCCGTCGCCAAAGTGCGCGAGGACGCGCCTTTCGATAAAATTTGTTACATCGGTTGCGGCGTCACCACCGGCGTCGGCGCCGTTGCGTTTGATGCCAAAGTTGAACCGGGATCCAATGTGGTGGTCTTTGGACTGGGCGGCATCGGTCTCAATGTGGTGCAGGGTGCGCGGATGGTCGGCGCCGATAAGATCGTCGGCATTGATCTCAACGAAGGCCGGGTCGATTTGGCGCGCCAATTCGGCATGACAGATTTTATCAATCCCAACAAAGTCGACAATGTTGTCGAAGCCATCCTTGATGTGACCGGCGGTGGGGCGGATTATTCTTTTGAATGTATCGGCAATGTGAACACCATGCGCCAGGCTTTGGAATGTTGCCACAAGGGCTGGGGCGAGAGCATCATTATCGGCGTTGCCGGTGCCGGACAGGAAATTTCAACCCGGCCGTTTCAATTGGTGACGGGCCGCGTGTGGCGCGGCACCGCGTTCGGCGGTGCCAGAGGCCGTACCGATGTGCCCAAGATCGTGGATTGGTATATGGACGGCAAAATAAATATTGATGATTTGATCACCCACACCATGCCGCTTGATGACATCAACAATGCCTTTCACCTGATGCATGAAGGCGAGAGCATTCGGAGTGTCGTCGAATTCTAGTAACGACATCAAAGATTTGAAGAGGGGGTCGCGGCATTTGCTTCGGCCCCCTTTTATTTGAACCTAATGTGACACTTTTGTGAATGCCGACGCATAAAGAAATCGGCGACCGCGTCCCAAAATGGGATGATTCAAATTCTTATCAAAACTTGCCCAGTGCTTAGGAAAATGACAAAGTTTGATCGCTTAGTATGACCTCTTTGCAGGGTTGGCTGCAGAGTTGTGTTGGAGGTTCTGGGGTGGGACTCGTTCAGTCATTTCGAAATATTTGTCTTGTGGCAGCAGCTCTTCTTGTATCCGGTTGTGCCAGTGTCGATGTCTCATGGATCAAGAAAGACCAAGATCTTTATGTGCCTCAAGGACTGACCCCACAGCAAACCATGACAGTGGCTGAGCAAGCCTTGACCAAAGGTTTGTCACAAGAAGCGTTGCAGAAGTCTCTGCGCTATATGGCATTTAATGCGTCAATCATTCCTAATCGCGATGTCTTGGTGATCGTCGATTATTCCCAGCACTCCCTGAACAAGAGACTGTTCCTGCTCGACTTTGAAAAGCAATCAGTTGACGCCTTGCTGACGACCCATGGCGCCGGCTCCGATCCGGACCATGATGGGATCGCCACGGAGTTTTCCAATGAGATCGGCTCCCACAAAACTTCTCTCGGCTTCTACTTGGCGCAAGAAAGATATATCGGGAAGTATGGTCTGTCCCTGAGGCTCGACGGGTTGCAAAACACCAATTACACGGCCCGCGACCGTGCGGTTGTTTTGCACAGCAATGACTATGTTGATGATCGCTTGCCCTATATCGGCCGCAGCTGGGGGTGCTTTGTCGTCTCGCCGAAGGTTATTGAAGAAGTTGTAGCGCTCATGGAAGGGGGCAGTTTGCTTTACGCGCACCACCCCACCATCCAAAGCGAGATTGTCGACAATCCCATGGTGACGGACAACCGGCCGATCATTCGCCAAACCGCTTATCAAGGCGGATAGGCTGCCCGCACCAAAAGGCTTGATGACCTACCAGGGCAGTTCGTTGTCGCCATTGAGGTTGTAGAACTTTCCGGACTCTTCAGGCGTAAGCCGGGCAATCCGCAACATCACCGCTTCAGCGCTTTGTGCTGGTGTCAGGGCTTGGCCCTTGAAACCGGAAGCTTCCAGCAACCGGGTTTGCACCATGCCCGGTCCGATGATCCCGACGATAATGCCGCGCGGTTCCACTTCACCGCGCAAAGTGACCATGGCCATATTCACCGCCGCTTTGCTCATGCGGTAATAATACATGCCGCCGCCCATGCCGCGGCCCGCCATTGAAACAGACCCGAGGCCGCTGGCGATGGTGACAACCTTCTTTTGCTCACTGGCGGCCAATTGTTCGACAAAGGCTTGGGCCATTTTGAGCGGGCCGTAAGCATTGACCGCCATGGTCAACTCAAAGTCTTCGTAATTGAGGTTGTCCAAAAGCTGGCCTTCGCGCTCGGTAAAGATGCCCGCATTGTTCAGCAACACATCGATCGGCTGGTCCTTGTATTTTTTGGACAGTTTGTCGATGCCGTCGTAGTCGGTGACATCAAGCTTCTCGATGGTGACATTGTCATTGGCGTCCGCAAGTGCCTGCAACTCATCAGCAGATTTGGGTTTGCGGGCTGTGGCGATGACGTTCCAACCGGCCGCCGTATATTGACGAGCAAATTCAAGACCGATGCCGCGATTTGAACCGGTAATCAAAACTGTGGGCGTGTAATCTTGTGCAACGGCGCTTGTCAGACCCATGGCGCTGACAGCGGCAAGGCTGGCACCTGTCGCGACAACGGATCGGCGATCCATATTCGATGGGTTTTCGGCGTCGAATGAAGGTTTCTTACTCATGGTCTTCCCTTAAGGCTTGAACTTGAAATTGAGGTGCACTGTCCGTTCTGCAGCCGTTAGGGTCTAGGCGCCTGTCGCCGGTCGACCTCAGAGTGACCGCAATCGGGCCGGTTTACGCGGCCTTGCCCCATTTACGCAGGCATCACCTCATCTAGATCTGACTAGTCTTGCGTATGAAGCCAAGATCGCCTCTTATTGATGGTAAAGGCGATAAACAGGGGGATTTTTCTGTGAGACCGGTCGTAATTTTTCTGGGGTTGTTGGCAGGCGCTGTCTTTTTGGGGACCCAATGGAGCTCCATAACCTCGCAAGATCAGCCTTTGTTGTCATCGGTTCTGGAGTTTGTTGAATCTACGGCCGAAATATCTGAATCGGCAACAGGTTCGGCAGAACCCACTGGCGAGCCGATTGTGCTGGCGGCGGCTGACCCCGAACCCACACCGGTGATTGAGCCCATCAACGGCATTGAACAACCGGGCCAGAGATTTTTGATCCGCGCCGAAGACCTGCCGCCTGTGGGGGCGACTAAGACGGCGGTGAATTTTCCCCGACCGACACCGCTGCAAGACGGTGACGAGCTCTATTTACCCGACGGTTTTCAAGCGCAGATCTTTTCGCGAGATATCTCCAGTCCGCGCTGGCTTGTCACCGCGCCGAACGGCGATGTTTTCGTCTCTGTGACAGGCAGCCGCCGGGCGCAGGTGGATAATGCGAATACGATTTGGATCTTACGCGATACCGACGGCGACTTCGTTGCCGATCAGAAATTTCTGTTTGCGGACGGTTTTGATATGCCTTTGGGCATGGCGTTGACCGACGAGGCTCTTTTTGTCGCCGATATCCAAGGTGTATGGCGTCTGCCTTATGTGGTCGGCAATATTACGGCAACCGAACGGGAGAGACTGACGCCGGAAGGGGCGATGGGAACCCAGATCGGCTCACACTTTCACCGGCTGATCGCGCTGAGTCCCGACGGCAAACATATGTATGTGACCGCCGGCAGCCGGGCCAATGTGGCAGAAGAACCGGTGCCCCATGGACGGGTCATGCGGTTCAATATGGATGGGTCGGACCAGCAGACCTTTGCGGCCGGATTGCGCAATCCGGTGGGAACCGTGTTTCATCCCGAAACCGGTGAGCTTTATACGGTGGTCAATGAGCGCGACGGTTATGGCGACGATTTGGTGCCGGACTTTTTCACACGCGTTCAGAAGGGCGATTTTTATGGCTGGCCCTATGCCTATATCGGCGGCATTCCCGATCCCAAATTAGGCGACGTGCGGCCGGATTTGGTTGCCGCCACCAAAATGCCGGATGTTCTCTTTCAGTCCCATTCGGCGCCGATCGGATTGCATTTCTATACCGGCGAACAATTTCCCGCCGACTATAAGGGCGATGCCTTTGTCACATTGCACGGCTCCTGGAATCGCGCTGAGCCCACGGGGTACAAACTGGTTCGCATCCGGTTTGAGAACGGCCGGCCTATCGGCGGCTATGAAAACTTTCTCACCGGTTTCATGCGGCCGGACGGAGAGGATATGCGCATCTTGGCGCGTCCAACTGGGCTGACCGAACTAAACGACGGGAGCTTGCTCATGGCAGAAGATGGAAACGACATCATCTGGCGTATTTCCTACGTGGGAGAATAAATTCACTCTTAATATGGGGTTTTTGGAGGCCGATGCGATGACCGTCACTGTTTGTCCCACGTGGTGCGACGGGGCACTGTGACCCCTGTTCAACGTCAATTCTGGTCCTCAAATATTTGGTTGATTAAGAATAGCTTCAGTTGGCGTGCCTAGGTTTGCGTGTGAGCCAGGCGGTGACTTGGCAATTGCCAGAAAGTAAAAGTGTATGGCCTTCCTCGATCGTCTAGAGACAATGCGAGTCCCAAAGATCACAAGCACCAAAGCGCTGTGGTGGGGCATTGCCTTTACGACCCTTTATGTTTTGGCAATCGTCGTGGGCCGACCACTGTTTGTGGATGTGCATTTTGTTCCCGACACGGGATATCTCTGGTACTTTTGGCGCTTGCCGGAGCCTGAGACCTTCGCGCGCATCACCGCTTGGGGCGGATACTTCCTGCATCAAGTCGTTATATGGGGTCTGATTTATTACGGGCAAACGCGCAAGCATCGCACCACAAAGATTTTGCAGCCGGTGAACGTTGCGGCACTCGCCGCCAACGGTTTTTTTGTTTGGCTTCATTTGGGGCAGACATGGGTGGCCTATGACGGATTGGCGGCGGACACGCCCATATGGAGTTCCCAATATGCTGTCATCGTCGTCTTGGTGTTGATTCTGCTGATGGAGAATCGCCGGCGCGGTTTGATCTTCGGCAAGAAGTTCAACATGCTGGAAGAGTCGGCGCGGTCAGTGCGCAAATATCACGGCTACGTTTTTTCCTGGGCGGTGATCTATACATTTTGGTTCCACCCGATGGAGGACACGCTCGGCCATTTATTGGGCACTTTCTACACAGTCTGCCTCATGCTTCAGGGCAGTTTGATGTTCACCCGGTCCCATACCAATAAGTGGTGGACGACGTTTCTGGAGATCATGGTCCTTATTCACGGATCCATGGTGGCTTATTTGAATTTCGACGGCACCTGGCCGTTCTTTCTTTTCGGATTTGCAGCTATCTTTGTTGTCACGCAAATGCACGGGCTCAACTTGGCTCTCTGGCTCCGTTGGGCTTTTGTCATTATCTATTTGGCCAGTGCCGTTTTCGTCTTTGGATCCCGGGGTGAGTTGGAAAAACTGCCGAGCATCGGTGCCATAGCGACCTTTGAAATCGGTATGGTATTTGTTTTCGCATTCGTTATTTGGCTTGCGACGGTTGCCGTGGGTTGGATCACCGGGACCATGCATCATCAGGTTCCCAAAAAGGCGTAACCGGTAAGTCTCATCCATGAGCTCTGTTTAACTGGCGGACGAGGGCCAGGGCGACCGCGACAGGCCGCTCTGCTTCGCTCATGTTTTCGCATCTCGTCCAAATGTCAGGGATCGAAACATGGAAATTGCGTTGATTGGTGCCGGTATCGGCGGAACCGCCTGCGCCTTGGCGCTCACACGCGCCGGTCATCGTGTCAAAGTGTTCGAGCAAGCCGCTGAACTGTCTGAAATCGGCGCCGGCCTGACCATGGCGCCGAATGCCACGCGTCTATTCGAGGGCTTGGGGGTCGGGCATTTGCTGGATCAATTGGTCATTCCCCCGGAGAGCCGGATTGTCCATGGGATCACGGGAGACGTTTTGGTCAGTGCCAAAACCGGCCCGCTTCTGATTGAGCGTTTTGGCGCGCCTTACGGATTTCTGCATCGCGCAGATCTCCTCAACGCCTTGGCTGATGCCTTACGCCGTGAAGACTCGTCCGCCGTTCACCTCAACCACCGGCTTGTGGAACTCGAAGAGACTTCCAGCGATGTCGTGCTGACATTTTCTGACGGCTTGCAACACCGGGCAGATCTTGTCATAGGGGCTGACGGTATCAAATCCACGGTCCGTCAATGGCTGTTCGGCACGGACCAAGCGCGCTTTACCGGCAATATTGCTTGGCGCGGTCTGGTGCCGATTGATCGTTTGCCCAGCCACATGAACCGGCCCCATTCCGGGGTCTGGGCGGCGCCGAAGCGTCATTTCGTGCAATATACCCTGCGCGATTGTCAGTATATGAATTATGTGGCGATTGCGGAAAAAACCGGCTGGGAAGTGGAAGGTTGGATGGAGCCCTCCACTATTGACGAAGTGCTAGAGGAGTTCAGTGATTGGCAAGACGATGTTCTGGCAATGATCAAGGGAACACCGCCTGAGGCTTGTTTCAAGTGGGCGCTGTTTGATCGAGATCCGATGCCGAGTTGGAGCCGCGGCAGCGTCACTCTGCTGGGCGATGCGGCGCACCCGATGCTTCCTTTCCTCGGCCAAGGGGCCGCGATGGCGCTGGAAGACGCGGTTATTCTATCAAAGGCCCTAACGGGTACGTCGGACATCCCCCGAGCTTTGCAAGCCTATGAAGGTGCGCGCCGGGAACGCACTGCTTGGACGCAATTGGAATCGCGCGCTGTGGGTGATCTGTTTCACGGTGATACCATCACATCCGAAACTTTCGCCAATGACCGGTCCATGCAAACCGGCAAATTGTTCAGCTACGATGCTCTGAATGTGGATATGGGTCTTTGAAGATCACCAGGGTAACTCGTTCCCGGTCCATTCAATAAAGCTCCCGGTATTTTCCACATTCATGTCATCAATTACCGCGATCATGCCGGCCACGCGCTCTGATGGTTTGCCCAAGGGAATCTTCACACCTTTCATGAAATCCGTGTCGGTGGCGCCAGGGGCGACCATGCCCACGGTGATACCTCGGCCTTTCAGTTGAAAAGACAGATTGCGCATCATCATGTTAAGAGCGCTTTTGCTGGCCCGGTAAAAGTAGAGCATGCCCACATTGACTTGGGTGATGGAGCCTTGACTGGAGGACACGGTGATAATTTTCTTTTGTGTGCTCGACTCAATATGCGGCAGGAAGGCTTCCGCCATTTTAATGGGGCCTAGTGCATTGACGTCCATAACATCTTCAAAAACATCATATTTGAGCCGGCCAAAAAACTGGTTCTCTCCACCCCCGCCGATGCCGGCATTGTTGATGAGAATATCGATCGGCTGTCCTTCGTATTTCTTAGCCAGGCGCTCAATCTGTTTGTCCTTTGTCACGTCCAAGGTTTCGATCTGAATGCCGTCATATTGATCCGCCAGTGCTTTGAGGTCATCTGCTTTGGACGGTTTGCGCGCGGTCGCGATCACATTCCAGCCGCGTTCCGCATATTGTTTGGTAAATTCGAATCCGATACCGCGATTGGCCCCGGTCACGAGGACCGTCGGTGTGACTTGTGTTTCGTGACCGCCTGCCTGGACCACAGGGGCTACAAAGATCATCATTGCCATTGTCAAAATACTCGAAACCCAGAGTCTCATATTCTTCGTCCTTGCCATTAACCTTAAAACCAGAAAGACAGCTTATGGATGTGAGGTGCCGTTGACCAAACACAGTTTTGCACAATCCGAGGGCTGGTGATGCCTGGTGATCCTCGATAATATGTCTCAAGTGGGAGAAGGATAAAGGCGGCCATGGGGTCATTTTTCAAAAGGATCGGTTACGTTGTTTTGATCTGCCTGATTGCGCTCGGCTTTCTGGTGCTCGAAAACCCATTGCTTTGGTCCCGTTATGGGGGCTTTCTGATTGGTATATTTGGCGTGGAGCGTCAGCTCACCCCAACTGAAACGGTCAAGGGGTCGGCGAGTTTCGAACTGCCTGTGGCGGATGTTGCGGAACGGACCATCGTTACCGATGCGCTTGCCGATGCGGAAGCCTATGCAGCCCAGTTTGACTCTTATGCTTTGGTGGTTGTGCACAAAGGTGTGATTCAAACCGAGTGGTATGCGGAGGGGTTTGATAAAGATACGCTGACCCAATCCCAATCCATGCACAAAAGTTTTTTGGCGATGTTGGTCGGTGCGGCGATCTCAGAAGCGCTGATGTCATCCGTCGATGAGCCGGTGTCGAAATATTTGCCGGCCTGGCGCGATGACCCGCGCGGCGCGATTACCGTCAAGCAAATGCTGGAAATGTCGTCAGGTCTATCGCAATACGCTTTTAGTCTGAATCCCCTTTCGGACGAGTTTCGTTGGCTATTCGGCACGGATGTGGTGCCGATCATCTTAAAGACGCCGGCGTCAGATTGGCCGCCGGGTGATCGCTTTGATTACAACAATATCAATTCGGAAATCCTGGGGCTTATCCTGCAAGAGGCGACTGGCAAGCGTTATGCGGATTATTTGTCCGAGAAAATCTGGCAGCCCATCGGTGCCCAGGATGGCCAAGTTTGGCTCGATAGCAAAGACGGCCAGGCGCGCACTTCTTGTTGCCTTTATGCCCGGCCCCGCGATTGGGCCAAGGTCGGCATGATGTTGGGCAATAAGGGCGTGATCAATAATCGACGCGTCTTGCGCGCATCCTGGGTTGAGCAAATGATCGCGCCCAGTCCGCAAAGCGATTGGTATGGCTATCAGATATGGCTCGGCTACAATGATCAGCCCTTTCCGCCTCTCCCGGGCGCCGGCGAGGTTGGGGATGCTGAGCCCTTTGATGCCCGCGATACTTTCTACCTGGCGGGCCGCGGTGGGCAGTATATTTACATCGTGCCCAGTCAGGACTTGGTCATTGTGCGCATGGGGCCATCGGTCGGCCCGCTTCCTCTGCCGCCCGGCTATGAAATCAGCTATCTCGTCAATACGATCTTGCGCGGGATCGTTTCGCCGGCGCCTTCGGTCGATACGATTATTCCGGAGGACGCAGTGACTCCAGACGAGCTCGATGCTGAGGGCGAAGGTGGTGAGACAAATCCAGAGCCGGAATCTGCTCTGCCTTCCGCCGTTCCCAGCCAAAAACCTCCGCCGCGGGAGTTGTGATTTCGCATCTCGGATGTTGGGCATCTCGCGCTTGATCGGTCTGGCACCCTATGGTCAAAGACCAACAACGAAGTCGAATAGGATAGTCCAGATGAAATCTCAGAATGCGTTCATTGGAGTCGCGGGGCTGTTATGCGCCTTGGTCTTGGCCTCATGCGGTCCGGCCGGACAATCGAGCACCGCCTACAAGACCAAGCTCGGCAACTATGCAGTCAAAACAAAAGAGAATGTCACGCTGACCGATCCGGAGCAGGGACGCGATGTCACCATGCGTGTGGTCTATCCGGTGGATGAAGGTGCTGAGTCCTTTCCGGTGATTGTCTATTCCCATGGTGCATTTTGTTTTCCACAAATGTACGCCAATGTAGTGGAGCATTGGGCAAGCCACGGCTACATCGTTGTCCTGCCCGATCATTTGGACTCGCCCAACCAGAAGGAACGCCCCGATCTGACAAACAGGGATCTCCTTCTTCTGTCACGCGTGCGCGATATGTCTTTCGTACTTGATTCTCTTGATGAGATTGAAGCAGCCGTACCGGCGATCGGCGGCAAAACAGACCGCGAAAATATGGCGGTTGCCGGTCACTCCTTTGGCGGCATGATTACCATGATTAAATCCGGCTTGACCTTAAAGGACTCACAAACCGGCGAAACTTTGGATCTATCCGATGCACGTTTTGACGCCGCCGTTGTCATGAGCGGCGTTGGCCAGATGCAAGATATGTCGGAAGGGGCGTTCGATTCTCTGGCCGGACCTGTTTTCTCATCCGGCGGCACATTAGATACGGGCAATGTGGGGGACGGTGTGGTCCATCCTTGGGAATGGCGCATGGGAGGATATCGTCTGGCGCCTCCCGGCGACAAATACGAAGTGGTTCTCGACAAGGGCGATCATTATTTGGGCGGGTTGATCTGCCGCGAGAATCGCGGTGGCGTGCCCGATGCTGAAGGCGTGACGATTGTTAATGGCACGTCCACCGCTTTCTTGGATGCCTATCTCAAAGACGATGCCAAAGCGAAAGCCTTCATTGACACGGCGGATATTGCGGGCATGACCCGTGGGCGCGCCATGTTTGACCGCAAATAGATCAGGAGTTCTTTGGAGGCCAAGGAATGAAACTGCTGGTCGATGCCATATAGTCTGCATAGGCGGGCTTGGTGTCTTTCAGAATGCCGTCGAGCATGCGAACCCCTGACACCCGCACCAGCAAAAAGGTCATCAAAATCGGACTGATGATGGTGTAGATGACGCCTTCCACCGCACAAGCAATGAGAAACAGGCCCCACCACAGAACCGCTTCGCCGAAATAGTTCGGATGCCGGCTCCAGGCCCAAAGACCGGTTCTCAGGACTTTGCCTTTATTGTCCGGATTCTTCTTGAATTGGCGCAGCTGGCGATCGGCGATGACTTCAAGTCCAAATCCGATGGCGAAAACGAGGATGCCGAGTATATCCAGCAAACCGAGGGGCGTAGCTTGTCCATTCAAGATAGCCAGCTGTATCGGCATGGCGACGATCCAGAGGATGATGGCTTGGAGCCAAAAAACCTTGAACAAGCTTTGCACGGCAAAGTCGCCCTTGCTGTTCGCTCGCATCTGCGCGTAGCGCACATCTTCTTCCGAGTGCGATGACCAACGTCGAAATAAATGCCAGGCAAGGCGCAATCCCCAAAGGCTAATAAGTGAGGTGAGTAAGAGGGTTCGCGTATCTGTGCTTGGCGCCAAGACGAGGCATCCGCCGACAACAATGACAAAGCCCAGGCCCCAAAAGACATCCACAATACTGACGTCATTCGTTTTGCGGGTGCCGAGCCAAACCAGCGTCATGGTCAGCATAATTGCTAAAAGGCTGATGCCCAGAGCCATTACCGGGAACATTGAGCTGTTTTCTCTTTAGCGACCGATAGCGTGATAAGCGGCGACACGATTAACCAGAAGTTTGAAGTCTTTTTCCCTATAGCCAGGGATCTGTTCAAATTCCGTCTTGTCGATACGACCGGACACCATAAAGGACAACGTGCCCTTATCCATTTCGGCTTTGACCGCTTTGATCAATGTATCCCAAAAAATTCGGCGCTCTGTGACGGCACTGATCGGGCCTGTCGACGGCAGTCCGGTTAATCCGCCGCCGCCCGGTTTGGGCACCGGCTTCAAATGCGCGCCGATCAGTGTGGTGATGTTTTCTCTCTCTGCGAGGGCTTCGACCTGCTCAAGAAATTGCACAGCATTGTAGAAATGAAAATCCGCTACTTGTGGATCCCACGGGAAGTAATTGCCGGTGGGCGGCGTGACGATGTCTACCGTGAACAAATGATTTTGGGGCTTGGGGTTCATCACGATCAGACAGGTGTCGTGGCTCGGGCCAAAATAATGGAGACCCAATTTCTGAGTCCCGAGCTCAAGCATATAGCTGTCTTTAAATGTAATGTCCGGCAGCACCACATCCGGGTGCGGCGACCATTTCATGTTGTCGACGCATTCTTCTTGGGCAATGAAAGTCGCACCTTCGTCTTTAAAGATCTGTCCACCGACGATATGGTCCCAATGGGAGTGGGAATAGACTACATACTTCACCGGCTGGTCCGTGATCTTAGCGATTTCCTCCCGGTATCTCTTGGCGGCCTTCACACTGATGGGGTCCGTGACAATGACACCTTCGTCCGTGACCATGAAGATGCTGCGATAGGCTTCCCATCGAAATGTGTAGAGGCCGTCGGCGATTTTCTCCGTTTCGGTCCTGGCAAGACCGGGCATGAAATCACCTTCCGCAAGATTGGGTGAGGCCATGGTTTCTGAGACATCGTGCGCACCGGCAAAGGCCAGTCCGCCGGTGAGGCCCATGCCGAATAATAGTGTAAGAGCCCAATTTCGAGCCAGGCTAGCGATCCGTTGCATTCTTCTCTCCCATCTTGCTTGATCCGGAGTCTAGTCGATCTGCCGCGACGGCGCAAAATATTGCCGTGCATCGGCGCAATCTCTTGCATCTTCCGAATGCACGCCTTTAAGTTACGAGTTGGTGAGGGAGGGGGATCAATGACAGCTTTTCGCGATTGGCTCTTACGGCAGGCGACACTGCCGAAGGTTATTTTGGCCTTCGTCGTTATGTCAGGTTTGATCTATTGGATGAATACCCTGACGCCTGCCTTCCAAGCGGCGACAGACGGCAACATGTTCTTTGACATGCAGATCCCCATCACCGAACAGATGATGCTTGAGCAATTGCCGGCCTATACGGAAGAATCGAAGTCGCTCTATGTCTACTTTATGTTTATCGATTATTTGTTTCCGCCCATGGCCGGACTGTTTACGGCATTGCTTTGGGGCTGGTTGATGAACAAGGCGCCTTCGGGCGTCTTGGTCAAATTGCGGTCGAGTAAACTCGTCCTATTCCCCTTCATTAGCGCGTCGCTTGATTGGTTGGAGAATATCGGCTTTCTCGGCACGGCTTTGCTCTATCCGTCGCGCATCGAATGGCTGACGCAGAGCGGCGTGCTTTTTCGAGAGGCCAAGCTGCTGTTCATGGGCGGCAATCTCACCATTACGATCTTCCTGATCGTCATGCTTGTTGTGGCCCTCAACAGCAGCCGTCAATCGGCGACCCCTTGAAACTTACTTGGTGTTTAATCGTGGCCTGCACGTGCGAGTTCGAAAAATTCGCGGCGCGTTTTGGGGCCATAGGTCTTAAAGGTTGGATCCGGGTCGTCGCGATAAACGTGTTTGAACTTGCCGATCGGGTCCGCATCGGCCCGTTGCCTCGCCTCTCTTACGCTGATGCCATAAGGTTTGGCGGCGTTAAGGCCAAAGACTTTAGCGCGGATCTCGGGCGTAATCTCGGGGTACCCGTATTTCTCCTGAAACTCCTCCGAGATTTGGAAGGTTCGAAAGGCCTGAATTTGATCTTGAGGTGAGCCGTACCAAATGGAGTCCGTGCCCCACAGGACTCTGTCTTCACCGACATATTTTAAGAGCTTACCCATCGTATGCGCGGCGATGTCGGGGTCGCGCATAAGGTAGCGCCAGGTGGTGCCCAATTCGGCATAGACATTCGAGTTCGGACCGAGCCCGGCATCCAGCATGGATTGAATCAAAATGTCGACGGCGCTGGTCGGGTTGCCCTCAACGAATTCGCCTTCCACCATTTTGATGTCATAACCGGAATGATAGACGATCAAATCCATATCAGGATTGCGTTTCGCGGCGGGGCCAACGTCCCGGCACAATCGGTATTCAAGATTCTTTTTGCCCATCAGTGGGAAAGGCAGTGGCAGACCTTTGTGAACGCAGATCATTTTGACGCCGGTCTCACGCGCGGCATCGAAGAGGGGCTGGCCAAATTCATCGTCGTCGAGCCACCAGCCTTGCTCATTGTCAAGACTCCATTGGGTATAAGTCTTCCACGCGCTGACATTCCATTCATCAACAATGGATTGCATGCGTTCTAAATCGCCCGGCGCATTCGGAATCACCCGCCCATGGATGAGAAGCCGGTGTTCGCCGTCCATGGCATCCACCATTTCCCTTGTGGCGGCAGCTTCTGCATGACTCAGTGTCATGTTTTCTTCCGTAGACGGTGAAAATGTCAGAACGGCCACATCTGTGTCACTGTCCAGATAAATCTCTTTGATGAAGGCTTCCGCATTGAAGCAGTTCATATGGCCGATATCGGGAATATCTAGCGGATAGTCGCACTTTCCTTGTTCCATGAATTGGAACCCCCGGCGGGATTCATAACGATGGGTGCCGGGTTGCTGAAAAGTTTCGACCGGGCCGGTATGGTGACCTTGGATATCGAAGATGAATTCTTTGTCGCCCAGTGAGGCCATGGCGACATCTTGATCCAGAGCGGCATCGTCCGGCAGATCATAGAAACTTCCCTTCTTGCCCGTTGCGGCATTCACTTCATTGAAGGCAAGTAAGGTGCTCGCCGCGCCGCAGACCGACGTCATGAAACGTCGTCGGCTTTGGCCCAACCGGCGTGCGTTTTCAGAGGCTTGTGTTTGCGCGAGCGCATTGGCTTGATGGTGACGCTTTTCCAGCGGTTCAGGCAGAAACTCACCATTTGTTGTTGTGTCCAATTTGATCGGCAGGCGATTTCCGTCCGGGTCATTGCGATGTTTCATACCTAATCCTCCCATCTCTTCCCTGAACACAAAGCTTAGTGAGATTTGGTGGGCAGGTCTATGAAGCTGACGCGCAAATATCCTGGCGCCCAAGCTCTGGTCAAGCTGGGGGTGTATGGGTATCTTTGCGGCATAAACCTTATCCACAAAGGGGCTATTGGTGGGCAATTATCCGAAACTGGCTTTGGCGTTTGCGGCGGCCTTGGTGCTGGTCTTTTATGTCCTCCCTGGTGACCAAGGTGAGCCGAACCCTGACTATGACGTGGTTGTGGTCGGTGCCGGTATTTCCGGTCTGTCCGCCGCGCTTGAACTGGGCCGGGCCGGTGCGCGTGTGTTGGTTGTCGAGATGAACTCAGTGGCGGGCGGCCATGCCGTCATGGCCGGCGGCTTTGCCTTTGCCGACACGCCGTTGCAGCGGGCGCAAGGTATTCAGGATTCTCCCGATGCGGCTTTTGAGGATTGGATGGCCTGGGGGGAAACCAACGACCCGGATTGGACACGCGCTTACGCCGATGGCGCGACCGAGATGGTCTACGATTGGCTCACGGATCTGGGTGTCGAATTCAAAGTTCTGCTGCCCAGTCCGGAAAACCGCGTGCGCCGATTTCATTTCACTCAAGGCAAAGCGGTTCATGCGGTGTTGCCGATTTTGCAAGAAGCTCTGCGTCTTTCAAACATTACATTCGATTGGAATACGGAAGCCGTCGATCTATTGGCCGCAGACGGGCAGATTCAGGGCGTAAAACTTCGCAATTTGCGCGACGACGTGCAACGAGATGTGCGAGCGCACGCCGTCTTGCTGGCAACCGGTGGCTTTCAAAATGATCTCGACCGCGTACGCCGGAATTGGGCAGGCGGTGACGCACCGTTTCTTCTCAAGGGGGCGGGGCACTTTGCGGTGGGTCTCGGACATGACCTGGCGATGGGCGGCGGCGCGGCAGCAACGCGCTATGACACGCATGTCACTTTTCTCAACGGCTTGCGCGATCCGCGTGATCCGGCCAGCGCGTTGATTGCCAGCAATCCAAATTGGGTTTGGGTCAATACCCTGGGCAGGCGTTTTGCTGACGAGTCGGCGTCGGACAAAGCCCTGCTGCCGGAGATCTTTAGTCAGCCGGACAGCACCTATTGGGCAATCGTTGATAGCAAGGGCCGCAACAGTTTCCGGATTCGCGATGCCGTCTGGTTGAATGCCTCGACGGTGTCCTCTGAGATTTTGGACAATCCGGATGTGGTGTTGAAAGCGGACAGTCTCGAAGCTTTGGCAGCGCTGATGGAGATTGACGCGGGCGAATTACAGGCCACCTTGGATCGCTACAATGGATCAATCCAAAATGGGCAAGACATTGACTTTGGCCGGTTTGGCGAGGGTCAGAAACGGCTTCCTTCTGTTATTGCGGAGCCGCCCTTTTATGCAATGCCACTCTTTCCGGTGACTCGAAAAAATCTCGGCGGGATTGCCGTCGATCAAAACTTGAATGTCACCGATGCGGGCGGGAATAGGATTGAAGGTCTCTTTGCCGCGGGTGAATTGACCGGCGTTGTGGGCATCAATGGCGATCATGGCATGTCGGGCACTTTTTTAGGGCCTTCCGTCTTTACCGGACGGCTCGCTGGGCAAGCGGTTTTACGTAAGCTGGAAACAATTGCAGACTGGCAGCCTGCCGAAATTGTCCGTTCAGAACCCGACGAAACAGCGGATGCTGATTGGTTGCCGATATTTGACACGGGCGACCTGATTGAGCTGATTGAGATGGATCGTTCGGGGTATTGGCATTTTGAAACCGCCCATGCCTTCGTTTTGGAACAGCAATGGGCATGCACCATGTGCCATTCGAGTGATCATCCGATGACACCGATCAGTGCACGTGAAGATAAACTAATTCAGACGACGACGTGTTTGTCGTGTCATTGATCTGTTAGGCGGCGGTGGCGGCCAGCTCCACATCAAAACCATCGTTACGCAACTCATCCATAATGATATCCGTCATTTCCGGATTTTGCGATTCGATGACGATGTTGAGGACGGCCTGTTTCAATGAGACATCGGAGAATTCCCGCCGATGTTCGACCTCCAATACATTGGCTCCATGTTTGGCGATCACGGCGCTGACTTTGGCCAGGGCGCCAGGCATGTCGGGCAAGAGAACGCGCAGATACGCAACGCGCCCGTCCCGCGCCAAGCCCTTCATCAGCGCGTGGGAGAGCAGCCGGTTGTCGATATTGCCGCCGCACAAGACCAATCCGACATTCTGACCTTTGAAACGCTCACCAAATTGCAACAAGGCTGCAAGGCCTGCGGCAGCAGCGCCTTCCACAACAACTTTTTCAATTTCCAGCATCAAGTTGATGGCATCTTCGATATGCCGCTCGCTCACCACAAGAATATCATCGACCAATTCTTTGACAATTTTGCGTGTGATCTCGCCCGGCTCTTTCACGGCGATGCCTTCGGCGATTGAAATACCGCCGCCGTCAAACGGCTTTCCGTCGACACAATTTTTCATGCCCGGATAGAGTTCTGTTTGGACACCGATGATCTTGATTTCCGGCTTCAGCGCTTTGGCGGCAATTGCCATCCCGGAGATCAGGCCGCCGCCGCCAATCGGCACAATCATCGTGTCGAGACCGGGGAACGCTTCGAGAAACTCAAGAGATATTGTCCCTTGCCCGGCGATGATGGCTTCGTCGTCGAAAGGATGGATCAAGGTGAGAGATTGTTCAGACATCATGCGGGTGGCGGCTGTGGAGGCTTCGGCGAAATTATTGCCGGCCAAAACCACTTTCGCGCCGAGGCGTTCCGTATTCATCACTTTGGAAAAAGGGGATCCTTCCGGCATGACAATCGTGGCCGGGATCTTCAGCCTTGCCGCGTGATAAGCCACTCCTTGGGCGTGATTGCCGGCCGACATCGCGATGACACCTGCCGCCCGTTCGTCATCGGACAGGCTCAGTAACTTGTTCAGCGCGCCGCGTTCCTTAAAGGCGGCGGTATATTGAAAAATTTCATGCTTGAGATGAACGTTGGCGCCCGTGATCGCGGACAGAGTACGAGAAAAGGTCGCGGGCGTTTTGACCAGACTGTCTTTGATGCGCTCCTCGGCATCCTGGATATCTTGAAGACTCACCGACATAATCCCGGTCGCTCTCCGATAGGTGGACGAGACCGGGTACCTAGACCGAATAGCGGTCAGGCGCAAGCGGCTTTTTTCTCAGCCTTTGGTTTCGGGATCTGGCGCGTGAACAAAAAACGCGAAAATCGAAAGTCCCACCAAGCCGATGGCAGCTACCGCTATGGGCGTAGTTGGTGAATACGCTTCAAACAGGAATGGTCCGGCGAGAGGCCCAATGACCATGCCCAGAATAGAGGCAGACGCCAAGTATCCCGCCACAGTTCCCTGTTCCTCCGGTTTGACGCTCAGGCTTGAGCTGCCGGTGATGCCCGGTGTCGCAAAACTGAACGCCACGCCGAACAAGACATAAGAGAGGTATACGGGCCACATGGAGCTGGCAAAAATGAGATTCGTCATGCCTACAGCAAATATTGGGCACGCGAGGCGCAAAAGGTATTTCGGCCGAACATAATATTTCTGAAGAACGAAGGCCTGCATGATGATCACACAAACGGCCATACAGATGAGTGATTTCATGGCCTCAAGAAGTATGCTGTCAGTGCCGACAATGCCTATGAAATCCTCAATGTAAAACGCCGTGATCAATTGCAGCATGGTGAAGAATAAGAAGAAGAAAAACCACATAGTCAGATAGGGCCATACACGTGGGTCCCACGGTTTGACGTCCACCTTCGACTGATCTTTTTCAAGCTGATGTGCCTTTGGCTCGGGCAAGTAAAAATAAATTAGAGCTATGCCACATAGAGATAGCAATATGGCGAGATACATGGGCGAGACTGGGCTCAGGTCTATTCCTGGTATCATTGAATTCAAGAAAACGGTGCTGCCCCCCAACAGAGGCCCAATCACCGTTCCAATACCCGCAGACACGCCAAGCAATGCCAAGCCTTGAGCTCTTTTGGCTGGCGGGGTTGTGTCGGCAATGTAAGCGCTGGCGGCAGGTTGGATGGCGGAAGCCAAGCCACCGTAGATTAACCTTGCGACGAGAAGGACGAGAAACAATGGCCAAGCAACAAGTGTTCCGTTTATGCCGCCTTGAAGTCCGAAAGCAACGAGAAGCGTGCCGATGCAATAACCGCCCATCCCCAACATGATGATGTTTTTCCGGCCCCATTTGTCACTGGCTTTTCCCCAAAATGGCGCGCACAGAGCCAACATTAAGTTCGAGGCGGCCATAATGATCCCAAACTCTTCCCGAGATTGATCCATGACTGAGATCAACGGCGGCCAGATCACAAACAGCAAGGTCTGTCCCAGGCCATACGTGATGAGACCCAACAACAAGATAATTTTGTCGCGGCTATAGGTTCCCGCATCTTGCGGTTCGGCGGCTTGCGTTTCGGTTGTCAAGAAATTGCCCCTCTTGCCGGTCGTCTCTGGCCTGCTTAGCAGATCAACCGGGTACTGACTGTGACTTTCTTCTCAATTCAATAAGCTTATCCTCAGTAAGGTCATAGGCGAGGAGGAGCGGAATGCTCAGAGCTGCTGCAACGGAAGGAATAATGGCAACGGCGATATAAACCGCGCGAACGGCACTCTCACTTTGTTTAATCACTTCGCCTGTCGATTCTTGGTATCCCATGGCGCTGAGCAAAATGCCGATGACCAGTGGCGCGAAAGTGAAAGACGTTTTCTCGACAAAACTTGAGGCCGATGAAAAGACTCCTTCCCGGCGTTGTCCTGAGAGATGAAAGTCATACTCGATGGTGTCCGGGAGTAGTGATTGACCCATCAAGACAAAACCGCCGGAGGTAACACCGAGGCCAATGATTCGAAGATAGAAAATGACATCTGATTCTTGCGGACCGGCAAACCACCAACTCAGCGTTAAGACAGCATAGATGGCGACGGTAAGAGCAAAGATCTTTTGCTTCTCCATTCGCCGTGTCAATCGAACCCAAAACGGTAAACTCGCTATTGTTGCCAGACTTATGCCCAGGCCGAAATAGGTGATGCCTAAGAATCCGCGGTCCAAAACTTCCGGAATAAAGTAAAAGGCTGTGGCGGTCGTCGAGGCCAGGCCAAACAACTGCAAAAGCTTGACCGAGATTAGCAAGAAGAATGGCCGGTTGCGTAGAGCGGTGCGGAAGGCCTCTTTGATCGGGAAGTCTGTCATAACTTGGGCGGTCGCAGGCGCCTTTGCCGTGGTCAATACGGTTACGCTCATGAGAAGAAAAACTAAGAGGCCAATCACATAAGACATGCTCGCATAGCTCTGCCGATCACCGCCGAAAAACTCAAGCAGCGCCGGCGGAAGGGCGGTGCCCAGCATGCCTGCTATGGAGACAAAAAAGACGCGATAGGAAATGAGCGACGTGCGCTCTTTGAGATCCGTCGTCATCTCCGCCGGCATGGCGAGATAGGGCACATTGAACATAGTGTAACCGGTGAAATAGATGATGAGGGCCAGCGCCATGTAGCTGATCATCAGATTGCTCGATTCCGAGAGATCCGCCGAGAAAATCAGAACGCATGAAAGTGCGGACAGTATGGTACCTGCCGCTAACCATGGACGCCGGCGGCCCCAGGGCGATTTCGTTCGGTCGCTGAGCACGCCGACCACGGGATCGCTGATCATGTCATATATGCGTGTGAAGAAAATCACGGCGCCAGCCACCGCAGGTTCGATACCAAGCTGATTGGTCATGAAAGCCAGGAGAGCCGTGTTGATGAGATAAAGCAGTGTGCTGGTGCCCGCAGAGCCCGCAGCCCATCCGAGCTTGAGCGTTGTTGGCAAAAGCGCCCCAGCGCTAAGAGATGTCATAAACGGCCTTTTCTGTGATGTCGCCTATGCGCGCATTTGATCCATTTGGGGAATGTAGCGTTGTATGGTTGTTCGCAGCGTCCGTAAGATAAAGCTCTCTTGCTCGCGAATACGTTCGGTGGTTCCGGCGACGGCAATCGCGATGGGATGACCGTTGAAATTAGCGGCCAAGGGAACGACAATTGTACCGACGCCTTTTAGGTATAGATCGTATGCAGACAAATGGCCTTTCTCGCGGATGTGACGTATGCTGCTCATGATGTTCTGAGCGTCGTGAGCGATTTTTGAACGAGACCGCTTTTCCATCTTGTTGGTCTCAGCAACCAAGGTATCGATCTGCTCATCGTCCTGTAGGCTCAATATCGCGCGGCCCACCGCCGTTGCGCATAAGGGCGCGCCCAATCCGGCTTCAACTTGTAGAGCAAGAGGATGCTCAGCTTTGTGCACATAGATGATTTGCGTATGCATATTGTTTTGGCCGACCACACTGGCTGTCTCATTGCACGCAATACTCAGCTCATCTGCAATCTGCGCGAGCCAACCTTGACCGACAAGGGCGGGCTCTACCCATTGCGCGAGCCGCGCCAGTTCAAGGGTCGGAAAATAAGATTTGTGGACCCGGTCGAAACTCAGATAGCCAAGTTCGACGAGGTTCTTCAGCAAGGCCAGCGTGCTTGGTTGAGGGTAGTCCAGCGCTTTTTGGATATCGACGGCGCGCATCGGATGCTGGGTTTGGCTGAAAAGCTCCAGAACCTCGAAAATGCGGGCGACGGATTTGCTGATAACGGAGGTCAGAATCAATCCTATATATAATTATTTTACATATATATAGAGTTTCACATGGGGTCAGGAGTGTGTCAATTGACGCCAGGGGACAAATACCGTGGTCTTTCAAGATTGCGGCGGTGAAAAGTGAGGGATGCTGGCTTTATGTCGAGACCTAACCGATCGGGACTCAATTTTCCGGAACTCTTGCTGTTGACCCTCTTCGGATCTTTGCTTGTTTCGGGAACGGCCGATGCGTCTTGCGAGAGCTTGGCCTTTGAGCGCTTTGGCGGGGATGATTTCCCGACGTTGATTACAAGCGCCCAAACAGTTGAGGCCACAGATAGCCTTCCTGCCTTTTGTAAAGTTGAGGGATATGTCGCCCCCCAAATAGGATTTGAACTGCGTTTGCCGACACAAGGTTGGAATGAGAAGTTCCTGATGCAAGGCTGCGGCGGTCTGTGCGGCATCATCAAAATTCAGTCTGCTGACGATGCGTTGGCCCGTGGCTATGCGGTCACTAATACGGATTTGGGCCACAAAGGACAGCCCTTCAGCGGGATTTGGGCATACAACAACCGGACTGCAGAGATTGATTTCGGTTATCGCGCAACCCATGCGGTCGCAAATGTCGCTAAGCGCATAGTGCGAAAATTCTATGACCAGTTGCCGACATTTTCTTATTTCCGCGGCTGCTCGACCGGGGGCCGACAAGGCATGGTGGAGGCGCAAAGATATCCCGATGATTTTGACGGCATTATTTCGGGCGCGCCCGTTCTCAACGAAACCGGTGTGGGGGCACTCCATTTAATTTGGTCTGTTCGGGCTAATCTTGATGCTGCCGGTCAAGCTATTCTCGACGGTGCCAAACTGCCCTTTGTCTATCAAAAGGTGCTCGAAAAGTGTGATGCGATTGATGGCGTCACGGATGGTTTGCTGACGGATCCGCGCCGTTGCGATTTTACCCCGCAAGACTTGTTATGTGCCGATGATTCCGCGGCAGGGCAGTGCTTGACGCCGGATGAAGCCCAGGTGATCCAGAAACTCTATGACGGACCGATGAACTCAAGCGGCGAAAGTCTTTATACCGGCGGTCTGATGCGTGGGTCGGAATACGAATGGGCACCTGGTTTGGTGGGTCTCGGCGAAGAGCCGGCCTTGGCGTTGCAAATGCCGATGCTCAATGATTTTGTCGCCTATATGGCTTTTGATCCCGACCCGGGGCCAGGATTCACAATGATGGATTTTGATTTCGACAAAGATCCGCCGCGGCTTCAAAAGATGGAGGCGATTTACTCCGCCACCAATCCCGACTTAAGCGCATTTCGAGAGCGCGGCGGAAAGATCATCATGTATCACGGCTGGGATGATCTTGAGGTCCCGCCGTTGTCCACGGTTGAATATTATGATCAAGTGACAACACGCGCTGGCGGTGTCGACAGTGTTCAAGACTTCTATCGTCTGTTTATGTTGCCGGGGGTTGCTCATTGCCGCCGGGGCCCGGGGCCGGATGCCATTGATTATCTCAGTTATTTGGAAGACTGGGTTGAGGCGGGTCGTGCGCCGGATTCTGTGACGGCCTCTCATTTGAACGTGGAACAGTCTTATGACGGATTACCGCCCGTCCGTTTCCCGTTACCGCAATCTTCCGTCGACTATGCCCGGCCCATCTATCCCTATCCGGCAGCCCCGGAGTATATCGGCGAGGGTGATGTGAAGGATCCGCTGTCTTGGCGATCTTCTGAGGACGGTGACTCAGACAAAGACTAAGTCTCTTGACTGGCCGCCGCATCGCGCAATGACCTTTGGCGATAATAGATCGTACTGACAATCACCAATGAGAGGATACCGCCTGCCACAAGGGGGATGGTAAAGCCCAGATAGCCAGCGATCAGACCCATGATGAGGGCGCCCATTGCGGGCCCGCCGCGCATGGCGATGGACCAAAGGCTCAGCACCCGCCCACGCATTTCATCTTCGACGTCGTGCTGAACCAATGACTGCGATCCGCTGCCACTGATGGTTTGTGCGATGCCCGATATGCCGACAACCAAAACCGCAAGCCAGAAACTGGGCATAATCATCAACAGGATAAGACTGACCGCGTTGACGAGTATTGCTGGGAAAATGAGAGATCTTAAGAGGCTCAAATCCGTGATATTCGCGAGCCAAGTGCCGCTGAGGATGGAGCCAATTCCCATGGCGCCTGTCAGCATTGCGACACTCCATGCCAAGGCAGCTTCATCTTGCGGGTCGAAACCATAGATAACATCTGCGATGCCGGCAAAAAATTCAGGAAAGGGCCGCACCAAAACGGCACCGATAGCGATCATCAAGATCAGCAAGCCGATTGAAGGGTGGGTGAATGTGTATTTCCATCCTTCCGTGAAATCATTGACGAAGCCGATAAACGGATGGCTCTCTGTGCGCTCTCTCGGTACGAAAGTGGGCAGGTGCAATAACATGAGAGCAACAAGCACACTTATGAAGCTTACACCGTTAAGACCGAAGGCGGCGGCAAAGCCAAATTCGGCCACAACCCAGCCTCCCACAAACGGTCCGATAAAACGGGCCATATTGAAGATGACAGCCGTCAAGGCAATCGCCGGATTGAGAATGTCCCGAGGAATCATTTTCGGCACCATGGTAAGGCGCGCTGTCTGATTGATGGCAAAGGTAATGCCGGTGAGCAATGTCAAGCCGACGATCCACTCAGGTGTAATCAGATCCATGACGGTCAGTATACAGAGCATGAATGACTGCAGGCACGAGATGCTCAAGCAAATGATCAGCACTTTGCGTTGGTCATAGAGATCGGCAATCACACCGCCCAAGGGTGTCAAAAGAATAATTGGTGCGGCTTCGGCGAAGGCCACCATGCCGACCCAAAAGGGCGATTCCGTTAGTTTCCACATGAGAACGCCAAGGGCGACCCGCTGGACCCACATGCCGATTAGCGACAAGGAGTTGCCGGAAGTATAAATCGCAAAGTTACGATTTTGCAGGGCCCGAAGGGCAGCTGAACGTTCCAAGGTAGATACTTTACTCTTACGTGATGGCACAATTTTCCGCTTGAAGCGGACCCTTTATGAGGATCCGCGGAAAGTTGCGCAAGCTGTTATTCTGTCGTGACCGGATCGGCCATTTCCTGTGTTGCCGCGTTTGTTGGCGCCGACTCTCTCAACGCGCGAATGACCAAATTCGGCAAAATCGAATCATCCCAGGTGAAACTGCCTGTTGCCGGATCGAAACCGCCGGGCCCGGTGCGCACGATGACCAGATCCAAAGACCGAACGATATAGACTCGCTGGCCGCCGGAACCGTCGAAAAAAACCATATCATCAACCTCAAAGGGCTCGGAGTGGGTGATGGCGGCGGGCACGCCTTTGCCATAACCCCGCTGCTGTTCATAGGTGGTGCCGAGCCAAGTCTGCAGGCCATAATTGGGATTTGTGTCCGATGGCGTAATGATCTCTTGCATCCACGATTCCGGCACCACCTGCTGCCCGGCGACCTGACCCTTGTTCAAATGCAGCAAGCCAAGACGCAACCAATCTTCGCCCGTGGCCAACAAAGCGCCGGATGTGTGTGGCATGCCGTCTTCTTTGTCGAGCCAGACAAAACTGGTCTTGGTGCCGAGCTTTGACCAAAGATATTCTGACATGGCCTCGGCATAACGCATGCCCGTTGCTCGTTGAACGATCATGCCCAATATCTGCGAGTTGGCGTTGCTGTAAGAAAAGAAGCTGTTAGGCGGATCCAGAACGGGATACTTGATGGCTATTTCATTGATGTCCGTACCGAGCCGAAATTTGATCGCATCCGAGAAGGGGTTGACGCTGAAGGATGGCCGATCAAGTCCGCTGGCCATTTGCAGAAGATGGCGAATGGTGATGTTTGACCGATCATCCTCCGCCCATTCTGTAATGTAGGTAGCCGCCGGTTCATCGATCGATGCAATTTTTCCCTCTTCGATGAGAACCCCGATCAAGAGCGCCAGAACCGATTTGTGCATAGACGCGGAATTGGTGCGAGAGTCGGCGTCATAGCCTTCGCCATAATGAGCAATCTGGACCTGGCCCCCCTGCCAAACAAAAAGAGAAACGGACTTCTGACTCTCGGCAAAGGCGATGATTTCCGCGATGGCGTCTTCGCTGAGAACTCTTTCTTCTGCGGTGGCGATCGGCAATGCTGCTCCAGGCTTGCCTTCAATGGCTTCCTTGGGGTCGTACCACTCAAAATCCGTAATCTGAGTGCCCCGATCGAATGTCATGAGCCGGTTGAAGAATGTCCAATTGGACAAGGCAATCACGATCCCAACCACGATGATTAACCCCAAGAGTCCCGCAACACCCTTGAAAATCCATTTCACGATACGCATAGATGCCTCACCCACTTTTTTACAAATACGGCGCATAAAGCCTGAGAGATCAGGTCTTGTGAAGCGCCCAAATAAGCTGTTGCTGAGAGGTGGATGCTCCCCTCAAGCTAAGCTTCGGCCAAGGTTTTGCTTCTATCTTGCAAGAGTTTGAGGATCATGATGATCGTTGGGACGATCAACAGTGCGCCGATTACATAGGGCGCGCCAAACCCCCAAAAATCAGCAAGCAGGCCGGCGGTGATCGGGCTGATGACCCGTGCCAAGCTTCCTGCCCCCTGATAAACGCCCATAACCGCGCCTTGTTCAGTGGCCTCAGCGCTCTTTGAAACCAAACTCGAAATGCTGGGGTTGAATAGGGAGCCGCCCATTGCGATCAAGGTCAGGGAGACCAAGGCGGACCAAATGTGAGAGGCGTAAGCCAAAGTTAGCAGACCAATTCCCACCAGAAGCAGCGCGGTCAGGACAAGTCTGTGTTCGCCGAATTTTTTAGAAAGGGGGCCAATGGCACCGCCCTGAATGATGACGCTGATAATGCCAATATAGAGCAGCGTGAATCCGATGCCTTGTGGTCCGAGCTGTAAGATGTCGGCACCCCAAAGGGGGTAGATGGTTTCAAACATGGCAAAGGCAATCATGTAGACGAAACCCGTCAGCACCAGCAGCGCCAGAGTTTGACGGCCGAAAGCCATTCGCAAACGGCTAATCAAAGGTGATTTCGGTTTGTCTTTTGATTGTTGACGAATTTCATCGCTTAAACTCTCTTTCAAAAAAAGGATCACACCACATGCCGCAATTAGCGACATAACCATCGACGTCAATGCAGGCGCGGCGTAATTCGCTGTTTCTATCGACTCGCCTGCTAACAAGCCCCCGAGTGCAGGCCCAATGACAAATCCCATCCCCAAGGCCGCTCCCAACAGTCCCAATCCTTTTGCGCGATTGTCTTCTGTCGTGGTGTCGGCAACATAGGCAAAGGCGGTAGCCAAGTTGCCTGCGTTCAGCCCGCCCAATATGCGAGAGATGACCAGTAGCTCGACCGAATTGGCAAAGGCCAGAATCGCATAGGAGATCGCCGTGCCCAGCATGGTTACCGCTAGGATCGGCTTGCGGCCGTACCGATCACTGAGTCTGCCGACAAAGGGGGCCGCCACAAATTGCGCGAGCGAGTAGACGCCCATCGTGACGAAGGTAACGGCGGTGATGCTGAGCTCCAGCTTGACCGCATAAAAGGGGATGAGTGGCAACAGAATGCCGAAGCCCAGAAGATTGATAAAGACGATGAGGACAAGTGTGGGCATAGACGTCTCTTTCTATGCGTTAATCTTCGCAGCGCGGTTGTGAGGCCTCGCCCTTTTGCGCGGCAAGACCAAGGGCGCAAAGGTCAACGACACGCTCCAATCGCTGCATCATATTTTCCCAGCCGGTCTCTGTGCCGAGGGACTCACCCATAAACTCGGCGTCTTTGGCCGCCCGCATGGAAATGAAACTCGCCGCTGCCATCATCACCATCAAAAGTGAGCGCGCGTCATCATCCTTCATCACCGGGACATCTTTTAAGATTGCCCGATGCTCTCGGCCCAATTGATTCCGTATCTCCGACAAGGCATCGGAAATGGCGGTTGGATTCATGATTTCGTCCGCCAGCAGTTCAACGCGAATAGGGTGATCTTTTAAAGACGCAGCATGGTTTGCAACCATGGTCTTGATGAATTTCATCGGGTCGTCGGGTATCCGGTCTTGATCGGTAAGACCGAGCAAACGTTCGCGCCGGGGCCAAATGCGCTTCTTTTCGCCCCAGGCGGCCACCAAACCAGGCAGGCCGCCGAAATAATTGTAAAGCAGGCCTTTGCCGATTCCTGCTTCCTTGATGACCGTATTCACACCCACATTCCGCAGCCCATCCCGGCGTACCACACGATCAAACGCATTGATGATTTCGGCTTCGGTTGCCTCACGTTTGAGGCGCCCTTTGCCTTTCTTTGGTGTGTCTACGATGGTCAACGGGCCGGCTCCACATCATCAAATCCCTCTTGAAATCATGGCTAGCTATTTCTGACCAGTCGGTCAACTTTTTCTTGCGCCAAAACTGGGAATATCAGATAGTTTCGCAGCCCCGACAGACCTGGTGGGTAAGGGATTTGAGGAGGACCTATTCTGTGCTTGAGGCGATTAATCTGAAAAAGACCTACGGCGATTACGACGCCTTGAAAGGTCTCAATCTAAAAGTGAATAGCGGCGACATCTATTGCCTATTAGGGGCGAACGGTGCCGGAAAAACCACTACCATCAACTTGTTCTTGAACTTCATCGAGCCCACTTCCGGGGAGGTGAAAGTCAACGACGTCGATGTCACCAAAGATCCGCTCGAGACTAAAAAGTTCCTCGCTTACATTCCCGAAACAGTCATGCTTTACGGCAATCTCACAGGGCTTGAGAACTTGGAGTATTTCGCAAAGCTGGGTGGTCATAGCGAGTATTCGCGCAAAGATTATCAACGCTTTCTTGATCGTGTCGGCTTGCAAAAGGAAGCCGCGACACGGCGCATTTCTACGTATTCAAAAGGCATGCGTCAAAAGGTCGGTGTTGCAATTGCTTTGGCCAAGAAAGCGAACACATTGCTCCTTGACGAGCCTACGTCCGGTCTGGACCCGAAGGCCAGTAATGAGTTCTCCGAACTGCTGAAGCAATTGCAGTCGGAGGGGGCAGCGATATTGATGGCGACGCACGATCTCTTTCGCGCAAAAGAAACCGGCACGCGCATCGGCATTATGAAGTTGGGCGAACTGGTAGATGAGCTGGATACGGATGCGGTCTCACACGCGGATGTGGAGCGAATCTATTTGGAGCATATGCATTAGGCTCCACTGGGCATTCACATATGCACCCTCCACATACTTTCTTGGTACATCCGTCTGCGGACGAGATGAGATAGAATTCCAATAGGAATGGTGAGAAGGTCGACCCGGAGGCGCCGCCCTTTCCTCTCTCCGCAGAGTTTGTGGCGTGGTTTATGTTTTCGCGTTCAGCTCGGTCAGCTGGCCCCGGTGGAAGATCAACGGATTGCCGTCCGCTTGGGCAAATCGTTCCACACGGCCAACCAGGATGACGTGATCCCCGCCGGCATAAGTGTGCTCGAGGGCGCATTCGAAATGTGCTACGGCGCCGCTGATCAACGGTATGTCGTGCAACCCTGTTTGTGTTGCCATCCCGTCAAACTTGTCGTCATCGGTTGACGCAAAGCGGAGTGCGACATCTTTTTGGTCACCGGCCAAGACGTTGACCGCAAAGTGACGGCAGTTCAGGAATTGGTCTGCAATATAAGTAGAGCGTTCCAGACACCAAAGGATCAGAGGGGGATCGAGCGAAACGGAGCTGAAGGAATTCACAGTGATCCCGAAGGGACGGGCGCTTGCCGCGCCGCTTGTGATGACCGTTACGCCGGTTGCAAACTGTCCCAACGTATCGCGAAAGTCGCGATGCTGGGTCCCGTTACCGTCGAATTTGTCTGGGCTGGTCGAGCTCGAATCCATTTCGCCATTTGCCACGAAACAAATCCGCGCGGCAAGACGACTTTTCGCCAGTTTTTTCCCCGGTTTTTGCGGGGCTTCTTTCGCTGACCGATAAGCGGATAGGATTTCGTTGTTTACCGCTTTTGCGTGATCGCATGCCGGACAAGGTGATATGACATCGGCCCATGGAATACGACATTGCCCCAGATGCCATTGATCCGAATGAAAGCACACGCCCCATTCGGGCTCTGCTGCGCGGACTGCAAGCCCTTCAATCTTTGAATGAACATAACGGCGCGACCGTGACGGAAGTCGCCAAGATTACCCGGCTGCCGCGTACCACGGCCTACCGGGTGCTCGAGACCTTGCGTGTCGGCGGCTATGCGGATCGCGACCCGAACGATGACCGTTACCGTCCGACGATTAAAGTGCGCATGCTCGCCGAAGGTTATGAACAAGAGGCGTGGATTCGGGATATCGCCCGTCCGCGTATCGAAGATTTGAGCCGCGAGATCGTTTGGCCGGTTTCGATTTCGACGCTGTCCGGGTCAACGATGTTGGTTCGGGAGACGACCGATCAGTCGAGCCCTCTTGCATTGCAGCGCTACTCTGCAGGATTTCGTGTGCCTGTCTTGGTGACTGCGGGTGGTCAGATTTACATTTCATATTGTACCGACAAACAGCGTGAGACGTTGCTACAGATTCTTTCGGCTTCGGAAAATCCGGATGACGCCCTGGCCCGCGAAAAGCCCATCGTTGACCGGATCATTTCGGAAACGCGCAGCCGTGGTTATGCCTTTAGCATGCGCCCGAGTTTCGGAGAAAATAGTTTGGCGGTCCCCATTATGTCCGATGGGACGTATTATGCCAGTTTGATCATGCGTTATATGCAATCTGTTATGACGCCGGAAAAGGCGGTGGAAGATTTTGTCGATCAGCTGAAATCAGCAGCGGATGACATTGGACGCGGCATTAGCCAAAGCCGGAGTGCCTGATGATGCTTCGTGCATCAGGGCGCCGGTTGTAAAGACAAGAGAAGTGGGTCGAGTTATGCCGGGTGTGAAGGTATCAAGACATTTCGTGACGGTTCAGGCATCAGATGGCGAGCGTCAGGTGCATTATCGGCGTGCCGGATCTGGGCCCTTGATCGTGATGTTGCACCAAAGCCCGACGTCTTCAGAAGAATATGTGCCCATCATGGAAGAATGGGGGCAGAATTTTACCATTATCGCCCCGGATACGCCGGGTTATGGTCTTTCGGATCCGATCAATATCGTCAAACCGACGATCACGGATTTTGCCAGAAACATTGCCGAGTTTCTTTCCGCCCTGGGCATTGATAAAGCCGCGCTTTACGGCATGCACACCGGATCCAATATTGCGATTGAATTTGCCCGTCTTTACCCGGAGCGCACTCTGGCCGCCTATGCCGAGGGCGTGATGTTCCTCACCCAAGAAGAAAAAGACTTTATCATCGGCGGTTACTTTGCCGACTTTACGCCGCAACCTGCCGGCGGGCATCTGCCGAAGATTTGGGCGCGGATGCGAGACCAATTGATCTTCTTTCCGTGGTTCGATCGCACACCCGAAGGGCGCATGAGTTATAATGTTGCGCCGCCTGAGGTCGTGCAGGCCTATGTCGTCAATCTGCTACGTGCCGGCAAGAATGAACCTGACGCGTATGCCGCCGCTTTTGATTACGACACGGCCGATGCGCTTGTGGAACTTAAAGCACCGACATTCGTTGCCTTTTCCAAACCGGATCCGCTGTCGGCGCAAATTCCGCGTATGCCCGAATTGCCGGAGAAGGTCGAAACGGATCTGTATGAAAACCGCGATGTCAGCAATCAGAAAGCGATAGAATATTTAGGACGATTTGCCGAGGTGTCGGAAATCGGACTGGGTAACTCACAGTCTGCCTCGAAGACGACGTGGAGCGAGATTGCGGCGGTTGGTGATGACGAGTTATTTGTGCGCCGGGCAGGGCAGGCAAATGAGAAACGTCCGGTTCTCATTTTGCATGCCATTGGATCGGCATCTGCACGGGCCTTGCCGTTGATCAATCAGTTGGGCGAAACGCGGCAAGTCATCGCGCCTGACTTGCCGGGGCACGGTGATACCGGCGGGACGGCTTTCTCCATCGCCGCTACGGTTGACCAGCTGATCGCGCTTATTGAGTCGTTGAATATGAATAAGGTCGACATTTTGGCCCTGGAAACGGGAGGTCAGATTGCCACGGCTCTTGCCGCCAAAGCACCGGACCGGGTCGGGCGTATTGTGATTGACGAGCCTTGGTTGATTGAAAGCTCCATGAAGGAAGAGCTGGCGCAGAATATTGCCCCGCCGCTCGACGCCAATTATTTCGGGGGATATTTGCTGGCGGCCTGGTACGCTTTGAGAGACGGTGAACTCTTTTGGCCGTGGTATGCCGCCACCAAGGAAAACACCATCCAACGGCCGCCTAAGATCGATCCACAAGACCTGCAGGACAGGCTATGTGACTTTTTAAAAGCAAAGCCCGTCTATGCTGACGCCATTAGCGAGGTTATTCATTTTGATCAAGATGCCCAGTTGCGCGGATTGGATCACGAGGTTTTGTTTGTCACTGAGGCGCTGAGCCCCCATATGATTCAGGCGCGAGATGCTGCTGATCTGACACGCGGTGGCCAGGCAAAAGAACGGTCGCCGGAGATCAGCGATAGCGTCAAGATTGCGGCAGAATTTTTCGATTCCGAATGATGACACGATGAAAGGACACGTCCATGTCTGATACAGCCCACGCCGATATCGGCTCAAACTCGGGAGCCGGCGTTAAGCAATTCGAAGCCATACTGGATTCGTCGCGGATTCTTACATCGGAAGAGGATCGAGCCTTTTACAGCCAAGACATTTTCAATCAAGGGGAAACAGTTCAGGCTGTTTTGCAACCGACCAGCGTTGAGGAATTGGCTGCGAGCGTCAAAGCTGCGACAAGTGCCGGCATGGCTGTATTTCCGCGCGGCGGCGGTATGTCGTATACGGATGGTTATTTGCCGACCGTGGGCAATGCGGTGACGATCGATACGCAAAAAATGAATCGGATCGTCGAGATCAACACCGATGACATGTATGTCACGGTTGAGCCTGGTGTGACTTGGGAAGAACTTGACCTGGCATTGAAAGAAAAAGGCGTCCGCACGCCGTTTTGGGGCCCGTTCTCAGGAAAATTTGCGACCGTTGGCGGATCGGTCACGCAGAATAGCGTCAGCTACGGGTCCGGCGATGCGGGTCCAGCCGGTGATTCCCTCACCGGGTTTGAGATTGTGACTGCGAATGGCGATGTCATCAAAACCGGATCGGGCGGCGGTGAGCACGGCAAACCGTTTTACCGACATTTCGGTCCGGATCTGACGGGGCTTTTTTCCGGCGATGCGGGTGCCTTGGGCATTAAGGCAACCATCTCCTTGAGATTGATGAAGCGCAAACCTGAAGTCATGTGCTTTTCCTATAATTTCGATACGTTTGATGCCATGGGCCAGGCGGCGTCTGCTGTCGCGCGGGAAGGCATCGTCACTGAATCCTTCGGGATTGACCCTGAGCTCAACAAAACAAATCTCGGCCGGACCGAAAATGCGGGTATGGGCCAAGCCTTGAAGAATGTTTTGGCGATCGGGGCTGCCGGCCGCAATCCGATTTCCGGTTTGGCGCAAATGATCAAGGTTGCTATGGCCGGAACATCCGTCTTTGCGACGGATAAATACACGTACCACTTCATTATTGAAGGCCATGACGCAGCGTCTGCTTCGGCGCAAGCCAAGCTTATTCGCAAACATTGCGATCCGCTGGGTATGGAAGTGCCCAACACGGTGCCCGCCACCTTCCGCGCTAATCCATGGCAGCCTATGAACAACATCATTCTGCACCCGACCGGTATGCGCTGGGTGCCCTGCCACGGTGTTGTTTCGTTTTCACGGCTGCAGTCTTTTCACGATGATCTGACGGCGCTTTATGCCTCTTACGAGAGTGAGATGCAGGAGAAGAAAGTAATCAAGGCAGCCATGTTCACCACGGCGATGAACGGCTTCCTTTACGAACCGGTCTTTTATTGGGAAGACAATCGCGAGCTGTTCCACAATCGCGTGATCGACGCGGAATTCCTGCCGGTCTTCCAGACGTTCGAGACCAACATGGCTGGGCGTGAATTGGTTCACAAAATGAAGGCCGAAATCATCGATTTGTTCCATAAGCACGGGGCTATTCACTTCCAAGTTGGAAAAGTTTATCCGCTGCTGCGCAATCGCAATCCCGCAGCGGTCAGTCTGCTGCGGGCGGTTAAGGCTCATGTCGATCCGGACAATCTCATTAATCCTGGTGCCCTTGGGCTTTAGGTTCTGTTTCGAGTAAGAGGAAAAGTGAAATGTCGCTAGCCGAGTCATTAGATTACGACTTGATGGACGAAACACGCAGCTTCGTTGGTGAAACCACGAAGCTGATGATTAACGGTGAATTTGTTGCGTCAGATTCCGGTAAGACGATTGATGTTATTGACCCGGCGACCGGCAAGATATTTGCGCAAGCCTATATGGGCGGCAAATCAGACATCGATAAAGCGGTAAAGGCGGCCAGAGCGGCGTTTGAAAATCCCACCTGGTCCCGCATGCCGTCTCATGAGCGTCAGCGTTTGATGCTGAGATTGGCTGACTTGATGGAAGAAAATGCCAAACTCTTCAATGAACTTGAGGTCATCGATAATGGTTTGCCCATGCAGATCGCGTCGATGGGCATGTTCCCCTTCTGCTCCAATATGATTCGTTACTATGCCGGCTGGGCCACCAAGATTTCTGGCGACACCTTGCCGTCGAGTCCTTTCGGACTGCCGCCGGATGCCGAAACACTGACTTATACATTGAAAGAACCCATCGGTGTGGTCGGTGCCATTACGCCGTGGAACTTCCCGGTGGGTATGCTTGTGTTGAAACTGGGGCCGGCTCTGGCGACCGGTTGCACCATGGTGATCAAGCCTGCGGAGCAAACTCCGATGACGGCTGCATTGGTGGCCAAATTGATCAAAGAGGCCGGATTCCCCGACGGTGTCGTCAACTTCGTCAATGGGTTTGGCGAAGAGGCCGGTGCCGCCTTAGCTGATCATCCAGACGTGGACAAGATTTCGTTCACCGGCTCAACAGCAGTAGGCAAGAAGATCATTCATGCCTCGACCGGTAATCTCAAAAAGGTGTCTTTGGAGCTCGGTGGTAAGTCGCCTGTGATCGTGTTCCCGGATGCGGATTTCGAACAAGCAATCCCCGGTGCCTTGAGAGCGGCCTTTTTCCTTCAAGGACAGAATTGCATGGCCGGCACGAGGCTGTTTGTGCATGAAAAAGTCTATGACCAATTTGTCGGCGGTCTGTCGGAAGCGATGAACTTCTTCAAATTGGGCCCCGGTATGGATCCTGAGACCACTTTGGGTCCGCTCATTTCAGCGACGCAAAAAGAACGCGTGATGGGATTCATCGATAGCGGTCAACAAGAAGGCGCAGAATTGGTCAGAGGCGGCGGTTCGCCGGACTCGCCGGGCTACTTTGTCGAGCCGACATTGTTCTCTTGCCCCAGCGGTGAGCTGAACGTCGTAAAGAATGAGATCTTCGGTCCGGTTCTTTGTGCGGAACGTTTTGGAGATGAAGATCTTGACGAGATCGCACGGCGGGCCAACAGCACCATTTATGGGCTCTCGGGTAGCGTTTGGACGCGGGACTTATCGACGGCCCATCGTATGGCCCGTCGGATCGATTCCGGCCAAGTCGGTATCAATGTTCACGCGGCTCTTGATCCGGCAACACCTTTCGGCGGCAACAAGCAATCGGGCTGGGGACGTGAGTTTGGCAAAGAAGCCCTCGACTTGTATGTCAAAGTGAAAGCTGTTACCGCTGTGCTCTAGGTAATAAGCTGAAATCTAAAATGGTTTGAGTTTACAAGGTGGCCCTGAGGCCGCCTTGTTTTGTTTTCCGTCAAAGTATGCGGGGTCTCATATATGTCATCGGCGACAAGCATGTCGGTTCTGATGTTCACGGTTTTTCTGAACCTGATCGGCTTTGGACTCATTCTGCCGATTTTCCCGCTTTACGCTCAAAATCTAGGGTTAAGCCCAACGCTCATCACTTTTATTATGGGCGCCTATTCATTGGGTCAGTTCGTTACGGCGCCGCTTTGGGGGCGCCTGAGCGATTCAATCGGCCGCCGCCCGATCATGATCGTCTCGCTGATCGGTTTCGCCATCTCCTATATTCTGCTCGCCTATGCCAAAACCGCTGAGTCACTCTTCATCATCAGATGTATGTCCGGCGTCTTTGCCGGTAATTTGGCCATTGCCTATGCCTATATGAGCGACATTACGTCGGGCGCCGAGCGGGCCAAAGGCATGGGCCGCTTAGGCGCCGCCTTTGGTGTCGGTCTGGTGGTTGGGCCGGCCATCGCCGGTGTGATAGCCGAGTTTTACCCGGAAGATGCTTTCTTCGTCACCGCTTGGGTCGCCGGCGCCCTTTCTTTTGCTGCTGTGGTGGGGACGATTTTCTTTCTCCCCGAAACACTCACACCGGAAAAAAGAAAGCCGCTTGGTGATTGGAAGCCCAAGCTGTCGATGCCCAAGATGGATTCTCTTGTTCGGCGCCCCGTGTTGATAGCGCTTTTAGCGATGAGCTTTCTCGCGCTCACATCGATCGGCGTCATCACATCGACCATGGCTTTGTGGATGAATGCGGTTTTGGGTGCGACGAAGTCGGAGGTCTCCTACACCTATGTGGCCATTGGCGTGATTTCAGCGGTGATTCAGGGTGGTATGATCGGTCCTCTCACACGCTGGCTCGGCGATTGGCAATTGGCCATGTGGGGTATTGGCCTACAATGTATCGGCCTGTTTCTCATGGCTCTTTCCGCCGGATACCTGTTGTTCGGTCTTGCCATCTTGTTGATGAGTGCGGGCTCATCGGTTTCCAACCCCGCGATCACAAGCCTTGTCTCTAAGGAGGCCAGCGATGATGAGGCCGGTACCGTGTTGGGCATTTTTACCTCGGCGGGAAGTTTGGGGCGCATCATCGGGCCTTGGTCCGCCGGGCCGCTTTACTCGGCAATCAGCATTGCTTCCCCCTTCTTCTTCGGGGCACTTCTCATGTTGCCGGCGATCGCCGCCGGCTTCTTGATCAAGGGCCGTTTGTCGAGCAAAGAGGCGGTTGAAGCGAAACCTTAGACAGGTTTGACGTCAAAACCGACCCGGGGAAAGTGGACGGCCACTTTGCCCACGCGCTCGTGTTCGCGGCCAATCGTGATGTGTTGTGCTGAAAGCGAGATAATGTGGCCCTCGACCGCATCTTTGCCGTAATCAATCGGCGTCACCGTGACATGATCTGAAGGTTTCAACCCTTGGGGATCTCGCTCATCTGCCTGTTCGACCGCCGTCGGCTCGCTGTTCTTGGCGATCTCAATGGCCTCCTCGGCGGATATGTCCTGACGGTCGCCATAGCCGATCGCTTCCATGGCATCGGCCCATTTGCGGACGATGGGAAACTCTTCCAGTAAGGTCTCGGCAATTGGCGTCGCCCGTCCGCGTAAGAACCAGACATTCATAAAGGCGTTGATGTCCGCCAGACCTGGCGCATCCCCCATAATCCAAGGTTTGCCGTCTTGCAAATGATCGCTGATCCAACCGGCAAAGCATCGCCATTGGGCGCGGGCGGCGGCTTCCAATGGCTGGAGTTTGGCGGGTTGAAAGTCTTCGCCGGTCATCGCTTCTCTGTCTTGAATAAAGGCCTCGGGCAGTTTGTCTCCCATAAAGGCAAAGGCGATGGTGCGGCTGGCTTTAAAGAAGGCCGTGTCAGCCCAAAAGCCGAGGCCGAAGGGCATGCCCATTTTGCCGCCGGGATAAAGTGTTGGTGTGGGATAACGCTCTTCCAGAACCCGCATCATGATCCGCGTGTCGCAAAAGATATCAGCGCCGATTTGCATGACGGGTGTTTTGCGGTAACCACCGGTCAGCGGCATGAGATCCGGTTTCGGCAGCACCGACGGTACTTTTACCGAGTTCCATGCGAGACCCTTGATCCCGAGGGCTTTGCGCGGTTTTTCGGAAAAAGCCGACGGATCATAATGATGTAAAATAATTTCCGGCATGCGATCGCTCATGTGCTTCTTCCCTTTTCCTTATTTGTTTCATGTAGCCCCGCGGCGATTCCTTCGATCCCGCTGCCTTCGATAGGCGTGTCTTCCACCTCGACATCGAAGGTTGTCAGCATTTTGCAGACCATAATATAGACCCCAATGATGATCGTCGCTTCCATGACCTCCGCATCCGTGAAATGAGATCGCAGCTTTTCCAACTGCTCTGCAGAAGCGCCGTCATTCTGAACCACCTCATCGACAAATTGAATGAGGTCATTCTCTAACCGGTCAAATAGGCTGCTATACTTCTCCGACCCCAAGGCATGAATGCGCTCTTCCGACATGCCAATTTCCCTGGCGACCCGTTCATGCTGGAAAAGCTCGTAGGGATTTCGGCAAAGATGTCCCACCCGTAAAATAATGATTTCGCGATGTTCGTCACTGAGAAGGCCATGGCTCAAATAAGCATTGAAAAAATTCATCAACGGCTGAAAGAGGCTGGGAGAGACAGCGAGCAATCGGAAAACATTGAGCGGCGGAATGGCGTTCAGGAGCTTGCGGTCGGCTTCGGCTAAGCTGATGGGGTCGGGATAGGGAATGCGGGCCATAAATGCTTCCTCTTTTGACTCGAATTTTCTGCCACCTTATCGGAAAATCGTGTTTTGAATGAGATTTCACGCAAAGGCGCCAAAATGTCAGAAATTCGCACCACGGCCCAAGACGTTATTCGTTTCTGGTTTGAGGACACAACACCCCAGCAATGGTTTTCAAAGAGTGATGCTTTTGACGCCACAATCGCTGAGCGCTTTGGGGCTGATGTGCGGTCGGTTGGCGATGCGCTCGAAGCTGGAGCGCCGCCCCCCTGGGGGACGGAAATTAAAGCCCTGTTGGCTACAGTGATTTTGCTGGATCAATTTCCGCGTAACATTTTCCGCGACACGCCGGACGCCTTTCGATACGACCCTTTGTCACTTGCGCTCACCCGGCAGGCGATTGATACCGGCGAGGATATGAAACTTCAGCCGGTGGAGAGATCATTTCTGTATTTGCCCTTGATGCACAGTGAGTCCCTCGATGACCAAGTCAAAGGCGTGGAAATGATGGAAAGCCGCGTGGGGACCCAAGACAATATTTATCACGCCATTGAACATCGCAAAGTGATTGAGCGATTTGGCCGGTTTCCTCATCGCAACGCGATTTTGGGCCGGGAGTCGACGCCGGAAGAACGCGAGTTCCTTGAGCAGGGCGGGTACACGCCCTAGAGATTTAACAGAGTATTAATGTGTGGGTGAATGTGCCGAAAAGCAGACCCCAAAAAAGGCGAAAGCGGGCCTGAGGGGGACCCGCTTTCTTGTTGCCGAACGGACAGAGGGATGGAGAGTCCGTTCAGTCCGACAACGCTTAAATCGTCATCACTCAGGCAGTACGACCTTGTCGATCACATGGATCACACCATTACTGGCTTCCACATCTGCTGAGACAACATTTGCGTCATTAATTTTGACACCATCTGTGGCATCGACGGCCAAGTTGCCGCCCTGAACGGTTGCAACATCCATGGTCTTGCCTGCGATATCGCCTGACATCACTTTACCGGGGACGACGTGATAAGTCAGAACGGCGACCAACTGGTCTTTGTTTTCAGGCTTCAGAAGGTCTTCAACAGTGCCTTCCGGCAGCGCAGCAAAAGCATCGTCGGTCGGTGCGAAAACGGTAAAAGGACCTTCACCTTTCAGGGTTTCAACCAAATCAGCAGCCGTCACAGCAGCAACCAAAGTGTTGAAGGAACCCGCAGAAACAGCGGTGTCGACAATATCTGCCATGGCAGGTTTGGCTTCAGAATGACCGCCTGCTTGAGCAGAAACGGCGCCAAAAACCAGTGGCAAAGCAAGAACGAGCCTGCTCAGAATGGATGTGATTTTCATCGGTAACACTCCCTTAATTTTTCAAAAAAACACTCGTGTTTGGCGCCAACATCGAGCGGTCTGAGCCACAATCAATTGATCCCGTGGTTCATGGCCTTGTTTACGAATTGCCATGGCCATTGGATCAAAATGGAGCAGGGGGCTAGGTTTTGTTTGCTCTGCGACTTGCCAAAACCCCAGCTATTGGAAGCCTTCCGGTGGTCTGGTAAAACTTCGATAGGAAAAACCAAGCCAACCATGGGGCTAAGTTGATGATGAGGTGGTTTCTTACTGTCTTCGCTTTATTGGTTTTTTTGGGCGCCGGATGGATCGCGAATTGGTCTGTAAACGCCAATCAGGAAATCGGCGTCCAAGAAGTTATTCCTGCAGAGCAGAATGCCCCTGGGCGATTTGTCGACGTCGACGGGCGCAAACTTCACGTTCTTGTGAAGGGTGACTTAAATGCCGATCCGACCGGCGTCCCCTTGCTGTTGTTGCATGGCTTTTCTGTCGCGGGCCACAAGACGTGGTTTCCCTGGGCGGACCGTCTGACCACTGAGAGAACCATTATTGTGCCTGATCTGCTGGGATTTGGTCACTCCGAGCGGGTCATTGAGCCGCACGCGGATTTAACCCACCAGGGGCAAGCACGACTGATCAAGGGGCTTTTGGACGAGCTCGGTGTCGCCAAAGTGGATTTAGTCGGATGGTCCTTCGGCGGTGCTGTGGCCTCCGAAACAGTCTTGGATTTTCCTGATGCTGTTCGGAGCCTGGCTTTGGTAGCAGCGCATGTCTATTACACAGATGACAACAATCCTTGGGAATGGTTTGGCTCATTGCCTTTTGGTCTGGGGCGGACCTTTGTTTGGAACTCGATCGGTGGGGGCCCCAGCGGTTGGGCGGCGCGTGCCTGCGACAGTGATCCTTCAACCTGTGATCGGCATGACGTTACACTCATTGAGAATACCGTCGATGGATTGCGCGCGATTAACCGGCTCACTCAAGTGAGCCGGGTTCCTTACGATTTGGCGCAGCTTAAAACGCGCACGCTTGTCTTCTGGGGGGAGGATGACCCAATTGTGCCGTTAGACGACGGGGTTCGGCTTGCCGATGAAATTGGCGCGGCAGAGACACATATTATTCCGGGTGCAGATCACTCGCCCCATGAGAAAAACCCGGAAGAAGCAGTGAGAATCCTGCTTGATTTCTTTAGAGCCGGCACTTAGCCGAAAGTGCGGCGGCTCCACTCGCGCGTCACATCGATCATTGTATCAATGATCTTATTGAGTTCCGTTTCCGTGGTGGTAAAGGGCGGCATGGCGTAAATGACGTCGCCGAATGGACGGATGAACACGCCTTCTTCGATGAAGCGCTGTTTGAGCCAATTGAGATCCGGTGTCACGCCAAGCTGAATGACGCCAATAGCCCCGCGAACGCGCACATCGGCAACACCTTTAATATTCTGTGCGGCCATCAGCTTGTTTTGGAACTGCTTCTCTATTTCGGCCACTTGTTCCAAACGGGGCTCCGTTTCAAACAGATCCAGCGAAGCATTAGCGGCGGCGCATCCCAGCGCGTGCCCCATAAATGTCGGCCCATGCATCAACGCATGATTCGAGTCGCCGGACAGAAAAGGTGCTGCGACTTCGTCTGTGCTGATGGCGGCAGAGAGCGGCATTACGCCGCCGGTCATCGCTTTGGATACGGTCATGATGTCCGGCACGACGTCGGCGGCCTCTGCCGCAAACATCGTTCCTGTGCGGCCGAAGCCGGTCATGATCTCATCAAAGATAAGCAAGACACTATTTTTTTGCGTGACGTTTCGGATAAATCGGAGACAGTCTTCATCATGAAACTTTAATCCACCGGCGCCTTGTACAAGTGGTTCGGTAATGACGGCGGCCAGCTCATTTGCATGATCCTGAATGAAGCGCTCAAAGTCTGAGCGGCTCTGATCGTCTTGAGGCAGTTTTAAAACATAGTGTTCCGCGAGCGCCCCGCCGAACATTTTGTGCATGCCGTCATCCGGGTCGCAGAGAGCCATCGTGCCCAATGTGTCGCCATGATAAGCGTCTGCAAAGCAGACAAACTTCTTATGATTGTCGTATCCCTGATTAATCCAGTATTGCATGGCCATTTTCATGGCGACTTCGACACTGACCGAGCCGGACTCCGCAAGAAACACGCGGGTGAGGTTGCCGGGGGCGAGATTGGCCAATCGCTTTGCAAGTCTGTAAGCTGGCTCATTGGCCAAGCCGCCAAACATCACGTGAGAAACCTGCTCCATTTGTGTCTGCATGGCTGACAAAATGTGAGGATGATTGTAGCCGTGGCAAGTTGTCCACCAGCTTGAGCAGCCGTCGATCAACTCCCGGCCGTCGGCCAGGGTAATCGTTTGCCCTTCTGTTTTGACCACCGGTGACGGAAGCGGGGCATCTTTCATCTGCGTATAGGGGAGCCAAAGGTGGTCGATGCCCTCCGTGAGCCAATCTGGCATCGAATCCGACGTCATTTCCTTTACCACCATTTTCCGCTATGTCAGAGCAACTGGCCAGGGGTGTACACGACCCCCTTTGGCTTTGCAAATTGGGATCACAATGTCGAGCTTGGACAAATTTGCCGAAGAAAAACTGGCTGCTTTGGAGGCTCAATCTTTGCGCCGGACTTTGCAGGTGACCGATCGCCGCGCTGATGCCCATGCCTGGCGCTCGGCCGACGGCAAAAAAGACCGGCTCATCTCATTCAGCTGTAACGATTATCTCGGCTTGTCTCAGCATCCTCAAATTATGCAGGCCGCCAAGGCTGCCATTGATGAGTTCGGTACCGGGGCCGGTGCCTCGCGTTTGGTGACCGGAAACTATTCCTTGCTGCAGGTGCTCGAGGACCGTTTGGCTAAGCTCAAAGGCACAGAGGCGTGTGTTGTGTTTGGGTCCGGCTATCTCACCAATCTGGGTGTCATTCCAACTTTCGCCGGTCCCCGAGATTTGCTGCTTGTGGATGAATTGGCCCATGCCTGTCTTTATGGCGGTGCGCAGCTGGCCGGGGGCCGTTTGGAAGTTTTTCGTCACAACGATGTCGATCACCTGCGCCAATTGTTGACACAGCATCGCGACTCTTATCGCCACGCGCTGATTCTTACCGATGGGGTTTTCAGTATGGACGGTGATTTAGCGCCCGTCCCGGATTTGTCGGATCTTGCCTCAACCTTTGACGCTTGGCTCATGACCGACGACGCACATGGCATTGGGGTGATCGGTGACGGGCGGGGATCTTCATTCGTTTGGGGCGGTGATCAGCACCGCGTGAACGTGCCGTTGCAGATGGGGACTCTGTCAAAAGCGGTTGGGTCATATGGCGGTTATCTCTGTGCCTCGCAGGCGGTTGTTGATTTGCTCAAAACCCGTGCCCGGAGTTTTGTTTATTCCACAGCATTGCCGCCGGCATCGGCGGGGGCTGCGATCGCGGCTCTTGATTTAATCGAAAGCGATTCTGCCTTGCGTGATCAACCCATTAACCTCGCGCGTCGCTTTTGCCAGTCCTTGGGGTTGGCCGACCCACAATCACCCATTGTTCCTCTTGTCATCGGCGGGGCAAATGAAACACTTGCCGCTTCGGATCTCCTCGAAACATTCGGTTACTTGGTAACAGCTATTCGTCCCCCGACAGTGCCTAAAGGAACGGCTAGGTTACGTTTCACGTTTAGTGCCGGGCACACAATGGATGAGGTTGATCGTTTGGCAAAAATTGTCAGTGAGCACCTATTGCCGAAGGCTGCACAATGACGCGCGCTTTTTTTGTCACCTCTTCCGGCACCGAAATCGGCAAGACGTTTGTGACGGCTCTGTTGTGCCGCGCCATGATCAAGCGCGCTTTGGTGCCGGGTGCCTTAAAACCCATCATGTCCGGCTTTGATGTGGGTGACCTGATGGCAAGCGATGCCGGGCAATTATTGTCGGCATTGGATGTGCCGGTGACGCCCGATACGGTCGCCTCCATAGCCCCGTGGCGTTTTACGCCGGCCATTTCTCCGGATATGGCGGCAAAACGGGCAGGTACCGAAATCGACATGGATGATCTGGTGCAATTCTGTCGATTGGGGTTAGAGGCGCCAAGCGATGCTCTATTTGTCGAAGCGGCAGGCGGTGTCATGGCGCCGATCAATGACTCGCATCTCATGATTGATTGGGCAGAACGGTTACGGCTGCCCATCATCTTGGTTGTCGGCTCTTATCTCGGCACGATCAGCCATACACTGACGGCGATTGACGCGCTGCGCTCACGTGGCTTGGCCATTGCTTCGGTGGTGATGTCGGAGTCGATGACCAGTCCAGTTCCCTTGGAAGAGACTGCCGAAACGATTTTGCGTTATGCTCAGGACATTCCTATTTCAATCCTTCGGCGTGATGCAGGTGTCTCGGATGCGGAAACGCTTTTGCAGACTCTTCTCGCATCTTAGGTCGATTTTGCTTGCCATTGTGCTGCGATGCCGGATAGGTCGAAGGCATGCCCGTTTCCTCAAGCTATCGCGCCGACGCCGTTTATCCCCTCATTGGTGAGGGTTTTTACGATCCTGTGGAAGCTGCATCGTTTCCGAAACTTGAAACAAGATATCGCAATCAGCGCTGGGCCGAGCGGGTTGGTTTAGAGTCGCTTTCTTCTGAAGAGTGGCAAAAATATTTCGGGCGCTTTGACCCCTTGCCGGAAAACGTGTCGCCGCCATTGGCCATGCGTTATCACGGTCACCAATTTCAAAATTACAATCCAGAGATCGGCGACGGGCGCGGGTTTTTGTATGCCCAATTGCGTGACGTGGCAGACAATAGACTTTTGGACTTGGCGACCAAGGGAAGCGGTCAGACGCCCTTTTCAAGATTTGGCGATGGCCGTTTGACTCTCAAAGGCGGTGTGCGTGAAGTACTGGTCACCGCCTTACTTGAGGCCTTGGGAGTCTACACATCAAAAAGCTTCAGTTTGATTGAAACCGGTGAGCAGCTTTACCGCAACGATGAGCCTTCGCCGACACGGTCAAGCGTATTGGTTCGTCTCGGTCATTCCCATATTCGGTTCGGCACGTTTCAGCGCCATGCCTTTGAAAAGAATGCCGATCGATTGCGGGCTTTGGTCGATTACTCCGTCGCGCATTACTACCCGGATCTGGTCCCGCTTGAAGGGGACGAGAAAGTGGCTGGTTTCTTGCGCAATGTCTGCGAGGTATCCGCAAATCTGGTGGCACAATGGATGGCGGCGGGATTTGTTCATGGTGTTCTGAACACGGACAATATGAATATCACCGGTGAGAGCTTTGATTATGGTCCCTACAGATTGTTGCCGACCTATCAGCCGGGTTTCGTTGCTGCCTATTTCGATGAAACCGGTCTTTATGCCTTTGGCAAGCAACCTGAAGTGGTTCTGTGGAATTTAAAGCAGTTGGCGGGCGCGCTTCTTCTGATTTGCGATAAGGACGCGCTTGTTGACGCGCTCAATGCCTATGGTCCCGCTTATGAAACGGCCGTTCGCCGCACCATGTTGGGACGTCTCGGTTTGAAGTTAAAGAGCGCAAAAGAGGATGTGGCGCTGCTGCAATCCCTGACCAAGTTTCTCTTTGAAAGTCAGGTTGGTTATGAGCAGTTTTTCTTTGATTGGTTCGGTGGACGTTTGAGCGAAGAGCGCGCCGCGCAAAGTTCTGAGGCGTCAAAATATGCCGGAGGCTATTTCGATGATCTGATGGGACATGTTGACGCTTATGAATCCGATTCACAAGTAAGGCTGGATGCGGCCTATTTCTCATCCCATCGGCCATGCACGCTTTTAATCGACGAGATTGAGTCGATCTGGGACCAGATTGCCGACCATGACGATTGGTCGGCCTTTGAGGTAAAGCTCGCGCAAATCGAGCAAATGCGCCAGGCCTTGCAAGACTAGCCGTCAGCCGTGCTAGGGTTGCGTCATGTTTAAATTGATTATCGCCCTGTTGATGCCCATTGCCCTTGCGGGTCCCGTGCCTGCCCAATCGGCGTTGGAACAAGGGGAAACCGATGTGGTTGTCCAGGTCATCGACGGCGATACGGTTGAGCTATCGGACGGATCAGAGGTCCGAATGATTGGCTTGCAAGCTCCCAAGCTTCCGCTGGGCCGCCGCGGATTTGCCACATGGCCTTTGGCGCCCGAGGCAAAGGCGTATCTTGAGGCGTTGGTTGAAGGGCGCACCGTCATCTTGGGATATGGCGGACTTCGAAAAGATCGCTATGGCCGGCGTTTGGCTCAGGTGTTTCGTGAGGACGGCTTGTGGGTACAAGGGCAGATGATCGCCGCCGGCATGGCGCGTGTATACAGCTTTGCCGATAATCGCGCCTGCGTCCGCCAATTATACGAATTGGAAGAAGCGGCGCGCATGAGCCGAGAAGGCATTTGGGGCCTTGACTGGTATCGGGTCCGCGATGCTTTTGAGCTGGAGGATGACATAGACAGTTATCAATTGATCGAAGGGATGCCTCTGTCCGTTGCCGAAGTCCGGGGCCGCTATTACCTGAATTTCGGTCAAGATCGTTTTACCGACTTCACGGCCACGGTGAGTCCGCGCGACGCGCGGATTTTTCGTGAGTCGAATCTCGACCTTTTGGCATTGGAGGGGCGGCAAATACGGCTGCGTGGGTGGTTGTCGTCGTTTGATGGTCCAAATCTCTCTCTGACTCATCCGGAGCAGATCGAGATTCTCAGCAGTCAGTCCATGCAATCTGATGTTACATTGGAGCCATGTGGATTGGCGCTACTTTCGGGCGGCTGATCAATCAGCAGGGTTGCAGCATGGTAGCCCGTAAGCACTTTAAGAAACAAAAAACCCGGCACATATGGCCGGGTTTTTCACTTGCAACATTTGAACTTGCTTAAGCGGCGGCCCCTTCACCGGCATCATTGTCCGGTTCCGGCTTCGGCGCTTGTTTTTGAAGTGCTGTCTCGACCCGCGCAATCGCTTCTTCGTCTTTGAGCTTTTCCACGGCGCCCACTTCACGGGCCATCCGGTCGAGGGCTGCCTCGTACAATTGCCGTTCCGAATAGGATTGTTCCGGCTGACCACCGGCGCGATGCAGGTCGCGCACCACTTCGGCGATCGAAATCAGATCGCCTGAATTGATTTTGGCTTCATATTCCTGAGCCCGGCGACTCCACATGGTGCGTTTAATGCGAGCACGACCGCCGAGAGTCTTGAGGGCGCTCTTGACCGTTTCGGCACTCGACAGTGCGCGCATGCCCACAGATTTTGCTTTAGCGGTCGGCACCTTCAACGTCATCTTGTCTTTTTCGAAATCCACCACGAACAGCTCAACCGTCATTCCAGCGACCTCTTGGTCCTCGATTTCGACGATCTGGCCCACGCCATGGGCCGGATAGACGATTTGTTGGCTGATCTTGAAGTCCTGCTTTTTCTTAGCGGGCTTCTTGGTCTTGGCACTGGCTTCTTTTTTCGTCATATCTCACTCTCTTGCTCGCTGCGTCGGCGCAGCAATTTGATTGTCCCGAGATGGGCGCGACTGCTCGAGTTGCCTGCGCACAGATGTATGCGCACATCATGCAATTCAATGAGCTGTTGGCTATTTCCGCTAACCTATCTACAAGCGCGTTTGGTCTGGGTTTGCTGGCCCCCGCCCTCAGACACCAATCCTTTGCTTCGTTCTAATTCTTAAGGTAATTCAACGTGTTACCACCCTAAGGGTCGCTCTAACAGCACGTTGGCTCCCGCTTTTTTCGACAGCCGGGAGCCCTTCTCCTGCTTGGTTGCGTTGCAACAATAACACGAAATTGAGGAAAAATAAAGGCAAGGCAAATATTTGCGACAATTGCCTAAAGTGGGGGAAATACAGAATTCGCGTATCCAACTGTTGGTCAAAACGACCAATTGACCAGGATTACTTGGCGAATACTGGCCTCAAGATCCGGTGCCGGGTTTTTCGCTGAAATACTTCTCAAATTTGCCCTTTTCGGACTCGAATTGAGCACTATCCGCAGGCGGCGTCCCTTTGACGATAATATTCGGCCATTTCTCAGCATATTCCGAGTTGATGGCCAGCCATTTACCGTCTTCGTCTTCCGTGTCGGGCGAAATGGCTTCCACCGGGCATTCGGGCTCACAAACGCCGCAATCGATGCACTCATCCGGATGGATAACCAGCATGTTTTCGCCCTCGTAGAAGCAGTCCACCGGGCAGACTTCAACGCAGTCCATCAACTTACACTTAATGCAGGCATCTTTGACGATGTAGGTCATCTTCGATTTTTTCCGTTTTCGTTCTCGCGCGCAAAAGGGGCTCTGTTAAGCCGTCTTGCTTATCGATTGCTTAAGCCGTGTCAAGTCCCAGTCGCTGAATGACCCGTTTTCGAGCCTCACCGCGGTCTCGATCTGTCACATGCGTGAGTCCTGCAATCCGGCGTAAAAGACTATCTTCATATTGATCGAGCTCGCCGTCGGCCAAGACGACTTCCCATAACATCTCGATCAGATGGACCCGCTCTTCATAGGAGAAGCTTGTCTTTACCTGATGCGTGAATTGGTGCAGCTCAATGGCATCTGACTGGCGTGTGCCGGCAATTTCGATCAAGGCATCCGCTTCGTCATCGTCCAGGTCGAATTTTTGCTTCACTGCCCGCTTTATGGCTTCGGACTCGACTGACTCTTCAGTCCCGTCCATTTGGGCGGCCTCGATCAACAAAGCCGCAGCGGCAATTCTGTTCTCATGCTCGCTGTGGTCCGCATCCGGAGCTGTCTCCACATGCCCACCGCTGGAAAAAAAGTCTGTAAGCTTCTTCAACATGAGGTTTGGTTAGCATGGAGGCCGAGACTCAGCAATATGTCCCAAACTGAAAAGAACTGCTGGTCATTTCAGGGTTTCTGAAATGAAGGTTTTCTAATCGTCTCGCAGTTTGTCTAGGGCACGGCGTTCTTTTTTGGTGGGCCGGCCTGTTCCCTTCTCACGGGTTGCCACCGAATCTTCCAATTGCTGTTTCTTCTTCGGCTGAGGGGGCGACAGATCTTCGTAGAGTGTTTGGGCCTCGGGCGCCGGACCACGCCGACTTCCGGGATCCAACACCTTGATGACGCGAATGTGTTCGCCTTTGGGGAAGGTCAGGACATCATCCACGCGAACGACGAGACTTGCCTTGGTGGCGCGAATGGTTTCGTTGCCTGTTCGTATACGAATCTTCCCGTTTGTCACAAATTTCGCAGCGAGCGAACGGGTTTTAAAGAAACGTGCATACCAAAGCCATTTATCAATACGTTGTCCCGGCCGGTTATCCATTGTGGCTCAAGGTTTGTCTTTTAAGGCCTTGAGGGCGGCAAAAGGCGAATCCGGATCGAGCTTTTTTGGGTTTGCCGCTGCGGGTTTCTGGCGCTGCGGGCGTTTTGCTTTTGCCGCAGGCTTGCGTGACTGAGCGCCTGTATTGTTTCGGGCCTTCGATCTTTGTGGGCGTTTCTTGCCTTTACCCGGCGGTGGCAAACGCTTCCAAATCTCTTCGCCGTCATCGCTTCTCTTGCGGTATCCCAAATGCCTCAGGATACTCTCAAAGTCATCGCCACTGCAGCCGACGAGAGACATCATGTCCGGCGTGATTTGAAACTCGCCAAATCTGAGTTTTGAACGGCTCTTCTTCGGTTGCGCGGCCGCGCCGGTCAGCCGCATAGGCGCCCCTGTGGTTTCGTAGACGATCCTGACGGCTGTGTCGCTTTCGTCTTTCTCGCTCGGCTTTGTTTCTGCGCCGGTTTCAGCGGCAACTTCTTTATCTTCGGATACCGGTGCAGCATCCGTTTCCGCAGTTTCGTCTTCGGCCGGTTTGTTCTGTGCTTTTGGTTGATCGCCGCGCTTGGCGTTTTTGCCTTTATCAATTTCCTCACGGATCAATATGGCAAGGCGCTCAAGCATATCGACGCGCACGACCCGTTGCCCGCAGGGCCGATACCCGGCTGTAATGTAAAATGCAAAGGGCACTTTGCGATCGTTCGGAACGGAGCACAGGCCGGGCGTTGGCGGGGTCGGCAGTGCGTCATCCCGATTGTCCTCGGCAATGCGCCACAAAAGCAGAAGCAAATTGGCTGCCGCCGGTTTGAGCAATTTCGGCATGAACACGGAGTATTCGCCGAAACGCACGCCCAGACGCCGCAATTGTTGGCGATCCGGTTGTTCTAAACTGCGCACATCTTCAACCACCTTGGCGCGATCCAGTTGGCCGAAATTTTCGACCAATTGATAACCGATGCCGCGCGCAAGTCCCGTCAGATCCTTTTGATCTTTGTCCTCAACGGTTTTGTGCAATTGCACCAGCGGTTCCAAAATGGTTCCCACATGTTTGTCCAGCCATGCGGTCAGTCTTTCAAGAACACCATTGCGCAATTCCGCGTCGAGCGTTTCGGCCTGAATCAGTTCGATCTTCGGTGCAAGCCATGTGGCGCCCTGGTCGAGCCGCGCGATGGGCTCGCCGCTCCACCGCAATTTGCCGAATTCAGTCAGTTCAATGGCTGAGTCTTCGGCTGCCATAATCGCGTTGGCGCGCGACACAATTTCCGGCTCCAACGCTGTCATGGCTGCAGCCCTGAGTGCTTTGCCGTGAATCCCTTGGGCCCGGGGGTCCGGGGCAAAATGAAATCCATGTAATCGTCCGACATATTCGCCCTCAACCGTGACGTCTCCTTCAGCATTCACCGCCGCCAGAAGATCGACATCTTCGCGCATGCGCCTCATTAGCACGCTTGTGCGACGATCTATGAACCTTTGGGTTAAACGTTCATGAAGAGCATCGGAAAGTTTGTCTTCGATCGCTCGTGTTCGCCCGCGCCAATGATTTTGATCGTCAATCCAACCGCTCCGGTTGGTCACATACGTCCATGTTCTGGTATGTGCAATACGGCTTGAGAGAGTGTCAAGGTCTCCATCCGTTCGGTCAAGTTTGGCAATATGACCTGCCATCCAATCGGTATCAATGGTTCCTCGGTCGCTCATGATGTCGCCGTAAATCCGGCTGAGCAATCGAACATGTTCCTCGCTCATCACTTTGCGGAAATCGGGAACCTGACAAACATCCCAAAGCCGTCTGACAGCTGCGGGGGCATTTGCCATGCGGGTAATCTCATGGAGGCCTGAGAGGGATTTGAGGGCTTGCAGATCAATCGACGGCCGCGCCTTGACCAGACCGCGATGGCTCGGGGCCACATCGAGTGAGTCCATCAGCGCGGGCAGGCTGCCATATCGCAGGTCTGAATTGCGCCAATGGAGCAGCCGGATCGGATCGAAGCGATGATTTTCGATCTGTTCAACCAGATCTTCATCGATCGGATCGATGCCGGCGGTTGTGCCGAATGTTCCATCGTTCAGATAACGTCCGGCACGACCGGCAATCTGCGCCGCTTCCGGCGCCCGCAGGGCGCGCATGGACCGGCCGTCAAACTTGGTCATCGACGCAAAGGCCACATGGTCGACGTCCATATTGAGCCCCATCCCGATCGCATCGGTTGCCACCATGTAGTCCACATCGCCGGATTGATATAGCGCGACTTGCGCATTACGGGTGCGCGGTGACAGTGCGCCCATCACCACCGCCGCCCCGCCCCGTTGTCGCCGGATCAATTCGGCAATGGAGTAGACGGAATCAGAAGAGAAAGCGACGATGGCTGATCGGCGCGGAAGCCGCGTCAGTTTTTTGGCGCCGACATAGGCCAGATCGGAAAATCGCGGCCGTGTCACAAAGGCAGCACTGGGGACCAATTGGCCCAACAAAGTGCGCATGGTCTCGGCACCCAGAAACATGGTCTCCTGAGTGCCGCGCGCATGCATGAGCCGATGAGTAAAAACGTGACCGCGTTCAGGGTCGGAGGCCAGTTGGATTTCATCGATCGCCAAAAACGCGACTTCAATATCCAGCGGCATGGCTTCAACCGTGCAGACATAATAGGCAGGATGGCTGGGGACGATTTTCTCCTCCCCTGTGATCAGGGCCACACATTGTGCGCCTCTTTGACTGACAATGCGGTCATAGATCTCGCGCGCTAGCAATCTGAGCGGCAGGCCGATCATGCCACTTTCATGGCCCAGCATGCGCTCGACAGCCAAATGGGTTTTGCCGGTATTTGTGGGACCCAGCACGGCGGTCACGCGGCCGCGCGAGGCAATCGAAGAATCATACATTTCAGCGGACATTGGCTTGGATAATGACGGGTTTCAAGCGGGATTTGGCCTTGTCGTCAGAAGTTAACAAAGCGTTAAAATGGTCATTAACCTTCGGAACAGGGCTGGAACGAATCACCAACGAATCGCTGACCGGTTAATCTTCGGCCTTTGTTCACGCCCAAAATGTAGTGATTTCAAGAGGTTAATGCGCATTCGGGGGTGCGGATAAGTCCAGCTGGTGCCGGGAAAGGGTGCCCATATTGGCCGCCGGGGGAAGCCCGATAGATGGCCCGCCGCCGCAAATCCGAAAACGCAGGCATCTCAGATCCACGGCACTGGGTATTGCGTTGGGCGCGTAACCTATATGCCGACTCGGATACTGGAACGAGTCCGGAACGAATCGCCAACGAATCGCTGACCGGTTAATCTTCGGCCTTTGTTCACGCACAAAATATAGTGTTTTCAAGTGGTTAATGCGCATTTGGGACTGTAGGGCGGTGCCGAAAACTTGCAGATCTGGGCTGCAGGCGGGATCAGTTGTGTATGGCAGATGCCTTTGATAAGACACCCGCAGATCTCAGGATTTGGCCGGGACAGAGGTCCAAGGCCAGCGATCCCATCGGTTTCCGACAAGAAGAGAAAAATAAATGGCGCAAAAGACACCCGTTTCGGATTGGAAAACGCTTGCCGAGAAGCAGTTGCGGGGCCGGCCCCTGGAGGAGCTGACTTGGGATACGCCGGAAGGGATTGCGATCAAGCCTGTCTTTACCGAAGGAGACCTCGAGGGCATTGACCACATGGGCGCGATGCCGGGGTTTGCGCCTTATACCCGCGGGCATCAGGCGACAATGTATGCCGGGCGCCCTTGGACCATTCGGCAATATGCCGGTTTTTCGACGGCAGAAGAATCCAATGCCTTTTACCGCCGCAATCTGGCGGGCGGGCAAAAGGGTCTTTCCGTAGCGTTCGATCTCGCCACCCACCGGGGATATGATTCTGATCATCCGCGCGTCTTGGGGGACGTCGGTAAGGCGGGTGTTGCCATCGACTCCGTTGAGGATATGAAGATCCTGTTCGACGGCATCCCGCTGGATCAAATGTCCGTTTCCATGACCATGAACGGCGCGGTCATCCCGACCATGGCCAACTATATTGTGGCAGCCGAAGAGCAAGGCGTTTCCGCCGACAAATTGTCCGGGACCATTCAGAACGATATCTTAAAAGAATTCATGGTACGGAACACTTACATTTATCCGCCGGAACCCTCGATGCGGTTGGTGTCCGACATCATTGCCTATTGTTCGGAGAACATGCCGAAGTTCAACACGATTTCCATCTCCGGCTATCATATGCAAGAAGCGGGCGCGACCCAGGTTCAAGAACTTGCTTACACGTTGGCGGACGGGAAGGAATATGTGCGCTCTGCCATTGCGGCCGGCTTGGACGTGGATGAATTTGCCCCACGCCTGTCCTTCTTTTTTGCCATCGGTATGAATTTCTTCATGGAGGTCGCTAAGCTTCGGGCGGCACGCACTCTTTGGGCCCGCATTATGTCCGAGTTTAATCCCAAAAACGAAAAGTCTTGCATGCTGCGCACGCACTGCCAAACAAGCGGTGTTTCACTGACCGAGCAGGACCCTTACAACAATGTCATCCGCACAACCGTTGAGGCCATGGCGGCCTCGTTGGGCGGCACGCAAAGTCTGCACACCAATGCGCTTGATGAGGCGATTGCATTGCCGACGGACTTTTCCGCGCGCATCGCCCGGAACACGCAGCTTGTCTTACAAGAAGAGACAGGCATTACCAAAGTCGTCGACCCGCTTGGCGGCTCCTATTATGTTGAGTGGCTCACCAATGAAATCGCTGAACAGGCCTGGGCTTTGATCGAAGAGGTTGAGGGTATGGGCGGTATGACAAAAGCAGTGGCGTCCGGCCTACCGAAGCTCAAGATCGAAGAATCCGCCGCCCGTCATCAAGCCCGGGTTGACCGGGGCGAAGAAGTGATCGTCGGCGTCAATAAATATCAGCCTGCGCAAGAAGAAGAGATCGATACGCTTGAGGTGGACAATACAGCGGTTCGCGAGCAACAGATTGCGCGGCTGAAATCAATTCGCGAAACTCGTGACAATGATAAATGCCGAGCGGCTCTAAGCGCCATCACTGAAGGTGCCAAAGGCAATGGGAATATGTTAGCCTTGGCTGTTGAGGCCGCGCGCGCGCGCGCGACGGTCGGCGAGATTTCCGACGCCATGGAAGAGGTGTTCGGCCGTCACAAAGCGGAGATCAGATCCGTGGCAGGTGTTTACGGAGCCGCCTATGAAGGCGACGATTTGTATAAAGAAGTCCACGGCGAAATCGAGAAATTTGCTGCGGCGGAAGGGCGTCGGCCGCGCATTATGATCGTCAAGATGGGCCAGGACGGCCATGATCGCGGCGCCAAGGTGGTGGCCACCGCCTTTGCGGATATCGGCTTCGATGTGGATATGGGGCCGCTGTTTCAGACGCCGGAAGAAGCCGCCCGGGATGCCATCGATGCAGATGTTCACGTGATCGCGGCTTCCTCATTGGCTGCAGGGCATAAGACCTTGGTGCCTGAATTGATCGCAGCGCTGAAGAAAGAAGGCGCGGACGATATTCTCGTCGTCTGCGGCGGCGTCATTCCGCCGCGCGACTATGACTTTCTTTACAAGGCCGGGGCTGCAGCCATCTTTGGGCCTGGCACGAATATTGTCGAATCCGCCAAAGAGCTGATGGGCCTCATCCGGGCAAATCAAACCGAAAACGCTTAGGTGAAAATGTTCGGCTTTGACGGGCGCTAACGAAACTTGTCCGCCTCGGCCAATGGAATGCCTATGGCAGTTTCTTTGTCGACGGGTTCGCCGCCTTTTGCATAAAAGGGCGGGAAGCGCATGACCCAGGTTGAGGCCGCAAGACTTAGCGTCTGGAGCAGGACAAAAATCCCTGCATTTCCGAACAAGGTGAAATAAGTCAAGGTTACGATCAGGTTCGGTGTGTGCGCGAACAGCACTTTTTTACTGTTCCATTCCCGAATGTTGTGGGGTGGCGACACATGGATGTCCCACCACAAAGCGTGATAGGCGCCATTGATGGCCCCGATGACAAGATAGGTGATCAAGCCATTGACCCATCGCGGCCAGTCAAATGTCTCGGCGACGGCGTAAACCGACAGAATCAACTGACCTTCGCTGAGCCCCCAAAGAATGCCGAAGGCAAGGGTGGGCAGGGGATGGAGCTTTCGGCCATGGGTCACCGTGCCTTTCGGCCACCAATAAAGATAGCCAAAGCAGATTGTGCCCAATGCCAAAACGGAAATCGCGATCCATAGAGGATCGCTGATCTGTTCGAGGGTCACCAGCGGACGGGTGGTGATGGTTTGAAAGACGCCGGTTGCCCAAGCAAGGATGAAGCATCCTAAGAAATAGAGACCACCGCGCATCCACGCCAGTTTGGGATTGTGGGTGGAGCGGTCTTTGGGCCGCGCTTTCAAGAAAGCGATACTGAGCACAAGAAAGAGCACTATGAGCGTGACCGCAAAGCTGTCCTGCCAGGTCCCACTCAGCAGCGTGATGTCATCGAAATGGTTGCTGGCTGTCATCTGAGTCCGGTCGCCGTGGTGTTTTTAGTGCTGTTGCCTCGTTTCCGGTGGGTCATCGATAAACGCTGTCCACACCGACGACATATTTGGAATGGCGGAAGATGCGAAAGGGAATGCCTTTAATGGAATCTTTGGCCAACGCTGCCAGGGCCGGCGGATACTTGATCTCCATGACGGCAAAGACAGGTGACCGTCTTTGATGTTCCGATGGTGCCGGATTTAGCCGGCGCGTCGTGATATTGGTATCGAGGGTTAAGCGAACACCCGGTGCAAGTTCGAAATAGTCGCGGTCATAACAAGTCTCGATAATCGGTTTCAAGCGATCCATATCGAATTCGTGTTCAATATCGTTGTCGGCAAACAAGTCCAAAATCGCCGGAAAGGTATCAGGACGCCGACCGCTCGAATTCTGCAAATAAACCACATCTTTTCGGTTCAGCTTGTTGGTCTTGAGTTTGCGTTCCAACGCCATCGCTTCCAAATCGTCATTGTACCATCGTAGGCGGACTTTCTCCCGGTCCGAAATACCGCTGACATTCTCAAAATAGTTGGTGAGATTGACGTCATCGCAATAGATGGAATGTATAGTCCGCCTTGGAAAAGTCTGACGTGGCTTGTAAAGAGCGCCAAGTAGCCAGGCCTGAAGCTCAGTATACTGACCTTTCTCGAGCGGAATTTTAGTTTCGTAGCGAAACTCACTCAGCACATCGTGGCTCATATCACCGCTGGATAAGAACGCGTCCTGTTGACGGCTAAGGGACAAGGCCGACCTCCGCCAAGTTTTGCTCAGAGAAGGCAACAATCCCCTGATCGACGCCGTCGATCTCGATTCTGGATCCCGTCTGCGTCGTTGCAATCGACGCGACATCATCGAACGCGCATTCGTCGCATTGAATGGCGGCGGGCCCATATTCCTGTTTCTTGATATAGGCAATCAATGCGCTGCCCTCAATGCCCGAGAAACTGGCATTGTTGACATCAGCAAATGAGCGATCCTTGCTGGCAACGCCCGTCATGGCATCATTAATTTTGATACTGTCAGCCGAAAGCCTCGATGCTTCACCGACCGAAATCGCTTTGTCGCCGATATTCAGAAACTCCGTGCCGGTAATCGTCACCTCAGCGCCGGAAACATCAAGCCCGTCATTGCCGGTGGAGGCAAAAGACCCACCTTCAACGCGGCCCGTCGCAAAATCTGCATCGAAGGCATCGGCATTTGTGCGCAGAAACTGGGTGTCTCGAATGACAAAATCTGACCGGATAATATTCAGCGCGTCTTCGCATTGCATGAAATCAAAAACACTCGATGTGATTTCAACATCGCTCTCATAAAAGGTCACGCAGCCGGTCAAGCCCCGGTTGTCTTGGCGCGCGGGGAGTTCCGATTGGCCCTGGCCTAAGAATTGGGCATGCTGAATTTGAACGGTTTGCTCGGCGCCGGTGACCAACAGGCCGCCCCAGTTTCCCATTCTATCATCCATGACCGATTCAATTTGGAAAGAGATGGGTTTAGCTTGCGTGCCTTTGGCGCTGAAATCGCCGTCGACGCGCAATATCGCCCCATCTCGAAATAGTAGTTGTGCACCTGGTTTGACGACGACCGACCATCCTTGACCAATGACGTAACTTCTGTTGAGCACGGTGGGCCCCGCTTCAAATGTGATCACCTTATTTTCGCGATTGGCGTTAATGGTGGGGGTCACATCTGCGATCTCAGTCAAAAAGTCACCGTCATATTGCGTGTTGGCGTACCGAAACTGAGTTTGGAGGGGTTGCTCATATGTTTGGCCGTTGAAAGCAAAACGAACATAATGAGGTTTGGAAAATAGTCCGTCATATGCCCCCAGTTGATGACGCCAAATGTGAGGGTTCTCCATTGTACCGTTGTCGACGGGAAGAGAAATATTATGTGCCAGGCGGATGCGCCGCTCTGGGTCCGCGCGGTACAAACCTAGAATCTCAACAGGCTTGTGCATGAGGTTTTTAATTTCGGCATAGGCGCCTGTTTCGTCGGCATAAAGGAAAGCGCGCAAATGGGTGTGAATAGATGACTCAATCTCCAACATTGTTCTGTTGCGAATGAAGTCACTGCTGCCTCGATAGGGGCCCACTTGTTTGGATTTGGCCTTTTCAATTGCGGCAGCAAGGTCAGATCGAAATTGATTCAGGTTGTCCAAAACCGTTTCGATCTCCAACCGGTCTGGCGACATATTATCGAAGCTCAGCAATTTGAGCCATCGCTCTTGGATCCGATCAAACTCGGCCAAAAACCCCTCATCTGACAACATAACCTCTGCGTTAGAGATTGCGTCTTCTAAGTGCTTTTGGAATTTCTCGTCTGTCAGCATGTGATCAATGAAGAGGGTCGAGCGATACTTATAGGGCACGATCGCGTCACCGTGATTGTCGAAGGCAATCGGCTCCATCAATTCCGTGACCGGATTGAAATAAAATTTCAGATTATGAAAGCCGTTTCCATGGGTAGCGGCAAAGACATTTGTCAGCACGAACCACTTGGCCGTCAATTCAAGATCAAAGACTTCCGTCACGGCGTCCTTGCCGTCGAGTGCTCGGCGAAAGGAGCTCAGACCGCGGATCGCATTGTTGCTTTTTGTGTCGAGATTCTCCGGATCGACTTTGCCGTAAGCACGGACAGGGTAGTCTTTGGATTGGTAATGAAGCGCGTTTTCAAATGTGTATCCATAGGAGTTCCAGTTCACGCCACTTCGATTCGCGTTCAAAAAGCGTTGCCGCCACATTTGATCTTCATCAATCGTGAGAATGGGGCCTTCACGGCGATTTTGTGACTCAATCAGCTCCTTTGTGAAATGCTCCTCAAAGGCCATAAACCCGATGTCGAGATCATTGAGGCGCACATCCACAAGAAAATATCGGGGTGTTAAGACTCCCTGGCGCCGCATCGCCTCAAACAGAATAGCTTCCCGGTGATATCCGCGAGTTATTGGATGCTGGATGGAGAAACGGCTTGTTCCCAAAATCGTTTGGCCATTTCGAATCCTGATGCGAAGGGATCTCTTCCGGCTGTCTTTGATGTGATCGGCCCAATCGCCTTTCAATCGCGCGCGCGCTCTGGCCTCAGCAATCCCTTGCTCGCTTTGAACAACCAGATCGGTCCGGACCCAATCTTCGGAGCCTGAGAACAGAATGGCGCGATCTTCCGCAATCGTCTCCGCTCTCTTGTCATTCAGTTTTTTGATCGACCCGTCGGTCATGTAAAGTTTCAAGACGGGAACGCGGTCGGAATTTGTTTGGCTTCGCGCTTGACGGATTGTTTGGTTGAGTATGGGTCGTATCGGTGCCGTCAAATAGGCGCACAAACTGTCTTCCGTTTCACAAAAACCAAACTCGTTTCCCTCCGCCGAACTTGCCAAGCGCTCGGCATTCGCAAAGTAGCTGACGGCAAGTAAGACAAGACCACCGAGCGCTGCGATCGCGACTTCCTGCTTGTTCAAGGGCAGCCAGTTGAGGAACTTTTTTGAATACAGGGACGGCATATCGAAGTCACGTAATCAACCGCGTGTTGTCAACCAGCGACCAAGTCACGCCTGAGTACTTTTCCCCCAGCTGGCGTTTGACGGATTCATACTTTTCGAAATCCAAGCTGCCGGTCATCAAGGTGATTTCGTGCTGATGGTTGCCGTCGACAACGCGTTTCACTTTGACGTCGAGATCGTTTTGCCGAAACGCTGAGCTGACTTCCGAAACAGAAACAGTCTGGGCGTTGTCTGTTGGGATGATCAGGTCGATATAATAGGAATCGCCCGCAGACGTGTTGGGCTGGAACCGCTGATAAAAGGTCAGGCAAGCTGCAATCAGCGCAAACCCAATGATGGTCACTAGCGGTTGATTAGCACCGAGCCCAAGGCCAATGGCGATGGCAACGAAGATGTAGAGCAGTTCTTCCGGCTCCTTAATGGGCGTGCGAAACCGAACAATCGATAGCGCCCCGACCAGCCCTAATGACAACGCGATCGACGATTTGATAACCGAGATGATCAGGATCATGGAGGGAATCAGAAGCAAGAACATCGGCAAATACTGAGTGGTATCAACGATCAATCTGGTTGACCGCCTAATCAGTCCTGCCCAAATGACCGCGAGAATGATCCCGATGCCGATATTGCGAATCAGCCCCCAAAGGGGGATTTCGACCAAGTCATAGGCATTATCAAAATTCACTGTCTCAAATCTCCCGTTTTTTGCGAGTCCATAGCTTTTTTCGCAACCAATTGCAGTTGCTGAGGCGGCCGGGGTCCGCCGTTATATTGGTTTGCTTTTGGACTTGTTGCATTTGTGCCACGCCCGCAATCTCTTGTCACGTATGAATCCAATTTTCGTATAAATTCTATAGAGTTATCGTTCGAGCTCTTATATAGAGCGGGCATCAATATCGCCTTTGGAGCCAGAAACCATTGATATGAATGCGTGTCTCTCAGTGGGCGCGCGTTAAACTGTTATTTCAACACGTTTTTGAGTATGGTTAAGTTAACCATCAAACAGTGATAGATCTCAACCTATCCATCAGCGGGGGAATGCCGATGACAACGAAGACCTTCCTTTTGAACTCTACACTTGCGTCTGCGGTTCTTTTAGCACCGTTTGCTTTGACGTCAGTGGCCCAGGCAAACGGCCTCTACGGCGAGCTTGGGGCGACGTATCTGAAGAAGGATGGCGAGGATGACTTTATTCTCTCAGTGATCCCCAACAATGTCGATACGATCCTGAGCTCCAATGATCAGGTCCTGATGGATTCTGAAGACATGGATGTAGACTGGGACGTCGGCGGCCGCATCACTGTCGGTTATGCGTGGAATGACGTGAATGCCATTGAAGGGACTTATTCCTTCATCAGTCATGATGGCGATGCGTCGGTAACATCTCAGTCTCTGTCGCTGGAGCCGTCATTCTATTTCGGTACCCATTTCGGTATTGAGGATTTTCGCGATGCCTTCCGTCACGAAGTTTCCTACGATTCAGATTTGAGCGATTTCCAGCTGAATTACCGCCGCAAGTTTGGGGATCGTTTCACAGGGATCCTCGGCTTCCGGTATATTCAGTTGGATGAGGACTTCACCTTTATCGGTACAGACACGGCGGCTCCGAATTCTGCGAAAGGCCGTTACGAAAACAATACGGAAAACCGTCTTCTCGGCGTTCAGTTCGGCGGCGATTATGTTTGGCCCTTTGCCAATAACGGTTGGTCGGTCAAAGTCGCGGCGACCGGCGGTGCCTATTACAATGACGGCAACATCAATTCGCTGATCAACAGCCCAACGCCTCCGACCGATCCGGACCGCCCAACGCCGATGGGATCGTTTGATGCCGGGACCAGCAGCTTCTCGGGTTCCGCAGACGGGTCGATCGCCATCAATTGGGATATCACGGAGAGCTTTTCATTGAGCGCCGGCTATGAAGCTCTGTTCTTGTCCGGTTTGGCCTTGGTTTCTGAGAATTATATGGAAGTGGAAAATGACGGTCCCACGTTCTTCTCCACCAAAGCCAGCAGCACGACGCTCTATCACGGCGCTTTCTTCAAGGCGCGGGTGAACTTCTAAGTCACCTTTGATAAATGAAATTGAATTGGCCCGCCGATCGTTTCGGCGGGCTTTTTCATGTGCCCAGCAAGAGATCTTGTTCGCGCCGGGTGATGTCGATGAGGAAATCCGACATGGCACGAATGCGGGCGACATTGCGCAGGCTTTCAGGATAGATCAGCCAAAAGGTGCGCTGAATGTTGATGCTGTCCGGTAGCAGGCATATGAGATCATCAACGGGGTCGGCCATAAAACAATGCATGATGCCCAGACCGGCGCCGGCTTTGACCGCCTGATATTGGGCAATAATGCTCGACGATCGAATGCGCGCCGTCTGGTCCGGCACGACTTGGGCGAGATAACGCAGTTCCGGCGCATAAATCAGATCATCAATGTAGCCGATCAGAGTATGAGATGGGAGATCGCCAAGCGTCTCAATGGTGCCGTGCCGTTCAATGTAGTCTCGGGAACCATAAAGTCTCAGCGTATAATCCGTCAGTTTGCGGACAACAAGATTGCCTGACTGCGGTCGGGCGAGATGAACCGCGATATCGGTCTCTCGTTGTGAGACATTGAGAAAGTTGGCACTGGCGACCAGTTCAACCTCAATGTCGGGATGTTGGCTGGTGAATTCTCTCAATCGAGGCGCGACGAAGTAACCCCCAAAACCTTCAGCCACGTTCACCCGAACCGTGCCTGAAAGAGACTGATCCTTGCCGGACAATTTCTCCGTGGCCGCAATGGCGGCGGTTTCGGCGATCTCGGCATAATGGGCCAGGTCATGACCGGCCGGGGTCAGCTGATGGCCGCGCCGGGATCGCTCAAACAAGGTGGTTTCCAGATCGTGTTCAAGCCTTTGAAGCCGCCGGCTGACGGTGGTTTGGTCAAGCCCAAGGGCGAGAGATGCGTCCCCCAGTCGTCCTTTTCGGCTGACCTCCAAGAAGATCTTGAGATCTTCCCAATTAGGCCGTTTCTCAGTCGCCATTCCCACTCCCACTTATCTGCATTTTTGCAAGTATAATTGGCATAAATGACTAAATACATAGGTAATTATGCATATTATAACCGACCCTCATGCCTATTGGAGGAGATTGCTCGATGGTTCAGGACCTCAATCACTTTGTTGATGGCGGCCAAATTGCCGGCCAAAGCAGCCGGTTTGGCGAGGTTTTCAATCCAAGCCTCGGTGAGGTTCAGGCGAGGGTGCCGCTGGCAACCGCAGCTGAAGTCAGGGCCGCCGTCGAATCCGCGAAAGCCGCCTTTCCGGGATGGGCGTCCCTCAATCCGCAGCGGCGCGCCAGGGTCATGTTCAAATTCAAGACCCTACTCGAAGACAATATGGATGAGTTGGCTCATCTCTTGTCGTCGGAGCATGGCAAAGTCATAGCAGATGCCAAAGGCGATATTCAGCGCGGTCTTGAAGTGATTGAGTTTGCTTGTGGAATTCCGCATCTGCAAAAGGGCGAGTTCACCGAAGGCGCCGGGCCGGGGATCGATATGTATTCCATGCGTCAGCCTTTGGGTGTGGTCGCCGGCATTTCGCCGTTCAATTTTCCGGCGATGATTCCCATGTGGATGTTCGGCATTGCGATTGCGTGCGGTAATACATTCATCTGTAAACCATCGGAGAAAGATCCCTCCGTTCCGATCCGATTGGCGGAACTTTTCATGGAAGCCGGTGGACCGCCGGGTGTTCTTAATGTGGTTCACGGTGACAAAGAGGCCGTGGATGCGCTGCTGACGGATCCGGATGTCCAGGCTGTCAGCTTTGTCGGTTCTTCGGACATTGCCCAATATGTCTATGCGACGGGGGCGGCTCATGGAAAACGCGTTCAGGCCATGGGCGGCGCCAAGAACCACGGCATCGTGATGCCCGACGCTGACCTTGATCAAGTTGTGAATGATTTCATCGGTTCGGCCTATGGCTCTGCGGGCGAACGCTGCATGGCATTACCGGTCGCCGTGACGGTCGGGGATCAGACAGCCGATCGTTTGATCGAAAAACTCCTGCCCGCCATAGACGGCCTAAAGGTCGGGATATCGACCGATCCGGACGCTCAATACGGTCCTCTCGTCAGCGCAGCTCATCGCGACAAAGTATGCGGCTATATCGAGCAAGGCGTTCAAGAGGGTGCGGAGCTCTTGGTCGATGGACGCGGTTTCACCCTTCAAGGATACGAAAACGGATTCTTTTTAGGCCCGTGTCTTTTTGATCGTGTGACGCCCGATATGGTGACCTACAAAGAAGAGATTTTTGGCCCTGTCCTTCAGATTGTCCGTACACAGTCCTTTGAAGAAGCCATCGCCTTGCCGACAAAACACCAATATGGCAATGGTGTCGCCATCTTTACACGGGACGGCGATGCGGCCCGGTCTTTTGCCTCTCAGGTTCAAGTCGGCATGGTCGGCATTAACGTCCCCATCCCGGTTCCTCTCGCCTATCATTCATTTGGCGGTTGGAAGCGTTCGGCTTTTGGTGACGTCAATCAGCATGGGCCCGAAGGCATCAGATTCTATACCAAGGTCAAGACCGTGACGAGCCGGTGGCCCAGCGGAGTCAAAGAAGGGGCCTCGTTCGTCATCCCGACCATGAACTAAGGGCTTGTTTTTGAAACACTTTTGCGAATGCCAATGACGGCCCAGGTGTAATCGATCAACGAGATCACGGATACCAACGTGGCAAAGCCTAGGACCAGGTCAATGGTGGCTTCTTTGGACATAATGTCCGGCGAGTAAAAGCCGAGCACGATGATCACGGTGACAATCTGGCTGAGGCCTTGGGTGGCGGCTTTGGCCTTGCCGCTCCACCGCACCTCCAATGTGTGCCCGACTTGACGCGAAAATGTGCGCAAGTAGGGCACAATCAGATCCCGCGCATAGATGATGAAGAACATCCACGCGGGCAGCCAGCCATTAGCGAGGAAGGCCAGAAAAACGGATAATCGATAAATGCTGTCGCAGACGGGATCCAGCAATCTGCCGATCTCGGTGTCTTGATCGAAACGCCGCGCAATATAGCCGTCGAAAAAGTCGGACAGTTCCGCAATGAGCATAAAGGTGAGTGCGATCGCGAGAATGCTGTCGGTGTTCTCCAGCAACAGCACCAGGGCTATAGGCCCCATAACCGCGCGCATCAAGCTAATCAGATTGGGGATCGTCAAAAGAGCATCTAGGCTCATGAGCTGGCCTCTGTGTCCTGATTGGGATCAGGGGGGTGATCTGATCGTGCAGCCCTTACTAGCTGATCATACCGGCAAAATCCACACGCAACCCTTAGGATTTCGACTGGTCGCTTTTCAGCAGCGAAATAACGCTATGGGCATAGTCTGCCAAGGAATAAGCGGTCACGGCGGTGGCAAAGAACAATAGGGCGTAGACGAGACCGTCGACGCTGGGCAAGAAATTATAAATCTCCAAAAGCAACAAGGCGGTGACGCCGATCTGGGCCATACTTTGTGCCACGGCTTTCCACTTCCCGCTTTGTCTTGCGCTGAGCGTTAGACCGGTCTGTTCGGCCATAATTCGCAAATAAGATACGGCGAGATCGCGCATCAGAATGATCATAAACATCCAAATGGGCATCCAACCATTGGCAAAAAAGGCGACAAAGACGGAGATCCGGTAAAGGCTGTCGGACATGGGATCAATCAGTTTCCCGATATCCGTGACTTGGTTAAATGACCTGGCAATCTTGCCGTCAAGATAGTCGGTGATCTCCGCCAGGATGATCAGAATCAGTGCGGCGAGCAGCCCATTCTCACCAAAGCGAGTGATGCAGATGATGCATATGGGACCAATGATTGCCCGAATGAGGCTGAGTATATTGGGGACATTCCAAAGCATGCCGGCCGGATCTTTCGATGCAATCAGAGTGGAGGAACGGGTCCAGATTGTTGGGCAACACTAACGCGGATGTGCCAAGACGTCAGCAATTTCCTGAAAGCCTGAGCCGCCGTCCCGTTTTGTGACATAGGCGGGCAATGACGTCATTTGATCAACAAAAGCGGCGATATTGGCAACGCCGACCGAATGGGGGAAATAGGCGAACATGGGCTCATCATTTGGCGAGTCACCCGCATAGATACATTGATCGCGCTTTTCATCGAGTTTGACGTCAAAGGTCTCTTGGAAGAACCGGCTGGTCATCTTGAGTTTGTCGTAGGTGCCAAGCCAGAAGTTGATGTGGATGGAGCTGACTTTGGCCGTCGCGCCTCGCTCCCTCAAAAACTGGACAACATTGTCGATCTTTTCGTCCGTCCACGGCGGCACGTCTTCGCAGAAGTCGACGGCAATGTCGGCCTCCCGATAGAATTGATCGGCGGAGAGCTCAATCTCATCAAATGCCGTCTTAAGATCTGCGGTGAGCGCGTGCAAGGCATTGCGATCTTGCTCTCGCTGTTCCACCGACTTTTCATAAAGGCGGCGCATTTTCTTGGATTGCCGTTCGTAGCGAAACGCCAGGGCGCCGTTTTCGCCGATGACACCGGCGACGGGCCAAAAGCGCGCAATCATATCACACCACCCCGAAGGACGGCCGGTGACGATGATGACTTGCTTGCCCCGTTCCTCCAGCTTTTCTAAGGCTTGGTAACTCACTGCCGGCAGGCGTCCGTCCAGCGTGAGCGTGTCGTCGAGATCTGTCAGAACATATTTGATGTCTGCCGCAGTTTCCGTGGGCATTGAGGCGATCGGCTTCATTGGGACGATCCTTTTGATCTTTTGGTCCTCATCCCATGTTTGGTCGATGGGGTCAAATAGCGTCCATAAAAAAAGCCCCGCACTCGGCGGGGCTTTTCAAATCTTAGCCGCTATGGCTAAAGCGGTTGAGTTTCTTGTGCCGGAAGCGGCTCGGTGTCCTGCGACGGCGCGCCTTCCGGCGGAACGACCTGTACATCAGGAATGTTAAACATGGCTTTCCAATCCTTGGCGATCAGCAAGTCCATCAGTTCCGACTCTTCGCGGCGCTGTTTCTTTTCCATTTCCTCTTGCATGACTTGCAAGGCTGCTTCGACGCCTTCACCGAACAGATACCGCAGGTAATCCATCGGAACGCGTGGGTCGTCAGAGAAGTTGCCGTTTTCGTCAAACGTATTCGGCAACATCGGCGGGACATAGAAAACATTCGGGACCGTGCCGTATTCCGGGTGCAACGGCAGGGCCACTTTCCATTTGTTCACGAGCAGATCGATCGGTCCGCCTTCATCTTCCATGAAGCCCACAAAGCGCAGGCGTCCTGGGCATTGGCGGGCACATGCCGGCGGAACACCTTGCTCGACCCGCGGGAAGCAGAAGATGCATTTTTGCGATTTGCGTGTGACAAAGTTGAAATAGACTTTGTCATAGGGGCAGGCCCGGTTGCATTGACGCAAACCACGGCATTTGTCTTGGTCGACCAAAACAATACCGTCTTGCTCGCGTTTGTAGATCGCTTTGACCGGGCAAGCCTCAAGACAAGCCGGTTTTGTGCAATGGTTGCAAAGCCGCGGCAGATAGAAGTGATAATTGTTCGGGTAAACACCGGAGCTGGTATCCTCGTCCCAGTTGGCGCCGTAACCCATTTCTTTGGTTTGCTGGAGACGTTGCTCCGTGCCTTCGAAATAGACAGCTTCATGGTTCAGAGGGATCTCCTCACCATGATTACCTTTTTGCGGTAATTTACCCTTGACCAGTGTGCCGTTCTTCCAGCCACCGCCGTCCTCTTCCCAGTTTTTGGGATAGCCGGGACCGGGTTTCGTCTCCACATTGTTCCAGAGCATATACTCCTGGCCTTCTTCATCGGTCCACAACGATTTGCAGGCAGATGTACATGTCTGACACCCGATGCATTTGTTGAGATCGATCACCATGGCTACTTGGCGATTGCTCATCCCGACTCTCTCCTTTTACTTTCTCGCTATTCCTATTTCCGATTCAGCGCTTGGGCTTTTATCCCGCACGCGCTTCGGGCTCTTCGACATATTTTTCGAAATCCATCGTGAAATCTTTTTGCGTCAAATTATTTGTCCAGCTGATGGCGCTGTATTTCAAGTGACCGTAATCGCCGACCAGAATGGTGGGTTTGACCAGACCGGCGGTAGACGTCACCGCGCCGAAATTTTGCTGTCCGATGAACATCTGCGGATCCCAGCCATGATACATAAATGTCATGCCGGGGGGCATGCTGGATGAAACATGGGCCTGAGCGATGAAAAATCCTGCCGTGTTAAAGACCTTGATCAATTCGCCGTCTTCAACACTGCGCTCTTTAGCATCTTCGACGCTGACATAAATGTCAGGCTCGCCCCTTTGAAGGGCGACCATGAGGGAGTCATCGCGCCACATGGAATGAATGCCGTGACGGGCGTGGCCCATCATCATCTGCAGTGGATAGCCTTCAATGCGCAACGGTGCACGATGGGCCGGCAGTGTCTCATCGAATTTCAAGAACCAATCATGATCGATGTAATATTGTTGACGCCCGGTCAGAGTCGGATAGGGCGCTTTGTTCCGAACGTTATAACCAGGACTTGGATTATACGGAGACTCTTCGCTGTACACTGTTGTCTCGGTACCGTCGACGCGCATCTTCCCGACTGCCGCCAATTCGTCAAACGAAACACGCGGCAGGCCAGGCGTATTGTCCATCAACAATTGAAGGCAGTCCTTCGTTGTCAGAATCGTTCCACGATGGGTGTAGTAATCGTGAACTTTGGACAGGTCCCGTTGAATAACCTGTCCATAGAAATTGTCGTCAATGGGTTCAATGCCGCGTTCTATAGCTTTTTCTTGAATGGCCTTGGTGACGCGGAACCACACCGTCCAGTCGTCAACGCATTCCCCCAATGGCGGAACAGCTTCGACCAGCGCTTGCACATAAGGTGTGCGCGGTTCGGTGATGAAGTCTATGCGTTCATAATGATGGGCGACGGGTAGAACGTAGTCCGCATAAAGTTGGGTCGTGCCCATATCCGTTGAGACGGCGACGATGGTACCGATATTGCCAAGCGCTTCTTCACGCCAACGTTTCCCGGAGGCGCGCCAGTTGGCACCATTTTCGCCCGTGAAGAAGGCCATGCGCCACGGCACACGAGCGTGGCGCGGAATCCAGTTGTTGCCGATTGCCTCTTCGTAATGGCTGTCGATCTCGTCGGCGAGTTCTTTGCCGTAAACTTCTTCGTTGAGCACTTTCATATTGCCGTGCTCGTAGTCCAACTGCGAGCCCGATGCGACGCGCACAACAGGACCCAGCTCTTGGAAGACATAAGCCGCAACACCGCCTGATTCACCAAGGTTGGTGATCTGAAGATTGCCGCCTTCGACACCCAGATTGCCGGTAATCGACAGGAGCATCAGCATGGAACGCTGGAGCAGATCCCCATGACGCCATTTGCAACCGGCATAGCCGGAGAAAATCATTGCCGGTTCTGCTTCGGCAAACTCACGTGCGATCGTGCGGACCACTTCCGGATTGACGCCAGTAATCTCGGCGGTCATTTCCGGTGTGTATTCGTTCGCGCACCGCTCTTTCAGTTTGGCAAAGACCGGCATGACTTCGACGTCGCCGTCTTTGGTCGCGACCGTAAAGCTGCCTTCCAGCGCCGGGTCGGTTTCACCCAGATCCAGCCATCCCTCTTTGCCGATACCGTGGCCGCCGGAATAGTTGTTGCCGGTGCCTGCAGCAGGCGCTGCCGCATTGGCGACTGTGTCCCAAATGTAAAAGAGGTTTTCCGCATTCTCGACGTCCGGCACGGTGGCCATGTCGGTGCCGCGCAAGAACTTGCCGTTGTCCTTGCGGATTAAGAAGGACAAATCAGTTTGTTCTTTGATGTAGTCCGCTTTGTATGTGCCGTCCGTTAGGATGGTGTGGATCATCGACATGCACAAAGCAGTGTCGGTGCCCGCATGGGGATTGACCCAGCGATTGGCATGCATTGCCGTCGGCGTGAATTCCGGCGAAATGGCAATCACTTTGGAGCCGTTATATTTGGCCTCCCAAAAGAAATGGGCGTCGGGAATGCGTGTCACTGCCGGATTACACATCCAGATTAAGATGGTTCTGGCTTTAAAGACAGCGCCCATGGCGTCGCCGATAATGTTCTGACCAAGCGTTGCTTGAACGCCGACCGGTAGATCGCCGACGCCGGCAAAAGATTCGGGCACCTGAATGCCTGTGGCCGTTCCGAAGCGCATGACGCTGGCAAAGCCGGAGCGCTTCACGACCATTTGCGTTCCAATGCCGCAACTAATGGCGTCAACGCCATATTCCGTCGCCGCATCGATAAACTTATCGGCAATTTCAGATGTGGCTTGTTCCCACGTGATGCGTTCCCACTTTCCTTCGCCGCGTTCGCCGACCCGTTTCATAGGATAGAGAATACGCTGTGGGCCATACATGTATTTGTGGTGACGCAGACCCTTTTGGCAGCCTCGGGGTCCGTAATCAGGTGTATCGGCAGTGCTGGCTTGATATCCGCCTTGTTGTTCCTCACGCCAGACAACGCCGTTCTTCACATAGACATTGAAAGCGCAATTGCCTGTGCAATTGGTGCCGTGGGTGCCGTGAACAACTTTGTCCCACGACCATTTCTGCCGGAAAAGATCTTCGACTGAATCGTAGTTGACGTCACTGGATGTTTGAGCATTTGCAGTTGAATATTGCAGCGCGAACAGTCCCCCTGCCGCTGCGCTAGCGCCACGTAAAAAGCCGCGCCTCGAAACACCTGTCATGTAATTGCCCTTACTTTCTAGATGGTTACTGGCCAATTTAAGACTCTAAGAGTCTCACACCAGCCCATTTGCAGGTCAACCTAAATCCAACCCTTTTCTTCCATCTCGCGAATGACTCCCGCCTGCCGGTTGTTAAACCAGTCATGGCCTGGGGGTACGACGACTTCGCCGTTTTTAAGGAATGTGTTGGACGGATGTCGATGAATAGCGCTGTACGCCGCGCCGTAAATATCGACCGGTTGACGGGCAAGAAGATTCGCCATGCCGACACGACGCCGATAGTCGCGCAGCGCATCCAATTCAATAACGTCACTCGCCCAATGGCTCTCCCCGCCCTCGGCCGCCTCCGAAAGAATATTCCCTTTGTAGTCAACGATTTTGGAAAAACCGCAGCAGGTTTCGGCCGGTACAACGGAACCTTGAATGCTCGACGTATTGGCGGAGATCACATAGGCCATATTTTCTGCCGCGCGCGTTTGTTTGCAAACGTCTCGCGCAGTACGGGTACCGGCCCCTGGTTCACTGGTCGGATGGATGATAATTTCCGCCCCGCGCAGAACATGCAAGCGAGACAGTTCCGGCCAAAAGATTTCTTCCGAAGCAATACAGGCCAAGTTGCCGATCTCCGTTTTTGCCACAGGAAACAGGCCCTCAAGTCCGTAAATATCCAGATATTTGTCCAACACATCATGAGGTGTCGGCTCAAATGAGGATGTCAGACGACGATATTTCAGGATGATGTCGCCGTTCGGTGCAATGATGAAACAAGTTTGGAAATACATCTCCGGGAAGTTGGGATCTTTCTCATATGCATTTCCCGCAACAAATGTATTGGCATCTTGTGCGGCCTTACTCAAGATCTCGAATTCAGGCCCGTCAGGGTCGAAAGCGGCGCGATCCCGCCATTCTTCCGTGGTTTGCCCGAATGGGAATCCGGTGAAGAGAAACTCCGGTAACACCACAAGCCGCAGCGGAAGACCGGTGAAAAATTGGGTAAATTTTGAGCAGGTCAAAATGTGATGTGCAGCATTGTGCACCGCTTTGGTGACTTGCTCACGGGCGACTTCGACATCGGTGATTTGGTTGATGGCGTGGCAATCTAGCTGCAAAGCCAAAACCGAATAGCGGGAGTGGCATTGAATATCCTGGCTCATAAAAACTCTCTTTGATCTGGTGTAAAATCCCTCAGGTTTCGGTTTGAATCTAGCGATCTGCTTGGTCGAGTCACAAGCGCTGCATGGCCGTGACCAATTTGCGGACGTGGTGGGGGCGAGAGGGATTCCCGTATAGGTTGATCTTCACTCAACTTGATTGGGCGCTGGTCCGTCGCTTTGGGTGCCTCTTGGACAGTGCCGAAAATCTATGGTGAAGTCTGCCACCCAAATGTCGGAACACAGACCCATCCAGCGGAACAGACCTCAGCCATGTCAGATACCAGCAATATTCCAAGAACCGGTCCCTATGACTCTCTCCGCGATTACATTTTGGCCCTTGAGGCGCGTGGCCGGTTGCTGCGGATTGCCGAAATGGACCAAGACGCCTACGAGTCCACCGCCTTCGCCTATCGTCTGATGGAAAAGCATGGCTATGACGAAGCGCCGGCTTTCCTGATTGAGAAGATCAAAATCAATGGTCAATGGCACCGCGGGCCCGTGATCGGGAATTTGTTTCCAGGCTGGGATGCGGACGCCATGGTCTTCGGCGTGCCGCAAGTTGAATTTGATCAAGGGCGAATGTTCCGGGCGGCCCGGGACCACTTGATTGCCAATGCCGGTCCCACCGGCAAATGGGATCGCATTAAGCCTGTAGAGGTCGGCGGATCCGATGTGCCGTGCAAGCAGATCAAGATTATGGGCAATGAGGTCAACCTGTTTGACTTTCCCTTTGTGCAAACCAATCCCGGTGATGCGGGGGCCTATATCAACAGCGCGGCCATTTGTATGGAAGACCCTCAATTGGGCCGGAATGTCGCGACCTATCGCTGTCAGGTGAAAGACCAACGGCGGATCGGATTCAATTCAGAAATCGGCCAGGGCGGCTGGCAAATTCTGATGGCCCATAAGCGGCGCGGTGAAACGCACGTGAAGGCCGCCTTGGCGCTTGGCTGTGAGCCTCTGATCTATGCGATGGCTTCGTCAAAACTCACCCGACCGGGAGAGGACGAGCTTGACGTGGTTGGTGGCTTACGTGGCAAACCTGTTGAGCTTGTCAAATGTGAGACCAGCGACATCATGGTGCCGACGTCGGCGGAAATGGTCCTGGAAGGGACGGTTTCATTCGACATGGAAGAAGAAGGGCCTTACGGCGAACTCTATGGTTATATGGGGATGAAGAAGCCGCAGAACTTTGTCATGACGATTGATGCGATCACGCACCGGCAGGACCCCTGGTTCGTCAACTCTTATGCCGGTGTGGTGAAGCTCTCACCATTGGCCCTGACTGAGGCCAGCGATCAAATGAAGTTCAAAGGCATTTTGCCTAATCTGTTGGAGCTCTATTCGCCCAACTATGCCACCGGCATCACGATTGTCAGCATCGAAAAAAGATTCCCCGGTGACGGCATGGTCGCCGGGCAGCATATTGCGGCGGGCAAGTTTTTTGCGAAGACCGTTATCGTTGTTGACAAAGATGTCGATCCGTTTGATCTGGACAAAGTCCTTGCCGCGGTGGGAACGCGATGGCAGCCTTATCCGGCCAGTCAATTGATTCAGCAGACCAAGGGCATGGTGCTCGACCCCAGTGCGCCGCGGCGCGGAGTCACCAGTAAGTTTATCATCGATGCGACAAAGCAAATGCCCCAAGAAGGCGGACCGGAAAAATGGCCGGATGTTTCCCGTGTCTTGATGGATGACGCCCATCCTGAAGCTTTTGACCTCGTGGATTCAAAGTGGCAGGACTATTGGGAAGGTTTCGAAGGCCCTTAAGCCGAAACGTTGAAAGAGTTTCGTGTCGGACGATCAACCAAATCTTGATGAATTGGATCATCGCATCATCGATGCCCTGCGTGAAAACGGCCGCGTCAGCAATCAGGATTTGGCGCGCCAGCTGGACGTCACAGCGGCAACCATTCGCACGCGCATTCGGCGATTGGAGGAGTCCAGCCTCTTGCGCATCGTCGCCATCACTGATTTTGCCGTCGACTATGATTTTCTTTTGTCCATTGGTGTTCAGGTGCAAGAAAGGGCGGCGGAAGATGTGGCACGTGAGTTGGCGGAATTGCCGGAGGTCTTTTCCTGCAATTTGGTCACCGGTGACCATGAGATAGAGATTCTCGTGGCTGCCCAGGATCATGAGGCCTTGGCGCAATTGCTGACCAATAAGCTGTCGAATATTGAGGGTATTCGGACGCTCAATCCCAGTCTGGCAATCGATGTCTTGAAATATGATTCACAGACGGTGCCGCTCACATGGTGAATACTCAGCTTGATGAATTGGATCGGGAGATCATCGCCTGGTTGTCAAAAGATGCGCGCGTCTCTAACCGCAAAATTGCGACGGCCTTAGGCGTGACCGAAGGGACCATTCGTGCCCGGATCAAAAAGCTTGAGGACGACCGCGTCATTCGTATGACCGCGGTGACCGACGCTTCGCTTATGGGGCATCCGACTGTTGCCTATATTGGGATTGATGTTGTGCAATCGCGCGTTCGGGAGATCGCCAAGGAGATTTCCGAGATCGAGGGGATTCGATTCACCTCCGTTATGCTGGGTCGCTACAATATTTTGGCTATCGCGTTGATTGAGAGTGCCGACAAATTGGTTGATTTGGTCAACAATCACATCGTTGCTGTCCCCGGCGTGCAGCGGACGCAAACCTCCATCGCCATTAAGACCATCAAGTATGATTTTCGCTGGGCGCATATTGCCGATTAGTCTTTGGCGAAGATCTGCGAATCGTCCCGAAAGCTTTTGATCTCAATGGCGTTGCCCGACGGGTCGCGAAAGAACATGGTGGCTTGCTCGCCAATTTCCCCTTCAAACCGAATGTGTGGGGAGATTTCGAAATCTAGGTCTTGCTCCTGCAGACGGTCTGCCAAGTCGTGCCAATCTTGCCACGGCAGAACCAGTCCGAAATGAAAGGCCGGCACCGCCTTGCCGTCGACCTGGCTTGAGCCTGTTGCCGTCAGTGGGTCGCCCAGATGAACCACAAGCTGATGGCCATAGAAGTTAAAGTCGATCCAGTGATTGCTGCTTCGCCCTTCCGCACAATTCATGACATCACCATAGAAGGCGCGCGCTTCACTCAAGTCGCGGACGGGCAAGGCAAGATGAAATGGCGGGATAGAAGGCAATGCGGTTTTTCCTCATCTGATCCTGAAACCTTGCACATTCTCCCCGGCAAAACAAAGCCCGCCTTCGGAGGTGCCAAAGGCGGGCTTGGGGCGTGTTGCTTGGGGGGAAGCAACACCTTCTGGGGGATTAAGAGTGAGCTGGTTGTCCCAGTCTCGTGCTTTCGGTCTTCAGCGCCGGCTTGGTGAAAGGGATCAGCATCGGAACAGATTTCTTATATTGCCGGTACTTGTCGCCAAACACCTCGACCAAATTCCGTTCCTCCAATTGCAGCGCCACCATAATGTAAGTTGTAGTGATAACTGCGAAGAGCAGGTGACCTAAGCTCATGGCCGGTGTGGCCCAAACGACGATAAGAAAGCCTGTCATGATCGGATGGCGCACGACCTTGTAGTAAAGACGCGTGATAAAGACGGGCGTTTCGTCTTCTGTCTTGAAAGGTTGTTTCAGGCCCATCAATTCAAAATGATCGATGACGAAGGTGGACGACAAAACAATAAACCAGCCAAAGCCGTAGATTGTCCAAAGCGCAACCACGCCAAAGGTGCTTTCGATCTGCCAAACCATCTCAGGGATAGGGCGCCAGAGGTAATAAAGCGCAAAGAGTGAGGCGCCGGACAACAGGACAAATGTGCTGCGCTCAATCGGCTTGGGGACAAATTGTGTCCACCATCTTTTGAACGTAGGTCGAGCCATCACGCTATGTTGCAAGGTGAAGAGGGCGATCAGAGCGACGTTGATCGCAATGGCGAGGCCGACCGGTCCGGTCGTGCCGTTATCCACATGAAACGGAACGAAGGCCCCGCTCAAAAAACCGATTAAATACGCCAGACCCAAAAAGCCGATTGCGTAGCTGACGGCGCTGTACGCGATAAAGAATCCCTTTTTCATGGCGAAATGCCTCCATTTGCGCTTGTTTGCATGAAGGCACTTTCCATCCGCGGCGTTTCCGACTTATTTCGGTCGGACCGCTATTTTGTATCGAATATTTCCCCCGCAATTTGGGGGGCTAGGACAGGCGCGGAACCAGGTGTTCCCCGATCATTTTGATGGCGTCGGCTGGGTCGGCATGCATGCGCAGGGCGATTTCGGTTTGTCCTGCCGCTTCCATGGACCGCAAACGCTCGGCAATGGACTCAATATCGCTCAGATCTCCAGTCAGGGTGAGACCGTCAACCAGTCGCTCAACAATGGAGTCCGGAACGTCCTCAATCTCAGATGTCTTCTGGATAAAGGCTTGCAGAAAGTTTTGCCATTTTGCTTCAACCAGATCGCACTCTTCCGGATCAATGAACTGCTCAATATGCTCTCGCTGCAAAGCGCCGCGCCAAACAAGTTCCTGGCGCGCCTCGTTGATCGCTGACTTCTTATCTTGTTTGACATGCCATGCCCAAAAATTATTGACGCGGTATGTGTCTCTTGATTTGCCCAATGCACTGAGACCGTCATCGAGGTGGCGCAACACGCCGGGCAGATGCTCTGCCGTGATATCGGAGAACATAACACCGTCTGCAAAGGGGGCTGTTTTGCGCAACATGAGTTCGCGATTTGCGGCGACATAGACCAAAGGAGGTTTCTGCGTGATCCAAGAGGCATAGTCTCCTTGGGCTTGGTAGATTTCCCCTTTGTAAGACAAGAACTGAGCGTCGGCGGCCCCGGTGACGATCTCGACGGACTCCCGTGTAGCAGTGACGCGGCGTGACGGCTCCAAACCCATGGCCATCATGCTGGACTTGCCCAATCCTCCCAAAAGAATGGCCGCCCTGCCGCCGGACAGTTCATTTAAGGTCAATAACCCGTCGGCGATTTTCATCGGCTGCTGTTCAAAACTGCTGACGGGCATGTAGCCGAGGTGCAACTTTTTTGTCCGTGTGGCCGCAAGAGCCAGGCCGACAAGGGGGTCGCGACGGGCGGCAAAAGCGGAAGACCACAAAGTGTGGATCCCGTTTTGCTCGGCAATTTCGGCAAGTGCTGCGACGTCTTCAGGTCGTGTGCCTGCCTCAAGAATGATGTCTATTTTCATCTTTAGAATCCGTGTGATTTTTGCCGGCCAATGTAATGGACCGGCCCGCCGAAAGCGCCGGATCCAGGTTCACCAGCCGCATTGCGGCGGAAAAAGGGTCTGGCGCTAATCATCGGCTCCTTTTTGACGTTCCTGGGAAATTAATGTATGTGTATTAAATGTCCGAGGAAAACCTTGTCACGTCAGAGCGTCTTACGACGCGCGAGCACATTATCTGTGTGGCGGAAAAGCTTTTTGCGGAAGAGGGGATCGACCAGATTTCGTTGCGGCAAATCACACAAGCCGCCGGTCAGAAGAATGCCTCTGCCATCCACTATCATTTCGGGTCGAAAGATGCCTTGGTTGATGCCATCTACGACTTGCGGATGGGCGCGATCAATCGGCGGCGGGCAGAAATGTTTGCCGACCTCAAATCCCAAGGCAAGACTCGGGATTTGTATAATCTTGTGGATGCGGTGGTGCAGCCCTTGGCCGAATGTTTACTCTCGACCAATCCAACTAATTTTTATGTGCAGTTTGCTGCCCGGGCGATGGAGCACCCGCGCTATTACAAGATGGCATGGAGACGCGGCAAAGCCGGACGTGCCTTTGCGCAGCTTTTTGACGCCATTGAGGATGCTTTACCCGATTTGCCGCCTGAAGTTTTTTCCCAGCGTTTCGGTATGTCATTGCGTCAGGTTTTTCGTGAATTGTCGGTCCATCATCAAACGCATCTGGCGGGCCGCAATCGTGCCAAGGCCAATACAGCACTTTTTGTCAGCAATTTGGTTGACAGTATGACGGCGGCTTTATCGGCACCTATATCTGCACGCACCCAGGCGCACCTAGCGTCCAATTGAGAGATCGAGAAGAAGGAGATCCATGATGGGATATGAACGCATCACCGTAAAACCGATCGGCGGTACCATTGGCGCTGAGGTTCATGATGTCGATCTCAATGAGGAATTGGACGATCAGACCTACCAAGAAATCAAACAGGCTTGGCTGGAAAATCTTGTTCTGGTGTTTCGGGATCAAGACATCACACCGGATAAGCAAGTGGCCTTTGGACGCCGCTGGGGCGATCTCCATGTCCACCCCTTTATTCCCTCATTGGACGGCTATCCTGAAATCATCCAGCTTCATGCGGAATCCGGTGCTCGGGAGGAGCTTCGCCTCTCCAATCAATGGCATATTGATTTGTCCTATACCAATGACCCACCGCTTGCGGCGATATTGCGCGGCGTCACCATCCCGGAGCGTGGAGGGGACACGATGTGGTGCAATCTTTATCGGGCCTATGAAACTTTATCCGATGAAATGAAATCCATTGTCGAAAATCTGAGCGCCTATCACGACGTTACCAAGACGTATCGCCGGCAAGAGCTGCAGCGGGAAGGTGGCCCTGAGCGCTATGGCCAAACGTTCAAAAATGCCCCACCGGTCGACCAGCCCATCGTTCAGGTGCATCCGGAAACCGGTAAAAAGATGCTCTATGTCAGTGAATTAACAACGACCCATATCAAGGGCCTACATCCGAATGAAAGCGATGCCATTTTGAATATGCTTTTCGAGCATATTAACTGGAAAGAACTGCAGTTCCGGCTTTATTGGGAAAAGAACACCATTGCGATGTGGGACAATCGATGCACGGTCCACTATGCTGTGCGCAATTATGATCAAGAACGCGAAATGCATCGCGTTACGGTGTTGGGAAAAACATTCAACTGAACCCGATTGAGTGCTGAGGAGGATTTGATGAAAAAGAAAAGTTTGGGTGCGTCCGGTCTGCATGTGTCCGTCGTCGGTTTGGGCTGCATCAATATGGGGATGATGAACGACCAGGGACAAACCGATGAGGTTGTGAATAAAGCGCTCGACTTGGGCATCAATTTTTTTGATGTGGCCAATACCTATGGCGGCCCCAATGGGATGGCCGAAGATATGCTGTCTCAAGCTCTCGGCGCGCGCCGGCCCGATATTGTGCTCGCCACAAAATTTGGTGGGGCAAGCGGACGCGCAGGCGGCGCCATGGAAGCCGGCGGATCGCGTCACAATATTATGAAAGCGGCGGAAGCGAGCCTAAAGGCCCTCAAGACCGATTATATCGATCTTTATCAGATTCATTTTCCTGATCATGGCACGCCCATTGATGAAACTCTGCGGGCTTTGGATGACCTCATCACTCAAGGCAAGGTACGCTATGTGGGCAATTCCAACTTTGCCGCCTGGCAGGTTACCGAGGCGGAATTCGTCGCCAAGGAACTCGGCCTCAACCGTTTTGTCTCGGCACAGAACCGTTATTCCCTGATCAATCGCGGCGCCGAAGATGAATTGGTGCCTGCCGCTGAAAAATATGGCATCGGCATTTTGCCCTATTTCCCGCTCGAAAGTGGGCTGCTCACGGGCAAGGTGAAGCGGGGCGAGGCGGCGCCCGAGGGTTCGCGGTTGTCGAAATGGAGCGGGGCTTTTGTCTCTGATGCCAAGTTTGACAAGATCGACAAATTGATGGCGGTGGCTGAACCCCATGGCCGGTCGCTGCTCGATTATGCCATTGGCTGGTTGGTCCATCAGGATCATGTCAGCAGCGTTATCGCAGGCGCCACCAAGCCGGAACAACTGGCGCAAAACGTCGCTGCCGCAGAAATTGAATTGTCCGCGGACGAATTGGCGGGCATTGACGAAGCGCTGAGCTAAGCGGGAAACTCTGAGGATGGCATTGCCGGACCTCAAATTTGGTGTTCCGATCCCGCAGGTGTTTTTGGAGGGAAAGGCCGATCTCGATCTGGTGCGTCGATCGGTACAGCGCGCTGAAGAATTGGGCTATGACAGTCTTTGGGTCCAAGATCAGGTCCATGGCCATGTACCGCTTTTTGAATCCGTGAGCTTGCTCACTTATGCGTCGGCCCTGACCTCTCGCGTTCAGCTTGGCGTATCAGTGATTGTTTTTCCCGTGCGCAACCCGGTGATGCTGGCAAAAACGATTTCCAGTTTGGACCAGCTCAGCGAAGGCAGGGTAATTTTGGGTCTCGGCTTGGGACCGCCCTTGGAAGCAGCACCCTTCTATACGGCCTTTGGGGTGGAGCCGCGCGAGCGTGTGCGCCGGTTCAATGAAGGTGTGGCGATTATGAAAAGCCTTTGGACGCAAGATCGGACCGATATGGACGGCGAATTCGCCACACTCCAGGGGACCGGCATGCTCCCGAAACCGGTTCAGCAGCCGCATCCACCGCTTTGGATCGGCGGGCAGCACCCGAACGCCATTAAACGCGCCGTTCGATTGGGAGACGGATATACCTCTGCGGGGCCGACGCCGATCAAAGAATATAAAGAACACGTGCTCTTGGCGCGGCAATTCCTCGAAGAGGAGGGCCGCGACCCGGATACCTTTCCGATTTCCCGCCGTGTCTATCTGTGTATCGACAAGGATGCCGACAAAGCCAAATCCGTTTTGTTCGACTGGTTTTCACAGCGTTACCCTTGGATGGTTTCCCAAAACCCGGACTTGATTGATGAGCTCGGCGTGTGGGGGCCGCCGGATCAAGTCGCTGAAGGGTTAGCGGATATTGTCGCTGCCGGTGCGCGGACCCTCATTCTCAATCCGCTTCAAGATTACGTTGAACAGATGGAAATCCTGGCCGAGGACATCATTCCCAAACTAAGAGCTGCTTCGGCCTAAAGCGCCGATAGAAACTGCAACGTTTCTTTGGCAAGAGCCATTTTCGTTTGGAGATCCGTCATCATCGTGTTGCAAACGAGGACAGGAATGTTGTGCGCGCTCTCAATTGCGCGGGCCTGATCCGCATCGACGGAATCAATGATAAAGCCACTCAAAATATCACGATAATGCTCTGCAACGCTGGCGGGGCTTGCGGGTATATTAAGCTCCGCCATCATTTTTGCCGCGGGCCCTTTTATCGCCTGTCCGCCGACAATAGGCGATACGGCAACCACTTTTAAATTTTCGTTGCTTAATTGCTTTCGGATGCCCGGTAATTCCAAAATGGGATCGACACTGACGAAAGGGTTAGACGGGCAAATAATGATTCCGCTCAAGGCTGGATTGTCCAAAGCGGCTTGAAACCCCTCGCTTGGCTGCGCTTTTTCAATCCCTTCGAAGCGAAATGATCGGGCTTCAGGCGCACATTGGCGTTTGACGAAATATTCTTGAAACGGCAGATCGCCTTCTGGTGTCGCAACAATTGTTCTGACCGGATCATCGGACATGGGCACGATGGGATGTGCAATGCCCAAGGCTTTGGCCAGGGCAGTGGTCGCTTCGCTGAGGCTGGCGCCTTTCTCCAATAGGGAAAGGCGAAAGAGATGTGTCGCGATATCGCGGTCGCCAAGGCGAAACCAGGTGTCGCCGCCTAATTTTTCCAGTGTGTCCAGGCAGGCCCAGCTTTCATCTTTGCGGCCCCAACCGGTTTCCGGATTCTGAACATTGCCAAGCGTATAAAGGGTGGTGTCGACATCCGGCGAGATCGGTAAGCCGAGATGTTCAAAGTCATCGCCTGTATTGACGACGATCGTGAGTTGTTCCGGTGCTAAAACCTTGGACAGGCCAAGTGAGAGTTTTGCCCCGCCGACCCCGCCGGATAAAGCGAGCACCGGTCCCAGATTCTCAAATGATTTGATTTGCCCCGCCATTGTCTCAAACCGTTCTAGCGAAAAAGGTCTTCTTTCTTTTGCCGTAATATGTGGCTGGCCGGTTCGTCCGGCCCCAGGAGATGAGCTGCGCCGCGGATCACCACGGCCGGCACGCCTTCGCCGCGTTGGCCCATGACAAATGACCCGGCCGCCGCCAATTCGTCCGCGACCGCCACTTCCGTCGTCTCCATGGTTTGTCCGAACAGATCTTGAGACCCACGCAAGTCTTGAACCGTGTTCACACCTGCGCTGCCGATGGCTTGCCCGACCGTGCCGCGGCGCCAAGCGCGGCCCATACTGTCATTGATGATAACGCCCAATTTGATTCCACATCTGTCTTCTAATCGCGATTTGATCGCCTTGGCGGAGCCGTCCGGATCTTTCGGCAGCAGGAGAAGCTGACCGCTATCGCCATCTTTGACGTTGGATCTGTCAATGCCGGCATTGGCGTGAACCAAACCCAATTTACTTTCAACGATCAAGACATCTTCCCGGTAGCGCACGACTTCGTTGGCCTCAGACAGGACAACCTCGACGAATCTCGGATCCTTGTTGGTTTCTTTTGCCAGTTTTTTTGCTTCGGCGCTGGGCGAGATAGTCTTGAGGTCGACAAATCGTCCCTCAGCTTTGGAGACGATCTTTTGCGCTAAGACAATGATGTCGCCGTTTCCCAAGGTGGGGCCATGAGTCATGACGGCCTCTAAGATCACGTTCGCCACGGAATCGCCGGGCTGTACCAGCGGTATTCCTTGGACCGGGAGAACTTCGAGACGGTTTGTACTCAAATTAGTGATCCTTTGCGTCAAGGCCGGTGATGCGGATGCCCGCGTGGCATTTGAACTGACGGTTGATATTGATCAACACGGAGGTCAGGGCCTCGCTCGCGGCGGCATTGTTGATCAATCCTGCATTGAATCCCGTCAGTCCGGCGGCCTCAACCAATTCAATCACCTGCGCTTTGGCGTCTTTGTCATTGCCGCACACAAGGACGTCGCATTCTATCTTCTGATCGGTGGGCAACAAGGCTGCCGGTACATTTTGAAACGCAGAGACAACTTTTACCCCGTCTCCCAAAACATTTTGAGCAATTTGACCAGCGCTTCCTTCGCTCGGCAATTGCACCCGGCCAACTTTTGGCGGCACCAAACTCACCGTCGTATCGATCACTATCTTGTTCTGAACCTGTTCACGAATGGTTTCGAGAGTTGGTTTCTGATGTGTAAAGGGTACGGTCAGAACGACAATATCGGCTTTGTTTGCAGCCTCAGGGTTTTCAAAAGCCGAAATGTCCGCATTTGGGATTCTTTCCGAAAGATCCGCCTTTGCCTGATCGGCTTTTTCTTGGGTCCGAGACCCGATGATGATCGGAAAGCCGGCCTTTGCCCAGCGATAGGCCAATCCCGTTCCCAAATCCCCTGTGCCGCCGATGACGGCAATACGCAAATTGCTCACAATTGTCTCCATTCTTGAAATCGCTGATTTACCTTGGCGCTGCTTATGGCACGAAGCACGCTCAAAGGTCGACCGCGATCTTCTCAGCTATGTTGAGGTGAATGCCGGTGTTTTGTCTTCAATAGGGCGGTAGAGTGTCGAGCGCCGGATAAGGGGCCGATTGAGATCGCTGGCGATTTTTGCCATATCCGTTGGGGTCCACTCTTGACCGTGACTGGCACCGGCAGCACGCGTGATGCTCTCATTCATCAGTGTGCCGCCCATATCGTTGGCGCCGGCATTCAATGATGCTTTGACGCCGTCGCGGCCCATTTTGACCCAAGAGGTTTGTATGTTGGGGATGACCTCGCCGAGCACCAGCCGTGAAATGCTGTGCATGAGAACCGCTTCCCGATAGGTCGGCCCCAAGCGGGCGTGCCCTTTTCGGAAGAGCGGGGCCTCGGCGGCAACGAAAGGCAGGGGAACGAATTCAGTGAAACCGTTTGTGTGTCTCTGCAATTCTTTCAAACGCAATAGATGGCGCGCCCAGTGGACATAATTGTCCACATGTCCAAACATGATGGTTGAGGTGGTTTTCAAGCCGATAGAATGCGCCGCCGCCATCACATCAAGCCATTGGCGTGTATTGATTTTGTCGGGACAGATGACATCACGCACTTCATCATCGAGGATTTCGGCGGCTGTCCCGGGCATGCTGTTCAGACCGGCCTTTTTCAGTTCAATCAAAAACTCCACAAGAGAGAGAGACAAGGACTCCGCGCCGTGCCAAACTTCTAAAGGCGAAAAGGCATGGATATGCATGTCCGGAATCTGATTGCGGATGGTGCGGCAAATATCCAGATAGGTCTTGCCGGTAAACGTGGGATGGATGCCGCCTTGCAGGCAGACTTCCGTCGCCCCTTTGTCCCAAGCTTCTTGGGCGCGGCGCGCGATTTCATCCAAATCCATCAGATAGGCGGCGTCGGCAGCGCCTTCTCTGCGCCGGCCCTTTGAAAACGCACAGAACTGACAGCGATAGGTACACATATTGGTGTAATTGATATTGCGATTGACGACGAAAGTGAGTGTGTCTCCCACCTGTTGCCGGCGCATGACGTCGGCCGCGCCGATCACCGCTGATAGATCCGGCCCGCGCGCATTGAACAGTGCGCCGATTTGTTCTTCGTTCAAATAATCCGTGCCGTATGACGTAATCTCTTCCAAAAGTTCCCGAACAACCGGCGAGGTGTCCAGTTCGTGAGGGCTTGCCCCAAAACCTTCCGGTCCTTCATCAGATTGTCCGGTGAGCCAATCGTCCTCTCGGGCAAGTCCGGCGGTATCGGCGAGTTTGAGTGCCGCGGTTTTCATCTGCGGAGATAGCCACGTTTCAGCCGCCGCAATATAATCGGGGTAGACCGTGAGGCGTTGTTGCAGGACTTTGCCGCTGCGCGCACTTTGCTTGGTCAATTCATCAATATGCGGCCAGGGCGATTCCGGGTTCACGTAATCCGGCGTGAGCGGTGAAACGCCGCCCCAGTCATTGATCCCTGCTGAAAGAAGCGGTGTTAGATCACCATGAGTCAGATTGGGCGGCGCTTGCAGACTCATATCGGCACCGAAAATCAAACGGGCCATGGCGATGGTCCATTGAAGATCAGGACTTGTTGCGGCGTCGACCGCGGACATTTTGGTGTCGGACTTGGGCACAAAGTTCTGGATAATGACTTCTTGAATATGCCCGAAACGTTCATGTAATTCGCGAATAGCAAACAAAGAGTTGATGCGCTCTTGCCGGGTCTCACCGATGCCGATCAAAATGCCTGTGGTGAAAGGCACTTTCAGTCGGCCGGCGCGGGCGAGGGTGTCAAGGCGAACAAACGGGTCTTTGTCCGGAGAGCCAAAATGGGCCTGGCCTTTTTCACCGAGCCGCGGCGATGCGGTTTCAAGCATGACGCCCATCGAGGCCGAGACCTCTTTCAAACGCCGCATTTCATCATCCGTCATGCAGCCTGCGTTGATATGAGGCAACAGTCCTGTTTCTTCGTAGACGATGCGCGCGATGTGCGTGACGTAGTCCAATGTGCTGGCAAACCCTAAATCGGCCAAAGCTTGTCTCGCCGCGGCATAGCGGGCCTCCGGCATCTCGCCCAGTGTCAGTAATGCTTCCTTGCAGCCAAGCGCCGCGCCTTGCCGCGCAACAGTCAATACATCTTCGGGACTCATAAAGAGTTGCGGCAATTGACTGGGCCGCTTGGCGAAGGTGCAATAATGGCAGACGTCCCGGCAAAGATGGGTCAGCGGCAGAAAGATCTTTCGCGAATAAGTGACAAGCGGACCAAAGCCGCGGTCGCGGATCTGACCTGCAACCTCCATCAGCGTTTCAAGCGGTGCTTCTTCTGCGAGGCGGCCAGCCTCTCGCCATGTAATCGGCCGCCCGGCCAAGGCTCTATCCAGCAGGTCAGCCGTCGTTGCCGGCTCCGGCACATTCCTGTGGGACATTAACAAGTGATGGAGCGCCTTGGTAGTGTCTGCTGTCTCAGGGTTCAGTCTGTTGGCCGCCGCAACAAGATCCTCAGGCGTATCGATGTCGAGCGCAATCAACGGCTGTTCCAATATCACCGGCTGAACGCCGGCTTTCTCAGCTTCATCCAAATGTCTGCGGAAACTATCCTTGCCGTAATGAAGAGGAAATTGAGAAGCCGGACGCAAGATAAGTGCATTGGTTCCTTGGCCGTTCTTGCAGGCCACCAATCCGATGGCTTCACCTTTGGTTGCCTCTAATTGACGCCGGTGGGAACGGATGAGGCCGTCCACATCGGAGGCGCTTACGAGGGGCAAGTCGCCATGGAGAATAAGGCACTGTTCGACGCCCCGCTCAGCCAATTGTCTGAGACCGAACGAGACGGCCGGATTGAGACCCTTTTGTGGGTCCGCCATAACTTCGACGCCATAGGCTGTTGCCAGATTTGACAAGTGATGATCATCGGTCACCACGCAGATCCCGGTGATTTCATCTGCATTGGTCAGGGCGTCCAAAACATTCTCTGCCAATCCCTTGGCGAGTTCTCGACGGCTCTCTTCATCCAGGATGGTTGAGAGGCGGCTTTTGGCTGCGGACCGGTCTTTTAGAGGGACAAGTGCAAACACGTAAAATCATTCCCACGTCAATTTTCGGCCGCGACCTTACTCAATATCCGGCATGGACAATAGAGTTGCCGCAGTCGAGGTCACCTATTGGAGTGTATAGGTCATGCGCTGGTTTTGACCATTTCCAAGGGCTAATGTCCAGATATGGCGGAACTGAACAACCAATGGCGGCTCAAGCGGCGCCCGGAGCCGGGCGAGGTCATGAATTCCGATCTCGTCGAGTGGGTGAGCGAACCGATACCCGAGGCCGGCGATGGTGAGGTGCTGGTGAAAACAATTTGCTTGGCAACCTCGCCTGCGCAGTTCGGATACACCATTGATCGGGGCGGTTTGTTCGACGTTCTGCCCATCGGCGCGGTTATGCGGGGACGCGGTGTCGGTCAAGTTGTGGCCTCCCGTCATCCGGCTTACGAAATTGGAGAAATCGTCACGGCGTCATGCGGCTGGCAGAATTACAGCGTGATTCAGCCCGACACGGCCGGTCAATCGATCGCAACGATCCAGAAGGTCAGGCGTCCCATTTCACCATTAACGACCGCGGTCGGTGTGTTAGGTGTGGATGGGTTCACGGCCTATTTCGAGCTTTTGGAGGTGGGCAAACCAAATCCGGGCGACACGTTGGTGGTCTCGGCTGCCGCGGGTGGGATTGGATCTCTCGTGGGGCAAATCGGCAAGCTCAAAGGCTGCCGCGTGATCGGGATTTGCGGCAGTGACGAAAAGTGCCGCTGGCTCACTCAAGAATTGGGCTTTGACGGTGCCGTGAATTACAAATCCCAGAATGTCGACGAAGCGCTAACTGAGTTATGTCCAAAGGGCGTGGACGTATTTTTCGACAATGTCGGCGGTGATATTCTCGATACGGTTTTGGCCCATCTTGCGATCGGCGCACGCGTTGTCATTTGCGGTTATATTGCGACGGATTATGCGGCAGACAAAGGCACTGGCCCCAAGAACTACATTTATCTGTTGCGCAGGCGCGCCTCAATGACAGGCACGATTGTTTTTGATTTTGTCGAGCGATTCTCCGAAGCCGAAGATCAACTGCGTGATTGGTTATCGCGTGGGCTGATCAAAAACACCGAAGACGTAGACAACGGATTGGAAAAAATGCCGGGCGCCTTGTCCAGTCTATTCACCGGCGCCAATCGGGGAATCAAGATCGTTCGCGTTGCCCCCGATCCGGGCGGTCTAGAACAACTTTAGTCTAGGTTTCAACAAAGAACAGGGCGATCGTCTCGGCGATCAAGGCCGGTTTGTTCTCGCCGCGTATCTCAATCGTCACCTCATTGGTCATCATCACCTGTCCTGCACGCTTTTCGGTTACGTCAACGACTTTGGTCAGCGCCCGCACCTCGCTGTCAACTTTCACCGGCGACAAAAACCGGACTTTGTTTAGGCCGTAATTGATTGTCATCGATACATTTTCCGGCACGACAGCAGTCAGCATCGACAAATGAGGGATCAAAGACAGACTCAGATAGCCGTGCGCTATGGTGCCGCCGAAAGGGGTGTCTTTGGCTTTCTCGGGATCGACATGGATGAATTGGTGGTCTTCCGTGGCGTCCGCAAACATGTTGATCCGGGATTGATCGATCTTGATCCATTCCGACGGCTCTAGGTCTTTGCCGATATAATCACTGAGTTGATCCTTGGGAACGGTCAAGACCATGGGGAGCTCCGGACTTTATGTGTTGGTAAAGCGGTCAATTCGCGGGCGATCCTGCATATATGGATCCGAATTGCAAGGCGGGATTCGACCTGATCCTGAAATGAGCATTTTCTTGTTGTTTGAGACCGGCTATTGTTGTCGTCAGAAGTTCACATGTAGCTGATACGGAGTGAGGTTATGGCGGAATTGAAGTCTGTCGACACGGCCAGTGTTCGGGATCAAGTGAGTCCAGAAGAATGGAATACTCGCGTCAATCTCGCCGCGTGCTATCGCCTGATTGCGCATAACGGATGGGACGATTTGGTCTACACTCATGTCTCGGCGCGGGTGCCGGGCAGCGACGATCACTTTCTTCTCAATCCCATGGGTCTGATGTTTGAAGAGGTGACGGCATCTAATCTGGTAAAAATTGATCTGGATGGTCAAAAGGTGATGGACTCGCCCTATGGTGTGAATGCTGCCGGCTTTGTTATTCATAGTGCCATCCACGAGGCGCGCCCCGATATTGGCTGCATTATTCATCTTCATACGGATTATGGTATCGCTGTCTCGATGCAAAAGAACGGTCTATTGCCCGACAGTCAAACAGCGACTTTCCCTTATAGTTTTTTGACGTACCACGACTATGAGGGTGTTGCCGTGCGCGAAGATGAAAAGCAACGCCTCGTCGCCAATCTTGGCAACAAGTTTTTGATGATCTTGCGCAATCACGGCACTATCTCCTGTGGTCCGGATATCGGGTTTGCCTATATCGGGATGCACTTTTTGGAAAAGGCATGCAAAATTCAAATCTTGGCCCAATCTAGCGGGCAAGAGCTCATCCCCATTCCCAAGGAGGCTTACGAGAATGCCCTTGCAGGCGGTGATGTGGTAAATGCCGCATTTACGCCTGAAAACAGCCCGTGGACAGCGCTTTTGCGCAAGATGGACAGGCTGGACCCGTCCTATAAGACCTGAGACAAGCGCGGCCGGACTTGGTAAAATAGGTCAAAACGCCTTCATCTAGGAAGAGAAGTAATGGATGCAGTGAATCACGACGCCAAAATCGTCGAAGATATTTGGTCGAGATATCAGCCGTTAAAAACGGCGGATGAATATATTCAGAGTCTGAAGAACCGCCCCCTCAATGTCTATATGCTGGGGGACAAGGTTGAGGACATTGTCGACGATCCGGTCATCTTTCCGTCGATCAACGCGATGGCGGAGACCTATCGTTTGGCCGAAGAAAATCCGGCGCTCGCCACCACCAAATCCACCTTGACCGGTCAGCCCGTCAATCGTTTTTTGCAGATTGCCGGCGGTCCGGATGATTTGGTCGGTAAACATGAAATGCAAAGAGAATTGGGTCGCCGCACCGGAACCTGTTTTCAGCGTTGCGTGGGGCTTGATGCCATCAACTCCCTGCATAGTGTGACCTATGATATCGATCAGGACAGCGGCACAGAATACCACCAAAGATTTTTGGCGTTTCTAAAACGTGTGCAAGAAAATAATCTTGTCATTGCCGGTGCGATGACTGACCCGAAAGGCGACCGGTCCAAAGCGCCCCATGAGCAGAGCGATGCAGATCTGTTCTTGCACATTACGAAGCGTGATGAAAAAGGCATTTATGTATCCGGCGCCAAGATGCACCAAACCGGCACCCTCAATTCTCACTGGATTATCTTTATGCCCACCCTCCGCATGGGCGAAAAAGACAAAGATTTTTCTGTGGTCGGTGCCGTGCCGGTTGACGCCAATGGACTGACGTATATTTACGGCCGACAGTCTTGCGATACGCGCGCTGTGGACGGCGGCGCCATAGATGCGGGCAATGCAAAATATTCAGGGCAGGAAGTGACGATCATTTTTGAGAATGTGTTCGTGCCTCATGCGCATGTCTTTATGGACGGTGAGTTCCAATTTGCCGCTGATCTGGTTGAACGCTTCACCGCTTATCATCGGGCTTCTTATGTCTGTAAGACGGGGCTCGGGGATGTGCTGACGGGGGCTGCGGCGCAAGCAGCCGACTATAACGGGGTCGCACGCGTCTCTCATATCAAAGACAAATTGGTTGAGATGACACACCTGAATGAAACGATTTATTCCAGCTCCATGGCGTCGGCCTATCGCGCGGAAAAGATGCCATCGGGGGTTTGGCAGAACGACACCATGCTTGCCAATATCTGTAAGCATAACGTGACGCGCTTCCCGTATGAGATCTCTCGTATTGCCCAAGATATCGCGGGCGGTCTGATGGTCACCATGCCGTCTGAGAAAGATCTTGAGAATGAAGAAACCGGCGACCTGGTACGCAAGTTCTTACAAGGCCGTGATGGGACCGACCCGGTCGATCGGATGAAAATCTTGCGCCTGATTGAAAATATGACATTGGGCCGAAATGCAGTGGGGTATTTGACCGAATCCATGCATGGCGCCGGATCACCGCAGGCCCAACGGATTTTGATTGCCCGCTTGGCCGAACTTGAAGATAAAAAATCTCGTGCCAAACACTTGGCCGGCATTGATGGGGAATCCAACTAAGCGATGTTGTTGCCCATCAGCGCTCTTGTCCTGCTGACCTTTTGTGTCGCCCTGACGGTTGTCTCCACACGACGCAACGCTGTCATCCGCGGGGAGATCCCCTTTTCCTACTACCGTGTCTTTCGGGGGGCGGAGCCGACAGATATCGTTTTGAAGACGACGAATAATTTTAAGAACCTGTTGGAGACTCCGACGCTCTTTTATGTTGTCTGTGTCTTGGCGATGGTCCTGAATTACGAAACCACGTTGATGGTGGGTCTTGCTTGGCTCTATGTTTTGATGCGGGTCGTCCATTCCTATATTCACTTGACCTACAACAACGTCATTCATCGTCTCTACGCTTTCGGCTCCAGCCTTTTGGTCATTTTGATCATGTTTGTGGTCCTGGTCGCCAATCGCGGCTTTGGGTGATTGAGCGTCAACCAATCCCTGGATAGGGCCCGATCAATGTTCCTGTGCGGGCGGTAATCTGCTAAGGATCGCAAAAGACAAAACTTGAGGAGCTTGTCATGGGCGTTCCCTTTTCAATGGTGGTAATTGGTGTGGATGGTTTGGAAGAGTCCATTGCCTTTTATCAAGACATTATGGGTTTGGATGTCTTGTGGTGTGATGCCTTGAAAGGGCCCGGCTTTACAGAATTCTGGAAGCTCGATCCCGCCATGGAGGCGGAAGGCGCGTTGATGGGGTTGGAGTCGGAAGAATTTGGCCGGATCTTACTGGTCGATTGCAAGGCTGAGAATAAAGTCATGATCCGCCCGCCGGAATCCAAGTCGATTCTGGGTCTCTACAATTTGAATTTCCACGTGGATGATTGTTTTGCGGTGGTTGATATCATGCGCAAGCAAGGGGTTGAGTTTTGGTCGGAGCCCGTCAAGCCTGATTTGGATGAGGAACAGGGCGGCACGATCGAGGCGCTGTTTGATGGGCCGTCAGGCGTGGCAATTAATTTGGTACAATTGATCGGTGGCCGTCCGGACAATTCCATCGGCCAATTACGTGAACAGCTTTCCAATCATGCTCAAAGCCGCACCGGATTCACGCCGGTGGCGACATCGACATTGGCGCCAAGCGACGGTGATCCGGCGGTGTCTTTCTTTAAAGACACATTGGGGATGTTTGTTGCCATTGATCAGGTTCTGGGCAATCCGGCAACCAATGCCATGTTGGGACGGCCGGAGGATGCGCAAAACCGCATCGTCTTTTTGGCGCCGGGTCACGTCTTCGGCAAAATCCTCCTGTCCCAACCGGTAAATTATGATGTGGATGATGCGGTTGGGCGATCGCATTTCCCCAATATCGGTTACTTGGCGCAATCCTATGTGGTGGATGATTTGCCGGGCGTCTGCAGGCAAGCCCAAGATCTCGGCGGCGAAATCAAAACCGAGCCGATGGAGATTGATGTGCCGGCCTTGGGCACGCGTCAAAGCGCGTTGATCACCTGCCCCGGCAGTGGCGTGTTGATTCAGTTGATCGCGGCTTAGGCTTTTTCCGGCTCCGGATCACTGGGTGTGCTCGGCACATAGGGCTGAGGATCCGGCACTTTGATGGTGAAAGCATAGATAGCCGTAATTGCGGCGACGATAGACCCGGCGATCATCGGTAAATTCAATTGAATTTCATAAAGCGTCGTCCCCAGAATGGGTCCGAGCACCACACCCGCGGTGGTCGAGGCTGCAATGAGACCAGACGCCACGCCTTGTTCTTCCGGCTTGACGCTTAAACTTGCGGATCCGTTGATTCCGGGATTGGCAAAACTAAACCCGAGACCCAGGATGCCGTAGCCCAACAGCAGCATCCAAAAACTCTGTGCGAAGCCTATAACCAGCAGTGAGATGGCGAACATCGGCAAACAAATGCGCAGCATGTTGCGTGGGTGAATTTTCACGACCTGCAACACACCTATCTGCACAATGATGTTGACGGCGGCCAGTGTGCCCAGGGAAAACCCGGTCCAGCGGGTCAGTTCTTTGGGGTCGTCGATACCGAAACGCTCGCCGATGTAAAATGGCGTCGACAATTGCAGGGTCGTAAAAGCCAAGAAGAAGACGGCCCATACGATCATAAAAGGATAGATACGCTTATCGTTGGGTTTCAGCGTGTTGACTTGCGTGGCACTCTTGTCCCGTTTGGGTTCTTGTAACTTGAAATAGAGCACGATGGCGCCGATCAGTGCAGCACCGGCGGCGACATAAAGCGGCAGCAAGACGCTGAACATGACAAGTAAGGCGCCCAAAAACGGACCCAATATCGATCCCATGGAGTTTGACGCGCCGATCAGTGCCATGCCCTTGGCACGATCCTGCCGTGTGGTGATGTCCGCCATATAGGCGCCGGACGCCGGATAAATCGATGTGGCGAGGACGGAATAAACGGACCGGGCAAAGAACAGCAAAGTCATTAGGATCGGGATCGTGACAATTTGCCAAAGACCGATCTGCAACACTGCGGCCAGCAATAATGTGCCGATGGTTGTTCCGGCCAGACCGACCAGCAACACCGGTTTGCGGCCGATCACATCGCTTCGTTTGCCCCAATACGGGCCCGCAAAAAGAAGAAAGATGTTAGAGGCGGAAAACACCGCGCCGAATTGCACCGGTGTCAGACCGATTTCCAGCGCGACCGGCCCGAGAATGACGAATAACAGGGATTGCCCTATGCCAAATATGATGACGCTGGCGCAGACCAGAACTTTGCTGAGGCCCGGATTATCAACCGCATTCGATTGATCTATTTCCTGTTGAATAGACACAAATTGAGATCCCCAATTTCGCTTTGTCAAACGGTGCCCCGACCGTTTTCCTCAGATTTCAGCCTAGACCGTCACGGAGAAGGCGCACACTCTTGCCTATATAGCCGCCGATCTTCGGTACAGGCTGAATTACGTACCGTCTCACTGATCGGATTGAATAGGCTATTTGATTGGTTTCACTAGGCTTTTTTTCGCTTGCCCGCAAGCAGTTCGTTTTCGGTCTCTTCCGACATCGGCGCCGCGAGCCCGCCGGCGATCATATCCACAAGATTGCTCGCAAAGAGCGCCGCCGTATTCTCATCGATGGATCGAGATCGGGGCATGAGGTTGATTTGATCGGCAAGGGCATGGATGGTCTGGTCCAGCGCGAGACCAAATCTCTGCCCGACGATCATCTCCGGCAGATCCGGCAAAGCGTCCCTTAACAGACGGACAATGCGCTGCAGTCCGGTGCCGAATTCGCTATCACCCAATGTGCTGACAAAGTTTGAGGGGTGACTGGTTGCTTGTGCGCTGCACTGGATGTAGTGCTGACCGTCTTCCTCAAACATTTCTTCCACGATCGGATAAACCAAAGCGCCGATGAGGCTTCGAATGTCGCCCAATGCTTTGGTCTTTTCCAATTGATCCAGCCGCTCATTGCGCCGTCTATTCACCCGCTCCATACGATAATCGAAAATGGCCCGGATGAGCCCGTCTTTCGAGCCGAAATGATAATGGCTGGCCGAAGAGTTCTTCTGGCCGGCCTCCACATTGACTTGCCGCAGGGAGACGGCGTCTATCCCGTGTCTGGCAAAAAGCCGCTCCCCGGCCATCAAGAGCTGATGCCGGGTATCCTCTTTTGAAGTCTTACTTTTTTTCTTTGGACTCATCTTTTAAATCATGTAACTTAAACCGAATTAAGTCAAGCGATTTAATTTGGGTTTAAGGGTTGCTGCCTATGGGCACGTCATCTTGAGCTTGAAACAGGTCTATTTGAGGCTGGTTGCATGATGGCCCCTTTGAGGCGCCGTGCGACCTTGAGAGGGAAGCAGCAGCGATGTTCAAACCGAATACGGCAGGCAAAAAATTTGGCCCCATTTGGCTGACGCCGGGTGTCAGCAAATTGAATGCTTCGACCATGTTGTACGGATCCTTCAGTACACTGATGGCGCTGTCCTTCATGAACTTTGTACAGCCTTACATGCTGACGGAAGTTTATCAGATTCCCCAGGAAGAGCAGGGGGCTCTCACCGGCAATCTTCAAGCCTTTCAAGAAGTCATCGTGATTTTGCTGATGGGCTTTGTCGGCGCCTATTCAGATAAGGTCGGGCGGCGCATATTATATTCCATCGGCTTTGCGATAGTCGGTCTGGGGTATTTCGTCTATCCGCTCGCGGCCGACGAGCTGCAGCTTTATATCTTTCGTTCTGTTTTCGCCGTAGGCGCGGCCATGATTCCCGTCATGTTGAGCTCCTGTATCGTCGATTACGTTCAAGAAGTCTCGCGTGGCAGATGGATCGGTATCGGAAGCGTGTTCAACGGCCTCGGTGTGTTAGTCATGTCTTTGGTCCTTTCGCAAACGCCCAAATGGTATCAGAATATGGGCGCGGACAATGCCGAAGCGGGCATCTATGCGTTTTGGACAATTGCCTTTCTATCCATCCTGTCGGCAATCGTCTTACAGCTCGGTCTCCAGGGAAAAACCGCCAGTAATAAAAAGGCGGGCGACGAAGGCAGTCTTATTGATCGACTGCGCCAAGGATTGGCAGCCGGTCGAAACCCCAAACTCGCCCTTGCCTACGGTGCTGCCTTTATCGGTCGGGGCGATCTTGTCATTGTAGCGGCGTTCTTTTCTCTTTGGGTTGTTCAGGTCGGCGTGAATAACGGTATCGATGCCGGCGAAGCCCAAGGCCGTGCCGGCATGATGTTTGGCTTGGTGCAATTTTCAGCACTGATTTGGGCTTTCATTATGGGCATGATCGCCGACAAGATTGACCGTATTCTCGCGCTCGCCTTCGGCATGGGGATGGCCACATTGGGATATGGCGCTTTGGCCTTGGGGCCTGACCCCTACTCATCTTCTTTCATTATCTTTTGCATTTTGCTGGGTATCGGCGAGACCAGTGTGGTGATCTCCGGCGGCGCAGTGCTGGGTCAAGAATCGGCACGTCTTGAGTATCGCGGTGCTGTTGTTGGTGTATTCGGTCTGCTGGGCGGCGTCGGCATTCTCTTTGCGTCAAAGGTTGGGGGAGAGATATTTGACGCCATCGGCCGCACGGCGCCTTTTGTGATGATGGCGATCTTGAATGCGCTCCTCGCCTTGTGCGCGCTTTATGTGCATCTTCAAGACAAGGCCGGACGCTATCCGGAGTTTGCCTTACCGACCGCCAAGCCCGAGGAGCAGACTTAAGATTTAGGTGTGTGCGAATGCCAAAAGAAAAGCCGCAACATTTGTTGCGGCTTTTGTTTGAATTTCGTTGCCGAAACTAACTTGTTTGAGGTGGTTCCCAGTTTTCAGGCGCGTCGTTGAGCCTGCTTAGCAAAGCGGTTCTCTGCGTTTCCATTTCGCTCGGTAATCTGTCACCCATTTTGTCAAAGAGCGATTTTTGGTCTTCCGCTTCGGCTTTCGCTTCGCCGGTACTGAAGGACATCAGAGAATTAAACGCGTCTTGATCAAAGGGCAGACCGCGCCAATTCATTTCCGAATAGTCGGGCATTTTGCCGAACGGGCTATCGACTCCCTTGGCGGTGTCGTGGACCCGATGCAGAATCCATTGCATCACGCGCATATTGTCGCCGAAGCCGGGCCACATAAATTTGCCCTCATCGTCTTTGCGGAACCAATTCACGCGAAAGATCTTCGGTGGGTGAGCGAGCTTGGATCCAAAATCGAGCCAATGACGCCAGTAATCGGCCATGTTGTACCCGCAGAAGGGCAGCATGGCCATTGGGTCGCGCCGGATGGCTGCTTGGTTTTCGGCCGCCGCCGTCGCTTCGGATCCCATTGTGGCGGCAAGATATACCCCGTGATCCCATCCGAATGACTCAAACACCAACGGGAAGGTCTTGCTGAGACGCCCGCCGAAGATAAAGGCGCTGATCGGTACCCCTTTGGGATCATCCCAGGCCGGATCTATGCTCGGGCATTGGCCGGCCGGTGTCGTGAACCGCGCATTTGGATGGGCCGCCGGTGTCTCGCTGTCGGGCGTCCAGTCATTGCCTTTCCAATCGATCAGATGGTCCGGCTTTTCGTCCGACATTCCTTCCCACCAAACATCGCCGTCATCCGTCATCGCGACATTGGTGAAAATCGTATTTTCCTTCAGCGATTCCATGGCTGCCGGATTTGATTTGTAAGATGTGCCAGGAGCGACGCCGAAAAATCCGGCTTCAGGATTGATGGCGTAGATCCGGCCGTCCGGGCCGGGCTTGATCCAGGCAATATCGTCGCCGACTGTCCAAGCTTTCCACCCTTCAAAACCCTCCGGCGGGATGATCATTGCCAGGTTGGTCTTGCCGCACGCGCTGGGGAAAGCCGCTGCCACGTAAGTTTTTTCACCTTCCGGGGATTCCAGTCCCAAGATCAGCATATGTTCGGCGAGCCAGCCTTCCTGGCGGGCCATGGACGAGGCGATGCGAAGAGCAAAGCACTTCTTGCCCAGCAAGGCGTTGCCGCCGTAACCGCTGCCGAAGGACCAAATGGCGCGCTCTTCGGGGAAGTGCACGATATAGCGATTGTCGGGATTGCAGGGCCAAGACACATCCTCTTGCCCTTCCGCCAGCGGACTGCCGACCGAATGCAAACATTCAACGAAGTCATTGTCGCCCAGTGCGTCGAGCGCTCCTTGGCCCATGCGGGTCATAGTGCGCATGCTAATCACCACATAGGGCGAATCCGTAATCTGCACACCGATCTGGGCGATATCGGAGCCGAGCGGTCCCATACTGAAGGGCACCACATACATGGTCCGGCCTTCCATGCAGCCGTCAAACAGTTTTGTAAGCTCCTGGCGCATTTCCTGCGGGGCCCGCCAGTTGTTTGTAGGGCCCGCATCGGATTCATTTTGCGAGCAGACATAGGTCCGATTTTCAACCCGCGCCACGTCCCGTGGATCGGAGCGGCACAGAAAAGAGCCGGGGCGCTTTTCCGGGTTCAGCTTGATCAAGGTGCCCGCGTCTACCAGCTGTTCGCAGAAGCGTTGATATTCCGCCTCGCTGCCATCGCACCAATAGATATCTTTGGGCTTACACAATGCTGCAATTTCATCCACCCATCGCAGCAATTTCGTATTCGTCGTCTTTGCCTCGCTCAAGAGAACACTCCACCAAACCAATTTCGCATATGAATTCCACGCGCCTGACACGCGGGCGCCTAAACAAACACGTCCCTCACCAAAAAACAAGCGGATCCGGGCGCCGTCTGACGCGCTTGCCATAAGCCAGAATCGGCAGTTTGGGGCTCAATTCGTCATGCCTGTCCCTTGATTGGACAAGCGGGGGCGTTTCTTCACCTGATCGGAAAAACCTTTGTTTTCAGAGGCCTAGTGATCATCAACCGCAACTTAACCACGAATCCCTAAGAGTAGGCTGGGGATTGTCCAAGTATGAGAGCGAATCTGGCCATGCGCCGACTGATCCAGGCACTGACACCGAAGCTGAAATCTCTAAGTGACGAAGAGGTTATCCGCCTGTCCCGGGCAGCGGAATTTGAGCGCATGGATGTCGCTTCTTCTGATCATTGGTTTGCCGTTTTGGCGGCGCTCAGGCCGAGGTTGAGCTTTCTGCGCCCCCGGCGTGCACCGTCCATCTCTCGTCAGTTCTTTCAACCCGTTGCAGACCTTCTGGTTGATGGACGACCCGGGGACAAAAGACTTGGTGAGATTGATCGCGCATCGTTGGGGCCGATCTGGGCTTGGCTCTTGAAAAGCGAGGCCGGTGCAACCATCCAAATTGCCAAAGATCAGCTGCGTAAAAGTGGGCCTGATGCCTCAGATGCTGAAACCGAAGCCGCGCTCGTGCCCGTCAGGCAGGTGGCGCTGGAGGCAATGCATAAGGCGGTGAAGCGCTCCCAAGAACGTATCGATGTTGAGGCATCACTGATTTCCGTATTTCAGGATCCGGCAATTGTCGGCGACTTTCGCGAAATTGCTCTCTCGTTGACGGTGGCGGAGCCATTGATTCACTTGCAGTCCAACCTGCCTGAGTCTCTGGACATTATCACGACACAACATATCGAGCTGGCTCGCGAATATTTCCTGGTCTTTGAATCCGTCAATCCGGATCTGAGCTATCTCGTTCTGATGGTTTATTTTCACCGGTTGACGCAGCCTTGGGAGGCGCTGCGGTTGACGGCGGCTGTAGGCGGTGCGGGTCCGGAGAAAATCCTCCAGCGTCCGGATTTCCAAGTTGTCTTCAATCATCTTGTGGACATTCTCCGCGTTGAGCAGCTGGCATTTGATGAAACCGATGACGACAACGTCCAGAAGCTGATCGCCCATCTGACAACGTTCTCTGACATTTACATGGGTATCTCCGAGACCGTTTCCCTTCAAAAGAAGGGCAGGCTGGGGTCTATCCTTCTTGACTGCCGTAATGATTTCTCACAGCAGATATCCGCGCGTGTCAGGTCCGTCAGCCAGTTGCTTTGCGACACCGTTCCTTTGGAGTATTCGAAGGTCTCAAGCGTCCTTCGTCCATTGCCGCCGCAAACACTTGCAGACGTCTCGTCAAAGGTTTCGACCTTGGCCGACTTCATTGGCCAGGTCAGCCGCCTGTCATGTATGACGGATCTCTATTATGGCATTGATAAGGATGTGAAGCTTCTCAATGACGAGTTGGAAAAAAGGCTTGTCGCCTTAACTCAAGCCTATCGTCAAAAGCTGTCATTGCCACCGGAAGTTCTCGATCAGCAGTTTGAAATTTTGGCCCCGGCAGTGCGTAGATTATCGGGATCCGATGCCGAGGAAAGACTTTCGACGGTCAAAGTCTAGCGTCACGCTAGCCATGGATACCTGCTGTTAACCATCTTTTGCGCTTGCGAATATCAACAAACGTTTAACTAAATCCTGTCAGTTTTATTATTATGTATAAAGAGCTTTCATCGGCCGAAATGCCCATGCGCAATGTGATCAATGCGCTGACCCTCAAGTTTCAGAACTTGTCCGATGATGATGTGGTTCGCTTGACGCATGCCGTTGAGTTAGAGCGGCGCACAGTAAAAGCCCCCGACAAATGGCAAGCGGTTTTAACGGCTTTGCGTCCGCGCTTGAACGATATTCGCCCGCCGCGAATTCCGTCTTTGACGCGTCAGTTCTTCATGCCGGTGGAAGACTTGCTGGTGACCGGGCGGCGCGGTACCAAACGACTGGGTCAAATTGACCGATCCTCACTGATGCCTCTTTGGAATTGGTTGCAAACCAGTTCCGCGGCCCAGGTTATCGAAACAGCGCAGTCTCACTTTTTAAAAGATGGATCGCAGCCAAGGCCCGAAGAAATTGAAACGATCTTGCAGCCTCTCCGAAAGGCTGCAAGCGGCGCCATGTTCCGCGCTTTGAATGAGGCGGAGAACGATACGCGAAAACTAAGGCATCTCGCGGCGTCTGTTGGTGGTCCGCAAGCTCTGGAAGATTTCAAGGAGCTGGCCTTGGCGCTGAGTGTTTCAGATCAATTGCTAGGATTGCAGGCTCAATTGGAGGCCAGCTTTAGCAATGTGACCGATCAGCATATTGAAATCGCGCGGTCGTCATTTTACGCCATCGATCAGGCGAAACCGGAAGCGAGCTATCTGGTGCCGATGCTCTTTCTGGGCCGGTTGACTCAGCCCTGGGAGGTCTTACGTTTGGCCTCCGCTGTCTCACGATTGCACACCGAAGAGCTGCTCATGAGCACAGATTTTCGATTTGTTTGCGATCGATTGCTGGACTTGCTGCGCGATGAACAGACTCAGTTCGACGAAGCGCAAGACACCCAAGCCCGAAAGCTGATTGTTCATCTTCGATCTTTCGTCGATATCTATTCCGGGATTTCGCATGTTATGCCGATCAAGAAGCAAAGCGAGCTCGGTCGTCAATTGTTGGAGTGTCGCAACAAGTTTGCGGATCAAATCGCAACCCGCGTGAAGCGACTGAGTCGTTTTATCGACGAGTCCATTCCGGAAGCCTATATGGCCCCGGACTCATCTGATGCAAGGGCCTCTGCTTTGGAGTTGCCGAATTTTGCAGAGCTGACTGAGAATGTTTCCGCGATGGCGGATTTCCTTGTCGAAGTCAGCCGCTTATCTCATCGGACCAATCTCTATTTTGGCATTGATCAAGATGTGAGGCATTTGAATGCCGCGCTCGACAAGAGGTTGATTGCCCTGACATTAGCTTACCGCCAACGAGGGTCGATCCCCAAGGATGCCTTGGATCATTATTACACCATGTTGGAAACGGCATTCTGTAAATTGTCGGGATCCGAAGCTGTTGATCGCCTCAAGACGGTCAAGCCCTCATAGCTTCCTTTGTGACAACAATCATTTGCTGACGTGATTGCCTGTGGCATCTTGTTTCTTCTGCAAGGGTAAGACGGAGCGGGCGATCAGATCATGTCTCTTAGAATATGCGTTTTTGGGACCGGCGCTATTGGCGGTCTGCTTGCTGCCCGCTTAAGTCAGGCAAACGTGGAGGTTTGCTGCGTCGCCAGAGGCCCAACCCGTGACGCCATTATGCGGCAAGGATTACGTCTCGTATCCGATGACGGCGAGATAAAGGCGCACTTAGTTTGTTCCGATGACCCAAGCGATCTCGGCCCGCAAGACTTTGTTCTTTTGGCGCTTAAGGCACAATCCATCCCGCAAATTGCCCCGATGCTTGAGCCGTTGATGCATGACACAACAACTGTCGTCACCTTGCATAACGGATTGCCGTGGTGGTTCTTTCCATCGTTGTCCGGTTCTTACCACGACACTATTCTGCAAAGCGTTGACCCAAAGGGTCGTGTCGCTGCGCTCATCGGCCATCACCGTGTCCTGGGCGGTGTGGTCTATCCGGCAGCCACCATCATTGAACCTGGTTTGGTTCGGCATGTGAAAGGAGATCGCCTGGCTTTAGGTGAGCCCAGTGGCGGATCGACACCGCGTCTTCAGGCGCTTACGGAAATCATGGGCAATGCGGGGTTCGCCGCGGCTGCCGTTGAAGATGTTCGTACTGAGATTTGCGCCAAATGGGCCAGCAATACAGCCCTTAATCCGGTCAGTGTGCTGAGCGGTGCGACGATCGCAGATATGATCGATGACCCAGATGTCTATCGAACTCTCCTAGATATTATCGACGAGGTTGCCCTCATTTGCGACAGATTTGGCTGTCCGATCCCGATAACCGCTGAGACGCTTCTGGCCGGTGCCCGTAAGATGGGCCAACACAAGACTTCCATGCTGCAAGATTTTGAGCAGGGACGGTTGCTGGAAACGTCGCCGCTACTGGGTGCCGCTCAAGAATTGTCCGCCTTGTTGGAAAGTCCAACGCCAACTCTCGATCAGGTATACCGCCGTTTGAGGGCAAAGCTGGAGCCATGTTGAGCTCCTCAACTTGCGCCGGCTTTGTCCGTTTGGACTTATCCCTCAATCAAGTCCTTCAGTTTTTCCCGGATGGCATCAACCTCTTGCGGCGTGGCGTTGGAGACCGGCGCATATTCTTTGAAACGCTCAGGAATCTTGATCGTCGCATCGATGCCAATTTGCTCTGAGTTAAAAGCGCCAAATTGCTCCGAACGGGGCGCTGACACATCCAAAATCATGGCCTGACCGGACTTGTTGATCAGCGTGTCGGAATAAGGTTGCACACGGGTCATGACAGCCCACTCGACTGACGCCAAATCGTAAGGATCGACGTCCGGCCCCACAACTGTGACCCATTTGGCCGTGCGCGCCCAGCGCCCGGCTGCGCCCCAGACCGCATGGATGACATATTTGCCAAACTCCGTATGCGGTTTATCGGCGCCGTCCACGGTGAGTTGCACGATATATCCCATATTCGGCGTTACCACGACGTCGTTTACTTCCGGGATTTTTGCCTTAAGGTCGGCCAGCACTTCGCCTTCAACTGGCAAGAGGGCAATATAATTGTGGTCGAAGGGCGGAACCATTTCCATGGTCGCGTACCATTGTGGATTCTTACGGTGGGTAATGTGATGGACTTTCACACACGGGAATTGCCCTATAGGATCATAATAACCGACCGGATTGGAGTGACGCCCGGTCAGCTCCAACTGATCCGGATAGCACATGCCCTCCAGCACGAATTCCGCATGAGCCGGCACTTCCAAATCGACCGTGTCGCATTTGACCAGTTCAACCGGCGCGCCTTTGAGCGCCCCGGCATAGGCATATTCATCTTCACCGAAGGACAATCCCGTTCCCGAGGCCAGATGAATCGCCGGGTCTACATTGCAGGCGATCGCCACCTCTAAGGGTTTGCCCGCTTGAGCTGCCTTGTGGACATGGAAACCGATATGAGAGGCCGGCGGGTTCCACCAGAAGAAAGCGGCCAGCCATTGCTTTTCGCGTTCTTCCGAATAGCTTTCGCCGGTCGGATGTTCGGCATCCATAAACTGAATATAGCGGTACCAGCCCACATTGCGTTCGCCAGTTTCCGGATCGTGAGAAACTGTGACGGCATTGGTAATGAAGGAGGGCTGCTCTTTACCGAACCAGACATGCGGAATCTGCTTGCGCATGTCGATATCTTTTTCTTCGATGACGACTTCTTTGCACGGCGCCGCATCCCGATCGAGAATAATGGGATCCTTCCATTCCTCTTTCGCGTTGATCAGGCGGGCATGCTCCATCTTGGTTTCCAGGGGATCTCTCAAACCCATGGTCATCGCCGTACGCTCGCGGGTGCCGAACGGATTGAACAGAACCGGTATGTCCGGTGTGTTGTATCCTTCCAAATTGTTTAGCATGAGTGCCGGGCCATCTTGATTGGCCAAATAGCGCATCAGTGCTTGGAGCTCGTTGGTTTCGCGCGCGACGTTGATCGGTATATTTACGTCCTTGAATTGCCCTTCATCTTTGAGCATGGCCGCAAACTCGCGCAGATCCTTGTAGGATGACATGGATAATTTCCCTTTTGCATCTTGAATGATGAATACCGGTCGGCGACCGCGTGAATTGGCGCTAGATTAGCGGGGGGCCTTGAAAAGCAAAACCCCTCTTGGGCGGTGACCGCAGGGGGGAGCCTTCGGTTTGGCGGTTTAATCAGATTTGCCGAGTATCACGCTAGAAACCGAGACGCAGGCCCGCAGTGATCTGGTTGTTGTCTTCGTTGGTGCTGAAGGCGCCGTCGTAATTAACGTAGGTGGTGACACGGTCACCTAAGATCATATCGGTGCCCACGCCCACAGTGGCATAGCCTTCGTCGCCCGGATCCAGCGATCCGGTTGTGAGGCCACCATTCGCGACAACGATATCGATGTTCCGGTCTCCGAGCTGCCATTCCTCAAAGAAACCAAACGAAACGCGCGGCTTAAAGGTGACGTTTGACTTGGCAATGGTTCCGATCACGTCAAAGGATGGACCGACTCTTAAGGTATCAGCCGAAGACTTCTCAAATGTGTATCCAAGACTGTCGTTAAAGCCGTCCTGCGAATAATGGGCGTAGTTGACGCCCAGATTCAGACGGCCGTTCCAATTACCGGCGATTTCCACATCCCAAGAGGCTTTACTGTGGGCTCCGAAAAGATAACCGTCGGCATCTGCTCTGGCCGTCGTCAGCGCACCCAGGTTCGAAACGGTACGATTGATATCACTTTCATGAACCCCGCCTTGGGCGCCGAAACTGATGGAGAGAGATCCGTCGCGATAATTGCCGTAAAGGCCCGCATGATAGATCTCAATGTCGGCTTCGGCGATGAGGTCCTGGAACTCGACCTCGCTGGCGGAATATCCCAATGCGCCCCCGAGACGCAGCTTGTCGCCAAATAGGGCATCGACACCAAACATGGTGCCACCGGTGGTCTGCTCAAAGGCGCTGAAAATACCGTCGCGCTCGCGCTGTACGTGATCATAAATCCCACGACCCCAGATGCGTCGGTCGGGACCGTATAAAGAGGCGTCAAGTTCCGCGGCGACGGCATCATGCGCGAGGAACGTGTCATTGACTGCGCCGTCAATGGCGGCGGCAAGCGGACTTGGATCAATGGTCGACAAAACAAGGTCGGTCCCGCCCACACGTGTCACACTGGCGATGACTCCATTGGTTTGAATGTTTTGGAACCTCGCATCGACGCCGGCAGAGGCTGTCAGGATCACTTGATTGTTGACATCAACATTGCCGGGCAAGGGGACAAGATTGAGAGTTGCAGTGGGATCAATTGTCGCGGCGCCGGTGATGGACAAAAGATCGGTGGCGCTTCCTTCGATTTCAACGTCGAAAGTGGAGCCGGAGGCAAAGCTAACATTGCCGATGACGGACAGAGTCCCGATTGAAGTGCCTGGCGCTACACTGCCCAGATTGGCTATGTTGCCCACAATCAAACCGGTCCCGCCCAATGTGCTGCCTGCGGCCACATTCACACCGCCTGCAGAGATCAACGTGCCATTGATCGACAACGTCCCGGCATTGATGTTTGCGCCGCCAAGGGCGCCGCCTGCATCTAAGACAACTGTGCCACCGAGGGTCCAATCGTCCCCATCCATATCCAGTTGCTCAAAATCGAGGAAGTTGTCGTTTTCGATACCGCTGCCTTGTAAGACCAGTAAATCATCGCCGCCGGCGCCGTCGGTCACGCCAGAAATTTCCGATCCGGTTTGCAAGACCAGGACATCGTCCGCGTCGCCGAACTCAATGGCCAAACCGCTGGTACCCAAAATGCTGCCGGAATTTGTGATTCCGCCTTCAATCACTGAGCTCGGTTGCAATTTGATTCCGACGCTGCCGGATATGGTTCCGGTATTGTTGATCCCGCCGGACACGGTCGTCGCATCATCAATATCGAGTCCCGTCTCTGAGCCGAAAATGAGGCCGCTATTCAAGATGCCACCGGTAATCAGCGCGGTGCCGTCAATTTCAATACCGTCATTCGCACCGGAAATTGTGCCGCTATTGTTGAGGCCGCCGATAATCGACGCGGTATCGTCGATTAAAAGACCATCGCTGGATTGTGATACGACCAATCCGCTATTTGTGAGGCCGTTTGTGATGAGGGAACTGCTGGCAACAATTATTCCAGGCCCTAAAGCGGATACTGTGCCGCCATTATTAAGGCCGCCATCAATTGATGAACTATTGTCAATCAGGACTGCGAAGGCTGACGTCGAGATGATGGCGCCGGTATTGGTCAGTCCATTCGTTATGATGGACGTGTCGTCGACGACAAGTCCGGGTCCGGAGGCTGAAATCGTGCCACTATTGGTCAATGCGCCCGATAACGCCGATGAGTCATCAATGACGATGCCCACTGAAAATTCCGAGCGGATGACGCCGTTATTTTGAATGTTGCCGATAACGGTAGACGAATTGTCAATGATGATGCCCGGCCCACTTGCCGAAATGGTTGCCGCATTGGCGATACCGCCGGTCATTGTGGAAGACAGGTCGATCACAATGCCAACGCTGCCGGAGGCGATCAGACCGGTATTCGTAACGCCATCCTCAAGCCGGGAGGCAGCGACAAGGGCGATTGCGGGACCTCCTGCGCTAATCGTGCCGCTGTTCTGAATGCCGCCGGTAATCTGCGAAGTTGCATTGACCAAAATTCCGATTCCGCTGGCGCCAATCAAGCCGCTATTATCGACGCCGCCGGCCAAGCTCGAACTGCCTGCGACAATGATACCGATTCCCGCCGCGGAGATGGTGCCGCTATTGTCCACGCCGCCGGATATTGAACTCGCGCTGAGCGCTGCGACGCCGAATGAAGAGGCGACAACAAAATTCTGGTTATCGATTCCGCCTGCAATGGTTGATCCGGCTGCGGCGACGATGGCGACCCCCGGTCCGCCGATGGAGCCCGTATTGGTGATCCCGCCGGTGATCAGGCTGGACGCGACCGCCCCGATGGCAGACAAGGCACCGAAGATCGTACCGCTATTGTCAATGCCGCCGGAAATAGTGCTGAAGCTGTTTGCGTTGATGGCGGCCGAACTGCCCGAAATGGTTCCGCTATTGACAATGCCGTTGCCGATAAAGCCACCGCTTGCCAATCCGACGCCCAGTCCGCCTAAGCCGATGCGGCCTGTATTCTCGATGCCGCCGGAAATACTGCCGCCGCTGCGGGCGGAGATCCCTAGTCCCGCGGTGATGTCGTTGTTATTGACGACACCTCCGATAATATCGCTCCCCAGCAGCGAGATCACACCGGCGCCGCCGCTGAGCGTTCCGTCATTTGTGACTGCTCCGGCGATTGTGCTCGTGGTGATCACCACGATCGCGCCTGCGCCACCGACGACTGTTCCCCCGTTGCTGATGCCGCCGGACAGGCCACCGCTGCTTGAGACGGCAATGCCGTTTGTCGTGCCGAAAATCCCGCCGCTGTTTGTTATACTGCCGGCCGTCACACTTGGAATGCTGACGGCAGTGGGGCTAACGCCCACGGATCCACCTGGATTGACAATTAGATTATCGCCGGCGGCTAACGTCACATTGGGGGCGTTGGGCGGCACGATGATGTCGGCAGCGAAAGTTGGTGATCCCAATGCCACCAAAGCTGTTGTGCCCAACAGCGCTCCGCGCGTTTCCCGATTGAACGGAAATTTCATGCTCCCCAGCCCCCAACAAACCTGGACTATTCACCCCCTCCAGGTTGATCGTTAAGGAAATGTTAACCTTTTGGTTGGGGTTCGTCTACGACAATCTCGTGACAGTTTTGGCTGATTTTTGGCCTAATTCTGAGGTTCCTGAGAGACTTGCTGACGCTTCTCCCCGTTGCGCGCCCTTGGCTGATAAGGATATATGGGAAAACGACTTTTGAGATGAGCCCTGATGGAAGCGCAGCAGAATCTTACTCCCGGACAGGCATTGGAGCTGGCGCAGCAACGATGGCAAGAGGGCGATGTGGCGCAAGCCGAGGTCATCTGCCGCAAAATCCTAGACGCCAAACCCGATGATCATGCCGCCTATCACCTTTTGGGTTTGATGGCCTATCAACTGGGAAAGCGGCAAGGGGCCATCGACTTTATCCTAAAAGCGATTGCGATTGATGGGTCTCAGGCCCTGTATTTGCGCAATATTGGCGAGATGTATCGTCAGGTAGGTGATTTGCAAAAAGCGGTTTCTTTTGGACGCCGCGCGGTCGCCCTCAACGCTTCTGACTCCCAATCGCTCTACAATCTGGGCGTGGCGCTTAACGATGCGGGCCAGACGGAAGAAGCCAAAAAAATCTATCAACGGGCGACGGAAATCGATCCCAATCATGGCTTGGCATTCAACAATTGGGGATCCGCCGTCGAAGCCGAGGGCGATAAAGAAACGGCCAAGGCGCTTTACAGTAAAGCTGTGGCCATCAATGCGCGGCACCCTGAAGCGCAAAATAATCTAGGAGCTATTTTAAGCGAACAAGGCGATCTCGAAGGCGCGCGAGCGGCCTTTTCCGCGGCAATAGATGCCAATCCGTCTTTTGTTGATCCTCATTTCAATATTTCCACATTGAAGACCTATCGGTCCGGTGATCCGCATGCAGAGATGTTGGAATCTCTTGCCAAGCAAAGGTTTGATCTGCCGGAGCAAAGCCGCTCGAGATTGTGTTTCGCGTTAGGCAAGTCGCGTGAAGATCTGGGATATTATCAACGGGCATTTGACGCCTATGCGGAAGGCAATCGCCTGGCCAGAGCCACAATCGACTTTGATGAGGAGCGATTAGATCGCACACTTCAGTCGATCGAAAGTCAGTTTACCAAAGAGTTCATGGCCTCGCGATCCGCTGATGGCCATCCGGATCCAACACCGGTCTTTATTGTCGGCATGCCGCGATCGGGCACCACTCTTTTGGAGCAGATCCTTTCCAGTCATCCTTCCGTTTATGGTGCCGGCGAACTGCATTTCCTGAACGATGTCATCGTGCAAGCCTGCTCTTTGAAACCGAATGGCTTTCCGCAGGCGCTCAGCGAGTTTGATGCAGAGGAATATATGGAGATGGGCGGGGCCTACATCAATCAGCTTCGCGGGTTCAGCAGCATGGCAACACGTATCACCGACAAAATGCCGGCGAACTTTTTTCATATTGGGATGATCCAATTAATGATGCCCAATGCCAAAATCATTCATTCGCGCCGTGATCCGATGGATACATGCTGGTCTAACTTTACCCGTCACTTCAATTCGACGATGGAATTTGCCTACGATTTGGAGGAGCTTGGCCGCTATCATAATCGCTACCAAGATCTCATGGAGCATTGGGCGCAAGTTCTGCCGGCGCACAAAATTCTTCACGTGGACTACGAATCTGTTGTTGGTGATTTGGAAGGTCAAGCTCGTCGTATGATTGAATTTATTGATCTTGATTGGGACGAGGCATGTTTGGCGTTTCATCAAAATACAAGGCTTGTCCAAACAGCGTCGATTGCTCAGGTGCGTCAGCCGATTTATAAAAGCTCACTTGCCCGTTGGCGGGCATTTGAGGATCAGCTAGAGCCGCTGCGGAAAGTGTTGAGTCAAAGGCAAGACAATGACCAATAATGACGGCTCTGACCGGCTCGAAACACCGCCTGTGACCGGCGACAATCAACCGAAACAACAAGGTGTGTCACTACAGCAGGCTCTGCAAATAGCCGCACAACATCAAGCCCAAGGCCAGCTACAACAGTCAGAAAATGTATTACGGCAAATTCTGCAAGCCCATCCCAATTGCGCACCGGCCTATCATTTGTTGGGCATCATTGCGCATCAAGTCGGCAAAACTGAGTTAGGTGTCGAATTATTAGGCAAAGCTATTGCCATTGATGATACGCAAGCCCCATTTCATGCCAATCGCGGTGAAATGTGCCGCATCTTGGAACGTGTCGACGAGGCGATCGCGCATGGTCAAAGAGCCGTTGGCCTTGATCCCAGCTCCGTTGCCGCCCATAGCAACCTAGGCATTGCCTATTACGACAACGAAGATTTTGACAAGGCGGAAGCCCATCAAAAGCGTGCCCTAGAGCTCGATCCAAACTTCGGAAACGCGCTCAACAATATGGGCAGCATTTGCCGCGAGAGAGAGGATTCGGAGGGCGCCATCGCCTTTTACCGGAGGGCGGTTGAGCTGAACCCAAACTACATCGAACCGCTTAATAATTTGGGCGCGGTGCTTGTCGAAGAGGAGCGTCCGGAGGAGGCGGTTCCGGTTCTGCAAAAAGCCATTGCAAACAAACCGGACTATGCGGAAGCACATTGTAATTTGGCCTGTGCTTTTCGACAGCTCGAACAGAATGAATCCGCCTTGTCGCATTTTGCGACGGCTTTGTCCCTGAGGCCCGTCTATCCTGAAGCCCATTTAGGGATTGCTGGCATTCGGCTGGAAGAGGAGCGTCCCGATGAAGCCAAGAATGTCCTGGCGCGCGCTTTGTCTGACTCGCCGGATCATGCGGAGCTATATGCCTTGCTGGGCACCGCCAACAATGAGCTAGGGTATCCGGATCAGGCGGAGGTGGCCTTCCAAAAGGCTCTTGAAGTCGATCCCGACTTGGTTTCCGCCTATAACGGCCTAGGGACGCTCAAGCTCGAACAAGGCGATAAAGAACAAGCCGAAACATTTGTGCGTAAAGCTCTGGAGATCGACGCGGAGCGGATTGAAACGATCTTCAATCTCTCATTGGCCAAAAAATACCAACGGGACGATGCCGACTTTGAGCTTCTGTCCCGTCACGAAGAGGCCCTCGACAGCTTGCCGGAAAAGAAACAAATGCAACTGCATTTCGCTTTGGGCAAGGCCTATGATGACATCCGCAACTATGACCGATCTTTCCAGCATTATCTCGAAGGTTGCCGGATCAAGAGATCAATGATCGACTATGATGAACTTGGGACTCAGAGAAATTTCGATCAGACGACGACTCTTTTCACAGAAGAGTTTCTTTCCCGCTTTGCGAATGCCGGCATTGACTCTCATTGTCCGATTTTTGTGTTGGGCATGCCGAGATCTGGAACAACGTTGACCGAGCAGATTATTGCTAGCCACCCGGAAGTATATGGTGCCGGTGAGTTGCGTGATATGAGCTTGATCGGCAATGCGGTGGTCGGCGGATCGGAACTTAATTTCCCCGACAATATGGCCCAAGCGACGGCGGACACGGTCCGATCGGTCGGCGAGCAGTATATTGCAGGATTGCAAGCTAGGGCACCGAGCGCCAATCGTATAACCGACAAGATGCCGGCGAATTTTTTCTTTATTGGACTCATTCGCATGGCACTGCCAAATGCCAAAATCGTTCATGTCAATCGCAATCCCGTCGACACCTGCGTGTCTAATTTTGCCCGGCTGTTTGGCCGCAACCAGTTTCAGTCCTACGATCTCAGCGAGCTTGGCAGATATTATAAGAACTATCAGACTCTGATGGCGCATTGGCGGCGGGTTCTGCCGGAGGGTGTGATGTACGACCTTTGCTATGAGGACTTGGTCAAAGATACCGAGTCACAAGCACGGCAGCTGATGGCCTATTTGGAGCTGGAGTGGACAGACGCGGTTTTGGATTACAGCAAAACCGAACGCCAGGTTCGCACAGCGAGCCTGACGCAAGTTCGCCAGCCCATCTATACCTCTTCCGTTGAGCGATGGCGACACTACCAAAAGCACCTGTCCCCGCTTTTGGACGCACTCGAATGGCAGGATTAAACGCCCGCCGCCACTAGGTTTTCTTGTTGGGCAGCACCTGTTGAGGTGAGATTGGTTTCTTTCGTGGAGGGTGAGAGGTTATCAAGACCTTAACGCTTTTGGTGCCGTATGAGATTCGTCTGACCATTAGCCGAGGTTTTCCGCCGGATTCGCGAATATGGTGACGAGACGGTTAAGGCCGCTCAGTTGCTGTCTTAAATCTGGTCTTAACGGTTGAGGGTCAAAATAGATGCCCACTTAAGCAATTTTGTTCGAGCGCAGTTAGGCCGTCACTATGTTGCATGTTCCCATTCTGGCTGCAAAGGAATGCCAACACTTCTACACCTATTGGCAGGACTTGAGGGGCGACAGCCCATTGCCATCGCGGTCTCAGCTGAATCCCGCCGATATCAAAACACTGCTGCCCTTTATGTCGGTCGTTGAGCACATCCCTGAGCGCCAATCCGCGAAATTTCGGTTGCTCGGAACGGCTGTGGAAGAGCGGTTTGGGAAAAACCTCGCTGGCCGAGAGCTTCCGATCAATGATGAGTCTCAAGGGAGCAACGCGATGGCGCATATGCTTGCCAATGTTTTCGCCCTGCCATGTGGCTGCCGTGTTGTTGTCGAAGAAGAGTACCTCACAACCCGCAAAGGGGTTGTTGAATCCATCAATCTGCCTTTTGCAGGCCCCACTGGAGAGGCAAAATTCTCGATTTCCGTTGCGAAACAGATCAGCGAATACATTCGCGATCTGACCGAAGAGCGGGGACTCGAAGGTCAAAGCGTTTTCGAGTATGAGTTTATGGATATCGGCTTCGGGGTGCCGAACAAAAGCGACTTACCGGACTCTATGCGTGCCGTGTCCTTCTAATTATTGAATGGCCGGATCCGTTATTTTCGGCAGTGTTTGATACCATTCATCAAAGGCCTTCACGACCTCGTCGGCAAGTGGATTGGGGGTCATTCCAATTTTCTCGGCCGTCGCGACTTGATCGTAAAGAAATGAGTCCATCACAAAATCAGGATAGGCTTCCAAGGGAATGGCAATGCCACCTTGTGGTTCTGCTGTCGCCGCCTCGGTGTGATGATAGCGGCCCCCTATGCCGCCTATTTGATGGCAGTATATGCATTTGTTGTCGGTCGTAATGATTTGTTGGATTTCTTCTGGATAGTCTTTGATTGAGACCAGCGGATCCTCTTCCGAGAAAGTAATCCCGTCGAGGGAAATGGCCGATCGCAGGAGCATTGGGAATTGCATTTCCTCAGGAATGGGATTGCGAAAATAGACAAATGGCCCAAGGAGCCGGGCCGATAATTCCGGTGTATCGGGCAGCCAGCTATATTTCGCTTTCGTTCGATAAAACCAAGCCATCTTGTAGAGGTTGGTTTCATCATCAATGCCGACAATGATCACCGGTTCATACGGCCCGTATTCTTCCAGGTCCAAGAACATCACTTGTTCACGGATGTTTCGCAACGTGACGTACCGGGCGTCCGGCGCAACGCGTTCTTTGTAGGCCATCAGATCGAAGGCGCGAAACGATTGAAGCGGCCATTGATTGATCAAGTGAGGCTCGAAAGCGAAATGGACTCTGAGCAGCATCTTCACCTGATCGGACATTTCATACTCGCGGACAAAGTCCGTTTGGCCAAGAAAGTCCTTGTTATCAAATGGCGGGGTTTGCCAATCCGTATAAGCGTTCAAAAGTGAGTTGAACTGCTCATTAAAGGGCGATTGTCCAACAAAATGTAAAATGATGTCCGTGAGCAAACGGTCTAGGGGGTTGCGGCCGATGAGCCCGTCCGGCGCAAACAGCATGGTTGATCTCAGGCCATTGGCCAAGAGTGCATCAGTGAATTTGCGGGCCGCGACGACTTGTTCCACCGGATCTTTGCGGCCTGCGAAAACCAAAAAATCGGGGGCATCTGGTCGGGCGGAAATGGGAGGGCTTATCGCCGGATCCGCCCCAAGCAACACAATTGTGCTGATCGACCCGGCATCTGCGCTACTCTCATAAAAACTTTTGATGAGTTCGCTGTGCTTTGACGCTGCAATCAGGACAGTGCCGTTTGTTTGCGGTTGGGCAGAAACAGACTCCGTAATACAGGCAAGGGTAGGTTCGTCGCAGGCAAGGTCTATCACGTTGAAACCTTCATTGGTCCATCGCACTTTTTCTGCCTCTGAGATTGGATCCAGCCGCAGAACATTTTTGACCTCGGCGGCATAGGCGGCCGAAATGCCCAGAAGGAAGCTTCCGATCAGTAGGGCAAAGCGTCCAAGCATTCCGCGCCGAATTTCTTGACTGTCGACTATTCTGGTCATCTCCGACTAGCACCCCGCCGTCTACGCATCACAACCTCATTCATAATCACATAGTTTTGCTTTCTGCAATCTCGGTGGTGTCTGGCAATTTGGTAAACGGTGCACCGTTGAAGCTTTCCGGCGATAGTTCGAAGTAAGCTAGTCTTGCCAGCAATCCTAGAGCGGACGAGTAATAGTCCTCGGCCGGTTCGCGCGTCGGGGCGGTCACCAAGCTTTGGCAGCTGTCCGCCGGCACAGCTTTGCTCCTTAGCTGACATTGCACCAACCGATAAATATCGGCGCCGCCTCTGGAGGTGCTGAAATCTGCCCTGGCCCCTGTTGTCAGATCGACCCATGCAGGCACCGCGCCTGCATCGTCCGATGATTGCAGGAGCCTTTGATAAGGGGCGAGATAGGGTTGATTTGGAATCTCTTTGGCCCAGGCCAGGTAGAGCGGCACCCGAATAGCGTTCCAGCCATAATGTGGCGGTTGGTCTTTTGAGATGTCGATGACCCCCTTCGCCGTTATGTCAATCCAATCTGCCGGCAGGCTTAAATCTCCAAAGAGTGCTTTTTTCAGCAATTCAAGGCCCGATGCCGTCAATTGCCGCCAGATATCGTTTCCGGTCTCGTCTGCAAATGCGGCGAGGGCCGGGAAAACAAAATAGGATAGATTGATCACAAGGCGCTGCTTGGTTTCAAAGCCGGTTGCGCCCGGCTTGATCAAAGGACCGAAGGGCGTTGCCGGTGCAACACACAGTCGCTCAATGTCTCTTAAGATCCGATTTGCTTGTTGAGCCAGTGCCGGTTTCTGCCAGCGCCGACTGGCGCGCAGCAATGCCCAAGCAATCAAAATGTCGCCGTCGGTCGCGTTGTTGAGGTCAGGTACCGGGCGGCCTCGGAATGGCATGAACCGCCACGCAAAAAGCGAATCGTCTCTGACGCCCAAGACATAGTCTGTCCATGCTTTGATTTTGGCGAAGCTTGAATAGTCGCCGGCCGCTTCCGCAAGAAGAAGCGCAAAGCCCTGACCTTCGGAGTGAGAGATATTGCCGTTCGAGTTGTCGATCACCCGTCCCGTTGCGGCAATATGATTTGATTTAAATTGGCGCCAGGCCGAGGCGAACCGGCGCGAATTCTCGTCGCAAGATGACAAACCTAACGGACTCAAGCCCATTGCAACCACGGCAAGTGTGTTGAATTTTCTGCGCGTGAACTTGTTTGCCATATTCAATCGAATCAGATCTGTGTCGCAGGAAATCGATTGCGAAATCGGGATTTCAGCTCTGGGGTCCTGGCTACCATCTATGGTTAACTGATAAAAGTGATTCGAGTCGGGGGAGTTCAAGCGGCATGCTTTTAAGCATCCGAGATCGAACCAAGAAACGCGGCGGGCCGGCTCTGTCGCGCGACATGCTGCCAACCGGCCCAATTCGTCGTGCCGTTTTGAATCTGAAGGCGTTCGGACTGGCGGGTGTTTTCATTTTGCTAACGGCCATGGCCGCCATACCTACGCCAATTGAAACCCAAGTCTTCCTCGCCGTGTGCTTAGCGGCATTATTGCTCCTGAGTCTGTCGGCCCAACAGACCGGCGCCATACGATCATTGATCGTCGTTATCATTTTCTTTTGCAGCGCGCGCTATATCATTTGGCGACTAACCGATACGTTGATTTGGTACGATCCTGTGGCGCTTGCCTGCGGAATCGCCCTTTTGACGGCAGAGATTTATGGCGTCGTCATCCTGGCGCTCAACTTGTTTGTCAATTCTGCGCCGAAGACTCGGGATGTTATCAGTTTGCCCATTGATGCGTCGCGTTGCCCAACGGTTGATGTCTTTATCACGACTTATGATGAGGTGGTCGAGCTTGTCGAAGCCACAGCGATTGCCGCCCGCCGGATGAATTATCCAAGCGATAAGCTGACAGTCTATCTTTTGGACGATGGCGGAACGCAAGAGAAGCTGACTGATCCCGACCCTGAAAAGGCATTGCACGCCAATGAACGCGCGATGCGCTTAAAGCTACAAGCCGAAGAGCTGGGCCTTGTCTATCTGACCCGCGACAAAAACGTTGATGCCAAAGCCGGTAACATCAATGCGGCACTGCCGCGGTCAAGCGGCGAGCTCATTCTTTTCCTCGATGCAGATCATGTGCCGACGGCTGATTTTCTTGAACGAACCGTCGGATACTTTCTGAACAACCCCAAACTATTCCTGGTCCAAACACCGCATTTCTTCATCAATCCGGATCCCCTTGAGCGCAATCTGTCGACCTTTGCCGACATGCCGAGCGAGAACGAAATGTTCTACTCGTCGATTCAGCGCGGAATGGATAGTTGGGGCGCTGCTTATTTCTGTGGTTCGGCAGGTCTCATGCGCCGGTCCGCGATCGAAGAGGTTGGAGGATTTGCAACCGAAACGGTCACTGAGGATGTTGAAACGTCGTTGGAGCTGCATGCGCGCGGTGGCGAGAGTCTTTATGTCTCAGATCCGTTGATTGGCGGTTTGTCTCCGGAATCGCTCAGTGCATTTATGATACAACGCCGGCGATGGGCACAGGGCATGGTGCAACTCTTCCGTCTGAAAAACCCACTCTTTAAGAGGGGGCTCAGTTTCAGTCAGAAAATCTGTTATTTGAGCTCTACTCTTTTTTGGTTTTTTCCCCTGGCGCGGCTGGTCTTCACTTTGGCGCCGGTGGCCTATTATCTTTTTGCCATCAATATTTTCGATGCGACTCAGGCTGAGTTCTTGGCCTACGGAATCCCCCATTTCTTCGGGACTGTGCTTATCGCCTTGATGCTGTTTGGAAATGTCAGGTGGTTATTCATTTCCGAGATCTATGAACTACTCCAGGCACCCAGTTGCTCAGGCGCCATCTTGAAAGCGTTGTTCCTCCCGCGCGCCGGCCGCTTCCGGGTGACGCCAAAATCTCAGCAATTGACGCGCGACTTCATCTCGCCCATTGCCTGGCCTTTTTATTTGCTGTTTGCGGTTTTGTTGGCTGCTCAGATCGTGGGGATTCGTCAATTTTTGGAGCCGGGCGCAACGCCGGAGCTGGCGGCGATTATCCTGTTTTGGAATACCTTCAATTTGGTTTTGTTGATCTTTGTGATTGGGATTCTCTTTGAGCGGCGGCAGGCACGCAAATGGCCGCGCATGCCAAAAAGACTGCCTATGTCATTGACCTTAAACGGTAAGTCCTTTCCCGTCCTGCTGGAGGACTGTTCCATGCTAGGCGCGCGGGCCCGAATCGTAGGACAAGGAGATCTTTCGGTTAAGCCCGACCAGAGAGCCTCTCTCACAGTCCGGTCAATACATTACGATACGCAACATGCTTTGAACGTCATTGTTCGCCGTACTGAGCAATTGCAAGGTCAGGATGGCATCGCACTCGGATTGGAATATGTATTTGAGAATCAAGCAGACAAATTGTTCGCCGCTGAACTTCTGTATGCGAACAGTTATGATTGGGACGATTTTCGAGATAGTAGGGCATATCGCGGACAGTATGGTCAAAAGACCGCATTGCTGTTCAGAAAAGGCGTCGGGAGAGCGGTGAGGCACTTTGGGGCTCTTGTTGGTGCCCGATTAAGGTGAGGTCTAAATGCGACACAATTCATTCAGGTCATTTTTAAGTGCCGCCGGCATTTCGATACTGAGCTTGGCAACGTGGATCAATGACGGGCAAGCGGACGACAACGCGCCGTTTGGCGTGATCACCGAAAACCGCGATGGCTCGGAGACTGCACAGATCTCACTTTCCAACTTTAAGGGCCGCCCCGCTACGCGCCTTGTCGGTCACGTGGCTGCGGACAAACTTTACTTTCCGATCTCTCCGGCTGTCGAAGTGGAACGTGCGCAATTGCAGCTGAAAGCGACCCACTCGACAGTTGTTCAAGAGCAATCGCTCATGATGGTCTTTTTGAATGACATGATTGCCTCGCAAATCCCGCTGACGGAGAAAGACGGCAAAATCGACGAGCTTATCGATCTTGAGACAGAGACGATCGAAGGTAGCTTTAACGAGCTTATTTTTCAGACCGCGGCAGCCCTCGGTTGGGTTTGCGAAATCGCCAAGATCCCTCAGGTTTGGGTCGAAGTGAATCTCGAAGAGACGGATCTCATCGTCAGATATCGCCGCAATGTAGAATCCGCGACTCTCTCCGAATTGCCCGATTACTTTTTCCCCGGAATCGGCGGCGTCAGCACATTGCATGTTGTGACGGCTGGTGAGGGCGATGACTTCGTTCGCGCGGCGGGTCTTGCCGTGCAAGGAGCGGCGGTTCAGGCCGGCTTTGCCTTACCGCGCGTGAAACATTCAAGCCTGAGTGACTGGGGGTCGAGCTTTTCCTCGTTGCGCGCTGATGACTTCATGGCTTCACAGCCGGTAGAGATTGAGCCTGAGTCTGAAAGCGACTTGCTCGTCGATGATGAAGGTGAGCCTGTCGACGGCAGCTTGCCGCAAAGTCTTCCAATCCCCCAGAGGATGGCGCCGCCTGCGCCACCGGTCTTGCGGGGATTTGATGTGGCGGCCTTTGAAGAGGCCGACGGCATGCTGATCGGAACCAAGGACGATTTGGCGCCCTATTTGATTGCGGAAGTTGCAGACGAAATCACGGGCCCCTATTTGCGCATCGCGCCCATCCCCGAAGTCCCGAACCGGTTCGTCTTGATCATTTCCGGTCGTGACGTTTCAGAGGTTGAGGTTGCTGCCACGGCCTTGGGCGTCAAAGACTTCCCCATGCCGGACAAGAAATCGACAACCATTGAGGATGTCGACTTCGAGGCGGGTCTTATTTTTGCCGATATGTCTTTCTTGGAATTCGACCGCGCCTACTCATTTGACGATTTAGGATACGAAACCGATAGCCGCAAAGGCCTGTCGCCGGAGCCGATCGACATCAACGTCAATTTACCCCCCGATTATTTTGCTTCCGAGTCGGACGATATGATTTTGTCGATGTCTTATGCCTACGGCGCGGGCATGCGGCGGGACTCGACCTTGGATATAGAGGTCAACGGGTACTTTATTGATACGATTGCGCTCGACAATGTGACGGGCGGCCGCGTGGACGGTTATCAAATTCCGGTACCCCTGAAGAGATTTCGTCCCGGAAACAATGTCATGCGGCTTTTGCCGAAGATGATCCCCGAGGTCACCGGCGAGTGTCTTTGGATGCAAGATGAAACGCTTATCTTCACCTTGTTTGATGATTCTGAACTTGATCTGGCCAATGTGAGCCGATTCTCCGAGGTGCCGGATCTCAATCTCTTTCGCATCAACGGCTACCCTTATTTTTCCAGTGTTGAAACACCGGAATCGGCCGAGGTGGAAGAAGACTTCACAGTCATGTTCTACACGCCCGAGCCTGAAAGCAGGTCCTTAGAGGCCCTTTGGACTTTGCAGGCAAAACTGGCGCAACTGAAAGGCCGCCCTCTTTTGGAAGCGGAATTCACCAGCGATTGGACCTTGGCGAAAGATGCTGCCCATCTGCTTGCCATATCCTCGGACCTCTTGTTGCCTGATGAGTTGGCGGCCGCAGTACCGTTGCCGTTTCGCAGTGCTACGCGTCTCAAGGCTTTGCCTGCCGCTGACTTTGACGAGGAGGAAGACCAAGAAGGCTCGCAGTCATTTGCGTTTGAGCGCTCCTTGCAGCCGGGGGACCTTGGCCGATTTGGTGCCATGATGGCTTTTGAGCGGCCGAGCGATAGCAATCTCATGACCACCTTGATCACGGCCAGCAGTGATGAGAATCTTGCTCAACGCACCTACGATCTGGTGCAGGGACAGATTTGGTCTCAGCTCAATGGTGGAATCTTTATTTGGGAGGAGGAGCCGGAGAGCGTTTTGGCTTTTGGTGTTTCGAAAACCATCCAGTCCGGTGAGATCTCCAGTTGGAGCAATTTGGAATTCTGGACCGGCAAGCGACCGATCAATTGGGTTCTTGGCGCCCTTGGTGCTTTATTTGTGCTCGGTGTACTGACGTGGATTTTCTTTGCCCGGTCTGGTTGGGGCGATACGTCGAATGACAAGACGGCTTAGTGTTCTTAAGTGAGGTTACGATGACAACGCCTTCACGCTATTTGGCCGTTGCGGCGGCTCTGACCTTTGCTTCCGTGATGCAGGCCTCGAGCCTCGCACTTGCGCAATCATCCAACTGCACACCGGTTGCCCAGACCGGCGGTCAGGAAACGCGAGTCGGATATTTTGTCGAGCTGATTGAGCGTTGCCGCGGTTGGGATACGCTGAACCGGATATTCGAGCAGGCAGAGGCTGATCTTAACGACACGTCGCTGCTCGATCTGGGCCGTCAGTTGTCCAGCGGCCCTGCGCTCAGAGAGGAAGCGCGCAAAGCTTCAGCGCTCCGGTTTCGTCAACGTGGCTGGGCCTCTCTAGAGGCTGGGGCGTTGTCAACTGCTGAAGCCTTTGCGGATCTCGCCTTGCGCTTGGAACCGGAGGCAACGACCGAGTCAAATACGATCTTGGCTTTTGTGGCCTTGCGCAACGGTCAGGCTGCCTATGATGCTGAGGACTATGTAACGGCGATTGCTTTGGCTGATGAGGCGTCTCAAATGCCCGATGCGGCGCCGGCAGCTACAATTTTGAGAGGATGGTCAAATTATCAACGCGGTGATTATGATCAGTCGGCGAGGATTTTTGCCTCAGCCTTGACAGGGCCTGAAAGTGAGGCAGCAGCCGAAGGCCTGGCTTTCAGTATTGCCGAGGGGGGCGAAGCCGTCGAAAGCTGGGCAGCGGGACAAGATTTTCCAGAGAGTGTAACGGCCCGTTTGCGCGATGCGGATTCCGGTAAGGCTTTTGCGCGAGATCATTTTTTGTCAGCATTCACACAAGCGCCAAAAGCATGGCCGAAGTTGGAAGGCATTGATCGCGGCTGGGTGCAGACCGGTGTGTTGGGCCGTTCCACGGATGGTCAAGACGGATTGGATCAATATCGTTCGTACACACCGCTTTTGGCCTATGGAAACGCGAAAGGCCGGCACCGTTTCTCGCTTTTGATTGAATTTCCCCAAATTGATATCGGAACACCCTCAGCGACCGCTGCGCTGGGTCTGCGTCCCTTGCTGGCCTCTGGGTCCGATCGTGTCGGGCCCACCACTGAACTCAGCGGAACACAAGCACGATTTTCTTACACCCGTGAGGGTGTTTGGCAGCCGTTCTTTGAGATCGGTTCAACACCCAGCGACGGAGCAGTATCGACACGATTGGTCGGGCGATTGGGTTTGATCCGACATCTGTCAAAGGGCGGATTGTGGTCTGTTGAGGGTTATTCGGAATCGCGAAAAGACAGTCTCTTGGCCGAAGCCGGCTTGGTCGACCCCATCACCGGGCAAGCCTTTGGGCAAGTTATTGAAACGGGCGCAAGTGCGAAAGCTCTGCTGCCGATTGCCAAAAACTGGTCGGTCGTCGGTGAGATTCGTGCAGCAGAAATTGATGGGGAGAACCTGGCGGATAATGAACGCATCTCCGTCGGTGCCGGCGTCTCAAGAAACTTTGAGCTTGAGGGCTTTGAGTATTTCTCCTTAGGTCTCAACGCCAAGGTCGAGCAATATGATCAGAATGCGGACTTTTATACGTTCGGTAATGGCGGATACTTCTCTCCTGAGGACTTTAAGTCTCTTGCCCTGATTTTGAGTTTTCAAACCGACGAACTAAAGGATTTTGTCATTCGTGGTACGGCCTCTGTCGGATATGAGGATGTCGACGAAGGAAATGGGGTCGTTTTTCCGCTCGGTCTCGCAGATGCGGCCAGACGATTGGCACAGTCCGGTTTTACCGGGCCCCTGAATGCTGTCAACTCCGCAGGGTTTTCCAGGACGTCGCGAACGGGAGCGGCTGGGTCGGCGGGTGTTGAGGGCGTTTATCGTCTGAACAATCGGTGGGCTTTGATCGGGTATGCAGGTTTCAGCAAGGCCGATAATTTCACCGAATATGTCGGCGGCCTTTCCATAAGGTATTTCTTTGGCGAACGTCAGGCAGTTGTCAGCGGCGACATTTTCCCGGCCCGTCTCGGATTCAGCCAACGGTAGGGGGCAAAGCTCGTGGCGGCCATCAGCGATTATACCACCGCTAAGATTATCAAGCCGATCAGTCGGCCTCTCTTTGTGATTATTGTTTTCCTTGCGGCTGTTGCAGCCTTGGCGGGCATGGTGATCACGGGACTTTGGCTATACCAGCACGCCTTGGAAGATGCTGATTTCAATATCCGCAATGCAACCCTCACGGCAATCAAGTCCGTCGAAGCAGATCTTGCCAAAGAGATATTGTTTTTGAAGGGCGATTTGCCTGAAGATTTGGATCGTAGCGTTGAGGCCGGTTTGGCACTGATTGAGATCGATGAGACTGGCGACGTCTTTGTTGATGGCGGCAATATTCAATTCGTTCGCCAAATTCGTGCTTTGGAGGAAACCGCCAACATATTTTCGGTTGTGCCTGATGACCCGATTGTTCCGCTTGACGTGATTGGTTTGTTGGACACTTCACAGACATACCGCGCCCTTGCGATAAGGTACTTTCTGGATCCTGAAACCAATGCGCAAAGATATCTGGTCGTGAAACGCCGCTATTTCGCCGACCTGTTAGGCCGGCTGATGCGGGACGGGCATAAGATGACCCTTATGATCGCTGACTCAACCGGCGCACTTGTGGCGTCGGCGGGGGAGGCATCGCCCAGTCTTCTCGGTAAACCCATTTATTTGGAGTTTCCGGGCGCGACGTCGGGGGCGCGAGGTAAGCAATTGCAGCATATCGAGTCTGTTGTTGCGGTCCGCGAAGGGGAGGCCGAAGCCAGAGCCTTGCAACAAACGCTTGCGGTACGTGGGGCGTCCAGAAGCTGGCCTCTGGAAGTGGTTGCCTTGGAGCAGGTCGACTTCGGCACGATTTTTCGCAGCGGTTTGTTTTGGATTTTCTTAGCGGCGTTGCCGGGCGCTCTCTTTTTGGGTGTGATCGGCTGGTATCTGGGAACGCAGGAATATGAGCTAAAAGAAGAAAACGAGGACCAAAAACAGCGGATCGGCCGCTTCAGTGAAGTCCTGGCGTTGGTTCAAACGGGTATCCTCGATTGGGACCTGCGCTCCGGCTCAATCTACTTCACGGATCCCTGGTTGCAAATGCTGGGCTATGCCGCCGAAAGACATTATGGCCGAACCAGTGCTTGGCATGACCGCATCCACCCCGACGATCGCGAGGGCGTTCTCGCCAAATTCAATCAGGCCATTGATCAGGGCAAGAAGGGTTTCGAGCAAAAATATCGGCTCGAAAGCGCGTCCGGCGACTATATCAAAGTGAATGAAAAAGCTCATATTTCTAGGGACAAAAAGGGTGCGGCGGAACGCATTCTGATTGTCCACAGCAAGATATCCTAAACATCTGATTGTTGCCTGAGCACTCACCAGCTTTTTATTGCCGGCGGGTCCTTGTCACAAACTTGGACTTTCCCTTTCGCGTGATGTGACGCTAAGTTCCATTTGACAGAACTAAATTTGGAGAGAGTATGACCACCGCTGCCCATGTTCCAAATCCGGTGACAGCTTATATCGGCGGACAGTGGCTGAGTCCGTCATCCTCGCGCACGGAATTGCCGATTATTCATGCCGCCGACGAAGCGCAAATCTCGGCCTTGCAAGAGAGTGATGCTGATGAAGTGGATGCGGCGGTCCGCAATGCCCGCAAGACGTTTGACTCCGGTGTTTGGTCGCAGCTGCCCGTTGATGAGCGCAAGAAAGTTTTGTGGCGTATCGCCCGGCGGATAGGAAAGCGGTCCGACGAACTGGCATACCTTGAGGCACTCCACACGAGTTCGCCGATTGCGCAATGTCGCGGCCGTCATGTCCCCCGCGCGATGCTGAACTTTGAGTTTTTTGCTGAATTCATCTCCCAAGTGCAAGACCCAGCGTTCGATCAGGATCCGTCAACACTGACGTTGGTTCGGCGCGATCCTGTTGGGGTGGCCGGATTAATCGCTCCTTGGAACGCGCCGCTGGCCCTCGCGACGATGAAGGTCGCCGGCGCCATAGCCTTTGGGAATTCTTGTGTCCTTAAGCCGTCCGAGCTTACCCCCCTGTCATTTGTGCCTCTGATGGAGATATTCCGCGATGCAGGTGTGCCGGACGGCGTGGTCAATATTGTCAACGGACGGGGTCATGTGACCGGCGCGGCCCTCGTTGATCACCCGTTGACGGATATTGTGTGCTTTACCGGCGGAACGGAAACCGGCCGGGCCATCGGTGCGAGTGCGGGCCGCGGACTAAAGAAAGTTGTCACTGAGCTGGGCGGGAAGTCAGCCAACATCATTTTTGAGGATTCGGATTTGGATCGTGCCGTCGACGGCGCCTTGATCGGTATTTTCTCAAATAACGGCCAACAATGTTTGGCCGGATCCCGCATTTTGCTGCACGACTCTATTGCCGAAGAGTTTATCGACAAGTTTTTGGCCCGCACGGCTAAGATCAAGATTGGCGATCCCTTAGAGCCGTCGACGGAATTGGGGCCCTTGATCTCCAAAGACCATTACGAGCGTGTTTTGGGCTATGCGAATATCGCCAAGTCGGAATCAGAAATTCTGTATGGCGGCAAGCGTGCCGCAGGCTTCGAGGCGGGCTATTATATCGAGCCCACCGTAGTTTTGGCAAAATCCAATCGGGACCGAACATGCCAAGAAGAGATCTTTGGTCCTTTTGCAAGTCTGCTGACATTCTCCGACACCGATGAAGCCATTGATATGGCCAATGACAGTGAGTTTGGTTTGGTGGCCTATGCTTGGTCCCGGGACGTCAAAAAGATCGGTGCTGTGATGGACCGGGTTAAAGCCGGTGTCTTGTGGATTAACACCCCCATTACGCGGGAGCTTAAGGCGCCGTTCGGAGGCTACAAATCATCCGGTGTGGGCCGCGCGGGAGGGCGCTGGAGTCGTGATTTGTTTACGGAGGAAAAAACAGTCACCATGCCCCTCAAGGACAATCCATTACATAAAATCGGATTGGGTTGATTGTGGAGAGACCATGACATGAAAATCGGTTTGAACCTGCCGTACTCGACAAAAATTGTTGATGTCCCATTGGACCTAATACGCCATGCCGAAGCTCTCGGGTTTGACTCCGCGTGGATCCCCGAAGTTTACGGTGCCGATGGCGTGTCCATCTCCGCGTGGATTTTGGCCCAAACTGAAAAAATACGAATGGGGACGGCGATTATGCAGATCCCTGCGCGCACACCTGCCTGTACCGCTATGACAGCGATGAGTCTCTCCCAATTATCCGGCGGCCGTTTCATTCTGGGTCTCGGCGCCTCAGGCCCGCAAGTGATTGAAGGTTGGCACGGCGTTGGATACCGCAAGCCAATCACCCGAACCAAAGAGTATATTGGGGTTATTCGGAAGATTATGGCGCGCGAGGCGCCCGTTGAGTTCGACGGTGAGTTCTATCAATTGCCCTATCAAGGGCCGGACTCCAGTGGATTGGGAAAACCGCTGAAATCCCTGTTGAAAAAAGACGAGTCGATTCCGATCTACACGGCGTCTTTCACACCGGCAGGCTTGGCCGCCGCCGCTGAGGTTGCCGACGGCGTATTTCCTATCTGGTACAATCCGGAGCGGTTCGACCTGTTTGAGCCTCACTTGCAAAAGGGATTCGACAAGGCACCGGGAAAGAGCTTGGAGAACTTTGACTTTGCCCCTTCAGTGGGTGTGGTTCTCGGTGACGATCTTGATTTTTGCCGTGCGCCCATCAAGCAGTTTATGGGCCTTTATATCGGCGGCATGGGTGCACGGAACAAGAACTTCTACAATGACTATACGGTTAAGCTTGGGTTCGAGGCGGAAGCCAAAGAAATTCAAGACTTGTACCTGGCGGGCCATCACCGGGAAGCTATTGCTGCGGTGCCGGATCAGCTCGTTGATGAGGTTGCCCTTGTCGGTCCCGCCGACCGTATCCGTGACCATGCGCAAAAATGGCAACAGGCTGCAAAAGAAACCCAGATTGGGTCCTTGTTGTTTTCGGCTCGACAACCGGACGCCATTGAATTGCTGGCGGATATCTTCCTTTAGGGTAGCTCGGCGAAAACTTTAGATGCCGCCACCAAATCCGATGTCGCGGCGGGCCGTGATGGTTGTAATCACAAAGCCGGCAATGACGTCGAACATGGTCATCAGCGTGATAAACAGAAATGTCGTGCTGCCGAATCCCTGGGCGATCAGTAGTAGAACGACTGCAATGACCATCACCGCGGCCGAGAAACCATGATTAAGGAGCGAGACTGTTCCGGTGTGGGTCGATTTGATGATCTCAATGAACAACAAAACGAAAGCCACCAAGACAAACATGTCTCCCACAGTAAAGATCAACTGATCGCCCGACGTTATTCCAATATTCAGAAGATTTGAGTCCAAGGCGGCCGCAACATTCGGCCCGCCTGTGGTCAGCACAAATATGCCGTAGGCAACGATCATCAGCAGCAATAACGGAAATGCATCCAGAAGCTTTAACATTCTACTCCGCTCCTCATTTGTCTCCAGCCCACTTACCATTAGAACCCAATTACGGCGGTTGCTCCAGCCCTAGGACGGCAAAAACACTATATTTTCTGTGTCTTAGAGCTTTTCCCCAGGTTTGTGGGAAAAATCGCTCATTCGTGACCGCCATCACATTCGGTGGACGTTCTCGCTCTTAATCTTGGCAACATCAAGACGCCGACGAGAGCAGAGCGATACAATGACAGAATTCCTTTCCATATGTACCGATGTAGATGCCTTGGTCGTCTGGTATCAATCGCTCGGTCTCTGGGGCATGGCTGTTTCGGCGTTTATGATGATTTTGTGCGCCCTTACGGTGCTCCCGGCCGAAGCGATCGCGATCGCTAACGGTATGGTTTATGGCCCGATATGGGGCGCGGTGCTCAATTGGGTCTCAGCCTTAATCGGCGCGAATCTGGCCTTCGGTCTCGCGCGTTGGAAGGGACAGGCCATTGTCAGCGCCATTATCGGTCACAAAGGTCTGCAGGCCCTTGATTCGTTCAGCGGTGAGCGTGGGATGGGCATTTTGCTTATGGCTCGTCTGATTCCCCTGGTGCCATTCTTCGCTCTAAACTATGCAGGTGGATTATCTGGTTTGAAATGGTCCCAATTCAACGTTGCAACAGCTGTTGGGATTGCGCCGCTCGTCGTCGCCTTGTCTGTTATGGGCGATCGTGCGCTGCACTTGCATTGGAGTGTTTGGTTGGCAACGGTTGTCCTGCTGATGGGCCTTTTGTTTTTGCTGAAATGGTTCGTGGTGTCGTCCGGCAAATCCGCAACTGTTTCTGCATAGCCAGCTTCGGCAAAACTTAACGGCTTCCAACATGTTGCCATTCAGAAGACACTTGACGTTGCCTCGATTTCAATGTGATTTCGGTTGAAGCGGGGTGCGATGGCCGCGACCGCAGGTGTGTTTCTTGTGGGCTGGCGCTATGAGTTTTAGGAAAATTGTCTCACTGATATTTTGTGTGGTTTGCATGTCCTGGCAGGCGCCCGTTATTGCTCAAGACAGTGCAGCTCAAGTCACTGAACGTCAGCCGGGCCCCGGTATCTTTGTCATCGGCGGCACCCGTGCGACGGGCTTCCAAGTGGTGAAGCGGTTGGTTGAGCGCGGCGAAAACGTCACGGTTCTTGTCCGTCCGACTTCTGATCTTTCAAACCTGGAACCACTCGGCGTGACCACGGTCGTGGGCGATGCCCTTGATCCAGATAGCCTAAAGGCGGCGATGACGTCGGGTCAGTTTCGCATGGTCTTCAGTTCTTTAGGCGGCAAAGGGCCCGACGGTGAATGGGTTGATGTGCCTGGAACAAAAAACGCCATTGATGCGGCAAAGTCGGCCGGCATACCGAATTTCTTTCTGGTCAGCACAATCGGGGCCGGCGACAGCAAAGATGCCCTGCCGTGGTATTTTAAACTGATTTTACGGTCTGCCATCAAACGCAAGAATGAATCCGAAGCCTATTTGTTCGACAGTGGTCTCGATTACACCATTGTGAGACCCGGCGGTCTGACCGATGATGCGGAAACAGGCACAGGTACGCTGACGGAAGACCGGTCCATAATGGGATTTATTTCCCGGGCTGAGCTGGGGCGTCTGATTGTCGAAGCCATATACGACCCATCTTCGGTGAACCAGATCTACTCCGCCGCAGAAACCGGCAGCTAAGTCCCTGTTCCCGCCATTGTCATCAAAAATTCATTGGGAACTGGGCAGGTCTGATCCCCACCTGAGCGGCACCTTTCGTTGGGCGTGACAGATGCGGTGCCCGTGATGTAATGGTTGGGACAAACGCGCCCTGCTAGTCTTGGTGGGCATCTGCGTCAATGGAACTGGATTAGGACAATGATTGAATCACGCGAAGTCGTTATTTTGAGTGCCGCACGAACGGCGATTGGGACCTATGGCGGCGCATTGAAAGATGTGCCTCCGACGGATTTGGGTGCCCATGTGGTCAAGGAATCTGTCAAACGGGCATCCGTTGACCCGGCGCAGATCGAAACCTGTGTTTTGGGCAGCGTTGTGCGCACCGAGCCCAAGGATGCTTATATTTCGCGTCTTGTGGCGGTGAATGGTGGCCTGCCTGTTGAGACGCAATGTGTGACGGTCAATCGTCTCTGTGGCTCTGGTTTGGAAGCGATCGTATTTGCCACGCAGCAAATTCAACTGGGTGAGGTCGACACGGCTGTTGCTGGCGGTGCGGAAAGTATGAGTAAGGCCACTTACTCAATGCCTGCCGTTCGTTGGGGTGCGCGAATGGGAGATGTGCAAGCCTTTGATGAGATGACGGCGGCGCTACATGATCCATTTGGTCATGGTCATATGGGCATTACGGCCGAGAACATCGCGGAACGTTTCGACATCAGTCGGGAGGCACAAGATACATTTGCTGCTGAAAGTCATCGACGGGCTCTGCACGCGATTGAGAATGGATACTTCAAGGATCAGATCACGCCGTTTGAAATCAAGACCCGCAAAGGCGTCGTCAAGTTCGACACCGATGAGCATCCGCGGCCCGGCACAAGTGTTGAGTCGCTCTCCGGTTTGAAGCCTGTCTTTAAGAGAGACGGTGGAACAGTGACAGCCGGCAACGCGTCCGGCATCAACGATGGCGCTGCAATGGTCGTGTTGATGGAGCGCGCCAAAGCTGAATCTGAAGGGAAGACTCCATTGGCCCGCATTGTCGCCTACGCGCGTGCCGGCGTGGAACCGGAAATCATGGGGACAGGGCCCATTCCGGCGGTCAAACGGGCACTGGCGCGCGCCAATATGAGTATCGATCAGATTGATGTCATCGAGTCCAATGAAGCATTCGCAGCTCAGGCCTATTGCGTTTCGCAAGAGCTCGGCTTCCCGCCGGAAAAAACCAATCCGAATGGTGGTGCCGTGGCCTTGGGTCATCCCATCGGTGCGACCGGCGCGATTCTCACCACGAAATGCCTTTATGAGCTGCAAAGAACGGGCGGGCGTTATGGGTTGATCACGCTTTGTATTGGCGGCGGCCAAGGTATCGCGGCCATTATCGAAGCCCTCTAAGATATGGATCACCGGGGTTTTCGGCTTGATGGTAAGGCAGCCTTGGTTACCGGTGCATCAAGCGGTTTGGGCGCTCACTTTGCGCGCGTTCTGGCGGATGCGGGTGCGGTTGTGGCAGTGGCGGCCCGGCGCGTCGACCGATTGGATGCTCTTGCTCAAGACCTAAAAGATAAAGGGCACACTGTCGTTGCCGTTGCTCTGGATGTCACACAAGAGGCCAGTGTTCATGCTGCATTTGAAAAAGCGGCAGATGCCCTTGGGCCTATCAGTGTTGTCGTGAACAATGCAGGTGTGGCGCGTCCTAAGAACGCCGTCGATCTGACGGAAGAGGATTGGGATTTCGTCATGGATGCCAATCTCAAAGGCGCTTGGCGTGTGGCGCAACGCGCTGCCCAGCATATGTTGGCCCAAAGTCTTCCAGGTTCCATTATCAATATTGCGTCGATTTTGGCATTGGGCGTCGGGCCGACCCATTTGGCCTATGCCACATCGAAGGCCGGCCTTGCTCACCTGACCAAATCCATGGCGACCGAATTGTTTAAACACCAAATCCGAGTCAATGCTCTGTGTCCGGGGTATTTTGCGACCGAGATGACCGAAGCCTTTTTTGCGACGGAGGCAGGTCAGACCTATTTGCAGCGAACGCCGCCAAAGAGGTTGGGGGAACTTGATGAGCTGAGCGGGCCGTTGCTGCTGCTGGCGAGTGATGCATCATCTTTTATGACCGGGGTCTTACTGCCCGTGGATGGGGGACATTCCATCCGATTGACCTGACGTTTCTGCCTGACCTGCTTTGTTTCCCCCTTGTCAATTAACCCTGATTGACGAAAGCCTTGCCAAAGACCGGCAAAAATCCTTAAGTCCCCTCAACACATCCAAACCCGCCGATTGGGTGCCGATCGTTTGATGGGCGGGCTGGAGATAAATCACTTGGGGGATCAAAATGGGACTTAAAGGTCGAGCGTTGGTGACCGGCGGTGCCGGCTTTGTCGGCAGCTCCCTGTCTTCGTTTCTCAAGCGCGATTTCCCCGACCTTGAAGTCATGGCCTTAGATAACTTGTCGCGCCGCGGCAGTGAGCTCAATCTGGCTCGGATCGTCAAAGAGGGTGTTTCCTTCCATCATGGGGATGTGAGAAATCGGGAAGATCTCGATGCGATTGGTCCCGTTGACTATCTATTCGAATGTTCCGCAGAACCCAGTGTTCATGCAGGTTACGGCAGTAATCCGAGCTATCTTATCCAGACCAATCTGGTTGGCGCGATCAATTGTCTGGAGCATTTGCGCCGCACAGGAGGAACTCTGATCTTTCTGTCGACCAGCCGGGTTTATCCCATTGATGGCTTGCGCGATATTCCGCTGGAGACCTCCGGCTCTCGATTTGTCGTCCCAGAAAACCAGAGTGGGCAAGGATGGTCGACTCACGGAATCTCAGAATTATTTCCATTGGACCACGCTAGATCGCTTTATGGCGCGACAAAGCTATCGGCTGAACTTCTGATCACAGAGTATCAATCCATGTACGGTATCCCCGCGATTGTGGACCGGTGCGGTGTGCTGACCGGTCCATGGCAGATGGGCAAGGTGGATCAGGGATTCGTCGCTCTTTGGTTGGCGCGTCATAGTTATCAGGGCGCTCTCAAATACATGGGTTTCGGGGGCGACGGATATCAAGTGCGCGACATTCTCCATGTTGCTGATCTCTACGACTTGGTTCTCAAACAAATTGAACAGATTGATGCATGCTCCGGTCAGGTTTTTAATGTCGGAGGGGGACATGATGTCAGTGTTTCCCTGTCAGAGCTAACAGCGCTTTGCCGGGATATCACCGGCAATCGGCTCGAGATCGGTTCCGATCCGGATACCCGAGATGCTGATATTCCTTACTATGTCAGCGATTGCCGGCTGGTTCAGGAGCGATTGGGCTGGCGCCCAAGTCGCGGCGTGTCGCAGATTGTCGAAGATATCCATGCATGGATTACAGTAAACAAAGACTTGTTAAGGCCTGTCTTTGGTGGCTAAAAGCATGCAATTCCAAATAAGTGAGTTCTTTAGAATATGAGTGTTGTTCTTGTCACCGGTGCATCAGGTCTGATCGGTTCCGAAACCGTTCGCTTTTTTGCGGATCAAGGCTTAGACGTGGTCGGTATAGATAACGATATGCGTCGAGAGTTTTTTGGTGATGAAGCCAGCACCGACTGGATGCGCCAGAAGCTTGAAGCGACGGTTCCAGGCTACACCCACATTAGCGAAGATATTCGTGATCAAGATGCCATGGGACGCCTTTTCAACAAGTATGGCACATCGATCTCGTCTATCATTCATTGTGCATCGCAGCCCTCTCATGATTGGGCAGCGCGAGATCCGCATAAAGATTTCACGGTCAACGCAAACGGCACATTGGTCCTGCTCGAATTGACGCGGCAAGTATGCCCTGAAGCCTCATTTATTTTTACCAGTACCAACAAAGTTTATGGAGATACGCCAAATCGTTTGCCGTTAAATGAACTTGAGAAGCGTTGGGAAGTTGATGAGTCCCATAGCTATTATGCCCACGGCATTGACGAAGAGATGAGCATCGACCATACCAAACACAGTTTGTTCGGCGTTTCGAAGGCCGCTGCAGATATTATGGTTCAGGAATATGGCCGCTACTTTGACATGCCGACGGCTTGCTTGCGCGGTGGTTGTCTAACGGGGCCGGCTCACTCCGGTACGCAGCTCCACGGTTTTTTGTCTTACCTTGTTAAATGCGCCGTCACCGGGACGCCTTATACGGTTATCGGTTACAAGGGGAAGCAAGTTCGCGACAACATTCACGCCTATGACTTCGTCAATGCGATGTGGCACATCTTTCGGGACCCAAAAATTGCAGCGGTCTACAATATGGGCGGCGGCCGTCACTCAAATTGTTCCATGATGGAGGCGATTGAGGTTTGCGAAAGACTGACAGGCCGGGAGATGAACTGGTCTTACGAAGAGACCAACCGAATCGGTGATCATATTTGGTGGATCAGTGACACGCGCGCTTTCCAATCAGATTATCCCAATTGGCAATACACCTATGATATCGAGCGTATCATGGGTGAGATTCATGGCCGTTTTGCTGAGGAATTTGCCTAGATTGGCCTTGAGTTCGCTATGAAGTCATGAGCCTGAATCGGCGGAATTCGATTTGGACCAAATCCGCAACATCTTCTAAGGTTTCAGGCGATAAGAAAACATGGTCGTGCCGTGATGCGCGGTGACGGCGATGTCAGCACCTGAAACGAGATGTAAGACTGCCATGACTTCGACCTTGCGGACCACGCTCTTTGCGACCAGTTTTTTGTTCCTGTTAATCAGCCAAACATCTTCTGTCCAGGCAGATGATTGGCCCACTTATGCCGGTTCAGAAGGCGGGACCAGGTATTCTGCCATCGACCAAATCAATACTGAGAATGCCGATCAATTAGAAGTGGCATGGACGTATCGTACCGGGGCCATGGAAAAGTATCCGCAGCTCAATTGGGCTTTGGGTTTCCAGGCGACGCCCATCTTGTTGCCGGAAGATGCCGGCCAGCATTTGGTCCTCTGCACGCCTTGGAACGAAGTGGTGGCGCTCGACCCTGAAACCGGCGCTGAGCGTTGGCGGTTCGATCCCAAGATCAGTCCGGTACCGTTTGCGGGACGATTCAATTGCCGCGGCGTCACTCATTGGGAAGATCTTTTGGCTGAAGATGGTGCTGCCTGTCGGCATCGTATTGTCTTGGCAACAAATGACAGAAAGCTTTGGGCCATAGATGCCAAAGACGGTTTGGCTTGTGAAGATTTCGGCGAGGCCGGTGTTGTTGATGTCACTCCCATCATCAAGGAGCTTAAGCCCGCCAATCAATTGCCGGGCATGCAACTCTTGTCTCCGGTTGCCATTGTCAACGGCGTGATTGTCATTGGTGGCACGGCGAACAAATTTCGTGATGTGAGTTCCATGAATGGTGCGCTGAGAGCATTTGATGCACGCACCGGTGAGCTGAAATGGGTATTTGATACGCTCATTCGAGAGCCGGTGGGCGATCCGGAAGCCAGCGATTTTTCAGTTGGCGGCGCCAATGTATGGATCAACATGTCATGGGATAGTGAGCGCGATCTGGTGTTCGTGCCCACCGCCAGCGCCGCGCCCAATTACTATGGCGCTAATCGGCCGGGCAACAATCGCTACGCCAACTCCATCCTAGCCATCCGGGCTTCGACAGGCGAGCTTGTTTGGCATTATCAGCTCTTGCACCACGACGTTTGGGATTGGGACTTGCCGACCAATCCGATTCTGGCTGAGATCACTAAAGACGGCGAAAAAGTTCCCGTTGTGATCCAGCTTACAAAACAAGGCATGGTTTTTGTCTTTCATCGGGAAACTGGTGAGCCGTATTTTGAAATCGAAGAACGACCCGTGCCGACCGACGGCATGCCGGGCGATCAGCTCTCCCCAACGCAACCGTTTCCCGTGGCCCCGCCGCCTTTGGTGCGCCAAGGTATTAGCGCCGACGACGCTTGGGGTGTGGCGATTTACGATTGGTGGGATTGTAAGAAGCAGATTGAATCCATGCGCCATGGGGAGATTTTCACCCCGATCACCACGGAGCCGACCATTATGTTTCCCCAAGTGGGCGGTGGCATGAATTGGGGTGGCGGCGCCTTTGATCCGGAGACCAATACGCTTGTGACGCCTGTCGGTCAGTTTCCCTATTGGGTCAAATTGATTCCCAATGACGAGATTGATCCCAAGGTGGGCAAAGATCCGCGGTCAGGTACGCCCGATGGACCGCCAGGCTTCATCGATGGAACCGAATATGGTCTTCAGCAAGGCCCGTTACTATCGCCCTTCGGTGCTCCGTGTACGGAGCCACCTTGGGCCAAATTGGTGGGTGTCGATCTCACAGACGGCACCATCAAATGGGAGGTGCCGCTCGGGATTATCGATAAGCTCGCGCCAATTCCCATTCCCATGCGCTGGGGTACACCATTTGCCGGCGGTGCGATCGTCACTAAAGGCGGTGTAGCGTTTATTGGAGCCACGCCTGATGAGCGCTTCCGGGCCTATGATATTTCAAACGGTGATCTTCTGTGGGAGTTCGATGCGCCGACGTCGGCCAATGCCACGCCCATGACCTATATGATCAATGGCCGCCAATATGTCGTGGTGGCGACAGGCGGCCATGGCTGGCTCTATCCTCAAGGGTTGGATGATTACGTCATGGCCTATGCATTGCCGGAAAAGGACTGATCTAAGGTTCAACTTTCGGCCGGCGGCTTGCGGTCGATTTCCTTGTCGATGATCGTGATCGGCATGCCTTTCGAGCTTATGTAAAGCCGGCCGAGATATTCACCAATGATGCCGAGAAACAGGGCGTTAAGGGAAATAGAGAATAGCAACAATACGGTGGTGGTTGCGAAACCGGCCGGCCAATCTGCGCCGCCGATCAAATACCAAAATGAATAATAGACAATGCCCAGCAAGGTCACGAGGGAGCATCCGATGCCGACAAAGGCAGCCAGTCTCAAGGGCAATATGGAATGATTGAGGATCCCATCGATGGCAAAGGTGATGAGACGTGCCAAGTTAAACTTCGTCTCGCCGGCGGTTCGATCGTCGCGTTCGTAAGGGATACCGATTTGCGCAAACCCAATTTCGCTGATTGTACCGCGAATATAAGGTGTTCCGGAATCAAGGCGGCGCAGCTCTTCGATCACGCGGCGGCCGATAAGCCGAAAGTCGCCGGCATTTCTGGGAAGGGTCTGCTCACTGAGCGCATCCACGGCCCAATAAAATAGCTTGCGGGTCTTTTCCATTGCCGGGTTTTCATCGCGTCCCTGGCGTATGCCGTAAACTACGTCGTATCCACTGCTCCATTTTTCCAAGAAGGCCGGGATCATGGACGGAGGATCTTGCAGGTCTGCGTCCAATTGAATGGCCGCCTGGCCACGCGCATTGAGATAGCCCGTTAATATGGATCGCTGATAACCGAAATTTCGCGAAAATCGAATAACGCGAATGCGTGAATCCTTCTCAGCCAAGCGGGCGAGCTTTTCAAAAGTATCGTCTTCACTACAATTGTCAGTGAAGAGAAACTCAAAGTCATACTCATCTTTCAGCTGATCGGTTTCATGTGTAATGGCTTCGTACAAGCGTTCGATGTTTTCCGATTCGTTGTAAACCGGGCTGACGATAGAAATCAGTCTTTTGGCCTCAAGGGTCATATTTTTTCTTTCGCCACCTGTCGGCAATCTCTAAATGGTCGCATACAATTCTAATTGTTCGGACAGCAAAGAGCGTGCTTGCGCCGGATCATCAAGATATTTTTCATACCAGCTGCTTGTCCAAGAAACGGCTTGGTCAAGGTTGAGTTTTGGTTGCCAATTCAGCTTTGTTTTGGCTTTGGTCGAGTCCAATTTCAAGAGATTCGCCTCATGGAGTTGTTCGTCTGATTGTCCGTAGTGAATTTGCAGCTTGGAGGCGGCAGGCCACAGTGTTTGGATCTGATTCAATACCTCGCGAACGGTAACAGAATCGTCGTCGGTAGGGCCAAAATTCCAAGCTTCGGCAAATGCCTCACCTGACTCAAACAGGTGTTGTCCGAGAAGAAGGTATCCGCTTAGAGGTTCCAGCAAATGTTGCCATGGTCTCACAGAATCGGGGTTGCGAATTTGTAAATCCGTGCTGCCTTTTATGGCGCGCACGACGTCTGGAATGAGCCGGTCTTCAGCCCAATCGCCACCGCCGATGACATTGCCAGCGCGAGCAGACCCGATGTTTGCGGTCATACCGTCCGCAAAGAAAGACCGCCGGTAGGATGAGGTGACAATTTCCGCTGCGCCTTTGCTGGCGCTGTAAGGATCATGTCCGCCAAGGGCGTCGTCTTCACGATAGGCTCTCAGTGTTTCTCGATTTTCGTAGCATTTGTCGGTGGTCACGATGACGCAGGCACGAACACTCGGTGTCGATTTTGCGGCTTCGAGAACGTGAGCTGTTCCCATGACATTGGTTTGAAACGTCTCGAGGGGATTTGCGTAAGACCTGCGGACAAGACTCTGTGCGGCCAAATGCAGGATAATATCTGGCCGATTGTCTTCACAGGTCTTTCGAAGTTTTTCGAGGTCACTCAGATCGGCAATTACGGACTCTGTTTCGTGTTCCAGTTTAGCATCAACGAACAGGTTCGGGCGGTCGGTTTCCGGCGCAAGCGAATAGCCGATCACTTTCGCGCCCATTTCCACCAACCATGCGCTCAGCCACGCGCCTTTCACGCCGGTGTGGCCGGTGACCAGCACGCATTTGCCTTTATAAAAATCGGTTAGGGGATTGGTCATTCTTCTGTGTCGAGTACCCAAGGGGCATTGCCGCTGTCCCAAAGGCTGTTGAGATATCTTTTGTCCCTTAGCGTATCCATCGGTTGCCAGAATCCGCTATGACGATAAGCCACCAACTCTCTATCTTTGGCGAGGTTTTCGAGAGGTTTACGCTCCAACGGCATGTCGTCGCCGATCATATAGTCGAGGACTTTGGGCTCAAAGACGAAGAAGCCGCCATTGATCCAGCCGCTTTCTGTCTGTGGCTTTTCGGTGAAGCTCGCGACTTCATCGCCGTCCAGCTTGATGGCGCCGAATCTGGCTTGAGGGCGGACCGTTGTGACGGTAGCGAGTTTGCCGTGCGATTGATGGAATGCGACCAACTCCTTGATGTTCACATTCGACAAACCGTCGCCATAGGTGACCATGAAGGCGCCGTCTTTCAATTGATCTGCCAATCTTAGAAGTCGGCCCGCCGTCATGGTGTTTAGTCCCGTGTCGATTAAGTCGACGGTCCAGTCAGGGGTTGTTTGTTTGGTGATTTCGCGGCTTCCGTCGCGCAAATTAATGCGCCAATCGTTGTGCCGATAAAAGTAGCTATTGAAATAGGCTTTAATCTCATCGCCCTTGTAGCCGCAGGCGATCAGAAAATCTTTGAACCCCTGTCGACCGTAGAGCTCCATAATGTGCCATAAAATCGGCCGACTGCCGATCTCCACCATGGGTTTTGGGATGGCCTGCGTTTCTTCCGCCAATCGCGTGCCGAAGCCGCCAGCGAGGATCACTGTCTTCATCTCAGTCGATTAACCTTATTCTTGCAGATTGGGCACCCTCATGCGTCCCTGCCGCTCTCTATGTTGCGTGGATTTTCCTTGAAATGCAAGACGTTGGCCCAAAAGTGCTGGGCTTCTGCCGGACGGGCTGCCTTGCATTCTTCCATGTCTTTGTGTCATGTGATGCCAGGTTTTGGCACAATTTTTTGGGATCAAAAGAGGTTGATTGTATGCGCGTTAACTATGGTCAAACGGTTCACGGGGAGGAAGAAATCGAGGCCGTTGTCGACGTGCTTAGAACCTCGACGCAAATGGGTCCAAAAGTCGAAGCTTTCGAACGCCAAGTGGCCGATCTGTTTGTCAAAGACCACGGCATTATGGTCAATTCCGGGTCGTCCGCGCTCTATCTAGCCTGTGAGGTCTTAGGGTTCCCTCAAGGGTCCGAGTTCATCACACCGGTTCTGACGTTCAATACCACCGTTGCGCCTTTCATGCGTGCCGGCATGGTGCCTTTCTTCGTTGATGTGGAAGAGGGGACTTACAACATCGACGTAGAGCGAATGGCTGAAGCCGTGACCGATAAGACGGTGGCGCTGATCATTCCGAGCCTTGTCGGGAACCTGCCGGATTGGGATGAGATTCACGCTTTGGCGAAAGACAAAGGTCTTCTGGTTTTGGAAGATTCCAGTGACACTCTGGGAGCGACCCTGCGCGGGACCAGCACAGGCACCCGGTCGGATATTAGTGTCACCAGTTTCTACGGATCGCACATTATCAACTGCGCGGGAAATGGCGGATTGGTGGCATTCGACGATCCCGATATGGCCGAGAAAGCGCGATTGCTCCGGTCTTGGGGGCGCACGTCAAGCGTTTTCGGTAAAGATGAGAGTGAAACAACCGAGTTGCGATTTAATATTGAGCTTGAGGGCATTGAATATGATCGCAAGTTTGTTTTTTCGGAGATGGGTTTTAATTTCGAGCCGTCCGAAATGGGCGCTGCCTTTGGCTTGGTCCAGTTGAAAAAACTGCAAAACAATCTTGATGCGCGGCGTAGCAACTTTGACCGGCACATAGACTTCTTTAAGGGTCACGAAGACTACTTCATCCTGCCAAAGGAGCTGCCGGATGTACGGACAGGCTGGCTTGCTTTTGCCGTGACGATCAGAGAGTCCGCACCTTTTACGCGCCGTCAGTTTCAGACTTATTTGGAAAATGCAGACATCCAAACGCGGCCGGTCTTTACGGGCAATATTCTGCGTCAACCTGCTTACAGGGGGGCGACCTACCGGGCCTTTGATGAAGGATATCCTCAAGCCGATCTTGTGATGCAGGGCGGTGTTCTGCTCGCCTGTCATCACGGCCTCGACGACGCACAAATCGACTATATGCATTCGACGATCGAGGCATTCTTAAAATCGGTTTAGACTAATGGTTTTTGGGCAGCCCACAATATGCGCGCTTTAATCACCGGAGCATCAGGCTTTATCGGCCGCAATCTGACCCGTGAATTGCTGTCGTCCTCTTGGACGGTGTCGGCCCTGACGCGCAACAGTTCAGACCTTCGACCTCTCGAGGACGAGATTGGCGACCTTAAGCGTATTGATGTCATAGAGGTTCCTGATGACATTGCGACCTGTTCAAGCCTTGTCGGCAAGATCGGTCCCGATGCGGTGTTTCATTTGGCGGCTATGGGGTCTGCGGACCATGAGGCATCGCAAGTTGATCAACTGATTGATGTGAATATTCGATTGGGGGTCTGGCTTCTTGAGTCTCTTCGTGAGCTGCACGCCTCTCAATCCTCCAAAGACGTGGCCCCGTTTGTGGCGGCCGGTTCATTTTGGCAGCATCATGGTGGTAGCCCTCGTTTTGAACCCACGTCCCTATATGCAGCGACAAAGCAGGCATTTGAAGATCTGATGTGTTTCTATCGCGATGTCGAAGGTCTGCCTTGCGTCATGCTGAAGCTGTTCGATGTCTACGGCCCACGCGATACGCGGGGCCGGCTTATGAATTTATTGCTGGGTGCGGCAAAGTCCGGTGACGCTTTGGCTTTGTCACCGGGCGACCAATTCATCGATTTGGTGCACGTGGACGATGTGGCCCGGGCGTTTATTTCGGCAGCCAACACTCTGCGGAAGCATCCCGGCCGCCTCAAACTGGCGCATACGGTCCCGGCCTGCGAATCACTGCCGCTGAAAGATCTGGTTGCGCAGATATCCGACATGCTGGGTCAGGAGATACCGGTGGACTGGGGTGGGCGTCCCTATCGCCCCAGGGAAGTGATGCAGCCTTGGCGCGGAGATCCTCTTCCGGGTTGGTCTGCTGAAATTGAACTCTCAGAGGGCTTAAAGTCGCTTTTCGGCGCAGATTAGCGTCCGTTTTGAGCAATTGGCGGCAGGATCATCCTTGCCACCAGGCGAGATTGTTCCGATGCTCGGACAGATCTTGTGATCCAAACGTGTGTCTGCGGGGCTAATATCGTATGATGTTTTAAATTTAGTTTCTGACGCATAAGTGCGCCGAATGCGGCGCTGAGGAGAGGCAACATGTATATCAATTTTTGGTATCCGGCGATTGAGAGTGAAAAACTGACGGCAGATGCGCCGGTTCAGGTCCAGATGCTGGATCACAAGTTTGCTCTGTTTCGGGATCAGAACGGCAAGGCCCATTGCGTCAGCGATACCTGTGTCCATCGCGGCGGTGCCTTGGGGATGGGCAAGATGCGCAACGGCAATGTCGAGTGCCCCTACCACGGCTGGCAGTTCGACGGCACGGGGGCATGCAAAAAGATCCCATCCATTGGGGCGGACGGAAAGATGCCTGCGCGTGCCAAGGTGGATGCTTATCCGGTTCAGGAAAAGTACGGAATCGTTTTTGCGTTTCTTGGAGATTTGCCCGAGGAAGAACGGCCCCCTCTTATGGAAATTCCGGAATATGAAACGGAAGGTTGGCGCGGGAATTTGATCGTCTATGATGTGGCTTGTAATTATGAACGCTCGATCGAAAACGGTTTAGACCCGGCGCATAACGAGTTCGTCCACCCGACTCACGGCTACGAAGGCGATCGTGACGATTATCACGTGCCGCAATTTGATATCAGAGAGACCGAATGGGGTTGCGGCTTCATGGCGGCATTTAAAGGCAAGGAACGGGAAGAGTACGAAACCCGCACAGCCATGCGCACGGACAAAGACGGTAAGTTCCGGTCCGATACGGAAGCAGGCACCTTTACTCATGGTCCGGCACAAATGCTCACTGTGATTAATTTGACGGCCGAAAATAGCATGCATCAGTATATGTATGAGTGCCCGATTGATGAGACACATATTCGTGTGTTCTTGGTCAATATGCGCAATTGTATTTTGGAGCCTGAGCGGGATGAGCCCATCGTTCAAAGATGTTTGGCCATCGCCGGCCAGGATATTGTTGTGTTGGAAAAGATGGAACCCATCAAGACACCGCGCTCGATTATCAAAGAGGTGATGATGCCTGCCGATGCGCCGATCGTGAAGTATCGCGAGTATCTGCAACGCTGGGACGAAAAGGGCTGGCGGATCGATGTGAAAGAATTGCGCCGAGAGCGGCAAGAAAACGATATCGCCTTTGCCATTCCAAGTCCGGCGCGCCGGACATCCAAAAACTGGGTATTGGATCAGGTGCCGCTATTGCAAGTTGAATCTCAGCAAAAGGCTGCCGCTGAGTAAGACTCAACGTTTATCGCGTTTTCGGGCCCCGGCGTTAAGCGTCGGGGCCTTTTTACGTGATCCTAAAGGTCAGTATGCCGATCGGCTCAATCCCGCAGACAATCTCATCTCCAGTTTCAATTTTGCTCACCCCTGCCGGTGTGCCTGTAAAAACAAGATCGCCCGGTTTGAGCTCGTAGAACTGTGACAGCGCGGAAATGATCTGACCTGTCGACCACAGCATGTCTGACAAATCGCCCTCCTGGCGCGTCTCGCCATTTACCTCCAACCATATGCGGCCCGCATTGAGGTGTCCGATCTGCTCGGCTAGATGGATGGCAGATATCGGCGCGGAATGATCAAAGCCTTTTGACGTATCCCAGGCACTGCCGGCTTGTTTCGCGGCGCTTTGCAGATCGCGGCGTGTGAGATCGCATCCCACCGCATATCCCAGTATGTGATCGCTTGCCGTGTCCGAGGGAATATCCCGTCCTCCTTTCCCGATGGCTGCAACCAACTCGACCTCATGCTGAAGATTATGAGTCTTGGTCGGAAACGGCACCTCGCCCCCTTCGGGCACGGCGGCGTCGGCCGGTTTGGAGAAGAATATGGCTTCATCCGTTGACGGTTGGATATTGAGCGCGTCCATTTCCTTGGCGTGGGCCGCATAGTTTCGGCCGAGACAATAAATGCGATGGACCGGAAACAGTTTGTCTGTGTCGGCAATCGGCACAGCGGGCTGGGCTGCTGGTGGAAACATATAGGTCATCTTTGTGTGGCTTTCATTTTGTTCGCTTCGTTCTTGCCGAAGACTTAAGGGGGACGCGCGTCTCCTCAAGATATATGTCCAAGAGGTAGCGGGGGTCCAGTTTAGACTGGCTTGGCGGATCAGGCGTCTTATAGTTCCAAGCAGGGACGGAGCGCAAAGGTTGAGCTTGAGAGGAGGTTTGACATGTCATTGATCAATTTTAATCCGACGAAAATGCAGATGGATCGTCGACAGATGCTCACAATGGGCGGGACAGGCAGTGCAGCCCTATTAGCTGGTGGTCTTGGCGCCGCAGGAACGGCTTACGCCGGCGCCCATGCGAACAAAGAATTGTTGTCGTTCGACTTTAAGGACCCCAACGACAATCTGACCGCTTGGGTCAAGCTTGCGTCCAGCCTTGAGGACGGCAAAGAAACTTGCGGCCACTACAAAGGCCAGATCATAGCGGTGATGGGTAACGACGAGAAGAACATCCCACTTTTCGGCTATGAAGGTTTCGGGATGAGCCGCGTCACCAAGATGCCTGACGGCCGCTATGAAAATTTGCACCGGGAGGTTTCTTACTACACGGACCTGCAAACCGGCGAAATCATGGAGGAGTGGTATAATCCGTTCATTGAGGAAACCGTCAAAACTTGGGCGGTACACAATGACCCGGTTAACTCCTATTATGCGCCTGTCTTTAAGCAGACATTTGGCGAAGAGGGTGAGCAAGAAACAGTCGAGTTTCCCTTTGTCTTGCCTTGGGAAATTACCGGTGATCGCGTGGTCACGCAATTCACCGTCCATACGCGCTGGCCGTCGCCTTTGACCAAAGAAGAGTGGCCGCGGGAATATGGTGGCAAGTGGTACAAGACCAGTGAGTTGTTTCATATTCATGCACGCATGTCGGATCTGTTGGATCCAGCCAAAGACAAAGCACATCACACGGGAACCTGGACCAAGGAAGCGCCTTGGATCCCCTGGATGTTGATGGGAGAAACACCGGGTCGCTTGATATACTTCACGACCGTCCGGTCTCTCGACAGTACAGATGATCTTCCTGTGAATATTCGTGAGTATACCGAGAAGAACTTTCCCATCCATCTCTCGGCACCGGACGAATGGGTTGAGCCCAATATGACCAGTTTTGAAACTTGGGTGCGCGAGGCATCGCCGGTCCCCCTCTAAGACGTATGGGTTTAGCGAACGAGGGTTAAAGGCCCGGCTGTTCGGAGCCGGGCCTTTTTGTTCGATCGGCGTCGGTCCAGCCTTGGTATTCGATTAACCATGTTGATAGGGGCTGGTTGTTTGTATGCACTTTTCCGCCCTAATCCTGCCATTGTGACATGGCAAACTCTTCAACGATTGTCGCTTGAGGTCTGCCCAATTGTCGATCTCGCAAATCACTTGTTTACCCGGCTGTGAGACCCTTTAGGGAGCAGACCAGGTAGGACAATTGGCTTCAGGCCGCTGAGACGCCCTGTATCTGAGTAGGAGGAAAGCGTATGGACCGCGCTTTGATCCAATCAAAATGTGAAGCGCTGGATGCCTTCAACAATGTGGGCAACATGCTTGGCGCATGGACACCTAGCGAGCCGGTTTATTGCCTCTACCCCGCGAGGCTTACCGAGAATGTGAAGAGTTTTCTGTCTGGATTGCCGGGCAGGACGCTTTACGCTGTAAAGTCTAACCCTCACCCTCAAGTGGTAAGTAAGCTGTATGAGGCGGGCATTCGGGATTTTGATGCGGCTTCGCTTGCAGAAATTGAGCTTATTTCAGAACTTTGTCCTCACGCCAAGATTTACTTTATGGCGCCGGTAAAGATTCGTGATACCGCAAGGCGCGCCTATCACGAATTTGGTGTTCGTCATTTTGTGGTGGATCATTTGGACGCGCTGGAGAACTTGCTTAAAGAGATAGAGAGTCACGACAGTACCATCTTTGTACGGATGGCTGCGGCAAATCCAGATGCAATTTTCAATCTGTCATCGAAATTTGGGGCGACGCCCGCAGAGACGATAAAGCTATTAGAGCGCGTGAACCAATCCGGGGCCGAACCTGCCTTGGCTTTCAATGTCGGGTCTCTTGTAAGGCGCCCTGACGCTTATGAGGCGGCTTTGGAAACTTGTTGCGAGGTGCTCGCGGCGCTTGACTTTCCTATTCGGCTTTTGGATGCGGGCGGAGGTTTTCCCGTACCCTATCCGGGTTTGAAGATGCCGGGTCTCGAGTCGTATTTTGACGTCTTTCGCCGGTTGCGATCCCGGTTACCGATGCCGCCAGACGGCGAGTTGCTGGTCGAGCCGGGGCGCTCACTTGTGGCCAGTTCCATGTCGGTGGTGACAGAAGTGCTGTTGCGCAAGGACAAGGCGCTTTATCTGAACGATGGCGCTTATGGCAGCTTTTGGGAACTCGCGGCGACGGAAAAAATGCACGTTCCGACGAGGGTACACCGCCTGGACGGCGAGCTGTCTCAGTCAGAAATGGAATTCACCCTTTATGGGCCCACATGTTGCTCGACGGATGTGCTGCCCCAGAAATTTGCACTTCCGCAGGACATTGGCATTGGGGACTGGATCGAATTTGGGTTGATGGGCGCCTATAGCCTTTGCGCCCGATCCGGCTTCAATGGATTCTACCCGGATGCCATGGTGGAAATCTCAGAATCCGCGGAAATTGACCCCGGAAGCCGGAAATAGGCCATTCGAATGGTGGTCAATGAGCCGCCCGACCTTGGCTATTGCTCAAAATATGCCAGAATCCTGTAAATTTCTGCCACACTCCGGTTGGTTTTGGTGATCTTGATCGATTTTGTGGCGTACTAACACCGACCATAAACATTCATATTTGATCACTTTCTCAAGGGAGAGGACCGCGATGTATATCAACTTCTGGTATCCGATCGGCCGCGCTGACGAAATTACAGGCGAGGAGCCGTTTCGCGCCAAAGTACTGGGCATGCAATTGGTGGCATTTCGCGATGACGAAGGCACGGCCCATGTTCTCAGCGACACCTGTGTGCATCGCGGCGGATCGTTGAGCAAAGGCTGGGTCAAAGATAATTGCGTCGTTTGTCCCTATCACGGCTGGGAATTTTCCGGCAGCGGCAAATGTCAGACCATTCCGTCGGTTGGAGCGCAGGCCAAGCCTCCGGCCCGTGCCAAAGTTGACTCTTATCCCGTGCAGGAAAAGTACGGCATCGTTTTCGCGTTCTTAGGTGATCTGCCGGAAGAAGAGCGGATGCCGATTTACGATATCGTCGAATTTGGACAAGAGGGTTGGCGCGACAATCCACTTCACGTGTTCGAAGTGAATTATTATTATGAACGCTCGATGGAGAATGGCCTCGACCCGGCGCATAATGAATTTGTTCATCCGACCCATGGGTTTTCCGGCAAGAAACCGGAATATAGAGTGCCGGACTTTGAGGTGACGGATCTGGATCAAGGTCATGGATGTTGGTTCATGTTGGGTATGGATTCGTCCGAATACAAAGACGAGAACATGAAGAAGATCCGTGATGGCGCCGGCACAACTCAGGCCGGATCCGGAAACTACGGACCGAACACATTGGTAACCCACATTCATTTGACCGAAACCAACTGGTTCCATCAGTACTTTTTTGAGGCGCCCATTGATGAGAACAGCACGCGCATCTTCTTTATCAATATGCGCAATTGCATGATGGATGAGAAGATGGATGCGGCCTTCCACGAACGGAATATGTTGGTCGCCAGTCAGGACATTGAGGTCTTGACAGAGTTGGATCCAGTACGGACCCCTCTCAGCAATGCCAAAGAAATCTTGATGCCGTCTGACCGCGCCGTCGCCACTTATCGTGAGTGGAAATCTATGTGGGACAGCAAAGGTTGGAAAATCGACCAAGGCGCTTTGAAGCAGAAAGCCGGAGATGTAGCCTTTGCCATTCCGAGCCCAGAGCGCAGGAACACCGGCAACTGGGTGCTCGATAGTATTCCGCTGCACCCTGCGTCAGAGAATCAAAAGGCCGCTGCCGAATAGGCCGGTAAAGGTAATAGAAATATAGATGTGCCGCCGGCCTAAAAGCCGGCGGCCTTCGCGTCTCTAGCCGGTTGTTTGCCACGCTGATCCCGAAATGCTTTGCCTGCTTTGAATGTTTTGTCGATCAGCAGATTAGCGTTCAGCGGTTTTGAGATGTAGTCTGTCATTCCTATGGACAAGTATTTTTCTCGGTCGCCTGCAAGCGCATTCGCCGTCATCGCGATAATGGGGATTTGCGCGCTTTCCGAATCAAGTTGCCGGATTTGCTTTGTCGCCTCAATGCCGTCCATGACGGGCATCTGAACATCCATCAGCACAACGTCATAGATTCGTGTTTCCACGGCTTCTACGGCCTCTTCGCCGTTCTGCACGATATCGAAATGACAATGGGTTGTCGCCAGTAGAGCTTTCATAATCTGTTGGTTTACCAAATTGTCTTCGACGACCAGAATCTGTATTGGCTTGGTGGTTTTGATCTGTCTGGGCTCCTTTTGATCAATGTCGTTCTGATGATCGGAGATGTCTTTCAACTCAATTGCGCGGCTGGGGAAGCTAAACCAGATTTTTGTGCCTTCATCAGGTTTGCTGTCGACTCCGATTTTGCCGCCCATATGCTCAAGGAAATTCTTACATATCGCCAGGCCCAATCCCGTTCCTCCATGTTTTCGGGTTGTTGACGGATCTGCTTGTGTGAATTGATCAAATATTTTGGGCAGTGCTTTTGCGTCAATTCCAATCCCAGTGTCTTCAATCGTCACATGATTGAAGATCTGCGTCGAAACCGGCTCCGATTGATGTAAGGTGATGCGCACTTCGCCAGAGTCGGTGAACTTAAGAGCGTTTGAGATCAGGTTGTTGAAGATCTGGCGAATACGCGTGATGTCAGCGACGATATGGTTGCTCAGCCAATGTTCCTTTTTGAACTCGAGTTCGACACCTTTTTTGTCAAACATGGGGCGCCACGCATGATCCAATTCTGTCAATAGTTCCTCGAGATCAAAAGGCTTCTCTTCCAGCTCCAGAATACCGGACTCCACTTTGGATAGATCGAGAATGTCATTGAGGATATCAAGAAGTGTTTGGCCACTGGACGTAATGACCGACAGTTTATGCTTTTGGTCCGTGTCCAAGTTGGTTTGGCTCAAAAGTGAGGCCATGCCGAGAACGCCGTTCATGGGCGTCCGGATTTCGTGACTCATTGTGGCAAGAAATTCAGACTTGGCTGCATTGGCTCTCTGTGCCTCAAGCGTTTTGCGCTCCAGATTTTTGTTTAGTTCCGCCAGTTCGGTGTTTGCAACGGTGAGCTCCGATGTTCGCTTCTCAACCAGTGCAATGATCTCTTTCCTGCTTCTCAACATAAGATTTGTTGATGAGACCAGTAGGAGCGTAATCAGCAGGCCGACAAACACTCTATTGGCAGCCGTAAGGAGTGGGACTTCGTAGTGGCCCGGTTTTGGGGCGAAGATCAACTGCCAGCTGCTATTGGGAAAGTCAATTGAATGGGTAAATGAGAGCTTTTCCGGCATGTCGACGTTGCTCAAGTTGTCATTTATATGAGCAAATTGAGGACGTGCCCCGCTCAAGAAAGGCATAAAGTCCCGGTTCTGCCGATCATCTTCATTGATGATCGATAAACTCATGTCTTCGGATTCTAAGGATTCTATGGCGTGCTCTATGAGGGCTTCCGTTGAAAAATCCATTCGGACGTAACGCGTAGCCGAGAGTTGAGTTGTTTGCTTGCCGGGAATGCGCAGAATGGTGGAGAACCGTGTGATGAACTCATCTGCCGTGCCGGGTTTTTTGTCAGGAAAGAAGACGGAAACAATCGCTGCGCCGCGATTTTTATCAGCTTGCTTCGTAAAGTTTGTTGCGTTCTTAAACTCGCTGGTGTCTAGGCCGGGGCGCATGATGATGTCGGCTCTCGACCAAGCATAGGTCAGAGGCAATCGGCGATTCTCCGGTCGGTCGCCCAACAATCTTTCGTTTGCTAAACCACGTGGGCTTATGATCTCAAAGTTGCTCCAATCGTCGCCATTGGTCGAACGAATATCTTCAATATAAGCTTCTTCCTGGCCTAAGGGGACGTCACCAATGACATAGATCCCTACAACGTCTGATCGGAGGTTCAGCCCCTGCAAAATGAATGATTGAAATTCATTCTCTGTGAGAGTCTCGCCTTGGGCGGATCGCGAGGCCAAAAAGCCCGCCAAGGCTCTCAGTCTTTGGAGGTTTCCTTGCAGTTGGGCTTCGATCAAATTGGCTCGGGCCGTCGCCTCCTTTTCAAAATCCAAACGCGCTTTGATTCCACGGCCGTGGATATTTTGATTTGCGATGAACAGAGTGCCGACAATACCTGCTACCGCGAAGACAACGGGAGCAAGTTTTGCAATGCGTTTAACAATGGAAGACTGGAAGTTCGGCATCTCTCGAAATCGTGATATTCTGACATGAAGATCGTTTGCGTTTGGCGGCACCACAAACCGGTGTTGCCTCCCGCTGAGAGTAGACTTTGAGTCTTGGGAATTGATTAAAGGTTGAAGATTTGGCCGGGACTTGCCTTTTCGTTGAATCACCCCAAATCTAGGCTTGAGAACACCCATCTTCTGAACGAGGGTTGCCAATATGTTAATAGGCTGTATATCCACCATATCTGCTGCGATATCGTTGCGATTCCAGCAAAATCACCAAGTGCTATACGCTTTGTCGGCGGTGCCCAAACCCGTCTCAAGCTGAAAGGACCCACCATGGAGTATCTGAAGTTCTATATCGACGGCGAATGGGTAGACCCGGTTGAACCAAACGGCATGGACGTGATCAATCCGGCGACGGAGGAGCCTATGGGCCGCATATCCGTCGGCAGTGCTGCCGATGTGGATAAGGCGGTGGCGGCGGCCAAGCGCGCCTTTCCGGCCTATTCACAAACCACCCGAGAAGAGCGCATAGAGATTTTTGAAGCGATTTTGGCGGGCCTTGAAAAGCGTCATGATGATATCGCAGCGGCCATTTCTCAGGAAATGGGGGCACCTATGTGGTTTGCAAAGGAGGACCAAGCCTCGTCCGGGCCGCAACATTTTGCTGCAACCCTTGAAGTTCTGAAGAAATTCAAGTTTGAAGATTCAATCGGCACGACGCGGCTTCGTCACGAGCCGATCGGGGTGTGTGCACTGATTACGCCCTGGAACTGGCCGATCAACCAAGTTGCTGTGAAGGTGGCGCCGGCCTTGGCGGCAGGGTGTACGATGATCTTGAAGCCCAGCGAGGTCGCGCCTTTCGACGCTTGTATCTTAGCGGAAATTATTGATGAGGTCGGACTGCCCGCAGGCGTCTTCAACCTCGTGAACGGAGACGGGCCCAATGTTGGGGCGCCGCTGACGGCCCATCCGGATGTGGATATGGTTTCGTTCACCGGTTCCACCCAAGCCGGGAGAGCGATTACAAAAGCGGCGGCGGATACGATCAAGCGCGTTTCGCTGGAACTCGGGGGCAAGTCAGCCAACATCATCTTTGACGATGCGGATTTGCAAAAGGCTGTCTCCCGCGGCGTTAAAAACTGTTTTGGCAATAGCGGACAATCGTGCAATGCGCCGACCCGAATGCTCGTGCCCAAATCACATTATTCTGAAGCGGTCGACATCGCGCGTGAGACGGCAGAGAAAGTCAAAGTCGGCGATCCCAATGATGACAGCAGCCGTTTGGGGCCGGTCGCAAGTGAAGTCCAATTCAATAAGATCCAGGATTTGATCGATCAGGGCATTAAAGAAGGTGCTGAATTGGTCGCAGGTGGGCCAGGTCGCCCGGACGGGCTCAATAAGGGCTTTTATGTTCGGCCGACGATTTTTGCCGGGGTCAATAACAATATGACCATTGCGCGCGAAGAGATATTCGGTCCGGTTCTATGCATGATCCCTTATGAGGGGGAAGACGAAGCCGTCGAAATCGCCAATGATACGCGCTACGGCCTGTCCAACTATTTGAGCACCGGCAGTGAAGAGCGCGCCAACCGAGTGGCTGCTCAGTTGCGCAGCGGAATGGTGCATATCAACGGCGGCGGTTTGGATAGTCAGGCGCCCTTTGGCGGTTACAAGGAATCCGGTAATGGGCGCGAATGGGGCGTCTACGGTTTGGAAGAGTTTCTCGAAGTTAAGTCGGTCTATGGCCGCTAGCGAGTCTTTCCGCTGTGGTTGGAAAACTGTTTGAACATCAACTCACTGTCTTGCCCGAGTGGATTGACGACAATGGGCATATGAACGTTGCCTATTACGTCCTTGCCTTTGATCGTGCGACGGACGCCGTCTATGAACAAGTGGGATTGAGTTGGGATTATCTGGATGCGCAGAACCATTCACTCTTTACTTTGTCGATGAATGTAGATTATCGGCAAGAAGTATTCGTGGGGGCGCCGCTTCGGGTCACCACACAGCTTTTGGACTGTGACGAAAAGCGTTTGCATTATTTCCATCACATGTATCACGCCGATGACGGTTTTCTTTCGGCAACAAACGAATGTTTGAGTATGCATGTCTCGATGGAAACACGTCGCTCTGCTCCTTTTAGCGAAGAAACAAAAGCCTGTTTGCGTCAGGTGATGGCGGATCACAAAGTGTTGCCGTGGCCTGAAGGGGCGGGGCGGACGATTGGCTTACGCCGAACCGCGTGATGAGGACAACGGCTTGGCGCGCATAAACCAAAAGAGGGCGCCAAGCGCTGCCCAACCGAATACAATCAGCCACTCCTGAGGCCAAAGCAGGGAAGACGGGCTGAAGGGCAAGAAAAAACTCAACAGAACACACGACAAGACCAAGGCCAATGTGCCGACCAAAAGGCCGTTTGGCACCTTGTAAGGGCGTGTCATGCTGGGCTCGCGTTTGCGCAAGACAAGGAATGACAACGCCACAAAAATGTAGGCAACCACAATCCCGAAACTGCCCGCATCGATCAGCCAGACCAAAGCGGGACGCCCCACAAAAGGCGCGCAGACGGACAGCAAGCCGATCAAGAGAATGGCATTTTGCGGGGTTTGGTATTTGGGATGCAGCGTGCCCAGAAAGGACGGCAGCATGCCTGATTGTGCCATGGCAAATATCGCTCTGCTGCCGCCGACGATGAAAGCGTTCCAGCTCGTCAGGATTCCTGCAATGCCACCAATCACCATGACCTTTCCAGCCCACTCGCCCCCGTAGAGAAGGGCGTTGGCATCGGCGGTACCGAGGTTTGATTGTTTGAGCGCTTCGGCATCAAGTGCCAGCGCGACGCAAAGCACAATCATGATGTACCAGGCCAGAGCCAGCAGAACCGAAACAACCAAGACCTTGCCGATCTCGGCAAACGGCAGATCGATCTCTTCGGCTGATTGCGGGATGACATCAAATCCGACCAGCATCATCGGCACAATGATCACCACCGTGAGCATCCCACCAATGCCCCCCGGAAATGCCGGTAGCAAATTTGACGGGTTGCCGTTGACGGCCGCGCCGGACATCAGCATGACGCCCACGGCGACAATGCCCAACGTCGCGATCACTTGAAGAACGCTCGCCGGCTTGATGCCGCGCAGATTGATCCAACACATCAAAACCGCGACCCCACTGCCGATCAGAATATTAGACAAATGCACCTGCCATCCGGTCACGGTCCAAAGTGGCAGCCAATCGAATGACGGCGAAAGATAAGACAACACGGTTGGAAGCGCGATCGCCTCAAAGGCCACGACCGACACATATCCCAAGACAATGGCCCAGGTGCAGATGAAGGACCCCAATGTCCCCAGGGCGCGCATGGAATAGACGTGTTCGCCGCCCACCTGGGGCATGGCGGCCGCCAGTTCAGCGTATGTCAGTCCGATCAACACAATGACCAGTCCGCCGCCCAAGAACGCCAAGGCGGCCCCCGGCCCACCGGCGGACTGAACCCAGCCGCCGCTCAGCGCCACCCAGCTCCATCCGATCATGGCACCAAAGGCCAAGGCGATGACATCCCGGCGTCCAAGAACACGTCTGAATTGGCTTTGGCTCATGGCTAACCCCCACATTGCCGCGTGCGGCAAATGGTATCCAATTGGCCCAACGAGTGCAAAAAAGGGCCCCTCAAGTGCTTGATTTTGATAGGAAAGCACCTATCCGATGGGGCTGTCTAATCTATTGGACGCATGGCCTTGGCCGTGGTTATTTAGCGCCAGAAACGGCAACAGATTTAGGGTGTTTTGAATGGCGGCGGAGATCGGCCAATTCGCATTGGTCCTGGCCTTTTTGGTGGGGATTATCCAATCGATTTTTCCCTTAATCGGGGCGCAAAGAGGCGATGCGCGGTTGGTTGCCGTCGGCGTGCCCGCAGCCCAAGCGCAGTTTGTTTTTATCCTCACCTCATTCCTCTGCCTGATCTACCTTTACGCGATCTCGGATTTCTCTGTTGAGAATGTTTTTCAGAACTCTCACTCGACTAAGCCTTTTATCTACAAATTGACCGGCGCTTGGGCCAATCATGAAGGGTCCATGGTGCTTTGGGTTCTCATACTCTCCGTGTTCGGATTGAGTGTCGCCAGTGCCAAATCAAGGATGCCCGCGGCCCTGCAGGCACGGGTTCTGGCTGTTCAGGGAATGATCGGCGTTGCTTTTCTGGCTTTCATTCTTTTCACGTCAAACCCTTTCTTACGGATCTTTCCGGTTCCGATGGACGGGCAGGGCCTTAATCCGCTTTTGCAAGACCCCGGATTGGTGCTGCATCCGCCGTTTCTCTATCTCGGCTATGTGGGTTTCTCGGTGACATTCTCTTTTGCCGTGGCGGCATTGATTGAAGGCAAGGTCGATGCGGTTTGGGCTCATTTTGTCCGCCCGTGGGCCCTCATCGCTTGGTGTTTCCTCACGGTCGGAATTGCGCTGGGGTCTTGGTGGGCCTATTACGAGCTCGGTTGGGGCGGCTGGTGGTTCTGGGATCCGGTCGAAAACGCGTCCTTCATGCCTTGGCTTGTGGGGACCGCCTTGCTTCACTCGGCGATCGTGGCGGAGAAAAGAGATGCGCTGAAGACTTGGACGGTCTTGCTGGCCATCCTGACCTTTTCACTCAGCCTGGTCGGCACGTTCCTCGTGCGATCGGGAATTCTGACGTCCGTGCACGCTTTCGCGGTGGATGCCGAGCGCGGTGTTTTCATTTTGGCCTTGCTTGTGCTTGCCATCGGCGGCTCGCTGACGCTATTCGCGATCCGTGCTCCCTCCCTAAAGCCCACGGGTGTTTTTGCCCCGGTCAGCCGCGAAGGCAGCCTGGTGGTCAATAACCTGGTGATGATCAGCGCCTGCGCAACCGTGTTTCTTGGGACCTTTTATCCGCTGTTCGTCGAGGCCATGAGCGGTGAGAAGATTTCCGTCGGCCCACCTTTCTTCAACACAACCATTGTGCCGCTCTTTGTGCCGGCGCTGATCCTCATGGTACTGGGCCCGGTTCTCGCGTGGAAGCGTGGTGATCCTTCCATGGTTTTGCGACGCGTGAAGTTCGCCTTTGCGGCGACCGGTGTATTGGCTTTGTTTGTTCTCGCCGTGCGCTGGCCCGTGGCGGCAACCGGATTGATGGGCGCGGTTTTGGCCGGATGGATCATCTTTGGGTCTTTGGCAGAACTTGGTCATCGATTGAAGCTTTTCCAAATTCCTTTGAGTCACAGCTGGACCCGATCACGTAATCTCGGCGGAAACGCCTGGGGCACATTGATTTCTCATTTGGGTGTGGGCGTTGTTGTGGTCGGGATCACAGGCGTTTCCGTTTGGAAAGAAGAAGTGGTTGATCTCGTCCGGCCCGGTGAAGTGGTGACCATGAAGAGCTTCAATGTCACTTTGGAGAGCGTTGAAGACATCCAGGGACCCAATTACGCATCGACCCAGGCGACCTTTGCGTTTCGCCAAATCGGCGAGAGCGACGTCTATCGCCGCCTGGTCTCGGAAAAGAGATTTTATGATGTGAGACAAATGGAGACCACCGAAGCCGGTATCGGTTCGTCAATCTTTGGCGATGTTTATGCCACCATTGGCGAGCCCAACGACCGCGGAGAATGGACTGTGCGTCTCTACTACAATCCGCTTGTCCCATGGATGTGGGTGGGGTCTGCCATTATGGTGATCGGCGGGATGATCTCATTGAGTGATCGCCGCTTGAGAGTCGGCGCGCCGAAAAGATCGTCGCGGACGAAATCTTCCATCGAAGCCAAACCGGTTTGACCCTATGAATCGCCTTCTGTTCTTTGTTCCCATCGGGCTGTTTTTGGGCCTGGTTGCTTACTTCATAGTCGGCCTCACGCTCGAGCCCGGTAAGCTTGACTCTGTTCTTATTGATAAACCTCTGCCAAGCTTTGAGTTGGAACCGATCCAAGGTTTCGACGAGGGTCTGGCCAATGCAGACTTTGCCGGTGAAGTGGCTCTTGTGAATATTTTCGGGTCCTGGTGTGTGGCATGTTTGGTTGAGCACCCTAAACTGATGGAGATCTCACAGGACGATTTGGTGCCGATCTATGGGGTGAACTGGAGAGATAAGCCAGGCGACGGCTATGCTTGGCTCAATCGGCACGGTAATCCGTATACGCGCATTGGTGATGATCCAGACAGCCGCTTGGCCATTGATCTGGGCGTGACCGGTGCGCCGGAGACATTTATTGTCGATCAGAACGGCCGAATTCGCTACAAGCACCTCGGTCCCATTTCGGAAGGTGACTGGGATCAGATCATGTGGCCCTTGATACAGAGGCTGAGAGCGGAATGAGGCAATTGTTATGCGTTTTCCTGTGCCTCATGTGTTTGAGCGCACCGGGCTTGGCTGTTCAGCCCGACGAAGTGTTGGAGGATCCCGCTCTGGAGGCAAGGGCCCGTGCTCTAAGCCAAGATCTTCGTTGCGTTGTTTGTCAGAATGAGAACATTGATAGTTCCAACGCCCCTCTGGCCCGTGACTTGCGTCTTGTGGTGCGCGAACGGTTGGTTGCCGGCGACAGCGACGAAGAGGTGCTTGACTATGTCGTGGACCGCTATGGCGAGTTTGTCCTTTTCAGACCAAGATTTGAGGGCAGCAACATTGTTCTTTGGCTGACGCCGTTACTCGCCGTATTGCTGGGCGCCGGCATGCTCTTCGCCTTCTTTAGGAAAAATTCAGAGCTGAATAAAGTCCAACCCTTAGATGCTCGAGAACGCGCCAAGCTGAGAAAAATTATGGAGCGTGACGAACGGTGATCGTATTTTGGGTCCTTATCGGGCTGATGGTGCTCGCGACTCTTTATTGGGTCTTGCGGCCGCTTCTATCGTCCATGGTCGGCGCGCAATCGGCGGGGCCCGGCGATCAAGACGTCTATAAATCACAATTGGCGGAGCTGGAGCGCGATGCAGCCCTAGGGGTGATTTCTGAGGAAGAGGCGAAAGCAGCCGAGGTTGAGATTCAGCGCCGCTTGCTTAACAGCCCGGATGAGGGAGATGGGCGTGCCGCAAGTGAATCGCCCATCTTGCGGCAATCGGCCGTCGCTGTGACGGCGCTGCTGCCGCTCGCCGCCTTGGCCATTTATTTGAACATCGGCAATCCTGCGGCCATTCAGATGCCTCGTGTGTCCATGGAAATGCAAGAGCCCACCATTGAAGGCTTGGTCGCTGAGTTGGAGCGCAGATTGAAAGAGCAGCCGGACGATTTTGAAGGATGGTCGGCACTCGCTCAGGCTTATGCGAGTTTGGGCCGTTTCGATGCGGCTGTGACGGCCAACCAGACGGCCATTGAGCTGGACCCAAGCAATGCGAATGCTCAAGCGGCGCTGGGTGAAGCGCTCGCCATGCAGGCCGGCGGAACAATCACGCTGGCGGCGAAAGCCGCCTTGGACAAGGCTTTGGAACTCGATCCCAAAAATCCACGAGGCCGCTTCTATCGCGGTTTGGAATTTTATCAGGCCGACGACAAAGAGCAGGCGTTGGAAGAATGGGAGTCTCTTCTCTCGGAGTCCGGGGGCGATGAAGCTTTCTTGCCGGGCCTGCGCGCGCAGATAGCGAGCGTGCGTGCGGAACTCGGTATGGCGAATGCCGGAATGGCAGAGGCGGTTCCCGATGCGCAAATGATTGAGGGTATGGTTGAAGGACTCGCGGCCCGTCTGGAGGAGAATCCTGACGATGTAGAAGGCTGGCAAATGCTGGCCCGTTCTTACACCGTCTTGGGGCGAGACGATGATGCAAGGTTGGCTTACGAAAAACTGGCATCCCTTCAGCCGGAAAATTTGCAGGCGCAGATTGATTATGCGGCCGCGCGCATGAATGACGTACTGGGACGTCAGGTCGCGATTGATGACGAAACAGTCGAGCTCTTGACCCAGATCTATGAGACCGATCCGACGGTACCTTTGGCATTGCTCTATTTGGGGGCCGCGGCGCAACAACGCGGTGAGCTGTCGGAAGCAGAGACTTATTGGAAAGCTCTCTTGGGGCAATCGGAGCCCGGCAGCCCGGACCATACGATGGTGCAATCGCTGTTGGATCGCATCGGCGATGCGGCGCCGAAACCACAACAATAAGTGACCGCGGTTTCAGTCCGGCAACTGCAAAAAGTAGGCGTAAAATTCCTCTTCGCGCTCCCAGCCTAAATTCTCATAGAGCGACTGCGCAGGGATGTTGGTGATGGCCGTATCAAGTTTCAGCCATGCCGCGCCGGATTCAATGCCCAGTGCTTTGGCTTCATCCATCAATTTTTTGCCAACCCCTTTTCGGCGCGCCTCCGGGGCAACAAAAAGATCGTAGAGCAACCAGACATGCTGGGCCTCGACCGAGCAATAGGACGGGTAGAGCTGGGTGAATCCCAATCCGTTTCCATCTTCATCTAAGGCCAAGAAAATTACACTTTCATCTTCCGCAAGACGTGCTTCAACAAAGGCTCTGGCTTTGGGTAAATCCGGTTCTTGCTCGTAAAATTGCCGGTAGCTGTCAAACAACGGTGCAATGATGTCCAGATGCTGCAGGTCCGCTTGAATGATTTTAGTCATGGGTTTGCCTTATTCTTGCTTGGTGTCCGGGTTTCTATAGACAATCTCACCGTCAAACATGGTCATCAGCACTTTGGTCTCGGAAATGTCACTCACCGATATCTCAAAAAGATTCTGATTAAGAGCAACCAGATCCGCTGATTTGCCTACTTCGATTGAGCCGGTCGTTTCGTCCAGCAAATTGAGCTGAGCGGCATTGATGGTGTAGGCCTCAATCGCTTGCTCCAAGTTGATGCGTTGTTCGGGCAAGAAAACCTCGCCCTCTCCTGTCCAAGGATCTAATCGTGTGATGGCCGTCTCGATACCCCAAAAGGGGTTGGCGCTTGAAACCGGCCAGTCGCTGCTGAAGGCAACCGTCGTGCCGGTCTCCATCAGCTTTCCGATCGGGTAACTCCATTTGATCCGTTCGGGGCCGACCCGCGGCAAAGTGTAATAGGTAATGTAGTCGTCTTCGTAGGCCCAAAGCGGTTGAAAGCTGACGCCCACATCAAGTGCCGCGAATCTCTCCAAATCATCCGGGTGAACAAATTGGGCGTGGGTGATTTGGTGTCGTGCATCCCGCCGACCATTTGCGGCCCATGTGGCCTCAATGGCATCCAAGGCATAACGGGCGGTGGCATCGCCGATTGTGTGAATGTGCGCCTGAAACCCCTCAGCGTCGGCCAAACGAATGCCGTCCATCAATTGATCCCGGGGGACCATCATAAATCCGCGGCTGTCAGGCAAATCCGAATAGAAACCCAGCATCATCGCCGTGTGGGTTTCGACCACCCCGTCTGCCCAAAACTTGATGGTGTTGACGTGCAATTTGCCCCCTGAATAAGAGTCGCGAACCGCCTTAAACGTTTCTACTTGATCCAAGCTGGCTTCCGCATCCCACAGGAGTGCGGCAACGACATGTGTCTTGAGTTCGCCACTGTCATTCACGGCTTTCAATGCGGGAAGCGACCGGTAGCCGTCGCGGCTTTCAAGTTTCACAATGGATTCGGACACGGCCGTTATGCCGAGGGAGTGATAAAGGTCTTGGGCAATCTTGATGCCTGTAATGATTTCCTCATCCGTAAAGGCAGGCCACTTGTCTCGAATGAGATTCATGGCGGATTCTTCGTGCACCGTGCCTCTAACATCACCGGTCGTCCGGTCCCGTTCAATCTTGCCGCCTTTCGGGTTCGGTGTGTCCCTGGTAATGCCGTAAAGCTCAAAGGCTTTGGAGTTTGCCCACAGAGCGTGGCCATCCGCGTCGCCAAAGACAAGAGGGCGGCTTGAGTCGATCGCATCGAGCAATTCTTTCGCCGGTGGCAGGCCGTCGTCAAATTGATCGATGGACCAGCCATAGCCGCGAATGATTTCCGCCTGGGGGTTTTCGGCAACACAGATCTCAATTGTCGACAACACGGTGGCAAGATCCGGTAAGTCATAGACCGGACACCCGGTATAGGTCACGCCGCCATTGGCGAAATGGGCGTGGGCATCTTGGAAGCTTGGCAGCAGCAATTTGCCATCTAGATCAATCGTCTCGGTTTCCGGTCCCGCGAGCTGCTCGGCTTCAGCTTGATCGCCGACAAAAGCAATCTTGCCGTCCTTGATGGCGACGGCTTCGGCCCAAGATTTGTTCTTGTCGACTGTATAAACTTTTGCGTTGGTGAGGATTGTGTCTGCAGTATCAATTGCCGCGGTATCAACGTCGCTGTCGCAGCTTGCCAATACCAGCAATGCGCAAACGGTACTCAATCGGCGCGTCGTTTTCATGTGTCCTCCTCACGCTTAAGGCAATAGATCTTTCATCCGGTAATAGATCATGCCGAGTGCCACCAACTGATTGCCGAACCATTGCCCGCCGGGAATCGGCGTATGGGGCACTTTGTTAAACACATCGTAGCGCTCCATCGTACCGGAGATGGCGTCGGCCATAATACTGCCGACCAGGTGTGTGACGTTGACACCGTGGCCGGAATATCCTTGGGCATAAAAAACGTTGTCGGCGGATTTGCCCAACATCGGTACGCGGTTGATGATGATCCCGATCTTACCGCCCCATTCATAGTCGATCCGAACATCTTTCAGCTGGGGATAGTTTTTCAGCATACGTGGTAACATGGTGGCTTTGATGCTTTTGGGATCCCGTCCCGAATAATTACAGCGTCCCCCGTACAGCAGGCGCTTATCTGCGCTGAGGCGATAATAATCGAGAATGTTCATGGCCTCGCATACGGCATAGTCGGACGGTAAGATTTCCGCCGCGAGCTCTTCGCCCAAGGGTTCGGTGGCAATGATATAGCTGCCGGCGGGAAAGAGCTTGCCGCTCAGGGACTTTCGTTCCAGATGATGATAGGCGCCACCGGACAGCATCACCGTATCGGCTTCAACAAAGCCGCCGCCCGTGTAAACCTTCGCTCTTGGCCCGTGCTCAATATGGGTGACAGGCGACTGCTCAAAAATTTGTGTGCCGAGATCGCTCGCGATCTTCGCTTCGGCCATGCATAGATTCAGGGGGTGCAGGTGGCCGTTATACATGTCCACCAATCCGCCGATATAGGACTTGGTGCCGATCAAGGCTTCGAGTTCATCGCCCTCCACCAGGCGTGCTTGGTGTGGCAGGTTGCTCTTCTGCAGGGCATCGTACCATTCATGAAAATCTCTGACATGGCGCGCCTTTGTGCCCACATCCACGTAACCGTCTTTCAAATCACATTGGATATCGTATTTGGCGACACGCTCGCGAACGGTCTTGCTCCCGGTCCAAGCCATCTCGAACATGAGATCGGACACATCTTTTCCGGTGCGCTTTTGGTACTCACGTACCATACGGTCTTCACCGGTGATGCCGCCAATGAGTTGACCACCATTGCGCCCCGATGCGCCCCAGCTGACACGGTTGGCTTCAATGAGCGCGACTTTGTAGCCACGCTCGCTGAGCTCCAACGCCGTCGTTATGCCGGTAAAGCCGCCGCCCACGACACAGACATCCGCCTGAACATGGCCCTCTAGTTTTGGATAAACCGTATGGTCATTGGCGGTGGCGGCGTAATAGGAACCGGTATGTTGCTCTGGGAACATTCTTTATCCGCGACTTTTAAGTTGTTCTCAAATACCACTCATAATCCGCATCGCTGACCTGGTTGTGGAAGCGGTTTTCTTCCCAGCGGCGGCAAGCGCCGAAGACTTCGGTGTATTGCTGGCCAAGATAGGTGGGCAACACACGCGATGCGGAAAACAAATCGAGCGCCTTGTCCCAGCGAATGGGCAGTGTGACCACATCGTCCAGGACTTCGCCTTCTTCAACCATCTTGGGCGGACTAACCTTCTGCGCGATGCCGTGATGGACGCCGGCGAGAACACAGGCCGCGGTGAGATAAGGATTCGCATCAGACCCGGCGACGCGATGTTCAAAACGGGTATCCTCCGGGTCGGCGACGGGCAGGCGGATGGCAACGCCGCGATGGTTGGGTCCCCAATTGGGCGTGACCGGCACATAGGCCCCAGGCAATAGACGTTTGTAAGAATTGCCGTTCGGTGCAAACACCGCCATGGACTCGCCCATGAGCGCGCACAAACCGCCGACAGCATGGTGCAGTTTGTCCGAGTAAGGATTGGATGGGCTTTCCCCGGCAAAGACATTTTTGCCGTTTTGGTCCAAGAGGCTCATATGAATATGGAGGCCGCTGCCCACTTGCTCGGCAAAGGGTTTGGCCATGAAGGTGGCGATCAGCCCGCGTGCACGCGCGACACTGCGGACGATACGCTTTAGCAACATTGCCTGGTCACAAGCTTTGACGATGTCATCAATGTGATTCAGATTGACTTCAAATTGCCCGTCTCCGTATTCGATCACTGTGCTTGTTGACGGGACGTTCTGCGCCTTGCAGGCATCTTCTATGTCTTCAATAAAGTCGTGAAAGTCATAGATCGGATCCAAATTGTAACACTGACCGCCAGCGAGCTCGGGAAAATCTACTTTGGGTTTTGCTGGGACCGGCGGCATTTTCGACGCATCAAGCAAATAGAACTCAAGCTCTAAGGCGACGACCGGCGTTAGGCCGAGATCCGAGAGAGGTTTGAGGGCATGTTCCAGTACATTACGCGGGTAGGCGTAGTAGGGCGAGCCGTCTTGCTCTTCCATGGACATCATCATTTGTGCGGTTGGTTTTTTGGCCCAAGGCACCGGGGCCAGCGTGCCTGCAATGGGAAAGCAGCGCATGTCCGGATCGCCGTCCGCCGCGCCATAAATAATGCTCTCGACCACTTCACCTTTTGTATCAATGAGATTGGAAGCCCCGCCGAGATTGATCCCTTTCGTGAAGAGCTTGCCGAATGAACTCATCGGCAGTTGCTTGCCGCGCATAATGCCGGTCATGTCCGGCACCAGAAGTTCAATCACTTCCGTATCCGGATAGCTCTTCAGAAATTCCTGTGCCTCTTGCGGCAGGGTCTCCATCCCCATTCGCTCAACCCTTATGTTTTGTCGATCTGTGCGCGGCGCCAAGCGATGGCGGCCTTCGGACCTTCGGCTTCCAAGATTTGATTGAAGGCCTCTGATTCCGGTGTGTCCGTTGTCTCGATCTCAATATCGAGTTCCAAGGCCTGTTGCATGGCTTGCCGAAATCCCATGGCATCTAGACTGCGGTTGATCGCTTGTTTTGTCAATTTGACGGCCAATTGATCATTGACGGCGATCTGCGTGGCCATTGCCTCAGCTTCTTGCGTGAGCGTTTCGGCGGGCACCACTTTGTTGATCAGGCCGATCGCTTTTGCTTCGTCAGCGGAGACTTTGTCGGTGCCCGTCAAGAGGAGCTCCTTTGATTTCTTGGGCCCGACAAGCCAAGGCAGAATTAGAGCAACAATGCCGGCGCCGAACTGAACTTCCGGGGCGCCGAAACGGCAATCTTCCGACGAGATGGTAATGTCGCAGGCGACGGCCATCTCCATGGCGCTGCCCAAGCAATATTTGTGGACCGCGGCGATGGTCGGCTTGGGGCTATCCCAAAAGCGGACGATGATATCGAAGTCTCGGGTAAGCTCTTCTCGCCAAAAGTTCGGTGCGGAGGTATCGACATCGCCATAATCTAAGTCAAAGCCGGAAGAAAAAGCGCGGCCGGCGCCATTGAGCATGATCACGCGCACGTTGTCATCTTGTTCTGCGAGGTCAAGAGCTTGGTTGAGTTCCCTGACCATCAGGCCGTTGATGGCGTTGAGTTTGTCCGGTCTGTTAAGCGTGATGATCCCGAGGGGGCCTTCAACCTCATAAAGGATGGTCTCAAACTTGGTCATGTTAATTGAATCCAAGCGGACTTTTCTTGGGTGTAGCTTATCAGTGCTTCCATGCAATTGTCTTTGGCATTGCCCGACTGTTTAAAGCCGCCGAAAGGCTGCGTCATGTCGCCGGCATCAAATGTGTTGACCCAGACCATGCCCGCTTGCACTTCTTTGATCAGCTTGTGGGCCGTGTTGAGGTTGCTGGTCCAGACACCTGCCGCCAAGCCATAGATCGTGTCATTGGCGATCGAAATCGCCTCGTCGACGCCGTCAAACGGAATCACCGAGGCGACAGGTCCGAAGATTTCTTCGCGGGCAATGGTCATGTCATTGTTGACGTCCGTAAAGAGTGTCGGTTCCACAAAGGCCCCGTCTTCAAGGCCGCTTGGCACGCCGCCGCCAAATTTCAGCGTCGCGCCTTCCTTTTGGCCTTGCTCGATCATCCCCAGCACGCGGCTTTGGGACTCCTTTGTGACCAGCGGCCCGAGATTGGTGTCCGGGTCGAGAGGGTCGCCGCACGTGTAAGCGTGCTGTCCTTCCGCCACAAATTTATCGATGAAGTCTTGGTAGATTTTGCGATCTACCAGGATGCGCGATCCGGCGTTACAGACTTCGCCCATATTGGCATAGATTCCGTGGTATGCGGCTTCCACGGCGGCATCAAGATCAGCCACATCGGCCATGATGATCTGTGGTGACTTGCCACCGCATTCTAACGATACTTTTTTCATGTTGGATTGCCCGGCATAAACCAGCATGAGCTTGCCGACTTCCGTCGAGCCGGTAAAGCTGATCTTGTCGACGTCATTGTGCAGGGCTAATGCTTTGCCGGCGACTTCGCCGATCCCGTTCACTACATTGAAGACGCCTTCGGGTCCGCCGGCTTCCACAAACAATTGCCCAAGACGCAGACAGCTCAAAGGTGATTGCTCTGCCGGTTTTAAAACCACCGAATTGCCGGCGCCGAGTGCCGGTGCAATCTTCCAAGTGGCCATGAGCAGCGGGTAGTTCCATGGCGAAATCGCGCCCACAACACCATAAGGCTCGCGGGCGACGAAATGGGTGACATCATAATCGGTGTTGGTGACACGTCCTTCGATCTTGTCGATGCATTCGGCAATAAAGCGAATATGATCCGCCACATAGGGAATATCGCCGCCATAGACGTCGGCGATGGGTTTGCCCATGTCCAAGGTTTCGAGAACGGAAAGTTCCTTTGTGTTGGCGTCAACCAGGTCGGCAAAGCGATACATGATTTGTTTGCGCTCGCCCGGCGACATGCGCGACCAGCTGCCCCCTTTAAAGGCCGCGCGCGCAGTGGCAACGGCCCGGTCAATATCTTCGGCCGTTCCCGCAGCAACGTCTGCAATGACATTGCCGTTGGCCGGATCGATGTCTTGAAAGGTGCCGCCGTCACTTGCCGGCGAAAAAGTACCACCGATAAAATGATTGGTTTCAGGATTTGCTTTTGCGTCATTGGCGATCTGTGTCCAATCGTCTTTGCTCAGCGTATCAAGGGCTTCTGTGCTCATCCTTTGCTCCTTTCATTCGTATGCGACAGGGGTTGGGGGACCACCAGGGCGTCGAGGGCAATGCATCCGTTTTCTTTCACCAACAGCGGATTGATATCAATTTCGCCAATTTCGTCGCGAAGCGTGTCGATCATCACAGAGAATTTGGCTGCTGCTTGTGCCAAGGCTTTGATGTCGCTGGGCTTGGCGCCGCGCTGTCCGTCCAACATAGGTCTTAGCTTTAATTCGTCGAGCTTACGCAATGCGGTGTCTGCGTCGAAGGGTGGAAGTAAGAAAACGGCATCTTTCAAGGTTTCGGCATAAATCCCGCCGAAACCCAACATCACGAGGGGGCCGAAGGGCTCGTCTTGGCTTGCCCCCAGAATCATTTCGACACCGGGATCGGTGACCATTTTGGTGACGGCGACGCGTGACCCCAGGCGCGTGGCGATGTCGTTGTAAGCCGCTTCCACGTCTTCGGGCGTTTGCAGATTCAAGACCACGCCACCCACATCCGACTTATGCTCAATGCTTTCTTCGGCGGTTTTTAAAACTACAGGAAACCCGATACCCGCCGCCGCGCTGACAGCTTCATCGGCATTGGCGGCAATTTTGTACGGCAGTGCGGGAATGTCAAAGTCGGCAAACAATTCTGCCCCTAAGGCCTCATCGATCAGGCGCGGCGAATTCAAAAGCGCACGCCATTTTTCTACGACGGCCTGATCCACTTTCGGTGCATGGATGGGGTTTTGGGCTTGAAAGTCGCGATAGTCGAAAAGGCATTTCACCCCTCTAAGGAAGGAGAGGTATCCATCAAGGATGGGAAACCCTTCACAGGTCACTTGAATAGCTAAGGGGTCTGAGCCACTGCCAAGGCAGCCCGACACAACGCAAGCCGGTTTGCCGGTCGCCGCATGGGCAGCACGAACATGGCCGACATATTCCTCCGCCAATTGGCTGCCCGGCGCGCGTTCTTGCATGACCGCACCAATGGCCGCATTCTCGTCTTGCAAAAGAGTTGTCATATATCCGTCGGCGCGCTCCAACCAATCATCGCCGCCCGCGCTCCAAGAATCCAAGGGGTTCACAGCCGGCAGCCCCGGTTCCAATGTGTCTTCAAGCCGTTTGACCGATTGCGGCGAAAGATCCGTCAATTCGGTGCCCACTTTATCGGCCAGATCTATAACCAATTGGCGAATGCCTCCGGAATCGTGCATGGCCACCAGGCCGCCTTGGCCGATGGGGTGGGGCTGTGCAAACAGGATAAGTGCCGTTGCAAGTTCTTCCTGATCGGCGACGCGCATGACACCATGGCGTTCAAAGTACGCCTCGTAGGCGGAATCGTTGCCGACCATGGCGCCGGAATGAGAGCGGGCCATCTTGGCTGCGAATTCTGTGCGGCCCAGTTTGATGGCAACAACCGGTATGGCCTTGTCTTTGGCTTTCTTGAGTGCTGCGGTCATGCCCTCGAGGTCACGGATCGTTTCCATGAACAGGCCGACAACTTTGGTGTCCGGTGTTTCGAGCGCAAAGTCTAAATAATCCGCCATGGTGACGGACAATTCTTGGCCGGTTGAGACGGCTAAGCTGAATTCAATGCGGCCCTCGGAATCCACGATACCATGCATGCCGGCGCCCGAATGACTGATCAAGGCGACATTGCCCGGGGCGGTGTGATCCCGTGTTTCAAAACCGCAGGCCCAGACATGGTCATTGAAATTGTAGAATCCCATGCCGTTGGCACCGCATAAGAGGATTCCTGACTCTCGTACCTTTTGTTGTATGCGGTCTCTCAATAAAGGTGCCGTATCATCTTCCAAAATCAGTGTGGACATGATGGTGGCGGCTTTGATGCCGTGTTCAATGGCGTCGTCGAGCGCTGCTTCAATTCTCTTATCCGCCACACAGAATATGGCATGTTCAATAGGCTGTTGAATTTCTTTGATGTGGGTATGGCATTGAATGCCCAGGATCTCACTGCCGCTGGGATTCACCGCAAATAGCTGACCAGCATATTTGCCTTTGAGTATGTTGCTGAGGGTCAAATTCCCAAGACTGTCCGGACGCGCCGATGCCCCAATCACGGCAACCGACTGAGGGCGTAATAAAGGATCAAGACGGTGGGCCATGAAACATCAACTCAAAAATCAGCAGGCGGGGTGGCGCGGCGGCGGGGCGGATTCCAATGGGGCGCCGGGCGGACCGTGCATCTGGCCCAAAGCCGGTGCCACTTCATTTCGCGATGATAGTAAATCTCCGCCCATAAATCGTCACTTACTTCACCATAGGGCATGTCAAAGGAGACCAATGCGATATTGGCTTTGCACACAGGTGACCAAACCGCCGACGTGACGTGACCTACTTCTTTGCGGCCTTTGCCGAGATAGATAAAGGCATCCGTCGCAGGCTTGTTGCCTTCGATGTCCAGGATCGCGAATCGATAGCGTGAGCCCTCTTCTTTTTCCTTAAGAAGCGCGCTACGTCCATTAAAATTGGTTTTGTCAAAGTCGACGAGCCAATCAAGGCCAAGCTCCAGTGGCGAGCGTGTGTTTTCTGTTCGGATGGTTTCCAAGGCCGGCATGAAGTCTACGCCGGCCTGGATGAATCCGGCCTCAATACGAGCCATCTCTAAAGCGTGCGCGCCGATGGCCCTGATATTGTAATTCTTGCCCGCTTCAAAAAGGGCGTCCCAGAGGGCGACGGCCCGATCTGGTGAGGTCCACAATTCATAGCCGAGCTCGCCGGTAAAGCCGGTGCGCGAAACCATGAGCTCTCCGCCGTGAAATGGGAAGGTCATCATGCCGAACGGCTTTAGTGTTTCGATGCCGGTGAGTCCCATGACTTTTAGAACTGCACATGTGGTGGGCCCCTGAAACGACAGGGCGGCGACATCATAGGTTTCTTCAACGATGTCCACATCAAAGCCGATGGCGGACAAAAGAAACCAATCCAAATTTCGTTCAGCGGCGCAGATACGGTAGTCGGTTTCGCCGAGACGGAATATTGTCCCGTCATCGATGACGCGGCCTTGGTCGTTGCACCAAACGCTATAGCCGACGCGGCCCACTTTGAGCTTGGAGAGGTTGCGCGTCATCAGGCGATCCATATACTCAAAAGCTTCCGGACCGCGCACACGATATTTGCTCATGGGGGTCAGGTCGAAGACCGAGCAAGAATTCCGAATGGCAAAATACTCTTGCTCAATATCATTGACCGAATTGACGGTGGTGTAGGCCTTCCAACGATACCAATCATTGACTTCCGAGAGAGCTTCTAGGCGTTCGTGGAATGGGGTGCGCAAGCATGTGGGCGTCCAATGGTCTTGTGAAATGTTCGACATCAGCTTGCCTCCCCGCGAAGAATGACATTTGCGGCATTTCGCCCGGCGGCGCCCATGACGCCTCCACCTGGATGGGCGCCTGCACCGCAAAGATAAAGTCCGGGCATGGGCGTTTTATACTGGGCCGCGCCGTAAGTGGGCCGCATCATGAGCAATTGATCAATGCCGAATTCACCATGATGCCAATGACCGCCTGTGATGTGAAACTCGTTCTCCAGATCGACCGGCGTCAACAATTCATGGTGGGCGATTAAGTCACCAATGCCGGGCGCATAGCGCTCAATTGTTGCCAGCACTTTTTGCAAGAATGCTTCTTTACCGTTGTCCCAACCTGTTTTTAGGTTGTACGGGGCGTAAAGAATATTGGCAGACAAAACGTGGTTCCCGCCCGGGGCCAGCAATGGATCATGGAGTGTCGGAATGGTGATCTCCATGACCGGTTCTTCGGACATCTCGCCGTATTTCGAGTGATCAAAGGCGCGCTCTACATGTTGCATGGAGGGAGCGATCACTAACCGCTGTCCCAGAGCGTTCGGATCGACCCCCTTAAATGTTGGGGTCCCCTCAAGCGCTAAGTGCAACTTGGCGACGGAGCCGCGCATGCGAATCTTGTTGATGCGATGGGCAAATCCGGCTTCCACATGGCGCGCGCCCAAAAGCTTTAGAAATGTACTTTTGGGATCCGCATTGGACACAATAATGGGGGCGGAAATTGTCTCGCCACCTTCAATTTCGATACCCGTCGCAATGCCGTCGGCGGTGAGTATTTTGGTGACCGGCGCCGCGAGTTTGATTTCGGCGCCGGCTTTTTGGGCCGCTGCTGCAAGCGCCGCCGTGACGGTACCCATGCCGCCTTTGGGAACGGCAAGTCCGCTGCCGCCGGTCTCACCGGTCAAGCGATAGAGATAGGACAGGACCGAGGTTGGGGTGCGCGGACCCATATGTGTGCCCATCACCGCGTCAAAGCCGATGGCGCCTTTCACAAGGTCGTCGTCAAAGACTTCATTCAGCACATCGAAGATATTGATGCCGACAATGCGCAGAAAGTCCTGCATTTTTTCTTTTCCGAGGCCGAAGCGTATATCCCAGCCGAGTTTGATCCCAGTTTTGACATCCTCGAAATCGGTCTTGCCGATGCGCGGCGGCTTTTTCAGCATGAGGGGGGCTAAGGTTTCGGCGAAATCTGCCATGCGCGATTTGAATGCGGGGTAAGCTTCAATGTCGTCGGCGGGAACATCGATGCCGCCGATCGAGTTTGCGCCGAACGTGACATGTTGTCCGTTTGCCGCGAGGGCAACGGTGCTCAAATTTTCCGCCGCAAGATCAAGTGAAATTCCCAACTCGTCCAGCACTTCCGGACGGAGCAGGTGCAACAAATGTGCGCCTGCGGACACTTTGAAAAAGGGAGCAAACTCGCGTGTGATACAGGCCCCGCCGGGCTGCTCATTGGCCTCGACGATCAACACGGATTTACCGGCTTTGGCGAGATAGGCGCCGCAAATCAAACCGTTGTGGCCTGCACCGATAACAATGGCATCATATGTCTTAGTCATCGCCAAAGTCCTCCGGAACCGTATTGCCTTGCTTTAAGTCGCTAAGAATTTCGCGCGCCGCATTGGCACCCGGTGCGGCCATGACGCCGCCGCCGGGGTGGGTCGAGCTGCCGCACATGTACATGCCGCGCACCGGCCCGCGATATTGGCCATATCCGGGGAAGGGCCTGTTAAACATTAGCTGGTCCAAAGTGAGCTCGCCTTGAAAGATGTTCCCCTCCGTTAGACCCACTTCGTTTTCCAGTTCGCGCGGCGTGCGGATTTCGGCGTGAAGAATTAGATCTTTGATATTGGGGCTATATTCCGCCATCTGATCGATGACGGTTTTACCGAAAGCGTCGCGTTTTTCATCCGTCCATTCGCCGTCGGCTAGTGTGGGTGGGCAATATTGTACGAATACGGACATAAAATGCTTGCCCGGTGGCGCCATGGTGGGGTCCACTTGAGTGGGAATGAGCGTATCCACATAAGGATCCTGCGACCATGTGCCGTTCTTCCAATCATCATAAGCGCGCTCCATGCGCTCTAGAGAATCGGTAAAGTGAAAGTCACCTCGGATTAGGCTGCTGCCTTTGGGCAAGGCGTGGAAGTCGGGCAGTCCGTCGAGGGCAATATTCAATTTGCCGGAAGAGCCTCTGATTTTAAAGTTCTTGGCTTTTTCAACCACCTCCGACGGCAAATCCTTGGGGTCCATACATTTTAGGAAGGTGCGTTTGGCGTCGAGGTTGGAGACGACAATGTTGGACTGAATTTCTTCGCCGTTCTCCAAGACCACACCCTTGGCCTCACCGTTTTTGACCAGGATCTTGTCGACACCGGCGCTGGTGCGGATGGTGCCGCCGAGCTCTTCAAGGGCGCCGGCAATGGCTTTGGAAACTGAGCCCATACCGCCGCGGGCGAAGCCCCACGAGCCGACATTGCCGTCAAGATCTCCCATGTAGTGATGAAGCAAAACGTAAGCGGTGCCTGGTGAATAGGGGCCGAGGGCCGTGCCGATAATACCGGACCCGGCCAAATGGGCTTTGATCACATCACACTCGAAATATTCATCCAGAAACTCGCCCACGCTCATGGTAAAGAAGCGCATAAACTCGTAGACTTGCTCCTCGCCCAAGTCATAGAGCTTCTTTGCCAAATACATCATTTCTTGAATGTCGCGCGGTTTAAACGACGTCGGATCCGGTGGTGTGCGCAATAGAAAGGGCCGGATGAATCGGCAATAGCGTAATATGTCGGCGCCATAACGCTCATAGGCATCCGCGTCGCGCGGCGAATGCCGCCGCATTTCCCGATATTGTACTTCGTGATCTTCGTAATTTCCGAAAAAGTCGCCATTCTGCATGAATGTGACGCCGCCGCCATAGGGTACAACTTGAAGGCCGTGCTTGCCGAGATTGAGCGCCCGGTAGATTTCTGGCCGCAACAGACTGCAGACATAGGAGCAATTGGAATAGTACCAATCTTCATAGAGATTCCGGCTGACCGTCGCCCCACCGAAATATTCATTGCGCTCAACCACCAGGACATCAAGACCGGCTTTGGCGAGGAATGCGGCATTCGTCAAACCGTTATGGCCGGCGCCGATGACGATTGCGTCATAGGTTTTCATGCGTGGATCCGCCTTCTTACATTGTTGAGGTCAATGTTGATTTGTCGCGCGAAAGGGACTCGAGAGTGACGTTGAGGGCATCTTCGAATGCGGTCAGCGTCTTGGTCAAGCAGTATTGATCATGGGCTTCGCACATGAACCAGGGTTCGCGGGAATCGGGTTCGATCAGAATACCGCGATCGTGAAGTTCCGGTGCGAGCGCATCATACAGCGTATAATCGTTATTTTTCCAATCACGGTAATTCGTGGGCGGAGTTTCATTAAAATAGAGTCCGCTGAGCGCCGGATGGCCGGTGAAGCAGTGAGGGACGCCCTTGGCGCTCAAAATCTGTCCCAATCCATCGCGCAGGTCAGTCCCATATTGAGCAATGGTGTCAAGCGCAGGTGTTTCATCCAGAATTTCCAGAGTCTTTTCTGCCGCGCCTAAGCTCACCGAATGGGCCGTGTAGGTTCCGCCATGAGCGACCCCATCTCCAATCTTGGACATGATCTCTCTTTTGCCGGCGACGACGGACATGGGATATCCATTGGCAATGGCTTTGGCGAAGGTGCAGAGGTCGGCTTGCACGCCCATCATTTCCTGTACGCCGCCCTTTGCGACGCGAAAGCCGGTTTTGACTTCATCGATGATCATGACGACGCTGAACTGGGTGCATAGCTCGCGAACTTTCTTCAGATAATCCACTTCAGCAGTAATGGAGCAGCAATTGCCCATAATGGGTTCGATCAGCAGTGCGCCGATTTGTTCGCTGTGCGCCTTGAGAACCGCTTCTAGTTTCTCAATATTGTTCAGCGGTACCGTATGCACCAATTGCCGCGCAATATCGGGAATGCCGTCGCCATAAGGCACGAGGGGCGGGTCGGCATCGACGGATTCATCCCAGTCTTCGACTTCGCGGTTCCACATGACCGCATCGAACAGACCGTGATAGCCGCCTTCGACAATCACAATAGAATCTTTGCCCGTATATCCACGCGCAAGACGGATGGCCGCCATAACGGCTTCGGTGCCTGAATTTGAAAAACGCACCATCTCGGCGGAAGGCACCATCTTGGCAATACGCTCTGCAACGGTGAGCTCGCGCTCGGTTGCTAAAGCAAACACGCCGCCGACGGACATGGCCTGACGCGCCGCTTCGTCAACACGGTCATCCGCATAGCCCAGAATGGCGGGGCCGTAGCCAAGTCGGTAGTCGATATACTCGTTGTTGTCTAAGTCCCAGAGTCGGGCACCTTTGCCCTTTTTGATGTAGATTGTTTGATCATCGCCCCAATATCGAAAATTGGACGCAACGCCGAGGGGAAGGACTTGTTTGGCTTTTTGGAAATGTGCATTCGACCGAGAAAGACTGCGACCGGTTGTCATCCGTATATAGTCCGGGTTGGCCGGACTCCTCCTTGTTGGATGGTTGAAAGATCCGCAACTGTGGCACAGCCCTCGGGCGCTGTCCACGAAAATGAATGAATGATTATTCAGTGTATTGAAATTTATTATTAAGCAGCATATAGTTAGGGGGAAATTTGGAAGACGATACTCTCGAAAGTGACGGCCAAGTGCCTATGACAGCAGCAGTTTCAGCATCAACAGGCCCCCGTCGTAAGGTGGCCAAAGAGGTCCGGCGTCAGCAGCTGATCTTGGCGACGATTAACTCGATCGCCAAGCGAGGTTTTGCGGATACCACCTTGTCCCATGTCTCCAAACAGGCAGGACTGAGCCAGGGAATCGTCAATCTGCACTTTAAGAATAAGGAAACTCTGCTGGTCGAAACGCTGCGATATTTGCGGGACGATTACCGCCAGGCTTGGGAGACAGCTTTGGGGGAGGCGGGGGACACACCGGCGGAACGTATCGCTGCGCTGGTCGATGTAGATTTCGCGCCGTCCGTTTGTGATCAGCGGAAACTTGCCGTTTGGTTCGCCTTTCAAGGCGAGGCCAAATCGCGTCCCACCTATCGGCAGATCTGTGAAGAAAACGACTCTCTTTATGCAGATATGTTTACGGGCGTCATTCAAGAGCTCATAGATGAAGGTCACTATGAAGGTGTGGACGCCTCCGTCATGACCCAAATGTTGACCTCGCTGTGTGAGGGTCTGTGGCTTTCGCTTTTGGTGTCGCCGACACAGCTCACGCCGGAAGAGGGCTTAAAGGTGATGCACGCCGTGCTGGCAAAATTCTTTCCCAAGCATTTCGGTGATGAAACGTGAGTTTTGAAAAATGACCTCGGCGATTCCCTTTGGCCAAACCGATGAGCTGCTTTTCTGGCAGAAACAAATCCGCGATTTTGCTGATCAGGAGTTGATTCCGCACGAGATCGAGGCGGAACACAATGAGGGCGTTATTTCGGCAGAGGCGAGTGCGCGCCACCGGCGCATGGCCTATGAGCTTGGATTGTCCAGTATGGATGTTCCCAAAGCCTATGGCGGCCACGAAATGAGTAACGTCAAACAGGTTGTAGCTTGGGAGCAGCTCGGCCGGGTGACGAACGCACTGTGCTGGTGTTTTGCCGAACCTGAGGAATGGATGTTCAAAGCCTGTACAGAGGCGCAGATTGAAAAGTACATTCTTCCCATGATTAAGGGCGATGTAAGTACAGCCTATGCCATTACGGAAGAGGGGCCCGGATCCGACGCTTCCGGAATTCAGGCGACAGCCCACCCCGAAGGCGACAAGTATGTTGTCAATGGTGAGAAGTGGTTTGTCACAGATGCGAACTTTGCCACTTACTTTATTTTACAAGCGAGGATCATGGATGGCGACAAAGAAGTCGAGCAAGCGCTGTTCTTTGTCGACGCGGATACGCCTGGTATTGAGCTCGTCGAGACGCCACTCTTCTCGCACACATTCGCGTCCCACCATCCGACCTATCAGTTCAAAGACGTGGTGATCCCGAAGGAAAACCGCATAGGGCAGCCGGGCGATGGTATGACATACACTTGGAGCTGGTTCCGCCGGGAAAGATTGATGATCGCTGCCCGTTGTTGTGGCGCCGCCGCGCGTTTGATTGAAGAGGCGCGTGCCTTTGCGGAAACAAGGCAATTGGCGGACGGCCCGTTGATTGAAAAGGAATGGGTGCAATTTGCCTTGGCGGATTGCGCCACGGAACTTTGGGCGGCCCGGCTGATGACTTACGAAGCCGCGGATGCCCATGATCGTGGTGAAGATGTCAAAATTCTTCATGCACGTTGTTCCATGTCGAAGCTCTATGCGTCGGAGATGGCCAATCGCGTGGCTGACAAGGCCCTGCAGATCTTTGGCGGGCGTGGGTATATGCGGTCAAATCCGGCAGAGAGATTCTTTCGGGAATTGCGGGTCGACCGGATTTGGGAGGGGACCAGTGAGATCCAAAGACTGATCATCGGCGGCCGTGTCCGGAAGTGCGGTTTGGACGGCCTCTAACAAAACCCATACATCACGCAGCTCACCCTTAAATGTAAGAAACAAAATGTCATCACAGACCAGCAGTTTTATTTTGACGATCAAATGCACCGATACCAAAGGCATTGTCGCCGCCGTGTCGACCTATCTGCGTGATTTGGATTGTTTTATTGAGGAATCGTCTCATTATGGCGACCCATCGACCAATACGTTCTTTATGCGGACGGTTTTCTGCTCGGATGCTGCAGATTTTTCAAAAGGATCCTTTGAGCCGGGATTTGCGGCTATTGCCGACGAATTTTCAATGGAATGGGATCTTTACGATACCAAAGTGCTGCCGCGCGTGGTCCTGATGGTTTCCCGGTTTGATCATTGCCTCAATGATTTGCTGTTTCGCTATCGCACCGGTGTTCTCAAAATGCAGGTTCCCGCCATTGTTTCGAACCATATGGACATGGCGTCGTTGGCCGAATGGCACAAGATACCCTTCTTTCATATTCCGGTGACCAAAGATACCAAGCCGCAAGCCGAGTCCCGGCTTATGGAAATTGTCGACGATACCAAAGCGGACGTTGTCGTTCTCGCGCGCTATATGCAGGTTTTGTCCGACGATTTGTGCCGGCGCCTGGAGGGACGGGCGATCAATATTCATCATTCGTTTTTGCCGAGCTTCAAAGGGGCGAAGCCTTATCATCGCGCTCATGAAAGGGGCGTGAAATTGATCGGTGCCACCGCCCACTATGTCACGGCTGATTTGGATGAAGGTCCCATTATCGAACAGACAGTGGAGCGTGTTGATCACACCCATACGGCTGATGAAATGATTGCGATCGGGCGGGATGTGGAAAGCATCACCTTGTCTCGCGCGCTCAAATATCACTTGGAGCACCGTGTCTTTCTCAACGGCAATAAGACCGTCGTCTTTCGCCGGTGACCTCATTAAGGTAAATGCCGTAACGAACTGCGAGCTATATCTTGACAGTCTGGGTGCTGCGGCATCACAGTCGGCGCGTGAAGAACCGCTGAGTTCGGCGGCTCTCAAGGTGGGACTAGGGTTTCATGCAAGCATCTGACGCTCAGGCTGTGAGGCAGCAATTTGAGCAAATGGTCGAAGCTATTCAGCAAGGCCGGCCCGGCCAGGCGGAAGCATTGGCGCATCAATCTCTGAAGAAGTTTCCGAACGAACCCAATATCCTCCGGGTCTTGGGCGTCGCTCTGATGCGCCAGGGCAAAGTGGCGGATGCGGAAAAGCCGTTGGAGACGTCCGTCAAGATAGCGCCGGGGCTGGCAGCCGGCCATGAACAATACGGCACTGTACTCGCAACGCTGGGACGGTTCGATGAGGCCGAGCGCTCGTTTATTGAATCCCTCAAGCTTAATCCCAAAGCCAAGACCGTCTATTCCAAACTTGCGCGTGTTCAGGCTTTGCAAGGACGCAGCGAGGACGCGCAGAAATCCTATGCGCGCATGTTTGAGCTCAATCCCCGCTGGCAGAAATTGCAGGACGCATTGAATCTGCAAAATCAAGGTGAGAATGAGCAGGCCCATAAGATAGTCAAAGAGGTATTGCGGCAAGAGCCTGACAATGTGAATGCGCTGCATGTGATGGGTGGGCTTTTGAATGTTGATAAGGCCCACAATGATGCTGAATCGGTGCTGCGGCGTGCTGTTGAGTTGGCCCCGGATTTTGCGGTGGCCTGGAGTACATTGGCCGTTTCTCTCAAAGAACAAGCAAAGTATGCCGAAGCCGTCGAATGCATGGAAAAAGCCATTTCATTGGATCCCATGAATCCTGAATGGCATCATAATCTCGGTAACATCTATTTGACGTCCGGCAACGAAGACAAAGCTTTGGACTCGTTCCAAGAGACACTGAAAATCAGGCCGCGTCATCCTGGTGCTCTGCTCAGTCTTGGTCATGTTTTGAAGACGCTGGGCAATCAATCGGAAGCCATTGAAGCTTATCGCAAGTGTGCGGACGTAAAGCCTGAACTGGGCGAAATCTTCTGGAGCATGGCTAATCTAAAGACGTTTCGTTTTGAGCCTGACGAAGTGGTCTTGATGGAGCGGCAAGTCGATAGCGGACAGATTGAAGACGAGTCGGAAGTGAACTTTTGTTATGCTTTGGGCAAGTCGTTTGAAGATTCCAAGGACTACGACCGAGCTTTTGAATATTACAAAAGAGGCGCCGATAAAAAACGCATGATGGTGCATTACGACCCTGTGGAGTTCACCTGTGCTGTTGATGCGATTATGGAGACCATGACGCCGGGGCTGTTCAATAGGTTAGAAGGTGCCGGTCTTCAGGATTCGTCGCCGATTTTGATTGTTGGTCTCACGCGGTCCGGGTCGACTCTGATTGAGCAAATACTCTCAAGTCATTCCAAAGTTGACGGTACCGCAGAATTGCCTGATCTGCAGCGCGTGGCGATCTCATCCGGGATTAACCGCTCAGACGGCCTTAAATACCCGGCGTCGGTCATGGATACACCGGAAGAGCTGTTTGCGGAGTTCGGACGCGATTACATCGAGTCTACGCGCCGGCATCGTCAAGGTGCAGAATATTTTACTGACAAGATGCCCAACAACTTCTCGCATGTCGGTTTTCTGCATTTGATTCTGCCCAATGCGAAAGTGATTGATGCGCGGCGGCATCCGCTCGATTCTTGTTTTGGGACTTACAAACAACTTTTCGCGCGGGGTCAGCATTTTTCTTATGACCTATTTGATTTGGCGGAGTACTACAAAAACTATGTGCGTCTTATGGATTATTGGGACGAGGTGCTGCCGGGTAAGGTATTGCGCGTGCAGTATGAGGACGTGGTCAACGACATGGAAGGACAGGCCCGTCGTATGATCGACCATTGCGGATTGGAATGGGAAGAGCAAATTGAACGTTTTTACGAAACTGAACGGGCCGTCAAGACCGCGAGCTCAGAGCAAGTGCGTCAACCGATTTACAAAGGATCGGTGGATACATGGAAGAATTATGAGCAGCACTTGGAAGATTTGATAGAGCAGCTTGAGCCGGTTTTGCAGACCATGCCTCCGCATTTGACCCGCCCCGGCGGTTAATCAGCCGAAGGGCCAAACTTCCAGCCCGTGGATGCCGTTGCGAATGTCCATCGACAAATTTGCAGTGCGCGTCAGTTTGTTGGCTTCAAGATCATAGAGCGAAATCGTTGACGGCGACGATCCGCCCGCGATCATGGAATCGGAAATCACACAAAGGCCCCGCGCAAAACCCTGGCGGGCTAGCCTGTCATCACCCAGATCGCGATTAATCAGTTCATTCTCTTCGTATAGCGGCGTACCGAAGGCACGGTCCTTTTCCCGGCCCGGCGTCGCATAGCGTACCGTGTTGCCTTGTGTGTCGTTAAAGATGATGCCGTCACCAAAGGGCCGCGCATTGTGGGTGCCCGGTGGCAATGTTGCGGATATGCCGATATTCTTGCCGTTAAACATCAACAACCCACCCGTATTGAGGCCCGAGATATACATCCCTCCGTCGTCACAATAGACGTTGTTGATGTGAAACTTGTTCAACATCATCGGCCCTTGATCTTTGTGTGGATTAAACGGTTGAACGCCTATCTCTCGTCCGTCAGTTTTGATGTAAAGGGCGCGGCTGAAGTTGTTTTTGTCCAGGTCAAAAGTCAGAATTGTGTCGAAGCCGGTCGAGGTGATGAATAGGTGCCGCTGATAGACGAAGATTTCATGAGCGTGCTTGAGATAGCGATTTCGATGAGATTCAATCAAATTGAAGTTTGGATCGTAGACAAATATCTCGTCGCTGGCGGCGATAAAAATCCGTTCGCCGTCAAAGGCAATGCCCCGCAGCCCGCGATCCCATCCACGGCCCTGCCAGTCAATTGCCATGGTGTTCCAATCGATGGGCTGATGAACCGTTTCAGCATCAAAGTCGACCAAATAAACGCCGCCGTGGCTTTCACCCTGATGCGCGCCGCGAACGACTGACGTGGCAATCAGCTTAGTCATACGTCACAGTCACCTTTTGCCGCTCGGCAACGTCTTTGGGCATGTAGTCGAAGATAAATGTGATGCGATCTTCTTTGCCGGCATTCAAAACTGAATGCTGCATCTGATTGTTGATTTCATAGGCGTGACCCAATTGCATTTGATGGGGGCGCCCGCCGATCATGAAGCGCACGCTCTTATTTGTCGTGATCGGAATGTGAATACGGTGCCCAAAACGAAACGAAGTCATAGAATCATGGTGAGGCGCAATGCGTCCACCCGCAGGCAGTTTCGCCGCCATAGCTCGGAGAATGATCCCGCCTGTCGTGTAATGATCTGCAATGATTTGATCCATCAGGGGCTGGGCCACATCCGAAATTCTGGTCCAACCGGGCTCTTTTGAGACCGTAATCTCAGGCCATGTAGGTGAGCAGAACAGCATCACGATGGATTCGGTCTGCTTGTGAACCTCGTATTCTTCCTGGCGATAACTCTGTTCCAGCCAGGCTTCTGGGTCCTGCCCCATGACAGCGTCAACCAAAGCAGATTGGTCCACCAGACCCAAATCTTTGATGGGGACATCGATATCCAAGGTGTCTTCCTCTCAATTCGTTTGACGATGAGATCTAAAATGGCAGGTTTCATGCCAATTCACGATACAGTCAATGGCGAAATCATCGCCTTCATACAATTTTTACGAGCAATGTCATAAATTTGTTGCAAAGGAGCAACAAGCCGCTTTTTTCTTGAAAATCAGCGGTTTTGTATGCTGAACGAATATTCATTTTGTTGCGGGGCAAGTGGAATCTGCTAAGGTTTCGTAGTATATCCTTATTACAGTCGGGAGGAATTAGGATGTCGGGGGACACACGGGGAACTAAGACCCTATTGAAGGGCGGAATTTCATTTGCGGCAGTGACGGCGGTCTTGGGGGTTGATGTTGCATCGGCCCAGCTCACCGAGCTTGTTGTGACCGCCCGGAAACGTGCGGAAAGTTTGCAGGATATTCCGCTTAGCGTTCAGGCCTTTTCAGCGGCCGATCTCAGTAAGCAAGACATTGTCGGCTTGGCGGACTATGCCAGTAAGATTCCAAGTCTGACCTATTCGGCTTGGCAGCCGGGTGCGTCCATCATCGTTTTCCGCGGCGTGACGACGACCGCCGAGAGCTTCAACGGTACATCTTCTACGGCGCTCTATCTTGACGAATTCCCGATGACTGTCGAAGGCGGTAATCCCGATATCCGCCTGGTCGATGTCAATCGCTTGGAGGCCGTGTCAGGTCCACAGCCGACTACTTACGGCGCAAGTTCTCAGTCCGGAACGTTGAAAATCGTGACGGAGAAACCGGATCTATCCGAATACGGAGGATTCGTGGACGTCTCGCTGTCCGCCATGGAGGAAGGCGACCCCAGTTACGACGTCTCGGCGGCGGTCAACATTCCGCTGATCGAAGACAAGCTTGGTATTCGCTTGGTCGCCTACCAAGCAGAAGAGGGCGGATTCATCGACAACATTGCCGGCAGCTCTGCAGACAGTCATTCATTTTTCTCTCCGGGCACCGTTCCAGGCGGTCCTATCACACGGGTCAACATCACAAACGACGATGCCGTTGATGATGATATCAATTCACTGGAGACGACCGGCGGTCGCGTCAGCGCCAAGCTTCAGGTGAATGACAATTGGTCCATCACGGCCATGGGCATGTTCCAAAACATCGACTCTGATGGTTTGGGCAATTTTGATCCTCGCTTTGGCGATCTGAATGTCGTTCGTTTCAACAAAGATACTCGGAAAGATGATTGGTATGCTACGACTCTGACGATCGAAGGTGATCTGGGTTGGGCTGATTTCATTTCGTCGACAGGTTATTCCGAGCGTGATTACGGCTATCAAATCGACTCTTCGCAGTACAATCAGCAGTTCAATTTGGATGGCTTGTACATCAACGCCTATGGCGGTGCGACGACCTACGTAGCTTATATGTGGGGGATCACTGGGTTCGGTGCTGGCCCTGGCTTTTATGCGACCGAGATCACCGACATTAGAGCCTTCAGTACACTTGAAGGTGAGCAGGAGCGCTTCAGCCAGGAAATTCGTCTGACATCCAAAGATGACGGCAATCGCATTCAGTGGATGGTCGGTGGTTTCTACGAGAAGTTTGAGGACGAGTTTGACTTTGATTCCTTCATCGAAGGCGGCGCCGCAACTTTGGCAGGCTATTTGGTTTATGAGTCAACCTTTGCCCCGTATTATTACGGAATCACTCTGGGTGAACCGCTGAATAATTATGCAAGCTTCTCGTCTGAAGACCGCGAACAATGGGCCATCTTTGGTGAGTTAGGTTTTGATATTACCGACAAGCTAAATATTCTCGTTGGTGCGCGCTATTTCGAAGCGGAACAGACATCTCGATACGCAGGCGCAATTCTGGACGGGAATGGCATTTTTGCATGTGAGTTCATTGACCCAACCGATCAATATTCCGGCTGTCTGAATCCGACCGGCGATCCTTATTTGGCGACCTTTGACAATATCAGCGGCGCCAGCACAACGTCGACCGATAGCGGTACCAGTACCTTGATTACGGCGACTTATGAATTCAACGACGATGTTTTGACCTATTTTACGCGGTCTGAAGGCTTCCGTCTGGGCGGGTCGAATATCCTGCGACCGGCCAGTACTGCGCCTCGCCAGTTTGATTCCGACAAAGTCGTCAATTATGAAATCGGCGTGAAGTCCACTCTCTGGGATGGTCGGGCGACGTTAAATGCTTCCGCTTTTCTGATGCAGTGGGATGATATGCAATTGAACGTTGAGGATCCGACTCTGCCCTTCGGCTTCAGCTCAATTGTGGTCAATGCCGGTAAATCAGAGATCCGGGGCGCAGAAGTGAACTTCAATGTGGCTTTGACGGACAACTTCAAAGTCGATGGTGCAGTCTCCTATACGGATGCCCAGTCGACGGAAGACGTTGTGCTTCAGGGCACGCCCATTATTTCCGACGGTGATGATCTGCCGCTCTCCCCTGATTGGAAATTTGCTGCGGGCGCTGAATACACCTATCCTATTTCCAATTTGGACAGCGATGGGTTCATTCGGTTTGACTACTCATATGTGGGTGAGCAATTGAATGCCACAACAGGTTCGTTGTTGCTGACAAGTAGTAATCAGAATCGGACGACCGTGTTCGAGCAAGATAGCTACCACACCGGTAATCTGAAATTCGGTATTGAGAACGAAACTTGGACGGCAAGTCTCGCGGTCAGCAATATTTGGGATGAACGGGCCAACCTGTTCACACCGCCGCGCTTTGGTGACGGGCGTCGATATGTCAATCGTCCGCGCGAGTTCACAATCAATTTCCGCACAAATTTCTAGATCTTTTGCAAATAGTGCAAAACAAAACGGCGGCTCTGAGAGCCGCCGTTTTTTTTGGGGGCTGCGCCGCTCAGGCTGCGATCAGTTTGAGCGGCTTAAATTCCTTTCCCAAGGCTTCTGCCACCGCCCGGTGGGTGATCGCGCCATCTTTGACATTCAGACCGCGCGCCAGATGCTCGTCGTCCGCCATCGCTTTATCGGCGCCTTTGTTGGCAAGGGCCAATGTGAAAGGCAGAGTGGCATTGGTCAGGCCCAAAGTTGAGGTGCGGGCCACCGCACCCGGCATGTTGGTCACACAATAATGTACGACGTCGTCGATCACATAGGTCGGGTCTTGGTGTGTGGTCGGCCGGCTGGTTTCAAAACAGCCGCCTTGGTCGATGGCGATGTCCACCATCACTGCGCCTTTGCGCATGGCTTTGACCATCTCTTTGGTAACGAGTTTCGGGGCGGCGGCGCCCGGGATAAGCACGGCGCCGATCACGAGATCCGCTTGGAGCACTTGCTCCTCAATTTCCGCGGCCGTCGAGTAGAGCGTTCTGACCCGGCCGTCAAATTCCAAATCCAACGCCCGTAGTCGGGGAATGGACCGGTCCAAAATGGCGACATCGGCCCCGAGGCCGACGGCCATTTGCGCCGCATTGGTGCCGGAGACACCGCCTCCGATAATCACGACCCGTCCCGGTTCCACACCAGGCACGCCGCCCAGTAACACGCCGCGGCCGCCTTCGGCCTTTTGCAAGAAATTGGCGCCGACTTGTGTGGACATGCGACCGGCCACTTCGCTCATGGGGGTCAGCAACGGCAAACCGCCTTGATTGTCCGTCACCGTTTCATAAGCGATTGCCGTGGCACCGGACGCCATCAAGGCGTCGGCTTGAGGGGCATCAGCCGCAAGGTGCAAATACGTGAAGAGCACTTGGCCTGGTTTCAACATGTCGCATTCGTGCAATTGCGGTTCTTTGACTTTGACGATCAAATCCGCCGACGCAAACACATCGCTGGGCGCGGATGCGACATCCGCGCCTGCCTTGGCATAATCTTCGTCCGGATAACCGATCCCCGCGCCGAGATTGGTCTCAATGACGACCTCATGGCCGGCGGCGGTCAGTTCCCGAACGCCCGCTGGCGTCATGCCCGCCCGGTATTCGTGAACCTTGATTTCCTTTGGGATGCCGATCCGCATGGCTTACCTCCTGAGTTCCTATCTCTCCATTTTCAAGTGTGCCTGAATCCGCTTCGAATGTGCTTGCCTTTTGGCCTAAAAGGATCACAAAATAGGCAAATTATTGTGAAATTTTGGCCTAGAGTGAGGGAAAATGCACCTAAGGGACATTGACACAATAGATCGTTCGATTTTGAGACAGCTGCAGCAAGATGGTCGGATTACCAATGCGGATCTGGCGGAGGCCATATCCTTGTCCCAATCGGCCTGTCTGCGCCGTGTTCGGGCTTTGGAAGATGAAGGGGCCATCGAACGATATACCGCGATCGTCAATCAAGCGGCGTCCGGGTTGCCCCAAAGCGTGTTTGTGCAGATCACGTTAAAGAGTCAAGAGAGCCAAGATCTGGAAGCCTTTGAGCGAGAAGTTCACAACCACCCGCAGGTCATGGAATGTTATCTCATGTCCGGCGATGCTGATTATTTGATCCGGGTGATTGTCGCCGATGCTGCCGATTATGAGCGGCTGCACCGTACCTTTTTGACGCGGCTGCCCGCGGTGGACCGGGTTGTGTCCAGTTTTGCCCTGCGCACCGTGCGCAAGAAGACCGAGATCCCCATTCCTGCGTGAAGCTCACTAAAAACTGGGCGGTGTGCACGCGGACACTAAGACGCACGGCTTGCTGCCCGTGTTGCGAAACCGATGGGGTAATGTGCTCGGGAATTGATAAGCATCGCCTGGTCCGAGTACGGACTTTTGATCTCCCACCTGAATCTCCAAATAGCCCTCGATCACAATGCCGCCTTCTTCTCCTTCATGGGAAATCATGGAGGGTCCGGTGTCTGCGCCCGGATCATATCGCTCGTGAATGATCTGCAATTCACGCCCCGTAATGTCCGGAATGATCTGACGGTAAGAGATCGGTCCTGAGCCTATTTCAGCCAATTGATCTTGGGAAAAAAAGAAACGCGCCTGGGGTTCAAAGTCGCTGGAAAAGAATTCGGCAATGGAGATCGAGAGACCTTCGAGGATCTTCTTGAGAAGGCCCACGGACGGATCTGTCTCCCCCTTTTCGATAAGTGAAATCGTGCCGTTACTGACGCCGGCTTTTTTTGCCAAAACGCGCTGACTCAAACCGCGCGATTGCCTGAGCCGCCGAAGAGCGTTACCGACTTCTGTCATGACTTCTTCCCGTTTTGCCCGTTTAGAATACCAAACACTTTTAAGGAAAAAGCCAAGGAATTCAATGCCCTAACGCGGCGCTCAAACAGTGATAAAACTCTTTTCAAAACAAGGCCTTAATAGCAAGTTGAGGATTGACTTAGGTGATTGTCTCGGATCACATAGATTCATATGTCAAAGGTCCCAAACAAGCTGCGCTTGGGACCAGGCGTGACGTCAAATTTCAGGATCGAACTTGTATGCGTTCAAAAGGCCCAAAGCCCTTGGTGGCGATCCCCTGCGATGCCAAGCAGATCGACACCCATGTTTTTCACGCTGTCGGTGAAAAATATATTGATGCGGTGCGCGACTTTTGCGACTGCACGCCTTTGCTTGTTCCTGCGACTCAGCGGCCCCTTGATCTCGATGAAATATTGTCTTGGGCCGACGGGCTTTTCTTTACCGGCGCGATCTCGAATATTGAACCGCACCATTATAACGGGGCGCCGCCGCGGGAAGATGTGCTGCTGGATCCGCAACGGGATGCCATCACGCTGCCCTTGTTGCGCACCGCGATCGAGTCCGGCTTGCCGACATTATGCATTTGCCGCGGATTTCAAGAGTTGAACGTGGTGATGGGCGGAACTCTGCATCAGCATGTGCAAGAAGTGGAAGGCCGCTTTGATCATCGCGAGCCGAAAGGTGAACCGAACGAGGTGATGTATGCGCCCGCCCATTCCGTTCGCGTGACCGAAGGCGGTTTGTTGCAGGAAATTGTCGGCGCGGACGAGATCGAGGTCAATTCCTTGCATCAGCAAGGCATTGATCAACTGGGCAAGGGGCTTGTGGTCGAGGCCCAGGCAGAGGACGGTACCATTGAGGCCGTGTCCATGCCGTCAGCATCGGGTTTTTTGTTGGGCGTTCAATGGCATCCGGAATGGCAGCCGGACCGCTCTCCCGCTTACCGCGCGATCCTTGAAGCTTTTGCACAAGCCGTCAGATCCGGTGTGGCAGCGGGGAAAAGTAATTAATGTTCAGGAACTATCTTTGAGGAGACTGCGACGTGTCCGTAGAGCCCATTTCAAATCAAACAGCTCGTTGGCAACAATTGGACGCCGAACATCATGTTCATCCCTTTACGGATCATGCGGCCCTGAAAGACATTGGGGCGCGGGTGATTACGCGCGCCGAAGGTGTCTATATCTACGATTCAACCGGCCAGAAACTCTTGGATGGTTTCTCCGGTTTGTGGTGCTGCCAGTTGGGCTACGGCAATATGGACTTGGCCAATGCGGGCTATGAAGCCCTCAAAAACATGGCCTATTACAATACATTCTTCCAAACCACACATCCGGCCGTCGTCGAACTTTCCGAGAAATTGACCGAGATTACGCCGGAAGGGATCGACACGTTTCATTTCGCCAGCTCAGGGTCGGAAGCCAACGACACAGCGGTGAAGTTCATCCGGTACTATTGGAACCTGCAGGGCAAGAAGAACAAGAAGGTTATTCTCGCCCGCGAGTTCGGTTATCATGGATCCACCATGGTCGGATCGAGTTTGACCGGCCTGAAATTCATGCATCCGCAATTTGATTTGCCCTTGCCGGGTTTTGAGCATGTGGGTCCGCCGCCTCATTGGTACAAATTCGGCGGTGACCTCAGTCCCGATGAATTCGGGTTAAAGGTGGTCGAAGAGACCGAAAAAGCCATTCAGCGGATCGGGCCCGACAATGTTGCTGCCTTTATCGGCGAGCCCATTATGGGAGCGGGCGGTTTGATTATTCCCCCTGAGACTTACTGGCCCGCGATCCAAGAGCTGTGCCGTAAGCATGATATTCTGATTTGGGCCGATGAAGTGATCACCGGATTTGGCCGCACCGGAAATTGGTTCGGCTCACAAACACTGGGCATTGAGCCCGATATCATCACCATGGCCAAAGGGTTGACCAGCGGTTATCAGCCGATGTCGGCTATCGGCATGGGCCAGAAGATCGGCCAGGCGGTGAAAACAGCGAATGAAGAATTCGCGCATGGCTTTACCTATTCCGGACATCCTGTTTGTGCGGCGGTGGCACTCAAAAATCTTGAGCTCTTGGATGAGCTCAATGTGCAAGGTGAGGCCATGCAATCCAAGATGGCCTATTTCCAAGACCGGATTCAAACCTTGAGCGATCATCCGTTGGTAGGCGAGGTGCGTGGGATCGGATTTTTGGGTGCCGTTGAGTTGGTGAAAGATAAAGCAACCAAGACCTATTATCCGTCGGAACTTGATGTCGGCTACATTTGCCGCGAGCATTGCTTCCAAAATGGGTTGGTGATGCGCGCCACTGGGGACACCATGATGATGTGTCCGCCATTGATCATCACGGAGAGTGAGATCGACGAATTTGTCGACAAATCGCGCCTTTGTTTTGACCTCACATTGAAGTCGATCGAGAGCTAAGCGGTCTGTTCGTCTTTGGTTTCGGCCTGCCACTGCAGCAAGTTGAGCTCGATAAAGATAAAGGCCACAAGCCAAAGGAAGGCGTCCCAAAAGTCGAGGAAATCGCCGTCGATCCACCAATAGATCGCGGCGCCCAACAGCGTCGGATAAGCGATCAATTTGACCGCATTGCTGGCGGCCAGCTTCCAACCTTTGTAAGCATTTTTCAGTTGCAGCCAAACATCGGCTTCTAAAACCATGACGACCAAAATCCAGGCACCGGAATTGAGCACATCGGTCAAGGCCAAATTCTGGGTTCGCTGAAGGGCTTTGGTGTTGCTGATAAGGTCAGCTCCCGGCAGGCGGTAGAGGTCAACGCCGACAAGCGCGCCGCAATTTTCTGCAGTCAATTGGGCATATTCGTCCAGCCATTTCACATAGCTGAATGTGCCGTCCGCCAGCGTGCACACGTCATCAATGGTGAAAGGCATGAAGGTCAGCATTCGCTGGTATTCGGCCCAATAGCCAAAGAAGGCATAGACAATAAAGCCATAACAGATAGAGCGAATGCCCACGAAGGCGAATTTCAGAAACCCCTTTATCTTGTCATCGTCGATCACATAGGTTTCGAGCTCGAACAGGATCAACAAGACAACCCATGCAGCGGTATCAATGGTCGCGGCATACAGGTCGATAATATCGGTGAGCTTAAGCGTGCCGGAGAAGGTGACTTCAGCGGCCAAAATCTCTTCTTGCAGAAAAAGGAATATGTTGAGGGTCAGAAGCGCATAAACGGTGTACTTGAACCGCTGAAAAAGCGACGAACTTTTTTCCGCTGTTGCCCCGTGATGCGCCATAGGCCGCGATTCCACCCCTCTTGATCAGGGTGTATATTGGCCTCATTGGTCAAAAAAGCAAAACGGTTTTACCCGATATGGCGATCACGATTAAGGGTTAATCGTCCAGATTGAGATACCCATCACGTCTGAGGCGCTCAACCAGCTCGTCGGCAGCTTGCTGCGCGCTCAGCGAGGTTGTGTCGATTTCAATCTCGGCATTTTCAGGCACTTCATAATCGGAATCAAAGCCCGTGAAGTTCTTGATCTCGCCGGCACGCGCTTTCTTGTAGAGACCTTTCGGATCGCGTTGTTCGCAGACCTCCAGCGGCGTGTTTACAAACACTTCCAGAAACTCGCCTTCATCCATGAGATTACGCGCCATGCGACGTTCACTGATAAATGGCGAAATGAACGACACCAACACAATAAGTCCGGCATCGGCCATGAGCTTTGCGGTTTCGGCAACACGCCTAATGTTTTCGACCCGGTCGGCGTCGGTGAAGCCAAGGTCATTGTTCAGACCGTGCCGCACATTGTCGCCGTCCAAAATATAGGTATGCCGGCCCATTGTGTGCAGTTTCTGTTCCACGAGATTGGCGATGGTGGATTTGCCCGAGCCGCTAAAGCCCGTGAACCACAAGACCGCTGGTCTTTGATGCTTCAGGCTCGACCGGGCTTGTTTGTTGACGTCCAGCTCCTGCCAAACAATGTTGGAGGCCCGGCGCAGACAGAAGTCCAGCATGCCGACGCCGACGGTGTTGTTTGTGCGACGGTCGATGAGAATGAATCCGCCTGTTTCGCGGTTCTCTGTATAAGGATCGAAGGCAATATGTTGGTCGGTGCTGATATTGCAGACGCCGACTTCGTTCAGACCGAGCGTTTTGCCGGCTTGTTCTTCCAATGTATTGACGTTGACCTTGTGTTTGAGGTCTGTCACCACGGCAGCGACTGTCTTGTTTGCCGTCTTGAGATAATATTGCCGCCCCGGAAATAGCTCATCTTCATGCATCCAGAGAATGTGAGCGGCGAACTGATCAGATTCCTGCGCCGGTTCTTTGGATAAGCACAACACGTCCCCGCGGCTAATATCGATCTCATCTTTCAGAGTGATCGTCACCGATTGACCGGCCGATCCTTCGTCGAGATCCCCATCGGCGGTGACAATGCTTTCAACGGTGCTTGTTTTCTTTGACGGCAAAACAACCACGTCGTCGCCGGGTTTCACGCGCCCGCCGACAATTGTTCCGCTATAGCCGCGGAAATCAAGATTGGGCCGGTTGACCCATTGCACAGGCATGCGAAAGGCGCCGGCCGACAGGTCCTTTGACACGTCGACAGATTCCAATTTGGCCATGAGCGTTTCGCCTTTGTACCAAGGCATCCGCTCGCTCGGATTGAGCACATTGTCGCCGTCCAGAGCTGAAATAGGAATGCAGGTGATGTCCGTGAAACCGAGATCTTTGGCAAATTCCAAATAGTCTTGGCGAATTTGCTCAAAGGTTTCCTCAGCAAAATCAACCAAGTCCATTTTGTTGATCGCCAAGACGACATTACGGATGCCGACCAATGACACGATGTAGCTGTGTCGCCGGGTCTGCGTCAGAATCCCTCTGCGCGCATCAATCAGGATTACAGCGAGATCCGCAGTTGATGCTCCCGTTGCCATGTTGCGGGTATATTGTTCGTGTCCCGGTGTGTCGGCGACAATGAATTTGCGCTTGTCCGTCGAGAAAAAGCGATAGGCCACATCAATGGTGATGCCTTGCTCCCGTTCGGCGGCCAATCCGTCCACCAATAGCGCGAGATCAATCTTGTCGCCGGTAGTGCCGACTTTCTTACTGTCGGACTCCAGCGCGTTCAGATGGTCCTCGAAAATCAATTTGGAATCATAGAGTAACCGCCCGATCAATGTGCTCTTGCCGTCATCCACGCTGCCGCAGGTGATGAACCTCAAGAAGCTCTTATTCTCTTGGGTTTCAAGATATTCCAGAATATCGGTTGCAATCAGGTCTGATTGATGGGCCATCAGAAATACCCCTCTTGCTTTTTCTTCTCCATCGAGGCGCTGGCATCTTGGTCGATGACCCGTCCTTGGCGCTCCGATGTTGTGGTCAACAACATTTCTTGAATGATCTGCGGCAGAGTCTCCGCTTCGGACTCGACAGCACCGGTCAGTGGGTAACAGCCCAAAGTCCGGAACCGGACTTTCTTCATCATCGGCTCTTCACCAGGTTCCAAAGGAATGCGATCGTCATCCACCATGACCAGGACACCGTCCCGCTCGACGACCGGTCTTTCCTTGGCATAATAGAGCGGTACCAGAGGGATCGACTCTTTATATATGTATTGCCAAATGTCGAGTTCGGTCCAATTGGACAAAGGAAACACGCGGACGCTTTCGCCCTTATGAATCCGGCTATTGTAGATATTCCAAAGTTCTGGTCTTTGATTTTTCGGATCCCAACGATGCTGCGCCGACCGGAACGAAAAAATGCGCTCTTTCGCGCGAGACTTTTCTTCATCCCGGCGGGCGCCCCCAAAGGCGGCATCAAAACCGTATTTGTCGAGCGCTTGTTTCAGCGACTGGGTTTTCATGATGTCGGTGTGTTGTGCTGACCCGTGTGTGAAAGGACCGACACCTTGCGCCACACCTTCCTGGTTGATGTGAACGATCAGATCGAGGCCTAGCTCCGCAGCGGTTCTGTCGCGAAATTCAATCATTTCGCGAAACTTCCAAGTCGTATCCACATGCAAGATCGGAAAGGGCGGTCTGGACGGATAAAAAGCTTTCATCGCCAAATGCAACATGACGCCGGAATCTTTACCGATGGAGTAAAGCATCACCGGATTTTCACACTCGGCGGCGACTTCCCGAATGATATGGATGCTCTCCGATTCGAGGCGTTTCAGGTGGGTCAGGTCAGTCATGGTTTAGGTTCGGTTCCGGCGTAAAAACAAACAAAAATCAGGCGCTTCCATAGGGGCCGGACGGCATCTATGTCAATCTAGTTTGCTTTAATCTTACCTCAGGGTAACTCACCTGAAGCCCGTATGACCCGGTGGCGGGCAATAGGCCCGTGTTTCTGCGGCTTTTGCGCTGCGCAGGCGGCCCGAACAACGTTAATCGCCAGCAGCCAATGGAGGTCTGGAGGCAGGGGCGAGACGCCCGGCCCACAAAATTAAGAATAAGGTGGCCGCGACCGGCAAGATCACCGCCAGATTGAGGGCGCTCCAGCCGGCAAAGTCAAAAAGCAGTCCGGCGCTGAATGAGGTCAAAACGGTCATGCCGAAGATTAGGAAATCGTTGGCCGCTTGGACTTTTGCTCGTTCTTCAACCCGGTAGCAATCCGTCAACAAGGTGCTGGCGCCGATATACATAAAGTTCCAACCCACACCCAATAGTGTCAGGCCAAGCCAGAAGTTTGTGGCGGTTTGTCCGGCGAGATTGGCCGCGGTTGCGCTCAAGATCAGAATGCAGCCTGCCCCGATAATTTTGAACACGCCGAAACGCTCAATCAAATGGCCTGTGATGAAGGACGGGGCGTACATGCCCACCACGTGCCACTGAATGACAAAGGCGGCGGTCTCAAACGAGTGGGCATGGGCATTCATCGCAAGCGGTGTGGGAACCATCACCAAATTCATGGCGCCATAACCGATCATGCCGGCGAGAATGGCGATGACCAAAGTTCTTTGTTTGAAAAGGGTGCCCCAAGGACGCCCACCTGTTTGCTTGACGGCTTCGTGCAGTTTGGGCAGCCTGCCCATCTGGGTGGCCAAGAGTACGCTCAAATGCAAAGCGACAGCCAAGAGATAGCAACCGGCGAAAGGCGCCTCGGGTATTAGGTCTTTAGTGAGGGTGGCCAGTGTCGGCCCTAAGAAGGCTGCGACTACGCCGCCGAGCATGACCCATGAAATCGCTTTTGCCTTATAGGTATCGTCCACTGCCTCGACGGCGGCAAACCGATAAAAAACGGAAAAGGCTGCTGCGGCGCCGGCGATAAATGTGCTGACACAGAACAGATAAAAGTTCTGATTGACGATGGCGATAACGGCCAAGAGGCAAGACAAGATGCCGCTCAGCGCACCAAGCGAAAAACCAAGGCGGCGGCCATACCGACCCATCAGTAAAGAGGCAGGCACCGTAACGGCCATGGTGCCGACAAACTGAAAGGAGATCGGTAGGGTGGCCAATCCTGGTCTTGGGCTCAACTGATCACCGACCAGTGCCGCCACGCTAATGGTTAGCGTGAGAAAACTCATGGTCATGGCTTGAGAAAAGACCAAGATGCCCAGATTGCGTTTGGCAAGTCCGTCAAGCATGGCGCTCCAACCTCAAAATCAGGAGCGGCACAATCTGAGCGCTATGTGTCTTGGCGAGGGTCATTTAGGTCCGCAGCGGGTTTGAATATGGTCCGGCTTGTTGGTTTCGATCTGTCCCGTTCCTGGACCTGGCGCCGGCAAACTTGCCCTGCGATTGCACATTTCCCAAAAAGTCAAAGGGTCCAATAGATGGGATATTTTCGACCGTTTGATCGGTTTGGTCATGTGGTCTCACTAGTCACATCTGCGCGAGCCGGAATGAGGGTTTAAGAGGCCCAATCCGCCCCCCGGCGCCCTTCGGTCTAAGAGCGCCCTTCGGCACTGTCAACTGTTGACAATCGGCAATGCCGATTTGATACTCGCGCCATCCACGACCGCCAAAAACGCTCAAAAGCCTTCCTAACTCTGGCTCAGACAATAAAAAACGGGGTGCTTGGATTTGAATTTCAAGGGACGAAGGGCCGGTGCGGCGGACCGGTAATCACTGAACGATATGTCATAAATCCTGCAGATTGAGACTTCACAGCGGACGCATGCTGAACCGGGCTTTTGGCCATGGTTTTGAGTGCGGCAGATTATATTCAACTAAAGACAAGGACGAAGAGGAACGCATCCATGGCAGAACAAAGAGATGACAATTATGCGGGTGTATGGGATTCGCGAATTGGCTTCGGAAAGAAATCGGCAATCATCGTCATCGATTTTTTGCAAGGCTATACAACTGAAGGCTCGCCGCTCTATGCCCCCGGTGTTGTGAAGGCCGTATCGGAAACACCCGAATTGCTCGATCTTGCCCGGTCAAAGGGTGTGCCCATTATTCATACCCAAGTGCGCTACACGACCCCCAACTATGAAGACGGCGGAGTCTGGATCAAGAAGGCGCCTGTTTTGAAAGACCTGGTCGAAGGCAACCCTTACGCCGAATTCTGTGATGAAGTGGTCCCCAAGGAAGGGGAAGTGATCATCACCAAACAATATGCCAGTGCCTTCTTCGGTACGTCCTTGATGGCGACCTTGGTGGCCCAAGGCGTTGATACCCTCATTATCACCGGCTGCACCACGTCGGGCTGCATCCGCGCAACGGCGGTTGACGCCCTGCAACACGGTTTCCGCACTATTTGTGTTCGTGAATGTTGTGGCGACCGTCATGATGATCCCCATGAGGCCAACTTGTTCGACATCAATGCCAAATATGGCGATGTCATCACTAAAGCCGAAACCATGGATTACCTGAACACACTTTAAAGAAATTCGCTTTCACTCAGATACGAAGGAGGAGACGTATGTCTGAACTCACCCAATCCCCCCATTACACTTACGAGCCGTTGATTGACCGGCCGCCTTTCAAGCTGCCGGAAGGCAAGCGCGTTGCGGTTTTGCCCTATGTCAACATTGAGCATTTTCCGCACGATATTCCGGGGACGGCTTTGATCCCAGGAACGGCCGGCTTCAATCCGGACCCATTGAACTACGGTTGGCGCGATTACGGTAACCGTGTGGGCCTGTGGCGCATGATGGACATTATGGATGATTGCGGCATGCGCGGCACCGTGTGTCTCAACGCTGAAATCATTCGCGAATATCCGCGCATCATTGAAGAAGGCGAAAAACGTAATTGGGCCTGGATTGGTCATGGCATCAACAATGCCCCGGCCAATTTCTTGTCCGGTATTGATATCGACAAAGAACGCGAAATCGTCGGGTCAGTTGTCGAGACCATGGAAAAAACCCTGGGCCGCAAAACCAAAGGCTGGCTTAGCCCCTTCCTGACTCACACCAACAACACACCGAACGTGTTGGAAGAGTTTGGTGTTGAATATCTGTGTGACTATACGGCTGACGATCATCCGTTCAAATTCAATACCAAGAACAACAACCTGATTTCCGTGCCTTACACGGTTGAGCTGAACGATATTCCGATCTTCATGAATGTCGGCATGAGCTCTGCTGATTTCGGTGACATGATTATCGATCAGTTCGATGTCCTGTACGAAGAAGGTGCAACCAATGCCCGCTGCATGCCGATTTGCTTGCACACTTTCTTTGTTGGTCAGCCGAACAAGGCCCTTCATCTGCGCCGCGCGTTTGAGCATATCGCCAAACATGACGACGTCTGGCTCACCACCGGTGACGAAGTGAATGATTGGTACAGAAAAGAATTCATGTAAGCTGAGCTTACAATTTGAATTGGGATCGCCGGGTTTTTAAAAGCCCGGCGATTTTTTTGGCTATGTGCTTGTGGATACGCCGAAACGCGCCATATAGGGACCGAAGCGTTCACGCAGCGCGTCCGCATCCAAACCAAACTGCTCCAGTGTGTAATTGTGAGAGCCGTGCTTGTTGCGCGGGTTGCTACTAAGTTCCTGTTCCATCGGCGCCAACGCGCTTTCCGTCAGATCCAAACCAAAATGATCGTAAATTTGACGGACGACATCGAGCGGACTGTCCACCAGATCTTCGTACATGATGTCCAGAAATTGACCAGGTTTTCCGCGTTCATCTCGAACTTTGATATAATTGTCCATGGCACAGGCGAGATGTTCAGTCATTTCCCGCCCCACATCATGCTGGTCAATCTGATTAAGCCCGACACTGCGTGTTGCCAATGCCAGGCTGCAGATTGACGGCAAGGCTTTTAACGGATCACGATGGGTGTGGATGATCATGGCGTCGGGATAGACATCTAACAGTCCTTCAATGCCGTCCATATGAGACGGCGCTTTCAAGAGCCATCTTTTGCGGGCAATGCCGGACTGCAATATTTGTAGTTGCTGTTTATGCTCCAAATAAGCTGGTCGATAGTCGCATGTCTTCAGCCATTCCAAATAGGCCGGAGCGCTATATTCCACGATGAAAAAATGCGAGCGGAAACTGTTGGCCAAAAGCAGAATACATTCTTCCGGGCCATCGAGCCGCACATTGTGAACGGACCTGAGCGCCGGCACCAGATAATTCGCAAGCTGAAGAACCACGGCGTAGTAATAGCGTCTCGGGTCACGCCATAACGCGTCTTCATGCGGCGCCGGGACTGGTTCGCTGATTTCCCAAAAGGACAAGGTGCGATGATCCGGGTCTTGGGAAAGAATGTTCATCAGATGACTGGTGCCGGTCCGCGGCAATCCGATAATGATCAACGGTCGACCCACGTCTATTTGGCTGAGCTCGGGTTGGCGCCTGAAGGTCTCTGCAACACGCAATCGATTCATCAGAAAGGTCAGCATGATCTTCCGGTGAAACCAGGTGCCGATCCGGTGGTAATGGGGGTCTCTCAAAATATCTTCGATGACCAACCGGAAGGGCTCCAGAAATGACGGATCACCGAAGTCGGTCAGGCCCAGTTTTCGGCTGGCCGTTTCCATCAACTCGTCCGGGTCGAGTGATTGCGGCGGCAGGTTCGGTGAATTGATGGCTGCTGCCAGAAGATTGGCGGCGCGCAAAGGCCATTTCTGTATTGGGATATGCAAAGGTGAGGCGCTCAAGCGGTTGAATTCCAGCAGGTGCTAAGTCCTAACAGCGGTCCGGTGCGACTCCGCTTAAGACCGGATTTTTCTTAAGATATGAGACAGATGACATCTGATAGGCCGTTTGGGTGATTCCGTTCAAGCTTTCAACATGGAATCTCCCGATTTTGCGGGGTATTTTTGTTTATACAATTAACCCACTGTTCCCTAAGTCATTGATTTTAAAGGGATCAGTTTCAAAAGTGTGATGTGAAAGCCCCATTTTCTGAAATAAAGCAGATCTGCGCATCTGCGGGATTTCAATAGGATGAACTGATCCGGTAGAGTTGAATTCGACTGTCATTCTGGGGGGTTAGTGCAGTTTTTGATCTCTGTAAAATCCCATATTGAGGCGCGGTGAGCCGCATTGGTCATGTTCAGCCAACGCGCCGTTCTGTTCGACAAAGTAATGGAGAAGCTTTTATGAGGCGATCGTCATTGAAATATGCAGGTCTGGCGGTGATTGCGCTGATGACAATAGACGCGATGCCGGCATCTGCCGCACTCACTGAATTGGTTGTGACGGCCCGGAAACGTGCTGAGGGGATCCAGGAAGTTCCCATCGCGATTACCGCGTTTACCGGCGATCAATTGAAGCTTCAAAGCGTCCAAGACTTTCGGGATATTCAATATCAAGTCCCGGGTTTTCGTGTCGGCAACGGCTTTTCCGACGCCAATTCCGTGACGCTCAGGCTGCGCGGGCAAGGTCAAGCGGATTTGAATCTGACCACGGACCCGTCGGTCGGTGTTTACATTGACGGCGCACTTCTGCCGCGCACCTTGGGATTGCGCGCCAACATGTTCGACTTGGAACGCGTGGAGGTGCTGAAAGGCCCGCAAGGCACGTTGTACGGTAAGAACACCACCGGTGGTGCAGTCAACATCATCACCAAAAAGCCCGACCATGACGAGTTCGGCGGATTTGTCGACGTTATAGCCGGTGACTATGACCGGATCGACGTCGGTGCAGGTGTAAACATTCCATTGTCGCCCGGCAAATCGGCGCTCCGTGTCTCGGCGCAATCCACCAACCGCGATGGTTTCGGTGACCAGGCCGGTACCGGCCGTGAGTTACGCGACGACAGTGCCAACTTGGTGCGCGCTCAGCTCTCGTTCGATGCCAACGACAAAGTCAGCGTTTTGTTGTCGGCCGATTATCAAGATATCGACGAGGAAGGCGCCATCTTAAAAATGTCGGGTCTTTTGGATCCGACTTTTGTGCCCGGTGAAGTGGACGTCGTTTCGATTTTTCCGCCCATCATTAACGTCACAGACCCACTTTTTGGTCCTGCGGCAACGGCAGAGGCAATGTTGGAACTGCAAGCTTCCGGCGCGCTTCCGGGCCAAGATACATTGGCTGACCCGCTCGGGGATGATTCACTCTTGCTAGCAGCTGATGCGGCACTACGCGATTTTATCGGTGGGGACCCTTATGTCTCCAATGGGACCGGACCGCAATTCTCAAAGTTCGAGACTCATGGTTTTGCCGGCACCATCGAAGCCGAAATGGATGGCTTTAATATCAAATCCATCACCAGTTACCGGGAATTCGAACGCAGCAATCGCCTCGATCTCGACGGCACGCCGTTTGATATTCTCGACGTGCAGTTCGATACGGATGACGAAATCATCACCCAAGAACTGCAATTCACCGGTACGGCCATGGACGACAAGCTGGACTGGCTCCTAGGCGTTTTCTACAGCAAGGAGGAGGGCACCGACAGTTCCATCAATACGGCAACGCCGGCAGCCGAAGCGGCCCTTTTGCTTTCAGATCCAATGGCTGTGCCCTTTAACCCTCAAATCATCAGCGGTGAAATTGAGAACAAAAGCTGGGCCGTCTTCGGTCAAGGTACATTCCAGATTACGGATCTTTGGAGCATCACCGCCGGTGTGCGTTACACCGACGAAGAAAAAAGCATGATCACGTCGAATTCCATCGGTGGGTTTTGCGTTGTACCGGGCGCGAGCCCGCTCGCAGGTCTGGTGCCGGGCTTTGGTGAGTGCTCCGCCAATATCGAAGCCGAGTTTGATGACTACTCCTATCTCTTGAGCTCGGAGTTCCAGGTCAATGACGATCTCTTGGTCTATGCCAAGACCAGCCGCGGTTTCCGTGCCGGGGGTCATAACCTACGCGGCAACGGGCTGGCGGCGGAAAGCTTTTCACCCTTCGATCCGGAAATCGCCACGGACTATGAGATTGGTGTGAAATCCGATCCGGCGAACCAAAAACTGCGCATCAACGCGGCGGTCTACTTCACCGACTACGAAGACGTGCAGCGCACGGCCGTGACGGCCCTGCCGGCCGGTGGTGTCACCACCTTTACCGACAATCTGGGTGACGGCGAAATTTGGGGCGCTGAGCTGGAGCTATATTCACAGCCGATTGAGAACCTGTTCTTGTCCGGTACCTTTGACTGGGTCGATGCTGAATATGATGACGGTGTCCGCTTCGGCACGCCGGAATATACGTACAGCGTGTCCGGCCGCTATGTTGTGCCGACAGGCGCCGGCGATCTTGGTTTCCAGGCGGACTGGTATTGGCAAAGTGAAGACAACTTCTTTGAGACAACCGTCTTGCAGGACTCGGTCAGTCAAGATGATTATGGTCTGCTCAATGCCCGCATCGACTATGACATGCCGGAGAAGGGCATGAACTTTGCGGTCTTTGCCAAGAACTTGACCGATGAAGAGTACCGGGTGGCCGCCATCGAGTTCGCCGGTGCCTTTGGTTACAATGTTGCCATGACCGGCGATCCACTGACCTGGGGTGTTCAGTTCACCAAACGCTTCGGCGGTGGCTGATCAGCCTTAAAGACATAAGTCGTAGCGAAACCCGCGGGGTCTAAATCTCCCGCGGGTTTTTCTTTTTTTGCAGTGATGTCCCGTTATGATGAATTGCGGGCGCAGTTGCGAAATTGCGCTGATTACGAAAACAAAAGAATTTGAAATCGACAGATAAATGACAAAGCAAATCTTTTCCTCCCTCTGCGTGTTTGTTCTTCTTCTTCTGACGCCACAAAGTTCAATTGCCTTCGAACTAGAGATTCCCGAAGAATGTTCTGCTCTGGATGACACCTATCCAGTGGCGTGGGAGGATCTATGTGCTGCCCTTGGTAATAGGAAAGGTACGACGGAGGACGAGGCTGCCGCCATTTATGCACAACTTTCATTTCTGTTCAGTGTCAGGTCTGATTGGCCGAACGCACTCAAATGGATTGATAAAGCACTGCAGATTAAGGAGGATTTCAATCTGGTATTGAGCCGAGCACAAATAAATCTCGATCAAAATCTCTTTGAAGAGGCTTTAGCCGATTATGACAGGGCCATTGCGGGAACCGACAACAAGTACTTTATTCAGACGGGCCACTATTCTAAAGGGTTCACCTATCGTCTGATGGGTGAGCATCAAAAGGCGATTGAGTCTCTGACTCTTGCTATACGTGCAACCTCTGACAACAGATATTATCGAAGATTCTTGCTAACCCTCAGAGGGAATTCGTACGGTAAGATAGGTGAGCGAAAGCGAGCTCTGGAGGATTATTCAGCTGCGCTCAAGATTGAGAAGGCATTCGGGGTTTATGCTGAGAGGTGCGACAGCTATTTCGATTGGGGCGACTACGAAAACGCAAAAAGGGATTGCAGAGAATCTCTGAAACTTAATGAAGAGCAGGTCATGCCAAATCTCATATTGGGCAATATTGCGGTGATCGACGGAAATACAAAAGACGCTTCAGCGTTTTATCGTTCGGTGTTGGCAATAGAGTCCGATAACGAAGAGGCACTAGAGGCGCTAGGACAACTCAATGGTTCGAATTAGGTTCAATCCGTCCATCGCATAAAGTTCAGAAATTTCCTTAGGTCTCTTGCTCTTCTTTTTTCGGCGTGCCGCCTGGCCAGAACATGTGATGTTCATCCACCACAAAGCGATGCTTGTGCTGGCCCCCTTTATGCGTGTGCTCATGAGAGTGCGGGTCGGTCGCCTCCATATTGGATGCATGGGCATGGGCGTGATGTTCATCATGCACATGGGCGTGATCATGGGACAGGCTTTCGTGCCGGTGAACCAGAGCTTCGTCCTCATCTGCTGACCAAAACCGCGTTGAGAGAAGCAAGAAGACAATAACAATGCCGGCCAGGACAAGGGCGGCATTTTCAAAGCCGGTTTGGACCACAAGTTGACCCGCAACCGGATACATAACCAGCCAGCAGGCATGGGACATGGCAAACTGGGCGGAGAAATAAGCCGAGCGATCATTCTCGCTCGATGACCGGACAATGATCCGCCCCGCAGGGGTTTGCACAAGTGACCAACCGACGCCCACAATGAACCAGATCACCAATACAAAGCCGAAATTGGGTGACAGCGCCATGAGGCTGAGGCCGAGAAACATGATCGCTGCGCCGCTCAGCATCACCGTGCGATCATCAATCATTTCCAGCAAACGGGGCAGCGACAGGGCGGCGATCATGGAGCCCAGTCCTGAGGCGGCAAAAGGAATGGCCACGTCCGCTTCGCCGAGCCCCAGATTCTCTCGGATATAGACAACCGTGTTGACGATCACCATAGAACTGGCGCACGCCACGCAGACATAAAGACACAACATGCCGACGAGACGCGGTGTTTTCAAATAGGCCCGCGTGCCGAAGCTGATCTCATCCCAAATAGAGCCGATGCGTTGGACTGTGACACCTGCGGTGAGCGATGTCATGGCGATCAGCAAAGCTGACACGCCAAAGGCAATTGAATTTGACACGAAAAGGCCTGTGTAGCTGAAGAACAGCAAGGCAAGCCAAGCAAAAGTGGGGCTGAGCAGGCTTTCCAAATCATAGGCCACGCGGGAGAGTGACAAGGCTTTGGTATATTCTTCCTCGTCTGTAATGATGTCCGGGATGGTCGCCGTGAAGACAGGCTTAAAGCCGGCGGAGAACAGATTCAGCATGAAGATCAGGACATAGATCTGCCAAACCTGGGTCACGAACGGCATCAGGAGAACGACCCCGGCGCGCAGCACATCCATACTGATCAGAAAAGGCTTCCGCGGAAACCGATGGGCCAAGCCGCCGATAATGGGCGCAAAAACCACATAGGCAATCATCTTACACGCCAATGCAAACCCGATGACGGCGCCCGCATTCTCCTTGGCAAGGTCGTAGGCCAACAGTGTCAAAGCAACGGTGCTGAGGCCCGTCCCCACAAGCGCAATCACTTGGGCGGTAAAGAGCCGGCGAAATCTCGGATTATGGAGTGGGCTTGAGATGGGGGCCTCCCGTTACGCAACGCGTCTCAAGACGATTACCGGACCAAGACTAACTCTTGGCAATCTGCGAATAAAACTCATGGGTATGGTCGGGCAGCAAATAGGGAATAATCTCATGCTTCTTTTCACTGGCCACCGATTTGACGAATTGCATGCGCGCGTCGGCGCTTTCCCATTTCTCAATCATCACAAAATGGGTCGCCGGCGGATGGGGGTCTTCCGCATTCTGTCGGATCTCTTCTTCCGAGTAGACTTTTTTGACTTCTTCCATCAAGCGTCCGTTGTCGGCCTGATAAACTTCCCGGCCTATGAATCCGGGGACGCCGCTCATCTCGTCTTGCATCGACTTATGGTAGGCAGCGACCTTGTCTTCGAAACCCGGCTTCACAAAGATTGTGGCGATATAAAATTCCATGTTTCTCTTTCCAATGCCTTACGGCGTTAGGGATGATTGTTTCTTCAGCGGCACACACCGCATTGGTGAGCATAACGACGAGCGCGCCATAGATGATCACTCTGATTATCCATGCTCTATGGCCGACATACTATCCGTCGCCTTTGGTAGAAACAAGGCGGCGCTTTCCTCACATTCATTGGGGGTATTCCTTCACGAGGCGGTTATGATGGGCCGGGGCCTGACATCGAACGAATTTTGCCTTACAGTCTGATTTCGGCCATGGGCAATGACAATAAAGCTGGGGAGGCACATATGATTTTTACCGGATGGTCCCGTTGGACCAAAGCGATCAGTTTCAGCACGATGTTTGCGATCGCGTCTTTGTCTCCCGCCGCGGCTGATGATCATAATCTTTTCACCAGTGACTTTGCCGGCCTCAATGAGGAGCAAATTGTTTTCGCCGAGCGGGCCCTCGATTTCTTCGCCCGGATGGAAGAGATGTATTTCGGCCGTATCGATAAGATGAATGGCGGTAGCGAGATTGAGATTCGCACCGCCGATACGGAATATGCCGAACACAATGCCAAGGCAGCGCGCGGGCCCGTGATCGAAAAAGGCGGACGGGCGTTCAATATCACGCTGAAACCCACTCGCGATTTTCAGCGTCAGGCCCTTTGGAGCCGGTTTTATTCCGTCGACATGCATGCCAAGTCGCCGCTCGTCGGCATGATTCACAATGCCTTCGTCATTCAGTTTTACCCGGACGGCAGTAGCACCGTTGGGGGCTTCGTTGATTTGCTGCCCGGCGCGACGCCGGAGGAAGATCTTCAATTCATGAAAGAGGCGGTAGACGCCGTTTATGAAAAATACGGCGTGGACCCGACACCCTATCGTGAGCTCAGTTGTAAAGGCGACGATGAAGCCGCCGCCGCGACGGACCGGCGCTATCGGCGCAAAGTCGCCTGTATCGGCGGCAGCTTTTATTTGCAGCCCATGATGGGTGTTACGGACGAGAACTTTTCATTCGTCACGGAAGTCTATGAGGCTTTGCTCGATTCCTATTTGACCAAAGCAGAAGAGCGCGCCGACGATCCCTATACGGAAGAGGATGTGGCGATCCAAGAAGCCATGCGGCTTAATTGGTTCGAAGACCGCTTTTTTTCCGACCCCTTCACCACCGAAGTGGTGCCTTATGAAATATGGTCGCTCCACAGCCTGCCCCCGGAAGTGAAGTTTTAGTTGGGGGCGGAGGCTTGAGGTGCTTCGCTGCTGGACACTTGCTGATGCTTTTCATTGTTTGCAAAAGACTTCGAGATCATCGATAGGCGAGCGACCACTTCGAGGCTTGAGCCATGGATAAAGAAGATAAGTGGCGCTTGGACAATCGTGATTATTTGATCAAATGCGGCATCCCAAAGGATATTGTTGCCGACGATGATCGGTTCTGGCGCTTTGTCGATACGGGAGAGCATTTTCATCGCTGGCGGGAAAATCTCGAATGGTCCATTAACGATCTGACCCGTGAACAAGCCGAAGACCTATACGAACTTTTCTTTGAGTTTCTCCCGGACGCAAAAATATCTGTGGAAATGTGCCCACTTCGTTTATTGCTGCGCGATCATCTGGAGAGCCTTGGCCTCAAGGTCTAGGCTGCACGATAACACTTGCCGCACAAGCCTGTCTTTCACCAATATGGATGAAGCGGTCACCGGCAAAGCGCTGGTCATTTGAAGTAGGAGAGGAATGCCGATATGCACTATCGCCCCTTGGGACGCACCGATATCAAAGTGAGCCAGATTTGTTTGGGCACGATGACCTGGGGTGAACAAAACACCGAAGCGGACGCCTTCGCGCAAATGGATTACGCCTTTGATCAAGGCATCAACTTCTTCGATACCGCCGAAATGTATCCCATTCCGGGGCGCCAAGTCTCGCAAGGGGATACGGAGCGCTGCATCGGCAATTGGCTCAAGCAGTCCGGCAAGCGATCGGATCTTGTCCTGGCAACAAAGGTCACCGGCTATAGCGCACCTGATGGATATTTCGGGTACTTGAGAGGCGGGACACGCCTGTCGCGCACACAGATTTTTGAAGCGGTTGAAGGCTCCCTGACGCGGCTGCAAACCGATTATCTCGATCTTTATCAGCTCCATTGGCCTGACCGGAGCACCAACTTTTTCGGGCCCCTTGGATATGTGCACCGCGAGGAAGACCGCATTCCGATTGAAGAAACTCTCTCGGCGATGGATGATTTGGTCAGCCAAGGCAAAGTTCGTCACATTGGCATTTCCAACGAAACCCCTTGGGGGTTGATGGAATATTTACGCGTCTCCAAAGACAAAGACATGGCGCGCATCGTCAGTATTCAAAACCCTTATAGCCTGCTCAACAGAAGCTTTGAGATAGGCCTGGCGGAGTGCGCGATCCGCGAGGATGTCGGTCTTCTCGCATACTCCCCTTTGGCATTTGGCATGTTGTCGGGAAAGTATATGAGCGATGACGATCTCAGCACAGCGCGGCTTAACCTGTTTCCGAACTACAATCGCTATGGCAGTCCCGAGGCACAAGCGGCAACCGAGGCCTATGTGGGCCTGGCCCGCAAACACGGCCTTGACCCTTCCCAGATGGCGCTGGCCTTCGTCAACACACGCCAGTTCTCAACCGGCACCATCATAGGTGCGACCAATCTTGACCAGTTGAAAACAAATATCGGCAGCGTGGATGTGACGTTGACTGACGATCTGGTGTCTGAGATCGACGGCATTCACAGAAGGTATGTCATCCCCAGCCCCTAATCCCTGCCGCAAGTTTCGGTGATCGCTTTACGCCTGGGGTCGTGCGCTCACCCAAATGGGTGAAATGTCCGATCTTTCAAAAGTTGGACATTCCACATGTTCCGGATAGACTTCTGAGATTAGCCATAAGCGGACATTAGTACCAAACACAATTAGTCAACTTACGGAAATTTAATTGCTCACGGATCAGGACTTAGGATGAAAGGAATACTGTATTGTTTTGCGGCCATAGTTATTTCCGGATGCAGTTCTTCGCAAGATGACCAGATCAACAGACAGCAACTAATTGCTCCAGGGGTCCTAGACTTACCAGTATTGCCGGGCAGCTTCATTCCCTCGGATTGCGGGGTTGACTGGGACTTCGATCCTGGTGAGGAAATATTGGGGTGCGTAGCCTGGCCGTTGGACCGTCAGACGAAACAAGATAATTCCTTGTACCGTCAATATATCGGAATGTTAGAATCAAACGGATGGACATATGTCATAGGCCTCGCAAATGCATTCTTTCTTGAGCGACCTGTTAACGGATCAACGTGCGTAGAGCGGTTGGTATTGGGAGTGGATGTTCTTGGCGATAAACTTGAAGTAGCAAAATATCGAACCTCGACAAATCTTGATATTGATTGGAGCAAGATTCCTAATGGTGTAATTTATTTTGCAATGGATGACAATCAAGCGACAAATATAGAAGATCAAAAATTCATGCAGCCCGGATTTAGCACCTGCGTTGCACCGATGCTCCAAACACCGTCATCTAAAAACACGGAATGAAGCAATGATGACGACCGGTGTTCGAGGCGAAACGGATGCCGGCGCCGGGAACCCAAACATTTCCCACTTGCGAAATACTTTGTATGTGAAATTCATGCGTTAGCATATGAACACTAAAATGTTCGCTTTGGGTCACTAGCCGCCTCTTCACCCAAATTGGTGAAATGTCCGATATTTCAAAAATTGGACATTGCGACCGATCCCGCTAGACTTCACGCATTAGCCAAAAGTGGACGTGGACGGATGAAGTTTCTTGAGTAAAGTCACAAAGAGAAAATGGCCATTTTCTGAATCTGAGACAGTCCTGTGGCTTTGGCCAATTATTCCTTGTCTATTCGCAATGATGAGTGTGGGTCTGGTTGACGTCCTATTTCTATTCTTTACGCCTCTTTTTGTAATTTCAATATTTAGAAAGTACTTAAATCCAGATCAAGTCGCAGCGGGCTACTATCTAACTTTATGCATCCAGCTTATACTTATGTCTCAGATGAATAAGCTGTTGTGTTATCCACAAAACTCTTGTGAACTTGATCTGCTATTGATCTTACCGGTCGTTTTGACCCTTTTGGTCATGCTGCTTTATCTCATCTATCGCCTCATATTTCGAAGTCGTGGTCTGTTGACCTTGGCCTTCAGCTTTCTGCTCGCGGCTTCCATTTTATATGCGCCGTCTTTTGTCACATGGCCCGCTGAGTTGACGCGGCAGGCCGTCGGCTTCATCAAAACTTCAGGTTCCCCTGAACGGCTCTACTACACAAAGATACGACTAAATTCTGTTTCTGGCGTTAGGATTGGCATTACAGGTTATCAAGAAGGCATAGAGTTAAAGAGAGTCGAAGGTAGCTGGCAAATCGTTGCAAGGGGAACAATTTGGGATTTTGACGGCAGCAGGACTCCAACGGGTCATTCAAGCGGCACTATAGATCCGCAAAGATTACAGGTACATCGCCTCCTACTATGCCTCAAATTCGCTGAGACAAAGCCGTGCCGTCCTTATCTCTAAACATGTCCGCTATGGGTCAGAAGCTGACTCGCGGAAACCGGCCATGATTGTCTGATTTGTGGTACGAAGCCGACATTCAGCAACTCAATATGAGCCCCTACGCCTCGCTTACGACGCGTTGCGACCGTTGAGATACATGGCCCGCCAATAAAGTAGCGCGGGCAGGATGACGATGGTGCAGATCAAGAGATAGAGCATGGAGATGGCAAGCAAGAGCCCCATGCTTTGAATGCCCTGATGGACCGACAAGGATAGCGCGCCGAACGTGCCGAGCGTGGTCAGGGTGCTGAGCACCACGGCGCGCGGCGTGCTGGAGGTCATGAGATTGGCCATGGAATCATCTTCGTGAAAGCGCATGACCACATGAATGCCGTTATCGACGCCGAGGCCCAGAATAAGCGGGATGACGATGATATTGGCCTGATTGAGCGGCAGGCCGAGCAGATAGCTGGTGGCAATGCTGAGCGAGGAGGCCAGCAATAGGGGCGCGATGATCAGCGCCACGTCGGACGGGCGGCGCACCGTAATGAACAGCACGATCATGATAGCGGTCAAGGCCAGGAACATGGCGGTCCAAAATGAATCCACCACCAAATCGCCGACGCCCGCCTCCACAATGGGCCGGCCGGTGGCGTCCGGGAACACGGCGCTGACCTCATCGACAAAGCGCTTCATGGTTTCAAATTCGGTGATCCGTTCCGCCGGCAAGCCGACCACTTGGACGCGGCCGTCCTCTGCCACCACCCGTTCTTGGACATAAGGCGGCAAGTCTTCAAAGATGATCGGCTCGACGTCGAGCGCGGTGCGCAGAAAATCGAGCGGCTCTTCAATCTCGGCGGTGAGGTACGTCTCAAACTCTTGCAGCTTGGTCTCCCGGTCCACCGCCGAATTGATCGTGCGCAGGGTAGTGAGCAACCCGTCCGCGGCAATCATGAGGCTCGCATCCCCGGTCCGGAAGCCCATATTTTGAATCTGCGTGATGAGATCGCCCACCAGCTCAGATCGTTCCCGATCGGTCAGCGGCACGTCGCTGCTTTCCGCGCTTAAGACGGGGAAGAGAAGGAAGGCCGTTTCATCTATGAGATCGAGTTTGTAGTCTTCCTCCTCCGGCACATAATTATCCGGCGTCACCACATCTTTGACGGTCGAGAGCTCACTCAGAGTGGATTTAATCTCGTCCACGTCGTCGCGCGACGGGACCATAATGTTGATGGCATATTCCGTGGCAATGCCTTCGTCCTGGAGTTTTTGCAAGGTGAGGAAGGATTCCGAGTCTTCGTCTTTCAGCGCGAGGGTGTTGTAGTCAAAATTGATTTGGGAGGCGATGCCCGCCGCCAAAACAAACACCACCAATGCGCCGAGAGAAATCCGGTGACAATGATGTCCGACCTGTTTGAAGAAATGTTGCGTGGAGTTGATGAACACTACGGCTGCAGAGTTCTTTTTGCTGGGCTTGCCGAATACCGCAAACAGCGCGGGCAAAACCGTGAAGCTGGCGATCAACGCCAAAATCATGCCGCCGCCGGAGATGAGGCCGAGATCGGCGATGGCGCGGTATTTTGTCGGAATGAATGAGATAAAACCAATGGCCGAGGAGATTGCGCAGAGCGACAAAGCGCCGCCGATACTGTCGGCGGTACTGACGATGGCGTCTAAAAAATGTTCGCCTTCTTCAATGGCTTCCTGGAATCGCAAAGCAAAGTGAATGGAGAAATCGATTCCCAATCCGACGAATAAGACAGCAAAGGTCGCCGAAATCATGTTGAACTCACCGACTGTCGCCAAGCCCCAGGCCAGGGTCCAGACCAGGCCGACCAATAAGGTCGCAAAGATCGACACGATGATACGCAGCGACTGAATGCCGTAGCCGAGGATGATCGCGATCAACACGACCGACAGACTGCCCGCGAGGCTGACGCTTTCTTGCACCGCCTGCATTTCTTCGTCCGACAGTGGAATGTCGCCGGTCAATTGAACGGAAACACCGTTCTCTTCGGTCAGGTCAAGGTCCTCCGCCATTTGGCGAATGGTCCGAATGGCCCGGCGATGGGCTTGGAGCGAGGTGAAGTCTTCGCCGCCCTGGACGGTGATCAATTGGATCGATGTGCCGTCTTCGCTGGGCGAGAAGGTGCCGTCCCAGGCTAAGTTCTGACCTTGGCCCGCCAGCATGTTGTCGCCGGTTTCCGTAATCTGCTCCATCAGGTCGACAAAAATAGGCGGCAGGGACTCGCCGTCCTCATAGGCTTCAAGAGCGGTTTGCAACAGGCCGAACAGGCCGCGCAGATTTGTGTCTTCCGCCAGGGCGCTTAAGGCCGGCTGGGCTTCGGCCAATTGACCGGTCAGATCTTCTAGGGATTCCACATCCAGATAGAGAAAGGCATTGTCTTGGAAAAAGGGCTCGGCGGCGGGAGCAAAAACGGTTTTGAACAGATCCGGCCGCTCCAGCAGCTTGTCATGCAAATTGCGCGCGGCCCGAATGGACTTCTGGCTGGTCTCAGCTTCAACCACGATGGCGATGGTTTTGGCATAGCTTGGAAAAGCGGCCTGAAAAGCCCGGAATTGCTGGATAAAGGGCGTATCCGGCGCGATCATTTCGCTCCGGTCGGAGTTAATCTTGAAATTTGTGGCGGAAAAATAGGCCGCGCCGATGGTGGCCAAGCCTACAATTGCGAGTGTATGGAGAGGCCATTTTGCAACTGCGCGGACCAGCTTGCCCAGATACTTAATGTATAGGTTACGATAAATCAGCATAATGCCACAAAATAGCCCCGAGCCTGGCTTATCACCACATAACTACCTGTGTTATATGAGTTTTCTAAATCAAGCAAAGTAACTATATGATGAAGTTCCCTGTCGCCGCTTTAACAGCCTTCCTCCTGATATTCCAGACATTTGCCGTTTCGGCCCAAGAGGCAGAGTCCGAAAAAAAGGAAACGCCCGAGCCTGAGGAATTGGTTGAATCCCTTCACAAAGGTCTCTTGGAGATCATGAAGGGCGGTGAGGAAATGGGCCTTGAGGGGCGCATTGAAGTGATTGCGCCGGTGGTGGAAGAGAATTTCGATGTCACCACCTTGGGCATGTCGTCCATCGGTCTGTCTGTTTGGCGCAAATGGGATGACGATCAAAAGCGGACCTATATTTCGACCTTCCGGCGTTTCCTGACGACGAATTATGCCTCGCAGTTCAAGAACTATTCCGGTCAGAGTTTCGAAACCCTTGAGGTGGTCCGGGGGCCCAAGCGCACCAAGCTCGTTAAGACGATGCTCAATAGACCCGATGAAGACGGCGTGGCCATCGATTATTTGACGCGCGAGCGCCGCGGCAAGATCGGCATTGTCGATATCTTTTTGGACGGCAGTATCAGTGAAGCGGCGCGCCGCAGATCCGAGTTCTCCAGCGTTTATAAAGACCAAGGTTTTGATGGACTGATCGCGTCTATTGAAGGTTTGATTGAAGGCCTGGTCAGCCCGGATGACGAAGACACGGCTGCCGCCACCCCGTAATCTTGATCAGCACTGGCCTCTCTTGAATACCCAAACCTTGCGCGTATAGTGCGGGCGAGAAGGATAGGGGAGAGAGTAAATGATCCGTGGTTTGAACCATGCCGCCTTGGCGACCAATGACATGGAAAAGTGCCTGGCTTTTTATGAAGGTCTTCTGGGCTTTGAAAAGGTCAATGAGTTTGGCTGGCCCAAGGGGGTGGAGGCCGCCGATCAGCTGACCGGGCTCAAAGATTCAGCGGCGCAGTGTGTGGTGCTGAAAGCCGGGCAATCCTTTTTGGAAATTTTTCAGTTCACCTCACCGGATCCCAAACCG